>QIRE01000001.1_pt1 | contig 1306495 bp, 1164 predicted proteins | sample 2940141 | NCBI WGS metagenome assembly QIRE01 (sample SAMN09273532, study PRJNA473421) | Gut metagenome, whole genome shotgun sequencing project. | isolation source: gut tissue | host: Folsomia candida VU population | place: Netherlands: Amsterdam | collected 2016-03-06 | reverse complement strand
TTTTTTTTTTTTTTTTTTTGGGGGGGGGGTGACTTTATGGTTAAAAGGAAGGAGGACAGACTTGCTACCTGAAAATAAGACCGGTCATTGCGTAAGTGGCGAGATACTCCCAACCTGAAAATGACACCATATAGTCGAACGGTGTGATTGTGTGTTACTAAAAGCCAGAGCCTCTTACTGGCGCTCCGAGAGCAACGCCATCCCATAGAGGGTGATGAAAATCAGGTCCGCTACTGCCGAGATCTGAAATGTCATGACAAATTTGATAGCGAGCGCCGTCAGCTGAAATTAATTCGATGCTTACTAATTCATAAGAATTTAAGGTGTAGTTGAAGTTGTTGGGTAGGTTAAACGCAATGGGGTGATTTATGTAAATTGGTAGGATCTGTCCGGGATCAAGTAAGCATGAGTTCATTTCTGAAGTGTATAGAATTGTAAATGAATGGTTTGATTGCATGTGCCCACGCTTGTCAGGTCCTCTGAGGATTTCGATGGATTTTACATATAGCGCTTGTTTTCCAGTATTGCTTAAGGTGTATTTTAGGTGTCGTACCGCAGGGCTAGTAAGGTGGTCTTTAGTTGTGTCGTAAATGCTATCTCCAGCTTGCAATAAAACTGATCCGGGAGTAAATGTCCTTTCAAGAAGGATCAACATTGCACTGGATGGCTTGTGAAGTTGTGAGAAATAAAGCGCTGCGAATGAAACGAGCAAAGCGCCGCCTGAAAGAGTCAACGTCATTAAGTCTTTCACATCCATCTATCTGCTCCATTTACATCCCAAACAGCCATCACACCCGATTCCAAACCAAATTGCTGCCTCCGATCCTGGAGGGCGACGCCTGACAGGAGCATATTTGCTGTGCTTGGAATTAATAAGCACCTCGCCCGCGAAGTGGCGAAGCACAAGGTCCAAAACGACATCCGCCACCTCCTCCTAGGTCACTAGATCTGAATTGCTGCAATCAGAGCATCCATATGCGGCTTGTCCTTTTCTGTTATGGCATCTACAAGATCCTTGACCGCGTGCTCTAGATCGAAGATTAGTTCGTTGTTACCCGCAAGCCGATCAAGCGTATTTCCATGGCTGAAATAGTGAAAAATTTTCAGTATTCGTTTCGCTCTTTCAACTCCAAAAAGTGCTTCGGCACGCTCGTCAACTTGTTCCGAATCCTTGGGGCCGGGCAGTCGGGAGTAGGTGTAAAGTTCGATGAAGCGTCTCATCGCATTCGGAAGCAACATTAAAACCTCATGGGCGGTTTTATCTGGTGCTTGGTTGAACTGATGAATGACTTCAAATAAGAAATGGTATTCGGATTGATAGCGAGCCAGTGAAGCTGGCATATCTCCCAGAGTTGAGGAGTTTTCGGAAGTTCGTTTGATGAGGAATAGTCGCGATCCTTTGTTGGCTGCTACCGGTTTTATCTCTCTGAGTAAATTGAAGAACTCAAAATTGTGCGTTGATACGAAAAGTTGCTTGCAGGTCGTTTGCCACGGAGAATTCCTATCAGCTTGCATGAAAAAAATTGCTCGAATAGCGGCAGTTACCTGAAAGATGTGGTTGCCGTCTAAGCTTGAAATGGGGTCGTCGATATAAACGATGGTTTCCTTGAAGACTTCCGGCTTAATTTCCTGGAGTTTTGTTAGGAAGTATGAAAATGCAATCGCTGTTCGTTCTCCGTCGCTTAGGTTTTTTGCAACTTTTCCGTTCTTTCGTGTCAGTTGAAATCGATCTTGGTCTGCTGAGTTCTTAACGACTTTTATTTGGACGGCCTCACTGCCAAGCATAGAATCTAAGCGTTCGTTTATTTTCTCCCGACCCTGTTGGGCGTGGCTAATTTCCGCTTGAAGTATGTCGATTTGTAATTGAGCCTTGGAGACGTATCTGTTCAGTCGGTTATATCTTTCAATTTGCCGGTTCCTTTTGGCATCCAGACCGGCATCGTCCTGTTCAGTAATGAACTGCTGTATGTAGTGATACTTGGCTGTACGCTGGGCGTTCAATCTAGCAGTCGTAAAATTTGAAGCGAGTTCGTTGTTCTGTTGAATGATTGCATTGACCTCCGCTACTGTGTCGCTAATTGAGGTCTCTAGGCCTTGAGGTAATGGGCTAGGTACCATGGATTTGCGTGAGTCATTGGCCTTGATTTGAACTTCTGAAGTGAGCTTTTTAACGGCTTGGTTAAATAAGTCGATGGCCATGGGTAATGAGTCAATTACCAAGCTGTAACTTTCGCGAAACTGTGGATTGAGCTCAGTCGCCTTAGGCCATGACAGCTTCAACTCTGCCGCTTTCACTCGGTCAAGTAACCTTTCGACTTTGTTTTGGTGATCCATCAAATCTTTAGAAAAGTGGTTTCGGAACGCTTCAAGGCGCGCTAATGTTAGTTCATTTCCACAAAATTCGCAGGTTCCTGATTTCGGATGTAGCTGCATACCATTTTGCACCCAGCGCTCGATAGCCGGGTTGTCTTCAAGATGCTTTAAAGTGTTGGAGAAACTTGGAGTTTCGCCGAGAGTCGTAACTGCCTCTTTGAAAAGTTTCTCTATGGCGGGTGAGGCATGAATCTCATCGACACTATTTGGCCTTTTGGAATCTGGCGTCAAAGCCAATTCAATCACATCAGAAAGTTCTTTTTCTTTCAGTGTTTGGGAATCTAGGATGTTCACTGCCAGCACATCTTGCGCAAGGTGTGTAGCCGTATATGGGTCAATTTTTAAATGTTGACGAATAAATTTGGCGGTGTCCGTCCTGGCTTGCGAAATTCGTGACTTCAAATCCTCGGCGCTGCTGTTTAATTTGCTTTTTGCTGAGTTGGCTTTCTTGATTCGATCAGAGAGGTTGTCAATATTTTTTTGTGCTTCCTCTGATTCTTTTCCAAGCAAAAGTATTGGGTTGAAGCTCCCTCCATCGAAGTGCAGATTGGATGTTACAAAGTCTGAGTTGAATACGCGGACGGAGATATTGAACTGGTTGAAATTTTTTTCCGTGATTGAGCCGCTATCGGTATTGAAGGAGAACTCGCATCCCAACAAGTCAGGGTTCTGTGTTTTTGCTTCAAGCTGTGCGAATAGTCGGGAAAGTGTTGTTTTTCCAGAGTAGTTCCAGCCGTAGATTAGGTTTTTTATGCCGAATTCTTGAATGTCTGGGGGCTTGCAGTAGTTCTGGTATACACCAAGATTCTTTATCTTTTCGATGGCTTTTAGCATTTTTGCCTCCCTAGCGTAAATACGCGTTTACATCCAATCGGGCCAGAAAATTATGCAGGGACGAGTGAGCACCCTGTAACAATTGTCATTTCACAGGCTGCTTGTGGGTGCTCACGAAAGGGAATCATCGGTGCGACGCGTTAGACTTTTTCTTGAAATAAGGTAATACCGGAATTGGCCAAACTAAGCCTTAACCCACCGCCCCCGCCCCCAACTACTCAACCAATCCACCCCCCACACCAAAATCAGCATAGCCAATATCACCGTCGCCGCCTGCACCTCCTGAAACAAACTCAAGCTCACATACAACATCTGCCCCAACCCCCCAGCCCCGACAAACCCCAGCACGCTAGCCATCCGAATATTGTTCTCCCACCGATACAAACAATACGCCAGCAACTGCGGCGCCAGGTTCGGCAGCGTGCCGTAGCAGAAAGCCAAAACCGGATTCCCCCCTTGCAACCGAATCGCCTCGGCCGGTTCCGGCGGTGTGTTTTCCAGCGCCTCCGCAAACAACCGCCCCAACACGCCCGTGGTGTGCAGGGCGAGCGCAAGTGTCCCGGCATTCGGCCCCAGCCCAGCCGCAAGCACCATCAACGCAGCCCAAACCAGTTCGGGAATGGCGCGCAGTGCATTGAGCAGCAGGCGCGCGGCACTCTGAAAAAACCAGCCAAAGCGGCCAGCGGCGGGGAGCGCCAATAGCAGTCCCAGCACGGCAGCGAGGAGGGTGCCGAGGGCGGACATGGCGAGTGTTTCCATCGAACCGCGAAGGATGGCGCTCAGGTAACCGGGGCTGAGGTCGGGGCTGAGAAAGCGGCCCACGTACGAGCCCATTTGTTTAAGGCTGGTGGCGCTGCCGAGTTCTTCGAGGTCGAGGCCAAGGTAGGTGAATGACGCAATGACGGCGGCGACGATGGCGAGGATCAGCAGCGGGTTGATCAGGCGTTTCATGCCAGCCTCCAGCGCAGCAGGCGGCTGAGTTGGTCGGCGCTGAGGACGAGCAGGAGGAAGGTCAGGAGCATGCTGGCGACTTCGCCGCCGGCGAACATGCGGATCGACAGGTCGATCTGTTGGCCGAGGCCGCCGGCGCCGACGAAGCCCATCACCACCGAGGCGCGGATGGCGCATTCCCAGCGGTAGACGGTGTAGGAGAGCAGCTCCGCCGCGACGTTGGGCAGTACGCCGTAGGCGAAACTGGCCAGGCGTCCGCTGCCGGCCTGGAGCAGGGCGTGGGCCGGGCGTTGGTCGGTGGATTCGAAGATTTCGGCGTAGACCTTACCGAGCATGCCGCTGTAGGTGATCGCGATCGCCAGTACGCCCGCTGCCGGGCCGAGACCGACGGCGCGCACGAACAGCAGCGCCCAGACGATTTCCGGCACGCTGCGCAGGAAGATCAGCAGCCCGCGCACCGGCCAGCGCAGCAGTCGGCCCAAAAGGCTCGGGTGGCCGCTGCGGGAGGCGGCGGACAGCGACAAGGCGCGGCTGGCGAGCAGGCTGGCCGGCACCGCCAGCAACAGGGCCATGGCCATGCCGGCGGTGGCGATGGCCAGGGTTTGCAGGGTGGCTTTGAGCAGTAGTTGAAGAAACTCCCGATCATGTTCCGGAGGCCAGAACGTCGAGACAAACCGGCCGATTTCGTTCTGATTGTCGGCGCGCAACAGCACCCCCACATCCAGCTCGCTGAGCTGAATCCCCGGCCACAGCAAGGCAATCGCCAGCACGGTCAGCAGCAGCCGTGGCAGCGCGGCGGGGTCGCGGGTGTCGGCGCTCAGCATCGGGGAATCTGCACAACCAGCGGCGGCACGGTCGGCGCCGGGGATTGCAGTTGTTCATTGGCGTAGAGGGTGTCGAGCATCTCGCGGCTGACCTGCGCGGACGGGCAGTCGAAGAGGATTTGCCCCTCGCGCAAACCGATGATGCGCGGGAAGTGCGCCAGCGCCAGTTCCACCGCATGCAGGCTCGCGACCAGCGTGACGTTGTGCTCCCGGGCATGGCGCGACAGGATCGTCAGCGTGTGCCCGGCCAGTACCGGGTCCATGGCCGAGACCGGTTCGTCGGCCAGCAAAACCTCCGGCGCCTGATACAAAACACGGGCAATGCCGACGCGCTGCAACTGCCCGCCGGAGAGTTGCTGGCATTGGCTGAAGAGTTTGTCCGCCAGATCCAGTCGCGCCAATGCCGCGCGAGCGCCGGGCACGTCGAGCGGATGCAGCAGGTTGATCAGGCTTTTGCCCAGGCTCCATTGTCCGAGTTTGCCGGCCAGCACCGCCGTCACCACCCGTTGCCGGGGCGGCAGGGGTGGCGCCTGATGGATAAGGCCGATGCGTGCGCGCAGGCGTTGCCGTTGGCGGGCGGACAAGTGCCAGGCGTGCTCGCCCAGCACTTCGATCTCGCCGCTGCTGGGCCGAATGGCGGTCGCCAGCAGATTCAGCAGGCTCGATTTGCCGGCGCCGGACGGGCCGATGATCGCCACCTGTTCGCCGGCCTCGATCTGCAAATCCACGCCGCGCAGGGCTTCGACGCCATGGGTGTGGCGCAGAAAGCCCTGCTGGAGGCGCAAGGTCATTTCAGCAATTCGGCGGCGCGGGCGGCTTCCTCGATGCCTTTGTAGTTGTCCGGGCTGGTGGCGATGAAGCGGCTGGCGGCTTGCAGGTCGAGGATTTTCTTCTGCTCGGGGTTGGCTGGGTCGAGGTCAAGGAAGGCCTGTTTGATCTTCGCCGCCAGCGCCGGGTCGAGGGTGCCGCGCACGGTCCAGTTGTAATCGAAGTAGGTCGGAGTGGTGGCGAAGACCTTGACCTTGTTGGTGTCGACCTTGCCGGCGTCCACCAGTTTCTGCCAGACGCTGGCGTTCAGTACACCGGCGTCGACCTTGCCGGCCTGCACCCAGGCGACGGTGGCGTCGTGGGCGCCGGAGTAGCCGACGCGGCTGAAATAGCTTTCCGGTTTGATGCCGTCCTTGAGCATGAAATAGCGCGGCATCAGGCTGCCGGACGTCGACGACACCGAACCGAAGGCGAAGGTTTTGCCTTTCAGGTCGGCGAGGCTTTTGACGTTCGGGTCGGCGGTGATGAATTTGCTGGTGAACTGCGCGTCCTGCTCGCGCTGGACCAACGGAATGACCTTGGGATCACTTTTCAGCTGTGCCTGGACGAAGGTGAAACCGCCGAGCCACGCCATGTCGAGGCGGTTGGTGGCCAGCGCTTCGACCACCGCCGGGTAGTCGGCCACCGGCACAAACTCGACTTTCATGCCCAGTTTCTGCTCCAGATAAGCCCCCAGCGGCTCGAACTTGCGCAGCAGCTCGGTCGGGGCTTCGTCGGGAATTGCGCTGACCTTCAACACATCCGCGGCGTGCGCCAGCACGGCGGACAGGGACAGGGCCAAACCAGCGGTCAGTGCCAGGGTTCGCTTGAGCATGGAGTTCTCCGTTTCGTGGTCGTCTGGATCGATGCGCGGGTGATGACATTCGTCATCGGGTGCAAAGTCAGGTTAGACGAAACGGCGCGATTGCGAGGGCTCAGTCCACCTGAGCAAAACGCTCCACCAGCCAATCGATGAACACCCGCACCCGATTGCTCAAATGCCGGTTCGGCGGATACAGCAAATGAAACGGGTACGCCGGCGGGCGCCAGTCCGTGAGGATCGGCACCAGTTCGCCGCGCTCGATGGCGGCCCTGACCGTGTAGCTGAAGGTGTGGATGATCCCCAGTCCCGCCAGCCCGGCCGCCAGGTGCGCATTGCTTTCGTTGACGCTGACCAGGCCTTTGCCTTCGATCTGATGACGTTCGCCGTTGCGCTGGAAGTTCGACGGCAGGATGCGCCCGGTGGAGGCCGAGCGGTAGGTGATCATCTGGTGGTTGGCCAGCTCCTGCGGGTGGGTCGGCGTGCCGTGGCGTTGCAGGTATTCGGGCGTGGCGCAGGTGGTCCATGAGACTTCGCCGAGGCGGCGCACGGCCAGGGTTTGCTCGGTCAGCGCGCCGCCGCGAATCACGCAGTCGACACGTTCGCTGATCATGTCCACCGGGCGGTCGCTGACGCCCAGATCAATCTGAATATCCGGGTAGCGCTCGAAGAACTTCGGCAGTTCGGGAATCACCAGCATCGTCGCGGTCGAGCCGCCGATGTCCACGCGGATCTTGCCGCGCGGTAACGCCTGGGCCTGGCTGAAACCCTGATCGATGTCGTCCAGTTGATGCAGCAATTGTTGGGTCAATTGGTAGTAGGAAGCGCCATCGGCCGTGACGGTGAGGCGGCGGGTGGTGCGTTGCAGCAGGCGCACGCCGAGGTGGCTTTCCAGTTGGCCAATCAGTTTGCTGACGGTGGTTTTCGGCAGGTTCAGCGAGTCGGCGGCTTTGGTGAATGAACCGCTTTCCACGACGCGGGCAAAGGTGCGGATCGCCATTAACTGATTCATCGGCTCGGGCTCGGAGGGGAAGGCAGGGCTGAGTATTGTGCATGTATGTGCACAAACAAAACCGATTTGGCGGATTTTTCAATTCAATCCATCGGCCTAAAGTCGCTTTCAACGGCTCACCTACGACCCGTCACCTTCCTTGAAACGGTTATTGGAGACACATCATGAGCAACAGACTTGAAGGCAAAATCGCACTGATCACTGGCGGCACCACCGGCATCGGCCTGGCCTCGGCGCAGGAATTCGTCGCCCAGGGCGCCACCGTATTTATCACCGGCCGGCGTCAGGCGGAGCTGGACAAAGCGGTCGCCGCCATCGGCCCACGGGCCATCGGCATTCAGGGCGATGTGGCGAGTCTGGAAGATCTGGATCGCATCTACCGCGAAATCGCCGAGAAGGCCGGGCACCTCGACATCGTGTTCGCCAATGCCGGTGGCGGGGACATGCTGCCGCTGGGTTCGATCACCGAAGAGCACTTCGACCGGATTTTCGGCGCCAACGTGAAGGGCACGCTGTTCACGGTGCAGAAGGCGTTGCCGCTGTTGCGCGATGGCGCATCGATCCTGCTGACCTCATCGACCACTTCGGTGCAGGGCACGGAAAACTTCAGCGTTTACAGCGCGAGCAAAGCGGCGGTGCGCAACTTCGCCCGGTCGTGGTTGCTGGATCTGAAACCTCGTCGTATCCGCGTCAACGCGATCAGCCCTGGCCCGGTGCGTACGCCCGGTCTGGCGGGGCTGGTGCCGGCGGAACATACGCAAGGGCTGTTCGATCAACTGGCATCTATCGTGCCGATCGGGCGTCTGGGTGAGCCGAGCGAAATCGCCAAGGCTGCGTTGTTCCTGGCCTCGGATGACAGCAGCTTTGTGAACGGCATCGAGTTGTTCGTCGACGGCGGCACCGCGCAGATCTGATCTGATCCGATCTGATTTAAGCCGCTTAATGCCCCGGCACTTGTTCAGTCGAGTGCCGGGGCTCGTCCGTTTCTTCGGCCGGCGCGTTATCCCAGATCAGACGCGGGTCGAAACTCATCGCCGAGAGCATGGTGAACACGACCACGAGGCCAAAGAACAGAATCCCCGGTCGCGGCTCGATATCCCCCAGCGCCTGGAACTTCACCAGCGCCGCCACCAGCGCAACCACCAGCACGTCGAGCATCGACCAGTAGCCGATCAACTCGACGAATCGGTACAGCTTCGAGCGTTCCCGGCGCGCCCAGTGACTGTCCCGCTGCACGGTGACCAGCAGCAACGTCAGTGCGACGAATTTCACCCCCGGCACTGCGATGCTGGCGATGAAGATGATCAGGGCAATGTCCCACGCGCCGTGTTCCCAGAACTCCAGCACGCCGCTCATGATGGTGCTGTCGGCGCCATTGCCGAGCAGCGTGGTGTTCATCACCGGCAGCAGATTCGCCGGCACGTAAAACGCCAGGGCGGCGAACATGTAGGCCCAGGTGCGGGCCAGCGAGTTGGTCTTGCGCCGGTGCAGCGGCGCATCGCAGCGTGGGCATTGGTGCGGTTCGCCGGTCATGTCGCAGGCCAGTCCGCAGCTGTGGCACAGGCAGAGGTTGAGTTCGCTGGCAGTCGGTGGTCGCTTCATAGGATGTCCCACAGTTCACGCACGTCGCGCCCGGCGATGCGGATCAGCAACAGGCTGAGCACGGCCAGCGCAAACAGGCCGATGCCGGGAATCACGTCGAGCATGCCCGCCAGTTTGAACACCGCGACCATGGCGCCGAGCAGACACACTTCGAGCATGCTCCACGGCCGCAATGTTTCCAGCCAGCGCATGCACACTTTGAAGGCCGGGCAACGGCGCGAGGCGAGGGCGAAGCTCAGGACCCAGATCAACAACACCAACTGAAACGCCGGGGCGATGATGATCGAGATCGCCGCGACCATCGCCATGAAGGTGATCGGCCCCTGACTCAGCGCCAGTACTGAATCCCACAGGGTCGCGCTGTTTTTCAGGCCCTGCATGCTGATGCTCATCACCGGGTAGAAATTGGCGAACAACCACAGCATCGCCGCCGTGAAACTCAGGGCCAGCCGTTGCTCCACGGTCAGGCCGCTATAGCGCTGGAGCACGCCGCCGCAGCGCGAACAGAGGGTTTTCTGATGTTTGGCGAGCGTGGCGTGTTCGTACACGCAGTCGCAATGCTCGCAGATGATCAGTCGATCGGTGCTGGCCATGGGCGCTCGTTGGGAGGAGGGCGTGAACCCCTTCAATATAGGCGCGTTGAGGCATTCGACAACTTTCACATCTCGAAGCGCGCCTTTGGTCTGGCCGGCAGACACGTCACCGGAACCGTTCCATACTCCTGTGCGCCAATGGTAAATCGACCTTCATCATCCGCAGGAGAAACGCCATGAGTGAAAAACCGACGATTGTGCTGGTGCACGGATTCTGGGGCGGTGCCGCGCACTGGGGCAAAGTCATTGTTGAATTGACACGCAAGGGTTACAGCGCGATTCAGGCCGTGGAAATGCCACTGACCTCACTGGCCGACGACGCCGAGCGCACCCGCAAAATGATCGCCCAGGTGAACGGGCCGGTGCTGTTGGTCGGGCACTCGTATGGTGGGGCGGTGATTACTCAGGCCGGCAATCAACCGAATGTGGTCGGGCTGGTATACATCGCCGCGTTCGCTCCGGATCAAGGCGAAAGCCCCGGCGGCATCACCCAGGAACATCTGCCTGCCGCCGCGCCGAATCTGGCGCCGGACAGCGACGGTTTCCTCTGGCTCAAGGCCGACAAATTCCATGAGAGCTTCTGCCAGGACCTGCCGGCGGATGAGGCGCTGGTCATGGCCGTGACGCAGAAAGCGCCGCTGGCCAGCACCTTTGGCAATGTCATCAGTGATCCGGCGTGGAAGCACAAACCGTCCTGGTATCAGATTTCCAGTCAGGACCACATGATTCACCCGGACAACCAGAAACGCATGTCCGCCCGGCTCAACGCGAAGAGAGTCATCACCCTCGACGCCAGTCATGCCTCGCTGGCCTCTCACGCTGCTGAAGTGGCGGCGCTGATCGACGAGGCCGCCAAGGCCTGACAACGACCACGCAACCGGCCGTTTTCAAACCGGTTGCGTGGCATCTTCTTCCGCGATGGCCGCCCGCACGCTGGGCCGTTCGGCGATACGTGTCATGTAGTTCGCCAGCGCTGGCCAGTCTTCAATGGCGATACTGAATGTCGGCAGCCACTTCAACACCGTGAACAGATAGGCATCCGCCACGCCGAACGCCTGCATCAGAAAGGGCTGGGTCGCGAGGATGCGGTTCAGGTAATCCAGACGTTTGAACAGTTTGTGTTTGAAGATCGTTTTGGTGGATTCCGGGATTTCGCTGCTGAACAACGGCGCGCTGCCCCCATGAATTTCCGAACTGATGAAGTTCAGGTATTCCTGCAGGCGCGAGCGCTCCCAGGTGCCATTGGCCGGGGCCAGCGAATGCCCCGGCACCAGGTCCGCGAGGTATTGAAGAATCGCCGGGCCTTCGGTCAACACTTCACCGTTTTCCAACATCAGCGCCGCCACGTAGCCCTTCGGATTGATCTCGCGAAAGTCCCGGCCGTCGGCAGTGCGCTTGGTCTGGTTGTTGACCCGGATCAGTTCGAACGGCAAGTCCAGTTCACGCAGCACGATGTGCGGGGACAGCGAACAGGTCATGGGCGCGAAGTACAGTTTCATGGGATCTCCTTTCAGATGAAGGCCCAGAATCCAATACCGCTGCGCCGCTTCGCAAAGGACATCTGTGGTGCTAGCGTATGACAAAATCTCATGGACTGAAGAAACCCTATGCTCCCCCGACTACCGTCACTCAACGGATTGCGCGCCTTCGAATGTGCGGCTCGCCATTTGAGTTTCACCCGCGCCGCCGAAGAGCTGAACGTCACGCAAACCGCGATCAGCCATCAGATCCGTCGCCTCGAAGATGAGCTGGGTGTGCGCCTGTTCATGCGCTTGAAGGACGGGTTGGCGTTGACCGATGAGGGCAATGCGTACTTTCCCGGGATTCGTTCGGCGTTTCTGGAGCTGCGGCACTCCACCGAACGGTTACTGGAGTCGAATAACCACAGCGTCCTGACGATCAGTACCCTGGTTTCGGTAGCGTCCAAATGGTTGCTGCCACGCCTGCCGTCATTTCGCGAGGCGCATCCCGAGATCGATGTGCGGATCAGCGCGTCCACCGAACTGGTGGATTTTCGCAAGGGCGGCATCGATGCGGCGATCCGCTATGGCACCGGCGAATGGCCGGGTTTGCGGGCCGACTGGTTGATGTCCGACGAGATCTTCCCGGTGTGCAGCCCGCGACTGTTGACCGGCGAAAACGCTTTGAAGGCGCCAGCGGACCTGATCAATCACCCTTTGCTGCAAGTCAGCGGCCTGACCGCCAATGACTGGCGCGACTGGCTGCACGCGGCAGGCCAGCCAATGCTCCCGGCCAAAGGCCCGCGCATGACCTTCGACCTGGCGATGATGGCGGTGCAGGCCGCGATTGACGGGCAGGGCGTCTGTATCGGCCGCTCGACCTACGTCGAGGACGACTTGCGGGCCGGAAGGCTGGTGGCGCCGTTTGATCTGCGGCTGAAATCCGATTCCGGTTTCTACTTCGTCACGTCCCATGAAAACGCCGATTCGAAAAAAATCGTCGCGTTCAGGCAGTGGCTGTCGCAGGTGCTTTGAGTTGTATGCGCGTGTATCAATCCCGCCGCCGTACACACTGGGGTAACTTACGCCGATATCAGGACACATCCCGTGTACATGCCTTGCTCAGAGTGACTGTCGACACATCACTATTTCCGAGAGGGCAACACCATGCGCCGCACACTTCTGATGACCGCTGCAGCCGTACTCGTTTCAATGACCGGCCTCGCGCACGCGGCTGACACCCAAACCGCCGCCCCCGCGAAGAGCTGGCAACAAGGCCTGAGCCGCACGGATCTCGTCCGCCAGGATTTGGGCGCAGCGGATCGTGAAGTGATTCAGGCGCGGGTCGATTTCGAGCCGGGCATCACTTCGCCCCGGCATGCGCATCCGGGCGTTGAAGTCGCCTATGTGATCAGCGGCACCTTCGAATATCAGCTGGAAGGCCGGGCACCGGTGACACTCAAGGCGGGAGACTCGCTGTTCATCCCGGAGGGCGTGGCGCACATCGCGAAGAACGTCGGCAACGAAAAGGGTTCGGAACTGGCGACTTATATCGTCAAGAAGGGCGAGCCGTTGCTGATCCTCAAGCAATAACGTCCGGGAAACTGAAAAGGCCTGCCACAGTGGCAGGCCTTTTTGTTGTTGGTGGATTCAAGGCAGGCAGATGATCAAGCCGATATTGCCGCCCCATTCAAATTAAAAGAACTTCAGCGTACATCCACCTCTTTCACATTTCCGGCCGATGCTCTTTGCCTGCGCCTCTGAAGCCAGCTGAAAAACGCATGCACCGGATGAAGAACGGCGGTCAGCACGCCAAGCAGCAGGATGATGAAGAGGATGATCAGCGGGACGCTTTCGTGCGAGAACATGGTGGGTTACTCCTGTAGTCACTATGTTGGAACCCGCAGACTAGACGCATCCGGCGATGTTTTTGGTGAACGTATGTTCATCCTCGAGCGCTGCGATTGTGCTACGGCAAGGCTTGGGATCGGCTCCGGAGTTGTCAGAAATTCAAAGGCCCGGCGTTGGCAACGAACGCCATCCATCGCATGCTGAACGTCTTATTCATCGTCACTGAAGAGGCATCCCTTGCAGACCCTTCGCCGTGCTCAATCCGAAGACGCCGCGCCCATCGCCGCGCTGGTCGATGAGGCCTACAGCCCCTACATCGCCCGAATCGGCCGCAAGCCTGCGCCCATGCTCGATGACTACGAACAAGTGCTGCGCGAAACCGATACGTTCGTGCTGACCGACAACGAGGAGATCCTCGGTGTGCTGGTGATGAGCCGGGAAGGCCAGGAGCTGCTGCTGATCAACGTCGCGGTTTCGCCTCGGCACAAGGGCAAAGGCCTGGGCAAAGTGCTGATGTCGTTCTGCGAAGTACATGCGTTGAGTCTCGGTTGCGAAGCGGTGCGGCTGTACACCCATGAGCGGATGACTGAGAACATCGCCATCTATGAAAAGCTCGGTTTTGTGGAAACCCATCGCGCCACCGAGGACGGATTTGCCCGGGTTTTCATGCGCAAGACGCTGGCCGGTTCTCGCTGACTGTCACGCCGGTATGCCGCACACGAGTGATGTAAAAAAAGCCCGAAGCAGTGCTTCGGGCGTTTGAGGATGAAACCGGCGTAAACCTGTTTCAGATCAGGCGCAGGGTCACGTCGATATTGCCGCGAGTGGCCTTGGAGTACGGGCAGGTCTGGTGCGCGGCTTCCACCAGTGTCTGGGCGACCGAAGTTTCCAGCCCCGGCAGGCTGACATTCAAACGTGCCTGCAGGAAAAACGCATCGCCGGTCTTGCCCAGATCGATTTCGGTTTCCACCGCCACATCGGCCGGCAGTTTGATTTTCAATGCGGCAGCGGCCTTGCCCATGGCGCCGATGAAGCAGGCTGACCAACCGGCCGCCAGCAATTGCTCCGGGTTGGTGCCGCTGCCAGCGGAGCCGGGTGGCGACAGTTTGATATCCAGGTTGCCGTCCGAACTGCGCGAGGCGCCATCGCGTCCGCCGGTGGTGCGGGTCTTGCCGGTGTACAGCACGGTGTCGATTTGATTGATCATGGGAATGCCTGCCTGAGTGAGTGATGGAGTCGGAAACGAAGGTTCCGATGGCCCACACTTTTGCATCGGCATGTACCCGGGATGTGTCCTGCAGCGGGGGGTTATGTATCGCTGTGTAGCGGCCGGATCATCCTGAGCGCTGAGAGAGGCTCAGCAGTATCCCGAAGCTCACGAGCAGGCCGCCAAAGGCCCGGTCAATCCACAGCCGTGCCGCCATCAGCTTCTCGCGCACTCTTCCGGCCGAAAAGCACAGCGCAACCAGACTGAACCACACCACATGTGCCCCGGCGATGAACAGTCCATAGGCCAGTTGCACCGCCAGACCCGTGTCCGGTCGGACGACTCCCATGAACAGGCTTACGATGAAAATCGATGTTTTGGGGTTCAGCGCGTTCGTGAGAAATCCCGTACGCAGCGCGGCGAGATCCGACAGGGCAGGTGGCGGCGCATCCTGCGGCTGAACATCGGGCCTGGAGCGAAGCATTTTGATGCCCAGATAGACGAGATACCCAGCCCCGGCCAGCTTCAGCGCATTGAACAACCAGGGCGTTTGTTGAAGCACCCATCCGAGGCCAAGCAGCGTATAGCCGACGTGAACCAGCACCCCCAGACCAATGCCCATCGCAGTGAGAACGCCTGCGCGTCGAGACAGCAGCAAGCCGTTGCGAGAGACCATGGCGAAATCCGGCCCGGGGCTGATGCACGCCAGCAGTGTGATGGTGATTACGGCTATCCATTCGCTCATGGTGGAACCTTGCGGTGGTTGGTGATAGAAAGCCATGTTTACAGATGTCGTGCGCTGGAACTAACGATGATTTCTGAAGTAGATGGTGACTTTGAATCACTGAAATCCGAATCGAGAATGCCTTCTCTGCTGGCGCTGCGTTGCTTCGAATCTGCTGGCCGGTTTGAAAGTTTCGCCCGTGCGGCTGATGAACTGCATCTGACGCCCGGCGCCATCAGCCGGGCCGTGCGCGTGCTTGAAGAGGACCTGGGCGTTGACCTGTTCGAGCGGCGCAAGCGCAGGGTTTTCCTGACGGACGCTGGAAGACGACTGCTGAAAGCAGTGAGTGAAGGGCTTGGGGTGATGAACCATGCCGTCCGCGAGATACGCAGCGAGGCACGCCGTGCGCGGCGGCTGGTCCTGTCCTGCGAGCCAACGCTGTTGATGCGGTGGCTGATTCCGCGCTGGAGTGAGTTCCAGGCACAACATCGTGGCCCGGACATTCATCTGGTGGCCGGCGGTGGGCTCTTTTCCTTTGAGCAGGGGATAGACCTGGCCATTCGGCGAGACGATTTTCCCCGTCCGTCCGGTTACCACGCCGAGAGGCTGTTTGCCGAGAAGGTCGGGCCGGTATGTCGGCCGGATAAAGTCGGTCAGTGGTTCGATGAACGGGGGACATGCCTGCGCGCCACGGCCCCTCTGCTGCAAACGACCAGCCGACCCACCGCCTGGCAGGAATGGGCTGCCGCAACAGGGCAGCCGGTTCCGGCGACGCAGATGCAGTCCTTCGAGCACTTTTATTTCAGCATTCAGGCGGCGGTCGCCGGCCTGGGTGTGGCCATGGGGCCGTGGCACCTGGTTCGCGACGATATCCAGAGCGGCGTATTGGTCGCGCCATCCGGGTTTGTTGAAGACGGCTCGCATTATTGCTTGCTGTCGCCCACACCTCCCAAGCCGGGCAGCCTGGAAACGGATTTGCTTGAATGGTTGCGGGCGGTGGGTTGTTAGGTGATGTCTGCCCAACGTCGGCGCCGGCCCTTATCACGTAGGCTCCGGCGCCAGGGTCCAGCAGCGGCGCTAATCCGTTTGCAGCAATAGATGCACATCGATAACCGGGTTACCCATCAACTTCTGCGGGAAGCGGTCGCCGACGAAACTCTTGTTCACCGGTTCCACCCAGACACTCAGTTTGCCGCCCGATACCTCGGCCAGCGGCAGCTCGAAGTCGAAGTGGCTCATGGCGTTGGCCACGCAGTTGGCGCAGGTTTGAACCGCCACCGGCTGAAACAGTGATCGGGTTGCGATGGTCTTGCCGTCTTTCTGCAAGTGCACCGAGAAGCTGCCGGGAATCTTCAGGCGATTGATACCGCTGACCCGCACGTTGACCCGACTGGTCTGGACCGTGAAATGTTTGTTGGCGGCGAGTGTGCGCTGGGTCTTGGGCAGAAAGTCGACGTTCGAGGCTGTCGCGGAAGGGCCGTAGTCAACGTCGAGTCGGGCGACCGAGTCGATGATCGCCAGCGTGTTCAACTCGGGTGGGTTGCTGGTGAACGGGTTCAGGGACTGGAGCGCCGCTTCATTGAAGATCTGATAACTCAAGGGGTCGCTGTCCTGGTTGATGGTGGTCAGCAAGCCATGCAGGTCGGTGGCCAGCATCTTTTTCTGCCATTCCCAGAACAACCTGTCCCAGTTGCAGTGGAAGAACCAGAACACCGGGTCGAACGCCGCGACCTCCTGGGCGCCCATGGTCGAACCGATGGAATTATGGCCCCCGTCATGGGCCGCGATAATGGTGTTGTAATTGGCGTCTGACCAGTAGCCGTGGAAGTCTTCCCAGTCGGTCTTGCTCATGGCGCGGTTCACGTCGTCGGCCACACCGTTGTTCAGCAGGTTCTGGGCAATCGTGTCGTAGTCAAAACGTGAAGTGCTATAGCCTTCGGGGTAATCCGGGCTGACCGCTTGTGGCAGCACGTACGTATCGAAGGGCGCGCTTTTGAGCACGTCGGGGAAGGGCGTGGTGATATCCCAGTAGGGCAGCGTCACACTCTCGCAGCCGGGGACCGATCTCAGGGCATTTTCGAAACTGACCAGATACGCCCGGTGCCACGGGTTGTAGCCCGGGACATGGTGCATGCAGTAAGTATTGGGGGCCGGAAACCAGTGGTAGCCGGCCTGGACGAAATAGCTGTTCGGGTCACTCGGGGCCTTGGCTACGATGCCGGAAAACGCCTTTTTGAGCAGGTTGAGTTCAGTGCTGGAGAGCGTGGTGATGTCCTTGCGGATCCTGCCGGCCGGGGCCGCCGCAATGGACAGCAATCGAGCATCGAACTCCACTTCGTTGGGGCTGGTGACAGGGACGCCTTTCGGATAGCCGTTATTCATCCAGTTGAGGAAGGTGCTCACCCAGTCAGGGGACCAGGGTCGACCCGGTGGCATGTTCCCCACCGCCACTTGTTGATAGATGTCGCCGGCGTGATTCACCACGGCCTCGTAGCTGGCAAGGTCCAGGCCTTGCGCGGCCATGTGCTGCTGGTCCTGGGTGGTGAACATGTCGCGGATCTGTCCGTACCAGGTGGGGTTGGTGACAGACGTTGAGGTCGATGTAGTTTTCATGCCCGACTCCTTGTCGTGAATTTTCGTGCAATGGGGTTAACCATCAGTGCTGATGGGTGTCCGACGGTTGATTCGCTGCGTGCTTCATGCCTGCCATGCCGATGCCACCGCCGGCGGCATTGAGGTCCGGGACGATCCGGATATTGGTCATCATGCCGCCGTCTTCGTGGTCGAGGATGTGGCAGTGGATGACGAACTCACCGATGTAGCGGTCGTAGTGAGTGCGCACCAGCACCTGATAGTCGTTCTGCACGAAAAGGGTGTCCTTGAATTCATGCCACATTCCGCAGTACTGGTTTTGCAGTCCCAGTTCGTCGGCCGGCACCAGGCATTCGCCGTTGGGGCCGTAGATGCTTTTGGGCTTCTCGCCGGGCTTGGCGTACAGCACATCCATCACCTGGAACGGGTTGACGTGAATGTGAAAGATGTGGGGTTCGCCCTGGGAGGTCAGCACCCAGTCATCGGTGGTGTTGACCTGGCGGGTGAAGTCGACCCGGTCCGGGTCATAGGATTTGTAGTTGATGAAAAAACCGAACGCACCCGTCCATGGTTCTCCCGGTTTCGACGGTGGAGTCGAAGGAGGTGAGGGCGGGAATGGCGGATTGCCGATGAAGAAGTCGACCTTCTGAATGTCGTCGTTGACCACAGCATCCTTGAGGTCGTCCATCCCGCGCCACGGCTTCAGGTTGCCGGTCAGCAGTCCTTGCAGGGCCTCGGCGGGCAGCGATGAGTCTGATTTGTTGCCGTCGTAGAGCGCTTGCTGGATATAACGCTGCGGGTCGTCGGTGACGACTTTTCCGCCCGAGACGATGACCGTCGCCAGCAATTGGGTTTCGTTCGGTCCCTGGCCGCCGGGCCCACCGTGAGGCCCGGCGTTGGCGCGTTCTGCAGGCGTTGCCGCCTGGTTCAGCACGCAGTAGGTGCCGTCACGGGGGAACATCAGCAGCACGTCACTGCGATAGCCGGGTTGCAGAAAGTTGCTGCCGATGCCGCCGCTGATGCTTTTCTTGTTCACGCCTATGGGGCGGATCGCCGTGCGCGTGATTCCGTCGGCGGCAATTTCGAATTGCGGGACAAGCTCGACCGGTTTGCTGGAGTCGGGCACCGTTACCGGGCACAGGTCGGCGATGATCGCTTCCTGTTCCTTTGGCGTGCCGCCGAGCACACCCTTGAGGGCGAGACTCGCTTTGGGACTGGCCGTGTTCATGGGCACGATCTGCAGGTTCACGGTGTCGTGGATGCCGCCGTGAATAAAGCGCCAGCGCTGGATCTCGCCCGCAGCGATGCCTTGCAGTGTCGGTTGCACCACGCCGTTGATGCTGGTGAATCGACCGCTCTCGTCCCAGACCGTGGCCGAAGCGAGCTGCTTGTCGAAATTCTCCACCACGCCAGTCTTGCCGCTGGGGCACGTCCAGGTGTGATCCTTTTGCGTGATGATGGTGCCATCGTCGTTGAAACAGGCGTAGGGAATCTGCTGGAACAGAAAAACCTGTTCGGTAAACGGCTTCCCGGTTGCGTCCTTGAGGATGGTGTCGATGTCGCCCGGTTTGTCGCCGGTGTAAGGGCGGTCGCCGCGCACAATCAAGGCGCCGGCCGCGCCGCTGGCGACCTGCAGCGCGGTGGAACCATGCCGGTGCGCGTGATACCAGAAGGTGCCGGATGGGTGATCGGTGGGGATGTTGATCTCGTATTCGAATTTTGTTTGCGGCGCGATGTTCAATAGCACGTTGTCACTGTTGCCCGCTGGCGAAACGTGCATCCCGTGATAGTGCAGGTTGATCGTGTTGAAGCAGCCGGGGTCACCGTTCGCCGGGTCCTGTCCCCCCGGACAGCTGGGGTCGTTTTTATCCAGTTGATTGTCCAGATGCACCCGCAGGGTGTTGCCGGGCCTTACGTCGATGAGCGGCCCCGACAGGCAGCCGCCATACGAACGCAGCATCACTTTGTCCTTGGCGCCATCGGGATTGCCCGGGTTGTACATGTAGTTTTCGCGTTTCTGCACTTGCAGGTTGAGTTCCACGGTTTGCCCGTCGCGGGTGATATCGCCTGCCGGATTGCAACCCGTTTGCGCAACGGCCAGTCCGGTGGCTTTCAGTGTGCCGGGCCGGCCCTTTTCAAGAAGCCTGGGCGGTGACAGGAAAGGCTGCGCCGACAGGTCGGCGAGCGCTGCGTGGGAGGCTGTACACATCATCAATCCGGCCAGAACCCTGTGAAGCGAAGCCATGTTGTGCTCCCTGCGTCGTTGCGCGAGTGTCTGCGACAGCCTCGATGGCCGCGTGTCCTTTGATCAACTGAACAACTTGAGAAGTGTTGCTGCACGCTCGCTGTCAGGAGGGGCCTGTGCGCTTGAGCACTTCGGCGATGGTCGTTGCCATGCCATCGAATTCACAGGTGCGCGCGGTGCCGGGTGTGTAGACCGGCGGTCTGGCGACGGAAGGATCGCCGCTGTCGAAGGGCGGATCGGGGTTGTACTGAATGCTCAACTGCACCGTCCGGGCAACGATCTCCCCGGCGATCAGGGCGATGATTTTCAAGGCCTCGTCCAGGCCTGACGAGATGCCGCCACCGGTAATGCGTTGCCCGTCGACGATGTAACGCGGATAGCCTTCCACTACGTTGATACGCGTGAAGAGTTTCAGGCAGGCGATGAAGGCCCAATGAGTCGTGGCGTTGTAACCGTCCAGCAAACCGGCGGCGGCCGCGAGCAAGGCGCCCTCGCAGACGGATGCGGCAAATTGCGCGGCCTGGCCCTGCTGCAACAGCCAAGTCATACGGTGTGAATCTTTCATCAGTTGCTGCAAGGCGCCGGGGTCACCGCCAGGGATCCACAGCAGGCTGATGTGTTCTGAATGTTGATCGAAAGTCGGCAGATTTCCACCGATGGTCATGCCGTCCCGGGTGGTGATGGAAGGCCCATGAAGGGAGATCAGCCGCACGACGCGGGTGGGGGCGGAAGGGTTCTGCGAAGACTCGATCTGAGCCATCCAGTTGAACAGCTCGTAAGGAACACTGACGTCGAGCAGATCCACGCCATCGTAGACCGCGATTGCGATCAGGTACTGTCCTGGTGCAGGCATGACTCCCTCCTGGGGAACACCGCGGCGACCGCAATGGCGTCGTCAGGTGCATAGCGTCTTGCTAATCAGCGTTGCGAGGCCCGGACAGCAAAACCGGAGGTTCAGCCGCTTAAGGCCAATGGCCAGTAGGACAGCTGTTGGGAGCATAGTCGGCGTTATTCTGCATGCAAGGCGTTTTCCAGGGCATCTGCCGAGTGGTATCAGGCGCTGCTGGCGGCATCCACGGGCGCCCGTTTTTCAAGGCCGGTCGATAACCGGCGTTGCCTTGCCCAGCAAGTCAATCCGACAGCCCGGCGCCGCATCGTTCACCGTCACCCGCATGTCATGCAGGCGCGCAACCGCCGACACCATGCTCAATCCCAACCCGTTGCCCGGGGTGTGGCGGCTGGATTCCGCGCGGTACAACCGGCGCAACACCGCTTCACGCTCGGCCGGGGGAATGCCGGGTCCGTTGTCGGTGACGCGAATCCCGACGCTGTCCTGATCGGCGATCACGCTCAGGCGCACCTGGCTGTGGTCGGGCGAGAACTTGATGGCGTTGTCGAGCAGGTTGCACAAGGCGTCGAACAGCAGTTGTGCGTCACCGGCCATGATCGCGGGGGCCTGACTGTTTTCGATGGTCAGGCTGATGCCGCGCTCTTCGGCCAACGGCTCATACAGCTCGGCGGCATCGGCGCTGATCAGGTTCAGGTCCAGCGGGGCGAAGTGACTGCGCCGGGCGCTGTTTTCGATTTCCGAAATCCGCAGCAGAGCCTTGAAGGTCAGCAGCAAGGCCTTGGCTTCCGTCAGCGCCGCATCGATGCTGGCTGCGTATTGCGCTTCATCCAGACCCCGGCGCTGTGTACGTTCAAGGCCAGCGATCAAGCGGGTCAGCGGGGTGCGCAGGTCGTGGGCGATGTCGTCGCACACGCCTTTGACCTCACTCATCAGTCGTTCCAGCTCATCGAGCATGCCGTTCACCACCGAGGCGAGCCGGTCGATGTCGTCGTTGTTGCCCTGAACCGGCAAACGCCCGGTCAGGTCGCCCTCGATGATGCCTTTGATCGAGCGGCTGACTTTATCCAGCCGGCGATGCGCCGAATAACCCAGCACCACGGCGCCGAGCAACCCGACCAGCAACAGCAGCAGGCCGCCGGAGATCAGCGCGTTGATCAGCAGCTCGTCGAATTCGCGAATGTCGTGGACGTCCTGGGCGACCAGCAGGGTTTTGCCGTCGGCCAGTTTATGAACGATGAACCGAACCGGCCGATGATGCCCGTTGGACTTGAGCCAGCGAAATTCCTGCGGTTTGTCATAGGCGGAGAAGGGCGGCAGTTGCTTGATCACGCCGGCAATGAATTTGCCGTCGGCGTCGAACAGGCTGTGGGGCAGGCGCGCTTCGACGTCCTGCAGCGCGTGTTTACGGATTTCCTGCAATTGCAGTTCCGGCGGCTGGGCGCTGCGGTTTTCCACCTGTCGATAGAGGGCGGTGTCCGCTTCGGTTTTCAGGTAGAACGCGGTTTGCCAGTAGACGTAACCGAACAACGCCAGAAACGAGCAGCCGAACAGCCCGAGAAAAAGCAGCGCCGTGCGAAAGCTGATGGTGCGCGGGATTTCACTCAGGTGAACGGAGAACATACCCGGCTCCACGAATGGTATGGATCATCGGCGGTTCGCCGTCACCGTCAACCTTGCGGCGCAATCGGCTCATGTGCACTTCGATGACGTTGGTGCGCTCGTCATAGCTGTAATTCCACACCGCTTCGAACAGCATGGTGCGGGTCACGACCTGATCGGCATTGCGCACCAGATGTTCGAGCAGCGCGTATTCCCGGGGCACCAGATCGATGGTGCGCTCGCCGCGTCGGACGGTCCGGCTCAGCAGATCGACTTCCAGATTGCCGACCTTCAGACGGGTTTCCTGAGCCTGGGCAACCGGCTCGGCGCGGCGCCGGTTCAAGGCGTCCAGGCGGGCGGTCAATTCGATGAACTCGAACGGTTTGGTCAGGTAGTCGTCGCCGCCCGCACGCAAGCCGCGTACCCGTTCATCGAGCGCACTCAGGGCGCTGAGAATCAGCACCGGCGTGTTCACGCTGGCGGCCCGCAACGCGGTGAGTACGCCCAGACCGTCGAGACCACCGGGCAACATGCGGTCCAGAACGATCAGGTCGAACGGCTCGCCGAGGGCTTTGAGCAGGCCTTCGCGGCCATTGTCGACGCTGCTCACGGTGAAACCGTGGTCGGTGAGGGCCGCTTCGATTTCGCGGCGGGTGGGCAAGTCGTCCTCGACGACCAGAACATGGGTCATGGCTTTTGAACCACTCACATCATCAGGCAGAGATGGCATAGTGTGGCAAAGCCTGCGGTCGCGCCACGTTCCCGCTGGATAAATAAAAGTTCAGGTTGGCTTGATGGAGTAGGTGCCTTGCGCATTCTCGTGGTTGAAGACGACGCCCAGACCGCCGCTTACCTGCTGCGCGGCTTGAGCGAAAGCGGGCATGTGGTCGATGTCGCCAGCGATGGCAACAGCGGTCTGGACATGGCGCTTGAAGGCATTCACGACGTGCTGGTCGTCGACCGGCGCTTGCCCGGCCTCGACGGCATCGGCCTGATCAAGGCCTTGCGCGCCCGGCAGGTGCGGGTGCCGATCCTGATGCTCAGTGCCCAGGCATCGACCGAGCAGAAAGTCGAAGGCTTGCAGGCTGGTTGTGATGATTACCTGGCCAAACCTTATGCCTTCGCCGAAGTGCTGGCGCGGCTCGAAGCCTTGTTGCGCGGGCGCGATCAGGTCGCCGGGCCGGCACGGCAATTGGTCGTGGGTGAATTGCAACTGGACTGCGCCACGCGTACCGCGGTGCGGCGGGGCAAGGTCATCGCGTTGCAGCATCGCGAAGCCCTGTTGCTGGAAAAACTCATGCGCCACAGCGGCCAGATCGTGACTCGCGACATGTTGCTCGACAGCGCCTGGGATTACGAATTCGACCCCAACAACAACGTCATCGACAAACACATCCATCGCTTGCGGCGCAAACTCGATGACGGTTTCGAGTATTCGCTGATCAAGACGGTGCCCGGTGCCGGCTACAGCTTCCAGACGACGCCCGAGCAAGGCTAAACAAAAGTTTATCTGCCGGGGAACGCTCTGGCAGGCACCCCTCGCTATCTTCGCCGCATTCGTGGATCGCTCCACAAAGGCTCAAGCGGGGGAGACAGCTTGCTCATGTCGGTTTCAAAGACCAAGGCGCGCAGACGGCGCGTTGCATTTCAATCATCAGCGACGCTGATCCTGCTGGGCGTATTGACGCTCGGCGGCTGTTCGATGGTGCCCGAGTATCGGCAGCCCGAGTTGCCCTTGGCCCAGCAGTGGAACGAGGCTTCCGGCGGTCAATCGGCGGCGGGTGGGCAATGGTGGCGCGAGTTTCACAGCGCCGAGCTGGATCAGTTGATCGATCGCGGGCTGGCCTCCAATTTCACCCTCAAAGCAGCGATCAGCCGTATCGACGAGGCGCGGGCGTCTGCGCAGGTCACGGGTGCCGGGCAATATCCGGCGCTGAATCTGGGCGGCAACTATCAGCGCCAGAACAATTACGGCACCACGCAAAAACGCAGTGTGTTTGCCGAGGCCACCTATGAAGTGGATTTCTGGGGCAAGCAGCGCGCCGCCGCCGATTCGGCCGAGGCGCTGGCCAACGCGACGGCGTTCGATGCCCAGACCCTGCGCATGAGCCTGAGCGCGAGCATCGCTGACAGCTACTTTCAGGTGCTGTCGCTGGAAGAGCGCCTGCGTCTGGCCCAGTCGATCGCCGACGATGCCCGGCAGGTGCTCGATCTGGTGGAGATCCAGGCCAGTCAGGGCGCGGTTTCCAACCTTGAAGTCGCCCAGCAGCGCAACGCCATGCAGACGTTCGAAGCAGCGATGCCGCCCTTGCGTCAGCAACGGGATCAGGCGCTGTATCAACTGGCGGTGCTGGTGGGGGCGCCACCGCAAGGGTTCCATTTGCAGGGCGACGGCCTCGGTGCCTTGCAAGTGCCGCAACCGGCGACCGGCCTGCCCATCGGCCTGCTGCGCCAGCGGCCGGACATCCAGGCTGCTGAAGCGCGGTTGAAATCCGCCAACTTCGACGTTGGTGTCGCCCGCGCCGCGTTCCTGCCCAATCTGTCGCTGGACCTGCTGGGTGGCATCGACACCCTTGCCGGCGGGCAGATCTGGAGTGTCATCGGCACCCTCGGCCAACCGGTTTTCGCCGGCGGTCAACTCAAGGGCCAACTGCATTTCGATCAGGCCCACGTACAGGAACTGACCGCCAGTTACCGTGAGTCGATTGTCGAAGCCCTGCAAGACGTCGAAACCCAGATCAGCGCCGCCCGCGAACTCGACAAGAGCTACGCGTTGAACGCCTCGGCGGTGGATTCGGCACGGGAAGCGGCGCGCCTGGCGCAGGTTCGCTATCGCCTCGGCTCCACGGACTTCCAGACGCTACTGATCGTCGAGCGCACGCAATACCAGGCCGAAGACACGCTGTTGCAGGTGCGCCTGCAACACCTGCAAGCGGCTGTCGGTCTGTTCCGCGCTCTGGGCGGCGACTTTTCCGCTGACGCCCTCGCTCTCAATTCTTTTGCTCAGGTGACTCACCCATGACTGTCCTGCACCCACGTCGTCGCGTCGTTTTCCTGGGCGTCGCGGCACTTTCGCTGGCGGTGGCCGTCGGCGGTTTTCAATGGATCAAACAGGCTCAGGCCGCACCGGTAAAGACTGACAGCGGAGCGATCCCGGTGCAGATGACGCAGGTCAGCCGTCAGGATCTGCCGGTGTGGATCAGTGCCATCGGCAACGTGCAGGCGCTCAACAGCGTCAATGTGCGGGTGAGGGTGGACGGCGAGTTACAGAAAGTGCTGTTCAACGAAGGGCAGACCGTTACCGCCGGCAGCCTGTTGGCGGTGATCGATCCGCGGGTCTATCAAGCCCAGGTCGCTCAGGCTCAGGCATTGCTGGCGAAGGATCAGGCGCAACTGGCGAACCTCAGAGTCAATCTCGACCGCGCGAGCAAACTGGCCGCTGCCAAGGCTGGCCCGACTCAGGACGTCGACACTTACCGGGCACAACTGGCCGCTCAACAGGCGACCGTGCAGGCCGATCAGGCGGCGCTGGATGCGGCGCGGCTGCAACTGGAATTCACCCAGGTCAAAGCGCCACTGACCGGCCGCACCGGCCAGCGACTGCTGGATGTCGGCGCGATTGCCCACGGTGCCGAAGCGACGGGGCTGGTGACGATCACCCAGATGAACCCGATCTCCGTCGCGTTCGCCGTGTCCCAGGAAGAATTGGCGGAAATCCTCGAAGAGAACGCCAAAGGCGCCCTGCAAGTAGTCGCCATGACCCGGGATGGCCAACAGGAAATCGCCCATGGGCATCTGAGCTTCATCGACAGCCAGGTGACGGCGGCCAGCGGTCAGATCCAGCTCAAGGCGCAGTTCGACAACGCTGACGCCAAACTCTGGCCGGGTGAATTGGTCAGTGCGCGGTTGCTGGTGCAGACCCACCACGATGTGGCCGTTGTCCCGGCCGATGCGGTGCAATTGGGGCGTCAGGGCAATTTCGTCTACGTGGTCGATGCCGAGCAGCGGGTGCAGCCGCGTCTGGTGGACGCCGCCAATGTGGTGGACGGCAAACAGTGGATTCGCCAAGGCCTGAATGCGGGCGAAACCGTTGTGGTGCAGGGCCAGTCCCGGGTCGCACCGGGGCTGAAGGTTGTGCCGGTCAAGACTGACGCCACCGCCGATCTGGCGGAGGCTGCCCAATGAATGCGCTGGCCGGACTGATTCAACGGCGTGTGGGGCTGAGCCTGCTGGCGCTGGGCGTCATGCTGCTGGGGGCTTTCGCTTACTTCCAGCTGCCGGTGGCGCCGCTGCCGACGGTGGATTTCCCGACCATTCAGGTCACCGCGAAACTCTCGGGGGCCAGCGCCGAAACCATGGCGTCGTCGGTGGCCACGCCGCTGGAGCGGGCCTTCGCTGCCGTGCCGCAAGTCACTTCGATGACCTCGTCGAGTGCGGCCGGCAAGACTCAGGTCGTGCTGCAATTCGATCTGTCGCGGGACATCGACGGCGCTGCGCAGGACGTACAAACGGCAATCAACACCGCCACCCCGAACCTGCCCAAGACCATGTCCAGCGCGCCGACCTTCAACAAGGTCAACCCGGCCGAAGGCACCGTGCTGTCGCTGGCGGTGACGTCGCCGACCCGCACGCTGCCGGAACTGGATCGCTACGCCGACAACTACATTGCCCAGCGCCTGTCGCAAATGCCCGGCGTCGGCCTGGTGGATTTCCATGGCGAGCAGAAACCGGCGGTTCGCGTGCAGATCGACCCCGATGCGCTGGCCGCACGGGGCCTGACCCTGGAAGATGTGCGCAGCGTGATTGGCGTCAGCACCCTGGATCAGCCCAAGGGCACGCTCGATGGCCAGAGTCGTTCGATCACTCTTGGCGCGACCGACCAGTTGCTCGATCCGCAGCACTATCGCGATCAGGTCGTCGCTTACAAGAACGGGATGCCGATCAAACTGGGCGACCTTGGCCGGGTGATCGCCGGGGCCGAGGACACCCAGCAGGCCGCGCAGTTGGGAGGCGAACCCACGGTCATCGTCGACATCCACAAGCAACCGGGTTTCAACCTGCTGTCGACCATCGCCACGATCAAGGCCAAGTTGCCTGAGCTGACCGCTTCATTGCCTCGTGACGTGCAGGTGCAAGTGGTGGGCGACCGTACCCAGACCATCGAAGCGTCGGTCAATGACATGCAGTTCACCTTGCTGCTGTCGATTGCGCTGGTGGTCGTGGTGATCTTCGTGTTCCTGCGCAAGGCCACTGCCACGCTGATTCCCAGCCTGACCATTCCGCTGTCGCTGGTGGCCACGTTCGGTGTCATGTACTTGCTCGGCTACAGCCTCGACAACCTGTCGATCATGGGCCTGGCGATTGCCGTCGGGTTCGTGGTGGACGACGCCATTGTGGTGATGGAGAACATCGTCCGGCACTTGGAAATGGGCAAGTCGCGCTTGCAATCGGCGGTCGATGGCTTGCGCGAAGTCGGCTTTACCATCGTTTCGATGACGGTGTCGCTGATCGCGGTGTTCCTGCCGATTCTGTTGATGTCCGGCATCGTCGGGCGCTTGATGCGTGAGTTCGCGGTGACTGTCAGTGTCGCGATCATCATGTCCGGCATTGTCTCGCTGACCATCACGCCGATGCTGTGCGCGTGGCTGCTCAAACCCCATGCCGATCAGGAGGAGGGGCGCTTTGCTCAGGCCTGCGAGCGCGTGTTCGACCGACTGCACAACGGCTATCGACGCAGCCTGGACTGGGTGCTGGATCATCAGCGCATCACCATGGCGGTGGCCATTGCCACGCTGGCGGCCACGGCGGTGCTGTATGTGGGAATACCCAAGGGATTCTTCCCGCAGCAGGACAACGGTCTGATTCAGGGTGTCGCGGAAGCGGCGGCGGATATTTCGCCGATCGCCATGCGTGCGCAAGTCAACCGGGCGGCCGAGATCATCGGCCAGGACCCGGCAGTGGCGCGGGTGTATTTCTGGATCGGCCCGAACCCGACCGTCAGCCAGGGCAAGGTGATGATCAACCTCAAACCGTTCAGTGAGCGCACGGCGAGCGCGGCCGAGGTCATCCGGCGCCTGCAACCGGCGCTCGACGGGTTGTCCGGGGTCAAGGTGTTCATGCAGGCCAACCAGGACATCCAGATCGGCGGCCGGGCCAGCAAGACCCAATATCAATACACCTTGCAGGACCCGGACAGTGTCGAGCTGGATCACTGGAGCGGGGTGCTGCTGGCCAAACTGAAGACCTTGCCGCAACTGCAACACGTCACCTCTGACCAGCAACAGGCGATCGCCCAGTCGACGCTGGTGATCGACCGGCCGACCGCTGCGCGCCTGGGCGTGACCGTTCAAGCGATTGATGACGTGCTGTACGACGCGTTCGGTCAGCGGCAGATTGCGACGATGTTCACTCAACTGGATCAGAACCATGTGATTCTCGAACTCGACCCGAGTTGGCAGACGTCCACTGCCACCCTTGAGCATCTGTTCGTTCGCGCCAGCTCCGGGGCCTTGGTGCCGCTGAACCTGCTGGCCAGTATCAAGACCGAACAGGTGCCGATCATCATCAACCATCAGGGCGTGTTCCCGGCCATTACCCTGTCCTTCGACCTCGCGCCGGGGCACGCCTTGAGCGAAGCGGTCAGCGCGATCAATCAGGCATCGCTGGCGGTCGCGATGCCCGACACGGTGGTGGGCAGTTTCCAGGGTACTGCCCAGGCGTTTCAGGATTCGCTGAAGTCGCAGCCGTGGCTGATTCTGGCGGCGATCCTGACGGTCTACATCGTGCTCGGGGTGTTGTATGAAAACGCGATCCACCCGCTGACGATCATCTCGACTCTGCCGTCCGCAGGTTTTGGCGCGCTGCTGGCCTTGATGCTCTGTGGGCAGGATCTGTCGGTGCTGGGGATGATCGGGATCATTCTGCTGATCGGCATCGTCAAGAAGAACGCGATCATGATCGTCGACTTCACTTTGCAGGCGCAGCAGCGAGGGCTGTCGCCTCGGGAAGCCGTGAGGGAAGGGTGCCTGTTGCGTTTGCGGCCGATCCTGATGACCTCGCTGGCCGCGTTGCTCGGGGCCGTGCCGCTGGCGTTCGGGCATGGCGCTGGCTCAGAGTTGCGTCAGCCGCTGGGTATCGCGATTGTCGGTGGTCTGGCGGTTTCGCAGATCCTGACGCTCTACACCACGCCGGTGGTCTACCTGTGGTTCGAACGTCGGCGGCACAAGACACAGGCCGCCGGGATCATCGAGGCATCCTGACGCTTACTGCGACTTGAAGGTCAGGACCGTGAAGGTGCCGGGGTGAAACACCGGGTCGGGCTTGGGCTGCTCCCGGCTCGGTGCCGGCTGGGTGAAGTCGGCGGTGAACAGGTAGGCCTGACTGCGTTTGGTGTCCAGCACCATGTTGTGGGCCCACGGCCGCGTCCCGACTGTACCGCGCAGTTGGTATTGGCCCTGGTTGTCGCGCTGAACGATCGCAAGACTGGCGTCGGTGCCGCTGGGCACCAGCAATTGGTCTTTCACGGGATCGTAAGCCAGTGCGTTCACGGCGCGGCCGATCGGCAGGGTGCTGAAGGCCTTGCCCGTGTTCAGGTCTGCGATCACCAGAACGGGGGCGCCGCCTCGGCACGCCACGAACAGACGTTGATGCGGTTCGTCGACGGCCAGAGCGCTGGGCTTGCTGCAGCCTTTGAATGTCCAGAGTTGCTGGTGTTCAAGTTTCTTTCCGGAAAGAACGGCGACCTGGTCTTCATCGCGCATGGGCACAATGAAGTTGCCGTTTTCAAGAATGACGGGGCCGTCGAGCTTTTGCGCTGGCACGTCCACCGCGTCCGTCAGGCGATCGGTTTTCGGGTCGATCAGGTACAGCGTCGAATGATCACCGCGCCGGCCACTGGTGACGATCAACCGGTCACGGCTGGCGTCGTAAAGCAGATTGTTGAGGTTGCCGGAATCGAGGTTCAGCCGTTGCAGGACTTGCAGGCGATCCAGCGCCACGATCCCCAACGTCCCGTCCATGTTGGCGACATACGCCCGATTACGCTCAGGCACGAAGGCGACGGCGTTAGCGCCGGCGGAGTTGTCGAGGGTCTTCACCAACCGTTGCTGTTCGACGTCGAACACCGACAGTCCATTTTCCCGGCGGGCCACGAACAGGTGCGGCCCCTTGGGTTCCAGTGCCGCGAAGCCCCAACTGTGACCGTCGCCTGGTAATACCTTTGAGGCGCTGAGGGTGTATAGCAGCGGCTCTTTCGCTTGAGCATGGGGGCCGATCAGGCCAAGCGCCAGGCCTGCAAGTGCGAGCCACGTTTTTGAAAACAACATCAAAGACCTCAGTATTTTTGTTGGATGGACAGGTGTGGAATCGCGTTTGGCGGCCGATACAGGCCCAGAGTACCTTGCTGATCTGCGCGCTGCGACGACCGCGCCGCTACTTTTCGTACTGAGCCCGGGTGTGTTATTTTTTTGAGCAGGTCATTGAATATGTATACAAAGTGGTGTAGCGGCTGCGTTTAGTGGTGGTCTGTCAGCAAACTGGCAACGGGTTGTTTTTTTGAGGTTGTTGTTCTTTTGCTTAACTCACAGTTTGATTAATTAATATATGAAGGGTTAGGCAGTTGGATATAGAGTTCGTCAATCACGCCTCATTGCTTCTGGAAGAGAAGGGCAGTTATTTTCTTACTGATCCCTGGTACGTTTCTCCTGCGTTTGGCGGCTGGATTCAAAACCCGTCACCCAGAACAGCAATGATTGAGAAGTTGCTTTCTCTTCCGGCCGATAAACTTAATGTCATTATCTCGCATGGCCATGATGATCATCTGGATGAGTTTTTCATTCAGCAGCATTTGGCGGATGCTACGTTCTTTGTTCCGAAATTCAAGACGAATGGGCTTTCCAAGCGGATTGAGCGCCTCACCGGCCGTTATCCGGTTGAACTGACAGAAGAGGCACATTACGTCGATGGGGTGGAGTTGAGATGCTTCATCAATCCGGATTTCACGGAATATGATTCGATTGTGACTGTCGTGTCTGAAACCGATGCGGTTATTCATGCCAATGATAACTGGCACGAATATCCGGTTGCGCTCACCGATGCGCTCAATGAATGCTTGAGTGCTGTCCCGCTTGAAAACCGTTACTTTTTTATCCAGTTCGGCATCGCTGACAGTTTTCCGGTCAACTACCCGTCCTTTGACAAGCAAAGTGCGGACGAGATGATTGAATCCCGATTCAAGTCTTATCAGGCCGCCACCACGGCGAACCTTAAACACCTGGGGCTCGACAAGGGCTTCTATTACGCGAATCAATCGCTGTACCAATACCCGGCCTCTTGGGATCGCGGGTCGCTCTATGATCTTGCGCAAGACTTTCTGCGCCGGAATCCAGGGCCGTTTACCCAGTGTGTGTCCGGAATCGACATAAAAACGAGCCAGCTCCACGACTCCCCAGGTGAAGAGCTCTTTGATTTGCTGCTTGGGCAGCTCGAGCGTTTTCTGAACAAGGCCGTGGGCGGTCCTGTTCCCGTCAGATTGCTCACCGCGTCGGATGAATATGAGAGCGGTACCGTCGGCTACGAGGCTTCGCGGCATGTCTGGTCACGGATATTGAACGCCGAGTTGACGCTGGAGGCGATAATCATCGGAGGCATGGGGCTCGTGCACAGGCCGGATCAAAACATATCCAGTATCCACGCCAAGGTTTCCAAACTGGCGTACCTGATTCAAAGCAAACTCATTTCGAACGGTCTTAACTTTTTGATGGAAAGTAAATGAAAACTCAAGACGGTCAGCTGTTTTTTACCCCTCCCAGCCAGGCGGATGCCTACAAGGAACTGCGGGATATTCATGGCGAGATTCATACAATCGCAGGGGAATACTGGAACTGGCCTTCGGTTGCTACGCTGTCACGACCTTCGCTGGCGCGAATCCTGAACCTTAACCTCCTGTACGACGAGATGCTCCCTGTTGCGGGATCGATCTGCGAGTTCGGCGTTCATTACGGCAGCAGCCTGGCAACATTGCTGAATCTTCGGGCTATCAAGGAACCCTACAATTACTCGCGGCATATCTTTGGCTTCGACACCTTCAGCGGTTTTGCCGAAGTTGACGAGAAAGATGGCGCGCAAGTCAAAGCGGGCGACTTTCATGTAGACGATGGTTATGAGAATTTGCTGGAGCGGCTGCTCCAGGCTCAAGAGTCGCTGAGCCCCAATAATCACCTGAAGAAGTTCACCCTGATCAAGGGTGATGCCTCAGAGACTTCGAAACAATGGCTTGAAGACAATCCTCACTCGCTCATCTCGATGGCCATTTTCGATATGGACGTTTATAAGCCGACGAAGGATGTACTGGAAGCGATCAAGCCACGACTGTCAAAAGGTTCGATTCTGGTTTTTGACGAGCTGAACTGCCCTCACTTCCCAGGCGAAACACAAGCGCTGCTTGAAGTGTTTGATATGAACACTATTCAGGTTAAGCGCTCGCCGTTCCTGCCTTACGTATCGTACTTCCGCTTGTGATCTGCAGTGATGCGCTGTCTGAGTGGTCGTGGATTTTTCTTTCGGGAATCCGCGATCAACGTGCGCCGGTCAGTCGCTCAGTCGTAGCGGCCAGCAGCGACTGAGTCATTCAGCGTATCTTCCTTGCCTCAAAGGCCGGTCAACCGGTCGTTGAGGCAAGGGTTACCCATCACCACGCAGACTCATCAAGACGCTTGTGCGAGTTTGCGCAGGTTGCAGCCATGGTTTTTACACCTAACCTCAACATGGGCATCTGTGTGCGCTCCGCCAGCTTCAAATCTGCATGACTTCAATGCCCATCAGTGGATAGCTGCATCCATAGGCAAGGAGTCTGAAAATGAACATCCCTCGCGCGCTCTGCGCAACGATCGTTTTGAGTTTGACCGCTTGTTCGTCCACCCCGCTTATCTACAATGCCAGCGATAACGCTCCAGGCACTATAAAACCGCTACAGAAACTGCTCCCTGACAACACCCCTGTGAGGCTGTTTTTTGTTCATGGTGTAGGAGATCACTGTCCGGGTTACGCCCTGGGTCCTGACGGCTGGTTGAATGAAAAAAACGCTGCTGCGATGGGATTGAAACCCGTACCCGGCGGAATCAAATTTGATGAATCCATCAATGTGAACGTCTTTATGGGGGGAGAAAAAGACCCGTACTCAGAGGTGAACGTCCGCAAAAGAAATTACTCTCTGACGCTGCCTGACAGGGACCGCGCAGTGAGCGTAGAGGCGATTGAAATTACCTGGTCACCCCTGACCCGATGGCTGAAAAGCAATCAGCTTGGATATGACTCGCCGTCTGTTTTCGCAAATAAAAAACGCGAGCCATGCATTGAGTTCCCCGACCCGAAAATTCCTCCAACGGTACAGGCGCCACCAAGGCTTTTGCTCGACAAAACAATCAAGGAGCAGGTTTTTGACCGGAACTTGTCCGATGCCATTCTCTATACCGGAACCTATGGGCAGACCATGGTGCGAGGGCTTGCAGAGGGGATTTGCCATGCCATCACGCCTACGGACAAGAATAAAAAATGTATATGGCCCTCTGCGCAGGAAAGTAAAAAAACACCGCACAAGAATTTATTCGTGACCCACAGTCTGGGCAGTCGCATGACTTACGATATGTTCCTCCAGCTTCTGGACCAGACAAAAGACAGCAAGACCAACCCTTTTCCCTACAGCGAACGCAGCAGTGCACAGGGATTCATCGAAAACATGATCGCGAATACGCCTGCCTTCTACATGATGGCGAATCAGCTTTCGTTGCTGGGTTTGGCCAAAGTTCCGCCTCTAGCCCGCTCCAGTGATAGCGTCGCACATCCTTTTTTTTGGCAGTTATTTCCTGTAAGTGACTTTGATGCTCTCTCGTTTCAGTCGCAAGAAAACGCAGGACCGGTTGTGTACGGAAATGTTCTTTCGGAACTCGCAGATTTAAAATCAACCGTAGAAACGAAGACCGGAAAACAAACCGACGGCCTTCAGATAGTCTCTTTCAATGACACAAATGACCTGCTCACCTGGCATATCCCGAGTTGGTACGCCAACGCTGAGGCTGCACCGGGAGGGCGGCCACGGATCGATGTGACGGACGTATTTGTGCAGAATGCACCCAAGCTCCTGATCATGGAGAGCCCCCTGAACGCGCACGTTGACTACTTTAAAAACCCGGACGTCAGGGATCTCATCCGTTGCGGCGCTGCCAATGGCGAAGTCTCGAAGTGCCCGGGGCGTTGACCTGGTTGTAATATCCAGGAAGCCCGGAAACGACAAAGCCCTGAATAATCAGGGCTTTGTCGATTCAGTGGGGACGGAAAAATAAATCTGTCCCTATTTTCACGCCCGGTCCATCGCCTCATCCAGCCTTTGATCCTCACCCAGAAAACCACCGCTCTGGTGCTGCCAGAGTCGCGCGTAGGTGCCGTTTCTTTCCAGCAGTTCGGTGTGGGTGCCTTGTTCGATGATGCGGCCCTCATCCATGACAATCAGACGGTCCATGGCCGCAATCGTCGACAACCGATGGGCGATGGCGATGACGGTCTTGCCCGTCATCATTTCATCGAGGCTTTCCTGGATGGCGACTTCGACTTCGGAATCCAGAGCACTGGTGGCCTCGTCGAGCAGCAGGATCGGAGCGTTCTTGAGCATCACCCGGGCGATGGCGATACGTTGGCGCTGGCCGCCCGATAGCTTGATGCCGCGCTCGCCCACCAGCGTGTCATAGCCCGAGTGGCCTTGGCGATCACTCAGTTGGCTGATGAAACCGTCGGCCTGGGCATTGATCGCGGCGCCGCGCACTTGCGCATCGGTAGCATCCGGGCGGCCATAGGCGATGTTGTCGCGAATCGAGCGATGCAGCAGGGACGTATCTTGCGTCACCATGCCGATTGCACTGCGCAAGCTGTCTTGCGTTACCTGAGCGATGTTCTGCCCGTCGATGCGAATCTCACCGCTGTCGACGTCATAGAACCGCAACAGCAGATTGATCAGCGTGGATTTACCGGCACCGGAGCGGCCCACCAGACCGATTTTTTCGCCCGCGCGAATCTTCAGACTCAATCCGTCGAGCACCTGACGCTCGCCACTGTAGTTGAAGTGCACGTTGTCAAAGGTCACGGCGCCGCCCGAAGGCAGCAGCAGACCGGCGTCCGGCGCATCCTGCACTTTCGGACCACGGGTCAGAGTGGCCATGCCGTCCTGCACGGTGCCGATGTTTTCGAACAGCGATGTCATTTGCCACATGATCCAGTGCGACATGCCATTGATCCGCAGCGCCATGGCGGTGATCGCCGCCACAGCACCCGCACCGACCTGGCCCTGATGCCAGAGCCAGAGGGCATAGCCGCCTGCGCCAAGGATCAATCCGACCACCAGCGCCTGATTGACGATCTCGAACTGGCTGACCAGGCGCATCTGGCGAAAACCGGTCTGCTTGAAATCCTCCATGGCCGCGCGCGCGAAATGCGCTTCACGGTTGGAGTGCGAGAACAGTTTGACGGTGGTGATATTGGTGTAGGCGTCGGAAATACGCCCCGTCATCGAGGAGCGTGCATGGGCCTGTTCCTGCCCGACTTGCCCCAGGCGCGGCACGAAGTACAGCATCGCCAACCCGAACAGCGCGACCCAGGCAAGAAAGGGCAGCATGAGTTTCAGGGCAAAGCCACCGGCCAACGCGATGATCGCAATAAAGTAAACACCAATGCCGGGCGCGATTTCGATAAGGGTGAACAGCACCTCGCGCACTGCCAGCGCAGTCTGCATCACCTTGGTCGTGACTCGGCCGGAGAACTCATCGGAAAAGAACGAAAGGCTTTGCCGCAACATCAGGCGATGGAAGTCCCAGCGCAGCCGCAGCGGCAGATTGATCGCCAGAATCTGGTGCTGCACCATCGTGCGCAACGCCACCAGGCCGATGCTGGTGAGCAACACGATTGCGATCCCCCACAGCACTCGGCTTTCTTGCCCGCTCACTTCACCACCGGCCTGCCAGGTCGAGAGCAGGTCCACCACTTGCCCGAGAAAGGAAAACAACCAGGCTTCGTAGATCGACACACTGGCGCTCAACAACGCAAGGGCAAGGACATAACCACGGGCACCGCGGGTGCAGGCCCACAGAAATTGCATCAGGCCAACCGGCGGTGGCGGCGCCTCGTCGGGGGGGAAGGGGTCGAGCCTGCGTTCAAACACGCGAAGCATAGGGGTCTCCGAAATGATCAGGTTCAGGGGGAGTATGCCATCTTCGTCATTGGCCCCGGACAGGAGGACAGCCAGCGGACGATTTTCGAATGGTGCTCACGGATGGCCAGATCATGGAACGGGCCGACTACTGGGAACGACTCATGGATTTACGTCCACGAAAGCGAGCATGAGAGGCGCTGGCGTAAGTCGCATGATGACTGTTCGGCAGATCGGTCGCGGTGTTCACCACCGCGACTGGATCGCTAGAGTGTGATAGTGGGTGAATCAGCTTCCGTCGCGGACCTGCATCAGCGCGAACCCCAGCAGATTCAGGCCTTGCCACAGGTTGGGGTTCCTCGCGTTTTCGTGGTCCTGGGCGAGCCCGATGCCCCAGATGCTATCAACCGGGCTTGCCTCAACGATGATGCGCGAACCGGTGTCCTTGAGGAATGCATTCAACTCCGGGTTCTGAGAGAACTTGGCCTGGTTGGCCCGGACGACAATTGCATATCGGTGCTGCAGCCAATCCTGTTCGTTGAATCCACGCACGTTGCGGCCCAGAGCTTTCGCTGCATTGGGTGTAGGTGCCTGGAGCACTTGAGCACGAACTTCCTGATCGCCGAACAAGGCGGCCTTCTCGGCCATCATGAAATGCTCGGCAGTCGCGTAGCGTTGCCCGTCGACAGCGAATTCGGCCTCGAACCACTGGCTGAAGCACGACGCTGTAACGCCGCTCTTGCTTCGCTGGTGTCCCCAGAAAAACGTAAATTCAAGCGCCTCTCCTGAGTTGAAGCGGGAGCGGAGGTCTTCCAGATACTTGGAGTCTTGCAATGAATGCTTCCTTGGCAATTGGTCTTTGAGGCGACAGTTTTATCACGACGTAACAGAGCAAATCTCGTTTAGAGGGTTTGCGTGCCCCTGATTGGTCGTTTCTGAGACGGGTCAGTGCACCAATGACGGTTGGGTAGCGACCGAGATTGTTAAGGTCACGACAATCAGTACGACGAGTCCCCAGAACGTCACCATGACTGTCAGCATGACGCCCTTCAGGCCTTTATAAAGCCAGCGCAACCGATGGCCTTCGGGTTTTGCTTCTGAGCGGGATCTGAGCACACCGTTCAAGTAAAAGCCGAGAAGGGCCAACAGTGCGCCATCAATGAACAACGCAGGCAGGCCGGCTTCGGGGAATATGCTGCCCCACAGATAGAATGACGACCGGCTCAGGAACACCACATAACAAGTGAGACTGCCGTAGGGGCCGGCTCTCCACCATTTTACCGGCCAGCGCTCCGACCATAAGGCACATCATCACCATGAACGGGTTGAGGAGGATATGGATCATCCACTCCAGTACGCTGGGAAAGTAGTCCGGGGAGTGGATGCTGCGCCAGATGTGTTCCAGCATTGTTCAGGGTCCTTTTTGGAGTCAGTAGTGCTTCCGTGCTGCTGTACCGTATCGGCGTATTGTCGGGGTACATAAGGCTTGTTGTGCAAATCAGGTCGCCCTACGCTTCGCGGGTTGCCTTTGGGCGCGAAGGGGGAGTATTCGGGTTGTGTCGAAAGGGGGTTGATGGTGCGGCGTCGGCCTGATAAAACGCCGGCCCACTGAATCGCCAAGGACTGCAATTGATGTTTCTGTTGATGACACTTCTTTCTTTTTGGGCGGAGGATCCGATCCATGTCGTCAATGAAGCAAACTGTAAGTTTGGGCATATGGTGGCGCTACCTGATGACTACAGACGTAACCGTTTGCTGAAAACCTGTTACGCAAATATCAAAGACGAACCCAAGCTCACCGACGGAGGTACCTTGCAAGAGAGGACAGTCCGCCCACTCAAAGAGCTCACGAGCATTCCTGCCGAGTGACGTTGAAATCAGAGAATCGCTGAGGTTTTCACCCAGCATGAAGGCGATCGGGGACTGATGGGCTGATTGGGTTGCAAGCATGCCAGAGTTGCGTGCGAGAGATATTTCGGTGAAATGGTGTGTCTACACTGTTCCAGTTCAGCCAAGGTGCCTGGCGGTACCTTGGCTGCTATTGCCAACTTATGAGATTGGGCGAATCTCTTGCCCGTGATCTTTCACTGCGCTGTGATCAACCTCAATTTGGCTGGTAGCCTGCACATAATAGGGGTTCTGAGCTCCATTTCTCTTCAAGGATAGTACAAAGCCACGTTCGTCAGATCTATCCCAGCTTTCGGTTTTTCCGTTTTCTATCGAAAAGAAATTTGTCTTCCCTTCGTCGCCCCATTTGTTGATTGAAACTTCGATTTTGTTAAGCGATTTATTCGTAACAGTGATACCCATATCCATATCCTTTTTAGACAGAGAGTTGACCGGCATGGTTATCAGCTACTGTCCGATGAATATCGTTACTACAATAACGATATACCCCTTAGCTAAAGTCTCCAGCCGGAAATGATGATGCGTAGGGGAGTTTAGCCAGTTTCTTGATTTTCGCATGGTAGGAGATTCGGTCGCATGACAATGGAGGCGTACCGGCTTCATTGCAGAAACCACAAAATAAATCAGTCCCCCTTTATTCGTGCATTCACCGCCCTGACCATTGCGAGTCCGGCAGCCAACCGTCATAAGGATTCGTACAGGTCGTGATATCGTTGTGCCTTCATTTGTAGGAGGCAAGCGGTGAGGGTCAAAAATTGGCAAGGATGGGAGCCTGAATGGCTCAAGTTGACGGAGCACTTTGGAGGTGCTCCGGCGGTACCGGGCGCGTATATCATCTGCGCAGACAGGGAGATTCAGCGTGCAGTCGGTTCGGATGAACAGGGTATTTTGACTATCGGCGAATCCGACAATCTTCGGCGCCGACTGGCTGCATTCGTGCGGTGCGCTAAGAACCCAGGCGCCGCCGGCCACATGGCAGGCTGGCGATTTAATTACGCGTCGTTCGAAAAGGTGTTTCCACTGGATTCATTGTGGGTAAGTTGGTACCCGACAGCTGACAAGGCGACCGCCCACGCTAAGGAAGGAGAAATGCTTGCACTCTACTTGGCAGAGCATTTTGAGCTCCCCCCTCTCAACTACAAATTCAACTGGCCAAAGCTGGAAGATTGACCGTCTGGATCGCTGAGCTTCTGACGCGAAAGCGTTTCTAAGGCAGTAGCGTTTTTGGTACCAATCAAAGGAATGAATTCGTGACAAACAATCACACTGTTACCTGCCCCCATTGCATGAACGAAGTACCATGGGGGGCTCTGGTCTGCCGAGGTTGTCAAGCCGAAGTCCGCTATGGTACGCCTCGAGGCGTCGCAGTTTTTTTCCTGATACTTTGTGTTGTTGCGGGATGGTGGGGAGCCAAGGTGGTCCATACCTTCATCACGACTAACTCCGCAGTACTCTGGGTGATCTTTGGAGCCATTTTCCTGTTGTGCGCGCTTGCATCTCGAAAAATTTGCAAGCGACTGTATGACGGAAAAACTGTTTTTCGGCGCTTCTATCGAAAGTAGTACTGCTGCCGCTGCATGAGCCTGGCTTTGCGCTGGGCTTTTCATTTCTGGAATTTGTAAAGGCGGGAAAAGCTCGGATGGGGCCTGGCTACGCCTGGTTTACTTCAGGCAGAGAAAAATAAATCAGTCCCCTTTATTGGCATAGAGTTAGACGATGCTCTAGAAATGGCAGAGCAGACAGAAGTCTGATCTTCCACTGCGACGGTCTGGGCCAGACCGTTGCCTTCCGACCCGAAGCGGACTTTCAGGCTATGCAAAACAAATCTGAGAATCATCTGGAGGACAGTAGGACGAGACCGCTCGGCCAGAGCTGTTTGAAGAGCTTGTTGTTGGTGGTCATCGTTTCGACGCGGGCTCGGAGTGATTCTTTGCACTTAAACTTGACTATGAGGAGCAGCGCAGCTTTTGGTGCCTGCTTGATGAAAACATTAAGTTCCTAAACGATTTAGGCACCCGGCGGGAGGTTCGGAGGTGACGGACTCGGAATCGTGCTAGCTGCAACTTTCAATATCAACGGCGAAGAGAGACCTAAATGAAAAGATACGAACTTGCCTAGGGGAAAGTTCGTATCATTATAAAGGAATCCGACCAAGCCGCCTAATAATGGCCAAGCAAGAAAGGGGAGCCAATAAAGTGGGTCCTTGAAATCAGGGCGCCGTTCTTTAGGAATGTGCTGTAGTTCGATCAAACTCAGAAGGTTGACGACGAGACCGCCAATTGCCGCGAGGATCACTGGTGAAGTAAATATCTCGCTCATGGTATAGATCCTTCAGATTACGCGATTCTTGATGGCCCCTAGCAGCTTCTCTGAGAGTGATGCGAACTCTCGGAAGTGCTCTCGCGTCGCATATAGCTCGCGCCCATCAGAGGAAGGAACTGATGAGCGAACAATTTTGTCTGACGCTTCAGATATTGCTTGATGAACGATCTCTTGTGTCAGTCCCGTTTCATGAGCGACCCCCTCCACCGTGCGCCACTTGAAGTCGGGGCTTGTGAGGGCGTCTAGCACCGATTGGACCGCTTCGGTGGACACATCTTCAATCATTTTAACCTCCCCAGAGCGTTTGTGATTTTTCTACCTAACGATTCAATTGAGGCACCATGTAAGCATAGCTTAAGTTCATCCAGATGGCCGACTCACTCCTCGACGACTCTGGCTACCGCCATGGTGTCCCGGTTGAGCCTATAGAGCAGGGCAAGGAGTGGAGCTTGAAGCATGGCAAATCCTCCTGGCGGAGAGGAAAGATTAGCTGGGAATGCGACGGGAGATGATGAGCCAGAGCTAGACGACAAGGCTTGATCAACTGGGGGGGGGGGGAGCCTGCTTCTGGCCGAAAGCTGCCTACTGACCGCATTCAACGCAGCAACAAGTTCTGCTTGGTGTGATTTGACTAGCGCCAATCCAGTGGTGTTAGAAGGATAGGGTTGCGGAAATGACCGAAAAGATGCGGAAACGATCCAGAAAGGGAGGACCAAAAAACGCGGGTTCCAGAAACGACAAAGCCCTGAATAATCAGGGCTTTGTCGTATCAAATATGGCGGAGGCGATGGGATTCGAACTCATGGACCTGTTACAGTCGACGGTTTTCAAGACCGTTGCCTTAAACCACTCGGCCACACCTCCGTTGCGTTGCGGGCGCCATAATACCTGAATGAAACACACTGTCAAACTCTGTGCATGGCTTGTTACAGAGCGTCTGTTATGATCTTTGCGACTGAACGTTTCAAACCAACAGGAGTGTCGCCATGCGCGAACAGGATTACGCAGTTCACAACAGCGTGCAGGCTGAGCAGCTAGAGGTTAGCCGCGTCCTGCGCAACACTTATGGCCTACTGGCGCTGACTCTTGCATTCAGCGGCGTGATGGCTTTCGTAGCTCAGCAGATGCGTGTTGGCTACCCGAACATTTTCGTGGTGCTGATCGGCTTCTACGGGCTGTTTTTCCTCACCAACAAACTCCGTGATTCGGCCTGGGGCCTGGTGTCCGCGTTTGCCCTGACCGGTTTCATGGGTTTCCTGCTCGGCCCGATCCTCAACCGTTACCTGGGCATGCAGGGCGGCGCTGAAGTGGTCAGCTCGGCGTTCGCGATGACTGCACTGGTGTTCGGTGGTCTGTCGGCCTACGTGCTGATCACCCGCAAGGACATGAGCTTCCTCGGTGGCTTCATCACCGCCGGTTTCTTCGTGTTGCTGGGTGCCACTCTGGCGGGTATGTTCTTCCAGATCAGCGGCCTGCAACTGGCAATCAGCGCAGGTTTCGTGCTGTTCTCGTCGGTCTGCATCCTGTTCCAGACCAGCGCCATCATCCACGGTGGCGAGCGCAACTACATCATGGCGACCATCAGCCTGTATGTATCGATCTACAACCTGTTCATCAGCTTGTTGCAGATCTTCGGCATCATGAGCCGCGACGACTGATTGGTTTAATCGGCGTTAACAAAAAACCCGCGAAAGCGGGTTTTTTGTTGTCTGCGAAAAAGCGGGCAGGGCGCAGCGATCAGTTGATCTCTATGCTGCCATCGGCGTGTTGCTTGTAAATCGTGTAGGGCAGCAGAAATGTATCCAGCACCCCGGAAACGGCTCCGTCGACCACCAGCCCCAGGGATGGGTTCTTGTAGTTGAACGCATCGACGTCATCCGGTTTTTCGGCGTGCAGCATGCAGAAATCGTACGTCACGCCGCTGTAGATGCGCGGTACGGCGCCGCAGTAGGTTCTATTTGCCTTCAACTGATCCACGTTTGCCTTATCGCTGAGTACCACGGTCTGTATGGTCCCGCAACCAGCCAGCATCAATGCCGCCAGTATCACCGCCTGAATTTTCATGCCGCGAATCCTTCGCCGGAAAAACGCCAATCTACGCTTCTCACGCCATCGGCGGCAATCGTCGTTTGACCGGGGTCTTCTTGACGATCGCGGTGTTGGTTTCGGCCAGCGTATTGAGTCGATCAAGCAAGGTATCCAGTTGCTCCATCGAGCGCACATGCAGGCGGGCAATGAAGCAATCTTCGCCGGTCACCTTGTCGCACTCGGTGAACTCGGGAATCGACATAATTTGCCGTTCCACTTCCTGCAACTGCCCCGGCAACGGCCGCACCCGGACAATGGCCTGCAACTGGTAGCCGAAGCACTTAGGATCGATCTCCACGGTGTAGCCCTTGAGCACGCCGCGCTCTTCAAGGCGCCGCAAGCGTTCGGCCACGCTCGGTGAAGACAAGCCGCTGATTTGCGCCAGCGCCTTGAGCGAACGCCGGGAGTCTTCCATCAAGGCCCCGATCAGGATCTGGTCGATATCGTCGGTCATACAAAAATCTCCCGCATTAGGCGAATGATGCAAACCACCCTTGATAAAAAAGGCAGAAATCGAGTTTAGCCTGCTTTTTGCGCTGGAGAAGCCCCGGTCTCGCTTGGCATACTTTTGCCACACATTAAGGAGATTGATGATGGACAACCCAATCCGTCGCGGCTCATTTGAAATGACCGCTGCCATGCTGATATCCGGGACGATCGGCTGGTTCGTGCTGGTGTCAGGCCAACCGGTGCTGGACGTGGTGTTCTGGCGCTGCGTGTTCGGCGCCGGCACCTTGCTGCTGATCTGCGCCGCCTTCGGCTTCTTGCGCCCGGGGATTCTGACGCGCACCACGTTCCTGCTGGCGGTCCTCAGCGGCATGGCGATCGTCGGCAACTGGGTGTTGCTGTTCGCCTCCTATTCCCGGGCGTCGATTGCCATCGGCACGGCGGTGTACAACGTACAGCCGTTCATGTTGGTGGGTTTGGCGGCGCTGTTTCTTGGCGAGAAGATCACCCTGCAAAAGCTGTTCTGGCTGGGAATTTCCTTCCTCGGCATGTTGGCGATTGTCAGTGCCCACGGCGAGCAAGGCGAGGGCGGCAATGACTACCTGATGGGGATCGCCCTGGCCCTTGGCGCGGCATTGTTGTATGCCATCGCCGCGTTGATCATCAAGCGCCTGACCGGCACGCCGCCACATTTGATCGCGCTGATCCAGGTCTGCACCGGGGTGTTGATGCTCGCACCGTTTGCTCACTTCAGCGCGCTGCCGCAAGCGCCCAGTGCCTGGGCGAGTCTGGTCACGCTGGGCATCGTTCACACGGGCCTGATGTATGTGCTGCTCTACGGCGCGATCCAGAAACTGCCGACCGCACTGACTGGCGCACTGTCGTTCATCTATCCGATTGCGGCGATTTTTGTTGACTGGTTTGCCTTCGGCCATCAACTGCAAACCCTGCAATGGGTAGGCGTGGCGGCCATCCTGCTGGCTGCCGCCGGGATGCAACAGGGCTGGGGTTTCAAGTCGCGACGGTTGGCGGCGCAGTAACCTCAGATGTTCCAGCGCGGCGCGGTTTTCGCCAGGCGCTGGCGCATTTCGCCGATGTTGGACGCCAGTTGCCGGGTCAATAGACGGTAACCGTCCAACGGGCTGTAGACCGGGTCGTCGAGGCTGGCGTCCGGTAATTCCACCGGGCGCCCGAGACGCTGGGTTGCACCGGTTTTCAGGGCCCGGGCCATGCCGATCAGTTGCACGCGAATCTGCCGGTGCTCGGCCTTCAATGCCGATTGCAGATGCGCCATCGCTTCAGGATCGTTGGTGTCCGGCCGAGTATTGCCGAGGATTTCCAGGGTGCTGATGCACATGCGCAGGTTGCGCTGGATCGCATCCAGTTCGGTCATCGAGACCTTCACTTCCTTGGACACCGATGGCATCAGTGAGCGCAGTTGCACCATCACCGTGTTCAACCGGCCCATCAGTTTCAAGTGTTCATCGGCCGAGACCGGTTCACCGCTGATGATCCGCCCGTACACCGTGGCGCAATCGCGCAATGCGTCGGCCAGGTTGTAGCGCCACGAATACACCGCGTACAGCGGCAACGCGAAGGAAAAAGCCAGGGCCAGGGCGATACCGATCAGGATATCGACCCCGCGCCACAGCCCGTCGGTGATCGGGTTGTCGCCATGCCCGGCGACAATGAAAACGGTGATGGCCGAAAGCAGGGCGGTGTAGCCGCCCTTGCCGATGGCGTGATACGAGAAGAATCCGCACACCACCGCCATTGCAAAATAGGTCAGCCACGGCATTCCCAGCCACGCCTGTTGTGCCACCAATAACAGGCCGACGCCGGCACCGATCAAGGTGCCGGTGGCGCGTTCGGCGGCTTTCTTGCCGATGTTGCCGTGGTGCTGCAAACCACCGATGACCACCAGCATGGTCACCGACGCCCACTCGCCGTGGGGCAGGTTGATGCCGGTGGTCAACAGAATCGTCGCCAGCAACCCCAGCGCCACCCGCACCGCATGAATCAACCGCGCGTGTCGGTAGCGACGGTACGGGTCCAGCAGCGGCCGCAGTATCCGCCGCAACAGCGGCGGCCAGCGGTGGGGGCTGAAAGTGCTCAGCGGTGATTCCTCCTTAAAAGATGTAATCGGTCGCGATGAAGTTTGAATCCCGTCCGCGAATGATTTCGCTGATCAGATCCTTGTTGGGTTCCTGGAACTTGGTCGCCACCAGCGTACGGATCGAAAACACCCGCAGCGCATCGTGTACCGACAGCGTGCCTTCGGCGGAGTTCTTGCGCCCGTTGAACGGGTAGGTGTCCGGGCCGCGCTGGCACTGGGCATTCAGGTTGATACGCCCGACCTGGTTGGCGAAGGTGTCCACCAATCGGCCGACGGCCACCGGGTTGGTGCCGAAGATGCTCAGTTGCTGGCCGAAGTCCGATTCCAGCACGTAGTCGATCACGGTATCGAGGTGACGGTACGGCACGATCGGCACCACCGGGCCGAACTGTTCTTCCTGATAGACGCGCATCTGTGGCGTCACCGGGTACAGCACTGCTGGATAGAAGAACGACTCTCGCGACTCGCCGCCATTCGGGTTGACCACTTGGGCGCCTTTGCTCTGCGCATCGGCCACCAGGCCGTGCAGGTAATCGACCTTGCCCGACTCCGGCAGCGGCGTCAGCGACACGCCGCTGTCCCACGGCATGCCCGGTTTGAGGCTGGCCAGTTTGGCGTTGAATTTCTCGATGAAGCTTTCAACCACGTCTTCATGCACAAACAGGATCTTCAGCGCGGTGCAACGCTGGCCGTTGAACGACAGCGAACCGGTGACCGCTTCACTGACCGCGTTATCCAGATCGACCTCGGGCAGGACGATGCCGGGGTTCTTCGCATCCAGCCCCAACGCGGCGCGCAAACGGTGCGGTTTCGGGTGCAGTTTCTTCAGGTCGCTGGCGGCCTTGTTGGTGCCGATGAAGGCGAAGATGTCGATCTTGCCGCTGGCCATCAGCGCACTGACGGTCTCGCGGCCGCTGCCGTAGATGACGTTGATGACACCGGTCGGGAAGCTGTCGCGGAAAGCTTCGAGCAATGGACGGATCAGCAGCACGCCGAGCTTGGCCGGTTTGAACACCACGGTGTTGCCCATGATCAGCGCCGGAATCAGCGTGGTGAACGTCTCGTTCAGCGGATAGTTGTAAGGGCCCATGCACAGCGCCACACCGAGCGGTACGCGGCGGATCTGGCCGAGGGTGTCCTGTTCCAGCTCGAAACGGCTGGAGCGGCGGTCGAGTTCTTTCAGCGCATTGATGGTGTCGACGATGTAGTCGCAGGTGCGGTCGAACTCTTTTTCCGAGTCCTTGAGGTTCTTGCCGATTTCCCACATCAGCAGTTTCACCACGGCGTCGCGCTGTTGGCGCATGCGCCCAAGGAAGGCTTCGACGTGCTGGATGCGTTCGGCCACGCGCATGGTCGGCCACAGGCCCTGGCCCCGGTCGTAGGCGCACACGGCGGCGTCGAGGGCGGTGAGGGCGGTCTCGGCGTCCAGCAGCGGCGTGCTGCCGAGGATCACTTGTTCGTCGCCGTTCTCACCCTTGAGATAGACCGGGCTGCGCACGGTAGCGAGCGGGCCGTCCCAGCGGCGCAACTGGCCATCGACCAGGTATTCGCGTTGCTCGACCTGACCGTCGAGGCGGTATTTTTCCGCGATGTCGCTGACAGAAGGGAACAAGTTGCCAAGGATGTTTGCTGTGGTCATGTCGCTACCCTGCTTGCCAATTGAAAAAGTCTGTACAGGTTATACGCCTGAATGCGCTGAAATTTAAACCCGCAAATGTCACCCGAATGTCACTCAAAGGCGCAGGGCAGAGGGCTCAACAAGATTCCCACCTTTTATTCGATCCCGAGTCGCATCCCGACTGTCCCCGTTTGCCCCCTTCACTGGCCCGCAATGCCCTCAACCCGCCGCCGTCGCTGCCTTAAGGTGTGATCACAACAATAAGTGGCACCCCACGCGAGGATCGTTATGCGGGCATCCCGAATCACGTTGTTGCTGATGCTGGTCACTGCACTGGCCGGCTGCGGCGAAGACCCCAAACCCCCGGCCAGCACTAATAACGCCATGCCCAAAGACCCGGCGCTGGCGCAGATCTACGCCAACAGTTGCCAGCTCTGCCACGCCAACCCCGCCGCGAATGCGCCGCTGACCGGTGACCGCAAGGCCTGGGAACCGCGCATTCAGCAGGGCGCCGACACGCTGCTCGACCACGCCATCAACGGCTACAACGGCATGCCGCCAATGGGCCAGTGCGTCGAGTGCTCGGAAGAACAATTCCTTCAGTTGATCGGCTTCATGGCCGATCAGCCGCTCCCACAATAAGGATCCTGGCATGCCGATAGATCTGACACGCCGGCAGTTATTGCAACGGGCAAGCATCGTCGGGGCGTTCAGCGCGCTGGCCTCCAACCCGGCGCTGGGCCAGTTGATGCGCGCCCCCCGGCTGATTCCCTGGCGCAACTGGTCGGGCGGGCAGAGTTGCCTGCCGGCGGCGCGGGTGGCGCCGAAGAATCTGGATGAACTGACGTCGGTGATTCAGCAGGCACCGGGCAAGATTCGCCCGGTCGGCTCGGCGCATTCCTTCAGCGCATTGGTGCCCACCGACGGCACGTTGTTGTCGCTGAGTTACTTCAACGGACTGCTCGATCACGACCCGAAAGCCTTGCAAGCCGAATTCGCCGCCGGCACACCGATGTCGCGCATGGGCACGCCGCTCAAGGACGTCGGCCAGGCCCTGCAAAACATGGCCGACATCGACTACCAGACCCTCGCCGGGGCCATTTCCACCTCGACTCACGGCACCGGCAAAACCTTCCAGTCCTACTCGGCCCACGTCTGCGGGATGCAACTGGTGACCGCCAACGGCGAAGTGCTGGACTGCGACAGCCAGCGACATCCCGACGTGTTCAACGCCGCCCGTGTGTCCCTTGGCGCGCTGGGTGTGGCCACCAAAATTCGCCTGCAAAACCGCCCGGCCTATCGCCTGCGGGAAACCCAGTGGATCGCCAAGACCGAAGAACTGCTGGAAGACATCGACAAGAACACCCGCGAAAACCAGCACTGGGAAATGCTCGTCGTCACTCATTCCGACTACGCCTTGTCGATCGCCCTCAACGAAACCACCGACCCGCCCACGCCACCGATCCCGCCTGAAGAGGAGGGCGGCAACGAGTTCGTGACGCTGATCGAGAAGATCGACAAGTACGGCAGCGACTTCCCGAACCTGCGCAGTTCGCTGCTCAACAGCCTGCGGCATCTGGCGAGTTTCGATGACCGGGTTGGCGACTCGTTCGACATCTACGCCAACGTGCGCACGGTGCGTTTCAACGAAATGGAATATTCGGTGCCGGCCGAACATGGCCCGGCGTGCCTGCGCGAGATTCTCAAGCTGATCCGCGACAAGGACCTGCGCACCTGGTTTCCCATCGAGTACCGCTACGTGAAGGCCGACGACATTCCGCTGAGCATGTTCGAGGGCCGCGACAGCTGTTCGATCTCGGTCCACCAGCATTACCAGATGGACCATCACAACTTCTTCGCCGCAGTCGAGCCGATCTTCTGGAAGTACAACGGCCGCCCGCACTGGGGCAAGTTGCACACACTCAATGCCCGCACGTTGCAAACGCTCTATCCGCGCTGGCAGGAGTTTATTCAGGTGCGTCAGGCGCTGGACCCGAGCGGCAAATTTCTCAACGGGCATCTGTCGTCGATTCTGGGGGTGAGCTGATGGCGGTCAATCGACGTAATTTTGTGCTTGGCACCTTGGGTGTCGGTGCCTTGCTGGTGGGCGTTGGCGCTTGGCTGCGGCCGGGGGATCGCGGCGGCCCTTACAGTGAATATTTCCGGGCGCTGAACAATGAGCTCAAGGAAAAAGGCCCGATGCGCCCGGTGTTGCTGATCGATCTGGATCGGCTGGATCACAACATCGATGTGGTGATGCGCTCGGTCAAACGCACCGGCAAACACCTGCGGTTGGTGGAGAAATCGTTGCCGTCGCCGGGTTTGCTCAGCTACATCGCTCAAAGGGCAGGGACTCAGCGACTGATGTCGTTTCATCAGCCGTTTCTCAATCACGATGCACAGGTTTACCCGCAGTCCGACATTCTGCTCGGCAAGCCCTTGCCGGTACGCTCGGCGGAGCTGTTCTACCAGACCCACAAAGGCCCGTTCGACCCGGCGAAGCAACTGCAATGGCTGATCGACAACCCCGAACGCCTGCAGCAATACCTCGCGCTGGCCCAGGGTTTGGGCACTCGGATGCGGATCAACATCGAGCTGGACGTCGGCCTGCACCGTGGCGGCGTCAGTGATCTGAACGTGCTCGGGCAGATGCTCGCGCTGATCGCCGCCAACCCGCAGCACCTGGAGTTCGCCGGGTTCATGGGCTACGACCCGTTCGTGGGCATGGGCGTGCCGGGGATGCTCGGTTCGCCCGAAGAGCTGTTCGCCAAGGTGATGGTGATTTATCAGCGCTGCGTCGACTTCACCCGACAGCAATACCCGGCGCTGTGGCATGACGGCTTGTGCCTGAACACCGCCGGCAGCCCGAGTTATCGCATGCACGAAAACGAAAATCTCAGCAGCGAAGTCTCGGTGGGGACGGCAATGCTCAAGCCGACTCATTACGACTTGCCGTCGCTGGTCGAACACGAGCCTGCCGCGTACATCGCCACGCCGGTATTGAAAAGCACGGGGGCGGTAAACATTCCCGCGCTGGATGACAAGTCGAAACTGTTTTCGTGGTGGGACGCCAATCAGCGGCAGACTTTCTTCATCTACGGCGGCAACTGGATGGCTGAGTTCGAATCGCCACCGGGGCTGCAGAGCAATGGCGTTTACGGGCGCAGTTCGAATCAGGAGATGGTCAATGGTTCAAATGCAGTGGGGCTGACAGTGGAGGATCAGGTGTTCCTGCGACCGACCCAGACCGAGGCGGTGTTGCTGCAGTTTGGTGATTTGCTGGCGGTACGTGGCGGCAAGATTGTCGACAGCTGGCCGGTGTATACCTGAAGGTTAGTCGGGTTTGAATCCCGGCAGGCCTTGGGATATGCGCCATTCTTTTATGGTTCGGGTTATTCCTTCCGCTGAGTCATCGGCCTCGGGCAGCGGACGATAGATAAGGTTCATCTTCTCCGGATGCCCGACGATCTTGTTGAAGTGGCGAACCAGCAAGTCGGCACGCGCATCCGTAGATGCCTTGTCTTCTTTGAAAATCTCATCCACAAAACTAATGAATTCATGTTCTGTGTAATCAGAAATGCTGGCTTTGATGAAGGAGTCATTCATTCTTGCTTGAATCCCGGTAGCCCTCGAAATGAACGCCATTCTTTCAGGGTTCTTGTGATTCCTTGCGCAGAATCATCCGCACCGTCATCCGGGTAGAAAATCAGGTCGGAGCCAGCAGGGTGTTCGCAGATTGTATTGAAGTGGTGCACGAGCGAGTTTTCGTCCTCTTCGCTTTCCTCATTCCCCACGATGCTTTGTATCAACTGGATGAACTCGGCTTCCGTGTAGTCAGTAATGCTGGTTTTGGTGTTCATTGCTTCTTCTCCTTATGAATTTCCGCGTGGCGCTTGGGCGTCATCACGGCAAGGTTGTCGACGTCGTAAACGGCGCCACCATTCTGAATATGTTCAATATGATGTATTTCATATCGAGAGTTTTCGCCGTTGTGCTCTGTCCTGGGTGCAAAAGGTGCTCTACCGTTCAAGAGTTTGCCTCTATTGACCGGCTTGAATTGATCGAGGAGCCCGGGATCAAATCCTACAGTCGTCCAAAACGCCTTCCTGAACTCATCGAAATCTCTGAATCGCTGCCCTCGCAACTGATCAGCAATCCGCGTCGGTATCGGAGCACCCAACCCATTGCCAGCCCCCACCAACCAAGTCCCCTCAACATCCTCACCCACCCCCGTCACAACCCCCGGCTCATACCGCGTGCTGAGCACCACATAAATCGGTGCCAGCCCCGCATCCGCCGGAAACCAGACGATCGCGTCGTGATAATCCGGCGGATGCTGCGGATTGACGAGGATGCGGTCAGTCTTCTCGCCCGGCGGATAGACCCAGATCGTCGGCAGCGGCGGGGCGCCTTCCAGGGCTGGGATGGGTGGCGCGTCGTCGGGATTGGCGGCAGGTGTCCAGATCAGGCCGATGCCGTGGCCGAGGTCGGCGACGAAGTGTTCGCCTTCTCGTTGCGCCTTGATGATCGGGACGAACTCCCAGTCTTTCTTGCCACCCGTGTAGAAGCCGTAGGCGCTGATTGAGCCGTCGGGCAGTGTCTTGGCACTGAAGCGCACACGGGTGCGGCCGCTGGCGAGTAGTGCGTATTGTTCGGTTGTGTAAAAAGCGCTGTCGGACGAGGTATCCGTGTTGGGGATCAACAACGCCAGCGTGCCGACGGTACTGGCGCCACTCAACAGGCTGAGCCCGAGCGAACCGCCGAGCCGCTGGGCCAGCGCCCGACCGCTTCCGGAGCCTGCCGCCCATTTCAATGGCACGCCTTCAGCGCTGATCGGTACCTGACTGCCGAGAACGGCCCACTGACCGTACTCGGCCAAGCGTTCGGTCGGGATGAAACCGGCCGGATTTTTGTGATCTATCACGCCGTCCGGAAGGTTGCAGCTTTTGGCGAACACACAACCCCGGCCGGGCGCTTGCGGACGCTGCTCGACCTGGCGCAAGTGCCGATCTTCATACGCCTGCTGGCGGGCGATCATTGCGTCGTAGGTCGCTTCTCGGGCTTTGAATTCGGCGAACTCGGTCGACGTCATGTCCCGTGGGACAAGCCTGCCGTGTCCGGCGCCGCCATTGCCGCCCCGGTCTTCCCAGACCTGAGGAATGTCGTTGTCCCGCGCCATGGTTGTTTTTCTGCATGTAACCGAAGAGGCGCGAAACCTAACCGGGCGGCCCCTGACCTGGCGTTAGGACGTTTCCTAAATGCAGCGCTGAAATTTCCTGTTTCGCGGTGTTGCTGCAGCTTCCTCAACCTTCACCGGATTTCTGTAATGAAGCTTTTATGACAAAAGTTCGGTAGCACATCGCCAGTCCGGTCATGCCTATGTAACGCGCTTGAGGGGCCCTTTGGGCGCTTTTCACAAGCCGAGGCGGGACGCCGGGAGTGAGGCAATGGGGACTATGGAACGCTACTCGAAAGTGGGCATGCAGGAACTCGATCAACGCCTGTCGAAGATCGTCGAAGCCGCGCGCAAGAAGCCGGTTTCGGTGTATCGCTACGGCGCGCCGTGGGTCTGGATCGTGTCGCAGGATGACTGGCAGGGCGCCTTGAAAGAGGTCTCCAGCTACATTCCGCCGGGGCATTCGCTGGTGCTGCTGCGCCCGCAGATCGATGACCTGTTCGACGCTCACAGCGATCTCCTGCACGACCTCAACGCCCAGCCCGGCATGCTGATCCCGGCGCAAACGGTCATGCACATCCTGCTCCTGCAGCTGCTGTATTCGGTGCCCAGCGAGCAGCAGCTCTACGAACAGCTCAATTACAACCTGCTGTTCCGCTGGTTCGTCGGCCTGGGCCTGAACCAGAAAGTCTGGAGCTTCAACGTCCTCAGTCGCGACATCGCCATGCTGCTCAACGAGCCGCGTGCGGTGCAGCTCATCCAGAAAATCATCGGTGAAGTGTTCTGCGGCGCGCTGCTGCAAATGCCCGAGTTCTCCTTGAACTTCGCGCTGCTGCACACCTGGCTGGGCAAACACACCGGGGCCTGCACTTCAGCAATCAAGAACGCCAGTAACTGACGCACACGCAAGGCGCATGAGCGCCAACAGGTCATCGCGAATTTCAGGGGGTAGTGTGGATCAGATTTTCACGTCACGGCTGGCGCTGTGGGGCTGGCTGCTGGTGACGGCCGGCGCGCAGCCGGCGTTCGCCGAGGAGGCCGAAAACACAGCGGCGCAGCGTCTGGTGGACGTCAACGAATACTTCGTGCGCGGCAACACCGTGCTCGATGCGCGGGCGATCGAAGAAGCGGTGTATCCGTTTCTCGGCCCGCAAAAAGCCTTGAGCGACATCGAAGGCGCGCGGGATGCCTTGCAGAAGGTCTATCAGGAACGCGGCTACCAATCGGTGTTCGTCGAACTGCCGGAGCAAGCGGTGGCCGACGGCATCGTCTACCTGCAAGTCAGCGAAACCAAGGTCGGCCGGGTGCGGGTGGTCGGCGCCAAACACTATTCGCCGCTGGACATCCGCGACAACGTCCCGGCCCTGAAGGAAGGCGAAGTGCCGGACTTCGCCAAGGTCCAGGGCGAACTGGCGCAACTCAACAAGACCCCGGGACGCCAAGTGATGCCGCTGGTTCGCGAAGGCCAGCGCCCCGGCACCATGGACGTGGACCTGCAAGTCGAAGACCAGAACCCGTGGACCGCCAGCGTGGGGCTGAATAACGACTACAGCGCCGATACCGAAAAACTCCGCGCCGTCACCAGCCTCGGTTACAACAACCTCTGGCAACTCGGCCACAGCGTCAACCTGACGTTCTTCACCGCGCCGCAGGACACCGACAACGCCAAGGTCTGGTCGGGCTCGTACACCGCGCCGTTGACCGATCGCTGGAGCGTGCAGTTCTCCGGTTACCAGTCCGACAGCAACGTCGCCACCATCGGCGGCAGCAACGTGCTCGGCAAGGGCCATTCCTACGGCGTGTCGGCGATCTACACCATCCCGTCCAGTGGCAACTGGTCGAACTCGCTGTCGGCCGGCATCGACTTCAAGGACTTCGACGAACGCCTGACCCTGTCCGGCGAGAGCGACAAGGTGCCGCTTAAATACGCGCCGTTCACCTTCGCCTACAACGGCTATCGCTACACCGAAAAGAGCCAGCTCGGCCTCGGCCTGAGCCTGGTTGCCGCCACCCGCAGCATCTTCGGCTACGGCAGTTCCGACGAAGACTTCGACTACAAGCGCTACCGTGCCAACCCGAGTTTCGCCGTGCTCAAGGGCGATACCAACTTCACCTGGACCTTCGACAACGACTGGCAGAGCGCGAGCAAAGCCGCGTTCCAGCTGGCGTCGGGACCACTGGTTTCCAACGAACAATTCTCTGCCGGCGGCGCGACTTCGGTACGCGGTTATCTGGCCGCCGAGCGCACCGGCGATGACGGCGTGTTGCTCAGTCAGGAAGTCCGCACACCGTCGCTGGCCAAGTACGCCGGCACCTGGATGCAGGACTGGCGCTTCTACGCCTTCGCCGAAGGCGCGCAACTCTATCTGCGCGACGAACTTCCGGACCAGGACGCCAGTTACGCCCTGGCCAGCGTCGGCCTCGGCACCCGCGCCAGCCTGAGCAAATGGCTGTCCGGCAGCGTCGACTGGGGCTACCCGCTACTCGAAGGGCCGAACACCTCGAAACAGGAATCGCGCCTGCACTTCAACCTTCAGGCCACTTTCTAACAAGGAGCACTTCCATGCAGCGCCTCTTCCTTTCGTTGTTGATCTGCCTGGGCTTCGTGCTCCCGGCCACGGCTCAGGCCTGGTGGCAGGACGACTGGCATTACCGCAAACAGATCGCCGTCGACACCACGCCGCAGGGCGCCGGGATCAATCAGGCCCTCGGCCGCACCGCGCTGCTGGTGCGCCTGCACACCGGTAACTTCACGTTTGATGGCGTGAAAGAGGACGGCTCGGACCTGCGCTTCGTCGCGGCCGATGACAAGACCGTGCTCAACCACCAGATCGAAAGCTTCGATGCGCTGATGGGCATGGCGCTGATCTGGGTCGATGTGCCGAATGTCGAGGGCGGTCAGCGCCAGGACATCTGGATGTACTACGGCAACCAGAAGGCGCCGGCGACCGGCAACGGTCAGCTCACATTCGATCCGAATTACACCGCGCTCTATCACTTCGAAGGCGCCACCGGCACCCCGGCGAAAGACACCACTGCCTACGGCAACACCGCGCAGAGCGCGACCGGCGCCGCCATCGACGGCGTAGTAGGGCGGGCCTTGCAGTTCAGCGGTCAGCCGTTGCTGCTGCCGGCCAGTCCGTCGTTGCAACATAACGCTGGCAGCGCCTTCACTTTCAGTGCCTGGCTGAGACTGGATCAGGCCAACGGCGAGCAACTGATCCTGGCCCGCCGCGAAGGCGCCAACAGCCTGCTGGTCGGTGTGAACCAGGGCGTGCCGTTCGTGGAAATCGACGGCCAGCGCGCTGTGGCCACACAACCGCTGAATCCGGGCCAATGGCAGCACGTTGCGCTGACCGCCGAAGGCGCGAAAGTGACGCTGTACATCAACGGTCGCGAAGGCGCGGCATTGGCCCAGGCGATGCCGGCGTTCAATTCGGTCATGGCCATTGGTGCTGATCTTTCCCCGAGTGCGTTCCAGCCGTTCGTGGGCGCCATCGATGAACTGCGTCTGTCGAAAGTCGCACGCCCGGCGCCCTTGTTACTGGCCGATGCCACCTCCCAGGGCGCCGAGTCGAAACTGGTGGCTTACGGTGTCGATGAAGAACAGTCCGGCTACGGTTTCGGCAGCCTCGGCTTCCTGCTCAACGCCGTACCGGTCGATGCCTGGGTGATCATCGCGGTGCTGGTGCTGATGATGTTCCAGTCGTGGATCATCATGCTGCGCAAGAACCGCACCCTGAGCCGTGTCACCGCTGCCAACGAAGACTTCCGCGTGCAATTCGCCAAGGTCGGCACGCGCCTGGAAATGTTCGCCGACGACACGCAACTCGCCCAGCGTTTGCAGCACTCGCCTCTGTGGCGCCTGTACCAAGTGGCGGTGAAAGAGATCCGCACCCGCCGCGAGCAGGGCGCCGATACCTCGTCGGTTTCAGCGGCGACCATCGAAGCCATCCGCTGCTCCATGGACGGTGTGCGCACCCGGGAAAACCAGCAACTCAGCTCGAAGCTCTCGACCCTGTCCAACGCCATCGCCGGCGGCCCGTACATCGGCCTGCTCGGCACCGTGCTGGGAATCATGGTGGTGTTCCTCGGCACGGCCATGGCCGGCGACGTCAACATCAACGCTATCGCCCCGGGTATGGCCGCAGCCTTGCTGGCCACCGCCATGGGCCTGTTCGTCGCGATCCCGGCGCTGTTTGGCTACAACCGCCTGATCACCCGCAACAAGGAAGTCAGCGCCGACATGCGCGTGTTCGTCGACGAGTTCATCACCCGTCTGGCGGAGATGCACGGCGAAGGCCAGTCCAGTGAAGCGGCGCATCAGCGCGGTCATCACGCCAACCATTCCGTACCGGCCTGAGGAGCACTGACATGGCGTCCGTAAATGCCTCCCACGACGATGACGAAGATGCCGCAGTGGACAGCATCAACATCACGCCACTGGTGGACGTGCTGATGGTGGTGCTGGTGATGTTCATCCTCACCGCCACCGCGCAGGTCTCCGGGATCCAGATCAACTTGCCCAAGGCCAGCGCCGCGGTGTCGCTGTCCGAGGCCAAGACCAAGGCGATTTCGGTCAACGACGGCGGCCAGGTGTTCCTCGACGCCTACCCGGTGACCCTGCCGGAGCTGGAAGAGCGCCTGCGCATCGAGAAGGCACAGAACCCGGACTTTCCGGTGATCGTGCGCGGTGACGCTACGGTGCAGTACCAGAAGGTCATCGAAGTGCTGGATCTGCTGCGCCGGCTCGAACTGTCCCAGGTCGGTCTCGTCACCGGCAAACCGAGTCAGGGCTGAGTCATGACCGCACAACTTCCGATCGAACCGCTGCCGGTGAAGCCGTCGCCCTTGCGCTATGCGAAGTGGGGCGTCGGGCTGGTTCTCGCCGCACTCGCCGCGTGGTTCCTGTGGCAGTGGGCCAACGACATGAGCGGCATTCGCCGCGAAGCGCCGAAAGTGCCGACGATCATCCCGTTGCCGCCACCGCCACCTCCGCCGCCGGAAAAACCGCCGGAGCCGGAAACCCCGGTGGAAGAAAAAATCGTCGAGCCCGAGCCGACACCCGAGCCACAAGAGGTCAAGCCCGAGGAAGAAGCACCGCCATCGCCGGCGGACGACCTGGCCAACCCGATGCAAATGGACGGCGACGCCCAGAGCGGTAACGACGCCTTCAACATCGGTGCGGGCAAGGGCGGCGGCATGGCCGGCGCGGGCGGTGGACGTGTGGGTAACGGCACCTACAGCCAGTTCCTCGCGTTCACCTTCCAGAAGCTGCTGCGCGAGAACCCGGACCTGCGCAACCTCGCGTTTTCGCTGCAGGCCGATGTGTGGCTGAGCAGCGTCGGCGAGATCACCCGGGTCGAGCTGATCAAGTCCAGCGGCAACCCCGAGATTGACAGTCAAGTGCTGGCCGCCTTGCGTAACGCGCCGCATCTGAGCGAACGGCCGCCGGCCTCCATCACCTTGCCTGTGCGCATGTCCCTGCAAGGGCGACGTCCGGGTTAACCGAATTCATAAAGCTGTATGAAAAGGAGTTGTGTGCAGATGATTTCCAACGTGAATCGATTGTCCCTGGCGGTCGGCATGGTCATCGCGACCCTGGTCGGTCAGGCCGCGGCAGCGCCTGCGCCCTCGGAGAACGCCACGATCAATCTGATCCGCTTGCTGGTCGAGCAGGGCATTCTGAAACAGGACAAGGCTGACGCACTGATCGCCCAGGCCCAGAACGAAGCGGCCCAGGCCAAGCAGGCTGCGGCGTCTACCGCTGTGGCAGCCGGGCCGGTCGCGGCGCCGGGCGATGTGCGGGTGCAATACGTGCCGGCCGCGGTGCGCGACCAGATCCGTGATCAGGTCAAGGCCGAGGTCATGGCCACCGCCAAGCAAGAAAACTGGGCCGCGCCCAACACCTTCCCGGACTGGGCGTCGCGCATCAGCTTCGACGGCGATATTCGTCTGCGTGACGAATCGCGCTACTACTCGGGCAGCAACAGCAACGAAATCGTCGACTTCGCCAAACTCAACAACAACGGCCCGTACGACGTGAACCCCAACAGCAGCACCGCATTGCCGCCGTTGCTCAACACCCGTGAAGACCGTACCAACCTGTTCCGCCTGCGCGCCCGGCTGGGCATGAAAGCGGTGATTTCGCCGGAATGGACCGCCGGTATCCGCATCGGCACCGGCTCGGACAACAACCCGGTGTCGACCACCCAGAGCCTTGGCGGCGGCTTCGCCAAGAAAGACATCTGGCTCGATCAGGGTTACCTGACCTGGAAACCATCGGATGAGCTGACCCTGACCGGTGGCCGGTTCGCCAACCCGTTCATGTCCACCGACATGCTGTATTCCAACGACCTGAACTTCGACGGCGTGGCGGCGATTTTCGACCACAAACTCAGCAGCGACTGGGGCGTGTTCGGCACCATCGGCGCGTTCCCGGTGGACTACACCAACGACACCACCACCAGCAACGGCTTCGACAAGGAAGAAAGCGACAACAAATGGCTTTATGGCGGGCAGGTCGGCGCCAAGTGGGCGATCAACAGCAACAACCGCTTGAAAGGTGCTTTGGCTTACTACCGCTTCCAGGACATCCAGGGCCAGCGCTCCAGCCCTTGCGAGCCGTGGGCCGGCGCGCCGGGCTGCGACAGCGACGGCACGCGTGCGGCATTCATGCAGAAGGGCAACAGCGTGTTCCTGCTGCGTGACATCACGCCGAACCCGCTCAACCCGAGCACCACGCCGCAGCCGCAATTCGTTGGCCTGGCTTCGGAGTTCAACCTGCTGGACCTGAACCTCGTGTGGGACGCCGACCTGCCGGAAGACTTCAAGCTGCGCACCCAGGGCAACTACATCCACAACCTCGGCTACGACGAAGGCGATATGCGCAAGCGTGCGGCCGGGCAACTGGTCAACAACCTCGACAGCAACGGCAACATTGAAAGCGGCGCCAACGCGTGGATGGTTCAGTTCACGCTCGGCAGCGCGCTGGAGCTGAAGAAGCAGGGCGACTGGAATATGTTCGCCGGCTACAAGTACATCCAGCCTGACGCCTTGCCGGACGGTTTCAACGACTCGTCGTTCCACCTCGGCGGCACCAACGCCAAGGGCTATTTCCTGGGTGGCAACTACGGTCTGGCGAAGAACGTCTACGCCACCGGCCGCTGGATGAGCACCGAGGCGGTGTATGGCGCGCCGTTCGACATCGACGTCTTGCAGCTCGAGATCAACACGCGCTTCTAAGGCGCCGGGAGAGGGTTATGAACGCGCGATTTTTAGTGTTGGGTCTGGGCTTGATAGTCGCCAGCGGGGCCAGCGCCGAAGGCATGGAGGAACGTCTGCGCACTCAGTTGCGCAGCACCACCCAGCAGCTGCAAACCCTGCAAAGCCAGCAGGCCCAGGCCAGCGCCGCGCAACTGGCGGCGCAGAGCGAAGCCAAGGCAGCGCAGGCGCAAATCAAGCAATTGACCGCCGAGCTCGCCAAGGCCAAAGGCGTCGCCGAGCAACTGGCCGGGCAGCAGCAAAGTCTGCACAGCCAGGCTCAGGCACAGGTGGCGGCGAGTAACGAGCAGACCGGCAAGTTCAAGAAAGCCTATGACGAGCTGCTGGTCATGGCCCGTGCCAAAGAGGCAGAACGGTCTAAGCTTCAGGCGCAATTGACTGAACGTGACACACAAGTGCAGCAATGTTCGGTCAAGAATCAGCAGATGTACGGCGTGGCCAAGCAGATTCTCACCGCCTACGAAAACATCGATGTGGCCGAGGTGATGAAAATCCGCCAGCCCTTCGCCGGCAGCGCCCGGGTCAAGTTCGATGAACTGGCTCAGGGCTTCGGCGATGAACTGTACAAGACTCAATTCGATGCGCCGCAAGCCGCGATCGCGCACTGATTAAAAGACTCATAAACAAGGAAGAAGTAATGACTCAATTGATCTCCCACGTCTCCCCGCAATCCCTGACCGACGTACTGCAAGCCGCCGGTTATCGCGTCAACCAGACCGAACAGAACGGCATCGTCCAGTTGCTCAGCGCCAGTCAAGGCATCGGTTACGCGGTGCGCTTCGGCAACCCGGCGGTGGCGGAGCAGGGCAGCTACGTCGACTTCACCTTCAGCTGCGCCTTGCGCGTGCAGGGTGAGTTGCCGGCCGGTGTGGCCGAGCAGTGGAACGCGACCCGCCGGTTTGCCCGGTTGTCGTTGCAGGGCGAATTTCTGGTGATGGAAATGGACGTGGTGGTGGCCGCTGGCGTCAGCAGCGATTACCTGCGCGGCAACCTGGAATTGTGGGATCGCCTGCTTCAGGAATTCATCGTGTACCTGCGTGATTTCACCCAGAACGCTGCTGCCACCCAGGCTCCAAAGGTTGAGCAAGAGGAAGTCGCGCTGTGACGAAACCTGCCATGGTAATCAGCGCCGCTGCGGTGGCGCTGTTGGTGGTGGCCGTGGCGCTGGTGGTGCGGCCGGGCAATGACCCGGTCGCTGCCCAGCAACCAGCGCCGGTCATTGCGGCGAATGCCGGACCGGCGGTGGCGCGGCTGGGCAATCAGCAGGTGTCGCCGGAGGAGTTGCAGGCGCTGCTGGCGGCCGTACCGCCGCAGACCCGCGAGCAATTGCGTGGAAATCGTGAAGCGCTGGAGCGCTGGATTCGTTCACGCCTCGCCGAAAAGGCCGTGCTGGAGCAGGCCGATGCCCAAGGCTGGGCGCAGCGTCCGGACGTGGTACGGCAAACCCGCGCCGCCACCGAGCAGATCGTGTTCCGCGACTATCTTCAGTCGGTGAGCAAAGTGCCGGCGGATTACCCGAGCGCCGCCGAGTTGCAGCAGGCGTATGACGCGGGCAAGGCCAATTGGCAGACTCCGGCGTTGTACCGGGTCAGCCAGATTTTCCTCGGTGTGAGTGAGCCGCAGAATCTTGACGCTGTGCGCAAGCAGGCGGCGGAGTTGAGCAAGAAAGCACAGGCGAGCCCGGCGGAATTTGCAGCGCTGGCCAAAGAGTTTTCCCAGGATCGCCTCACCGCTGAACGCGGCGGCGATACCGGCCTGCAACCGTTGCAGCAGCTGGTGCCGGAAGTGCGTGGCGCGGTGGCGCGGCTCAAGGTCGGCGCGGTCTCCGAACCGGTGCAAAGCAGCGCCGGTTTTCACGTGATCAAACTCACCGAACAGCAACCGGCCCGCACCGCGACCCTCGACGAGTTGCGCGACCAACTGACTCAGGCCTTGCGTGCCCAGCGTCAGGAACAGATCGCCCAAGCGTATCTGGACGGCATGCTCAACACCGCGACCCTGAGCATCGACGGGGCCGAGCTCAACAAGGTGCTGGAGACCAAACCTTAAGCGCTGCACACCAAAACAAAGATCGACAGGGAGTCATCGATGTCATTCACCGAACCCGCAGCACGACAGAGCAGCGCCGATTTCCGCTGGCCTCAGGACAAGGACGAACCCTGGCTGGCGCAAGCGGCGACCCTCGACGGCGACGTCGCCCAATACTTTCTGGTCAGCGCCCGTTGCGGCTGCTTCATGCAAGCCGCCCGCAGCCTCAACGTGCGCTCGACCCTGCTGCGCAAGCAACTGGCGCAGCTCGAACAACAACTGCAATGCGCGCTGTTCAGCTTTCAGGGCAGCGCCTTGACGCTGACCCGCGAAGGCCAGCAATTGCAGGCGCAACTGGTTGCCCTGGCCCACGAACGCAAACTCCCGGTGATCGAGCAACCCTTGATCAGGCTGGCCGTCGCCGAATCGATCCTGCACGACATCCTCGGCCGCGACCTCATTGCACTGCTGCGCCGCAACGCCAGCGTGCGCCTCGAGATCATCGCCCTCGACAGCGAACTGGCCCTGCGTGCCGTCAGTGCCGACATCGTGCTGTGGCTCGCCCATGGCGACACCCCACATCCCGGCCCGACCTTCGCCACCAGCGAACCGCAACGCCTCGCGCAACTGGAATACCAGCCGCACATCGCCAAACGCTATTCCCGCGTGACTGCACGCCCGGAAAGCCCGGACGATCTCGCCGATTTCATGTTGGTGCAATGGCAGCATGACCGGCAGATCGACAGCTTCCGGCCGTGGAATGAACTGGTCGAACAGCGGTTGGCCGGGGTGGTGCAGATGCAGTCGTATGAGCTGATGCTGGAGATGATTCGTTGCAGCGCTTGCATCGGGTTGTTGCCGATGTACATGAGCCGATTTGATCGCGGGTTGGTGGCGTTGCCTGGTTTGTTTGAGGAAGCGATGCGGTTGCAGGCGTGGCTGGCGGTGAACAGCGAATCGCAGGACGTTGGGGAAGTGCAGACCTTGGTGGAGTTGATTCAGCGAACGTTCAATGAGCGGCAGGAGTGGTTCGAGTAGGTCTCGCCAGAATCAGTTGCGCCGGTTTACAGTGACCGGCCACGCACTGGTCCAGGAGGGATCTTTCATGCCTGAGCACAACCCCGCCATTCACCTCGAACGCTTCAGCGAGTCCCACGTCGAAGGCGTCACCGCGCTTTACAACGACCCGGCCGTGACCCGGCAGGTGTTGCAGATGCCGTTTCAGTCTGCCGAAATCTGGCGCCAGCGGTTGATGCCGGAAAACGAACGCATGGTGAAACTGGTGGCGCTGCATCAAGGCGTGGTGATCGGGCATCTCGGGCTGGAGGCTTTTTCGCGGATTCGCCGCAGTCACGCCGGCAGTGTCGGCATGGCCGTTGCGGTGGCGTGGCAGGGCAAAGGTGTCGGTTCGAAGTTGTTGGCGGCGGCGCTGGACGTGGCGGACAACTGGATGAACCTGCACCGTGTCGAGCTTTCGGTGTACGCCGACAACGAGGCGGCCATCGGTCTCTATCGCAAGTTCGGCTTCGAAACCGAAGGCCTGTTCCGTGATTACGCCGTACGCGACGGACAATGGGTCGATACCCTGAGCATGGCGCGTCTGCGTCGGGTCACGGCTTGACCAACTGATCCGACTCTACGTACTGGAACGTTGCCTCAGCGGCAGGCGTCGACGGCGGAAACAAGCGAATCACCGGCACCCAGATTCTGGCGGTCGTGGAATCGTAAAAATCCTTCTGATTGCCTTGTGCCTCTGCAAGCCCGGCATTGGTGCCGCCGGCTATGAAGAAAAACGCCATGAGCGGGAGTGTGTCTTGCAGGTTCTGTGGCCAGGTCTTGATCACGATTTCATTCTGTGCGGAGAAATGCGCAGGCATCTGGCTCAACATTCCCCTTGCGCGTACCGATTGATAGAAGGGCACGCCAGCAGGTCTGCCGGTGGCCTCGGAAACGTCAAACCCGCATTGGCGCAAATGATGACTGTTGGGTGAGGTGTCCCATACATTCTTCCATTGTTCGGCGGTGGCAACCCCGGCACTCTGGCAGCGCTGACTCGTAGCAGGAAACGAGACATAAGGGCCGCAGGGCGTTGTTCGGTTCCAGGTCCAGCCATCTATCGGAAACGAGCAAAGCACATCGAGATCGACCTTGTCCCCGGGGGCGCCGAAGATCGGGTACAGCATGAAACCGTTGCCTTTGCCCCAGGCCAGGCGCCCAAATTTCGAGTCGGCCCTGAGGTAGGAAAACGAAACCCCTCCGTTTTTGACTGAAGTCGGACTGGGATTCCAGACATGATGGGTGTCGCCGGGATTCTTGTCCGTGACTCGAAAGATGATGCCGGAGCATAGAAACGCAGGTCGATTGTCGTTCTTGTCGCAGTTCGGAAACTGGCGGTTATAGAGCGTGTTCAACAAATCGACCACTTGGGGGCCGGTCATCGCAGCGTGCGGGTTGTTGCTGGCAATCTGTGGGAGCGTTGACTGGGTGTCGACCTGGGTACAACCGAGAAGTATTGCAATCAGTAGCGCTTGAACGATGTGCTTCACGCTGATTGCTTTCAGGCTACTCATCTTGAATCTCCTTATGCTTCTTCAGGGGGCCACTTCAGGCAACGGCTCCTCATGGTTGCAGCCTGCTGCCACGGTTTTGGTAAGCCCTACATCCGGACGCCAAGGCTCCAGGTTCCACTCCGGTTTGTCCCGCGCAACCATCAGATGGCAGATCAATTGGTGGCGCAGGCCGTGGGTGTTCGTCCAGTAACGGCTGTTGGAATAGTCACGGGTGAGTTCATCCCACAAATAGGCCGTTCCTTCTGGAGGCGTTCGTCTGGCGCAGGCGGTTGGCGTGATTGAAAACGTCCACTCGTAGTTCCGGTATATCCATCGCGCGCTGGCGACGTAACTCGAGCAACGCTCCACCGTCTGGATGTAGCTGTCCGCTGCGGAGCGGGGGGATGTGCGAGCTTCAGGTGGCAGGGTCGCTACTTGCGCGCAGCCAACGAGCAGCATCAGGGGCAGTATGCTGATTATTTTGTGCATGACTTGATCCTCGGCCCGTTTAACGGGCCGGCGGGTTCTCGGTGTTGTTATTGAAGAGGGGCCTTCTTAGAGGAATATCTTCAAATACGGCGAAAAAATGATGGGGTCCGTGCTACCCGTACGCCTGATGGAGTAGTTGAAATAGCCGGTTTTGCCCGGGTTGCTGCTCACCCAGCCTGTCGGAATACTGAAGTCCATATAGCGACCCTGGACGTAAGGGATCTCGTTGCTGTCGAGACGTGTCTGACCATCGATGGTTAATGAGATACGTGCCGTATATGGCGCCTCGAGGGGATTTGGGGCGTAAAGCCTGAGGTTGTTTCTGGCAGCGTTGATCGTGGGTACGCCACAGATGTGCCGCTGTGGGGTGATGTTGACATCCCGATCAAACGACGGGAGATCCTGCGTTGTGTTCGGTAGCCTGACGTAGTACCTGAACTGAATCTTGTTGGCGATCGAGTCGATAATCACTCGGCGTGGAATCAAAACAAGCAATTCCTGCCCGGCGGCAGGACCTGGCTGGGGAGTAGTCGTATAGGTTTCGGCGCGTCCTATGCATTCAACGTAGACTCTTTGTGCTGGATCAGAGCCCGTGTACTTTACCTTCACCGTAGCGTGTGGCGCGGAGTAAAAGTCATTGTTGAAATCCAGGAGATTACCGTTAGATAACTTGGCTTCCTGTACATCGGGTTTTGTCAGGATCAGCGCCGGCTGTTTCACATGCACATCGATGTAGGTGGGTGCTGACCAGATGGCTTGCGGGCCTGAGGAGTTGCCGAGACTGTCGGTCACTCGGAAACGAATGGCGAACCGTTGATTGTCCTGCCAGAAATCCTTGGCGAAGAGCTTTATCACTACTCGACCCAGTTGCGTCTCTGTTGCACTCACTTTATGCGGATAGGTTCGACCGTCCAGATCAAGATTGATGTCGTCGCCTTCTCGCATGTAGGTGTAGGTGAGTGTGGCGTCGACTCCGTTTGCAGCCTCTGTGGGGCCCACGTTTGTGTGGGACATGGACAGGATAAGATTCCGATTGTCCCCGGAGCCTGCGACCTCTCCTCCCGGGCGCGGTGTGTGGACGAGGACCAAAAGGTCAATTGAATCCGTTCCTCCGGGCTGGACTGTGTTTGTGACCCGCACGACCAGCGTGTTGATTCCATCAGTCAAAAAAGCTTTAAGCACGGAATAGTCGAAAGACTTGCCTACGTCCCCCGTTCCAATGGTTTTCATGAATTGGGGAGTACCGTTGTTGATGATCAAATACGCAGAATCGTTTATCGCCTGTGCGTCCCACGGGATAATCTCAAGGCGCAGCAGATCGCCGGGTGAGGTGAAGAGTGCAAGTGGTGCGCCGTAATGTGGCCTCACGTTGGGGTTGGGGTAGTAAATGGGATTCTGAATCCCCCCGACAACTTTGGCGGGATACACCACAAACGGACTGTTCATCTTCTGCACTCCGGTATTCATGACGGTAGTTGCATGAGCTGCAACGGGTACCGTCATCAAACACTGCCCATCCCAGCGTGCCTACTGTCAGATCTGACAGGTAAACCCCGAAAAAACCAGCCGTTCGTCGTAATCACCGGAGAACAGGTGGTTAACACGTCCAGGCTTAGTCGTACGCCCCGACGCAGAACCTGCCATGATTGACCTTCGCGGTTTCGCTACTCTCCGAGGGCAATCAGATGGACGACGTACAGAGACTGGGCGAGATGCTTCGCCACTATGCCGACAGCGAAGCGCACAAGAAGCAATTGTTCGAGACTCAATCGGCGACCTGGGCCACACGGATCACCGAGTTGTTCGGGCAGATTCAGCAATGGCTGGAGCCGGTGCAGGTGCCGGGGTTGCTGGAGGTGATTCGCGAGTCGTATGTGGCGTTCGGCCCGAGCATCCCGGTTGAAACCTCAACCTTCAAGACTGAGAAGCTGAGCATCGTGATCGCCGGCAAACCGGTGGAGTTCGTGCCGGATGTGATGGGCAGTGGCGGGCAGATTTCGTTGGCGGTGATGGGGCTGACGGCGGCGCGGTACGGGAGTGTTTCGCTGGTGGGGTTGCCCAATGGTGATTGGCAGTGGCGTAAGACCAATGGGTTGAAGGATCCGGATACGTTTTTGTTTGATGCGAATTTTCTGGCGCAGCAGCTGCAGAGCCTGATTCCCCGAGACCGCACCTAAGATCAAGAGCCACCCCCTCACCCCAGCCCTCTCCCCCAAGGGGGCGAGGGGGAAAGGGAGCAGATTTTTGTTGTTTTCAATATTGAGTTCGACGGAAAGGGAGCAGATCGGGGGCTTTTCAGTTTTTGAGTTCGGCTCGATATTTCAGGTCGGTGTATTTCGAGTAAACAACTCGGTCAGTTCCCTCTCCCTCCGGGAGAGGGTTAGGGTGAGGGGCAGTTCGACTGACACACCTCACATTTCGAGATTGACCCACCCCGGCTTCGCCACCTCCGGCGCCACCGCTTTCACGGTTTTACCGGTGGCCAACTCAACCCGCCGCGCCACCTCCGGATCATCGGCAAACGGCGTCAGACTCGCATCGTCCAGGCTCTCCGCCGTCTCGTGACGCAAGCAATACTCCACCGCCAGCCACAAAAACAGCACGCCCAACACATTCAAAAAAACATCGAACATGACCGGCTCCCTTGATCAGGCGATCTGCGCTTCACGGTGGGCAATCGCAACATCCGCCACCCGCACCGTGCGCCACACGTTGTAGGCCATCAGCAACATGCCCGTCAGAAAGAACACCCCACCGGCAAACCGCACGACAAACCCCGGATGACTGGCCTGCAACGCTTCGACAAACGAATAGGTCAGCGTGCCGTCCTCGTTGATCGCCCGCCACATCAGGCCCTGGGTGATGCCGTTGACCCACATCGAAGCGATGTACAACACGGTGCCAATGGTCGCCAGCCAGAAGTGCAGGTTGATCAGCGGCGTGCTGTGCATCCGTTCGCGGCCGAAGACCTTGGGCACCATGTGATAGGTCGCGCCGAAGGTGATCATCGCCACCCAGCCGAGGGCGCCGGCGTGTACGTGGCCGATGGTCCAGTCGGTGTAGTGGGAGAGGGCGTTGACGGTCTTGATCGCCATCATCGGGCCTTCGAAGGTCGACATGCCGTAGAACGCCAGCGACAGGACGAGGAAGCGCAGGATCGGGTCGGTGCGCAACTGATGCCAGGCGCCCGACAGGGTCATCATCCCGTTGATCATCCCGCCCCAGCTCGGCGCCAGCAGGATCAGCGACATCGCCATCCCCAGCGACTGCGCCCAGTCTGGCAACGCGGTGTAGTGCAAATGGTGCGGGCCGGCCCAGATGTACAGGGTGATCAGCGCCCAGAAGTGCACGATCGACAACCGGTACGAATACACCGGCCGATTGACCTGTTTCGGCACGAAGTAATACATCATCCCGAGGAACCCGGTGGTCAGGAAGAACCCCACTGCGTTGTGCCCGTACCACCACTGCACCATGGCGTCGGTGGCGCCGGAATACACCGGATAGGACTTGAACCAGTCCACTGGAATCGACAAGTGATTGACCACGTGCAGCATGGCGATCACCAGGATGAACGCGCCGAAGAACCAGTTGCCGACGTAGATGTGTTTGGTCTTGCGCTGTACCACGGTGGTGAAGAACACCACGGCATACGCGACCCAGACCACCGCCATCCACACCGCGCCGGAGAATTCGATCTCGGCGTATTCCTTGGTGGTGGTGTAGCCCATCGGCAGGGTGACCAGCATGATCACGATCACCGATTGCCAGCCCCAGAAAGTGAAGGCTGCGAGTTTGTCCGAGTACAGCCGCACCTGGCAGGTCCGCTGCACGGCGTAGTAACTGGCGGCGAATTGTGCGCTGCCGGCGAAGCCGAAAATCACCAGACTGGTGTGCAACGGTCGCAAGCGGCCGAAGGTGGTCCACGGCAGGTCCAGATTCATGTCCGGCCATACCAGTTGCGAGGCGATCCATACCCCCATCGCCATGCCCACGACACCCCAGAAAACAGTCGCGATGACGAATTGGCGGACGACCTTGTAGTTATAAGCCTGTCCGATTGTTGCTGTGCTCATGGTCAATTCTTCCACGGTTGCAAAGTCTTGCCAGGCCACCCGGTCTGGCACGAGCTGCACTGTAGAAACCCCACCGGAAACAAAACAGGCTCAGGAATTGTTCATTTATGCGGATCAGATTGGCGTGCTGCCTGCGGCCATCTGCCGCGCTCTGATACGGTTTTTATGGTTTCAGGTGAATCTGTAACGGGCTGCGCTGTTCGGCCATAGTCAGGGAAAATACTGTGGGAACGGGCGAACCCGAGATAGCGCCAGACGCGAACTGGCGCTATCTCGGGTTCGCCCGTTCCCACAGGAATACTTGCAAGTTCCTGACGAGGTAGTAGGCCGATGTATCAGTACGATGATTACGACCGGGCACTGGTGTTCGAGCGAGTTGCGCAGTTTCGCGATCAGGTCGAGCGCTTCATGGCCGGGGAGTTGAGCGAAGAAGAGTTCCTGCCGCTGCGCCTGCAAAACGGCCTGTACATGCAAAAGCACGCTTACATGCTGCGGGTGGCAATTCCCTACGGCACCTTGAGCGCCGAACAGATGCGCACACTGGCGAGCATTGCCAGTGACTACGATCGTGGCTACGGCCACTTCACCACCCGGCAGAACATGCAGTTCAACTGGATCGAACTGCACGAGGTGCCGGACATTCTCGAACGTCTGGCGCAGGTCAACATGCATGCGATCCAGACCTCGGGCAACTGCGTGCGCAACATCACCACCGAAGCCTTCGCCGGGGTCGCGGCGGACGAGTTGATCGACCCGCGCCCGCTGGCGGAGATCCTGCGGCAATGGTCGACGATCAACCCGGAATTCCTGTTCCTGCCGCGCAAGTTCAAGATCGCCATCTGCTCGGCGAAACAGGATCGCGCGGCGATCATGATGCACGACATCGGCCTCTACCTTTACCCCAGCCGCGACGGCCAGATGTTGCTGCGGGTGATTGTCGGCGGTGGTCTGGGGCGCACGCCGATCCTCGGTCTGCAGATTCGCGACGGTTTGCCGTGGCAGCACTTGCTGTCTTACGTCGAAGCGGTGCTGCGGGTCTACAACCGTCACGGCCGACGGGACAACAAGTACAAGGCGCGGATCAAGATTCTGGTCAAGGCGCTGGGTATCGAGGCGTTCGCCAAGGAAGTCGAAGAAGAATGGCAACACCTCAAGGATGGCCCGGCGCAACTGACCGAGGATGAATACCTGCGGGTTGCCAGCGCCTTTGTGCCGCCGAGCTACTGCACGCTGGCGGGCACCGATCTGGATTTCGGCACGTACCTGGCCGACAACCCGGCGTTCGCCCGTTGGGTTGCGCGCAATGTGCAACCGCACAAGGTGCCGGGCTACACCAGCGTGGTGCTGTCGACCAAACCGGGCCTGGCCTCGCCCCCGGGGGACGTGACCGGTTTGCAGATGCTGGCGGTGGCCGACTGGTCCGAGCGTTTCGGTTTCGGCGAAATCCGTATCGCTCACGAGCAGAACATCGTCCTGCCGGATGTGCCCAAATCCGAGCTGTATGCGCTGTGGCAACTGGCGAAAGAGCGAGGGCTGGGCGCCGCCAACGTCGGCCTGCTGACCGACATCATTGCTTGCCCCGGTGGCGATTTCTGTGCGCTGGCCAACGCCAAGTCGATCCCGATTGCCCAGGCGATTCAGGCGCGTTTCGACAACCTCGATTACCTGCACGACCTGGGTGATATCAGCCTGAACATTTCCGGCTGCATGAACGCTTGCGGCCATCACCACATCGGCAACATCGGGATTCTGGGCGTCGATAAGAACGGCAGCGAGTGGTACCAGATCACCCTCGGCGGGTCGCAGGGCAAGAACAGCGCGCTGGGTAAAGTCATTGGCCCGTCGTTCAGCGCTGCTGAAGTGCCGCAAGTGATCGAACGGATCATCGGCACCTTCGTGCGCTACCGCGAGAGCGAAGAACTGTTCGTCGATACCGTGGCGCGCATCGGACTGGAGCCGTTCAAGGAACGGGTCTACCCGAAAACGCTGGAGGTGTCGGCATGAACAACCTGCTGCGGATGGAGGCGAGCGGCGCGCGGATTGTGCTCGACGATCCATGGACGCTGATCCGCTCGCCTGAAACAGAATTCAGCGCCGGGATGTCGATTCTGCCGCTGGCCCACTGGCTCGAATCGCCTTCGACCCATGCAGTCTGGCTGGGCCCGGATGACGGCGTCGAAAGCCTGCTGCCGTGGTTGGCATCGCTGCCGCTGATTGCCCTCGATTTCCCGAGTTTTCGCGACGGCCGCGCCTACAGTCAGGCTTATCTGCTGCGCAGCCGTTTTGGCTGGAAAGGCGAATTGCGGGCGATTGGCGATGTGCTTCGCGATCAACTGAGCCACATGCGCCAGTGCGGGTTCGACAGCTTCGCCGTGCGCGAGGACAAATCCGCCGAGGATGCGCTCAAGGGGTTGGCGGGGATGAGCGTGTTGTACGGGCGCTCCGTCATCGAGCCGCGACCGTTGTTCAGGCGGCGTTGACGCGCTGCCCGCACAGGGGAAACCCTTAGAACCCTTACAAATCGGGGATTTTTCCTTGGGTCGATGGTGGCCTTTTGGTAGAGTCCCCGTCGCCAGCGGGTTTTCGGCTGGACGACGGAACGAAGAAGGGAGTCTGTTTGTGAGTGCGGGCAAGAAGATCTTGGGCCTGACGGCGTTGCTGTTGATGCTGACGTTGTGGGCCGGTTACATCTACGTATTCAACGAAAGCCGTGGCGGTCAGCTCGGCGGTGTCGGCGAAAGCACCGCGTGGTGCGGCACGCCGCCGTCCTCGGATGCGGCGCTGCTGGGCAAGGATCAGTTGACCTTGCGCATCACCAACAACCTGCGCGGCGAGTTCATGCTCAGCGGTGCGGTGGTGGTGTCCGAACGCACCTTCAACCGCTATGACCTGGGCCGCAACGAACTGCGTCTGCGTCTGGAGCCTTTGCAGTGGACTTACGGCGCCACGCCGATCTTCCTTGAGCAAGTGAAGGTCCTGCCGCTGAGTCGCAACCTCGCCTCGACTGACAAGAGTGCCTTCGCTCAACTCGAATCGCGCCCGATCGGCGTTCAGGGGCGGGTCACCGAGTTTCCTTTCGACACTTATCGCTACGGCTACAAGCCAGTCCTGTACTACCTCAAGGGCAACGAGCGTGTCGACCTGCGCTTCAAGAACATCACCACGCTGATGGAGATGTCCAACACCTTTACGCCGATCCAGAAGTACAACCGCGCCGACTACATCAACGAGAAAAACGTGATGGTCCGCGACGAGGACTACAAAGCCTACGGCCACCACGAATGCGCCTTCAGCGTCGAGCGCAAAGGCGCGTTCAAGGTTGTGGTGCTGTTGATGCTGCTGGTGTTGTGCCTGCCGTTGCTGCTGGTGTTCTACCGTGATGAGCCGGGGATCGACTTCCTCGCCACGCTGGTGGGGATCGGCGTGGTGCGCACGGTGCTGGTGGGGCCGGTGCAGGATTTCCAGCTGTACAACATCGACTTCCTGTTTGGCGCGGCGCTGCTGCTGGTGGGCACGGTGTCGCTGATCAAGGCGATGCGGATTAACAGTCGGCGGGAGATGGCGTTGCGCAGTGGAGAAACCTCTACTTGGTAGTCCTTGGGCTGCGCGAAAGTCAAAAGCTCCCTCACCCCAGCCCTCTCCCGGAGGGAGAGGGAGCCGATCGAGTTGTGCTGCTGAATACATCGACCTGAAAAAGTGTGTCGATTATGGATTCAAGGCAGATCGTTCAAGTCGGTGTATCTCTCAAATATCCCCGGTTCGGTTCCCTCTCCCTTCGGGAGAGGGCTAGGGTGAGGGCTACGATCTCCAGCCGATCACTTCAACGCCGGATCCCCCATATTCATCCTCTTCCACCCCTGCAACAAAACCTGCGCCTTCGGCTCCTGCCCGCTGTCCAGATACCACTGAATCAGCGACAACCGCGCATTGCGGTTCGCAGGCTGCACCTTGAGCAGTTTCTCCAGTTGCTCGTTCGCCTGATCCACCTTGCCGCTGTCATGCAGCGCCACCGCCAGCACGTAACCGTATTGCGCGTTCTGCGGTTCCAGTTGTGCGGCTTTGCCAAGCGCCGACATGGCTTCAATGGTTTTGCCCGCGCGAATCAGTGACAGGCCTCGGGTGTGCTGCAGCAGGGCCGAGTCAGGGTGTTCCTTGAGGCTGGCATCGAGCAGTTGCTGCGCCTGCGAGCCACGACCGTTGGCCTCCAGCCATTGCACCAGCGTGACCAGCGCCGGGTAGAAGTCCGGGTCGCGCTTCAGCGCTGTTCGCAACAGACCTTCAACTTCCGAGCCGCGACCGCTGGCCTGATAGAGCATCGCCAGGTTCAGGTTGGCTTCGGCACGTTCGGCCAGGCTCTTCTGCACGGCTTCGTACTCGGCAATCGCCGCGTCCCAATTGGCCTGAGCCGGGCCCAGGCCATTGCGGGCGACACTCAGCAGATCCCGCGCAGCGACGATTCGTACTGCTTTCACCGGATCACCGAGCAACGGCGTCAACAGCAGCAAGCGCTCTGGCGGTGGCAGGAACGCGCTGATCGCCCGCACCGCGCTTTCGCGTACCTGTGGCGCCGGGTGCTTCAGGTCCGTGGTCGCCAGTTTCAGCGCCTGTTCACTTGGATAGAGTGGCAATTCCGCGAGCAATGTCGCTCGCTGGATCGCCGGCAGGTTGCTGCGCTGCAATTGCTCGTACAACGCTTGTGCGGCGCCGGGCTGGCCGTTGCGAATCAGCCACAGGCTCTCGTCGTAACGCGGCGCTTGAGGTTCGGTCGAGGCAGTCCACAATTTGAATTGCGCGGTGACCTTGTCGCCGGCCTTGCCCTGATGACAGGTCAGGCAGGCGTCTGGCGTGCCGAGCTTTTGCGCACGCTCCGGGTTGGGGATGCTGAAGCTGTGGTCATGCCGGAAGTCGTTGCCCATGTAGAACTTGCCGGGCATGTGGCAATCCACGCATTGCGAGCCGGGCTGGCCCATCGTATGGCGGGTGTGTTCGATACTGTCGTAGTTCTTCGCTTGCAGGCCCTGGCCATCGACGCCTTCGACCGAGGTCTTGCCGGCGCTGTTGTGGCATTGCAGGCACACCGCGTTGCCCGGCGCTTTCAGCTCGGTGCTGTGGGGGTTGTGGCAGTTGCTGCAGCGCACGCCCTTGTCGAACATTTTGCTCTGGGCGAAGGAGCCGTGTTCGAACACTTCGTCCTTGATCTTGCCGTCCAGCGCATACAGCTCGCGGGTCAGGGTGCTGGGCAGGTAATCGTCCATCAGCCGTTTGCCGACGGTGTAGCCATCGCCCAGTGGTGCGCGGCGGGCGTGGCAGCGGGCGCAGGTTTCGATCTCGACGGTGGCGTTCTTGTCCTTGAAGTCGACGTCGAATCCGGCGTGGATCAGGTCGGTTTTCTTCGCCGTCCATTGCAGATGATTCGACGCCGGCCCATGACAGGCCTGGCAACCGACGCCGAGGCTGTTCCAGTGGCTGGTGAAGGTGTTGCTGGCCGCGTCGAAATTGCGCTTGAACCCAGTGGTGTGGCACTCGACGCACATGAAGTTGGCGTTCTGGCTCGGCTTGCTCCAGTGCAGCGGATTCTTGAAGTTCACGCCCTGGCCGGGGTAAAGGTGAAACCAGCGGTTTTTCTCGGTATCCCAGGCGACGCCAAGGGCCTGCAAGCGGCCTTCACCGACTTCGATCAGGTATTGCTGAAGCGGCGCGATGCCGAAGGTGTAGGCGACTTTGAAGTCGGCGTTCCTGCCGTCGACGCCAGGTGTATTGACCCAGAACTCGTCGCCCTTGCGCGCGAAACGGGTGGATTCGTTTTCAGCCTTGAAGGTGACATTGTTGAAGTCACCGAGCATGGTTTCGGCATTCGCCGGTTGCATCGCAAACTGATGATGGGAGCCTTGCCAGTCCTTGACCTGTTCCTGGTGACAGCCCTGACATTGCTGTTCATCAACCATGGACGCGGGCAGTGTTGCTGCAGGTTTGGCCGCTAGCGCAACAGGCGTGCTGACTGGCACGACTTTGACCGGTGCCGGAGCGGGGCTGAACAGAAACCAGCCGATCCCCGCCACGGCCGCGAGCAGCAGGCCAATGGTGACAGGAAACAGGTAGCGTGAAATCGAGGTCGGTGAAGCATCAGGCTGGCGCGGTGCATCGTTATTTTTATGCTTGGGCATTGCGACTTCCGTAGTCCAGGTGCATTGGCCTTCTGGCGTGCGTTCAAGCTCGATGCAGCTTTGCCGGATGCCCGGCATCTGTCAAATGACCGTTGTGAACCGGCACACGGCACCGCGCCAATATTGTGTGTTCTGATCGCAATTCGCGGGTTTTTAGCTATACCTGTAACTCCCCAATGCAACAAATCAGGCCTTCTGACAGGAGTTACAGCATGAAGCTAGCCGTGATGATGAGCACCCTGTGCATTGCCACTCTTGGCGTGGTGGGTTGCTCCAGCAAAACCGTCGCTCCAGATGAGTACTCCGGGTTTCTCAAGGACTACAGCCAACTCAAGGAGGCCAAGTCACCGTCCGGGGCCGAGGTGATGCGCTGGGTCGATCCCAAGCTCGATATCAACAAGTTCACCAGCGTCTATATCGAACCGACGCAGCTCTACCCAAAACCTCAACCGACCGTGAAGATTCCGCAACAGACCCTCAATGGCATCACCGCTTACTACGATCAGGCGCTCAAGCGTGAGGTGGGCAAATCCTTGCCATTGGCCAGCGGCCCTGGCCCGGGCGTGATCGTGGTGCGTGCGGCGATCACTGCCGTGAGCAGCAAGACCGAAGGCCTGCATGCCTATGAAGTGATCCCGATTGCCCTGGTGGCGGCAGCGGTCAGTACCGCCAGCGGTATCCGCGATCAGGAAACCACCCTGGCCACCGAAGCGGTGTTCCTCGATGGCGGCAATAACAAGGTCGTGGCCCAGGTCGTGCGCAAAGGCACCGGCAAACCGCTGCAGAACGACTCCCAGGTGATGAAGGCCGATGACGTGAAAGCCGTGATCGATGGCTGGGCGTCGGACATGCATCAGTCGTATCTGAAGATGAAAGCCAAATAGTCCCGGAAATCATTCCCACGCACCGCGTGGGAATGATCGGATGACGAGAGTCACTGCCCGACAAACCAGCGGAAATACGGATTCCCTCCATCTCCCTGCATCACCTCGCGAATATCCCGGCCCCAGGCATCCCGATCACCGTCATAGGCGTGCAGGCTTGCGCGGTAGAACTGCATCAGGCGCTGTCTGTGCCCCTGCATCCGTTCAGCGAACCCGGCATCGGCATTCACCAGCGGCGGTGCGACATACTGATCCAGCAGCGCAGGCAGCACCCGCGTAATTTCTTTGGACCGAACCCACGGCGCGTATTCGATGCGCGGCTGATCGTCAGTCACCGCCGGTGCGTCGGCGGCAAAACGTTCCAGACCGGCGCGATCGGTGACCCAGGTCGACAGCAACGCCGGCGCCGAACCGATGCCGACGTCCTGCAAGGTGCTGCGTACGCTGTCCTGTTGCAGGCGTCGGGTGATTTTTTTGGCATCCAGTTCGATGGGTGTCAGCGAGCCTACCAGCAGCATCTCGTGGAACTCGCTGGTCCACAGCGTCGCGTACGGGAAGACGTCAAGGAAGCTGCGCACCAGTGAACGCGAGTCGTCGATGTTCTGGGTCGGTAGCGGCAGCCACTGTGCGACCAGACCCTGTTTCTCCAGACGGCTGGCGGCCAGTTGATAGAAGTCCCGGGAATACAGATTGACCACGCCGGCCGCGGAGGGCGGTGGCGGTTCCAGGGTGATCAGGTCATAGGTCTGCGGGCTGCGAAGCAGTTCCTGACGACCGTCGCGCAGCCGCACATCGACGCCGGGATCGCTGGCGGCGTTGAAGTTGCCCTTGAACAACGGCGCAGCCTTGATCACCGACGGCAGCAGCTCGGCCACGACCCGATGTTCAAGCCCCGGATAGCGCAGCAACGCGCCGGCAGTGATGCCGGTACCGAAACCGATGACCAGCGCCGAGCGCGGCTCGCCGTTGTGGATCAGCAGTGGCAGCAGCGCCTGAATCCGCATGTAACGCAGCGACGGCATCGCATCGCCGGTATTCGACACACCCTGGATGTACAGGCGCTGGAAAGCGTTCTGGCCCCGGCCTTGAGTGACCACCGCGACCGTGCCGCCGCGTCCCTCTTCATAAAAGGCCAGCGTGCCGTTGCGCGCACCGGGGAGCAGGCTGGCGAGTTTGTCGACCGGCGTCAGCACGGCCAGTGCAACGGACAGCAAGCCCAGCGCGGCCACTGCCTGACGCCGGCCTTTCTTCACGCCATGGCCCTTGCGCACGGCGAACCAGCCGATGCAGGCGGCAATGATCGCCAGCAGGCCCAGCGTGCGTACTAACCCAAGCAACGGAATCAGCAGGAAACCGCAGAGCATCACGCCGATGATCCCGCCCAACGTGTTGAACGCCACCACCGCGCCGACATCGCGGCCGACATGCTCGGGGCCGACACTCAAACGCAGGGCCAACGGAAACGCCGCGCCCAGCAGCAAGGTCGGCAGGAACACAATGCACAACGCCGCAACAGCGAAACGTGCGCTCATGCCGGCCAGTTCACTGGCGCCTTGAGTCACGAGCCAGATTTCCGCCTGACTCTGGGCGATCACCAGCCAGCGACCGAGCAGGGCGATTTCCAGCAGGGCAATCAGTCCCGCGCCAGCGATCAGCAAGCCGAACACGCCCCACGGATCGCGAATTCGCTCTACCCGGCGAGCGAGCAGGGCACTGCCGAGAAACAGTCCGGTCAGGTAGGTCGCCAGCACCACGGCGAACGCGTAAGTGCGGGTACTCATGAATTGCACGATCGACTGCGACCACACCACTTCGTAGCCGAGGGCCACGCCGCCGGCGATGGAATACAGCCAGAGGGCGGTGCGATCCGGAGCTTTTTCAGTGTGATGCTTGAGCGGGGCTTCGACCGGCATCGGATGCTGGCGCTGCCAACCCAATGCGCCGGCGGCGGCCAGCAGATTGAGCATCGCTGCGGCCAACGCACTGCCGCGCACGCCGAGGGTGGCGATCAGCACGAACGCCGCGAGCAGGGTGCCGACAATCGCCCCCAGGGTATTCGCCGCGTACAACTGGCCGCCGCCCTTGCCCGGCGCACTGCCCAGCGAGCGCACCAGCACCGGCAGCGTGCCGCCCATCAACACGGCGGGAACGCCCACCAGCATGAACGGCAACACCCAGGCCAGCAGACCGACATGATCCTGCAACCAGGCAAACGGACTGGCCGCCACGCTCATGGCAAACGTCGCACCGACGCCCAGCACGGCCACCAGTACTTCCAGCCCGGCATATAGCAAAACCGGTTGCGCCAGGCGATCCGCCCAACGCCCGAACAGCCAGCCACCGATAGCCAGCCCGGCAAAGAAGGCACTGATGCCGGTGGTGATCGCGTAGACCTCGACCCCGACCACCAGCGACAGCTGCTTGATCCACAGCACCTGATACACCAGCGCCGCCGCGCCGGAAATGCACAGCAGCAGGGCGGGGATCAGCAACGCCGGGGCGGCGGTGTGCGGGAGGGGATGGGCCGACGACTTGCTGGCGACACGTGAGGACATTGCGACTGCCTTGTTCCAGTTCATGAATGATTGTTCCCATGCATAGCGTGGGAACGACCACTAAAAAGGGCCGCTCGCCATTGACGGCGAGCGGCGGTCCAGCGGTCTTACTGTGCAGGCTGGTTCTTCATTTTCTCTTCGATCTTCGCGTCCACCGCCGCACGGATCTGGTCGATGCTGAAGCTTGCCGGTTTCTGGCTTGGCGGATACTCGATGAAGGTCTGGAGGAAGCGCGCTGCCTTGGTGGTGGCGACGGCGACCAGATACACGTTCTTGGTCGACCAGTCGTAATACTGATCGGACACCACGTCGGCCCGCTCATACGGGTCCATCCTCAGGTTGAAGATTTTCGGTACGCGCAACGGTGTGAACGGGTTGCTCCACACCGCGAAGCCACCGGGTGCACGCTGCTCGGCGAACACGGCTTTCCAGTTGCCGAAACGCATCGACACCAGCATGCCGTCGTCGTTGAAGTAGAAAAATTCGTTGCGTGCACCGTTCGGTTGTTGGCCGGTCAGGTAAGGCAACTGGTTGTAGCCATCCAGATGCACCTTGAAGTTGGTGCCGCCGCTGGTGGGTGTCCAACCCTTGAGCAGCTTGCTGGCGACATCGGTATCACCGGCCGCCGCAAGCAAGGTCGGGAACCAGTCGAGCCCGGAGAACATCTCGTTCGAGACCTCACCCGGTTTGACCTTGCCCGGCCAGCGGATCATCGCCGGTACACGGTAGGCGCCTTCCCAGTTGGAGTTCTTCTCGTTGCGGAACGGCGTGGTCGCCGCGTCCGGCCAGGAGAACTGGTTCGGCCCGTTGTCGGTGGTGTAGACGACGATGGTGTTGTCGGCGATTTTCAGGTCGTCGAGGGTCTTGAGCAGTTTGCCGACGTCGCCGTCGTGCTCGACCATGCCGTCCGCGTACTCGTTGCCGGGCATGCCGCTCTGACCCTTCATCGAATCACGCACGTGGGTGAACAAGTGCATGCGGGTGGTGTTCATCCAGACGAAGAATGGCTTGTCGGCCTTGGCTTGTTTTTCGATGAATGCCTGGGCGGCAGCGGTGGTTTCGTCGTCGATGGTTTCCATGCGTTTGGTGGTCAGCGCGCCGGTGTCTTCGATCTTGCCGTCGGCGAAGCTGTGGATCACGCCACGCGGGGAGTTGGCCTTGACGAACTCTGCATCGTCTTTCGGCCAGTAAGGACGTTCCGGTTCTTCTTCGGCGTTGAGGTGATAGAGGTTGCCGAAGAACTCGTCGAAGCCGTGGTTGGTCGGCAGGTATTCGTCCTTGTCACCGAGGTGGTTCTTGCCGAACTGGCCGGTCGCGTAGCCCTGGGACTTGAGTGCCTGGGCAATCGTGATATCGCGCTTTTGCAGCCCGACCGTGGCGCCCGGTGCGCCGACTTTCGACAGGCCGGTACGCAGTGGCGTCTGACCGGTGATGAAGGAGGATCGTCCTGCGGTGCAGCTGTTCTCCGCATAGTAGTCGGTGAACATCATGCCTTCCTTGGCGATCCGGTCGATGTTCGGCGTCTTGTAGCCGACCACGCCCATCGAATAGGCGCTGATGTTGGTCTGGCCGATGTCATCGCCGAAGATCACCAGAATGTTGGGTTTTTCAGCGGCTGTGGCAGTTGCCGACAGCGCCATCACCGACGTTGCCACGAGGGCGAGTTTCGGTAGCCACTTGCGTATGCGAGTCATCAGACTTGCTCCTTTTGCGCGGGGGTGGTGTGGTGCGTCAAACGTTTCTTGCAGTCCTGCGTCACGCTTTTGTTATTTCACTTGCTCAGGGGCGGGCGGATCGAACGGGTAGATCCGGCGCCAGTCGCTCGCCATGTCCACAACGGTCCAGCCACGGGAATTCGCTTCGTCGAGGGCCTTGTCCAGGCGCCCGATCTCGGATTTTCGGTCATAGGCCCATTCGCGTTTGGCGTCGGTGTGGTGCACCAGGCCCATGAAGCGTTTGCCGGGGCCTGCCGCCGTCCACTGGAGCATTTGCAAGTCGCCGTCGGAGTTGCCGAACGCCAGGATCGGCCGGCGACCGATCACCGCATCGATGCTTTCCGGTTTGCCGGGGCCGTCGTCGTTGTGCGCCAGTTTGGCGGTGCGCATGATCGAGGCCTTGCCGTCCTTGTAGCTGAACGCCGTCACGAAGGTGGTGCCGATCACTTGCTCCGGCGGGATGCCGTAGACCTTCTCGGCGAAGGCACGCATGAACGCCGTGTCGCCGCCGGAAACGATGTAGGTCTTGAAGTCCTGGCTGCGCAGGTAGTCGAGCATTTCCAGCATCGGCTGGAAGATCATCTCGGTGTACGGTTTGCCGGTTTTCGGATGCCGGGCCTGGGTCAGCCAGGTTTTGGCGTAGTCATCGAAGGCGTCGGTGGTCATGCCGGTGTGGGTGGCGGCGAAGATCTTCAGGATGCCGTCCATGCCGGCGGCGGCGAGCGCCTTGTGGTCATTCTCGATCACGGCCTTGAACGGTTGCGTGGTCTTCCATTCCGGGTGCTGCGGCGCGGTGCGCTTGACCTCGTCGAAGGCGAACAGCAACTCGAAATACGCGGGTTGCTCGCTCCACAGCGTGCCGTCATTGTCGAACACGGCAATGCGTTCGGCGGGTTTGACGAAATCCTTGCCGGACTGGTCGGTGATCGCCTGGACGAATTCGATGATGTGCTTTTTCGCCGGCCCGTCGTTCCATGACGGCAGCGGCTCGCTGGCCTGGGCCAGCAATGGCAGTGCGAGGCTGAACAACAGGGCCAGACCAAAACGTTGGCGGTGCAGCATCGGGTTCGTCATGGGAAATCCTTCTCGTGGACGGGGTTGAGCGGGCGCAAGGCCGGGGCCGAACGGGCCTGCTGCTGTTCGGCCTGACTGTGAAGCGTAGACAACGATTGGCGCAGTTGGCCCAGTGTTTGTTCGGTGGCCGGCTCGCGGCCGTAAAGGCCACGCAACAGTCCTTGCAGGCGTTGCCCTGAGTCGACCAGTTTCAAGCCCAGCCCACGGCGGCGCAGCCACAGATAAACAGCGCTCAATTGCGCAGGCTTGCTGGTGAGTTGCGGGGTGATTTGTTGCCACGCGCTTTCGGCTGATTGCTGCCAGGCCAGCGCTCGTTTGTGCTTGCGGGTTTGCCACTGCTGGCGGGCACGGCTGAGCGCTGGCCAGCCCAGATAGCCGCCAACGATCAGTGCGACGAGCAAGGCCAGCCATGTCAGCCACTGGGTGGAAAGGTGCAGGCGATTGTTCTGGCCGAGTCGCTTGAGGTCCTCGGTGATCGAGAACACCGGCTTGTACGCACTGTTGGCGACGGCCTCTAAAGTGATCGCAGGAACCTGCGCGGTGCGACTTTGCTGCGCGCGCGAATCCCACCATTTCACCTCGATGGCCGGCAGGGTGTGGGCGCCGGCCGTGTCGATGCGATAGCTGACGCTGTCGATGCGCTGACCGCCGAGGATATCGCCGCGACCGTCATCCAGATTGCTGATCTGTGGGGTCTTCACATAACGACTCAGTCCGTTGACCTCCACCAGCGTTGGAGCGGGCAGCGCCATGGCGAGTGCGCCGTCGGCCTGCAGTGTCAGTTGGCGGGTGATGCTGTCGCCGACTTTCAGCGGCGTCGCCGAGTTGATGAGGGTTTGATTGAAGCGCAGCCCGGTGGCCACCAGCGGCGTTTCACCGGGTTTGAAACCGGGCGGCTGGGCGGCGCTGAACTGTAGCGGCTGGCTCTGGGCGCTGATTTCACTGGTGGCCTGGCCCGGGCTGGCACGCACGGTCAGGGCTGGAATGTTGAAACTCCGGGCAGCGTTCGGCGTGATCAGATAGCTGTAGCGCAGGCCCGTGAAATTCTGGCCGTCGAAGGTCTGGTTCAGGTGCTGGGCCTGACCGTCCGGCGGCATGACCAGCGCGCCGTCGAGCTTCAGGTCGGGCAGGGTGGGGGCGCTGGTGAACCAGGTGTCGGTGAGAACATCGAGTTGCAGCGCCAGCAGGCCGCCGACCATGGCGCCTTCGGCGGGTTGCAGGTGAGCCTGCACACGCAGCTGCGGTTCAGCGGCTGCTATCTGGGCGCTCAAAAGGCACACAAGCCCTATCAACCGGTTCATGGCTTGGCCCCCGCCTGATCCTGCAAGCTGAATTTCTGCTTGAGGAATTTCGCCGGGGAGGTCGTGAGGTTCTGCAACCACAGCGCATCCGACGCCGCTTGTTCGGTCTCGACCGTTTTGCTCTGGCCCTTGCCCGGTGCCTTGTCGAACTTGACCTCGTCCGGTTTGGTTTGCGGCGCGTTCTGTTCGGCGCTCGCGGTGTCTTTCTGCAAGGCAATCGCCAACGCCAGATTGGCCGTGGCTTCGGGGAATTGCGCTTGCAGCTTCAGGGCCTGGGTGTACGCCGCGATGGCTTCGTCGAACTTGAAGCGGCGCACGTAGATGTTGCCCAGATAGAAATACGCCTGCGGCGTGTCCAGCCGCGCGAAGGTCGCCAGCGCCAGGTCGTAGTCAGCCGCGTGATAGGCCGCCACGCCTTTCCAGTACGGATCGACAAACAGCGCCGCCGCCTGCGGGAAATGTTCATGCTCGAAGGCCCAGCGCCCTTGCTGGTCGCGGGTAAAGAAAGCGTCGGTCAGCGCGTTTGCCTGAGCCGGCGCTGCTGGCCAGCCAAGGCCCACGGCCACTGCCAGCGCCGGCATCCAGTTCACGCTCCAGCCTTTGCGCACGTTGAACAGCGCCAGCAATACCAGCGGCCAGCACAGCCAGTAACCGGCGTCTTTCCAGTGCAATTCCCGCTGCTCGGCACTGGCGCTCTGGAAGTGCTGCTGCGCGTGCAGTTCGACCCAGTCCAGATCGTCGTCATTCAGCGTCAGGCTGCCGAGCGGCGCATCGAGCGCCGAGGCCAGTTGCTTGATGGCGGCCGGATCGAAACTGCCCAGCGTCGGGCGACCGTTGGCATCGATGCGCGGCTGGCCGTTGGCGTCCTGAATGATGCCGGCGTCCTGATTGCCCACCGCGAGTATCAGCACTTGCAACTGTTCATCCGTATTTACGATCGGCGCGGTGTCGGCGCCGTCGGTGATCAGCAGCAGGCTGCCGGGGATCTTTTCAGCGTTGAGCAAGCGCCTGGCCTGATCGATCACTGCGCTGACGTTCTTGCCCGGTTTGTCGATCAGCCCGGTGCCCAGCGCTTGAATGAACGTGTCGAGCAGCGCCGGATCATCGGTTGGCGGCAGCACCAGATGCGCGCTGCCGGCGTAGGCGATCAGCGCGGTGCGGGCACCGGCCCGGCGCTGGATCAGGTCGTGCAGCTTGTGTTTGACGGCCTCAAGGCGAGTGGGCTGCACGTCGTTGGCATCCATCGACGGCGACAGATCGACAGCCACGATCAGCGGCGCGCGATTCTCCAGAAAGTCCGGGCGATCCTGCTCCCAGGTCGGCCCGGCCGCTGCCACCGCGCCGAGCATCAGCAGCGCACACAGCCAGTGCACCGGGCGCAGGCGCTGGTGATCCTGCGGGGTGACCAGCAAGTGCGGCAGCAGATGCCCGGCGATGTTGCCGCGCAGCCTGCGTTGCAGGTCACGGCCACGGCGCCAGAGCCACGGCAGCAGGGCGCCGAACAGCGCCAACAGCAGCCACAGCGGGCGCAGGAAGTGGAAGTCACCGAGATTGATCTCCATCTCAGGCCTCCTGCCGCTGACGTGCAACCGCCAGCCGTGGGTGCAACAGCGCGCCGAGGTGGTACAGCGCCAGCACCAGCAGGGCCGCGCCCAACGGCCAGTGGAACAGTTCGCGTTGCGGCTGATGACTGAGGGTTTTCACTTGATGCGGTGTGAGACGGTCGAGGGTGCTGTAGACCTGATCCAGCGCGTTGCGATCTTCGGCGCGGAAGAACTGGCCGCCGGTGGTTTTGGCGATTTGCTCCAGCCCCGGCAGATTGACCTTGGCCTCGCCGGAGGCGCTCGGGTCGCCGATGCCGATGGTGTGAATCACCACGCCTTTGGCAGCGGCCATTTCGGCGGCATGGTCCGGCGTGATCGCACTGCTGGTGTCGTTGCCGTCGGTGAGCAGGATCAGGACTTTTTCCTGTTCATGGGCCTTGTCCAGCAACTTGAGGCTGAGACCGATGGCATCGCCAATCGCGGTGTTCGGGCCGGCCATGCCGATGCCAGTGTCGGCCAGCAGCAGCGACAGGCTGGCGTGATCAAGGGTCAGCGGCGCCTGCGGATAGGCGCCGCTGCCGAACACGATCAGGCCGAGGCGGTCGTCCTTGCGCTTGTCGATGAAGGTCTGGACGACGTCTTTGACCGCTGCCAGGCGATTGATTTTCTGGCCACTGGTGTTGGTGAAATCTTCGGTTTCCATCGACTGCGAAATGTCGATCGCAAGCATCAGGTCGCGCACCGGTTGCTGGCGCTCGATGGGTTTTTCGACGAACACCGGACGGGAGACGGCCAGCAGCAACAAGGCCCACACCAGGAAATTGAGCAGCAGTTGCCAGTGATTGCGCCGGTTGCCGGCGGTGCCCGGTGTTTCACCCACGGCGCGGCTCATGGCGTTGAAGAATGGCACACGCACGGCGCTGCGGGCTTCCTGATACGCGGGCAGGTAGCGGTAGGCCAGCCAGGGCAGCGGCAGCAGGAGTAACAGCCACGGGTAATCAAGCTGCCACATGATGGTGCTCCACCCAGTGTTGGCAGGTGTCGAACAGCGCCTGACGCTGCGGTGCAGGCAGGTCACGCAGGACGTCGTCGGGGGCGTAGGCCAGTCGGGCCAGTTGCTGGCTGAAATCGGCGGGCAGCGTTTTTTTGCTGTGTTGCTGCAAGAAGTGTTGCCAGTCCTCTTGTTCAGCGGCTGCGACCGATTGCGATTGCGGCATGGAAATAGCCACACGCTTGAGCAACTCCGGCAATTCGCGCAAGGCATTCAGGTCATCACTGCGATCACGTAACTGCGCCAGTCGCACCAGCGCTTCCCGCCGATACTGATCGCGCCGCCATTGCCGGTACCGCCGCGCCCCGATCGCCAGCGCTGTCAGTAGCAGAACGGCGAGCAACACCCACCAGCCCCAGGTCTGTGGCGTGTAACTGATCGGCGCGGGCAGGCCCAACTCCTTGAGTTGTTCGATGCTCGGAATGTTCGGGTTCACCGCCGGGGTCCGGCGCTTTTGCCAAGCTCGGCGCGCAATTGCTGATGGGCTTCTTCGGCGGTGCTGAACATCATCAGCGGCACCTGACTGCGGCGCAGCAGGGTGGCGACGTCCTTGAGCCGGCCACCGAGAAAATCCCCCAGCGGCTGATGCACGTTGCGTTTCTCGACCGCCAGTTCCACTTGCAACTGGCCCTGGGTGACCAGCAGTCGACCATCGCTCGGCAGCTTCATCGCCAGCGGGTCGTAGACCTGCAGAGCGATCACATCGTTGTGTGCTGACAGTTGCCGCATCAACTGCAAGGTGCGTTCGCCGGCCCCGGCAAAGTCGCTGACGATGCAAATCAGATGGTCATGCCCGGCCAGCGCCAGGCAACGCTGCAAGGCCTTGTCCAGTTGATCCTCGTCTTCGGCGTCGGGGTTGCCGGCATTCAGCGCCTGATTCTGCTCGGCGATGCGACTGAGCAAGACCTCGACCCGTTTGCGGCTGCGCAGCGGCGCGATGCAGTCGATGCGCCGATCGTTGAAGACCAGCCCGCCGACCCGGTCCCCGGCATGGAATACCATCCACGCCGCCAGTGCGCCGAGTTCGGCGGCGACAGTGGATTTGAAGCTGCGCTGCGATCCGAAAAACATCGACATGCGCTGGTCGACCACGATCAGCGCCGGACGATCGCGTTCCTCGGTGAAGGTGCGCACCACCGGTTTGCCGGTGCGCAGCGAGGCGCGCCAGTCGAGATGGCGCAAGTCGTCACCGGGCTGATAACGGCGCAACTCATCGAAGTTCAAACCCCGGCCACGCAGGCGCGAGGCGTGGTTGCCGGCGAGGATGCTGCCCTGTGGCTGGCGGGCCAGGAAACTCAGATCACGGGCCTTGAACTCCAGCGCCATCAACTGCGCGAGAGAGACATAGACCAGCCCGTCGGTGCTTTCCATATCAGGCCTCAGGCGGGAATCGCCACCTTGTCGAGAATCCGGTCCAGCACCTGATCGGCGCTGACGCCATCGGCCACCGCGTCATAGCTCAGTTGCAGGCGATGGCGCAGTACCGGGTGCACCACGGCGCGCACGTTGTCCGGCGAAACGAAGTCCTGGCCCTGCAACCACGCATCGGCGCGGGCGCAACGGTCCAGCCCGATGCCGCCGCGCGGACTGGCGCCGATGGCGATCCAACGGCCGAGGTCTTCGTCGTAATCGGCCGGATGGCGGGTGGCGTTGATCAGGTCGATCAGGTAGCGGTCGATGGCGGGGGAGACGTGCACCGCGCTGACTTCCTTGCGTGCGGCGAAGATCACTTCCTGCGCCAGTTCGAAACCCTTGGCCGGCGCGGTGTTGGCGCCCTGGGCAAACTCTTCGGCACGCAGCAGTCGCAGCACCTGGCTCTCGTTGTCGGCGCTGGGATAATCGAGCAGGACTTTCATCAGGAACCGGTCCATCTGCGCTTCCGGCAGCGGATAGGTGCCTTCCTGTTCGATCGGGTTTTGCGTCGCGACGACAATGAACAACTCCGGCAGCACGTGGCTGTTACCGGCCACGGTGATCTGCCGTTCTTCCATGGCTTCGAGCAATGCCGCTTGCACCTTGGCCGGCGCACGGTTGATTTCGTCGGCCAGAATCAGATTGCCGAACAGCGGGCCGGGCTGGAAACGGATCTCGTTTTTGCCTTCGACCTGATGCAGCACCTCGGCGCCGGTGATGTCCGAGGGCAGCAGGTCCGGGGTGAACTGGATGCGGCTCATCTTCGCGTCCAGATGCCTGGCCAGCGCCTTGACCGTGCGGGTCTTGGCCAGCCCCGGCAGGCTTTCCAGCAGCAAGTGCCCGTTGGCCAGCAGGCCGAGCAGGATCTGCCGGATCACCTGATCCTGGCCGAGCACCGTTTCAGCGATGCTGGCCTGCAGGGCGTTGAGGTCGGTGAGTGCGGTCATGGCGCGAGTCCTTGCTCAAAACATGAAAGTCGGGATGACCGGAACGAACGACAGCCGGAAATTCCAGCGGCTGCTGATCTGGTCTTCGGGGTGGATCGCCGAGTACTGGATCTCGCCGGAAATCCGCACCGGCAACTTGCCGAAATTGAAGATCCGCCCGGCGCCGATGCCGACGGGGAAGGTGACCTTGTTGCCGCCGTCAGCCTTCCAGTTGACCGTGACGTTGGGCGTCATGCCGACCCGCCATTGGGCCGGGCCGGGAATCACGCGCTGGATGAAGTACTGCACGTTGGTCAGGCTGACGTCCTTGCGATGACTGTCGCCGCCGACCGACCACCAGTGCTGCGGGAAAAACCCCAGTGTCCAGTCTTCGCCCAGATAGGCAGCGACAAACGCCGGGCCCAGTGAGTATTTGCCGGTGCCGAGCACGTCCTTTTCAGCGGTAGGGAACATCGCCGTCGGGCCGAAGCCCCAGACCATCTTGCCGCCGCCGGCAAAACGCACCGGTTGCTTGGGCGAGAACACGCCAACGTAGGTCAAGTCGCCGAAGCCGCTGGTACGGTCAAAGGGATCTTCGACCACCGAGGCGAAATCGTCGCGGTCACTGAGGATTTCATTCGGCCCCATGCCGATCAGGTTGCCGGCCCTGTGGTTGACCGGAGCGCTGACGTAGCTGATCGGCACTCGGTTGATCAGGTTCCAGTCTTCGCCGAGGGAGATCGGGAAGGTCGGCATGAAGCTGTACTTGCCGAGCATCCGTGTGCCGTTGCTGTTCGGGCCCTTGAGCGCGGTGTAGTCGAACTGGTTGACCAGCAGCACCAGGTTGCCCACCGGGTTATCCATCAGTTTGGAGATCTGCTCGGTGGACGGGTCGCAACCGGCCTTCACGACGTCCTTCAGGTCGATGTCGAAGTTCTGTTGCAGGCGATGGCAGGTTTCCGGATCGCCCTTGGTGACAGGGTTGGCGTGGGCGCTACCGAGCCCCGGTAAATCACCGCCCGCGCAGGCCAGGCTGCTGAACAATGCGCTGCATAAGGTCAAGCGGCGAGCGATGGCCATCCCTGGCGCCTCCTTAGAAAAACGCCAGGGTCAGGTTGACGGAAACGCCATTGCCTTCAGGACGGTTCTTGGTGTCGAACTCCGGCACCCAACGGGCACTGACGCTGGCCTGGGCGTCGGCGAATTTGCCGCTCCAGCCAACGGTCGGGCCGGCACCGACCGAACGACCGCGAAAGCCGTTCAGGGTGTCGGCGGTATCGCCCTTGTCGTCGCTCACTTGCTGGATGTAGCCGGCCACCAGCCCGGCGTTCCAGCCATTGCCAAAGCCGTGGGTCCACAGGGCTTCGAGGGAAAAGATGTCGCCCGTGCGGTAATCGGTGTCTTTGTTCTCGGTGTAGAACTGCAGGTTGCCGGACAGCGTGAACTCGCCACCTTTGCCGTCCAGATGCGAGAACGCCACGGTGGGCATGAACGTGTAATTGTTCTGGCCAGGGTTAGCCAGGCGATTGTCGTTATAGGCACCGGTCGGTACGTAGATCGGCAGCGAAAACGAGATGTGGTTGAGCTCGTCGAAGTGGTAGCCGGCGGCGATCGGCGTGATCAGCGCGTCGGCAAACTGGGTGCCGGAATCGCTGGTGCCGAGGGTGCGTCCACGGGGGCCGGTGATGGCCGCATCGATGTCGGTGTATTGAACCGGTATGCCGATGGCCGAGGCATAGTTCCAACGGCCTTTGCCGGTGTCCCAGACGTGAGTGACGTTGGCCATGGTGTAGGAAACTTTCATCTTGATCCCGGCGCTGACCGCTCCGGAAATCGGCGCGCCACGACTGCCCTTGAGCTCGCCGTCGTACCAGATGCTGGTAAACGACGTCACCCAGCCCGGTGCCGGCGGGACGACCCCGGCATTGGAAAACACCTGCTGGCCGGTAATCGGTCGCCCGACACCGCCCTCGGCGGCGTACAGCGCCGGGCTGCCGAGCATGCACAGCGCCAGCAACGGGCGCACAACGGAAGGCTTGACCATCACTGACTCCGCTTATTGTTTTGTGTCGACCGGGTTGAGCAACGGCATTTTCCATTCACCGCTGGCGACTTCCGGTCTTGGCAGATACAGGCGCAAGACCCCGTAGAACGGGCCGTCCGGCGCAGGCAGCCAATTGGCTTGTTTGTCTTTCCCCGGATTCTTGTGCTGCACGTACAGGGTCAGACCGCCATCGGCATCGAGCTTCAGGTCCGGCAGCATCCGCGAGTTGATCAGGTAGCGGTTGAGCGGGTTGGCCACCAGCAGTTTGGTCTTGCCGTCGTACATCGTCAGTGACCAGAACGCATCGGCGGGGGGCAGGGCGCCCTTGTCGAAATGCAGGGTGTAGTCGTGTTTCGAGGCATCGGCGTGCTGCCCGTCCTTGTCGACGAAGTAACCGATGTAGTTGGCCTCTTCGGCGGAGTTGCCGAAGATTCCCATGTTGGCGCCGGCGTAGCGGTACAGGTAATTGCCCTTGAGGTGATCGCGAGTGCCGAACAGATCTCCGCTGGAGACCTGGTGGGTGTCGACCTTGTCTTTCTGGAACGCGGCGAACTCGGCTTTTGCATCGGCAATGCCGTCTTCCAGTGCCTTGCGTTGCTCGGCGCTGAGGGCCTTCAGATCGAAGGGTTGGCCGGCACCGATACCGATTTTGGCGAAGCGGGCCAGCAGGTCTTTCTCGACATCCTGCGGCGGCGTGAAGGCCAGCATGAAGTTCAGGTAGCGGAACAGGTCCGGGGTTTCGCTCATGGTCGGCGTCGGTTTCGGCCAGCTGACTTTCGGCGCTGGCGCCGGGGCTTTCTGTTTCACGTAATGGCTGAGGGGTTCGACCTTGTAGCCTTTCTGGATCTGCTTGACCTTGGCCAGGTCCTTGTCGTCGAACAGTTGTGTGCGGTACAGCGCGTAGGTGATGTTGCTTTCACTGCGCAGCAGACGGTCGATGTTCAGCGGCTGCTGGCCCTGCCAGTTCGGCCCGGCAATCATGAAATGACCGCCGTTGTTGCCGGTGCTGCGGGTGCCCAGGTAAGCGAAATTCTGCGTGTAGGCGTCGATCAGTTGCACCGAGTAATAACGGTGCTCCTCGATGGGCGGCAGGGTGAGAATCTGCGGCTCGGCACGCAGGTCCATCCAGACGAACGAGTAAGGCGTGTCGGCGTTGGGTGTGACGAATGCGGTGTCTTTTGCGGTGAAGGCTTTGGCGGTGTTGCCGATCCTGTTCAGTGGCGCCTTGTAGTTCGGGCTCTTGGTGTCGATGGCCTGGGTGTAGAGGGTCTTGTACATCTCCACGACCGGGAAACCGTACAGGTAGGCTTCCTTGGCGATGCCCCGGGCTTCATCGGGGCTGGCGGTGAAATCCTGAGCGCCGACGCCACAGCTGACAAACGTGGCCATGACGCTGTATGCCGCCACCTTGAGGGCTGGTTTCGACCGGTTACAGAGGACGGACGTCAGCGAGCGCGCCGACGAAAAGGCGTGAACTTCCGTTTTATTCGACATGATTCCCCGATTCCCTGGTGGCTCAGTGGACGACTCGGCACTTCGCGGCCGTTAAGGCGTAATCCTTTTCTTATCAAGCCTGTAGGACATGTCTGTTGAAGCTAGCAGTTAATCGGGGGTTAGCCAGTCAGAGGGATTAATTCTTTGGTTTTGTGCGCAGGATCACGCCAGTTTGTGTACTGGCGTGGGCCCTGTGCAAAGTCAGTGTTTTTTTGCCTGCTCGCGTACCCGTTCTTCCTGTTCGCGCAGTTCCGGGGTGAACTCGGCGCCGAAATCTTCCGGGCTGAACACCTGGCGAATCTCGATCTCGGCTTCGGTGCCCGGCATGGGATTAGGGCAGCGCTTGACCCACTCGATGGCTTCTTCCTTCGACTTCACGTCCCAGATCCAGTAACCGGCGATCAGCTCCTTGGTCTCGGCGAAGGGGCCATCGATCACGCTGCGTTTTTCACCGCTGAAACGCACGCGAGCGCCTTTGCTGCTGGGGTGCAGGCCGTCGGCGGACACCAGAATGCCGGCCTTCGCCAGTTCCTCGTTGTAGTTGCCCATGTCGGTCAGCAGTTGTTCGCTGGGCATCACGCCGGCTTCGGAATCCTGGCTGGCTTTGACAATGATCATGAAGCGCATGGTGTTTCTCCGCTGGAAAGTGAGGGATTCACTGCTTTGTCGAATGGCGGGGGCTTGAATCGACAGGTCGTTAAATAAAAGATGCAGACTCGCGTTTTAACAAGCATCGCCTCCATACGGAATGTGTCCGCCATGCCCACACTGGAACTCACGACCCTGATCCCCGATCGCACCCCGAGCGAGGTACTCGACTTCTGCCTGGAAGGCGTCAATTTCCCGAAGATCTTTCCCGAACGCGTCACGCCGCTGGGGGATATCGACCTGAGCAACTTGCGCATCGAAGCCGGGCGGCAATTCCGTTTCCGGCACTGGATGTTCAATCTGATCCCGTCGAACTGGACGGTGACGATCCGCGAAGTCGGCGATACGCATTTTGTCGATGAAATGCTCAAGGGACCGCTGCGTGCCTTTCGTCATGAACATCGGGTGGCGGCGGGTGAGGGCGGTACGCTGTACACTGACCGCGTGACGTATTCGGCGATTGGCGGGGCGTTCAGCGAGCGATTGCTGGTGAACGGCTACATGCGGCGGATATTCGAGGCCCGCCATCGCAACATGCTGCAATTGCTTGGGTAGCGCTCAAGGTTGTATCCAATCTTGTGTGGTGGCACATGACAATTTCGGTTCAGGCATAGGTCGTCGGACAATTTCGTGGTTAACTTCCGCCTCTTGCATGCTTTCCCAACAACGTTAAGAAGGACTCCGTTCATGGCTCAAGTCACGCTCAAAGGCAACCCGGTTCAAGTCAACGGCCAATTGCCACAAGCCGGTTCCAAGGCACCAGCCTTTTCCCTGGTAGCCGGCAATCTGTCCGACGTCACCCTGAAAGACTTCGCCGGCAAGCGCAAAGTGCTGAACATCTTCCCAAGCGTCGACACCCCGACCTGCGCTACTTCCGTGCGCAAGTTCAACGCTCAGGCCAACGAACTGGCCAACACCGTGGTGCTGTGCATCTCGGCTGACCTGCCATTCGCCCAGGCCCGTTTCTGCGGCGCCGAAGGCCTGGAAAACGTACAGAACCTGTCGACCCTGCGTGGCGCCGAGTTCATCCAGAACTACGGCGTGGCCATCGCTGACGGCCCGCTGAAAGGCCTGACCGCCCGTGCGGTAGTCGTGCTGGACGAAAACGACAATGTGCTGCACAGCGAGCTGGTCAAGGAAATCGCTGAAGAGCCGAACTACGAGGCAGCTCTCTCGGTTTTGAAATAAGTGTTCTGAAACAAGCGCTTTACAATTGTTAACGGCCTGGCCCTGTCCAGGCCGTTTTCATTTGTGTATCAGTGTTTTGGCTCACACCTTGAAACGTAAGTTGAAGGTAAATTGCCGGTAAAGCTGCTTTGCTTTACCCCCACCAGTGCTTATCGTTCAGCCTCCCGTAAAAGAAGCCCACGCGCCCAATGGTTAATCACTCCATGCAATCGTCTTCCCGAAACTCTCGTCGCTGGCTGCTCAGCCTGCTTGTCCTGCTGGTCATCGCCGGTCTGTGCTGGAAATTCTGGCCCGCCGGATCGACCCACAAGGAGGGCGGCGAGAAAGCCGCGGCCGGTCATACCGGTCGTTCGGGGATGATGCGTCCGGGCTTCGGCGGCGCGGCAGGTCCGATCCCGGTGCGCGTGGCGCCGGCCGTCACCGGTGACTTCCCGCTGTATTACAAGGCGCTGGGTACCGTGACCGCGCTCAACACCATCAACGTGCGCAGCCGGGTCGGCGGCGAACTGGTGAAGATCTATTTCGAAGAAGGGCAGATGGTCAAGGCCGGCGACCTGCTGGCGGAGATCGATCCGCGCTCGTACCAGAACGCCTTGCTCCAGGCTGAAGGCACCTTGCTGCAGAACCAGGCTCAGCTGAAGAATGCCCAGGTCGACGTCGAGCGCTATCGCGGCCTGTTCAAGGAAGACAGCATCGCCAAGCAGACCCTGGACACCGCCGAAGCGCTGGTCGGCCAATACCTCGGCACCGTGAAGACCAATCAGGCGGCGGTCAACGACGCCAAGCTCAACCTCGAATTCACCAAGATCCGCGCACCGATTGCCGGTCGCGTCGGCCTGCGTCAACTCGACGTCGGCAACCTGGTGGCGGCGAATGACACCACGTTCCTCGCCGTGATCACCCAAACCCAACCGATCAGCGTGGTCTTCACGCTGCCGGAAAACACCCTCGAAACCGTACTCGCCCGCTACCACAGCGGCGCCAAGCTGCCCGCCGAAGCCTGGGACCGTGGCGACACCAAACTGCAAGCCAGCGGCGTGCTGCAAAGCCTCGACAACCAGATCGACGTGACCACCGGCACCCTGAAGTTCAAGGCACGCTACGAAAACCGCGATCAGTCGCTGTTCCCCAACCAGTTCGTCAACGTCCACCTGCTGGCCGACACCCTCAAAGGCGTCGTGCTGGCTCCGTCGGCCGCGATCCAGTTCGGCACCAACGGCACCTTCGTCTACGCGCTGGACGGCGACAAGAAAGTCACCATCCGCCAATTGAAGATCGGTGCAAGCGATGGTCAGAACACCGTGATCACCGAAGGCCTGGCCGCCGGCGACCGCGTGGTGCTGGAAGGTACCGACCGTTTGAAAGAAGGCAGCGAAGTCGAAGTGGTCAACGACAGCCAGGACGTGCCGGCCACACCGACCGAACACCTGCAAGGCAAGTCAGCCGCCACCGCGCCTGACGCCGCTGCCACCAACAAGGCCAAGAAGGGCGCATGAACATTTCGCGTCTGTTCATCCTCCGCCCGGTCGCCACCACGCTGAGCATGCTGGCCATCGTGCTGGCCGGCCTGATCGCCTATCGCCTGCTGCCGGTTTCGGCCTTGCCGCAGGTGGATTACCCGACCATCCGGGTCATGACGTTGTACCCGGGCGCCAGTCCGGACGTGATGACCAGCGCCGTCACCGCGCCGCTTGAACGCCAGTTCGGGCAGATGCCGGGCCTGACGCAAATGGCCTCGACCAGTTCCGGCGGCGCGTCGGTGCTGACCCTGCGTTTCAGCCTCGACATCAACATGGACGTCGCCGAACAACAGGTGCAGGCCGCGATCAACGCTGCGACCAATCTGCTGCCGACCGACTTGCCGGCGCCACCGGTGTACAACAAGGTCAACCCGGCGGACACCCCGGTGCTGACCCTGGCCATCACTTCGAAAACCATGTTGCTGCCCAAACTCAACGATCTGGTCGATACGCGCATGGCGCAGAAGATCGCTCAGATCAGTGGTGTCGGCATGGTCAGCATCGCCGGCGGTCAGCGTCAGGCAGTGCGGATCAAGGTCAACCCGGAAGCGCTTGCCGCCAACGGCCTGAACCTGTCGGACGTGCGCACGCTGATCAGCGCGTCCAACGTCAATCAGCCAAAAGGTAACTTCGACGGTCCGACCCGAGTGTCGATGCTCGATGCCAATGACCAGCTGACTTCGCCCAAGGATTACGCCAATCTCATCCTGGCCTACAAGAACGGTGCGCCGTTGCGGCTCAAGGATGTCGCGCAGATCGTCGACGGCGCCGAGAACGAGCGTCTGGCCGCGTGGGCCAACCAGAATCAGGCAGTGTTGCTGAATATTCAGCGTCAACCGGGCGCCAACGTGATTGAAGTGGTCGACCGGATCAAGGCGCTGCTGCCGAGCATCACCGACAACCTGCCGGCCGGCCTTGAAGTGACCGTGCTGACCGACCGCACCCAGACCATCCGCGCCTCGGTCACCGACGTGCAGCACGAACTGCTGATCGCCATCGCTCTGGTGGTGATGGTGACGTTCCTGTTCCTGCGTCGCGCCAGTGCCACCATCATTCCGTCCGTCGCGGTGCCGCTGTCGCTGATCGGTACGTTTGGCGTGATGTACCTGGCCGGTTTCTCGGTCAACAACCTGACGCTGATGGCACTGACCATCGCCACCGGTTTCGTGGTCGACGATGCGATCGTGATGCTGGAGAACATCGCTCGTTTCATCGAGGAAGGGGACAGTCCGATGCAGGCCGCGCTCAAGGGCGCGAAGCAAATCGGTTTCACCCTGATTTCCCTGACCCTGTCGCTGATTGCGGTACTGATTCCGCTGCTGTTCATGGCCGACGTGGTGGGGCGGCTGTTCCGCGAATTCGCCATCACCCTGGCGGTGGCGATCCTGATTTCCCTGGTGGTCTCGCTGACCCTGACGCCGATGATGTGCGCGCGGTTGCTCAAGCGTGAGCCGGAAGAACATGAACAGGGCCGTTTCTACCGGGCCAGTGGTGCGTTCATCGACTGGATGATCGCGGCTTACGGGCGCAAGTTGCAGTGGGTGCTCAAGCACCAGCCGCTGACGTTGCTGGTGGCCATCGGCACGCTGGCGTTGACCGTGTTCCTTTATATGGTGGTGCCCAAGGGCTTCTTCCCGGTGCAGGACACCGGGGTGATCCAGGGGATTTCCGAAGCGCCGCAGTCGATTTCCTTTGCCGCCATGGGCGAGCGTCAGCAAGCGCTGGCCAAGGTGATTCTGGAAGATCCGGCGGTGGAAAGCCTGTCGTCCTACATCGGCGTCGACGGCGACAACGCCACGCTCAACAGCGGTCGTCTGCTGATCAACCTCAAGCCCCACGGTCAGCGCGACCTGACGGCCGCCGAAGTGATTACCCGCCTGCAACCGCAACTGGACAAACTGGTGGGCATCCGTCTGTTCATGCAGCCGGTGCAGGACCTGACCATCGAAGACCGTGTCAGCCGCACCCAGTACCAGTTCAGCATGTCCTCGCCGGACGCCGAACTGCTCAGCCTGTGGAGCGGGCGCCTGGTGGAAGCACTGGCCCAGCGCCCTGAACTGACCGACGTCGCCAGCGATTTGCAGGACAAGGGTTTGCAGGTGTTCCTGGTGATCGACCGTGACGCGGCCTCGCGCCTCGGCGTGTCGGTGGCGAACATCACCGATGCGCTGTACGACGCCTTTGGCCAGCGGCAGATTTCGACCATTTACACTCAGGCCAGCCAGTACCGCGTGGTGCTGCAGGCTCAGGCCGGGGAGAAGATCGGCCCGCAGGCGCTGGATCAGATTCACGTCAAGACCACTGATGGCGGCCAGGTGCGGTTGTCGAGCCTGGCCCATGTCGAGGAGCGTCAGGCGCAACTGGCGATCACCCACATTGGCCAGTTCCCGGCGGTGATGATGTCGTTCAATCTTGCCCACGGTGTGGCGCTGGGCCATGCGGTGGACATCATCGAGCAGGTGCAGAAAGACATCGGCATGCCGATCGGCGTGCAGACCCAGTTCCAGGGCGCGGCCGAAGCGTTCCAGGCGTCGCTGTCGAGCACCTTGCTGCTGATTCTGGCGGCGGTGGTGACCATGTACATCGTGCTGGGCGTGCTCTACGAGAGTTACATTCACCCGATCACGATTCTGTCGACCCTGCCGTCGGCGGCAGTCGGCGCCTTGCTGGCGTTGCTGCTCAGTGGCAATGACCTGGGCATGATCGCGATCATCGGCATCATCCTGCTGATCGGTATCGTGAAGAAGAACGCGATCATGATGATCGACTTCGCTCTCGACGCTGAACGCACCCAGGGCATGGCCCCGGAACAGGCGATCTATCAGGCGGCGCTGTTGCGCTTCCGGCCGATTCTGATGACCACGCTCGCGGCCTTGTTCGGCGCGGTGCCGCTGATGCTGGCCACCGGTTCCGGCGCTGAATTGCGTCAGCCGTTGGGTCTGGTGATGGTCGGCGGGTTGCTGGTGAGCCAGGTGCTGACACTGTTCACCACCCCGGTGATCTACCTGTACTTCGACCGCCTCGGTCGGCGCTGGGGCCGTGCGCCTTCGGCCGTGGAGCCGGTAGAACAGCCATGAACCTGTCCGGTCCTTTCATCAAGCGCCCGGTGGCGACCATGCTCCTGAGCCTGGCGATCATGCTGCTGGGCGGCGTGAGCTTCGGCCTGCTGCCGGTGTCGCCACTGCCGCAAATGGACTTCCCGGTGATCGTGGTGCAGGCGAGCCTGCCCGGCGCGAGTCCGGAGGTCATGGCCTCGACCGTGGCGACGCCGCTGGAGCGCTCGTTCGGCGCCATCGCCGGCGTCAACACCATGAGCAGCCGTTCCAGCCAGGGCTCGACCCGGGTCATTCTGCAATTCGACCTCGACCGCGACATCAACGGCGCGGCGCGGGAAGTGCAGGCCGCGATCAACGCCTCACGCAATCTGCTGCCGAGCGGGATGCGCAGCATGCCGACCTACAAGAAGGTCAACCCGTCGCAGGCGCCGATCATGGTGTTGTCGCTGACGTCGGATGTGCTGGAAAAAGGCCAGCTCTACGATTTGGCCTCGACCATCCTGTCCCAGAGCCTGTCCCAGGTGCAGGGCGTGGGCGAAGTGCAGATCGGCGGCAGCTCATTGCCGGCGGTGCGCATCGAGCTCGAACCCCAGGCGCTGAACCAGTACGGCGTGGCGCTGGACGATGTGCGCAAGACCATCGCTGGCGCCAACGTGCGTCGGCCGAAAGGCTCGGTCGAGGATGACCAGCGTTTGTGGCAGATCCAGGCCAATGACCAACTGGAGAAAGCCAAGGACTACGAGTCGCTGATCATCCACTACAACGGCGGTGCGGCCCTGCGTCTGAAGGACGTGGCCAAGGTCACCGACGGCGTGGAAGACCGCTACAACAGTGGTTTCTTCAATGACGACGCGGCGGTGTTGCTGGTGATCAACCGGCAGGCCGGCGCCAACATCATCGAGACGGTCAACGAGATCAAGGCGCAGTTGCCGGCGTTGCAGGCCGTGTTGCCGGCCAGCGTCAAGCTGAACCTGGCGATGGATCGTTCGCCGGTGATCAAGGCCACCCTGCACGAAGCGGAGATGACCCTGCTGATCGCCGTGGCGCTGGTGATCCTGGTGGTGTTCCTGTTCCTCGGCAATTTCCGCGCGTCCTTGATTCCGACCCTGGCGGTGCCGGTGTCGCTGGTCGGCACTTTTGCGGTGATGTACCTCTACGGCTTCTCGCTGAACAACCTGTCGCTGATGGCGCTGATTCTCGCCACCGGGCTGGTGGTGGACGACGCCATCGTGGTGCTGGAGAACATTTCCCGGCACATCGACGAAGGCGTCAAACCGATGAAGGCCGCGTACCTCGGGGCCAAGGAAGTCGGCTTCACCTTGCTGTCGATGAACGTGTCGCTGGTAGCGGTGTTCCTGTCGATCCTGTTCATGGGCGGGATCATCGAGAGTCTGTTCCGCGAATTCTCCATCACCCTGGCCGCGGCCATCGTGGTGTCGCTGGTGGTTTCCCTGACCCTGACCCCGATGCTCTGTGCCCGTTGGCTGAAGCCGCACACGCCGGGCCAGGAGAACCGTCTGCAGCGCTGGAGCCGGCGCACCAACGACTGGATGGTCGGCAAGTACGCCACCAGCCTCGACTGGGTGCTGCGTCATCGGCGCCTGACGCTGTTGAGCCTGATCATCACGGTCGGCGTGAACGTCGCACTTTACGTGGTGGTGCCGAAAACGTTTCTGCCGCAACAGGACACCGGCCAGTTGATCGGTTTCGTGCGCGGTGACGACGGTCTGTCGTTCAGCGTGATGCAGCCGAAAATGGAGACTTTCCGCCGCGCCGTGCTCAAGGACGAAGCGGTCGAGAGTGTCGCCGGGTTCATCGGTGGCAACAACGGCACCAACAACGCCTTCATGCTGGTGCGTCTGAAGCCGATCAAGGAGCGCAATATCTCGGCGCAGAAAGTCATCGAGCGTCTGCGCAAGGAAATGCCCAAGGTGCCCGGCGCACAGTTGATGTTGATGGCCGACCAGGACCTGCAATTTGGCGGTGGTCGTGAGCAGACCACGTCGCAGTACACCTACATTCTGCAGAGCGGTGATCTCGGCGCTTTGCGCGAGTGGTACCCGAAAGTGGTCACCGCGCTGCGAGCCTTGCCGGAACTGACCGCCATCGACGCCCGTGAAGGACGCGGTGCGCAGCAAGTGACACTGATCGTCGACCGTGATCAGGCCAAACGCCTGGGCGTGGACATGAACATGGTCACCGCCGTCCTGAACAACGCCTACAGCCAGCGGCAGATTTCCACGATCTACGACAGCCTCAACCAGTATCAGGTGGTGATGGAGGTCAATCCGAAATACGCCCAGGACCCGGTCACGCTTAATCAGGTGCAGGTGATTACCGCTGATGGCGCGCGGATCCCGCTGTCGACCATCGCGCACTACGAAAACAGCCTGGAAGACGACCGGGTCAGCCACGAAGGCCAGTTCGCCTCCGAAAGCATTTCGTTCGACATGGCCGAAGGCGTGACGGTGGAGCAGGGCAGTGCCGCCATCGAACGGGCGATTGCCAAGGTCGGTCTTCCGGAAGACGTGATCGCGAAAATGGCCGGCACCGCCGACGCCTTCGCGGCCACTCAGAAGAGTCAGCCGTTCATGATCCTCGGCGCGCTGCTGGCGGTGTATCTGGTGCTGGGCGTGCTGTATGAAAGCTACATTCACCCGTTGACGATTCTGTCGACGCTGCCGTCGGCCGGGGTTGGTGCGTTGCTGTCGATCTATGCGCTGGGCGGCGAGTTCAGCCTGATCTCGCTGCTCGGGTTGTTCCTGTTGATCGGCGTGGTGAAGAAGAACGCGATCCTGATGATTGACCTGGCACTGCAACTGGAACGTCATCAGGGCATGGCGCCGCTGGAGTCGATCCGCAGCGCCTGCCTGCAACGTCTGCGACCGATCCTGATGACCACGCTGGCGGCGATTCTCGGTGCCTTGCCGTTGCTGCTCAGCCGTGCCGAAGGTGCGGAAATGCGCCAGCCGCTGGGCCTGACGATCATCGGCGGGCTGATTTTCAGCCAGGTGCTGACCCTTTACACCACGCCTGTGGTTTACCTCTATCTCGACAAGGCCCGCCACCGCTTCAACAAGTGGCGTGGCGTACGTACCGATGCCGCTCTGGAAACTCCGCTATGAATGACCGTTCGCTTATCCAACTGGCCAGTGTCCGCGGCTCGCGTTTGCTGAGCCTGTCACTGTGCGTGGCGATGCTCAGTGCGTGCGCCGTCGGCCCGGACTACCAGCGCCCGCAGACCGCCGAAATTGCCCAGTACAAAGAGGCCGAAGGCTGGCGTCAGGCCAGTCCTGCCGACTCTCTGGCCCGTGGCGCCTGGTGGGAACTGTACGGTGATCGCCAGCTCAACGAGTTGATCGAGAAGCTCAACAGCGCCAACCAGACTGTCGCCCAGTCCGAGGCGCAATACCGTCAGGCTCAGGCCCTGGTGCGTGATGCACGCGGGGCGTTTTACCCGAGCATCGACTTGAGCGCGGGCAAGACCCGTTCCAGCCAGGGCACCGGCAGCAGCAGTTCAAGCCTGAGCAGTTCTTCCAGCGGGATTCGTGACACCTACAACGCCCAGTTGGGCGTCAGTTGGGAGGCCGATGTCTGGGGCAAGCTGCGTCGTGGCCTGGAGGCCAACGAAGCCAGCGCCCAGGCCAGTTTCGCCGATCTGGCGGCGATGCGCCTGAGCCAGCAGTCGGAACTGGTGCAGAACTACCTGCAATTGCGCGTGATCGATCAGCAGAAGCGCCTGCTGGAGTCGACAGTGGCGGCCTATGAGCGCTCGCTGAAAATGACCCAGAATCAGTACAACGCCGGGGTCTCCGGGCGTGACGCGGTAGCCCAGGCGCAGACACAACTCAAATCCACCCAGGGCGATCTGGTGGACCTGATCTGGCAGCGGGCGCAGTTCGAAAACGCCATCGCGGTACTGACCGGCCAGCCTCCGGCGCAATTCAAGCTAGCCGAAACCCAGGACATCCCGAAGCTGCCGCAGATTCCGCTGAGCTTGCCGTCGCAATTGCTGGAGCGTCGCCCGGACATCGCTTCGGCGGAACGCTCGGTGATCGCGGCCAACGCCAACATCGGCGTGGCCAAGGCCGCGTATTACCCGGACTTCAGCCTGAGCCTCAGTGGCGGCTACAGCAGCAGTACTTCGCGAGATCTCATCAGCCTGCCGAACCGATTCTGGTCGGTAGGGCCGAAAATGAGTCTGCCGCTGTTCGACGGCGGCCGACGCTCGGCGGAAGTTGATCGCACCGAAGCGAAGTACGACGAGACCGTGGCCAAATACCGGCAGACCGTGCTCGACGGCTTCCGCGAAGTGGAAAACTATCTGGTGCAGTTGAAGGTGTACGAGGACGAGGCGGCAGTACGCCAGGAAGCCCTTGATGCTGCGCGCGATTCCTTGCGTCTGACCCAGAACCAGTACAAGGCCGGGCTGATTGCCTACATCGACGTGGTGGTGGTGCAAGCCACGGCGTTGAGCAACGAGCGGACGGTGCTCAATATCCTGCAGAGTCGACTGATTGCCAGTGTGCAATTGATCGCGGCGTTGGGCGGTGGCTGGGACGGGCAGCTGGAAACCAGCCAGAATCCGTAACCCTGAATTCCCACGCAACGCGTGGGATCAATCAGTACTGCGACTGCCGGGCTAGAGCCTTGTCGAACGATCAAACAAGCGTTTCATCGGCTTGATGGCCATTTGATTACTTTGTCAGTGCGTTCTTCTGTGCAATCAGTACAATCGGCGCATTTGGCCCCGCTGAGAACGGAAGCAGTACGGTGGGGTGGTCACGAGAATTCTCATGCTCATCGGTAGTTATTCCTTCACGCTGGTTTTCATTTCGCTGTGTGTGGCGATCCTCGCGTCCTATACCGCGCTCGACCTTACAGGGCGCATCGCCACCGCCAAGGGTCGCGCCGTGCATTTGTGGACGGCCGGCGGGGCGTTCGCCATGGGCATCGGCGTCTGGTCGATGCACTTCATCGGCATGCTGGCCTTCAAACTGCCGATCAGCCTGGGTTATGACATTCCGATCACGGCGCTTTCATTGCTGATCGCCGTGCTGTCCTGCGGTTTTGCGCTGTGGCTGGTCAGCCAGCCGAAACTGCCGGCCTGGCAACTGGCCTTCGGCGCCTTGATCATGGGCGCCGGCATCAGCGCCATGCACTACACCGGCATGGCCGCGATGCGCATGCAACCGGGCATCGATTACGATCCGGCGCTGTTCGGCGCTTCGCTGCTGATCGCCGTCGGCGCTTCGGCCGCCGCATTGTGGATTGCCTTTCGTCTTCGTCAGCATTCGCCTTATGTGCGCCTGTTTCGTGCCGGCGCAGCCATCGTCATGGGCATCGCGATTGTCGGCATGCACTACACCGGCATGGCGGCAGCGCGGTTTCCCGAAGGCAGTTTCTGCGGCGCAGCGCTCAGCGGTCTGAATGGCAATGGCCTCGATAATCTGGTGCTGATCACCACGCTCGCGGTGCTGAGCATCGCACTGCTGACCTCGATTCTCGATGCCCGCCTCGAAGCGCGCACCGCCGATCTGGCCCATTCGTTGACCGTGGCCAACCGCGAACTCACCCAGCTGGCCCTGCACGATACCCTGACCGGCCTGCCGAACCGCATGCTGCTGGACGACCGGATCAATCAGGCGATGAAAAAGGTCAACGAGCAGGGCGGTTGTTTTGCGCTGATGTTCATCGATCTGGACGGCTTCAAACCGGTCAACGACGCTTTCGGTCACCACATGGGCGACCAGTTGCTGCGCGAAGTGGCGGTGCGTCTGCGTGAAGATTTGCGCAGCCTCGACACGCTGGCACGGATCGGCGGCGATGAATTTGTCCTGCTGGTGCGCCTGACCGAGCCCAACGATGCGCAGGGCCTGGCGGCACGTCAGGTCGGCTTGATCGCGCAGTCGTTCCGCGTGGCCGAGCATGACCTGCAGATTTCCGCCAGCGTCGGTATTGCCCTGTATCCGGGCAACGGCCAGAACGCTCAGGAACTGCTGATGAACGCCGACGCCGCGATGTACCACGCCAAGGGCGGCGGTAAAAACGGCTACAGCTTCTTCGACGCCTCGATGAACAGCAACGCCCGCAAGCAACTGCAACTGTTGCAGGACCTGCGTGCGGCGCTGGAACACAGTCAGTTCAGCCTGCATTACCAACCCAAGTTCCACGCGGCCGACGGTCGTCCGGTCGGTGCCGAAGCGTTGCTGCGCTGGGAGCACCCGCTCCACGGCATGCTGATGCCGGACAAGTTCATCGATCTGGCCGAAAAGACCGGGCTGATCATTCCGATCGGCGAATGGGTACTCAACGAAGCCTGCCGGCAGATGCGCGAGTGGTACGTGCTGGGCTACACCGACTGGCGAATCGCAGTGAACCTGTCGGCGTTGCAGTTCTGCCATACCGGGCTGGTGCAAAGCGTCGCCAAGGCCTTGGCCACTCACCACTTGCCGGCCAACAGTCTGACCCTGGAAATCACCGAAACCACGGCCATGAGCGATGCCGACGCGAGCATGACGGTGTTGCAGGAACTGTCCGACATGGGCGTCGATCTTTCCATCGATGACTTCGGCACCGGTTATTCGAGCCTGATGTACCTCAAGCGCCTGCCGGCCAACGAGTTGAAGATCGATCGCGGTTTTGTCCGCGACCTGGAGCATGACAGCGACGACGCCGCCATCGTCTCGGCGATTGTCGCGCTCGGTCAGGCGCTGGGCCTGCGCATCGTGGCCGAAGGCGTGGAGACCGGCGTGCAGCAGGACTTTTTGACGCAACTGGGCTGCGATTCGCTGCAGGGTTATCTGCTCGGCCACCCGATGCCGGCGGATCGCTTCCTGCAGGACATCGTGCGTGGCAAGCCATTGGCGGTGAACTGAACGACTGACACAGGCCATGCAAAACCCCGCAATGACGGTTATTCTTCCTGCGACTGTTACGTGTGCATTGGGGGGAAAGCCTGCATGGATAAAGTCATTGTGATCACTGGCGGCGGTCGCGGAATCGGGGCCGCCACTGCGCTGTTGGCTGCCGAGCAAGGCTATCGGATCTGCATCAATTACCAGACGGACGAACAGGCAGCCCACCACGTACTCGACCAGGTGCGTGAACGCGGCGCCACTGCCATTGCCGTGCGCGCCGATGTCAGTATCGAAGACGAAGTGATCGGCCTGTTTCATCGGGTCGACACGGAGCTGGGCCGGGTCACCGCCCTGGTGAACAACGCCGGCACCGTCGGGCACAAATCGCGGGTCGACGAAATGTCCGAATTCCGCATCCTCAAAATCATGAAAACCAACGTTCTGGCGCCGATTCTCTGCGCCAAGCATGCGATCCTGCGCATGTCGCCCAAACACGGCGGGCAGGGCGGCAGCATCGTCAACGTCTCCTCGGTCGCTGCGCGCCTGGGCTCTCCGAATGAGTACGTCGACTACGCCGCGTCCAAGGGCGCGCTCGACACGTTCACCATCGGTCTGTCCAAGGAAGTGGCGGGCGAGGGGATTCGGGTCAACGCGGTGCGCCCGGGCTACATCTACACCGATTTCCACGCCTTGAGCGGCGATCCGGATCGGGTCAGCAAGCTGGAGTCGGCGATTCCGATGGCCCGAGGCGGGCGGCCGGATGAAGTGGCGGAGGCGATTGTGTGGTTGCTGTCGGACAAGGCTTCGTATGCGACGGGGACCTTCGTCGATCTCGGCGGCGGGCGTTAAGCTTAATGATCGTTCCCACGTCGAACTGTCTGCGTGGGAACGATCAACACGGCAGTGATCCTTAGAACGACCGCACAATCCGCCCCAACGTCTCCATCGCTTTTTCCGAACTCTCGGTCCACGGGCTGCCGTAGTTCAACCGGATGCAATTCCTGAATCGTTGAGTCGGCGAGAAAATCGGCCCCGGCGCAATGCTGATGCCTTGCGCCAACGCCATCTGAAACAACTTCAACGAATCCATCTGCGGTGGCAGCTCCAGCCACAGGAAATAGCCGCCGGCCGGTTGGCTCACGCGGGTCTGGGCCGGGAAGTAGCGGGCGATGGCCGCGAGCATGGCGCTTTGCTGTTCTTCGAGGGCATAGCGCAATTTGCGCAGGTGACGGTCGTAGCCGCCGTGTTGCAGGTAGTCGGCGATGGCCGCCTGGGCCGGCATCGAGGCACAGAGTGAGGTCATCAGTTTCAGGCGTTCGATCTTCTGCGCGTAGCGTCCGGCGGCGACCCAGCCGATGCGATAGCCGGGGGCCAGGCTCTTGGCAAACGAGCCGCAATGCATCACCAGACCTTCGGTGTCGAAGGCTTTGGCCGGTTTCGGCGCCTGCTGGCCGTAATAGAGTTCGGCGTAGACGTCGTCTTCGATCAGCGGCACTTGATGGCGTTTCAGCAGTTCCACCAGTTCCTGTTTCTTGGCCTCGGGCATGGTCGCGCCCATCGGGTTCTGGAAACTGGTCATGCACCAGCAGGCCTTGATCGGATGCCGCTCCAGGGTCTGGGCGAGCACACCGAGGTCGATACCGTCGCGCGGGTGCACGGGGATTTCCACGGCTTTGAGCTTCAGCCGCTCGAGCACTTGCAGGCTGGCGTAGAACGCCGGGGCTTCGATGGCCACCAGGTCGCCGGGTTCGGTCACCGCTTGCAGGCACAGGTTCAGCGCTTCGAGGGCGCCGTTGGTGATCAGCAGTTCTTCCATCGGCAGCATCAGCCCGCCGACCATGTAGCGCAGCGCGATCTGGCGGCGCAGTTGCGGGTTGCCCGGCGACATGTCGGTGACCACCATGCGCGGGTCCATTTCCCGGGCGGCGCTGGCCAGAGAACGCGACAGGCGTTGCAGCGGGAACAGTTCGGGGCTGGGGAATGCCGAGCCGAATGGCACTGTGCTCGGGTCCTTGATCGATTCCAGTACCGAGAACACCAGTTCGCTGACGTCGACCTTGGTGGATTCGTTGACCTGGCTGCTGATCACCGGCTCCGAGAACGGGCTCGGGGCGTGGGTGTTGACGAAGTAGCCGGAGCGCGGCCTGGCGCGGATCAGGCCGCGACGTTCCAGCAGGTAATAGGCCTGGAACACCGTGGACGGGCTGACGCCATAGGTCTGGCTCGCGTAGCGCACCGACGGCACCCGCTGACCGGGGCCGAGGACGCCGGAGCGGATCAGTTCAGCGATGTCGTCGGCGAATTTTTCGTAGCGTTTCATCGGTGTCCTGCAATGGATGGGATTTGGAAAACGGTTGTGCCAATGGGCGCAGCGCCATTGGCACAAAGGGTTGCATCTTAAAGGTTCAACGATTCATCGGCGCAACAAACCGGCTCTTCGCCACGCTATAAACCTCAGGTTCATCGCTGTTGGCAATCTTGAAGCTCAAGGTCTGCGAGCTGCTGGCCGGGCGATCCGTGGTCATCGCCACCGACACCGGCACATCGACGATCTCGCCTGCCGCCAGGCTCAGCTCGGTCTTGCCTTGCAGCTGGAAGCCGTCGCCATCCACCAGGCTCAGGTTGTAGTCCTGGCGCTGTTGGGTCTTGTTGATGACTTTGAGGGTGTAGATGTTTTCGATCTGGCCCTGGCCGTTCTCGCGGAACAGGCCACGGTCCTTGGTCACGTCCAGCGACACCATCGGCCGTTCGACCAGGGCCAGGGCGAGGGCACCGATCATCAGCACCAGCACCGCGACGTAACCGATCAGCCTTGGACGCAGCAAGTGCGTCTTGCCACCCTGCAATTCACGCTCAGAGGTATAGCGGATCAGGCCTCGGGCGTAATTCATCTTGTCCATGATCGAATCGCAGGCGTCGATGCACGCTGCGCAGCCGATGCATTCCATTTGCAGGCCGTCGCGGATGTCGATGCCGGTCGGGCAGACCTGCACGCACAACTGGCAGTCGATGCAATCACCGAGGCCCGCTTCGGCCGGTTTCACGTCGCGTTTGCGCGGGCCACGGTTTTCGCCACGGGCCACGTCGTAGGAAATTGCCAGGGTGTCCTTGTCGAACATCACGCTCTGGAACCGCGCATACGGGCACATGTGCATGCACACCGCTTCGCGCAGCCAGCCGGCATTGATGTAGGTGGCGCCGGTGAAAAACAGCACCCAGAACAGACTGACACCGCCGATCTGCAGGGTCAGCAGTTCTTCGGCCAGCGGGCGGATGGGGGTGAAGTAGCCGACAAAGGTCAGGCCGGTCAGCACGCTGATCGCTAGCCACAGTGTGTGCTTGGCCGCACGCCGTGCCAGTTTGTTCAGGCTCCACGGTGCAGCTTGCAGCTTGATCCGCTGGTTACGTTCACCTTCGGTGATCTTCTCGCACCACATGAAGATCCACGTCCACGAGCTCTGCGGACAGGTGTAACCACACCAGACCCGGCCTGCGAACACGGTGATGGCGAACAGGCCGAACGCGGCGATGATCAGCAGCGCCGACAGCAGAATGAAGTCCTGCGGCCAGAAGGTCGCGCCAAAGATGTGGAACTTGCTTTCGGAAAGGTCCCAGAGCACCGCCTGACGTCCGCCCCAGTTCAGCCACACGGTGCCGAAAAACAACAGGAACAAAAACCCCGCGCCACTCATGCGCAGGGTGCGGAACAGGCCGGTGAAGCTGCGGGTGAAGATCTGGTTGTCGCTGGTGGCGTTCTTCGCCTTCATTGGGCGCGCCGGTACTTTTTTTATGTGAGGCGTTGCTTCTACGGTTCGGACGGGGATTCGTTCGCTCATGGTCGTTCGCTCATCAGCCTCCATCAGGCCAGTGAACTATGAGCGCCGATCTGTTTGCATAACAGACTCAGGTATTTCAATAAAAAGCGTATCAGATGGGTTTTGCGCCCAGCCCTGCGACAACTTGAAGCAGTTGGCAGGCCGGGGCGCAGATGCCTATCCCAGACGTCTGCGCAGGATCTTGACCGGGGTCAGTCAAATCACCGAATCACTGTCGGTGGCCTTGAGGTGTTTGCGTCCGTCTCGGGCGCCTGCGACGGTCAGCGCATCGGCTTCGGCCTCAGTGATGTAAATGCGCCGGCCTTCGATTTCCACGGCTGACATCGATTTTTCACTGTCGGTGATTATTGTCAGGTCACCGCACAGGCGAATCTGCTCACCGTTTTCGGTGGCGAAAAAACAGGTCTGGTTTTCGATGCGCACGGTCATGGGGCTGTCCTTTTTCCAAGGGTGTTGAAAGGTTAGGGCGCAGCCCCGGGGGATCGTTCTGCGCAACCGATTAATGGTCGCTAGACGATCACTGGCGGCATGGTCGTCGGTGGCTCTTCCTTGGGCGGCGGCGTCGTGCCCGGTGGCTCCTGTTCGGGGATCGGCTGCGGCTCGGTTTCGGGCAGGACGGGTTTGTCGATGTTCGGATCGGGCGTTTCAGCGGGGATCGGAATACTCATCAGATGAACCTCCGTGTGGCACATGGCGTGAGAAGTGCTTAAGTGGGTTGACCACTTCACCGCGAATTCGATCCGATTTTGTGGCGGGGCAAATCCCTGTGAACTTTTGCCGGCGAGGGTCGCTCGGAACCTGAGAGAGTTCATCGTCGGGCGCAGGCCCGGCCGTGATCGCCAAACAGGCAAGCGAGCGTCCTTGGGGCGTTAAGGAGAGATGCTCAATGACTGCTGAAAAACCCTCCGAACAGAGCTACAACCCGCACATTCCGTTGTCGCAGGCGTTGCTGCTGCCACGCATCGTCATCGAAAACACTCAGCCTTCGCTGGAGGGCGGGCAGTTTGCCGTCAAGGCTGTGGTCGGGCGCGAAATCGTGGTCACCAGCAAGATCTTCGCCGATGGTCACGACAAACTGGCGGTGCGCATCCGCTGGCGCGAAGAAGGCGAGGAAGTCTGGCAAAGCGAAGTCATGGCCGATCAGGGCAACAATGGCTGGGAGGGCCGGTTCCGTCCCCAGCGCATGGGCCGCTATCTGTACCTGATCGAAGCGTGGATCGATCAGTTCGCCAGTTTTCAGTACGAACTGGAGAAAAAGCACACCGCCGCCGTCCCGGTCAGCCTGGAGTTGCAAGAGGGCCGCACGATGGTGCAACAGGCGGCCGAACGCAGCGAAGGCCCGCTCAGTGAGCGGCTGGCGGCGCTGCACCACGAATTGTCCGGGCTGCTCGAAACCGAGCAGGTCGCGCTGTTTCTGCACCCGCAGAGTGCGCAACTGATGACTGAGGCCGATCACCGCCCGTATCTGAGCATCAGCGGGGAATTTCCGCTGGACGTCGAGCGCGAACTGGCCGAGTTCGCCAGTTGGTACGAGCTGTTTCCCCGCTCGATCACCGACGATCCCGCCCGTCACGGTACCTTCAATGATGTGCACGCGCGGTTGCCGATGATTCAGGACATGGGCTTCGACGTGTTGTATTTCACGCCGATCCACCCGATCGGTCGTAGCCACCGCAAGGGCCGCAACAACTCCCTGACTGCTGGGCCGGACGATCCGGGCAGCCCGTATGCGATCGGCAGCGAAGAGGGCGGGCACGAAGCGATTCATTCGCAGCTCGGCACTCGCGAGGACTTTCGTCGACTGGTGGCGGCTGCCGCTGATCATGGTCTGGAGATCGCCCTCGATTTCGCCATCCAGTGTTCCCAGGATCACCCGTGGCTCAAGCAGCATCCGGGCTGGTTCAACTGGCGGCCGGACGGCACGATCAAATACGCGGAGAACCCGCCCAAGAAATACCAGGACATCGTCAACGTCGACTTCTATGCGCCGGAAGCGATTCCGAGCCTGTGGGTCGAGCTGCGCGACATCGTCGTCGGCTGGGTCGAGGAGGGCGTAAAGATCTTTCGCGTCGACAACCCGCACACCAAACCACTGCCGTTCTGGCAATGGCTGATCGCCGATGTGCGCACGCTGTACCCGGAAGTGATCTTCCTCGCCGAAGCGTTCACCACCCCGGCGATGATGGCGCGGCTGGGCAAGGTCGGTTACACCCAGAGCTACACCTATTTCACCTGGCGCAACACCAAGGCTGAACTGGCGAGCTATTTCAGCGAACTCAACGAGTCGCCGTGGCGCGAATGCTACCGGCCGAATTTCTTCGTCAACACACCGGATATCAATCCGGCGTTCCTGCATGAGTCGGGGCGTCCGGGGTTTCTCATTCGTGCGGCGCTGGCGACCATGGGCTCGGGCCTGTGGGGCATGTACTCGGGGTTCGAACTGTGCGAATCGGCGCCGGTGCCGGGCAAGGAGGAATACCTCGATTCCGAGAAGTACGAGATCCGCGTCCGCGACTTCAATGCGCCCGACAACATCATCGCCGAGATCGCCCAGCTCAATCGCATCCGCCGGCAGAACCCGGCGCTGCACAGCCATCTGGGCCTGAAGATCTACAACGCCTGGAACGACAACATTCTTTACTTCGGCAAGCGCAGCGCCGATGGCAGCAATTTCATTCTGGTGGCCGTCAGTCTCGATCCGCACCACGTGCAGGAGGCCAATTTCGAATTGCCACTGTGGGAGATGGGCCTGCCGGACGACGCCACCACCCACGGCGAAGACCTGATGAACGGCCATCGCTGGGACTGGCACGGCAAGTACCAGTTCATGCGGATCGACCCGGCTTATCAGCCGTTCGGGATCTGGCGGATCACCGCCTTTTGAACTGACTCACAGATCGTTCCCACGCTCTGCGTGGGAACGCATCTCGGGACGCTCCGCGTCCCAACGGCGGACGCAGAGCGTCCATGGCGGCATTCCCACGCAGAGCGTGGGAACGATCTGTCGATCTGCGCGGGTCGCCCTTATTGCATTGATCAGGAGTTTCACATGGCGAAGAAACCCAAGTCAGCCACCTTCATCAAGGACCCGCTCTGGTACAAGGACGCGGTTATCTATCAAGTCCACGTCAAATCCTTTTTCGACTCCAACAACGACGGGATCGGCGATTTTCCCGGCCTGATCGCCAAACTCGATTACATCGCCGATCTTGGCGTCAACACCATCTGGCTGTTGCCGTTCTACCCCTCGCCACGGCGCGATGACGGTTACGACATCGCCGAATACCGTGGCGTACACAGCGATTACGGGACGATGGCCGACGCCAAACGCTTCATCGCCGAGGCGCACAAGCGTGGTTTGCGGGTGATCACCGAACTGGTCATCAACCACACCTCGGATCAGCACCCGTGGTTCCAAAGAGCACGCAAGGCCAAGCCCGGTTCAGCGGCCCGCGACTTCTATGTGTGGTCCGATGACGACCAGAAGTACGACGGCACCCGGATCATTTTTCTCGACACCGAAAAGTCCAACTGGACCTGGGACCCGGTGGCCGGCCAGTACTTCTGGCACCGTTTCTATTCGCACCAGCCGGATCTCAATTTCGACAACCCGCAAGTCATGAAAGCCGTGCTGTCGGTGATGCGCTATTGGCTGGACATGGGTATCGACGGCTTGCGGCTGGATGCCATTCCGTACCTGATCGAGCGCGACGGCACCAACAATGAAAACCTGCCGGAGACCCACGACGTCCTCAAGCAGATCCGCGCCGAGATCGACGCCAACTACCCGGACCGCATGCTGCTGGCCGAGGCCAACCAATGGCCGGAAGACACCCAGCTGTACTTCGGTGACACCGACGCCGAGGGCGTCAACGGCGACGAATGCCACATGGCGTTTCATTTCCCGCTGATGCCGCGCATGTACATGGCGCTGGCCCAGGAAGATCGCTTCCCGATCACCGACATCCTGCGCCAGACCCCGGAGATCCCGGCCAACTGCCAATGGGCGATCTTCCTGCGCAACCACGATGAGCTGACCCTGGAGATGGTCACCGACAAAGAGCGCGACTACCTGTGGAACTACTACGCCGCCGATCGCCGTGCGCGGATCAATCTTGGCATTCGCCGGCGTCTGGCGCCGCTGATGGAGCGCGACCGCCGGCGTATCGAACTGCTCAACAGTCTGCTGCTGTCGATGCCCGGCACGCCGACCCTGTATTACGGCGATGAGATCGGCATGGGCGACAACATCTACCTCGGCGACCGCGATGGCGTGCGCACGCCGATGCAATGGTCGATCGACCGCAACGGCGGATTCTCCAGGGCCGACCCGGCCAGCCTGGTGCTGCCGCCGATCATGGACCCGCAGTACGGCTATCAGTCGGTCAACGTCGAAACCCAGGCCGGTGATCCGCATTCGCTGCTGAACTGGACCCGTCGCCTGCTGACCGTGCGCAAGCAGTCCAAGGCCTTCGGTCGTGGCACCTTGAAGATGCTGTCGCCGGCCAACCGTCGCGTTCTGGCCTACACCCGCGAATACACCGGACCGGACGGCAAACACGAAATCATCCTGTGCGTGGCCAACGTCTCGCGCAGCGCTCAGGCCGTGGAGCTGGACCTTTCGGCCTATGTGGGCATGGTGCCGGTGGAGATGCTCGGCGGTAATGCGTTTCCGCCCATCGGTCAGTTGAATTTCCTGCTGACCCTGGCGCCGTACGGCTTCTACTGGTTCGGCTTGGCCGCGGAAAACCAGATGCCGAGCTGGCACGTCGAACCGGCGCAGAGCCTGCCGGACTTCACCACGCTGGTGCTGAAAAAACGCATGGAAGAACTGCTCGAAGCGCCGTCCCGGGTCACCCTCGAACAGGGCATCCTGCCGAACTGGTTGCAGAACCGCCGCTGGTTCGCCGGCAAGGATGCGGCGATCGAGCAAGTCCGGCTGGCCTATGGCGTGCGTTTCGGCGACGCGCAGCATCCGGTGTTGCTCAGCGAAATCGAAGTCAGCGGCGGCGGGCAGACCAGCCGTTACCAACTGCCGTTAGGCTTCATTTCGGAAGATCAGGTCGGACCGGCCTTGCCGCAGCAACTGGCCCTGGCGCGGGTGCGTCGGGTACGTCAGGTCGGGCTGATCACCGATGCCTTCAGCCTTGAAGCGTTCATTCGCGCGGTGCTGCAAGGTATGCAGGGTGGCGCGGTGCTGGAATCGAGTGACGGAGAAATCCGTTTCGAAGCCACGCCACAACTGGACAAGCTCGGCCTCGGTGCGGAATCCGAAGTGCGCTACCTGTCCGCCGAGCAATCCAACAGTTCGGTGGTGATCGGCAACAGTCTGGTGCTCAAGCTGATCCGCAAAGTCGCGTCCGGCGTACACCCGGAACTGGAGATGAGCGCTTATCTGACCGCCGCCGGGTTTGCCAATATCTCCCCGCTGCTCGGCTCGGTGATTCGTCGCGACGGGAAGGGCGAAGACAACCTGCTGATGATCGCCCAAGGCTACTTGAGCAATCAGGGCGACGCCTGGGAATGGACGCAGAACAACCTCGAACGGGCGTTGCGCGACGAACTGGCGGATGCCGTTTCCGAACAGTCGCAACACTACAACGCGCTCGGCGAGCTGAAGGATTTCGCCGGCATGCTGGGTCAGCGTCTGGGGGAAATGCATCAGGTGCTGGCGGCGCCGAGCGACAACAAGGACTTCGCACCGCAGGTCAGCTCGGCCAAGGATGCGCAGGCGACCGGCAAGGACGTGGGCGCTCAGGTCGAGCATGCGCTGAAGCTGCTCAAGCAGCATCAGGGCGAACTTGATGCGGCGGATCAGAAGCTGGTCGGTCGTCTGCTCGACCACAAGAAAACCATCCTCGCCCATGTGCAGGAGCTGGCGAAAAAATCCGCCGGCGGCTTGCGCATCCGCGTCCATGGCGACCTGCATCTGGGGCAAGTGCTGGTGATCAAGGGCGATGCCTACCTGATCGACTTCGAAGGCGAACCGGCGCGGCCACTGGCCGAGCGCCGTGGCAAGCACAGCCCGTACAAGGATGTCAGCGGGGTGCTGCGCTCATTCGATTACGCCGCCGCGATGACCATCAATGTGCACAACGTCGACAACAGTCCCGAAGCAGAGGCGGCGCGTCGCCGGGTCGCCGAACGCTATTTGCGTGAGGCCCGCGAAGCATTTGTCGAGGCATATCGCCGGGCGGCAGCTAGTCTTGATCATGCCTGGCAAGATCCTGAAGGTGCCGACGCCGCACTGGCGTTGTTCGGCTTGGAGAAAGCGGCCTACGAGGTGGCCTATGAAGCCGAAAATCGCCCCACCTGGCTGCCCGTGCCGTTGCACGGTTTGTATGGGTTATTGACGGGGCTTGAACCCTTTTCCGATCTTGGTGGAGAGTAGTCATGAGTTTCTCGAACAAGGAACAGGGTCACGTAGACCGCTTGCTGCCCAGGGCGAAGGACATCGATGCCTTGGTGCGCGCAGAACATCAGGACCCGTTTTCCATTCTCGGGCCCCACGACGATGGTGCCGGCGGGCAGTTCATCCGGGCGTATCTACCCGGTGCATTGAGTGTCACGGTGCTGGACAAGGACACCGGCGAGGAGCGCGGTCCGCTGGAGGCGACCGAAACGCCGGGGCTGTTCGTCGGCCATTTCGAGCCTTCGCGGCCGTATCAGTTGCGCACCCGCTGGGCCGGTGGCGAGCAGGTCGCGGAAGATCCCTACAGCTTCGGGCCATTGCTCGGTGAAATGGATTTGTACCTGTTCGCCGAGGGCAATCATCGCGACCTCAGCGGTTGCCTCGGCGCGCAGCTGAAAACCGTCGATGGCGTCGACGGTGTACGGTTTGCCGTGTGGGCGCCGAATGCCCGACGGGTGTCGGTGGTCGGTGACTTCAACGTCTGGGACGGGCGTCGGCATCCGATGCGTCTGCGGCATCCGTCCGGGGTCTGGGAGTTGTTCATTCCGCGCTTGCAGGCGGGCGATCTGTACAAATACGAAATCCTCGGTGCCCACGGCATCCTGCCGCTCAAGGCCGACCCGATGGCGCTGGCCACCAGCCTGCCGCCGGACACCGCTTCCAAAGTCGCCTCGCCGCTGCAAGTCGACTGGCAGGATCAGGACTGGATGAACGGACGCAGCGAGCGCCAGCAACACAATGCGCCGCTGTCGATCTATGAGCTGCACGCCGGTTCCTGGCAGTGCGAGCTCGACGATCTGGGTGAAGTGGCGCGCCAGTACACCTGGCCGGAGCTGGCCGAACGGCTGATTCCCTACGTCAAGGAACTGGGCTTCACCCACATCGAGCTGATGCCGATCATGGAGCATCCGTTTGGCGGTTCCTGGGGTTACCAGTTGCTGTCACAGTTCGCGCCGAGCGCGCGTTACGGCACGCCGGACGAGTTCGCGGCGTTCATCAATGCCTGCCATCAGGCGGAAATCGGCGTGATTCTCGACTGGGTGCCGGCGCATTTTCCGACTGATACCCATGGCCTGGCGCAGTTCGACGGCACCGCGCTGTACGAATACGGCAACCCGCTGGAAGGTTTTCATCAGGACTGGGACACGCTGATCTACAACCTGGGCCGCACCGAAGTGCATGGCTACATGCTGGCCTCGGCGTTGCATTGGCTGAAGCATTTTCACGTCGACGGATTGCGGGTCGATGCGGTGGCATCGATGCTGTACCGCGACTATTCGCGCAAGGCCGGGGAGTGGGTGCCCAATCGCCACGGCGGTCGGGAGAATCTGGAAGCCATCGATTTCCTCCGCCATTTGAATGATGTGGTGGCGCTGGAGGCGCCGGGCGCGCTGGTGATCGCCGAGGAATCCACCGCGTGGCCCGGCGTCAGTCAAAGTACCCAGCAGGGCGGCCTCGGTTTTGCCTATAAGTGGAACATGGGCTGGATGCACGATTCGCTGCATTACATCCAGCAGGATCCGGTGTACCGCGCCCATCATCACAACGAGCTGAGTTTCGGTCTGGTCTACGCCTGGTCCGAGCGTTTCATCCTGCCGATTTCCCACGACGAAGTGGTGCACGGCAAGCACTCGCTGATCGACAAGATGCCCGGCGACCGCTGGCAGAAATTCGCCAACCTGCGCGCTTACCTGAGCTTCATGTGGACTCATCCGGGCAAGAAACTGCTGTTCATGGGTTGCGAGTTCGGCCAGTGGCGCGAGTGGAATCACGATCAACAACTGGACTGGTATCTGCTCCAGTATTCCGAGCACAAAGGCGTGCAGAAACTGGTCGGCGACCTCAACCGTTTGTACCGCGAAGAGCCGGCTCTGCACGAACAGGACGATGCGCCGCAAGGGTTTCAGTGGCTGATCGGTGACGATGCGATCAATAGCGTCTACGCCTGGCTGCGCTGGAGCAAGGACGGTTCGCCGGTGCTGGTGGTGGCCAACTTCACGCCAGTGCCGCGTCAGTCGTATCGGGTGGGTGTGCCGTTTGCCGGGCGCTGGAGCGAGTTGCTCAACAGTGATGCCGACACCTATGCCGGTTCCAATTACGGCAATGGTGGCGGGGCGTTCACCGATGATGTGCCCAGTCATGGTCAGGCGTTGTCGCTGGAGCTGAATCTGCCGCCACTGGCGGTGTTGATCCTCAAGCCCGAACGTTGATGAAGCACCTGCGGGAGCGAGCGGCTCGCTCCCGCAGGGCGACTGGACGTGTCCTTACCAGCGCATCCGGATTCCCAGACTGCCGATCAACCCGTTCAGATCATTGTCATCCACGTCACTGCTGTAGTCGGCGCTGACGTACAGGCTCACCGACGGCGTGACCTTCGCCACCAGACCCAGACCCAACTCCACCGTCGATGACTTGCGGCTGCTGCTGATCTTGTCCACCTGATCGAGGGTCACCGTGTTGCCGGTGTACACCGTGTGCCACAAGTTGGTGCGCACGTAGGGCTCGACCGGCAAACCGCTCAGGTCGTAACTGCCTTTCAGCCGAGCGCCGACCCGGCCGCTCCAGGACGAAATGTCACTCGATGAAGCGTTGCCCGAACCCGCGTAGGGCGTGTCGAGGGTGATCCGCTGATTGATCAACTGCGCCTGCGGCTCGACAACCCAGTTTTCGCTCAAGCCGATCGGGAAACCGCCCTCCACCGAGAACGTCATCGCGCTGCCTTCGGTGGCCAGGCGCGCGCCCTGTTCATTACGGCTGAAGCCACTGACCCGGCCACCGCTGGCCGACAGGTCGACGTGCCAGCCTTCGGATCCGGTCAGGCTGTAGTAGGCGCCGAGGCTCTGGCCTTGGAGGTTGAGGGTGTCGGTGGTCGGATCGACGAGGGCGCGGTTGACGATCAGACCGTTGCCGTTGCCCTGGATCTGGTACGTGCCGCCGATCAATCCGATCCGTTGGGTCTGGCCGCTGCTGCCTTGCAGGGTCAGCACTGGCGGTCCTTTGAGCGCTCCACCGCCAGGTGTCGCGAACCCGGGGTTGAGGAGGTCGGTCTGTGCCTGGCGAGAGGCTTGTCCGTAGAGTTGATCCCAGGCCGAGGGGGCAAGGTCTTCGGTGATCAGGTGGTTGCCGCGCAGGTCGGGGCGCGGGCTCAAGCGTTGCGGGTCGGGGGTGATGACGGTCGCGGGCAGCGTCAGGATCGGTACGTCCTGGCGATACCAGGGCGTGGTCTCATCCGTCACAGGACCCGCCTGCGCCTCCATGGATGAGCACAGCAAGATAGAACTTGAAACGGTGCAAAAGGTGATTTTGATCTCGTGTGGGGTGAGTGAGGTTTTCATGAAGATCTACCTTGCTAGCGCATGTGGTATCTCGCCTTGGCGTCTCTCCTACCCCGAACGAGGGGCGACCGAATGGAGCGAGGCGAACCCGCAGCCACCCGTTTTCACAAGTGTCCGAAGGCCCGCCCCGGGTAGTGTTTCCGGGGGTAGTAAGGTAGAGCTAAGAAGACCGATGTCCCTGCGTCAAGAAATTGGACGATGAGCGGTATGGCTAAATCAGAGGTTGCAAGCGTTTGTTTTTCTGCACATATCTAAGTTGTTGTTTGCAGGGAAAAACACACCTGAAACCGCGGAACAGAGCGTTTGCTTAGCCTGCTATCGGCTTGCCAGGTGATGCGAACACCCAGATTTCCTGCCAGTCCATGCAGGTCATTGCTGTCAATATTGCGACTGTAGTCGGTGCTGGCGTAGACACTCGCGGCGGGGTCGAACTACAGATGCACCTCGACCGCCAGCGGCAGGTGATCCGACAAATGCGTCCAGGGCTTGTTGCCAAGTATCTGCGGGTCATGGCTGCTGGCATTGCGCAGGTAGACCCGGTCCAGCCGCAGCAGCGGGAAGCGCGCCGGGTAGGTCTTGGCTGGCCGGCCGTGATGACGCTCGAAGGCTTCGTGCAGGTAGTCGCGGCGGGAGAGGGTGAGGTTGCCCTGCATCTGCCAGTCATTGAAGTCGCCGGCGATGATCACCGGCGCGTCCTCCGGCAAGGATTCGAGCAACTGACAGAGCAGTTGCAGTTGCAATTGACGGTGGCTTTCGAGCAGGCTCAGGTGCACGCAGATCGCATGAACCTCATCGTGCCCCGGTACATCCAGTACGCAGTGCAGCAGACCGCGGCGTTCCGGGCCTGTGATCGAGACATCGAGGTTGCGGTATTCGCGGATCGGGTACTTCGACAGCAGGGCATTGCCGTGGTGGCCGTCGGGGTAGACGGCGTTGCGTCCGTAGGCGAAATCGCTCCACATGCTGTCGGCGAGGAATTCGTACTGCGAGGTTTGTGGCCACTCGTTGTAGCGATTCGAATGCCGTTCGTGTTCGCCCACCACTTCCTGAAGAAACACCAGGTCGGCGCGGGTACTGCGCACCGCTTCACGCAGCTCCGGAAGGATGAAACGCCGGTTGAGTGCGGTAAAACCCTTGTGCGTGTTGACCGTCAACACCCGCAGGCGATGGATGGTCGACGGGTTCAAGGGCTGTGCGTCGATGACGTGACGCTTGGGGTCGCTGGACACGGTCGCTCCTCTGAATCATGACTGCCTTTTCATGCGACTGATCCGGGCGCGGGCAGTTCACATTGAGTGACTGCCCGCGCCTGGCCCTCAATCCACGAAGACAATTTCATAAGGCAGGCGCATGCGCTCCAGAATAGCCCTGGGCAACAACGGTGCAATGCCGATGGCCGGTTCGCCGTTCAACTGGCTGGCGTAGGCGTGGGTAGCGTGGCTTTTGCGCGCGACGGTCCAGGTATCGAGGCGCAGCTTGCGCGCGCGGTGCCACGGAATCTGTGCCTGATCGCGCTCGGGCCAGTGCCAGGCCCAGACCGGCACATCGTGGTAGCTGGCACCGGCCAGTCGTGCGGCTTTGGCGCTGGCCCGACCGACCACTTCATGATCTTCGGTGCCGTCTTCGCACCAGGTGCTGAACACCACGTCACCGGGTCGCAGGTAACGCGAGATGAACTCGGTCAATTGGGCTTCCTGTTCAAACAGGGCATTGTCGGTGAAACCGCCGCGTACCCATTTCAGGCTGTGCATCGGCAGGCCCAGACGGCGCAGGGCTTCGACGCTTTCCTGGGGGCGGAACACACTCAGGCGTTTTTCCGACCACTGGCGCGAGCCGGGATGGCTGGCGCTGCCGTCGGTGATCGAGAGCAATTGCAGGGGATGACCAAGGGAAGACAACAGTTGCAGCAAGCCGCCGCAGGTCACCACTTCGTCACCGGGGTGTGGCGCAATGACCACCGCACGCGCGCCGGGCGGCACGAGGCTATGGGTGTTGATGACGGGGATGTTGTCGAGTTGCGCGGCGCTGTTCCAGATTTGCGCCGGCAGGCCGCTTTCGCTGAGAGATAACGGTTTCATGGGGCAGGACGTCCTTGTTGAGTCTGGCCTTCAGTCACCCACGGCAACGCGTGTCTGACCCGTGAAGGCTGGTTGATAACCCTGCAGCGCTCCGAACCCTGGATTGCCGCGATGCTGAGTATTGCTCAAGACGCACGGTTCGTCGCGTTGCAGATCAATCTGCTCCGGTTTTTTTTATTCAAGCTGTGCCGTAACTCTCAAGTCGTGATCGCAGACCCAGCGGTGGAGGCCGATGTGTCGGTGTCTTGCGCTCAGTCTTCTTCGTCGCGTTGCAGTTCAAACAACAGCAGCGAGCGCCCTGTAACCGAATATTGATGCCCGAAATCGAAGCGCTCCTGACCGCGGATCGACGGTTGGTTGGTGTCGACCATGCAGGTCCAGAAACTGCCTTCAGGCACTTCCGGCAGCGTGAAGTTGACGATGTCGTGATGGGCGTTGACCACCAGCAGCAACGTCGCGTCGGCGCCCTTGCGGCGGATGCCGGTTTCCTGGGCGCGGCCATCGAGCAACATGCCCAGGCAGCGGTTGTGTGCATCGTGCCAGTGTTCGGTGGTCATTTCCGTGGCGTCCGGGGCCAGCCAGGTCACGTCCTTGACCCCGATGTCTTCGTTGTATTCACCCACCAGAAAACGCCCGCGCCGCAGGATCGGGTAGGTCAGGCGCAGCTTGATCAGGCGTTTGACGAATTTGAGCAGCGCCTTGCCGTCCTCGCTCAGGTCCCAGTTGACCCAACCGATTTCGCTGTCCTGGCAGTAGGCGTTGTTGTTGCCGTCCTGGGTGCGGGCGAACTCGTCGCCGGCCACCAGCATCGGCGTGCCCTGGGCCAGCAACAGGGTGGCAAAGAAGTTGCGCATCTGCCGGTGACGCAGCGCATTGATTTCCGGATCGTCGGTGGGCCCCTCGACGCCGTGGTTCCAGGACAGGTTGTTGTTGCTGCCATCCTGATTGTTTTCGTCGTTGGCCTCGTTGTGCTTTTCGTTGTAGGACACCAGATCGTTGAGGGTGAAACCGTCGTGGGCGGTGACGAAGTTCACTGACGAGTAAGGGCGTCGGCCGCGCTGATTGAACATCTCGCCGGAAGCGGTCATGCGGCTGGCGAAGTCGGCGAGCTGACCGTCGTCACCTTTCCAGAATGCACGCACGGTGTCGCGGAACTTGTCGTTCCATTCGACCCAACCCGGCGGGAAGTTGCCGACCTGATAGCCACCGGGGCCACAGTCCCACGGCTCGGCAATCAGTTTCACCTGGCGCAGCACCGGGTCCTGACGGCAGGCGACGAGGAAGCTGTGACGTTCGTCGAAACCGTCGTGGTAGCGGCCAAGAATGGTTGCCAGGTCAAAGCGGAAACCATCGACGTGCATTTCACTGGCCCAGTAGCGCAGCGAATCAGTGACCATTTGCAGCACGCACGGGTGGCTCAGGTCGAGGGTGTTGCCGGTGCCGGAATCGTTGATGTAGAAGCGCTTGTCGTCCGGCATCAGCCGATAGTACGAAGCGTTGTCGATCCCGCGCATCGACAGAGTGGGGCCTTGCTCGTTGCCCTCGGCGGTGTGGTTGTAGACCACGTCGAGAATCACTTCGAGATTGGCTTCATGCAGGTGCGCGACCATCTCCTTGAACTCGGCGATCTTGCCACTGGCCAGATAACGCGGGTCCGGGGCGAAGAAGGCGATGCTGTTGTAGCCCCAGTAATTGGTCATGCCTTTGTGCAGCAGGTGCTGATCGTTGACGAAGGCGTGGATCGGCAGCAGCTCGACAGTGGACACGCCGAGTTTGCGGATGTGTTCCAGCACATCGTCGACCATCAGCCCGGCAAACGTGCCGCGCACGTTATCCGGCACGGCGGGGTGGCGCATGCTGATGCCGCGCACATGGGTTTCGTAAATGATGGTCTTGTCCCACGGCACGCTGACGCGATGGTCGTTGCCCCAGGTGTGCGCCGGGTCGATGACCTTGCATTTGGGTACGAAGGGCGCGCTGTCACGCTCGTCGAAACTGAGGTCGGCATCCGGGTGGCCGATGGTGTAGCCGAACAGCGCTTCGGACCATTTCAACTGGCCGACCAGTTGTTTGGCGTAGGGATCGATCAGCAATTTGTTGTGGTTGAAGCGGTGGCCGTTGGCCGGGTCGTAGGGGCCGTAGACCCGGTAGCCGTAAATCAGGCCCGGGTGCGCGTCGGGCAGGTAGCCGTGGAAGATTTCGTCGGTATATTCCGGCAGTTCGATGCGTTCGAGTTCGACTTCGCCGGCATCGTCGAAAATGCACAGTTCGACGCGGGTGGCGTTGGCGGAAAACAGCGCAAAGTTCACCCCCAGACCATCCCAGGTCGCGCCGAGCGGGAAGGGCAGGCCTTCACGGATTCGCGAGGGCTCGGCGTGTGCGGCGGGCTCGGCTTTCTTTGGACGGGTCATGATTGCTCCTGCAAATCGGGGTGGGCATTTTTAAAGGACGAGTGAACCCTCGGTGGCGAGCGAACCCGCCACACGGCCATTCAGTTCAACGGTTCGAAAAGCCTCAGGCTGCCGGGGGCTTGCGGGGTGCGCGGGGCTTTTTCTCGGCGGCTTTTTCGCCCGGTGGAATCACTTTCGCGGCACTCGCCGGTTTGGCTTTGGCCGTCGTGGCCTTGGGCTTGGCCGCAGAGGCTTTGGTGGCTGCCGTTTTGCCAGTCGCCGCCTTCGGCGATTTTTTAGGTGCCAAAGCTTCGGCTTCGGCCAGTTTGCGCGCCATCTCCCAGTGGCGGGCTTCATGGCCTTCGGGCTTACCTTCCGATTCCCAGATCTGATAGGCGAATTCGCGGATGCGTTTATCGTCGGTACTCATCGCAATGCTCCTGAACTGAACTCATGCTTCTAGAAGTGTTGGATAAACAGATTGACCGGGACATCCCCCAGCGCAGCGCTGACCTCCAGCTCCCTGTTTTTTGTGACTGCGGTGCTCGAAAAAAGTCCCTTCAGATTTTCGTTGGAGGTGGCGAACGGTAATTCGACCCGCGTATCGCCCCAGCGCAGCGCATCGACCTGCGGGACGGCACCGTTTTCCAGCAGTGTTGCGCAACGGATCGGCACGATGACGATTGCCCGTTGGCCCCCATGCTCGCGGGCAAACGCGAGCACGTTGTGCGCCTGGCTGCCCAGCACCTCGAGGGCCTGGTACGAGCCTCGGCGAAACAACTCGGTGTGTTCGGCGCGCAGGTTCAGTACCTGAGCGATCAACGCTTGCTTGATGCGCCCGTTGCGCCAGTTCGACAGCAGTTCCGATACGGGAACAGGTTTCAGTGATTGTTCACGCAAGCTGTAGTCCACCGGCCGGCGGTTGTCCGGATCCACCAGACTGAAATCCCAGCACTCGTTGCCCTGATACAGATCCGGTACGCCCGGTACGGTCATGTGCAGCAAGGTTTGCGCCAGACTGTTGAGGGCGCCGGCCGCGGCGATGCTGTTGACGGATTTTGCCAATGCCCCTCGCAGCAACTCACCTTCCGGAGCGAGTAACAACTGTTCGGTGAAGGATTGCGCGGCGTTTTCGTAGGCTTCGTTCGGCGCACTCCAGCTGCTTTGCAACTTGGCTTCGCGCAGGGCTTTCTGCTGCCATTGCCAGATGCGTTTGGCGTAGTCGGCGAATCCATCCTGATCGTCGTTGTGCAGTTCCAGCGGCCAACTGCCGAGCAGCGCCTGATAGAGGATCAACTCGTCAGCAGCCGACGGCATCTGATCGTCGCTGCGCAGCGGCCGGGCGAGGGCGCGCCACAGCTCGACCTGTTCGGCGTACCAGTGGCTGCGCTCGCTGAGCACAGCCAGGCGCGCGCGGGTGTCTTCGCCGCGTTTGTGGTCGTGGGTGGCGGTGGCCAGCAGGTTGTCGGGGAATGTCGCCAGACGTTGCAGGTTTGTTGCGTGAAAATCACTGACCGGGGCGCTGAACTGTTCGGTGTTGTAGCCCACGTCATTGCGCGACAGCAGCACCGCCGAGCGGTACAGCGCGGTGTCTTCCACGGCTTTGGCGGCGGCGGGTGAGGTCAGTTGCTGAAAGCGTACGCAGGCGTGGCGCAGGATCTTGCGCGACCGCCCGCGGGGTTTGCGCCGCCACGGCTGGCCGCCGAGCCAGGCGGCCACGGACTCAAGCACCGGCCAGCCGCTTTCGCTTAATGTCTGGCGCGCACCTTCCATGGCCTGCTGGAAAAACACTTCGTCCTGCGCCGAACGGCCCATCGCACTGATGTAGGTGCGATACACCGGGAAATGCACGATCAACGCCTGCAACACCCGGCGGATCGAGCCGAGCGTGAGGTCGCGGGTCATCAGGTCGTCCCGCGCCACTTGCAACAGCGCCTGGGCAACGCTTTCGCAATCACTGGCCAGCGAGCCGTTGAGAATCTGCTGACGCGCCAGCCGTGCTTCTTCGATAAACGCCGCGGGGCGCTCGGTACGGCGTTGCCACAAGTCGCCGAGCACGTGTTCACCGGCCGGGTCGTGTTGCAGCAGCGACAGCTGATTCATGAACTCGTAACCGGTGCTGCCATCCACCGCCCAGTCGGCGCGAAGGGTTTCACCGTCGCCGAGAATCTTCTCGACGTAGATCGGCAAGTGTCGCCCCGGTGCCAGAAAGTCGAGGCGTCGGCGCAACTTGCGGCAATAACCCCGAGGATCGGCGAGCCCGTCGATGTGGTCGATGCGCAGACCGTCGATCAAGCCTTCTCCGATCAACTGGAAGATCTTGCCGTGGGTAGCTTCGAATACGGCGGGTCGCTCGACGCGCAAACCGCCGAGTTCGTTGATGTCGAAGAAGCGTCGCCAGTTGATGTCGTCCGCCGCCGTGCGCCAGCTGGCCAGGCGATAGCTTTGCCGTTCCAGCAGTTGATGCAGCCGCTGGAAACCTTCATCGGTCTTTGAGTCGTAGCGCGTGAGGTTGCGCTGAATGGTTTGCAGGATGTGCGGGTCGCTGGCCAGTTGCTGGAGTTCTTCCTTGAGCGGGATGGCCAGCGAGCGGGCGTCAGTCTGGTAGCTGAGGGTGCTGAAGCGATCGGCCAGCGACTTGAGTGCTTCGTTTGTCGGCTCGTCGGGTTTGAGCAGTTCGCCGTAATCGCCGGGGCAGATCGGGAAGTGATGCTCGTAATGCTCGACGTGGAAGGTGCCGCACTCGGCGTTGAACACCAGCGGCAGCGTGCCGTCCTGCAACGCAATGCCGTAATCGCTGCCGAGGAAGGGCAGCAGCAACTGGCCTTCCATCAGCGGGTCGGGCGAGTGCCATTGAATATCGAAGAACTCTCCGTAGGGGCTGAGCCGGCCCCATTCCAGCAAATCGAGCCACCACGGATTGTCACCGCCACCGACCGCCATGTGGTTGGAGACGATGTCGAGGATCAGCCCCATGCCGTGTTCACGCAGGGCCGCGACCAACCGGCGCAAGGCTGGTTCGCCGCCGAGTTCAGGGTTGACCCGGGTCGGGTCGACCACATCGTAGCCGTGCATGGAACTAGCGCGGGCGGCGAGCAGCGGCGAGGCGTAAACATGGCTGATGCCGAGCCGGGCAAAGTACGCCACCAGCGGCACCGCCTGATCGAGGGTGAAACCTTTATGGAATTGCAGGCGCACCGTGGCCCGCAACGACTGGCCTGGCGGTGCACTCATTGGTCACGCTCGGCCGCCTGAAGGCGGGCGCAGGCGAGCAGTTCCAGACGTCGCGCGGCATCGACCCCATCGAGCAACGTTTCGCTGGTGCCCGGCAGGCGCCGCGACCAGTTCGGGTGGGTGTCGATGGTGCCGGGCAGATTGGCCTGTTCGTCCAGGCCCAACGCGTCTTCCAGCGGTAGAAGCACCAGCGGCGCGCGGGTGTGGCCGAGGAAACGGACACTGGCGTCGACCACTTGATCGGCTTCATGGGACTCTTCGCGAAAGTTCTGCGGGTCCTGGCTCAAGGCGCCCCGGAGGCCTTCGCGCTCGCGTTCGCGATAACGGCGCCAGTCGATTTCACCGTTGGCGTCGATCAGCCCGAGTCGCGCATTCCAGTCGATGTCCCGGCCATGCCACCAGCCATTGAGCGTCGGGAGGTCGTGGGTGCTGGTGGTGGCCAGCGCGTTGTCCGGCCAGTCGAGGATCGGTTTGAAATGGGTGCTGTCCTGCTCGAACAGCAGCACGCGCATGCCGAGCATGGCGCGGGCGATCAGTTTTTCCCGCAGGCCATCGGGCACGGTGCCGAGGTCTTCGCCCAGCACGATCGCCTGATGGCGGTGGGATTCGAGGGTCAGCAACCGCAGCAAGTCGTCCACCGGGTAATACAGGTAAGCACCGTCCGCCGGTGCCGCGCCGTTCGGGATCACCCACAGCCGTTGCAGGCCCATGACGTGGTCGATGCGCAAGCCGCCGGCGTGGGCAAAATTGGCGCGCAGCATGTCGATGAAGGCACGAAAACCATTGCGTATCAGGCCTTCCGGGGAGAATGCAGAGATGCCCCAGCCCTGGCCGGAGCGATTGAGGATGTCCGGTGGCGCACCGACGGTCAGCGACGCCAGCAATTCGTCCTGAAAACTCCAGGCCTGACTGCCGGCGCCGTCGGCACCCACCGCCAGATCAGCGATCAGGCCGATGCCCATGCCGGCGCTGCGAGCGGCGCTTTGTGCACGCTCCAGGCAGCGGTGGATCAACCATTGGCAAAACGCGAAGTAGCCGATGCGCTCGGCGTATTCCTCGGCAAACGCACCGAGGGCGGCACCTCGCGGGTCGTGCCAGTGCTCCGGCCATTCACGCCAGTCGAGATTTTCGCCCCGGGCGGCGCGCATTTCCTGAATGGCTTCGAAGCGGCAGTGGTTTTCCAGCGCTTCGCCACCGGCATCGCGGTAACTGGAGAAGTCCGCCTGCAACGGATGCTCGCCACGGGTGAAGCCTTCGTACAACGCTTGCAACAGCTTTTGCTTGGCGTCGGCGGCACTTGGCCAGTCGATCAGTTTCAGGTTTTCCAGTTGCTCGAATTGATCCGCCAGGCCGGCGGTGTCGATGGCATCACGCAGGGCGCGCTCGCCGAGAATCGTCCCCGGCGCGGCATACAGCGAATTGAGAAACAGACGGCTGGACGGCGAATACGGGCTGTAGCGCCTGGTATCGGCGCTGAACATCGCATGCAGCGGGCTGATCGCCAAAGCGTCGGCACCGCGTTCGCCGGCGCTGCGGGCCAGTTCTTCCAACGCCTGGGTGTCGCCGAAACCACCGTCGCCGGGGCGGCGCAGGCTGTAAAGCTGCACGCTCAGGCCCCAGGCGCGAGGGATCGGGCTGTCCACGGCATCGCCTACGCTGTAGCAACGCTCGGGCGCTACGGCCAGGGTGAATTGTTGACCGGCGATGTGAACTTGCTGATAGCCGACCGGGATCTCGCCAGGCAACACCGCATCGGCATCCAGCTTGAGCGACAGCCGCGTGCCGTCCTCCAGATGAATCTCACAGGGACTTTCAGGTTCGAAATAGCGCGCCAGGTCCAGATCCGTGCCGACATCGGCGGTCAGCAAGGGCGGCAGTTGGCGGTCCTGTTGCACTTGTTGCAGTTCCAGCAGGCTGGCGTCGATTTCCTGGGCTGAGCCGGCCGGGTGACCGAGCCCGGTAAGGACATTGCGCAGCACGGCCGGCGCGACTCTCTGCGGGCGGCCATTGGCATCGATCCAGTCGACCGCAAGGCCGGCTCGGCTGGCGAGAATTTCCAGTTGCGCATCGCTCATAGGCGCTCTCCATCCAGGGGTGGCAAAGGGGTTGCGGCCGTGAGGCTGACGAGCGCGCAATACGGGGGCAGTCGGCCCGCGTCCTGCAGGTCGGCGGCGGGCGGTTGCTGCAAGAGCCACACCGCGTCGGCCTGTGGTGGGTTGACCACTGGCGTGTCGCTGAGGTTCAGGTCGATTCGCAGCTCGCTGCCATCGCCCAGACGCCAGCGTGCACTCACGGCGCCAAACCCCAGCACCTGTGCACCGAGTGCCTGGGTGCCGGGCAAATGCGGGGTGATGTGTTGGTGGCGCAGCTGCAACAGGTGTCGATACAGCGCAAGCGTTGTCTGCTGTTTCGGCGTGCCGCTGCCGATCAGCCTCGGTTGCGAGGCGTGAAACGTCTGCTCGGCGTTGGGATCGGGAATCTGCTCGCGGCGTTGCGGATCGGCGAAGGCGCTGAACGCGGCGAACTCGTTACGCCGGCCTTCGCGCACAAGCTTCGCGAGCTCACCGTGGTGGCTGGTGAAGAACTGGAACGGTTGCTCGGCAGCGTATTCGTCGCCCATGAACATCAGCGGAATCATCGGTGACAGCAGCAACAACACCGTAGCGGCCTGGAGCGCGCGCGGATCGGCCAGTTGATGCAGGCGCTCGCCGAAGGCGCGGTTACCGATCTGGTCATGATTCTGCAGGAACAGCACGAACGCGGTGGACGGCAGATGTTCGCTCGGCTCGCCACGGGGTGTGCCGTGGCGGGTCAGATGGCCCTGAAACACAAAACCCTGACTCAGGCAGCGGGCCAATTGCTCGGTGGGGTGTTCGGCGTAGTCGGCGTAATAGGCATCGGTTTCGCCGGTCAGCAGCACGTGCAGGGCATTGTGGCCGTCGTCGTTCCACTGGGCATCGTAGGCGTCTTCCAGCAGGCTGGCCTGATTGTGCTCGTTCTCCACGGTCAGCCAGACATGCCGCGACGGATCGATCTGCTGTCGTATGCGCTGCGCCAGTTCAGGCAGGAAGTCGGGGCTTTCTATGGCATGTACGGCATCCAGGCGCAGTCCGTCGAAACGATATTCGAGCAGCCACATCAAGGCGTTTTCGACGAAGAAGTCCCGTACTTCGCGGCAGCGGAAATCAATGGCCGCGCCCCACGGGGTGTGTTTGTCTTCGCGAAAGAAACCCTTGGCGTAGCGATGCAGGTAATTGCCGTCGGGGCCGAAGTGGTTGTAGACCACGTCGAGAATCACCGCCAGGCCATAACCGTGGGCGCTGTCGATCAGGTGTTTGAGTTGTTCCGGCGTGCCATAGGAAGCTTGCGGCGCGTAGTGCAGCACGCCGTCGTAGCCCCAGTTGCGCTCGCCGGGAAACTGCGCGATCGGCATCAGTTCGATGGCGGTGATGCCCAACCCGGCGAGGCGCGCCAGATGCTGCTCGACTTCGGCAAAACCGCCGAGGGCGCCGACATGCAGCTCGTAAATCACTGCTTCGTTCCAGGGCCGACCCTGCCACGTTGTATTCCGCCAGGCATAGGCGTGCGGATCGACGACCACGCTTTGGCGGTCGAGGTCGCCGTCCTGCGCCCTGGAGGCCGGATCGGGCACCTCCAGTTCGCCGTCAATGTTGTAGCGGTAGCGACTGCCGGCGGGGCAGCGGCTCTTGATCACGAACCAGCCGTCAGCCTGCGGCAGCATGGGCAGAGACCGACCGTTGCCCAGCTCGACGCTGACGTAAAACGCATCCGGCGCCCACAACGCGAATTGCGTGTGGTCGGCATCCAGCATGATCGCGCCGTGGGGCCAGGTTTCAAGGGACCGTAACGGCATCGTTGAAAACCTCCCTGGTTATTTGTGGTGCGTTTTACCCAAGGCCTTGGCCACCAGTTGTTCGTAAAGTTCGGCGTAGGGTTCGACGGCCTTGCACCAGTTGAACGGGGCAGCCATCGCCCGGCAGCGCATGGCGTGCAGCAGATCCGGGAAGGCAAACACCTTGAACGCGCGGCTCAGGGCTTCGCGGTAGCTGTCAGCCGTGGACTCGTTGAACAGGAACCCGGTGACGCCGTTTTCAATGGTGTCGGCCAGCCCGCCGGTGTTGCGCGCCACCGGCAGCGAGCCGAAACGCTGGGCGTACATCTGGCTCAAGCCGCAAGGTTCGTAACGCGACGGCATCAGCAGGAAATCGCTGCCGGCGAACATCCGCCGGGCGTCGGTTTCATTGAAGCCGATGCGCACGCCGATCTGGCCGGGAAAACGCAGGGCCAGTTCGCGCATGGCCTGTTCCTCTTCCGGCTCGCCGCGTCCGATGATGGCGATCTGGCCACCGTTCTGCACGATGTACTCCGACACCGCTTCGGTCAGGTCGAGGCCTTTTTGATAAACCAGCCGCGACACCACGGCAAACAGCGGGCCTTCCGAGTCTTTCAGGCCGAACAGTTCGCGTACATGGGCGGCGTTGACGGCTTTTCCTTCCCAGTCGCCGATGGCAAACGGCGCGAACAGGTGCGGGTCGGTGGCGGCGTCCCAGCTCTCGTCGATACCGTTGGGGATGCCGCTGAGCAAACCTTGCTGGGTCTTGGCGGCGAGAAAGCCGTCGAGGCCGCAGCCGAAATCAGGGGTGGTGATTTCCTGCGCGTAAGTGGCGCTGACCGTGGTGATGTGGCTCGAATAGGCCATGCCGGCCTTGAGGAACGACATCTTGCCGTAGAACTCCATGCCTTCCTGCTGCAGGGCATGGGCGGGAATCCCGAGTTCCGGGCACGAGCCGAGGCTGGTCACGCCTTGATAGGCGAGGTTGTGAATGGTGAACAGGGTCGGCGTGCGTTGCCCGCGCCAGTGCATGTAGGCAGGCGCCAGACCGGCCGGCCAGTCATGGGCGTGCACCAGATCCGGGCACCAGTGGATTTGTGCGAGGTTGGCGGCGATATCGGCGGCGGCCAGGCCCAGACGGGCGAAGCGGATGTGGTTGTCCGGCCAGTCACGGCCGTTGTTGGCGCCATAAGGGCCGCCGTCGCGTGCGTAGAGCTCAGGGCAGATCAACACATAAATGACCAGGCCGTCAGGCATGTCCATGCGCCCGATCTTGCACGGTGGCAGCGCGGCGTGGCCGCCCAGTTCGCCGATGATGTGGATCGGATTTTCACTGTTCATCACTTGCGGGTAACCGGGGATCAGCACCCGGACATCATGCAGATGCGCCATCGCGCGGGGCAGGGCGGCAGAAACGTCACCAAGACCGCCGGTCTTCACCAGATCGGCGATTTCCGAGGTCACGAACAACACTTTCTTCTTGTTGGGATTCTGACTGGCTACCGGTGTCAGCGTCTTGGTGCCCGGGACGTTGATCGACCGGCTGCCGGGAACGCTCACGGTGCTCGATTCGCCGACCGGCTGATGAGCACGCTCTCCCTGAATATCCAATGCCGCACTGATCATATGAATCTCCCGTTTTGTTGATCTGATTCTTGTCTTGAACAAGCGATGTCCATGGCCAAATCCTGTGGCCGGGCGCAAACGCGCCACGCATCGGTGAGCAAACGCTACCCAACACGCGCAAGCAGAATGGGTGAAGAGGCCATTGCAAGGAATGAACCAGTCGCCTTGGCCTTGTCTTTCAGATGACCCGTCGCGATCAGCAAAAGTTTCGACAAAATTTCCACATTGTGACCGACCGGTTTCGCCCCGCGAAAACCAGTCTAGGCCAGATCCTAGAGCGGGCCAGGGCAATCGGACGAATTGTTCGACAATCTGTTGCAGGCTCACGGAAACCGTGGCTTTGAGCGGGGGATCGCACCGACGAAGTGCATGTTTGAAGGGGTGGATGGCGCAAAACGGTGACCAGTCGGTCACGTTTTAGGGCGCGAGGAAAGTGCGTATGCACTGTTGCGGTGCGGACAGTTGTGTTGGCGTGCGGTCAGTGGGTGCTGATTCGCGGGCAGGGGCTGCCCGCGAATTGGAGGAAAGTCAGTTCAGCAGACGAATCGGTTCTCCCGCTGACCAGGCCTGAATGTCCTCGATCATCTGCGAAAAGAACTGCTGATAGTTCTGTCGGCTGACGTATCCGACATGAGGCGTGGCCAGCACATTGTCCAGCGTGCGAAACGGATGCAGCGCCGGCAACGGTTCTTCATCGAACACATCCAGGGCTGCGCCACCGATGCGCTGTTTCTGCAAGACCTTGATCAGCGCGGCTTCGTCGACAATCGGCCCGCGCGCCGTGTTGACCAGCAGGGCGGTTGGCTTCATCCAGTCCAGCGCCTGAGCATCGACCAGACCACGACTGCGGTCGCTGAGCACCAGGTGCACCGACAAAACGTCGGCCTGTTCGAACAATTGCTGCTTGCTGACATAGGTGACACCGGCCTGTTCGGCGCGCTCGGCGGTCAGGTTTTCGCTCCAGGCGATCACCCGCATGCCGAACACCTGACCGAACTGCGCCACCCGTTGGCCGATACTGCCGAGCCCGAGAATGCCCAGGGTCTTGCCGTGCAGATCGCCGCCCAGACCCTGTTGCCACTGGCCGGCACGCAGGGCGTTGGCCTCGTTCACCAGGTTGCGGGTGGCGGCCATGATCAGCGCCCAGGTCAGTTCCGGCGCAGCATGCTTATAGCTGTCGGTGCCGCAGACCTTGATCCCGAGTCGGGCAGCGGCCGGCATGTCCAGCGCTGCATTGCGCATGCCGCCGGTGACCAGCAGCTTGAGGTTCGGCAAACGCTTGAGCAGGTCTTCATCGAAGCGCGTGCGTTCGCGCATCACGCAAATCACCTGGAACCGCCCGAGGCGTTCGGCCAGCGTGGCGTTGTCCGCCGGGTAATCATGGACGAAGGTCACTTCGCCGAGACTGTCGAGCACCGACCAGTCGACTACACCCCGCGCGACGTCCTGCCAGTCATCGATCACCGCAATCTGCACCGCCATCAGCCTTGACTCCTCAACGAACGGGATTGGTTTTGTTCAGCCAGCCGAGCAGTGCCTGATGGAACTGCGCCGGTTCTTCCATCTGCGGGGCGTGGCCCAGGCCGGGGAATTCCACCAGCGTGGACTGCGGAATCAGCTTGGCGACCTGCTTGCCCAGCACGTCGTAGTGGCCGATTTTAGCTTTCACCTCGGGCGGCGCAATGTCCTTGCCGATGGCTGTGGTGTCGGAGGTGCCGATCAGCAACAGGGTCGGCATCTTCAGGTCCTTGAACTCGTAGTACACCGGCTGGGTGAAGATCATGTCGTAGATCAGCGCCGAGTTCCATGCGACCTGAGTCTTGCCCGGGCCATTGCTCAGGCCGGCGAGCATGTCGACCCAGCGGTCGAATTCGGGTTTCCAGCGACCGCCGTAATAGGTGCTGCGCTCGTAGTCGCGGATGCCTTGGGCGGTGACTTTCAGTTCGCGCTGATACCACTGGTCAACGCTGCGATACGGTACGCCAAGGGCTTTCCAGTCTTCGAGACCGATCGGGTTGACCAGCGCCAATTGCTCGACCTGATCCGGGTATTGCAGGGCGTAGCGGGTGGCCAGCATGCCGCCGGTGGAGTGGCCGAGCAGGGTGGCTTTCTGAATGCCCAGCGCCTTGAGCAATTGCTGGGTGTTGGCCGCCAGTTGCTGGAAGGTGTACTGGTAGTGATCGGGTTTGCTGGAGGTGCAGAAGCCGATCTGATCTGGCGCAACCACCCGGTAACCGGCCTCGCTCAGGGCCTGGATCGAACTGTCCCAGGTGGCGCCGCAAAAATTCTTGCCGTGCATCAGCACCACGGTGCGCCCGTTGGCCTTGCCGTGGGCGGCGACGTCCATGTAACCCATCTGCAATGATTTGCCCTGGGACTGAAAGGCAAAATGCTTGAGGGTGTAGGGATAGTCGAAACCTTGCAGTTCCGGGCCGTATTGCGGGCCTTCGGCGTGAGCAAACAGGGGCAGGGCAGCGGTCAGCAACAGGCCGGGCAGCCAGCGGGTCAGCGACACAGACATGAGACAACTCCACAGGAAATCGGCCGATGCTGGAACGGCCGGATTAGGGCGACGTTAAACACAGGCAATGCCCGCGCCTGATCGTTCAACCGAGCCAACCCAGCGTGAGCATTGCCAGCACCGCATAACGGGCGCCTTTGGCCAGGGTGACGATCAACAGGAATCGCCCGAGCGGTTCACGCATGACCCCGGCGATCAGCGTCAGGGGATCACCGATGACCGGCAACCAGCTGAGCAGCAGCGACCAGTGACCATAACGTTGATAGTGGATGCGAGCGCGGGCCATGTGCTTCGGGCTGACCGGAAACCAGCGCCGACCCTGAAACCGCTCCAGTCCTCGCCCCAGCCACCAGTTGACCAGCGAACCGAGGACATTGCCCAGCGTCGCCACCACCAGCAGCCCCCACAGCCAATAGCGATCGCTGACCAGCAGCCCGACCAGCACCGCTTCCGATTGCAGCGGCAGCAGTGTGGCCGCGCCAAACGCGGCGAAGAACAGCCCGATGTAACCCGCCGTCATCAATGGGCCGGGTAATCCGCCACCACCACATCAGCCCCATCCTTTTTCAGGCCGATGACTTGATAGGCATCGCTCATGCCGTCCATTTCCATGCCCGGCGAGCCCATCGGCATCCCCGGTGCCGCCACGCCAAGCAGATCGTCACGCTTGCTCAGCGCCAGCACTTGTTCGGCGGGGACGTGACCTTCGACGAATTTGCCGTTGATAATTGCGGTGTGGCAGGACGCCAGACGCGGTGGTACGCCGTGTTGTTGCTTGAAGCTGCTCATGTCGGCTTCAACGTGATCCTCGACCTTGAAACCGTTGGCTTCCAGGTGGCTGATCCACTTTTTGCAGCAGCCGCAGTTGGCGTCGCGGTGGACTTCGATCGGGATGAGGTCGGCGGCTTGCGCCAGGGAGGAGATGAATAGCGCGCTCAGGGCGGCCAGACGCAGGTGGTTTCGCATGGAGGGCTCTCGGCTCGGGTAAAAAAACGCATTTTGACCGGAATTTCCCGCCCGGCATCAACGGAGTGTTTCCAAGTAATACAAGGCGGGTTGTCAGCATGATCGTAGATCAAGGCTGACAGCCCGCTGAGCGAGAGATGACAGATCTGTCAGGATCAGCGCACCTTGAACCGGCCCATGATCGCGCCGACCCGGCTGTTGGCTTCCAGCAACTGTCGGGTGTTGAGCTCGCTGGCCTGACCACTTTGCACCAGTTCATCGACCATGTGACGGATCTGCACCATGCTGCGGTTGATCTCTTCGGTGACGGCGCTTTGCTGTTCGGCGGCGGTGGCAATCTGCGTGCTGAGGCTGTTGATGTGGCTGACCGAGCCGGCCATCTCGTCGAGGCCGCTGTTTACTCGCGCCGTGGCGTCGGCGGCCGACTGGCAACTGGCCTGGGTGTTTTCCATGGCGCTGACCGACGAACTTACGCCCTGGGTCAGGCGGGTCAACATTTCGTTGATTTCCGAAGTGCTGGCCTGGGTGCGGGCGGCGAGGGCGCGCACTTCGTCGGCCACCACCGCGAAGCCGCGTCCCTGCTCACCGGCGCGGGCGGCTTCGATGGCGGCGTTCAGCGCCAGCAGGTTGGTCTGGCCGGCAATGGCGCCAATCACCCCGAGAATCTCGGTGATGCGCTGCGCGTCCTGTTGCATGCTTTCGACCTTGTGCGTGGCGCTGGCCACTTCGTCGATCAGCGCGACCACGCTGCTCGAGGCTTCGCCAACCACCACCCGCGAACGGTCGGCGTTTTCGTTGGCGCGCTGGGTGAAGGCGGCGGTTTCTGCCGCGTTCTGCGCGACGCTTTCAGCGGTCGAACTCATCTCGTTGATCGCGGTGACGGTCTGGTCGGTTTCCGAGGCGTGGCGCAGCAGGATCTGGCTGGTGTGCGCCGACGTACGTTGCAGGTTGTCGAGGCTCGAAGCCATGGCGCCGGTGGCCTGGGTGACTTCGCCGATCATGTTCTGCAGATAGGCAATGAAGGTGTTGACCGAGTGACCGATCGCGCCGAGTTCGTCTTCGGCGCGGATGGTGATGCGGCGGGTCAGGTCGGCATCGCCGCTGGACAGCAGATCGATGTTGGCTTTCAGGGCCTTCATGCGCTGGATCAATTGGCGGATCGCATAGACCTGCCACAGCACCAGCAGGATCACCAGCGGGATCTGCAACAGGCTGAGTGTGCTGAGCACGTCATCGCGCTGGGCGGTGATCAATTTGGTCGGCAGGGCGGTGGCGAGGAACCAAGGCGTGCCTTCGATCGGGCGCATGAAGAAGGTGCTGGCTTCGCCGTTGTTGTCGAACTCGACGCGCTGGGCCTGATCACGTTGCTGCAAGCCAGCCTTTACCTGACTCGCGAAAGGTGAACTGCCAGCCAGCTCGCTGATGTTTTTCAGCACGATCGGGCCATTGATGCGCGAACTGTTGCTGATGATTTTGCCGTCGGCCTCGACGATCAGCATTTCGGCACTGAGGTCTTTTTCCTTGCGCGCCACCAGGTCGTTGAAGAAGCCCAGCGTCACGTCGATGGTCGATACACCCCAGGTCGTGCCGTTCTTCTGAATGGCCATGGCGCAGTTGGTGCGTGGCTCGGCGCTGGCATCGTCTTTATAGGCGGCGGCCCAGGCGCATTGGCCGCGCGGGGTCTGCAGGCCGCCCTTGTACCAGCTCTGGTCGTAATAGTTGGGCGCTGCGTCGCTGTTCCAGAAGGTGTTCACGGCGAGTTTGCCGGAGCTGTCGCGGTGCCAGAAGGTGCTGAACTTGTTGCGTCCCGCCTCACGCTGACCGGGCAGTGGCCAGATACCACCGCCAAATACTTTCAATTCACCGTACTGGTCCACCAGCCCCGGCAGCACCGTATCGATGGCGGCACTGTCGAGCAGCGGGATGGTCTGGGTGATGCTGCGTTGCTGCGATTGAACCTTGTTCAGTTCGCCCTGGATCTGCTCGGCGACCTCGGCAATGCGGTTGAGCACGACCTGTTCTTCGGTATGACGCAGTTTCGGCGCGACCAACTGGCTGATGCCCACCACGGTCAGGACCGACAGCAACAGGATAAATAGAACCAGAAACAGCGTGTAGCGAGCCTGAATGGTACGGAATGCGGGCATGGAGACCGGTCCTTGAGCAGCGTTTCTTATTAGGGGCGAGGAGTAAAACAGTAGGGGTATCCCTTACGTATCGTCGCGGCGCGAGGAAGCTTTAGGTACTCACGTACTAAAAAGTTTTGAAACGCTGACCGGCAAGTAACAGATCCGACACATGCAAACTAACCAGCCCGTTCGTTAGAGTAAAAAGCCGATTTTCGCCGGACTGGCCAAGCGGCTCTGGCTCAATATCTGCGGGGCTTGCAGTGCTTTGTATCGAGAATGTACAAAATTTGTAAAAAAGTGAAAAACAGATTGGTGACATCAGTTTGCCGGCCGATACTCCGGGCAACTCAAGACGTTCCACAAGGATATTTCCATGTTCTTTTCGCAAGGAGCACGCTCATGACCGTTGGTTATACCGGCGCGTGGCAGCCCAAGGCAGGTTTGCTGGTTCGAGATGCAGGGAGCTCGGGCAAACCGGTTTCTCAAAGCGTGAAGGTCAAGCAGATGCTTGCCCTGGTCGGCAACGACCCCACCGTTCTCAACACGGCGGAAATGGACAAGCAGCGTTTGCACAAGAACATCAAGGGGTTCGATCCGGAAAACGTCACTCCCAAGCAATTGGGCAAACTGACTGACTTCCTGCGCAGCCGGGGCCTCATTTCCGAAGTGACCTCGATGACGCTGCTCAATGCCGGTGACAAGTTCGATCGTTTCGGTATTCAGAAAGACCCGGATGCCAAGTTCAATGCGCTGGAATATTTCGCCACGCAACTGGACACCATCAACAACAACAGCCTCAAGGGCAACAAGTACGCCAATACGTTGATCCCGGAGTACAAGAAAGCCATTTATGTGCTGCAGAGCCTGAAAACCTACGGACAGGGCGGTGAACGTCCGCCTCCGACCGACAAAGGCGTCAGCGCCAAGGCTTGATCGCGTAAAACCAGGCCCTCCGATGCGCAGGGCCTGGGCATTCTTGCGTTACACGGACGATGATGGCTTGGCAATGAGCGATTGCAGGTCGTCATGCAGCCGCTGCATCTGCGGGCAAATCAGCGTCAACGCCGGTGGCCTGGCGCCACGATGAAACAACGCCAGCCAGCCAGCTCCTCTCTCATCCGGCACCACCCCGGTGAACACGAATCCCGCCGTCGTCAGCAAGTGAAAAGCGCTTGCGAATTCCTTTGCCAGCCTGAGCCTGACTGAAATGAGCCAATGCGCCGGCAGATCCTGCAACTGCTTGAGCAAGCCGCCATCGAGCTCTTTGAAAATGCCTTCATAGCGGTTCAATTGTTGTTCCAGCTGTACCGGTTCGCCCACCCAGGGCGCGGCCTTGTCCTGTGTTCCGAACACGCTGCACATTTGCCTCATGAAATCCCGGCAGCTTTCGGGCCACGCCTGGGTCGGGAGCGGACGTCGGTTATCGTCGACAGGCGTGTAACCGATGACCAGCGATTCCCGCGCCGAGGCATTGAACGGAGATGGGACATGGTCGGGCAGCCATCCGACACTCTGAAAGCCGAGACTGGCTGCCATGCGCTGTGTGTAGGGATGGCCGGTGACCTGTTTGATCGTCACGCCCCGGTACCCCAGAGCTTGCGCATGAATCAACAGCTGCCGTCCCAGGCGGGTGGCAATGTTCTGACCTCGGGTTTCAGGGTCAACCACGCTCAACGCCAGCTCGGCGATGTGCGATCCCTTGGCACGAATCAAGGTCGCGTGTCCCAGCATTTGATCTTCGGCGACGGCGACCAGAGAGTGCCAGCGCCCCAGCGCATGGTTGCGATCAATCATGCAGGGCAGATAGACGTGAGGCTGGGCGTAAAGATCGCCGTAGGTTTTTCGGAACAGGTTGCTCACGGCCACAGCGTCGCTGTTGCGGTAACTGCGCAGGGTAACTGTTTCCATCAGCGGTGTTCCATGGGCGGGCTGTCGTAGACGCGCAGATCCAGTACGCGCTGGCGTTTGCCGGAGCGCGGATGGCGTGACAGGTCCTGAACCGTGCAGCAGTGAATCTCCACGTCCAGCAAGTGATCGGCATTGAGTTGTTCGATCAACGGGTAGTGTTCAATCAACGCGTGGTGCAGCCTCCGGTCGGTGTCTGCCGAAGCAGGTTGCTCAGCCTCCGGAGCCCACTTCAGGCGCAGGATATCTTTCGTTCCGGCCTGTTCGATCACCAGTTGCCAATCGTCACTGCCGGTGAGGCGTTGCACCGTATCGCCGATTTCATCGGGCAGCAGTGTCAGGATTCCCACCCTGACTCGCTGGCTGTCGGCGCTGCGGCCCATCAGCGCGAATTTGCGCGCGGGCGTTCGGTTGAGCTCTCGCCAACACGCACGATCGCCGACCGGGTAACGAATCAGCGGCATCAACCGCCGGGTGAGATTGGTCATCACCAGGCGGCCTGTGCGATCGCATTCTTCGATTACCTCACCGGTTTGTTCGTCGAGGATCTCCAGCACGCTGTGGCCCTGCGCCATCCGGTGTTCACCCAGGGCGCAGTCGCGATGACTGGCGCCGATAAAGCCGGCATCGACGCTGGCATACCCCATGGAGGCGACGCGTACATTGGGGAACACCCGGCCGAGCAGTTGCAACTGTGCCGGGAACAGGCTTTCACCGCCGTAGAGCAGGCATTCGATGCACTCCAGTCGGCGTCCCTGATGTTCCAGCCACGCGGCGAAGGTCAACAAATGCGCCGGTACACCGGCCAGTACATTGATCCGATGCCGGGAAATCGAATCGGCCAGCACGGTCGAGTCGACATGACCGGTGAAAGGGAACTCCACGACGCCCGGCTGAACGTGGGCCAGCGCATCGTGAGTGAAGATGAAACTGGCATACAGGTCGCCGACAAAAAACAGGTTGGCGACCTGATCGCCCTTGTTCAGTTGCCCGGTGAGGCTGCGACCGAAATCCTCCACCAGCGTTTGCCATTCCCGCCGCTCGAAGACCGACAGTTTGCCATCGCTGGTGGTCCCTCCGGTTTTGAACACCAGTGCGTTGCCCAGGCTTGCGGTCAATACCGGCCAGCGGTCAAGGTCCTGGCTGCCTTTCCAGTAGTGCGCGGGGTCAATCACGGGTAAATCGGTCAGTGCCGTTACCTGCTCGGGGACGCTGGCAAAGTGGCTGGCGTAAAAGCTTGAATGCTGACGCGCAAAAGCGACCAGCTCCTGCAATTCAATCCTTGGGATCATGGTGTGCTCCTTGCAGAACGGAGGAGGCGCGGGCTCCTCGGTTATCGATCAGCAGCGGCGTCTTGCCGCTGTGTTTGTTTCGGGTGAACCGGTCGATGGCGCAGACCTGCGCGTCCACTGTCAGCAGCCCGGTCTGCACAAGGGTTGCCAGCGTCGGGTAACCCAGCAGTCGGCGATGCACGTCCTGGGGTTCGAGCGCACTTAGAAATTTCATGCATTCCAGTCCGTCGGGGGCATGTTCGAGGATCACCTGAAACTCGGTCTGCAGGTGCTGCGCCAGTTCCGAGAGGCAGATGAAATCGGTGCCGATGCGCACCAGCCTGCCGTGGCGCTGAAGCAGTTCGAAGCGCGGCGTCTGCAGACCACAGCCACACCGTCCGGGCACCCAGCGGCCGCTGTCGCCGACGTCATAACGCTGAACGTCCTGACCTTCCCGAGCGAGGGAGGTGAACACCAGGCGACCGGTCTCGTTGTCACGCACTGGCTGGTCGGTTTCGAACGCGACAATTTCCAGTTGCTGGATATCGCTCAAAAGATGAAACACACCGTCGCCGGCGGCTGAACAGGCGTGACCGAGCGGGCCGGCGTCGACACTGCCGTAGATCGCCGAGCGGATCAGGCTGACGCCGCAGTCTTGCAGCAACTGCCGGCTCTGCTCGCCGAGGTGTTCGCCGCCGAGAAATACTTTTTCGACCCCGCCATAGGTGCGCAGACGCGTTTGTTCGTTGAGGAACAAACGGTGCAGGGTGCTTGGCATGCCGATCAGCGTGTTCACCTGCTGATCGACGATCAATTGCGCAATCTCCCGGTAGTCATCATCGGCCGGGGCACCCATCGGCAGGTGAGTGACGTCCAGTTGCTCCAGTACTTTGGAGAAACTGAAAAAACCGCCATACAGACCGCCACTGAAAAACAGGTTCATCACCCGGTCCCGACGTGGATCGAGACCCGCTGCAAACAGACCATCGGCTGTAGCGCGCATCTGTTGGCGAAAGTCCCGATAACTGAAACCAGACAAGGCCGGCACGCCGCTGCTGCCGCCGGAACGGAAATACAGTTGGGCCGAAGCGTTGATCGGGCGGGCGATGAACGCTTCCTTGCTCATGATCGGCAGGTTCATCACACAGGGCGCAATGCCTGAGCCATTGAGCGTGGCGTGGGAGGGCAGTTTTGTCGGCGACAGACTGACCGAGACTCGCCGGCTCAGGCGTTGCAGGGCATAGACGCCGTCGTGAGGTTCGCCGTCGTAGCCATCGTGAATCGCTTCCGTCGGAGCAACCCGGGTGACGCCGGCGGTGATCAGCAGCTGTGAAAGCTCTGCAATCTGCTGTTCCGGGCAGATCAGGGCGCAGCTTTGCAGCACGTTTCGCCATGGCATCAGGGTCTCGATCACCCGTGTGCGCGGCAGTGGCTTGAGCAGCAGGCTGCGAAACAGTGGCGAAGGCTTCAATGGTCGGTCATGGGTCCAGATCACGCGCCAGCCCGGTGCTGTCCAGACCTCGCCAGCCACTTCGGCGAAACTGTGTGCGAGCCTGGCCATGGCGGTGTCGGTGGTGATTTGCGAGGCTTCCTGAATCGTTGGCAGCAATGCCGGCCATTGTCCGGCGCGGCGTTCGAATGCTTTGGCCAGACCCTCACCGACACCTCGCAGTACGGTCTCATCGTCGCTGTCCACCAACAACCATTGCGGGCTCGAGCACGCTTGTTGATCGAGTCGGCAGACTTCGTCCACCACGGCGTCGAGCTCCTGAGGCGAGGCGGCGTCCGGTGTCAGATAAACGAAGCTGATGCGATGTCCCCAATCGATCCAGCGGCATCCGGCGGGGATTTGCTGGCGAATCGCTTGGAGCGCCGATTCGCCGCCCCAGGCCGAGACACCGTTGGCCCATTGGCACAGCTGGCCGATTTGCGCGGTGGTCGCCGGAACGACAGCGACATGCCCTGCGAGTTGGCCGCTGGGGTCGCATTGCGTCAGCGCGTGGAGCAATTGCGCGGTCAGCCCCTGATCGCTGCTGCTGGGACGCAGCCAGTTGACGTTGCCGGCCAGCAGACTTTCGATCACTGCGCAGAACGCCAGAAGTGCCGCGTTGCCGGGGGTGATGTGGACCACCAGGCCCAGCGGGCTCCAGCGTTCGAAACGTGGTTGGTGATAGTCGAAGCGCCGCAGTGTAGCGGGTTGAACGCCAAGCTCCCGTTCGAGTTTGCGCCGCAGACCTTGAGGCTGGCAGAACTCGATCAGTGACTCGCGTTGTCCGGCGTCGAGCGGCAGGGTCAGGCTGATGTCGCCCAACCGAAGGGCGAGCGTGGCCGCAGCATGGATGACCGTCTCGCTGTGCAGAGGCGAGTTCAGGCGTTGGGGCAGGGCCTGACGCAACTGATCCAGAGCGGTATCGAATCCGATGTCCGCGTGAAGTTGTCCATTGATCAGGTACATATCAGTGCCTCCCCAAGAGTTCGGACGCCGCCATCGCGCAGCTTCTGCCGGCGGTGGTGGCGGCGCGGCCATGCAGTTCGAACCAGTCACTGTCCAGACCGCAGCCGCAGCTTGCGCCGGGGTGCAGGGTGGCGAGGTCGCTCATGACCACCGCATGGGCGGGGCTCGAAGAAATGTAGGGCGAGACCGCACTCAGCAAGCCGGGCCGGCCATAAGGCAGAACTGAGAAGTCGGATGGATTGCGTATGAATACCTTTGAATAGACCGGGACATGAAAATGATGGTGAGCGCATTCGAGGTAAGGCACCGGATGCTCGACCGCACCGTAACCGTCGCGGCAGCGGGCGATGTCGATTCCCAATTGCTGGTGGATACGCTCGTAAAGCTTCCGGCGGGGGATTTCCTGCGCGGCGTTGGTTTTCCAGCCGCCGCCAAACAGCGTCAGTGAATCCGCTGCCAGTTGCAGATCGGCCACGCCAGTGGTCTGCATGCGTTGCAGGGTCTGCCAGAGAAATGCAGGAAACCCGAAGATTCGCACCGGCAAGCCTTCTTCGGCAAAGGACTGCAACGCCGAGATGACGCCAAAGCCATCGAACTCGTGACCGTCACCGGTCCGACGCAAGGCATACACCACGCGGTTGACCGGAGCGAACCGGCACAGGAACTGGTCGGTGAACGACGTTCCCAAGGTAATGCTGGCTTCAGGCTCGTAGCTCAGGAGCAAGTAGTTGCACGGCGTTTGCGGACTGTCCCAGCCATGGTGGTGGAAGATCCGTTCGACCATGTATTGGGCGGCGGCCAGACTGCGTTCGTCATAACGCATGCGGCTTTTCTCGCCGCTGGTGCCTGACGATGTCAGTTCCAGTGCGTCTGCACCGGTCGGGCTGAGCAGTTGTTGCTGTTTGAAGAAACTGGCGAAGATCGGTGGCAGTCGCGACCAGTCGTCGAGGCTGTCCAGATCCGTCACGGTCAGTCCATTGGCGTTCAACCAGTGTTCATACCCGGGGGTGTGTTCACTGTGAAAACGGCTGATTTCGGCCATGGCCTGATCGAAAAACCCCGCCGGTACGGATTCCGGGCAATAGGGTTGCGACAACGCACAGAGCGCGTCGCTGTGGGGGAAATGGAACATCAGGCGTCCTTATTGATGTGTCGAGGAAGCGGTTTCTGCCGGAGGTTCACGCAGAAACCGGTACAAGAGAGGCAGGCTCAGCAGCCCGCCCAGTGCAGCCCAAAGGGCGAAGGAATCGAGGCGGGCACCGCCGACGATTACCGCGATGAGCGAACCGCCGGTGCCCATCACTGCAATCGAGATCATGCCCACTGCGGCAGAGACCAGGCCTTTGCTGTCATCGCTGGAAAACAGCGCCAGTCGATACAGCGCGGCATTGCTCATGCCCAGCCCCACGGCGTACAGCGCGAGGCCTGAAATCAACAAACCAAGGGGCAGGTCTGTCAGAGCACCCGCCAGCAGGGTCAAGAGCCCGAGGCAAAACGGCCAGAGCGCCAGGCGAATCAACTGCACAAATTCGCGCGAGGTCAGCAAACGGTCGAGAATCAGATTGCCGACGATGACCGCCGAAAAGATCGGTATCTGCCACAAGGCGTATTCACGCGTGGACAAGGCAAGCCGCTGGATCAACAGCAGGGGCGAGAGCCCGATCCACGCTATCAACGGCAGGCTCATCAACCCGAGCGCGAGGCTCGCGCCGAGGAACCTCGGGTTGCGCAGCAGGGCCAGGTATCGACGAAATGTCTGTCGCCAGGACAACGGAATCGGCGCCTGCTGGCCGCCGTCTCGGCGAACGATCCCGATGGTTTCCGGCATGCAGACGTAGAGCCCGGCCCACGCGATGGCAGCGACCAGGCCCAGGGCCAGGAACAGTTCGCGCCAGCTCAGCCATTCCAGCAACAGGCTGCCCAACAACGGGCCAAGCAGCGGCGACAGCAGCGCAACGTTGCCCAGCAGCGCCATGAGCCGCACGGCATCCGCCTCACAGAATACTTCCTGGAGCGCGGGATAGCTGACAGCCACCACGAATCCCAGTCCCATGCCTTGCAGAAGCCGTAATGCATTGAAGGCTTCAATGCCGGGCGTGGCGATTGCAGCCAGACAGGTCATCGCAAAGAGCGCACAACCGATGAGCAACAAGGGGCGCCGGCCAAACCGGTCGGACAGTGGTCCGATGAGCCATTGCAGGCAGACGCCTCCGATCAGGTACAGATTAAACGCAGTGGGGATATGCCGTGGATCGGCGCCGAAGTCTTCGGTGACGGTGAGCATGGCCGGCATGATCATGTCGCTGGCCATGTAGGTCAGCCACTCGAACAGCGTGATGGCCAGACAGAAGCCAAGCGTTTTTAGTGGCGGGATATCGATGAGTGTTCTTTGCATGCGCTTCCATGGCCTTCAAAGGGGAGAGCGCAAAGGGTAGGGGCGAGAGGTGGATGTTCCTACGCCGCCGCTGCGACGTGGTATGTCGCAGGTTTGCAGGGTATTGCCGAAGGCGGATTGCTTACTGCTGCGGGTGAAATGTCCGACATTTTGATAGGGGATATATACGGAAAATGCCCACATCATCGTGGGCATTTTTTACGGGTGCTCAATCAAATGTTGCATTTGAAGAAGCGGATATGAGAGTTGTTCGAATGTCGGATTTATCGATGTTGGTAGTAGCCTGGTCCGGGCGCGCCATAATAGCGATGGTCGCCATGCCAGCCGCCGTGGGGGAAAATGATACAGCCGCTCAGCGTGAGCAGCGCCAATACAGGAATCAGCCAGGTGATTCGACGCAGCATTTCAAAAGTCCTCATGGTTAACGCCGCATGGAGCCAAAGCTCTTCATCGGCTGTAACATGAGACCCCGTTTGCAGCGGCGCATCCCCGTGACACGGTATGCCCATGGCATGAAAGCCGATACAAACCCGATACATTTCAAAGTTTCAGGAATTCGCAATGACTCAGTCGCAACGTTTGAAATACTCGATTCTGATCGCCCTTACCGTACTGGCGATCATGTTCGGCCTGTCCTGGATGCAGAACGCCGGGATGATCAGCGAAAAAGTGTTCCAGTACATCGCCATTGGCGTGGCGGTGGTCGTGGTGGTGATCAACGGGGTGATGCGCCGCAAGGTCAAACCCTGACGGCGCTCCAGAAGGGGCTCAATCGCTATTGAGGACGGCGGCAGCCTGTGGATGCAGGCTGTAGCTCTTGTCGGCGTTGAAGGTGATCACGCCTTCGGCGCACAGGCGCTTCAACACTTCGCGCACGCTGAGAAAAGACAGCGGAATGCCCAGTTCCAGCAATTGGCTGTGGACACCGCGCACACCCAGACTGCGCTCGCTCTGAGCGGCGACCAGCAAGGCATCGATGACTTTCAGGCGAATCAGGCTGGTGCGCAGGCCGAAGCTCTTGAGCAGCAGTCGAATACGTTCATTGCCGTGGCGCTCGGCTCGTTGTCCGAATACGCTGGCGTGCGAACCCATGGAAGCTCCTTGTGGTGCCTGGCTACCGTCCGATGGTAGTTGCGGGTTGTACATGCGATTACTCCTTTTCAGAGCCTGATCAGGAAGGGTTACGGGTGCTCTCTCTAAACAAGACGTATCAGCCCGACAAATCATGAAGCGAAAAATGTAGAAAATTTGTCGTTGATTCGTCCTTTCTCCGTGATCCGGGCTCGAAACGGGCTTGTGACTGACTAAATTTTTCCCCCCGGCTTCGTTTTCTGGAAAGGCTCATTGCGCGTGGACGCGTGGGTGATTTCAGGGCGTAGCCGCTGCGCACGTATTCGAACAGGGTGCGCGGCTGCGCTCTTGGGTATTTCGATCAGGAGCGAGCGTGATTATTTCCAGGCAGTTAACCGGACTGACCCTAGCCGGCATGTTTCTCGGGCTGAGTCTGTCGGCGCATGCGTTCAGTCCTTCCACCCAGGCCGGGGCCGATATCCGTCGCACGAGTTTTGGTGTGCCGCATATCCGCGCGGAAAACGAGCGTGGCCTCGGATTCGGCATCGGTTATGCCTATGCGCAGGACAATCTGTGCCTGCTGGCCAACGAAATCGTGACCGTCAACGGCGAACGCTCGAGGTACTTCGGGCCGGATCAGCTCACCGTCGAAGAGCGCGAAAACCGCGTCAGTGACGTGTTCTTCCAGTGGCTCAATACCCCGCAAGCGGTGAATGCCTTCTGGCAGGCGCAGCCGGTCGAAGTCCGAGATCTGGTGCAAGGTTATGCCGCCGGCTACAACCGGTATCTGGCCGAGCGCCGCCAGCAAGGGCTGCCGCAACAGTGCCAGGGCGAATGGGTGCGCGATATTGCAGCCGAAGACCTGGTGAAGCTGACGCGTCGGTTGCTCGTCGAGGGTGGCGTCGGTCAGTTCGCCGAAGCACTGGCAGGCGCCACGCCGCCACAAGCCACTGCGCAAAACGACAGCCACGCCCGCGCTTATGACCTCGCCGCCGCACGCCTGCAACGCTTCGCCCTGGACCGTGGCAGCAACGCGGTGGCGGTGGGCAGCGAGCGTTCCTTCAACGGCCGTGGAATGCTGCTGGCGAACCCGCATTTCCCGTGGGTCGGCGGCATGCGGTTCTATCAGATGCACCTGACCATTCCCGGCAAACTGGATGTGATGGGTGCGGCGCTGCCGGGCCTGCCGATGATCAACATCGGTTTCAACCAGCACCTGGCCTGGACCCACACGGTCGACTCGTCCAAGCACTTCACTTTGTATCGCCTGCAACTCGATCCGAAAGATCCAACCCGCTATGTGCTCGATGGGCAATCGTTGCCGCTGAACAAGCAAACGGTGACGGTGCAGGTCAAACAGGCGGACGGGCAGGTGACGCCGGTATCGCGTGATATCTACAGCTCGCAATTCGGCCCGATCGTGCAGTGGCCGGGCAAGCTCGACTGGGACCATCAGTACGCCTACAGCCTGCGCGATGCCAACCTCGACAACGACCGGGTGTTGACGCAGTGGTACGCGATGAACCGTGCAGGCAACCTCAAGGATCTGCAGGACTCGGTGCACAAGATTCAGGGTATCCCGTGGGTCAACACCCTGGCCGTGGATGACAAGGGTCAGACGCTGTACATGAACCTGTCGGTGGTGCCGAACGTCAGTGCCGCCAAACTGGCCAAGTGCAGCGATCCGCGTATCGGCCTGAAAATGATCGTGCTCGACGGCGCCAACAGCGCCTGCGCCTGGGACATCGATCCGCAAGCCGCGCAAAAAGGCATTTACGCGTCCAGTCAATTGCCGCAATTGTTGCGCAAGGATTTCGTCCAGCACTCCAACGATTCGGCGTGGCTGGCCAACCCGGCGCAACCGCTGACTGGTTTCTCGCCGCTGATCAGCCAGGAGGGCCAGCCACTGGGGCTGCGCTCGCGTTTTGCACTGGATCGTCTGGCGACCCTGAGCAAAAAAGGTTCGGTGTCGGTGCAGGACCTGCAACACATGGTGATGGATGATCAGGTGTTTCTGGCCGACCAGGTGCTGCCTGATCTGCTGAAGTTCTGCGCATCACAAACGGGTGCCGATGCCGCGTTGAAATCGGTGTGCAGCGGTCTCAAGGCCTGGGACGGTCGCGCGAACCTGGATTCGGGAATGGGCCTGGTGCATTTCCAGACCATCATGCAAGCCTTGCAGGAATCGCCGGATGTCTGGCGCGTGGCGTTCGATCCGAAGGACGCGCAGCACACGCCGCGCGGACTGGCGACTGAAAAGCCCGAAGTGGCCAAGGCGTTGCGCGAAGCGATGCTGGCGTCCGCCGAATCGGCCAGCAAAATGGGCCTGACCGCACAAACCCGCTGGGGTGATGTCCAGGTGGTCAGCAGTGGCGGTCAGCAGACGCCGATCCATGGCGGGCCAGGGACATTGGGCATCTACAACGCAATCCAGAGCGTGCCGCGTGAAGACGGCAAGCTGGAAGTGGTCAGCGGCACCAGTTACCTGCAAGTGGTGACGTTCGACGACAAGGGGCCGCACGCTCAGGGCCTGCTCGCGTTCTCGCTGTCCAGCGATCCCGCGTCGAAATACTCGCGGGATCAGACAGAAGCCTTCTCGAAGAAACAGTGGAGTGCACTGCCTTTCACCGAACAGCAGATCAAGGCTGACCCGCAGTATCAGGTGCAAAGTGTGCGTGAAGAACTGGATAAAACGGGGAAAGTGGCGGCGCAGTAATCAGTCGTCAGAACGTTGCGACAGCCGTTGAAGGCCGCCCCCGAAAAGGGGCGGCCTTCAGCTTTTTGGGGGTTGTTGCGGCATCGGGTTGATCACTGGATTGCCGTCCTTGTTGCGGGTGATGAACACCGGCAGGACTTTGGGCATCGAGCCGGCGAAGCTGTTGAGCTCCTTGATGTTGTAGATACCACCGACCCGGATCGACCCCGTGGCGCTGTCGGCCAGCATCAGCGGTTTGTCCAGGTAACGGTTGATCAGCGGCAGGGCTTCGTTCAACGCCAGGTTGTCGAGAATCAACTTGCCGCTGCGCCAGGCCAGCGAGGTGTCGTTGGCGTAGGTCTGGCTGATTTGCGGCATGTAATCGCCGTGTTTGTAGCGAGCCTGCATCGAAGGGCCGAGGCGCAGGCCATCGCCGGATAACTGAGTGTTGCTGGTGACCAGCACCGAACCTTCAACCAGGTTCACTTTCACCTGGTCCTCATACATCCAGACATTGAAGCGAGTGCCGGTGACGCGAATCTTGCCTTCGCCAGCCCTGACGATAAACGGATGGTTCAGGTCATGGCTGACTTCGAAAAAGGCTTCGCCCTTTTTCAGGGTGACACGACGCTCGTCCTTGTAATTGCTGAAGGTCAGATCGGTATTGAGGTTCAGCTCGACCTGACTGCCATCGCCCAGGGTGACGTGGCGGACATTGTCGGTGGCAGCGAAATGCTGATAGCTGTTGGGCAACCAGCCCAGATTCCATCCCGTCCAGGCTGCCAGTGGCAACGCCAGCGCGCAAACGGACGCGGCTACCGCATATTGACGCCAGGTCCGGGCCGGTGGGCTGATCGGTACGATCACCGCTGGCTCCGGGCGCGGAAGGTGTTCGGCGACATCCCAGATTTCCAGCATGGCCTCGTATTCGAACGCGTGCAGCGGATGCGCATCGCGCCATTGCTCGAACGCCAGCCGTTCCTCGGCGGTGCAGTCGACGGCGTGCAGGCGCATGCACCAATGCGCAGCGGCATCGGTGATCGCATCGTATTCGGCTTCGGAGAGGGTGTTCTGGGTCATTGACTCGTCCTGATTTCCGGCATTCTAACCTTGAGGGCAAGGTGCCGAGAACATCCGTCATGGCAATTGCCCATCAAAGTGGAACTTATTTTTCACTCGGGCGCCCAAAAAGCAGGACATCCGATGAGCACTATCCACAAATGGAGTGAAAAAATGATCAAAAGAACCTTGGCCGCTTTCGTTGCGACAGCCAGTCTTCTGAGTGCCGGTGTGGCGCTGGCCGACCGGCCGGGCGCCGGATGGATCACCATTGAAAAAGCCATTGAAATCGTCAAGACCAAGGCTGGGTATGTCGAGGTCTACGAGATCGAAGCCGACAACAACGGCTACTGGAAAGGGGAAGGGCGCAAGGCTGACGGTGTGGTGTATGAATTCCGCATTGACGGTGCATCGGGCAACGTCTTGCGTGACCAGAAGGACTGATTTCGGACAGGGTGATCCATTATAAAAATGCGCAGGTGTCGAGCCTGCGCATTTTTTGTGCGAATCACGGCGCGGGAACGGAATCCAGTTGCCGGCCGACTTCGCAGATCAACAGGGCGATCGAGTCGGCGTTATGCAAGATGACACCAACACGGGCGTCCGATGAGTTCTGATCCATGAACGCATTGCGTGCTGCGTTCATGGTAGTGCTTTGCGTCTGTTTGAAGATTTCCGCCGTGGTGGTCGCCTTCTCCGCAATTCTGTCGAAGTCGATCCAGGCCTTGCTGCCAGCGTCCCATTCCGCGAACAATTGCGCTCGCGGCGTGGCCAGTGACAGCGCCATTCTTCGTTCGTCTTGCAGGTCCTGGAACAGGTTGGCACCCTCAGGTGTGGCCGGTGAAATCAGGTCAGTAAACGGCTCGCGCCCCCTGACCGTTGCAATGTCCCATGCATTGCTCAGTTGATGGGCCATCTCGTGTATGAGGGTTTCGGCTTGTGCGTGGCCGTCGATATCAAATCCCTGTGCCACGACGGGCAGGTAGTCGTCCAGTTCCTGATCAAAAAAATGCTGGGTGAAATGGACTTTGTTCTTCTGATCGCCATCAAGAACAAACGCGATCACGTCGTGGAACCATCGGGTCGAGCCGACAATGAAACGATCGGTATTGAGCAAATCATCAGTCGGATCCACCAATGCATTGCAGATGGGCACGATCGCCGTTTTTATCCTGGACAGGATCTGTGTCGTGACGCGCGGTACATCAAAAAACTCCATGAGAAACCGGTTGACCCTTCCACCGGGCACGACATTGATGTCCAGAATGGCCAGGTTATGCAGGCAGTTGAACGCATAGTCCCGGGCCATCGCGACTGCACGCCCGAGAATCCGGGCTTTTTCGGGGTATCGCCGAGTGATTTCTCCCATACCGTGCGCTTCGATATTGAGCATCGTGCGACGCATGCGTGAGTACTTGTCGTGTTCGATCATTTTGGAAAAGGCTTTGCCGAAGTGAACGGTCTGGCCTTTTGTGATCTTCACCATTCGTGAATCAGTCTTGAGCAGCGTCGGGCCGCGCACTGCATCTTTTACCAATTGCCAGTGCGGACCGCTTTTGACAACCTGGTAAACCTTGCCGTCCACCGCCGCATAGCTACGGTTGTTCGACACTTTCTGGTAGACGCCTTGAGTCGCGCTGTAGGCGAGATCCTTGAGTGCGACATCCGTTGCTTCGAAAGGCTGCAGCAGCGTGCGTTGTGGCGAGGTCGATTCAATCTCGGCCAGGCTCGGGGCCGTGATTTTTTTGACTGTTTGAGTGCCGGTGGCGACTGTCTGCTCGCTGGTGTCGGCACCCAGCGCGCGCTCGGCAGCCATCTCGGGCATCATGCCGACAAGCACCATTTGCTCCGCGCCATCGATGAAAGACCTCAGTGCTTTTTTCCAGTGATGATTCTGCAATGCCTCGGCCGAGTCCTTGAAGTCCTCATAGGCTTGCCAGAGGAAGCGCACATAGGCGAGTTTGCCCTGCAGCATGTCCGAGGCCTGCTTGATCCCGTCACTGAACAGGATCCTGGCGTTTTCCCAGTCGGGCTGGCCGTCGCTGTCTTTCTGTGAGCCGAGCATCTGCGTCAACAACTCAAGGTTGTCCTGGTACAGCTGCTTGAGCAGGTTGTCTGCAATCGGCACATTATCGAGGGTGATTTCGCTGATTTGCCCCACCGTGGAGGCCAGCAGGCTGCGGAATGTCGCGCGGTGCGCCTCAGGCAAGCGGCGCAGCAGCAGATTCTGCAGAAATCCCGGGATATTCAGCGCCGCAATCAACGCCTTTTCATCGACGAATTCGTGAAAGGCCTGTTCGGCATACGGCGCATAGAGCACCAGCGGTCCCTTGTGGCCGGTGCCAGGTGCGAAGACGTACAGCCCGCAGGCCTTGACTGCGCTGGCGTTGGCTGTCTTGATCAGGGACAGCGCACACGCGATGGCGTGTGCGCCTTCGACGGCTGCGCGCGCGAGGGTGTCAGGCATGTCCAGGACCTGACGGATGTAGCTGAATGCGGTCTCGGACAAATGCTGCTGCAGTTTCAGTGCGTGGGCATGTTGCAGTAACTGCCAGGGCAACTGACGAAAGAAAATCTGCTGCCGGGCCAGACCTGCGACGGTGGTTGTCGCCAGTGCATCACTGACTGTCTTGCTGTAGGTGGTGGGAATCGCCAGCGACTGCAGCAGTTGCGTGACAGCACTTTGATCGAGCCCCTTGGGCAATGCACCGGTGGTTCTCGAAGTCACTTTGAATCCGGTGCCTTGGGCAACGTTAATGTGATTCAGGGCAAACTCGACCAGGTTGCGAGCCGGGCCGGCCAGGGCCAGGTTGGGGGTAATCTGGATGTCACGGGGATTGAGCGAACTTTTCGGGAAGCGGCTGTCGAGCATTGATTTCAAGGTCTGTTCGACATGGCTGACCAGCGTCGGAATGCCCGCCAGGTAATCCTTGTCATCGACGACACTCTGGTGCCACTGCTCCATGAGTTCGATGTGCAGTTTCTGCTCTGCGACCGGCGCCATGCCCAGCCAGGCCGGGTAGGTCTGCCGTGCAGCGATCGCCTGCGCATGCGCGCCAGCCAGTTTCAGGTTGGTGTGCAAGACCGAATCGCTCAGTTGCGTCAGTGCCTTGTTACGGCTGGCCGTATCTTTGACGCGTGTTCTCACCTGCTCACAACGACCCAGAAAGTGCTCGATGGTCGATTGCATGCGATTGTGCAGTATGTTGTCTTCTATGAACTGGAACACGCCGAGCGTGTAGTACCGGTGAGCTTGCGACTGCGCAGGCAGGATGTTTTCCAGCAATGACAACCGCTGCGTGCGGTGTTGCAAACGTTGGCTGAGTCGGTGCCGCGCGACCGCGACGGTGTCGAACACTTCCAGTCCGAGCGCGGGCGTCCATAACACGGCCCGCCCGGAGTGTTGGGGATCGAGGCCGCCGCGTTCGGTCATCAGCAGACAATGGGCGAGCGGCACCAAATCCTGGGTGCCGGCAACTTCGAGGGTGAGCGAATAGGCGTCCGGGCGAAAACCCTCGATCGCATGTCTTGACGCACGTGTCGGCTGGTCGGGATTGATCACCGTATTGACGATCACCTGGACTGAAGCGGGCAACGTGCCGTCCAGCGTGCGGAGCCGGGCTTCGCCGGTCACTCCGGCAAACCAGGCGTGGGCAAGGCTGGCCTTGTGTTTTTCAAGATACGGTCGCTGGACGTCTGCGGTCGCCATAGGTTGTGTTTTGAGCATTGCGGCAAGCGGGGTTTCAATGCTGGTGAACGTCTTGATCGCCGCGCGCGCCTTGTCTGCCAGCACCAGGGAGGGTTGCTGGCTGCCGGAGACCACCGGGTACGTGCTCCAGCGGCCCGCGCTGTCCAGTTCCTGCAAACGCTCATGGACCATGGAGCGGATGTCCAGGCTCTTGTCGAACAGGGCATGCAGATTCACGACGCCATCGCTGTGGCGATACACCTGCAAGGCATACTCGATGTTTTGTCGCAGCTTGGTGATGATCAGTTCGAAAAGGATTTTGAAGACGTCACCGACGATCCGGTCGCCTGAAACCTGCGGCTGATCGAAGCCGAGAAAACGATTGCGTTCGTCCAGACTGAGCAGACCGTAGAGTTCGTCTTCATGCCCTTTGGCCATGAACTTGCTCTGCAACGTCTGTTTCAGATCGTTGTAATCGGTGAGCACTTGCAGGCCTTGCACTGGCGTGTAGAGGAATGCGTCGGGGCCGCTGATCATCAGCGAGCCGGCCAGTTCGACGTAGTTGGCTTTATGTTCCCACAGACGCACGGTTTCTGTGAATGGGCGGTGCGGGCCGTCTGCGCTGGGGCTGATCAACTGATGCAGTGCATTGAACTGCGGTGCATCGATGATGCCCGTTTCACGTTTGACCATCCATTCGGCCCGGGCCTGGTCCTCCAGAACGTCGGCAAAAAACGTGCGACGCGGCGAGCCGTCAGCGGACGGCGCGTCCCAGTACGTTTCCAGTTGCCGAAACAGCAACACCGGCAATTTGCTCGAGGCACTGGTGACGGCGTCTTCCCATTGCTTCTGGTCATCTGTCTTCACCTCTCTGCCGGGGTTTGCATACTCGCGCAAGGCGTCGCCCGGCCAGCGTTGGTGGCGGTAATGCAACAGAACGCGTCGCTCAGGCTCATGGAGTCGAGCCAGTGTTTTAGCGTGCCGTCGGTTTTGTCGCCGGCCACGTAAAAACTGACGCGCGTACGGCTTTGCTGCAGGGACCCGAAATGCGCCTCGAGCAGTTCATCCAGTGCGCCGTCGAGCATGGGGGTGAGCGTCGGCAACTGTTTGAGCTCGTCGCGCATCGCGTGCGCATTGAGCACTTGACCTTGTTTAAACGAGTGAAGCTGTTCGTCGAAGACATCGCCGTCGATCAGGCCGAATGTCACTGAAATGCGTTCTGCATCCAGCAGTCGCTTGCGCTGCACCAATGCCAGAAACGCGAACAATTGATCCTGGTCGTCGGGGTTGTTCAGGCGGTATTCCAACTGCTGCTTGAGAAGGGCCCGGTTGAGATGTTTCTTGATGCCGCCGTAAGGGGTGTAGAGGAAAAGACCCTTTTCGTCTTTGTCATCGGGTGTCTCGCTCAGCACAAAAGCCCCCGGCAAAATCAGCGGGGTCTGGTCTGTAACGTTGAGCAGAATGCGTTCGGCGCGCATGGATTGCCGGTTGCGCAAGGCGTCGGTGGACAGTTTTACGTGAGCGAGCCAATTGAAATCCTTCTCCACCATACCGTGGGTCTTGCCCAGTTCTGTCCAGAGTCCGGGTGAGTTGAAGGTTTCGGGGAATAACAACGGTTTGGTCGGTGTCGCCATGGTTGAGTCTCGCAGGGGTCGGCGTGTGCACGCACCGTGGGTCGAGGCTCAAGGCTAAAACTGACAATCGACGCGCGGGTGGTAGATAAATAACGCGGGGTTGACAGGCAACCGGCCAGCCGTGGTTAATCCTCTGGCGGGTTGTTCGTTCGCTGTTGTTCCCTCCAATAATTACTCTGGAGCTTCAGATGTCTGCGCCACACGATCATGCGGTTTCGTCCACGGTGTCCCTGGATGAGCTGACTCACTTGCTGGAAACGATTTTCATCCGTCACGGCACCTCGACCGAAGTCGCCAGAACACTGGCCGCCAATTGCGCCAATGCCGAGCGGGACGGTGCTCACAGCCATGGCGTTTTCCGGATTCCCGGTTATGTCTCGACCCTCAACAGCGGCTGGGTCAACGGCCAGGCCGTGCCGAAAGTCGAGGACGTGGCCTCAGGGTTTGTCAGTGTCGATGCCGGCAACGGTTTTGCCCAACCTGCGCTGGCGGCGGCGCGTCCACTGTTGGTGGAGAAGGCCCGCAGCGCCGGGATCGCGATATTGGCGATCCGCAATTCCCATCACTTCGCCGCGCTATGGCCGGACGTGGAGCCTTTCGCCGACGAAGGCCTGGTGGCGCTGAGCGTGGTCAACAGCATGACCTGCGTGGTGCCCCACGGCGCCGACCGGCCGTTGTTCGGCACCAACCCGATCGCTTTTGCCGCTCCAAGGGCCGACGGTGCGCCGATCGTATTTGACCTGGCCACCAGCGCCATTGCCCATGGCGACGTGCAGATTGCAGCACGCAAAGGCGAGAAGTTGCCGGCAGGCATGGGCGTGGACAGCCTCGGTCAGCCGACCTGTGATCCGAAGGCGATTCTTGAAGGCGGCGCGTTGCTGCCGTTTGGCGGACACAAGGGGTCGGCGCTGTCGATGATGGTGGAGCTGCTCGCCGCCGCGCTGACCGGTGGCAATTTCTCGTTTGAATTCGACTGGAAGAACCATCCCGGGGCCAAGACCCCATGGACCGGCCAGCTGCTGATCGTGATCGACCCGAGCAAGACCGCCGGGCAGAGCTTCGCCGAACGCAGCCAGGAACTGGTCAGGCAGATGCATGGGGTAGGGCTCAAGCGTTTGCCGGGTGATCGGCGGCATTTGCAGCGGGCCAGGTCACTGGCCGAAGGCATCGTGCTGGATGGGCAGACCCTGGCGCAGTTGCGTGAGCTGGCAGGCGAGTGACGTTTTACCAAACATGAAAAAGGCGAGCCGCAGGGCTCGCCTTTTTTTTTTCTGCGTTCAGCGGCGGCCGAGCAACAGACCGACCACCAGACCGAAACCGGCGGAAATCGCCACGGTCTGCCACGGGTGGCCACCAATGTAGTTTTCGGTGGCGTCCACCGCCGGTTTGGTGCGATCACGTACGCTGGATACTGAATCCAGCGCCTGCTGCAATTTCAGGGCGATTTGTCCGCGCAGGGTCTCCGCTTCTTCACCGACCAGTGAGGCACTGCTTTTGAGCAGTTTGTCCGACTCTTCGATCAGAGCCTGGAGTTCGCTGAACGCTTGATCCTTGATTTGGTCTTCAGCGGCTTGAACGGCGCTTTTGCGGGCCATTGGGTGACTCCTTGCAGGTGAATGGACAGTGAACAATGGAGTGTGGCGCGGCTTGAAAAGTTGCAGCGAATTTCTCTCAGGAAGAAAAACCAGCGCCGGAGATTTCCGTCCAGCGTGTAAGATGTCGCCATTTCATGCAGCAGGTAATTCCCCATGAGTTTCAATCTGGCCGACAAATCCCTCGCAGAGCGCGCCGCGCTGGAAGACGAGAAATCCCGACTGTTCGAACTCTGGCAGAACAATCTGGGCAAAGCCAAGGGCGAAGCCGCGCGATTGTTCGGCGAGCGCTCCAAGCGCAAGGGCAAATGGGCCGAATTCGTGCGCGCCGAACTGGACGGCATGTCGCCGCCGGAGTTCGCCAACATGGTGCGCAGTGAAGTCAACCGGCTGATGGCGGCCAACAAGTAATCATTCGGTCTTGAAACTGGCGACAATCGCTTCACGAACCTTCAGCACCACCGGATCGATCTGGGTGTTGGTGCGCCAGCCCAGCTCGATCGGATAGCGTGGCAGCGCCAGCGGGCAGGGCAGCAGTGCCAGCCCGCTCATTGAAGCAATCGCCTGTGCCGCATGGGTCGGGATGGTCGCCACACTGGCGCTGCCCTTGAGCAGGTGCGGCAACGCCGCAAAATGCGTGGTCGAGGCGCAGACCCGGCGAGTCAGCCCCAACGCGGCCAGCCCTTCATCGGTGATCCCGATAAAACCACCCGAGGACACCAGAATGTGCTCCCGGGCGACAAACGCTTCCAGACTGATCTCCTGCTGGCCGGGCGCAAGGCTCGCCGGGTCCACCAGACACGCGTAACCCCCTTCACCCAACACCTGACGGCTGAGCAGCCGTTCGGCAAACCCGCCGGCGGTGATCGCCAGGTCGATGCTGCGCTCCATCAAGGCCCGGGCAACGATCTGGCTGTGGGTCTGGCGGAAGATCAGACGCAGCTTCGGCGCTCGGCGGGAGATCTCTTCGATCAGGCGTCGGCCGTAAGCAATCTCGAAATCATCCGACAGCCCCACGGTGACCGAGCGGCCGTCGTAATGATCGGCGGTCGGGTCGACCATCGCCAGGCTCTGCCGACACTTGTTCAGCGCATCACTGACCACCGGTTTCAACTGATTCGCCTTGAGCGTGGGCGCCAACCCTCGACCAGTGCGCACGAACAATTGATCGCCATAGACCTCGCGCAACCGACGCAACGCTGCGCTGACGGCCGATTGCGTCACGCCCAGACGCAACGCTGCGCGGCTGGCGCTGGACTCTTCATGCAGCGCTTCGAAGACTTTCAGCAGGTTGAGATCGACAGTGGCGATATTCATTGTGTTCATATCATTCAGCAGTGAGTCGGGCTTTATTCATGATCCCGTGGCGCCGGAGAATGAGCAACACCTGAACTTCACGGAGTGACCACCATGCCCAAATCAATCGTTGCCGCCCTGCAGATCGGCGCCTTGCCCGGCGGCAAGGCTGACACCCTGGAACAGATCCTGAGCTGGGAAGCCGCGATCATCGAATCCGGCGCAGCGCTGGTGGTGATGCCCGAAGCGTTGCTCGGCGGTTATCCGAAAGGCGAGGGCTTTGGTACGCAACTGGGTTATCGCCTGCCCGAGGGGCGTGAGGCTTACGCCCGTTATTTTGCCAACGCCATCGATGTGCCAGGCGCAGAAACCGAAGCGCTGGCCGGGCTGTCGGCGCGCACTGGCGCCAACCTGGTGATCGGCGTGATCGAACGGGCCGGCAGCACCTTGCATTGCACCGCGCTGTATTTCGACCCACAGGCCGGTCTGGTGGCCAAGCACCGCAAACTGATGCCCACCGGCACCGAGCGGTTGATCTGGGGCAAGGGCGACGGTTCGACGCTGCCGGTGCTCGACACTCAGGTCGGCAGGCTCGGCGCAGTGATCTGCTGGGAAAACATGATGCCGCTGCTGCGCACGGCGATGTACGCCAAGGGCATTGAGGTCTGGTGTGCGCCGACCGTGGATGAACGCGAGATGTGGCAGGTCAGCATGCGCCATATCGCCCATGAAGGGCGCTGCTTTGTGGTCAGCGCCTGTCAGGTCCAGGCTTCACCAAACGAACTGGGCGTTCAGATCGCCAACTGGCCGGCGGACCGGCCGCTGATTGCCGGCGGCAGCGTGATCGTCGGGCCGATGGGTGATGTGCTCGCCGGGCCTCTGCGCGGCGAAGCCGGATTGCTCACCGCCGAGATCGACACCGAAGAGCTGGTGCGGGCCCGCTATGACTACGACGTGGTCGGCCACTATGCACGGCCCGATGTGTTCGAGTTGAGCGTGGATGAGCGGGCGAAACCGGGCGTGCGCTTCACGGTTTGACGGACTGTCGGCGCCGCCATTCTTCACGGGTGATTTCCCAGATTTCCCGTGGGAAACATCCGCCGACGAAGTTGTCCTCATCGGAGCGGACCAAGCGCATGCCAGTGCGCTCCGAGAGCTTTCGCGAACCAAGGTTCGGTGCGGCTTTCGGCGCGCGCAGCACCGGTTGATCGAGGGTTTCGAACCAGTACCGGGTGACGACTTCGCTGGCTTCGGTCATCAAGCCCTGGCCCTGCCAGGCCGGGGCAAGCCAGAAGCCACGGTTGTCGTCCGGCCCGACCATCAGGCTGATGTTGCCGATCAAATGCTCCGGTGCCGATTTGAGGCGAATCGTCCAGTGCCACTCTTTGCCCGCCGCAACAGCCGGCAGCGCAATGTCACGCAGGTAGGTGAGGGCGCCGTCGTCCGGATACGGCCAGGGCACGAAGGCGTTCAGATAACGCACCACTTCCCAGTGGGGAAATTGCTGCTGGATGGCCTCGGCGTCCGCCAGTTCAAGCGGACGCAAGATCAGCCGCTCGGTGTACAACGTTGGGGTGTCTTCCATAAACCTGCGGCTTCCCTGTTTCTGTCAGTGAGCCGTGCAGGCTACCGCATCTTTACCAGGTTGCGGCACTGGCCTTGGGCAGACTGAGCTTGCCGGAATCGACGAAGCGCATGGTGCCAAACACACCGCCCGCCAGTTTGCCGCGCAATACGTAAGGCAGATTGTCGAGGGTTTGGGTCTGGCTCAGACCCAAAGTCTGGCGCAGCACCGAGAACGCCGAAATGCTCACCGGGACGCTGACGATGGCTTCGGAGAACCGTGGAATGGAACCGCTTTGATTGCTGACACCGGAAGCGAACGAATGACCGTTCACGTCAAGGTCCAGCGCAATGCCGTTGTAGTCGATGGCGGTTTCGTTGGGGTTCTGCACCCGCAGCTTGATGGCGAAGCGCACTTCCAGATCCTGGCTCGGCAGCGGTTCGACGCCGACCACGTTGATGTTCACCGGATCACGGTTGGGAAACAGCGCACAGGCGCTGAGGGAGAGCAGAAGCAGGGACAGGATGACGGCTTGGATGCGGCGCATTGATGCTCTCTCATTGAAAAGGGCTGAACCGTTGCCGGTATCAGCCCTTTTTTCATCGAGCGGACAGGATCAACGGTTCAACTGTGCGACAGCGGCCTTTGATGCGGGTTCAGCTTTGGCCGGTACGTCCGGGTTTTCCATGACCTGAAGGATAGAGGCTTCCGGGTCGAAGTCATCTTCTTCCAGTTCGATGAACTCTTCCGGCAGGAAGATATTCAGTACGATCGCACACAGCGCGCCAACGGTGATCGGCGACTCGAAAATATTGCGCAGCGCCTGCGGCAACTCACGCAGCACTTCCGGCACGGCGGCAATGCCCAGGCCCATACCGAGGGAAATGGCCACGATCAGCATGTTGCGACGATGCAGGCCGGCCTCGGCGAGGATCTTGATCCCGGCCACGGCCACGGTGCCGAACATCACCAGTTCCGCGCCGCCGAGCACCGGTTTCGGCATCAGTTGCAGCACCGCGCCGATCATCGGGAACAGGCCCAGCAACACAAGCAGACCGGCAATGAAAAACGCGACGTAACGGCTGGCCACACCGGTGAGCTGAATCACCCCGTTGTTCTGGGCGAAGGTCACCATCGGCATGCTGTTGAACACGGCCGCCATGGCCGAGTTGAGGCCGTCGGCGAGCAGCCCGGACTTGATTCGGCGGATGTACAGCGGGCCTTTGACTGGCTGCCGGGAAATCATTGAGTTGGCGGTCAGGTCTCCGGCAGCTTCGAGCGGCGACACCAGGAAAATCACCGCCACCGGCACAAACGCCACCCAGTCGAAGTTGAAACCGTACTTGAACGGCACCGGCACGCTCACCACTGGCACTTCCGGCAGATTGGCGAAATCCACGGTGCCCATCAGCCACGCCACCACGTAGCCGAGGGTCAGGCCGATGACGATCGCGCCCAGGCGCAGGAACGGCACGTCGACCCGGTTCAGCACCACGATGGTGCCGAGCACCAGCGCCGCCAGGAACACATGGCTGGCCGCGCCCAGATCCGCTGCGCCGAAGCCGCCGGCAATGTCGGTCATCGCCACCTTGATCAGCGACAGGCCCATCAGGGTGATGATGGTGCCGGTCACCACCGGGGTGATCAGCATGCGCAATTTGCCGATGAACTGGCTCAGTACCACTTCGATGAAGGCTGCAAAGAAGCACACGCCGAAGATCGTCGACAGGATCTCATCGGTGCCGCCGCCCCGGGCCTTGACCATGAAGCCGGCGCTGAGAATCACGCTGATAAAGGAAAAGCTGGTGCCTTGCAGGCACAGCAGTCCCGAACCGACCGGGCCGAAACGCTTGGCCTGAACGAACGTGCCGAGGCCGGACACGAACAGCGCCATGCTGATCAGGTACGGGATTTCGCTTTGCAGACCGAGGGCGCCGCCCATGATCAGGGTCGGGGTGATGATGCCGACGAAGCTGGCCAGCACGTGTTGCAGCGCGGCAAACACCGTGGCGGTGAAGTGCGGTCGGTCGTTGAGACCGTAGATCAAATCGTTGTTGCGCGGGGCTTTTTCAGAGACGGTCATGGTGGTTTGCGTGCCGCAATGCGGGGCCGGGTCGGAAAATGGGTGCGCAGGATGCCGCAAGCGGGGAGCGAGGGCAACGCATTAAAACTGCCCAAAAGGTCAGGTTCGACCAAAGGCTGACAGCAGATCTTCTTCAAATGCCTTCTGCGCATCCCCCGGCACCTGCGCTCGATGGCGGGCCAGATGGAACGCCACTTCAAAGCTCAACTCACCCTCGCGCACCGGGCGCAGCAAGCCTTTGTCCTGCCATTGGCGCGCGTAATGGTTGGGCAGATAACCGACGTGCTTGCCGGACAGAATGAAGGCGAGGGTGCCTTCGACCTGCTCGGAGCGCGCCGAACACAGCTTGCCCTGAAACGGCTCGTCACTGCGCAGGAACCGATAGGGGTGATCGACCCGGTCGCAGGCCAGCAGCGCTGCGTCATCGGGTGCATCGTCGGTGAACAGCGGATGGCCGGGCGCGCAGTACAAATGCTGGGTTTCGCTGAACAGCTCGCGGTAATCAAAGGCGCTCTGCACCTGGGAGAAATAACCGATGGCCAGGTCCAGCCGCTGTTGCAGCAGCAGGCGCTCCATTTCGCCGGGCATGGCGCTGATCAGCTCGATGCGCACCGATTCGTCCCGTTCGCGAAAGCGCCGGATCGCCTCGGCCACCCGTTGCAGCACCGATTGATCGACCGCTTCCGACAGACCCAGGCGCACTTCGCCGATCAGGCGCCCGGCGACGCCGTTGGATTGATGGCGGAAGGTTTCGATCGAATCGAACAGGCTTCGCGCGGCAATCAGCAGTTGTTCGCCTTTGGGCGTCAGGCTGAAACCACCCTTGCCACGGTTGCACACCCGATAGCCGAGTCGGGTCTCAAGCTTGGCCATTTGCTGGCTGATGCTCGACTGGCTCAGCCCCAGTTCGCCTTGGGCGGCGCTGAAACCATTGGACTCGACCACCCCGAGAAACAGGCGCAGCAGCTGCAAATCGACATCGTGGAGTTGACCGAACATCACATTAGCCTTGGATAAAGTCAGGTTAACAAACTTGATATTTCTGGAATGTATCCGACGGCGCATCCTGAGACCACTTCCTCCGGTCAGGTGTTTCGTCATGGCTCCCTTGTTCAAGCTGTGTTTACCCGCGCTGTTGCTCTCTGTCTCCATCGCCGCCCAGGCCGAGGACAAGACGCTCAACCTCTACAGCTGGGCCGATTACGTGGCGCCTGAAACCCTGCAGCGCTTCGAAAAGGAAACCGGCATTCACGTGCGCTACGACACCTTCGATACCTCCGAGGTGCTGGAAACCAAGTTGCTTACCGGCGGCAGCGGCTACGACGTGGTGGTGCCGTCATCCAGCGTGCTGGCACGGGGGCTCGCTGCTGGCGCGTTGAAGGAAATCCCTCACGACGGGCTCAAGGGTTACGCCAATCTCGATCCGGACCTGCTGGAAAAACTCGCGGCCGTCGACCCGGGCAATCGCTATGGCGTGCCGTACACCTGGGGCACGCTCGGTCTGGGCATGAACGTTGAAGCGCTTAAGCAACGGCTGCCGGATGTGCCGCTCAACAGCCTCGATCTGCTGTTCAAGCCCGAATACGCCAGCAAGCTCAAGGACTGCGGGATCGCCATTCTCGATTCCCCGCAGGAAGTGATCGGCTTGGCGTTGCACTACCTCGGTAAAGATCCCTACAGCACCGACAAGAACGATCTGGCCGCCGCCGAAGCCTTGTTGCAGAAGTTGCAGCCCTCGGTGCTGTACGTCGCCACTGGCCGGCAGATCAGTGATCTGGCCAACGGCAGCGTGTGCCTGGCGCTGACCTACAACGGTGACGCAAGCATGGCCGCCGATCAGGCGCGCAAGGCCAACAAGCCGTTTGAAGTCGCTTACCGGATTCCGAAAGAAGGCACGCTGGTGTGGCAGGACAATCTGGCCATCCCCAAAGACGCGCCGCACCCGGAGGCCGCTCGGGCCTTCATCGAGTTCATGTTGCGCCCCGAATCCGTGGCGGCGCTGACCAATACGCTGTTCTTCGCCACCGCCAACCAGGCCGCCACGCCGCTGGTGGACGAAGCGGTGCGCAACGATCCGGACATTTACCCGAAACCCGAAGTGCGCGAACGGCTGTACGCCGACCGCAGCATGAGCCTCAAGGACATGCGTCAGCGCACGCGCTTGTGGACCACTTTCCGTAGCCATCAATAACGCTGGATAAAAACCAAAGGAGCACACCGATGGACGTGCCAATGCAGAACGATCAGGCCCTGACCCGTGACAGCCTCTACGGCACCGCTGCCGAAAGCACCTACGCCGGGATCACCAGTTTCATGCGCCGGCGCTACAGCCGAGATTTGCGCGGCGTGGACGTGGCCGTCAGCGGCGTGCCGTTCGATACCGCCACCAGCAACCGTCCGGGCGCACGTTTCGGGCCTCGCGGAATTCGTGCGGCGTCCACCGGGATTGCCTGGGAACGGCACTGGCCGTGGGCGTTCGACCCGTTCGATCATCTGGCGGTGATCGATTACGGCGATTGCGACTTCGATTACGGTTCGCCGCACACGATTCCGGAAAGCATCGAAGCCCACGCCGAGCACATCCTCAGTTCCGGCAGCGCCATGCTCACCTTTGGTGGCGATCACTTCATCAGCTATCCGCTGCTCAAGGCCCATGCGCGCAAGCACGGCACGCTGTCGCTGATTCACTTCGACGCCCACAGCGACACCTGGCCGGACGAGGGCGGCAAACGGGTCGATCACGGCACCATGTTCTGGCACGCGGCGCGGGAAGGGCTGGTGGATCCGGCGCGCTCGGTGCAGATCGGTTTGCGCACCACCAATGACGATCATCAGGGCTTTCAGGTGCTGGACGCGCGGCAGGTACATCGCCGGGGCTGCGAAGCGATTGTCGAGGCGATTCGTGCGCGGGTCGGGGACAACCCGGTCTACCTGACGTTCGACATCGACTGCCTGGATCCGGCCTTCGCTCCGGGCACCGGGACACCGGTCTGCGGCGGGTTGAGCACGGTGCAGGCACTGGAAATCCTTGGCGGTCTGCGTGGGATCAATCTGGTGGGCATGGACGTGGTGGAAGTGGCCCCGGCCTACGACCACGCAGACGTGACGTCGCTGGCGGCGGCGACGCTGGCCATGGAGATGCTGTGCCTGTACGCAGCGAGGCACAAAGTCGACGCGTGATCGGCTCTGAGCCTGGTGAAAGCTCCTGACAATTTCTGACACCAGGCTCTGCTAAGCTCCGGCAAAATTCCGCACAGAGCCTCACGCCGTGTCACGAACCACTCGTCTACTGACTTTGCTGCAAGTGCTTCGCGGCAAGAAACGCCCGGTCACTGCGGCGACGCTGGCGTCCGAGCTGGAAATCTCCGAGCGCACCCTCTATCGCGACATCGCCGAATTGACCGCACTCGGGGCGCCGATCCACGGTGAGGCGGGCATTGGTTATGTCTTGCGCAGCGGCCTGTTTCTGCCGCCGCTGATGCTCAACGCCGACGAGACCGAAGCCATCGTCCTGGGCCTGCGCTATGTCGATCAGCGTGGCGACGAGGTCCTGAGCAAAGCCGCAGCCGACGCTTTGGCGAAAATCGCTGCGGTGCTGGATCCCCAGGCCCAGGAGGCGATGCGCAATCCGACGGTCATGCCCGGGCCGCCCGGTTACGGTTTTCCGCAGAACGCAGTGCCGTTGAATGTGTTTCGTCAGGCGATCCGCGATCAGGCCAAGCTGCACATCGATTACGCCGACGCACAACAGGTGCCGAGCCAGCGCTTGATCTGGCCGTTGGCGCTGGGGTTTCTCAACGAGGTGCGGATCATTGTCGCGTGGTGCGAGTTGCGCAGCGCGTATCGCACGTTCCGAACCGACCGGATCTCAGCGGCCAGCCTGCAGGGCGAGCGTTATCCAGGACGTCGCAGCGACCTGCTGCGCACTTGGCAGCGGCAGATGCAACTGGACGAAAACGGACGTTTCACTCCTGACAAAAACTGACGCAGGGCTGTTCTAGGATGGCGACAGAACCCGAAAACAGGAGCTGCAACCATGTTCCATCCCACCTCGATACTCGCCCCGGCCATCGTTGAGTACATCAACGCCGCCAATGCTCGCGATACGTCCCGGGTCGGCAGTTTTTTTGCCGAGGATGCCCACGTGTTCGATGAAGGCAATCATCAGGTCGGTCCGCAGGCCATCGCCCACTGGATGCAAGACACCGCCCGACGCTATCAGCCACGAGTCGAAGTGCTGGGCGTCCAGCAGCGCACCGGCAAAGTGCTGGTGCAAGGGCTGATATCCGGGACGTTTCCCGGCAGCCCGCTGGAATTGCGTTACACCTTTCGCCTCAACGAGCAGGGCAAAATCGCACGGCTGGATATTTCCGTGTAGCCATCGTGGCATACTGCCGCGCATGACTTTCGACTCTCCCCTAAGCGCCTGGCAACATGCCGTCGAGCACAAGGGCTTCATCCAGGATGAAGCCCAGGAGCACGCGGTCTGGGCGTTGCAAAAATGCCATGAAGCCCTGCACGCCGGTGCCCGTTCGGTCACCGGCGTTTACTTGTGGGGGCCGGTCGGGCGCGGCAAGACCTGGCTGATGGACCAGTTCCATCAAAGCCTGCGGGTGCCGGCCCGGCGTCAGCACTTTCATCACTTCATGGGCTGGGTCCATCAGCGCTCGTTTCAACTGACCGGCATCGCCGATCCGCTGCGGGCATTGGCCCGGGAACTGGCGGCCGAAGTGCGGGTGCTGTGCTTCGATGAGTTGTTCGTCAATGACATTGGCGATGCGATCATCCTCGGCCGGTTGTTCCAGGTGATGTTCGACGAAGGCGTGGTGGTGGTCTGCACCTCCAACCTGCCGCCGGATCAGTTGTATGCCGACGGATTCAACCGTGACCGCTTCCTGCCGGCGATCACGGCGATCAAGCAGCATATGCAGGTGGTCGCGGTGAACGGCGCCGAGGACCATCGTTTGCATCCGGGCGCCCTCGAGCAGCGCTACTGGGTGGCGGCGCCGGAGCAGGATTGCGCGCTGGCCGGGGTGTTCGATGCGTTGGCGGGCGGGCAGGACGCCAGCTCCGAGGCGGTGCCGGTCGGCTACCGCGCCTTGAATGTCGTGAAGGCCAGCGAGTCCGTGTTGTGGTGCCGTTACGCGGATCTGTGCGAGCAACCGTTCGCGGCCATGGACTTCATCGCGCTGTGCGACACCTACCGGGCTATTCTGTTGAGTGAGGTGCCGAACCTGAGCGCGCAAAAGCGTGAAGGGCGGATCGCCCGTGGCACCGAAGACGGTGCCGAGCGGGTAGTGGCCGGGGATCGCGAGTTGCCGCAACTGTCGGTGCACGATGACGGTGTACGGCGCTTCATTGCGCTGGTCGACGAGTGCTACGACCGCAAGGTGCCGCTGTACATCGAGGCCGATGTGCCGATGGACGCGCTGTACACCGAGGGTTATCTGGAATTCCCGTTCCGCCGGACCCTCAGCCGCTTGCAGGAGATGCAGTTGCAACGCTTTGCCGACACTTGATGCACGGAGGGTGCGACATGACTCAGCCACTGTCCCATCACTTGCTGACCCAGGCTTATCAGAACGCCTGGGCCAACCATCGACTGGCCAAAGCCTGGCGGCAACTCGACGATGCACAACTGGCGGCGCCCAGGGTGAGTTTCTTCCCGAGCCTTCGCCTGACCCTCAATCACATCCTCACCTGCGACTGGTTCTACGTCGATGCGCTGGAGCGCGAGTTGCGCGGTGATGAGCCGCATCCCGATTGCTATGTGTTTTTCAACGTGGATGAACCCTTCACCGAGGCGCAGGCCTTGCGCCGTGAGCAGGCCCATGTCGATCGCCGCTTGATCGCTTATTGCGAGCAGCTGCGCGATGCCGATCTGGGGCGCATCGTCACCATCGCCCGCGACACGCCGCAGCACGACAGCCGTCTGCGTATGATTTCGCACCTGTTCGAACACCAGATCCACCATCGTGGTCAGGTCCACGCCATGCTCAGCGGCACACCGGTGAAACCGCCGCAACTGGATGAGTTCTTCTGTGTCGGCGAGTCCGGTTTGCGGGCCGAGGATTTCGCCGAACTGGGCTGGACGGAAGAACTGATCTGGGGCCACTGAAACGGCTGGGTTGTGGCCGGGGGCCGCCTCGCGCTAAGGTCGGACAGCCTATCAGTGCGTATCAAACGTGCCGGGGCCCCGTGCGATCGAGGAAGGAAATGGATTCCGCAGAGATTCTTGTGCTTCAAGCCAGCTATACCAATCCGGTGCATGCCGAGGCCATCGGTGTGGTGCTCAATCATTACGCCGAAGACCCGATGGGCGGCGGCCATCCGATTGCCCCTGAACTGCTGCAGCAACTGCCCGCAGAACTGGCCAAGCGGCCTCACGCGTTCAGTGTCCTGGCCTTTGTCGGCGGCGAACCGGCAGGGCTGGTGAACTGCTTTGAAGGGTTTTCGACCTTTGCCTGCAAGCCGCTGGTCAACGTCCATGACGTGTCGGTGGTGACGAAATTTCGAGGCCTGGGGCTGAGCCAGAAAATGCTGCGCAAGGTCGAGGACATCGCCCGTCAGCGCGGTTGCTGCAAGATCACCCTGGAAGTGCTTGAAGGCAACGCTGTGGCGCAGGGCTCTTACGCCAAGTTCGGTTTTGCACCGGGCATGTTCGACCCGAGTCACGGGCGCATGCTGTTCTGGATCAAGGAATTGCAGGCATAAAAAAAGGCGCCCGAAAAGGGCGCCCAACTGTCATCTGCGAAGCCAGAGCGGAGCCATCGCAGGTCCATCGGTAAACCTGTCTACATCAAGGACGGTAATGTTCGGTGACCTGCGCGGTCTGGTCGTCCGGGACGCGAAGCTCGTTGGCTTTCGTGTCTGTCTGCTGGCTTTGTTCGGTGTGGACCGGGAAGTTTTCCCAGTGATATCGCATCCGCTCGGCACCGCCCTCGGCGAAAGCGCCGGCGGATGCAATAGCGAGTAGACCGGCAAGGATTGCAGTCGTGGTTTTCATGGTGCCTCCTACGAAAAAAGTCGGAGCCGTTCATCCATGAATCAGAACCTCGGGGCGCAGTGTCCGTCGAGGGCATTAACCAAGGGTTAACGCGCGTTCCGTGCAGGTTTTACCGAATGTTTCCAAGGGTGGCGGACGAAGGCTGCACGCGCCGCTGATGCGTGCAGCTCGCGGGGAAGGGCGTCAGAGTTTCCAGTCGAGGCTCAGCGTCACCGTGCGCGGATCGCCCCAGAACACGCCGTTGTAGAAGCCGACGTTGTCGTAATACTTCTTGTCAAACAGGTTGTCGACGTTCAGCGATGCCGACAGGTGTTTGTCGAACTCGTAACGCGACATCAGCTTGACCACCGAATAGGCGCCCTGACTGATTCGTGTCCGTTCGGTGATGACCCGGCCATTGGCACCGCGTCCGACCGGGCGGTTGGAATTGCCGTAGACGTCACTCTGCCAGTTCACCGCGCCACCCACGGTCAGGGCGCTCCAGTCGCCGGGCAAGCGATACGCGGTGGAGAGGCGGAGCATGTTCAGCGGCTGGTTGGTGTTGGTGCGGTTTTTCTCGCCGTTGAGCGCGTGGGTGTAGGTGTACCCGGCGGTCATGTTCCAGCCGTCATGGATTTCGCCCGAGAGCTCGGCCTCAAAACCGTTGACCTTGTTGCCTTTGCCGCCGCTCTTGTAGAACTCCTCACCGGTGACCGGATCCGGTGGTACCGAGTCGTCGAGCTCGGCGACGTTGTCCTGCTTGCTCCAGAACACGGCCGTGGCCAGGTTCAGGCGCTCGTCCAGCAGGCTGCCCTTGAGGCCTATTTCATAGTTGCTGCCGACCACCGGCTCAAGGAATTTGCGATTGGCGTCGCGGTATTCCTGAGGGTTGAAGATGTCGGTGTAGCTGGCATACACGGTGTATTCGGGCGTCAAGTCGTAGAGCAGCCCCGCGTATGGCGTCCACATATCGTTGTGTTGCTGGCGGCTGGCGTCGACCGCGCTCACTTGCCGATTGTCGTCATACGTATTGTCGGCTTTTGACGCTTTCCAGCTGCCGTAGCGGCTGCCGAGTACCGCATGCAAGTCATCGGTGAAACTCAGGCGAGTGGCCAGATAGCCGGCTTTCTGGCGGGTGCTGGAGGTGGAGCCGGTCAAACCTGTGACGGTGTCGGGGAATTTGGCGATATCGCCCATGTATTTCCAGTCGCGAATCCGCCCGTAACCCGGTGGAAACGTGCCGTCGATCGTATAAGGGGAGCGCTCGCTGCGCTCGGCCTCGCCATAACCGAACATCATCTCGTGTTCGCGACCGAACAGCGCATAGGGGCCCGACACGTTGAAGTCATAGGTCTTCATTTTTTGCGTGCCGATCATGTGTGATATGTAGGCTGCCATCCCGCTGCGGTCGTCTGCGGGAAAACCGGTGCCGCCGTAGTAGACCTTGCCGTCGGTATCGCTCTGGCGATGGGTGTACGCCGCTTTTAAGTGCCAGCCGCCCGCCAGTGCCTGATCGAGGGTGGCGAAAGCGGTCTTGTCCTCGATCGGCCATGAACTCCATGACGTTGCCATGTTGGTCGAGCGGCCCAGACCGGCCTTGCCGCCGTCGGCATTCCAGTAGGGCACCGTGCCCCATGAGCTGCCTTGTACGTGCTTGTTCTGATAGTCATAGCCGACCGCGAGCACGGTCGATTCCGTCAGGTCGCCTTCGAGAATGCCGTAGCCGACTTCCCGTTGCAGCGCGTAATGGTCGCGAATTGACTGGCTGTCGCGATACGCCAGCACGCTGCGTCCGCGCAAACGGCCGTCGAAAGCAAGCGGGCCGCCCACGTCCACGTAGCTGTAGTAATCGTCATAACTGCCGCCGCTGACCCCGGCCAGCGCCTGCAATTGCGCGGTAGGGCGCTTGCGCACCATGTTGATGGTGGCCGAAGGATCACCTGCGCCGGTGGTCAAGCCGGTGGCACCCCGTACCACTTCGATGCGGTCGTAGATGATCGTATCGGAATCGGACTTCATCCGGCTGAAGGTGTTGAGCATCCCGTCGATCTGGAAGTTGTTGATCGAGTAGCCGCGAGACGAATAGTTGACCCGGTCTGAATCGTAATGCTGAACCACAACACCCGTGGTCTGGCTCATGGCTTCGGACAATGTACCGAGCTTGAAATCATCCATCTGCTGGCGGGTCACCACGGACACCGATTGCGGGGTTTCCTTGATCGACAGGTTCAACCGCGTGGCCGTGCTCATGGCGCCGGTGGTGTAGGAAGCGGTGTCTTCAGTCGTACTGCCCAAGCCTTGGGCGGTGACGTTGGTGGAGGCCAGTTCGAGTGCCGGAGCGGCGGCCTCAGGCTGTTTTTCGGCGTCGGTTTCAGCCAGCAGATCCGGGCTCAATGCAGCACTGCACAGGCCCAGGGTGAGGGTCATGGAACGGGTGATGGGCGCGAACATCGCAGCCGACTCCTTGTCTTCGAGAGAAAATTTCCTTTGGTTCAAAGACGAAGAGGGGGAGTGCGATTTAGTAACAAACGAGAAATATTGTCATTCGAGGTGTTGCGAGAGCATGAAAAAAGGGCCGTTTCCGGCCCTTTTCAGGTTATTGCTTGACGACTTCCTTCGGCGCTTCGTCGGGCTTTTTCGGCTTCATCAGGCTGAAGTCGATCAAGGCTCGCTGCTCACGTTCGTAAGGGTTGCCGATCAGCAGCGGACGCTGTTTGAAGCTGTCGCTGACCACGCTTTTGCTGCGGTCCAGTTCATCGAAGCTCAAACCCGCCAGGTCTGCCCAGGTGTGGATCAGATGCGCGCTGCTGTAAGGCCGGCTCAAGTCTGCGGCGAAACTCCAGTCGTGGTTTTCACGCCACTTCGGCGATGCCCACGCCATGAACGGAATGGTGTACATCGGCGCGGTCGGTTTGTTTTCGTTACGGCCCAGGGTGTTGTGGCCCGCCGAGTCGAACACGTCTTCACCGTGGTCGGAGAGGTACAGCAGGAAGCCGTTCGGATCGGACTTGGCGTAGTCCTTGATCAGGCTCGAGACCACGAAGTCGTTGTACAGCACTGCGTTGTCGTAGCTGTTGTAGGTCGGCACCTGGTCATCACGCACACCGGCCGGCACGCCGTTGCGGTCCTGGAACTTGTCGAAGGTCGGTGGATAACGGTACTGGTAGCTCATGTGCGTGCCGAGCAGGTGCACAACGATCAGCTTGCGCGGTGCCGGATCGGTCAGGGCCTTGTTGAACGGCTCGATCACGTCGCCGTCGTACTGCGCGGCGTTCTGGTTGCGGTTGTTGTTCAGGTACACCTGCTCGTCGGCCTGTTCGGAGAAGGTCGTGAGCATGGTGTTGCGCTTGGTCATGGTCTGCTGGTTGGTGATCCAGAACGTCTTGTAGCCGGCCTGTTTCATCATGCTGACCAGCGAAGGCGTGGACAGGTACAGATCCGGGTTCTCTTCGTCGGCGAAGGTCAACACCTGCTGCAACGCCTCGATGGTGTACGGGCGCGGGGTGACGACGTTATCGAAGACCGAGAGTTGATCCTTGAGCTTGTCAAGTTCCGGTGTGGTCTTGCGCTGATAGCCATAGAGGCTCATGCGCTGACGGTTGGTCGACTCGCCGATCACCAGCACCAGGGTCGCAGGCTGATTGGCGCCAGCGTCCTTGAGGTTGTGCAGCGGCGGGATCTTGCTCGCGCTGTCGAGCATGCCCTGCATTTCGCCCAGGGTCTCGAGGTAACGGTGATAGGCCACGGCCATCTGCCAAGGCACGGCCGGTTCGATGCGGGTTTCGAACTTCTCGAAACCGCCGGCGAAGCTGCCGGTGCGCTGGGTCTGCTTGATCAGCGGATAACCGACCACCGCGATCAGAATCGCCATGGCTGCCACGAAGGCCCGGCCACGCGGCATGTAGACCGGACGCAGGCGGGTCCACAGGAAGTAGGCGAACGCCGTGTGAGCGAGGAACGCGGGGATCATCCACCAGGCAAAGTACTGGGTCATGTACTCGCCGGCTTCCGACACGTTCGACTCGAACATGATGAAGATGACGCTCTGGGAGAACTCCTGCTGATAAATGAAGAAGTAACCCAGACTGGCCATCGAGCAGGCCCACAACACCACGCCGATCAGGGCGGCGAGCAGACGGGTGCGTTTGGGGAACAGCAGCATCGGTGCCAGCCACACCGCGCTCATCACGAACGCCTGGCGGAAGCCGGAGAATCCGGAGGTGCCGGTCAGCTGGATCAGCAGTTGAGTGATACCGGAGAAGTACCAGAAGAAAACAAACAGCCAGAGGAACCCGGCCCAGTCAAAACCTGCCGCAGCAGTTTTGCTGCGTTTGAACAATGCCATTCAGCACTCCAACTCGATCACCATTACCACCGCCGGGACGTTTCATGAACCAGAGCATGAAAACCGACGAACGGAAGCCGCGCGCAGACACGCACGACAGAATGGGCCGGAGTATCAACAAGCGAATGTGAAAACTTCGTTAGTTGCCGCAAATGGCAGAGAGCGGATCATGTCGGGAACAGCAGGGCAGCGGCTCCCGGATCAGGCGGGCGGTCAGGCGTGGGGTAAGCGCTGTACGCGGGGCAGAGGCTGCGGCTCAAGGCCCTGGGTCATCAGGCGCAATTGCGCCAACTCTTGTTTAAGCTGGTCGCGTTCGTCTTTCAACTGACGCAGTTCATCGCGACGGATCGTGACATACAGGGTTTGTGGCGGCATTGCTGTGTGTACTGTGCCCATTGCTCACCTCGCAAATGGCGTGTCTCAACTGCAGGTCAGCCCCGGTTTCGAGCCTTGACCTGCTATCGGCGCCGATTTTGGTTTCTTTTGCCCGTGAATGGAACTTTTTTATTTTTCATGGTCGTTGTGTCTTCGGCACGTTTCCCGACGTTATCAGTCTGGATCGGGCACAATGCCCGGAAACTTCACACCGACGCTCTGGACTAACCTCCATGAGAGCGTTGGGCTATAACCTTTGACACACTTTTATTTGTAGTAAGGAGCATCAGCACATGCAACTCGGGATTATTGGACTGGGCCGCATGGGCGGCAATATTGCACGGCGTCTGATGCTCAACGGTCACACCACCGTTGTTTACGACCGCAATACCGCCTTTGTCGACACCCTGGCCGCCGAGGGCTCTACCGGAGTCGCCGATCTTCCTGCACTGGTCGCAGGCCTGGCCAAGCCGCGTGCCGTGTGGGTCATGCTGCCGGCCGGCGCGCCGACCGAAGACACCATCGAAACCCTGAGCACTCTGCTCGAGGCGGGCGACACTATCATCGATGGTGGCAACACCAACTATAAGGACGACATCCGCCGGGCCAAGACCCTGGCCGAGAAAGGCCTGCACTACATCGACGTCGGCACCTCCGGCGGCGTCTGGGGCCTGGAGCGTGGCTACTGCATGATGATCGGCGGCGATGCCGAGACCGTTAAGCGTCTGGACCCACTGTTCGCCGCTCTGGCGCCAGGCATGGGCGACATCCCGCGCACCAAGGACCGCAAGTCCGATGACTCGCGTGCCGAGCACGGCTACATCCATGCCGGTCCTGCCGGCGCCGGTCACTTCGTGAAGATGATCCACAACGGTATCGAGTACGGCATGATGGCGGCCTTCGCCGAAGGCTTCGACATCCTCAAGACCAAGTCCAGCGAGCGCCTGCCGGAAGATCAGCGTTTCGACCTGAACGTGGCTGACATCGCCGAAGTCTGGCGTCGTGGCAGCGTGGTGTCGTCGTGGTTGCTCGATCTGACCGCCGACGCCTTGGCCAGCGACCCGAAACTCGACGGTTTCTCGGGCTCCGTGGCTGACAGCGGCGAAGGCCAATGGACCATCGAAGCGGCCATGGAACAAGCGGTGCCGGTCCCGGTGCTGTCCAACTCGCTGTTCTCGCGCTACCGCTCCCGCGGCCAGGGCACCTTCGGCGACAAGATCCTCTCGGCCCAGCGTTTCGGCTTCGGTGGCCACGTGGAGACGCCTAAGAAATGACCCATACGATCCGCAGGAAATCCAAGGCAGACCCCGCGCCACCGACCACGCTGTTTCTGTTCGGCGCCCACGGTGATCTGGTCAAGCGCCTGCTCATGCCGGCGCTGTACAACCTGAGTCGCGACGGCCTGCTGGATGATGGCCTGCGGATCGTCGGCGTTGACCACAACGCCATCACGGATGAAGCCTTCGCCAAAAAGCTCGAAGACTTCATCCGCACCGAAGTGGCGGCGAAGGTCGGCAAGGGCGATCAGATACTTGATCCGGCCTTGTGGGCCAAGCTCGCCAAAGGTATCAGCTACGTCCAGGGCGACTTCCTGGACGACAGCACTTATTCCGCGCTGGCGGCGAAAATCGCCGACAGCGGCACCGGCAACGCGGTGTTCTATCTGGCCACCGCGCCGCGTTTCTTCAGCGAAGTGGTGCGCCGTCTCGGCAGCGCCGGTTTGCTGGAAGAAAACCCCGAAGCATTCAGAAGGGTGGTGATCGAAAAACCGTTCGGCTCCGACCTGCAGACCGCCGAGGCGTTGAACGCCTGCCTGCTCAAGGTCATGTCGGAAAAGCAGATCTACCGGATCGATCACTATCTGGGCAAGGAAACCGTGCAGAACATTCTGGTCAGCCGGTTCTCCAACAGCCTGTTCGAAGCGTTCTGGAACAATCACTACATCGACCACGTGCAGATCACCGCCGCTGAAACCGTTGGCGTCGAGACCCGTGGCAGTTTTTACGAACACACCGGCGCCCTGCGGGACATGGTGCCCAATCACCTGTTCCAGTTGCTGGCGATGGTGGCGATGGAGCCACCGGCCGCGTTCGGCGCCGATGCGGTGCGGGGCGAGAAGGCTAAGGTGGTCGGGGCGATCCGCCCGTGGACCATTGAAGAGGCGCGGGCCAACTCGGTGCGCGGTCAGTACGGCGCTGGCGAAATCGACGGCAAACCACTGGCCGGTTATCGCGAAGAAGCCAACGTCTCGCCCGAAAGCACCACCGAAACCTACGTGGCGCTCAAGGTGATGATCGACAACTGGCGCTGGGTTGGCGTGCCGTTCTACCTGCGCACCGGCAAGCGCATGAGCGTGCGCGACACCGAGATCGTCATCTGCTTCAAACCGGCGCCGTATGCGCAGTTCCGTGACACCGAGGTCGATGAGTTGCAGCCGACCTACCTGCGCATCCAGATCCAGCCCAACGAAGGCATGTGGTTCGACCTGCTGGCGAAACGGCCGGGGCCGGCGCTGAACATGGCCAACATCGAACTGGGCTTCGCCTACAAGGATTTCTTCGAAATGCAGCCGTCCACCGGCTACGAAACGCTGATCTACGACTGCCTGACCGGTGACCAGACGCTGTTTCAGCGCGCCGACAACATCGAGAACGGCTGGCGTGCGGTGCAACCGTTCCTCGATGCCTGGCAACAGGACGCGAGCGTGCAGAGTTATGCCGCGGGCGAAGACGGGCCTCAGGCTGCCGATGATCTGCTGACTCGCGATGGTCGCGTCTGGCATGGTCTCGGATGAGTGAGCCGATCCGTTTTCTGTTGAGCGACATGGACGGCACGCTGTTGCTGCCCGATCACAGTTTGAGCCAGCGCACCATTGATGCCGTTCGTGCGCTGCGTGAGGCGGGCGTGTTGTTCAGCCTCGCCACCGGGCGCCCGCCCAAAGCCATGTTGCAGCAGATCGAAGCCCTGGGCGTCGATCTGCCGACCGCCGCCTTCAACGGCGGCACGATCGTCAACCCGGACGGCAGCATTCTGGTCGCACATTACCTGCCAGCCACAGCGGCACTTACGGCACTGGCGTTGTTTGCCGATCAGCCGGAGGTCGAGATCTGGGTGTTCAGCGGTGGTGACTGGCTGCTCAAGGATCCCCACGGACCGATGGTCCCGCGTGAGCAGCATGGCCTCGGTTATCCGCCGGTGGTGGTCGACAGTTTCGAGCCGTACCTGGAGCATATCGACAAGATCGTGGCGACCAGCAACAACACCGGACTGTTGATCGAGCTGGAGGCACGTTTGCTGGCGAAGGTCGAGGGCATGGCGCAGGTGTCGCGTTCGCAACCGGTGTATCTGGACGTGACGGCACTCGACGCCAACAAGGGCGCGGCTCTGGCTACTATTGCCGGTCATCTCGGCGTGCCGCTGGCGCAGACCGCAGCGATTGGCGATGGCGGCAATGATCCGGCGATGTTCCATGTCGCCGGACTGTCGATCGCCATGGGTCAGGCAGAAGACGCCGTGAAGCGTCAGGCGGACGTGGTGACCGGGCCGAACACCGAGGACGGTGTGGCTCAGGCCATCGAGAAATACATGTTACCGCTCTGATCGACGCATAAAAAAACGGGAGCCCAAGGGCTCCCGTTGTTGTTTCTACAGCCAGTAACTCACGGCATACCAGCCCAGCAACCCCATCACCACGGTGTAGGGCAACGCCATCCACACCATTCGCCCGTAGGACAACCGCACCAGCGGTGCAATCGCCGACGTCAGCAGAAACAGAAACGCAGCCTGACCATTGGGCGTCGCCACGCTCGGCAGATTGGTGCCGGTGTTGATCGCGATGGCCAGCGTCTCGAAATGTTCACGGCTCATATGGCCGGACAGGAATGCCTGTTTGACCTCGGTGATGTAGATCGTCGCCACGAACACGTTGTCACTGATCGCCGACAACAGACCGTTGGCGATGAACAGCATCCCCGGTTGCTGCTCGGCGGGCAATGCCAGCACCCACTGAATCAGCGGCACGAACAGTTGCTGATCATGGATCACCGCCACCACGGCAAAAAACACCACCAGCAAGGCTGTAAACGGCATGGCGTCCTTGAACGCGCTGCCCAGTCGATGCTCGTCAGTGATGCCGGTGAAAGCGGTGATCAGCACAATGACCATCAAACCGATAAGGCCCACTTCGGCGATGTGGAACGCCAGCCCGGCAATCAGGATCAATGCGGCTGCGCCCTGTACCAGCAGCGCGGCACGTTGACGCGGGGTGCGTTCGGCATCGTCTTCGCTGGCGTAATTGGCGAGAACGGCGCGGACGTTGTCCGGCAGCAAGGTGCCGTAGCCGAACCAGCGCAGCTTCTCCAGCAACATACAGGTCAACAGGCCGGCCACCAGCACTGGCAGGGAAACCGGTGCGACCTTGAGGAAAAACTCGGCGAAATGCCAACCCATCTCATGGCCGATCAGCAGGTTCTGCGGCTCGCCAACCAGCGTGCAGACGCCACCCAGCGCAGTGCCGACGGCGCCATGCATCAGCAGACTGCGCAGGAAAGCGCGAAATTGCTCCAGATCCTCATGATGCAGCTTGGGCAGGTGTTGATCGTCGCTGAATTCGCTGTCCTGACGCGGATCGTTGCCGGAGGCGACCCGGTGGTAGACCGAATAGAAACCGACGGCGGCGCTGATGATCACGGCGGTCACGGTCAGTGCGTCGAGAAAGGCCGAAAGAAACGCCGACAAGAAGCAGAACATCAGCGCCAGCAGCATCTTCGAACGCACGCCCAGCAGCAGGCGCGAGAACAGAAACAGCAGCAGATCCTTCATGAAGTAGATGCCGGCGACCATGAACATCAGCAGCAGAATCACCGGAAAATTGTGCTGCAACTCTTCGTACAGCGCCTGGGGTGTGGTCATCTTCAACAGCAGCGCTTCGATCAGCAGCAAGCCGCCAGGCATCAGCGGATAGCACTTGAGCGCCATGGCCAGGGTGAAAATGAATTCGATCACCAACAGCCAGCCAGCAGCGACAGGACCTGCCGACCACAGCACCACGGCGTTGAGAATCAGGAACCCGACGATGCACGCCTTGTACCAGCGGGGCGAATGCCCGAGAAAATTGTGCGCGAACGCCTGGGCCATCGAACCGGACATCGGTTGCTCCTTGCTTTAAGAAGCGCGCAAGTTGCCGTAAGCGTTGAGCAAGATCAAGCGCGGGAGGTTTCGATTTCCGGATTTGCCGTTTTATGGGTTCAGATAACGCACCACCACGGCGCGGTAGTTGCCATCCAGTGAATAACCGCCGACCAGAATTCCACCTTGCGGTTGCAGTGCCAGCGATGTGGCGGTGTCGAGACTGCGGCCCAGTCGCGTACGCAGCCAGCCGTGACCGGCACCGAAACTTTGGTCGAGACGACCGTCGGCCAGATAGCGGGCGACGATGAAATCAGCCTCGACCCCGCCAATCGTCGCGCCTGTCGCGATGAGTCGACCGTCCGACATACGTTGCGCAGCACTCCACTGGCAGCCGCTGGGGCCGATGTCCAACAGGTTGGGCTGACCGTTGTTGCAGTGCAGGTCTGGGCGACCATTGCTGTGAATTGACAGCGCCATGCACCGGATCGGGTCGCGGCTGCTGCCAAAGCAATGCAAACGGTCCATGGACTGGATGACCTGATTGACCAGCGCACTGTGCCCCTGGGCCTTGAAGGCCAGGAATCCGTCCAGCGCAAAGCGTTCGTCGAGCTGCCCGTCCGGCAGGTAACGTGCGAGCAGGCCTTCCTGGGGGAAGTCGATCGCGCCGGCCACCACGATTCGCCCGTCTTCCTGCAGCAACAAGCCCCCCAGCCAGGTGTTGAGCAGCAGGTGCCGGACCATCACAAAACCTCGACCATTGAAGGTTTCGTCAAGATTGCCGCTGGGCGTGACGCGGATCAGCATGCCGACATGGTCGGCCAATGAGCAGTGGTGGTTGGCAATCAACAGAATATGCCCGTCATCCTGGACGGCGAAATCGCAGGCTTCAGCCCCCGGAACGCCAGGCGGCAGCCAGGTGTCGCGGGTACCCATGGACAGGTCGCCGGGCAAACGCACGATTTTCCGGCCGTTGTCGCCGAAGTCCAGGGCGGGTCGGCCGTGCGCATCGAACAGCGCCAGGGCGGGCAACGTGCGATGTTCGGATTCGTAATGCAGACCTGCCAGCAGGATTCGCCCGTCAGGCAAGACCTGGAGCTTGCTGCCCGTGGCTTCGAAGCCGGAGGTGAACTGGCCGATCACGCTGCCCTGAAAGCCGAAGCCAAGATCCGCAGAGCCATCATCCAGTAGACGCGCCAGGCCGAAACGGCTGCCTTGAGGGGTGACGACCTTGGCGGCGACCAGGATGCGACCTTGCGGGTCGAGCGCTACGTGTTGAGTCAGGCTGGAAGTGCTGCCGGCAAAATAAACCTGAGCCACGCCGTTATTGGCAAATGTCTTGTCGAGTTGTCCGGCGTTATTCGCTAGCGCCGGGAGCGCAATAGCGGTCTGGGTTGACATGCATGCTTCTCCTTGCGAGTTGACCGATACCCGGGAGCCGGGTTGGCAACTGCATGAGCGAAACATTCAATCCCTGTAGACGCACAAGTACAACTGACAGAACTAACAGGTGGAGGGTCGTACTGTGCCAGAACAGTGTCTTTTGGAACCAGTCGCAAGCCTGCCAAGCATTCAGGTGCGAAAGTATTTGGGGAAGTTGTACAAGCAGGCTGAAGTTTAAAAAGATTCGGCAACTAACAGAAAAGGGCGGATGGCTCGAAAACCATCCGCATCGCCCTCGAATCAGTGCGGCATCGACCAGGATTGCAGTGCGTAACCCTCGTCGCTCAGTTCAGCGCGAGCCTGTTGCAACAGGTATTCAAGTTGAGCTGGATCGGAATAGGCACTGCTTGGAATGCGGGTGCGACCAATCTGCGAGTTGGTGCGGTCGATAACGGTCAGGCTCAGTTCGCCATTGCCGTCTTGTGGGGCCCAGGCCACGCATTGGAAAGGTTTAAATGCGTGGTTGGCAATCAAAAGAGCTTCGTTGATACGGAGCGGGGCGGTCATGGGGTCTTCTCTCTATAGTGCCCAATCAAGTGATGTGCCGTCGGTTGGGCTTACCGTTCGGCGAGTTACTTGTACTGATGCACGCAACCCGCTGGCGGGTCACACAGAATTTGAAGAAATTTCGACTTTCTTACATACAATCAGTCATCCGACAGTTTTTGAAAGCCTGGTGAAAGATTCAAGTCGATAGCTAACTAATAAAGCAGCTTCTTATAACTGCTTCCCTTGTACATCTATAAGCAATCGATACAAGGCGCCGTCAAATTCTTGCTAATGTTACAGCCAGGTCTGCCAAATGACTGTTTTTACAATCATTTCCTATAATTTGGCGCCAAGGAACAGTCATGAGCGAAGCGCCTGCATTACGACGTTTATTGGTCGTCGACCCTTGTGACGACTGTCACCGATTACTGCCCGGATTACGCGCTGTCGGCTGGGACGTAGACAGTTGCAGCCTGGAAAATGCCGCTGACCGCAGTTGCGATGTCGGCCTGTTGCGCTTGCAACCTTTTCACCTGGAACGTCCCGAGGCGGTCAAGGAACTGATCAGCCGCAGCGGCACCGAATGGATCGCCGTACTGAATCAGGAAGTGCTGCGCCTGCAGAATGTCGGGGATTTTGTCTGCGAATGGTTTTTCGATTTTCATACCTTGCCGTTCGACGTGTCGCGGGTGCAGGTCACCCTCGGCCGGGCGTTCGGCATGGCACGCCTGCGTGGCCAGGGCACGATTCACGTTGATCAGCCGGAACACGAGTTGCTGGGTGACAGCAAACCGATTCGCGAGCTGCGCAAACTGCTGAGCAAACTCGCACCCACTGAGTCGCCGGTGCTGATACGTGGCGAAAGCGGGACCGGTAAGGAACTGGTCGCCCGCACCTTGCATCGGCAATCGCAACGGCACAGCAAACCGTTCGTGGCCATCAACTGCGGGGCGATTCCCGAGCATCTGATCCAGTCCGAGCTGTTCGGCCACGAAAAAGGCGCGTTCACCGGCGCCCATCAGCGCAAGGTCGGACGCATCGAGGCGGCCAACGGCGGCACCCTGTTTCTGGACGAAATCGGTGATCTGCCACTGGAACTGCAAGCCAATCTGCTGCGCTTCCTCCAGGAAAAACACATCGAGCGAGTCGGCGGCAGCCAGCCGATCCCGGTGGATGTCCGGGTATTGGCGGCCACCCACGTCGACCTGGAAGCCGCGATCGAGAAAAAACGCTTCCGTGAGGACTTGTACTACCGGCTGAATGTGCTGCAAGTCGTGACCGCGCCATTACGTGAGCGCCATGGCGACCTGTCGATGCTGGCCAACCACTTTTCCCATTTCTACAGCCATGAAACCGGCCGTCGTCCGCGCAGTTTCAGCGAAGACGCCTTGATCGCCATGGGTAAACACGACTGGCCGGGCAATGTCCGTGAGCTGGCCAACCGTGTACGCCGGGGCTTGGTGCTGGCCGAAGGGCGGCAGATCGAGGCCCGTGACCTGGGGCTGATCAGCCAACAGTCGATTGCCACACCGATGGGCACCCTCGAAGACTACAAGACCCGGGCCGAACGCCAGGCGTTGTGCGATGTGTTGAACCGGCACAGCGACAACCTCAGCGTGGCCGCCAAAGTGCTGGGGGTTTCACGGCCGACGTTCTACCGCTTGCTGCATAAACACCAGATCCGCTAGGGCGCGGTGCTTCTTCCGGCAAGAAGCTGAAAAGGCCCGCTGCGATGCAAGTCGCAGTGGGCCTTTTCATAGTGTCGCGGTTTAGAAGTAGTACGGGAATTTCAGGCTGAAGGAAAAGTCCGGGGCATCGTCGGTCATGCCGATGGACAGGTTGGGTACGATGGTCAGGTTGTCGGTGGCCGCAATGGTCATGCCGACGTTGAAGTAACCGGCGTTGGCGTCACTGGACACCACCGATTCCCAGTCCGCGCCATCCTGTTTCAGCTTGCTCTTGCGTTGTACAAGGTCAGAGACCGAGAACGACATACTCATTTTTTCGTTCAGTGCGAAGGCTATGCCTGCGCCGATCTGGAAGCTGTCGCCGATACGGACCTTGCCCGGGGTTTTCTGGTTGACCGTGGAACTGATGTCGTCAAACGATTCCTCCAGGTTGTGGGTGTAGGACAAGCTGCCGAACAACACGGCCGGGTCAAACGTCTTGACCAGCGAAACACCCGGGGTGATCGACCAGACGCCGTTGCCGGTCGGCAGGGTGTCAGGCACGAACAGGTTGGTGTTGGCGTCGGTCTGACGCAGCTTGATACCGAACGGGTCCTTGCCGGTCGGGGCTTTCACCCGCAGGGTGACCACCGCGTCCGGGGTGTTGGCCGACTCGTCCAGGAACTTATAGGCGATGCCGAAGTTGACGTCGCCAATGGTCGGATCCCGCGAAACATCCTGTTCCGTGGTGACGTTGGCTGCGCCCTGATTGCCGCCGCCCGACTGATAAGTCGAATCGCGATACACGACCGGCACGTTCACGTCGAACTGCCAGCGGTTATCGAAGTTGTAGCGGCCCGTCAGGTCGAGGGTCCAGGTATCGGCCTTGATCCGGTCGAGGTTGATGTTGCCCAGAAAGATCGAGTCCAGTGCCAGGAAGCCGTTGAGAATCAGCTGGCGAGTGTCATAACGCGAATAGGTTATGCCGGTTTCAAAGCTGAACTTGCCGCCGCCAAAGAAGCCGCTGGCCTCGTCGTACAGGTTGGACACACTCTGTGCAGGTTGCGAATCGTCGGCAAGCGACTGGCCGTAAGAAGCGCCACTGCCCCCGGCGGCGCCCCCCGACGCTGCTGCGGCCCCGGTACCTGTGGCCACTTTCGGATTGCCTTTCATGTCGGCTGGCGATTTGGCCAAGCGTTTCGGTGGTGGGGAAGCCGGTTGATCTTCGACCTGGCGGACCCGTTGCTCGAGTACCGCCAGGGCTTTTTGTTGTACTTCGTATCGTTGCTTCAGCTCCAGAAGTTCCTGTTTCAGGGTCTCCACATCCGCATCGGGTGCTGCTTGCAGCATCGCCGCGGGTAGAAGAGTACTCAAACATACAGCGGCACGCAGTGATACTGATCGATACATGAATAAGCCGTCCCTTTAAGCCCAATGATCGAGACTCAGCGTAGTTCAATATCCGATATTGCGTAGTGCTCTGAGTTGACTCAAATTGCAGTCAAGCGCGCCGGCGCTCATGCCGTTATTACTAAGGACAACATTGAGTTGCGTCAGGTTGTTGACGACGTTTGCATTACCGAGCAAACGGGTGTTTTGCAGCAGCCCGCCCTGGGCTACCTGTTGCAGGGCTGTGCCCTGATTGCCTGCGGCCTGGATGGCCATTTGCACGCCACCACCGGTGGCCGAAACAGCGACGCTGCCGGCGGCATTACTGCCGGAAATCGTTTGTCCGGCCATCAAGGCTTGCCCTTGAGCCGGTATCAGCGCCGGTGCCTGGTTGGCTTCCGAAACGTTGATCGCAACGTTGTTGTAGGCCGAGTTGCCGTCGCCGGCGGCGCGAACGCTTTGTGTCACGCCTTGGGAACTGTTGAGTCCTGCGCCACCAATGACTGAGCCGGTACCCGTTTGCAGGGTGCTGCCGTTACCGGTTTCCTTGATGGTCGAGACATAGAATTCGGGTTTTACGGTTGCTGCCTGTAGTTGCATCGCGGTTGAGGCCCCGATCAGATCTCCGCTGGCGTTGCGCCAGGTACTGCTCATGACGATGCCGAAGCTGATGATCCGCCCCGGCATGACATAACGACCGCGAAGCTGTGACAGCTCCGAATCCTGGATTTCGATGGGTTTGAATCCTGCATTGGCATAGCCTGAAGCACTCGCTGCCAGGCAGGCAGCGGCCAGCCAGTATGAGGTTTTCATCTGCTGCTCCCGGGACATCCAGCCCCATTCTTTATAATCGGCGATTAAAAGAAGTCGCTCTGTATGAACCCGAAGTCCATCAATTCAGCATCTTTGACGGGGTTGAAGTTATCCAGCTTGTTCTTGGCGGTCAGCGGTGCCGGAGGACTGCGTAATGCATTGGTCTTGTCGTATCCGGGGCCGACGATGGCAAAGACAATGCCGTTCCAACCTTTGACAAAGTCATCATGTTTGTAGCGTTTATGGCCGAGAACCGGGTCTCCGATGTAAACCCAATCCTTGTCCGCTCGCTGCAGCACGACGAAATGCTTGTAGCCGCGAATTTCCATCAGTACCACCACCGGGATAGTGACCGCGTCGAGTTTTTCCGGTGGAATCTTGTAGCCCCTGGCGCGCATGCCGATGCTTTCTATGTAGCGCTTCATGTCCAGCATGGAAAAACCTTGAGTACGGACAAGGTCCTGGTCAGCGTTGACCAGCATGCCTTTGATGATGTGCTCTTCATCGACGTCGAGCCAATAAGCCTGGCGCAGTACCGTAGCCAGTGCGGCGGCGCCGCAGCTGAAATCGGTTTTTTGTTCGACGATGTCGGAAAACTTGCGCTCACGAATGCTTTGCACGTTTTTGTAGACCAGTACGCCACCGGGCAGGGCAGCCACGGGCATCTGGGCAGCCTGGGTCAGACCAGAGAGGCAAAGCAGGGCGAGGAGGGCAGTCTTACGCATGATCGATACGCCTTTGCGGACTGAGGAAAAGCCCCGTTTCCGGGGCTTTCGTTTCGATCGCGATTACATGCAGGCTTTGCAACCTGCAGCGATGGACAGCGAGTTGCTTTGTTGGTTGCCAACGCCAGCAGCGTTGTTGAAGCCACCGTTACCCGACCAGCCATTGCCAACGTTGGTCATGCTGGCATTGTTGGTGACAGGGTTTTTCCAGCCGTCTGGGGTCATCACTTGTTGAGTGGTTACGCCAGCCAGACCGAAGACACCCACAGCAACGAAGTCAGATTTCTGATCTTTGCCGCCGCCGTTGCCGCCGTGGCCTCTGTCGTCGTTGCCATAACCGCCGTGACCATGACCATGATCATCGTCTTTGGTGGTTGCGGTGCCTGCGGCCACGAATACGCCGCCTGCGGTAAATGTGCCAGTGAGCGTATCTTTTTTGTAGGTCTGGGTGCCGTTGTTGGCCACTTGAAGACCGGTGGTGCTTTGGTTGGCGGCGGCAGCGGCTTGCGCTACACGACCACCGGACACAGCGATTGCCAGGTTGTTTTTCTGTTGGTTGAAGTTGCCGGCAGCGTTGTTCACGCCAATGTTACCCGAGCCGCTGTTGCCGACGTTGTTCAGGCTGGCGTTGGCAGTGCTGGAGTAGTTGGCGACACCGTTGTTGGTGTTGACTTGAGTCGCGCTGGAGGCGGATACGGCGGAGCCGAAGATGAAGCTTTCGTCAGCGGTTGCCAGAGCAGCGGCGTTGTCTTGTTGGTTGCCATCGCCAGCGGCGTTGTTCACCCCGATGTTGCCGTTGGCGCCATTGACGGCATTACTCACGCCAGCGTTGTTTTGGGTGCCCTGGTTCAACACGGTGTTACCGCTGTTGTTTTGCACATCAAGCACTGCGGCACCGGCGCCTGCGCCGATTTGCAGCAGTTCTTCCAGGGTTGGGCCTTTTGGATCATGGTCATGACCATGCCCATTGCCGTGCCCGTTACCATGACCGTGATTGTTATCATCACGACCGCCTGCCTGTGCTGCGATTGCCATCACTGCTGCGAGAGCGAAAACCAGTGGTTTGAGGGCCATTGTAGGTTTCATGGTGTTTCTCCGTCGTGCTTATTAGTTGGTTAAGTGTTGGTACTTTCTAATTGCACTGCTTCTTGTTTGGGTCAGTCAGCGACCCGGATGCTCAGGGTGTTAGCCATTCGGTTCCCCACCCCGGCACTCTGGTTCACCTGGATTACCCCTCGGCTGCCGGTGAAGGCCTGATCACTTGTCGTGACCTGGCGACTGCCGGGTGAGGTACCAGTTGCTCCTGAGCTCGGTAACAACGCCACGTTCTGTTGGGAAAGGGCGCTATCGTCAACGCTCTGCGGCGCAGCACTGATGCTGATGCGCATGGCGTTGGCCATCTGGTTGTTGGCCCCGGAACCCTGGTTCACGCCCAGTGCACCGTTGCCGTTACTGAATGAGGTACCGCCGATGGTGGAGCTCGCGTTGATCGAGCGGTCGGCGGGGGTATCGAGTTTCTGGTGAATGGTGGTGGTGGCGCTGGCCGACGTGCCGATGGCAATCGACTTGACGTTGGTCTGTTGCTGTTGGTCGCCGGCGGCCTGGTTGACGTTGAAGTTGCCGTTGTACTGCACGCCGGAGTTCTGAATGTTGGCGCTGTCCACGGCGCTCGGATCGGCCATGACGCTGGTGCAGCCAAGCAGAGCAAGCAGGAGCAGGGAACGATTCATCTTATTGGCCTCCGGCCATGCGGGTCAGCGGAGCCAGACCGGTGCTGAGGGAGCGGTTGATGGTGTTGGAAATCGTGCCACCGCTACCGCCGCCATGACCGGCTCCCATGCCGGGCAGACCGTTTGGATTGGTCAAGACGTTGGTGCCGGGCAGGCTTGACCCTACGGCCATGTTTCCGCGAATGGACGCACCACTGGCTACACTGGCAAATTCACCGTCACTGAGTTCGGTGCTGGTCATTGCCTGGTCGATGCGGCCGGAAGGGTTGGCATTCACGGTGGTCGGGTAAGGGTCTTTGCCGGGAGCGCTGCGTCCGATGGGGATGGGCTGGACGTCGCGATTGAGCACGATCACGCCATTGCCTTCGGCCTGAACGTTGAAACTGAGGAAAGTGCTGGCAGCTGATCCGATCAGCAGAAGGCAAGTGAAGGCTTTATTGAAATTTCCCACGGCGGCAATTCCTTCTTCAGTGGGCTGGGCCTGGTCAGCGTTGTGAAGGAGAGAGCGAAAGCTGTGCCGCTTTTTAAATATTCAAGGATCTCAATGGGTTGGATGGATGGCGTGCAGCCTTGATACAAAAGCTGTTTCACGATTGAAACAACCCTCTGTCGGTGCGGGTGGCTATAGTCGTTGCAAAGCTCTGGAACAAGGGTTTGCGAGCATGTGTTTCACAGGCGTAACAAGTCGGGTGACAAAGCGATGAAGGCCGTTGAGACGGGCACTTTGCACCCGAGGGAGTGTTTCAGGATCGGACACTTTAGCCCCAAAGCAGGGGAAACCGACCCGGGAAACGGGGGTCAGCCTTGCAGCAGGTTTCGCACGGCGTCGAAAGCTTGGATCTGCCGTGCGGCCCAGTCGCCCTGAATGATCCGGACCGGTTGGCGATGCTGCTCCAGCCAGGCCTTTGTGGCGTTGTAGAACGCCAGTCGTTCACTCAGTTGCGGCTGGCAGCGTTGGCCATCGTCAGTCCAGTCGATCTGCTCCGGGGAGAGCAACAGGTGCAGGTCGTAATGGCGGGCCAAAAGCTCTGTTTCCAACCAGGCCGGGCACTCGCCGAACAATGTCTGGCTCCACAGCATATTGCTCAGCAGGTGCGTGTCGAGGATCAGCAGCGGCGGTTGTTGCGCTCGTGCGTCGTCTTCCCATTGCAACTGGCCGCGAGCGATCTCGGGGATATCGGCGAGGCAGGTGTCCCGTGGGTTCTGCTCGATGAACCAGCGCACGTACTCGTCCACCCGCAGGCCGCCGAACTGTTGCTGAAGACCGGCCGCCAGCCAGCTCTTGCCGCTGGACTCCGGCCCGGTGAGGACGACGACTTTCATGTGCGTAACGCCGGATCGGCGCGCCATTCCCGCCAGCCCAGCACCGCGATCAGGGTGAACAAGGCGTACAACGCTGCGGTGAGGTAAAGCGCCTTATAAAGGAACAGGCCGACGAAGATCACATCCAGCACGAACCACAATGCCCAGCATTGCAGGCGCTTGTGGGCCATCCAGAATTGCGCGACGAGGCTGAAACCGGTCAGTGCGGCGTCGAGCCAGGGTTGCGCGGCATCGGTCCAGTGCGCCATGGCGGCGCCCAGCAGCAGACTGCCGACGCTGCCGATGGCCAGCCCTTTGAGGATTGAAGGCGTGTCGAGCCGGCTGACCTGACGGCCGTCATGCATCGTCCCGGCCCGGGTCCATTGCCACCAGCCGTAGACTTGCAGGGCGGCGTAAACCACCTGCAGCAACATGTCCGAATACAGCTTCACCTCGAAGAAGACCCAGCTGTAGAGCAACACCATGACCAGCCCGATCGGCCAGCACCAGGGATTCTGTTTGACCGTCAGCCAGACGGCGATCACACCGAGGGCGGCGGCAAACAGTTCGAGCCCGGACATGCAAGATCCTTGGAGGGAATAAAAGAGGGGGCGGATTGTACCCAAAAACCTGTGGGAGTGAGCCTCCCACAGGTTGAGAACGTCAGACGCGGAACTGGCGCAGCAATCCGTTCAACTGCTCGCTCAGTTGACCCAATCGCACGCTGGCCACGCTCGATTGTTCAGCCGCCAGCGCTGTGCTGTGGGACAGGCCGGCGGCCTGGGTGACGTTCTGGTTGATGTCCTCGACCACGTGCGCCTGTTGCAGGGTCGCACTGGCGATCGACGCGTTCAGGCCGTTGAGGTTGCGCAGCGCCTGGCCGATGGCATTCAGGCTCGCACCGGCCAGTCCGGCCTGCTCGATGGTCAGTTGCGAGGCCTTGCTGCTGTCACCGATCACTTTCACGGCGGCTTCGGAATGGTTTTGCAGACGCTCGATCATCGACTGGATTTCCGCCGTGGATTTCTGCGTGCGTTGCGCCAGCAGGCGGACCTCATCGGCCACCACCGCAAAACCTCGCCCCTGTTCGCCGGCGCGGGCGGCTTCGATGGCCGCGTTGAGCGCCAGCAGATTGGTCTGTTCGGCAATCGAGCGGATTACCTCCAGAACGCTGCCGATCTGCGTGCTTTCGGTCGCCAGCGTACGAATCACCTCGACCGCCTGATCGATGGTGCCGGACAGTTTGTCGATCTGTTGCAGGCTGCCGTCGATGTTGATCTGGCCCTGTTGCGCCTGAGCCTCGGCATCGCGCATTTCGTTGGCGGCATGCTCGGCGTTCTTCGCCACATCCTGCACGCCGTAAGTGACTTCATTGATGGCGGTCGCCACCAGTTCCATCTGCTGCGACTGTTGCTGGCTGCGCTGCTGAGCCTGGTTCGCGTCATTGCCCAGTTCAGTGGAGGACTGGCCCAGCGCGCTGGCCGACACCTGCAAATCGCCGATCACCCGGCGCAGCTTGGCGGTGAAGGCATTGAAGTGATGCGCCAACTGCGTGACTTCGTCCTGACCGTGGGTGTCGAGGCTGCGGGTCAGGTCGCTTTCGCCGCTGGCGATGTTGGCCATGGCGTTCACGGTTTCCTGCAACGGGCGGACGATGCTGCGGGCAATCAGGATCACCAGCACGCCCATGATCAGTGCGATCACCAGGCCGACGACGGAAGCCTTGATCACCTGGCCCTGAAACTCGGCCTGTACATCGTCGACGTACACGCCGGAACCCAGTACCCAGCCCCATGGCTCGAACAGTTTCACGTAGGAGGTCTTGGCCACCGGTTCACTGGCACCGGGTTTCGGCCAACGGTAGTCGACCATGCCGGCGCCCTTGGACTTGGCGATGGCAACCATCTCGTTGAACACCGCAAAACCGTCCGGATCGCGGATCGCCGAGAGGTTCTGGCCTTCAAGCTTGGGATTGGTCGGGTGCATGACCATCACGGGTGTGAGGTCGTTGATCCAGAAGTAATCGTTCTGGTCATAACGCAGGCCGCGAATCGCGGTCAGTGCCTGCTTCTGGGCGGCGTCGCGGGTCAGGGTTCCGGCCGCTTCCAGGCCCTGGTAATAGGTCAGCAAACCGCTGGCGGTCTGCACCACATGCTGGGTTTTCTGGGCCTTGGCGTGATACAGGTCATCGTGGATCTGCTTGAGCATCAACAGGCCCAGGGTCAGCAGCATGACCACCGCCACAATCAAGATGAGCCACAAGCGTCGGCTGATCGACACACTGCGCAAGCTGTTCATAACGCTGTCACTCCGATTTCTTTTTCTTGTAATAAATCACCGCCAGCATCCAACCACGTTTCCATGGCCGGGCATACGCGACCCAAGTCGTAGAACGCGGCAGCGCTATTACGGCTTGTCTGATAGGATTTCGGCCCCGCGCGTGAAAACCTGAACCCAAGTTGCCATTTCACGGAATTTTGACTGTTTCGTGTGGATCCTTTGCGCGCGGAATCGGTACAGCAACAAACAGCTACGCTGAACGCAGTGAACGTAAAAAAATACTATCGGGGCATGCCGCTGAGCATCGCTCTTTGGGGGATTGATGGATCTTTGGACCGCCTTGCAGGCACTGATTCTTGGAGTTGTAGAAGGGCTGACGGAGTTTTTGCCCATTTCCAGTACCGGACACCAGATCATTGTCGCCGACCTGCTGAACTTCGGTGGCGAACGCGCCATGGCGTTCAACATCATCATCCAGCTCGGCGCGATTCTCGCGGTGGTCTGGGAGTTTCGCCGCAAGATTCTCGACGTGGTCATCGGTTTGCCGACTCAGCCGAGTGCGCGACGCTTTACCGCCAACCTGCTGATCGCCTTCCTGCCCGCCGTGGTGCTGGGCGTGATCTTTGCCGATCTGATTCACAAGTACCTGTTCAACCCGGTCACCGTGGCGACGGCGCTGGTGGTGGGCGGCATCATCATGTTGTGGGCCGAGCGTCGGCAGCATGAAGTGCACGCCGAAACCGTGGACGAGATCACCTGGAAAGATGCACTGAAGGTCGGCTTTGCCCAATGCCTGGCGATGATCCCGGGCACCTCGCGCTCCGGCTCGACCATCATCGGCGGCCTGTTGTTCGGCCTGTCACGCAAGACCGCCACCGAGTTCTCGTTCTTCCTGGCGATGCCGACCATGGTCGGTGCGGCGGTGTACTCGGGCTACAAGTACCGCCAGCTGTTCGTGCCGGCTGACTTCCCGGTGTTTGCCATCGGTTTTGTCACGGCGTTCATTTTCGCCATGATCGCTGTTCGCGGCTTGCTGAAGTTCATCGCCAGCCACAGCTACGCGGCCTTCGCCTGGTACCGGATCGTTTTCGGCCTGTTGATTCTGGCGACCTGGCAATTCGGCTGGGTGGACTGGGCGGCGGCCAAGGCATGAGTGACTCCCGCGCACGCCGGCCGGATCGCGGTCCTTCCGGTGGCAGCATCCAGCATCTGAAGTTGAAGCTGATGGTGTTGCTGATCGTCTGTGCGTTGCCGCTGTTCGGTTCGCTGTCGATGTGGCTGCGCGGAATCTCACTGGTACCGCTGACGGCCTACGGAATTGTCAGCGTGCTGGCGTTCTTCCTGTACTGGGCCGACAAGCGCAAAGCTCGCGCCGAGGCCTGGCGCACCCCGGAGAACGTCCTGCACGCCGTGGAACTGGCGGGCGGCTGGCCGGGTGCGTTGATCGCCCAGCAAGTATTCCGGCACAAGACGCGCAAGGTGTCGTTTCAGATTCTGTTCTGGGTGATCGTCGCGCTGCACCAGGTGTTCTGGATCGATCAGTTGTTCCTCGGCTCGAACCTGTTGGCGCTGGGTTAGGGCTACAGCAGCAAACCCACCTGGGTTTTCTTCGGCAGCTTGCTCACCACCAACTGGTGAGAACGTTGCAGCAACCCTCGCAGTTCCTCGGCGCCCAAAGGGTAGGGCGGGTGCATGATGATCCACTGCGCCCGTGCCAGATACGGCGCCGGGTGAATGCCCGGCCGGTCGCAATGACCGAGAAACAGATCCTTGTCGACCTTGAACGCCAGCGACTCACCGCGCAGCCCCTGCAGGGCGAACATCTTGTTGCCGGCAATCGAAAACACCCGCACGCCGCCCCATTTGTAGTCTTCTTGAGCGCCGGGCAATGCCAGGCAAAAATCCGCGACGTCCGCTTCGCTCAACTTTCCTTGTTTCATAACAATCGCTCTCCACAGGCATTAAACGACTCAACCAGATGATCGATCCAGGCACGCACCGCCGGCATCACTCCTCGCCGGTGCGGATACACCGCTTGCAACCAGCCGCCGGGCAATGACCATTCCGGCAGCAACTGCACCAGCGTGCCGTTGTTCAGTTCCGCTTCGCAATACATCATCGGCAGCAGGGTGAAACCCTGGCCGGCCAGCACGCAGGCCTTGCGCACGATAAAATCGTCGATCCCCAGCCGGGCTTCCAGCGCCAGATCGCAACTCTTGCCGTGCTGATCGAGCAGGCGCACATGCACCATGCGATCGGCTTCCAGTGCGCCCAGCACCGGCAGGTTTTTCAGATCCTGCGGGTGATTGATTTCCAGACCCTCTATAAAAGAGGGGCTTGCCACGACCACCATTTGCGCCTGGCGCAAACGGCGGGTGACCAGCATCGGCTCTTCGGTGCCGTGCTCGCGCACGCGCAGGGCCACGTCGATGCCTTCGGTGATCAGATCGACCCGGCGATTGATCAGGGTGACTTCCAGTTGCACCTGCGGGTACTTGCCCAGGAAGTTGCTGATCACCATCGGCAGCATTTCATGGGCAAGCCCCGTCGGGCTCGAAACCCGCAGACGTCCACGGGGCTCGCTGGACATACTGGCCACCGTCTCATCAGCCATTTCCGCTTCCAGCAGCATCGCCTGACAATGACGCAAATAGCGCTCGCCAACCGCAGTCAGCTTCAGTTGGCGGGTGGTGCGTTGCAGCAAGCGCGCGCCGAGGCGTTCTTCCAGTTCGGCGATCCGCCGCGAGAGTCGCGACTTGGGAATGCCCAGCAAACGGCCGGCAGCGGCAAATCCGCCGGCCTCGACCACTTTGGCAAAATAGTAGAGATCGTTGAGGTCTTGCATGGGGACATCCGACTGTTCTATCAGTGGGACAAACTATCGCATTGTTGCCGTCTAATCAGCTATTGGTTTCGTAGGTAGGATTGTCTCCATTCCGTCGCCACCGGCGATTCTTTCCAGGAGATTCCAAATGAAACTGCTGCACATCGATTCGAGCATTCTGGGCGACAACTCCGCTTCCCGTCAGCTGAGCACCGAAGTCGTCAAAGCCTGGCAAGCCGCTGAGCCAGCTGCTGTCGTGACCTATCGCGACCTGGCTGCAGACGCCATCAGCCACTTTTCGTCGACCACTCTGGTCGCCGCCGGCACCACCGCTGAACTGCGCAACGCCGCACAACAGCACGAAGCCGAGCTGAGCGCCACCACCCTGGCCGAATTCATCGCCGCTGACGCCATCGTCGTTGCCGCGCCGATGTACAACTTCACCGTTCCAACCCAGCTCAAGGCCTGGATCGACCGCATCGCCGTCGCCGGCCAGACCTTCCGCTACACCGAAGCCGGCCCTGAAGGCCTGTGCGGTGGCAAGAAAGTCGTGATCGTCTCCACCTCGGGCGGCATTCACGCCGGTCAGGCTTCGGGCGTTGCTCACGAAGACTACCTGAAACTGGTGTTCGGCTTCCTCGGCATCACCGACATCGAAATCGTCCGTGCCGAAGGCCTGGCCTACGGCGAAGAAGTTCGCAACAATGCCATGAGCGCGGCTCACACCCGTATCAGCGAGCAACTGTTCGCCGCTGCGTAAGGCTTGCGTAAAGAACAGCTCTCGTTCAGGCAATACCCAAAAAACTCTGTATTCTGGTTCTGCAAGGGCCAGATACGGAGTTTTTTGTTTCCGACTGTTACATAATCTGGCCCGGGTTATGCAGTCTGATGATCAACGTCTGAGTGCAACGCCGCGCCGGATCACCGAACCTCGGAGTTTCGGGCGTCGTAACACAACGGATCTTTCGATTGAGTAACAACAGGGTGGGGCATCCCATGATGCGTCTTTGTGCAACGTTACTGATTTGCCTGCTCGGCAGCCTGAATTCAGTGCACGCAGCCCCCGGCCAGCACCCGCGCTGGAGCGTCGGTTATCACGAGATGACGTTCCTCGACCCGCTCGACCTGCAACCGATGCGCGCCATCGCGTTCTACCCCTCCACCGACCGCGAACACATGAGCCTGCTCGAGGGTTACTCGGTCGAAGCCGGCGAAGACACCAAGGTCGCCCTCGGCCGCTTTCCGATGCTGATGCTGTCCCACGGCAATACCGGCACGCCACTGGCGCTACACGACCTCGCCACGTCGCTGGCCCGCAAGGGCTTTGTGGTGGTCGCGGTGATTCATCCCGGCGACAACTCCAAGGATCACAGCCGCCTCGGTACCTTGAGCAACCTCTATGGGCGCCCGATCCAGATTTCCGAAGCCATTACCGCCACCCTCGGCGACCGCATGCTTGCACCGTTCGTGAACGCCGATCAGGTCGGCGTGATCGGTTATTCGGCGGGGGGCGAGACCGCGTTGATTCTTTCCGGCGCGCAGCCTGACCTGGATCGCCTGCGCCGTTACTGCCAGGAACGTCCGGACGACCGCGACGCCTGCAACACTCAGGGCGAACTGATCGTTGATCGCGATGACTTGCAGCCGGTGGCCGATCCGCGCGTGCATGCGTTGCTGCTGATGGCGCCGCTGAGCCTCAAGTTTGGTCGTCACACCCTGGCCGACGTGCATGTGCCGGTGCTGCTGTACAGCGGAGACGGCGACAAACTGGTGGCCTTCGACAAGAACGCCGCCGCCCTGGCGCGCAAACTGCCGACTGCGCCGGACTTCAAGTTACTGGCCGGGGCAGGGCACTTCGTGTTCATGGCGCCGTGCAATGAAGAGCAGATTCGTGCGATGCCGGCCCTTTGTACTGATGCCGATGGCGTGGATCGCGAAGACATTCACCGCAACCTGATTTCCGAGGCCGGGCGGTTCTTCTCCCATGCGCTGGGCAAACCGGATCGGGCGGGGATGCAGACGGCGGATCAGTAAAGGCTCAGGCCATCGCCCGACGCTTGAGCCACAACGTCAACGCCAGTCCGGTCACGGACAGCAGCGCTGCGATCAGGAAAATCCACGAATACCCCAGATTCAACGCCACCGCGCCCATCAACGGCCCGGCAATCGCCAGCGCCAGATCGAAAAACACCGCGTAGGCACTCAGCCCGGCCCCGCGGCTGGAGTTCGGCACTTGCTTGATCGCTTCAACCCCCAGCGCCGGATACACCAGTGACAGACCAAACCCGGCCAGGCCAGCGCCAATCAGTGCATACCCGGTCGACGGTGCGAGCCACAGCAGCAACAGGCCGACGGTCTCGATGCCCATGCAGGCGATGGCGGACGCAAAGCCGCCAAATCGAGCGATGGCGGAAATGAACAGCAGCCGCGACAGGATGAAGCACACGCCGAACACCGTCAGGCAGTACGCCGCACCGGTCCAGCCGCGATTGAGGTAATAAAGGGTGATGAAGGTGGTCAGGGTGCCGTAACCGATCGAGGCCAGGCTCAAACTGGCGCCAAATGGCGCTATCCGCCCGAACACCGCCCAGAATGGCAAACGCTCGCCACGCACCACCGGCACCGAAGGTTTGTTGCGGATCAACAGCAGGGCACCGGCCGCCAGTACCGATAATGCGATCCCCAGGCTGGTAAAACCGTAATCGGCCACCATCAGCACGCCCAGCGGTGCGCCGATCGCAATGGCGCCGTACGAGGCAATGCCGTTCCAGCCGATGGAGCGGGCGGTGTGTTCCGCGCCCACCTGGCCCATGCACCAACTGATGGTGCCGACACCAATCAAACCCTGCGCAATGCCGAGCAGCAAACGCCCGGCGATCAAAATGATCAGGCTCGCGAGCGGGAAGTCCTGCAGCAGTGTGGAAATCAGTGTCAGCAAGCCGCTGAGCACAATCCCCGACAAGCCATAAACGATCGCCCGTTTGGTCCCGACGGTATCTGACATGCGCCCGGCCATCGGCCGGCTGAGCAGGGTGGCCAGGTACTGCGAGCCAATCACCAGCCCCGCAACGATAGCGCTGAAACCCAATTGCTCATGTACATAGCCGGGCAACACCGCAATCGGCAGACCGATGCAGAGGAAGGCAATAAAGGTATAGAAAACGATGGAGACGATCTGCAGGGTGATCGCCATGGAGCTTTGCGGTGGCTGTTGCTGCGCAGACATGAGGACTCGTTCGCGGGCGGCGGTGGGAGAGTCCGCATCATGGCGTGGTGCTGAAATAAAAGGAAGCAGGCTAACTATTTTTCCTCGGCGCAAAAAAAAAGCCCTGTCACAAGGACAGGGCTTTCCGTTTACAGCTCGAATCGACTCAGAACACTACGCCTTGGCTGCGCAGGTAATCGTCGTAGGTGCCGCTGAAGTCGGTCACGCCGTTCGGGCTCAGCTCGATGATGCGCGTGGCCAGGGACGATACGAACTCACGGTCGTGGCTGACGAAAATCAGCGTGCCCGGGTAGTTTTCCAGCGCCAGGTTCAGCGCCTCGATCGATTCCATGTCCAGGTGGTTGGTCGGTTCGTCCATGATCAGCACGTTCGGCTTTTGCAGGATCAGCTTGCCGAACAGCATGCGACCTTGCTCACCACCGGAGATCACCTTCACCGACTTGAGGATCTCGTCGTTGGAGAACAGCATCCGGCCCAAAGTGCCGCGAATCATTTGCTCGCCCTGAGTCCACTGACCCATCCAGTCGAACAGGGTGACGTCGTCTTCGAAGTCGTGAGCGTGGTCCTGAGCGTAGTAGCCCAGTTCGGCGGCGTCGGTCCACTTGATGCTACCGGCATCCGGCGTCAGTTCGTTGACCAGGGTGCGCAGCAGGGTGGTCTTGCCGATACCGTTCGGGCCGATGATCGCAACGCGCTCGCCAGCTTCAACCTGGAAGCTGAAGTCCTTGAACAGCGGCTTGCCGTCGAAGCCTTTGGCCATGTGCTCGACGATGACCGCCTGGCGGTGCAGCTTCTTGTTCTGGTCGAAGCGGATGAACGGGCTCACCCGGCTCGAAGGCTTGACTTCGGCCAGCTGGATCTTGTCGATCGCCTTGGCGCGGGAAGTGGCCTGCTTGGCTTTCGAGGCGTTGGCCGAGAAGCGGCTGACGAACGATTGCAGTTCCGAGATCTGCGCTTTCTTCTTGGCGTTGTCCGACAGCAACTGCTCGCGGGACTGGGTCGCCACGGTCATGTATTCGTCGTAGTTGCCCGGGAACAGGCGCAGCTCACCGTAGTCCAGGTCAGCCATGTGAGTGCACACGCTGTTCAGGAAGTGACGGTCGTGGGAGATGATGATCATCAGGCTGTTACGTTGGGTCAGAACGTTTTCCAGCCAGCGAATGGTGTTGATGTCCAGGTGGTTGGTCGGTTCGTCGAGCAACAGCACTTCCGGATCGGAAAACAGTGCCTGCGCCAGCAACACGCGCAGTTTCCAGCCTGGCGACACTTCGCTCATCGGGCCGAAGTGTTGCTCGATGCCGATCCCCAGGCCCAGCAACAGTTCGCCGGCACGGGATTCGGCGGTGTAGCCGTCCATTTCAGCGAATTCGGTTTCCAGCTCGGCCACGGCCATGCCGTCTTCTTCGCTCATTTCCGGCAGCGAGTAGATACGATCGCGCTCGGCCTTGACCTTCCACAGCTCTTCGTGACCCATGATCACGGTGTCGATCACGGTGAATTCTTCGTAGGCGAACTGGTCCTGGCGCAGCTTACCCAGACGCACGTTCGGCTCGAGCATGACCTGACCGCCGGACGGATCGAGATCGCCGCCGAGGATTTTCATGAAGGTCGACTTGCCGCAACCGTTGGCGCCGATGAGGCCGTAACGGTTACCTGCGCCGAATTTGACCGAAACGTTTTCGAATAGCGGCTTGGCGCCGAACTGCATCGTGATGTTAGCTGTGGAGATCAATTGCTTTACCTATCAATGGGTTGCGAGCCGCACATCTGGCGCTTGGGCCATTCCTGGGGCATTTTGGAGCTTTTCCATCTCTCCCCGGTCGCCACTGGAATTGAGCCAGCGGGCATAGGTCGAGAGCAGCATCTGGACGCTGTGTCCAAGCTGTTGGGCTATAAAGGCGGGATTCATGCCAGACATTACGCATATTGTCGCATAAGTATGACGGCAGTTGTACGGCGGCCGATAACGAACCTTCAGCCTTTCCAGCGCAGGGCCCCATCGTTTGTACAGATTCGACGTCTGCTTGATGTCTTCACTCTTCCTGGAAGGCCGGAACTCGCAGAGCTTAGTCTCGACCTTGCCAATCCCCTTGGCGCGTCGGTGGGTGTTCTGGCGGGCAAGCTCGAGCGCGTGGGGCGCGCGTTCGTTCAGTAGCACAAACCGATCCTTGCCGGTTTTGATTCGTTCCTCGAGCATGCCGTAGCCCAAGGAAACCCTGAAGGCAAATAGCAAAAATAACTGCCCACAGAAAGGGGCAGTCAGGGATGTTGTGTTTCGGCTTCGGCTGTCAGGCCAGCAGATACGCAATAGATGCGATGGTGGCAGCGTATGCTGTTAGTGAGTAGTAAAAGATGGAGTGCTGAGCTTTTTTGAGATCATCTTTTGTAACCATTTGCAGGAGAATTGAATTTGCTTTTTCTGTGGCTTCATTTGTTTTGATAGATGTCAGGTTTAGCTTTTCCTGGATTTTCTCAAGAATGGCTGCCTGATTTTTGGCTGGAGTAACATCGTGGATTAATGCCGCCTTTGCTCTTTGGCGAATGGACAGCGGGGCGCTTTCATCCAGAGCGATCGAAGAGGCGAAAGCGACAACGGATTCGGGTTGTAAAATATCTGCAGTTGCTGCGTTATTGGTTAAGTTAATCTTGCCTGTGAGTGACCCGACTTCTTGATTCATTTAATGCCCACTCCTTGAGCGATGTTTCTAGCGTATTAATATTTCGCATCCCCGCTTTCTTGCGGTCAGGATGCTTTCCGGTGGGCATCATAACGTGATGTCAGGCATACGTCGCGACAGCTTGCTTGACCCTTTCAAGAGAAGTAAAAGCAATGCATTCTCACCCACTTTATATGTGAGGTGTTGCAGTCTCCGCTTGTCGCTTGTGGTTGAACTGGATGTCACTGCGTGAGTCCTAGAGGGCAGTAAAATCAACCCTTGTGGATGCCATCATGCGTTTAAAAAAGAAAAACCTCGTTGTCGTCATGTCGTGCGTAATGATGTTTGCGGCGGCGCCGTTATTGCCTGCTGAACTGTCCATCGTGGCTTCTGCCTTTGCCAAGGATGGTGGTGGTCATGGCGGTGGTGGCGGCGGAGCAGGTGGCGGTGGCAGTCACGGTGGCGGTGTTGGCGGTGCTGGACATGGAGGCGACAGTGCCGGGCACTCAGCCAGCGCCTCCAACAATGGCCGCGCCGAAGGCCAGGAGGCGGACCATGCCGGCAGGGCCGTTCGCGATCACGGCGTGAGTGGCCAACACACCGGACGTGATCACAACACTGACCGTGGGCACGGAACAGCAACCTCGGGTGTCGCGCACTCTAAAGCCACACGGGGCTTGTCGAAGGCCACGGCGATCTCGGCCACAACGCCGGGCGATCACAACACCAAGGGATTGAGCAAGGCCAGCCTTTCAACCTCCAAATAAACGCGGTTCGCTACTCACCAGGCCTTCGTACTTCGTTGAGCGTTTGGCCTGGCGGTACACCCTGATCGCGCGTCTCCCTTTCCAGCACTCTCGTCCAGGCACCCGCGCCATCTATACGTTGTGGCGCGGGTTTCGCTCGTCTGGTAAAAAAACGATGAGTCCAGCGCCTGAATGCTCAGAGGCAAACTCTGCAGCGCCTCTCTGATTTCCTCGATATCGTTCCAGGAGATCCAATCCTCAAGCTTCAGTCAGGTGCTGCGTCTGGCCCGCTGTCTCCACTTCCTCTCGTCAAACTCGATCTGCTGTAGCGCTGATGCGACAGGCACGGCTCACTGGCGTGAAGCCTCCGCGGTTGCCATTTGGCAGATTCAGCGGACAGTTTTTCACAGATGAGGTTCACCTTTGGTTACAAAGTATGGCTAAAATGCCATCCGATCACCCAATAGCCGCTAACGGCATGGGCTCAAGGAAGTGCCACCGGGATAGTATTTGTATTCATGCCACTGCATCAGACCCTGGGCCACCGGCCGGCAGGCGCGCAGTTTGTTCACTTTTGACGTGTGACGATTTCCGTGAAACTCATCATTGCTGCTATTTATGTCATTTCCATTGCATACGTTCACCTGCGTGGTCGTGTGCGCCACAAACTGGGCCGCCAGCTGAGCGATCACTCGACGTTCCTGGCCCCGATCAACTGCTTCCTTTATCTGTTTTCGAAGAATCCGAACAAGCCCTACCTTGATCCGAAGGATTTTCCCGATCTGAGCCCGTTGCAGGCTCATTGGGAGGAAATCCGCGAGGAAGGGCAGAAGCTGCTGCGTGCCGGCGAGATCAAGCGTTCCAACCAGTACGACGATGTCGGTTTCAACTCCTTTTTCAAGACCGGCTGGAAGCGTTTCTACCTGAAATGGTACGGCGACAGCCACCCGTCGGCGCTGCAACTGTGCCCGCGCACCACCGAACTGGTGCAGAGCATCGGTTCGATCAAGGCGGCGATGTTCGCCGAACTGCCGCCCGGCTCGAAACTGGTGCGTCACCGCGACCCGTATGCCGGTTCCTACCGTTATCACCTGGGCCTGGAAACGCCGAACGACGCCGGTTGCTACATCAACGTCGATGGCGAGAACTATCACTGGCGCGACGGCGAGGCGGTGATGTTCGACGAGACCTACATTCACTACGCGGAAAACACCACCGACAAGAACCGCATCATTCTGTTCTGCGATGTCGAGCGTCCAATGAAGTACCGCTGGGCGGCCGCGTTCAACGGCTGGTTCAGCCGTACCGTGATGTCGGCCGCCGGTGCGCCAAACGATGCGGGTGACCGCACCGGCGGTATCAACCGCTTGTTTACCAAGATCTACAAGATTCGCCTGCGCGGCAAAGAGCTGAAAAAGCGCAATCGCAAGCTCTACTACCTGGAAAAGTGGGCGATCTTCGGCGGTCTGCTGGCGATCTTCATTCTGATCTGATGAATCGGGCGACTGTTGAAAGACAGTCGCCCGATTTTATTTACGAGGCCTTTTTGGTTTTTTTGGCCGTCGTTGTCTTGCTGGCTGCCTTGGCCTTCGATTTGGCGGCAGTCTTGCCACCCAGGCTGCGCTTGAGCAGCTCCGTCAGATCGATCACATCAGCAGATTTGCGCTCTTCTTCGCCGTCAACGGTCTCAACGTCCTCGATCTTGCCTTCATGGGCCTTCTTGTCCACCAGCGCCATGATCTTGTCTTCGAACGCGTCGGTGTAATCTTCGGGTTTCCAGTCGGCGCTCATGTCTTCAACAAGCCGTTTGGCCATGTCCAGCTCGGCTTTGGCCAGTTGCGGTTTGGTCACCTCGCTGCCCAGCGCCAGTTCATCGAGGCTGCGCACTTCCTGTGGCCAACGCAATTTCACCAACACCAGTGCCGACTCCAATGGCATCAACGCCGCCAGATACTGGCGTGTGTGTAGAACCACGCGGGCGAGGGCGACCTTTTGGGTTTTGCTCAGGGTTTCGCGCAATAACGCGTAGACCTTGCCACCGCGTTTGTCCGAGGCCAGGTAGTAGGGGGTGTCGATGTTTTGCAGCGGGATCTGCTCGCTGTCGACGAAGGCGAAGATGTCGATGGTTTGGGTCGAAACCGGGTGCGCCGAACGGATTTCCTCCTCGCTGAGCACCACATACCGACCTTTTTCGAACTGCACGCCTTTGACGATGTGCTCCTTGGTGACTTCCTTGCCGGTGACCTTGTTGACCCGTTTATAGCCGACCGGGTCCATGCTGCGGCTGTCCAGCCAGTCGAAATCCACGCCCCGGGATGAGGTTGCCGAGACCAGCGCCACGGGGATGTGCACCAGACCGAAACTGATTGCGCCTTTCCAGATTGCCCGAGCCATGGTGACGTTCTCCGAGTGATATTCGGGTGACCCGTGGCCCGGCGCAAAAGTTTCCACTGTCTTCGGGGGGAAGGCGGGAGGCAGGTCAAACCGTGTTACACCTTGTTTATCGGTGACGGGTTAACAAATCCGAACCCTGGGCGTAGCGTGGACTCGAAGGCTCTAAGCCACATGCATCAAAACACGCGCATCGAGAGAGGCCGTTCATGAACCGTTTTCTGCTTGGCATCGCATTGCTGACCCTCAGTGGCGGGGCGGTTCATGCCGATACCCTGTTACTGGCGCAAAGCCCGACCGGCAACAGCAATAATCCTTACAACAGCCCGATTCACAGGGCCAACCCCAACAGCATGCAGGGCACGCAGCCCGCCAATCCGGTGATCCGCGGGCCGAATACCGTCCCTGTACCTCGACCGCCCACCGTGGAAAACGGTGGCATCGGCAATGGCCAGCCTCTGCGGTCGGTGCCGAGTACACCGCCGAAATTCATTTCCAACCCACCCGCCCGTGACGGCGAGAGCAACCGTTGAATGGCAGAACCGTTTCTGTCAGCCCTTCAATCGAACAAAAGGAATCGTGCATGTTGCGTAAAACCCTTTTAGCCGGCCTGTGTGCCAGCGCAGTGATCTGCAGCCCGGCATTCGCTGCCGCCTCGAAGGAACTGCAAAGCGAACAGGGCACCCTCGAAGTCACCACCATTACGCAGGGTCTTGAGCATCCATGGGCCTTGGCGTTCTTGCCGGATCGTCAGGGCATGCTGGTGACAGAGCGCCCTGGTAACCTGCGGGTAGTGGGCATGGACGGCAAACGATCGGCGCCCATCGAGGGCGTTCCGAAGGTCTGGGCCAAGGGGCAGGGCGGATTGCTGGACGTGGTGCTGTCGCCAGACTTCAAACAGGATCGGATGGTGTACCTGTCGTATGCCGAGGGCGGCGCCGCCGGTGACAAGGCGGGGACTGCGGTCGGACGCGGACGCCTGTCGGATGACCTGAAAACCCTCAAGGACTTCACTGTTATTTTCCGTCAGGAACCGAAGCTGTCGGTCGGCAATCACTTTGGCTCGCGGCTGGTGTTCGACCGTGACGGTTATCTGTTCATCACCCTCGGCGAAAACAACGACCGGCCAACTGCGCAGGATCTGGACAAATTGCAGGGTAAAGTCGTGCGGATCTATCCGGACGGCAAGGTGCCGGATGACAACCCGTTTGTCGGCCAGTCCGGTGTGCGTCCGGAGATCTGGTCCTATGGCCATCGCAACCCGCAGGGTGCAGCGCTCAATCCATGGACCGGCACGTTGTGGGAGAACGAACACGGCCCGCGCGGTGGCGACGAGGTGAACATCATCGAGCGCGGGAAAAACTACGGCTGGCCGCTGGCAACCCACGGCATCAACTATTCGATGCAGCCCATCCCGGAAGCCCAGGGTAAAATCGTCGAAGGTACTGTCTCACCGCATCACGTCTGGGAAAAGTCACCCGGCGTCACCGGCATGGCGTTCTACGATGCCGATCGTTTCAAACCCTGGCAGCACAACGTATTCATCGGCGCACTGGCCACTCAGGAGCTGATCCGCCTGCAATTCGACGGTGACAAGGTGGTGCATGAGGAGCGTTTGCTGGGCGATCTGAAACAACGTATCCGTGATGTACGCCAGGGGCCGGATGGTTACCTGTATGTGCTGACAGATGAGTCCGACGGCTCGCTGTACAAGGTCGGACTCAAATGAGCACTTCATGCGGGTGAGCGGGCGTAGAGCACTACCGCCGCCCGCAGCTTGCCGCGCCCGAAGCGGCACATTTTTTCGAACTCTCCATGGCTGACCGGCACATGCTGGCAGTCCATGGGCTGGCGATGCTGGCTGTGGTCGACATCCGGGTCATGCAGGTAGACGAAATCTTCGTCGCAATCGGTGACGATCACCCAATGCGGCGATTTGGAGCGGGTCAGACGATAGCTGCTGATCAGCACCAATGGTTGCCCGCCGGCGTTTAGCAGTCGGGGTAAATCCAGTGTCGTGCCGATGATTTGATCTACGTCAGTGTCGTTCAGTTGTGCCATGAACTCGTCATGCACCAGGCGCATGACGTCTTTTTTATGCGCGTCGCGCACGCCGTCGAGAAACAGCGGCCCGGTCATGCTCAGTTGCAAACGCACGCGAAACCCTCGGCGCCATGCCGCCAATGCCAACCCTTGGGGGCTGCAACCGCCATGGCCGGCGGTCATGAACACGGTGGTCGCTTCACGCCAGAGCTGCAACTCCTCGCGGCGCTCCAGCAAGCGATGAGCCTGCAACGCGCCCATGGCCATCAACAAACACGCCGGACCACAGGTGAAATCGGTGGTTTGCCGGTAATAGGGCACCTTGATGCTGCGTGAGTCGTGGTGTTGAAGGATGCGTTTTTCCAGGCGCAAGGCGTCCGCGTGGTCTTCGTAGTAGTCGTGAATCAGCGCAAAGCGCCGATAGCCACTGCGTTCGTACAGCGCGATGGCGGCGGGGTTGTCGGTGCGCACCTCCAGTCGCAGGTAAGCGCAGTCGTGCTCAAGGGCGCACGCCTCGATGCGTTGCAGCAATTGCTTGCCCAGACCACCGCCCCGGGCTTCGGGGGAAATGGCGATGGAATACAACCGCGCAAGCGACGTGCCGCGATGGAACAGCACCAGCGCATAACCCAGCAGCTGACCCTCGCGTTCGGCCACCAGCAACTGGCCGTGGGCTCGGGTAATCATCCATTGAAAGCTGCGGCGGGTGAGCCGGTCCGTGGTGAAGCAGTGCATTTCCAGCGCCAGCAGCGCCGGTAAATCATCAACTGTCGCCAAGCGAAAAACAGTGTTCATATGACCGCCGTAAAAGTTGCGTAACGAAACGGGACTTTCGAAAAAGTTCGTGCTTAATAGAAAAGGTCTTGTTCTCCAACGGATCAATTTCTATGTCAGCGGTACAGGGTCATTGGCGCGAAGTATCCAAGCAAAGTTTGCCGGCGGCAACTTTTTTAAAACCGCAAATCAGAACTTCCAGTCAAGTGTTGATCATCGTCGAACGCAAGGAAGACTGGGCCTCGTACTTTCCCAGCGAAGACATCCTGACGGCCCAGGAATACCTCGAACAACCCCCCGACAGCGAGCCGGGAAAACGGGTGCAGGTGATCAATCTGTGCCGCAGCTACAAGTATCTGGGGCACGGCTACTACTGCTCGCTGCTGGCCGAGGCCCGGGGCCACAAGGTGATTCCGTCGGTACGCACCATCAGCGAACTGACCCGGAAATCCCTTTATGGCCTGGCTCTGGATGACCTGGATAAAACCCTGGAAAAAGCCCTCAGCCATCACCTCTACAGTGATACTGAAGGTTTTACGCTGACACTTTATTTCGGCAGAACGCATATCGAGCCGTTGCAGGATCTGGCCCGACAATTGTTTGAAGTGTTTCCGTGTCCGATTCTGTTAGTTGAATTCCGTAGAACTAACGGTTGGCACATCGAAGGCATCAAGTCCGGTGCCCTGCACAAGTTGCGCGATGATCAGGAAGATCAGTTCGCCAACGCGCTGGACGGTTTCAGCCGCAAGATCTGGCGTGTACCGCGCTCGCCGCAAGTGGCGCGTTATGACCTGGCGATCCTGCACGATCCGCAGGAAGCCTTGCCGCCGTCCAACGCCCGTGCGCTGGAAAACTTCGTGCGAGTCGGCAAAGGCATGGGTATCGATGTCGAACTGATCGAACGCAAGGACTACGCACGGCTGGCCGAATACGACGGCTTGCTGATCCGCGAGACTACCAGCGTCGACAACCACACCTACCGCTTCGCCAAGAAAGCTGAAAGCGAAGGACTGGTGGTGATGGACGACCCGACGTCGATCCTGCGCTGCACCAACAAGGTTTATCTCACCGACCTGCTCAACAGCCACCAATTGGGTATGCCCGCCACGGAAATTCTCTACAAGGAGCGACCCGAAGACTTCGAACGGGTCGGCGAGCGTCTCGGCTTTCCGTTGGTGCTGAAAATCCCCGACGGCTGCTTCTCCCGGGGCGTGATCAAGGTCGAGAGCCAACAGGCATTGCTCGAAGCTACCGCCGAGCTGTTCGAACACTCGGTGCTGTTGCTGGCCCAGGAGTTTTTCTACACCGAGTACGACTGGCGCATCGGCGTACTCAACCGCAAACCGATCTTTGCCTGTCAGTACTTCATGTCCAAGGGGCACTGGCAGATCTACAACCACAAAGCCAAGGGCCAGGACGTCAACGGCGAGTGCCGCACGCTGGCGATTCACGAAGCGCCGCGTGCGGTGGTGGAACTGGCGGTGAAGACCGCCAACCTGATCGGCGACGGACTGTATGGTGTGGACCTGAAACAGGCCGGTGACAAGGTCGTAGTGATCGAGGTCAACGACAACCCGAACCTCGACGCTGGCATCGAAGACGCCTACTTGCAAGACGATCTGTATTCGCTGGTACTGGAGGAGTTCGTGAGGCGTCTGGAACTCAAACGCCGCGGTCAGGCCTGGTGACCGGCCGATGATCAACAGCTTTGCACTGAGCCACGGCGCCTTGCAGCGGGTCGAGCGGCTGGACGCCGAGGTGATGCTGTTCAGCAACCCCGACGCTGGCGAGCGCGACGTGCTTCACAGTCATTTCAAATTGGACGAACACGCGTTGGCCTCGGCGCTGGACCCGGACGAGGTGTCGCGGATCGAGTTTCACCCCGACCATCTGTTCCTGATCTGGAAGCGTCCGGAGAACTATTCCGGCGGCGGCAGCCTGGCGTTCGAGGTGTCGTCCTGCGGTTTGCTGTTTTCGCCGGGCCAACTGTTGGTGATCGCCACCGATGAGACGCCGTTGCACGGTCTCGGCACGCGCCGGCCACTCAATACACCGCTGGATGTGTTGCTGGACCTGCTGTTCAACAACATCCATCACTACCTGGGGCACCTGAAGGTGATCAAACTGGTCGCCCGGGAGTTGCAGCAGAAATTCAACGCTTCGATGCAAAACCAGCATCTGGTGCAGATGTTCAACCTCAGCGAAAGCCTGATCTATTACATCAACGCGCTGCACAGCAACGGCGCGGTGCTCACGCGACTGCGCAACCACGCGGAAAAGCAGCATTTCGGCAGCGAAGCCATTGGCCTGATCGACGACCTGATCATCGAAAACAACCAATGCTACAAGCAGGCGGAAATCTACTCGACGGTGTTCTCCGGGCTGATCGACGCCCGGGGCAACCTGATGAACAACAGCATGAACAACCTGCTGCGCAAGCTGACGCTGATCAACGTGGTGTTTTTGCCGCTCAACCTGATTGCGAGCATCGGCGGCATGTCGGAGTTCAGCATGATGACCGCCGGGACACCGTGGTGGGTGTCGTACCCATTGTTCCTGGCGGCGATGCTGTTGGGGGCCGGCGGGATGCTGTTCGGGCTCAGGCGTCTGGCAAAATGACGGCGGCCGGGCGTTTGCGGTCCTGCAGGCCCCGGACCACCAGGTACAACAACGGCCCGACCGAAACAAACACCGCCGTCAGCAACAGGTACGGCACTACCGACCAGCCCGATTGCCCACGCTTGCGTGCATCCTTGAACATCCAGATGCCGGCCAGGGTCGCCAGCAGATAAAGATCGATCACCACCTGCGCAGTGTCTGGCCGCGACATCAGGCTGATGCCGAAGTCGATCAGCGATTGTTCGGCTTGCAGCATCACGCCAACGGTGTAGCCGCTGAAGGCAATCAACGCGGCGAGGGGCAGGGCGATGGGCATCATGTATTCCTTCCTTGGGCAGATGAGCGAAAGGCCAGCCTACAGACCCGCCGCAAAAATCGCCATTGACTTGCCAGCAACGCCCGGGCTAATTTCGAGCCCATGACTTCCACCGTACTGCGCTGCCAGCCAAGCATTATTACCGCCATTCCTCATTTGGCGGGCTAGCTCACGACTGCAGCACCCAACCCGCCCTAGAGGCGGGTTTTTACTTTCTGTCTCCGGGGTTCTGAATCAAACGTCAGGAGACGACCATGCGCCACAGCCCCGCCCAGCAAGCCCTGCTTGAGCAGTACGTGAAAAAGATCCTCGCCGCGCCGGTGTATGAGCTGGCGGTGCGCACGCCGTTGCAACCGGCGCCGGCCTTGTCCGAAGCGCTGGGCAACCGGATCCTGCTCAAGCGCGAAGACCTGCAACCGACGTTCTCCTTCAAGATCCGTGGCGCCTACAACAAATTGGTGCAACTGAGCGACGAGCAAAAGGCGCGCGGGGTGATCACGGCGTCGGCGGGTAATCACGCTCAAGGCGTAGCGCTGGCGGCGCGTGAATTGGGCATTGCTGCGACTATCGTCATGCCGGCCACAACACCTGAGTTGAAAGTGCTGGGCGTCAGCAGTCGCGGCGCCGAGGCATTGCTGCATGGCGAAAGCTTTCCGTTTGCCCTGGCCCACGCACTGCAACTGGCTGAGCAGACCGGGCGAACGTTCGTCTCGCCGTTCGACGACCCTGATGTGATCGCCGGCCAAGGCACCGTCGCCATGGAAATCCTGCGCGAACACCAGGGCACTCTGGACGCAATTTTCGTCCCGGTGGGCGGTGGCGGGTTGATCGCCGGCATCGCGGCATACGTCAAATACTTACGGCCGGAGGTGCGGATCATTGGCGTGGAGTCGGAGCACTCGGCCTGCCTGAAGGCTGCTTTGCAGGCAGATGAACGGGTGGTGCTGCCGAGCGTGGGCACCTTCGCCGATGGCGTTGCGGTGGCGCAGATCGGCGCCTACGGGTTCGAGGTTTGCCGTTTCTGCGTGGATGAAGTGATCACCGTCAGCAACGACGAACTCTGCGCAGCGATCAAGAATATCTACGACGATACCCGCTCGATCACCGAGCCTTCCGGGGCGCTGGCGGTCGCGGGCATCAAACAGTACGTGGCGCAAACCGGCGCACGGAATCAGACGCTGATCGCCATCGATTCCGGCGCCAATATCAACTTCGACAGTTTGCGTCACGTCGCCGAGCGAGCGGCGGCGTGTGGTGTTGTGGCTTGAGATTACTCGGGAATGGCGACGCCGACCTTGTCCGAAGCCGACCAGATGCGATAGCGCACTTCGACATCCGTCGGTGCGTAAACCACGATTGGCAGCTTGCTGTTGTAGCGCACCGTGAAGCCGTCACCGATCACCGGTACGAAGGCGCGTTTTTTCTGGGTGCCGGGCGGGCAGGCCATCAGCGTGCTCATCGGGCCGCTGACTTTTTCCAGGCGGTAGAACGGATAGCCCCAGCCTTCGAGATTTTTCTCTTCAAGGGTGCCGCCCAGACGCTGGCGGTTGCAGTCCACCTCAAGGGTCTTGCCGGCGAGGATTTCGACTTTGAAGTTGTCTTCCTGTGCCTGCTGCGGCAAATGGATGACCTGACGAGTGAAGCCCGCTTCGGCTTTTGGGTAGGGCGCCGTGTCTTCGAGTTTGGCGGCGTGGGTGAGGGTAGACAGGCTGGCGAGCATCAGGCCGGCGGTCGCGTAAACAGTGAAATTTCCCATTGAAGCCTCCTGGCGGGTGTACGTTGGTAGACGGGCATTCTCACTGTCATGGACGGTGAATGCAAACCGCCGGCCGCTTGCAAATTGCAGTGCCTGCACGATCGGATCTTGCATTCTGCAACTGGCCAGTTGCCTGTTTTTTTGCCAAACCATTGATTTTGAAGGAGGAGAAATCGACCCGATGAAAGGCACGGTTTATGCGTTGATTTGGTGCGGCGCACCGAGTTTGTGCGCCTACACTCCAATGGGCATTTCGCAGTACAGCCGCTTGCCACACCCAGGGATTCAGCGGGGATACACCCGTGGGGAGGCGTGGTAACGGTCATGTGAATACTTGATTGGCAGTCTCACAGTAAGGAGAGGGTTCGCCATGTTTCTGTCTGCCTTGGAACTACGCAATATCATTGAAAGCAGCTTTCTGCCGAAACGCTGCCAATGCACGCTGTCCCCGGATCTGTCGATGACCGTCAAGGTGTATGGCGATCACCAGACCGATCAGGTTGATTTGCTGGTGAGTGGCATCGATGCCAGTCACTTGAACAGCTGTCGCGAAATCAACGGCCTGATCGCCGGGTTGCGCTCGGATCTGGCGCAACACACGGCAACCCATCATTCATTGCCGCGATCAAAAGCCGTTTAACCGACCGTTTCACCCAGTTCGATCGTCACGCGCCGGGCCTGGACAAAACCGAGGCCCAGCGCGAACTCGACCAGCACCGCGAGCAGAATCCCGGGGCCGGCGTGGCCGTTGAGCCATTCTGAGAATCCCAGTACTGCCAAACCAAAACAGCCGACGATAAAACCGTTGCTCAGTGCATTGCGCGCGATCGACACCGGCGCATTGCGCACCAGATAAAACATCACCCCCAACGCTGCAAACAGCACCGCCATGCGTCGCGCTACAAAACCTGCTGCTTCTGAATATTCAATGCTCCAGATCGAAAGCAGTACTTGCGGCGCCAGGCCCCAGGCCAGCGCCAGCAAGAAACACAGACAAAAGGTGAGGGTCGACAACGTGCGAAACGACAACTGCATGGCGAATCCTTGCGGCAGTGAGAAGTGATCCGAGGATAACCTTCGAGACCCTTGCTCGCCTACCGCAAAGCCGCAATTCAGAGCTTTCTGTCAGTTCTGGAAGTCGCAGGCGTCAGACATTTTCCGGTAGGTGATTTCTTCGGGTTTGCCGGTGGTGTCGATGTACTTCATATCGGCATCAATCACCTTGCAAGTCTTTGCGGGCTGCTCGGTCATCGAGACCACTTTGGCCACATTCAAAGGCATGCCGTAGGTGTAAGGCACGGCTTTGGTTGTTGCGGCGGTGTCATTGGCCTGGGCCAGCCCGGTAAACGCGGTGCAGGCGAGGGCGGTGGTGAGCAGAAACGGACGAATGTTCATGGAGGGACTCCCGTGCGACGGAAAGAAAGCCCGGCGTGAAACACGCCAGGCCTGCCGCACTGGGCGTCAGCATCGGGCTGAGAGCGTGCGGTTCAGTAGAGTCTTTGACCGCGGCGTTAACTGGGGGTTAACCCGGCTGAATGCCAGCTGTCTGGCGGGGGGATTGTTTCGTGGGAGAGTCTCGGCGGATTCCTGCAAGGGTGGATGCCTTGTCTGCTTTCGGCGGTTCAAGGGGGGCGCAATGGTCCCCTGTTGAACAAAGAATCTCAGCGTCTACGGATAAGGTTTCAGCTCAATCAGCGCTTCACCTTCGACGGTTGCGGAAGCCGGCAGCTCGTCCGTTTCCAGATAGGCGTCCGCCGGACCGTAAATCAGGTACTTGTGGACGCTTTCATGCCCGACGTTCTCTAATATCACTTGAGGGCCTTTCGAGCCGCTCAATATCCAACGAGGGCGGTTCCTTTCCGCAAATTCCACACGGTGTACCCACCTGTCAGTTGTATCCCGAAAGAACAGGATGCCTTGTTGGTAGTTGGAGCTGAACTCGCCAGTGATCAGAAAGACATTCACGCCTTTGCCTGTGGGCACGCATTGCCAATCAACACGACTGCCGAAAGACTTATCGGCATCTGCATACAAGAATCCGGTTTCTTGCTCCTGACGGATCTTGTAAACGTGAGCGTCGGAGAGGGGATGGCCCCGCAGCAAGGATAGTCTGCTGTCGGAGCCGGCCAGATCACACTCAGCCACCGTCGTGAACGGCGGCTGAGCGGCAAAGGCGTGAAGGCTTGATGCGATGAGTCCAGCCGCGAAGACTACGTTGCGTATCACGCAGACTTCACAACCTGCTTTGGCGACACGACGGTGCCTGGCTTGTCGTTAGCGGCCGGGGCCGGAATGACCGGCGGCAGAATCGCGATCCCGGTGCCCGCGCCCGGCGCACCACCGGTATTGGCTTTCACCTCGGCACCGCTGATGGTCACGCCACCGGCATCGACCTTGACGAAGCTGCCGCCAGCCTTGGCCGTCAGCTCCATCCCGCCCTCGATCACAACTTTGTCGCCAGCGTGGTAGTGAATCTCCGTGCCTGCTTCCACGAACTGCCCGGTGCCGACCTTCACGTGCTGAGTCACGCCCACGGTCAGGTGATCGTTGGCGCGCATTTCGCTCTTGCGATCCAGATGAGTGATGCGGTGTTCCTCGACCTTGAATTCGCTCAGGGTATTGGCTTCGACGGTGTCGTGCCGTTCGTTGCCAACCCGAATCTTCTGGTCGTGCTCGATGTTTTCGTCCCAGTCGCGCTGGGCGTGGATGTAGATCTGCTCCACGCCTTTCTTGTCTTCGATGCGGAACTCGTTGTAGCCCTTGCCGCCCGGTGAGCTCAGGGTTTTGAAGGTGCTGCGGGTCTTGTTCGCCGGCAGGTCGTAAGGGACGACGTTTTCCTTGTGGTACAGGCAACCGGTCACCAGCGGCTGGTCGGGGTCACCTTCAAGGAAGGTCACCAGCACTTCCATGCCGATGCGCGGGATGGCGATGCCGCCGTAGGCCGCGCCGGCCCAGCCGCTGGCGACGCGCAGCCAGCAGGTGGTCTTGTCGTCGGCCTGGCCGTCGCGGTCCCAGTGGAATTGCACCTTCACCCGGCCGTACTGGTCGCAGTGGATTTCTTCGCCGGCGGGGCCGGTGACGATGGCGGTCTGGCTGCCGAGGACTTTCGGTTTCGGGTGTTCGAGGGCAGGGCGGTAGTGCGCGTCCCACGGGGTGGCGACGAAGCTGTTGCGGTAGCCCTGGTGGAAATCGCTCTTGTTGTCGGTGACGTCGCTGGTGACGTTTTCGCCCAGCACTTGCGGTTGCTTGCCTTCGTGGAAGATTTCCAGCAGCAGCCACAGGTCGTTCCACTCGGCGCGCGGGTGTTCGGCCAGGGACATGAAATGGCCGGTCGTCAGTGTCGGCTCGTCACCCTTGCCTTCGGCGAGTTTGTAGTCGCTGCGATGGCGCTCCAGCGCTCGGGTCGAGAGGAACTTGCCGCGCTCACGGGTGGTGAAACGGCCGGGATAGTCGTAGTCCTCAAGGTCCGGCATGAACGCGGATTTGGCGGCGCCTTCAGGCAGGATCTTCGGTTTCTCGAAATCGTAATCGCGACGGCTGACACGGCTGGTGCGGGTTTCCAGGCGCAGGTTGAAGCGCTTGATCACCGGTTTGTCGGCGGTCATGCCGGAGTCTTGCTGGTAGTTCACCGGTTTCAGTTTGCGGAACACGGTCTGGTCATCACCGAACACCAGTTTGTGGCCGCTGCTGCTGTGCTGGAAGTGGAAGTGGATGCCTTCCTCTTCGCACAGGCGCTGGATGAAATGCAGGTCGGACTCGTCGTACTGCACGCAGTAATCGCGTTCCGGGTACTCGGCGCCGAGCTGGAAGCTGTAGGCGTCGGCCAGGATGCCGCGATCTTCCAGGACTTGAGCGATGATCTTCGGTACCGTCAGTTGCTGGAAAATCTGCTGGTCATGGTTGTGCCGCAGGTAGGCCAGTTGCGGCACCAGACTGAGGCTGTAACGGGTCAGGGTCTTGCCGGAGTCACCTTGCTCGATGCGATACACCAGGCCATGAATCTTGCCCTCGCCGGTGGCGCCGAACGTCAGGCAGCCGGGCTTGTGCAGGAGTTCTTCGAGCTTGAGGTCGGGACGGGCGCTGACCAGTTCGAGGTCGAAACGGAACGGTTCGTTGAGGGCTTCGCAACCGGTGAAGCTGAGGACTTGCAGATCGGCGGAAGCGCCCTCGAGCGTGAGGGTAATGTGGGTAGCGTTGGCGTCCAGCATGCCTTGATTTCCGTCCTTTGGATTAGCGTGGGCGGATGGTGCAGGATTAAACGGCCTCGTTCAAGGCGCAAATGCCGTAGAAGCACCGGCCCGAAGGCATAGGGAAAACCCTTAGACCGGTTGTTTCGCCTTGTGAAACCGGTACTTGCGGGCGACTGATCCAGCGCAATCGCCAACGACGGCCTTCAAGAACAATCAGTCAGTTTCAGACTAAAGTCGCCTGTGGCACGTCAAAGCCATCTGCCATCATGGGCGCTCACCCCCGCGTGTTCACTTCCTTCCGGTTCTTTACTGTTTCGGGACGGGAGCTATTTCTGGTTTGTTTGCGCCCCTGCGCAATCGTTGTTCTGTTGGAGTTTTCAATGCGTCCCCCATTTCCCCTCATCACCCCGCGCCAGTCGCTTGGCTTCGGAGCCTTTGTGCTGTGCGCCGGTTTTACCGCGCAGGTCCAGGCCAGCGGTTTTTTCGAAGACACCACGGCGAAGATCGAGTCGCGCACGGTGTACTTCAACCGCGATTTCCGTGATGGGCACACCTCCAGTGATCAGGGCGCATCCAAGCGCGAAGAGTCGGCGCAGGGTTTCATTCTCAACCTGCAATCGGGCTATACCGAAGGCACCGTCGGTTTCGGCATCGATGCGCTGGGCATGGCGGGTTTCCAGCTCGATTCCAGCCCCGACCGCAGCAACAGCGGCTTGCTGCCGTCCAGCGGCGATAACCCGCGTGGTTCGAAAGGTCAGTACGCGAAGATGGGCCTGACGGCCAAGGTGAAAGTCTCGGACACCGTGCTGAAATACGGCGCGCTGCTACCGGATCTGCCGCTGCTCAAGTACAACGACGGCCGCCTGCTGCCGACCATGTTCAACGGTGCGATGCTGACGTCCAAGGAAGTGAAGGACCTGACTTTCATGGCCGCGCGCCTGGACAAGTACACCGCCCGGGACTCGACCGACTCCCAGGACATTCGCGTGCACTGCAAGAACAAGCGTTATGCCTGCAACGTCACCGCCGATCATTTCGACATGTACGGCTTCGATTACAAGATCAACGATCGCCTGACCGCGCAGTATCACTACGCCGAGCTGGAAGACATCTATCGCCAGCACTTCGTGGGTCTGTTGGGCAACCAGCCGCTGGGTGACGGCGTGCTGAAAGCCGATCTGCGACTACTGAAAAGCGCCGACAGCGGCGATGCGAAAGCCGGTTCCATCGACAACCGTGCCTTGAGCGGCATGCTGTCCTACGGCATCAGCGGCCACACCTTCAGCGCCGGCTGGCAGCGCATGAACGGCGACAATTCGATGCCGTATCTGGATGGCAGCAACCCGTACCTGGTGAACTACGTGCAGGTCAACGACTTCGCCGCCGCACAGGAACGTTCCTGGCAGCTGCGTTACGACTATGACTTCAAGGCGATCGGCATCAACGGCCTGAGCTTCCTGACCCGTTACGTGAACGGCGACCACATCAAGGTTCCGGGCAGCGATCAGGAAGGCAAAGAGTGGGAACGCGACAGCGAGTTGAAGTACGTGATCCAGAGCGGCACGTTCAAGGACGTCAGCCTGCGTTTGCGTAATGCGACGTATCGCACCAACTACGAGAAGTTCGCCCGGGACGTGGATGAGACCCGGTTGATTGTGAGTTACAACTTTTCGGTGCTGTAAGTCCGGTCAGTTCATTGACCGAAAAAAACCATCGCGAGTTAACTCGTGATGGTTTTTTTTTGACCTGCGATCAGAGCCAGTGCCAGAACCGGCTCCAGAACCCGCGATTCAGATCATCCTTGCACGCTGCGTATTGCTGGCCGTACATGTCCGAACGGTTCTGCACCTTGCGCGCCACCGGCGGCAGCCACGCTTTGCTGGCATAAGTCTTCTGGCGAAAACCGCCCCAGCCTTCGTGGTAGTTGAGGTACTGGTTGTAGGCGTCGTACTTGTACACGCCGTTGACCGAGGTGGTCTTGTCCATGTACCAGCCGACAAAGTCGATGGCGTCATCGAAATCTTCGCGGTCGGCGCCGTGTCGGCCGGTGCTTTTCTGGTAGTCGGACCAGACTTCATCCTTGGCCTGCGCATAGCCCGATGCGGTCGTGACGCGGCCCCACGGGATCACCCACAACAGGTATTTGCGCGGGGTCTTGGCGTCGTAGCGGTAGCCGGACTCCTGATACATGATCGCGAACGGCACCTGGATCGGTACGCCCCAGCGCTTTTGCGTGACTTGCGCCGCATCGTACCAATCACTTTTCTCGCGGAAAATCTCGCAGAGGTTTTCCGGCGAACGCGGTGGCGATGTTCCGCAACCGCTCAACAGTGTCGCCAGTACCAACAGTCCAACCGTGCGCCCCGAATTCAAAAGCCGTCATCCCGTCGTGCAAAAAAGGGCGCCAGTCTACGCGGTCAGGTCAACTGATGGCGATAAGGCAAATCCGGACCTGTCTTGCTGCACGTCAGGGCGGCCGCCTGTACGGCAAACCTGAGCATGGCGTCGATCTGATCGCGATTCAGATGTTGTACGCCTTCTACCGAATCCAATTCATGCTCGGTCAGCCAGGTGATCAAGGCAGCCTGGAAGGTATCGCCCGCGCCGACGGTGTCGGCGATCTTCACCGAATTTGCCGGCACCGACCATGAGCCGTGAGCACGGCTGTAAACGGTCGCACCTTCACCGCCACGGGTCAGGAACACTACTTGGCAGCGATGCTGCAGCCAGCCTTCGATGACGCGCTGCGGATCCTGCTCGGGGTACAGCAGGCTCAAATCTTCGTCGCTGACCTTGATCAGGTCCGCCAGTTGCACCAGTGTGGCGATCCGCTCACGCCACAGGTCGATGTTCGGTTCGGGATTGAGGCGCACGTTCGGGTCGAGGCTGATCAGGCGCTTGCCGCTTTCACGCTGAATCAGCGCGAGCAGAGTATCGGCCACCGGTTGCACCACCAGCGAGAACGAACCGAAGTGCAGACCGCGCACTTCAGACCCCAGCGTTGGCAGATGCGCCAGGCTCAACTGGCGGTCAGCGCAACCTTCACCCCGGAAGCTGTAATGCGGCGAGCCATTGGCGCCCACCGCGACCATGGCCAGCGTGGTCGGCGCCGCGAAATCCACCAGATAATCCGGGCGTACACCTTCATCTTTCAGGACTTGCTGCAAACGACGGCCGAGGTAGTCGGTGGACAACCCGGCGAACAGCGCCGAGTCCACGCCCAGTCGGCGCAAACCCACGGCCACGTTGAACGGCGAGCCACCGGCAATCGCCTTGAAATTGACTTTCGATGCCTGCCCGCCGGCATCGTCTTCGCTGAAGAAATCGAACAGCGCTTCGCCACACACCAGGTACATAGTTGTTTGCTCTTTATAAGGTTGCGACATGCAGTCGATAGCGTTCATAGGCCTGCTGGAAGGCCGCGACGTTTGCGGCAATCGGCAGGGTTTCACTGTTCAGGTCGAGCTTCACGCAGCGTTCGCACAGGTCGGCCAGGGTGTCTTCGTGGCCGTTGGACCACGACTTGCACCACGCCGCCTGAATCGCCGCGCCCAGGGCGGCCGCTTCGCTTTGCTCGGTGCAGATCACCGGGGTGTTCATGATGTCGGCGACGATCTGCCGCCACACCGCACTCTTCGAGCCGCCGCCGATCAGGCAAATGCTGCGGCTTTGTAAACCATTCTGGCGCAATAGATCCAGTCCGAAACGCAGGCCGAAGGTGGTGCCCTCAACGGCGGCGCGGCAAAGATTGGCCCGAGTCAGATTATCGCTAGTCAAGCCATGCAGGCTGCCGGTAGCGTGGGGCAGGGGAGGCACGCGCTCGCCGTTGAGGAACGGCAGCATGCTCACGCCTTCAGCGCCGATCGGCGCCTGGGCCACCAAGGCGTTGAAAGCGTCGAGATCGAGGTCGAACAATTCGCGGATCGCGCCGGTAGCGTTGGTCAGGTTCATGGTGCAGATCAACGGCAACCAGCCGCCGCTGGACGAGCAGAACGTGGCGACCGAAGCATCCGGACTGACCTTTGGCGCTTCAGCGTAGGCGTACACCGTACCGGAGGAACCGAGACTCATGGTGATCGCACCCGCCTGAATATTGCCGGTGCCGATGGCGCCCATCATGTTGTCGCCGCCACCGCTGGATACCAATGCGTTGGGGTTGATACCCAGTTGTTCGGCAATCGCCGGCAGGATCGTGCCGACCGCTTGATGGGCGTCGATCAGCTCCGGCAGCGCTGCTTGCAGACGGCCGCTGGCGTCGATGTCGCGCAGCAACTGCAAATCCCATTGGCGGGTGCGCACGTTGAAATAGCCGGTGCCGGATGCGTCGCCGTATTCGCTGCAACTACGGCCGGTGAGCCAGAAATTCAGGTAATCGTGGGGCAACAGGATCTTTGCGATCCGTGAGAAAACGGCGGGATGTTGTTCCTTGGTCCATAGCAGTTTGGAGACGGTGTAACCCGGCGCGATGACCACGCCGAGGCGTTCCAGCGAGCCTCTTTCACCGCCCAGGTAAGTCAACAGTCGATCGTTTTCTGCGGTGGTTTCGGTGTCGCACCAGAGCTTGGCCGGGCGCAGTACCTGGCCTTGGTCATCGAGCAGCACCAGACCGTGTTGCTGGCCGGAAACGCCGATTCCGAGGATCGACTGGCCGTCGACATTTGCTGCCAGCAACGCACGCCGGGTGGCGAGGGCGAAAGCGTCCAGCCATTGGTGCGTGTCTTGCTCACGGCGACCGTTGGCACCGCTGATCATCGTGTGGGCGGCGGCACCCTGGCCGAGAACCTGGCCGCTGGTGGCGTCGAGGATGATGGCTTTGGTGCCTTGAGTGCCGCAGTCGATGCCCAGGAAGAGTTGTTGGGTTGTCATGTGCGCTCCACAAAGATCGACAGATCGTTCCCACGCTCTGCGTGGGAATGCCTCAATGGACGCTCTGCGTCCGCTGTTGAGTGGGACGCGGAGCGTCCCGGGCTGCATTCCCACGCGGACGGTTCGACGCCTCGACGTGGGAACGATCAGGTCAACAGGTGTTCCAGCGTCCGTGTCACGCCTTCTTCGCGCAAACTGTTCAGGCACCACTCAAACGCCGTCACAAACTCCTTCGAACGCGGTATCGCGACCCCGAAAATCTCCTCAACCCCCAGCAACCGCTCAGTGATCAAGGCATCATCCGCCACCAACGCCTGACAAAACGCCGCCCGAGGATCCGGAATCGAATAAGTGTCGCCATTCTCATCCACGCCTTTCAGATACAACGCCCAAGCTGCAACGACCAATGCCGCCCGTTTGGTCTCGCGGCCATCCGCAATCAACCGATTGATCGTCGGAATGGTGAACTTGGGAAACTTCGACGAACCATCGGAGCAAACACGTTCAAGCTGATCGGCAATCGCCTGATTGGAGAACCGCGCCACCAGCGTGTTCTTGTACTCGGTCAGGTCGATGCCCGACACCGGCGCCAGTTGCGGGGTCACGTCCAGGTCCATGTAGGCGCGCATGTAGCGCACGAACAGTGGGTCATTCATGGTGTCGTGGACGAAGCGGTAACCCTTCAGAAAGCCCAGATAGGTCAGGGCCAGATGACTGCCGTTGAGCAGTTTGATCTTCATCTCTTCGTAGGGCGAAACGTCGTCGGTGAACTGCACGCCGACCTTTTCCCAGGCCGGGCGGCCGTTGACGAACTTGTCTTCCAGCACCCATTGCACAAACGGTTCGCACACCACTGGCCAGGCGTCGTCGACGGCGTGTTTGTCCGCCAGTTGCAGGCGATGCGCGGTGCTGGTCATCGGGGTGATGCGGTCGACCATGGCGTTGGGGAAGCTGACGTTGGCGTCGATCCAGTCACGCAAGTCCGGATCAAGCAGCGCGGTGAAGGCCAGCAGTGCCTTGCGGGTGACGGCGCCGTTGTGTGGCAGGTTATCGCAGGACATCACGGTAAACGCCGGAATGCCCGCCGCACGCCGCCGGGCCAGCGCCGCGCAGAGGAAACCGAACACGGTTTGCGGCTGTTGCGGGTAAGTCAGGTCGTGCTGAATCTGTGGCAGGTGCGTCATGAACTCGCCGTTGCTGTCATCGATGCAATAGCCACCCTCGGTGATGGTCAGCGAGACGATGCGGATCTGCGGGTCGGCGAGTTTGTCGATCAGCACCTGGGCACTGTCGCTGGCCAGTAGCATGTCGCGGATCGAACCGATGACGCGGACTTCGGTGTCGTCGCTGTCGCCCAGTTCGAACAGGGTGAACAGGTAGTCCTGTTCCTTGAGGTCGTCACGGGCGCGGCGGTCTTCGGCGCGCAGGCCGACGCCGCAGATCGCCCAGTCCAGCGCTTCGCCGGTGTTCATCAGCGCATCGGTGTAATACGCCTGATGCGCGCGATGAAAACCGCCGACGCCAATGTGGGCGATGCCCTGGCGTGTGTCACTGAGGCTGTAGGCCGGCAACTTCACTTCGGCGGCGAGGCGGTTGAGGTTCTGTTTGTTGAGTTTCATCGGGTCAGTCTCGAAATCAGGCGGCGGCGCGCAACGGGCGGGTCAACGCCACGCCGTCGGCATCGAACAGATGGCAGTGGGAGGCGTCCAGGTGCAGGTTCAGTTGTTCGCCGTAACGGCTCGCCAGATCACCGCGCACGCGCATGGTCAGGGCTTCGCCGGCGTTGGTCTTGACGTGGCAGAAGGTGTCGCTGCCCAGCCGTTCGCTGACGTCGGCGGTGACTTGCAGGGTGCAGTCGCCTGGTTGCGCCAGCTCCAGATGTTCCGGGCGAATGCCCAGGGTCACGGCGCTGCCGACGCTCAGGTTTGCCGCGTTGAACGGCAGGGTGATGCGCGTGCCGGCGTCCAGCGAAACTTCGCAGCTCTGGCCGTCAACCCGGGCGATCTTGCCCTTGAGGAAACCCATTTTCGGCGTGCCGAGGAACCCGGCGACGAACAGGTTGGCGGGGTTGTGATACAGGTCCAGCGGCGAGCCGACCTGTTCGATCTTGCCGCCATTGAGTACCACGACTTTGTCGGCCATGGTCATGGCTTCGACCTGATCGTGGGTCACGTAAATCATCGTCGCCTTGAGGTCCTTGTGCAGGCGCAGCAGTTCCAGGCGCATCTGCACCCGCAGGGCGGCGTCGAGGTTGGACAGCGGTTCGTCGAACAGGAAGATTTTCGGGTTGCGCACGATCGCCCGGCCGATGGCCACGCGCTGACGCTGACCGCCGGACAGTTGCTTCGGTTTGCGCTCGAGCATCGGGCCCAATTCGAGAATCCGCGCCGCTTCACCGACTTTTTTCTCGACCTCAGCCTTCGGCACGCCCGCCAGATCGAGGGCGAACGACATGTTCTTTTTCACGGTCATGTGCGGATACAGCGCGTAGGTCTGGAACACCATCGCCAGATCACGCTTGGCCGGGCTGACTTCGGTGATGTCGCGACCGTCCAGTTCGATGGTGCCGCCGCTGACTTCTTCAAGGCCGGCGATCAGTCGCAGCAGGGTGGATTTGCCGCAGCCCGACGGGCCGACGAATACCACGAATTCCTTGTCGTTCACCTCAAGGTCGATGCCCTTGATGATGGAAAAACCTTCGAAGCCTTTTTGCAGATTCTTGATTTTCAGGTTGGCCATGGTGGCGCTCCTCATACGAATTCTTATTTCACGGCGCCGAACGACAGGCCGCGCACCAGTTGTTTCTGGCTGATCCAGCCGAAGATCAGGATCGGCGCGCAGGCAAGCGTCGAGACGGCCGACAACTTGGCCCAGAACAATCCTTCGGGGCTTGAGTAGGAGGCGATCAGCGCGGTCAGCGGCGCGGCTTTGGACGAGGTCAGGTTCAGCGACCAGAACGCCTCGTTCCAGCACAGGATCAGCGACAGCAGCACGGTCGAGGCCAGCCCGCCCTTGGCGATCGGCAGCAGCACCCGAAGCATTTCCTGCATCAGCGTGGCGCCGTCGAGGCGGGCGGCTTCGAGGATGTCTTTGGGGATGTCCTTGAAGTAGGTGTAAATCATCCAGACCACGATCGGCAGGTTGATCAGCGTGTAGATCACGATCAGCGCAATGCGCGTGTCGAGCAGGCCGAAACTCTTGGCCAGCAGGTAGATCGGCATCAGCACGCCTACCGGCGGCAGCATCTTGGTGGAGAGCATCCACAGCAGCGTGCCCTTGGTGCGCTGGGTTTCGTAGAACGCCATCGAGTAGGCCGCCGGCACCGCGATCAGCAGGCAAAGAGCCGTGGCGCTGAAGGAGATCACCACCGAGTTCCAGGCAAAGCTGAAGTAATCACTGCGCTCGTTGATGTGCAGGTAGTTCTCCAGCGTCGGCGTGAAGATGAACTGCGGCGGCGTGGCGAAGGCGTCGATTTCGGTCTTGAAACTGGTCAGCACCATCCAGAAGATCGGGAAGAAAATGATGATCGCGATGGCCCAGGCCAGCGTGCCGAGCAGCAGGCTTTGCAGCCGGCGGGATTGTTGAAGAGTCATGGCAGGCCTCAGGCTTTGTCAGTCAGGTTTTTGCCGATCATCCGCACCAGAATGATCGCGGCGATGTTGGCGATGACCACGGCGATCAGGCCGCCGGCCGAGGCCATGCCGACGTCGAACTGCACCAGCGCCTGGTTGTAGATCAGGTAGGCGAGGTTGGTCGACGCGTAGCCGGGGCCGCCGTTGGTGGTGGTGAAGATTTCGGCGAACACCGACAGCAGGAAGATAGTTTCGATCATTACGACCACCGCAATCGGCCGCGCCAGATGCGGCAGGGTCAGGTGCCAGAAGATCGCGACAGGGCCGGCGCCGTCGAGGCGGGCGGCTTCTTTCTGTTCCTGGTCGAGGGACTGCATGGCGGTCATCAGGATCAGGATTGCGAAGGGCAGCCATTGCCAGGAAACAATGATGATGATCGACAGCAGCGGATAGTGCGCCAGCCAGTCCACCGGTTGCGCGCCGAACAGCTTCCAGAGGTAGGCGAGGATCCCGGACACCGGGTGGAAGATCAGGTTCTTCCAGATCAGCGCACCGACCGTGGGCATGATGAAGAACGGTGAAATCAGCATCACCCGCACGATGCCGCGGCCGAAGAACTCGCTGGCCTCCAGCAGCGCACTGATCAACACACCGAACACCACGCTGATCAGCAACACGCTGCCCACCAGCAGCAAGGTGTTGGTGGCGCCGGGCAGGAACCCGGAGTCGGTCAGAAAGTAGGTGAAGTTATCCAGCCCGACGAATTCATTGATGCCCGGGTCGAGCAGGTTGTAGCGGATCATCGAGAAATAGACGGTCATGCCCAGCGGCACGATCATCCACAGCAGCAACAGGGCCACCGAAGGGCTGACCAGAAACCAGCCGGGATTGGCCACGCGGTTTTTGCGCTGGGATTGCGACAGGTCGATGTGGGCTTTGGCAGTTGAAGTATTCATGGCGATCACATACTCGAGATACAGCGAGTTCTTTGAGGGGAGGGAGCAAGCTCCCTTCCTTCAATTGAAGAGGGCTGTGGTTACTTGGGGTAACCCGCGCGCTTCATCTCGCGTTCGGTGGTTTGCTGGGCGGCGGTCAGCGCCTGGTCGACCGTGGTCTGGCCGATCAGTGCCGCGGAGAACAGCTTGCCGACCTGGGTGCCCACACCCTGGAACTCAGGAATGGTCACCAGTTGAATGCCGATGTAAGGCACAGGCTTGAGGGTCGGTTTGCTCGGGTCAGCCGCTTTCAGCGACTCCAGCGTGACCTTGGCAAACGGTGCGGCGCTCATGTAGGCGTCGCTGTAGGTCGAGGCACGAGTGCCCGGCGGTACGTTGGCGATGCCGTCGGTCTTGGCGACCAGTTCGCCGTACTCTTTTGAGGTGGCCCAGGCACTGAATTCTTTGGCGGCGTCCTTGGCCTTCGAACTGGTCGGAATCGCCAGCGCCCACGAGTACAGCCATGCCGAGCCTTTATCGGTGACCTGATGCGGCGCAAAGGTGAAGCCGACGTGATCGGCGACCTTGCTTTGGGTCTTGTCGGTGACGAACGAGCCGGCGACGCTGGCATCGACCCAGATTGCGCATTTGCCGCTGTTGAACAGGGCGAGGTTTTCGTTGAAACCGTTGCTGGAGGCACCCGGTGGGCCGGACTTCTTCATGGTGTCGACGTAGAAGTTCAGCGCGTTCTTCCATTCCGGGCCACTGAATTCGGGTTTCCACTGCTCATCGAACCAGCGTGCGCCGTAAGCGTTGGCCACGGTGGTGATCAGCGCCATGTTCTCGCCCCAACCGGCCTTGCCGCGCAGGCAGATGCCGTATTGCTCCTTGTCCTTGTTGGTGAGTTTTTCGGCGAAGCCTGCGATCTGCTCCCAGGTCGGACGCTCCGGCATGGTCAGGCCGGCGTCCTTGAAGAGGTCGGTGCGGTAATAGGTGATCGAGCTTTCGGCGTAGAACGGCAAGGCGTACAGCGAACCCTTGACCGACAGGCCTTCACGCACCGACGGGAACACATCGTCGAGGGCGTAGCTGGCCGGCAGATCCTTCATCGGTTCCAGCCATCCTTTTGCACCCCAGAGTGCGGCTTCGTACATGCCGATGGTCAACACGTCGAACTGACCGCCCTGGGTGGCAATGTCGGTGGTCAGGCGCTGACGCAGGACGTTTTCTTCCAGCACGACCCAGTTCAACTTGATGTCCGGGTGCTCGGTCTCGAAGGTTTTCGAGAGCTTTTGCATGCGGATCATGTCGCTGTTGTTGACAGTGGCGATGGTCAGGGTCTGGGCGCCAAGGCTGACGCTGCTGAGGGTCATGCAGGTGAGGGCAAGCAGAGCTTTTGCAGTGGGTTGCATCGTGCACTCCTTTTCTGCACCCGGTGGGGGACAGAAGGACAGTTATTGTTTTTGTGTCTTCCGGCTGCAGGAAGAATGTGCACTGATTACAGCCTTCAATCGCAGGGCTGACAAATCATCCCTAGCACTTGAATCGATACTTTTTTGCACTCTCGATTGAGGCGACAAACACAGGGAAGGGCGTTTCAGGACAGCGAGGGTAATGAATCCGTACAGGTTTTCGGGCGTCAGCCGTGGTTTTGCTCGGTCAGACGCTGCACCACCAGCCGCCGATAATGCGAGGGCGTCATGCCTTTGAGCTGCTGAAAGCGCCGATTGAAATTGGAGATGTTGTTGAAGCCCGACTCGAAACACACCTCGGTCACCGGTTTGTCACCGTCCGCCAGCAGTTCGCAGGATTTGCTGATGCGCAGACGGTTGACGAATTCGATGAAATTGCGCCCCGTGGCCTGCTTGAACACGCGGCTGAAATAGGTCGGTTTCATGCCCAGGTGCTCGGCGACTTCCTCCAGCGGCAGTTCACGGGCGTAGTGGGCGAAGATGTAATCCACCGCGCGGTTGGTGCGGTCGATGTTGTGTTCGTCGGCCAGTTGAGGCGTGGTTGCGCCGGACAGCAGTTGGTAGTCGTCGGAGGCAGCGAGCAATTCCATCAGGATGAAAAAGTGCCCGAGACGGGTGATCCCGCTGGAATCGGCGATGCGTTGCATCAGCGTCATGGCCTGACGAATTGTCTGCGGTGAGCGGAATTCGATGCCGTACTGCGCGCGTTCCAGCAGTGGCGCCAGAGTCTTCAGCTCGGCGAACACCTGATGGCCGCTTTCGAACAGCTCATCGGTGAAGTTGACCAGCATGTCACGCTTCTCGACCACTTCGTCTTCGGCCACCTGGCTGATCCAGTTGTGCGGCAGGTTGGGGCCGGTGAGGAACAGCGTCTGCGGGTAGAAGTTGCCGATGTAGTCGCCGATGAATACCTTGCCCGAACTGGCCACGATCAGGTGCAGTTCGTATTCCTTGTGGAAATGCCAGCGCACCAGCGGGCAGGGGAAGCCGTGCTGGCGATAAATGATGGACAACCCGTTGTGGTCATCCATCAACTCGTAGGAGGGGTCGGTCACGCGGGCGGTTCGGGTCATGGTCGGACGCTTTTTTTGTTATCGCCCGGCGATCATGCCTCTTTGCGCGCCCGTTACGCCAGCAGGCGATCAGCGGGGCGCTGGTGGGCCTTGGTTTGATTCACGGCACGGCAAAACGACACGATGTTGGTCTCTTCGATGAAGTCGACGTTGATGACGTTGCACTTCATTGCCCAATCACTGTTGTCTGGATCGAACCACTCGTTCAGTTCTTTATGAATATCCACCGGGCCGCCCAGTGCGGTGTAACAGGTGGCGGACAACGACCAGGGTTTCCACGAGCCAGGTGGGGATTTCATGACGTTGCCGATGAACTGTTTCAACTCCGCCGAGTCGGTCCGATTGCTGCCCGACCATTCATGGTTGATGTAATCGATGAACACATGGCGATCAAGTTGCCAGTGTGACCGAGCGGCCGCAAATACACGTTGCTCCTTGCTGATGTGTTTGAGTTGCCCAAGGCCGGCGCTCAGGTTTCTGCTCGGGATCAAACGATGTCCGAGCAGGTGAATCATCATTTTATTGAAGTAGTCATAATCGAAGTCGTTACCGTCGAGACTGTGGAAGTCCAGAACAATGAACTCGTCCGGGTTTTGCTTCAGAAAGTTTTCTACGTCGGTGATCAAGTTGCCCAAGGTTCGGGAGTTGCGGTGTCCGCCATGGTGAGCACGGAATCTGCTGACGCCTTCGGCCTTTGGCTCGTAAGCCAGGCGAATGTCCAGCACCCGTGCGCCATGGTGAAGTTGGGCGTGAAACGAGTCATGCTGGCAAGCCAGCCAATGACGGGGTGGGCCGAACACTGGATAACTGGCGCGCCAGTCGCTGCCGGCGTTGTGGGTTCCCGGCAGGGTCAGTTCGGATATCGAAAGTGAATCGATGGACGGTGTCGCCGCCATCCAGTTATAGGAGGCGTAGTTATTGATGTCGGTCATGCATGCATCCTGCATAAGTTGATTGAGGCGCCACTCTTTAATAACGAAAGTGGCGCGGGCAGGATGTTTATAGTGTTTAGCTTTTCAGATGGCTATCTATCGATTGATACAGGTTGTTGGTTGTTGTGTTTATAAATTTCAGGGCTTTATTGTTTGTTTGCATTCTTTGCTTCAATCCACTGCGCCATGTATTGCGTGCTCTTGTGCGAGTGATGTCGCAACATGCTGCCGGTGAAGTTGTTGCGTCTTAGTTGGGCAATGTTTGCGCGACAGTCCAGCAGCTTATTGATCAGCGCCGGCCCATGTATGGCCTGCTGATAAACCTCCTGGAGTAGCGCGTGCCCCTGGAATTGGGCCGCTTGCCAACGCACCTCGTCTCGATAAAGCTCGACCGCGGCATTGGCCAGATCCTGCGCCGTACGGCAGACAGCGCCCGGCCAGGGTTGGTCGGTATGCATGCCTTCAGCGCCAATCGGCGTGGTGACACTCGGCGTGCCGCAAAGCATGGCATCGATCAGCTTGCCTTTGATGCCGGCGCCAAAACGCAGGGGCGCCAGGCAGATGCGCGCTTCGGACATGACCTGCAACGCATCCTCGGCCCAGTTCATGATGTGAAAACCCTGTGCGGCATTGTGCAAGGCTGCAGCCTTGGGCGGCGTGTAGGCGCCGTAGATGTGCAATTGTGCTTTGGGTAGTTGTTCACGGATCAGTGGCCAGACGCTCGACTTCATCCATAAAACCGCGTCCCAGTTTGGCGCGTGACGGAAATTGCCAATACTGAGGAAGTGCGCGCGCTCCTCGAAAGGTTTCGCCGGTGCGCTGGGCGGTTCGACCATCAACGGACACCAGTGCAACAACTCGGGCGGCAGCTTGAACTGCTGTACCAGCAACTCGATTTCCACCTGCGAGATCATCAGGTTCAGATCGCAGCGATAGAGCGCCGCGATCTCGCGTTTGGCCAGGTCGGTGTCAGCCATCAGCTCGAACTCTTCGGCCAGCGCCGGGGCAAACAACTGATCGAAGTCGTTGGCGTCATCGCTGAGTTTCAGCCGGTCCTTCAACCGCTGGTGCCGGGCATGTCGCAGGCTTTGCAGATCCGAGGTTTCCAGAATACGCAGCGCGTCGGGACAGTGCTTCTCTACGCGCCAGCCGAACTGTTCTTCGATCATGAACTGGTCGAACAGCACGATATCCGGGGCGAGTTCGCTGATGAAGGTGTCGAAACTGCTGTTGTTCAGCTCGATCGGGACTTCGCGGATGCCCAATGCAGTCAGGTCGGCGCGGTGCTCACCGGTGCCGGCAGGGCTGGCAAAGGTGATTTGCCAGCCTTGTTGCAGGAAGGTCTCGAGAATCTGCATCACGTGCCCGCTCGCAGCGGAGGAGCGGGGTTCCGGCCAGACGTAACCAATGACGAGGACTTTGGTTGCGGGCTGACTCATGAGAAACGATTCCTGGGACGAAGAGACGAAAAAAAGGCGCGCGAATTAGACCACAACCCGGGTGTCGCGGGATCCGTTTTTCTTGGGTGGACATCGGACAAGACCAAGCGCAAAGCCTACTGGCAGGGCGCGTGACAGTTTTATCCAGGAATTGAAGTCGGGTGGCTCAGGACTGACCGAGAACCCCTTTGACCTTGTCGCGCAATTGATCAATGGAAAACGGTTTGCCGATCACATGCATGTCCGCCGGCACTTCAATGGTCTCGGCATAACCGCTGGCAAACAGAATGGGTAGAGCAGGGCGCAAGTTGCGCGCTTCAGTAGCCAATTGACGGCCATCCATGATCGGCAAGCCGACGTCGGTCATCATCAGGTCGATGTGTTGATTCACATCCTTGATAATCTCCAGCGCCTGCTCGCTGCCGTCCGCTTCCAGAACCTTGAACTCCAATTCCTCCAGCACGTCGACGATCAGCATGCGCACGATGGCATCGTCTTCTACTACAAGGATGGTGGACGCAGTGGTGGACATAGTGGCGGCTCTCAAGAATGGGGAGGGTGGCGCCGGTCGATCAAAATTGCCGGGCTCTTGCATGAGTAAGTGGCGCATAGCCACAAGTTCCCGAATGGATACAAAAAAGAATAGGTGCAAACGGGCGGGCAAGGATAACCGTTGGCCTGTGAATCGGCGCAGGCAAATGTGGGAAAACAGTGCTAACACTGTGAGAAAAATGGATCCATGCCGCCGTTTTGGGGCAAACTCCTTGGTTTTCAACAGTTCGACAAGGCTGCCACATGTCCTCTCCGTCTTCGGTTGATGAGCAACGGTTTCGCAAACTACTGAGTCGCAACGTCAGCCTGCCTTTGGGTGTGGGCGCAATCAGCGCGGTGTTCTTCGTTTCCCTGATCACCTATCTGTTGTCGGTGATCCAGTGGGTGGAACACACCGACCGGGTGATCAATAACGCCAATGAAGCGGTGAAACTCACCGTCGACCTGGAAACCGGCATGCGCGGTTTCCTGCTCAGTGGCGATGAACACTTCCTCGACCCGTATGAAACGGCGAAGCCGCGTATCTCAGTGGCGCTCAACACCTTGCTTGAACTGACCGCCGACAACCCGGTGCAGACCGACCGCCTGCGTCGCCTGCAAGCCTTGCAAACCGAGTGGGCGACCTACGCGCAATCGATGATCGACCTGCAGCGCGCCAGCGGCGACTACAAGGCCGCGGTCAAGGCCGGGCGCGGCAAACGCCTCACTGACGAGATCCGCAAGCAATTCGAGGACGTAATCGATACCGAGCAGACGCTGCGCACCACGCGCAACGAAGATGTGCGCCGCACCACCATCTGGAGCATCAGCCTGTACCTGCTGTTCATCGCCGGTATCAGCGGTTTGCTGGCTTATATTGGTCGTCGCGATCTGCTCAGCCTTTCCAGTAGTTATGGCGCCAACCTCGCTGCGCAAAGGGCCAGCGCAGAACGCCTGGAGCAGCAGGCCTGGCTGCGCACGGGCCAGACCGAGCTGGCCGAACAAGTCCTGGGGCAACTGACGCTCAATCTGCTGGGCCGCAACATTCTGCAATTCTGTGCCCAGTACCTTGGCACTGCCGTGGCTGCGTTGTATGTACGCGAAGAGCATGGCGGGCTGAAACGCGTGGCTAGTTATGGTTTCTCCCGCGAGCAGGAAGAGCAGGAACAATCGATCTACAGCGGTGAAGGCATTGTCGGCCAGGTCGCGCAGCAGGCGCGGCTGATTCGTCTCGATTCGGTGCCGGCCGACTACTTCAAGGTCAGCTCCGGATTGGGCGAAGGCCTGCCACACAGCGTGCTGGTGGTACCGACCAGCGATGACGACCGGGTCAACGGCGTGATCGAGCTCGGCTTCCTGCGTCCGCTCACCGAGCGTGATGTGGCGCTTCTGGAACGGATTGCCGGCAACATCGGCACATCCATTGAAGCGGCGCGTTACCGCCAGCGTCTACAGGAAGTGCTGGCCGAAACCCAGCAGCTCAACGAAGAGTTGCAGGTGCAGCAGGAAGAACTGAAAACCGCCAACGAAGAACTGGAAGAACAGTCGCGGATTCTCAAGGAGTCCCAGGCGCATCTGGAAACCCAGCAAGTCGAGCTGGAGCAGACCAACGAGCAACTGGCCGAACAGGCCCAGACCCTGGCCGAGCAACGCGATGCCATGGACCAGAAGAACACCGAGCTCAATCAGGCTCAGGTGCAACTGGAAGAGCGCGCCGAAGAGTTGCAGCGTTCGAGCAAATACAAATCCGAATTCCTCGCCAACATGTCCCACGAACTGCGCACGCCGCTGAACAGTTCGCTGATCCTGGCCAAGCTGCTGGCGGAAAACCCGCAGGACAACCTCAGTGCAGAGCAGGTGAAGTTTGCCGAGTCGATCTATTCCGCCGGCAACGATCTGCTCAACCTGATCAACGACATTCTCGACATTTCCAAGGTTGAAGCCGGCAAACTCGAAGTGGTCCCGGAAAACACCAGCGTGGCGCGTCTGGCCGAAGGCCTGCGTGGTGTATTCGAACCACTGGCGGCAGACAAGAAACTGGCGTTCAGCGTCGAGTTGCAGCCGGACGCACCGATTACGCTGTTCACCGATCGCCAGCGTCTGGAGCAGGTCATCAAGAACCTGCTGTCCAACGCCGTGAAATTCACCGAACACGGCACAGTCAGCCTGACCATCGCCGGACAACCGGACGATCGCATTGCCTTTATCGTGCGCGACTCAGGGATCGGGATTGCCCAGGACCAGCAGGAAAGCATTTTCGAAGCCTTCCGCCAGGCCGACGGCACCACCAACCGCAAATACGGCGGCACCGGGTTGGGCCTGTCGATCTCCCGGGATCTGGCGACCTTGCTGGGCGGCTCGATCAGCGTCAGCAGCGCGCCGGGGCAGGGCAGTGCCTTTACGCTGGTGTTACCGCAGCAATACAGCGAACCGGGTGATACGCCGGTTGCACCGCTGACCTTCAGTCCGCCGGCGTCCGCACCGGTCATTACACCTGCCGTCGCGGTGTCGCCGCTGGCGTCCGTCGACATCCCGCGTTTCAACGACGACCGCAACAAGGCACCGTTCGATACCCGCTGCATTCTGGTGGTGGAAGACGAGCCGAATTTTGCCCACATCCTCTACGACCTGGCCCACGAACTGGGCTATCAGTGCCTGGTTGCTCACGGCGCGGATGAAGGTTATGACCTGGCGAAAGAGTTCGTGCCAGACGCAATCCTGCTGGACATGCGCCTGCCGGATCACTCGGGCCTGACCGTTCTGCAACGCCTGAAAGAACACGCCGAAACCCGGCACATCCCGGTGCACGTGATTTCCGTGGAAGACCGCGTCGAAGCGGCCATGCACATGGGCGCTATCGGTTACGCCGTCAAACCGACCACCCGCGAAGAACTCAAGGACGTGTTCGCGCGCCTTGAAGCCAAGCTGACCCAGAAGGTCAAACGCGTGCTGCTGGTCGAGGACGATGATTTGCAACGGGAAAGCATCGCCCGCCTGATCGGTGATGACGACATTGAAATCACCGCCGTCGGCCTAGCACAGGACGCGCTGGAGCTGCTGCGCACGACGATCTTCGATTGCATGGTCATCGACCTGAAGCTGCCGGACATGCTTGGCAACGATCTGCTCAAGCGCATGTCCACCGAAGACATCTGCTCGTTCCCGCCGGTCATCGTCTACACCGGACGCAACCTGACCCGCGATGAAGAGGCCGATCTGCGCAAGTATTCGCGTTCGATCATCATCAAGGGCGCGCGCTCGCCGGAACGTCTGCTGGATGAGGTCACACTCTTTCTGCACAAAGTCGAATCGCAGTTGTCCCATGAACGGCAGAAGATGCTCAAGACCGCGCGCAGCCGCGACAAGGTCTTCGAGGGTCGCAAAGTGCTACTGGTGGACGACGATGTACGCAACATCTTCGCCCTGACCAGCGCGCTGGAAACCAAGGGTGCAGTCGTGGTGATCGGCCGTAACGGTCGCGAAGCGATTGAAAAACTGAATGAAGTCGAGGACATCGACCTGGTGCTGATGGACGTGATGATGCCGGAAATGGATGGTTTTGAAGCCACCATGGAAATCCGCAAGGATCCGCGCTGGCGCAAGCTGCCGATCATTGCGGTAACGGCCAAGGCCATGAAGGATGATCAGGAGCGCTGCCTGCAGGCGGGTGCCAATGATTACCTGGCCAAGCCCATCGACCTGGATCGCCTGTTCTCGCTGATTCGCGTGTGGTTGCCGAAGATGGAACGCATTTAGTGGAACGTAGTTACTCAGCAGAACGAAACAGCGAAATCGAATTGCGCTTGCTGATCGAGGCGATCTACCTCAAGTACAGCTATGACTTTCGTGACTACTCCGGCGCGTCGATCAAGCGCCGGGTGCAACATGCGTTGAGCCAGTTCGAATGCGCGACGATTTCGGCGTTGCAGGAGAAGGTCCTGCACGACCCGACGGCGTTCATGCAATTGCTGCAATTGCTGACGATTCCGGTCAGCGAGATGTTCCGCGATCCGTCGCACTTCCTGGCGATCCGTCAGGAGGTGGTGCCGCTGCTCAAGACGTATCCGTCGATCAAGATCTGGATCGCCGGGTGCAGCACCGGTGAGGAGGTCTATTCGATGGCGATTCTGTTGCGCGAGGAAGGCTTGCTCGACCGCACGATCATCTACGCCACCGACATCAACCCGCGCTCGCTGGACAAGGCCAAGCAGGGGATCTTTTCGATGGAAAACGTGCGCGCCTACACCGCCAACTATCAGCAGGCCGGCGGTCAGCGCTCGTTCGCCGACTACTACACTGCTGCGTATGGCTACGCGATTTTCGACAAGAGCCTGTGCGAGAACGTGACCTTCGCCGACCACAGCCTGGCGACGGACAGCGTATTCTCTGAAACTCAATTAATTTCATGTCGTAACGTGTTGATATATTTCAATAAAAAACTTCAGGATCGAGCATTCGGATTGTTCCATGAGTCGTTGTGCCACCGAGGCTTCCTGGTGTTGGGCAGCAAGGAAACGCTGGATTTTTCCGGCTATTCCAACCAGTTCGAGCCCTTGGTGAAACAAGAACGGATCTACCGCAAATCATGAACAGTGCAGCGGATTTGCCTCGGGTCGAGGCGATTGTGGTCGGGGCTTCCGCCGGTGGCGTCGAGGCCTTGCTGACGATGCTCGGTTCGCTGCGGTCAGGGTTCGGGCTGCCGATCATCATCGTCCTGCACCTGCCGGAAGAGCGGCGCAGCCAGCTCGCCGACGTGTTTGCCCGGCGAGTGGCGTTACCGGTCGCCGAAGCCATCGATAAACAGGACATTCAGCCCGGCACCGTGTATTTCGCCACACCGGGCTATCACTTGTCGGTGGAGCAGGACCGCAGCCTGTCGTTGAGCCTGGAAGACCGCTTGCATCATTCGCGGCCTTCGATCGATTTCCTGTTCGAGTCCGCCGCCGATGTCTACGGCCCGGCGCTGGCCGCGGTGCTGTTGACCGGGGCCAACCACGATGGCGCGCGGGGCCTGGCGCAGGTCAAACGCCATGGTGGGCTGACCATCGTTCAGGATCCGGACGATGCGCAGATCGCGACCATGCCCCAGGCGGCACTGAAGCTCCATCAACCGGATCACATACTTCCCATACGCGGCATCGGCCGTCTGCTTGTCGAGCTGGAACGAATCGCATGCTGAGTAATATCCAGGCAAAACTGCTGATCGTCGACGATCTGCCCGAGAACCTGCTGGCTCTCGAAGCGCTGATCAAACGCGAAGACCGCACCGTCTACAAAGCGCTGTCGGCGGACGAAGCGCTGTCGCTGCTGCTGCAACACGAATTCGCCATGGCCATCCTCGACGTGCAGATGCCCGGCATGAATGGCTTTGAACTGGCCGAGCTGATGCGCGGCACCGAGAAAACCAAGAACATCCCGATCATCTTCGTCAGCGCTGCCGGCCGTGAACTGAATTACGCGTTCAAGGGTTATGAAAGCGGGGCGGTGGACTTCCTGCACAAGCCGCTGGATATCCACGCGGTGAAGAGCAAGGTCAATGTATTTGTCGACCTGTACCGCCAGAGCAAGGCGATGAAGCAACAGGTCGAAGCCCTCGAACAGAGCCGCCGCGAACAGGAAGCGCTGCTTCAACAGTTGCAGAGCACCCAAGGCGAACTGGAGCAGGCGGTGCGCATGCGTGACGATTTCATGTCGATCGTCGCCCACGAAGTGCGCACGCCGCTCAACGGCCTTATCCTCGAAACCCAGCTGCGCAAGATGCACCTGGCCCGGGACAACGCCGCCGCGTTCACCCTCGACAAGATGCACGCGATGGTCGACCGCGACGAGCGCCAGATCAAAAGCCTGATCCGCCTGATCGAAGACATGCTCGACGTGTCGCGGATCCGCACCGGCAAGCTGTCGATCCGACCGAGCCGTTTCGATCTGGCGCAACTGGTCGGCAACCTGCTGCAAAACTTCGCCCAGCAGATCGAAGCGGCCGAGACCGAAGTCAGCTTCACCGCCGCCGAACCGGTGGAAGGGCAGTGGGACGAGTTCCGCATCGAGCAAGTGGTGTCGAACCTGCTGACCAACGCCTTGCGTTATGGCGGCAAGAGCCCGGTGCAGGTGCGGGTTTATCGCGAAGGCAATGAGGCTCGGGTCGAAGTCGCGGACCAGGGCATCGGTATCAGTGAGGAGAATCAGAAACGCATTTTTCAACAGTTCGAACGGGTTTCCGCCAAGACGGTGGTGGCCGGCCTCGGGCTGGGTCTGTTCATTTCCGAGCAGATCGTCGCCGCCCATGGCGGTTCCATCGTCGTCGAGAGCAAGATCAACGAAGGCGCCCTGTTTCGCGTTTGTCTGCCGCTCCAGGAAAACGGCGAAACAAACGCAACCTCTGAGTGACCACACGGTCGTATCAGCAGCTATTGACCGAACAAAGGCTTCCCATGAGCGTAGATGCACAAGATGTAGTACTCGTCGTCGAGGACGAACCGGTGATCCTGATGGTCCTGACCGATTATTTGTCAGGCCAGGGCTATCGCGTGTTGCAGGCCGAAAACGGCGAGCAGGCGTTCGAGATTCTGGCGAGCAAGCCGCATCTGGACATGTTGATTACCGATTTCCGCTTGCCGGGCGGGATCTCCGGCGTGCAGATCGCCGAACCCGCCGTCAAATTGCGACCTGATCTGAAAGTGATCTTCATCAGCGGCTATCCCCAGGAAATCCGCGAGACCGGCAGCCCTATTACCCGCCGGGCGCCGATCCTGGAAAAACCGTTCGATCTGGATGTGTTGCAGGAGAAGATTCAGGAATTGCTGGCCTGACGCATGCGTCGGTTGAATATCGACGCAGCGCACTGAGCACTACTTCACCTGATCAGCTTGATTGAATATGAACTGAGCATTCGCCGTAGGTGTAGTCGGCAATATGATTTTTATGATGGGAAGGACTAGTCCGCCAGTCGAATTGAAAAAGTCGACTTGATCGAATTGCGCACCTGCCAGCCCACCTTCCATATAGAAAAAAGCCTGCAAGGGCAGTTCTTTCGGAATGTCCTGTGGCCAGGTCGCGAGAATAAGTTCGATATAGTCATGGACACCTGCAAAGAAGTTCGCCAGTTGATGAGCCCTTATCGTTTGGTAAAAGGCATCCGCGGCCAGGTGATTCATCGAGTCGCTGACGTCAAAGGCACATTGATTCCACGTGTAGCTGTTGTAGTTGGCGATCCATTGCTCTGCGGTGGTTATTCCGAGGACCTTGCAGAGCCGGCTGCGATCCGGTGCATAAGGATGAGCCCCGCAACCGGGCTTTTCTCTTAGTGTTGTAGCTCCATCCTTGGGAAAGGAGCAGAGGATATCGATGTCTCGCTTGTCCGGAGGGGAGTTGAAAATCGGATAGAAAATAAACCCGTTTGTCTTCCGGTATACAAGCGTGGTGAATTTCGAATCCTGGCTCAGAAACGAAAATGAAACGCCACCACTCGATTGCGAATGCGGGCTTGGATTCCACGATTTGTAATTGGTTGAGGGAGTCGTTGCGCGAAGGATAATCCCCCGGCACAAAAACGCTGGCATTGAAGGTTTTCCGCAGTTCTGACGGAGGTCGTTGTACCGGGCGATCAAATCTGCAACTACTTGTGGGCCCGTCTGCTGAACGCTCTGGGCGACACTGATTGATTGCGTCGAGGATTGATCGTTGAATTGACACCCGGTCATCACCAGCATCAATAGCAGCGAGAAGATTCTTTTCATTGTTCTTTACCCGATTGATGTATGGCTCAAAAACCTTGCGCTCCGGCGGGTATGAAGCAACAAAAAAATCTTGATGAATAGCTGTCAGAGTTGACAGGTTTCAAGCATGAAAAAGCGGCCTATGCTGCACAGTTGGCCGCTTATGGAAAGTTACCGTCTGTCAGGATGGACAAGGAGCAAAGCGCTACCCGCGAATCATCTCCCGCACCTTCGCCGTCAACAGATCGAAGGTGAACGGCTTGGTGATCATCTGCATGCCCGGGTCGAGAAACCCGCCGCGTACTGCAGCGTGCTCGGCGTAACCGGTGATGAACAGGACTTTCAGCTCTGGCCGGTATTGCCGGCCGATTTCCGCCAGTTGCCGTCCGTTCATGCCCGGCAGGCCGACGTCGCTGATCAGCAGATCGATACGTTGCTCCGAATCCAGAATCGGCATGGCGCCGTCAGCATCGCCGGCTTCGACAAACCCGTAACCCAATTCACTCAACACCGCGCTGACCAGCACGCGCACGGCCGGGTCGTCTTCGACGATCAAGACGGTTTCGCCTTCCACGGCGTTCGGCGCCTGCTCCGTGTCTGCTGGCGCGTGAGGCAGTGACTCGCCCTGGAAACGCGGCAGATAAAGTTTGACCGTGGTGCCTTGATCGATCTTGCTGTCGATCGACACATGTCCACCGGATTGCTTGCTGAAGCCATAGATCATCGACAGGCCCAACCCCGTGCCCTGGCCGATCGGCTTGGTGGTGAAAAACGGGTCGAATGCGCGATTGATGACACTTTCCGGCATGCCGCAACCATTGTCGGTCACGCTCAAGACGACGTAATCACCGGGCTCAAGATTGCTATAGGTCGCGGTGTAGTCGCGATCCAACACCTGATTACCGGTTTCGACTACCAGATTGCCGCCGTCGGGCATCGCATCCCGAGCGTTGATCACCAGGTTGAGCAGGGCGCTTTCCAGTTGATTGGGGTCGGCTTCGGCCACCCACAATTGTTCATGTAGACGCATATCCAGCTGGATGCTTTCGTTGAGGCTGCGTTGCAGCAATTCGCCCATCGATTGCACCAGGTCATTCATCTGCACCGCTTTGGAGTCCAGCGACTGTCGCCGGGAAAACGCCAGCAAACGGTGAGTCAGGCCGGCGGCACGGTTGGCTGATGTCACGCCGAGATCGATCAGGCTGTCGAGATCTTCAGTCCGTCCACGAGCCAGTCGCCGGCGCAGCAATTCGAGACTGCCGATAATCCCGGTCAGCATATTGTTGAAGTCGTGAGCGATACCGCCGGTGAGCTGGCCGACCGCTTCCATCTTCTGCGACTGGCGCAGGGCTTCTTCGTTGTGCCGCAGTTGCGCCGTGCGTTCCTCGACTTGTTGCTCAAGGGTTTCGAGGGTCGATTGCAGGCGTCGCTCGCTTTCGCTCAGATCAATCAGACGGTCGCGGGCTTCGTACTGTCGTCGTCGCCCGCGCAGGGCAGTCGTGACCAGACTGATCAAGGTCGCCGGATGGAAAGGGCGTTCAAGGAATGTCACGTTGCCCAGCAATTCACTGAGTCGCGAGGAGGGGCCTTGTTCGGACCCACCGTGATGGGTGAGCAGGACGATCGGCAGATCCGACCACGCCGGTTGTTGCTTCAGGTAGGCCAGCAGGCCTTCCAGGTCCGGGCCATTCAGGGCCTCGGCGGCGATCAGCAGCAGACCGGCGCCGGGTTCCAGTTCGGCGCACAGATGCCCCAGGCCGGACGTGATGAGACCGCCGTAACCGGCCTCGTTGAGGATCATCAGCGCAATCTGGCTGTCGCGACCCAGGGGCGCGAGGATCAGCGCCCGTTCGGACAGCGGGACGGTGACGGTCACAAGTTGTCTTCCTTGAGCAGCGGATTGCTCGCGCCGAGGTACGTGGGCACACCGCGCAGCACCCCCTGGAAGGCTTCCAGTGGCTCGCCGATGGTCATGCCCTGGGCGGAAATACGGTATTCACGGATGGTCGATTCGTGGCTGCCGGTGCGTTTCTTGATGATCGAAATCGCCCGACGCACCTTGCCGAGGGCTTCGAAGTAGCGCAACAGGATCACGGTGTCGGCCAGATACGTGATGTCCACCGGCGCCTGCATGTCGCCGACCAGACCGTGCTGGGCGACGGTCATGAAGGTCGCGGCGCCTTTGCGGTTCAGGTACAGCAGCAGTTCGTGCATGTGCAGGACCAGCGCGTTTTCTTCCGGCATCGCGGCCTGATAGCCGTTGATGCTGTCGATCACTACGGTCTTGATGTCGGCTTCATCAACGCAGCGTCGTACCCGGTGAGAGAACTCGCCGGGAGACAGTTCGGCGGCGTCGACTTGCTCGATCAGCAGATTGCCGGTGGCTTGCAGGGCCTTGAGGTCGATGCCGATGTTCTTCATGCGCTCGAACAGCAGCCCCAGTTCTTCATCGAAAATGAACAGTGCCGCCTTCTCGCCACGCGTGACCGCAGCGGCAGCGAAGATCATCGAAATCAGCGATTTGCCGGTACCGGCCGGGCCGAGAATCAACGTGCTGGAGCCGGTTTCGATCCCGCCGCCCAGCAGCGCGTCCATTTCGTGGATGCCACTGGTCAATTGCAGACGCGGGTAATCGCCCCGATGTTCGGCCGCCACCAGACGCGGAAAGACATGCACGCCATCGCCCATGATGGTGAAGTCGTGAAAACCGCCGCGATATTTCTGGCCGCGGTACTTGATCACCCGCACACGTCGGCGTTCGGCGCCGTAATTGGGGGTCAACTCTTCGAGGCGGATGACACCATGGGCCACGCTGTGCACGGTTTTGTCGAGGGACTCTGTCGTCAGGTCGTCCAGCAACAATACCGTCGCGTCATACCGCACGAAGTAGTGCTTGATCGCCAGGATCTGGCGGCGATAACGCAGGGAGCTTTGCGCCAGCAGGCGGATCTCCGACAGGCTGTCGAGCACCACGCGGGTCGGTTTGAAGCGCTCGACCACTTCGAAAATCTGTTTGGTGGCTTCGCCCAGCTCAAGATCAGAGGAATACAGCAGGCTCTGCTGATGCTCGGCGTTGAGCAGGCTTTCCGGCGGTGTCAGCTCGAAAATCTCGATGTTTTCGTTCAGGTCCCAGCCGTGGGAGAGCGCACCCTGGCGCAGTTCGCGCTCGGTTTCGGACAGCGTGATGTACAGCGAGCGCTCGCCGGCCCGGGCGCCGGCCAGAAGAAAATGCAACGCCACCGTGGTTTTACCGGTACCGGGCTCGCCCTCCAGCAGGAACACATGACCGCGAGACAAACCACCGGCCAGAATGTCGTCCATCCCTTCGATGCCTGTGGCGGCTTTTGCGCTGATCAACTCGTTCGATGTAGACAAAAAATGCCCTCTCATGACTAGGGGAAACGAGGCAGCGGGCGGTGTACGCCATTCTGGGCTGCCTGATTACTTGACCCTTCGTCGCGAGAGCGGTTCCGAATTTCTTGCGGGAGGCGTCTGACCTCGTTCAAAGACCTTGCTGCAACGACGGATCGTCCGGATTCATCTGTTCGAGTTGGGCCAGCAGAACCTGCACGTTCTGCAATTGGCCACTTTCCTTCCAGTAATTGATCAGCAGCACTCGCGCCTTGCGGTCGGCCGGATGACGCTGGACGATTTCCTGCAACTGTTTCTGCGCCGCTTCCAGTTCCTCGGCGCTGTGCAGGGTGGTGGCGAGGTCGTAGCGATAGTCCTTGTTGTCGGGCTCCAGCTCCACGGCTTTGGACAGGCCGAGCAGGGCGAATTCGCGTTGATCGTGATGTAGCAACCACAGGCCCAGTGCATGTTGCAGATAGGCGGAATCCGGCTGAGCCTTCAATTGTTGGGCCAGCAGTTGTCGGGCGGCGTCACTCTGGCCCTGACGGTCAAGCACTTCGATCTGCATCACCAGCGCCGGCAGGTTGGCGGGATCCAGGCGCAGGGTTTGCTCAAGAGCATCCTGTGCCTGCTTGAGCTCGGCATTGTGCAGATACAGACGTGCCAGTTGCGCGTAGTTGGCGGCGCTTTCCGGCTGGCTCTTGAGTGCCTGCTCCCACACGTCGATGCCTTGCTGCAACGGCGCGAAATACAGGCCCAACTGATCGGGGGACAAGCCGAGCAGAGCGTTGATCGCGGTAAATCGAACGTCCTGATCCTCATCGTCGAGCAACGGGCCGAGCAACAGACTGCGCTGGCCGCCCGGCACCAGGCCGGTCACGCTCCTGATCGCCGCCATTCGTACATCCGGGGATTCGTTCTGCAGATCGGCATCGGCCAGTTTCAACGCTTGCGGGCTCGGGTAGTTCGGCAGTTCGGCGTGCAGCCAAACACGCCGCTTGACCGACAGGTCCGGACGCCCCAGCTGTTGGTACAAAACCCGCGCCGCGCCCGGTTGACCGGCTCGTGCGGCGGCCAGCGCTTCACTGAAACCATGCTTGATGGCCTCCGGCACCACGGGCGCGGTGCTGCGCAGGGACAGCCATCCAACCAGGAGGACAAGCACGAGGCCAAGACTGATGAACAAGTAGCGGCGGGACTGAGGCATGCAGGTATCCGAAGCTTTCATATTGACGCAGAGGGGGCAAGCTTCGGTCAGCTGAAGCCGTGAGTCAAACACTGTGCCCGATATGACCGACCACCATTGATGAATAGCCCTACAACATCTGTCGGCCCCGGAAGCCGGCCAGCTCTCGATGCAGTGACTACGCTTGGTGAAGTTCCTTTGGCGAGTGCGCTCATGCAAGCCCTGTTCAACTATTTCAAGGCAGTGATCCACCCCGGTCAGGCAGTGTTGTTGTTTGGTCTGCGCACCATTGCGGCCGGGTTACTGACGTTGTACCTGGCGTTCCTGTTCGATCTGGATCAACCCAAGTGGTCGATCATGGCCGTGGTCATCATCAGTCAGCCACTGGCCGGGATGGCGTTGGCCCGCAGTTTCGGCCAGGTCATCGGCACCACGCTCGGCGCTGCGGTGGCGGTGCTGATCATGGCGATTTTTCCTCAGGCGCCTTTGCCATTCATCACAACCCTGGCGCTGTGGCTGGCCCTGTGCACGGCTGGCGGCACGTTGCTGCGCTACACCAGTTCCCAGGCGTTCGTGCTCAGTGGCTACACCGCCGTGGTGGTGGCGCTGCTGGCAATCCCGGATCAGGACGGCACCTTTCTGCTGGCGGTCACCCGGGTCACTGAAACCTTGCTCGCGGTGGCCTGCGTCTGTGTTGTCAGCCTGCTCACGGCCCGCCCCGAGGCGGTTTCGCGCAACTACTTCGCCAAAGTCGATCAGGTCATCAAACTGGTTGCCACCCATGCCGCCGCAGTGATTCGTACCGAAGAAAGCGAAGCCGAATTCCAGCGCCGGCAAATGCAGTTGCTCGGAGAAATCAGCGCCCTGGAAGGCTTGCGTCGCCATCTGTATTTCGATGCCCCGCGCCTGCGCAGTGCCAACAACCTGGTGTTGATGCTGGGCAATCAACTGATGCTGCTGACGTCGCGCCTGACAGCCCTGCGTCATCAGCGCCAGTTGCTGACCGCGCGCTGGGACGGCGATCTGCCGCTCGAAGTCCAGCGCTTGCGTGCCGATGAGCTGGCGTTTCTTGATCAATTGGCACAGTACGGGCGCTCACTGCCGGAAGACATGAGGCACCAACTGGTTGTCCTGCAGCAACAATTCGAAGCGCTGGCCTACAGGGCTGAACAGTTGACCGAAGACATGAGCGCGACCTTGCGTTCGCTGGCATGGGCACTGCGTTGGGAGCAGGCGCGGTTGCTGCAACAATTGGAGCAGATCCTCGAACTGAGCGAAGCGATACAGGAAGGGCGGGAGGCCAGTTGCATGTTTCGCGGCCAGTCCAGTCCGCTGCACCTGGATTTCACCCTGGCAGCCATGAACGCCATCCGGGCCTTTAGTGCATTGCTGGTGGCCGGGCTGATCTGGATCGAAACGGCGTGGGACGGTGCGCGTGGCGGGATGATTCTGGTGGGGATTCTGTGCTCACTGATGGCAACGTTCCCGCGACCCTTGATCGCCGCACAGAGTTACGCCCGGGGATTGGGCCTGGCACTGGTGGTTTCGGCGCTGTATCAATTCATGCTGGTGCCGGCGGTCAACGACTTCGAATGGCTGGCGCTGTTGCTGGCGCCTCTGCTCTATGTGATTGCGGTCGGACTGGCCAGTCCGGCCACGGCGGGCATCGGCATGGGGCTGGGATTGTCGAGTTTCCTGATGCTCGGTCCGCAGAACGTCGGCATCGGGCAGAACACCGCTATCCAATGGTTCGAGTTTGCCGGTGCCTACGTCAGTGCGGCGATGTTGGCCCTGATCGTTTATGCCTGGATCTTTCCGTTCCGCCCGGTGTTGCGAATCCGCCGGTTCTACAACGAAGCGCGGGAGCAGGTGTATCAACTGACGAAAGTGCCCGCTACAGACGAACAGCAATTCACGTTCGAAAGCCGCATGGTCGATCGCCTGACAACCATGCTGGGGCTGTTGCCGGCAGCCAATGATCCGGACATGCAACGACGATATGAAATCAGTCTTGCCTGTGTGGCACTCGGCGTGGCCATCCACCAGCTCAGGCAACAGGTGCAGGGCAACGCCTTGCTCACGGACGCTTTCGGCCAGCAACTGATGACCGCTTTGCGCCAGACCGGCCGCTTCGTCGCTGGCCGTCCGGATGTGCACCTGCCAGCCTTGCTGACTATGCTGCACGCGCTCGGTGATCAGTTGGATGACCTGCATGCCGCGACGCATGAACACCTGTGGTCCGTGTTTCGTATGCGCGTTGCTTTGTTGATCGTCGTCTCGTTCCTTGAGCGTCACGGTGAGTATCTGCAACACAACGCCCCTGAAGGAGTACCGGCCCTTGCCCATTGATTTCGAGGTCGGTGGCGTCTACCTGCCGCCCATTGCTCAGGCCCTGATTCTGGCCATCCCGGTCTTTCTATTGCTGGACTGGGTATTGCGCCGCCTCGGCGTGCTGCGTCTGGTCTGGCATGAAGCGCTGTTCGAAGGGGCGTTGTACGCCTGTGTTTGCGCCACATTGATTTTGTTGATGGGAGCCTGATGCCTTGAAGACGTTGCTCACTCGATTGACGACATTGGCAGTGGTGCTGCTGGCAATCGTGCTCGGCTGGTTCGCCTGGGAGCATTACACCCGAGCCCCATGGACACGGGATGCGCGGGTGAGGGCGGATGTCGTGACCCTGTCGGCGGATGTCTCGGGGCGTATCGTCAGTCTGGCGGTGCAGGACAACCAGCATGTCGACAAGGGCCAATTGCTGCTGGAGATCGATCCGGCTCGCTACAGCCTGGCGGTTGAACATGCCAGGCGTTCGGTCGAAGTGGCCAGGGCCACGCTCGGCCAATCCCGGGCCGCCATCGTTGCCAGCGAGGCGTTGCTCAAGCAACGCGAGAGCGAAGAACGGCGCAGACGCACGCTCAAGCAGGGCTTTGCGATCTCCGGGGAAGAATGGGAAAAGTCCAGTACCGAAGTGGCCGTGGCCCAGGCTGATCTGCTGCGCAACCAGGCCAATCTGGGTCTGGCGCAAGCCAACGTGCAATTGGCGATTGCAGCACTGACTCAGGCCGAGCTGGACTTGCAGCGCACCCGTGTCGAATCGCCGGTCAGCGGCTATGTCACCAACCTGTTGACCCGTCAGGGGGATTACGCGGTGGCTGGCGGTGCGTTGCTGGCACTGGTCGATAGCGATTCGTTCTATGTCAGTGGCTATTTCGAGGAAACCAAATTGCCAAGGATCGAGGAGGGCGACCGCGTGCGAATTGAATTGATGAGTGGCGAAAAATTTGGCGGCACTGTGCAAAGCATCGCTTTCGCCATTGCCGATCGGGAAAACGCACCGGGCAGTCGATTGCTGGCCAACATCAACCCCAGCTACACGTGGGTGAAGCTTGCACAGCGGGTGCCGGTGCGGATCGGCATCGACCCGGATTATGCGGGCAAGGACCGATTGAGGGCAGGCACCACCGCCACCGTCACGGTGCTGGAAAACCATGAAAGACAGGCACAAAAAAGCCCCGCGACCGAATGATACGCGGGGCAAAGAATTTGGTTGGTTGCGGCCAACCAAAGGAGCTCTTTAAAAAACTGTTACTTGCTGGCAACCGTTTCTGGCTGCCAGCCGCCGCCGAGGGCCTTGTAGATCGCGACGATGCCGCGATACAGATCGACTTCGGCCTGGGCCTGACTGTCTTCGGCGTTCAAACGCTCACGCTGGGCGTCGAGCAGCACGAGGAAATCCGTGGTGCCTTCGCGATAGCGGATTTCAGCCAGATCGGCAGCCTTGCGGCTTGATTCGCTCTGGCGGATCAGCGAGATCAACCGTTGCTGGCGTTTGCCGTAATCGCTGAAAGCGTTTTCCGATTCTTCCAGAGCCAGCAGCACTTGCTGCTCGTAGGTCGCCAGTGCGCCTTCGGCATCGGCGTCGGCACCGCGCAAACGGGCCCGCACGCTGCCAAGGTCGAACGCCGCCCAGGTGATGCTCGGGCCCAGTGCCCAGGCGTTGGCCGCCGAGGAACCGATCTGCGAACCACGCCCGGCCGTCCAGCCGAGGAAGCCGCTGAGGCTGACCCGTGGGAACAGGTCGGCCTTGGCCACACCGATACGTGCCGTGGCGGAAGCCAGTTTGCGTTCGGCGCTGAGAATGTCCGGACGACGTTGCAGCAGTTCGCCTGGATTGCCGATCGGCAATGCCTTGGCGATGGCTGGCAAGTCTTTCGGGCTCAGGTCGACGGTCAGCTTGTCCGGACGCTCGCCCAACAGGGTAGCGATGCGGTTTTTCTGGCGAACCTGTTCGGCCTGCAATTGCGGCACGCTGGCTTCGACCGATGCCAGACGCGCATCGGCACGTTCGACATCGAGCTGGTCGCCAACGCCGGCGTCACGCAGGCTGATGGTGATCTTGCGCGACTCCTGTTGGTTCTCCAGGTTGGCCACGGCGATCTTTTCCCGCAGTTGTGCACCGCGCAGTTGACCGTAAGCGTCCACCAGTTCGGCAATCATGGTGACTTGCAGCTGGTACAGATCGGCTTCGGCAGCCTGCTGGTCAGCGTCGCTGGCTTCCAGATTGCGCTGGATGCGGCCAAACAGATCGATTTCCCAGGCCATGTCCAGACCCAGGTCATAGCGTTCGCTGTTGACCCGTTTGGTGGTCTGGCCGGGAATCTGACCCTTGGCCAGATCGCTGCTGGCGCGGCTGGTGATGGTCGGCATGGCGTCGTTGCTGACGTCGTCGCGGATCGCCCGTGCAGCTTTCCAGCGGGCGAACGCCACGCGCAGTTGGCGGTTGCCTTGCAGCGATTGAGTCACCAACTGGTTGAGGGTCGGATCGTCGAACTGCTGCCACCAGATGCCTTCGAACTTCGAACGGTCAAAGTTCTTCTGGCCGGCGGCGCCGTCGGTGGCGGCCGTGATGTTGGCCGCCTCCGTGGCTGGGGTCTTGTAGTCGGGACCGACTGCACAGGCGCTCAAGGCCAGTACCAGCAGGCTCGGCAGGAAGACTTTCAGACTCATTGTTGCGCCTCCAGTTTCAGGGACTTGGCCGCTTTGCGAGCCTCACCGCGTTCCACGAAGTTGCGGATCAGCACATAGAACACCGGCGTCAGCAGCAGACCGAAAAAGGTCACGCCGAGCATCCCGGAGAACACCGCCACACCCATGGCATGACGCATCTCGGCACCGGCGCCGCTGGAGAACACCAGTGGCACCACACCCATGATGAACGCGAACGAGGTCATCAGGATCGGCCGCAGACGCAGACGGCAGGCTTCCAGTACAGCGGCCAGCGGGTCGAGACCTTCTTGCTGTTTGTCCTTGGCGAACTCGACGATCAGAATCGCGTTCTTGCACGCCAGGCCCACCAGTACGATCAGGCCGATCTGGGTGAAGATGTTGTTGTCACCGCCGGAGATGATCACACCGGTAATGGCCGACAGCAGGGTCATCGGTACGATCAGGATCACTGCCAGTGGCAGGCTCCAGCTTTCGTATTGAGCCGCGAGCACCAGGAACGCCAGCAGTACGCAGAGCGGGAACACGAACAGCGCGGTGTTGCCGGACAGAATCTGCTGGTAGGTCAGGTCGGTCCACTCGTAGGTCATGCCGTTCGGAAGTTCATCCTTGAGCAGTTTTTCGATGGCTTTTTCGGCCTGGCCGGAGCTGTAGCCTGGGGCTGCTGCACCGTTGATTTCAGCGGTGATGAAGCCGTTGTAGTGCATCACGCGATCCGGACCCGAGGTGTCGCTGACCTTGATGAAGGTCGCCAACGGGATCATTTCGCCCTTGTTGTTGCGTACTTTCAGCTGGCCGATCTGGTCGGATTCGAGGCGGAACTGCTGTTCAGCCTGAACGTTGACCTGATAGGTGCGACCGAAGCGGTTGAAGTCGTTGGCATACAGCGAACCCAGGTAGATCTGCAGGGTGTCGAAGATGTCGCTGACGGCCACTCCGTGGGTCTTGGCTTTTTCGCGGTCGATGGCAGCATCGACCTGCGGCACGTTCACGGTGTAGCTGGTGAACAGCCCGGCCAGTTCAGGCACGCTGTGGCTCTTGGTGATGATATTCATGGTTTCCTTGTACAGCTCGTCGTAGCCCAGGTTGCCCCGGTCTTCGATTTGCAGGCGGAAACCACCGATGGTGCCCAGACCTTGTACCGGCGGCGGCGGGAAGATCGCCATGTAGGCTTCCTGGATCCCGGCGTACTGGCCGTTCAAGGCACCGGCAATCGCACCGGCGGACATGCTCGGGTCTTTACGCTCGTCGAACGGTTTGAGGGTCACGAACACGATGCCGGCGTTCGGGCTGTTGGTGAAGCCGTTGATCGACAGGCCCGGGAACGCTACGGCGCTTTCCACGCCCGGCTGTTTCAGGGCCAGGTCGGACATGCGCTTGATCACGTCTTCGGTGCGGTCCAGGCTCGCGGCGTCCGGCAGTTGCGCGAAGGCCACCAGGTATTGCTTGTCCTGGCCGGGCACGAAACCGGTCGGGGTGCTGGAGAAACCGAAGAAGGTCAGCACCATCAGGCCTGCGTACAGGAAGAGGGCGATGCCGCTGCCACGGATAACCCGGCGCACGGTGCCGACGTAGCCATGGCTGGCGCGGTCGAAGAAGCGGTTGAACGGACGGAACAGCCAGCCACCGAAGATCTTGTCCAGCACTTTGGAGAAGCGGTCTTTCGGTGCGTCGTGACCTTTGAGCAACACAGCGGCCAGCGCTGGCGACAGGGTCAGCGAGTTGAAGGCCGAGATCACTGTCGAGATCGCGATGGTCAAGGCGAACTGCTTGTAGAACTGACCGGTGAGGCCCGAGATGAATGCAGCGGGTACGAACACCGCACACAGTACCAGCGCCGTGGCAATGATCGGACCGGTCACTTCACCCATGGCCTTTTTGGTCGCATCGAAGGGGTTGAGTCCCAGTTCAATGTTCCGCTCGACGTTCTCCACCACCACGATGGCGTCGTCCACAACGATACCGATCGCCAGTACCAAGCCGAACAGTGACAGCGCGTTGAGCGAGAAGCCGAACAGGTGCATCACCGCAAACGTACCGATCAACGATACCGGCACCGCCACCAACGGAATGATCGAGGCGCGCCAGGTCTGCAGGAACAGGATCACCACCAGAACCACGAGGATCAGCGCTTCGAAGAGGGTGTGAACCACCGCCTCGATGGAGCCGCGCACGAAGATCGTCGGGTCATAGACGATGCTGTAGTCCATGCCTTGCGGGAAGCTTTTCTTCAGCTCTTCCATCTTGCCGCGAACTTCGTTCGAGATTTCGATGGCGTTGGAGCCCGGGCGCTGGAAGATCGGGATCGCTACGGCTGGCTGGTTGTTCAGCAACGAACGCAGGGCGTATTGGCTCGAACCCAGTTCAACGCGGGCGATGTCTTTCAGACGCGTGATTTCACCGTTGTCGCCAGCGCGAATGATGATGTTCTCGAACTCTTCCTCGGAGACCAGACGGCCCTGAGTGTTGACCGACAGCTGGAAGCTCTGGGCATTCGGGGCAGGGGGGGCGCCCAGTTGGCCGGCGGCGACCTGACGGTTCTGCTCGCGAATGGCGGTCACGACATCAGTGGCAGTCAGATTGCGCGAAGCGGTCTTGTTCGGATCGAGCCATACACGCAGCGAGTAATCGCCCATACCGAACAGCTGCACATCACCGACACCACCAAGGCGAGCGAGCTCATCCTTGATGTTGAGGATCGCGTAGTTGGACAGGTACAGCATGTCGTAGCGTTTATCCGGCGAAGTCAAGTGCACAACCATGGTCAGGTCGGGCGAGGCCTTGTCGACGGTGATACCGATGCGCGTCACTTCTTCTGGAAGTTTCGGCTCGGTCCGGGTCACGCGGTTCTGCACCTGCACCTGCGCGTTGTCCAGGTCAGTGCCCAGGGCGAAGGTGATGGTCAGGGTGATCTTGCCGTCAGCGGTCGACTGCGAGGACATGTACAGCATGTTCTCGACGCCGGTGATGGCCTGCTCCAGTGGAGCCGCCACGGTTTCACCGATGACTTTAGGGTTGGCACCCGGGAAGTTGGCACGCACCACCACGGTCGGTGGCACGACTTCCGGGTATTCGCTGATCGGCAACTGGAACAGCGAGATCGCACCGGCGATCAGGATCAACAGCGAAAGCACCGCTGCGAAGATCGGCCGTGAAATGAAGAATTGGGAAAAATTCATCGGAGTTGTCGTCCCTTAACCGCGTGGGGTCGCAGCAGCCAGTTTCACAACCGATCCCGACGCGCCTTTGGCAGGTGCGACTTTGGGCAGGTTGCTGGCTTCCAGCGCTTGTCGTTGTTGAGCCAGTGCAGCAATGGTCTGCTCGCTGGCCATCGGGATCACTTCAGGCGTGACCGGAGAACCAGGGCGAACCCGTTGCAGACCCTTGACGATGATCGTGTCGTCCTTGTTCAAGCCGCTGCGCACGATGCGCAGGCCTTCGATCTTCGGACCGAGTTCAACGGCGCGGTAGGCGGTTTTGTTGTCGCCATCCATCACCAGCACGAACTTCTTGCCGAGGTCGGTGCCGACCGCTTCATCGTTGATCAACATGGCGTTGTAAGTGCCGCTGCCGACCAGTTTCAGTCGTGCGTACAGGCCCGGGGTGTAGGTGCCGTCGCTGTTGTCGAACACGGCGCGACCACGGATGGTGCCGGTCTTTGGGTTGACCTGGTTATCGACGAAGTTCATCTGACCCTGGTGCGGGTTGCCGTCTTCATTGGACAGACCCATGTACACCGGCGTGGTCGCGCCACGCTGACCCTGACGGGCGAGTTGGGTGTATTTGAGGAACACACGCTCGTCGGCGTCAAAGTAGGCGTAGACCTTGTCGGTGGAAACCACGCTGGTCAGCGGAGTGGTGTCGGCAGTCACCAGGTTGCCGGCGGTGATCTCGGCACGGCTGACGCGACCGCTGATTGGGGAGGTTACACGGGTGAAGCTCAGGTTCAGCTTGGCCAGATCCAGCTGCGCTTGCAGGGCGCCGACAGCGGCACGTGCTTCTTGTGCAGCGCTGGTGCGCGAGTCAGCCAGTTCGGCGGAGATGGCGTTGCTGGCACGCAGGCGCTCGCCACGGCCGGCTTCGTTTTCACTGCGGGTGGCGTTGGCGCGGGATTGGGCGACCAGGGCTTCGAGGCGGCGAACCTCAGCCTGGAACGGACGCGGGTCGATCTGGAACAGCAGGTCGCCTTTCTTGACCAGTGCACCTTCGGTGAAGGCGACTTCGTCGATCTGGCCGGAGACCCGCGGACGGATTTCAACGGTTTCCGGCGCCTCGAGGCGCCCGGTGAATTCGTCCCACTCGTTGACCGGTTGTTCCAGCACCTTGGCCACACTGACCTTGGCAGCAGGCATGGCGGCGGCGGTCTCTGGAGCTTTGCCGCAGGCGCTCATCACCATCACGGCCAACAGAGCCAACGGGAAGCGCAAATGTTTGAGTGATTGTTCCATGGATGCATCCGCCAATGTATTGAAGATGGGCGGATGATGCTCGGCGGGTTGATAGCAAACGAATCGAATGACACGAAGGTAACTATCATTCGGAATGATATAAGACCGAGTGAAGCCCTCTAGCATGCACCTTTCGTTAGGGGGCTATCAAATGAAATGATGACAAAACTGTGTTGCGTGGCAAGTAAAAAAGCAGCAACACCTTTTCAAAGGTGAATTGCAGAAACAAAGAGACGGCCACGTGGGCCGTCTCGATCAGCTAGGTGTCGACGTGTTTCAGTTGACGCCCTTGCGGTTTGGACCAAAACGATTCGGGCCCGGCTGGCTGTCTTGTGCCAGGAACACGATGTTGACGATTGGCAGCAACAACCACCAGCCGCTGCGGTCGGTGTCGTGCATGCGGCGTACGCCTACCGCGAGCGCCGGCAGGAACACTGCCAGACTATAAAGGTTGTACAGGATGCCTTTGGTGTTCAGCATGGCATCGAGAACGCCGATGACAATGGAAACCCCAAGGTTGATCAGAATGAACATCCAGTATTCACGGCGAGTGGCGCGACCCTGAAACACTACGTAGTTCTTCAATGCTTCGAGGTATGGGTTACCCGTCGTGATGGCGGGTCCACTTGCATAGACTTGTTGTGTTGCTTGAGGCGCCCCGCACTGCGGGCAAGCCACGGCCAGACTGCTAATTTCCTTGGCGCAACCGCGGCAGAAAACCATGCTCATATTTTTTCCCTAAAATTATTCAATCGATAAACAGGACAACACAAACGCGGCAATACCTGACAAAACAATGCCGGCAATCGCGAGGTTTCTTCCTGAGTGTTTTTGGTTGATACAGACGATGCCGCAAATGAGGCCCGCGAGGCTGAGAGTCCCCACACCGACAATCGCGTCCCTGTCCCATTCGGAGTCATCAAACAGGGTGAGTGCGCTGATAATTCCGAGGATCAACGAAACGATGGCCAGCCAAGGCATTTCGGCTTGCGTTTGCGGCACTGAGGCCTGTTGGGCGGCCCCGCATTGGGGGCAGGTGAGCGCCGTTTCGTGTAGCTCCTTGGCGCATGCACGACAATAGACCATTGCCATCGTTTTCCTTAACTGAGTGCGAGTGCCCGACCTTCCATCGGTCGGGGCGGCGGTAAGTTAAACTTTATTACCGGATTTGTCATTAAGCACTTTGCCATTACTCATGAGCCAGGGTTTCTGGGCTCATCGTCCACACTGACCTTCAAGCGCAACGTCAGACCTTGAAGCTGTCTGTTTTTCAACATGCCCAGTTCCGGCCCCTTGCGTTCGTTGCCATTGGCGTCCAACCCTCGGCATTGGAGACTGGACTTGAGGGAACGATCAGACGATGGATCTTGCCAATGGCAACGCACGGCGAGTATTTGCTCATCGATTCGTGTTGCCGGTTTTTCATTCTCCCCAAGGAATGTTTCAACCTTGAGGCCGACCGAAGACGTATCGATCGTTTTTTCGACTGTCGCAGAGTGACCAGCAATATTGAAATCAATGCCACTGAGCACCAAGAAACAATCTCCGACCTTGCGACTCACCGCTATCTCGAACTCGGAAGTGAAAGGCGTGGCGTGGGCATCGGCATAGAACTCTTTTCTATCAGGCTGCGGATCGCCCGCGTAATCGTCGGGCAATATGCATATCCCTCCGAACAGCTCGCTGTAATACGCGGTGGTGTAGACATTGAATTGTGCAGGCATTTCAGTCTTGAGCGTGAATGTGTTCGAGAGCATCGCGCAGCCGCTGCCCAGCAGCATGGAATTGGCGACAAGCAGGGTACGAACGGAGCGAAAAGCACGGTTGGTGAAGTGGTTTTGTTGCGAGGGCATCAGTACTTCCTTGTAACGTCTTGGGGGCATTTCTGGCTTTCAATGGTTTGCCGGAAGATCCACATGGCTGAATGTCAGGTCAACTGCAACATTGCTCGCGAGTAAGAAATGCGGGAGCTTGATATCCGTATGGCAATTGATTGCGCTACGCAGGCCAATGAAGCGCGCTGCGGTTCAGGGCAGCGGGGTGTACTCGAAAGTGTGCGCCGAGAGTTTCCCACCCGGCGGACAAGTCGCCGTTTCTTTATAGTAAAGTCGCCAGCGAACCACCTGTCGTCTGAGGCTTTTCGGCAATTGGTGTACGTAAAAACGACAGATGGGCACGACTTATAAATGAACAACTCCACGACTACAACCAGCGGCAATTGGTATGCGGTCATTGCACTGGCACTGGCTGCGTTTGTCTTCAACACCACCGAGTTCGTCCCAGTCGGGCTGTTGAGTTCGATCGGCAGCAGCTTCGACATGACGTCGGCTCAGGTCGGTTTGATGTTGACCATCTATGCGTGGGTGGTGTCGCTGACCTCGCTGCCGATCATGCTGCTGACGCGCAACGTCGAGCGGCGCAAGCTGTTGATCGTGCTGTTTGCGATGTTCATCGTCAGTCATATCCTGTCGAGTCTGGCGACCAGCTTCGCTGTCCTGCTGCTGAGCCGGATCGGCGTGGCGTTGTCGCATGCGCTGTTCTGGTCGATCACGGCTTCTCTGGCCGTGCGTCTGGCGCCACCGGGCAAGCAGGTTCAGGCCTTGGGCTTGCTGGCAACCGGCACTTCCCTGGCGATGGTGCTGGGCATTCCCCTCGGCCGGATATTGGGCGAGGCGATGGGCTGGCGAACCACCTTTATCGCGATCGCGGTGCTGGCGGCTACGTTGGTGTTCTGGCTGGCCAGGGTCTTGCCGTTGCTGCCCAGCCAGAACTCGGGGTCGCTCAAAAGTTTGCCTTTATTGTTGAAGCGACCTGCACTCGTAGCGATCTATATCCTGACCGCGATGGTCGTGACGGCTCACTTCACCGCTTACAGCTACGTGGAACCGTTCGTTCAGGTCGTGGCGGGCATGAGTGGCGAGACGGTAACGCTCATCCTGCTGTTATTCGGCGGTGCGGGGATTTTCGGATCCCTGCTGTTCAGTTGGCTGCATCGGTATAGCCCGCAGCGTTTTCTGATTGTCGCCGTGTCGTTGCTCGCGTTGTGCCTGGCGTTGCTGCTGCCCTTGAGTGGCAAGGTCTCTTACCTGTGCACGCTGAGCCTGTTCTGGGGAATGGCGATCATGGGGTTCGGTCTGGCGTTGCAGTCCAAGGTTCTGGTGCTGGCGCCTGATGCGACCGATGTGGCGATGGCGTTGTTTTCGGGGATCTACAACATCGGCATTGGTGGCGGGGCACTGATGGGGAGCTGGGTGGGGAGCCAGTTTGGTTTTGCTTATGTCGGGGTTGTTGGCGGGATGCTGGCGGCGTTGGCGCTGTTGCTTTATTGCCTGTCGGTCTATCGTCTGGCTCGGCCCGGGGCTTCTGTTTGAGTTTTTGAACCGCTTTGCTAGCGAAAGCAAAGCGGTTTCGGAAAGGCTTCTCAGAGGCTGTCCGGATCCCCAAAAAACATCTGAATCCGCGACCGCAACCAACGCTCCCCGGGATCGTTATCCTGCGACCCACGCCAGGCCATGTGCAGTTCAAACGTACGTGTCGGCAATGGCGGATCTTCCGCGCGCACACCGCCCGCAGACGTCAGCGCATCAGCCGTGTAATCCGGCACCGTCGCGACAATGTCGGTTCCGGCCAGCAACGTGCTCAAACCGTTGAACTGCGGCACGGCCAGCACCACGTGGCGTTTGCGGCCGAGCTTTTCCAGTTCTTCATCGATAAAGCCACTGAGGTCGCCGGCGAACGACACCAGCGCATGCGGGCGGGCACAGTAGTCATCCAGGCTCAATGGTCCCGGCACCGTATCGGCGCGCAACAGTTTTGGCTGGCTGCGGCGCAAGACTTTGCGCTTGGCGTTGGCCGGCAGGTCGGTGGTGTAGCTGACGCCGATCGAGATTTCACCGGAGGCGAGCAGGCCCGGCATCAAGATGTAGTTGACGCGACGGACCACCAGCACAATCCCGGGCGCCTCGGCCCGCAAGCGCTTGAGCAGCATCGGCAACAACGCGAATTCGACGTCGTCCGACAATCCGATCCGGAATACCGAGGTGCTGGTGGCTGGGTCGAATTCGGCTGCGCGGCTGACCGCTGTCGAAATCGAGTCCAGAGCAGGCGAGAGCAGGGCGAAGATTTCCACCGCACGAGCAGACGGTTCCATGCTGCGCCCGGTGCGTACAAATAGCGGATCGTCGAACAGTCCGCGCAGGCGCGAAAGCGCCGCGCTGATCGCTGGCTGGCCGAGAAACAGCTTCTCCGCAGCGCGGGTCACGCTGCGTTCGTGCATCAGCGTTTCGAATACGATCAACAGGTTCAGGTCGACACGACGCAGGTCATTACGATTCATCTGGAGTCCTGGCAGAGTCATCAAGCTTGACGAGAGCGACCATATGAGAACAATGGCCGGCATGAATCTTACGGGGAAAGGCTGGTAGTCTGCACCGGGTAATTCAGCTTTACTGAGAAGGCGGCAGCAGTTTTTTCATGGATTTGCTCAATGCTGGCCATACTGCGGAATCAATGACAGGCATGTCGACTATTAATAGCCACTGATAGTCTTGGCCGGAAAGCCCAGATAGAGTTCAGGGCATTAGAGGTTACTTTGACGAGGTTTGCGATGTCCCGCACGATCCGTTTTCACAAGTTTGGTCCGGCCGAGGTGCTCAAATGCGAAGAGCATGCGGCCGCTCAGCCAGGTCCTGGCGAAGTGCAGGTGCGTGTCGAGGCGATCGGCATCAGCTGGTACGACACGCTCTGGCGTCAGAACCTGGCGTCGTCTCAGGCCCGCCTGCCTTCAGGCCTGGGTCATGAAATGGCTGGTGTGGTCACGGCCATTGGCGACGGTGTCGAAGACCTGATTGTCGGTGACAAGGTGGCGAGTTTTCCGGCCGAGAGTCCCAATGACTATCCGGTCTATGGCGAACTGATCGTTCTGCCGCGTACGGCGCTGACCCGTTATCCGGACGTGCTGAACCCGATCGAAGCCAGCGTGCATTACACGCCGCTGTTGATCGCCTATTTCGGTTACGTCGATCTGGCACGCGTCAAACCCGGGCAGTTTGCCCTGGTCACTGACGCCAGTCATTGCGCCGGTCCGTCCTTTGTCCAGTTGGGCAAGGCGCTGGGGGTGCGAGTGATTGCCGCCACGAAAACCGCGGAAGAGCGCGAATACCTGCTGTCCCTCGGTGCCGAGAAAGTCATCGTCACCGAAGAAGAAGACCTGTTGATGCGGATCAACAAGATCACCGACAACCGTGGCGTCAATGTCGTGTTCGACGGTCTCGGTGGCCCACAGATGTCGCTGCTTGGAGATGTGCTGGCACCTCGCGGCAGCCTGGTTTTGTATGGCCTGCAGGGTGGCAACCAGACGCCATTCCCGGCCTGCGCAGCGTTCCAGAAGAACATCCAGTTCTTCGTGCACTGCATCGGCAACTTCACCGGGAAGCCGGAGCTGGGCATCGTCCAGGATCACGTCGCCTTGCAACGTGCCCTGCGTGACATCAACCAGTTGACGGCCGACCGCGTGCTGCTTCCGCTCAAGACCCGGGTGTTCCCGTTCAACGAGTTTGTCGAAGCGCACCGCTACATGGACGAATGCCCTTGCCGTGAGCGGGTCGCCCTGCAAGTCGAACCTGCCTGACCGTTGTGATCAGAGTCCGTGGCCCCACGGACTCTTGTGCGTTCCATCCTTCAGACCAAGAGAAACCCTGGGCGCGACGCCTGGGGACGTTCAGCAACTGAACTGGTTTTTACTCTTGATCTGTATCTTCTAATCGCCCTCCAGACCCTGATAATTGAATGACTACTTTCATCTCAAGGAATGAGCTATGGCTGTGCATTCTCTTTTTTCTGCGCGATACAAAATGATTGTCGAGGGTCGATATCTTGATTCTTGTTTAATTGCTGTAGGGCGGTCGCGTAATCCCTTCTTTTTTTCTTGTGCTCATCATGCGCAGGCCATTGTAAGAAATTTCCCAGGAAAACTTCTTTCTCAAGAAAACCCTGTAACGGCGGGGGGCTTGCGGCGTGCGAGTCATAAACATGAATTATTGCGAGCCCAACTGTTTCAAATAACTACAAAACCTTAAGTGTTAGCATTTCAGCGTCTATTAATTAATGAAGAATGATTGCGCGTCCGGCGTTCGTGGTTGCGCAATATAAAACCTTTGATATCGGGTGAAGTACTGATGAGCACGATCCATGACCAGGCAATGAACTATGTCTACCAGCAAGTATTGCAACGATTGCTGAGTTTCTTTTCCCGTGCAGAACGCACGGCATTGCAGCTGTTGATTCAGCGACTGGCGGTGGCTGCCGGGGGCATGGATCGAATCGGCGAATTCAAGGTGCTGGTGACGCAATCGGGCACTCGGGATTGCTGTTACAGCCTGGCCCTGATGCGCGCTGCGCAACTGAGCATCGCCGGACGGGCTCCGGGCACTTTTCAGTTACGGGTGGCAACCCTGCGCGGTTGCGCCACACCGCCCTCGGCACTGCACAACATGCACCGCAGTTTCAGCGCACTGTTTCTGTATGACGACCCAAGGGTCGAACTGCTGATGATCGACAATCGGGAGGTCTTGCCTTTTAACCATCAGGCGCCGCTCACCGACGATGGTCGGGAGGCGAATCGCATCAATCTGCTGATGGTTGGCCACCGCCGGCGCTGGGGAGAGAGCCTGGAGCTTTGGGACGACGCGTACCTGGCCACCGCCGAGTTCTACGGGCAGGTCGCACGCTGGAACAACGGCGTCGATGCCTTGGTCAGCAGCGACTCCGCACGCAGCCAGGAGCATTTTCTTCAGGGACTGGATCGCGCAGCCCAGAAGGCTGGCATCGGCGCGCTGCCGAAGCGGGGGACCGGATTCGAAGAGCTGTTCAATCTGCTCGACGGCATGGGGGGCGACTGCTATCGCGAGCTCCACGCAGAGTCCGATCTGCTGCCGTGGCGTCCTCTCGGTCAGTTCGAAGCCTGTCGGCGCACCCATTACATCGGCATCGATGACATGGTGGTGGGCAAGATGGAGGAGCGGTGGCCCTTGCTCAGCGACTTTCTCGGGTTTCAGACGGATGATTTGTTGTTCGAGCCAGGCACCGGCGAGTCGCCAGATCCCTTGGTCGCGGCCTACCTGAGCGGTCTGCAAGCCAACTACATCGGCGGTCACGATTATGAAGTCGGGGTCTCGGAATACCTGCAGCGTTGCCTGGCAGTGATGCGTCGCAAAAACCTGCCGGAGCAGATTTGCGAACGGTTTGTGGCGACGTTCGGCAACCTGTCCGATCTCAGCGAGCATCGATCGTTGGCCTCCTCATCCTTGCAAAAGAGCTTCGGGCTCAATGAAGCGCAACTGGTCTGCCTCTTGTTTGCGCCTTTCATCAATGGTGGAGCCGGGCTCGAACGTTTTCTGCGCACCTGCCATCCGGGCATGCTGGTGGCCATGCCGGATCTGCATAGAGCGATGCAGGGATTGCACGCGCCGGAGCAGGTTCTGCAATGGATGACTGATGTCAGTGGCTTGCCCGTGCGGCTGATCAGTCGGCTGTATGCCATGGACGCCATTCAAATGGCCGATCAAGCAGCGCACGCCCCGGGTCCGGCCGACCGTGAGGTTGCCGCAGGCGACCGTACGGCGGAAGGTTGAGCGTGAGCGTAGCGACCGGTCACCAGAGAATGCCTGCGGACGCCGGTTCATGAATGCCTCGCGTGAAAACGATTTCGCCTATCAGGCGGTCTATCGCTATCTCACCCAACTGATCGAAGGGCCAGGCGGCGAAGGGGCAGTTCGGCTGCCCTCATTAAGGCAACTGGCCGAACGGCTGAACGTGTCGATATCGACCATTCAGTACGCCTACGCACTGCTTGAACGAGAAGGCCGGGTCTACTCCGTGGCCAAGTCCGGGTATTTCGCACAGCCGGCATCCACGGTCATGCCGCCCGGGCGAGGCAATGATCTGCTGGAAACCGTGTACGTCAACGCCAGATGTCTCGGCATGCGCGTATTGAGTGCTGACGACCCGGCTTCGATTCAACCCCTGGACAGTCCGTTGCTGATGCTTGAGCGGGAGCTCATGCGCCAATATCCCCGGCCATCACAGGCACCGGCCCAGCCTTGTGGCGAGCTGGAGTTGCGCACGCTGCTGGCCGCTCGCTATACCTCATCACCCACTCATTGCTGGCATGCCGAGGATGTCTATATCGGCGCCGATGTAAGAGGGGTGCTGGAAATCCTGATCGCGGTCCTTGAGCTGCGTCACACGACCGTGGTGGTCGAGTCTCCCTGCGACTGGGTGATATTGCGCTTGCTTCAGTCTGCCGACGTGCGGGTCATCGAGCTGCCGGTACAGCCCGGCGGAGGGGTCGATCCACGGCATCTGGCCTCGTTACTGGAAACCGAACCGGTACGGCTGATCCTGCTGTCGTCGCAATTGAACATGCCCCATGGCAGCCTGGCGCCTGCCGATAATCGCGAAGCCATCGCGCGCCTGCTCAGGCTCCACGGTACCTGGGTGCTGGAAAACGACAGTTACAGTGAATTGGGCGATGACTGCGCAAGTCGACCTCTGCGGGACTTGCTGGACCCCGATCGCCTATTGGTGTTTTCCACGTTCGAAAAGGTCATCGGTGTCGAAGCGCCCTATGGCTATGTGCTCGCTCGCCAATGGCGCAACGACCTGCAACGGCACTTTCTGCTGCGTTCGTTTCGCTTGTCGCCGATTCGCCAGAAAGCCATTGCCCGACTGTATGCCAGCGGTCGTGTCGATCAACATCTGCCGGTGCTCAAGCGTCTGCTCAAGGAGCGTCGTACACAGTTGATCGAACTGCTGCGCGAAGGACTGGGCGATGCCCTGCACATCGCCGAGCCGCAGGGCGGTGCGACGGTCTGGGTGCGTTCATCGCGTCGGGTGGCGATGGGCACGGTGTTTCAACGGCTGCTCAAGCAACATGTGTTGATCGCGCCGGGAGAGCTGTTCAGTACCCAAGGCATGCATGGGCAACACATGCGTCTGAGCGCGATAGGCAGCAGCGGGCAGGAGCTGGCAGGCGTCGTCGGTTTGCTTGGCGATGCCTTGCGACTGGCCCCCGATGACTGAGCTGTTAAAAAACATCGGGGATGCACTGGATAGATCCCATCGCACTACGGTCAAACTGCCAGTAAACTCCGCTGTAATTTCCTGAACCACTCTATTTCAGAGGTTTTGCATGACACTCAGTCCTTTTGCGGGCAAACCGGCACCGGCAGAGTTGTTGGTCGACATCCCGCGACTGGTAACGGCGTATTACACCGGTCAACCCGACGCCTCGATTTCCACCCAGCGTGTGGCGTTTGGTACTTCCGGGCATCGTGGCAGCTCCTTCGACTTGAGTTTCAACGAGTGGCACGTTCTGGCCATCAGCCAGGCGATCTGCCTGTACCGCGAAGCCCAGGGCATTACCGGTCCGCTGTTTGTCGGCATCGATACCCACGCGCTGTCGACGCCGGCCGGGGCCAGCGCCCTGGAAGTGCTGGCAGCCAACGGTGTGACCGTGATGATCGCCGAAGGCGATGAGTACACCCCGACACCGGCAGTGTCCCACGCCATTCTTTGCTACAACCGCGGCCGCACCACCGGCCTCGCTGACGGCATCGTCATCACGCCGTCGCACAACCCGCCACAAAGCGGTGGCTACAAATACAACCCAACCAACGGTGGCCCGGCCGACACCCACATCACCAAGTGGATCGAAGCCAAGGCCAACGAACTGCTGGCCAACAAGTTGGCAGGCGTTAAACGCATCGGTTACGAGCAGGCGCTGAAAGCCGCCACCACGCATCGTCACGATTACGTGAATACCTACGTTGCCGACCTGATCAATGTCATCGATTTCGATGCCATCCGCGGTGCCAAACTGCGTCTGGGCGTCGATCCGCTGGGTGGAGCAGGGGTGCGTTACTGGTCGGCCATTGCCGAGCACTATCGTCTGGACCTCGATGTAGTGAACAAGGAAGTCGATTCGACGTTCCGTTTCATGACCGTCGACTGGGATGGCCAGATCCGCATGGACCCGTCGTCCAGCCACGCCATGCAGGGCCTGATCGGCCTCAAGGAGCGCTTCGACGTCGCGTTCGCCTGCGATCCGGATCACGACCGTCACGGCATCGTTACCCCGTCCGGCGGCCTGCTGGCACCGAACAACTATCTGGCCGTGTCGATCGACTACCTGTTCCAGAACCGTCCGCAATGGCGCGCCGACGCGGCCGTGGGTAAAACCGTGGTCAGCAGTGGCCTGATCGATCGCGTGGCCAAGCGTCTGGGCCGTCGCCTGTACGAAGTGCCGGTCGGCTTCAAGTGGTTCGCCGACGGTCTGTTCGACGGCTCGCTCGGTTTCGGCGGTGAAGAAAGCGCCGGCGCATCGTTCCTGCGCAAGGACGGTGGCGTCTGGTGCACCGACAAGGACGGCCTGATCCCGGCCCTGTTGGCTGCTGAAATGACTGCCCGTACCGGCCGTGACCCAAGCCAGGCTTACCGCGCACTGACCGATGAACTGGGCGAGCCGTTCTCGGTGCGTGTCGACGCCAAGGCCAACCCTGAGCAGAAAGCCCTGCTGAGCAAGCTGTCGCCGGAGCAAGTCACCTCGACCGAGCTGGCGGGCGAGAAGATCCAGAGCATTCTCAGCAAGGCGCCGGGCAACGATCAGGCCATCGGCGGCCTGAAAGTGATGACCGAGAACGGCTGGTTCGCCGCGCGTCCTTCGGGCACTGAAGACATCTACAAGATCTACGCCGAAAGCTTCATCGGTGATGACCACCTCAAGCAACTGGTGGCCGAAGCGCAAACCCTGGTGGACGGTGCAATTTCCACGAAGTAATCCGCGCTGAATAAAAAAGGGCGACCTCAGAGGTCGCCCTTTTTTTGCCCGTCATTCAGCCGATCAGGCCAGATCCACCAACACGATTTCACTGTCTTCAATGGCAGTAACGGTCAGCACCGGCTCATGACTCACCGCGACACCGTCTCGAGCTTGCGCACGCAAGCCGTTGACTTCAATCACGCCGGTGGCCGGTACGAGGTACGCACGGCGTCCGGCATCGAGGCGATACTCGGCGGTTTCCCCGGCCTTGATCGTGGCCGCCACCAAACGTGCATCGGCGCGAATGCGCAGACTCTCATCGTCACCGACCTTGCCGCTGGCGAGGGTCACAAAGCCTTCGCGCTCGCCTTTGGGAAACGGTTTGGCACCCCACGAAGGTGGTGCACCGGTTTCGGTCGGCATGATCCAGATCTGAAAGATCTTGGTAGCGGTCGCTTCCAGGTTGTATTCGCTGTGGGCGATCCCGGTGCCGGCGCTCATCACCTGAACGTCGCCGGCTTCAGTGCGGCCCTTGTTGCCGAGGTTGTCCTGGTGGGTGATCGCACCTTCACGCACGTAAGTGATGATTTCCATGTCCCGGTGCGGGTGAGTGGGGAAACCGGTTCCCGGGGCGATGATGTCGTCGTTCCACACCCGCAGATTGCCCCAGCTCATGCGCTGTGGATCGTAGTACTCGGCGAACGAAAAATGGTGATGGGCATCCAACCAGCCGTGATGGGCGCCGCCCAGCGAGCTGAAGGGTCTGAGTTCAAGCATGATCTTCTCCTCAAAAGGTTCGTCATGGGGCGTTTCGGCCGCAGCCACGAAGCGAGACCGGTGATTGATGGCGAGCATCATCTATCAGCCAACAATCGAGAAAAAGCGTAAAAAGTGCTGTATTCCCATCGAATTGATTGATGTTATAAACCTCGAAACGCTCTTACGCAGCCTTCAGTTCATCGCCTAACTCGATGACCTGTAAGCATTTCGCTAGAACTCAAGGGCAAATGCAGACACCATAGCCCCCAACAGCCTCACCTCCTGGAGTCCGTCAGCGTGGCGCAACACACCCCCGATCTTCCTCCCGAACTTCGTCCCCTGGCCGAGATGCCGTGGTTCAAACGCCTGGCGGCGCGTTTCCTGGGGCACGGCCTGACGCAACTGCGCGCCCAGCATCGGGCTTCGTGGCTGCACGGCCAGGCCGATGGCTTTCGCAGCGGTCACACCGCCGGGGTCGATTATGGTTACAAGGAAGGCAAGGCTGACGGCCTGGAAGAGGGCCGTCAGGTGTTGTTGATCCGCGACAGCCGCAGCACCGAGCATCGCGCGCCGAGCATCGACAACCACCTGTTCGATGACTGGCGTCTGCCACTGACGGCCGAGCTGAAAAAGCGCATGAAGGCTGACGTCGCCCGCTTGCTGCCGGCCCACGCCCAGCCAAGCGTTGCGCAGTGGAAGATGATTTTCAGTGATACGCCGTCAACGTCGGTGATTGCTGGAGCGGGTGCTGGCAAATCGACCACGCTGGTGCTGCGCATTCTGCTGCTGACGCATTATCTGGGCTTTGAGCTGGATTCGATGACCGTCGTGACCTTCACCCGGGAGTCGCGCAAGGACTTCATCAACAAACTGATTGAGCTGTTTGCGCTTTGGGGTCAGGCCCTGAGCCACAAAACCGCCCGGGATCTGGTGCGAACCTTTCACTCGCGCATTCTGCCGATGGTTCGCAGCCTGCCGGGGTTCGAGCGTTTGCAGGCTTTTGAAAACCTCAGCCTCCGGCCGCAGGGCGGGGACGATGACGTCGACAGCAACCCGTTTGATCTGCGGATCAACGACGCCCAGCGGCAGCAGCTCAACGCCTGTTATCACCGTCTCTACACCGAGGACGAGCGTTTCCGGCAATTGATCCAGCCACTGTCCCGGCATGCCTTGCAGCTCAAGGAGCTGGAACGCGATCACCCGGACGTGCAAAAGCGCATGGCGGTGACCGAACTGGCCGCCAAGCGCGACGAAGAACTGTGCGACGTGATCGAAGACTTGTGGTTCCGCGCCGGTGCCTGGCCGATCAAGGGTGTCGAGCCGAACCGCCAGACCTTCGAGATCAACGGTGCGAACTTCCACTGTCATGGCTACATTCCAAGCCTCGATGCCTGGGTCATTTTGGGCTTCGATCCGCGCGAAAATCCGCAAGTCTGCCGCCCAAACGCCAAGCTGACAGTCCGTGCAGAGTGGGCAGTCAAGCGCACCCTGTTTCAAGCTTTCTGCCGTAAGCCATTGATTTGGATAGATAGTTACGAGTCATCAAAGCGCATCCTGGCCACATTGGCAGGTGATGCCAGTGCCGGGCCGGGCTTCGATTACAAGGTCAAGGGCGAGCTCGCATCCGCGCCGTTGCTGGACTGTTTTGTCGCCGCCGCCGGCTTTATCGAAAACCTGGGCCTGGATGTATCGGACGCCGTTGGCCGCATGAGTTTCGCCAAGGATGATCCGGACCGGTTTTTCTTTGAAGCGCTGAGCCTGTTCTGGCGCGCGCTGGAAGATCATTTGCTCGATCAGAAACCACCGGTCATGACCTACAACCGCATGTTCGCGCTGTTCAGCGAGCACTCGCCGGAAAACCTCAAACTGCTCAGCGATGAACTGCTGCGGCCCATGTCGCACCTGATGATCGATGAATTCCAGGACGTGTCGCCGCAGATCGTTTCGTGGATTCGCGCCAGCCTTGCGGAAATCCGCAGCCGTGGCCCGGCCATGCACGTCGGGCGCGGGGCGCAGCGTTCTTCCTTGCTGTGCGTGGGGGATGACTGGCAGTCGATCTACGGCTGGCGCGGCAGTTCGCCGAGTTACTTCATGGAGTTCAACAAGGAGTTTTCATCGCCGAGCACCACGCGGGTGATGCTCAGCGACAACTATCGCAGTCATCAGCACATCATCGACGCGGCAGAGCACATCGTCCGTGCGGCGCCGGCGATTCCCGGCAAGAAAGCCAAGGCCAGCGGCGAGGAGAAGCCGCTGCAACCGGTCAACGTACTGGAACGCGACGATCAAGCACTCGGCCAGCGCCTGGCGGAGCACTACAGAAACGGTGATTCAATCCTGATGCTTTATCGAAAAAGTAGCGATAAGTTATTGATAGAACAGCATATTCAGTCTGTAGTTAATGTTGATTCTAGCTTGCCGTACGAGTCCCGACGCTTGAAGCAACTGACCTATCACAGCGCCAAAGGCTTGCAGGCCGATGCGGTGTTCTTGCTCGGTGACTGTCAGCATCTGACCAGTTCGCCGTATAAAAATCAGGTCTACCGCATGGCCGGACTGGGCAAGGCCGGCGACAACGAGCCTTACGACACCGCGCAGAAGGACGAAATCCTGCGCCTGGCCTATGTCGGCATCACCCGGGCGGTGAGTCATTGCTACTGGTACGTCGAACCGCAGGACGCCCAGGCAGTGAACATGCCGCGCGCCTCCGATCGGGTCGCCAAGGGCAAGCCGTTCTTCGTCGATCACCGGCCGGAAAAGAAAACCGCCTGAAGCGAGCGCCCACAAAAAAGCCCGCAAACAGCGGGCTTTTTAATTCAGATCAATAACTTAGGCGTAACTCCTGAGAGATTCCGGAGGGGCAAACGCTTCCAGCTCATCCTCCACGGCTTCGATTATTCGTTCGACATCCGCCGCATTCATGACCGTGGCACAGGGAATGCCGGCAATGGCGATCAGGGTTTCGCCGCTGGCCCGGTCGAACAGGCGGGCGATCATGCTGCCCGGCGCGTCCATCGTGGCCTCGAAACCCATGGGATGAAAATGCCAGCGCATCAGCTGGCAGGCATTGGGGAACGTAACCTTGCTTGACCCTTTATTCATGTGTTGCCCGCCTTCTTCATCGAGCGCTTCCGTTTGCTCATGGTAGGTGGGAAGAGCCTTCATTGGCTCAACCGGTGACTGCCCTTAAAAGTAGCATCTGGATGTGAAAAACCTGTGAGAATTTTCAGGCCATTTGGCGATTGCAGGGATTTTTTTGATGTAAGTCATGGTCGACGAAAACCTTGCCAAAGTGCCATCACCACCGGCTGGTTGATGCCGCGCCAGAAGTTGGGCAAGCTCGGTTCTTTTTCCAAGAGTCCCTTATGCACGCCGATGATGACGGCCCGCAACAGACCCAGGCCACGGCCGAAACGGTCATGCGCTATCACCTGAGCTGGAAACACCGGGACCTGGATGGCGTCATGGCGCTTTACCATCCGGACATCCAGTACAACGACTTCTTCCAGAACCGCGTGCTCGGCCTCGACGAACTGCGCGAGTACGTTCGTGTCAGCATGCCCCGTGAATCCGACGAAGCGCTGGAGCATTGCGACCGGATCCGCATTGACGGCAACACTGCGTTCATTCAATACGAAGTGACCCTGCGTGGCGGCAATGGCCTGGTGTCGTTCCGTTCCAGCGAAGCGATTACCGTCAAGGACGCGAAAATCTGGCGAGTCAATGAGTACGCATCACTGGTGCGTGAGCAGGGCTCCAGCGCTGCGGCACCGAGTCAGCGTCCAGCGGCGAGCCGACTGGGCCTGTCGCCACGCCAGTTGAGTTTCATGGCCGAAGACCTGCAGCAGTATTTCCAGCGTCAGCAGCCGTACCTCGATCCCGAACTGGATCTGCAGCGGGTGGCGAAGGAGTGCGGTTACAGCCGCAACCAGATTTCCTATCTGCTGAACCAGGTGCTGGGACAGAGCTTCTATCGCTACGTCAATCAGGCGCGGCTCCAGCATTTGCTGCAATCGCTGGACAACGCCACGCCGCCACTGCGCATCGATGAGCTGGCGTTTGCCGCCGGGTTCAACTCGCTATCGGCTTTCTATAGCTGTTTTCGCCAGCACACTGGCCAGTCGCCCAAGGCCTACGCCAGGCAAATTTCTTTGCGGACACGCGCGCAAGACAGTCACTGAGGTCAGCCACTAGGATCGACGCCATCGAAACCTGGATTGGCGGAGTCTTGCATGCCGGCGTGGCGCACTATCAGTTTGTGGATGGACCAACTCGACGAGCCGCTCACCGCGCGCCCGGCGCTGGAACAAGACCTAGACGTCGACGTGGCAATCATCGGCGCCGGTTACACCGGGCTTTGGACGGCGTACTACCTGAAGAAACACGCGCCGGGTCTGGACATCGCCATTGTCGAGGCACAAACCGCCGGTTTTGGTGCGTCCGGCCGCAATGGCGGCTGGTTGATGGGCAATCTGCTGGGCGAAGATCGCCTGCTGGCAGGCCTGTCACCACAACAACGCCGCGCCTCATTCGATCTGCTGCACAGCATTCCTGATGAAGTGGAAGTCGTGCTCGAGCGCGAAGGCATCGACTGCGATTACCGCAAGGGCGGGGTGCTTTACTGCGCCGCGCGCTATCCGGAACAGGAAGTCAGCCTGCGCGACTATCTGAAGAAGTTGCATGCCCAAGGCCTGACCGACGACGATTATCGCTGGCTCAACCCTGAACAACTGGCGCAGCAGATTCGCGTCGCCAAGCCTTACGGCGGGATCTTCGCCCCGCACGTGGCGACCATTCAGCCAGCAAAACTGGTGCGCGGTCTGGCCCGAACCGTTCAGGGCATGGGCGTGAAGATCTATGAAAACAGTCCCGTAACCCACTGGCAGGCGGGCAGTCTGCGCACCGACAAGGCCAGCGTGCGCAGCCGCTGGATTGTTCCCGCCATCGAAGGCTATTCGGTGACATTGCCGCCGCTGGGGCGTTACCAATTGCCGGTGCAGAGTCTGATTGTCGCCACCGAACCGTTATCTGCCGCGACCTGGGACGAAATCGGCCTCAATCGTGGCCAGGCCTTCAGTGAATTCAGCCGTCAGGTCACCTACGGCCAGCGCAGCGCCGACAATCGGCTGATTTTCGGTGCCCGTGGCGGCTATCAGTTCGCTGGCCAGTTACGGCACAACTTTGATCTGACCCGTGACGAAGTGGAACTGCGGCGCTATCTGTTTGGCGAACTGTTCCCGCAACTGAAAAACACCGCAATCACCCATGCCTGGGGCGGCAACCTCGGCATGTCGCGGCATTTCAAACCGCACATGCTTTGTGATCGGGCCAACGGCATTGCGTTGTCCGGCGGATATGGCGGGGAGGGCGTGGGGGCTTCCAACCTGGGCGGTCGCACCCTGGCTGACCTGATTCTCGAGCGCGATACCGAACTGGTTCACCAGCCCTGGGTGCTGCCGGACGGGGGGATCCATGCGCTGCGGGCGTGGGAGCCGGAACCGTGCCGCTGGCTCGGCTACAACGCGATCATCAAAAGCTTCGTCCACGAAGACCAGACCCTGGCCAACCCGGCGACCGCACCCTGGCGGCGCAAACTTGCCAGTCGGGTGGCCGGGTTCATGGAAGGTTTCATGCACTAAACGTCGTTTAATTCCAGACAGCCTTTAAGACAGGAAGCGCCATGAGCATCACCCAATTCAAGAACACCGCCACGCTGCCACTGGACGAATCTAATCCGGTGGCCGTGCCGCTCGGCACACCAGTGGCCATTGCGTCGACCACCAGTGTGGAGCGCGACGACGGCGTCGAAACCGGCGTCTGGGAATGCACGCCCGGGCGCTGGCGGCGGCAGATCACCGCCCAGGAGTTCTGCCACTTCATTTCCGGGCGCTGCACCTTCACCCCGGACGACGGCAGCGAAACCCTGCACATACAAGGTGGCGACGCACTGATGTTGCCGGCCAACACACTCGGCATCTGGGATATCCAGGAGACCGTGCGCAAGACCTACGTCCTGATTTTCTGACGCTTTGATCCTTTTGATTGCCTGCCAACAACAATAGCCAATACAGGAATCGATCCATGATCCGAAAGACCCTCGCTCTCGCCCCCTTGATGCTCGCCGCTTCCCTTGCTCAGGCAGCGGAAACGGTCAAGGTCTACAACTGGTCCGACTACATCGCGCCGGACACCGCGAAAAACTTCGAAAAGGCCACCGGTCTCGGCATCACGTACGACGTCTACGACAGCAACGAAACCCTCGACGGCAAGTTGATGACCGGCAAATCCGGTTACGACGTGGTGTTTCCGTCCAACCATTTCATGGCCCGGCAGATTCAGGGCGGCGCGCTGATGAAGCTCGACAAGAGCCAGTTGCCGAACTGGAAGAATCTCAACCCGGTATTGCTCAAGGCCTTGCAGACGAACGATCCGGGCAACGAACACGGCTTCCCGTACCTGTGGGGCAGCACCGGCATCGGCTACAACATCGCCAAGGTCAAGGCGGTGCTGGGCGATAACGCGCCGGTGGATTCCTGGGACCTGATCTTCAAGCCCGAAAACATGGAAAAACTGCAGAAGTGCGGCGTGGCGATCCTCGATAACGGCCCGGAATTGCTGCCAGCGGCGCTCAACTATCTGGGTTTGCCACATCACAGCAAGAATCCCGAAGACTATAAAAAGGCCGAAGCCCTGCTGATGAAAGTGCGGCCGTACGTCAGCTACTTCCACTCTTCGAAGTACACCAGCGACCTGGCCAATGGCGATATCTGCGTGGCGGTCGGCTTCTCCGGGGACATCCTGCAAGCGGAGAACCGCGCCAAGGAAGCCAAGAACGGCGTCGATATCGGTTATGCGATTCCCAAGGAGGGCGCCGCCATCTGGTTCGACATGGTCGCCATGCCCGCCGATGCGCCAGACGCCAAGGCCGGTTACGCCTTCATGAACTACTTGCTGCAGCCCGACGTCATGGCCGGCATCAGCAACTACGTGCACTACGCCAACGGCAACGAACAGGCCGACAGTCTGATCGACCCCGCCATCAAGAACGACACCAAGGTGTATCCGAGCCCGGAAATGATGGGCAAATTGTTCGCGCTGGAAGCCATGCCGCTGAACATCGACCGGATCCGCACTCGCGTCTGGAACAAGATCCGTACCGGCAGCTGAAAAATCTGCCGGAGCGGGTTTTCCTCCGCTCCGGCAGCGGTATATGACGCCTGCAACTTGTGTTTATTTGGTTGATATCACTTCGCTGGCACCGCACTAATAAAGTGCAGGAAAGTGAGACGCGTCTAACAAAAAGTAACTTACCGATATTTAATATTTAAATAAGAAATCGTCAGACAATTAGGCAAACTCACCACACTTACAACATTCTTCCCGCCGCACGCGCTTTGTTTACGGGACCTTCCCGGAATAGTTCAATTTGATCTCAAAAAAACGCTAGACGTTAGATTTCAAATTGTGTCAGGTTTCTAACGCCTTCATTGGGCGAGTGATAGGACAATCTCGCCAGAGGTTGTCGCTATCGGACAAAAACTGTTCCATTGCTAAACAAGGAAGTGTGTTTATGTCGAAAGTAAAAGCTAATGCTATTGATACCGCCGAACAGGCTTTCCAGCTGAACGCGGCACCACTGGCCGCGCCAAGCTCGGCGTTCAACCAGATCAATAGCTTCAGCCATCAGTACGATCGTGGCGGCAACCTCACGGTCAATGGCAAACCCTCCTTCTCGGTGGATCAAGCCGCTACCCAACTGTTGCGAGACGGTGCCTCCTGGCACGACCTCGACGGCAGCGGCAAGATCGAACTGACCTATACCTTTCTGACGTCCAAAACCGCCAACTTCAGCGGCCTGGGAGTCACCGGTTTCAGTCAGTTCAGCGCCCTGCAGAAAACCCAGGCCGTGCTCGCCATGCAATCCTGGGCCGATGTCGCCAACGTGACCTTTACCGAAGCAGCCAGAGGTGGCGACGGTCACATGACCTTCGGTAACTACAGCGGCGGCCAGGAAGGCGCGGCGGCGTTTGCTTTCCTGCCAGGCACCGAGCCAGGCTATGACGGTCAGTCCTGGTACCTGACCGGCAGTGGGTACGACGTCAACAAAACCCCGGGCCTGAACAACTACGGGCGTCAGACCCTGACCCACGAAATTGGCCACACCCTGGGCCTGTCTCACCCTGGCGACTACAACGCCGGGACCGGCAACCCGACCTACAATGACGCGACCTACGGGCAAGACACCCGCGGCTACAGCCTCATGAGTTACTGGAGTGAAAGCAACACCAGCCAGAACTTCAGCAAGGGTGGTGTGGAAGCTTATGCCTCCGGCCCGCTGATGGACGACATTGCCGCGATCCAGAAGCTCTACGGCGCCAATCTGACCACCCGTACCGGTGACACCACCTACGGCTTCAACTCCAACGCCGGTCGCGATTTCCTCAGCGCGTCCTCTTCGTCGGACAAGCTGGTGTTCTCGGTGTGGGATGCGGGCGGCAAAGACACCTTCGACTTCTCGGGTTTCACCCAGAACCAGAAGATCAACCTCAATGAAGCCTCGTTCTCCGACGTTGGCGGCCTGGTGGGCAACGTGTCCATCGCCAAGGGCGTCACCATCGAGAACGCCATCGGTGGCTCGGGCAACGACCTGATCATCGGTAACAGCGCAGCCAACGAACTCAAGGGCGGTGCCGGCAACGACATCATCTGGGGCGGCGGTGGCGCCGACAAGCTGTGGGGCGGCTCGGGTTCGGACACTTTCGTGTTCGCAGCCAGTTCCGACTCCAAGCCAGGTGCGATCGATCAGATCCTCGACTTTGTCAGCGGTCTCGACAAAATCGACCTGACCGGTATCACCAAAGGCGCAGGCCTGCACTTCGTCAGCGCCTTCACCGGTGCGGCGGGCGATGCAGTCCTGACTTCCTCGGGCGGCAACAGCCTGCTCTCGGTGGACTTCTCCGGGCACGGCGTGGCTGATTTCCAGGTCAGCACCGTTGGCCAGGCAGCGCTCAGCGACATCGTGGCGTGATGTGAACCGGGAAAGCGGCGCGTGATGCGCCGCTTTCTTCACTTGCATCGCTTTGGCTGGTAAGCAAGGCTACGCGCCGGAGTGAAATTTCCTATGATCCAATTCGCTTTTACCCGCAAAGCGGCGGCGTACCTGTTGCCGGTGCTGATGATGATTTCTGGAGAAACAACTATGGCAAGCAGCCTGAGACTCGAAGACCCATCGGTATTTGCCGGACAGTGGCAAGCGACCCTGAGCGACCGCAACGACGCTCCCGAAGCCCAGGCTTTGCAGGACAAACCGTCGAACACCTGCCTGATCGACCTTGAAGCCAACCAGACGCTGGGCAAGGGCGCCGACTGCCTGAGCGCATGGCTGCAGGACAGCGCCATCGGCTGGTTTCCCGATCCGGACGGTCTTTCGATCACCGGCAAGGAAGGCTCAAGAATCCAGTTTTTCAGCCGACAACGTGATGGGCTTTATCTGAGCACTTTGAAGTCAGGCCTGGTGATTACACTTGAGCGAGCTGCCAAACAGCCCTGATCACCGGAACCGACTCACAGTTTAAATATAAGGCACCCCGTGACAGTTATAAGGCTCTCTTCAATAACACGGACGCCGGTTTTAATCGCGAAAGTTGTTATCGAAGTGTAAACGGACACTGTCGGTGTATGTCCCGCCCCGTGTGCGGGCTATTAATTGAAGTCTCGCCAAGCACGGCGGGGAATATCATTTCAGGAATAATCAATGAAGATGGCGAAGGCCCCAGCCACCGCTCCCTTATTCAAGGCATTGGGTGACTATAAAAGCATTCTGATCAGCGTCGGATGCTTTACCGCACTGATTAACGTGCTGATGCTGGTGCCCTCTATTTATATGCTTCAGGTCTATGACCGGGTGCTGTCTTCGCAAAACGAAACCACGCTGGCGATGCTCTCGCTGATGGTCGTGGGATTCTTCGCGTTCATCGGCCTGTTGGAAGTGGTGCGCAGCTTCATCGTGATCCGCATCGGCAGCCAGTTGGAGCGCCGCTTCAATCTGCGGGTCTATCAGGCGGCGTTCGAGCGCAACCTGTTCAAAGGCGAGGGCAATGCCGGCCAGTCCCTGGGCGACCTGACCCACATTCGCCAGTTCGTCACCGGGCCTGCGCTGTTCGCGTTCTTCGATGCGCCGTGGTTTCCGGTCTATCTGTTTGTGATTTATCTGTTCAACGTCTGGCTCGGCGTCCTCGCCACTGCCGGCGCGCTGTTGTTGATCGCCCTGGCGTGCCTCAACGAATACATGACCAAGAAGCCGCTGGGCGAAGCCGCCGGTTACTCGCAAAAATCCAGCCAGCTGGCCACCAGCCACCTGCACAACGCCGAAACCATTCAGGCCATGGGCATGCTCGGTTCCTTGCGCAAACGCTGGTTCCAGGTGCATTCGCGCTTCCTCGGCCTGCAAAACCAGGCCAGCGACACGGGCGCGGTGATCAGCTCGCTGAGCAAGACCTTGCGCCTGTGCCTGCAATCGCTGGTGCTGGGCCTGGGTGCCTTGCTGGTGATCAAGGGCGACATGACCGCCGGGATGATGATTGCCGGTTCCATCCTGATGGGCCGCGTGCTCAGCCCGATCGACCAGTTGATTGCCGTATGGAAACAGTGGAGCGGGGCGAAGCTGGCGTACCGCCGACTCGACTCCCTGCTGCAGGCTTATCCGCCGAGCGACGACGCCATGGCGCTGCCGCCGCCAAAGGGCCAGATCACCTTCGAACAAGTCAGCGCCGGCCCACCCGGGCAACGTACCGCGACCTTGCACATGGTCAATTTCAATCTGGCGGCCGGTGAAGTGCTGGGCGTACTGGGTGCTTCCGGTTCCGGTAAATCGACACTGGCGCGGGTGCTGGTCGGCGTGTGGCCAACCCTCGGTGGCACGGTTCGCCTGGACGGTGCCGACATTCATCGCTGGAATCGCGATGATCTCGGCCCATACATCGGCTACCTGCCGCAGGACATCGAATTGTTCAGCGGCACCATCGCCGAGAACATCGCCCGTTTCAGCGAGGCTGACCCGCAGAAGGTGGTGGCCGCCGCGCAACAGGCCGGCGTACACGAAATGATCCTGCGCATGCCGCAGGGCTATGACACGCAACTGGGCGAGGATGGCAGCGGTCTGTCCGGCGGCCAGAAGCAACGTGTAGCCCTGGCGCGTGCGCTGTACGGCACACCGAGCCTGGTGGTGCTGGATGAACCGAACTCCAACCTCGACACCGTCGGCGAAGCCGCATTGTCCAGCGCCATCGTGCAACTCAAGGCGCAGGGCACCACGGTGGTGCTGGTGACGCACCGTTCTTCGGTACTGGCCCAGGCCGACAAATTGCTGGTACTCGCCGATGGCCGTCTGCAAGCCTTCGGCCCGAGCCAGGATGTGCTCAAGGCGTTGTCCGGCAACCAGGCGCAACAACAGCCACAACCCACTGAAAAAACCGCGCAGGCACCGGGCGGGCTCAGCTTGAGCCGGCAGTACCAGCCCACGACAAGGAATTCGGGTGTATGAGCAGCGCGAGCATGAACACTGAAAACGAAGCAACGATGGAACACGCGTACATCACCGAACGCCCTGAGCGCGACGCTAAATTCTTCGCCCGCATGGGCTGGATTCTGGCACTGGCCGGCGCTGGCAGTTTCTTTGCCTGGGCCGCACTGGCACCGCTGGATCAAGGGATTCCGGTGCAAGGCACGGTGGTGGTCTCCGGTAAACGCAAGGCTGTGCAGTCGATGAGCAGCGGTGTGGTCAGCCGGATTCTGGTGCGCGAAGGCGAGATCGTGAAACAGGGTCAGCCGTTGTTCCGCCTCGACCAGACCCAGGTCGCCGCCGATGTGCAATCGCTGCAGGCGCAGTACCGCATGGCCTGGGCCAGCCTTGCGCGCTGGCAGGCCGAGCGCGACAACCTCAAGCAGGTGACGTTTCCGGCAGAGCTGAGCGACAACGCGGACCCGCGCCTGGCCCTGGTGCTGGAAGGTCAGCGCCAACTGTTCAGCAGCCGCCGCGAAGCGTATTCCCGCGAGCAGGCCGCACTGCGCGCCAGCATCGAAGGCGCCACTTCGCAACTGGCCGGCATGCGCCGCGCCCGTACCGATCTCAACGCCCAGGCCGACTCCCTGCAACAGCAGTTGAGCAATCTGCAACCGCTGGCGGACAACGGCTACATCCCGCGCAACCGTTTGATGGAATATCAGCGTCAACTGTCGCAAGTGCAGCAGCAGCTGGCAGAGAACACCGGCGAAAGCGGTCGTGTGGAGCAGGGCATTCTTGAATCGCGCCTGAAACTGCAACAGCACGGCGAGGAATACCAGAAGGAAGTCCGCACCCAACTGGCCGACGCGCAACTGAAAAGCGTCACCCTGTCCGAACAACTGACCTCCGCCGGTTTCGATCTGCAACACAGCGAGATCGTGGCGACGTCGGACGGCGTGGCCGTCAACCTCGGTGTGCACACCGAAGGCGCCGTGGTCCGTCAGGGCGAAACCCTGCTGGAAATCGTTCCGCAAGGCACGCGCCTGGAAGTGGAAGGGCACCTGCCGATCAACCTGATCGACAAGGTAGGCACGCACCTGCCGGTAGACATCCTCTTCACCGCATTCAACCAGAGCAAGACACCGCGCGTTCCCGGCGAAGTCAGCCTGATTTCCGCCGACCAGATGGTCGATGAGAAAACCGGCGTGCCGTATTACGTGTTGCGCAGCAGCGTCAGCGATCAGGCCATGGAGAAACTCAACGGCCTGGTGATCAAGCCCGGCATGCCAGCGGAAATGTTCGTGCGCACTGGCGAACGTTCACTCCTCAACTACCTGTTCAAACCGCTGCTCGACCGGGCCGGCTCCGCGTTGACTGAAGAATAAGGATGTTCGGCTGTATGAATAAGCTTTCCATGCTGGCGGCAGCGTTCGCGCTGCTCGCGGGCAACAGTGCAGTGGCGGCCATGGGGCCGTTCGAGATCTACGAACAGGCGTTGCGCAATGACCCGGTGTTCCTCGGCGCGATCAAGGAACGTGATGCAGGCCTTGAAAACCGGGCCATTGGCCGCGCCGGGTTGTTGCCGAAAGTCGGTTACAACTACAACAAGGGCCACAACACCTCGAAGGTCACGCAGCTCACCGATCGCGGCAACTTTACGGAAAACCGCAACTACAACAGTTACGGCTCCAACTTGACCCTGCAACAGCCGTTGCTCGACTACGAGGCCTACGCCGCGTATCGCAAAGGTGTGGCGCAGTCGCTGTTTGCCGACGAGAACTTCCGGGGCAAGAGCCAGGAACTGTTGGTGCGGGTGCTCGACAACTACACGAAGGCCTTGTTCGCTCAGGATCAGATCGACATCGCCCAGGCCAAGAAGAAGGCGTACGAGCAGCAGTTCCAGCAGAACGAGCACATGTTCAAGCAGGGCGAAGGCACGCGGACCGACATTCTCGAAGCCGAGTCGCGCTATGAACTGGCGACCGCCGAGGAAATCGAGGCCCGCAACGAACAGGATGCCGCGCTGCGTGAACTGGGTGCGCTGGTTGGTGTGCCGACAGTGGACATCACCGATTTGGCGCCGCTGGATCAGAACTTCCAGACCTTCGCGTTGATGCCGGCCAACTACGACACCTGGCACGAACTGGCGATCAGAAACAACCCGAACCTGGCGTCACAGCGCCAGGCCGTGGAAGTGGCCCGTTATGAAGTGGAGCGCAACCGCGCCGGGCACCTGCCGAAAGTCAGTGCCTACGCCTCGATGCGCCAGAACGAATCGGAAAGCGGCAACACCTATAACCAGCGCTACGACACCAACACCATCGGCATCGAAGTCAACGTGCCGTTGTACGCCGGTGGCGGGGTGTCGGCATCGACCCGTCAGGCCAGCCGCACCATGGAGCAGGCCGAATACGAACTGGACGGCAAGACCCGCGAAACGCTGATCGAACTGCGTCGCCAGTTCAGTGCCTGCCTGTCCGGTGTCAACAAACTGCGCGCCTACCAGAAAGCCCTGACGTCGGCCGAGGCGCTGGTGGTCTCGACCAAGCAAAGCATTCTTGGCGGTGAGCGGACCAACCTGGACGCGCTGAACGCCGAACAACAACTGTTTACCACCCGCCGGGATCTGGCCCAGGCCCGCTATGACTACCTCATGGCCTGGACCAAATTGCATTACTACGCGGGCACCTTGAGCGAGCAGGATCTGGCTCGGGTGGACGAAGCATTCGGGCAAGGCCCACGGACGCAATAGCACCGTAGTTTTTACACAAAACAACAAAAACGAGTGGTGAACATGGACGTACGCTTCAAGCCGGCTTCGGTCGGCACCCTGTTGCTTGTGATTTTTATCAACCCGGCCCAAGCGCAATACGTGGACTCGGGCAAACCCGGCGATCCGGCCAGTTGGCGCTCCGCCGAATTCCTGCGGGACTGGGGGCTGGACCGGATGCAGGCCGATCAGGCCTACGCCGCCGGTATCACCGGCAAGGGCGTGAAGATCGGCGCGCTGGACTCCGGTTTCGACGCGGCCCATCCCGAGTTCGCCAGCGACCGGTATCACCCGGTCTCGGCCAGCGGCAGCTATGTCGATGGCTCGCTGTTCACGGTCAACGGCACGCTTAACCCGAACAACGACTCTCACGGCACGCACGTGGTCGGCACCATGGGCGCTTCCCGTGATGGCAGCGGGATGCACGGCGTGGCGTTCAATGCGCAGATCTACGTCGGCAACACCAACAAGAACGACAGTTTTCTGTTCGGCCCCAATCCCGACCCGCGCTATTTCAAAGCGGTGTACGGCGCACTGGCCGATGCCGGCGTGCGGGCGATCAACAACAGTTGGGGCAGTCAGCCGCCGGATGTCAGCTATCGAACCCTGGCCGATCTGCACGCCGCTTACGCTCAGCATTGGAACAAAGGCACCTGGCTCGATGCCGCCGCCGATGTTTCACGCCGCGGCGTGATCAACGTGTTCAGCGCCGGCAACAGCGGTTACCCCAACGCCAGCGTGCGTTCGGCGCTGCCGTATTTTCAGCCGGACCTGGAAGGCCATTGGCTGGCCGTGTCGGGGCTGGATCAGAGCAATCAGCAGAAGTACAACCAGTGCGGCATCGCCAAGTACTGGTGCATCACCACGCCGGGGGCAAAGATCGACAGCACCATTCCCGACGGCGGTTACGCGATCAAGTCCGGCACCTCGATGGCCGCGCCCCATGCTACCGGCGCCTTGGCGCTGGTGATGGAGCGTTACCCGTACATGAACAACCAGCAGGCGCTGGAAGTGCTGCTGACCACCGCCACTCAACTCGACGGCAGCGTGACAAGCGCACCGACCGAACGGGTCGGCTGGGGCGTCGCCAACCTGAAGCGGGCGATGGGCGGACCGGGGCAATTGCTCGGCGCGTTCGACGCGAATCTGGCCACCGGGCAACGCGATGTGTGGAGCAACGACATCTCCGACAAGGCGCTGATCCAGCGTCAGAGCGAAGACCTCGCCGAGCACAGTGCCTGGCAGCAAACCCTGCAAAGCAAAGGTTGGCAGAACGGAATTTCGGCAGGCGCCAGCCAACAGGACCAGACCGATTACGCCGTCGGCATGGCCCGTGATGCGGCCGCCGCCAATCGGGTGTATCAGGGCAGCCTGATCAAGTCCGGCGCCGGGCAATTGATTCTGACTGGCGACAGCACCTATCGCGGCCCGACCACGGTCAATGGCGGCCTGCTGAGCGTCAACGGTTCGCTGACGTCCGCCGTTACGGTTAATGACGGCGGCACCCTCGGCGGTTCCGGCCGAATCGGCGCACTGATCGCCAACAGCGGCAGTCGCGTGGCACCGGGCAACTCCATCGGCACCTTGAATGTGGCCGGTGACGTGACCTTCGCGCCTGGCTCGACCTACGCGGTGGAGCTGTCACCGAACGCCAGCGATCGCATCGTCGCCAGCGGCACGGCGTCCATCAGCGGCGCCACCGTCAGTCTGTCGCTGGAAAACAGCCCGACCTTGCTCAGCACCGCTGAAGCGAAAAGCCTGCTCGGTCATCAGTACGACATTCTGCAAGCGGCCGGTGGCATCCAGGGCCAGTTCGGCGCCGTGGTGCCGGATTACCTGTTCATCGGTGGCAGTCTCGCGTACAGCGGCAACGGCATCGTGCTGAATGTCGAACGCAACGCGAGGTCTTTTGCCAGCGTCGGCCAGACCCCGAACCAGCGGGCCGTGGCCAGCGCCGTCGAAGGCATGGGTGCCGGTAACTCCGTGTACGAAAGCCTGTTGCTGTCGGCCACCGCCAGCGATGCGCAGCAAGCCTTCCAGCAACTGAGCGGGGAAATCTACCCGGCCCTCAGTTCGGTGCTGATCAACGACAGCCGCCAGCTGCGCGACGCCATCGGCGAACGCCTGCACGATGCAAACGCCGCGCAAAGCAACGGCTGGATCAAGGCCCTCGGCGCCTGGGGCACGACCGATTCGCAACACGACACCGCCGGCTACAGCACATCCATCGGCGGCCTGCTGGCAGGCGTCGACGGCGCGCTGGACGAGCAGACCCGCATCGGTCTGGTCACCGGTTACAGCGACAGCTCGTTGAGCATGGGTTCTGGCACGCATTCCTCGGCCAAGGTCGACAGTTACCACCTCGGTGCCTACGCCGGCCATGAGATCGGCGCCTGGCGCCTGAGCACCGGCGCGGCCTACAGCTGGCATCGCGCCGATGTGAAACGTGATCTGCAATACGGCGACGTCAGCGCCAAACAGAAAGCCAAGGTCGATGCCGCCACCACACAGGTATTTGGTGAAGCGGCCTATCGACTGAATCTGCAACCACTGGCCCTGGAGCCGTTCGCCAATCTGGCCTACGCGCATCTGGACAGCGACGGTTTCACCGAGAAGGGCGACGCTGCGGCATTGAAAAGCAGCGGCGACCAGCGTGACGCGGTGCTCAGCACCCTCGGCGTCAGGGCGATCAAGACAATCAACCTGTCGGGCACGCAAAAACTCGATGTCAGCGGCCATCTCGGCTGGCAGCACAGCCTCACGGACATCGAGGCCGAGCAGCATTTGCGTTTCGCCAGCGGCAGCGCGCCGTACAGCGTCGAAAGCTCGCCGCTGGTGCGCGACGCCGCGCTGGTCGGCGTGCAGGCCAGCCTCGCGCTGAGCCGCGACGTGCGGGTGAACCTTGATTACAACGGACAACTGGCCAACCGCGAGAAGACTCACGGCGTCGGCCTGAGCCTGAACTGGCAGTTCTGACTGATCGTTCCCACGCTCTGCGTGGGAACGCCTCACGGGCTGCATTCCCACGCGGGAGCGTAGGAACGATCAGGTTCTGAACAAACGGATTTTGTGCAACATCACTAAGGAAGGTCGCTGGATGAAAAATAACAACACCCCCGCGCAATCGGGTGGATGCTTTCGCCTGAAAACTCTCAATCGCGCCTTGCTTTGCGCCTTGGCCACCTGGGGTAGCGCACACGCTGCGCCCTATGTGGAAAGCGGCCGGGCAGGGGATGCCGCCAGTTGGCGCAGCGCCGAATTCCAGGCGGATTGGGGCCTGGGCGCGATTGGCGCGGATTACGCCTACGCCGCGGGTTACACCGGCAAAGGCGTGAAGCTGGGGATCTTCGACCAGCCGGTGTACGCCGCGCACCCGGAGTTTTCCGGGCCGAACAAAGTGGTGACCCTGGTCACCAGCGGCATTCGTGAATACACCGACCCGTACATCCCGGTCAAAGCCGGGGACGCGTTCCGTTATGACGGTTCGCCCTCGGTCGGTTCCGACGGCAAGCTCGGCGCCCACGGCACCCACGTTGGCGGCATCGCCGCCGGCAGCCGTGACGGTGGGCCGATGCACGGCGTGGCGTTCGGTGCGCAGATCATCAGCGCCGACAACGGCGACCCGGGCCCGGAAGACGGTATCGTGCGCGGCAACGACGGCGCGGTGTACAAGGCCGGCTGGGATGCCCTGATCGCCAGTGGCGCGCGGATCATCAACAATAGCTGGGGGATCGGTATCACCGACCGCTTCGATCTCGGCGGCCGTGACCCGGCGTACCCGCATTTCACCGTCAACGACGCGCAATTGCAGTTCAACGAGATCCGCACACTGCTGGGCACCAAACCCGGCGGCGCCTACGACGGTGCAATCGCCGCCGCGCGCAGCGGTATCGTGACGATTTTCGCGGCGGGCAACGACTACAACCTGAACAACCCGGACGCCATCGCCGGCCTCGGTTACTTCGTGCCGGACATCGCGCCGAACTGGATCACCGTCGCCGCACTGCAAAAGAACCCGGATCTGGCCAGTGCCAATCCCTACATCATGAGTACGTTCTCTTCGCGCTGCGGCTACACCGCGAGTTTCTGCGTCTCGGCACCGGGTACGAAAATCTACAGCTCGATCATTGAAGGCACCAACGCCGACAACCTGACCACCGGCTACAAAAACTACAACGGCACCTCGATGGCCGCACCACACGTGGCCGGTTCCATGGCGGTGTTGATGGAGCGCTTCCCGTACATGTCCGGTGATCAGGTTGCCAGCGTGTTGCGCACCACGGCCACTGACCTTGGCGCACCGGGCATCGACGCCCTGTACGGCTGGGGCATGATCAACCTGCGCAAGGCCATCGACGGCCCGGCGATGTTTGTCACCGAGCAAGACATTCCCGAAGAATTCCGCATCCAGGGTGCCTATGGCTCCGGCCAGTTCGTGGCCGACCTGCCAGGCATCGGCGCGATCATCGACGCCGGCAAACCCACCGAGCGCGTGTGCACCGACATCACCTGCGGTCTCGACACCTGGCGCAACGACATTTCCGGCCACGGCGGTTTGACCAAGCAAGGGATCGGCACCCTGGTCATGACCGGCGCCAACACCTACACCGGTCCGACCCTGGTCAATCAGGGGCGACTGGCGATCAATGGGTCGCTGCAATCGGCGGTCACGGTCAACGATGGTGGCATCCTCGGCGGTAACGGGCACATCGCGGCACTGACCGCGAAGAGCGGCGGTATCGTCGCGCCGGGCAACTCCATCGGCACCTTGAACGTGGCCGGTGACGTGACCTTCGAACCGGGTTCGACCTATTCCGTCGAAGTCTCGCCGACCAGCAGCGACCGCGTTGTCGCTGGCGGCACTGCAACCATCGAGGGCGCAACCGTTGCGCTGACGCTGGAAAACAGCCCGACACTGTTGACCACGACTGAAGTGAAATCGCTGCTTGGCAGCCAGTTCAACATTCTGCAGGCGGCGGGTGGCATTCAAGGGCGCTTCGGTCAGGTCTTGCCGAGTTATGCGTTTCTCGGCGGCACCCTCGATTACTCCTCGGGCGGTGTTCAACTGGACGTCGGGCGTAACGGTGCGTCGTTCGCCAGCGTCGGCCTGACCCCGAACCAGCGTGCCGTCGGTGCAGCCGCCGAACGTCTGGGCGCGGGCAATGCGTTGTTCGAAACCCTGTTGCTGTCGCCGACTGCCGCTGTCGCGCAGGATGCCTTCCAGCAACTGTCCGGCGAGATTCACCCGGCCATCGGCACCATGCTGATCAACGACAGCCATTACCTGCGCGATGCCGTGGGCGAACGTCTGCGCGAGCGTGACCTGTTCGACGCCGGTGCACCGACCGATGACCGCAGCAACGCCTGGCTTAAAGTGCTGGGCGCCTGGGGCAAGAGCGATGGCGGCTATAAAAATGCCGACTCCAACAGCTCCATTGGTGGCTTGCTGGCCGGTGTCGACGGGCTGATCGCTGAAGATACGCGTCTGGGTTTCGTTACCGGTTATAGCGACAGCTCTTTGAACATGGGCAAAGGTACACATTCGTCTGCATCGGCCGATAGTTATCACTTGGGTGCGTACCTGGGGCATCAGATCGATGCCCTGCGTCTGACCGCCGGCGCGGCTTACAGCTGGCATCGCATCGACGTCAAACGTGATCTGCAATTTGCCGGTGTCAGCGGCAAGCAGAAAACCAAACGCGATGCGACCACCGCGCAACTGTTCACAGAAGCAGCCTACGATCTCGGTCTGCAACCGATGAATCTGGAGCCGTTCGCCAACCTGGCTTACGTGCACCTGAACAGCGACAGCTTCACCGAGAAGGGTGATGCCGCCGCACTGAAGGGCGGTGAAGATAACCGCGACGCCGTGCTGTCGACCCTCGGTGTCCGCGCCAAGCGCACGTTTGCCCTGTCGGACAAACATCAGCTTGAACTGGGCGCGACTCTGGGCTGGCAGCACAACCTGAGCAGCGTGGATTCCGACAGCCACTTGGCCTTCGTCAATGGCAACAGCGCATTCACGGTGCAAAGTGCGTCGATGGATCGCGATGCGGCAGTGGTCGGCGTTCGTGCCGGCCTGGCGCTCAATCGCGATGTCCGGGTCAACCTGGACTACAACGGACTGATCGGTTCGAACGAGAAGGACCACGGTGTGGGCCTGACGCTGGACTGGCAGTTCTAAGGTGTAGCGGCAGTTCGGCAAAGAACTGCCGTTTTTGAAAGGAAGAGAGAGCACGACATGGGACTGTTTGACTACAAAAATGCCGACGGCAAAGCGTTGTACAGCGATGCCATCGCACTGACGCTGTATTCCTACACGCCGACCGGGCAGGCTTTGCCCGGCACCGGTTGGGCGCCACTGGGCGCCACGGCACTGGGTTATCAAGGAAAGACCGACGCGAAAGGAACGTTCTTCGGCGAGAAGGACGGCTTCACCAGCGCCGAGGCGGAAGTGCTCGGCAAATACGACGCGGCGGGCAAGCTGATCGGTATCGGCGTGGCCTTTCGCGGCACGGGCGGGCTGGATTACAGCGACACCTTCGGTGACATGAAAAACAACCTGCTGGCAGCCATCGGGCCAGTGGATTACGCCACCAACTACGCGAAAAACGCCTTCGACAACCTGCTCAAGGCCGTGGCCGCGTTTGCCACGGCCCATGGCATCGCCGCCAAGGACGTGCTGATCAGCGGCCACAGCCTCGGCGGTCTCGGGGTCAACAGCGTGGCGGATCTGAGCGCGAGCAACTGGGGCGGGTTCTTCAAGGACGCCAACTACATTTCGTTCGCCTCGCCGACCCAGAGCAGCACCGGCACCAACGTGCTGAACATCGGCTACGAGAACGATCCGGTGTTCCGTGTGCTCGACGGCACCACGTTCAGCACGGCGTCGATGGGCAAACACGACAAGCCGCACGACTCGACCACCGACAACATCGTCAACTTCAACGATAACTACGCGTCCACCGCGCAGAACCTGGTGCCGTTCAGCATCGTCAATCCGCTGAACTGGTCGGCTCACAGCTCGCTGGGGTATGCCGATGGCCTGAACCGGGTGATCGACTCGAAGTTCTACAACCTCACCAGCCAGGACTCAACCATCATCGTGTCCAACCTGGAAGCATCTTCCCGGGGCAAGACCTGGGTCGAAGATCTGGGCCGCAGCGGTGAGCCGCACACCGGCAGCACCTTCATCATCGGCACCGACAGCAACGACTGGCTCAAGGGCGGGGCGGGCAACGACTTCCTCGAAGGCCGCGCCGGCGATGATCTGTTCCGCGATGACGGTGGCTTCAACATCCTGCTCGGTGGCCAGGGCCATAACACCTTCGACCTGCAGAAACCGTTGCAGAACTTCAGTTTCGCCAACGACGGTGACGGCACCCTGTACGTGCGCGACGCCTACGGCGGCATCAGCATGACTCGCGACATCGGCGCACTGGTGAGCAAGGAGTCGGGGTCGTGGTGGAGCAGCAAGGAAATCACCTGGACCGTCACCGGCAAAGGCCTGGCCAATGGCAGTGAACTGACCCAGTACAACCATTCGCTCAATGGCGGTGCTCTCGGCGACACGCTGAAGGCCACCGCTGACGGCGACTGGCTGTTCGGTCTGGGCGGCGACGATCACCTGTTCAGCGACAAAGCCCATGTGACCTTCGTCGGCGGCGCCGGCAACGACGTGATGAGTGCGGTGGGTGGCAACAACACCTTCCTGTTCAGCGGCGCCTTCGGCTTCGATGCGATCAATGGCTACCAGGGCAGCGACAAACTGGTGTTCATGGGCGTTCAGGGCGCAGGGCAGGGCTACGACTACAAGCAACACGCTTCGCAGTCCGGCGCCGATACCGTGCTGAAGATTGGCGACTATGCCGTGACCCTGATCGGGGTGGGTGTGGCTAACCTGTCCGACTCGAGTTTCGTGTTCGCCTGATTCCGTGTGGGAACCACCGCGGCTTGCGGTGGTTCCCATTGGGGTTGCATGACACAAATGTTGTAACTGAAATGCTCCGGAACGCCTCGGGAGGGGCGCTTTGGTTGTGAGCTATCTCTGAATAATTCCAACAAAGAGAGAGGCAACAGCAATGGGTGTGTACGACTACAAGAACTTCAGCTCAGCGGATTCCAAGGCGTTGTTCACTGATGCCATGGCCATCACGCTGTACTCCTATCACAACCTCGACAACGGTTTCGCTGTCGGGTATCAGCACAACGGCTTCGGCCTCGGCCTGCCGGCCACGCTGGTTTCGGCGCTGATCGGCGGCACGGATTCGCAAGGCGTGATTCCCGGACTCCCGTGGAACCCCGACTCGGAAAAACTCGCTCTGGACGCCGTGAAAAAGGCTGGCTGGACGCCCATCACCGCCTCGCAACTGGGCTATGACGGCAAGACCGACGCTCGCGGAACCTTCTTCGGCGAAAAGGCTGGCTACACCAGCGCGCAAGTGGAAATCCTCGGCAAGTACGACGCCCAGGGTCATCTCACGGAAATCGGCATCGCCTTTCGCGGCACCAGCGGCCCGCGGGAAATCCTGATCGGCGACTCCATCGCCGACGCCATCAATGACCTGCTCGCCGCATTCGGCCCCAAGGATTACGCCAAAAACTACGTTGGTGAAGCCTTCGGCAACCTGCTGAACGATGTGGTGGCCTTCGCCAAGGCCAACGGTCTCACCGGCAAGGACGTGCTGGTCAGCGGCCACAGCCTCGGCGGCCTGGCGGTCAACAGCATGGCGGACTTGAGCGGCAGCAAATGGGGCGGGTTCTTCCAGGACTCCAACTACATCGCCTACGCCTCGCCGACCCAAAGCAGCACCGACAAAGTGCTCAACGTCGGCTACGAGAACGACCCGGTCTTCCGCGCGCTCGACGGCTCGACCTTCACCGGCGCCTCGCTTGGCGTACACGACGCGTCGAAAGTGTCGGCGACCGACAACATCGTCAGCTTCAACGACCACTACGCTTCGAACGTGTGGAACGTGCTGCCATTCTCGATCGTCAACGTCCCGACCTGGATCTCGCACCTGCCGACAGCCTACGGCGACGGCATGAACCGGGTGATCGAGTCGAAGTTCTACGATCTCACCAGCCGTGACTCGACGATCATCGTCGCCAACCTGTCGGACCCGGCGCGGGCCAACACCTGGGTGCAGGACCTCAACCGCAACGCCGAAACCCACAAGGGCAGCACCTTCATCATCGGCAGCGACGGCAACGACCTGATCCAGGGCGGCAGCGGCAATGACTACCTTGAAGGACGGGCCGGCAACGACACGTTCCGTGACAGCGGCGGCTACAACGTCATTCTTGGCGGTGCCGGCAACAACACCCTCGACTTGCAGCAGTCGGTGAACAAGTTCGACTTCGCCAACGACGGCGCCGGCAACCTGTACATCCGCGATGCCAACGGCGGGATCAGCATCACCCGCGACATCGGCAGCATCGTCACCAAGGAGCCGGGTTTCCTCTGGGGCCTGTTCAAGGACGACGTGACCCACAGCGTCACGGCGGATGGCCTGAAGGTCGGCAACAACGTCACCCAGTACGAGTCGAGCGTGAAGGGCACCAGTGGCGTCGACACCCTCAAGGCCCACGCCAGCGGTGACTGGCTGTTCGGCCTGGACGGCAACGATCACCTGATCGGTGGCGTGGGCAACGACGTGTTTGTCGGCGGCGCCGGCAATGACCTGATGGAGTCGGGTGGCGGGGCGGATACGTTCCTGTTCAACGGCGCGTTCGGCCAGGATCGGGTGGTGGGATTCACCGGCAACGACAAACTGGTGTTTCTCGGCGTGCAGGGCGTGTTGCCGGGCGATGACTTCCGCGCCCATGCCACCTCGGTGGGGCAGGATACGGTGCTGAAGTTCGGCGGTGATTCCGTGACGCTGGTCGGGGTTTCGCTGAGCAGTCTCAGTGCCGATGGCATCGTTATCGCCTGAGGGTGATGGTGGAGGGGGGAATTCTTTCCCTCTCCACATCAAAAGTGACTCATTGGCCACTACCTGACTCAAACCCCTGCACCAACAGGAAATGCGGACTAAAGCCAATGACGATGTAACCGTCATGTATAGGCAAGCCGCCATTGAGTACAGGAGATTCAAACGTGAAAGGTTTCAAGGGGTATATCGGTATCGTCGGGTTGGCGCTGCTTTCGGCCAACGCCTGGGCCGATCTGCCTCACAGCTCGATTCTGAGCCGCTATGGCGTCAGTACCGATGAATTGCCAAAGCCGGTCGAAAGCGATGAAGTCAAACCCGTTGAAGAGAAAAGCCGCTTTCATATCCAGCCCGAACAACCGTTCGTGACCGTGCGTATCGGCGAAAACAATGAGCCCGAAATGACCGGCAACCTGAGCATCGACCGCATGGCGCAACAGGAGCGTCAACGTTGCCAGCGCTTGCAGGAAGAAATGGTCCGGCGCGGTGAACGCGCGTTGAACTGCGACGGCACCCTTCCGGGCATGGCATTACCCCGCTGAAGAATGCAAAAAAGGCTGCGCTCCAACAGGATTGCAGCCTTTTTTGATGGGGTAACCGTCAATCTTCCTTGCGCACCGTGGCCACTTCGTCGGACTTCACGCGGATCTTCGCGCCGGAAATGTCCCGAAACTCATAAAAACCATCGTCGGACTTGGTCTTCGGCATGTCCTGGGTCAAATACTGCGTGCCGTTCTGCAACGTCACCACCGTCGGGGTCGAGCAACCGGCCAATGCCAGCAAAGCCACAGCCGCCATCGGCATAGCCATTTTTCTGAAATTCATACCCAGCGTTCCTCATTCAATTCGACCGATGCCGGTCTTCTAACGCGGTTGGTGCCAAATAGCCCGCAAAAGTTCGATGGACTGGCGAAAAAACCCGGATCGCGGATGCCACTGATCCTTTTCCGTTTGCACCCGGCGGGGCGGAACTGTTATCTGTACGCATAACCAGTATTCGTTCGCCATGGCCCCTTATCACCGTGACTTCCAGCCCCCTCGACGATCCGTTCTATTACCTCAACAACTTCCGGCAAGTGCTTGACTGGCTTGAGCTTCGTTATGCCGATGTGATGAGCGAAACGGAACATGCTTTCATCCGCGACTTCAAGGCACTGCCTCGCGGGTCCCAGGGTTTGCTGGTGCGGATGGTGATGCGCAAGGGCGTGCATTTTCGGGCGGGCAAGCTCAATTATCCGGAGATCGGCGACATCGCTCTGGCCGCGCAGCCGTTGCTCGACCACGGGTGGCTGGACGAGCAGGCGCTGCTGTCGATGCCGGAGCTGTTCGATCTGTGTTTGAAGGCCGAAGTCCTGCAAGCGTTCGGCCCGGCGATCGACTCGCCCAAGGGCCGCAAAGTCGACTGGCTGCCGGGCCTGCATGAGCAGTTTCCCGAATCACGCCGCTGGCACGACTGGTGCCCGGCGATTGCAGATCGATTGTTCAGCCTGACGCTGATGGACCTGTGCGACCGGTTTCGCCTGATGTTCTTCGGCAACCTGTATCAGGATTGGTCGGAGTTTGTCCTCGCTGATCTCGGGATCTTCACCTACGAAAAAGTCGAATTCAGCGCCGATTCCCGGGGCCTGCGCAGCCGGGCCGACGTCGATGCCTGCCTGTTCCTGCACGATTGTCAGCAACGTTTCGAAGCGGGCGAGGCGCTGGAGCCGATTGCCGAAGAGCTGAGCGCTTTGCAGTTCGACAACCCGTGGCTGCAGCGTCGGCTCGGCAAGTTGCTGTTCCAGATCGGCCAGCATTGCGAACGCATCGGAGAGTTTGCCCTGGCCTTGAGCCTGTATCGCGACTGCGCCTACCCCGGCGCGCGGTTGCGGATGATTCGGGTGCTGGAGCGCTGTGGCGAATATGCGCTGGCGCTGGAGTTGGGCACGCTGGCCGAACAGGCGCCGGAAAGCGCCGCCGAACAACAGGGCCTGCAACGGGCGCTGCCACGTCTGCGGCGCAAACTCGGCGGGCCGGCGCTCAAACGCGTTGCGCCAAGACCGGTGGAACGGCTGGATCTGCACTTGGAACGGCTCGATCCGTCGCTGTCGGTGGAATATCACGTGCAGGCGCACCTGCATGAAGACGCAGGCCCGGTGCATTACGTGGAAAACAGCCTGATCAATTCACTGTTCGGCCTGTTGTGCTGGCCGGCGATTTTCGCGCCGCTGCCGGGCGCGTTTTTCAATCCGTTCCAGCGTGGGCCGGCAGATTTGCTTCATGAGGATTTTCAGGGCCGTCGGGCCGAACTGTTCGAGGCCTGCCTGGCGGAACTCGACGACGGCCGTTATGCCGACACCATCCGCAGCCGATTTGCCACCAAGTGGGGTATTCAGTCGCCTTTCGTGTTCTGGGGCGCGCTCAATGAAGAACTGCTGGAACAAGCGCTGACCTGCCTGCCGGCCGAACACCTCAAGCACTGGTTCAATCGCCTGTTGCTGGACATCAAGGCCAACCGCGCCGGCATGCCGGACCTGATCCAGTTCTGGCCGCAGCACAAGACCTACCGGATGATCGAAGTCAAAGGCCCCGGCGACCGCTTGCAGGACAACCAACTTCGCTGGCTGGAGTTTTGCCATACGCACCAGATGCCGGTGGCCGTGTGTTACGTGGAATGGGCGGAGCAGGGCGCTTGAGCTACAGCATTGCGGTGCGGGCGTTGTGCGAGTTCACCGCCAAGTGCGGCGATCTGGACTTGCGCTTCACACCGTCGCCCACCGCGCTGGAAGGCATCGCCGGTCACCGCACCGTCGCCTCGCGGCGCAATGACGCCTATCAGAGCGAAGTCGCGCTGGAAGGTGAATTTTGCACTTTGAAGGTCAAGGGCAGGGCGGACGGCTACGATCCGACGCAGAACTGTCAGGAGGAAGTCAAAACCTACCGTGGCGACCTGAGCAAACAACCGGCCAACCACCGCGCGCTGCACTGGGCGCAGGCGAAGATCTACGGTTGGCTGATGTGTTGCCGGTTGCAGCTGGAGCAGATCAATCTGGCGCTGGTGTACTTCGATATCGTCAGCGAAAAGGAAACCTGTCTGGTCGAAGCCTTCAGCGCCGAAACCTTACGTGGATTCTTCGAACAACAGTGTGGCTTGTTCCTGGCATGGGCCGAACAGGAAATGGCCCACCGTGAGGCCCGCAATCACGCGGCGCAGCAACTGAGCTTTCCCCACGCCGATTTCCGCCCCGGCCAGCGTCATCTCGCCGAATCGGTATTCAAAGCCGTCAGCACCGGCCGCTGCCTGATGGCCCAGGCGCCCACCGGCATCGGCAAGACCCTCGGCACGCTATTCCCGATGCTCAAGGCGTTGGCGCCGCAGCAACTGGACAAGGTGTACTTCCTCACCGCCAAAACCCCAGGGCGCAAACTCGCGCTGGACGCCGCTCAAGTATTGTTCGATCGCAGCGAAACCCTGCCATTGCGGGTGCTGGAAATGGTCGCCCGAGACAAAGCCTGCGAGCATCCCGACAAGGCCTGTCATGGCGAGTCCTGCCCGTTGGCCCAAGGCTTTTACGACCGACTGCCGGCCGCACGTGAAGCCGCCAGCCGATTGCAATTGATGGCTCAGGCAGCGCTCCGCGATGTCGCCGCGCAACACTCGGTGTGTCCGTATTACCTGAGCCAGGAAATGGCGCGCTGGGCCGATGTGGTGGTGGCGGACTACAACTATTACTTCGATTTCAGCGCGCTGCTGTTCGGTCTGGCCCAGCTCAATCAATGGAAGGTCGCGGTGCTGGTGGACGAGGCGCACAACCTGGTCGAGCGCGGGCGGCAGATGTACAGCGCCACCCTCGATCAGGCGATCTTCAATGGCGTGCGCAAAACCGCGCCCGAGGCTTTGAAAAAGCCTTTGCAGCGGGTCAACCGTGAATGGAATGCCCTGCACAACGCGCAACTGGCGCCGTATCAGGCTTACGACAAGGCGCCGGAAAAACTGCTGCAAGCGATCACGTCGTGCAGCGCGAGCATCGGCGATTACCTCAACGACCACCCGCAAGGACTCGACAGTGGCTTGCAGAATGTCTACTTCGAAATGCTGCAATTCGGTCGCGTAGCGGAGTTGTTCGACGCGCACTACCTGTTCGACATCAGCAAGCGCGACCTCGACCGCAAACGCCCGTTATCGCAACTGTGCCTGCGCAACGTGGTGCCGGCCGCGCTGCTCGGCCCGCGCCTGAAAGCGGCCCGCAGCAGCGTGCTGTTCTCCGCGACCCTCAGCCCGCGCCACTATTACGCCGACTTGCTCGGCACCCCGGCCGACACGGTGTGGATCGACGTTGAATCGCCGTTCAGCGCCGAACAGTTGCAGGTGCGGATCATCAGCCAGATCTCCACCCGATTCACCCATCGTCAGGCGTCGCTCGAACCGATTGTCGAGCTGATCGCCCGCCAGTTTGGCGAGCGCCCGGGCAACTATCTGGCGTTCTTCAGCAGCTTCGATTACCTGCAACAGGTCGCGCAACTGCTCGCCGAACGGCATCCGCACATCACGCTCTGGCAGCAATCGCGGGGCATGGCCGAAGGGCAGCGGCAGGCGTTTCTCGATCAGTTCACGGCGCACAGCCAGGGCATCGGTTTTGCGGTACTCGGCGGCGCGTTCGGCGAAGGCATCGACTTGCCCGGCGCCCGGTTGATCGGTGCCTTCGTCGCCACGCTGGGTCTGGCGCAGCTCAACCCGGTCAATGAACAGATGAAACGGCGCATGGCGGCGATCTTCGGTGCCGGTTATGACTACACCTACCTGTTCCCCGGCGTGCAGAAAGTGGTGCAGGCCGCCGGGCGGGTGATCCGCACGCAGCAGGATCGCGGTGTGGTCATGCTGATCGACGACCGTTTCGCCGAGCGCCGGATCCAACAGTTGTTGCCGCGCTGGTGGCAGCTCGACCATGCAGATGCGCCTTTCCAATCCGCCGGTTTGACGCATACTCCTGTTATTGAAAATCTGCTTTGAGCCAAGCCTGATGAGCGAGAACAAGAAGTCCGCTGCGATCGAAGAAATGCGCTTTCGCCTGTTGATCGATGCCGTGGTCGATTATGCGATCTACATGATCGACCCCAGCGGCATCATCACCAGCTGGAACTCCGGGGCCAAACGCTTCAAGGGTTATGAGGAAGCCGAGATTCTCGGCGAGCACTTTTCGCGGTTCTACACCGATGAAGACCGCGCCGTCGGCATGCCGCAGCGCGCACTGGATACGGCGATCCGCGAAGGTCGGTTCGAAGGCGAAGGCTGGCGGGTGCGCAAGGACGGCACGCACTTCTGGTGCCACGTGGTGATCGACCCGATTTTCAGCCCGAGCGGGCAATTGCTCGGGTTTGCCAAGATCACCCGCGACCTCACCGACCGCAAGATGGCCGAGGAAACCCTCAAGCAAAGCGAACAGCAGTTCCGGCTGCTGGTGCAGGGCGTCACCGATTACGCGATCTACATGCTCAGCCCGGAAGGTCGCGTAACCAACTGGAACCCCGGCGCGCAGCGGATCAAGGGTTATGCGCCGGACGAAGTCATCGGTAAGCATTTCTCGATGTTCTACACCCCGGAAGACCGTGAGACAGGGGAGCCGCAACGCGCCCTGGAAACCGCCGTGCGCGTAGGGCGCTTCGAGAACAAGAGCTGGCGCCTGCGCAAGGACGGCACGCGGTTTCTGGCGCATGTGGTGGTCGATGCGATTCGCGGCGAAACCGGCACGCTGCTCGGCTTTGCCAAGATCACCCGGGACGTGACCGAAGCCCACCAGGCGCAACTGGCACTGGAGCAAACCCGCGAGGCGCTGTTCCAGGCGCAGAAGATGCAGGCCATCGGCCAACTCAGCGGCGGTATCGCCCATGACTTCAACAATCTGCTGACGGTGATCCTCGGTAACCTGGAGATCGTGCGCAAACGTGTCGGCGACGATCCGAAGGTCAGTCGTCTGCTGGAAAACGCCACCCAGGGCGCATTACGTGGCGTGTCACTGACCCAGCGCATGCTGGCCTTCGCCCGGCGCCAGGAACTCAAGACCGAAGCCGTGGACATTCCGAAACTGGTGCAAGGCATCACCGGCCTGTTGCGCAGTTCACTGGGGCCGGGGATTCGCATCGAAACGCAGTTTCCCGAGAATCTCGAAACGGTGCTGGCCGATACCAACCAGCTCGAACTGGCGGTGCTCAACCTGGCCACCAACGCACGGGATGCGATGCCCGAGGGCGGCACCGTGGTCATCGGCGCGCAGCCGCAAGTGGTTCTGGAGCAGAGCCAGTCGACCCTGGCAGCCGGGCGTTATGTCTGCCTGAGCGTGACCGACACCGGCGAAGGCATGGACGACGAGACACTGGCCTCGGCGACCGATCCGTTCTTCACCACCAAAGGCCTGGGCAAGGGCACGGGGCTGGGGTTGTCGATGGTGCACGGCTTCATCGAACAGCTGGGCGGGCGTTTCATTCTTAAAAGCGTGAAGGGGCAGGGGACTTGTGCGGAACTCTGGCTGCCGGTCGCCGTCGACGGGGTGGCGGCCAAACCTCTGAGCCCGAGGCCATCCACGGCGTCAGTGCCGCGACTCAGTGTTCTGGTGGTGGACGATGACAGCCTGGTGCGCACCAGTACCAGCCTGTTGCTGGAGGATCTCGGGCACCGGGTCATTGGCGCGGCATCCGGTGCGCAAGCTCTGGAATTGTTCGACCAAGGGGAAGTCATCGACCTGATGATCACCGACATGGCCATGCCAAAGATGAGCGGCGCGCAACTGGCCCACGCGGTGCGTTTGCTCAAGCCGGATCTGCCGATCATCCTGGCCACCGGGTATGCCGAGCGCCTCGAAGGCTTTGCGGCGGAGTTGCCGCGGCTGTCGAAACCGTTCAATCAGATGAATCTGGTGGAGATCATCGCCCAGTCGATGAAATGACAAAAAGAAGCCCGGCCATGAAGGCCGGGCTTCTTTTTTGCGTCGGTGTCAGGCCTTGCGTTGGGCCAGACTGCGTTCCATCCGCGCGATGCCTTCTTCCAGCAGCGAGCGCGGGCAACCGAAGTTCAGGCGCACGAATTGCTGGCTGTGATCACCGAAATCCAGTCCCGGGCTGAGCCCGACGCGGGCCTGTTCGAGGAAGAACTGCTGCGGATTGTCCAGCCCAAGCACCGAGCAATCGAGCCACGCCAGATAAGTGCCCTGTGGCACGTTGATCGTCACGCCCGGCAGACGGCTACGAACCGCTTCGACCAGAAAATCACGGTTGGCTTGCAGGTATTGTTTGAGTTCCTTCAGCCACGGGCCGGCCTCGCTGTAGGCCACGCGAGTGGCTTCCATACCCAGCGGATTGACGCTGTCGACCATGCCGCAGCGGGCGTGGTTGACCCGTTCGCGCAGGGCACTGTCCTGAATGATCATGAACGAGGTCTTGAGGCCGGCAATGTTGTAGGCCTTGCTCGCCGACATCAGGGTGATGGTGCGACGGGCGATCTCCGGGCTCAGGGACGCGGTCGGAATGTGCACGCGACCGTCGTAGCACAACTCGGCATGAATCTCGTCAGAGATGATCCAGGCGTCCTGCGCCACGCAGATGTCCGCTACCGCTTGCAGTTCTTCACGGCCAAAGACCTTGCCGATCGGGTTGTGCGGGTTGCTCAGGAGCAGGGCGCCGCCACCGGTCAGGGATTCACGCAAGGCGTCCAGCGGCGTGGCGTAGGTGCCGTCGGCCTGGGCGGTGAATTCCAGCTCGACCCGGTTCAGGCCCCAATGGCCCGGCGCGTGGCGCAGCGGCGGGTAGTTCGGGGTTTGCACCACGACGTTCTGCTGCGGCTGTACCAACGCCTTGAGCGCCATGTTGAAACCCGACTCGACACCCGGCAGGAACACCAGTTCGTGGGGTTTCACACGCCAGGCGAATTTGTCCCACAGGTCGGCGACGATGGCTTCGCGCAGGTTGTCCTGGGCCACGCTGTAACCCACCAATGGGTGCAGCAGACGCTGTTGCAGCGCCTCGATGACTACCGGGGGGGCCGCGAAATCCATGTCAGCGACCCACATCGGCAGCACGTCGGCCGCATAGCGGCTCCACTTGGTGCTGCCGGTGTTGTGGCGGTCGAATACCTGATCAAAATCGAAAGTCATGCGCGGTCTCTGAAGGCGGAGATGGGTCGTGCCCGGGATGATAAACCTCCATCCCCTGTGGGCGCGAACTTGTGACCGATGAATGGCCGACGGTCGGTTTTCACACTGGGCAAGCGCACGTTGTCTAGAGTGAAAGGATCGGCATTTGTCTGCCGCAACCGTGTTTGTCCAGAAAAACCCGGCTCAAGTACCGGGTTCCACCTGATCAGGAGTGCACGATGGATCTCAGCCGTCGTCAGTTCTTCAAGGTCGCCGGTATCGGCCTTGCAGGCTCTAGCCTGGGCGCGTTGGGCATGGCCCCGACGCTGGCCTTCGCCGAGCAGGTGCGCCACTTCAAGCTTGCCCACACCCATGAAACCCGCAACACCTGCCCGTATTGCTCGGTCGGTTGCGGCTTGATCATGTACAGCCAGGGCGATACGGCGAAGAACGTTGCGCAAAACATCATCCATATCGAGGGCGACGCCGACCACCCGGTCAACCGCGGCACGCTGTGCCCGAAAGGCGCGGGTCTTCTGGACTTCATTCACAGCCCCGGCCGCTTGCAGTACCCGCAGGTGCGCAAGCCCGGCAGCAGCGAATGGACCCGGATCACCTGGGACGAAGCGCTCGACCGCGTCGCCGACCTGATGAAGGCCGACCGCGACGCCAATTTCGTCGAGAAGAACGCCCAGGGGCAAACGGTGAATCGCTGGCTGACTACCGGGTTCCTCGCGGCCTCGGCGGCGTCCAACGAAGCGGGCTATATCACCCACAAGGTGGTTCGCAGTCTCGGCATGCTGGGGTTCGATAACCAGGCGCGTGTCTGACACGGCCCGACGGTGGCAAGTCTTGCCCCGACGTACGGCCGTGGAGCCATGACCAACACCTGGACCGATATTGCCAACGCGAATCTGATCCTGGTGATGGGCGGCAACTCCGCAGAAGCGCATCCGTGCGGCTTCAAATGGGTGACCGAAGCCAAGGCGCACAACGCCGCGCGGCTGATTGTGGTCGACCCGAGATTTACCCGAACCGCGTCCGTGGCCGATTACTACGCGCCGATTCGCACCGGCAGCGACATCGCGTTCATGGGCGGGCTGATCAATTACCTGCTGACCGAGGACAAGATCCAGCACGAATACGTGCGCAACTACACCGACGTGTCGTTCATCGTCAAAGCCGGATTCGGCTTCGAGGACGGACTGTTCACCGGTTACGACGCGGCCAAACGCAGCTATACCGACAAATCCAGCTGGGGTTACGAACTGGGCGAGGACGGCTTTGCCAAAGTCGACCCGACCCTGCAGGACCCGCGCTGCGTCTATCAGCTGATGAAGCAGCATTACAGCCGCTACAACATCGACCTGGCGAGCCAGATCTGCGGCATGCCAGTCGATGCGATGCAGAAAATCTGGGAGGAAATCGCCACTTGTTCGACGCCGGGCAAGACCATGACCATTCTCTACGCGCTGGGCTGGACCCAGCACTCGATCGGCTCGCAGATCATCCGCAGTGCGGCGATGGTGCAACTGTTGCTGGGCAACGTCGGCATGCCGGGTGGTGGGGTCAACGCCTTGCGCGGGCACTCGAACATTCAGGGTCTGACGGACCTCGGGTTGCTTTCCAACTCGTTGCCGGGTTACCTGACGCTGCCGACCGACGCCGAACAGGACTACACCGCCTACATCAAAAAACGCACGCAATTGCCGTTGCGGCCGGGGCAGTTGTCCTATTGGCAGAACTACAGCAAGTTCCACGTCAGCCTGATGAAAGCCTGGTACGGCGCCAATGCCACGGCCGAAAACCAGTGGGCCTACGACTATCTGCCGAAACTCGACATCCCCAACTACGACATCCTCAAAGTGTTCGACCTGATGGGGCAAGGCAAGGTCAACGGCTACATGTGCCAGGGTTTCAACCCGATTGCCGCACTGCCGGACAAGAACCGGGTGATGGCGGCGCTGGCCAAATTGAAATGGTTGGTGGTGATGGACCCACTGGCCACTGAAACCTCGCAGTTCTGGGAAAACGTCGGGCCGTACAACGATGTGAAGAGCGCCGATATCCAGACCGAAGTCATTCGCCTGCCGACCACCTGCTTTGCCGAAGAGGACGGCTCGCTGGTCAACAGCAGCCGCTGGCTGCAATGGCACTGGAAAGGTGCCGACGGCCCGGGCGAGGCGCGTACCGACGTGCGGATCATGACAGAGCTGTTCATGCGCCTGCGTCAGCGTTATCAGACCGAGGGCGGGGCCTATCCCGATCCGATCCTCAAACTGTCCTGGCCGTACAAGATTCCGGAGGAACCGTCGCCGGAAGAAATCGCCAAGGAGGTCAACGGCTACGCCACCACCGATTTCACCGACGCCACGGGCGCGGTGATCAAGGGCAACTCGCAACTGGCGGCGTTCGCCCAGCTCAAGGATGACGGCAGCACGGCTTCCGGTTGCTGGATTTTCTGCGGCAGTTGGACCGAGGCCGGTAACCAGATGGCCCGGCGCGACAATTCCGATCCTTACGGCATGCATCAGCATCAGGGCTGGGCGTGGGCCTGGCCGGCGAACCGGCGGATTCTCTACAACCGCGCCTCGGCGGATGTCTCGGGCAAACCGTGGGACCCGAAAAAACGTCTCGTGTGGTGGAACGGCAAGGCCTGGGGCGGCACCGACGTGCCGGACTACAAGGCCGACGTACCGCCGGAAGCCGGGATGAACCCGTTCATCATGAACCCCGAAGGCGTGGCGCGGTTCTTCGCCGTCGACAAGATGAACGAAGGGCCATTCCCCGAGCACTACGAGCCGTTCGAAACGCCGATCGGTATCAACCCGCTGCACCCGGACAACAAGAAAGCCACCAGCAACCCGGCGGCGCGGATCTTCGATTCGGTGTGGGACAGCCTCGGCGTGGCCAAGGATTACCCGTACGCCGCCACCAGTTATCGACTGACCGAGCATTTCCACTTCTGGAGCAAACACTGTCGGCTGAATGCGATCGCCCAACCGGAGCAGTTCGTGGAAATCGGTGAAGTGCTGGCGAAAGAGAAGGGCATCGTTGCCGGCGACCGGGTGCGGGTCAGCTGCAAGCGCGGGTTCATTGAAGCGGTGGCGGTGGTGACCAAAAGGATCCGGCCGTTGCAGGTCAACAACCAGGTGGTGCACCAGATCGGCATTCCGCTGCACTGGGGTTTCACCGGCCTGACGCGTCACGGTTACCTGACCAACACCCTGGTGCCGTTCCTCGGCGATGGCAATACCCAGACCCCGGAATCCAAGTCATTCCTGGTCAACGTGGAGAAACTATAAATGGCCAGCCAAGACATCATTGCCCGCTCGGCCACCACGACCCCGGCACCTTCGGTGCGCAATCAGGAGGAAGTCGCCAAGCTGATCGACACCACCAAATGCATCGGCTGCAAGGCCTGCCAGGTCGCGTGCTCGGAATGGAACGAGCTGCGCGACGAGGTTGGCCACAACCACGGCACCTACGACAACCCGCAGGATCTGAGCGCCGAATCGTGGACGTTGATGCGTTTTACCGAGCACGAAACCGACGCCGGCAACCTCGAATGGCTGATCCGCAAGGACGGCTGCATGCACTGCGCCGAGCCTGGTTGTCTGGCGGCATGCCCGAGCCCGGGGGCGATCATCAAGCACGCCAACGGCATCGTCGACTTCGATCAGGATCACTGCATCGGTTGCGGTTATTGCATCACCGGGTGCCCGTTCAACATTCCACGCATTTCGCAGAAGGATCACAAGGCCTACAAATGCACCCTGTGTTCGGACCGGGTGGCGGTAGGGCTGGAGCCGGCCTGCGTGAAAACCTGCCCGACCGGGGCGATTGTCTTCGGCTCCAAAGAGGACATGAAGACCCACGCCGCCGAACGCATCGTCGACCTGAAGAGCCGTGGTTTCGACAATGCGGGCCTGTATGACCCGGCAGGCGTCGGCGGCACGCATGTGATGTACGTGTTGCACCATGCCGACACGCCGAAGATCTACGCCGGGCTGCCGGAGAATCCGGCGATCAGTCCTTTGGTAGGATTGTGGAAAGGCATCAGCAAACCCCTGGGCCTGCTGGCCATGGGGGCGGCGGTGCTGGCCGGGTTCTTCCATTACGTGCGGATCGGCCCGAACCGCACCGAAGAGGATGATCACCCGGAACCGCCCGACACCTCGGTACACGTGGTCGACCCGGCGGTGCACACCTTCGATCCACGCGGGGAGGACCGGCCATGAGCAACAAGACGATCCTGCGCTACACCGCCAACCAGCGCACCAACCACTGGCTGGTGGCGATTCTGTTCTTCATGGCTGGGCTTTCGGGGCTGGCGCTGTTTCATCCGTCGATGTTCTGGTTGACCAACCTGTTCGGCGGCGGGCCGTGGACGCGGATCCTGCACCCGTTCATGGGCGTGCTGATGTTCGTGCTGTTCCTTGGCCTGGTGTTTCGTTTCTGGCGTTCCAACTTCTTCATCGACAACGACTGGAAGTGGCTGCGGCGCATCGACCGGGTGCTGGTCAATGACGAAGAGACTGTGCCGCCGGTGGGCAAATACAACGCCGGGCAGAAGATGCTGTTCTGGACTTTACTGCTGTGCATGCTCGGGCTGTTGTTCACGGGGCTGGTGATCTGGCGCGCGTACTTCAGTCATTACTTCGGCATCACCACGATTCGCTGGGCGATGTTGCTGCATGCACTGGCGGGGTTTGTGCTGATCCTGAGCATCATCGTGCACATCTATGCCGGCATCTGGATCAAGGGCTCGGTGGACGCGATGCTGCATGGTTGGGTCAGCCGCGCCTGGGCCAAGAAACATCACGCACTCTGGTATCGCGAGGTGGTTTCCAAGGAAACACCGGAGCGACCGGTCACCAAAAAGGGCTGACATTTGCCAACCATTCTTGAACCCGGGGAAATCGAAGCGGCGGCCAGTGCGCCGCCGTTTCTGTATTTGCCGCCGCACAATCTTTTCCTGCTGCGCGCCGAACGTCTGGAACGCTTGGCGGCCGGCCATCCGCTGGCCGACTACCTGCGCCTGATCGCCGGATTGTGTCGCGTGCAGCAGCAGATCCTCGACGATCCGCCCTCGACCGGGCCGATCGATGAGCAACGCATCGAGGTCTGCCGGCAACACGGCATGCCGCCGTTCGCCGCCGATACCTTGATCCGTGAGGACACGTGGCAGGCGTACCTCGACGCCTTGCTGCAACGCTACAACACGCCGGAGCAAACCGCCGTGGCCGAAGCGCTGACAACGTTGCGACTTGCCAGCGCCGGTCAGTTGCGGGCCTGGGCCGTGGCGCTGGTCAGCGGTCAGTATTCGCTGGTGCCGGCGGCGTTGGTGCCGTTCCTTGGCGCGGCGCTACAAGCGGCCTGGAGCCATTGGCTGCTGAGTGCACCCAATCTGCAACTGGCGCCCGGCAACAGCCTCAGCCAATGCCCGGCCTGCGGATCGCCGGCCATGGCCGGGGTGATCCGCCATCGCGGCAAACACAATGGCTTGCGCTATCTGGTGTGTTCGCTGTGCGCCTGTGAATGGCATGTAGTGCGGGTCAAATGCGTGTATTGCGAACAGAGCAAAGGGCTTGAGTACCTGAGCCTTGAGGATGATCGTCACGCTGCCAATCAGGCGCCGTTGCGGGCGGAGGTCTGCCCGAGTTGCAACAGCTACCTGAAATTGCTGTACCTGGAAAACGATGCGGACGCTGAAGCGCTGTCGGCGGATTTGAGCAGTCTGTTGCTGGACATGCGTCTGGCCCAGGACGGTTATCAGCGATTGGCGCCGAATCTGTTGCTGGCGCCCGGAGACGAATGAACCGAGCGTCTACACTCTGGCGCAACGGCTTTTTATCCGGAGCGCCTGATGCCTGCCAGTGTTGCCCAGCGTTTGCCATCCATCGACAGTCTGTTGCGTCATATCGCCTTGCAGCCATTGGCCGAACGCCACGGGCGTGAGGCGCTGCTGGCGGCGTTACGCCAGTTGCTGGACGATTTGCGCGAGACGGTGTTGGCGGGGCAGTTATCCGCCGTTGAAATCAGCCCAGAAGCACTGGCCGGCAGAGTCGCTGAACGCCTGTCGATACAGCAGCGCAGTCAGGTGCGGCGGGTGTTCAACCTGACCGGTACGGTTTTGCACACCAACCTTGGCCGTGCGCTGTTGCCGGAAGAAGCCATCGAAGCCGTGCAACTGGCGGCGCGTTATCCGTTGAACCTGGAGTTCGACCTGGCCAGCGGCAAGCGTGGCGACCGCGACGATCTGATCGAAGGCCTGATCCGCGAATTGACCGGCGCTGAAGCCGTCACCGTGGTCAACAACAATGCTGCGGCGGTGCTGCTGACGCTCAACAGCCTCGGCGCACGCAAGGAAGGCATCATCTCTCGCGGTGAGCTGATCGAAATCGGCGGCGCCTTTCGCATCCCCGACATCATGGCCCGCGCCGGTGTGCGCCTGCATGAGGTCGGCACCACCAATCGCACCCACGCCCGGGATTACGAAGCGGCGATCAGCCCGCGCAGCGGCTTGATCATGCGCGTGCATGCGAGCAACTACAGCATCGAGGGTTTTACCGCCCGTGTACCCACCTCCGAGCTGGCCGAACTGGCCCATCGTCATGGTTTGCCGCTGCTCGAAGACCTCGGCAGCGGCAGCCTGCTGGATCTGACCCGCTGGGGGTTGCCGGCGGAACCGACGGTGCGTCAAGCGCTGCTCGATGGCGCGGATATCGTCACCTTCAGTGGCGACAAACTGCTCGGCGGCCCGCAGGCGGGCGTGATTGTCGGGCGCAAGGAGCTGATCGCGAAAATCAAGAAAAACCCGCTGAAACGCGCCTTGCGTGTCGACAAGATGACGCTGGCTGCGTTGGAAGCGGTGCTCGGGCTCTATCGTGATCCGGATCGCCTGGCTGAGCGTTTGCCGACCTTGCGTCTGCTGACCCGCCCGCAAGATGACATTCTGGCTCAGGCCGAACGCCTGCAACCGGTGTTGACCGGCGTTCTCGGTGAAGGCTGGACCGTCACTGTCGTGGCGGCGCTGGGCATGATCGGCAGCGGCAGCCAACCGGTGGCGCGTTTGCCGAGTGCCGCGTTGTGTGTGCGGCCGCAGGTTTCGAAACGCCTGCGCGGGCGCTCGCTGTTGAATCTGCAGACCGCGTTGCGCGAGTTGCCGATACCGGTGCTGGGTCGGATCGACGATGACGCGCTGTGGCTGGATCTGCGGCAACTCGACGACGAACCGGCGTGGCTGGCGCAGCTCGGGCCGTTGCAGACATGATCGTCGGCACCGCCGGGCACATCGACCACGGCAAGACCTCGCTGCTTCAGGCGCTGACCGGTCAATCCGGCGACCGCCGCCCGCAGGAGCGCGAGCGGGGCATGACCATCGACCTCGGTTATCTCTACGCCGAGCTGGCGCCCGGAGCGGGGCTGACCGGTTTCATCGATGTGCCGGGGCACGAGAAATTCACTCACAACATGCTCGCCGGCGCCCAAGGCATTGATCTGGTGTTGCTGGTGGTGGCAGCGGATGACGGCGTGATGCCGCAGACCCGCGAGCATCTGGCGATTGTCGAGTTGCTGGGGATTCCCCGGGCGCTGGTGGCGATCACCAAGGTTGATCGGGTCGAGGCGGGCAGGGTGGTGGAGGTTCGCCAACAAATCGAAGCCCTGTTGGCGCCCGGTCCGTTTGCCGGGGCGCCGATGCTGGCGGTTTCAAGTGTGACGGAAGAGGGTGTCGATGCCCTGCGGCAGGCTTTGTTGCAGGTGCAAAGTGAAGTGTTGAAACGTAGTCGCGAGGGTGGATTTCGTCTGGCCATCGACCGGGCATTCAGCGTGTCCGGTGCCGGGATTGTCGTGACGGGTACGGCGCTGTCGGGAATGGTTGCCGTGGGCGACAAACTGATCCTCGGGCCGCAGGGCAAAACGGTACGGGTGAGGGGGCTGCATGCCCAGAATCAACCCGCAGAACTGGCGTTTGCCGGCCAACGTGTGGCCCTGAACATCAGCGGTGATCGCCTGGAGCTCGGGCACATCCATCGCGGGCAATGGCTGCTCGCCGAAGCGCTGTTCGCACCGACTCAGCGCCTGGATATCGACTTCCAGTTGCTGCCCGATGAGACGCGCACCTTCGAACACTTTCAGCCTGTGCACCTGCACCTCGGCACGCAAGACGTGATTGCCCGTGTGGCGCTCTTGGAAGGCCCACGACTGCTTCCGGGCGAGCGCATGTTTGCGCAATTGCTGACCAATACCCCGGTGCATGGCGTGAAGGGCGACAGACTGATCCTGCGCGACTCGAGTGCCCAGCGCACGCTCGGTGGCGGTCAGTTGCTCGACCCGTTCGCCCCGGCCCGGCAACGGCGCAGCCCCGGGCGTCTGGCGCAATTGCGGGCGCTGGCGATCAGCAGTGATCTTGAACAAGCGTTGCCGACGTTGCTGGAATACAGCGAAAGCGGCCTCGACCCGCAGCGTCTGGAGCGTCAGTTCAACCGTCCGCGTGAAGGCTGGGCGCTGCCGGACAACGTCCGTCTGATCGAAACCCGTCAGGGGCAGAGGCTGTTCAATGCCCAGCGCTGGGGCATTCTGAAGTTCACGCTGCTGGAGCAACTGGCGCGTTTCCATGAACTGGAACCCGACCAGATGGGCCCCGACCGTGATCGTTTGCGGCGCTTCAGCGGACTGAACATCGAACATTCGACCTTCATCAGCCTGCTGGAGGAACTGCGCAGCGCCGGCTCGCTCACCGCCAGCGGCCCGTGGCTGCATTTGCCGGATCATCAGGTGCGTTTGAATGCCGACGACGAAACCCTGTGGCAGGCCTTGCAGCCGCTGTTCGAACAGGCCGGCTTCGACCCTCCATGGATACGCGACGTGGCCAAAGCCGTGGGCCAGGACGACGCCACCGTTCGGCTGTTACTGCGCAAACTGGCGCGGCTGGGCGTGATGCATCAGGTGGTGCGAGACCTGTTCTTCACCGACATCACGCTGCGGCAAATGGCGGCCGTGCTGTTGCGCCTGGGTGAAGAAAATCCGCCGATTCAAGTCACGGCGTTCCGTGATGCGCTAGGCTTGGGACGCAAACGCAGTATCCAGATCCTCGAATACTTCGACCGGCTCGGTCTGACCCGGCGTCTCGGCGAGGGCCGGCAGATCCGCTTCGACAACGCGCTGGCCAACCCCGGCGCCGACTGAGTTCAAGGAAGGCAATCGCGCCCGGTGGCGCGGCCGGGCTTCAAACCCGGTTGGGGACGGCATCCGTTCCCGGGCAGGTTCGACTCCGGCTGCCTTCCGCCAATTACCTGTTCTTATCGGGCGAGGGGTGCCATCAATAAGCCACTGCCGTAGAATCACGCCTCTTTTTTCGCTTCAGGCTCGGATAAAACAATGCAAGGCAATCAGCAAGACATGGACGTACTTCGCGGATGGTGTGCTTTTGTCGAAGCGACCGGGTTGGCCAAGAGCCGGGTGAAAGAGACCGATGTTTATCAGGAACAACACGTCAGGCTCTCTGCAGACAATGTCGAAGAGGACTCGACCGGGTTTCGTTTTTCGCTGCCTGCTGATCAGACCCAAGTGCTCGAAGAACGCTTTGTCAAAGTCAGTGAAGAGGGCATTGCTCAGGCTGAGGCCCTGCAACTTGGCTTTCCACTGTTGCGCGTGATCGAGGGAAAACAAACGTTTTTCGTTCCGCTTTTCCGTTACTCATTGCCTGATAACTGGCATACCCAGTCCGAATTGAGTGTGTGCGTCCCGGTCAAGCAAGGGGTTGAAGTGGTTCCCGATATCGACGCGTTTCGGGCATACCTGGACGTCGATTTACAAGAGTTGGGCGCCGAACGTCACATGATGAGCCTGGCCGCAGCCTGTACGGGAAAGCAGGGTGAAACCTTCGTCGCGGTTTTCCGGTCGTTTCTGGCCTGGATCAATTATCGCCTCGCAGGGTTGAAAGCCATCCGTAACGATGTTGCCGATGTGTACCTGGAAAAAGCCGTGACCGGGCTGATCTGTCATCCAGTGGTCAGCGACTTCAACTCTCGCGAGCAACTCAAGGACTACAAGGTCCTGCTTCAACGTCCCGACCTGAAAGCCTCGCCTTTGCTGCAGCGGTACATAATGCAGCGTTCGCTCGGCAACCCGGCGCCGCGCAACCAGTTCTCACGCTTTCCGTATGGCCTGTTCGAGCGTAAATACCCTCTGGGCAGGGGGCAAATGCAAACGTTGACCCAGGTTGCCAGCGGCGTACCGCTGGTGGCAGTCCAGGGCGCTCCCGGCACAGGCAAAACGACCTTGTTCAAGTCGTTGATTGCCAGCCGGATTGTCGAAAGGGCATTAGTCTGTATCGCCGGAGAAGACCGTAACCTGGGCGTCGTCGTGACATCGACGGCCAAAAAAGCGGTGGAGAACGTCATTGACGATTTGCGTGACGACCCTTGCCTGAAAGATTTCAGCTGGTTCTATTTTCTGTGCGGGGACAAGGCACAGGTCACCTCTGAAATTGATCGGGTGCACACGCTTCTGCGCCAACTCGACGAGCAGTCCTACGACAAGGAAAAGCAGAACGCCTTAGCGGACCGGATCGTCGGGATCCAGCAAACGATTGATGGTTTTTACGTGACGTATCTGCGTTTGCTTGCAGGTTTCGGGGAGGCTCGCTCTGCCTTTTCGGATCTTTCACCCGAAATTTTTCGCGAGCGACTGGACGCATCGATCCGCAGCGTGTGCGAAAGCAGCAAAGCGCTGGGCCTGATCGATAAACCGGAGCAGTCGCTGGATTACGCTGTTCTAACCAGCCACTGCAAGGGTGCGCTGGATGCGCTGGCTGCCGACAAAGTCAGATACACGCAAGCGAAAGACCACTTGTCTCGCAGATACACCAAACTCATTGATGCTCCATTTGATGAGACGGCGTATCAGCCGTGGCTCGAGAGCACACTCAGCGAAACACTCCAGCACCATTTTGCCGACTACCCGACGGGTTTTATGGCATCGCTGCGTGCATGGATCTCTCGCCGCAAATATACCCGTGCGTTCGACCACCTGAAAAAGAGCTGCCCCGAGGACATGAAGACCTACGGGCTCGATGGCCTCGATCATGCACACCTCGCGGAACTGGCCCGCAATCGGGGTGACGTATTCAGCGCCGGTAATGCCGAGCAGATATTTCAGACCTTGAGAGTGGGGCCCCCGGAAACCGCCCGGGAGGTGTCGCTCAAGCTACTGGCCAAGACCATTGACGAGGTCAAACAACGTTCCAGCGACTGGCGGCGTTACGAGGCGGCCCGTGACAGCTTTTACGCTGAGTTCCCGGAAGGCGACTGGATAGAAGTGTTGCGTCTGCGCTTCATCACACAGCAACGCGCGCTGTTTGAGCACGCCATTGACTACCTCTGGCAGGAGCTGCTTCGACAGAAAGAGGCGCTGGGGCAGGTATTGCCTCTCTGGTGCAATATGCTCGACGGCCAGACCGACAGCGGTTTTTACAAATGGAAGGACAAACTGCAAGAGTTCTATCGGTTGATCAGCCTTGCTTATCCGGTCATGGCCTCGACGCTGGCATCGGTGCAGAAGCTGCCAGGATACAAACTCGCTGACCTCAACGGATTCAGCCCCTACGCACTGAGCCTGGTGGATGAGGCGGGGATGGTTTCCGCAGAGTCGCTGGTTCCGTTGCTGGCACGCAGCGAAAGAAGCATCGTCGTGGGCGACCCGCTGCAGATCGAGCCGATCCGCACGCTTGGCTCGGCCATGGCCGGCAAGCTCAAGGACCAATACTTCGTCGACAATACTTTGTATGAAGCTGTGTCTCCGATGTTGGTGACCGCCTACCATCGCGCCGCCGGTTCCTTGACCGGTGCAGTCACGGACATGGGCGATGGCATTGTGCTCGACGAGCATCGGCGATGCCGACCGGCCATTGCCGAACTGTTCATGCAAATCGCCGGCTATAGGGGAGTACAGGTGTGCACGCAGCCTGCCGAACCGCGAATCCAGGCAGCGTGCGACAACATGGGTGGTTTCAATCTGATGTTCTATGGCGTCGAAGGTCGTAAAGGCCCGATGCCCAATACCAATCAGGATGAAGTCGAGGCAATCGGGTTGTTGCTGGACAAGCTGGAGGGGGCTGGTTACGACCTCACCCAGGACGTTGGCATCATCACGCCATACTCCAATCAGAAAAACCTGTTGATCAAAGCCTATGGCGAGCGGGTCGCTCAGCGAAAGGCACTCAAAATCGGATCGGTACACCAGTTTCAGGGTGTCGGTTTCGAGGTGATCATTTACTCACCGGTGATTTTTCAACGGACCGATCGCGATCACTTCCAGAATGGCAAGCCCAACCTGTTGAACGTCGCCGTATCCCGGGCCAAGCAACAATTCATTGTTGTCGGTAACCAGCACCGCTTGTTAAGCGCCGGAAAATCGCTGGAAAAAATGGCGCGGGTCTGCTCTGCCTCGTTTTTCGTCAGCATGGAGCATCAGAGTCCATCCTTTGCCGGTGTCACACCTGGTGGCGTCAGGCACTACTTCGATTGCGACCACATCCAGGCATTCGAATCGCTTATTACGTCCAGCCAACGCTCTTTCGTTGCAGTGGTGCCTTGGATTCGCCAGGGAGTCAGTCATAACCATCCACCGCTCAAACTGCTGCAAGCGGCGCAACAGCGTGGTGTTGAAGTGAAGGTCTACTACGGGCATGACCATATCGAGCATCCCAATGCCGATGACGGTGAAACAGGCTTGATAAAAGCCTATCAAAACAAGCTCGGTCCCGAGAACGTCATCCGCCTTCCCGAAGGTACGCACGAAAAAATCCTGCTGGTTGATGATCAAGTCGCAATGGTGGGAAGCTGGAACTGGCTTTCGCACAGTTATTATCGCTACTGCGAAATGTCCACCGGCACGCCGCTGGCGTTACGTCGGGAAACGAGTGTCGAGTTGCGGGACCCCGCATTGATTAATCAATTGAAGTCGCGCATCACAAGCCGCAATGAGGGGCAATCGCCGATGCGCTGATTCAGAACCCCAACGGGTACTGAATCACCACGTAGATCCGGTCAATATCATCCCCCGCCTGAGCACTGTTGGCCCGGTGCGAGACGTGGGACAGCTGCACGGAAAGATCCTTCGCGGCGCCGGACTGGACGATGTAGCGCAGATCGATGTCGCGCTCCCAATGCTTGCCGCCGTCGCCTTGTTGCGGCTGGAACTGGCCGCTGTCTGCGTCGAACGGATTGTAGGCACCGCCCTTGGGCGCGTGAGTACCGTCGATGTGGCTGCCGGAGACGTAGCGGGTCATGAAGTTCAGTCCGGGAATGCCGAACGCACCGAGATCGAGGTCGTAGCGGGCTTGCCATGAGCGCTCGTGGGCGCCGTTGAAGTCGGCGTATTTGATCGAGTTGGCCAGGTAGATCGAGTCGCCACCGACGAAATCGAATGGTGTGTCACCGTTGACGCGTTGCCAGCCGAGCATCACCGCGTGGGCGCCAAAGGTGTATTTGCCCGAGAGGCTGAACGCGGTGTTGTCGATTTCGCCGGCCAGGGCCTGCCCGGTATCGCGGGTGTGGTAGATGTTGGCGTCGATCAATACGCCGGACTGTTTGAAATGCAGGTTGGCGTAGTACTGGTGCCAGGTTTCGCTGAGGTCAGACGCGTACAGAGCGCCGCCTACCGGGCTTTCACTGAACAGGTCTGCGCCGATGAAGCTGATCCCGCCGGCCTTCGTATTGGCGCCATAACCCTGGAAATCGCCTTGGCTCGATGAACTGTCCTGATTCTTGAACGCCGTGAAATGACCGGCCACCAGATTCACGTTGTCGACTTCGCGGCTATTGAGTAGAAAACCGGTGGCGTATTCCGGTTGCAGACGTTTGTCCGAGGTATCGAACACGGGCGTCTCTACCGTCATTTCGCCGAAGGCAAGGGTGGTTTTCGAGGCCTTGAGTTTCAGCGCACCGCCCGCGCTGGAATAGTCGCTTTCGCTGCGACCGTCACTGTCCACGGGTAACAGCCCGGTGCCGGAATGTCCTCGGCCGCCATCCAGTTTCAGCCCATAAAAGGCATGGGCATCAAGACCGAACCCGATCGCTCCGTCGGTGAAACCGGATGCGAAAGTGCCGATAAACCCCTGAGCCCATTCCTGTTTGTAGTTCTTCCCGGAGGGAGAGGGCGAACGGTAGTCGTTGCTCAGGAAGAAGTTGCGGCTGAGCACTTCACCTTTGGCGTCATCCAGAAAACCACTGGCGCAGGCTGAGTTGGCCAGACCGCCAAACAGCAGGGCCAGCGTGATACGCGATGGCGGAAAACCTTTCATCTGTCAGTGACCGGCGTTGATGAAATGTCGCCGGATAATCGTGCTGTCTGCTTCCGGAAGATTGAGCGGGTGTGCTGAGTTGCCTATCTGACAACCCTTGATCGCTGAACTACGCTGCGTTCTGTATTCCCGCACTCATAACTGTGGCGTAAGGAACTGACACATGCGGAGCCGGTTGCCTGCGTTGTTGATGGTTGTTTTCAGCGTGTTCTGCTCGACACTTCTGTGGGCTGAAGACAGCGCAAAACCTGCCGACGAGCCCGTCGAGTTGAAGGTAGCCAACCGCAGCATCATGGTGTTTCGCGCCACGCTGCTCGGGGAGGCGCCGGCATCTCGGGTCAAACGGGCTAAAGCGGTCATCGCCGAAGCCCTGGATGAGTCGGATGACCGTACCGTCACTGTTGACCCGATGCAGGACAACTACCTGGTGCTGCTGGGCAACAAACGGGCCTTTATCGTCTCGCCCAAGGATGTCGACAGCCTCGACTATCCCTCCGTGCAGATGGCGGCGCAGGGCGCGGCGGAAAAGTTGCGTCAGATCGTGGCGGAAACGCAGGAAGCCAGGAGCCTGCATCGGATGCTACGTGCGCTCGGCGCTGCGGCGCTCGCCACCGGCATTTATTTCGTGCTGCTGTGGGGCATCGCCTGGTTGCAGCGTCGATGGCTGAAGAGATTGCCCGAGCTGATGCGTCGGCATACCCAGGCGCTGAAGGTCGGACGAATTCCGGTAGTGGATGCCAATTACCTGTATCCACTGGTCATTCGCGTGTTCTGGCTGCTGCGCTGGTTCGTCATTCTGCTGTTGACGTATGAATGGCTGGGTTTTGTCCTGTCGCGGTTTCCGTACACTCGCCCTTGGGGTGAGAGCCTCAACAACTACCTCATCGAGGTTGCCAGCTATCTCTTGCAGGCCATCGTGGGCGCCATCCCCGGGCTGGGCGTGGCGCTGGCGATTTTCTTCATTGCCCGAGGCGCCACGGCGTTCAGCCGTCGGGTGCTGCGGCGCATGGCAACCCCGGGAACGTTCAACTGGCTGAACGAGGAAACCCTGCAACCCACCCAGCGCCTGACGTCTCTGGCGATCTGGCTGTTTGCGCTGGCGATGGCCTATCCGTATTTGCCCGGTGCCGGCACTGACGCCTTCAAAGGGTTGTCGGTGCTGATCGGCCTGATGATTTCTCTGGGTGCGACCAGTGTGGTCGGGCAGGCGGCCGCTGGGCTGATCCTGACGTACACCCGAACCTTGCGCCCAGGTGAATTCGTGAAGATCGGTGAACATGAAGGCACGGTGACTGAACTCGGCATGTTCACCACCAGCATCCGCACCGGGTTGGGAGAGGTGCTGACGCTGCCCAATTCGATGATCACCGGCACGGTCACCAAGAACTACTCACGCACGGTGCAAGGCCCCGGCTATGTGGTCGACACGGTGGTGACCATCGGCTACGACACACCGTGGCGCCAGGTGGAAGCGATGTTGCTGGAGGCGGCCCGACGAACGCCCGGCGTGCTGGAGATTCCGCCAGCGCAAGTGTTCCAGACTGCGTTGTCCGATTTCTATCCCGAATACCGTCTGGTGGCGCAGGCCATTCCCAGTCAGCCTCGTCCGCGTGCCGTGTTGCTGAGCATGCTGCACGCCAATATTCAGGATGTGTTCAACGAATACGGCGTGCAGATCATGTCTCCGCACTATCTGGGTGACCCCGAAGAAGAAAAACGCGTGCCGAAGGAAAAATGGTTTCCGGCCCCGGCACAAGCGCCAACGGATACGTGACAGCCTCAATCGACAACAGGCAATTCAACCCTCGCCACCAGTCCCGAGCCTCGGCGATTGCTCAAGGTCAGTTCTCCGCCCTGTTCACGAACAATCGCCCGGGCTGCCGAGAGGCCGAGCCCGACACCGCCGGTTTCACGGTTGCGCGAGGTTTCGAGGCGAAAGAATGGATCGAACACCCGTTGCAGCGACTCTTCGGGAATGCCCGGCCCTTCGTCGCAGACTTCGATGCAGATCGAGCGAGCATTGCGACTCAGTGCTATACGCGGACGCTCGCCGTATTTCACGGCGTTTTCCAACAGGTTAACGATCACCCGTTTGATCCCCAGTGGCCGACCGTCATAGACCATGTGGGCCGGACCGCTGAAGTCGATGAGCAGGTTCTGGTCGCGGTAATCGTCAAGGACGGTTTGCAGCAGCTCCGACAGATCGAACGCAGTAGGTTGTTCCAGCTGTGTGCCTTCGCGGAAAAACGCTAGGGCGGCGTTGATCATCGATTGCATTTCTTCGATGTCGCGAATCAGTTTCTGCTGATGATCGAGGTCTTCCATGAACTCGCTGCGCAGGCGCATCCGGGTCAATGGCGCGCGCAAGTCATGGGAGATGGAGGCGAGCATGTGCGTGCGTTCGCCAATGAAATGCTGGATCTGCGCCTGCATGGTGTTGAAGGCGATGATGGCCTGGCGGATTTCGTGGGGCCCTTCGATCTCGATGGGCGGTGCGTTCAAATCACCGCCAAAACGCCTTGCGGCGCCGGCAAAACGTTGCAGCGGATTGGCCAGTTGGCGGGTGGCAATCCAGGCCACCAGCAAGGTCGCGACGAGTCCCAGAGCAATGATCACCGCGATCCGGGCATCCAGGCTCAGTCCCCAGCTTCGTTCCGGTGGCGTGAATGTCAGCCAGCTGCCATCGGCCAAAGGTACGAGGGCGACGTAATGCGCCTGCGCACTGCCTGGCGGCCAGTCGTCGGGGTTGAATACTTCGATTTCCCGGTCATCACCGAGCAATTGTCGCAACGCAGGAACCTTGCCGGTCTCGACCGGTTCGCCGTCCCCGGGCAGATTGAACTGGCTGCGTTGCGCATTCCATAACACTTCAAGCGTCGAACTGCTGGCCGCGCTCGCCAGTTGCGGGCGCAATTGGGCGGGCGCCGCCTCGATCACGCGGGTGCTCGCGGCAATCCGCTCCAGCAATCCGGTTCGTTCGATGGGTGGACGAGCCCAGATCCCCGCGACCTGCACAAACAGCGCATTGAGAATCAGCGAGGCGATCATCGCCGCAACGATGGTCAGGGCAATCCGGCGACTGAGAGTGTCGCGCCGCAAGAGTCGGCCGATCATGAACGGCTGACCTTGGCCGTGAACATATAGCCGCCATTGCGCACGGTGCGGATCAGGTCCGGGCGTTTGCTGTCCGGTTCGATCTTGCGCCGCAGCCGGCTGACCTGCACATCGATGCTGCGATCAAAGGCTTCATGACCCTGGCCGTGGGTCAGGTCGATCAGTTGCTCGCGGGTCAGGATGCGCTGGGGATGCTCGAGAAAGACCAGCAGCAGATCAAACTCACCGCCGGACATCGGGATCATCACGCCCTCGGGTGAGCGCAGTTCCCGGCAGGTGATGTCCAGGTGCCAACCGGCGAAGGTCATGACCGGACGCGCCGGTTCGCTGATGCGCTGGCCTTGCTCGCCGGCGCGCCGTTGCAATGCGCGCACCCGGGCCAGCAACTCCTGGGGCGCGAACGGCTTGGTCAGGTAATCGTCGGCACCCAGTTCCAGGCCGACGATCCGGTCGCTCAGTTCGGCCATGGCCGTGAGCATGATGATCGGGATCCCCATCTGCGCGCGGATTTTCTGGCACAGGCTCAAGCCACCTTCACCCGGCAGCATCAGGTCAAGAATGATCGTGTCCGGCCGCGCCTGTTCGATGGCGGCCCACATGGCCTGGCCATCGGGCGCCACGTCGACGTCGTAGGCGTGCTGAACGAAGAACTTCTTCAGCAGGGACAGAATTTCCACGTCGTCATCGACGATCAGCAGTCTGCTCACGTTTGCAGGATCCATGAATCAAAAGAGGGCATCTAAAACCATTTCGAAGGCGGGGTCATATATTTCAATCGAGCAACATTCCTTCGGTGCGGACATCAGCCAGACATCCTCGGGCAAAAAACCTCGGGCACTCTGCCGGCATTCCATCCAAGGGGGCTCATATGAAGGATATGAAAAGCGCTTATTCCACTCAGGGGCATGGCGCGGTGCGTCCACTGATCCTGACCCAGCGCACCAATACCGGCGCTCTCAATGCGCCGATCTTTTTCCAGGAAACCTGTCTGGGGATCGCCCAGGACCAGAGCCAACTCGTCATGCGCCGCTACTTCGAGCGCTTCAGCCCGGCCGACAGTCATTGGGTGGAATACATCCACTCGATTCCCACCGCCGAGTTCATCCACTGGATCATGACCCACGGCCAGTTGCGCATCGAGTGTTCTGAAAATACCCCGTTTGGCCAGATTCAGACCGCAGGGGAAGCGCATTGATGAAAAGCAGTCATTCGCTGGCGTTGGTGTTTGCCGCCAGTCTGAGCCTCTCGGCATGCAGCAATAAGAAGGTCGCGCCTGACATGTATTCCGGGTTTCTGAACGACTACAGCACGCTGAAGGAGCAGCAGACCCCCTCGGGGCAGACGATATTGAGTTGGGCCAGCCCGGCGTTGGCGAGTGGTCGCTACACACGGGTTTATCTGGCGCCAAGCCAGTTTTATCCGAAGGTCGAACCGACTGGACGAATTCCGCAGAGCACCCTGTCGGGTGTGACCGGCTACTACGACGCGGCCCTGAGGCAAGAACTGGGAAAAATACTGCCATTAGCTTCGAAGCCCGGCCCGAACACACTGGTTGTGAGGCCAGCCATCACGCAGGTCGCCACCAGTACCCAAGGCCTGCGGTTTTATGAATGGCTGCCCGTCACCCTGGTCGCGGCCGGCGTCAGCACGGCTGCCGGCATTCGTGATCAGGACAGTGAAATCGCCACTGAAGTGTCCCTCGAGGATGGTTCGACCGGCGAGGTCGTGGCGAAGGTCGTTCGCAAGGGCACAGGCGTTCCACTGGAAAACGACAAGCAGGTGATGACGGCCGATAACGTCAAGGGTGTGCTCGATGGTTGGGCCACGGACTTGAGTCAGTCTTATGTCGTGGCCCGCAAGGCATCGTTACGCTGACAGCGCCGAGGTCAGAGACTTGCTTTCACCTGCAGTCCGAACACCAGTGCATTGTCGATGTCCTGCCCGGAAAACGCGCCCGGCTCGATGATGTACTGCACGTTCGGTCGCAGGGTCAGCCATGGGGTGGCCTGGTAGCCGTAATCGAGTTCGATCAACTGTTCAGCACCGTCCAGATTGGAGAGCGGCGTGCCGTTGGCCAGCGCAGCGTCTTGTTGCACGTCGCGGCTGCGCGGGTTTTGCACGGCCCGGCCGTAACCCAGGGCGACGGTGTCACGCGGGCGACCTTCGAACGGTTTGTACAGGACCACGCCGGTGCCGTACCACTTGCTGAACGGTGAAGCCGCTTCGCTGGCCGCCGAGTATTGACCGAAGGCGTGCAGGCTGCGGCCCTCAGATGTCTGCGAACTCCAGACGGCCTGATCGATCAGCAGGTAATGACCGCCGCGACCGGACACTTCCTTGTCGCTGCCGATGCGTTTCACGTCGGAGCTGTCGTAGTAGTAGCCGAGTTTGTATTCACCAGGCAGGGTGCCCGCGTGCTTGTAGACCAGTTCGACAGGGACCACGGTGCCGGTGGTGTGTTTCGGCCCCAGGTGCCAGGCGCGGCTGGAGTTGCCGTTGCTTTCGGGGTCGACGTTGAACGCTGCAACCCGCAGTTGCCACTCCGGCGACAGGTCGTATTTGACCCGCACACCGAGGTGGGCGTTGGGGTAGTTGGTCCAGCCGCTGCCACCGGACATGTTCAGCGGGTGGCCGCAGAAACCGGCGTTCATGAAGTTGCAGAGGATGCCGCTGTCGAGGCCGCCGAGATCGTTGCCCATGGCCATGTAGCCGAGTTTGACGTTCAGTGCCGGGGTGAAAAGGGTGCGCTCGTAACTCAGTTCGGTCAGGCGCGTGTAGAGGCCGCCGTAGTTTTCCTGGATGGGCAGACGATTGCCGACCAGGTCTTCCGAGGCGCTGTTGCCGCGACGGTCGTTGATGGTCAGTTGGACCTTGCCGGCGTTGTCCACACCATAGATTTTGCTCAGGTCGAACTGTGCGCCGAGCTTGATGTTCTGCGAGTAACGGGCCGAGCGATGCAGGCCGCCATCAGCGTTGTAGGCGGTTTCGCCAGTGTAATCACCGGTGAACTTGATGCCGTCTTCGTCGAGCTGGTGGCGCAGACCGCCCCAGTCGCCGGTCAGGGTATTGCGGGTGAACACGTTTGAATCGGTGTCGGCGAAGGCGGGCAGGGCGGTGCTGCAGGCAAGAGCGAGCAGTACGCCAGTGTGGGAAAAGCGAACAACGAATGACATTGCTGAAATCCAGAGCCAAGGACATGAAACGACGCGACACCCGAAGGTGTCGCGCACAAGTGAAGTGAAGGAGGGCGCAGCGGTTTACGGCAGGGCGTAAGCCATTACGTAGTCACCGCGATCGGTCGATTGACGAGCGCCACCCGCGGTGATGACCACGTATTGCTTGCCGGTTTTCGGCGACACATACGTCATCGGGCCACCCTGGCTGCCGACCGGCAGACGTGCTTTCCAGATTTCTTCACCGTTGCCGCTGTTGAAGGCGCGCAGGTAGAAGTCCTGGGTGCCGGCGATGAAGATCAAACCACCTTGAGTCGACAGCGTGCCGCCCAGGGTTGGCAGACCGATCTTGATCGGCATATGCATGCGAATGCCCAGGGGACCTGTGTCTTCAACGGTGCCGACCGGAACCTGCCAGGCGACTTTCTGGGTCTTCATGTCGATCGCAGTCAGCGTGCCGAACGGCGGCGCCTGGCATGGAATGCCGGCCACCGACAGGAAGCGGTTCTTGTTCACCGCGTAAGGCGTGCCTTTCAGCGGAACGGCGCCCATGCCGGTGTTCAGCGCTTCGCCACCGGAGGTTGCCTTGCCTGTGTTCTGCGAAGGGATCATCTGAATCCACAGACCCAGACGCATGTCGTTGACGAAGATGAAACCGTGCACCGGGTCAGTGGAAATGCTGCCCCAGTTCATGCCGCCCAGCGAACCCGGGAAGCTCAGGGACTTGTCAGTGCCCGGCGCGGTGTACAGACCGTCGTAACGCATCGACTTGAAATCGATCCGGCACAGCAGCTGGTCATACGGGGTGGCGCCCCACATGTCCGACTCGGTCAGGTGCTGGGCACCGATCTGCGGCATGCCCACGGATTTTGGCTGGGTTGGCGAGTAGGGCTCGTTCGGAATGTTCGAAGCCTTGACTGGTACTTCTTTTACTTCGGTCAGTGGTTTGCCGGTGGCGCGATCCAGCACGTAGATCTGCCCGGCCTTGGTGCCGATCACCAGCGCCGGCACGGTTTTGCCGTCCTTGTTGAAGTCGATCAGGCTTGGCTGCATCGGCAGGTCGAAGTCCCACAGATCGTTGTGCACGGTCTGGTAGACCCACTTTTCTTCGCCGCTGTTGGCGTCCAGCGCCAGGATCGATGCGCCGTAGGTGTGGTCGAGTTTGCTGCGTTCCACGCCGTAGATGTCGGTGGAAGAGCTGCCCATCGGCAGGAAGACAGTGTTGGTTGCCGGGTCATAAGACATTGGCGCCCAGCTGTTCGGCGTGCTGCGCACATAGGTTTTGCCATCGGCCGGCGCCTTTTTGTCCTGCGGGTTGCCCGGGTCGAATGCCCAGCGCATCGCACCGGTCATGACGTCGAAACCACGGATCACGCCGCCGGGCATGTCGGTCTGCACGTTGTCGGCCACGCGACCGCCAACGACGACGGTGGTGCCGGCCATCAGTGGCGCGGAGGAGAGTTGATAGTAGCTGTCCGGAACATCCCCCAGACCGGCCTTCAGATCAACCTGGCCATTGTTGCCGAAACCCTGGCAGAACTCGCCGGTGTCGGCATCGACAGCGATCAGACGTGCGTCGATGGTGTTGGTCAGCAGACGGCGTGTGCAGTTGGCGGCGGGAGCGGCCGGGGTATCGGTCACAGGCGAGCTGGCTGGTTTGGCGACAGCGGCGCTCGCATCGAAATACGCCATGCCACGGCAGCGCTGCCAGACTTTCGACTGGGCGTTGATGGCGTTTTTCCAGAGTTCTTTACCGGTGTCGGCATCCAGCGCAATCAGGCTGTTGTGCGGGGTGCAAATGAACACCTTGTTGCCGATCTGCAGCGGGGTGAGCTGGTCTTCAGCGCCATTGCCGTCACTCTCGGCGATGTCGCCGGTGTGGTAGGTCCACGCGACTTTCAACTTGTCGACGTTGGTGCGGTTGATCTGGTCCAGCGCAGCGAAGCGGCTACCACCTTCGGTATTGCCGTAGTGAGCCCAGTCTTTCTGCGCCTTTTCCGGTTCGACCGGAGTGAGGCCCGGGCCGGTGCCGGTAGGGGCGACGGTCGGGTGCGCGACGAACATGTTGCCGGCCGCTACGGCCAGGCCGACCGCCAGAACAGCGGCAACGCCGTAAGCGCCACGTCCTGGGACGCCACCGTTGGCGCGCTTAAGCATCGGGTAGACCAGCGCGACCGCCAGGCCCACGGCGCTGAACATGAACAGACGAGAGAACACCGGCCAGAACACCAGGCCTGCGTCACTCACGGCCCAGATTGCCGTTCCCAGCAGAAACGCGGCGAAAAGCCACGCACCGGCAGGCTTGCGACGTGCGATCAGCAGGCCGGAAATGGCCATGACCAGACCACCCACCAGGAAGTACCAGGAGCCTCCCAGGCTGACCAATTTCACACCGCCAGCGGCCAGTGCCAGGCCGAGCATGGCGATGATCACCCCGAGCCCGACCAGAATGAATGTTGATATGCCCGAGAGGCGTTGACTCTGCTTCACGTTGAATGTCCCGTTGAAATGAGACGTGCAGTATATAGATAGGTAACTACCTAGTTAAATCACTAATTCAGAATGAAGAGAGATTTGGCGCTCAATGGCGTTTCGGAAAGACGCCGGGCGCATCCACGCGGATCTTCAGGGGTTATTGGAACGCCAGGAAAGTCGGATTTTTGCCAGCGGATATGGAATTTTTGACAGGTTGATCGCGGCTTGGTGGTTCCCGCCGAACAGGATCGGCGGGAACGGCATTTGGCTGTGGGCGAGAAGAGGGCTTAGTTAGCCATCACCTCATCCAGTGCCTGCTCAAGCGTGCTGACCGTACGTTCGATGTTATGCAGCTTTTCCAGTCCGAACAGACCGATACGGAAAGTCTGGAAGTCGGCCGGTTCGTCGCATTGCAACGGCACCCCGGCGGCGATCTGCAGGCCGTGGTTGGCAAATTTCTTACCGTTTTTGATATCGGCATCATCGGTGTAGCTCACCACGACGCCTGGGGCCTGAAAGCCGGCTGCGGCCACGCTTTTGAAGCCTTTGCCGGTCAACATTGCGCGCACCCGATCACCCAGAAACTGCTGTTCGCCGCGGACCTTTTCGAAACCGTAGGCTTGCGTCTCTTTCATCACGTCGTTGAACCGCGCGAGGGAATCACTGGGCATGGTCGCGTGGTAGGCATGTCCGCCCTGTTCGTAGGCCTGCATGATCTGCAGCCACTTTTTCAGGTCGCAGGCGAAGCTGCTGCTTTGCGTCTGCTCTATGCGCTCGAGGGCCAGAGCACTGAACATCACCAGGGCGCAGCAAGGGGAGGCGCTCCAGCCTTTTTGCGGTGCGCTGATCAGCAGGTCGACGGCGCATTTGTGCATATCAACCCAAAGCGTGCCGGAAGCGATGCAGTCCAGGACGAACAGGCCACCCACTGCATGCACGGCGTCGCCGACGGCCCGCAGGTACTCGTCGGGCAGGATAATCCCTGATGAGGTTTCAACGTGGGGGGCGAAGACAATCTGCGGCTTCTGCGCCGCAATGGCTGCCAGCACTTCGTCCAGAGGGGGCGGGGCGTAGGCAGCCTGGCGACCCGTTTCGACCGGTCGGGCTTTCAGTACCGTAGTGGCCGCCGGGATGTTGCCCGTCTCAAGGATCTGGCTCCAGCGATAACTGAACCAGCCGTTGCGTATCACCAGACATTGCTGGCCGGTAGCGAACTGTCGCGCCACCGCTTCCATGCCGAATGTGCCGCTGCCCGGAACCACCGCAACCGCCTCGGCGTTGTAGACCTGTTTCAGGGTCTGGGAAATGTTTTTCATCACTGCTTGAAATGACTGCGACATGTGGTTGAGCGAGCGGTCGGTGTAGACCACCGAGTACTCGACAAGCCCTTCAGGATCGATTCCGGGATATAGCTTTGACATGGGGTGACTCCTTAAGTGATTCCCTGGCAGTCAAAAGGTCTGGCGAACATCATCGGGAACCAAGTCTAGGCAAAAGGCAGGGATGAGCAGATTGAATTGCAGAAATGACGATAGAGTGGTCATCAATGCCTCAATCGTTGTGTGAAAAATGAATCGTCCGCTGTTTATTTCTCTGGATGGGCCAAAAGGAACCGGCAAAACCACATTACTGGAAGCCGTTACGGCAGTACTGAGGGCCGACAACAAGAAAGTCATCCGACTTTGCGAGAGAAAAAGCGATCCCTACCGGGGTGCCACCATGGCCCTCGTCAACGAACTTGCCAGAAATCATTCCCGGGATCTGGAGTGGGCGGTGTGTCAGCGCTTTGCTGATAGCCGTAGCTGGATCTCCCGGCACGTGCTGACTGAACAGCCGGTGGGCAGCATTATCTTGATCGATCGCTGGTATCCGTCTGACGCCGCGTTTCGCCAAACCGTCCCGTTTGCAGAGATTCTCCAGTTGAACATCGAGCGAAACGTGCAGGTGCCTGACCTGCATGTCGGCGTCGTCACCGCGCCGGATATTTCATGGGCCAGGGCAAAGGCACGATCCAGAGGACTGGGCGGTACTGTGATCCAGAAGCACGCTGAGCATGTCGCGTGTACAGAGACGTTCGAGCAAGCGGCTGCCGATCATGGCTGGGCTTTGTGCCGTAATGAAGGAACGATCGAAGACGCTACGATGCAGGTGGTTTCCGAGATCCGTAAATTGTTTGGCTGATCAAGAAAGACGCCGAGCAGCCAGCACCCCATTCAAAAACATTTGTTCAAGCGTCCGCGCCGAATCCGCATGGGCCGCACGCCCGCGCAGTTCGGCATCCACCAGCCCGTAGACCAACGATACGAACAACTCGGTGAAGATTGCCGCAGTGATATCGATGCGAAACAGCCCAGCCTGCTGGCCTTTCAAAAAGAACCCGTCCAGCGCCTCCAGATAAAACAGCCAGCGTCTGCCCCCCTGTTCCAGATCGAGAAAATCAGGACGGTATTGCGCCATCAAAAAGGCCAGCAACTCGCGGTGGGCGAGGTGTTCACGAATCAATCGGCGCAGCGCCTCCAGCGGTTCCAGGTGCTGCAGGCCGGCGTTGTCGATGATCAGCTTTAGTGTGCTTTCTGCGTGCTCTTCCAGTTTTGCGGTCAGGTTTTCCCGTGTTCCGCAGTAGCGGTGCAGGGTGGCCTTGCTCACGCCTGCCAGTTGCGCCAGTTCCTTCATCGTCGCCCTCGGCCGGTTGGCCACGGCCAGGGTCAGCGACTTGAGCAGCTGTTCATCATGGGAAATCGAGTTCATCAGAGGCCTTGAGCGGTGTTCATATAAGATTCACAAAATACCCACATGAGACATTATTGACTCATTGGGATTTGAAACGTAGCATTCGCGCCAAATTCGATCAAGCCTTGGGTGAGTTATGGGCAATTTGCGTGCAGTAGGGATGGCGGGATCGCTGGCAGTCGCCATTGCGTTGGCCGGGTGTGGACCGGCGAGTGAACAAGCGGCGGTGGCGGAAGTGGCGCGTCCGGTAGAAGTGGTGGCCGTGAAGACCGAGCCTTTGGCGCTGACGTCGGAGCTGCCGGGCAGGGTGGAGCCGATGCGCGTTGCGGAAGTGCGCGCTCGGGTGCCGGGCATCGTGATGCAGAAGCGTTTTGAAGAGGGCGCTGATGTCAAAGCCGGGGATCTGTTGTTCCAGATCGATCCGGCACCGCTGAAGGCAGCGTTATCGCGGGCCGAAGGTGAACTGGCTCGCGCTCAGTCTGTTGCGCTTGAGGCCCAGGCACGGGTCAAGCGCTATGAACCCTTGGTGAAAATCGAAGCAGTCAGCCAACAGGATTTTGACAGCGCCATGGCTGACCTGCGCAGCGCTCAGGCAGCCACCCGTTCGGCTCAGGCCGATCTGCAAAGTGCACGGCTGAATCTCGGTTATGCCTCGGTGACGGCACCGATTTCCGGCCGCGTCGGCCGGGCGCTGGTCACCGAAGGGGCCTTGGTCGGGCAGGGGGACGCGACGTTGATGGCGCGGATTCAGCAACTGGATCCGGTGTATGTCGACTTTACTCAGTCGGCCGCCGATGCACTGCGTCTGCGCGAGTCGCTCAAGGACGGAAAACTCTCCGCCGACGACAACAAGGCACTGTCGATTCGCGTCGATGGCACCCAATACGAGCGTCAGGGTGCGCTGATGTTTACCGATGTCGCCGTGGATCGCGGCACGGGGCAGGTGTCGTTGCGCGGCAAGTTCGCCAATACCGACGGCGTGCTGTTGCCGGGCATGTATGTCCGTGTGCGTACGCCACAGGGCACTGACAGCCAGGCCATTCTCGTGCCGCAACGTTCGGTGCAGCGGGGCAGCGATGGCGGCGCCCAAGTGATGGTGGTCGGCGCAGATGACCGGGTCGAATCACGCAGTGTGGTCACCGGTGCCATGCAGGGATCGCGCTGGCAGATCAGTGAAGGCTTGAAGGCGGGCGATCAAGTGATCGTTGGTGGCCTTGCCGGTCTGCAACCGGGGGCCAAGGTCGTACCGGGTCAATCCCAGGCCGTGGCTCAGTCGTCTGAGTCGAAACAGTAAGGGCGCCGTCGCCGCGAGGATTTCCCGATGTCCAAGTTTTTCATCAAACGCCCGAACTTTGCCTGGGTGGTGGCGTTGTTCATCTCTCTGGCCGGCCTGCTGGTCATTCCGATGCTGCCGGTGGCGCAGTATCCCGACGTTGCGCCGCCGCAGATCAAGGTGACAGCGACTTACCCCGGTGCCTCGGCGAAAGTACTGGTGGATTCGGTCACCAGCGTGATTGAAGAGTCGCTCAACGGGGCCAAGAACCTGCTGTATTTCGAGTCGACCAACAACTCCAATGGCATCGCCGAAATTGCGGTGACGTTCCAGCCGGGTACTGATCCGCAGCTCGCTCAGGTCGACGTGCAAAACCGCCTGAAAAAGGCTGAGTCGCGCATGCCGCAAGCGGTACTCACCCAAGGTCTGGAGGTGGAGCAGGCCAGTGCCGGTTTCCTGCTGATCTATGCGCTCAACTATAAGGAAGGTTCCCAGCACACCGACACGACCGCACTGGGCGACTACGCCGCGCGCAACATCAACAACGAACTACGTCGGGTGCCGGGCGTCGGCAAGCTGCAATTCTTCTCCTCTGAAGCCGCGATGCGCATCTGGCTCGACCCGCAGAAGCTGGTGGGTTATGGGCTATCCATCGACGACGTGAGCACCGCGATTCGCGGGCAAAACGTGCAGGTGCCGGCCGGCAGTTTCGGCAGCACGCCAACCAGCAGCCAACAGGAACTGACCGCCACGCTGGCAGTGAAAGGCACGCTGGATAATCCGCAAGAATTCGCACGCATCGTTCTGCGCGCCAACGAGGACGGCTCGACGGTCAAACTGGGCGACGTCGCCCGAGTGGAAATCGGTCAGGAGAGTTACAACTTCAACTCGCGTCTGAACGGCAAACCCGCCGTGGCGGCGGCGATCCAGTTGTCGCCCGGCGCCAACGCAATCCAGACTGCAACGGCCGTAAAAGAACGTCTGGCCGAACTGTCGGCGTACTTCCCGGACGACGTGGAATATTCCGTTCCCTACGACACGTCGCGTTTCGTCGATGTCGCCATCGAGAAGGTGATTCACACCCTGATCGAGGCGATGGTGCTGGTATTCCTGGTGATGTTCCTGTTCCTGCAGAACATCCGCTACACCTTGATTCCGTCGATTGTGGTGCCGGTGTGTCTGCTCGGCACACTGGTGATGATGTACCTGCTGGGCTTCTCGGTGAACATGATGACCATGTTCGGCATGGTGCTCGCGATCGGCATTCTGGTGGACGATGCCATCGTGGTGGTGGAGAACGTCGAGCGGATCATGGCGGAAGAAGGGTTGTCGCCGGTCGACGCCACGATCAAGGCCATGGGGCAGGTATCGGGTGCGATCATCGGTATCACCCTGGTGCTGTCGGCGGTGTTCATGCCGCTGGCGTTCATGTCCGGTTCGGTGGGGGTGATCTATCAGCAATTCTCGGTCTCGCTGGCGGTGTCGATCCTGTTCTCGGGTTTCCTCGCGCTGACGTTCACACCAGCACTGTGCGCCACTTTGCTCAAGCCGATTCCGCAAGGGCACCATGAAAAGCGCGGTTTTTTTGGCGCCTTCAACCGTGGCTTTGCCCGACTCACTGAGCGTTACTCGATCCTGAACAGCGGGCTGGTCGCGCGTGCCGGTCGGATGATGTTGGTGTACGTCGGCATTATCGCGATGCTCGGCTACTTCTACCTGCGCTTGCCGGAATCGTTTGTGCCCGTGGAAGACCAGGGCTACATGATCGTCGACGTTCAGTTGCCGCCGGGCGCGACCCGGACTCGCACCGAGGCGACCGGCGAACAACTGGAACGCTATCTCGCGTCTCGTGATGCGGTGCAGTCGATGTTCCTGGTCTCGGGTTTCAGCTTCTCCGGGATGGGTGATAACGCGGCACTGGCGTTCCCGGTGTTCAAGGACTGGTCGCAGCGTGGCGAAGATCAATCGGCGATGGCCGAGGTCATGGCGCTGAACGAGCAGTTTGCCGTGACCAACGACGGCGCCGTGATGGCGGTGCCGCCGCCACCGATTGACGGTTTGGGCAACTCCGGTGGTTTTGCGCTGCGCCTGCAGGATCGTGCCGGTCTGGGTCGTGAAGCCTTGCTCGCCGCCCGTGACCAGGTGCTCGGTCAGGCCAACGGCAACCCGAAAATCCTCTACGCCATGATGGAAGGTCTGGCCGAGTCGCCGCAATTGCGGGTGGTGATCGACCGTGACAAGGCTCGCACCCTCGGTGTGCGTTTCGAGTCGATCAGCAGTGCGTTGTCCGCCGCATTCGGTTCCGAAGTGATCAACGACTTCACCAACGCTGGCCGTCAGCAGCGTGTGGTGGTGCAGGCCGAGCAGGGCGATCGGATGACCCCGGAAAGCGTACTCAAGCTGTACGTGCACAACAGCGCGGGCGATCTGGTGCCGCTCAGCGCTTTCGTCACCACTCACTGGGAGGAAGGTCCGGTGCAAGTGGTGCGTTACAACGGATATCCATCGATCCGCATCGTCGGTGACGCCGGACCGGGCTATAGCACCGGTGAAGCCATGGCGGAAATGGAACGAATCGCTGCGCAATTGCCGGCGGGTTTCAGCTACGAATGGACGGGGCTGTCGTATCAGGAAAAGGTCTCCAGCGGTCAGGCGACGCAACTCTTCGCGCTGGCGATCCTGGTGGTGTTCCTGTTGCTGGTGGCGCTCTACGAGAGCTGGGCGATTCCGTTGACGGTGATGCTGATCGTGCCAATCGGTGCCATCGGTGCGGTGCTCGCGGTGATGGTCGCCGGCATGCCTAACGACGTGTACTTCAAGGTGGGCCTGATCACCATCATCGGTCTGGCGGCGAAGAACGCGATCCTCATCGTCGAGTTTGCCAAGGAGCTGTGGGAGAAGGGCTACAGCCTGCGTGACGCCGCCATCGAAGCCGCGCGCCTGCGTTTCCGGCCGATTGTCATGACTTCCATGGCGTTCATCCTCGGTGTGGTGCCGCTGGCATTGGCCACCGGGGCAGGGGCCGCGAGTCAGCGTGCGATCGGTACCGGTGTGATCGGCGGGATGCTCAGCGCGACGTTGCTGGGTGTGCTGTTCGTACCGATCTGTTTTGTCTGGGTGCTGTCGCGGTTGCGCAGTAAACCCGCACCTGTCGAACAACCCGCTTTGGCTCAGGAGTGATTCCATGCGTATTTCAGCTTTCTCTACGCTGGTGATCACCATGCTGCTGGGCGGTTGCTCGCTGGCACCGACTTATGAGCGTCCTGTTGCGCCGGTTGCGGAGCACTGGGCGGGGGAGTCGACCAAGCAGGGCAGTCCGATTAACCAACTAGCTTGGCAGACGTTTATCGTCGATCCCGAACTGCGTCGCTTGGTGGTGATCGCGCTGGACAACAACCGCTCTTTACGCCAGACACTTCTGGATATCGAACAAGCGCGGGCGCAATACCGTATCCAGCGGGCGGACCGGGTGCCGGGCCTGAATGCCGGTGCATCCGGCAATCGTCAGCGCCTGCCGGCGGATCTGGCCAGCAATGGCCAGGCGGGGGTTGCCAGCAGCTATCAGGTCGGCGTGTCGCTGCCGGAATACGAGCTGGATCTGTTTGGCCGGGTAAAGAGCCTTAGCGACTCTGCATTGCAAGAGTATCTGGCGACTGAAGAGGCGGCCCGCGCCGCGCAGATCGCCCTGATTGCCGAAGTCAGTCAGGCTTATCTGATTCACGATGGCGCCCAGCGTCGCCTGGATCTGACTCAGCAAACGCTGATCAGCCGCGAGTACTCGTTTGCACTGATCAGCCAGCGCCGATCAAACGGTACGGCGACAGCGCTGGACTATCAGGAAGCATTGGGACTGGTGGAACAATCGCGCGCCGAACAGGAAAGCAATCTGCGGCAGAAACAGCAGGCTTTTAACGCGCTGGTGTTGTTGCTCGGGACCAAGGATGCAGCGAAAGCAATTCCTGAACGGCTGTCGACGGAGCCGATGCTGGTTCAGGACATTGCGCCCGACACTACCTCCACATTGATCGAGCGCCGACCGGACATTCTCGCCGCCGAGCATCGATTGCAGGCGCGCAATGCCGACATTGGCGCTGCACGGGCGGCGTTCTTTCCGCGCATCAGCCTGACCGGCAGCTTCGGCACATCCAGCGCACAAATGTCCGGTTTGTTCGACGGAGGCTCGCGGTCCTGGAGTTTTGTGCCGAACCTGTCGCTGCCGTTGTTCGATGCCGGGCGCAACAGTGCTGGCCTGAGCCTGGCCGAAGCCCGTAAGGACTCGGCGGTGGCGGCTTATGAGGGCACGATTCAGACGGCGTTTCGCGAGGTCGCCGATGCACTGGCCGCCACCGACACCTTGCGCCGGGAAGAGGCGGCCCGACGCGCGCTGGCCGACACCAGTAGCGAAACGCTGAAACTGGCCAAGGCGCGTTATGAAGGCGGCATCGACAGTCACCTGCGTTACCTCGATGCCCAGCGCACCCGCTTCGTCAACGAAACGGCATTTATCGAGGTCAGCACCCAGCGGCAGATTGCCCTGGTCGATCTGTTCCGCTCGCTGGGCGGAGGCTGGTCGCCAGAAAAGTCCTGACAACAGCTCCTTTGGGTTGGCACGTCCAGCCATTCAGCCCCGTGAACCGAGAGGTCACGGGGCTTTTTTTTGCTTGGTGGAACGTTACTGAGGACGGGCGGGATTGGCAGCGCCATGCAGGAACATCTGTTCCACGACATTGGCCGAGTTGGCACTGGCGGCACGCCCACGGCGTTCGGCATCGACCATGGCGAAAATCATGGTCAGGAACAGCTCGGTGAAGACCGCGGCAGTGATATCGATACGGAACGCACCCAATTGCTGGCCGCGCAGAAAGAATGCATCGAGGGCATCGAGATAGAACTGCCAGCGTTTGCCTTCATCGGTGTTCGCGAAGGTGTCGGGGCGATACTGAAAGAGCAGGAAAACCAGCATTTCACGATGTGCCAGATGCTCATTGACCAAACCGCGCAGGGCTTGCACCGGATCGCCATTCAACAGGTCGGTCGAGGTGGTGATCTGGTTGAGAACCGTCTCACCATGGCTTTCCATCATCAGCACCAGATTGTCACGGGTGCCGCAAAAGCGGTGCAGCGTCGCCTTGCTTACGCCAGCGGCTTCAGCCAGCTCCTTGAGCGTCGCGCGGGGGCGATCAACGATGGCCAAAGCCAGCGCCTTGATGAGTCGTTCGTCTTGGGGAGTCAGGGACATCAGTCAATCTCGGATCGAATTTCAATGTCGGGAATTGTGCAGGAAAAGCTCTTTACTGCAACGAAAACCAAAAAAATCGAGAAATTTACTTCATCTGAGACAATTTTTACTCAACGCCCCCGGCACGCCGCGCAACGCTCTTGCCTCCCGCCAATCCCAAGCCTGAAACGAGCGACGGGCGATTCTGCCGACCAAAAACGCCTCATCACGGTTACTGATTTGTATGTTTGGGCATTTCACAGAACCAGTAATAAGCATATGAATTTATAGTTGGTCGTTTGTTCTCGAATTACTGATAGTTTAATAAGCGAAAGACGTCATTGTTCCTGCTGGCCAACAGAGCGGGTCATGTTTCAACGGATGAAAGTTGTACACGGACTTCACGGATGATAGACCTCTCAGCATTCGCTACATGGCCACTGGGAAATCGCTATGCCTGTTGGAAGTCCATTCAATTGGATTGATAAACGGTACCTGACATGACGACTACGCTGAACTACTCACTGTCCCACCTTGCACCTGCCACGCCACAGTCCCTGGATATATTTGAGCTTAAAGAGTCTAACGTTCGTTCTTACTGTCGTGACTTCACTGCCACCTTTCACACCGCTGAAGGGTCGACCTTGACCAGTGAACAAGGTCAGGTGTTCATTGATTTTTTCAGCGGCGCGGGGGCTCTGAACTACGGACATAACAACCCGGTTTTGAAAGCTGCGCTGCTCGACTATATCGAGAGCAATGGCATTACCCATGGCCTGGATTTCAAAACTACGGCCAAGAAGAACTTCCTGACGGCGTTCGATGAGCAGATCCTGGCCCGTCGCAACTTACGCTACAAAGTACAGTTTCCCGGCCCTACCGGTACCAATGCGGTGGAGGCCGCCATCAAACTGGCCCGCAAGTACACCGGCCGCCAGAATATCGTGGCATTCACCAATGCGTTCCACGGCATGTCCCTGGGCAGCCTCGCCTTGACCAGTAACCCGCGTAAGCGAGCAGGGGCCGGGGTCACCTTGAACAACGTGACGTTCATGCCGTATGACCAGTATTTTGGCGACGACCTGGACACCTCGTTGTACCTGTCCAAGATGTTGCGCAGCGGTAGCGGCATCGATAAGCCAGCGGCCATCGTACTCGAGACAGTGCAGGGTGAGGGCGGTGTGAACAACGCTTCGGCCGCCTGGGTACAAGCGGTGCAACGTATCGCCCATGACCATGACATTCTGTTGATCATCGACGATATACAGGCAGGCTGCGGCCGCACAGGGGACTTCTTCAGCTTTGAGGCCCTGGGTGTCACCCCGGATATCGTGACCTTGTCCAAATCCATCAGCGGTTATGGCTTGCCCATGTCCCTTGTTTTATTGGCGCCCCATCTGGATGTATGGGAGCCGGGGGAACACAACGGCACGTTTCGCGGCAACAACCTGGCATTTGTCACGGGCAAGGCGGTTATCGATCACTATTGGAGCGATAACCGTTTTACCCAGGAGCTCAGCGCCAAGGCAGACCTGCTGCATCAAGGGCTGCTGGCGTTATCCCGGGACTTTGCGAGCAAGGCGCCAAATCGCCTCAAAGGGCGCGGGTTCTTTCGGGGCATTGAGTTCAAGGACAAGTCCCTGGCGCAGAGAGTTGCGGCACAGGCTTACGCGGGCGGGCTGATCATTGAAACTTCAGGCATCGACAACCAGGTGCTCAAGTTCTTGCCGGCACTGACAATATCCCCCGCGCAGATCACTCAGGGTTTGCACATACTGGAGCAAGCCTTTGCCGAGGTGACCGCATCATGAGTGATCAAATCATTACCCGGCATGCGTCCCTCGACGACGCTGTGGCGATTGCGCCATTGCTGGACAAATACCGCCAGTTCTATGGTGAAGTCTCCGATCTGGTCCGCTCACTGGAGTTTATTAAACAGCGATTTTTTCTGGGCGAAACAATTTTTGTTGTTGCTGAAGTCAACAACGAAGTCATTGGATTCACCCAACTATTCCCCAGCTTCTCAAGTGTCACACTGGAGCGCCTCTGGATACTCAATGACTTATTTGTCGAATCGTCAAAGCGCAAGAAGGGAGTAGGGCTGGCGTTATTGAATGCAGCAAAAACATTCGCGCAGACAACAGGCGCCAAACAACTATTTATCGAAGGCGCAGACGATAATCCACGAGCACGAAACCTATACACTCGATTTGGATTTATCGAAAACACCGCGTATCACTATTATCATCTTCCATTAAAGCAAATCCAGGGATAGGAGCTTTTCCATGTCAAATACTGTCTTCGATATTGTGGGAATTGGCTTCGGCCCCTCCAACCTTGCATTGGCGATCGGCCTCGAAGAGTCAGCATCAGCGCTGACTTATCGCTTCCTGGACGCCAAGCAGACGCCGGACTGGCAGGATGAAATGCTGCTCAGCGGATCGGATATCCAGAACAACCCTTTACGGGATCTGGTTACGCCACGCAATCCACGCAGCCGCTATGGTTTCGTCAATTACTTGAAAGAAACCGGTCGCCTGTTCGACTACCTCAACTTGCCACTGACGTATCCGTTACGCCGGGAATATGCCGAGTACATCAAATGGGTAGCCAGCCATTTTCTCGGCGATGTCGAATCTTCGGCGTTCGTCCAGCAGGTTGAACCGCTCCTGTTCAAGGGAGAGCAGGTGTGGAAGGTTACCTATAACGATCAACGAGTCGTTTATGGGCGCAGCCTGGTACTCGGCACCGGGCGTACGGCGAATATCCCGGCAGTTTTCGAAGGTCTGACCGGGCCCCGAGTGTTCCACCTCAATCATTATCTGGAGCACATCAACAAGCTGCCACCGAGTGTGCAGCGTATCGGCGTGGTGGGTTCCAGCCAGAGCGCGGTGGAGATCGTCCTCGATCTGACTGCCAGATTCCCGGACAAAGAGGTTTATTCGTTACATCGAAGCTTCAGCTTTCGACTCAAGGACACCAGCCCGTTCAGTGACAAGGTGTACTTCCCGGAATTCATCGACTACTACTTTGACCTTCCGCCAGAAGCCAAATCGCGGCTGGACAAGCAATTGCGGGGCACCAATTACAGCTCTGCCGATGAAGATGTCATCAACGCGCTGTACGTACGCATCCATGAAGAAAAACTGCAGGGCAAGCAGCGCATCAAGATCCTCAATAACATCGCCATCGAGCAGGCACACATCGATACATCGGGCCAGGTACAACTGGCACTCAGGGAGGTCAATCAGCTGACGCATTCAACCCTTGCTCTGGATGCGTTGGTGCTCGCCACGGGCTTCAAGGATATTGCGGCCAAGGAAAACGGTGAGCTGTACCCCCCGTTGCTCGCGCCTCATCATCGCCAGTTTCGCGCCGATGCTCACGGGGCCCTGGTGGTCAATCGCGATTACAGCCTGACGCCTCTGGATGACTTGCCCGCGGTGTTTCTCAATGGGTTATGCGAAAGCTCCCACGGCTTGGGCGATGCGGGCTCGTTCAGCCTGATTTCCTTGCGGGTGGAACACATTCTTTCCGCCCTGGAGAATAAATTGGCTCAAATCGAGGCCCCGGTACAAGCATTGGCTTGATGCCACCCGGCAGCAGTCTGGAAAGACTGCTGCTCAAACAAGGAGGTTTTATGTTCACAGCGGCGTTGATTTACATACTGGCGGTAATAAGCCCTGGGCCGAATTTCATCATTGTCAGTCGATTCTCTTCACTGGGCTCGGTTTCCACTGGACTTGGCGCGACCTTGGGCATCTGCACTGTAGGGGTGTTCTTCTCGACCATTTCCCTCTTGGGACTGGCAGCATTGCTGCATGAGTACCCGGCCTTTTCCAAAGTGGCCACCTTGTGTGGTTCGACGTACCTGCTCTACATCGCCTACAGCATCATCAAAAGTGTGCTGGCAAAAAATACTGACACCACCGAAAGCGCCGCTGTTGGCGTCACCAGCTTCAGTAAGGCTTATCGGGTAGGAGTCATCACCAACATCAGCAACATGAAGACGATCGCCTTCATGATCAGCATCTACGCCGGCTTCCTGTCCTCGCCACGCACCGACATCGAAAAAGTGCTGGTGGTCGTGTTGTGCTCAACCCTCGAAGTCATCTGGTATTCCCTGGTGTCGTTGCTCTTCGGCCAGGGCCCGATAAAGGCGCTGTTTCTCAAATACACCCGGCAGATTGACATAGGCCTGGCCGTGTTTCTGGTGGCGTTCTCTCTCAATAACGCAATTCCAGTATTGATTGCCAGTCGATGAGGTCGGGTCATGGAGTGGAACGATATGCTCAAGGATGTAAGCGTGCGCTTCAAATATCGCAGTTGGTTGCTGATCGATTTGCCCTGTGATGGCTTGCCACTGAACCGTCGGATGCGAAACCTGACAAGTGATTATGTCCCGGTCACTTTGATCCTCGACTGCGGCCTTGAGGACGTCTTTTCCATCGTGGATGCCTTGGGCCCCGGGATCAGCTATGCAGCCTCGTTACAAACGGCCAGGCGATATGTTCAAGCTGTTGTGGCTGAATTACCGGCGGCAGGAGCTTTTCAGGACTTCAAATGGGCGTGTTGATGTGCCACCTACAAAAAGGTCTCGGGCAATACGCGAGGAGGAGGGGGCGAACAACCAAAGGCCTGCTCTTTAGCTTTAGTGTGAACGTAGGCAAAAAGTACGAGCCTCTAAAGCTGATCTATAGTCTTGGAACGCAGTGAGCTGGAAGAACCGTGGTCCGGTAAAAACACTCGATGACAGGGAGGTCCGATCAGTGACTTTTATACGACGCAATGTCTGGAGCCTGCAACAACCGTGGGCTCCAGAACTACTGTGGTATGCCCGCGGAGTCAAAGTGCTGAAGTCGCGCCCGTTTGATGACATCACCAGTTGGAAATACATGGCGGCGATTCATGGCATTGAAGAGGTGGTCTGGCGCCAGTTCGGGTGGTTGGCACCGGATGAGCATGAACCGGACACGTCGGTATACCTCGATCAGGATCGGAATCAGTGCCAGCACCATAATTGGTATTTCTTTCCGTGGCACCGGGGTTATCTGTCGGCTTACGAATCGATTGTGCGAGCCGCGATACACACGTTGCCGGGGGCACCGGACGACTGGGCATTGCCCTATTGGAATTACAACGACACGGCGGTCGCCAATCCGCGACTGCTGCCGCAAGCCTTCGCGACGAATTCCTGGCCCGATGGTGGCGACAACCCACTGTTTGAGCCTCGGCGTTTTGGCCGTGGGGATGGCGTGGTGGTCATCCGAAAGGAGGATGTCGATCTGAAGGCGGCCTTGAGCGATCCCGATTTCGAAGGAGTTCGAAATGGCTCTCCCGGGTTCGGCGGTGTGCGTACACCGTTCCAGCACAACGCAGAGCGCCCGAATGAAGGCTTGCTTGAACAGGGACCACATGATCCGGTGCATGGTCTTGTTGGCGGTTACCTCACCGGAACGGACCCCCGGGATTGGCATAACCTGGGCTTGATGTCTATGCCAATTACAGCCGGGCTCGATCCGATTTTCTGGCTGCATCACGCCAACATTGATCGGCTATGGGAGGTGTGGCTCAACCGAAATTCGAACTTCAGGAACCCGGTGCTCAAGTCATGGCTCGATGGGCCGAGCGGCAAGCGGCGCTTTGTGATGCCACAAGCTGATGGCAGTCGAAAGGAATTTGCCCCAAAAGATATGCTGGACACGAAGGCGCCCGGGCTCAACTATTTGTATGAGGACATTTCCGATCCGCTGAGTGGTCAGCAGCGCCTGAACCTTCGGTTGGTATTGTTGAAAACGCTCATGGACGTCCCCGGCATCACTGACGGTCTGGAGGTCGAAACCATGCCCAAAAAGCCCACGGTTGAACTGCTCGGTGCAAACAGCAAGGCGATTACCCTGGGGAGCGATCCCTCGGCCACCGTTGTGAGGACCGATAAACCCACCGTCCGCAAGCTCACCGACAGCTTCAAACTGTCCACGTTCGCGCTGCGCGCGAGCCCGGAACCTGATCGCGTATTTCTCAATCTGGAGAACATCACGGGGGAAAACGACGCGGCCATTTTCGATGTATATGTCGGTTTGGCCGAAGGCGCCGTTGCCGCTGATCACCCGGAGAACCGAGCAGGCGTTGTGTCGTTGTTCGGTATCAGCGAGTCGACCAACATTGCCAAGCCCCATGGCGGATCGGGCCTGAGCAAGGTGATCGAGATCACCGATACGATTGACCGGCTTCATCTGACAGGCGAGGCCAATCTGAATGCCTTGCCGGTATTGATCGTGCCGGTCAATGACGCGCGCGGGATATCGATCAAACGGGTCAGCATCTATCGTCAGTCGACCTGACGATGTCCGTGTCGGCACGGTTTCGAGAAGCAGGCCTTGACCCGCTTGCTTGCACGTTATGGAGTATCAGCCTCGTCGCGTTCAGCGTCATTGCCCTCAGTGACAACGTCCACGCCGAACTGATGCTTCTGTGCCGTTCCAATCCCGGCCCGGTGTTCGCCGAGAGCCTGAGCTATCTGCATTTTTATTACTCAACCCTGGACCTCGCCGCGTTTGCGGCTGGCGTGACCTTGATGTTGGTGGCGATGATGACGCCCGCCTTGGCGGGGCCTGCGCTGCACCTGTGGTTTCGCTCGCTGTCGCGCCATCGCTGGCGAGCCATCGTGCTGTTCCTGCTGGGCTATTTGTGTGTGTGGCTGGCGGCCTGTGCGTTGCTTTTTGTCATCGCACTGCTGCTGGTTTCGCTCACGGATTCAGAGCTTGCGGCCGGGGCCATGGCGGTGGTTGGGTGGCTTATCTGGCAATTGAGTGTCATGCGTTCACGCTGTCTTGCGCGTTGCCATCAACAGCCCAGGCTCTCCGTTTTTGGCATGGCTGCGCTGGTCGATCCGTTGTGCTTTGGCGTAACACACGGGTTCTGGTGCGTCACGACGTGCTGGGCACTGATGTTGATTCCGCTTTGCCTGCCTTACGCCCATTTGCCGGTCATGCTGGGCGGTGCCGTTCTGATCGCCTATGAGCGCGCAAGTACTAACGGTCCAGCGTTTTCTCAGATGACGGGCGCAATCCGTCGCGGTCTTGCGCCTCGTTGGAAGACCATCAGGCAGCGGCTTGCGGCTGCACCTGCAAATTCCCGTCCACATCCTTGACCAGTCGCGGCACCAGGCGCTTGTACAGTTCGGGGGTGACAAACTCCTGGACGGTCGCCAGCGCCAGAGTCCCGTAAACCTCCAGTTCCGCTTTGGTGTACGACAGCCAGGCCTTCTGATGTTGGCGTGGTCTTCTCGGCCGTGGCCGGTCGTGATCAGGTTCTGCGCGAAGACGCGCAATGGTATGTGAGAGATGATCGGGCAGGGCAGCAATACCGGGCTCGGGTAGTGGTGGATGCCACCGACCTTGTGTGGAGGCGTGGTCCTGCGCAGGCACGTGCAGGACCGTCGCTGAAGTTTCGTGAACGCATCACTTTTGCTCCAGTCGCGAAATGACCGGAAATTCATAACTATATGATTTTATCAATTAAAAATGCTTTCTGTGAAAAATCACCGCACTTTTTCCGGGAATTTCCGGTGAAGAAAGCAAATGTTACGGGAATGTCCGCTCATTAATTTTCCTGTTTTCGGGAATGTCCGCTGATTAATTCAGAGAGTTCTACAGCCACGCTTAAAGTGGTATGAACAATAGAAACAGCGCAGCGCTCTAGGCATGGAAAATAGAGCGCTCGCTTTGGTAGCCGTCCTGATCAGGCCGCTGCTGCGGGTATAGATAGCTTTTTGTAGGTCTCGATTTTCTCGAACTCCAACTCCCTCAAGATGGTTTCTTTCGCGTCATTCTTATCCATCCCTTTGCCGATGTGCTCGAAATTGATCTTCTTGATCTTGAGTTCGATTTCGCTCTCGGTGTTCGACGCTGATGAATACTCCGGAAAACCAAATGAAATGATGCAGTCACCGTCTAAGCCCGAGGTGCTGAACCGAAACTTGGCATCAAGGCGATACAGATGCAGGCTCGGATGGTAGGTCGCATCCGAAAGGAATTCGGATCCTTCAAGGGCCACACCTCTTAGATCCAGATTACGGATACGCTCTTTCATCCAATCCAGGCTTGAAGGGAGCGTTTTTTCCTCGTCTGGTGCGAGTCCAAGGTCAACGATTTCCACGAACGAAAGGGTCGCAAGGCGGCTGTGCTGCGTCAGGCCTAGCAGATACGCGAATCTGTTCTCATTGGTGAAATCTGCGAAACGGATGGGCCGTATTTTTTCAGCCTCTTCGATCTGCTTCTTGGCCTTCAAATGCCCGATCAGATGCTTGGAGATCGCCGTATTCGTAAATTTGGTTTCTGGTGCGGTGTAGGTGCTGATGATGATCAGCTCATCCTTTCCCTTGTTTTTCTTGAATTCAATGGACGCCTTGAATTGACGGCGAGTGTCAGCCCAGCTCTTGGATCGGTCGAGACGTTCTATCGTGAAATCCATTCTCACCGTGTCAAGATCACGGTCCACTGGATAAAAATTGGGCGCGCCAATGACTTTAAAATTTTCGAAATCGAGATCCAGAATCCTGTTCACGTTTATGTCATCGGGGAAGCTTTCCAGCAGCGTGTCAGCACCCTTCCATTTGATGGTTTGGGTGGTGATCTTGGGGTTGTCTTCTTTGGTCGTATAGGCTTGTTGTAGCTCCGAAAACTCGCTTGGCCTGATCAGTGAGAGGGTCAGCGCCGGGATGCTCTGCTCTTTGTCCTGTGCGCAGGTAAAGACGCCCCGTTCACGCAAGACGTTTTTGATGTCGCCTTTTGAGATATGGGGCTGAATCAGGTAGGTGCGAAGCGCCTCACCTTGGGGGAGGACGGCTGCGAAATTCTCTGTCGTCATTGAGAAATACTCCGGAAATCCTGAGAGTAACGAGTGACCTCAACCGTCTGTGCGACCTCCTTGTTGCTGATCATTGCTTTGACCATTCCGACATCCTGTTCATGTTTGGCAAAGCTGTAATCCGCGAAGGAAATTTCGATTTTTCCTGGAAACTCCGACCCTATGGAAATGCTGAAGCCAACGAGACGGCTCAGGGCTTCTGAGCTGAAGTTGTCCTGGCAACAAATGGTGAGGCTTTTCACTCCGTTCTGTTGAACGACGAACGGGACGATGCCGCTGTTCAGGTACTCAGGTGGCAAAACCGTGCCTGAAGTCATGCGGGTGGAGGGGCTGATATTTCTTCCCGTTGAGGGGTAAAGAAACCTTACGTTCTCACTGCCATACCGAGACCGCGTGTAGGTGATGCTCTCGTAGAGAAAGCTCGCCCGGTAATTGTCCACCACATAGATCGTGTTGTAATTGAGATCGTCGATACCTTTGCTAGCCGCAATTTTTCTTACTACATCCATGTCAGAGGGATCTTCGTCATTGATCCAGAACAGCACGCCGGCAATCTGCTCGGCGCTTATGCCCTGATAGCCTGAGTTGATCATCTTCTTCTGAGCGGAGCGTCGGTAGCACTCCAACGCCATTGCGAGGTCTAGAAAATAGTCTTTGAATTTATTCGCAGGCGAGGCCGGGTACGCATTGCTGCTGTACTTCGAGGACACGAGCAGGTGTTTCAGCACCTCGTCTTCCAAAGGAGATACACAGGGGAACAGGAAGTCCACGCCGTGAGATCGTCGAGGAGCGGTTCCTTGACTATGCGCGGGCCCTCGGTAGCAATCAAGGTCGATGCCCGTCAGAGGCGCTTTCCAGCCAATCATGTTCATGAAAGCGGCAACGACGCCTTCACCGTGCTCACCGAGTTTTTTTGACCATTCGCCCATCACTGACTCCTATAAAAAATTTGAGCTTCCATGCAACAGATGGATACCTCGAATAGTTTTGCCAAACTTAAAGATGGTCAGTGATCGTTGCGGCATGCCGCATGATTCGCGCTGACAAACTAAAAACGTCTCCCGCAGTGATTTTGTGCTGTTCTGCCAGATCGAAAACCTTTTCAGTGTCAGCTTCCCTTCCGGAGCCGGGATCAGGGTACCGACCGGCCCAGGTTACGAAATGGGTAAGTCCAATCAATATGGCGTTATCTTTTTTCGACAGATCAGGCACGAATGCCGCCAGGTCATGGAGTCGGTGGTGACGAGTTTTTTTCTCGATCGCAACATAGCCCTCAATACCTTCCCTCATGATGATCATCCCTTTGAGACAGATCTCCAGGCTGTAACCCACCAACATGAGAGCGATGGCGCAATATTGGCTTTCTGAAGATGCGCGTATCGAAAATGGCATCGACTCAAACCCTTGCTCGGTCATGAGTACCGCATAAGCCGCTTCCGACATCGCGTTGGCCTGCGACAACCAGAGAATTGGATTCTTAAGGTGTTCGCTGGTCGCCGGCACTGCTGGATCTATCGAGTAACCGGCACGCTCACATGCGACAGCCCATTTGATGTGCGCCAATGAGCTGTAACCCAATGGATCTTTCGCAAAGTCTTCTCGCCCGGGTGGAAAGACGCGCTTGGATGTCTTCATATCTTTGAAAGAAGTCCTGGGAAGTCGGATGGCATTAGGCGTGGTTAATCCTGTAAAGACGCTTACCTAGGTTGCGAAACCTGTCTCACTATTGGCCTGTTGGCGAACAGACACATAGCAATCCATCGAAACTCATTGGTAGGCAATATTTCGTCAAACCGCTCTGCGCTTTAACGCAGCAAGCCTGCTAAACGCGCCCTGATATCACGCCCACGGCAACCTTGACGGCCCCTGTTTGGCGATGACACATTGCCATCAATTTATCACGTGTTTGATTTTCCGTCCGGGGTATACGAGACGCGTATGGCCAAAAAACGGACGTAGAAATCCATCAAAGGTGGGGCAGGTGGAGGGGCTAACTGTCCACTCGAGTTTGATGAAAGTCAGCTCAACGTGAGAGCTCTCTACGGATAGCTGAGGAGAAAAGGATGTTCTGGCTCGGGCATTTTGGGTACAAATCAAAGCAGGACTTGCTGGACAAGCTCAAGGCGTTTCTACAGGACGCCCCCCAAGGACGCGTCATCCATGAGGGAGCGGATCGCAAACTTCGCTTGCTCATTGCGATGCATCCAAATGCAGACAGAAAAATTGGTCTTGGTATCGATCATTTTAAAATTGTCCGCAATGCGCGCGGTGCAGGCCAAGGCATTCATATTGTTCGAACGGATGGAAGTGAGGAGCCGTTTTCTTACAAGCGGTGCATTTCGGGTGTCATGCAGTCTGCGCATGGGAAGGTCTGTGAGGCATTACGATTCGCTGTCCAGCCTCAGCTCAAGCAATACAGAGAGTCCATTACACTGCCTGTGGAGTGCAAGCTCAGTGGTCTGCGTGTTGAGCGCCGCCGAGACTTACATATCGATCACGCTCGTCCTTTCTGGCGCTTACTGAAAGACTTCTGTACGGAGCATGGGGTTGATCTATCGACGTTGGAAACCACCGGTAGCGGAGAGTCTCTGCAGTTGGTGGATGAAGACGTCGCACTGGCATTTGCGCGTTATCACCGTGAGCATGCAGTGCTGCAGCCGTCCCTCAAAAGTGCGAATGCAGCCAAGGGCGGGCGGTTGAAATTCAGTGCAACTTGATCCAGGCCCAGGTTCCTTACTATCGTGCCGAGCTTGAAACTGCTACCCAGCTCGACTGCGATTGCAGCAGTAACCGTTCTTCGAGGCATTGAGAGGCTGATGTCCGCAGATTCATTGGGCGTCAGCAGCTCCTAATGTGTTTATCTGTCCCGCCGCAGGCACGCATAGCCCCACCCCAGGGGAGATCGTCTCTTCGGCGGCAACGCCGTCGCCTGCTCTGTGACTCCAAAGAATACTTTCAGCAGGTAAGTGGCCTCAGTTCGGTGGTACGCCAGGTAGCGTGCCTCCGAGGCGCGTGGTTCAATTCCGTTTGGTGTTGTACCAATATAACTATAATTCGATACTTCAGAATTACTGCAAACATCAATATATATATTATTCAAAAATCTTGCCCGACAAGTCCGGTTCCAAAACAAAATTTCAAATTTTTTATCGAAAATATTGATTGTTTCAAGTCGAGTTTGAATGTGATGCTTCGATCAGGCAAATCGGAAGTTGTAATCGTAAGCAATTAAGCCAAAAATTGAAGCCTGAATAAAAATAGAAATAAAGTGCCTCCGAATTTCTAGAAGCCGCGACCTAGACTGCTTTCTGTTTAAAAATAATCTAATTCCAAATCAGATTTACTATTTATTTCTTCGGCTATTAGTGCTTTTGGCCGGCCAGTTGCGAACTTGGATCGGATGAGATTTACTGATTTTGCTTCGACGCAATCGAAGCGAAGAACAACCGCTCTTTAACAGCCTAATGCAATAGATCAAAGTCCAGCATGACGGCGTCGTGCGGGAAACAAACGCGCCGCGCAGGAGGGACTTCATTCTTTACGGACAATCATCAATGAAAAATATCACTGAGGAACACATTTCGCGGGCCAAGGCGACATTGAGCTCAAAGAGTACCGTTAGCGAAGTAGGGCGGCACAAGTTGGCCGCAACACGGTATGCAATCTTAAAGGACTATAAATCTGGCCATCTGAATGCCAAGAAAGCAATGAGCATGCTTGGTGTACAGAAAACAGTGTTTTACCAGCTGCTTAGACGCATGGAAGGTTCTACCAGCTACCGGACAATCGTAACCGACAGCCCGGGACGTAAAGACGGCCTGATGGTGGCAAATTCAGAGGTGCTAAAACTCATCGAAGAGATGTTTTTAGAGCACTGGCCGGATTCGAAGAAGATCTCAGTTGTTTGGAAAGCTTGTCAGACGCAGGCGGACAACAGGAGGATGCTGCGACCCAGCTACCACACTGTCAAACGTTGGATTTATTCCAAAGGCGAGGCTTTGCTTTACGCCATGTCGCACTCCTCTGACCAGACCAAGCAACGGTACGAGGCCAGGGCAGGGTACAAGGTCACTACCAGGCCTCTGGAGTGGGTGCAGTTCGACCATACCGTTGTTGATCTACTCGTCGTGGATGAAAACGATCGTAGCGTCATCATCGGGCGACCATGGATCAGCCTCGCTGTGGATCTACACACACGTGTGGTTCTGGGGTTTTATCTGTCGTTCCTACCGCCAAGTGCCGTCTCGGTGGCCATGCTGATGGAAAGCTGCGTTTTGCCCAAGGATCAGTTTCTCGCGAAGCTGGGACTCCCTGCGCATTTGCTGCCGATGTACGGCTTACCCGAAGTCATTCATACCGACAATGCGAAGGAGTTTATCTCCGATGTCTTTGTGCTGAACGCCAAGGAGTTTGAAATCGACGTTCAGCACCGTGATATCCCTAAAAAGCATCAAGGGGGTCACATTGAAAGTCTGATTGGGAAGCTGATGCTGAATACGATTCACGGGCTGCCTGGCAGTACGGGATCGAACACTGTCCAGCGCAAACATCTGAGGAGCGCGAAGCGCGCAGGCATCACGCTGACAGGCCTGCGGGAGATCCTTTGTTATCAATTCCATGCCTATCACCACACCAAGCATTCGGCGTTAGGCAAAACCCCGGATGAAGCGTTTACCGGGTATTTCGCGAAACATGCTGGTCCCAGGTTGCTTGATGTGGCGCAGCACGAGGAGTTCAAGTACCGATTTTATCCCGAGATCCATGACAAACAGATTGTTCCTGAAGGCATTGAACTGTTTCGCAGGTTCTACTTCAGCTCAGCGATCAAGAGTCGAGTCCGAGAAAAGGTGCAGGTCAAGTATGATCCGTACGACATCAGCTTCATCTATGTAAAGCTGGATGGCATCTGGACGAAGATTCCGTGTTTGAGGAACAACTTTAATAAAAGCGCCGATTTTGAAACATACCGTTGGCAACGGCAGCAAAAAGGGGACCGAGACGGCACGATGACTAAGGCAGGAGCGCAGTCATTCAGTGAAACGCACAAGGTCAAAAAAGCAGAGGTGAAACTTACCAGTCAGGAGAAACGCAAAAGGAAAGCGGAAAAGGGTAAGGAGGACTACAAAGAACAAGCGTCTACTCATAAAAAAGCTCCCATTCACAAAGACCTCAATACGTCCTTGAAACCAGGAGCGACCACAACGACAAAATCAAATCCGAAAGGCCAGAAAAAAGAGGCGTCCAACGTGTACAACATTAGCAAATTGTTTCCATCCGAAACCACTGTTGATTTCGATGATGCACCACTGGTTATCTATGACAGTAACACCCGTTAGTCGCACTATTCGCCCTTCATCCATCAAACGATGGGGCGGCATCCTCTCATTCGATCTGTTGCATGAATCTAATTAGCATTAGATACACGCTGTGCATCACTCTCGTGCATACACGTTTGCATAGGTTGAAAGCCCTGTTCATCTGAACAGATTCTTAACGTTAAAACATGAGGCATTTTTATGTCAAAGTACCCGCACGTCCACATTTCGGCATTACAGCACTTTGATAAGTCTGATGAAGATAGACTCTTGGCGTGTGCCAATGATTTCTGGGTTCATCATCCGAATGCACAAAAGATCCTCTTGAGGGTGCAGATGGCCATGAAAACACGGAACAAGATTAATGCGCCCAGCATGTTGATCATTGCGCCTCCAGGCGGAGGGAAATCGGCTTTGATCGAAAAAATGAAAATGGATAATCAAACTTCCGAAAACAAGATGATCTTCGTCACCATGCACCAAAGCCCGAATGGATACTCGCTTCGCGATCTTATTCTGAGTGAGATGGGGCTTGGAGTCGGGCGAAGGGCTCGACAAGGCGACAACATCACCCCTGAGATGCAGTACAAAATTCGTACGGAGAACATCAGAGGTATTGTGATCGACGAAGTCCATGATGCGTTGACACTGACTGAAGTCCAGCAACGAATCAACTTGTCGCTGCTGAAAAATCTTTCGGGCTCGACCTACGGCTTATCAGTTTTTGCCTTTGGGATTCCGGATGCTGCAAAGGTGCTTCGCCGCGATCCGCAATTGGAGCGGCGTTATCCGGTGGTGTCGCTGTCTGGCTGGGACAACGGGCCCGAGTTTCGCAGCTTTGTGGCGACTTATATCCTTCATTTGCCGTTGAAGAAACCGACGAATTTCAACGATCAAATGCTGTTTTTGAAGATCATGGAGAAGGGTGGTGGCCTTATGGACAATGTCGTCAAGATTATCCAGGCCTCCGCTATGGCCAGCATCCTGGATGGCTCAGAGCACATCAATCATCGCCATCTCGACAACATCGAAGAGATCATGGCCAACTTCAACTACGCGCTTTCGATCTCTGATCCGGAAAACGCAGACGAGGCTGGCGCAGCGTGAATTCGGATGCACGTCGCGATATCGCTCGCAGCGTACTGGAAGGCCGTCATGGCTTCCAGTTTCGCTGGGACTCATGGAATCAAGCGCATGACGCGCTTGATTCCATATCCAAGTCAACAGCAGGCGCTGTCGTTATGGTGCGAGGTCCGACTGGAGCTGGCATCACCAGTTTATTGGACGCGTTTGTCGCCACTCACTCAACGACGGTGATTGTTGTTCGGCACGACATATTCTTAAGCCGTGTGAATCTGGTAGATCGGGTTCAACAGATGGTTTTTCCTACCAGCGAATATGGATGGCTTAAACAGGTTCCGAAGAGTCTGGTTGAATTCGTAAAGCTGACCAACCGCAGGACAATTGTTATTGATGACGCAGAAATCATCATTAACGAAAGAGATTCACTGGGAAATCTAATTGACGACATGTGCAAATTCGCCATGAGTGCCGCTGGGATGCAGGTCATATTTTCAACGCGCCGGGTCCCTCTACAAAACCTGTTCTGCAAAATTAAAGCCGTTCAAACGGCTGATATTTCTCTAAGCGGCACGCTGACGACCCAAAACTGGGTCGACCTGAAAGATCAGTTTTGTCACTGGGCCGATTCTCGATACGGTCTGAACATCCGGGGACAGGGCGAGGATCTAGTCACGACAGCAATTGCTCCACTTGAAATTGCACGAGCGATGTCAACGCTCGAATTGCTCTATTGCGCAGCGCTTCTTCGCGACTATTTGCCGACTAAGAGGCTTGGGGCGCTGGCCATGGAAGATCTGAAATGGGAGGTGCAACGTGTCGTGTACGGTTGAGTCAATGCAAAATGACAATGCAGCCATCCTGCTTCAAGGCGCGCGACGTCTTGAGCGGTTGGGAATAAGCAAACCCATTGCTGGAGAAAGCCTGTCGTCCTGGAGTTATCGGTTTAATCTGCAAATCAATGGGCCCATATTCGATCATCCAATGTATGTTTCGGATGCTCGCGGAATTGAACAGCGTGACGCTCCTGATTCATCCGGGATCAGATTTTTTGACCCCGACGAAGTGGCCCCCAACGATTGGGTAGACAACTGCACCCAAATCCTAGGCGTTCCTCGCCAATGGTTCGAAAACCAATTTCCTGCTTTTGAGCGCCCCTACACGCCTTTGCGGTATCGACGAGCCTTCTGTTACCAATGCCTTGCGCAGAGCGTGCAAGCGACAGGGTTGCCTGCATGGAAGTCAGACTGGCGGCATCTTGCGCAACCCATGTGTAGCGTGCATGCCGTTCCACTACTAGACGCGCCAGTTTCAATCGCGCTGGCGTTTGATCACCCAGTGCGCGCGTTTACCTGGTATTGGGATACATCAGATGCCAAGGATCGCCACTTACTCATTTGCAATGCCTGGCCGCTTCGTAATGCCTTCGCTTTTGACGTGCAACGACGCATTGATGCTCTTCGTGCAAGCGCACCTGATCGTACGGAGCGAGCTCTGATTGATGGATTCATCTTGTCTCTCATGCGAGCGGTCATGATGCCTTGCTTGCATTATGCCTTTCCTAAAATTGCGCTTTTAGATTGGGGCGGACCGAACGTCTATCGCCGTGATGCTTTCTATCTGAATTTTTACCAAGAGATTTATCGCGCAACGTCTATTGCAAGAGTTTGCGCACTTTACCTCAGTGGGCTGCTGCTGGGATGGATTACAGAAGAAGAGGGGAGATCGACCAGTTCCGAAGGGTTTTTTACACCAGCTCGAGCGCGGGTGATCTGGGAGCTGATGGAGAGGCATTTCAACCTACTCACGTTGCTCAGCGACGAGCTTCGTCGTTATGAAAGTAGAAGCCTTAACATTTCAATGCTTGCTGATATTCCTCGCTGCTGGAGGCCAAAATAATGAAATATGTGTTTGCGTGGTACTGGCGCCCGGCATTTCGTGTCCATTTGCCCGGCGAATATGCGAACTACGCCATGATCGTTTGTTTGCAAGTGAACGGAGTCACTGGTGAAATATTGTCCTACTCGATTACCTTTGGAGATCAGGTTACAAATGTCCATCGGATACCGTTCGTGAAACATGACAGTGGCGAGCTATTCGCCAAGACTAATGCTTTACGGATGGACTATAAAAAACATCTTTTCAAGCTTGACACTGACTCCCTCAGAAGTTCGTTAGGCCTTGTTCGTTTCAGTAGGACGGATTTTAATGGCGATTTTGAAAGGAGGTGGTTGCGAGCTTTCTATGATTGGCAGCGACATGAACTGGAGCAGGTGGCTGACCCCTACAACATCATGCTGGGTACGCTGAAGCAGATGTTGGAATGCGCTATCCGTCGAATGAATAGCGAGACGTTTGCCCAGGCCCTTTAGGGCTTTTTATCAATGCCAAATGGGCACTGAACATTCCTGCAGCATTGGGATGAACCACCATCGCTGAATGGGTCAATGGAACCGATCGAACATCCGGGGACTCTAGCGGCTCACTTTGCATCAGCGCCATCAGCGATCGTGATCCAGGCGACTGACTGCTTCAATGTCTTGAAAATTGGTTTCAAAGATCCAGCACAACTTTACATTCCAACAGGATCCAAGCGTGGAGTTCGCTATTGGCCTCAAGCGCTGCCGACGACCAAAAAGAGCAGCCCCTTGAGTCAAGGGGCTGCTAGGGATTGTTGATCGGCGGTTGATGAAGTCATCTATCACTGCCTTTAGCGTGCGCTAAAGCCCACGAAGCGTTTGTTGAAACCAGCAATTCGCCCCTCGTTGGTCGCTTTGCGTTGCTGATGCGTATACACGGGATGCGAAGCACTCGATACATCCAGCGCGACATAGGGGTAGGTGTTGCCATCGCTGTGCTTTTGCGTGCTGCTGGTGTGAGCGGTAGAGCCGATAAGAAAAAATGCATCCGCCGCGGTGTCGTGGAACAGCACTGGACGATAGTTCGGGTGGATAGCTGCTTTCATAGTGTTCTCCGTTCTCCGTTCTCAAATGACAATGACAGTACGACGAAGATAGCGGCGCTGCCCTGGAGGGCTTCCGCCAACTGCTTGAGTGAAATCATCGTGCATTTCGGACGGCAAACAGAATCATTTTAGATGATAACTATAATCTTATAGATGAATATGACCACTTACTAGAAAACCGCCTGGGCTCGTGAGCGGCGTCACGCCGTCAGTACGGAGGTAGGCCCCAGCCTAAAAAGCCGCTTTGTTGTGGGCGGCTGCCACTGCGATCTTGCATACGCTTAGACCCGCTCTACACACGGAATACACTATGGGAGGCCCAACACCTCGAGGTGCGCAGGATTAAACAGCACGACCGGTCGTCTCGTTGCCAGCTGAGACGGAATTATCTCCCGGGCAAAAATATTCGCGAGGCGTTTGAAGTCGAACATGAGACGAGGATCATGGGTATGTTTGAATGCGCCGCGTATGGACGATATCGATTCCGGTTCCCGTAGATTGGCCAGCCATGCCGGGTCCAGGGCCTCAAACAATCCTCTATCAGAGCCGTATGCCCTGGAATAGGAATCGTCCTGGTTTCCAAACTCCACGCGAATCGCATCAGCAATCCAGCCCGCAAATGCCTGGTCAGCTCTCTTGCCGTCGAACGATTGGCAGTCTGGAAGGGCACAAAGAATTACCAAAGCAGAAAAGGCACTCGCGATATCGTTGTCAGTGAAGGGAAGGTTACGCATCCCATTCCATGCGGCACGTGTCGAGGATGTGAAGAGTTGTTCATTCACATCGCTGGGCAGTCCCGTGAAACTCCATTCGACGGCCTCTGCCCTTATTTTTGGCTGCAAACTCAAGGCACTGTTGATCGAGTGGCGTATTTGATCGGCAGGGCCTTTTGCCACTACTGCCAGCTTTTTCGCTCGAGAAAGTTAGAAATTTTCTTGGCTCAAGTTGAGAGCAGGTAGGGCGCATTTTCTCAATTGCCAGGTAAGTTAGTGCGCTCTCTGGCTGTGCAGGTGTGAAGCACCAGCTATTTTTTACAAATCAATATTTTAGATTGCGTTTTAACGCGGGTAGTTGTGGTTTTGCAATTCGCGATCTGATGATGATTTTTCAGCAATTAGACCAGGGCAAAAACACAGCAGGCGACAGGTATGTTCTGCCTCCTAATGTCTGATACCCATTTGTCTTTACATAGCCAGGTGGAATAGGACACAGATCTCTATGGGTGTGATGGCGAGCCGGTCAACTTCTGTGATCCATTGAGAACCTTGTCGATGATTTAAGATCAACAAATGCTCGGCGAACGCGAGACTTTCAATCGGCTCTTCGCTCTCTGCGTTAGTCAAACTGGTTTCCCGAGCGCATCACGTCAGTGGTACTCATTGGTGCAGTAACTGCGCATGCATCGCTGCAGGTGCAGGGGATCAAACCCTTGGGCGATCCGTGATGGCACATTCTCATCACCGGTGCTGTTCAAAGCGGAAAACCCGAATTAACATGATGCCTTGTAACTAAATCGGCCTCGCAGGGACAGCACAATGATCAAGAATATTGTTCTGCGCAACGTTTCAAGCTACGACCCCAACGTAGACACGCCCATTGGCCCGTTGATTCGAGTCAACATCTTCTATGGACAGAATGGGACTGGCAAAACCACGATCAGCAATTTTCTGCAAAATCCGAGCTCATCGGATTACACGTCGTGCCGTATCGACCCTGTCGACGCCGAACGGGAAGTCCTGGTCTACAACCACACATTCATGGAGCAAAACTTTCACGCCAGTGTCCAGCCGGGTGTTTTCACCTTGAATGAAGGCAACATTGAGGCGGAAGCTGCGTTGAAGGCAGCAGAGGATGCGATCAAGGTCCTTAGCGATGAGCAGCAGACGGAAATTGCTGATGGGAAGGAATTGAAAGCGGCGCAGGAAACGCTTTCCGCTGCGCTTAAAGACCAGCTGTGGCTGCAAAAAAGACCGTATGACAGTGGCCCGCTAAGCTACTGCCTTAGCGGAATCAATACTAAGGATCGGTTACACGATAAACTCGTGCCGCTGAAGTTCAAGTCGACGGCCGATACTGCTGAATCATTGGCAGCAGAAGCCTCTGAGCTGCAGTCCGCCAGTGATACGGAGCTTGAGGGCATTGCTTCTTTCGCATTTCATGCAGGCGACATAGAAACCAAGCCTATTTTCCAAGAAGCCATTGCGGGCTCTGGCGACTCTTATCTGTCGGCTCTGATTCAGGAATTGGGCAACTCGGACTGGATCAAGCAATCCTTCAAGTTTGTCGACAAAAATGACGAACATTGCCCATTTTGCCAACAAGCGCTGCCGAATGACTTCTACGCGCAGCTTGAAAAGGTGTTCGATAAGACGTACGAGCTTCGCATCGCGGAGCTGGCAGCGCTGGAATCCCGCTATAAAAGCGGAGTTGATCAGCTGCTTCTTCAGCTTGATAAACCTCAATACCAGGGCAAGTCGTTTCTCGCGCACGTGGTCACTTTGAAATCTGCACTGCTGCAGAATATTCAGCGTATTGACGCCAAAATGGCTAGCCCTTCGGCCCCCGTGAGCCTCACGGAGACCGTCACATTGCTGGCCGATCTAAACGCTGCCGTCCAGGTCGAGCAGGACAAAATCGATGCTATTAACCTGAAGATCAGGGACAAGAAAACCCATCTCGATCAGATCAAGCAGCGTTTTTGGAACGTTCTGCGTGGCAGCTGCGATGCCATGATCGTTAAAGCGACCAAGGAGCATCGTGAATACGATGACAAATTGGCCGCAAAGCGAGATGCGGTGAGGCTGATACTGGGCCAAATCAAAACGCATCAGGAAACGATCGTCGAAAGCCGCGCCAAAATCACGAATATCGACCAGGCAATTGGGAATATCAACCGATGGCTCGGCGTGCTGGGTCTGAAGGGCTTTGAGCTACTGAGGGAGGAGGGTGAGGTTCCACAGTATCGACTACACCGACCTGACCAAAATGACGGCGTATTCAAGACACTGAGCGAAGGTGAGAAAACACTCATTTCGTTTTTGTATTTTTTGGAGGTTTGCAACGGCGACCTGGATGACAAAACCAGCAAGCTCAAAAGCAATCGGATTATCGTGATCGATGACCCCATCTCCAGCCTGTCCCACAACTACATCTACGACATTGCCTCGCTGATCAGACGACAGGTCTTGACCCCCAAAACGAGATTCAAACAAGTCATCATCCTCACGCATAACCTGTTTTTCTTTCACGAAATGATCAAGCTGATGCCGGCAGCCAAAAATGAGGAACCGCCTTTCGCATTGTTCCGGATCACCAAGTCGCAGTTCAGCTCGGTCACTACCATGCTGGAGAAAGAAGTGCAGAACGACTATCAATCGTTCTGGCAGGCCATCAAGGACGCCTTGGCCGGGCGCACATCTACCAACGTGATCCCGAACATGATGAGAAATATCCTGGAGTATTATTTCTCGTTTGTGCACCGTCAGGATTCACTTGGAGCGGCACTGGCGGACTTGGCTGATGAGAATCCGGAGTTCCGAGCGCTGTACCGGTACATCAGTCGCCAATCCCATTCGGATGCTGTCAACCTGACCGATTTCGGTGAAATTGATCCCGCGCAATACGTTGCGCGTTTCAGGGACGTGTTTGTGAAAACGAATTTCGAGTCGCATTTCGACAAAATGATGAATTAATTAGAAGCGCCATGAGCGCACTACGTGTTCAGCTCGCTGCGGTGATTTTTGGGGATCGATCGCACCCCACGCAACGAACCAACAGCCCGGAAGCGCAAACTCTCCGGACTTTTTTCGGCTAGGACTTCTTTGTTGTCAACCGTTTTTCACGGTTTCTTGGAGTTACGGGACGCCGCACAAACGGGCTCTGGTCAAGCTCAACAGCGCCTGATAGCATTGTGCCCGCAGCTACCACCGAAGGACTCTCCCTCTCGCCTACGCTCATTGGCTAGCTTTGCTCATGAAGTGCAAAGGCTGTCAGCGGCCCGCTGAGAACAGATGGAGAAAATGCCATGAAAGATGGAAAAGTTGTTCTGGTTCGCCAGTATGACCGTTTCCGGCTTGGGCAGTGGGAAACCGTGTGCCAGCACATGCGCTCCCTACCGCGCCGGTAAATGAGTACCTTTGTGGTAGCTGCACCTCCTCAACCTGCTAACACGTATTGATGTTTCCTGCTCGCATTCAGGAGACTTCAATCACCTATCCCTCCCCAACAGAAAAGCGGCTCATTTAGGTTGCTCACACCACTGGCTTTGTCAGATTGAATACGCTCTTTTTCCCTAATTCATAATATTCCTGACAAATCGATGCGAATTTGACAAGCAGCTCTGCCGGCATGTTCGTAGGAACGTACCCAATGAATTTTGGTGCGCCGCTGACTCCAGGGTATGTTTCAACATGATAAACCCTAAAGTAACCTTCTATTTCTTCTTCACCCTCAGTACCCAGCTGGATCATCCAGTCGCAGTGATCGCTCAATTTGTCGTTGTACTGCATGATGTATTCGAGTGATTTATAATTCATGACCATTTCCGTTTCTTGTTATGGGTTAATTATAAAAATGGAGAAAAGATAGCTGCAATAAGTTTTTTCAGACTATTTAATGGATTCTGGGATAAAGAGATTGCAGTCAGCGTAACTTCTGAGATGTCAAAATCGTTACGCAATCAAATAAGCCGCTCTCTGGTGTAACGAAATTCACGTGATCATTCACTCCCTTCAAGGGGGATTTTACGTTCTGATCGGTGCCTTTGAGGCTCTCGGATGCATTTAGCGCGACAGGGTGGGTGCCCTCGGTAAGACCCTGCCATGCACGCAGAACCGCGTAACTTCGCCATGGCCGCCAGCGTTCGGCGACTTGCGAGGCCGCCTTCGCATTGCTCACACCCAAGGCTTTTTGTAAGGCGACGTCTCCTGCTGGAAATACATCGGGCCATCGTAACGCGCGCATGGCATCGACTACAGCGGTTCGCAACCCATCAAGCTCTTCGAAACGGGCGCCATTCTGTTGCACCTGGCGGAAAAATTCGGCCGATTTATTCCACAGGATCCGGTTGGGCGCGCTCAGTGCCTGTCTTGGCTTTTCTGGCAAGTTGGCAGCACGCCTTATCTACCGGGAGGCCTGGCTCATTTCTACAAATACGCCCCGGTAAAAATTGAATATGCAATCAACCGCTATGCGATGGAGGTGAAACGGCAGCCCGATGTGTTGAATCAACGCCTTGAGGGACGAATCTTCATCCTTGGCGAAGACTACTCGATTGCGGACATTGCCATTTTTCCTTGGTACGGCGGGGTGTTTCTCGATTGGGGTTATGGCCTCGCTGAATTCCTAAACAGCTCCGAATACCCCAATGTCGAGCGCTGGGCCAAAATGATTGAGCAACGCCCTGCGGTGCAGCGTGGCATCCGAGTCAACCGCACCAGCGATGATGTGCCTGGGCCCATTCGAGAACGTCACTCCAAGGAAGACCTGGACTAAATGCTGCGAGCCGATAGGTCAAAGCTAAGCTATTTAAGGCTCTGAAAGCGTGCTTCGATGTGCGAACATCACATTGAACGTTACACGTCAGGCGCCGCTGATACAGGGCGCTCCCAGGGTGCTTGGCAGGAAGACCTCAATGGTGCAAGGAACAGCAATGATACTGGCGTCACCTATCTGGGTTGAAGAACAGGCCACTGAGGTGCTGGGTGAGCTTGGAGCCGAATCAATCGCGGTTTATCGTTTCCTCAGTGACCGTTTTGCTGTTGAAGAACCCGCGCAAGACAGGCTGTTTCAATTCGTATATCGGTCATTTTATAGGATGGACAGTGCAGGGCTGAGCGCCGAATTCAAGGAGCGTTATTTTGAGCTCATGAGCATCGCGAAATCGGCTGATACCGTCGATCTTCGTGAGATCGCAAGAGGACTGGGAGACTTTCCAAATCTCAAGGGTCAGTCCTCCCTCCAGTTTTCATTTGCCACCAAAATGGCGGCGACCGTCTGCCCCCACACACCGATCTACGATACTGAGGTTGCCTCGATCTTCGGCTTCCAAAGGCCGCCCCCCTACAAACCTTTTGAGGCCCGATTAGAGATGTATCTTCACTTCTATTCAGGTCTGCAGAAGTTTTATGATCAGATCATAGGGGAAGGCACATTCAAGCAAGTCAGAGCTCAGTTCCGATCGAAATTTCGAGACACTGAGGGATACGTTTCCGACCATAAGGCCCTCGATTTTATATTTTGGGCAGCAGGACGCTACAAACGGCGGCAAGCAGAGGTCTCCCATGACCTTGTAGCGGAATGAGCGCGCTACCTGCTGTTGTCACGAATCCTGGATTCACCCCACGAAGTTGTTCATTCAATCAACCCTGCCTCCATCTGGTTCTCTCGGAGCACCTCGGCACTTAGTGCACATTTGGACTAGGTGAGGCAGCGACGCCGTATGCTCGCGCGCACGTTCTTTCCAAGTTGCATAAGAGAGCAAAAATGCTGCTATTTGATCTACTCAAAATGTGGGAGCCCACGTTCACTCCCACAACCGCAAAGGTCCATCTTGCGAGGCACAACGGCGAGGAACATCCATTGGACGTGTTCCTTGAAGGCCGGTTTGATCGGTGGCAATCCTGGCAAGCCAATCAAAATTTCAAGAAAGAATTTGTGGTGTCGCTCATTCAGGCGGGACGCCCAAATAGCTGGCTTTTCGCAGGGCTTTTCCGAAAGATGAGCTGCACCAAGCACAGCACACCACGCAAGCATTACATCTACGAGCTGCAACGTATTGATGCGGCAGAGGAGTGGGTGGGCAGACTTTATCTCACCAGCACGTACAAGAAGCGACATTCGTACCCGCTGGGCACAACAATGGCCGCAGATCTCGTTGTGAGGGAATTACTACCTAAGCGTTTGAGTGTCGGCGACTTTCCCGGCTACAAAGCCGTGAACCTGACCAAGGAACACTTGGATATTGTGGTTCGCCACGACGAAAAAAGTTGGCGCGCGGCGCTCGCTAACGTGAAGGGTGTCTATCTGATCACTGACAGTGCCACAGGCAAACTTTATGTGGGCAAGGCCGATGGTGAGGAGGGTATCTGGGGGCGATGGCGAACCTACGCTGCGACCGGGCATGGCGGTAATGTTGCTCTGAAAAAGGAATTCGGCATCGAGGCATCGCCTGATCGTAAATACGATCTGCGATTTTCCATCCTGGAGATTGCCGATATTCATGCCATGAAAAGCGAAATTTCAGCGCGTGAAAGCCATTGGAAAGCAGTGCTGCTCACCAGGATTCACGGCTACAACCGAAATTAGCTGAGCGAGATATCAAACAACGCCTGTCAGTTCTGTTGACGCGATCGGCCTTTAGGCGCAGATCGCAGATCAAGCGCAGTATCCCATTCAAGAGCTAGTAATGGATCTACGAAAAAAACAATATTGTGACGATACCTGTTGCACCTGTGACAGCTCCAACCCAATGATAGATTTAAAGGCCAAGTTGTCCAGTGGTGAGTTGGTGAGGCCGGTAGGAATTGGTGACAGGTTTTATGGGACTTCGCTAATCGATCCTGCTGAGGCATTCAGCTCCGGTATCCCGCTCAAAGGCACCTGCATTGATCTTCTAAGGCACGCAAGCCGAGGACGGGGCACACGCTTTCGGGGCACCACGCCAACCTCGGTGGTGTCTCACCCCATGGGGCAAGACGCTATCTATTGGGCCGAAGCGGGTGGCTGGGTTTATGAGTTGGGTGAAATGATTGGCTGGGATCTGGAGCGCCTTTTGGAGGGGCGAGTTCCGACGATCAATGGTTATACGGGGACACCTTATCCCGGTGAACTCGAGTGCTCAGTCGATGCAAGAATATTGCCCTCGATGATTCGCAGGGGAGCCCGAGTGAAGAAGGGCAGACGGTTTTTGGAGTTGGAAGAATGGCAGAAGAACAAGAACTATCAGTTCAAGAGATAGCTGAGCTTCGAGATCGGTGGAAAACCGAAGCCGGTTTGCGCGTAACGAAGCAGCTTTTACTGGCTCTGCGTAATGGAGATGACAGTGGCCCAATCTGCTTTCGCAGCTGCCCAACGTTGGGGTTGCCGCTCCATATCCCGAAGCTTTGGACGACTTGCGAGGATTGGACTTGTGCAAGGAGCCCCTGGAACGGGTCTCGTTGACGCATTCTGATCTGAGCTTTGCCAGTTTTCATTTGTGCAGGTTGATGGGTGCAAGATTTCAGGGCTCTAAATTGAGCTGGGCGCATTTTTACCGGAGCAATCTGACGAACGCGGATTTACTTCAAGTGACAGCGGATCACGGACGTTTTGAAGATTGCTCACTCCGGGGCGCAATGATGATGACTAGCGATTTTCGTCACGGATCATTCAATCGCTCAGATTTGCGTGGCAGCGTACTCAACGGATGTGATTTCAGAGACTGCGATTTGGCAGACGTGAAACTTAAGGGGGCTGAGGCCTACAGCGTGAAAGTGCCCCCTTCATTCGATCTGGAGAGCCACCTGACAAATTCTATTGGCCCGAGTCAGCCTGAGCCACGGTGATCCTCAATGCGGCTCGTGCTTTCGCCCCCCCATGACACAGGTCATGGCGAGAGAATGACGAGCTTGGGTGAGCAAGAGGATCAGCTATTCAGGTCTTTAGTTCTAACAATCACGGCTCCGTCGCCTAGAGAACAATGACCATCAGGGAGGGAAGTGGTTCGATAGGTAAAACAGGGTGCTTTACAGTTGCAGAGTTCTGCTCCGTTCGAGCGACAAAGCCACAGGAAAAAACTTAATATTCAGAAGTGCCCGCAGCTCCCCCCAATCGGGCGATGCCCTGCTTGATATGTCCAGCATTTTCACCGATCTTTTCAAGCGCTCCTCGAGCGTTTTCACACGCCTCTGAAGACCCGCGCTGCTCCTCCAGGAGCACAAGCTCCATGAGTGCGGCTTCGATCGCAAGCTGGTTCTCGTACATTCTTGCCAGCACGTCAGGAAGGGAATATTGCTCAGCCATGACTCGACTCCGTTCGAATGGAGAACCAAGCATAGCAGTGCCGTTGCTGGCGACCTGGCGCGATTGCTGGAAATACTCAAATCCTGCGAGCCAACCTTAACTTACACGGTGCCAATGACGTCGAACCGTTGATTCCGCCATCCCCAACTCCCGCGCAATGTCAGCTTGCGAATAACCCTGATCTTTCAACGCTTGAACTTGCTCTCGTGCTAGCGCTGCTGCGGCAACGCGAGGATGCGGCTTTTCTTCGGGTTCCAGTGCAATGGTAATCCCGAGCAGCGATTGTGACTGAAGGTCTTCTTTTGCGAGCTCCAGGATATCGCCGGGAGTCAGTTCTTCATGCGCCGCACAAACCAGAGCCATCAGCGCAACAGGATGCAGCTGCAGTGCATTGCTCAGGTCGATGATTGCTTCAAGGCTGGGCGATGTCTTTCCACTTTCAATTTGGCTCACGTGCGATTGAGTGAGGCTTGCACTCAGATCCTGTTGCTTAAGACCGCGTCCTGTTCTCAGACGCTTCAGCGCCGCGGCGAATGCGATTCGCACAGACATTTTTCCGTTCCGTAAAAACAGAGTTGTATGCCGCGTTTGCTATGCGTCACTCAAATCTATATATTCATATGAGTGGCGGTCATGGCGCGTTTGTAGAATTCACAACACACGTCAATCCAGTTCCGCCCATGTGTGCGCTCTTTCAATTTAGAAGTAAATCGAAATCGGGACAGAGACGACGCTGAGTGCTTACCACTGCGTTGTGAGCGTGACTGTTGGCGTTTGAATCTGATGAGTGCGGGGAATTTCATGAAGCATCGAGAAAGGCGTTTTTTGACTCTGGTTCACTTCTCAGGTGCATCGCGACATGAGTGAAGAACAGCTGGCTCCATCTGTACCGGCCGCTGTTGCCGCGGCCATGGAAGTGGATTTCGGTATGCCAGTGACCGCCTATTTGCTGGCGGCTGTTGACAGCCCCCCGATACTCATGGGGACCGTGTATGGCGATACCACTGGCCGCTTCAGAGAAGGAGCGAGTATCAGAACATCGAGGATTCTGAAGGTGTTTTTCATCGACGGGTACTCGTTGTTTCGCACCGTCGGCGGGAGTCTTTACGTCGTGGTGAGCTGGATTGCGCCCGGCAGCAATATTTATATGAATCGCATTTATCACTGACTTTCCCGGGAATGGTGAGCGTGCCACGAAGAAAGCTCACTGGACCTTTCGAATTGCCATCGTAATGGGCATCGTGAAAACGGCTCCTTATCTGGCGATCACAGGGAGAAAGCAGGTTTGGGTAGCAATGAAAAAATCGAACGTTACTGACACCGAGTTACTTGGCGATTTGTTCTACGGGGCAGCACAGACAGTGGGAGGCTCAAGGCTCGCCGATGATGAGCTGATCAGCGTCGCCAGCGATACGTTCAAGGAAAGGCATTTTTGCGTCGTTCGACATTGGATGTTGCTGGATGTGCTGCCTCCGCCATCCATAGAGCAAGACATCAAAGCGCAGGGGCTTGAGACAACCATCCTGTTTGCCCCGTTGATGGTGTTCGATAACCAGAATAAGCATCGCCCTGGCGAAAGCGTGTTAAGTGGTTACCAACGGGGTCTTGATGGATGCATTTTTGAAAGCAAAGACACGCTGTACATCCTGGCCGGCCGTGGCGCGAGAAAGCACGTAAGTCTGCCTGCTGTTGCAGCGCTACACGAATATTTGTCAGGGCCCGTCAAGTAGTGCGGGATTGGAAAAAGCCTCCTGCTTAAGCGGAACGCCTTATTCGCGATTGGAGTGATTCGGTGGCGCTGATCGAGAAATTATTCTCCGCTGTTCAGGGGACTGTCAGCCCCCCAAAAGCCCGGCGGACTGATATTGATCAAGGCACAGTGAGGCTTCAGCAATTGGTCGAGACGTATGGAATCCATCACGCTTCAAATTCACTCCGATGGCTGTTGGCGCGATGCATTGGTGGTCAGCTTCGATTCAGCTAGAGAGAGCCTGCAAAGCCGATGCACCATCAACTACCTGCCCGAATACCTTGCGGATCAGTTCATTCAACTGGGTACGGTTAAGGCGCCGGCCGTCAGTGCGAACCTCCCACTGGAATGGGATATTTGGCGTGAATCTGCCCCAGCATTTCTGCGCGATATCATCCCGGCCGGTGCTGCACGTCGGCATTTGTTGTCGAGAGTGGCAGTACCACCAGGGATGTCGATTGATCTCTTTTTGCTGCAGCAATTCGCTGCTGCTCCCATTGGGCATATGCGTATAAAAAGTGCGGCTGGAGCGCTGTGTTCCGCACAAAAATTGACTGGTAGGTTTCACCGAGACGAGGTTGTTCAGGAAGGTATCAGCTTTCTCGACCAGGCCAGGGAGTCGGGAATGGCTATAAGCGGTGCTCTTGGGGCCGGCGGTGAAGCACCAAAGATGCTGCTGGTGGAGGATACGTCGGGTCAGCTTTATCCAGAGGGGGCGCTAGATGACGCAAATGTACGCCGCCATTGGTTTGTTAAATTCCCGCGTAACAGCGCCACTCAATTAGATCGCGACATCCTGCATAGCGAATACTGTTTTTACCGTGCGCTGAGCGAGCTAGGGATCGACACGATCGCCGCCGAGGGGCTGGCATACGAAGCAGCGAAGATACCTGGCATTTGGATGCAAAGATTTGACCGCAAGGTCTCTACGGAAGGAGTGGAGCGCATTGCAGTCGAGTCGATGTACTCATTATGCGGAGCCAAGGATCGAGGTGGTTTTTTGAATCATTTCGACGTCGTGGATCGGCTAGCGAAAACATGGACTGCTGCCGGCCAAGAGTCTGAAATACCGGACATGATTAGCGAATACTTGCGACGGGATTTGATCAATCAGATCGTCGGGAATACCGACAATCATGGTGGAAATCTCTCGATCCTTCGGGGCAAGGAGCGAGTGAGCTTTGCACCCATCTACGACCTTGCGCCCATGCTGATGGATATCGAGGGCATTGTGCGGATCACACGGTGGTCAACAAATATTGAACGATTAGGTTCGGTCGATTGGGCGGCTGTGTGCGCTCGCTTCGCGCATAGGGCAGATCCGGAATGGTTGTTCGATGGGCTACGAGCGGATGCTCGGTTGCTGCTGGCGTTGCCGGATTTGCTTCAGGGTCTAGGACTGCCCCAGGGAGTTTGGCGTTCGCCGATGATTCCGCTCAGGCGTCTCGAATATACATTTCGCCGGTGGAAGTTGATGTGATTGTTCCATTCAACAGCTGCTTTTTTGAATGTTAAGACAAGCTGTACATCCTGGCCGACCAAGGCTCGAGATCGCACGCATCCTGGCGGGCGATCAAGTCGTTGAAAGCCGCTAGCCAAAGCGGGTGCTGTGTACTGCGTGCGACGTTTGATCACCCTGAAATGGTACTTCGTAATGAAAGTTAGAATCTATTCCGATCTGCACCTCGAGTTTGCGTCGTTTGATCCCGGTCCAGCTGATGCCGACATCGTCATTCTTGCCGGTGATATTCACACCAAAGCACGTGGGGTGGATTGGGCCAATGACGTGTTCGATTGTCCTGTGCTTTACGTGTGCGGGAACCATGAGTTCTACAGAGGCCACCTGGAGCTCACCCTGATAAAAATGAAAGGAAGTGCTCGATCGCACGTTTATGTGCTGAACAATGAGGCATTCGTGTTCAATCAGACGCGTTTTTTGTGCGCCACCGCCTGGACTGACTTTTCACTCATGGGCGATGTGTTCGCTGCAAAAAAAGCGGCATTGGAATGCATGAATGACTATGCCGTCATTCGCACGGCGAGCAACTTCAGACGCCTCAGGCCTGATGATCTGGTGAGCGAATCAACGACGACGTACGCCTGGTTAACAGCGGAACTCAAAAAACCATTCGATGGGAAAACGGTGGTCATCACTCATCATGCTCCGACCCCGTCAGGGCTTTGCGAAAAGCTCGACAAGCCCCTGGAGGCGGCGTATGCGAATGACTGGCCTGAATTGGTGAGTCAGGCGGATGTGTGGGTGTATGGCCATACCCACGCCGCTGCTGACTTCATTGAAAATGGCTGCCGATTGATTTCGAACCCAAGAGGTTATCCGAATGAGCAAACAGGCTTCAGGGCTGACTTGGTCGTCGAGATTTGAAGGCTTAAGTGCCCAAGGTTCGAAGCAGAAGGCGCCTGAGCGATGGTAGATCTCATACCCATTAACCCAAGATTGTCTCTTACTGACAGAGAGGAGGGCGGCGAGCCGCCAGGTGTCGAGGTTTCTGTTTTACGCCGGTTTCTGGATTTTCTTGAACATGACATTGCGGTCAGCCCACACCGACTGGAAGTGTTATCCCCAGCGTTCATTTCTCGGATCGATTGGCTAGTCAAAGGTGTTGAGATAGACATCGATTCACCGCTGTCGTCTGATGATGATTGAACGCCTTGGTATTCGATATCGAGCAAGCAGCTACAGGCTATTGGATAGCCCCCTGAATCTGAACGTTAGGAGTCTCTGGAATGAGCAATGACCACCCTCTACCGAGCGAGCACGTCGAAGCACTGTTACAGGCGCTCGATCAAGACAGTGACGCATTACTCAAATTGGGCATGCAGGTTGTCGGCCCCAATGGCAGCCCGATGTTCCCACTTGACTGGATGGTGTTTGCGGCCATTAAAAGGAGCGTTAGTACAGCGAGTGCGGTCACTGCGATGGTCCGAGCATGGAACATGGTCTGTGCACGATCGTTGCTTCGAATGCATATTGACACTGCGCTACGATTCTCGGCAGCGTGGCTAGTCTCCGAACCGCACGCCTTTGCCACGAGCGTGTTAGAGGGCGTCCGCATCGATAAGTTGAAAGACAGAAATGGCAATAGACTCATGGACGCATACCTTGTTGAAACGCTTAAGGAAGACCACCCTTGGCTTCCTGATGTCTATGCGAACCTCTCTGGCTATGTTCATTTTTCTGGCTCACATATCAGCGATGCAATTTCTAACTTCGAGGAAGAAGACCGTACCATTGAATTCCATATGTCCGCGTCTGATTTGAAGTTTCCTGAGTTCAGTTGGGTGGAAATCTTGGATTGTTTCAGAGAAGCGACGTCCATTCTTTCTAGGTATATACAAGGCTATGCCCAGACGAAGAGGCTTGCTCCAGAGGAGTTGGAGGCGCTGCGGAGTAGTACCTAATTACTGATTGTGCTCGCTCACTTCAAGCGGGCAAGCCTAAGGGCAATATGTGAAAATTGACTCGAATGAGAAAATCACTGTGCACGATAGACGGCTATCTGCGAAAAGCATCCGGCCACGATTAGCCGAAATCGGCCAATCGTGACTGGCAACTCACACCCGCACAACATTCTACGTGGGATGTCACAAGAAGGTTAAGTAGCTTTCCTTATCATCTAGCCGATCATTAGGTTTGGGTTTTCTGCCTAGATATACAAATTGCATTGTGGCATTAAATTCGTTGGTTTCAGCCGTGTCGCCGCTGACGAAGCCTTTGCTCTTGAAAAGCTCCATAGCACTTTCGAAGTCATTATAAAGCAAGCCGTTTTTTGAAATAGTTAACGCAACCCTATCAATTCGATCCATGCAACAATCAAACATATTGGGTGCTTTGAACTTGTTTTCTAGCGCAAATGCTTGTCCATATTTATTTTTTATGTCTTCAATGTTTTGTTCAGTGAGGGTCGACATTGCAACTAATTCTTCTTTTCGCTCCATAATCCAAGCCTTTGCTTCGTGTTCATCGAAAGCCTTGAGAATAGCCAGCGTGTATTTATCTATTACATTAAGATTTTTCGGATCTAACTCGTATAGATTTTTTAGTGTTTTGTATCGAATAATCGGAGGTAAAATAGAGAACGAGGACAATATTTCTCCATTTTGCCCAAACCTATGTTTGGTAAAAAAATTCACAAACAAATAAGCATAAAGATCGAATAGGCAATCAAATATATTCGATACATCTTCATCTGTAATAGGTCCTAGCTCTTGAGTGTGAGTGCATTTATTGCCAAGAACTCTAATATTTTCAACTGCGTTTAATAATAATTCATTGTTATTGCTTATCGCTTTCAGAGCTGAGCTGACCTCACTTTTACCCAAGGTCATGCTTGCGTTAGGCTCTAGATCCAGAATTCTTCGCACGACAACTTCAGTGTATTGTCGCACTGTTGATATTATACCTCTGTTTGATCTGCCATCCAAATAAACAGCATCATTTAGTAGCTCTGTTATTAAGCTGTCATACGCCTGATTACCAAATTTTATCATATAGGGATCTCCTTCATAGTTGTGGGTCTGATTGTTGTTTCAAAACTGGATGTCAATAATTTCAATTGTTTGACTATTTACAACCATCGCATGATAGCAAAATGGCATCCATTATGTGTTTTGGGTCCAAGCTGGATAAGGAGGGGGCGCATCAAGGCTGCTAAAAACATAGCGGATAGCCGCCTGTCTGCGGGAAATCAGCACCCCAACCAGTAAAATTGGCCAGATGTGTAAAGCGCAACGCGTTCCATTTCTTGCTATTTCTTCACACGCATTGGATCGATTGCGCTAGCTGAAAATTACTCCCTCGGCTCAACGCTGCATATTGGTGCGGATAATAATTGATCAATTCTACCTGCTGTCACGGTCGGCTTTGGAACGCTTGCGGCCTTTTGCGGTGGACTGCGATCGGCGAAAAAGGCAGGCCGTAGACACGCTGCTAATGGCCTCGTAATCTGCGTGCGGGCGTTGTCACTTTTCTCATCTCATTGCCTCATGTTGGATTTCTGGCGCGACATTCCAATCATTCAGGGATCTACGTGGACAAGGGCCTTATACAACGCAAACGACGATAGCGTTAATCCGCTTAGGTCGCCTACTAATCGTTCGGTGTCCCAAAACAGCATGATTATCCAATGCACGGAATGTCGACAATACGTTGAGGCCGAAGAGACCGGCGGATACGGGCGCCACTTTGATGGCAAAGAACCTTCTTGCCGCTACACGCTGCTGTCATGCACGGCTTGTAGCTCTCCCATACTGGTACGACAGACAAATGTCGGAAACATGGCAGAAGGCGATAAATGGGATACCCCATTTGTGGTCTTCCCCCAAACCGATGTCAGAGTCAATCCAAATGCCCCCAAGGAGATCCGCGCCGCCTTCGAAGAAGCCTGCGCATGCTATCGGTCTCAAGCCTATACAGCGTCCGCAATCATGTGTCGCAAGACCATTGAAGGTGTATGCGCGGAGCATGGCGTTGTGGAGCGAAACCTCAGCCTCTCGCTGAAGAAGATGAAGGAGGTTGGACTCATCGACGAGCGTCTATTCGAATGGTCTGATGCGCTGCGAATTGTTGGCAATGAAGCTGCTCATGGCGTTGGCGTTTCCATCGCACAACCAGATGCCAGGGACACCATTGAGTTCACGAACGCAATCCTCGATTACATGTTCTCGTACAGGGATCGTTTTGAACAATTCAAGAAGCGGCGGGCCGCAGACGCCTAACCCCTCCATCGAGAGGACCCGTTGCGGCGGGTCGGATCTAGCTCATGCCAAACGCTAGCGTCTGTCGAGGACTTGCATCACCGCTTGCTGGTTTGAAGCTTTCCGCATGCCGCCGCAGCGTTTCGGCATCGTTACTGTTGAGATCGAACTCAATCATCTGACAGCTCTTGTTTATGTGCGTCCAAATGCGCCATTTCTCGCTCCTACAGCTGCAAGAACTTCAACCAATCGTGACCATAGGCTCCTTGTTCCGGGCGAGTTGAGCCTACGCTGGCCTGGGTAAAACGCTCCCGCCAGGGTTCAGGGATGTCCTGATCCCTGATCAGGAAAATCCGCTCACTCAGCGCTGTCCTGGGCGCTTGGTCACGCACCTGGGCGGCGCTCAACTGCCAGGCATCGCCGATCGGATAGGTCTCTTCGTCGGCCTCGATCGCGATCAGCAGATTGACCGGCGACTCGGCTGCCGGATCGCCGGGTTGCAGCGCCGCGATCAGCCACAGATTTTCACGTCGAGCTTGCTCACGCTCACGCAGAAATTGCGCGTCGTCGCCATTGTCACTCAGCTCAATCATCGCACCCTCCGACGGAGTACAAATGTACTCAATTTGGGTTTTCAGTGTTTAGGCTTGCCCGGTTTCAGGCTCCAGCCCGTATGGCCGCTGCTCACGAACTCGATGGAGTCGAGGATCTGCCGCTCCATCGAACCCAGCGTTGCGTCGAGAGTGGGGTGCTGGCCGGGAGCGCGCAGCGCTTTGACCAGGGCGAGCATTTCGACCCCGTATTCAAGGCTCATTTGAATATCGCAGTACACGCATTCATCGATGTCGATCGACATGTCCTAACTCCACTTCAAAGCGTTTGTTCCCAGTCTTGGAGCAAAACCGTTCGATGTCGGTCGAGGCGACGGAAACCAAGAATGCTTGTGGCACACCCGAAATCCCGGGCAGGTTTTTCAATGCAGCATGCCATAAGTGTCGGTCGATGCGTCCCGGGAGCATGGGTTAAAGCACCCAGTGTAGTGGGGATCTGTCAGACCTGTTTTGGTGGGCATTGAACATAAACGACGCTGTTCGCAGCCAGGCGTACGGTGCTTTCCAGTTCTGTCTGGATGAATTATTGCCAATTATGGCTGGGCGATAATTCCTGCCAGACCTGTCGTAATGTCGTTTCTAATGTGACATAATGTCACTTTGCGAATGACATATCTGGAGGCAACATGACCGACGAGGATGATTTTCCAAGTGCCGAACAGAACGCGGCGGTATTGGCTGAGATGCTGCGCGACGACCTGGCCGAATTGGGCTGGACACCCGCCGCGTTGATGGATCGGATGCGCTCGCTGGGCGACTATCGCTCGCCGGCGACGATTCTCAGAGGCATCAATCGCGCTTTGGAGGGCCAGATCAAACCCTCGGGCGAGCTGATCGCGTTGGTGCGGCAGATGGTGCGTTTCAAACGGCGCCTGCTGCGCACCTACGACCACGTGGTGTGGGCGCAGCTGGGCGACGGCTCGCACACCACACAAATCGAGGATTTCACCATCACGCTCGTGCCGCAGAGCAAGGGCCGGTGGTTGGTGACTTTGGTGCATCAGGACGGCTTCAGCCCCTCCTGGCCACGCTGGCAAGAGAGCCTGGAGGCGGCCAAACATATGGCCTTCATCACGTTGGATAACGGTCAGAATTGGTTGCTGGAGTACGCTGAAGCGCAGGCACGCGAGGCGGCACGTTCTTAACAGGGAGGCGGTGACATGGACACAGACGAGCTCGATGCTTGGGTACGCAACAGCCTTCAGTGCAGCCCTGGGCCAAGCGCGGACGAGGGGGTTGGTTGCCGACCGAAGATCCTGCGCTGTTGGCCAGCCTAATTCGGCAACACTTCTGATGACCTACTGATTGAATACGGGCTGATCTGCGACCGCTTTGGCGATGGCGGCTATGTGCGCCCAACTCAAGCGTGCAGCAGCTGCTGCAAGCTCTGCGTTGCCGGATGCCTGATGATGTTCAATGTCGTCTCGGTAAATACCTCGGTCAGGCCGCGCGCCTGATGGTAGGCATGCCCGACTACGATAACTACGTCGAACACATGCAAAGCAAACACCCCGACAAGCCGCTGATGGACTACGAGGCGTTCTTTCGGGAACGCCAGGAAGCCCGTTACGGCAGCAAAGCTGGACCGAAGTGTTGTTGATTCGCTGAATGGTCTATGAAATGTGATGTGGGAGCGCTGCAATGTCGCTTCCACATCCGTTTTGTACTCTTCGAGAGGGCGAAGAAAGCGCTTTTGATGCTCGGGAATCCAGGGATGAAATCTCGGGACCATGGGGTAAGGCCATATTTCAATACGCGCCGAGAGGTCGCATAGGGGGGAAGGCTTAGGTGGTCTCTGTACGAAAGTGCTCAACCAATGCCTCTCTTAGAGTTTCCAGCGCAGCCTGCAAACGTCGCTTTTCCCTCGGGTCATCATCCGCAGGCACATAACTTTCGCAATGCCTCAAAAGCGCTTCTGCGTCGTTTGTATTCAAATCAAGTTCAATCATGGAGTCCACCTGTCTTGTGTGCGGCAAGGTGCTCCATCTCTCGCACCCATAGCCGTAAAAAACGCCGCCAATCGCTCGCGTAGCTACCCTCCTGCAATCGGGTGGATCCTGCGCTCGCGGCTTCAAATCTCATCCGCCAAGGTTGCGGGATGTGTTGGTCCAACACGATGACGAAAGGGTAGCCATCGCTTCCTTGAAACGCTTTCTCTGGGACGAGTTCGCGCAACTGATCAATCGTCAACGAACACGCGTCGCCGATGGGGTTGTTCTGATCTTGGTGATCAATGTCGTTGAGGACAGCCAATAGCGGATTTGCCTCCTCTGAACCGGGGCGAAGACGCTCCAGCGTCCACAACGTTTCCCGACGAGCACGCTCGCGTTGCCAGAGGGCTTTTAGGTCAATATCCATGAGCATTCCTTACATCAATCAATCGTATGCCGAACTCAAAATGTCTAATTCGTCTGAGCGGTGGGGAAGGCGCAGAGGTGAATGATCAACGTCAATGGCTTTGACCGGCGAGCCTTAAGGTGATGAGTCCAAGGTCAACGCGGTCGATTGATTACCCAAACGAGGAAACCATCGCCAGTGCCACCTACCATCCATTCAAAATTAGCGCGCGTCAGGTGCAACATAACCAGGAGCAAGGATCGCGTTCTTGACGCCGTACAGTGCCAAGGGATCGGACAACCACAACCTGAAATTTGGCCCCCTGAGGCTGTGATCTGGTGAACAGTCCACACTCCATTTGCGTAGGGTGTAGCCCGCCGTGGCCGCCCGAAGTTTCAGCGACAGCACCCCATCAACCATTGCGTAATCCATGAGCGTGACTTCCGGTCGCGGTTGATCCGGGTGAGGGATAAGTGTCAGTTCAACGATTCTCGTCCACTGAATGTCTCGATCACTCGTCTCGTGAACAGCAACGGGATCATCGGGAAGAGGGCTCGCCTTGCGGATCCGGGTGAGGACGAAATCTCGGAACTCTTCCGACTTCCTGTCAAACCCACGTACATGCCAGCGAAGTCCATTGTCGATCAGAGAAAAAGGCACGATGACGCGCTGGCTGGAACTATTCAACGACTCGTAATCAATCTGCAGTGGGCATTTCTGATGAATCGCCTGGGTGACGCGAGCCAGGATATCGAGATTTGGCCACGACAGTTGATCAGGAAAGTCGACCGTGATCCCAGGTGTGGTGTTTCGGGGTTCCCCATCGCCGAGCCCTTTGGTAACCCAAATTAGCGCTTGTTCTGCGGTGGAATCGAACAGGCTCTCAAAGTCTTCACTGGCTTTGTAGATACGCGAACTCGCGTCATACACCAGGTTGTGCGAACTGAGTGTCTTGTACAGCGCGATGTCCCGGCTAGCAGCCGCTTCCTGAATTTCAAAGCGCTCGATTAAGTGCTGACGTTTGAGCTCACCTAGCATACGCAGTCTGAGATCTATGAAGGCGAGGCGGTCTCGTTGTGGCTGACTGAGGTGATCAAGCATGGTCGAACTTTTTGTGATGAAGGGGATTGTCATGTTACACGATCATCAATAGAATTCTGGCATTGCTATCAAAATGATGAGCATTAGGAATAATATTGATCTCGTTACTGAGCAGATTAGAATCCCATGCAAAACGAACAGCTGCCCGATGCATCCGATTCGCTGGGCGAGCCCAAGAGCGAGTTGATCGACTTATCGCCTCAGTTGCGAAATCAGCGATTGCTGGAACCAATGAACCAGCTCCATGCGACTCGTAATTTCCATCAAGACGAGGATGGGGAGCCTCTGTTTGATGGGCTGGACACCCACTACCTGTGCATGGCCACCCTCAATTTCATGATGGAGGGATCTGCTGTCGGCGCGGGGTACAGCATGGCGGATGTGCACACCTACACGAATTCACTGATCAGTCGGATCCGGCCAGAAAAATCCAGCTCAGCGTGTGCAAAGGCAGCCGATGTCGTGATTGGCTGTTTGAGCAATAAAGCGGAGAACTACAAAGAATTCGAATTCACCTACTTTCACGCGCCCACTCTGCAAACCCTCGTGTACCGCTTTCGCCTGGTGACTCTTGAGCCAGATCTTGATGATGTCTTTCGGTATCGGCCCTCACCAGAGGGTTATCTGCTTTTGATCGGCATGCTGAATGTGGACGTTGAAGATCAGCAGATTCTCATGGAAAAGATGATGCAGATCCTGATCGAAAGGGGGCGCTTTGAGCAGGCCGCGGAGTTCGCCAGGCGCGCCATGGTGCTTTCCATTGAGCATCGGCAACACATTCATGGGCAAATCACTCAGGCGATTCGCGCCCCAGGAACGGTGAGATGGAGTACGGACATCAAGCCTCAATTAGACGACTCCCGTCAGCACGTCAAAGCCCGCCAGGAGGAAGAGGGGCGGTTGCTTATGGCGATTCGCAACAAGATTGGTGAAGTCGAAAACATCAAGAGCAAGCAAGAGCTTTCAAGCCTGCATGACTTATTGTCGAAGGCCGGCACCGTAAGAGCCCGGCTGCAGCTTGAGGTTAGCAGCGCTGAAGGGCGTTTCATCGAGGCTCAGACAGCCGCGTTTCGAGCCCGAAAATCTTCCGGCATTCCTGATCTTGAGACACATCTTCTTCCGCAGGCAATGACCCGCCCTGGAGCGCAGTTGGCCCAGGCGGCCGAAGATCTCATTGTCAGTTTGTTCCCGGCCATGTTTCCCAAAACACCTGATTTATCGAACCTGCTCAGCATCCTGATGGAGCGACGTCAGTTAGCCAAAGACGCAGATGACGACGAGGATGACGACGAGTTCGAGCCGTTCCAGGTCTGGCCAGATCCTTTTCCAGATCAATTGGTCGTAAAAATTTCTCAATGGTTATCCGCAAAATTTGAAGAAAACCGCTCTTGGCGGATTGATCAACTGATAGAGGCGGGAACACAAGAAGGCTTTAGTGCGATTGAGCAGCAGTGCATTGCGTTTTGCCTTTATCGCAGCTTCCCCGACAGCGAATCAGAATTTGAAAACCACCATGCCGTGCTCGATGGTGAATATGAAACCCGGGTGGTCCGAGGCGACAACCTCAGATTCGACGTCAAGATAAAGGTCTAGGAGGTTCAATTGGATAACCAGAACAGCGCCGCTGCACGTCTGATTTATCGGGCACTCAATTTAAGTGCGACCCCGGCCAATGACGTGGAATATCGCGAGCTATTGGCTCGGTACCGCGCCAGCCCAGAACTGCAGCAGGTCCTCGCGGAAATTGCTGAAGGGATGGAATTGGTGGTGCTTGATGTCAGCGAGCGAGGCTTGATCATCGCCCCGACACGCAAAGAAAGCCGCTTCTCAATACGTCTTGTCGATCTTCGCAAAAACCTGTCTGAAGACCAGCGCGTGGCGCTGGCGCTGAGTTTCCTGGCCATCTGCGCGGTGTTTTATCCAACAACCGCTCTGATTGAAGATGACAGCCGGTTTCCGATGCCTGCGACGCTGGCCATGTTCAGGGACACCTTGACTGCTTTGTCTGGGCGCATGAACGCACTCGAAGACTCCGATGATTATTCCCGAGAGGAGCTGCGACCAGGCTGGAGCTACATTCACAGCCTGCCAGTTTCGATTCCTCAAGCCGATCGCGCGTCACCAAACTCGATTGAAGGATTGGTGCGCATGGCACTCAACTACCTGATTGATTACGGGTTGGTGAATAACGTGCGGGCTCAGGATGAGGGCGAAGCGGATGAATTTACCGCCACCCATCGACTGCGTATTCAGTTGCGTGAACGGACGTTACCGCGACTATTTGACTATGTGCGTTCCGGCGCAACGGCCTGAGGATTTTGTATGCAAAAAATCACCCGAATGCATGTTTGCCGCTACGGCACTGCCACTGCCTGGTACGACCAGACCTTGCTCGATTTTACTGTGCCGGAGACGCACGAGGCGGTCAACGCTATCGTCAATCTGGAGAATACCGGTGGCAAGACCTCACTGCTGTCGTACGTGTTCAGCATTTTCGAGCCACGCCGGGATCTGTTCATTCAGCACATGCAGAACCCTAACCACCAGTTCAGTGACTATTTCGCTAAAGACGGAAAACCATCTTTCATCATCATCGAGTGGTCGATGCCATCACGACTGCCTGGGGGCAAGGACTACAAACTGGTCATTGCCCAAGCCGTTGCGACACGAGATGTCATAGAGCGCGGTAATGACCTTGATCGGGTGTTTTTTGCGTTCGAGTCCCAGCACGGCATAACCTTTGAAGATATCCCGGCGCCCGGCATTAACCCGCTTGGCATGCCTGGTGTGAGCACGATGGCAGAGCTCAATCAGTGGTTAACCCAAATGTACAGGAAGTGCCCTGAAGATTTTTATCACACTCGCCATCAGCACGATTGGATCACGCACCTTGCCACCACACGGTTGCTGGATCTCGATCTTCTGGTCATGCAGCGACAGTTCAATGGACAAGAAGGCGGTCTGGAAAGCGGCTTTCTGACCTTCAAGGATGAGGAGGACCTGGTTCGTAAGCTCATGGCGCTGACAATGGACCCCGAGCGCGCTCAGACAGTGCGCAACACAGTGGTGAATGTGGCTGACAAATACCAGAACAAACCTCGCCTTGAAGCACGGCTTGTACAGCTGGCCAGAATCCTGTCGTCCATGAAACCCCTGGGGGAGTCTTCTAAAGCTTTTGAGCTTGCACGTGAAGCACGAACCGGGTTGTTGCGCCGCGCTTCGGGTCTGGCCGCTGCCATGGAGCTGGTTCGTTTGAGTGAAGAAAAGCAGGTCACCAATTTGGGTGAGCTGATCGGCACTCTCAACTCACGCATTGTGGAAAACCAGGCACTGCTGGCACATCAGAAAGCGTCCACGCTTTCCATGCAGGGATTGCAGTACACGCGTCGTGTGGAACGCACAGCAGCGGCATTTAAAGAAGCCACGGCTGGCAGGGACGCGGCTCAACTTCGTTTGAGGCATCTCAACGGTGCTATTTCGTACAAGAAGATTACCGCTGCTCATGAGCAGGTTCTCATTGAAGAACAGTCGTTGGCAGAAGAAGTTGAAGGCTTGCGCCCGATCAAGGAAGCACTCGAAAGGCAAGGGGCGTTGCTTCGTGGCGCTATCGATATTCTGCTGAAGCAGAACGACGACAAACGCCTGGCGGAGGAAAAAATTGAGCGGGAAGCTGATGAAGCTGTGACGCTAGCCAAGGCCCAGATTAAAACCTTGAGCTCATCCATCAGGACACTTCAGCAAGAGGAGGCGAAAGTCGAGGCCAGCATCATTAATGCCGAGACTGAACGTACCAGCTTACTGGACGATGGTGTGCTGGACGCGTTCGATCATGACGCCACTGCTGCGATCGAAAGAATCACTGCGATCATTGCTCAGGTGCAAAATCGCCTCGACACGTTGCGCGTTGAGCGAGCGAACCACCTACAACACGCTGACCGTCTTCGCAACCAGGCGACGCAGCACGGATTGCGAGCGCAAGCGGAGGCGCACATCCAGCAAAATCTGAACAGAGAAGTCGGTGATGCCAGAACTCTTCAAGAAGAACTTCAGCAAAATCGGTTGCTGTGTTCGGTGGTTGAAGCTGAGTTGTGTGACCCTGATTCCCTGACTCTGCTGGGCACCGTTAACGAGTTCATCCAATCCATGGACCGTGAAGTGCTGGAGCGGGACATTCGCCTGGCCAACCTGGAGCGCGCCAGACAATCGATCGAAGAATCCGAACTTGCAGGCCAGAGTGATGACGTCGATCAGGTTGTTCGACTACTTCGGTCCGCTGGCATTCATTCTGCGCGAGCAACCAATTCCTACATTGCCAACGTTGTACCCGATGCTGAAGAGGCCCGTCGGTTGGTCGTCTCTGACCCTGCCCGGTTTCTCGGCGTCTGCGTGGCTTCCGAAGAATGGGAGAAATCATGCAAGGTTGTTGCGGGTGCTGACTTACCCCTGAGTACCCCGGTGACTGTCGCACTTGCCACCCTCGACGGGACCGTTGCTGCATTCGACCGCGTCGTGATACCGGCAGAAGACGATTCTGCTTTTAACCTGGAGGCAGCAGCCACTGCCCTGATCGATTTCGAACGACGCATCGCTGAAATCAAAGGTGCGCGTGACGTACATATTCAGCGCCGTAACGACGCACGTGATGCTGCCACCAAACTCAAGGATTATCAGGAGCGTTTTGGCGCTGTGAAAATCTCTGAGCTTGAGCGAAGCATTCAAACTCACTACGAAGAGGAACAATCGTTCATAAATCTGCAAGCAGGATGCCTTGCAGAAGGCAGTGAAGAGCTAGAACGTGCGAGTGAACGTGAAAGATTGATTGAGCCAATCCCAAGTGAAATCTCCATCAAGACCGGTATGATCCAGCGCCTGCAACGCTATTCAGAACAGTATGAACAGCCACTTGTACAATGGATGCAGCAGTTGGCGACGGTGCAAGCGTCACTGAAAAAAACGGAGAAAGAAAGTGAAGGTCTTGAGCAACTGATCGAATCGAAGGCAAAGATCATCAGCCACTCCAAGCAATTGCAATTCGATCTTGCAGGGGCTGCCCAGCAGTTGGTGAATCGCAAGGACCGAACCGAAATTTTCGATCCCAGCTTCGATTATCGAGTAGCTCTTGAGTCCGGTTTCGATCTGCAGGCACTGATCAAGACCTACGACACCGACAAACTCGTTTTTGACACTGAGGAATCTCAGCGGTTGGGTGTTCGCCGAATAGCCCTTGGGCAACTGCGTGAAACCGAGGCCAGCTTACTCAAGGATTACAGGTCAGATTTTTCCGACTTGCACGAAGAAGCGGTGATCAACCTGCTCAGCCTCGATTTGGCGCATGAACGCACGGCTCAGATAACGCAGGTCGATTTGTGCGATCAGGCTTTTTTGTCCGCATCGAACGCACATGCAGTGGCCAGCAGCGAAAAAAAGAGCTTCTTCGACAAGGTTGATCCCCCTGAACCTTCCGACGATGCCTTATCACTGAATGATGATGAACTCGCAGATTACATCGGGGTGGTCCAGGAAAATATGGATCAGCTTGAGAAAAATCTGGATTCCGATCAGAACGAAGCCGAGAAAGCAACGCAGGGACGTGTTCGTGGCAAGAAGAACATCGAGGTGCTGAACAAGCACCAGAGGATGCTCATTTCTGCCGTTCCTCATGAGGCTGCCGCGCCTGAGCTTGTTGAACTTGAAGGTGACGGCGAAGCGCAAGTGATGGCAGTGCTCGACCACTACAAGCTGCAAAGTGTCGGTCTGGAGGATGCTCAAAAATTGGCTCATTCGCACTTCGATGAATTCATGGATGTGGTGAAATCGAAGGCCGTGCAGGACGTTGATCAAGGCCTTGCGCACGAGCTGTCGAGCAACTCATTTGAAACCACGTGTAGCGATTTTGCGCGACTGATGATGCTGATCGTTGAGCGTACGGACGCCTCACAGTCTGAGCTGAACGGCATGCTGCCCGATTTTGAGAATTGTGTGGGTGAAGTGCATCAGTTGGTGGAAGAGGGCATGAATGTCCTGAAGAAAGCGTGTGAAGTCATGGTGCCCAAGGGGGCCCCCTATGTCGGTGGCAAAGTCATCATGAAAATGCGCCATCCGATTACAGGTGTGTCGACGGAAACCGGGAAGACTGCCATACGGCATTACTTGAACGGGTTGATCGAAACTAAGGTCATTCCTGAGCAGGGCGCGGATCTGGTTGCGGCTGGCATGATCAACCTCTCTCCGCAGCGTGCGTTCGGCTTGCAATTATTGCAAATGGAACAGAATGCCGATCACCAGTACCAGGATGCCGGTCGGCTGAAAAAATCCGGTGGCCAAGGGGTGGTCATCGCCATGTTCATGTACCTGATGATGAGCCAGTTGCGACGTACCCATCAGGCCGTCACTAAACGCGGAGGCGGTTGTCCCCTCATTCTTGATAACCCGTTTGCCAAGGTACAGACTCGGGCTTTGATTGATGTCCAGATCATGCTGGCCGAGGCCATTGGCGTGCAGTTGATTTTCTTCACCGCCATGAAGGATGTAAACATTCTTGCCGGTTTTCAGCGGGTGATCCGTCTACGCAAGGAGGGCGTGAAAAGTGGCCGATCTCACATTCAAATGGCGACTGCAACCTTCAACACGGCGGTGCAAAGAGCAGGTACAAATTAATGAACATTGCTTTTTATGAAGCGCTGCGCGGTAGCCGTAAAAAGCGCATAGAGCTGCTGAAATTAAGGAGCCTCTGGATAGAACACCATCCAGAGCTCCAACAGCATCCCAATCGCGATAGGTTGCTCATGGAGGCCCTTAGGGTTGGCGATGAGCAAGGCATCCTGAGACTTCCTTCGCCCCGCAGTTTCGAGCGTATTGGCAATCCAGCCATGCCCATGTTTATTACCGTCATCGTTGAAACGATCTCGGTGTTGAAGCCTGACTGGACAGCCGTTTCCTGGATGCCGGAACTGGGGTTCTGGATGCAGCTGACGGAAAGCGAAAAGGTCACTGCCAAGGTCATCAACGAATGGCTCATCCGCCGCAAGGGGCGCTTTATGATGGTGCCGTTGCGCGAGCGATCGCTTGAGATGTTCGGGGATGAGAAATACCTTGATAGCCGGGTGCGATCCAATGCACTTTTTGGCGGCAGGCTCGCTCTGTCAGCGATTGGTGCCAGAAAGGTAGACCTTCCCTTGCCTTACCGACAGCAGCCTGGCAAACCTGGGCGGCCGGTGCTGGTCGTAGAGAACCATCACACGTTCTTCAGCCTTGGCGAATGGAACGACACCGCACATCGCTACGCGGCCGTCGTATATGGCGCGGGTAGCGCCATCACATCGACGGGAACCGCGCTGGATGAAGTCATCAGGGAGGTTGACGGTGACGGAGCGGAATACTTCGGAGATCTGGACCCCGAGGGTGTTTCAATCCCGCTGCGTTACAACTCGAAGCATAAGACCCAGCTGTACCCGGCGATCTGGCTCTACCGAAAGCTGCTGACGATCGGTCGCCACAGGCCGCTGCCCATCCTTTACGCAGGTGACAACCAGGCGGTTACTTCGTGGATACCTGAGCTCGCGCAGGAAATCCACGATGTGTGGAAAGAGGGCGACTGTTTGCCACAAGAGGGCGTGGGACTTGAGCAGCTCTTACCCCAGCCTCATGAACAAGGTTTAAGCAGGAGAGCTATCGATAATCTATCTGTAGCTGCTCAGTCGTAGATTAGCGATAAAGTGATAGCGGTGCTGACTGCGGACAATTGGCATTGGATATCGAAAGTTTCGCGCAGTAATCATTGATCTTTCCTGGTAATGCGGCAGCAGAGATGTATCCGACCTTCATGATAAGGGCGCATGGGTACAGGGCCTGGTATTACGGATTGGTTGATAGTGCATAACGGGTGACTTTGTGAGTGACAAAACAATCGGTAACGGGGCAATGCGTTATTTCATTAAATTTCGGAGCAATTATTTGGTTGAGCGCAAATCACATCTTGAGACCATGCTGATGACCCTCTACGGATTGTGGGGCCGATTAGTGAGGGGTAAGAAATACCTTTCGGGCGTCATTATGGCTGAGCAGATCATGATTAACAGATACTCTGACATCGTAAAAAAAGATGTCGATGCCAAAATTATTTCTAAAACCGATATAAAAAAATATAAGGCATCGCTAAAAGGCGCTAATGTGAAGTACAAACAGAGAAGCGATTTTCTCGTGATCATGGTTAGCATAATTTCACTGTTGGGACTGACTACATTCAGTGATAAGGCGCCATTTTATATGGACAAGCCCATTCCATTTTTTGCGACGCTGTTATTTTTGCTAATGGTAATAACGGTCGCCATCGAGCGAATTAATATGAATTCGGTTGTCGCGGAAAACGAGGAGCTCATTAATATTTTTGATTCGGCATTTTGAATTCGAGTAAGCTTCTATCACGGGGATGCTTGCAGTGAAGCACTTACTGCGCAGAAGACTCCATCCTACTGCCGTAATGAAGAGATAAAAAGAATGACTACCCAGTTGAGTGAAGAGGAGATGCGTCGGGCACTCTTCGGAACAACGGATCACACCTCAACGCCATCAAGCCGCCTTGATCCCGCCTCTGTACCCAAGGCAAACCCCGCACATAAGCCTCGAGCCTCTGCAAAAGCCATATCGTCGAAGCTTCGGGTTACCCTGCATGTGTCGAATGTATTTGAGGGCGATTATGAAATCGTCCACTACGACACCAGTACCCTCAGCAAGCTCGTCGCAGAAATGGACGCCAAAAAGACATTTAAGAAGAAGTACAAATACATCACGGTGGCGTCGGTCACCCCGATCTGATGCATCCGATTGCGCGTAGGTGAGCTATCTTCAGTTTTTTGGCGAATGGCCTGAAGTGCCTGGATCGCTTTAAAGGCAAAGCTCACCCCAATGGAGCGTGCCTTAGTGGCGTTGCCGCATAATTTCTTATCGGTGAGGGTGAACATTGGCGTACGCAAAAAACATAAGTTTGGAAGAGATTCGGGACGCGATAGCCGCCTCTCTTCACAGCGTTAAGGCCTACGACCTACCCGCGTTGTGCACCAAGCTTGGTCTTGAGTCTGGCACCGAGGAAGAGGCCTTTCGTAGCAAGCGGATGTACGTTCGCTCTCGATTACGAGATCACAACTTCAACGACCTGATCGCCGTGGCCAAAAATGTCATGGATGAAATCGGTGATGCAGACCTGCAGGATTTTGTCAGCGAGATAACGACTCCTGAGGATCATCGCATCTCTGATATCACCAGGCGTGCAATTCTCGGAGCCCTGGACTCGATCAACCCGCTTTTTGGCGAGATCTCACCTTTGGATGGACTTGAAGTGCTGCGTCCAAATTGGGGCATGTCCGGGCCTGAAGGCCAGTTCCTCAACACGCTTCACCGCGACGTGGAACAACATTTCGTTCGGAACAACGACTACGCAAACTCCACCGTACTCAAGCACTGTGGGGCAATGACGTGCTCACAACAGCGCTTCATCGACCTGATTGCCTACGTCCTTTCTCCCGAGTGTCGAACAGAACTCGAACAGCAGATCCTGGTGCCGGTGCTGAATGATCTGCTGGCGGCAGACGGTTTTGCATTGATGGTGGTCAAGGAGGTCTCACGCCGGGCTTTTTATGGCATTCGTCGCCTTTCTTCAGGGGTACAGGGGACCGCAAAGAACCTGATTTTTGCCTCGATTAACAGCAAACCAGACCTGTATTTCACGGATGCGATCAACAATGAAGTGGCTATCAGAAATCAGCACGACGCGCTGATCTATGACCGTTCATTGAGTAATAACGGCCTTCTTTGGAGCGAACTGGTGGGCTGGTGGGCTGACCGAGAAAATGTAGATGATCTAGAGAGTGCTCAGCGAAGCCTTTACAAGCGACTGAGAGACTCTGTGAGGCAAACGCGCTCTCCTGGCGAGGAAGTGATCTTTGACAGCTATTACCGGGAACTGGCGCCCCTGTTCAAACAACGATTGCCGGCTCTGATTCCTCAAGTTTACCTTCACTACGACCCTAAGACCTCACGCCAGCGAGGGGCAGGCAAGGTGCTGCTGCGAGAGAGGATGGATTTCTTGTTGCTCCTTGAGCATGGTGTACGGGTAGTCATTGAAATTGACGGCCAACATCATTATGCGGTCGATGGCAAACCTGCTCCAGCCAGGTACGCCGCAATGGTTGCCGAAGATCGTCGCATGAGGTTGATGAGATACGAGGTTTATCGCTTCGGTGGAGGCGAGTTTAACGACACGGTCCAGCGCGATGGGAGCGTTGAAATTGGAAATCAATCGCGAGCGTTAGCAGTTAGGTTCTTCAAGGCGCTTTTCGCTCAGCACGGCATCATTGAGGAAAATTGCTAAGACCTCAATCGGAGGATGGTGTGTGTGCTGGCAGAGTTGCCCTTGGACGGGTAGCCGCCGTTCCTTCGGGGTTATCTCTCACTCAACTGACAGAAAAAAAGCCTTGTTTTGGCACCTATATAGATAGGCAAAGGGCAGGTTGAACACCCGCCCTGGCAGGATCGCGATCTGATATCCCCGAGCGCTAAACCCGTCATGCTGCCTTTGTTTTGGCACGTTTGATTTTAGGACCTGATGACAGTTTGAGTAGACGTGACTTTGTCGACTCAAGGATGAGATCGGAAAGTTCCGGATCGTCGACAATTCGCGACATTGTGACTGCCCCAATCATGGATGAAAGCGTAAAAATTGCATCAGCCTTTGCCGACTCACGGTCTTTGAACCGGCTACGTTTAGCCATGAGTTCGATCAAACCCTCAAACCCCGATGACGCCGCGCGACGAGTATCTGCGTCTGCGCGCGCCAGCTCGCTACCCATGGCCACCAAAGGGCAACCGCCCAAACGATCGTCACGATAATCCGCGGAAAGAAAGTCTTGGATATACTGCGAGACCGTCTCATCACCGCCATCAACGGCGATTTCTGCGGCACCCACAAGCTCTTCCATACTCACAGCACAGGCTTCGGCAACGAGTTGCTCTTTCGACTCAAAATGGCGATAAAAACCGCCATGCGTCAGTCCTGCAGCGGCCATTATTTCTGACACACCGGTACCATTGATTCCGTTGCATTTGAACACTTGGGATGCGACGTTCACTATCCGCTTCCGTGTTTCTGCCGTCTCTGCTTTTGATTTCCTCATTTCAACAGTCTCTCCTATCAACCTGGCGATACTGCTCCGCGGGGCAGCAACCGACCATAATGTTTAAAGCTTATCAAATTAATCTAATCCACACATTTAAAACGGGCATTAGGTCTCATCTTGTCATCTATATGTGCTTTGTCTGATCTTCGATGACCAGCAAGACTGAGTGCCGATAGCGCATGCACAGCCATTCCAGACGATTCGGTGTTACCACCTCTGACTTGAATACCCATTGCCGGCAGCCTAAGCGCGACCTCTCCGGCATACCCCATGCCTAATCCGCTTTGCCAACTATGGCTTTTGCAACGATCTTCGTGGCATATAGCTATCGGTCAACAGGGAGGATGCCCGCGCAGAGTGCTGGGCAGTGAAACAACCGATTCCTGCCAGTATTCATTCGTTTTAGGGAGACGCGACGAAGTGTACCTCTCAGCACTGAAGATCCAGAATTTCCGACAATTCCAGGGCTTGAGTATCCAGTTCAACGAAGGTGTCACCGCGTTGGTTGGCGAGAATGATGCGGGCAAAACTGCCGTAATCGACGCCATACGTTATGTGCTGCAAACCGGAGATTCAGAGTACCTTCGGCTGCAACCTGAAGATTTTCATATTGCTGAAGACGGCACCCAATTGGAGTCGAATGATTCGATTGCGCATGCACTCTTGAATATTGCGTCGGCCTTGCATAATCAGCTGCCTTCAACCGCAGCGGTTGAAGCCTATGAATACCTGAAGTGGACGCCACCAATTTTGCTCGACGCCGATCCTGGCGAGTCCTGTGGTTCAATGATCAACACCTACGACTTCCAGGGTGAGTCAAACAGCGTGAGCATTCGACTGGCTTCGATACATGCCGAAAAGGGCAAGACTCACGCGGCCACGTTGATTCTCGAAACCTTCAACAGAACCCATTTTGTTGAGCGGCAAATCGCTTGGCTTGAAGGGAAGTCATCTGCTGCGAAGCTAAAGCAGACCACTTTAAAGAAGAACATGATGCTCATGTACGTGGTCATGACGAGACCCTCTCATATGCTGTGCCTGGCGATGCGGCAGAACACCTTAGGTGATCGGCCTGTCGGCAAAACGAGACGGCAGGTTCTGACGTCGTCCGGATGGTCAATCCTGGAGTTATGAATCAGGGCGCGTCTCTACCGATTTGGCTCGAGCAGAAGGTTAGGATGGCGCGCTTTCGGTCTCCATTTTTTGGTATCAGTTCATGATGATTGTGTATTGAGGGGTGTATGAGAAGGCGGAAAGAACAGTCGTTGGTTGATGCTTTTTTCAATTACTTGAACAGGGTGGCTGTCAACAATGGGCGGGTTGTAACCCGATGCTCGATGGATGGTCAGGACTCAATTCTTGGTGCAGATTACATTTTCACCAATAGCACGAGATTTGTTCTGGTTGAATTTAAGTATGAAAAAATCCACCTGAAGGACGAGTGCAAAAAAAATCGACGCCTGCATTTGTGCCAAGCGCTGGACACGGCAGAGCTGTGGCGCCAATTGAGCGTGGAATGCCATTTTGTCGCCTGGTCGGAAATGCATGAACGAAGGGTTTTGAACTTCAATCAGTATTATCCAGAAATCTGTAATCGTGAGATTTTTGGCATAGGCAGTGGGCTTCATTGGGACGCTCCAGACCGTGAAACACGGGTGAGGGCGGACTTGTTAGCCAACGCGTTCCTACAAGGGACGGTGGGTGCAGAGTTCAACGCTTTCGAGCGGTACACCAACTGGCTGCTTGAACTTGAAGGGCAAGAGGGTGGTGATATCGAGCTGTTGATCGATAACCCAGATAGCAATACGTTAGAATTTTTAGAATTCCAGTCGGTAGGAGGGCTGAAACAATGGTTGGATCACACATCGCTTGCCCCACCACCCCCTCGGTCTAAGCCGTCGAGAGGCTTTCGTCCATGATCTACCGATCAGGCCGTCGAGCTGCAGGTAGTGTGGTGTGTGCTCTAGGAGTCCGAAGGTGAGGGATTCAGCGGCTGGAAAACAGAGTGGGCGAGGAGGCGTTCGAGAACACCGCGATTGCTTAAAAACCATCGACAGTGGCGGTGTACAGCTTCCCGCTAGAACCCAGTCGGCACGCTTGCTTCAGCGGACGCAAACGTGCCCGAGCATGCTTCCATGTCGGCCTGGTATTCAACTGCATCATCATTCGTTTCAGGTGTGCGTGGCCATTTTTTTAGTCAACGGGGAGGGGTGGCCCTGTTACTCCCTTAAATTTTCCCTTTACACCGACGGGGTTACTCGTGCCAATCACAGCATTCTCAGCCTCACGCGAAATCGAACTGGATGTTACCCAACTGTTGGAAGAGCTGGCGCAGCGTACGCAACGACCAACTCCCGGCAAGTCCACACCCATTCCGGATGATTGGAAAACATTCATTTGGGATGATATTGAATGCCCCGCGTGTTTTTGCCGCGGCGCTGAGGTGGTGAGAGCCTCAAACTCCAAGGAGACAGGTCAGGCGATCCGCCAAGCCTATTTTCGCTTTCCAAAAAGCGGTGGTGCTGATGGCCATCACCCGTTTTGCGACTTTGCCGGCAATGTTCCCGTGGACCATGTACCCGAAAACCTGGTTCAGTTTTCGTCAGCCAAAGACGGTGTCTCCAAGGCAATCCGCGAACTAGTTTGTCGAGGGATTCAGCTAGGCGTTTTAGGGCAGCGAGACATTCGTGCGATGCGAGAGTGGTATTTCCAAAGGAAAGTGGCCTCGCGCCTTGTTGTAACCCTGGATCCTCGTGCTCCCAAATGGATCGAATCACTTCAACGAATGCGCGCGGGCCCTTGGAACAAAACTTCCGAAGACATCGTTTTGCGCAAGGCAATCATCGAGATTCCTGGCTTCGATCTAGTCGCTGCAGCGCGAGAAGCGGTAACGCGTCGACACCATGCCCTCCTGGACGCGCTTCTGGAAAAGCGTGTCTGGATGCATGGAACCGCGCCAAGAATTGAAAAGCTAGCGGTTGAATATCAAGGTAAGGCGGTCTTCGATCCGACCTCGTTGCAGCATGAATATCAACGTGCACAGGTCTTGGCGACGTTCATTTGCAGGAATTACGCTCCAGTAGCCTTGGCTACATCGAAAAGCGATGCAGGCGTATCCGTGAAGGGGGCTCGACCGCTCCTGGCATTCTCGTCGCTACTTTTATTTATTTCAGAATGGGATTTGAACCGGGCGAGCAACCTGTTTGCCAAAATTGCGTCTGATGTATCCGCTGTGGATTTGAGTTTAGGCAACGTCATCGGCCTGAACCCCTTCCACGATTTCGAGGCGTGGTCTGCGCTCAAACTTCTCCAAGGACTGATGCCATTCGACTCGGAAATATTTGATGCAAAGGCTGAGGTTGAACGCTGGGTAGGGGATACCAAAAGTGCATTCGGCGCCCTTAGCCAAAGCTCAAACTGACGCCGATTCTTCTCGTGCTGTTTGAACGATTTGGTTAAGCAAGACAAGCCCACGTGAATTTATTCCCGTCGGGCAACAGCCCATTTGCAGTCGAAACTGGACACAGGCGATGGGGTAAAAATGCACAGTGAACTCGAGTTTCAAGTCTGGCGATTGGTCCAACAATTATTCGATGCGCCGACATTCGAGCGGTTGATTCAAGAGGCAGTCGACAGCTACAAGAGAGCACCTGGCCTGGATCCTCTCGTGCGGCTGCATGCTTCGCATATAGGGCTACTGGGCGCTCAGATTTTACGAAAAGTGCTGCGTCATCACGACGTCGACGTGGGGCTCTCTGACAATTACGTCGAAATAAGATCTCGACTGAAAACGCACATTGCTTACCATCTGCAGTGGCACCTCATGAAAAGCGGTCATGCCATTGATGAAATGAAGGAGGATCACTTGAGTAAGGAGCTGGGTCTTTGATCACAACCGCTGGGGGCTGGGCGAGCATTGAGCGGTTTCCAGGCATGGCGTACGGCAGCATGGATGGCCCACTTGGATGGTCGATAAAAAGACCTGTTCAGACCAAGAAATCCCTACTGGATCTTGAGCAATGCGGTTTGACTACAAACGCCCATGCAGACAATATGGTCTTTTGGCATGGATGCGGATCATGATTATGTTTGAAAGCTACGGCCTGTGAAAAAGCTACAAATCAAGCGCAAAAACCATTACATCTGGGCTCACTATCTGAAGGGATGGTCAGTTAACAACCAAGATGTCTACCACCGGGCAAAAAAGGGTGTGATCGCCTCCAGCGTTAAAGGCCTTGGTCGAGAGATCGATTTCTACAAAATGTCCCCCCTTGAGACAGACGACATCCAGTTCCTCCAGCAGTGGATCTCGATTACAGACGAGCCAATTCGAAAACTTCACAATTCATTCTTAGAGAAGATGATTGCGTTTTCTTGCGTGTACAGGCTGCTGACGGGAGATGAACACCAGGCCGAGCGCGACATCCTAGTCCACAACACAATAGAGGACATTCATTCCACGGTGGAAGGAGACGTACGCCCCATCATTGACGCCCTTAGGGCGGGGGATCTGAGTATTCTCAATGACGAATCCGCGCTAAACAATTTTCATAGCTACATCGGCCACCAGTTTGCTCGTACCAAGCACAGCCGAAGTGCTTGGGAAGCCGCGGCTTCGTCCCTGAGTGTTGATTACCGCAGGCTCATGCAGAGGAACTGGTGGTTTCTCGGTGTTCTCGCTGGTGTGAATGTCGGGTACAGCATTGCTCGTTACTACTATCGGAAAAAAATCGTGTGGCTGGTGAATGACACCGATGTTCCTTTTCTGACCAGTGACAACCCCGTCATCAATGTCCATCCCACCGTGAGGGACAAAAAGCTTAGTGGTGAACCTCCATCCCACACGGACTTCTACTTCCCCATCTCCCCTAAACTTGCCTATATGGTCAATGATTCAGATACATATGGCGTTGGAATCGTGAAGGCCGATGTTGAACTGGTGAAAACGCTAAACAGCAACATGTTGATGCGATCCTCTGAAACCGTGTTCGGGAGCTCGAAGGAGATCATAAGAAACACTAAAATTTAATTTCTCTTCGCCTCAATCAACATTACGAGTGATCCAATTCAAAAGCAGCAATGCTAAAGTCACGAGCCGTTGATATTTAACGCACGATTGAATCGCCTTGAAGCTTCAATATCACACTCAAATCCGCATCTTTGCGGCCAGCCATTTTGCAGACTTGGATCAATGCCTACTCATTATTTTCAATATATCCCTCGACGAGATCGGGCGAAAGGCTTGGTGCCCCGGCTACGACGTTCCTCGAAGCGATTCAGGAAAGCCCTAATTACAGGAGATGAGAAGGCTCAGCAAGCAGCTTCCAAGGACGCCTGGAACGTCATGACGAAGCTATTTGAAATACTCCGCGGCGAACAGGATAACGGGCACCTCGATGCCTCCGTGATGCAGTTGCATACCGGTATTGTTGTGGAGAATATTTCTAGGGCGGACCAGGCAGGAATGTTGCTTCTGAGAAAGATTGACCGCACGCAGTCAACTAGTTTGAATCTGCGTAATGCGCTGAACAAACTCGCTCACTATAAAACGGCAAGCTTCCGAGTGGACGGGCGAAACGCGCACTACCTGTTGCTGGGTGGGCAGCGAAGGGGTGAGTATTGGGCGGCCGAAATACTGGTTTCAACGCTCTGTAAGAATGCAGCGGCAGCTATACAAGCCATAACCGACTAATTTTTCGCTTTTCATTGGCCGAGTGCGCGAAAAACACTCTGCGAAACGCAGGCAGGATATTTTCCTACCGAATAATCGATTCAGGCCAGAAGAGGGATCAGTTGAGACCCTCGTCTGGCCAAATCGCTTATCGTCTTTGCGGTACACAGCTCATACGGATTCGCCGTCGATTCGCACCGTAGCTTTTCCGGTGTGATCGTACGGAATACTCACCTCGACTACCTTCCCCGAACCAGTTGAGATTTTGATTACCAACCGGTGAGGAGGGGCCGCGAAGTCGTCCGTAAAGAGAGCGTGTACCGCCTCTTTACACGAGTCTCCCTTTGCTACGGGTCGATACTCTGATCCATCAACTGCTGGTAAAAACACATCGATGTTGGACATTCCACGCTCTTAATTGGAAAAGTTATGCAATCGATCACAGGACATAACAGCAGCCCCACCAGTTTTGAGCATACTAATTATATTTTTGACCGTAAACGCAAAGAGTTCAGGAACAGTTTTGGCCTGCAGAGCGTTGGTGTTCGTCAAAGTCGATCTGTTTCCCGCAGATCCTAACCGACGAAAAAATCAGAGCCCCGATGCAATACCACACTCTCAATGGTTTTGAGTTCTCGAGTTTTTGCGATCAATCAAGTGAGACAAGTCAGATGGCGGGATATTCGTCACTGTTGTCGGGCCAAGGGACAATATGGTCATCCGCGTATTGGGTTGCGGCATTCGTATAGCTTAAATTCGTCATCTATAAGCTCGCAACTGGATGTTACCCGTGACACTACGGAGGCTGATCCGGAGCGGGCCCGAGATGCGCGGCGCTTACACGTCCGAGTTCAGAGAGTGGGAGATGCCTGAGGTTGTAATAACGCCGACAACTTTGCAGACACCACTTGAAAAATGGATTACAAAAGCGCTATTTCGTCCCACGGCGTTCTCTCCATGAGCTCAATCAGTACGCAGCCCTCACGCATTCGACGCACCTTTGGCACCCTCTCTCAAGAAAAGGCCGCAGACATTGAAAACTTGATGCTACGCGAGCAGCTTGGTTTGGCTCCGAACATCGACTGGGATGAGCTGCTGAAATCCATGCGCGTACTGATTGTTTCTGAGGCCGGTGCGGGCAAAACGTTTGAATGTAAGACTCAGCGGCAACAGCTCTGGGATGGTGGTGAGCCGGCATTTTTTCTGGAGCTATCAGATCTAGCAGTGTCCTCGTTCGACGAACTCCTATCCTCCCAAGAGGAAACCCGATTCCATGCTTGGCAGACAAGCCAGTCGGACGTCGCGACATTTTTCTTGGATTCAATTGATGAGCTGAAGCTCACGTTTGGCTCATTCAGTCGAGCGATAAACAAGCTGAGCAAAAAACTGCAGGGGAATTTGGAAAGGGTACGCATCGTCATTACGACTCGGCCGATTCCCGTGGATCAGCATCTGATTCGTCAACATTTTCCGTACCAAGGCAGCCCCAAAGAGAGGGCTGCGCCTAGCGCCGAACGATTTGCTGAGATCGCATCCGGTCAGATGATGCAGGCCGAACCAACAGACGATAAGGATAGCGCAACGTCGTTTCTCCTAGTTCGCTTACATCCGCTTTCTGATGCGCAAATTCGAGAAATGGCTGCCACTCAGCACGTGACGGACATTGATGATTTTGTCGCCTCAATTCGCAATAAAAATGCTCAGGATTTTGCCAGGCGCCCGCAAGACCTGATCGAGCTCTGCGCCGACTGGCGAGCCTCCAAAAGCATCCGAACCCATCAGGAACAGGTTCTGCAGAATATTCAAGTGAAGCTAAAGGCACGCGTTGATCGAGCTGAGCCTGGTGAACTATCGCCTGCGCGTGCGCTGGAGGGCGCTAGCCGATTGGCCCTCGCTGCGATGCTGGCTCATAAGTTGACGATTCGTCACAACACGGAATCCGATTTGGAGGCCAATCCGCAGTCAATCGCATTAGAACCTGATCGCGTACTGAACGACTGGAGCGCCAAAGAAATCCAGACGCTTTTGGAACGCAGCATTTTTGGGTTTGCAAGCTACGGTCGTGTCCGGTTTCACCACCGGTCAGTGGTCGAGTACCTGGCGGCTCACCGTCTCGACAATCGCTTGTCCGCGGGCATGTCACTCAAAGCCGTCAAGCGTCTATTGTTCGCTGAGACATCGCACAACGTCAAAGTCATCAAACCATCCATGCGACCGATCGCAGCGTGGTTAGCGCGATTGAACCCCAGCATTTTCGAAGAAGTCCGAAACCGTGAACCCGAAGTTTTGCTCTCTGAAGGCGATCCAGAGTCCCTAAGCCCACGACAGCGAATCGAAGCGCTTCGAACGTTTGTCTCTCAATACGGCGACGGGGGCCGGCGCGGACTGAAGATACCGTCGCTGCAGGTTAGCCGTTTCGCTTCGCAAGATTTGTCGCCAACGGTCAGGGAGATGCTGGAGCGGGGGGTTAAAAATACGGAAGTTCGGCAGTTACTGCTTCAGCTCGTTGCGTACGCAGGTATGCATGAGTGCAGTGACCACGTGTTTGCGATCGCCATGGACCCGTCAGTTGAAGATGATGAACGCCTGGATGCGATCGATGCCCTCGTGCAGTTGGCTGATCCACGGCTATCAACGCTTGTACAAGAGATGCAGGAGCCTTCTGAGCGTTGGTCAGAGCGGCTCATTCGTGGCGCCATAAACGAGCTTTTCCCGGTCTATTTGGGGCCAGAAGCCCTGGTGCAATTGTTAGTTTCGCTTCCGGTGGCTCCGAAGCCGGAAAGCGGGCGAATGGGGTATTTAGCACGAGTCGTACGGGACACCAACCTCAGCGACGCTGAGCTCCAGCGATTGTTTGATTCGATCTCAGCAGTGCTTAATGAGAGCGTGTCCTGGACAGAAGACTGGCCGTACATCTGCGTATCTCGTCCCGATCTTGTACCGTTGCTCGCGATCACGGGGCGTCGGCTTTCTACTGCGGAACTGATTACTCAAGAGGTGGTGGAAGGCCTTGTTCTCTCCTTGGCGATATCCATAGCGTTTCATCTTAGCGGCGAACACTTCACAGCGATCCGAGAGGTATTCGCCAATGCCCCCTCGCAGGTCAGGGAATTCGTATTTTTATGCGAGGACAGCCTACGACAACGGCTTAAACCTGAAAACGATCCTCGATCGCGGTTATACGCATCGAGTTTTACGATAGACCTGAATCACGCACAGGATTCTGAATGGATTAATGCAGCCCTGGCTGACCGTCAGCACTCTCTCGACTTGCGTCAACTGATGCTGGAAGCGTCACTCACGCAGGTAGCTGACCGCTCTCGAGAATGGGCGAGCTACGTGGAGACATTGAGGCCTCTGGTCAGTGACGATCCGGCATTATTGTCGAAGATCGATGCAGCGCTGCAGCCAAGTCCCACGTCTGCGCAGATGGTGGAGTATGAGAGGCGTCATGCGCAGCGTAAACGTGAGGCTGAGCGCCGTGTCAGTGAAGAGATGCAGCACTGGGCGGACTTTTGGAACCGGCTGATCGACGACCCCGAAGGGGTGCTGGATTCTCCAATTGGCGAGCAGATGTTGGAAGCGTTGTGTGAAATCATGGAAAGGGCGCCTGGGCCGAATCAGACGGCTGGCTGGAACCGACGTTTTCTGGAGCAGCATTTTGGCCTTTCGGTAACCAATCATTTGCACGCAAGGATGCGTACGCTATGGCCGACACAATGCCCGACCTTACCCATGGATCGATCGCAGGACGAAATCAATGTTGTTCAAGTTCGTTGGCAACTGGGACTGACGGCGCTATGGGCGCAAGCCGAAGATCCGCTTTGGGCAACAAAAATCAGCGAAACACAGGCTCGGATAGCCGCACATTACATTCCATTGGAGTATTTGGGCTGTCCCGGATGGATAGAGCAGCTGGCAAAAGAGTTTCCTGATGTCGTTCAGAGTGTCCTTGGCCGGCAGTTGCGATGGGAGCTCGAAAAGGTTGTTGAGCAGGGTGATTATCTCAACGTATTAAACGTCATCAAAAATTCACCGCCATTCTTCGCACAGCTTTTCATTGTCGATTTGCAAAGCTGGTTGAGCGCTTTTATCGAGCCAACTCAGACTGACGACAGTGGCCCTGCAATCTGGGAGCGGCCAAAGTCGGTCTTGGCAATACTCATGGGCCAAAACGTCGAGGGTGACCGAGGCGTACTTCGCGATACGGTCCTGGAAAAGCTACGACTGGCCTCCAACCCAGCGTTCGTCCACCTGTGGTTATCTGCGCTTTTCGCCTTGGACCCCGAAGCGGCTACCCACGAATTGACACAACTTCTTCTACCAATAGTCCCGGCGCCGAAAGGCCCCGGAGTCGACTTTTTTTCCAGTGTGTTTGGAGGCCGATGGAACGGATGGCCTTTTGATCTGGGCTTCGAACGTTTCACGGTCAGCCAGCGGGTACGGCTCTTGCGACTCGCCTACCAGCATGTCCGTCCCAGCGACGATCTGCACAGGGAGGGCTCGTTCACGCCTACACCGCGAGACGATGCAGAGCAGGCGCGTAATACGCTCCTAAGTGCTGTGCTCGCGCTGATGGGGCCCGAAGCTTGGGTTGCCAAAATGGAGTTGGTTGCCGACCCGCTTTTTGCGCATTTCAGAGACAGACTCACCCTCTTGGCAAAACAAAAGGCAGCGGAGGAAATGGATAAGTCCGAGATGACGGAAGACGAAATTTCACGTCTGGACAACATTGGTGAGGCGCCTCCCAAGACGCGCGATGAAATGTTTGCCTTGATGCAGGACAGGTTGGACGATATTGATGACCTCTTGCTGCAGGATGCGTCGCCGCGTGAAGCTTGGGCGAATATCTCCCTCGAAAAACTCATGCGCAGGGAAATTGCGCGGCGGTTGAAGGACACTGCCAACGGGCTTTACACCATTGATCAAGAGGGCGCGACCGCCGACGAAAAGGAGACGGACATCCGAATGCGCTCAACGTCCGGCCAGGAGGCGACAATTGAATTAAAGGTAGGTGACCAAACCTGGTCTGGTGCAGATTTAAGAAGAACCTTGCGCGATCAGCTGTTGAACAAATACATGGCCGCCGACCGCTGCAAAACCGGTTGCCTGATGGTCACCGTGGCGTCTTCGCGTCGTCAATGGCAGCACCCCGACACACACGTCATGATGAACCTGGAGCGATTGAGAACCTTGCTGGAAGAAGAAGCCGGTCAACTTATGGAAGAGGCGGGTCATCAAGTGCGGATTCTTGTGAAAATACTGGATCTTCGCCCCCGGCTTGAAACAGAGTCGACCAAGGTGGTCAGTGGGTAGCCTCGCCTGATTGCTAGATTTTCTGGCGTAGCGTCTCAACGCGCGACACTGAGAGAGGCACAGGTCAAGCTGGCGAACGTTGTTAGCCTGACGTTTTTAGTGGATGACAATCAGAGGTAAGTAGGAGCAGAGATGGAATGCGCGTTCCATCCTATGAACATCTGCCAGCGGACCAAGCATTGAGGCATGAATGCTGCCAAAGCCAAACATCAGCCCGGAAAAAACGCCCGCACTGATCCTTTCATTACCAGGCACGCTCAGATTTTTTAACGCGCCAACTAGACAGGGTCGATGCTGGCGCTAACGATCCAAGCCATCTTCAATTTCAGAACGCAGTACGGGCGATCTCAACGACCTGAGGGCGACCGACGACTCTCCCAAAAACGGAATCTGCATAACCTATGGAAAGCATCAATCACACGGCCCGCCAAGACCGAGCCATTGAAGACTCTCAGGCCGATGCTCTGGAGCGCAAGCCTTTCGTCGCCAGTCTCGTGAGAACTCTGGTGCATACGGAGCTCGATGCTGACGGCAAGGTCACCACGCGAAGGGCGACAGGTTTCGTCGTTGGCCTCACGGGGGAGTGGGGGCTGGGTAAGTCCAGCGTGCTGAACATGCTAAACGAAGAGTTACGAACGATGGACGAAGTCGTCGTGGCGACGTTGAACCCCTGGCTATTCAAGGGGCGAGATGAACTCATGCAGGCGTACTTCAACAGCCTCAGGGATGCACTGGGCCAAAGTACAAGCGAGAAGGCGAGAACGCTTCAGGGACAGCTGGAGCGTTATAAAACCGCCATCGAGGTGACAGGGTCAACCGCCGCGGGGATCGTCGACCTCTTCATTGGAGGAGGGGTCGCCACAGTTTTCTGGAAGAGATGGATTGCCCAAGGATTGAAGAGCCTTTTGAAACCAAAGGATCTTTCAGCAAATCAAGAGCGAAAAATCTTGGAGAAGAAGCTCGCGCAGGAAAATGTGGCCGTGGTTGTCTTGATTGACGAGCTTGACCGCGTAGAGGATGACGAGGTGCGTGCGGTGGCCCAACTCGTCAAAGCAGTGGGAGATATCAAGGGTATTTCCTACTTGGTGGCTTACGATCCAGAGCGCGTGACTCAAGCGCTAGGAAGGGGAGACAGTGCAGAGGATAGGCGACGGACAGGGGAAAGCTATTTGGAGAAAATCATCCAATTTTCCATTCCGCTGCGACCTCTATTCAGTGACGATGCAAGATCATTACTGCAAGTATCGTTGCGCAACAATGGAGTTGCCCTGCCAGTAGCCACTGCGCAGCACCAGACCGAAATATTCGATGAGCTGCTTCGTGTCGTTCGCACGCCGCGGGAAATTAAGCGGTTGATTGGCGCGTTCTCGGTGCTGGAGGAAATGCTGCGTGACGAAATCTGCCCCTACGATCTTCTCGGATACTGCTGGCTGGTGGCGAAGTCTCCAGGCTTGCGCCAGCTGATCGCAGACAACGTGCAGGAATTAGTCGATGATCCTGGTCTTGAGGAGTTTAGCCGGCGAATGGCCTATCGCAGAGAAACCGATGACTCTGCGGAGACGTTAGTCGGAATTCTAGGCAACGTTGCCAGCGCTCATCTGGCAATCATTTCTCTCATGTTTCCGCGCTTTCAAGCTGATCGTCAGCTGTCCGAAGGTCATTCAGATGGCAACAGAATTGCTAAACGTAGAAATCTTATCCGGTTGCTCTACCTCGGCAACCCTCCCGGGACGTTGTCCAGGAAGGATATAGAGGCGCTTTGGTCGCTTGAAGACCCCGCCACTTTGGCCCATGAGCTGCGTCAGCTCATCGAAGGAGACCGGATCGACGATTTACTGGATCGAATCGAAGATCTATTGCCCGCGCTGCCACGTTCCGGCGACTGCAATTTTTGGGTGGCCATGTCTCACGCGCTAACCCGCACTCATGACTGGATCACAGACCAAGACTCAACGGGAAGGTTGGTTGATGATTCGAGCACATTGCTTTGGCGACTGGCGCGAGCAGTGCCAGATGGCCGTCGTCACGTTAGAGCAGTCGTCGAGGCGCTGATACAGGCAGGGGATTTGTTGATCGCCCCCTGGATCCTCCGCAAGCACTTGTTTGCCCACGGGCTGACGCCATACCCTGTGCAAAGCAATAACGATGAGATCTACAACCAGAGTGAGACTGTCGCTCTTCAGCAACGGGAAATTCCCCGCTACCGCGCGGCAGTGGTTGATGGAACTGTTTTGCGACGATTACCGGATACCGAGACGTTTTATTGCCTGATTAACAGCAGGCAGTGGGATGAAACCCTGAGGTCAAGTCTGACTTCCCAGCTGAATAGTTGGGAAGCGGTCAGTACCTTTGCCGCCCTGATCACTCCTCCAGGCGTAAGAACGTCTCGCAGCAATCTTGACGAGATGCTGGACTTAGAGATTTTTTCACCTGTGATTGCAACTCTGCTCAATGAAAATAGAACGGCTGAAATTGAATGGCTCAGGACCTCGGTCCGTCGTCTCGCGGCGATGATGGAGGGACGTGACCCAGATCATGGGTCATTCGAAGATGCCAATCAGGAACATGCCGATACTTGAGGGCGATAGAGGGAGCCTGGATGATCTTTCGTGGGCGACAATTTATAAAAAAATAGGCAAGGAGCTGACATATGCCACAAGTTGCAAGTCACGGGGATGCGCGCGTTGCGGTGCTGGTCGATTGCGATAACGTGTCGCCGGAAGTGCTGGAGCACGCGCTGAAGGTTGTAGCCCAGTTCGGACGGATTGTCCTGCGTCGCGGATATGGCAATCACGGAACACTCGCCAACAAATGGCAGGAGGCGTTGGTCAGGCTTGCATTTACTCCCTGCCTTCAATACCAGTACGCTTCCGGGAAAAACACGTCAGATATCGCACTCGCTTTGGACGCGCTGGAAGCGCTGTTCGATCATCGTGCGGACATGTTTTGCCTGGTCACCAGCGATTCTGATTTCGCCTATCTGTGCCGCAAGCTTCGAGAGCGGGGCGCGGCTGTGTGCATCGTCGGCGAAGCCAAAACTCCTGACGCATTGCGCAACGCCAGTGATCAATTTTTCGAATGGCGCAAGGTCCAAGATCCAATACTGACAGATGCGCTGACTGCCAAGGACATTCCAGACCAACGCAATCTCAAGAAAGATACTGATCAGGCTACCAAACCCAAACTTCGTCGACCACGTTTTATGGTGGAAGCGGTGTCGTTACTCGCCGGGGGCACCAACGAGGGTAGGGTAACGGTCAGTGGGTTAGGTTCGTACCTCAAACGGACAGACCCGGCGTTCTCTCCCACAGAATATGGGCACTCAGGCTTGCTGGACATGCTCAAAACATACGACCTGCTGGAAACACAAAAAGAGTCTGGCGGCCACTGGACGGTGGGCTTGGCGGCGATACCTCTCACGGCAGACGAAACAGCAGGTAGTGCGAAATGAATAAAGAGCTGGTCTGGGCAATCACAATGCCGAGATGAACATTCCAGCTTCGACAACAAAACGAGTTAATGAAAAAGCGCCAGCAGCGATAAGCAGCGTTACGCTTTTCATATCACCACGGAGTGGAATACCTTGAATAGATCGCGCCAGCTGCAATTTTTGGTGATGGTTATTGGCTCCTGGCTGATTACCGCTTGCAGTGATTCTCAAGGCGAACTTGAGAAAAAAGTGGTGTTTCACGAAGCCTTATTTCCTGGCATAGGCGATGTAAAAACGTTGAGGGTGTCAGATCTGTCTGCTACGAAGCCCAAAACCTTTGAGGGTGTGTGTGGCACCGCATTCTACGATTTGGAGAATGGCCGCCGGCAACTGCCCAGCCGATTCATTTTGTACGTGTCACCTATCAAAACAGTGGTGATGGAAGACGACTATATGATCGGGCACCAGCCGACTTTCGCTTCAAATTGGACGAAGCTCTGCGCAGGATGATGCGCTGGTTTCACAAAACACCAGATTACGTTTGAAGGCTCTCGCGTCAGCAAAAACGAAGCATTTTTTGTACTGGGTTGAGGTCTTTGCATGAAGCTTTCGACCTCAAATGCCTGGCTCTCTGGATTACTCGAGCAAATAGCCAGGTAACAAACCGAGCTTTTTCGCTCTCATACGAGCCAAAGCGCACCCGCGGCATGGGTGCGCCGGCCAGATCGGCGACAGAGACCAGAGCACCCAAAATAGCCTCAATTTCGACGGGTTTGTGCCCTTCGACGTCTTGCAGCATCGATGTCTTGACCGTTCCGAGCTTGCGAGTAATGGCAATGCGTTGCCGTGAATCAATCTCGGGGGAGACATTTAATCGATGTCCAAGCTCCAACACCTCATTCATCATTTCGATGAACAAATCGCTGAGCAGTAGGTCATCGATCAACTCATCAGTCGAGCTGCCGACCAGGAGACTGACTGGATTGAAACACGCATTTCCAAGCAGTTTTAACCATATTTCCTCGCGTATGCTCTCGCAGATGTGGGCATCAAAACCCGAGTGGTGAAACATATTCGTGATGTCTGAAAGTCGGAGGCTGCGATCGAAGGGGGAAGCGAGGCTTTTTTAAAGCACTTGGAAAATTTCTTGCTGTATGAATACCACGAGGACTGTCCTGGTGGATGTCCTCTGGTGGCGATCGGCAGCGAGTTGGCACGTGCAGATATGGACACGCGCCGGGCAGTTTCACAGGGGTTTCAAGAGCTAATCGACGTGATTGCTACACAAATTCACCCAGAAGGCGGGGACACGGCGAGAGACAATGCAACCTTCACCCTGTCGTCGATGATCGGCGCTGTCACCATGTCACGAATAATCGACGAACCAGGATTTTCGCTTCAGGTTCTGGACGTGGCAAAAAAGCATCTGGAGACGCTTTATAGCGAGGTACAGGCAAAACTTCCGGCAAGAAACACTGAGGAAATGGTTGAGTAACAGCTTGAGAATGGAGGCCTTGTTCTCCTGAGCTGGAAAGGCATCTATAGACTGATGCTTGGATTAGGCATCGAGCCAACGTTGGACGTGTAAATTGCATCATTTTTGATGATTGAAAAAAAACCTGCATTCCCTTGCACAATGCGTTTTGGATTGCGCAGGGTGAGTCATTTTGTCCTACGCTATCGATTTGCCAGTATGGGGAGGGATAGTCATGTCCATGACGTTCTACTTGGATGAAAGTGGCCACAGTGGAGATGCGGTCAACAGCGGTGAAGGGTTTGATTTCAAAGGCCAGCCTTTTTTCTCGTTGGCGGCAGTAGGATTGAGTGATGAAGAGGCGGTGGCGACACGCATCGGCGAATTGCGTGAGCAGCACAGAATCCCAGCCGGCGAGTTGAAGTCGAAGTCGCTCAATAGCAAGCCCAAGTTTGTCGCTCAGGTGATCGATTACCTTCAGTCCATTGAGGCTCCGATCTTCGTGGAGGTCGTGGACAAGCGATATTTTATTTGTGTGCATATCACAGGGTTTCATCTGCTCGCTCCATGCATGGGGTTCGCGGAGGGACCACCAATGGCTTTCCTCAGAAACGCCCTGGCGGATTTTTTGAACGCGGTGGTCAGCAATGAAATCCTCGATACATTTGTAGAGGCATGCCTTAACCCTTCAGAAGCGTTGGTCATGCGATCCTTCGACCTGCTTGAAGCGCTGGGAAAAAATCTCCTTAGTAATCCAAGCAGCCGAGATATGGCTCAAGGGTTATGCATGACGGTAACGGGCGCCCGCTCTGAGCTATTGGCGCTTAAGACAGCAGATTCGAATGCCTACCTTCGGTTTTTACCGTCACCAGATCTCAACAAACGAAGCAAGCGCGTCTGGATGCTTCCCAATTTGACGTCGTTCACCAACATCTACGCACGGCTGAATCTTTATTTCGGACAGAAACTCCAGGGGATCCACATCGTCCATGATCAGCAGCTGGAGCTCGACGAGATCCTGCAGTCGAGCAAATTGGCTGCCGAGCAAATCGACCACCATGGCGAGCGGCCTTACACACCACGCTCCAATTTTGCGTTCAAAGAGAAGGCAACATTTTCCTTTGCTCAATCGCATGAGGGGATTGGATTGCAGATGGCCGATGTCGTTGCGGGAGCCGTGATGCGCTATTTCAGAGACGGCCGACAAGCATTGCATGCAGATCTCGCTCTGGCCGTTGAAAATTTGATCGACGCATCTGATGGCCGGACTGGATACGGTATCAACCAGGTTGTTGCCACTGTTGACGTTCGAAACGCCTAGGTGGCTTGCATGCTTACTGTTGCCTGTTTTCGTTAGCGACAGTAGGCCTGAACGGTGAAGTGGCTGAAACGATACGTATCTCAGATTCGCGTGAACTCAGCCAGAAACTCAGCCAGAAACTCAGCGGCGGGTACTCACATCGCTAGCATGCTACTGAAGGAGTGTGTTATGCCAAAGAACGAAAAATCGAAAAAGCACGGGACTGGTAGGGCTAGAAGCAAGGACGAGGCTCAGACAAACGAAACCCCCATCCACTCACCGGGCGGCAAGCTACTTGCTAAGACGTTTGTATTGCCGATGCAAGCGATTGCAGCATCACCTGTTTACTCCATCGCAGATCGAATGTGTCTACTCGACCAGTTGTCGATCGCTCTTGATAGTTTCTATGTTCATCTCAACCGTAAGAAGGCGATCTATGGTTTTGATCCCGTTCGGGCGCTGGGTCTATTACGGATGCAGATTGAGGCGCTATCGGACTCAGAATTCCACGAAAACATTGTCGTGATTCTCGCGCGGATTAGAGATCGGCACATCGTGTTCTACGGACGGGCACCATATGGGGTCTCAGCCGTCCTGCCGTTCACCATCGAAAAGTGCTGGGATAGGGGGACAGAGATCTATGTTGTCACCAAGGTTGATTCGAGTGCAACGTTCAAACTACTCCAGCCAGGGGCTCGCGTCAGCCACTGGAACGCTATCCCCATCGACCGCTACATCCGTCTAATCGCCAATTTCTTCGACGGCGGAAACGAGGCTGCATCGCTTGCGCGGAGCCTTGCCTTCCTTACATTCCGCCCGCTCACGAGGTTCGGACCACCACTTGAGGAATGGGTCGACCTTAGCTTTTCTCTGAACGGTGCCGAATCTAACGAGCGCTTCAACTGGATCGGGCTCGATGCTATCGCCGCACCGAACTACTCAGGTCTGGGCCGCAATGTCACCGGCTTTGGTGGAGACCTTTTACTGATGGATCTTCAGAACGCGCGGCGAGTACTAACCGCCCCTCAATCTTTTGATCCAGCGGCACCTGTCCAGACTGCTCTGCCAGGTGTCCCCGTTATTCAGGGCAGCGCCGCGAACGGTGTAATTGAATATGGCACCGTCACAACGAGCGACGGCACCTTCGCCTATGTGCGCTTCTGGTCGTTCAATGCGAGCAACGTCGACGATCTCGTAAATGCGCTGGCACCAATCCTTGCGACTCTGCCGCAGAATGGCCTCTTATTCGATATCCGCGGCAACACCGGCGGCTACATAGCTGCGGGTGAACGCGTTCTACAGCTCTTCAGTCCTCAGCCTATCGTGCCGACACGGTTCCAATTCCGCGTTACCGATTTGACTCGCGCGATGGTCGAAGCGAGCGATGCGTTTATCAGGTGGCGCCCCTCCTTCGTGGAGGCGTTCAAGACTGGAGAGGCCTACACGCGGGGCATCCAAATGGAAGGAGACGACATCGACTACAACAAGGTAGGCCGCAAATATGCCGGTCCTGTGATTCTAATCAGCGATGCCCTAGCGTTCAGCACCGCAGACATGTTTGCAGCCGGCTTCATCGACAATGAAATCGGCAGGGTAATCTGCACCGATGACAACATGGCGGCGGCCGGAGGAAACGTTTGGGACTGGAGTGCCGTGCGCATCTATAGTCCTGATTTTCGCCTCGACGCAAAGCTGAAGGCCGACTTCTCTGCTGGGAAACTATCTGCACAGATCGTCGACGCCTTCAACGCTGCCGGCACGTCCTTGTCAAAAATGGCAACACTGTCGCCCGGGCAAGTGGACGATGGTGACACTGCGTGGGTGATTCAAGATGGAACGCTTACTCATGTCGTGCGCGACCAGCCGTGGATGAGCGACCATCTCGAAGTGTATCTCTCACGCAGCCCTTCAGGCCTTGCAAACCTACCGAACGGCGTCAACTTTCGCCTGACAATGAGACGCGCGCTGCGCACAAGGGCTAGTGAGGGACGCGTGCTTGAGGACGTTGGGATCGTGCCAGATATCCTTTATCACATGACCATCCGTGATGTGGTTGAGCATAACCAGGATCTATTTGAACGCGCTGGCAAAGAGCTGAGCGGCGGAGGGCCAGCACAACACACAGCCCGGTGACGCCTCGCCCATCGAATGACCGCCTGTCGAGATGGTGTGTGATGGCGTATACGATCAGCCGAACATGAACCTCGACTAATAGACCATCGCCGCTGCATTTTCTCGGCTAAGTACGCCATTACCACCAACTGTCTACGGAGGATCCGATAATGTTCGAAATGCCTAGGCATCTTGCAGGCTTTCGACGCCCTGGGTGTTCAGCGATGGGCGCTAATTTTCCAGAGTAGCAAGGCGAAGCAATTGGTAGGCCTCTACCAGATGATTCAGGGTAAAAGAACGGTTTCGGCCGCTCGGGTTGGGCAACACCCAGACCCGAGCGCCACCAAAAGTGTCAGGTTGTAGACCCTATGCGATGTTGCGCTGCGCTGTGATTGCCGCGTAAGCCGATTTACCCAGGAACGCGATGTATTTGGGGCTGCATTGCACAATCTTGGCTTCCAGAGCCTGTGCCGCGCGGCGGTATTCATCAGCGCTCACGTCTTGAGCCGAGGGTGTCGCTCTTTGCACTGCCGTCGTCATGCCACAACCGAATTGCAGAATACGAACGTAGTCATCGGGATCGATCTCTTCTGCAGTGAATCCTGATAGAAACAGTGTTCGCCAGAATCGATTGCTACGATTGAAGAATGGCTTCTGCTCAAGCGCCGACTCCAATCCTGGATTCAACCCGCAGAAAACAACGGCCAGTCCTGGTACTAACAGATCGGGTAAGCCGGCGTTCGCGTTGTTCATGCTGGGAGCCTTTCAATAGTTTGAGTTGCTCGCATTCGATGGCAGTGCGGGAGCAAGGGGCCTTCATTTCGCCGATTATCGCAGCGGTTGTCCATAAGCGACCTCTTTCGCCTGAACACTCGTCCAATCGGCGTCATTGAAGGGGAAAGAGGGCGCCTTACATCCATGAGAAGACGCAATCTTTCCGACTGGTTACACCTTGCAGAGGTCGAACTGCAGCTAAAGCTCTTCTAACTAAGCGTCTGCGTCAAAAAGCTGTTCGGCGGCCTTTTCAGACCGAACCGATCCCTGAGCGTTCCTGGCTCATACTCCGTACGACACACGCCTCGTGCTTGCAATAAAGGCACAACGCTCTCAGTGAATCGGTCGAAGTCGTTTGGCAACAGGGGGAACATCAGGTTGTAGCCGTCGACCGCTCCGACCTCGTAGAGCTCCGACAACTGCTCGGCAACGTGCTCGGCAGATCCAATCATCAGCCATGTGTTCGAGCTGTTGACCAGGCGACGCCCCAGTTCTCGTATGGTCAGCGTCGAGTCGTATTGCTTGATCAGTTCCAGCTCAGTTCGAATGCCATCAAAGTCGGCGCTATCAGGCAAGGGCGGCAATGGTTCATCCGGCGACAGCCCGCTCAGATCAATTCGGGTGTAACTCGACACAAGATCGATCGCCAACTCATCAATGATCAGGCTGTCGACCAACGCCTGGCGACGTTCGGCCTCGGTTTCATCAACGAGCACGACCGGTAATACCCCGGCGATGATTTTAAGGTCGGAGGGAAGTCGGCCATTGGAGGCTAGCCGCCGGTTGAAGTCAGCTCGGTAGGCAAGTCCTTCTTCCACGGTTTTGAGCAAGCAGAAATGGAAATCGGCGTGTGCGGCGGCAAGATTTTTCCCGGCCTCGGAGGATCCTGCTTGGGCAAGCACGGGATAGCCTTGAGGAGAGCGGGGTACGTTCAACGGCCCGCGAACGTTAAAGTCCTCTCCGACGTGGTTCAACGTATGTATTTTTTCAGGGTCTGCGAAAGCACCCGTGGCCTTGTCAAAAAGCAAAGCATCATCTTCCCACGAGCCCCAGAGACGCTTGACCACCGTGATGAACTCCGTGGCGCGAGCATAACGATCGCTATGCTTCGCCATGCCCACTGGACCGTAGTTTGCTGCTTCTTCCAGCCAGGACGTGACGATGGTCCAGGCAACACGCCCGTTGCTGAGGTGATCCAGGGATGCGAAATAACGGGCCAGGTTGTAGGGCTCATTGTAGGAGGTGGATGCAGTGGCCATCAGCCCGATGGACTGGGTGACGGCAGCCAATGCCGAGATGAGGGTTATTGGCTCCAGGCGCGCGTTAGCGTAGTGCTTCAAACCGCTGGCAGCCGAATCCCAGACCGCCACATGGTCGGCAATAAACACGGCATCGAATTTCGCCGCTTCCGCCTGTTGGACAAGTTTGACGTAAAAGGGCAGCCCGAATATTTCCCGCGTAGGCGCATCGGGGTGGCGCCACGAGAAGCGGTAGTCCCCTTGCGGGTTAAAGAAAAAAGGCTGCTCGACCTTCTGCTGCGCGAAGAGACAAAGGGTGCAAGAATTCGGCTGGAAACGGGCGTCAGAGAACGCTTGCTGGCGCAGCCTTGGCCGGGCAATGTTCGGCAACTGCGTACGTGCCTGCGCACACTGGTAGCGTTGTCGTTGGAAGGGCGCGTCACCCTGGACGACTTGGCAGAGTTGCTGACGGCAACGCCAGCGCCAACCGCGCTGGCCGAAAATCCATTGGGCCTATCCGAGCGGCAGACGCTGCTCACGTTGATTGAGGCGGAACACTGGCATATCGCCCATGTGGCCGCTCGCCTAGGGATTAGCCGCAATACGCTCTATCGAAAATTGCGGCATCACGGTATTTCACGGCGTGAATGATGCGCTCGTCGCGCGTCTTGCCTCTGTGGGCCTGCACAGAGGCAATAGAGGTCGAGCAGGAGAGGGCGCTATGCGACAAGCAACCCTAGGTTCGTGCAAGACTCGATGACAACTCAGTGTGACACCTCAATGAACCATCATTCTGCAGCTCTTGCAGTACCTGTTGTCGTGACGCGCTCGTCTTCGTCTATGAGCAATGTGGTCCGGAGGTCTCATTGTCGGATGTGAACAAGACGGGCATTGCTACTCTAAAACAGCGCTCGCTGATCACTCACAATGGCCGAAAAACTTGAGTTGAGTGGCAAGAGTATCGAGTCGGCAATGGGTGCTAGCTGATGGCCTATGTAATATTCGTAGTCCACCGACGATAGGACGTGCTCCACAGGTTGAGGGTCATTAATCGTCATCACGTAGCTGATCCACCCCCCATTTTGATACCTCATAGGCCGACCATTCTTTTGATTGATTTCATCGGCTAGCTTTGCTGCACGCACTTGAGGCGGCACATTTTTCACGTAGTCGGTAAGCTTGCGTCGAATGCGTTTTTTGTAGACGAGGCGACGATCGAAACTGCCATCCTTGGTCAGTTGTACGTACTCACGGATGAAGTCTTCAAAAGGCTGGTCGTGGAATATCCGTTGATACAGGTCGTGCTGAAATTTTCGGGCCCGTGGCGTCCAGTCGCTTCGCGCACTCTCCAGTCCCCGATAGACAATTTCATCCTCTCCATTGTCGTGTATCACCAGGCCGGCATAGCGTTTTTTGCTGCCTTGATCTGCGCCGCGAAGCGTCGGCAAAAAGAACCTCTGATAGTGAGTGTCGAATTCGATCTCCAGTTTGCTCTCGATCTGCAGAGTGGTCTGAGCGAATTCCCTCCACCATTGATTAACCAAGTCTACGAGGCGGTCAGCGACTTTCAGAGCGCGGTCATTCGACGCCGCTTCACCAAGCGAAATGAATATCGAGTCGGTGTCGCCATAGATCACCGGATAGCCTTGGGCTTCGATGATGTCGCGCGAACGCGAAATGATGTCATGACCCCTGAGTATTATCGCGGAGACCAGCTTAGGGTCGAAGAATCTGCAATCGGGAGATCCCAAGACGCCGCAGAAGGAGTTCATCAGTAGCTTGAGCGCCTGGGACAGAGGCTCATTGTTGTCGAGCTTGGCTTGATCACGTCGCTCCCAGAGACTGTTAACGATCGCCGGCAGACAATGCTTCGTCCTGGAGAACCTCGTCCCGTTGATCCCGGCAATGATCTGAGCCTCATCGGTGTTGGCGTTCACCGCTGCCATTCCGACCGGGTCTACGAGAAAGGTGCGAATAATCGACGCGTACAGACTCTTATAGTCCAACACGATGACAGAATCGTAGAGGCCCGGTGTGGACTCCAGGACATGCCCTCCAGGATAAGAAGCGATGGCGACGTCACCCACGCTGGGTGCAACAAATCCCTCGCGATGCATGCGTGGAAGATACTGGTGGTCAAACGCGGCAATGGATCCGCGGAAATGATCCACTTGCAGGCCTGTTACACTCGCGCGATCCATCATGAAGCGCAGCAGTTTTGCTTCATCGAAAATTCGGAAGACCATCAATCTGTTCATCATGCTGTAGCGAGCATATTGTGCCATACGTTCGATCGTATACGGTTCGGGTTCACCTGAGCTTCGCTTGTGAGGATGTTCTGTACGGGTCACTCCAGGGAGAAGGGCTTCAACGACATCGTCCAAGGTCGCTGACATGAATGAAGCCAAAGCGGCCTTGACCGCTTCACCGCCTGCGACCACAACGCGGCCTGTCACCGTTGCAAAATAACTTCCTTCTTTGATGGCATTCGCTCGTCAATCAATCAGCGATCCATCTCGGCCAAGTTTGAGAGGAACATTGTGCATATCGACGTAGATCTGAAGCACCCGTAATTCGACCTGAATCAGGTTCCAGCCAACGATCGCGTCCGGATCATTCTTGCGAAACCAATGATTGAGCTCCCTGATCAACTCAGCATGGTCGCCAACCTGAATCACCTCAAAGTCCTCGGAAAGACGTGACAGGTCGAAGCCATGAGATTCGTCGGCGGCCTCCAGGGAAATCACGGCGCTTCCCCCTGGGCAGTACAAAGAGATCAGTCTCAATGCCCCAGCTTCATCGGCCTCGATGGCCAACGAGACGACGTTCAGGTCAGGCCGGTAGGTATCGTTTGGGACAACTTTGCAGTTCAGCCAAGTCATCGGCAGAATGGTTAATCTGTACCGTCACGGAAGCCGTTAGAAAACGCTCCATGAGGTACCTATCAGGGGGCCTGATGTCGGCTTCATACACCGGCACTCCCCGGGCCTTGAGCGCTTTTTCAACAATCGCTTGCTGACGGAAATGCTTGGAGTAGATCCCTAAAATCGGCCGGCCAGAAAAGTCCAGCAAACTGAGGGGTTTGACATTGACGTCTGGCATTGTGGATGTCACCGCCTCAACGTCACTCTGATATTTTGCCGGCGCAAAACTTACCGATACCACGTCAGTACGACGCATGAGATTCGCGCCTTGATCAGTGGCGAGCCAAAAGTCTACAACGGTGCCCGAAGGCGTATCGCGCCAGTGTCGTGTCAGGATGAATCCGTCAACAGTATCCATAAAGCCTCCACGTCTCAGTCGACAGCTCCAATGTCTACCACCGGTGCACAGTTAAAATTGACGCGGCTGTACCCATTGTCCTGACGGCTTAGATCAGAAGCTGACTTCGCTTGATGTCGGGAATGGTTTGAAGGAGGTGGTAACTGATTTGCCCCTCTCTGTGGAGGAGATGTGATGCTTCTCTGAAAGACCGACTGCGTCGCGTCAATCTTTAAAAAAACCGCCCTGCCGAAGTACGGCATAGAAGCAGGGCGGCCCACAGGGTAATCAAAAAAACGCGTGATTTCAGGAGATGCCTCGATTTCTCATGGCGAAAATGAAACTAACACCCATAGATGATGAAAGCAATCTAAGTGATGAGAATTTCTAGACCCGGGTTTTCCAAACTCCGTACCGGCCTGCCTCATCCAGACGGGATGAAAATTCATGCTTTGAGCGGCTGACCAGACCACAAGGTGGGCGTGGGTACCGAGGCTGGCGAGGAGGCATCGATTGATATGCTCTTCTTCCCGTGTTGTTCGAGCAGCGTATCGCCGCTGTTTTGACAGAAGTCAAAAACGAACCTGTTGAGTCGTCTGGCATTGGCCGGTGAACTGATCGATGAGTGTTCACGATCAGAAGGCGTACCCATGGCGAATTCGCTCAAGCGCCTCTTTGACCACTAGATATCCAGCCTCGGTGTGAGCGTGCTCCCGCGGGGTGAATCCACCGAATTCTGATTTTGGCTGATTCAGCCAATTCTCAGACTTGGCTTTGTCGCCAAATACTTGCTCGGCATGAAGCTGAATCTGTTCAATAAATTTCATACCTGGCCCTCATGAATCGCGCTCACAACGCTCTCTTTACCGTGTTCCTGACGTAGCCACAGGCGTGCTAGCGCAATATTCACGGAAAGCCTTGATGCCCCGTTTGATGATCAGCATTGGCTTAATCATGTAGTGATAGCTGACGAGCAAGTTGAGCGCGATCCAGCCCAGCTGATAGGACGAGCCATGAAATCCTCCATGGTGCGTGCTGTTTTGCCAGAAGCCGTATGCTACGAAAATAGTAAAGATGGCGACCGCGAGAGGCAGGATGCTGAGCCTCCCTAGGGAGACAGCAATGAAGGGGACATTGACGATCGAACGGACTGGCTCTCCCTCGACCTGAATGGCCCAGATCCGGTTGACCTTATCTTTGCCGTACTGGGACGTCACTCGTACCCGATCACCCGCCTTTACATGCGCATCGAGCACGTCCGGAATTTCGAGCGTTTCGAGTTTCTTTCCGTCTATTTTCCAGTAGTGGTAGCTGATCATGTCGCCTCCGAAGCCGCGCGATTTTTCGTCGAGGCGCCCGTCTACGATCTGCATTTCCTTCATCTTGATCCCTGTCCTTGCGTTTGGAGTGATGGCAAAAGAATATTTCTACCGAATACTAAGGAATACTTAGTATTCCCTCAAGGCGAATCTAAGAATCTCTAAGCCTTTTACGGCGAGAGAAATGACGACGTTCAGCAAGCGTTTGAGAGAAGCGCGCCAGGTAAGAGGGATATCCCAGGAGCGTTTGGGAATAGATGCCGGGATTGAGCCAGCGTCAGCGTCGGCGAGGATGAATCAGTATGAGAAGGGGGTTCATCAGCCAGGTGAAAGCATCGTGAAGCAGATTGCTGCTGTGCTGAACCTGCCAACGGCATACTTTTACTGCGAAGATGACGAGACGGCGCATCTGCTCCAGTGCTTTCACTGCGTGAAAAAAGACGACCGAAAACAAGTTCTCGATTTAGCTGAGCGACTAGCTTTCAATCATTGATGATTGTGGGACTTATCATCCAGACAAAGCGGGACGGCAAGAGTGTCAAACACGCCGTCGAGATTGATTTTCGGGTATGGAGTAAGGCCATTCTGGAGTCCGAGTACAATCGCCTGGGGCCCACCCAGCTAACCTTTTTGACAAGCGCCAGCTGAAAGCCGCTGAGTTGATGTCCGCTGATAAGGTGCTTGAATTGGCCAAGAGAGTAGGCGGTGTCTAGCTTCTTTCGAGGTTGCAATATTGGGCTGCAACCCCATAGACAGTTTGTTCGATGTTTTCGTCGACGGGCTCAGGGCACGGACAGTATCTACGCTATTGAGCCCCGGAGGCGGCTGGATGCGCCACACGACAGGAGCACATTCACGCAAAAATTGGAAAGGCCTCGTGCGCATCTGGGGGCTCTAAGGCCTGGTCGCAATTCGGCAACGCTGTCATGAATCGCGCCAGATACGCCGCAGGGAATGTACTTCTTACGACTCAAATTCCTGAGATTGGAGAGGCGTCAGTTCCTCAAGTAAAGAGCTCACAATCACCACTCCCGCTTCAGGATCACTTGATAGCGTATCTAGAAATATGGACGACAAATGATGGAAATTGCGCAGTGATTCTTGGGTTTTCACAATCTCCTTGTCATCGATCGTGACCTTCAGAAAGAGATCGTCACCGGAGCCTATGTATCCCACATATATATGTTTTTTCGCGCGACTGACTGTCAGCTCGTGGAAGTTCTCAGCCCTAATGGTTTTCTGGATTTTCCAAATGCCTTTAGGAATGTTGGGCCTCTTGTATTCTGCTCGCTTTGAAGCAGGAGTCGATTGAAACTCCGAGGTAGCCTCAGCACTTGAGATTATAACCGTCAGATTTTGAACCGCATGGCGTAGGTCCTTGTGCGCTTGAGTGAGCGCCGAGCGTAAGGCCCTCCGGTCAAACGTGCTACTCGGCTTTGTCTCTTTGAATCCGAGCAAATCGGGTGAGGCCAGCACATGCCATCCTCTATCTTTCGAAGTCAATATGACATCGTGGGATAGCTCCTCATGCTCACCGTCCGCGACCTTCTCCAATGGACGGCCAAAAATATCGGCAACCCGCAGATGGTCGATATCATCAAGCAGGAAGTCGTTCTCGTCGACGATCTCAGAAGTATCGAGATATCGTACTTGCCCCTTATGCGCCCATGGCTCTGGACGTTTATGGTTGCGCTTCTCAAATTTTGACAGCAGCCTCAAGAGCGCTTGGCCTTTCACTGGGTCCTCCAGCAATTCATTTGCGATTTCCAGCAGGCGCTCTTGACCAGCCTTTGAGTCGGGGTCAATTTGAGTGCCATCGTGAGCCTTCACCGCTTGGGCCAAAGCTGCTAAAGAGATCTGCGGATTGGATGTGTTCATGGTTCCACCTTAGCACTTGCGTTTATGCGACTGCAAAAAAATGCTTAGCGCCTTAGGTTATATTGAGAGCTATAAGCTTGAGCATCAGGGCCTAAGAAATTAAAATAGTTGTGTGTTTGAAAACGCCTAAAATACGGCGTGATTGGGGGATGATGCTTCCCTAGTTGAGTCATTCCACACAACTTATAAAAATTGATCAATTTCTCGCCACCATGGGGATCTGCTTTCAATAGCAGATTTCCATCCTCCCCTTCATCAAGGGCAGCCTGAATGGTGCAATCTAAAAGTGCCTTCGCGATGCCTTGTATAGGTGGTATCCCCAGTATGTCGCTGAAGACTTCACTAGGAGCGTCCGATAAATACCATGTAAAGGCTCTGTGGCGCTTGTGGGCGTCTACGTTAGTGTAAAATTTAGGAAGGGCGGTAAGCATTCCAATCGGAAATTCGTCAACTCCATCTTCAGACCTGAAGACGATGCACATCGCTAATGCCTCTTCGTGTGGCTTCGATTTGAGGGCACACGCAGTATTATGGAGTGACAGAAGTGTAAAATTATCATGCCAATTCCATAGTCGATCAGCTCTGACTATTTGGGGATCGGCGCCTTTGAACCAGTGTTTGTAATTTGCATCGATAAATGGCTGGACATACGTGTGCCATTTTTCAACCAGTTCGTAGGTCATCGGCACCACAGCGATAGGGACAACCCTTATCCCTGAGGACGTTCTGCTTAACAGTGATTTCATGGGATAAAGTAATGGTGACATCTTTTCAAGCTACCCAAAAAAATTAAGACAGTAGTCTCCATTTTCTCAGGGTGGACGTCAAAAAAATAATCCCTGGTGCGCATTAGCAAAAAAAGAAAGGCTGAGACTACGCTCACCTCATTTGAGGTTCAGATGTTCGGCCTGCCGACAGGCGCTCAGTGAAAAAATATCTTCTCGTAGAGTTTCTGCCAATAAATCTTTTGGCTGAATGCTGCCGTTGGCAAGCGCCTACGCAGCACCTGTACGCCTAATTTGGCCTCGCACAGTTTGTGCCAGATCGTATGGAAGAAGGCTGCGCAGAGCCGTAGGACTAGTCGGAGAATTCGCTCTGCGCCGCCCAATGATCCTACTGCGTGCCTTGAACTACAGTTTCGTCTCAAAGGCCATGCACCACCGACAGTCGTACTTCTTGGCAAGCGCATACAAGCGATGGGCTAAAGAAGCCCAGCACGATAGAGGCTCTGATGTAAAAATCGCTCTATCATGCTTCCATGCGCTCCGCACCATCCAAACATCAAGGAATTACGTATGTCTCGTCTGGCAGAATTTCGTAAGCTCGAACAGCAACTGGCCGAGCAGCTCGCAGAGCTGGAATCCATGAAGGATGACTCTGAGCTGAAAAAAGAAATGGAGTTCGAGAGCAAACTGCGTGCTTTGTTGGCTGAATACGGTTTCAGCCTAAAAAACGTGATCAATCTGCTTGATCCACACGCTAATCGTCGCGCACCAACTACCGAAGCAAAGGCCGGGAGCCGCAAAGCTCGCCGAGTAAAAATCTACAAGAACCCGCATAACGGCGAGGCCGTGGAAACGAAAGGTGGTAACCACAAGATTCTCAAGGAGTGGAAAGCTAAATACGGCTCCGACACTGTTGAGAGCTGGCTGACACAGTGATTTTGGGTTGAGATCGAAAAGGGCCTATCAGGCCCTTTTTGTTTTGTCGGTCTCCCTTTGGTTTTTTTCGATTTGTGGTCTGAAATGTTGGAGTAAGGCGATTTTCAGGGCATAGGCAAATCACTGCTTTACGGTTTGATTTCAAACAACGCTCCAAGCTCACATCGGACAACCACCTGATTGGGGCTGTGGTCATTCGACGAATCAGATAAGTATCCATTCACAGGGAGCTCCAGTCCCAGGTGTGCTGCTTATTTCAGCGGACACTCCTGATCATGATCATGGGCATGTGAATGGAGTGTCAGGGCACCCGGTACCTTGGTGCGTTCGAGCCCCCCACGCTCCAGCCACCGGAGGGTCTGTTCATAGGCGCGCTGCAGCAACGACTCGGTCTGATCAAAGTTGAACACCGAGACATCCACGGGGCACAAGGGCGGGACGATGTGCAGGCTGGTGAGCGTGCGGAAATGTTCGATGTCACTCACCAGTTGGCGCATGCTCATCAGATTAACGGTGTGCAGGGCTAATGCCACCAGGCCTCGAGGCGGTTGCGTAAGTGCGCAACTCACTCCGGTGGGGATGACCACGACGTTGGTGGCGCCCAGGGCAACCGCAGTCGAAATAGGTGTGTTGCTTGACACGCCGCCGTCAACCAGGAACTGGTCGGCGATTTGTACGCAGGGGAACACCAGCGGGATGGCAGCGCTGGCCAGTAATGCTTGCTCGAGTTCGCCACTGGACAGAACGGTCTCGACACCACTGAGCAGGTCGGTGGTGACGATGTGCAGGGGCAGCACCGCCTCCTCAATTCGATGAATAGGCAATGCATGACCCAGCAATCGGTGCAAGGCCGCCGGCTGCAGCAGAAAGCCACGCCGTTTGATCAGTCCTCTACAGGTATCGAGCCAGGAGAGGGGAAAGATGTCCGTTTTGCAAAGGCCGCGCCAGAAGCCGGCGAGCGCCTCGACGCCTCCAGCGTCCGGCCTTGCGGCAAAATAGGCACCGTTGATGGCCCCCACCGAGGCGCCAACCACCATATCGAATCGAACATTGGCCTCGACTAGGGCCCGCAGCATGCCCACCTGGACAGCGCCCAGGCTGCCACCGCCAGCGAATACGATTGCAGTTTTGGTAACCATGCTCGAAGTCTCTGTACAGCCATGCGTCGCATCAGTGTAGTTGACGGAATAACGCTATTTACAAGAGGGCCTCTGCATTCATGCCAGGCGTTTCTGATGGCTTTTGAAGCGGCCGGGGCATTGTAGAAAACGGCGGAGGGAAGGCTGCCACTGAGAGCAACGCATAGGGGATAGTGGGCTGATGAAGCACGGCACCCGTTTTAAGAAATCCTTCCCGAAATAAGCTCATTATGCCGGCTGCCCACTCCGAGGTTTTTTCGCTATCAGCCGCATATCCATTCTTGCGCGCTTCTTTATTTTCTTTTGCTAAATAAACGGAAACCCAAAACGGCAATGCATCCGATGATTATTAGCGGTACGGTCACGGCGTTGATTGCATTTGCCATTGCTAACAACCCTGTACCAACAATCGACCAAAAAACCAACGAGACAATGACGATGACAATGGCGCCTACGCTGCTTGCCGGAGAAACTTTGACCTCTTTCTCTTCCACTAATAGGCCCCACTTCAACAAGAGATCGGCGCAGCTTTTCCCGCCTGTCAAATGCCTGTCTTTGCCGCGACGCAACCACATTCTAGCTTTCGAATATGCGTCGCTGGTGTAGTCGGTTCCTTGCTTGCCGTCGCTGTGAAACCGCGCCAATTTATAAAAGGCCTCGCTTGTATAATGAGCGCCTTGGTAGTACTTCTCGATTTCGTCAATTTCAGCCTGACTGCAAGATTCAGCGACTCGCCCGTCAATCAAGCGGTCTCCTAAAACCAGGCAAGCGGTCTCATTACCCAAATCGGCTGCTTGCCTTAACCAATGCAATTCCCTCGCTCGATCAGGCTGGCTATGCAGGGTACGCGGATTGTTTCCATGCCAGTCACTCAGGATCAGCATCGCAAGGATCGAACCGTTCTCAGCCGCAAGTGTCAGCTGCCTGTACGCCTCGTCAAGATTTTGGGGTATGTGTGCGCCACTTATAAGCTCGTTAGCCAAGGTCACTCTGGCTGCGTCAAGCCCGGCGTCGGCAAGTGTTTTTAATAATTCGGATGCAGTGCTCGACCCGGCAGCAATGGCGTTTTTGAGCTCAACCGAAAAATGCACCGGAAGATCGTCAACGGTTCCGTTCGCCACGGCCTTATGAATTTCTTCAACCAAAAAACGGCTGACTCCAGATGGCTGTTGTTCTGACATATTTTCTACCGTTCGATAGCGCTGCATGCGCCGTTTACTTTATCAAGCCACTTCAGGGCTAGTTCCTTGATCCTATCGGCCATCACAAGGCCTTCTGAGTCTTCCAGCGCACAACTGCGTAATTGCTCCGAGGTATCTTTAACCGCTACGTAGCGAGCTTCCATCTGTTTGGCTGTCTGCTCCCCGGGGACCGATGTAACACCGAGCCCGCATTGCCCGCCAGACCTTCAAGCCCAAGGAGGGAGGCTTCGGCTATGGCCTCTAGGGCTACACGATAATATTTGGCGCGGGTTAGATGCCGTAGCGCGTGTTTCCGCCTGAGGTTATGCAATAGCGTCCGCCCCTAGGCCCGTAACAGACATTGCCACCCGCACACGAACATCCTCCACCACCGTGATAGCCGCCGCTTGACTCAGATTGTTTCTCATAGGCCCGATTTTGGGCTCTTGCCTGCTTGGCAGCGTGCGCCGCTTGGGCAGCCAGGATGACTGCTTGCTTTTTGACTACTGCGAATTGATCAGCATAGGGGACCATCGCTACTGTGCGCAGGGCCTCAAACTGAGCCAATGCGTCCTGAACTCTAATTAACGGCCTATTGGAATCGTATTGCTTGTTCTCCCGGATGGCCAAATCAGCGCCGGCACGGAGATAAGGGTCCCTGGCATTCGTATTGAGAACAACCTGGTTCGCAAAGGCCGCAAAGTCTTGGGCGGGCAGGGCGGCGTAGAAGTCTAATATGGGTTTGCCCATATCAACTGCTCTGGTCAACGGTGCGCGCATAGCTTCGATCGCGGCGATGGCCTTCAGGACTTCACGATCTGAGGCTACGAGGGTGCCGCTGACGACATCCGCTACATAGCGGTCGGCAGCCACCTGGTAGTGCGAGACTCTGTCAGTCATTAATCGTTGGGCACCATCCACAGACTGCACATAGGCACCAGGGGTGTCGGCTTTTACATAAGCAAAACTCTGAGACCCACCGATTCCGTAGCTCCCCAACGTCAGGATTTCCGCGCCCGGGCGAATATAGTTGTTTTGGGCAGTCCCCAGCCGCTGACCCTTCTTGGTCATCAGGCCGCGAACCTCATTGCGTACAAACCAGGAGCAGGACTTAACAGACGCCTTCGCGGCCGAGCAACTCATAGTGTCCAGATTGCTCATATCACAGGTGGTTTGGTTGTACTGTGGTCTGCACAACGTCTTGTATTGCTGATTCTGGCAGCCGGCTAAAAGCACGGCCAACACTATGCCGAATATTACTTTCTGGAGCATAACGATCCCTTACCATGACGCCGATCGAGCCGGCCATGCGCCAGCAGCGCCTGCTTTATACAGGAAACCAGTCCGCGTCGGCGACGTCCGACTGCCGCAACAGATGGCCACTAATAGGGAAGGGGTGATCAGTTACATCATCTATTTGTAAATCCATCATTCCTCATAAACGCTCGACTCTGCGGATTGCAGCTCCATTGCCCCTATAGTACGTTCAAGGTATGCGAGCATCGCATCACATTTTACTATCAGCGTATCGAACGGAAGAACCTCAATGCGATGAAGGCTTTTATTTAGCTGCTGTAACGTTTCTATTTCTGATTGAGAGCAACTTGAGCTTTTCCCTATTAATATAAAAGCTTTAGGGTGTTTGGTATTTTGCATCCCGTATTCATTGGCAAGAAACTGGTTGTCTCTATCCAGTATAAATAGATACCTGTTTACTTGAGCAATGGCATTCGACAATTCAGGGCTTAGCCTGAATTGCGTAGGAGAGGACGCTGTCGCCCCCTCACTGGTCGACATTACGATATGATGATTGGGAGACTTCAGCTCCATAAGGTCATGGTGGCCATCAAATTTCTCGAGAAAGCAATCTACACGCCCTCTCGAAAGCGGTTGCTCGTGACGTGTCGCTATATAATCGGAACCTAACAGCCATGGATTTTCTATAATAAATTCATGCGTATCTGTCTCGGTGGTGGTTGGATTGTTTATCAAGGCCTCATAGACTCTGAGAGCATCTCGAATATCTTGTATCCGCTCAGCTATACGTCCACCCAATTCGATAGCGGCAATATTGCGACCTTCAGTGGTTCCAAGAATAAGCTGCAACAGCGTGTTTTGATGCTCAGTAGACGCGGTTGCTAAGCGCGTTAGCACTGCCAACATAGTGGAGACTAAAGTTTCCGGAATAGAATCAAGGCGATTTAACAGTTCAATTATTACCGAGGGATCGGCAGCGGCAGCGTTTTCGGGGGGAGATTGAACGTCAATCTGGCTCAGAAGCGCTCTGATCTGTTCTACTCTTGAAGAGTTAGCGCCCATCCACTGCATCACATAAGAAGTCGTCAGATTATTTATTACCACTTCATCTCTAAGCACGCTATCTCTGGCTAGAACATTAGTGATTTCTAGACGGGTATCAGCACCTCGGCGAAGGGTAAAGTAAGCAGCTGCAGCATCCGGCGTCGCCCTTACCATGTAAGAATCTATATTAATAACAAGAGCATAGTTTGGTGGCTCGCTAATTATTCCCTCACTGACCGCGACCCCCGATAACAATATCAACGAGGCCGTTGATCCGACAGGGCAGTCAGACTTGACTAAAGAAGCTAACCTAAGACCATTTCTAAAAGTCCTTCTTTCAAATTTTTCAGCCCACTGAAAATTATGAAATATCCTTATGCCTCCTAATTTTGTTCCGCCTACAAAACTTGTGAGATCTCGGGTTAACTCATCAAATTGAGGCATAGTAAGGTTCCGATTGTATTTATTGTTTATTTTATATTAAGGAAGAGGCGAAGGGTGCTACTCACTTCGCTACTTGCACTCCGACGGTTTGGCCTGGCAGTTGGCAAGCCGAGCGGTTTGCGCAATCACATCTGCCTGCGCCTTGATTGCATTAGCCTGGGCTGCGTCATTTGGCGATAGCGCTGAATCCAGTGCGCTCGCGGAGTTCAGGGCCGCAGCAGCGCTTGACGTTTTGCTGTACGACACAAGGGTCGGTACACCTGCTTCGTTAAGTTGTATGGAAAACGTCACCTTGCCAAAGAGTGCTCCGTGCGGAGCGTACAGGGCGTAGGTTTGCGAGGTGGGTACGATAACGGCGCTTTTGCCGATAGAGACCTTTCCCTTGGTCACGGTTATTGTCGCAACCGTCGTCCTGGCGAGTGTGAGCGGAACGCCTTCGTTGCCGGCATTGCCCGCGGAGGCGCTCGGCTCCACAAGAATCGGACTCTCTGTTGCCGCAACATCAACCCTTGCTTCGAGCAGTGGAAACGAAATAACGTTCTTCAGTGCATCATGGTTGCCCTTGTAGTTCTCGCTGACAGTCGGAGCTGTTGGTGCCACTGCCTTCGTCAAGTCAGCCAACGCCCATTCGTAGACGATGGTGACGGGCTTGCCACTTCCTCTCGATGCGACGACGTTGCACGCAACAGTGTCGTCCGTAACCGCCGCTCCGCCGATGATCAGCGGCAAAAGTGTCGTCGCTGACTTCACAATCGCTTCGCCTTGGCCGGTCACCGTAGAATTGAAAGATTTAAGTCTTCCGTCGTCGTACCAAGCGAAGGTCAAATCGTTGTCTGTGAACACTGCTCCCAGTTTGGAAGCGTCGAACTCGAATGGCCTACCTCGATCACTCGTGTAGGTCGAAGAGATGCTGGGCGTGTTCTGGATGACCAGGTGCTTATCAGCATCACAGTCAATCGTCTGCGTGACGGTGACCTGGGCAGTGGCCTTGGCTGGATAGTACTTGTAAACGAGAGGGGGCGTTGACGCGCAGCCAGCAAGGAGAAATGAACTTACGCTCGCGAGCAAAATTTTCATGGGTTCCCTCCTATATTTGTTCGGGCAATCGCACTCAGTTTGTAGGACTCGACGAAGGTGGGCCTCTCCCAATAGCGCGATTGGCCGCACGTGCTCTCAGTTGAGGAAGAACTTCGCGCACCATTTGCAATGGAGCAGAGCTTGGTGGCCCTCCATCGAGCAAAGGAATGAACCAGTCGCCTTGCGAAGACCTGAGCCACAAAGCAAGAAAGCTCAACGCGGGCACGTCAAGCAGGCGTGGTTCGTATTCGTCGGTACTGTTGGCAAGTTGCACTTCGGCGAGAGTAGAGGCTTGGATGAATCGTTCTGCGACGATCCCATACGACAGGCCACCAAACGATGCACTGTTCGTTCCCTCGTCCCCACGAATGTCAACCAGCCCGGCCTTGATAGTGCCAATGACTGGATACCTCCAACCAGTTCTAGTGGCGTTTTCAAGCGCGTTGTCGTAAGGCAATTGATCCAGCGCGAGGTGATAGAAGGGCACAGGCCCGCCTACGTGTGGTGCGCCTCCAAGCGGTGAGTGCGCGGCAGGGCTTGAGGGCATCCTCACCGCTAGCGCAGCTGCCATGACGATTGCACCATTGCTCGGACCTTGATGGGACTTGATAGCCATGGCTGTGCTCCAGAAGGTTTAGCCGCGGGTGTGATAAGAGTAGTCCCAGCAACCAGCACCCCGGTAAGAGCTTACGAATGTGTTGTACGGAACTCGCGCAGGACCAGGGCCATAGAGCGGGTCATCGACGATGACATCATCCGTGGACCAGTCGTATCCAGACACCGCGACGAAGTGTCCTCCTTGACCAGCCCACGAGATATGGCAGCACACAGGTGAGCCGCCGTCGATTTGCTCTTGAAGGGCAGTCCTTGAATCCGGCGTGGCAATTGCAGAGCCCTGCAAATTGTTCGTTTGGCTGAGCGGTACATCAAGCACGAATGCTTGATTACAAGGCATTGGAGCGGTACAGCAGCTCTCCCCAAGGCAGGCGGAGGCAACGGCGCATTGAGTCCACTGCGAGGTTGAATCAAAGAACACCGACACGCTGGAAGTGTTTGCAGCCCAGCACCAGTTCGATTCTTGCTGCGCTTGCATGGAGAAGGCCAATTGATTAGCACCTGCGCCCCCAATTGGGCCATCGTCCACGGAGTTGCCTCCGAGAGGGAGCACGGGGGGGATCAATTGAAATAGCGGAGTCAGGGGGCCAAGGAAGCTCGGAAACGACATGTCAGTATCCTCCTGCATTTCGCTCAAGTTATTAGCATGACCTCAGTTGTGGCTTCCTCGGCAGTGTTGCCTTCACTGGCTCCACCGCCCAAGGGACACCCGATATCGAGCATCTGCGTTCGCAGGACTCTCACCTTGGGGAGCTTGTTGTCTTGTAGATAGCTTTAGCAGACCTTTGAGCGATCGCTAGCGACCTTGATCAATATAATTATTCTCTGCTTGAGAAGTGAAACCATCACCGGCGCCCACATTGACAGCAGGCCCTTCCTAACGAGGGGCTTCTCGTGTGCATGCGAAGGCCTGTCGTTGTGACCAAGAGCTACGTATCTTTGGGTTCGACCCGCAGTCCTGAGGGCAATTGAGCCGCCGGCATAACGAATAGGATGACCATATTTGGCCGACTGCTGCCTGTCCAAAAAGGAGGGGCAATCGAGCGATGTCTATCGATCAGAAGGGACATCCAACCATCAACGTAAATGCAGGGCAGCCGTTTGGGGCCGCCCTGCAGACATTATCCCCAGCGACGGCTTTTGCGAAAACGGCGTTGTGTTGTTTTCCCAGTCTGGGAACTGACCTTGCTGCCCTTGCAGATCATGCACACGCGGCCGAAACCACCAGCACCACCGCCTAGTGCCGGATCGTAATAATCCGTCTTTTCCCTAATCTGGCCGCATTTCGAGCAGGGTTTGAGCTCTTTGTTCGCCAGGCCTTGTGCCTGAGACTGAATATGGTTGACCGCCTCTGAAATCTGCTCACCCACGGCAATTTCCACTAACTGGTAAAGGCGATCTGAAATAGTTACGACAGGGTCGTCGCCCAAGTTGAAGCGATTGATACGTAGGAATCGATAGCCGTAGCTCTCCAGCGTTAGCTGGCGCTCCACGTCGGCCTCGTTCAGGTAGCGTTCGTGATTGCCCACGTGAACGTGTTTGCCCTTGGCAAAGTGATAATCGAAGCCATCGTATTCGATCACTATCTGGATTGGGCCCTTGCTCGACTGGTACGTCACCAAAAAGTCAACGCGCCACTTTGGATGCTCGTAGGTCGGGTCAAGTTGCTTGAGATAAGTTCCGATCTCGAACTGAGCAAAGACATCGATGGCGTCGATATTGGACTGATAGAACCTGGTCTGACGAAACCACTCCAGAACCTTTGCTTCCATCGGGCTGGACTGATCGGTGTCTTCGGCAGAAGGGATTCTATTGGCGTTCTCAAGAATGTTCGCATAGTGGTTAAGCGCTTGTCCGATGGCGCCGCGAAACTCATTGAGTGGCTTGGAGTGAACAAACCAAATCATTTCCTGAGCGCGGCTAAAGCCGACGTTGAGACGCTGTACCTTCAGTTTTTGCTCCACTGCCTGTTCTGCGTCACTCAGTTCAACCGGGAAGATATAGTTGAGTGCATCCTCATCAGCCGTCGCTACCATCGAGTAGAAAATGATGTGCCGCTCCTCTCCCTGGCAGCTGTCGAAGGTCATAACCTTCAACCGCAACAGACGTTCGAAGTCTGCCCCGCGGGGGTGATTGAACAGCTTCTTGGACAGTAGGGTCTGCTGTTCACGGAAGGGCGAGATAATGCCTACGGTCGGTGGCGCTTCCTCCTCGATCAGCTCAAGAAGGCGGTCAAGAATGAAATCCGCCTCCGCTTCATTGGTGCCTCGGGTCACTCGCTTGTCTGTCGTATCGACTATGTCGAATCGGATGACTTCGTCGACCGGGATGCCGCGGATTTTGATGGCCTGCAATTGGTGCCCATAAAACGTGCCCGAGGAGTATCCGATTAGCTCCTGGTAAGAGCGAAAGTGCTTGCGCAGCATGACTGAGTAAGAGGCCGCGTGATTGCAGAACTCCAGAATGGAACGCTTAACGTCGAACATAGACAGCCGCTGCAGGGCGTCGGCGGCGCCGCTGACGTGGGTAGTGAAATAGTTTTTCAGCTCATTGCGATACTTGTCATTCTGCTCAATGCTGGCGTTCGCCGATTTCACGTTTGAAAATTGTTTGTCATCACCCAGCACAACGACCTTCTTCGCGCGCAACAAAGCCGGCAATGCTTGCGCGACCGAGACCTGTGAGGCCTCGTCGATGACCACCACGTCGAACATGTCAGGGGCCAATGGCATGTATTCACCAAACTCGCGAATACTGGCGATGATGACCGGGAAACTCTCGCGTACGTGCGTGAACTTGTCTTCTGGAAATTTTTGTCGGTTAGCGATTACGCCAGCTAGTGCCCGTGCGTCTGAACGGTAATTCTCCATGAAACTCAGTAGGCGCGTGTCTACGTGTGCGTTCATGACCGAGGTGTTGAGGCGCTCGAGCTGGGTCTTGGTGCCGGCATAATCATACTGGGGCGCCGATGCGAAGGCCTCCCGAGTGCGCAGCCAGCCGTGCAGGAACCGAACGGAAAGGGGCCAGAGACGGGCATCATCCTTTGGTTGTTCAAGCAGTACATCCACTATTTTGCTATCGACACGACGCAGTATGGCCATGGCTTTTGCCGCATTGCCTGCGTTGAGTTTTGGCGTTTTTCCTCGGGCAAGCAGCCGATAGCAACCCTCGAATTCGTCTTCTAGATCTTCGCTCTGCAGCTTCAGTCGCAGCTTATTTGCCGCCTCCACGAGGTTGGACAACATTGCTTGCCGTTGCTTGAGCTGCAAGGGGCTGCTGACGGGCAAGGCATTAAGCTGACGTTCAACGTCGCGCACCTGTGCGCCACGGAGCAGGTAACCGAACAGAGGCATCTTCAGTTGACCATAGCTGACTAGAAGTCCGCCAAGCGCGCGCAGTTGGGAGGGCGACATCGACTCGAACAGATCCCATGGGGCATCAGAATGTTCCTGAGTGAAGGCTACCAGTAATGCATCCCTGCGCGTTCTGTTCCAAAGGCTTTGTGGGTTAAAGTCTCCCTCCGAGAAGACCTCAAGCAGATACTGTTCCACCCCCGTTAGGTGCTCGGTGATCCCCTCGAGCTCTGAAATCAGACTGGCTCCACTTGCGCGTTTCAATACTTCCAGTACTGATGGGGCAAGCTCAGCCAGCTCGGTTTCGTCTTTGAGCATTGCTTGTACGCTGGTCATTTCGATGGCGCCTAATGTCGCCACAGTCAGCTTGATCTGCTCCTTCAGGTTCTCCGACCGACTTTTTCGCTCCTGTTCGAGCCGGGGCTGATTCGCCTTCATTGCCTTGGCGTAGGCTCCGATCTGGGTCACTGCCTGATTCGAGGTTAGTTTGCGGAAGTTATGGGCTTGCTGGCCGAGCCGCAGTATCGGATTCGGGAAATCGCGATCGTGGCGTACGCGTGACATGGCTTCCGACAGTTTGTCGTAGACCACATCCAGCGCCTCGGTCTTATCCGACAACACCAGGCAGGATCGTTGGTTAAAGGCGCAGTCGGCGGCGATTGCTGTGATCGTATGGCTCTTGCCGGTACCTGGAGGGCCGGAGACTACAACGATCTTGCCTTCTGGCTGTCGCACGGCAATCAATACTTTGCGTTGCTCTTCATTCAGCGGGATCGGTGAGTCGAAGACCATTCGGTCCACCATCGGAAGCGCATCCCAAGTGGTCTCCACGGCCGCAGCAATGGACTTTGGGTTTTCGCGCAATACACCACCAACGATACCCTCGAACAGTTCAACCACGGCCGATCCGCCATGTTTCAGTGCTTCGAGGATCTCTTCGTAGTCGTTGAGTAATGCCTCGTCCGAGCGTTCATATGCAGCCAGGGACAGTGAGCTGGACAGTCCGACCGCAATTGTCGAGGAGTCGGAATCAGTGGAAGAGAGGTTGATCTTGCCGCCAAGGTCCATGGCATTGGCTACGCGCTGGAACAGGACGCGGGCCTCTTCGTATATGGACTGCTCGGGTTTGATGTAATGGATTCGTTCGGGGATCGGAGAAACCCATGCGCGCTCAAGCCCGGCAGCCAGCTCCTGCAGAACAAAGTCGATGGCCTTGCGGTTGGTATAAAGCTGGTTAAGCAGCTTTAACTTATAGCCGGCCCCTTTTTCCTCCCTCTGTACCTCAATGGGAAGAAAGAAGAGTGGGTATTGGTTTCCACCGTACTTCACTGCACCGATGTATAGGTAAAGCTGCATCCCGTCGCTGGTGGCCACATAGGTCTCAAGATCGCGGAATTCGTGGTAGGCGTCAGCCGCCACAAACCCTTCAAAGAACGCCATCAGTGCCTGGCGAGTTCCTTCAAGAGTCAGGAACTGTGGGATGGCTTCCTTGAGCGGGGCGGAGTCCTGGGTGGCGAGCAGCTTGGCCAGCAGCTCTGGGAGGACTCGGGATAGATCACCGCAGACACGATCCACGAGGTCCTTTTCCGCGGCGAATAACGAGTCCATTACCCAGTACGCCTGATTGCGCAGTGGACCATCCAGGTGTGCAATCAGGGGCTTGATGATGTGCTCGGCGACTTTGCTGCCCAAGTGGTTTTGGACTGACTCCACCCATAACTCCGGGTCTTCTATCGCTTTTGCATAGGACTCTGCGGCTAGTTTCTCCACCGAAGTATGTACGGTTTGCAGGGATGAAGCGGGGATGGCGTTTACTTGCTCGTGGATCACTTTACGAAGCACATCACTGATCGGACGCGTATAACGCCGTGGGTCGATCGTCAGTGACAGGTCCTCGCTAGATGGGCGCCCCAAAAGATTCCATAGGTCGCGATCCAAGGAGGGGTAGGGTGAGGTACGCATCCCCGATCTGAATCCGGTGTCGGTGGTCAGCACGATTCGGCGGCGCGGAGCTTGTTGACGCTTGAAATCCGAGTCTAAAAAATCGCGGAAATACTGACTGATTCGCGTGGCGACCGGCCGAAGTTGCTGCCCCAGAGCTTCCATTAGATTCCCCTAAAAACGAACACTGGACTTCGCTGCTCGAAACCCCGTGAAATCGGTATCGAGAGCAATCCAAAAAAATGACAATGAGATGGGCGTCACAATACTGGCTCTGGCTCGACCGCGCCAACACACTTGCGTTTCCGCTACCGCCCGGCATATCGAGACCGCAAGCAGCTAACCGGAAACGGTCTTTACTAAGCCGCAACACGTGCGTCAAAGTGAGTTGACGGTTACAGTGGGACATCATGGTAGGGAGGCTAGAGCATGCCACGAGGCGCAGCTTTTTTTGCAGGGATGACCAAGACTCAGTTGCGAGCCTGTATCCGGTTACGACTGAAAGAGCGGGAGCTTGGGGAGGTCTTTCAAGACGACTTGATCTCAGACCTTATCGCCGAAAAACACTACTACTGCTCTGTCCACGATCTGCGGCCGAGCCAATTCCGCATGCTGTATCGACCCGGTGGCGGCTATGACTTTTATGGTCTGTTTGATCCAAGTAGATGGCATTAGGTGTCTTGGGCTCAGTGCTTAGATCCAAGGGATCAAAACGACTGGATTCAAACTGCACTGCGCCTGGCATCAGCGCCCTTTTTATCCGCTCGAAGGCTTGCATTTCCGATCTGTGAGCGTTGTGGCGTTCTTCCCTCTACCGAAGTGGATCACGTGAATCCCGAATTCCAATCGATAGCCCGTCAGGCGATGCAGCTTATGACGACTTCTGAGTTTCGCAACGCGTTTCGTGGTTTCGATTGGTGGAGCGACCAACCTTTCACATTACCTGTAGACAACTCCGCTCTCGCCTACACGCTACAGGCGCATCAGAGCGCGACGCTACAAGCCGTGTGTAAGGATTGTCATCTGCAAAACGCCGCTGGCCGTAAGACGCTGCGGGACGGATCCGCCTAGGCACAACCGTATCTGGGGCAGCTCCCTTTTGGGGACCGGGGCCTCGGAGCCAGTCTCGTAAAACACTAACTGTATACTTAGACAGGCTGGTTGCATAACCACCGATGCGACGATAACATCATACTCCGATGGTCAAGCCTCGCCCCTTGCATAGTGGAGTAGCCCATGTCGTCATCTTTCACAGCCACTCACGAAATCAAGTATCTCGATGAAATCAAAAGTCTTTTCGCTATTGATTTCGATTGTCTATTGTCGAAAGAAACCTACAGCCGTCCTTTACGCTCCTATCATTTGATCAAATCAGAAGCACAGTGTCAGTTTCTTAAGAAAGGTAGTCGGTGCGGGCAAGAGCACTCTCACGGATTCGCGGTGGAGTGCATAAACGGGCAACGGGTGTTGATTGGCAACTGTTGTGCCTTCAACCATCTGGGTCTTGATGATGATCAGGTCAAGAAAGCTCTTTTGGAGCTGGGCTCCGCAGAGCGTATTTCTATCCGCACCCACCAAATAAACGAAAGGCTTAAGGACCGAGCAGAACTGATTACACGTGTCAAAAACGCCCTGAAACAGCTCCGTCACCTAGAAGCTCAAATATTCCGAATCCGTGAGGCTTTTCCTGAGGCGGTTTTTGAAAATCTTGTGGAGCGCTGGCGTCGCAACTCTTTCCAGATAACGTGGGAATACCAGATCACCAAGAAAGACGAAACGGCAAAAGGGAAGGGCGCTGTTGAACGCCTGTGGTATCCACACATTTGTGGATTCCTTAAAGGCCTTGGACTTTGGCTGGATTTGGATGCGCAAGGCTATCAAGAAAAGCTTTACTCCTTTCTCCATCGAGTCGAAGCAATTCCTACCAAGAAGCGCCTGACCAAGGCGGAACTGCTTGAAACCGAGGCGATCTTCCGCGAGCTTGGTGCGCTTTCAGTGATTGAGCGGGAGTTCGGGGCTCAGCAAAAGTTGATCTTCGACTTCTTGGAGCCAGCGAACCTAGTATTGACGGTGCAACTGGTTAAAACTCAGGCGCTTAGAGCCAAGAATGTTGAAGCCGTGCAGCAGCTGACTTCGACTTTGTTGGGTGTGCGCCCCGAACGCTTCGTGGCAGAGGTGGATCAAGATCTCAAGCAACGCTATGGAGCGACGGGTATTCGCATCGCGTCGTGATTGGAGATCGGTCTCACAACTCACGTGCTGCCCGAAGAACGGGCAATCAGCGTCGGTTTTCCGGTGAAATTCTCCCCTGGTTTGCTGGACAGTGATACATCGGTTCCTGCGCTCGGTGATTATGCTACCGAGGCTTTCAAGGCCGCTTTGTGAAAGGCATGGCACCCTAGCCAAATGATATGGAAAGATTGCGGGCAAGTAGCAAATAGACTCAATACCTGGGTTTCTCCATCTACAAATGGCCAGACCAACATGGTTCTGGGGTGCCGGGACTTCGGAGGTGGAGCGCAGAATCCATTTCTCTGGTGTGCTTTACTGATGAGGGATTTTCGAGTCAAAAAGCCGTCGATCAACACGCAAGGATCTCGAAAGATTTTTCATGCGCAACGACACAAAACTCCCGCTTACCAACCAGTGAAGGAAACTTCTAGAGTTCCGGTGGATCCCAACCCTCAAAATGCTTGAGAGCGTCGAAATCACCGATCAGATCCTTCGCTTTGGCTAACCGATCTAATACAGCTTGCCGCTCTCCTGATTCGAGAAGCTCCGCTTTTTGGGCGATGTCTTCGAAGAAAACCCGAATGCTGTTCACTTTCACCCAGGTCTGAATAACCGATTCGAGTCGATCGCGGCTGTCCTGGATGGCCTTGAGCCGGCGTTTTTCGTCTTCCTTGCGTCTCCACTCTTCCATCTCTAACTTGTGCCGCTGTCGTTCTTGCTCGTTGCGCACTCGTTGGATCTCAACCTTAGCAGCCAGCAGCGGAGCCTCGGCGATCAGCGACTTTATGATGCTCGGGATTTTGCCGACCAAATCACCAGGCTTGTCTTCAATCCAGCGCTGAACCCACTCCACACCGTAGTACGGGGAGTAGGCCTGCAAGCAGAGTCTGCCGCTTGGCATATCAGCGCTCATCATCCATCCATCTGGAAAATCGGAACGTCGTTTATTCACGGGCAGCGACGTCATTCGGATGTATTTCTTGTCTGGCCGCTTCACGTGAACGTATTCGCTGATCTCATAAATGGACAGACCAAATACAACTGTTCCGACGTAAGTCACCGTTGGGCGCTGTGGCTGCCAAAGGGCAGGGTGGACGTACCTATTTGATGCTTTCTCCCGACGGTCCACGGACTCACGCCCCATGTGAGTCGTGGGATCAGATAGCGCGACCGCGAGACTCTTCTTCATCAGCGCCAAATACAGCTGATTTGCAAAGTCGACGGCATGGCTTACTCCAGAGCGGCTTACTATCAGGTCTGCCATGGAGCGTTTCGATGGACGAAGGTAGCCTTCATCTGTTTCGTGGGCTTTCTTAAAATGCTCTTCGATGTCTATCAATAGCGGATGCCGACGAGGAAGTAGTGCAAGACGATCAGCCGGCTTACCACGCACCTTTACAGGGGCTTTGGGAAGAGAACGGGAGATTTGCTCGGGCGCTCCATTCCTACTCCAGGCAACGCGCGCACCTGGTTGAGCATCAGGGAGTGCCGGCGGCGTTTTACGCTTCCCCGCAGCCACTTGGGCCCAATATCCCACCGGAGGGCGGGGTATATTAAGGTTGGTAAAAATGCGTGCTAGGTAACTGGAGGAAACGCCATACCGTTCAGCTATTTTGGTCATGGGTGTAGACCAAGCCTGTTCGTAGAGAGACTCCCGAGTAATGGTGTCCTCTGAAGAATCAGCAGTGGTGGCTGAAGCGTTTGGAATGTCTTCCATACATGAGCTTCTTGAGGGTGATTGGCAAATTCAGTAGTGACCCCATCAGCCTAGCTCAAGGCTTATGACGATAATGGGATTGAACCCCGCACGCACACCAACACCCACAGCACTCTCGATGATGAAGTTTCGGCATCGCCGAGGCCAGCGGTACCTTTTTAGAACAATCCATCATGTCTCCAAGGTGCAGAGTCATACACATGCATGGACCATTCTCCCGAAATACATCGTTTCGGCCACGTGAGTAGATAAGACACGGGTTGTCCGTTTTCTGCTCTCGTGTCAAATAAGAATCGGCCACAAGCGGTCGGCTGTGACTGTCTGCTGTGGCCCGATTCGTGCCTGCCAGCAAAGGCAGCAACCAACCCAATATAGCGGACATAAATGTTGATGTGGGAGGCATGACCCAGCCTGCCGGGGCACGTCCTTTCGCTCAGGGGTAAAGATCACGCAGGCCCAATTCGGCGAGCGACCTAGCCAAGAGAGCCTTTGACTCTCGATCGTGCTCTGGATACTGCGAACGTGCTCCGTTTGCACTTCCCGCGGGATGGATCATTGGTAACACAAGCGTCGAATGCCACTGGAAACGACGCCCCACCATGTGCGGAACTTTTACACCGCTCGGACGGGAGATGCCGATTTCACGCGAACAGAAGCCAGGTTCTGCGGCTTCCTGTATTGATAGAAATGCCTTCCATGAAAGACCACCGAGACAGACAAGCAGTTTCGGCTTCACAAGTTCAAGTTGGCGCTCCAGAAATGGCAGGCAATTTTTAACTTCGGCCGCGCTCGGCATGCGGTCTGTTGATGTACTAGGGCGGCGACCAGGAAAGCACTTTGTGACGGAGGTTTGATAGACGTTGCGTTCAAAATTCGAAAGGCCGCAAGCCGCAAACTGCGCTTTGATGGATTTGCCAGCATCCCCCTGAAAGGGTGCCCGTCTCTCGTACTCGGTCTTGCCTGGGGCCTGGCCAAGCAAAAAGATGGGGTAGCCAACTCCTCCGCTAAAGATAGGTCGCGGCTCAACATCGAATTTGCAGAGAGTACTTGCACACCGGCGGCAGGCTTGAATTTCGTTTTCCAACATTGAAAGAGTCACTAAGCCTCTCCTGGTCTTGAACGCCTGAATTAGGCCGCGCCGCGAAGTGAATCGCCCCGGATTCTCGAGACACCGTGCAAGCTCATTGCGTAACGCTTTTCAAACGCTACCGGTGACATCTTAACTTAGCTTGCGGATCAACTCAGCTATCAGAAACATCTGGATAGTCTGCGGGCTGGGTGCTTCTGGTACTGTCGTCACGCGGAAGACATTCTTTGCTATTAGAGCAGCAGGGCGGGAAGGCTGTCGTTCTGCAGCCTACACCTTTATTCTTCCGAACCTACTCAAGAGGTGAAGCAAAGCGTTCACTTGACAAAGCTATGGAACCCTTAATGGCCTATACCGTTTAGGAGCAGTAGCTATCTGGTCCAAAAGCTCACGCGCCACGATGCAGACCAACCTCAAACGGAGAACTGCTATGTCCACATTGCCGCGTCAATTTCGTGGTCCCGAAAGTCACGCGGCCGAAATAAAATCCCGTGATACCGTGGCGCCCTTCCTTATATCGCGTGGCTACCAAGTTTTGGATGATCAGCGCATAAAAACTGGTATGGCGACCCAACAGTTCATCGTCGCCCAAGCACCTGATGGCCAGAATCTGAAAACCCGCATCCGGCTGTGTTGGCGCCGCGATGGCCGGAAGTTGAACGAGCAGAAGTACTCAGCTGCGCAGCTAGCTGCTCACCTTCGGCCCGGTGGCTGGGATGCCACGCTGGAACATATGGTGGAACGGGACATCTCACAGGGCATTACCCATAATTTGCTGTTTCAGCGTGAAGGGGAAGGAGTGGCCTATGCCGCTCTTATACCTGTGGAGGCGATGCACCCAATTTGGACGCGTCAACGGGACATTAGTGATGATCTGCAACGCCGAGGTTTGAAAGGGCGTATCAGAAAGAATCATGCCCAGAACGGTACCAGCCCGACGCTATGGCTCCAGGATGATCGGATGCCCGACTCCCATGAAGTGGCAGACGCTTTATGGCAATGGCCAGGTGTAATCGACCTGGCGAAACTCGCGCTGCGATCTGCGAACTCAGAAGTGGTGGATGACACCTATGACGATTGTCCTGCTTCCGACTATTCGACCTTGGGTCGAGACCAAGGCAAAAGGATAGCTACAATCCGATCTGAGGTGAAACGAGATCTGAGAGTACGCTTGGCGGTCTTGGAGCGGGCTAAGTTTAAATGCGAGAGAGATGGGTGTGGAGAGAGTCGCAATTTCTTTGGTTTCCTAGACGTTCACCACGTGCTCGGGGCTGAAGTTTCAGACCGCGTTTACAACTGCGTTGCACTTTGCCCAAATTGCCATCGTGAAGCCCATTACTCCAACGAGAGAGACGAACTCAACCGGAGGCTGCTCGATTATGCGCAGCGGTATCAATGAATTCTGCGCCCTGGAGACCATCGACCAGAACGAAGAACTCATCAAGATGACGCTCTCGCTGATGATGGCGACAGGCAGAAGTCGGCCAAGAACATGCATTCTTTGCGAATGGCAATTCGAACACACCTACACCTAGCTAAACCCGTCGATCCTCTACAGACCATAACATTCCAGTGTCGAGATTCTTCCTGGCGCACGTTTCGGATAGATGATGTCAAGCCAGCGAATAGAAGTGTTTAGGTCAAGCTGAACCTCTTTCATGCAAGGCAGCCGGGGGAAGTCTTCTACTGCGGCGGCCAAAGCGTCCTTTGCATCTTGAAATTGGCCTGATACTCGGTACCGCTCTACAAGCGCGAGGGCCATGCAGGCTTCGACCTGCAATGGCACCTTGATTCCTGTGGGCTTGAAACACTGACCGTAGTAGCTGTTCAGATGCTTTAGGTGTTCAGAAGGCGGCCACTCTGTATCGGAACCCGCTATGGCCTGAGCAATCAGCGACTCCAGGCTAGGTTGGTTGAGAAGTGCGATATCGCTTTTCTTCAGTAACGACTCACCTTGTTCGCCACCGAGGTAATAATGCTTCAGGTAGATGAATGCCAAAAGAGCAATCTTCGGAGACTTCTTCAACCCATCCTTGATTCTAAAGCCCGCTTCTACTACCGGGCGCAAATTCTTCAATGGTCGATGGGGAAAATCCGCAAAGGCTTGGCTAAGGAGTGTCACCAATCCCTCGAAGAATCGTGGGCAGGTTTCCGCTGTCAGGCCAGTGGGGGCATAGATCCACATAGAAGGATCCCACGAGATCCTCAGCACGCTTGGATTGTCATACTCATATGAACAGGGCTCATGAGCAATTTTGTCGGCGCGGCGGACGAACTCCATTATTACCGCGCGCACCAAGCGGAACAGGCCCTGGAACGTGAACATAAGCTTGCCATGATCGGCATACGTTTCTGCGTGGCCCGAGAAATGGAGAAATTCTTTGGTCAACGGCTTGAGCGTGTGCACATAGTCGGAACGCGTGCCGTAGAGGTTCTTGAGCGCAGCTAGCAGCTCTCGCTTACCGATCGGATGCTTTTCTTTGCTCGCGTGAACGGAGTAATAGTCCGCCGGCAGGTATTCCTGAATGAACTTGGAAAAGCGATGGCCCAGCCGCAAATGCTCTGTTTCAAGAATGGCACACCGCACTGCCAGCGCGTCTGCGTCCTCGAGACTCTCCAGAACCTTGTCGATAGGCCCTCGTTTTTCGGTTGGCATGTCCTCCCAAACGACCTGATAGCCATCGAAATCCTGGGCTAACGATTCGATGCTCATGACCAGCAGCGTGTAGGCCAAATCGAGGTCATCGCTCATCCTGTGAACCGCGGCGACGTAGGATCTGATTGCCTTGGTTACGCTTTGGTAGTTGCTGCGTTTTAGCCCTATTAGTTGCTCCGTAAACTTTCCGAATGCTTCCAGCTCTTCGATGTTCGCTCGTAACGATGGCTCGTAGAATCTGGTCAGCCGTTCACTCGGGTGCGGCTCACCTACACGAGCTCGTTGGTGCAGCAAACGCTCGGCAATTCGGACGTCAGGACTGAAAATTGCCTGTAATCCGAACGAGGCTACGTCAGCAAAATCATCGATGTACGCCCCCATCATGCGTGAAGCTATGAGACCCGCCGCAGGCGCGCCCTCGATGTGTTCGTTCAGCTCATAGCAAAGGGCGTGAGGCGTAGTCACTGTGTCAAAAGCGCTGAGCGTTCCGACTGCGCTGCTAAATGTGTCAACACTTCCCAGATCGAGGTTGGTGTAAACCACCCCTCGGAGCGTGTTGACTTGAGGATTATGCGGCTCAGTGAAGAACTTTCCGGTGGCAGCCTGAAGCATGGTGGTTCCTTGAGTGAGGAGTCTGACGCACACGGTGCAAGTTGTAGTGCTTTCGGGCCAGAACGGAGGACGCAGCTGAGCGAGGAGAAACACTGCCAGATTGACAGGGAGTTGTTCAAGCCGGGTGAATCGTCCCGGGATTTTTAGACACATCGAACGGCTGCTTCTGGCCGTTTTTCTGCCTGCCACAAAGGGCTGCAACCCTAAGCTGACGTTCAACATGTAAAAAACGTTAGTGTCAGCGAATGTCGTCGGTTACAAGCATTTTGGTTGATCAGTTGGCTGACTCGGCCCACTTCAACATGCCATCAAGCACCGGACAAAGCTTTTGTCCCCAAACCGTCAGGCGGTAGTCCACTCGAGGCGGCTTTTCGTCGTAGACGGTACGTATCACCAGCCCATCCTGCTCCAGCCCCCGCAGTTGTTGAGCCAGCATTTTTTGAGATATGCCACTGACCACGCGTTCGAGATCTGAAAAGCGCTGAACCTTGCCATCGAAGAGATGAAACAAAATGACCAGTTTCCATCTGCCGCGCAGTAGTGCAAGTACGGCATTGACATCTTCGGCCGCTGAATCAGGCGTGTAGACCTTGTTATGGATCATTGGTAGTCACTTACTTTTTCGTGCGTTCTTGTCGAGTTTGGCTGAGGCGCCGATCATGAGTAGCACTTGTCCATCAGGAGAATAACTCGATGAGTATTACCCGGCACCCAGCCATTGAAGCCTATTTTACAAGTGAGACCGGCACCGACGTCGGCACCTTGAAGACAGTATTTACGCAGGATGCGACAGTCCTGGATGAGGGAAAAACCATCGTGGGTATTGATGCCATCACCGCATGGAGAGCGGCTGCGAAAGCGAAGTACCAATACACGGCCGAACCCGTGGACATTCAGGAGGATGAGGCAAAGTCGGTGATAAGCGTGCGGCTCTCCGGTAATTTTCCCGGCAGTCCTACGGTAGTGACATACACCTTCAGTGTTCATGATAGAAAGATAAATGCCCTGGAGATTGGTTGATGACTGCCGGCAATGGGTTGGAAGGTTGTCGCGCTCTTGTGACCGGAGGCACACAGGGGATAGGGAAGGCTGTCGTTCAAACGTTGCAGGGGCAGGGCGCCGACGTTCTTGCGACTTCGAGGCACCGTCCGGAATGGCTTTCAGACGAACATTTTTTCGCAGCGGACTTAACCACGCTGCACGGTTGCCAAGCCGTCGTCGGTGAAGTGCAACGCAGATGGAGCAGCATCGATATCGTCGTACATGTCTTGGGTGGCTCTTCGGCCCCAGGCGGCGGGTTCCAGGCTTTGACGGAGGAACATTGGAGCGCAGCGTTCGACCTGAATTTCTACCCCTCGGTTCGAATAGACCGTGTGTTGGCACCCCTCATGGTCGCGCAACGCTCCGGGGTGATCGTTCATGTCACGTCGATCCAAAGCCAGTTACCGCTGTGTGAGGCAACCACAGCGTACGCGGCCGCAAAAGCGGCGCTTTCAAATTACAGCAAGGCGCTATCCAAAGAGCTCAGTCCGCAGGGCGTACGGGTAGTGCGGGTGTCTCCAGGATGGGTAGAAACGGAGGCTGCTATTGGTTTGGTCAAGCGAATTGCGCAGTCAGGCGGGATTGACGAAGAGGCAGCCAGGCAGTCTGTTATGGACTCCCTGGGCGGGATTCCCCTCGGTCGCCCCAACCAACCGCAGGAGGTCGCTGACCTTATCAGCTTTTTAGTTTCAACCAAGGCAAGCGCCCTAACAGGTGTCGAATACGTAATCGATGGCGGGACAATTCCTACTGTCTGAGCATTGCGACTTTGAATGCCGTGCCAGTGGGACTATCAGCATCACTGGCATGCACTCAACTCAAGGCAACTGAACTCGGATGGTCCTGATCTGAATGAAAGACGTGGGGGAGTTGTAAAGTTGCCAACGATCGTCTGCTTTGGCCGATTGCTACTTGTCTTGCGGATCTCTCCGAGGGTAAACGTGCGGCGCGTCGATCCGGTCCTTGAGCTTGGCAGCATAATCCTGAGCACTTTTTTCATCCTGAAACTGCACTCGTCTGGTACCAAAACGTACGGACCAAGGCGCATGGCTTTGACTGGGTAGATACTCGATCCGCACTGACATGATCATGTCTCCAGAGTGTGACCCAAGGGTTAAAAATGGATTTCAGCGGTCTTGAGACCCAAGTCTCGAAGCTCGGCGATCAAGTCATCCAAATGCCCGAAAGACTCGACCTCCTCGTTGTCGTCCACCAGGAAATAACTTCTCCCAGCGTCCTTCTTGAAAAACACAATCCACTCCTTGGGGTTGGTCGGATTTGCGATCACATGGGTGTCGAAGGTCACGCCTTCGGCATGTTTGGTTTTCACAGCTTGACGATTCATGTCTGTCACCACGCTACGCGCGTTCTCAAAATTTCTCTATTGGCAGTGCATGCCCGCTCAGCTCCCTCTGAGCTTCCACTATAGGCATCTCCAGCCGCACGAGGCAGTGGAACTAGGGGATTTCAATTATCACTGCATGTTAATATTATGCACATGCATCCACTGAGGAGCTAGCCATGATTGCGATAGGGGAGGCATGGAAGGCGGGGTTGTTGGGACGAGGACATTGGCTTCGCAACATGGTGTCTGGCGTGATCGTCGGGGTCGTGGCACTCCCGCTGGCCATGGCGTTTGCCATTGCATCCGGCGTCAAACCTGAGCAAGGCATCTACACCGCCATCATCGGTGGCCTGCTGGTTTCGCTCTTTGGCGGAAGCCGCTTGCAGATTGCCGGGCCGACAGGTGCGTTCATCGTGATTCTGGCGGGCGTCACGGCCGAGCATGGTGTTGACGGCCTGCAAATCGCCACGATGATGGCGGGGGTCATGTTGTTATTGCTGGGGATGGCCCGGCTCGGTGCAATCATCAAGTTTATCCCTGACCCGGTGATCGTCGGATTCACTGCGGGCATCGGCGTGATCATCTGGGTCGGGCAGTGGAAAGACTTTTTCGGATTACCGAAGGTCGAGGGAGAGCACTTCCATGAAAAGCTCTGGCATCTACTCCAGGCCCTGCCGGATCTTCATATGGCCACGACCCTGCTGGCGGTACTTAGCCTTTTCCTGGTCATCACCGCGTCCAGAATTCCCGGTCTCAAACGAGTGCCTGGCCCACTTATCGCCATGGCGGTCGCAACCGCGATACAGTCCACCTTTCATTTCGAGGGGGTCGCCACGATTGGCAGTGCATTTGGTGGCATACCTCAAGGTTTGCCAGCGTTGAGCCTGCCTGAAATCACGCTGTCGCGTGTTATCGATCTGATTGGTCCGGCGTTCACGATCGCCATGCTGGGAGCCATCGAATCGCTGTTGTCCGCGATGGTGGCCGATGGCATGGCAGGTACCAAGCACGACTCCAATCAGGAGCTGATCGGTCAGGGGGTGGCCAACCTGGTCACGCCATTGTTCGGCGGCTTCGCCGCTACCGGGGCCATTGCCCGCACGGCAACCAATATCCGTAACGGCGGCACAAGCCCGCTGGCCGGCATTACGCACGCAGTCACCCTGGTACTTATTATTCTGTTTCTGGCACCTCTGGCCTCAAACATCCCACTGTGCGCACTGGCCGCGATACTTTTTGTGGTCGCGTACAACATGAGCGAGCTAAAGCACTTCAAGCGCATGGTCCAGCGAGCCCCGCGCGCAGACGTATCAATCCTGCTAATCACCTTCGGCCTCACCGTGTTCAGTGATTTGGTGATCGCCGTGAATATTGGCGTCATTCTGGCGATGCTGCACTTCATGCGCCGCATGGCCTCATCCGTGGAGGTGCAACAGGTCGTCGAGCACGAGCTTGAAGAAGAGCTGAAAGCTAATGGCCATGCTCAACTGCCGCCTGGGATATTGATCTATACGATTGAGGGGCCGCTGTTCTTTGGGGCGGCCGAGACGTTCGAGCGTGTCTTGGCACAGACCCATACCGACCCACGCCTGCTGATTATCCGTTTGAAGCGCGTACCGTTCATGGATATCACGGGATTACACGTGCTGGAGGAGGTCATTCAGCAACTGCACAAGCGGCAAATCGTGGTGAAACTCTGCGAAGCGAACACAAAGGTGCTCGGCAAACTCGATAGGGTGGGGATCCTGCAAGAAATCGGCGCGGAGCATTACCACACCGACTTCAACACCGCGCTGGCTAAAGCGGTCAGTCTCGCAGAGGAGACATCGACTCTCTAGAGGCTAACTGCCCGTGTTGGGTTATGACTTGGTGCTGGTGGCATGCTTGCTTTTGGTCGAATAGCTGGCACCGTGGGTGTCTAGGTAGTCACGAATCAGCTGACGTACCACCTGCGAAGGCGTCAAATCCTGTGCTGCACAGAGCTCCTCGAACGCTTTTTTCTTGATGGGATCAATGAGCACAGTGAGGCGCGCAGTCTTGCTTTCCATGGGGTATTCAATCACTCAATCGCTAGATGTTAATCAAATTGTAATTGCCTTGTCCGGTGCTGTCACTGTTACGACCGGGGGACGTTCGGCAGGTCGATTGTGATCAGTCATGTGCGACCGGTAAAGACTTCAGAGCTATCCTGAGTCTTTAAGCTGAGCACTGTAGTGATCTTGTGTGCAGGGGCAGGCAGAGCCGCGTTTTTTGACATCAAAATCCAGTATTGGATGTTGCGCTCACCCTCTAGTGAAGAGGGCTCTTTTGGTGCTCCACAAGGCCTTCAAGGATAAAGCCCGGTGGCCGTATGGAAAGTAGCAGCAATGAATGCAAAAGTCGGATTGACGAGTGATGCAGAGGCGGAAGACTTTTTCATACAAACACTGGAGCAGGCGATCGATGCCGTTGTGATCATTGATGATCACAACAGGGTGGTGTTTTTCAATGCCGCTGCCGAAGCGTTTTGGGGCTGCTCTCGGATTGAGGTGCTCGGTCGAAATGTCCACGCCTTGGTGCCTCACATCCTGCGCGCCCATCATGATGGCTATATCAGCGCTAACCGCGAGACCGGGATCAACAAAATTGTGGGCGTCAGTCGGGATGTCCGAATTGTGCGTGAGGACGGGGAGGAGCGCTGGGGCTCGATGTCGATCTCGAAAATCGCCCTTCATGACCGAATCCTGTACGCGGCCTTTCTCAAGGATATAACGCAATTACGCTTGAACGATATCGAACGCCGGTTGCTATCGATGTCGGTCAACGTCACCAGCTCGGCCACCTGCATCGTCGACGCGAACTCATGCCTTATCTATGTCAACGATGGGCTCATTCGACTGCTGGGCTATTCCCGCGAGGAAATGATCGGGAAGTCACCGCTGATGTTCTTTGTTTCAGATGTTCCTGCGCAAGCGTCTGCGGAACCAGGGCTGGAAGGCATTCTCTGTGGTCAACCTCATGATGTCAGCGCCTTGCTCAGCAAGCGCAACGGTCAACGACTTTGGGTGCACGTCTCATCAACGCCCGTGTTCGACGCGCAAGGGTTGCTCGAAAATGTCGTGATCGTGCTGACCGACATTACCCAGTCAAAACTGCATGAGGTCCTACAGGAAAGGGTCATTGGGGCACTGCTGAAAGAGGAACCTCTAGAGAGCGTGCTAACTATGATGTGCCACGAGATTGAGCGCATCGCCCCGGAAGTCATTGTCTCGATCCTGAGCGTCGACGAGGAGGGGATCTTGCACCCGTTGGCCAGTCCAGGCTTGCCCACCGATTACTCCAGGGCCATCGAGGGATTATCCATCGGCCCGGTGGCGGGTTCCTGCGGTACGGCCGCCTATCGGGGCGAGCCGGTTTTGGTAACGGACATCAATAATGACCCGCTGTGGGCCGAGTACAAATGGCTGGCGAAACAGTCAGGCTTACGGGCTTGTTGGTCTATTCCTGTGCGCAACGGCTCAGGACGGATTGCGGCGACCTTTGCGCTCTACTTTAGGGAAAGCCGCGGCCCCGATCCCTTGCACGCTCACTTGGTGACGGCGGGAACGCACTTGTGCATGTTGGCACTTGAACGAGAGGAGGCACGTCAATCCATTCGAAGGATGGCCTTCTATGATGCGTTGACCGGCTTGCCCAATCGAAATTTCCTGCTCTCCCAAGCACAGCAATGCATTCTCGAAGTGGCTCGAGAGGCTGCAGAGCTTGCCGTCCTGTTTGTCGATCTGGACCGCTTCAAGCAAGTCAACGACGCCTTGGGGCATGCGTCGGGAGACGAATTGCTGCGAGTCATGGCGCAACGGTTACGCAGCGTGCTTCGAGAGTGTGATTTCGTTGGGCGTTTATCCGGTGACGAGTTCGTGTTGGTACTGCCGCGGATGAGTGCGACACAGGTCACGATCTTTCTTGAACGACTGATGGTGGTCCTGAGGGCGCCGACGACGATTGCCGGCACTTCTATCGTTGTTTCCGCCAGCATCGGCATCAGCTTGTTCCCAGGGGATGGTCAAGACATGGAGAGTCTGTTGCATTGCGCTGACATTGCCATGTACCAGGCCAAACGGGCCGAGCGGGGTACCTTCAGCTTCTTTCTTGAAGAAATGAACAGACTCGCTCAAGGGCGATTGATGCTGGAAACAGAACTGCGCAAAGCGCTGACTGACAGTGGTCTGGAACTGCATTATCAGCCACAATTCGACCTGAACAGCGGGCGCCTGGTCGGTGTTGAGGCACTGGCGCGTTGGGCACACCCAACACTCGGTGCTATCTCGCCAATGCAATTCATTCCGCTTGCTGAGGAGTGCGGGTTGATCAATGACCTGAGTCAATGGGTGTTGCGGGAGGCCTGTGAGCAGCTTGCCGAGTGGCAGCAGCACGGCTTAGAGGTTCCATCCATGTCGATCAATCTCTCACCCATCAATTTTCACAACCTGAACTTGGCGACGCTGATTGCTCAACAACTGCAACGTTGCGGCTTGCAACCCGCCAACCTATGCGTGGAAGTGACCGAGGGTGTGTTGCTGAGCGACAGTCTAGGGGCCGAGCAAGCCATCCGGGATTTGCACGCTTTAGGGGTACGACTGGCCATTGATGACTTTGGCACAGGCTATTCCAGCCTCGGGTATTTGCGGCACCTGCCAATCAGCGAGCTGAAACTGGATAAGAGTTTTGTCGACGATTTGGAACACGATACATCCTGCCGCGCTTTAAGCGAATCCGTCATTGCGATAGGCAGAGGGCTTTCCTTGCACGTAGTGGCTGAAGGTATAGAACACGCTACTCAGTGTGAGATTCTCAAAGCCCAAGGCTACAAAGTTGGGCAAGGTAACTATTTTTCAGCACCGCTGTCTTGCCGGGATTTTGAACAATGGTTCACTGCCTACAACCTCGATTGAGCGCGGTTTTCAGATTCAAATGACCAATCGCTTTTATGGTGTGAGGTCCAAGGCGTCCGGATCATGATGGCGGATATCAGATATCTGCGGCTTATAATTTATTAGAAACTTTCGCAGGGTGACGTTGTAGGTATCGAACCCAGGCCAATAATTATCCCAGTAATCATAGTTAAGCGTGACCGCATCTTCACGCTCAAGATCATTAAGGTCTTGCCACACAACTTCAAAACGTTCTTTCCAGTTTTTTGCAACCAAAAGCTGCTCGGCAGACTTCGTGTCCATTTTTGCATATTTTATCAGCGCATCGAACGCAAAGCTTTCATCCAAGAGGTTGTCTGGGTGTATTTTGTTGTGAACGGTGTCGACGATATCCAATATCCAACCGATCGTTTGAAATCGACACTTGCGTGCCGAGCGGGACTCTTCGCTGAATCCATTAATTTCAACCCACGCAAGCTCTTGTCCTTCTCTGTATTCAATATGAATGATGTAGCCAGCCATTTTCATTATTCCTGTTTTTATTTTTATAATTCAATCTAACATGTAGTTTTTTAGCTCGCAATTGCTTTTGGCTTGACATTTTTCTTACTGCAGTTATATAGCGAAGAGGAGGGGAGTTATAACGCAGCAATACCAGTACTTCTTTGTTGGCGAGTGACTTGTAACTCTATGGAGCGTCCAGCAGCTTATTGTTTCAAGAGTCCTGGCCGGTGAACAGCACACAACTTCTCTAACGTGTTTGACTACGGTGAAGTGATTGCCATCGCTGGCGAAACTAAGGGACTCCCGCAACCTGGAGGACGTCATACCCATCCTTCGGATTAAGGCAGACGTCGCCTGAGTTCAACCGCGATCGCGCATACCGATGCGTTTGACCGAATACCCGCGCGCTTGATCGTGGGAATGGTAGTACGTGTCTTGCGTGGTACTCAGGTTGCTGTGCCGTAGATCGACCTGGAGGTCTTTGGCGTCACGCAGCGGCGCATCGAACGTCGCCGAGGTATGGCGCAACCAATGCGCAGACGCCACTAACAAGCTGTCCATTTCATGCTTCTCACGCCCCTCACCGCGCATTCTTTCCAGCGACTTGTCGAAGACGATTTGGAGGAGGGCGCGAACCTGCCGATCTGATAGGCCCGATCGGCCTCTGAGGGTCGAGATCAGCGGCGTGGACTCGTTGCGTTCAGGCAGATCACTCAGTCCTAGAAATTTGCGGTAGCGCTTGAGGTAACTTTCGATGTACTCGTCGCGCACCGCGATCTTGCCGGCTTTATTGCCTTTTCCCACTGCGTGGTACCACCAGAAGCCCTCAGCGTCTTGGCGGAAGTCGCCCATGGTGGGCTTCCAGTTCTTCCTGCCCACCACATCGGAGACGCGCAGGTACATCGCAAAGAGCGTTGCGAGGATGAAGAGGGTACGTTCAAAACGAACGGGATCATCCTCCGCCAGCTTTTCGGCGGTTTCCAATACGTAATCCCATTGAAGGGGCGTCAAGGCCCGCCCCGAGGTCACGTCGAGCGTATCGTCGGTAAAGCGGTTCGATTTTTTCAGCATTCTGAATGGATTGGCGGCCGCACCGCCGTCCTCGATCAGAAATTCATAAAACCGACTGCACACCGTAAACACCTGTTTGAGGCTGCTTTCAGTGGTCGTATAAACCAGGTTCGTTGAGCTCGGCGCTGAAATCGTTCCTACCGCTTTCGTCGTTTTTGAATTGAACGGGAACCACTTTGGATTCGGAATCAGGGCATCCGCCTCGGTGACAGGCGCCTCACCGTTAGGAACGAAGCGGCTGCGCGTCACAGGGCCCACCCAGTCTTGGGAAGGATTACGACAAAAATCCAAGTAGTCCTGGGCATCCTGACGTTTTAACAGGTGCAGCGGCTTCTTCTTAACCAGTAGCGTCCAGAGCAACAGACGCTCGGCCTGAGTGCGGTATGAACTGAAGGTCTGGGCATTGTCGGAAAATGCCCGTAGGAAGCTGCGCACCGCCATATAGCCACGGCCGGCCTCCAGTTCCTCGGGGAATGAATCTAAAAAGTCTTTGACGCAGTTAAGTGCAGGCTCGCTAAAACTGAAGTCTTGATCAATAAAGGCCTCGTAGGTTTCAAAAATGGGTTTTGGCGCGCTGAGCATTCGAACCACCGGACACTTTAAACGTTGAAAAGAAACTTCCAGTTATGACAGTAATCGGAAGTTACATAGATGCGCTTCACTACTACGATTTTTTTGCATAACGGATTGACATTGCCGGATAGTAGCCGCTGCTTTGCACTTGCGCAACTACCACTCAGTCCAAACTTATTTGACTTGCAATGCTTGACAAGCAACACCCTGACGATTTAGTTCGCGGGCGCGGAATCTTTGAATTCCGTTTCTTTTTAGATGCGCTCTGATTGGCAGAATATCCGCTGACCCTACGATTAATCACCCACGCGCTAATTAACCTAATATTGATACCTCATATGGTTAATTCTTTTTTAATACGAAACTCTTCAACCTAACGAGCGTATTTAAAATTAAATACCCAGACCAGAGCCGTCTCGCATCAGCTCCCTGAGGAATACCGGCCGCTAACACCAGCCGCCAACCAGGCACCGTTGCTTTATTCAAATATTGGTAGCGGAAGAGTGTTTGCACGTTGATCGTTCGAAACGATTGTTGCGCATGTCCTTAGATTGATCGCCTTAAAAGCTCCCTGTGTCGGGAACGTCCGTTCATTGGTTAAAACCGCGGAGACCTGCAGACTCCGTGGCCTGCACGGCATCTTTGTTCCAACAGAGGCTCAGGGAATGTCCGCTCATTTCGTCAAAACGGCACGCCGGGAATGTCCGCAGAAATGGTCAAATCGCGCTAACCTTATGTTTTATAGAGTTTTTAACGACGTCATTCCAAATACGGTCGTGAGCCAACATTATCGGTCGGGAAAGTCCGCTGATTTCGTTAAACGCAAAGGGGCGCTGGGAAGTCCGCTGATTAAAGCCAAAAAATCCGAGGCGCCCGATTTTATTGGCCTGCAGGGCACGTTGCTCAAAATCCGGCCCGGGAATGTCCGCTGATTAAGGCAAATCTGGGCGCGTTCCGACGTAACTTCAAGGTGAGGCCCATTCTGACGCGATCGCTGGCTGGTAGCATTTGCCATCGTTCTACGGTGAGGTCGAACGGTTGATCTGCGGGGCTTCCAGGAGGTTCGGTACCAGCTTGCCATCGCCAGGAAACCAGTCATTAGCCGGAAGCAGTGCCGGGAATGTCCGCTCATTTCGTCACAGAGAAGCAACACCGGGAAAGTCCGCTCAATACGTTAAAAAGCCCATTAACCACTGATTTCATTGAGTTTTATCCAGCGGGAACGCCAGAGACAATGTTGAATGAGTCCGCTCATTGACGAAAACTCGGGGAAGCTGTTCCCGGAATCCCGCAGGGTAAAAAGCTATGGATATCAGTAGGTTATAAACCGTAGCAAGGACCAGGGTGTCCGCTGATATCGTTAAAAAAGTGATGAGCCGCCTGGATCGTGGCAAACGTATATCCCGCCGAATCAATAGGTTAAGAGGTTAAAGAGGCCGTTTCCGGTGATTTCGCGATTGGAGCAACTTTTTTGTCAGGAGCCACATAAGGCGGGCCTGGTAAAGTTCCTCCCAGACACATCATTTAACATAATATACATTACACGTAACAAGATGTTACGAGATCAGCCCGGTTGCACACCCGATTTCAATCTCCACCATGGCTCCTCAAAGCACCTTGCCTTTGATGCCTGGCGATCGCTCTATTTGGAATGTGCTGCTCTCAATCCTCGTCACGAGTCAGCTTTTCAATCAGCGCTCGATGCTGCGGATACTGCGCCGTAAGCTTCCGCCGATTCCCCATTTCCATATCCGCGAAATCAAATCCTGGCGAAACCGCTTCGCTGATCAAGCCAAATCCATTCTCGCCATTCAATAGTCTGGAGGCTTTCCAGATTCCGCCTGGTACGTGCAATTGCAGATATTGTCCTGCCAATATGTCGCTGCCCATCACCAATGTCTGTAGCGAACCGTCAGGATGAATCAGGCTGTACTCGATGGCGTCGCCCAGATGGAAATAATGCAGGATGTCTGACTGATTGAAATGAAACTGGCCCACGGGCGATTCTTCGGTCAACAGGTAATAAATGGACGTCATCAAATAACGTGAACCGCCTTCGGTTTCGAGCATTTCTCGATGGTCGGCCTGAAATGTCCTGCGGAAATAGCCGCCTTCAATATGAGATTCAAGTTTCAGGGCTGCAATGACGTCTTTTGCGCTCGCCTGGCGTTTCAACATAGCCTTCTCCATTGATTTCACAGTAGATTTTCGCATAGCTCAACTAAAGGCTCATTTAGTGTAGTTAACCTAATATGTCGACACATTCGAAGATGTTAGCCTCATTTAGCATCTTCTTCGTTAGCTTGTGCTTACCAAACCGCAATATGCGAATCCGCCCTGGGCTCAGTCCCACCACAAAGCACACCACTGACCGGATCACGAATAATAATCTGCCCTCTGCCGTAATCCGTAAGGTCAGAAGCGATCTGTACCTCATGTCCCCGTCGCGCCAGCGCATTGGCCAAATCCCTCGAAGCGCCCTGCTCGATCCCTACCTTCATCCCCCCCAGCCATTGCCAGCGTGGAGCGTCCAGCGCCGACTGCGGGTTCAATCCGAAATCCACCAGGTTCATGACCATCTGCACATGCCCCTGAGGCTGCATATAGCCGCCCATCACACCAAACGGCCCAAGCGCCTGGCCATCCTTGGTCAGGAAGCCCGGAATAATCGTATGAAACGTCTTCTTGCCCGGCGCCAGACAGTTGGCATGTTCCGGATCAAGGCTGAATTCTTGCCCTCTGTTCTGTAGCGCAATGCCGCTGTCAGGCAGCACCACACCCGAACCAAAGCCGTGGTAATTGCTCTGGATGAACGACACCATATTGCCTTGTCCATCGGCCGTGGCCAGATACACAGTACCGCTGGCATGAGGATCACCTGGCTTGGGTGGCTGAGCCTTCTCACCGATCTGCCCACGGCGCCGAGCGCTGTAGCCATCACTCAACAGATCGGCCACCGCCACGCGCATGTGCAATGGATCGGTGATGTAGTGCAAACCATCGCTGTACGCCAGTTTCATGGCCTCCAGCTGACGGTGCCAGGTCTGTTGGCTGTCACGATGATCAAAGTCGAAACCCTCGAGAATCTTCAGCGCCATCAACGCGACCAGGCCCTGGCCGCTTGGCGGGATTTCCCAGACATCCACACCGCGATAATTGACGTGGATCGGCTCCACCCATTGCGCACGGTAATGTTCCAGATCCGTAGCTCGCAGATACCCGCCAGTAGCGCGCGAATGCGCATCCAGTCGTTGGGCCAAAGCGCCGCGATACAAACTCTCGCAACGGCTCTGCGCCAACTCTTCAAGCGTCCGCGCTTGCGCTGGATTGCGAAACAGCTCCCCTGCCCTCGGCGCCCTCCCCTCAATCAGGAAAGTATCGAACCAGGCGTCCAGCACCTCGTCGCGATGGGGACTGAACTCATCCAAAGCGACTTGCCACTGATGGGCAACCACGGGCGACAGCGGAAAACCATCCCGTGCCAGGCTGATGGCCGGCTGCAACAAATCCGCGAACGGCAGCACGCCAAAGCGTTGCGAAAGTTCGGCCCAGGCCGAAGGGCAACCGGGCACCGTCACCGGCGTCCAGCCATACAGCGGCATCTGTTCATGGCCGGCCGCCTTGACCGCTTCGATGCTCAAAGCAGCCGGTGCATGGCCGTTGGCGTTGAGCCCATGCAACTGATCCTTGAACCAGACCAGAGCAAAAGCATCGCCGCCAAGACCACAACCTGTAGGCTCGACTACGGTCAGCGCTGCTGCGGTTGCGATGGCGGCGTCGATCGCATTGCCACCCTTTTGCATCATCTCGATGCCGGCCTGGGCGGCTAAAGGCTGGGACGCCGCCACCATGCCACGACGGGCAAAAACACTCTGGCGTTGCGACGGATACGGATACTCGTGAGCAGAAAATTTCAGCATGGCAAAGACTCTTCAAAACAAGGATTCATTGGCCGGACTTGATCCGGTTCCATTCGCGGGTCATCAAGCGCTGGATGTTTTCCGGCAGATCGGCGGAGACAAAGGTGTGACTGATCACCTCGTCACCCGGGTAGATTCCCGGGTTGCCGCTGACCTTGGGATCCATCAAGGGCGTGGCGTCCTTGTTCGGATTCGCATACCCCACATAGTCACTGACCGACGCAATGACCTCGGGCCGCAGCAAGTAGTTGATCACGGCATGGGCGTTGGCCACGTTGCCGGCATCCTTGGGAATCGCCAGCATGTCGAACCACAGGTTCACGCCTTCCTTGGGAATCAGGTAGCGGATATCGATGTTTTTCCCGGCCTCGCGAGCCCGGGTCTGGGCCTGCATCACATCGCCGGAATAACCGATCGCCACGCAAATGTCGCCGTTGGCCAGGTCGGCGGTGTACTTCGATGAGTTGAAGTAAGTCACCGAGGGCCGCAAGGTCATCAGCAGTTTCGACGCCTGCTTGTAGTCGTCCGGTTTGACACTGTTGGGGTCGAGCCCGAGATAAAGCATCGCTTGAGGAATGATCTTCACCGGCGCATCGAGAAAGGCCACGCCGCAGCTTTTAAGTCTGGAAAGATTTTGCGGATCGAACACCATCGACCAAGAGTCCAGCGGCACGTCCTTGCCCAGCACCGCGCGCACCTTCTCCTCGTTGTAGCCGATGCCCACGGTGCCCCACATATAAGGCACGGCATAGCGGTTGCCCGGATCGGCCGCTTCCAGACGCTGCATCAAACGCGGGTCGAGGTGCTTCCAGTTACCCAGCAACGACCGTTGCAGCGGTTGATAGGCACCAGCCCGGATCTGTTTCGACAGGAATTGGCTGGACGGCACCACCACGTCATACCCCGAGTGTCCGGAAAGCAACTTGGCCTCGAGCATTTCATTGGTGTCGAAGATGTCGTACTGAACCTTGATGGCACTGTCTTTTTCGAAGTTCTTCAGGGTGTCGGGGCCGATGTAGTCGGACCAGTTGTAGACCTTCACCACCGCGTCGGCGGCCTGGATCATGGGCACCACGGCAGCGCAGCACAGGGCCGCAAACACGCTCGATAAACGCATCGTCATTATCCTTGTGAGTCTCACAGCACGCGGCTGAGAAAGGCTTGGGTACGGGGATGAGAGGGGCGACTGAATATCTGTTCCGGCGGTCCCTGCTCGATCAGTTCACCCTGATCGAGCACCACCACACGATCCGCTACTTCACGGGCAAAACCCATTTCATGGGTGACCACCACCATCGTCATGCCCTCCTCCGCCAGTTCCTTCATCACCTGCAGAACCTCGCCGACGGTTTCCGGGTCCAGGGCACTGGTGGGTTCATCGAACAGCATCGCCTGCGGTTTCATCGCCAAGGCCCGGGCTATCGCCACCCGCTGTTGTTGGCCACCGGAAAGCATCGAGGGGTAATGGTTGGCCTTCTCCGCCAGCCCGACACGTTTGAGCAGCGCCCGCGCTTGTTCCTCCGCTGCTTTGCGCGGCACACCCAACACCTGAATCGGTGCTTCGATGATGTTTTCCAGCGCGGTCATGTGCGGGAAGAGATTGAAGCGTTGAAACACCATGCCGATGTCCCGCCGCTGACGGGCGATGTTGCGCTCCGAATCCCGCACCAGGCTGCCATCGGCCTTCGTGCGATAGCCCATGGACTGGCCGTTGACCCGAATTTGCCCGGACTGAATGTCTTCCAGCAAATTGATGCAGCGGATAAACGTGGTTTTACCGGACCCCGAGGCGCCGATCAGCACCACCACTTCACCGCGCCGGACTTGCAGGGAAATCCCTTTGAGAATTTCGAGGTTGCCGAACGACTTGTGAATGTTCAGCGCTTCAATGATCAGTTCGTCACTTTGGTGCGCCATGATTAACGTCCCCTCAGCAGTTTCAGCGTGCTGCGACCGAACATCCGACTGGATGCCGGCGGCGGCGACGAAGGCCGATCCGACTGGCCGAAACGTGTCTCCAGCCAGCGCTGGAAGAAACCCCACAGCGTCGTGAGCAACAGGAAATAGATCGCCACCACGAGGTACAACTCGAACACTCGAAAGGTCGCCGAAGTCACCATCTGCGTGCTGAGCAGCAACTCCTGCACACCGATCACACTGACCAGCGTGGTGTTTTTAAGCATCACGTTGAACTCGTTACCCAGCGGCGGCACGATGACCCGAAACGCCTGCGGCAAGACGATACGGCGCATCAACTTGGCGAAAGTCATGCCCAGGGAGCGCCCCGCCTCGTACTGCCCCTTGTCGACGGCACCGATACCGGCGCGAATGATCTCGGCCATGTACGCGCCTTCGTTAAGGCCCAACGCAATGATCGCGGCCTGGATGTTGCCGGGGATCATCAGCCCGAACAGTTCAATGTCTTCAAAGCGGAAAATCCCGCCCGCCGCCAACGCCGTATAGAGGAAGACGATCTGCACCAGCAAGGGCGTCCCGCGCATCAGCCACACATAAAAACGCACCGGCAAATGCAGCAAAGGGTTCTTCGACAATCGCAGCAACGCCGCCGCCAATCCCAGGACACACCCCAGCAACATGGCCAGCACACTGATCAGGCACGTCAGCCAGAGCCCGGTGAGGTAGACCCCGCTGGGCTGCAACAGGTACTGCCAGAACACATCCCAATTGAAGTTCATCAACGCCTACCTCAATCAAGAGTGTCGCTGGAGACGTGCCACTTACTCAGGAGCTGGCCGTAGCTGCCATCGCTGCGCATGTCGGTGATCACTTGCTGCACCGCGGCACTCAGTTGCGGATCGTCCTTGCGAATACCCAGACCGGTGAGGATCCGGCTGAAGGCTGGAACGCCTTCCTCGAACAGGTCCGGCGCCATGGCGGCGTAATACCCGGCGGTTTCCACCGTGGTGCCGTAAGCGTCGACCTGACTGATGCGCAAGGCCTGGAATGCATCGGTGTCGGTGTTGTAGACCACCAGTTTCATCGGTGGCTTGCCGGCCTTGGCCAGGCTTTCATTCTCGGTATCGAGCAAGGTCTTGATGGTCGAACCGTTGAGCACCGCGATCTTGTGCCCGCTGAGATCGGGCAGCGCTTTGAGCCCCTTCGGATTGCCCTTGGGCACCACCACCGCCTGACTGGAATACATGTAGTTGACGATGTCGATCACCTCGCGGCGCTCGGGTTTGTCGAACAACTGATCGACGATCATGTCGCACTGTTTGGCCAGCAAGGCCGGCAGCAAGCCGGAAAACGGGATCACCCGCCACTCAACCTTCTTGTCTCCCAGACGTTTGGCGACTTCCAGACCCAGGTCGACGGTCAGGCCTTTGGGCTTTTGCGCCTCATCGAAGGACACCAGGGGCGGCGAGTCCATGCCCGAGCAATAGGTGAGTTTGTCGACCTTGAGCAAGCGCTCCGGCACAGTGGGTGCGGCGATCGCCCACTGCGTACAGAGCCCCAGGGAAATTGCAGCCAACAGCAGGCGAGACGTATGCATGACCAGACACTCCAGTTCGGTTAGTAACGGGGCAGTTCTCAAAGTCAAAACATCGGCGGGCTCGGTGCCCGCTCTGTGGTTATCGTTCCGATTGCAGAAACTTGATGAGCTCAGGGACCGTGCCTTCGATGTGCTCGCGCACCACGGCCTCTGCCTTCGCGGCATCACCGGCACGAATTGCGTCGAGGATCACCACGTGTTCCTGGCGTGCACTCAGTGGCTTTTCAACGTGCTGCAGCCAAAGACGCATGGGAGCTTCGATCAGCGAGTAGAGCGCGCTGATCTGTTTCACCAGACGAGGTCGTCCGCTGAGGCTGCACAGGTACTCATGGAACTTGCGGTGGCGACTGACCCAGGCCGCACTCTCGTCGCGGTAGTCATCCATTTCATCGAGCAGGCGTTCCAGGGCAGTCAACTGACGTTCACTGATCTTCGGCACCGCGACTCGAATCGCCAGTCCCTCAAGGGCGCTGCGCATCTCGAAGACTTCGTGCATTTCCTCGACATCCAGACCGCTGACAATCGCGCCGCGATTGGGCCTGAGCGTCACCAGCCCCTGGGCGTCTAGACGGCGAAAGGCTTCGCGCACGGGCATCCGGCTCATGCCGATTTCACTGGCAATGTCCTCGGCGATCAGCCGGTCACCTTTGCGATAACGACCGCCGCAGATGCCTTCCAGAAGAAAGTTGTAGGCCTCCTCCTCGGCAGTCATCGGTTGGCGCTGGTCGTAGGCGGGAGCGAATTGCATGGCGGCACCTTTTGTCTTTTTGTATCCAATTATCCACGGATACATAAAAGCAGAATGCATGCCAAAACCTGCATCTTCCCGCCAAGCGATTGATTCGAATGAATTAAGGAAAAATAGCAGCGCGCACAGCGATCAGATCTGCCGGTGCGACACTGGAGATTTGCTACCTAATGGCTCATTGCGAGACCCGGAAAGGTGCAGAACGGTAGCTGAGTAACACCTCTTGAAAACACTTCGGTCGGCACCCACTCGCCTGCCAACGCAGCAGGCGAGTGAAATGAGACATTGCGCAGTGCCAATCAGCGCTTCACGCCAAAGCAGTGCGAAAGCTCAGGGAAACTGCCCTCACGCACATCCGATGCGTACTGCCCCACCGCATCGCGGATCACCGCATGCACATCGGCATAACGTTTAGCGAAACGCGGTATGAACTCTCCCCCCAGCCCCAAGATATCTTCGATCACCAGCACCTGACCGTCGCATGCGGGCGAGGCGCCGATTCCGATGGTTGGCACGCGCAAGGCTTCGGTCAACTCGCGGGCCAGCGGCTCTGCTACGCCCTCCAGCACAATGCAAAACGCACCGGCCGCTTCCATCGCCAGGGCGGCCTCACGGATAGCGTCTGCCGATCGTTCGTCCATGCCCTGGGCCTTGAAGCCACCCATGGTGTTGACGAACTGGGGCATCAACCCGATATGCGCCATCACGGGAATGCCCCGCTCCACCAGAAACTGCACAGTGGGCGCCATGACCGCACTGCCTTCCAGCTTCACGGCAGCAATATTGGCCTCCATCATCAACCGCGCGGCACTGCGAAAAGCCTGAGCCGGTGACTCCTGATAAGAGGCGAATGGCAGATCAGCCACCACGCACGCGCGCTGTGTGGCACGCACCACCGCACGACTGTGCTGAATCGTCTGATCCAGTGTGAAATCCAGCGTGTTGGGCTGCCCGTAGGCAACCATCGCGGTCGAATCCCCCATCAGGATAACGTCGACAAATTCGTCAACGATCTCGGCAAGCGATCGATTGTGCGCGGTCAACGACACGATCTTGCGTTTGCCCTTGCAAGCCCTGATGTCGGGTATGGTCAGACGGCGGGTTTCATTGACTGCGGTACTCATGACGTGAGCTCCTCGCGAAAACAGCGTTAAAGGAAGGACCTCTTGAATCGACGCAGACGCCAAATACGATCTCCGAACAAGGCTGGCCTCCACTTCTGATTTAATGTTCCCCGTCCTTGTATCCGGACGTTTTTCGGGGGCGATGGTAGAAGCATTTCTCCAGCCGGAGTGAGCGAACAATTTTTCTGAACCGTATGCGGAAATGGAATACAAGATGGACCTGAAGAACTTGCGCTATTTCGTGGAAGTGACAGAGCATGGAAGTTTCTCGAAGGCATCCCGCACCCTTCACGTCACCCAATCGGCACTGAGCAAAGCCGTTCAATTACTCGAAGAGGAACTGGGCGCGACGCTATTGGTTCGCAGCCGTCCGGGCGTGCCGTCACGCTTGACCCCGTCGGGCGAAGTGGTCTTCCACCACGCCAAGGGATTGCTGAGCCGCAGCAAGCAAATGCTGACGGACGTGAACTTGCTCAACAGCCTCGTCACCGGTGTCCTTCAGCTGGGGCTGCCACCCTTGGGCAGTACCGATCAAGTAGCGGCCGTGTTGACCGAGTTTCGGCGGCGCTTTCCCCAAGTGGAACTGCAATTGCGTGAGCAAGGAGGCCAGGCTCTGGAAGAGGCCGTTCGCAAGGGCGAGATAGAACTGGCGATCAGTCTGCGACCCGACGGAAACGACCTGGCCTGGCTACCGATTTGTGAGGAACCACTGGTTGTCGTCCTGCCACCTCGCCACCCACTCGCCAACCGCCATCGACTGACACTGCCGGATTTGGCGCATCACCCTTGGGTGCAGTTGCAGGGCGCCTCGATTCTCAATCACCGCATCAAGCTCTGCTGCCCTGCTGTGGACGTCAGTCGTCTACAGGCAGCCAAAAGCGACAACCTGGCTTTTTGCTTGTCATTGGTGGCCGCGAACGCAGGCCTGCTGGTATTGCCCCGACTATTGGCGCAACACCACATCCCGCCCGGTGTGGAAATCGTCCCGCTCGAATGCGCGGAACTGGAGTGGCAACTCGTCGCCATCTGGCGCAAGAACGCGCAACTGTCGATCGCGGCACAGCAATGGCTTGAACTGTTGGCCTCTTGAATAGCGAGTCTGGTCTGGGCGATGCATAGCGCAATCGTCAGGCTTGGCTGGTCTGAATGGGGATGCCGAATGTTTGAATGAATCGGTTGTTCGTACCGCAACTTTCATTCAATCATTCGTCAAAACTTAAAAGCCCTGACACGCACCCATTCACCCAACGAATCAATCAACGTAAGTTCTTATAGCCAGCGGCAATAACTCAAATAACAAAAAATAATGCCACATCGCCACTATCTCAATAGCTTGCTAATTAATCCCGTTGAAAACTCTTCTCATTACGCTGAATAAACAGCATTTAAGCGACTGCAACAAACTCACTCATCACCCTGAATGCATTAGATATTTTCTCAGTAAACAACCGCCAGCTCCCGAAACTCCCACACCCACTAAACACCTCCTGAAAAAGCCCCTTTCTCAATCGACTTGCAAAACCACAACAACCGTCTAGGTTCATGAATATCTTCAAAGGCACGATCAACTGAACAATAAAAACAGCCTACCTGGCCGGAGATTTCATTCCCCTGAAATAATTCAGACTCTGCTTTAGTTGCTGAACGGAACTCAGTCATAACAATTCAAGAGGGATGCTTGATGAAGCACAGCCGTTGGTATCGTGCGCTCTCGAAAAAGGCGCCAGCCGAACATTTTTGGCTGTCACTGTTTTGCTTTGCGGGTCTTGTGATCGCCAGCTTCGTGTTGTTCGAACAGCAGATCCAGGACTTCCTCACTCATCTCGACCTGTACCTTCCGTCTTCCCCCACCCAGCAACTCAACCTGGCGCTTTTGCTGATCGCCCTGTTGGCGCTGGACGTTGTGCTGCCCGTGCCTTCCAGCGTGGTCGCGCTTCTGGCCGTGGCCATGCTGGGCAGTGTCGGCGGTTATCTGGTGATTTTCGTTGGCCTGTGTCTGGGTGCCGGGTTGGGTTATGCATTGGGCGCCGGTTATTTCCGGATGCTGTCCAGCCGCCTCGGTCTGCATCAGCGCAAGCCTGGGCAACTGGCGTATCGGCTGGGTACGCTGTCGTTGATCTGCCTGCGCGGCGTGCCGGTATTGGCTGAAACCTCTGTGGTGGCCGCCGGCATGCAACGCTATCCGCTACGGGCGTTTCTGCTGGTGACTACCCTGGCCAACGCCGGTCTGGCACTGGCCTACAGCGCCATCGGCACGTTCCTCGTCGAAGAGAACGCGCTGCTGGTGACCATCCTCGCCAGCATGGTGTTGCCGGGGCTTTTCATCGCCGGCTACAGCCTGTTCAAGACCTTGCGCAAACGCGGCGCCGAGCAAGCACTGCACGGGCGTTTCGAGGTCAGTTACGACTACCCGGTGGTGTTCACTGATCACCTGTTCGATCCGCTCAACCCGTGTCTGCATCAACAACTCACCGCCCGGCAAAACGGCCGGGTGACGGTGATGGTTTTCGCCGATGAACAACTGCTGAAAAGCGCTCCGCAACTGCTGGAACAGATCGATAGTTACTTTGCCGCCCATGCGTCGGACCTGCATTTGCAGGCGCCGCCGATTGCCGTTCCAGCCGGGGAGCTGAGCAAGGATTCACAGGTGTTGCAGCAGCTCTACACCGACATGCTGAAACATGGACTGGATCGGCATTGTTATGTCCTGGCCCTTGGCGGCGGTGCGGTACTGGATTCCGTGGGCTACGCCTGCGCTACCTTCCACCGTGGCATCCGGCTGATCCGCGTGCCAAGCACCGTGCTGGCCCAGAACGACGCCGGCATCGGGGTGAAAAACGGCATCAATGCCTTCGGCCAGAAAAATCTGCTCGGGGCCTTCTACCCTGCCACGGCTGTGATCAATGACTTCCAGTTGTTGACCAGCCTGACACGCCGCGACCAGATCGCCGGGCTGGCCGAGGCGGTAAAAGTCGCGCTGATCAAGGACCAGGCGTTCTTCGAATGGATGGAGCAACAGGCCGACGCCCTCGCCCGCTTCGATCACCCGGCCAGCCGTTATGCGATTCGCCGCTGCGCCGAACTGCACCTGGCGCACATCACCGGCGCCGGCGATCCCTTCGAGCGCGGTAACGGGCGGCCTCTGGATTACGGGCACTGGGCCGCGCACAAACTGGAAAACCTCAGCCATCACCGGTTGCGCCATGGCGAAGCGGTCGCGGTGGGCATGGCCCTCGACGGGCTCTACGCCAATGCCCTCGGGCTGTTGAGCGATGTCGACAGTGAGCGGGTGATGAGTCTGTTGACCAAGCTCGGTTTCAACCTGTGCCCGCCGGAACTGACCCTCAAAGATGCGCAAGGTCGCTCACCGGTGTTGCTCGGGCTGGAGGAGTTCCGCCAACACCTCGGCGGACAACTCTCGATCCCGATGCTCAGCGGAATCGGCCAGTCGGTGGACCTGCATGAAATCGACGACGCGCAAATGGAACAGGCGCTGCAGAAGTTGTCCGCCCGCAACGCTCCGGCGCTCGACCTGAGCGAGGGCTTTGCGAAATGAGCCAGACCCCGCAAAGCCTCAAAACCTGGTTGACGCTTGGCCGTGTCTCCAACCTGCCCACTGTGTGGACCAACACCCTGGCCGCCGCCCTGTTGGCCAGCAGCGCCGGTGCCCTGGCGCCGCCCTCGTGGCTGGTGTGGATTCTGCTGCTGTTCACCCTGTCGCTGCTGTATCTGGCCGGCATGTTGCTCAACGATCTGCTGGACGCTGACTGGGACCAGCAACACCACAATCCCCGGCCCATCACCCTGGGTCTGGTGAGCCGCCAGCAAGTGCGCCTCGCCACCGTGTTGTTGCTGACACTGGCGGCCGCCTCGGTGCTGGGCCTGAGCCAATTGATCGATCAGCCGCATTGGTTGCTGGCCAGCGTCACCCTCTTGGTGGGCTGCATCATCGGCTACAACGTGCTGCACAAAAAATACGCCCACAGCGTGTGGTTGATGGGCGCCTGCCGCTCGGCGCTGTACCTCACGGCGGCGGCCAGTCTGGCGGTGCCACCGGAGCCGATCTGGCTCTGTGCGATGTTGCTGGGCGTTTATATCAGCGGGCTGACCTACCTGGCCCGCAATGAGCACAACAATGAGTTGCTCAGTCGCTTGCCCCTGATCCTGATGCTGAGCCCGCTCGCGTTGGCGATCTACTCCGACAACCTGTGGTTCTGGCCGGTGCTGCTGCTCTGGCTCGGCTGGCTGGGCTGGCACTACTGGCGAAACTTGGCCAACCCGCAGCATCGAAAGGTCCGCGCTTTTATCGGCGCCGGCCTGGCAGCGCTGCCTCTGTTCGATGCGTTGGTGATGGCCGTGGCCAACCAGCCGTTGGGCAGCCTGCTGTGTGTCCTGGTGTTTTTCTTGCTCCCACACTTTCAGCGCTGGATCAAACCGACATGAACATGGACGTCACTGCGCCGCCAACGGCGGCCCTCGGCATGCGCCACGATTGCCTCGCCGAACACCTTCAGGTCTTGACCCGGCAACTCGATGACACCGAGCTGCACTGGTGGCGTCAGGCACAGGCGCAACTGGCCCGGCAGCCGGACGCCAATACTGCGGCGCTCTTGAGCGGCCAGTGCAAGCGGCATCTGCGTGACCGTGCACTGCCCGACAGCCACTGGAGCCTGATCCAACTGGCTCGCGCGTTGTTGCTGGCGCAGGTCCTTGAACTGTCCTCTGAGGGCGGACAATTGTCCCTGCTGCGCCAGCTTTTTCTCTGGGGCGACGATCAGGAAAAGATCGCCACCCTCAAAGCCTTCGACTGGCTCGACAGTCACGGGGTGTGCGTCGAACTGGCGTTGCAGGCCGGACGCACCAGCAACAGCCAGGTGTTTGCTGCCCTCGCCCTCGACACCCTTTACCCGTCGCGTCATTACCCGGAACGGGCCTTCCACCAACTGGTGCTGAAAGCGCTGGGCATGGGGCTCGATGTCCGACGCCTGATCGATCTGCCACAGCGACGCAGCGTCACCCTCAATCAATTGGCCCTCGACCTGCTGGAAGAACAGCTCGCCGCTGATCGAACCGTGTCCGCCGGATTGCCCCTGGCGATTGCCTTCGACCAGCTCAGCCAGGCGCAACACCAGCGACTGGCCGACCTGAACCAACAGCAGCGCCTGCCGCCGGAATGGCGCAGCCATCTGAACTGATGCCCAACGATTCCTTTCCCTTGACGAGGATTCACCATGCCCAAGTACTTCGACCCGCATATTCATATGGTCAGCCGCACCACCGACGACTACCAGAACATGGCCGCCGCCGGCATCACCGGGGTGATCGAGCCCGCGTTCTGGCAGGGCCAGGCCCGGACCAGTGTCGGCAGTTTCATCGATTACTTCGACACCCTGTTGGGCTGGGAGCGCTTTCGCGCCAGCATGTTCGGCATCCATCACTTCTGCACCATCGGCCTCAATCCCAAGGAGGCCAATGACTTGTCGGTGGCCAATGAGGTGCTGGAGATTCTGCCGCGGTATCTGGTGAAGGACGGCGTCGTCGCGGTTGGCGAAATCGGCTACGACGACATCACGCCCGAGGAAGACCGCTTTCTCGCCGCGCAACTGGAACTGGCCAGACAGTTCAACCTGCCGGTGCTGGTGCACACGCCGCACCGCGACAAGATCGGCGGCACCAAACGCACCCTGGCGGTGATTCGCGAGGTGGGGATCAATGAGAACCTGGTGATCATCGACCACCTCAACGAACTGACCCTGCCGTTGGTGCTGGACAGTGACTGCTGGCGCGGTCACTCGATCTACCCCAACACCAAAATGTCGGAACAGCGCATGGTCGCCCTGCTCCAGCAGTACGGCACCGAAAAAATGGTGGTCAACAGCGCCGCCGACTGGGGCATCAGCGACCCGCTCAAAGTGCCGAAAACCGGTCAGGCGATGTTGGCGGCCGGCTTCAGCGAGGCGCAGGTCGAGCAAGTGCTGTTCCACAACCCGGTGGATTTTTTCGCCCAGAGCGGTCAACTGGACAAAACCCTGATCAGCACCCCGCTGCCCATCGATCAGCGCCGGCAGTGGCAGGAAAACTCCGCCCTGCGGGGCCAGGAACCGGTGATCAAATGAATGCCGGCATGGGCTGGACGCCCGGGCAGATCGGCTATTGCAGCAATGTGCACCCGACCCGCGACCTGGCCGGGTTGCAGTCTTCGATCGAGCAGCACTTTCAGGGCGTGCGGACCCTGCGCGGGCTGCCGGCGCAGGACAGCGGGCTGTGGATCAGTGCCCTCGCCGAGTCCAAGCTGCAACAGAAGTCGGCGCGTTCGGCGTTCCTCAGCCTGCTGCAAAACAGCGGGCTACGGCTGACATCGCTGAACGGGTTTCCCTACGGTCAGTTTCATGACCGTGCAGTGAAAGCCGAGGTCTACCTGCCGAGCTGGGCCGAGCCGAAACGCCTGGCGTACAGCCTCAATCTGGCGCACATCCTCGCGCAGGCCTTGCCGCCGGATTGTCATCAGGGCGTGATTTCCAGCGTGCCGCTGGGCTATGCCGCCACCTGGAATCCAACGCTGCAACAACGGGCCGAGTATCAACTTCGCGAACTCACGGCTTCACTGGCCCAGCTGCATCGGGAGACCGGCAAGAAGATCGTGTTCTGCCTGGAAATGGAACCGGACTGCGTGCTGGAAACCACTGACCAGGCCATCGCCTTCTTCCGCCGCTGGCAAACCACGGACCCGAACCAGGCCTATCTGGCGCTGTGTTTTGATGTCTGCCACCAGGCGGTGATGTTCGAAGACTGCTATCAGTCGCTGGAACAGCTGCGTCAGGCGCGGGTGCCCATTGGCAAGATCCAGCTGTCCAACGCCTTGATCTGTCGTCTGCCTTGCGATGACGACAAGCGCCGCGAACAGGTCCTCAAGACCTTGAGCGACTTCTGCGAAACCACCTACCTGCATCAAGTGAAGGCGCGCGATGCACTGGGTCAGCTGCAGGCCTGGGCGGATCTGCCCGCGGCCCTCGTCGAATGCGCCAAACACCCGCAGCGATACCCCGAGCTGAGGATTCATTTCCACATCCCGTTGTTCAGCGAACAGCTGTTGTTGCCCGAACTGAGCGGCAGCCAGATCGCCCTGTCGCAGACCTTCGATTTTCTTGCAAGCCACGGAGATTTTCGGCCGGTGCTGGAAGTTGAGACCTACAGTTGGGGCGTCCTGCCCGCGCAGCTGCGGCCGACGACCGAGTCTGCCCAGCTTCAAGGAATTGCCGCAGAGCTGAAATGGGTCGAGGACCAGTTGCGGCAACGGCAATTGCTGCAACCACAAGCGCAGGAGGCGTACGCCGATGCGCTCTGATCATGCACGTCAACCGCTGCTGCTGATCAATGTGGTCGGGCTGACGTCATCGCTGCTGGGTGACGCGACGCCGCACATCAATGCCCTGCTGAAAACCGCCAAAATGGCCAGCCTGCAACCGGTGTTTCCGGCCGTCACATCGTCGGTGCAGGCTTCGATCCTTACCGGGCGTCCGCCGTCCGAACACGGCATCGTCGGCAATGGCTGGTATTTTCGCGATCAGGCCGAAGTGCGTTTCTGGCTGCAACCCAACGCGCTGATCCAGGGTGAAAAGGTCTGGGAGACGCTCAAGCGCGAGCTGCCGGGGTTCCGCTGCAGCCAGTTGTTCTGGTGGTTCAACATGTACGCGGACGTGGATGTCGCTATCACCCCGCGCCCTCACTACCCGGCCGATGGCCGCAAGATGTTCGGTCTGTATTCGTCACCGGCTTCGTTGCACGAGCGTATCGAGCAGCAGATTGGCGAGTTTCCCTTCCCGGGTTTCTGGGGCCCGGCGGCGGGCATTGCATCGAGCCGCTGGATCGTCGATTGCGCCATCGCCGAATTTCAGATTGATCAGCCCGACCTGCAATTGATCTACCTGCCGCACCTCGATTACAGCCTTCAGCGTGTCGGGCCCGATCATCCGTCGATTGCCGACGAGGTTCGGGCCATCGACCAGGAAGTCGGTCGTCTACTGACCTTCACCGAGGAACAGGGCGCGGCGGTGATGCTGCTGTCGGAATACGGGATCGAAGCGGTCAATCAATCGGTTTCGATCAACCGCCTGTTGCGTTCGGAAGGTTTGCTGGAGGTGCGCCAATCGCTGACCTGGGAATTGCTCGACCCCGGCGCCAGTGCGGCGTTTGCCGTGGCCGATCATCAAATCGCGCATGTCTACGTGAAACGGGCCCAGGACATCCCCCGCGTCAAAGCGCTGTTGCAGCGCCAGCCCGGTATCGAGCAGGTGCTGGACAAGGCCGAACAGCGGGCGTTTCAGCTGGATCACCCGCGCAGCGGCGAGCTGGTGGCCGTGGCCGCAGCCGGTTACTGGTTCGATTACTACTACTGGTTCGATGATCGCAAGGCGCCCGACTTTGCCCGCACCGTCGACATCCACCGCAAGCCGGGCTACGACCCGCTGGAACTGTTCATCGACCCGGCCATTCGTTTCCCGAAATTAAAAGTGGTGCGGCGCCTGCTGCAGAAGAAGCTCGGCTTTCGCTACTACATGGACCTGATTCCACTGGACACCGGACTGGTCCGTGGCAGTCACGGTCGCCTGCCCGAGCGCGAGGAAACCGGCCCGCTGCTCATCACCAATTGCGATCTGCCATTGCCGCAAACCCTTGCGGCAACGGCAGTGAAACAACTGCTCCTTCAGCATTTTCTGGGGCACTCATACACCCACTCGGCCAATGCCAAGGAGCTTCCATGCGGCGAGCCATTTCTATAACTGTTCTCAGTGCACTGGCCGGTTTGGCTCAGGCACAGGACACCACCCCTTTCGATTGCAGCCAGTTCCTGAAGTTTGGGAATGACATCCCCACGACCAAAGCAGCGTTCGAAAAGAACCCCGAGACCATGGCCTGGAACTGGTTCGTCTGTCTGAACCAATTCAGCCCCACCCAGGCCAGCAACCGGGTGTGGGAAACCATGAAGCCTTCGGACCAGGTTTACCTGCCCGATGGCGCTGCGCCCGGCGCCTACGCCAGTCCCGTGCCGCCTCCGACCGAGGTGATAACACAGGCCCGAACGCTGGGGATGGACCTGAACCGGACCTTCCACAACATCAATGCCACGCAACAGGTCGATGGCCTGGCGTTGCACATGGGCGGTGCTGTGCCGGCGGCGCAAAAAGGCAACCCGGTGCGTTTTCAACTGCTGATGGGTCAGGACACCTTCGATTACATCGTGCAGCGTCAGGTCTACAACATGAACGGTCAGGCCGCGCTGCCGGATAACCTGGACTTCCCGGCCACCTCGTGGGAGTTGAAGGCGGCGTGGCTCTGGATCGGTTCGGACACGACCTATCGCCAAACCCTGGCCAACGACGGTTACTACATTGGCCAGGCCTATTTCCAGCAGGACGACGGCACCTATCAGGTCGGTTATGCGGCGCTGAGCGGGCTGCACGTGGTCAACAAACTGGATGACAACTGGGTCTGGACCACCTTCGAAAACATCAACAACAGCAAATACACGGTGACCAACGCGCCGACACCGACGCCGATGACCAACACCACGGGGCCGACCCCGGCCGCCAAACCGGTGAACGTCAGCTTCCAGGCCAGCAACCCGACGCTGTCGAAGTACGAATTGATCGGGGTCGAGTACCAGCCCGTCACTCAGGTGCTGGCCAACTCGCAGCTGGAGTCAGCGTTCCAGAACACCTCGTCCTGCCTGGCCTGCCATGGCACCGCCGCCTACTCGAACGACAAGGGCTACTTCAATTTCGCCCTCAAGCAAGGTGGCGGCATCGTCTACCCGACCACTCCGCTGCCGGCCTCCGACTTCGCAGGCTACAAAAAACTGGACTTTGTCTGGTCGCTGAAACGCGCCCAGTGGCAACGCTAAGGAGCATGACATGAGCGTATTGAACTTCCCCCGCATCTACCTCAACGGCCATATGTTCTGGAACCCGCCGACGGCCAACAACAACGATGTGCTGCCGCTCTATGACGCGGTGAAGATGGATATCAACTGGCCGTTTACCAGCTACTACGACATCACGCAGGAGAACGCGCCCACCACCCTGATGCCCTGGATCATTTCACCCGTGCAGCAGAATGATCTGCCGCCCTATGTGCAGCAGGTTCCGACCAACGGAAGCCCAAACACCTTCCCGTTCATACCCGCCGAATGGGACCTGTTTGGCGACAACGCCTGCGGGACGGTGAGTTACCAGAGTACCCGCTCGACCATTATTGGCGGCGAGTTGCAGGCCAACACCTACATTGCTCAGGACGCGCTGGTCGGCAGGGACTTCCAGCTGCTCGGCAATCCCTTTGGCAGTCAGAGCCCGACGGCCGCCCGCTTCGTCGATATCAGCCCGTGGCAGAACACCTTCACGGCGCTGTACTTCGACAAGCTGCAGCTGGGGGATGCCACCTGTGGCCTGACCCTGAACCGTCAATACCGGATGCTCGACCGCTTCCTGACGTTCAATTGGGCCGGTGACTTTGGCGGTCTGGCGTATGTCACCACCACCTGGCAGACCTGTTTTCCCCGGGACAATCTGGAATGGGTCATCGGCGATTCCGTCCTGCTGAGCAATCTCCAGCAACAGATGGAGGCTCAAAACGCTCAGGGCCTGATGTTCAGGTTCGCCACGTACCTCACCTGTTACGACAGGAACGGTGTGTTCAACGACTTCCCGTACATCAACACCCGCAACAATGACCCATCGGCGCTGGCCCGTATGACAGCGATGTATCAAAAGGGGCTGGACAACGTTTCCGATATTTTCTTCAACCCCGCCTACAACCGTACCGTAGCGACCCTGGGTCTGTGGTTCGACCACGAATACCCCACGGCGCCCGCCGGCCCGCGTCTGGTCACCGACCAGAAGATCATGGTCACTCGCCCCGGCATGTCTCAGCCGACAAGCACCAATCTGGGTGTGACATCGGCGCAGATCACCAACAACACGCTGTCGCTGGATCTGGCCAACACGTTTCCGTTCTATCCGCTGGACAAGAACGCCGATGTCCTGACTGCCGAGAAGTTCCAGGCCGGCGACTATAAGCTGGGCGTATCGCAGAACGGGAATTTCGTGCCGGTGGTCGACATTGGTTTCGATCAGTACCAACAGTCGGCATTCGACAAGCGCTCGGGCCTGCTGGATATCCCTCTCAACGCCACGCAAACGGCCACCTTGCAATCCGGTCCGCTGGAGTTGCAGCAACAGAACTCGACAGGATCCGTGAAGGCCGCCGTTCAGCAAGTCTGGACCGCCGAGGTGGTAGAAAGCGGCACCTTCGTCGACGTGAACGATCGCAAGACGCTGAACATCATGGTGCAGAAAAATGGTCAACCGGCCGCCAACACCACGCTCTGGGTGGTGGAATACGGCAACCCTTACAACGTGACCACCAGCGACTACTACCTGACGTTCAGAAACAACCCCGACTTCACGCTGTTCTACGACAACGCAGACCGCAACAAAAACACCGCCCACCTGCCACAGTTCAAGGGCGCGGCGCCTGTAGCGAACTACCTGGCCACCGGCAGCGGTCGTCGACTGGTCAATCTGGAAACCAAAGACAAACCGGTGGGCGTTCCGGTCAGTTATCAGTCATTCATGAATGGACCGAGCAAACCGATTACGGTCCCCCTGACCCCTTGCCTGGAGTTCGACGCCGGCGTCTACGTCAGTGGAACGCTGGATAACGATCAGACGGTGGATTACTCCTACGTCGCCACCACCACCGACGCCAACGGCATCGCCCAGGTGAGTTTCAAGGCTCTGGCTCCGGGTTTCCCTACGCTGCGCTTCATCGTCAAGGAAGGCACCAGCGACCCGGTCATCCCGTTCAGCTTCGCGCTCAACAAGGCTCAGATCGACTTCCTCACCCCACTACGCGTCCTGCCTCTGGACATGCAGTTGCAACAGGACTTCGTCAATTACTGGAACGACATCTACAAGGACAAGAATGCGCCCGAAGCGATCTGGGATGACTTCATCTACCCAAGGGTGCTCAAGACCTTCTACTACCTGTACCCGATCATGAACAAGTTCATGCCGCTCAACTCCCGCACGCGGGTGGAAGGCGCTGTCGATCAGTTGATCCGGCTGATCAGCAAGGAGTACCAGGAAGAAAGCACCCTCGCGATGCCCATCACCCGCGACCTGTCGCAAAGCCGGCGCGCCGTGCTGGAGTTGTGGGTGCAGAAACTGGTCAAGCGCAACTTCCCGCCCATGCCACTCCATATGAGTGATTACGACAACCTCTGACCCACGCTGCTCAATCAGGAAAGATGAGCCACTGCGGGAGTTCGCTCCCGCCGTGCGCTTTGCCAAGGAGTGACCCATGAAAGTCAGCCTCTTGAATCGTCTGTTGCTGCTGATCCTGCTGTTCAGTCCGCCTGTATTTGCCCAGGACACCGGCGCCGTGTACTTCACCATGGGGGTGCACAACACCGAAGGGTGTAATGAGCAGAATGGCAACTGCATCGCCACGCGTCTTCCCGGCGAGCCCTCCGATCCGTTCTTCCCGGCGTTCTGGATCAGCAACTGGACCATGTACCGGGTGATGCACAACTACGAAAAGAACCCGCCGCCCTACAGCAACCCACCTTCGACCCTGACGCCTGCGGACTACACCGTCTCTCGCGGAACCAGCTACTACGACACCACGTACATCCCGCCGGATGGCGACGGCTTCGGCGCGATGATGGAGCACTACGAGAAATACTGTTTGCCGATCTTCCCGATCAAGAACAACAACTACACCTGCTCGTTCGTGTCCCTGGGCAACAAGGCGTACTTCCTGACCTACCCGCAAGACCGCCCGAAAGACATGCCGGCCTGCTGCATGTTTTCCCCGATGAATCATCCGCCACGGCAGGACTTCATCGAACACCTTCCTTACAGCGCCGAGCGCAGTAAAAACCTCAACGGCAGCGTGCAGGCTTACGCCCTGGATCTCGATTCGCCGCAAGGTCCGATCCTGTTCGGCTATGCCTTCTACAAAAAAATGTCGGGACAACCGCCCTACCGGCCGCCGCAATCGTTCTTCTTTTCCGGCGATAGCAGCGTCGCCAACGCGCCGATCGTCAGCCAGAACTACACCGACTTTCACATCGCCAAACCGGACCCGGCAAAGACCTGGGCGCAGGTCGCCGCCATGTGCCCGTCGAACCCGCCGCCCTGCCAGTTGTTCGAGCCACCGGAATCGCAGAGCAATGGCCACAAAGCGCAGTGGAACAAACTCATGCAGCGTAAACCGTGATCAACGACGAAGGATCGCCATGAAAACCACATTCCGTTATTCCGTGATATTGCTGGGTCTGGCCAGCCTGCCGGTGCTGGCCAGGGAACAAGCCATGACATCGACGCAGGCCAGCCAGTTGAACTGCCAGCCGCCCAGCACCGCACCGGCCGCCACGGCCGGACAGGATCAGTTCGATCAATACAGCTGGCAGATGTTCATCGCCTTGAGCTGGCCGGCAAAGAACGGGCAGCGCGGCAATCCCGACTGCACCAAACAGCCCGGTGCGGCCGGCTACACCGTCTGGCAGACCTACAAGACCGTCGGCGAAATCTTTCTGCCGAATGCCGCCAATCCCGGGCCGTGGAATTCCCCGCAAATCGCAAAAAGCTTCAACATCATCAACATCGCCTCGTTGAAAAACAGCGCTCAGGTGAACGCCGTCGATCAGGCGGTCGGCGGCTGGTTGATCGATCAGGCCCGGAACCCGACCTACTACGACATCTCGGCCAACGAGACTTCGTACAACTACATCGTGGGCAACAACTTCTATAACGCCGACGTCGTTTCCAAAGCCAACAACATCCAATTCCCCTGGGGCGTCATCGAGATCAAATCGAGCTGGCGCATTCTCACACCTCGTGACAACGCCCGCCGTTACCTGACCATGATCGCGCGAGTGGCCAGGTTCAATGACCAAGGCGAGAAGATCGGGGTCAGCGAGGCGTTTCTGGGGCTGGTGGGTCTGCACATCATCACCAAGGCGAACGGTTATCCGCAGTGGATCTGGTCGACCTTCGAACAAGTCGACAACGTACCGCCGAAGGTGCAGGTGAACGGTCAGTGGGTCGATCAGCCCGCGTCTGGCACGGCCTATTCCTACTTCAACGCCGCTGCGCCCGCCGCGACGCTCAACCAGTCGCCGTGCGACTGGCAGACTCAGGGCCCGCATCAGGTCTGCGTGCCCAAACCCGGCACCACGTTCCAGACCCCGAATCCGCTGAACCGGGTCACCCCGATCGCCGACATCACCAACCAGATCAACGCCAGTTACCAGGCCGACCCGGGGCTGCAAAAAAGCGTGTTGAAGTACTACCAGCTCATCACCACCCAACGCCCGCTGATGCCCGACAACCCCGGCAACCCGCTGGGTCAGCCGACGCCGGCACTGTCGGCCAACGTGACCATGGAAAGCTACATCCAGCCCAACAGCAGTTGCATGAACTGCCATTCCATGGCGACGCCGGTCAAGAGTCCCTACAAGTCCGATTACTCCTATCTGTTCAAATTCGCCAATTCGCCACTCGGCAAAACCATCAAGGACGGGAAATAAATCATGAGCATCCTCAATGGCCCGCGACTGAATTTCTGGGGTGGTATCCGCACGGATGTCAGTCTGCCGAACAATTCACCCACCATTCCTTATAACGGCGATGACAACTGGCCGATCTTCGACCTGACCACCTCGACCCTCGCAGCGGGGGCCCAGTCTTACACCGACGATCAGTTGAACAACATGATCAATGCGCCCACGGGCGACTACTACACCGCCGGCGGCTGGAATCATTACGGGCAGCATGTCGTCGACATGCAAAACGCGCTGATCAGTTCCCAGGGCAGCCCCGGCAGCGTCAGTACCACCGGGGATATGGTGGGCCAGCCGGTCTATCTGCTGGGTTCTGTGGACCCGGTGACCGGACAAGGGCCGGTATCGGGCCCGATGATGGTGGATCTCGACCCCACCTCGACCACCACCACCCAGATATTTGTCGGTGGTCTGCAAATCGGTGGCAGTAACAACATCCAATTGCTGATTCGCGCCAATACGGTTTGCAGCAGTCTGGATCTCGGCATGCGGGTGCTGCAGCCACTGCCGAGTGAGATGGATTCACCCGGCTCTTGCCGTATCAGTGGCACCTTCCAGCTGACCTTTCCCCTGAGCAGTATTGTCAGCTGGAACCAGAACAGCAGCGGCTTGCGATCGATCATCCAGGCGCCGGGGGCCACCGGTATCGTCCTGCGCTTCGTGATGTTCGAAATGTGCCCGACGATGACCACGCCCCAGTTGCAAGCCGATTATGCCGCCGGCAGAGACACCCCGAACCCGAGCATTGGCCGGGTCATCGGTACATTGGCTCCGGCGTTCGCCAATGAGCCGCTGAACTGTCAGGCGGGCCGTCAGATTGTCAATCAGGACACCGGCGGCACCGGCTACGCCGACCTGAGCAACGCGCAAATGCTGAGCGTCGACATGGTCAACATCATTCCGAAAGAGACGTTCAGAGTCGTCAGGGATGACATCACCAGCCCTATCGGACCTAACGGGAATTACGGTCCTGTCACTCTGGCAGCCGGCGATACCACCCTGACTACACTCGATCCGACCAGCAGTCCCCTGTTCGATTATTACGTGTATGGCGGCATTGTCGATGTGCCTCTCAATACAACTCAGCAGTCTGCGGTCAGATCCTCAGCGCTGGCCATCAACGCCCCCGGCACGGTCGCCGGGACTACGTTGCAGGCAACAGAGTCCGTCTATCGGATCTATGCCGATCAACGCAGTGTCTATACCGAGGACTACCCACAGGGCCTGTCGATTACGCTGCAAGTCCGGTATCTGGGTGCTGCGGTGACCAGGACAACTGAAATCGATCTCACCGCCGCGCCCTCGGGACCGTATTACACGCAACAGCGGTACTGCGACTTCCTTTATTTCCCCCCGGCGTTGACGGTGAGCCCCGGTCAATTGGCCGTCACTTTCTCCGTCAACGTAAAACCCGCAGCAGCTCCCTTCGCCGGTTTCGTCGCCCTGACCTACACCGTCAACGGTCAGGAAAGCGGCACGTATTTCACCAACTTCCGCAAATACGCCCAGACCGACTTCGGCATCCCCAGGGGCACCACCATCACCTGGCAACTGATGTATCCGAACGTCCTGCGCTTTCACTACCTGGCATTCCCGGCCATGTCTCGCTACATCCCGCTGAACCAGCCCGACGCGATCATGGGCGCGAAGAACCCGATCCTCGCCCGAACCTCGGATGCCTACAAAGGCACCACGCTGTTCATGCCCGTGGTGCGCTCGATGTCGCCCTGTCAGCGGGCACTGCTGCGGGCCTATCTCACGGGCGAGCCGTGGCAACCGCCGCAGTAATCGCGTCCATCAGCCCATGGAGAGAAACCTATGACTGTTCATATTCCTGCGCGCCCCCGCGAGACCCTGCGCCCGAGCACCATCATCGCCGAAGGCCTGCTGAACCCTCGCGGCGCCTGCGTGCAAGCCGACGGCAGCCTGCTGCTGGTCGAAGCCGGTTCAGGCCTGCCGGACCAGACATTCAGCGGCCGCATCAGCCGACTGCGGCCTGATCCACTCAAACCGGGCGCCTGGCTCGCCCGCGAAACACTGGCGCAAGGTTTCCGCGCCATGAACATGCAGGCCCGCATGCTGCGCGATGAAATCATGGGGCTGTCGGACATCGCCTGCGGTGACGGGCGCTGCCTGGTCAGCCAGACCGACTATGTCGAGGGCTCGAAACTGCTGGACCTGCAATACACCCCGCCCGAGCCGGTGTTTCACAGCCGGGGCAATCTGAATGCGCTGTGTTATCACCCGACTCGCCGCAGTTGGCTGGCCGTCAAACCCGATACCAATCAGTTGGTGGAGTTCAGCACCGGTGAGGATGAACAGGTGCTGGTGCAGTTGCCCGATCTGGACATGGGCCAGGAAGCCGTGCCCGTCACGCTGGTGCACGAACCGGCGACGGACGCCGTGCTGATCAGCCTGTTCTCCGGAGAGCTGCAAAGCGATCCGAGCCGCAAAGGCATCGACTTTGATGATAAGGCCGGCCAGGTGATTCGGGTCTGGCCCGACACCGGCCGGATCGAAGTGCTGATTCGCGGCCTGCAACTGCCTACCGGACTCGCGCTGTGTCCGCAAGGAAACGTCTTGGTGCTGGAGCTTTGCAGTCGTCTTCAACAACCTTTGCCGCCTGACTGGAATGGCGAAACCCTGCATGGCGGATTCACCCGATTCAGCGGGCGACTGTTGAGCTGCAACCTGCAAACGAGTGAAGTGACCGTGCTCGCCCGGGACCTGGATACCCCGTCCAACCTGTGCCTGGTGCAGGATGCGGTACTGGTGAGCGAAGGCATGGGTTTGACGGGGCGCCCGCTGCCCACGCCGGATAACAAGGTGGTTGCGTTGAGCGGCAGGCTGCGCCGGGTGCAGCTCTGAAAACAGAAAAAGGGCACGGCCTCATTGAAGCCGCGCCCTCTGTTTACTGAGTCACCACTATCTTCCCGATCATCTGCGGATGCAGCACGCAGAAATACTCGAACTCGCCCGGCGTGTTGAACACCCAGGAAAAACTGTCATTGGTGTCCAGCGCCCCCGAGCGAAACACCTTGTGGGTTTCAGCCACCGTGTGCGGGATCTGGTCGTCATTCACCCACGTCACCTTGGTGCCCACGGCCACGGTCAGATCCTTGGGGCCGAACATGAACTCCTTGATATCGACTTTCACCTCCTGCGCCCACGCCGGCATCGACAGCATCAGGCACAGCACAGCCAACAGTCGCGATTTCATCTGGCTGCCCTCCCCTAGACCAGTGTCGAATCGATCAGCGCCAGCGGATGATCGCCTTGTGTCGCACGCACATCGGTGATCCCCAGATAGTTGCGCAACTGATCGGCTGCCACGGTCATCGGCCCCGGAGACGGCGCCGCGCCCGGTGCCGGTTGTGGATACGCCGTGCCACGGGCGGTGTGGAAGGTGATGTTGCCTTCGACCTTCTGGATGACCTGATGGATGTGGCCGTTCAACACCGTCACCGAGCCGTATTTGCGCAACATCGCAATCGCCTGATCGCCATCCTCGGTGCCCCAGCCCCATGGCTGATAGATCGTCCACAGCGGAATGTGGGTGAACACGACGACGGGCGTACTGGTCGAAACCGCGCGCAGATCATCGGCCAGCCACGCCAGTTGATCGGCGCCGAGGGTGGCTTCATGGCCGGCCTGGAAGTTGAAGACATTGACCAGCGCGATGAAATGCACGCCATGATCATCGAAGCTGTACCAGCCGTTGCCTTTGGTGCCCTTGCCGTAACGTTCCAGATAGAGCTTGCCGCCGCCCTCGTCGAGGGTGTCGTGTTCACCGGGGATGTAATGCACGGTAGACGGTAGGCCTTTGAGCACCTGCGCCGCCGTATCGAACTCCTCGGCCTTGGACAGGTGCGTGATGTCGCCGGTGTGCAGGATCAGCGACGGCCGTTTCGGCAGTGCGATGACCTTGTCGATCGCCACTTGCAGCGTTTTCACCGGTTCCGGATTGGCTTCCTTGTTGAAGCCGATGTGCGAATCGCTGATCTGCACGAAATGAAAGGTGCTGGCCAACGCCTTGGGGTCGGTGACGTTACCCGCCTCATCCATCGCAAACGCTCTGGGAATGCCGCCGCTCAATGCCCAGAGGACCCCGGCTCCGGCCCACGCCGAGCATTTGAGCAGCGTTCGCCGGTCAGGGTTGTGCAGCAGGCCGTCGGTGCGCAGTGGATGTTTTGCTTGATTGTCCATGGGGATGTCCTCGCTGGCGGACTACAGTGATGTAGCTGACACCAGGTAGAACCACGCGGGGCGAACGTTTATTCCACGCTGCAAAACAAATTCTTTTCAGGGAATAAAACACGACGCATCACGGTTATAGGGGTGTGACGGTGCGGAAATCACTATGAATCGATTTGAGGAACTGATTGCGCCGCACCTGGACGCGGCTTACAACCTCGCGCGCTGGATCACAGGCAACGACAGCGCTGCACGGGACGTCGTGCAGGAAAGCGCCCTGCGCGCCTTCAGGTTTTTGCAGCGCTTTGCCGATGGCAACGCCAAGGCCTGGTTCCTGACCATCGTGCGCAACGAAAGCTACACCTGGCTCAAAGCCTCGGCCGGACGCCACTGGGTCGCTATCGATGACGAAACCGGCGATAGCAGCGATAGCGGCGGCGCACTGAGCCACAGCCAGAGCCCGGAACTGCTGGCCATTCACACGGAAAACGCGGCGTTGCTCCAGCAGGCACTGAGCGCCTTGCCGCCGGCGTTTCGCGAGGTCATTGTGCTCAAGGAACTCGAAGACATGCCCTACAAGGACATCGCCCTGGTGGTCGATATTCCCATCGGCACCGTCATGTCGAGACTGGCCCGAGCGCGTGCCATGCTCAAGCTGGAACTACTGAAGTTGCACGATCATGAATGAACTCCACTGCACGGTTTGCCAGACACAACTGCATGGCTACCTGGATCAGGAACTTGATCCAGCGATGGCTGCGGATGTCGCTACGCATCTGGCCACATGCGCTGACTGTGCGCGGCTGCATGATGAGGCCAAATTACTGAAGGTCAGCGTGAAACGCCATGCGCCGTATTACTCCGCGCCGGCATCACTGGCGGGTAGTGTGTTTGCCGCAGTCGCTCCGGCATCACCGAGCCCGTTCGAACGCTGGCGAAAATGGTTCGCCCCGGTATTCTCCGCAGCGGCCCTGGCCCTGGCGATGGTGCTTTACGTGGCAACACCGGGCAGCGAACAACCGTTGATGGACGAAGCCGTCTCCAGCCATGTGCGCTCGTTGATGGGCCAGCACCTGAACGATGTGGTGTCGTCGGATCGCCACACCGTAAAACCCTGGTTCACCGGCAAACTCGACTTCTCGCCGCCCGTCGTCGACTACTCGGCGCAAGGCTTTCCACTGCTCGGCGGACGGCTCGATTACCTGCAACACCAGACCACCGCTGCCCTGAGTTACGGCCGCGCCAAACACATCATCAATGTGTTTATCCTGCCGACAACGGACGCCGACAAACCGTCGCAGAGCCAGACGATTCGCGGCTTCAACGTGATTTCCTGGCAGGCCGGTCACATGCGTTTCGTGCTGGTTTCCGATGTCGAGAAAAGTGAGCTGGAGGCGTTCAGCCAACTGCTCAGAAATGGGGTCTGAAGCAGGCGCAGCCCGTCGCTTGACCGACTGCGCCCGGCCCTCAGTTGATCATGAGGGCGTTGTAATCCGCACTCAGCGTGACCAGGTGCGTCTTGTACCGATTGATCAGCGAAGACAGATCGCTGCGCGAGTAGTCGCTGTTCTTCAGGCGCTCAAGTGCCAAGGCAAAGCCTTTCCAGACATTGGCCACTGCGGTGATCTCTTCACCCGCGACCCGCCGCTGACGGCTGATCTCGACGATCGCACTGGCATCCGACAGCACATCTTCTGCCGCTTGCAGATCGGTATTGAGCGCATTCATTGCCTGGGAAATGCTCTGGATTTCCTTGTCCAGATTGTTGCGCGCAGTCGCCAACTCGCTGTACTTGATGCCCTCGGACACCACGCCCAGCACTTTGCGCACCAGTTCGATGCCCTGCTTCACCGCCTCTTTCTTCGGGTTGGCCATGTCGATGCTGTCGAGCGCCTTGCCCGACGGGATCGCGTTCTTGTACATCTCGGCCAGATTGAACTCGCGAATCACCTCCTGAGCCTTGACCAGGGTGTCGCGTTGCTCCACACAGGTCGCCTTGCTCCGGCAGTGTTCATCCAGATGCGCCAGGATCCGTGCCTTGCGCTGTTTGGCAACGCTCAACGGCTCATTGGCGCGCTCACCGATTTCGACGCTGTAGACACTGCGCACATCGTTGTCCAGACGCTGCGCGCACTCTGTAAACCGAGCCTCCACACGTTCGAACATCGCCTCGACGATCCCTTTGATATTGCGGATTTCAGCGTTGAGCAAGGTCCGGTCTTCGGTCGTCAGGTCATCCCGGCCGAGGGTGTCGCGCAATTCTTCGAGCGCCGAGAAATAGTTGTCCCCGGACGCGTTGCTCAATGCCGTCAACAGAACCGGAAACGCTTCGCGCAGGGTCTGATCGGTGTTGTTCAAATACGCGGCGACTTGTTGCGCGCGCTCTTGCAGCACGTCGGAATGAACATTGCGAAAACGCGCCAGGGTCGAAATGTCGCGAATGGTCTGCACGATGCTCTTCACGTCGACCGTCGGGATATGCGGGGTATTGATGGGTGTAACGCCGTTCATGGCAGTAATCCTCAAAGCGAATGGGCAATCAGTTGTATGATTTCTTGTATTCGTCCAGCGCGGCATTGAAAGTTGCCAGCAACTCCCCGGCGGTGCTTTTCACATCACGCCACGGGTCGATCACCAGCGCGAACTCGGCCACGAACGTGGTCAGGCGCAAGGCATCGTTGATGCGCTCGAACTGCTGCGCCGAGGCATCGATCTTGCTGAGCATGGTTTGCCACATGGTGTTGAGGATGTTCAGCGCGGCTTCTGCGCCGGCCATGCGAATGCCGATATCACCGAAATTCGACATCGAACTCTCGATGGCGCTCTGCAGGCTTTGCTTGCCGCTGGCGCTCTCTTCCAGCGCATCGACCTCGGCCTTCAGAGCATTGCGCTCCTTGCGCGCGGTCTCGGCCTTGGGGCCGAAGATCGAACCGGAAATCGGCCAGAAGATCGGCAGCACGCCGGAGAACGACATGCCGACGTAATAGTCGTAGTCCTTGTCCAGCTGGGTGATCCGCTCCTTCTTTTCCTTGATGGTTTGTTGGGTGCTGGCGATCGACTCCACCAGGTTGTTGCGTTCCATCAGGTCGTATTTGCCCTTCACTTCCGACTGCAGGCCGAACACCCGCTTGCCGGTCGACAAATCACCACCGGACAGTTCGATCTTGAAGTTGGAGATGCGATCCTTGAGTTCCCGCGTCGCACCTTGCTGGCGCTGAATGTCGACATTCATCAGCTTGATGATTTCAGTCACTGCCGAGGCCACTTCGCCGTCGTCCGACGTGTACGTGATGCCGGCCAGATCATTCCCGGTCATTTGTCCGAAGGTGGTCCTGACGCGCTCCATGATCGGCATTTCCTTGATCACGGATATGATTTCCCCGCCGCTGCTGACGATGTTTTTCGCCGCCGCCGCCAGATCGCTGCTCTGCTGAAGGATCTTGGTTTCAACCGCATCCCAACTGGCGGCGTGAATGCGGATCTTTTTGAACAGCACCTGGATGTCGGCCGGCTCCAGACCTGCGACATCGATCTTCTTGTACTTGAGGTACGACTCGACTTCCGGCAGGTCGCCGGGCAGCGACAGGCCCTTTTTCACGTACTGCTTGATCTTGATCACATCTTCTCGGGTCAATAACCCGGCATCGCGTGCAACGCCCGGATATTGCCCGGAGATAAGATGAAGTACCGCTTGCGGCAGGTTGTTACTGCTTTCCGACTCTTTCAATGGAACAGCCATCTTGAATGCCTCTATTCATACGGCCGGTGCAACCATTGCACCGGTCCGCAGAACGCTAGATGACTTTTCTGAAGGAGCAGGAGAAACAGAACGATTCGATAAAACCTTCGCAAGTCTTTGATTTTTATTGATTTAAATCAGAATAATCGTACACATGAAACATCGAGCAACAGACGCCGGAAGGGTCTTACAGACAACGGTTACTTTCGGGCCGTTAAACACACGGCAATCCGTACTCAACGCAATAAAGCGCACATTTCATAGTGCGCTTTATTTGCTCGATCGCTTGAGCGTCTCACTGGGAAGTTCATTGAACAGCGCCCGATAGCTGTTGGAAAACCGCCCCAGATGCCAGAACGACCAGTTCATCGCCACTTCGGCCACCGTGGTGCCTGAAGCCGCTCCCTTGAGTAACTCCCGGCGGGCACTGTTGAGCCGGCGCAGGCGCAACCACTGGGTCGGTGACATCCCCGTGTAGGCCTTGAAGGTCTGCTGCAGTTGCCGCAACGAAACGCCGGCGACCTGGGACAGTTCCAGCAGATTGAGGGTTTCCTCCGGCGAATCCGCCGCCCATTCCCCCACCCGTTTCATGGTCGTGCGCTCTTCCGCGCGGCGCTGCAAACCGCCGCTGTCGAGGCACACGCAAGCGTTGTCGAGGATGAACAGGCAGTCCTCCAGCAACTGTTGGGTCAGTGCTTCTTTGCTTGGTTGATCAAGGGTTTGCGACAACTTCGTGAGGGTCGAGCTTAACCAGCGACTGAACAGCGCGTTCTGCGCGCCGTTGAGCGGCGCCATGAACAAACCTTCCAGCCGGGCCACGTCCAGGCCGTTGCGGCGCACGAATTCGGGGCCGAACACCACGGCGATTTCCTGGTAGTTCTCCGGGGTGATCCAGATGTTGCGGCTCTCTTCGTTCAGCAGATACAGCGCGTTGTCACTGCGATCGAAACAGAACGCCAAAGACCCCGAAGGCGCACTGAAATTCTGCTCGACCCGGGTGTTCATCTGTTCTTCGTAGACCTCCACGCCTTCCAAGTCCAGATAGCGGATTCGCCCGGCAAAATGCCCCGGCGACATCTGTTGGTAATGCTGGACCCAGCCCGGTGTGGCGCGAACCTGTTCGGCGACATCGGCGGTGTTGAAAGCTTGAACCTGTAGCGGATTACACGTTGTCATGGGAGACCTTGCGCACTCTTTTGGTGCGCTTTGGTGCTGCTTAAAGTGGATAGATGGAACGGCAAGGCCCGCCCAAGATAGTCGTCAACGCGCCACAGGGGAAGCCTGCGAAAGATGAAATCGCACTTCCCCCGCGTCAATAAAACCAACGACGAGGTCTTTATGAATGCCCCTTTCGATCAGCTGTTCACGTGGCTGAAAGATCACAAGATTACCGAAGTGGAATGCGTGGTCAGCGACCTGACCGGCATCGCCCGCGGCAAAATTGCACCGACCAACAAGTTCCTGCATGAGCGAGGCATGCGCCTGCCGGAAAGTGTGCTGCTGCAAACGGTAACCGGGGATTTTGTCGACGACGACATCTACTACGACCTGCTCGACCCGGCCGACATCGACATGGTCTGCAAACCGGTGAGCGATGCGGTGTACGTGGTGCCATGGGCCATCGAACCGACGGCCATCGTGATTCACGACACCTTCGACAAGTTCGGCAACCCGATCGAACTGTCGCCGCGCAACGTGCTGAAGAAAGTCTTGCAGCTGTACACCGACAAGGGCTGGAAGCCGATTGTCGCGCCGGAAATGGAGTTCTACCTGACCCAGCGTTGCGAAGACCCGGACTTGCCGTTGAAGGCGCCGCTGGGCCGCTCCGGTCGCGCCGAAAGCGGTCGGCAGTCGTTTTCCATCGATGCGGCCAACGAATTCGATCCGCTGTTCGAAGACGTCTACGACTGGTGCGAACTGCAAGGCCTGGACCTGGACACGCTGATCCACGAAGACGGCCCGGCGCAGATGGAAATCAACTTCCGTCACGGCGACGCCCTGGATCTGGCCGACCAGATCACCGTGTTCAAGCGCACCCTGCGTGAAGCCGCGCTCAAGCACAACGTCACCGCGACCTTCATGGCCAAGCCGATTGGCGATGAGCCCGGCAGCGCCATGCATTTGCACCAGAGCGTGGTGGAAATCGCCACCGGCAAGCCGATTTTCGCCAATGCCGACGGCACCATGAGCGATCTGTTCCGCCATCACATCGGCGGTCTGCAGAAATTCATCCCGAAAGTGCTGCCGATGTTCGCGCCCAACGTGAACTCGTTCCGTCGCTTCCTGCCGGACACCTCGGCACCGGTCAACGTCGAATGGGGTGAAGAGAACCGCACCGTCGGCCTGCGGGTTCCGACCTCCGGCCCTGAAGCGATGCGCGTGGAAAACCGCCTGCCCGGCGCTGACGCCAATCCGTACCTGGCGATTGCCGCGAGCCTGCTGTGCGGTTACATCGGCATGGTCGAGGGCATCGAGCCAAGTGCCGCCGTCGAAGGCCGCGCCTATGAGCGCCGCAACCTGCGCCTGCCGATCACCATCGAAGAAGCCCTGACCCAGATGGAAGAGTGCGACACCGTCGCCGAGTATCTGGGCAGCAAGTTCGTGCGCGGCTACGTGGCGGTGAAACGTGCCGAGCATGAAAACTTCAAGCGCGTGATCAGCTCCTGGGAGCGTGAGTTCCTGTTGCTGAGCGTCTGATTTAAACGACAAAAACCAAACCCACGATCGTTCCCACGCAGCGGACGCGGAGCGTCCATTGAGGCATTCCCACGCGGAGCGTGGGAACGATCAGCAAGAGTCGCCTGAAAAATCCAATAATTCGAAGAGGTGTCGATATGCGTCTGTTGAAATCCCTGATCCCCGCCGCTCTGGCCCTGGCGTGCAGCGCAGGTGCGCAAGCCCAACCCCAGGTCAGCGTCTACAACTGGACCGATTACATCGGCCCGACCACCCTCGCCGACTTCCAGGCCGGCAGCGGAATCAAGGTGATCTACGACGTCTTCGACTCCAACGAAACCCTCGAAGGCAAACTGCTCGCCGGTCGCACCGGTTACGACGTGGTGGTGCCGTCCAACCACTTCCTGGCCCGTCAGGTGAAGGCCGGGGCGTTCCTCAAGCTGGATCGTTCGCAACTGCCGAACTGGAAGAACCTCGACCCGAAACTGCTGGCCCTGCTCGAGAAAAACGATCCGGGTAACGAGCACTCGGTGCCGTACCTGTGGGGCACCAACGGCATCGGCTACAACGTCGACAAGGTCAAACAGGTGCTGGGCATCGACCACATCGATTCCTGGGCCGTGCTGTTCGAGCCGGAGAACCTGAAAAAACTCACCCAGTGCGGCGTGTCGATGATGGACTCGGCCGACGAAGTGTTCCCGGCGATCCTCAATTACATGGGCATGGATCCGCGCAGCGAAAACCCGGAAGACTTCAAGAAAGCCGAAGCCAAGCTGCTGAGCATCCGCCCGTACATCACCTACTTCCACTCCTCGAAGTACGTGTCGGACCTGGCCAACGGCGACATCTGCGTGGCCTTTGGTTACTCCGGCGACGTGTTCCAGGCCGCCAACCGCGCCAAGGAAGCAAACAACGGCGTGAACATCGCCTATGCGATTCCCAAGGAAGGCGCGAACCTGTGGTTCGACCTGCTGGCGATTCCCGCCGATGCCGGCAACACCAAAGAAGCCCACGCCTTCATCAATTACCTGCTCGATCCGCAAGTGATCGCCAAGGTCAGCGCCTCGGTCGGCTATGCCAACCCGAACCCGCCGGCCAAGCAATACATGGACGTCGCACTGGTCAGCAATCCTGAGGTTTATCCGCCTCAGGAGGTGCTCGACAAACTCTACATTTCCACCACCCCGCCCCAGTCGATCATGCGTCTGATGACCCGTTCCTGGAGCAAAGTGAAGTCGAACAAATGAATCAGTACACCCAGGAACACGCCCGCTCCTACTACGCCGCGTCGGCCCGGTCGAGCACGCCCTACCCTGCACTTGAAGCCGACCTGATCGCCGATGTCTGCGTGATCGGCGGCGGCTTCACCGGCGTCAACACCGCCATCGAGCTGGCCCAGCGCGGTCTCTCGGTGGTGCTGCTCGAAGGCCGGCGCATCGGTTGGGGCGCCAGCGGGCGCAACGGCGGCCAGTTGATCCGTGGCATCGGCCATGAAGTCGAGGGCTTCGCCCGCCATGTCGGCGCAGAAGGCGTGCGCTACCTGCAACAGGCCGGCGTCGACTCGGTGGAACTGGTGCGTCGGCGCATCGGCGACAACGCCATCGAGTGCGACCTGCGCTGGGGCTTCTGCGAACTGGCCAACACCACGGCGCAATTCGAGGCGTTCAAGGCCGAACAGGACAGTCTCGCAGCCTCGGGTTATGCCCACGAAACACGTCTGGTCGGCCCCGAAGATATTCGTCGGCAAGTGGTCAACGCCGGTGTCTACAAAGGTGGCCTGATCGACATGGGTTCGGGCCATCTGCACCCGCTCGATCTGGTTCAGGGCGAAGCGCGGCTGGCAGCATCGCTCGGGGTGCGGATCTTCGAGCAGAGCCCGGTGCTGGAAATCATCCACGGTGCGACGGTACAAGTGCGCTGCGCTTCGGGCACGGTACGCGCCGGCAGCCTGGTGCTCGGTTGCAACGCGCACCTGGACGAACTCGAGCAACAACTCAGCGGTAAAGTCCTGCCCGCCGGCAGCTACATCATCGCCACCGAGCCCTTGTCCAAGGAACGCGCCGCCGAACTGATCCCGCAAAATCTGGCGCTCTGCGACCAGAAGGTCGGCCTCGACTATTACCGGCTTTCGGCGGATCGGCGTCTGCTGTTTGGCGGTGCCTGCCATTACTCCGGGAAGGATCCGGCGGATATTGCCGCGTACATGCGACCGAAGATGCTCAAGGTGTTCCCGCAACTGGCGGATGTGCGCATCGACTATCAATGGGGCGGCAAGATCGGCATCACCGCCAACCGTTTCCCGCAGGTCGGACGCCTCAAGCAGCACCCGAACGTGTTCTACGCCCAGGGCTATTCCGGCCATGGCCTGAACGTCACGCACTGGTGCGCCAAATTGCTGGGCGAAGCGATTCACGCCGGCCACAGCCAGGGCATGGACGTGTTCAGCGGCGTGCCGCACATGACCTTCCCCGGCGGCCCGGCGCTGCGCTCGCCGTTGTTGGCATTGGGCATGTTCTGGTATCGCCTGCGGGAAATGCTCGGCTGAACCTCGCGGCTTGAAGCGACCTGCACATTTGCTCTATCGCAAAGCACTTCTATATTGATGAAGTGCTTTTGCGTTCCTGACGCTCAGTGCCCAACACACTCTGGAGGTCATGGATGGAGTCGTCAGCCGCCGATCAACCGCGAGCACCCGGCCAGGCACCGATCAAGACCCGCCGCTTCAGCATTTCGCTGGTGTGGATCGTGCCGATTGTCGCCGTGCTGGTGGGCATTTCGCTGGTGGTGCACAACCTGATGCAGGAAGGCCCGACGATCGTCGTCACCTTCAAGACCGGCAGCGGTCTGACCGCCAACAAGACCGAAGTAAAATACCGCAACGTGGTGGTCGGCCAGGTCTCGGATGTCGAACTGAGCGACGACCAGAAGAGCGTCAACGCCACGATCAAGCTGTCCAAACAGGCCGAAACTTTCACCCGCGAAGACTCGCAATTCTGGGTGGTACGCCCGCGTATCGGCGCGGGTGGCGTGTCGGGCATCGATACCCTGCTGTCTGGCGATTACATTGGTGCCGATATCGGCCAATCGAACGATCGCGCCAAGTATTTCAAAGGCCTGGAAAACCCGCCCCCGATCACCTATGGCGAACCGGGCAGGCGCTTCAACCTGCACGCCTCGGATCTGGGTTCGCTGGACATCGGCTCCCCCGTCTACTACCGCAAGATCCCGGTCGGCCAGGTGGTGGCCTATGCCCTGGACCCCGACGGCAAAGGGGTGAATATCGAAGTGTTCATTCACGCGCCGAACGATGCCTACGTCACGGAAAACACCCGTTTCTGGAACGCCAGCGGCATTGACGTGAACGTCGGTGCCAATGGTTTTGCGGTGAAAACCGAATCGTTGTCGACCTTGCTGGTCGGTGGCATCGCCTTCCGCGCACCCGATTACAGCCCCAACGATGTCGCCGCGGCGGATGAAAAGTCCTTCGATCTGTTCGAAGACCAGATGACCGCCCTCGCCCCGCCCAACGGCAAACCGCAGTACCTGAGCCTGCGTTTCGATCAGTCGCTGCGCGGTCTCAAGGTCGATGCTCCGGTGGAATTCCTCGGTATGGAGATCGGCCGGGTGGTCAGCATCAACCTCGACTTCGACGAGAAAAAACGCAGCTTCCCGCTCAACGTCGGCATCGTGATCTACCCGCAACGTCTGGGACGGGCCCACGAAAAGATGCTCAAGGTGCTCAACCACAACCCGGACGACGAAGCCGCCGGCGTGCGTCTGATCGGCACCTTCATCGACAACGGCCTGCGCGCCCAGGCCCGCAGCGGCAACCTTCTCACGGGTCAGCTGTACATCGCTTTGGACTTCTTCCCCAAAGCCGAAAAAGTCGCGTTTGACCCCACCGCTCGCCCGATCAGCGTTCCGACCGTCCCCGGCAGCCTCGAACAGTTGCAGGAAAAACTCGAAGCCATGGTCGACAAACTCAACAAGCTGCCGGTGGAGCGCATCGCCGGCAATCTCGACAGCAATCTGGTGGAGCTGCGCAAAGGCCTGACCCAATTCAACGCCAAGACCCTGCCCGGTGTTCAGAGCACCCTGGCGGACGTGAGCAAGACCCTGCAATCGGCCAGCTCGACCCTGGCCGAAGACTCGCCGCAACGCGAGCAACTGACCCAGACCCTCGACGAACTCGGGCGCATGTCGCGCTCGTTGCGTGAACTGTCGGATTACCTGGGCCGTCATCCGGAATCGCTGATTCGCGGTCGCCCCGACAACGCCGCGCCGCTGGATCTCAAAGGACCGCCGCGCAATTGAGCACAGGAGCTGTCCCATGGCTTTACCGCTGAAGTTCACCGTGCTCGCTGCGTGCCTGCTGCTGGGTGCCTGTCGCAGCGACCCGATCAGCTTTCATACCCTGACCCCGGCACAACCGGCGGCCGGCAGATCGGGCTCGGACATCACGATTGAAGGCATCAGCGTGCCGCCGCAGGTCGACCGGCCGCAGATCGTCATCCGCCAGGGCAACAGTGGCCTGGCGATTCTGGAAACCGAATGGTGGGGCGCCAGCCTGGCCGATGAACTGCGCAGTGCGCTGGTGGATCAACTGAGCAACGCCGCTGGGTCGCGCAAAGTCTCGGTGCGCATCGACGTGCAACGTTTCGATTCGCTTCCCGGGCAATACGCACTGATCGACGCCAAATGGCGACTGCGCGCAACCGGTGAATCCGACAATGGGCTGCTCACCTGCCGTTCAGTCCTGCAAACGCCGTCCGGGCCGAGCATCAATGAACTGGTGATTGCACAACAGAACAACGTCAAGCGACTGGCTGCGCAGATCACTCAGGCGGCGGGTAATGGACGAGGCTGTCCGCCGGCGTCCTGAGTGGCAGGGCTCAACTTCACGCTGAAGCGGCAACCGTTGGATTCGCCCGTACTCAGGTTCACCTGCCATTGCTGTCGCTTGCAGATCCGCTGCACCAGCGACAACCCCAGTCCGAGGCCCTCTCCCCGACCTTCATCACCGCGCACGAAGGGCTGAAATACGGCCTGGCGCTGTTCTTCCGGAATGCCGATGCCACTGTCCTCCACCACGAAGCCGTTGGCCCTTAAGGTCAATCGGACAAAACCCCGATCGGTGTAATGCCAGGCATTGCGCAGCAGGTTACCCATCACCGATTGCAGAAACGTCAGGTTGAAACGTTCCATGCAGGGCTGATCCACGTCGTAGAAAAACTCCAGCCCTTTTTCGCGAATCAGTCGGCCCCAGATCTCGCACTGAGCATCGGCAACTTCCTTGAGCGTGACGCAAATATCATTGCCGGCATCATCCTCGGCGCGAGCCAGCATCAGGAAGGTATCGACCAGTTGGCGCATCTCATGGCTGGCCCGGGCGATGCGATTGACCTGTGCGGTCGAACGGGGATCCAGCGACGGATTGGCGAGCAACAATTCACAGGAGCCGCCCAGCACCATCAACGGCGTGCGCAGTTCATGGCTGACATCGCTGGTGAACAGTTTTTCGCGGCTCAGGGTTTCGCGCAAACGCCCCAGTGTCTGATCGAACGACAACGCCAGCTCTCCCACTTCATCCGCCGCATAGTCCGGGTGCAGCGGGGGCGCCAGCACCAACAGCTGATCGCGGTGGCGAACCTGGCGTGCCAGACGAATGACCGGCGCCATCACCCGCCGCGCCAACAACCGACCGAGCATGATCGCCAGCAGGATGCTCAGGAGAAACCCGACCGTAACCACGATGAACAGCAACCGCTCACGTTGTTCGAGGCTTTCCTGATCACGCAGCAGTACGTATTTGCGCCCGCCGACCACCTCGACCATCGCGAAAAAATCGTCACCGTTGAACATGATTTCCTGGAATCCGGGTGACAGCGCGGCCAGTGACGGAATCAGTGCCATGGGCCCGGGCCCGCCTTCAAAGAAAAACAATTCACTCTTTTCCGGCTGATGACTCCAGCGATTGATGTCATCCATCGCCAGCAAGCGGTGCAGGCCGCCACTCAGAGTGCTGGTGGCCAGTTTGTGTTCGACCACATGCACGGCGGCAACGATGCCCAGCGCGAATACCCCGGCGACCAGGGCGCTCATCAAAGCGAACACGATGACGATCCGTTTCGTCAGGCTTTGCTTGAGATCCATTCGGGTCGATGACTCCACTGCTGATTTCAGACTTCCCGGTCAAAAACAGGCGAGCGCCGCGACATTGACCGAACCTGCGCAGCTTCACCGCAAACATAAACATTTGTTAAGCCAGGCCGGTAAAAAAAGGGTATTTGAGTATGGTTATCAAACACCCGGTTAATTGCGCATTTTCAACTCTCGCAAATTTTTCACATGTTCTTCACTGCCCCCCAACGTGCACAAACGTAATGTTCAGCCAATATTCAAGTTCACAACTATAAAAGTTGGTTAAATCGCCGGCCAATCTCGCCTGCGACGTCAAGGGGCATGCCGTGGAGCGACAGATGCAATTAACAGCGACATATAAACAACGCCGGACGCTGCGACTTGGAAGACTGCTGACCATCATCGGTTCGTTACTGGTCATTGCGCTGGTCAGCGGCTTCGTCTGGATGACCCGTTCGCCCATCGATCTGGGCCAGGCCGGCCATGCGGCCAAGGCTGATTTGACCAAGGCCTGGCAGGCCGGCGAAGTCGTTGCTCTGGTGCGTCATGCCGAACGTTGCGACCGTTCCGACAATCTTTGCCTGGGCCCGGCCGACGGTATCACCAAGGCCGGCAACGACTCTGCAGCGCTGGTGGGCAAAGGCTTCGTGGCACTGGGCATGCAGCAGGCTCAGGTGTTCACCAGCCCGCTGACGCGTACCGTGCAAACGGCGCGTGCCATGTTCGGGCAGGACGCCACAGCCCAGATCTGGCTTGAGTCCTGTGGTTCTTCACTGCGCAACGACGTGGTGGCGCACAAGGTGGCGCAACGCAATCTGGTGCTGGTCACCCACAGCGGCTGCATCAGCGACTTTGAAAAACAGACCGGTTTCCCCCACGCAATCGCCGCCGATTACGGCAGCACCCTGTTCGTACGCATCGATGACAAGGGGCAACTTAAAGTGCTGGGCATCATGAATGCCGACGCTTGGTCCCAACTCAAAAATCATTAATGCTTTAGTTGGATCGGGTCGGCAAGGCTGAACTTTTTTTCAACTAACCAGCGCTGATTTCATTAATTTGTAATGAGACATGTATCTGCCCCCGATTTACTGGACAACTGTTTTTTTTAAGCTTGGCTTTATCGCGAGAACTTCGGCCTGGAGGTACGACAGTTCTCTGGATACAGGAAACGCCCGACACCTGCATTCATTCAACACGATGACACGCCCGCTCAGGAACGCGCCGGGCAGGTCATCGACACAAGAACTTCGTTCGGTACCAAGGCTCTGTCATGACGTCTGAAAACAACCCGCTGCGACACGCTGCCCGTCATTTTCCCCCCGCCACAACTTTCGAACGCTTGGCCATCCCCGGCCTGATTCTGGCTTTCGTGGTGTTTTACCTGCTGCCGTTGATGACTCACGGCCTGTGGATCCCCGATGAAACCCGCTACGGCCAGATCAGCCAGGAAATGCTGCTCAGCGGCAACTGGGTGGCCCCGCACTTCATGGGCATCCGTTATTTCGAGAAGCCGATCGCCGGTTACTGGATGATTGCGATCGGTCAGGCGATCTTCGGTGACAACCTGTTCGGCGTGCGTATCGCTTCGGCGCTGAGTACCGGTGCCAGCGTCTGGCTGACCTACCTGATGGCCCGCCGGCTCTGGAACAACCCGCGCATCAGCGCCGCGAGCGCCCTGCTTTATATGAGTTTCGGGCTGATTGCCGGTCAGGCCGGTTATGCCAACCTCGATCCGCAGTTCACCTTGTGGGTCAACCTGAGCATGGTTGCCGTGTGGTTTGCCATCGACAGCCGCACGCCCCGCGCTCGCCTGGGTGGCTGGGCGCTGCTGGGTGTGGCGTGCGGCATGGGCCTGATGACCAAGGGCTTTCTGGCCTTGCTGCTGCCGGTACTGATCGCCCTGCCCTACATGATCTGGCAACGTCGCTTCGGCGAACTGGTGCGCTACGGACTGGTCGCCGTGGTGGTTTGCGTGCTGATCAGCCTGCCGTGGGTGTTGGCTGTTCATTACCGGGAACCTGACTTCTGGCGGTTCTTCTTCTGGCACGAACACATCCGTCGCTTTGCCGCCGGCGATGCCGCGCAACATGCTCGCCCGTGGTGGTTCTACCTGCCGTTGCTGTTTGCCTCCACCCTGCCGTGGGCCGTGCTGCTGCCTTCGACGCTCCTGCGCACCTGGCGTGAGAAGCGTGACCCGAAAATCGCATACCTTGCCTTGTGGTTCCTGCTGCCGCTGGCCTTTTTCAGCCTGAGCAGCGGCAAACTGCCGACCTACATCATGCCGTGCCTGCTTCCAATCGCACTCTTGATGGGACAGACCGTGATCAACTGGCTGGATCAGCACAGTGGCCGCGTCCTGCGCCTGAACGGCGTGATCAATACCGTCATCGCCAGCGCTGCGCTGGTAGCGCTGCTTTATCTGCAAGCGACGAAGGAAATCTACGAAAACACCGAGATGTTCAGCCTGTCGCTGGTGTACATCGTGCTGGTGGGCTGGATCATCGCCAACGCCTTGCAGGTGTTGCGACCACTGACGTTATGGGCGATGCCGGCGCTGGGCATCGGTCTGCTGGTGGCGCTGCTGCCTGCGGCCATGCCGGCACAGATCGTCAACAGCAAGATGCCTGACCAGTTCATTGCCGAGCATCTACAGGAACTGGGTGAAACCTCATCCTTGCTGAGCAACGACCTGGGCGCAGCCTCGGCGCTGTCGTGGCGTTTGAAGCGGCCGCAAGTGGATCTGTTCAACACGATCGGTGAACTCAAATACGGCCTCGAAGACCCGGCCATGGCGGCGCGTAAAGTCACCATGGAAAACGTCGGCCAATGGATGACCGATGCGCGGAAAAAAGGCGCAGTCGGTGTGGTCTTGCGCGTCAACAGTACCCAGGAAGAGCAGGAAGTCGAATTGCTGCCGGTGGACGGCAAGCACTACCGTCGCGGCAATCTGCAGATCTTCATCTTTGCGCAGAGCCAGCCATGACCTTGCGCAACAATGAACGGGGCGCCCTGCTGCTCCTGCTGGCCGCCAGCGCCCTGATGTTGCTGCTCGGCCTGGGCAGCCGCGAGCTCTGGGGCGCAGAAACCCGCTGGGCCAACATCGCGTTGCAGATGCTGCAAAGCGGCGATTACTTCGACCCGTACCTCAAGGGCGATCCCTACTACGACAAACCGTTGTTGTCGTATTGGCTGATCACCGCAACCGCCTGGCTGACCGGAGGCCTGGATCACTGGTCGTTGCGCCTGTCTTCGGTGGTGTCCGCGTGGTTGAGCGTCTGGCTGGTGTACCTGCTGGGCGAGCGCCTGTTTCGCAAAGGCACCGGCCTGATCGCCGGGTGGATGCTGGCGACCACGTTCTATTTCGTGTTCTGGGCACGGGTCGCCACGGCTGACATCCTGACCGTGTGCGGCGTGTTGGCGGCAGTCTGGTGGTACTGGCGCGGGCCGGAAGACACCCGTTTTTCGCGCTACGTGGTGTTTTGCGGCTTGCTGGCCCTGACCTCGCTGTTCAAAGGCCTGATCGGCTTCATCCTGCCGGGGCTGGTGCTGTTGCCACACCTGCTGAATGAAGGCCGCTGGAAGCGTCATCTCAACCTGCGCCTGCTCGGGGCGCTGTTGGTGGCCGGGGCGTTCTATATGACGCCATTCCTGCTGTCCCATCTCTACGGTGCGCCGAACTACGGGGAAAGCGGCCTGGGATTGGTGCTGAGGGAAAACGTCGTGCGGTTCTTCCAGCCGTTCGACAACATCGGCCCGATCTACACCTATTTGTTGTACCTGCCGGTGTATACCCTGCCCTGGGCGCCGTGCTGGATCATCGCCCTGTGGGTTGCCGCGCGGAACTGGAAACACATCGAACCGGACACCCGCTGGCTGATTCAGGGCCTGGGGTTGTTGATGCTGTTCTTCACCGCCAGCGGCAGTCGGCGCAGTTACTACGTGCTGCCGCTGGTACCGTTCGCACAACTGCTCGGGGCCTGGTGGATCACCCGGCGCATGGCTGCGCGCAATGCCGAAAGCCCGTTCGGCGGGCGTGGCCTGAAAATCGGTTTCGGCGTGGCTACCGTCCTGCTGCTCGGTATTCTCGGCGTGCTTTACCCGTGGACCAACAGCGGCGGCGGCGCGATCCGTTTCGGCGAGACCGTGCGCCTGCAAGCCAGCCAAAAGGCGCCATTGAGTCAGTGGCACATGGTCATGGTCGAGGTGGACAACAAAGTGCCGATGTACCTGCAGACCGGCGGTGCACCGTTCTACTACGTGCCGGAAACCCGGGATTTCCCGCGTGATGGCGATGCTGCCGCGATGTTCGAGTGGCTGGAGCGCACCAGCGGCCGGCATTGGGATCCGCAACGGACCATCTTTGTCGCCCAGTACCGCACCGGCGATCCGGTGCCGCTCGAGCAGCTCGGTCGCGACCATCAAGTCATCACCACCACCCCGACCCGCGGCGAACAAGTGTTCCACGGACGCGAAGATCAAAGCGTCGCCTACCTCCCCCAAGGCTCCTGAAAGACAACGCCGGGTTCGCCCGGCGTCCCCGCCAAGTGACTGCTAACCTGAATGGCAATGACATGTATTAACGGTTTGTTTGACGTTTTTTTCTCATTTGCCTCTCTACATTGCCAGCCAGCCAACATATGCAAATCATTCGCATTGAAATTTCCTCGCGAACGGTTGCCCATAACGTCTAAAAAACAGGAGCTGCCCCGTCATGAGTTCATCCATTCCGTCCTTTCTGAAGCACGCTGCTCTGGCGACGGCGCTGCTGGCTGCCGGCCAGGTGTTTGCCGCCGACTCGGTTGGTATCGTGGTCTACAACGCCCAGCATGAAACCCTGACCAAGGCGTGGGTCGCCGGCTTCACCGAAGAAACCGGGATCCCGGTCACGATCCGTAACGGCGACGACACGGAAATGGGCAACCAGATCGTGCAGGAAGGTGCGTCTTCTCCGGCAGACGTGTTCCTGACGGAAAACTCCCCGGCGATGGTGCTGGTGGACAATGCCAAGCTGTTCGCCCCGGTAGCACCGGCCACCCTTGAACAAGTGGGCGCAGCCTATCGTCCGGCGCACGGCCAATGGGTCGGCATCGCCGCTCGCTCCACCGTATTCGTCTATAACCCGGCGAAACTGGCGGAAAAAGACCTGCCAAAATCCCTGACGGACCTCGCCTCCCCTGCCTGGAAAGGCCGCTGGGCCGCCTCGCCTGCCGGTGCGGATTTCCAGGCCATCGTTGCCGCCGTGCTGGAACAGAAAGGCGAAGCCGCCACCCTTGAATGGCTCAAGGGCATGAAAGCCAACTTCACCGCCTACCGTGGCAACAGCTCCGTGCTCAAAGCGGTCAATGCCGGGCAGATCGACAGCGGCGTGATCTATCACTATTACTACTTCGTCGATCAGTCCAAGACCGGCGAAAACAGCAAGAACACCGCCCTGCACTACTTCAAGCATCAGGACCCGGGCGCGTTCGTGAGCATTTCCGGCGGTGGCGTGCTGGCGTCCAGCAAGCACAAGGACGAGGCTCAGAAATTCCTCCAGTACATCACTGGCAAGCAGGGCCAGGAAGTTTTGCGCACCGGCAACTCCTTTGAATACGCCGTGGGCAAGGACGCAGCATCCAACGCCAAACTGGTGCCGTTGAAGGATCTGGACGCGCCAAAAGTCGACGCATCGAAGCTCGACAGCAAGAAAGCCGTCGAACTGATGACCCAGGCAGGACTGCTGTAATTGATGCCTGAAACTTTACCGGCGGGGATCGCTGCGGCCTCCCCCGCCAACCTTTCACGCAGGACCCGCGCCCTCAACGGTCGCGGGAGCCCTTGGGTGGTCGTGCTGGCGATCGGTGTGTCACTGCTGTCGTTACTGCCGATCGGTTTTGTCATCGGCGTGTCGTGGTACACCGGTTGGGCGACCATCGAAGCCTTGATCTTCCGCCCCCGGGTGGCCGAACTGCTGATCAACACCGTATTGCTGGTATTGATCACCCTGCCAAACTGCATTGTGCTCGGCACCACTCTCGCCTGGCTGACCGAACGCACCAATCTGCCAGGGCGACGATTGTGGTCACTGCTGGCGGTCGCGCCGCTGGCGGTGCCGGCGTTCGTGCACAGTTACGCGTGGGTCAGTCTGATTCCGTCGATCAATGGATTGCCGGCCGGCGTGCTGGTGTCGGTGATCGCCTATTTTCCGTTCCTTTATCTGCCGATCGCAGCGACATTGCGTCGCCTCGACCCAGCGATTGAAGACGTTGCCGAATCCCTCGGCCTCAAGCCGTGGGCGGTGTTCTTCCGGGTGGTCTTGCCGCAATTACGGCTGGCGATCTGTGGCGGTGCGCTGTTGGTGGGTCTGCACCTGCTGGCCGAGTACGGCCTGTACGCAATGATCCGCTTCGATACGTTCACTACCGCCATTTTCGATCAGTTCAAATCCACCTTTAACGGTCCGGCCGCCAATATGCTCGCCAGTGTATTGGCGCTGTGCTGTCTGGCGATGCTGACCGTTGAATCCAGCGCCCGAGGCCAGGCACGTTATGCCCGGGTCGGTTCCGGCAGCGCCCGCGAACAGCGGACCGTGCGCCTCAAACGTGGCACCGCCGCGCTGGGCCTGTGCCTGCAAGTCCTGACCTGCCTGCTGGCGCTCGGCGTCCCGATGCTGACGCTGGGCAAGTGGCTGATCGCGGGCGGCGCCGAGGTCTGGCAAGGCGAAGAGTTGTTGCCGGCGCTGCTTCAGACCCTGTCGTTCGGCGTGGCCGGGGCGTTGTTGACCAGCCTTGCCGCGATTCCGATTGCCTGGCTGTCGATCCGCGCGCCCGGCAAGCTGCAGCGTCTGCTTGAAGGCTGTAACTACATCACCAGTTCTCTGCCGGGGATTGTCGTGGCACTGGCGCTGGTCACCGTGACGATCCACTTCGCCCGGCCGATCTACCAGACCACCATCACTGTGCTGCTGGCGTACCTGCTGATGTTCCTGCCGCGAGCGCTGGTCAGCCTGCGTGCCGGTTTCGCCCAGGCGCCGGTGGAGCTGGAAAACATCGCGCAAAGCCTCGGTCGCTCGCCCCTGCGCGCCTTGTGGCTGATCACCCTGCGCCTGGCCGCGCCCGGTGCGGCAGCGGGTGCAGCGCTGGTGTTCCTGGCGATCACCAATGAATTGACCGCAACCCTGTTGCTCGCGCCCAATGGCACGCGCACCCTGGCCACCGGTTTCTGGGCCATGACCAGCGAAATCGACTACGCCGCCGCAGCGCCTTACGCGCTGCTGATGGTGGTGCTTTCGCTGCCGCTCACGGCCATCCTCTATCACCAATCCAGGCGCAGTGCCGGCCGATGAACGCTCTCGACATCATCAATCTCAGCAAATCCTTCGGCGCGCAAACGGCGCTGGACACCATCAACCTGTCCGTTCCGACGGGCAGCCGCACCGTGATCGTCGGCCCGTCAGGCTCCGGCAAGACCACGCTGCTGCGAATGATCGCCGGGTTCGAATTTCCCGATGCCGGCAGCCTGACGCTCAACGGCCAGACGCTGGTCGACAGCACCCACGCCGTGCCCGCCTACCAGCGGCAGATCGGCTATGTACCGCAGGATGGCGCGCTGTTTCCGCACATGACCGTGGCGGACAACATCGGTTTCGGGCTCAGCGAGACCGGCAGCACCAGAACCGAGCGCATTCAGGCGCTGATGGACAGTGTGGCCCTGAACGCCAACATGGCCGCGCGCTGGCCCCACGAACTGTCCGGTGGCCAGCAGCAACGGGTGTCACTCGCCCGGGCACTGGCCCAGCAACCACGCCTGATGCTGTTGGATGAACCCTTTTCCGCCCTCGACACCGGCCTGCGCGGCGCCATGCGCAAAATGGTCGCCCGCCTGCTCGAAGAGGCCGGTGTGACCACGATTCTGGTCACCCACGACCAAAGCGAAGCGCTGTCGTTTGCCGACCAGTTGGCCGTCATGCGTGACGGACGACTGGTGCAATCGGGGCATCCGATGGACCTCTACCGCTATCCGGACGACGAGCAGACCGCACGTTTTCTCGGTGAAGCGGTGGTCATGCCGGCGCGGATCGAGGCCGGCTGGGCCCATTGCGATCTGGGACGGATCGCGGTGAACAGCAACGGTTTCTCCGGCCCGGCGCAGATCATGCTACGCCCGGAACAGCTTCAGCTGTCCGACCTTCCCGCCGACTCGGAGGGCTGCAATGCCGTCGTCACCGAACGCGACTTCGGCGGCAATACCTGCACCCTGACGGTCGAACTTTGCGCCAGCGTCAACGAAGAAGCTGGCCGCTCGCTACTGGTTCGCAGCACGGGCATGCACGCGCCACCGGCCGGCAGCGCCGTGCAACTGTCGATACTTGGGGCCGCCCACGTCTTCGAAGCGTCCTGACGTTCAGCTACAGATCGAAACGATCCACGGCGCGGCGCCGCTCGTTGTCGTCGCGCACGTCGTAGTTGGCGGTCGTCTGGATATTGCTGTGGTGCGCCAGTTTCTGGGCAATCGACAGGTCGTGCTCCTCGATCACCCGGGTGATGAATGAACGGCGGAAATCGTGGGGCATGATCTTCACCCCGACCTGCGTGCCGCGCTGGCGGGCGATGTAATAGATCGCATGTTTGGTGATGCGCTCGCGGGTGATGTGGCTGCCACGGCGGATGCGGTTGAACAGAAACGCATCGTCGCTTTCACCTTCCTTGAGCTCGGAACGGCGAAATTCCAGCCAGGTATTGAGTTTGGCGAACGCCCAGGCCGGTGCGTACTTGATCAGTTGCTTGTTGCCCTTGGCGTTGACGCACAGGCTGCGTTCAGTGAAATCCACCTGGTTCAAATCCAGGTCCACTGACTCGGATTTACGCATTCCGGTGCCGTACAGCAGCGCAATCACGGCAGCGTCACGCAGCCCCTGCGGGCGCGGGTCGGCGGCGCAGACTTCCATCAGTTCGTGAATCAGCGTGCGCTTCAGATTGCGCCCCTGAGACAGTCGCGTGCCGGCGATGCCCTTGACCGAACGCATCTTCAAAAGATGATCCTGAGAGATCAGGCTCATGCGCCAGGCTTCGTTCATCACGCCGCGAATGGCATTTACATAAAGTGAAGAGGTGTTGGGGGCATAGTTGTCTGCACGCAATGCCGCGACTAACGCCACAACATCTTCGGGTTGTAAGGCGTACCACGGAATGTCCTCGACATTCATGTCTTCAAAGCCGAGACGGTCGGCGGCATCCTGCAAAACGTAACGCATGGTGAGTTGGCTGGAGGGTGCCAAACGCGCCAGATACAAGGACAAAGGGTTACTTCTGATGGATTCTGAAGGGGTAACGGATAAGCTGCTCAAACGAAAGGCCTTGAGTAAAAACAGTCCAGCACAACAACTAACAACTGCAATGAACTTGATGTAAAGAAGAGTCTTGTAGTAGGACTTTTCCGATAAAACCGCAGAAGTCTGAACAGCGGCTGTATGAATTCCAGATAAACGATTCACCGACCGGTTTTTCATATTCCTTTCACAAAATCGGGAATAACCTTAGGTGGATAGGTCCTCAGTCGGTACCGCCCAACCTGCCGGGCAACGCCTGAAAAGTCAACCAACCCCCGACGTCTTGCTGCTCCAGCAACTCGTTGATGCAAAACCCGTTTTTTGCGTCTACGCTGGGATTGGATCCGATGAACAGATGGATCTGTCCATTTTTATCGCAATGAGGTGTCCATGAGTCAGGCGTTTCTCCCCTTCTCCCGCCCGAGTATTGGCGATGAGGAAATTGCGGCCGTCGAACAGGTACTGCGTTCAGGCTGGATCACCACCGGGCCGAAAAACCAGGCACTTGAAGAACAGTTCGCGCAGTACGTGGGTTGCAAGCACGCCGTTGCACTGTCGTCTGCCACCGGCGGGATGCACATCACCCTGCTGGCCCTGGGCATTGGCCCTGGCGATGAAGTCATCACGCCTTCGCAGACCTGGGTCTCCACCGGCAACATGATTTCCCTGCTCGGTGCCACGCCGGTGTTCGTCGATGTCGACCGCGACACCCTGATGACCGACGCGGCCCGCATCGAAGCCGCCATCACGCCGCGCACCAAAGCCATCATTCCCGTGCATTACGCCGGCGCCGCGTTCGATCTCGATCCGCTGTATGCCCTGGCCGACAAGCATGGCATCGCAGTCATCGAAGACGCCGCCCACGCTGCCGGCACCCGCTACAAGGGCCGCCACGTCGGCTCACACGGCACGGCGATCTTCTCGTTCCACGCGATCAAGAACATGACCTGCGCCGAAGGCGCGATGTTCGTCACCGACGATGAAGCCCTGGCCGCCCGTGTACGCATGCTCAAGTTCCACGGTCTGGGCGTCGATGCCTACGACCGCCTGACCGGTGGCCGCAAACCGCAGGCCCAGGTCATGGAACCGGGCTTCAAATACAACCTGTCCGACATCAACGCCGCGATTGCCCTGGTGCAACTGCAGCGTCTGGACGCCATCAACGCCCGCCGTACTGAACTGGCCACCCAATACCTGCAAAAGCTCGAAGGTCTGCCGGTGCAACCGCTGGCCGTGCCGCAGTACGCCCAGCAGCACGCCTGGCACCTGTTCATCCTGCGCATCGACAGCGAGCGCTGCGGGATGGATCGCGAAGCCTTCATGAAAGGTTTGCAGGAGCAAGGCATCGGCACCGGTATCCATTTCATTGCCACCCACCTGCACACCTGGTACCGCCAGCGTGACCCTGATCTGTATCTGCCCAACACCGAATGGAACTCGGCGCGGCTGTGCTCGATTCCGCTGTTCCCCGACATGACCGACCAGGATCTGGATCGTGTTGTCGGTGCCATCGCCACCCTTATGGACAAACGCTCGTGAGACCTTACCCGATAAAATGCGTGTCGATCGTCATCCCGGTCTACAACGAAGAGGACAGTCTGCCTGAGCTGCTTCGGCGCACAGAGGCGGCCTGCGCCCAACTCAAACATGACTACGAAATCGTGCTGGTCGACGACGGCAGTCGCGATGAATCGGCCAACATGCTCGAGGAAGCCGCCGGGCGTGAAAACAGCCCGTTCGTAGCGGTCATCCTCAACCGCAACTACGGTCAGCACGCGGCGATCATGGCCGGTTTCGAACAGTGCAAGGGCGACGTGGTGATTACCCTCGACGCCGACCTGCAAAACCCGCCGGAAGAAATCCCGCGTCTGGTGGCCGAAGCCGAAAAAGGCTACGACGTGGTCGGCACCGTGCGCGGTAACCGTCAGGATTCGGCCCTGCGCCGCTATCCGTCGAAGCTGATCAACCTCGCCGTGCAACGCTCCACCGGCGTGGCCATGAGCGACTACGGCTGCATGCTGCGCGCCTATCGCCGCACCATCATCGACGCGATGCTCGCCTGCCGCGAACGCAGCACGTTCATTCCGATCCTGGCCAACAGCTTCGCCCGTCACACCACCGAAATCGTCGTGGCCCACGCCGAGCGTGAACACGGTGATTCGAAATACAGCCCGATGCGCCTGATCAACCTGATGTTCGATCTGGTCACCTGCATGACCACCACGCCGTTGCGTCTGTTGAGCATCGTCGGCTTCGCCATGGCCGGTCTGGGTGTGCTGTTCGCCGTTGCGCTGATCATCCTGCGCCTGGCGTTCGGCGCGGGCTGGGCCGGTGACGGCACTTTCGTACTGTTTGCGGTGCTGTTCGTGTTTACCGGTGGCCAGTTCATCGGTATGGGCCTGCTGGGTGAATACCTGGGGCGCATGTACAGCGACGTGCGAGCTCGCCCGCGTTTCTTCATTGAAAAGGTGTTGCGCAGTCAGCCGGCCTCCCCGGCACCTGCGGTCACCGTTGATGGTCTCTCTTCTACTTCCACTTCTTCCGATCAGGTTCTCTCATGAGTGCAAAAACCGTTGTCTTCGCTTACCACGATATTGGCTGCGCCGGCATTGAAGCCCTGTTGAACAGCGGCTACGACATTGCAGCAGTGTTCACTCACGCCGATGATCCGAAGGAAAACGCCTTCTACGCCTCGGTTGCGCAACTGTGCGCCAACAAGGGCATTCCGGTGCACGCGCCGGAAGACGCCAACCACCCGCTGTGGATCGAGCGCATCGCCAAGCTCGACCCGGATTACATTTTCTCGTTCTACTACCGCAACCTGCTGAGCGAGCCGCTGCTGGCCCTCGCCAAAAAAGGTGCGTTCAACCTGCACGGCTCGCTGCTGCCACGCTACCGTGGTCGCGCACCGGCCAACTGGGTGCTGGTCAACGGCGAAACCGAAACCGGCGTTACCCTGCACCGCATGGTCAAGCGCGCTGATGCCGGCGCCATCGTCGCCCAGCAACGCGTGGCCATCGAGCGCAGCGATACCGGTCTGAGCCTGCACGCCAAGCTGCGCACCGCTGCCAGCGATCTGCTGCGTGACACCCTGCCGAACATGCTGCAAGGCAAGATCACCGAAACCCCGCAAGACGAATCCAAAGCCACCGTGTTTGGTCGCCGTACCCCGGCTGACGGCAAGCTGGTCTGGGCAAAACCGGCCGAAGAGCTGTTCAACCTGGTTCGCGCCGTGACCCGTCCCTACCCGGGCGCCTTCTGCGCCGTGGGCGAGCACAAGCTGATCGTCTGGAGCGCCGAAGTCGTCAAGGGCAACGAAGGTCAGGCCCCTGGCCGCGTGATCAGCGTCGATCCGCTGCGTATTGCCTGCGGTGAAGACTCGCTGGTGATCAACGCCGGTCAGCGCAACGACAACGGCCTGTACCTGAGCGGCCCGCAACTGGCCAACGAACTCGGTCTGGTGGACGGTTCGCTGCTGCGCGGCGCCGAGTCCGGCCGTGCACCACGCCGCACCCGCGTGCTGATCCTGGGCGTCAACGGCTTCATCGGTAACCACTTGTCCGAGCGCCTGCTGCGTGACGACCGCTACGAAGTCTATGGCCTGGACATCGGTTCCGACGCCATCTCCCGTCTGCGCGACCACCCGAACTTCCACTTCGTCGAAGGCGACATCAGCATTCACTCCGAGTGGATCGAGTACCACATCAAGAAGTGCGACGTGGTCCTGCCACTGGTGGCGATCGCCACGCCGATCGAATACACCCGCAACCCGCTGCGCGTGTTCGAACTGGACTTCGAAGAGAACCTGAAACTGGTTCGCTACTGCGTCAAGTACAACAAGCGCGTGATCTTCCCGTCGACCTCCGAAGTCTATGGCATGTGCCAGGACAAGAACTTCGACGAAGACAGCTCGAACCTGATCGTCGGCCCGATCAACAAGCAGCGCTGGATCTACTCGGTCTCCAAGCAACTGCTGGACCGCGTAATCTGGGCTTACGGCGCCAAAGGCCTGAACTTCACCCTGTTCCGTCCGTTCAACTGGATGGGTCCGCGTCTGGACCGTCTGGACTCGGCCCGTATCGGCAGCTCCCGCGCCATCACCCAGCTGATCCTGAACCTGGTGGAAGGCACGCCGATCCGCCTGTTCGACGGCGGCGAGCAGAAACGCTGCTTCACCGACATCGCTGACGGCGTTGAAGCCCTGGCACGCATCATCGATAACGACAACGATGTCTGCAACGGCCAGATCATCAACATCGGCAACCCGGAAAACGAAGCCAGCATCCGTCAACTGGGCGAAGAACTGCTGCGTCAGTTCGAAGCTCACCCGCTGCGCTCCAACTTCCCTCCATTCGCCGGTTTCCGCGACGTGGAAAGCAAGGCGTTCTACGGTGCCGGTTACCAGGACGTGGAACACCGCAAGCCAAGCATCGCCAACGCCAAGCGCCTGCTGAACTGGGAGCCGACCGTGGAAATGCGCGAGACCATCGGCAACACGCTCGACTTCTTCCTGCGTGAAGCCATGCTCGAAATCGCGGACAAGCGTTAATGCAGGCAGGTCTTCGTATCGATGTCGACACCTACCGAGGCACCCGTGAAGGGGTGCCCCGGCTGCTGGAAATCCTCGACGAAGCGCAGGTCAAGGCAACGTTTTTCTTCAGTGTCGGCCCGGACAACATGGGCCGACATCTGTGGCGCCTGATCCGCCCGCAATTCCTCTGGAAAATGCTCCGTTCCAATGCTGCCGGCCTTTACGGCTGGGACATTCTGCTGGCCGGCACCGCCTGGCCCGGCAAGCCGATCGGTCGCGATCTCGGGCACCTGATGCGTCAGGCCCGGGACGCCGGTCATGAAGTCGGCCTGCACGCCTGGGATCACCATGGCTGGCAGGCCAATGCCGGCACCTGGAGCGACGCGCAACTGATCGAGCAGATCCGTCGCGGCGTCGACACCCTCAGCGACATCATCGGCGAGAAGATCCAGTGCTCGGCCGCCGCCGGCTGGCGTGCGGACGAACGTGTGATCGAAGCCAAGGAAACCTTCGGTTTTCGCTACAACAGCGACTGCCGCGGGCAACAGGTGTTTCGACCTCTGTTGGCCGATGGTTCGGTGGGTGCGCCGCAGATTCCGGTGGACATGCCGACCTTCGACGAAGTGGTCGGCCCGACCGTGGCGGCGAAGGACTTCAACACCTTCATCCTTGACCGGTTCCGTCCGGACAACCTCAACAACTACACCATTCATGCCGAAGTAGAAGGGATTCTGATGGCCGAAGAGTTTCGTCGATTGCTGGCCGATGCACGCCAGCGACACATCGAGTTCAAACCTTTGGGCGACCTGCTGCCCGAGTTTCTCAACACATTGCCTGTCGGCCGTGTGCAACGTGGCGCCCTCGAAGGCCGTGAAGGCTGGCTGGGAGTGCAAGGCGCATGAGCAAACGCTGGGCATTGCCGCTGCTGATCGGACTTTTTCTGCTGGCCTACCTGCTGCCGCTCGGCACGCATGGCTTGTGGATTCCCGATGAAACCCGTTACGCACAGATCAGCCAGGACATGCTGCTGAGCGGCAACTGGGTGTCCCCGCATTTCATGGGCCTGCGTTATTTCGAGAAACCGATTGCCGGTTACTGGATGATCGCGCTCGGCCAGGAATTGTTCGGGCAGAACCTGTTCGGTGTGCGTTTCGCCTCGGCCCTCAGCACCGGATTGAGTGTGCTGTTGTGTTTCCTGATCGCCCGCCGGTTGTGGAACGAGCCGCGCAAAAGCTTCATCTGCGCCCTCCTCTACATGAGCTTTACCGTCGTCGCCGGCCAGGCCGGTTACGCCAACCTCGATCCGCAGTTCACCTTCTGGGTCAACCTGAGCCTCGTAGCGCTGTGGTTTGCCGTCGACAGCCGCAGTACCGGGCAACGTCTGGCCAGTTGGGCGGTGTTGGGGCTGGCCTGTGGCATGGGGTTCATGACCAAGGGTTTTCTCGCCTGGCTGCTGCCGGTGCTGATCGCCCTGCCGTGGATGCTCTGGCAGAAGCGCTGGCGTGAGCTGCTGATCTACGGTCCGGTGGCGATTGCCGTGGCAATCATCGTCAGCCTGCCCTGGGTCCTCGCGGTTCACGCGCAGGAGCCAGACTACTGGCGGTTCTTCTTCTGGCACGAACACATCCGCCGCTTTGCCGGTGACGACGCTCAACATGATGCGCCGTGGTGGTTCTATCTGCCGTTGCTGGTCGCGTTCAGCCTGCCATGGGTCGGCATGCTGCCGCCGGCCTTCAAGCAGGCCTGGCAGACTCGTGCTCAACCGGGCATTGCCTTCCTGCTGCTGTGGCTGGTGATGCCACTGGCGTTTTTCAGCCTGGCCAACGGCAAGCTGCCGACCTACATCCTGCCGTGCCTGCTGCCGCTGGCGCTGTTGCTGGGCCATGCACTGGCCGACCGTCTGCGTCTGGAACAAGGTCGGGCACTGAGCGTCAATGGCCTGCTGAACCTGGTGCTGGGCGTCATCACGCTGATCGCACTGGTTTACCTGCAATTGAAAAAACCGGTGTACGACCACGAACTGCACAGCATGGTGCTGGTGTTCATTGCCCTGATCGGCTGGATCATCGCCAACCTGGCGCAGGCGTTTCTGCCGCTGCAATGCTGGGCGGCTCCGGCCCTCGGCAGCCTGCTGCTGATCGGTGTGCTGCCGGCCGCGTTGCCGAAGTCCGTGGTGGCCAACAAGACCCCGGACCAGTTCATCCTGCATCACCTCGACGAACTGTCCGGCACCACTCACCTGTTGAGTAACGATCTGGGGGCCGCCTCGGCACTGGCCTGGCGCCTGAAGCAACCCAAGGTGGCGTTGTACAACACCGTGGGCGAGCTGAAATATGGCCTGTCCTTCCCTGAAGGCGCCGAACAGCGGATCACCACCGATGAAGTCCAGCAGTGGGTGCGTGATGCCCGCCGCACCGGCTCGGTCGGCGTGGTCATGCGGGTCAAGGGCGACGACGAGCTGCACGAAGTCGACCTGCTGCCCAAGGACGGCACTCGTTATGAGCAGGGCAACCTGGTGATCATGGTCCTGCCCAAGGATCCGTCATGAGCTGGTTGCTGTTGCTGACCGCGTGTCTGCTGACGTGCCTGGGCCAGGTCGCGCAAAAGTATGCGGTGGAGAGCTGGCGCGGGGTCGACTCGTCCTGGGCCGACAAACTGCGTTCGCCGTGGCTGTGGCTGGCCCTGTTCGCACTGGGCTCGGGTCTGCTGGTCTGGCTGTTGGTGCTGCAACGCCTTGAAGTGGGCATCGCTTACCCGATGCTCAGCCTCAACTTTGTGCTGATTACGCTGATCGCGCGTTTCGTGTTTCGCGAACCGATCGATCGCCAGCACTGGATCGGTGTGGCACTGGTGATCGGCGGCGTGGCACTGCTGGGGCAACAGTCATGAGCCAGGGACGCGGCATCGGCTTCGCCCTTGGCAGCGTGTTGCTGGTCAGCGGCGCCCAACTGGGCATGCGCTGGAGCATGACGCGCCTGCCGCAGCCTGAACAATGGTTGTCCGCGCTGACCACCGGCAACGTCGATCTGACGGCGCTGGCGGTGGTGTTCACGGCCATTCTCGCCTATGCGCTGTCGATGCTCTGCTGGCTCGCCGCCCTGCGCGACCTGCCGCTGGGCCGGGCCTATTCACTGCTGAGCATCAGCTACGCGCTGGTGTATCTGCTGGCGGCCAGTCTGCCGCTGTTCAACGAATCCTTCAGTTTTACCAAATCACTGGGCGTGGCACTGGTCATGCTCGGCGTCATCACTATCAACACTCGTCCGGCAAAAGCGCCCGATTTGAGGAGTGCTCCATGAAAATCACAGTATTTGGAAGCGGTTACGTCGGCCTGGTGCAAGCCGCGGTTCTGGCCGAGGTCGGCCATGATGTCGTGTGCATGGATATCGATCAGAAGAAGGTCGAACTGCTCAGCCAGGGTCACGTCAGCATTTTCGAACCGGGGCTGTCGAGCCTGGTGCGTGAAGGCCTGGACTCCAGCCGCCTGCACTTCACGTCCGATGAAAAGTTTGCCGTACAGCACGGTCGCGTAGCGTTCATTGCCGTCGGCACTCCGTCCAGCGAGGATGGCTCGGCCGATTTGAAATACGTCCTGTCGGTGGGCGATGCCGTCGCTCGTCATCGTGAGCAGCCGCTGATCCTGGTCGAGAAATCCACCGTACCGGTCGGCACCGGCGACACCTTGCGTGCGCACATTCAGGCCGCGCTGGACAAGGCCGGGCGTGCACTGCAGTTCGATATCGTCTCCAACCCGGAATTCCTCAAGGAAGGTTCGGCGGTCTCCGACTGCCGTCGTCCGGACCGCATCGTCATCGGCTGCGAAGGCGATGACGTGCGCGACGTGATGCGCGACCTGTACTCGCCGTTCAACCGCAACCATGACCGCATCATGTTCATGGACCTGCGCAGCGCCGAACTGACCAAATACGCCGCCAACTGCATGCTGGCGACCAAGATCAGCTTCATCAACCAGATCGCTGAACTGGCCGAACACCTGGGCGCGGACATCGAGTCGGTTCGCCAGGGCATCGGCGCCGACACGCGCATCGGTTACCACTTCATCTACCCGGGCTGCGGTTACGGTGGCTCGTGCTTCCCCAAAGACATGCGCGCGCTGATCCACAGTGCCGAACAGGCCCATTGCTCCAGCGACCTGCTGCAAGCGGTCGAAGCGATCAACGAGCGTCAGAAGCACAAGCTGTTCGACCGCATCAATGCGTTCTACAAGGGTGATCTGCGCGGCAAGACCTTCGCCCTGTGGGGCCTGGCGTTCAAGCCGAACACCGACGACATGCGCGACGCGCCTAGCCGCGTGCTGCTCGATTCGCTGTTTGCCGCCGGCGCCAGCGTTCGCGCCTTCGACCCGGAAGCGATGCAGGAAACCCAGCATCTGTACCCGAACGAAGAAAAACTGATGCTGATGGGCACCCCGGAATCGGTACTGTCCGGTTCCGACGCGCTGATCATCTGCACCGAATGGCAGCAGTTCAAGGCCCCGGACTTCGACCTGATCCAGCAACGCCTCAAGGACCCGGTGATTTTCGACGGCCGTAACCTGTACGACGCCGATCGCCTGGCACGCAATGGCTTCAAGTACTTCCCGATCGGCCGTGGGGATTCGCGCAAATTGCCGATCCCGCTGCAACAATGGCCTAACACTGCGGACGTCGCTTGATCCCGTTGTCGCCTGCCATCCGCCAGCAGTCCCTGATCGCAGGGCTGCTGGCACTGTTGTTGTTTATCGCCGGGGTTTACGGACAGGCACCCATTGGCTTCGATTCACGTTTTGTACTGTTTGCCCAGGAGATGCTGAGACACGGGCCGACGGTATTCCCGACCACGTATGGCCAGCCGTACGCCGATTATTCGGCGGTTTCGACGCTGTTCATCTGGCTGTTGTCGTTGCCCTTCGGCGCGATCAATACGCTGACGGCGTGGCTGCCCAGCGCCATCGCCGGCGGGGTGATCGTGACGTTGATGTACCGCTTGCTGGCGGTGCATTCGCAACGCTGGGCGTTGATCAGCATTGCACTGCTGATGCTCACCAGCACCTTCGTTACGGAAGTCCGGGCAGTGTCGCAAGACCTGATGCTGGCTGCCGTGGCGCTGTCGGTGTTCTACCTGGGCTACGCACACGACCATTTCGGCTCCGGCCGACGCTGGCCGCTGATCTTTGCCCTGTTGTTGCTGGGCTTCGGCATTCGCGGGCCGATCGGCCTTGTGGTGCCGACCGGCATGCTCTGCAGCTATTACCTGCTCAACCGCCAATGGGCACGCCTGTTCGTGTTCGGTGTGCTGGCGTCGATCCTGCTCGCCGCCTGCGTCGGACTGCTGTTGTGGCTGGCCAAGCTCAGCGGTGGCGAGGCCTTTCTGCAGGACGTGATCCGCATGCAGTTCATGGGGCGCATGGATGGCAGTGAGGGCGTCAGCGGCTCGCTGTATTACTTCACCAGTTCGCTGGGCAACTACGCGCTGGCCTATCCACTGGCGCTGGTGGTCCTGGCGGCGGCATGGCTGAGCAAACCGCATCAGCGCGGGCCGGCGTTGCGGCTGGTGCAATATTGCGCGGCGGCCGGGTTGATCGTGATGGTCGGCCTGTCGATTCCACAGGCGAAGAAGGCACGTTACCTGCTGCCGATGTTGCCGATGGCGGCGATCATCGCGGCGTACCCGTTTCAGGTGGCTCATGGTCGGGTGTTCGCGTGGTTGCGCGGGATCATTCAGGGGCTTTGGCTGCTGACGCCGGCGCTGCTGATGGTTGCGTTGCTGGTGGCGCAGCGCAGGTTTCCGGGCGTGCTGACCGGTGTCATGCCGGTGATGATCGTGCTGGGCGTGCTGCAACTGCTGGCGTTGTCCCGACTGTGGAAATCGCGCTGGCGCGCTGAAGTGCTGGCCCTGAGCGCGGTGCTGGCGTTGTGGACGGTCTATGCGGCGGTGTTCGAGCCGGTAGAACGTGATCTCTACGACACCCGTGCCTTCAGTCGCGCTGCGTTCGCTCAGGTTCAACAGAACCCGGCTCCGCTGGTGCTGCACGGCATGGGCAAAGACGCCAAGGCGATCAAGTTCATGGTCAACGTCGAACAGGACCTGCAACCGCAGTTCACCGAAACCGTTCAGCAACTGGAAGCGCTCAATGCCCCGGCCTGGCTGATCATGGACAGCAAGGACCTGCAATCGCTGCAAGGTACGCCGCTGGCCGGCCTGCAACCGGTATTGACCGGGCGTTTCGACAAGAACGATTACGTGCTGTTGTACCTGAAACCCTTGTAGACCTCGTTGAAGGCTGCGATCTTGCGGACTTTCCCAGGATCACAGCCTTCGGCAGTTAACGCATGACATTCACGCTTCGCCTCGCCCGGCCCGCCGACGCGGCCACCCTCCCCGCCATCGAACGCTCGGCCGCCGAGCTGTTCCGCCTCGACCCGACACTGGCCTGGCTCGCCGACAGCAATGTACCCGACGCCGCACAGCATTTGCAGGCCATCGAGCAGGGACATGTATGGGTCGCAGAAAATACTGTCGGACAACTTGCCGGTTTTTTAAGGGCCGTTGAAATCGACAACCAGTTGCACGTCGAAGAACTGTCCGTCAGCCAACACTTTCAGGGCCAAGGCATCGGTCGCAAGTTACTGTTGGGCGTGATTGAACACGCGCGACGGCAACAACTTGAGGCGATCACGTTGACCACTTTTCGCGACCTGCCGTGGAATGCGCCGTTCTATCAACGAATGGGTTTCGTGCCATTGAACGAAGTGGATGCCGGACCGCGTTTGATCGAGGTACTCAACGACGAAATCGCCCACGGTTCGCCCGGTGAGCGACGTTGCGCGATGCGATTGATGCTCGGCTGAATTACAGCGGCGCCTTCAGATCAACGCCCAACGCCTGAGCGAACGCCTTCACCAACGGACTGCGCACGGTGTTGTGACGCAGGATCAGATTGAACGGCGTGGCGATGTTGATTCGCTCCGGCAGCACTGCACGAAACTGCCCCGCCGCCACCAGCGTGGCCGCGTAATGCCGGGGCAGGAAGCCTACGAAGCGCCCGGTCTTGATCAGCAGCGCTACGGCTTCGACCTGGGTCGCCGAGGCGGAAAAACTGTCGTAGCGGGCAAAATTGAGTTTGTCGCGATGGATCGCGTAGCGGTGGTTGATGCACTCGTAATCCTGCAGCACGTCGCTGTTCATTTGTGCTTCCGGCATGTCGAACAACGGATGGCCGACAGCGCAGTAAACCTCCGAACGTTCTTCATATAACGGGTAATAATCAAACTCTTCGCGCTTTTGATAGACCGGCACTATTCCCGCCACCAGGCGCCCCTCTACCACCCCTCTTTCCACCTCATCCAGCTGAGTGGCCTGAAGTTGAAACCTTACTTTCGGCGACTCTTCATTTATTCTTTTAAGCGCTGCAACTAACGGTGAATTATGGTCACTGATCGTATTATCGATCACCCCCACACCAAGGTCGCCGATAAGTTCGTTCTGCGCTGAACTAAGCCGATCCCGAAAGTTGTCGACCGAGGCGAACAGATCAATCGACGCCTGATACACCAGACGCCCTTCTTCGGTCAGGTGAAACCCCTCGCGACCCCGGGTACACAGGCGCATGCCGATGCGGATTTCCAGGTCGGAGATCTGCTTGCTGATGGCCGCAAGGCCCACGTTCAGCTCGTTTTGCGCGGCGCTGAAGCCTCCCGCCTCGACCACGGCCTTGAACACCTTGAGCAGTTTGAAATCCAGTCCGCTGAGGGCCAGCGGTGCTCGGTGAGCCGTTTTCAGCGGCGGGTTTCCGGAATTGGAAAGTGGGGTTTCCATAATGCTGATTTACCTCTGGCGCAATGTTCAACAATCTGTGTCCAACAACAAAAACATCGCCGGCTAATAATAATGATCACAGAAAACAAGCCTTGGCAACCGCCAAAAATTCCCGAACATCAGTGCCAACTCACTGATCGCCAAACATTAAAAGCTGACACTTCGATCAGCTCTTGTCTCTTTGCAACTGCCCTCTTGAAAACTGCTTTGGCCTGATTCTGTCCGTTGCTGCTGTTCGCTAAATAGCCAGCGCGATTTTCAGGGCCAGCACACCGATTTCAGTTCGCGTTACCGACGAGGAAAACAACAAATGTCTCAAACCACCGACCGTCTCTGGGGTGCCCGTTTCAAAAGCGGCCCGTCCGCAGCCCTGGAGGCCCTGTCCCGTTGCCCCGAGCGCTATTTCCGCCTGACGCCGTACGATCTGGCCGGCTCCAAGGCCCACGCCGGGGAACTGCAACGTGCCGGCCTGCTGGACGAGCAGGAAACCCGCACGATGATCGAAGCCCTGGACGGCATCGGTGCCGATTTTGCTGCCGGGCGCATTGCCCCGACGCTGGACGACGAAGACGTTCACACCTTCATCGAGCGCCTGCTGACCGAACGCCTCGGTGCACTGGGCGGCAAGCTGCGCGCCGGCCGTTCGCGCAACGACCAGACCGCCAACGACCTGCGCCTGTTCCTGCGGGATCACGTGCGCACCCTGGCTGTGGAAGTCCTGGCCCTGCAAACGGCGCTGGTGAATCAGGCCGAGCAGCACGTCGACAGCATCTGTCCGGGTTTCACCCACCTGCAGCAGGCGCAGCCAATCGTGTTTGCCCATCACTTGCTGGCCCACGCCCAATCGATGCTGCGTGACGTGCAGCGCCTGGTGGACTGGGACAACCGCACTTCGCTGTCGCCCCTCGGTGCAGCAGCCATGGCCGGTTCCGCCATCGCTCGCCAGCCGCAGCAATCAGCGAAGGAAATGGGTTACGCCGGGGTCTGCGAAAACTCCATCGACGCCGTGGCCAGCCGCGATCACGTCGCCGAATTCCTGTTCATCGCCAGCATGCTCGGGATCAACATCTCGCGCTTGGCCGAAGAGTTCTGCCTGTGGTCGTCGCGCCAGTTCCGCTGGGTCGATCTGGACGACGCCTATGCCACCGGCAGCTCGATCATGCCGCAGAAGAAAAACCCGGACATCGCCGAACTGGCGCGGGGCAAGGCAGGCCGCCTGATCGGCAACCTGACCGGCCTGCTGTCGACGCTCAAATCCCTGCCGCTGTCGTACAACCGTGACCTGAGCGAAGACAAGAACGGCGTGCTCGACAGCGTCGATACCTTGTTGTTGGTGCTGCCGGCGATGGCCGGGATGGTTGCGACCATGACCGTCAACGTCGAGGAACTGCGTCGTCAGGCGCCGCTGGGTTTTACCCTCGCCACCGAAGTTGCCGACTGGCTGGCGGTGCGCGGCGTGCCGTTCAAGGAAGCCCATGAAATCACCGGGGCGCTGGTGCAGGCCTGTGAAAAACACAGCCTCGAATTGTGGGAAGCCTCGCCGGCGCTGCTGGCCGAAATCGACCCACGCCTCACGGCGGACGTGCGCGACAGCCTGACCCTGGAAGCCGCCATCGCTGCCCGCAGCGGTTGGGGCGGCACCGCGCCGCAGCAAGTGCGCGAGCAGATCGGCCGACTGAAAACCGCCCTCGCTGCGCAGCAACAGTGGACCGAAAACTACCAAGGCTTCCGCCTCTAAGCCGGATCCCCCTCCTACCGGGAGGGGGTTGATCTGAAAGTACAGTGTACGGAGAAACACCATGAGCCAGACTCAGGCAGAACGACTCCAGGCGGAGCGCAAACTGGCGGAAAACCAGTTCGACATCACCCAATACCAGCACGTGCCACGGCGCTATTACGGGCGGATCTTCTTCGCCACGCTGATTGTGATCGCGATCATCGGTCTGGTGCGGGCCTTCGCCGAAGGCAAGATCGAATGGTCGTACATCGGCCAGTTCCTGACCTCCGAAGCGATCATGTGGGGCCTGCTCAACACGATCATCATGGCCGTGCTGGCCATGGCGCTGGGCATCGTGTTCGGGGTGATCACCGCGATCATGCGCATGTCGGCCAACCCGATCCTGCGCTACGTGGCGCTGACCTACACCTGGTTGTTTCGCGGTACGCCGCTGATTCTGCAACTGCTGTTGTGGTTCAACCTGGCGCTGATTTTCCCCACCATCGGCATTCCCGGCCTGTTCGAACTCGACACCGTGAGCCTGATGACGCCGTTCGTGGCCGCCCTGCTCGGCTTGAGCATCAACCAGGGCGCCTACACCGCTGAAGTGGTGCGTGCCGGCCTGCTGTCGGTGGACACCGGCCAGTACGAAGCGGCCAAGTCGATCGGCATGCCGCGCCTGCAAGCGCTGCGCCGGATCATCCTGCCGCAGGCCATGCGGATCATCATTCCGCCGGTCGGCAACGAGTTCATCGGCATGGTGAAAATGACCTCGCTGGCGAGCGTGATCCAGTACTCGGAACTGCTCTACAACGCCCAGAACATCTACTACGCCAACGCCCGGGTCATGGAGCTGCTGATCGTCGCCGGTATCTGGTACCTGGCCACCGTCACCGTCCTGTCCTTTGGTCAAAGCCGTCTGGAGCGTCGTTTCGCTCGCGGCGCCGGCAAGCGCTCGTAAGCCGCGCAGGAGAATCGAACATGAGAAGCATCGTCAAGGCTGTGGCCCTGAACAAATATTACGACCAGTACCACGCGCTCAAGGACATCAACATCGAGGTCGAGCAAGGCGAAGTGCTGTGCATCATCGGCCCGTCCGGCTCGGGCAAGAGCACCCTGCTGCGCTGCGTCAATCAGCTGGAAAAGATCGACAAGGGCGGCCTCTGGGTCGATGGCGAACTGGTGGGCTACCGCGTCGTCGGGCACAAGCTGCACGAACTCAACGAGTCGCAGATCGCCCGTCAGCGCCTGGCCACCGGCATGGTGTTCCAGCGCTTCAACCTGTTTCCGCACATGACTGTGCTGCAAAACATCATCGAAGGCCCGTGCCAGGTGCTCAAGCGTTCGCCCAAGGAGGCGCACGAAGAAGCCCTGGAACTCTTGGCCCGGGTCGGCCTGGCCGACAAACGCGACAGCTACCCGATCGAGTTGTCGGGCGGTCAGCAGCAACGGGTGGCGATTGCCCGCGCCCTGGCCATGCGACCCAAGCTGATGCTGTTCGATGAACCCACTTCGGCACTCGACCCGGAACTGGTCGGTGAGGTGCTGTCGGTGATGCGCGATCTGGCGCAGACCGGCATGACCATGATCGTCGTCACCCATGAACTGGGCTTCGCCCGGGAGGTTTCCAACCGCATGGTGTTCATGGACGGCGGGCAGATCGTGGAGGCTGGAAGCCCCGAAGAAATACTAATAAGTCCGCAAAACCCGCGCACCCAAAGCTTCATTTCTGCCGTTCGAACCTGAGGCCCCTTTGGCCTTCACAACACTCATAAGAGAACGTCCATGAAGAACTTCGTTATCCCAGCAGTACTCGCAGGCCTGATGGCTTCCAGCGTCAGCTTCGCCGCCGAATTGCCGGCCGGCATCAAGGAAAAAGGCGAGATCGTCGTCGCGATCATGCCCAACTACCCACCGATGGATTTCAAGGACCCGGCCACCAACAAGCTCACAGGCCTTGACTACGACCTGGGCAACGCCTTGGCCGAGCGCCTCGGGATCAAGATCAAGTGGCAGGAAACCGGCTTCGAGCAAATGATCAACGCCCTGACCACCGACCGCGTCGACATCGTGCTGTCGGGCATGACCGACACCGCCGAGCGTCAGGCCAGCGTGACCTTCGTCGACTACTTCACCAGCGGCCCGCAGTTCTACACCTTGCAGAAGAACACCGCGACCAACGAAATCACCGACCTGTGCGGCAAGAAAGTCGGCACCAGCCGCCGCACCACGTTCCCGGCGGAAATCGCCGCGTGGAGCAAGGAGCACTGTGAAGCGGCAGGCAAACCGGCGATCAACGTGATCGGCACCGAAGGCTCGGCCGACGCCCGTGCCCAACTGCGTCAGAGCCGTATTGATGCGGCGATGCAGGGCAGCGAGACCCTGTCGTACCTCAAGACCCAGGAAAAGGACATGTACAAGACGGTCGGCCAGCCGATCTCCGTGCAGTTCACCGGGCTGGGTGTGAGCAAGAAGAAACCTGAGCTGAGTGAAGCGGTGAAAGTGGCGTTGCAAAGCATGGTGGATGACGGCAGCTACAACGCGATTCTGAAGAAGTGGGATCTGGAGCTGGGTGCGATCAAGGAAGTGACCATTAACGCCGGCAAGTAAACCTCGAGATCGCTTCCCCCTCACCCCAGCCCTCTCCCCCAAGGGGGGCGAGGGGGAAAGGGAGCCGATTTGCGTGCTGTTCAGAACCTGAGTTCGACTTGGCTTTTTCAGAACCTGAGTTCGACTCGACTTTTTCAGGACCTGAGTTCAACTCGATTTTTCAGGTCGATGTAACTCTGAAGAACACCCCGATCGGCTCCCTCTCCCTCCGGGAGAGGGCTGGGGTGAGGGCTCGATCTGATCAACACCCAGGATCCAACTGACCAAACCCCGGAGCGTCACAACCATGTCCGCCCCTCAACAACCCACCTGGCCCGACCAGCACAAAGCCTGCCTCGCCCTGGCCTTCGACCTCGACGGCCCGACCGGCGATGCGATGCTCAACGGCTCGATCTGGCACAAACCCGAATACTTCGGCTTCGGCGGCTACGGCCCCTACCGCGCCTTGCCGCGCCTGCTCGATCTGCTCGACACCTTCAAGATCCCGACCACCTTCTTCGTCCCCGCGTGGGTCGTGGAAAACTGGCCGAAACAGTGCCAGGCCATCGTCGAACGCGGCCATGAAGTCGCCTACCACGGCTACAAGCACGAATCCTTCTACGCCCTGACGCTGGATCAGCAGCAGGCCGTGATGAACAAATCCCGCGACGTGTTCTGGCAATACCTGCACATCCGCGCCGAGGGTTTTCGCACTCCGTCCGGCGACTGGCGCGCCGAAACCCCGGCGATGCTGGTCGACAACGGCGTCATCTATTCCAGCAGCATGCGCGGCGACGATCGCCCGTATCTGGTCAACGTCCCCGGCCACGACACCCCGCTGGTGGAGATCCCCGGCCGCTGGGAAATGGACGACTACGCCTCCCTCGCCTACACCCGCGCACCGAACTTCCCGTCTGGGCTCGACCGCACCGCCAGCTATGAGCTGACCCTCGACAACTGGCAACGCGAGTACGACGGCGCGATGGACGAGGGGTTGTGCCTGACCACCCTGTTCCACCCGAAAATCACCGGCAAACCGGGGCGCATCCTGTTGCTGGAGAAACTCTTCGAACACATGCGCCAGCGCGATGACGTGTGGTTCGCCACCTGCCGTGACGTCGCCCGCTGGTGGCTGAAGGAGCATCACCATGGCTGACGCTGAAAACCTCTGGCCCGCCGGCAAACGCTGCGCGGTGGTGCTGACCGTCGATTACAACGACATCCACGGCATTCTCACCCAGGCCCCGGAAGTCGCCGGGCGCGACAAGACGCTGTCGGTGTGGCGCTACGGCACGCAACGGGGTGTCGAGCGCTTGCTCGGCCTGCTCAGGGAGCTCGGGGTGCGCAGCAGCTGGTTCGTGCCCGGCATCGTCGCCGAGGAAAATCCGCAGCACATCGCCGCGATACAGGCTGACGGCCATGAAATAGCGTGCGCCGGTTACCGCCATCAGGATTACGACACGCTGGATCTGGCGGCGCAAAGCGCGGAAGTCGCCAAGGGTTGTGCAGCACTGGAAGCGTTGACCGGCGTGCGTCCGACCGGTTTCCGGATTCCTGCGGGTAACGGCGCGCCAGGATTCATCGAAGCCTTGAAAGATCGCGGCATTCACTGGTCGTCATCTTGGCGTGGCGATGACCTGCCGTTCTGTCACCCGACCGCGCCCGACGTGGTCGAGCTGCCGCTGCATTACGAACTGGAAGACGAACCCTATTTCGCCTTCAACCTGAGCCCGGCCGTGCCGCCGGCGCAATCGCGGATCGCTTCCTACAGCCACACACTCGGTAACCTGCAAATGGACTTCGCCGGGTTCCACCGCTTTGGCCTGTGCTACGTGCTGCGCCTGCACCCGGAAATCATCGCCACGCCGGGGCGTATCGGTGTGTTGCGTGAATTGCTGCAAGGCATTCAGCAGCACGACGACGTGTGGATCGCCACCGGTGCCGAAGTCACACAATGGTGGTCGCAAACGGCGGCGCAAGTCGCGCAGGATCACCCGGCCTCCGTGTATGAGCGCCATTATCGGGACTACCTCGTATGACCCAACGCATGCAGCGGCTGGCGCAGTTTTGCGTCGAGACCCGGTTTGAAGATCTGCCCCCGGCGTTGGTGGAACAGGCCAAGCGACACATTCTCGATACCTTCGGTGCCGCGCTGGCCGGGGCCGACAGTGCGGTCGCGCTTCAGGCTCGGCAGGTGTTCGGCGCCGAACCGGGCACCGCACTGGTCTGGGGTTCATCACTGCGTGTCGGCGCCGGGCATGCAGCATTGCTCAACGGCATCGCCGCCCATGCGCTGGAACTGGACGATACCGGCGGTTGCGATCATTCCGGCGCGGTGGTGCTGCCGGCGGTGATGGCCGCGCTGTCGCTGGTGGATCGGCCGGTGGACGGTCGCGAGTTCATCACCGCCGTGGTGATCGGCTACGAAATCGGTCGACGGGTTCTGGAAGCCTGCGGCAGTTATTCCGCGCACAACGGCGCCGGTTGGCACTCCACCGCCACCTGCGGCGTGTTCGGCGCGGCGGCGGCCTGTGCGCGGATCTTTGCCCTGGATGCAGGGCAAACCGTATCGGCGCTGGGCATCGCCGGCAGTTTCAGCGGCGGGTTGTGGGCGTTCATCCATGACGGTTCGCAAAGCAAGAAACTGCACAGTGGCCGTGCGGCCGAAGGTGGTCTGCTGGCGGCGCGTTTTGCTCGCGAAGGCGTCAGCGGGCCATCGGTGTTGTTCGATGATGTCTGGGGTGGATTTCTCAAGACCCTCGCGTCGGGCAGCGCACAACCGGATGCACTGGACGCCGAGTTGGGACAGGTCTGGAAACTCGCGCGCTGTTCGATCAAACCCTACGCCGCCTGCCGTGGCACTCATTCGGCGATCGATGCGCTCGGCTTGTTGCTGGAGCAATTGCAGGTCGGCGCCGATCAGGTGGAAGACGTCCAGGTGAACCTGTGCGGGTTTCTGCTCGACATGTGCGGTGGTCGCGACACCCGCAGCCTGGCCGCCGCGCAGATGAGTCTGCCCTACGCGCTCGCCGCGCGACTGGTGCACGGGCACTGTCGACTCGAGGCTTACGATGAACAGCCGCGCAACGATCCGCGCATTGCGCAATGGCTGACGCGCATTCGCCTTGAAGTGGATGAGCGTCTGTCGGAGGATGGCGAGCCGGTGGTCATTGTTCGAACCCGCGACGGGCGTCAGGCGAGCCTGTGTGTCGAGGTGCCGCTGGGCGCGCCGGGCAATCCGCTGAGCGAGGCGGCGCTGGAGGAGAAGTTTCTCAGTCTGGCGTTGCGCGTGAGTTCAGCAGCCAAGGCTGAACGGCTGCTGGCGCAGTTGCGGCAACTGCAAACGCTGGATTCCGTGCGCGATCTCGAGCACCTGTTAACCGAATAAGGACATTTGATTTTCCGTGGCCACCTACTCGCTCGTTATCCGCCGCCTGATGATCGTTTCGCTGACGATTGTCGTCAGCCGCGCCATCACCAGTCCTTTGCTCACCTTGTTTTTGAGCAACAAGCTCGGCCTCAACCAACAGGACGTCGGGTTGCTGCTGGGCATCGCGGTGTTCATCGCCACCCTGCTTGCGCTGTACGGCGGCTACATCATCGACCGACTCGAGAAGCGTCGGTTGCTGATTCTGGCGATGCTCTCCAGTGCAGTCGGCTTCGTGCTGCTGACCTTCGCCAAAGACCTGTACCTGACCACCGCGACCCTGGTCATCACCGAAACCGCCTCGGCGTTGTTCCTGATCGGTTCCAAGGCGATCCTCAGTGAAAACCTGCCCATGGGTCAGCGGGCCAAGGCGTTTTCCCTGCGCTACACCCTGACCAACATCGGCTACGCCACCGGCCCGATGCTGGGTGTGGTGATCGCCGGGGTGTACCCGATTGCACCGTTCCTGATTGCCGCCGGTATCGCTTTCGGCAGCATCTTCCTGATGATCGGTATTCCCAAGGACGCCAGCCCGGTCGCCGCCATCGGCCAGCCGCAAAGCTTCCTGAAAACCCTGATTACCCTGAAAAACGACCGCACGCTGATCATGTTCACCTGCGGCTGTCTGCTCAGCACCGTGGTTCACGGCCGCTTCACGCTGTACCTGTCGCAATACCTGCTGGTGGTCGAAGACTCGCAGCGCGCCCTGCAAACCATGGCCGCCCTGCTCGCCTGCAACGCCATCGCGGTGATCCTGTTGCAGTACCAGATAGGCCGCTTTCTCAACCGGGAAAAACTGCGCTACTGGATTGCCGCCGGCACCAGTCTGTTCATTCTCGGCCTGATCGGTTTCAGCCTCGCCGACAGCTTGGTGAGCTGGTGCATCGCAATGTTCATCTTCACCCTCGGCGAGATGATCATTTATCCGTCGGAGTTCCTGTTCGTCGACACCCTGGCCCCGGAAGAATTGCGCGGCAGTTATTACGGCGCGCAGAACCTCGCAGCATTGGGCGGTGCGTTGAGTCCGGTGATCTGCGGTTTCCTGCTGATGCACACGCCGGCGCCGACCATGTTCTATGCGCTCAGCGCGCTGACCGCGATGGGCGGATTCCTGTGCTTCATGAGCGGACGGCGAGTGGCTTTACTTCATAAATAATGCATTGAAGATGCATTTATATGAATTTGTCAGCATCGAGATTGCTTGGCACACTGTGCACGTTCCTCCCCCAATAGTTGGAACACTTCGAAGGACTTTCCGGATTGACGGACAAGTCCTTTTTTTTGCCTTCAGTTTCCCCAAGAGGATCGGTTCTTCATGCTCGCTCGCTGGTTGCCCGCCGCCATCAACACCCGTCCCACCGAATGGAGCCGCGCCGCCATCGGTATGGCGCTGGGCACGTTGTTCAGTGTGTGGGCGTGCAGTCAGGTGTTCGGCATCGAAGTCGCCTACCACCTGATCGGCCCGCTGGGCGCCTCGGCGGTGTTGCTGTTCGCCGTGTCCTCCGGCGCCCTCGCCCAGCCGTGGTCGATCATCGGCGGCTACCTGTGTGCGGGTGTCGTGGCATTGCTGGTGGCCCACGTCCTCGGCCGAACCCTGGGCAGCGCGTGCCTGGCGGCGGGTATGGCACTGATCCTGATGTGCTGGCTGCGCTGCCTGCACCCACCGGCCGGCGCGGTGGCATTGACGATGGTGCTCGCCGACCCGACGACCATCGCCATGGACTGGAAAGCCCTGGAACCGGTGATGCTCAGCGCCGCGTGCATGCTGCTCAGCGCGCTGGCATTCAACAACCTGACCCGCATCCGCTACCCGAAACGCCCGGCCGAACCCGCGCCCGCCGTGGCGCCGATCGATACGCAGGCCATCACGGCTGACGACCTGAAACTGGCGCTGGCGGACATGGAGGCATTTATCGATGTCACGCCGGAGGATCTGGAGCGGTTGATTCATGCCAGTGAACTGCATGCCAAGCGGCGGAGCATTGGTCAGGTGTTCACCTGAGCGCGACATATGGCGACAACGCCCCGCAAGCGATCAATCCGGCATCGACCGGATGATGTCCGTCAGATCCTCTTTGGTGATTTCATTGGCCTTGATAGCGGCGGCGATGTCTTTTTTGGAGAGCGGAAAACGTTTGAACATGTCTTTCAACGTATCGGCATCGACATTCGACAACCAGCGAGGATCAATCAATGATCCTCCATACTCGGACTTCATCGGCACTGGATCGCTGGCAATAACACCCTTGTGATTGAAAAAGACCATGTAACGGCTAAAACCTTCGGGATAGCTTTTGTCGTAATAAAGCGTCGTGCTGACGGGCAGCACGTAATAGTGTTCATCATCGCCACGCCCCGCGATCAGCAAGGGTTCTTTGGTCCTGATCATCTCCATGCCATACACCCTGGAAAGCCCGCCACGCAGGACAAACGCCAACGCTGCGACATTGATAACCGTCAGCAGCAGTAGCAACACAACGATCAGTCTGCCTGTTGAATACCTTGTTATTGACATGGTGCGCCTCCATTGCGCGTTGAGCTCTGGTGAAAAAAACACTGGGGTTCTGTTGCAGACGCTATTGAAGCGAAGGTCTGTCTGCCGGCTCGTCGCAACCGCCGCGCAGCCTAGCAGGCGCCAGCGCTCCGGCCACAATTTTTCATTTTGTGGTCAAGGCAAAAATGCAGACACCCCATGCACATATCCCCGTTGTACATGGCAAATTTGCACTGTTACGATCCGGTAACGCTCGCGCGCGAGCTTCTCGAATAAAGACAATAAAAGCAGGGAGTTAGTGATGACTGCTCAGGCTTCATCCCCGCGGACTTCGTCCATGGATGCCACGCCACACGAAGTGCTGGCCGAGGTTCGCAATCACATCGGTCATCTGACCCTCAATCGCCCCGCCGGCCTCAATGCCCTGACCCTCGACATGGTGCGCCAGCTCCAGCAATACCTGGACGCTTGGGCCGCTGATGCCGATATCCACGCGGTCGTGCTGCGCGGTGCCGGCGAGAAAGCCTTCTGTGCCGGTGGCGACATTCGTTCCCTGTACGACAGCCATAAAAGCGGTGACACGCTGCATGAAGATTTCTTCGTCGAGGAATACGCCCTCGACCTGACGATCCACCACTACCGCAAACCGGTGCTCGCGCTGATGGACGGTTTCGTCCTCGGTGGTGGCATGGGCCTGGTGCAAGGCGCCGATCTGCGGGTGGTCACCGAGAAGAGCCGACTGGCAATGCCGGAAGTGGCCATCGGGTATTTCCCGGATGTCGGCGGCAGTTATTTCCTGCCGCGCATTCCCGGCGAACTGGGCATTTACCTGGGCGTCAGCGGCGTGCAGATTCGTGCGGCGGATGCGCTGTATTGCGGCCTCGCCGACTGGTATCTGGACAGCAGCAAACTCGGCACCCTCGACGAGCAACTCGATCAATTGCAATGGCACGACACGCCGTTGAAAGACCTGCAAAGCCTGTTGGCCCGCCACGCCGTGCAAACCCTGCCGGATGCGCCGCTTGAAGCCTTGCGCCCGGCCATCGATCACTTCTTCGCCTTGCCAGATGTACCGAGCATCGTCGAGCAATTGCGCGCCGTGACCGTCGCCGACAGCCATGAATGGGCGACCACTACCGCCGACCTGCTGGAAACCCGCTCGCCGCTGGCCATGGGCGTGACCCTGGAAATGCTGCGTCGCGGCCGGCACCTGAGCCTGGAACACTGCTTCGCCCTCGAACTGCATCTGGATCGTCAGTGGTTCGAACGCGGCGACCTGATCGAAGGCGTGCGCGCCTTGCTGATCGACAAAGACAAATCACCACGCTGGAACCCGCCGAGCCTTGCCGCGCTGCACGCCGAGCACATCGCGAGTTTCTTCCACGGTTTCGCTGAGAGCGGGAGCTGAGCCATGCACGATCTCGAATTGACTGAAGACCAGGTAATGATCCGCGACATGGCCCGGGACTTCGCCCGTGGCGAAATCGCCCCCCACGCCCAAGCCTGGGAAAAGGCCGGCTGGATCGATGACGGTCTGGTGGCGAAGATGGGCGAACTCGGCCTGCTGGGCATGGTGGTGCCGGAAGAATGGGGCGGCACCTATGTCGACTACGTGGCCTATGCGCTGGCGGTGGAAGAGATTTCCGCCGGTGACGGCGCTACCGGCGCGTTCATGAGCATTCACAACTCGGTGGGCTGCGGGCCGGTGCTCAACTACGGCAGCGAAGAACAGAAACAGACCTGGCTGGCGGACCTGGCCAGTGGCGCGGTGATCGGCTGTTTCTGCCTGACCGAGCCCCAGGCCGGTTCCGAAGCGCACAACCTGCGCACCCGCGCCGAACTGCGCGACGGGCAATGGGTGATCAACGGCGCCAAGCAATTTGTCAGCAACGGCAAGCGGGCGAAACTGGCGATCGTGTTTGCGGTGACCGATCCGGATCTGGGCAAGCGCGGTATCTCGGCGTTCCTCGTGCCGACCGATACACCGGGTTTCATCGTCGACCGCACCGAACACAAGATGGGCATCCGTGCTTCCGACACCTGCGCGGTGACGCTGAACAATTGCAGCATTCCCGAAGCGAATCTGTTGGGTGAACGCGGTAAAGGCCTGGCGATTGCCCTTTCCAACCTGGAAGGCGGACGCATCGGCATCGCGGCGCAAGCATTGGGCATCGCCCGTGCGGCGTTTGAAGCGGCGCTGGGTTACGCCCGTGATCGGGTGCAGTTCGGCAAGGCGATCATCGAGCACCAGAGCATCGCCAACCTGCTGGCGGACATGCAGATGCAGATCAACGCGGCGCGCTTGATGATCCTGCACGCGGCGCGGCTGAGGACGGCGGGTAAGCCGTGTCTGTCGGAGGCTTCGCAGGCCAAGCTGTTTGCTTCGGAAATGGCCGAGAAGGTGTGCTCGTCAGCGATTCAGATTCACGGCGGGTACGGGTATCTGGAGGATTATCCGGTTGAGAAGTACTACCGGGATGCGCGGATTACCCAGATTTATGAGGGGTCGAGCGAGATACAGCGGATGGTGATTGCTCGGGAGTTGAAGAACTATCAGTTGTAACCGAGTAACGCCTGCCCCCTCACCCCAGCCCTCTCCCGGAGGGAGAGGGAGCCGACCGAGGTGTCTGGCGTCATACATCGACCTGAAAGATCGAGTCGATTATGGATTCACAGGCGATCTTTCAAGTCGGCGTATCTCTTCAATATTCCCCAATCAGTCCCCTCTCCCTCCGGGAGAGGGCTAGGGTGAGGGGGGGCTCTTGATTTTGCTTTGTTACTTACCTTGGAACTCCGGCGACCGCTTGGCCACAAACGCCGCCATCCCTTCTTTCTGATCCTGCGTCGCAAACGCCGCATGGAACACCCGACGCTCGAATCGCACGCCTTCAGTCAGGTTCACTTCAAAGGCGCGGTTGACGCTTTCCTTGACCATCATCGCAATCGGCAACGACTTGCTGGCGATCACCGCCGCGACTTTCAGCGCTTCATCCAGCAGTTCATCACTCGGCACGATCCGCGCGACGATGCCGCAACGCTCGGCTTCCACCGCGTCGATCAAGCGCCCGCTCAGGCACATCTCCATCGCTTTGGCCTTGCCCACGGCGCGGGTCAGGCGCTGGGTGCCGCCCATGCCCGGCAGCACGCCAAGGTTGATTTCCGGCTGGCCGAATTTGGCGTTGTCGCCGGCCAGGATGAAGTCGCACATCAACGCCAGTTCACAGCCACCGCCGAGAGCGAAGCCGTTGACCGCAGCGATGATCGGCTTGCGACGGTTGGCCACGCGGTCGCTGTCGCTGAACAGGTCGTCCATGTAGATCTGCGGATAGGTCAGATCCGCCATTTCCTTGATGTCGGCGCCGGCGGCGAAAGCTTTTTTCGAACCGGTGATGACGATGCAGCCAATGTTCGCATCGGCTTCCAGGCCATCGAGGGCGCGGTTCACTTCGCTGACCAGTTGCGCGTTCAGGGCGTTCAGCGCCTGCGGGCGGTTCAGGGTGATGACGCCGACGCGACCATGGGTTTCCAGCAAAATCGTTTCGTAACTCATGTGCAGATTCCTTCTCAAAGATTGCGCGAAATGACCATGCGCTGAATGTCGCTGGTGCCTTCGTAAATCTGGCAGACCCGCACGTCGCGGTAGATGCGCTCCAGCGGGAAGTCGTTGAGGTAACCGTAACCGCCCAGGGTTTGCAACGCCATGGAGCAGACCTTCTCGGCCATTTCCGAAGCGAACAGCTTGGCCATCGATGCTTCGACCAGCGCCGGCTGACCGCTGTCGCGCAGGGCGGCGGCGTAATGCACCATCTGCCGCGCCACGGCGATCTGGGTCGCCATGTCCGCCAGGCGGAACGCCACGGCCTGATGCTCGATGATCGGCTTGCCGAAGGTATCTCGTTCACGGGCGTAATCACGGGCCGCTTCGAACGCGGCACGGGCCATGCCCACCGATTGCGAAGCGATGCCGACGCGGCCGCCTTCGAGGTTGGCCAGGGCGATCTTGTAGCCCTCGCCCTCCTCACCCAAACGGTTGGCCACCGGCACTTTCACGTCTTCGAACAGAATCTGGCAGGTGTCCGAGGCATGCTGGCCGAGCTTGTCTTCGACGCGAGCGACTTTGTAGCCCGGCGAGTCGGTCGGCACGATGAACGCCGTGATCCCGCGTTTGCCGGCGCTCGGGTCGGTGACCGCAAACACGATCACAATCCCGGCGTTCTGCCCGGAGGTGATGAACTGTTTGCAGCCGTTGAGCACGTAGTGATCGCCTTCCAGCCGTGCACGGGTTTTCAGGCTGCTGGCGTCAGAGCCGGCCTGCGGTTCGGTCAACGCGAATGCACCGAGCATCGCACCACTGGCCAGCGGCTTGAGGAAGCGTTCACGCTGGTCGTCGTTGCCGAACTTGAGGATCGGCACGCAGCCCACTGAGTTGTGCACGCTCATGATCGTCGAGCAGGCGCCATCGCCAGCGGCGATTTCTTCCAGGGCCATGGCGTAGGCCAGGTAACCGGTGTCGCAACCGCCCCACTGCTCCGGCACCAGCATGCCGAAGAAGCCCAGTCCGGCCATTTCGCCAATGGCTTCTTTCGGGAAGCGGTGCTCGCGATCCCACTCGGCGGCGAACGGTTTCAGCCGTTCCTCGGCAAACTGCCGGGCCATATCGCGGATTTGTTGTTGGTCGTCATTGGGAATCATGGCAAATCCTTCACTCGGTTCAAACGCACTCGACGGCCATCGCCGTGGCTTCGCCGCCGCCGATGCAGATCGCCGCAACGCCACGTTTCAGGCCTTTCTGGCGCAGGGCCGAGAGCAAGGTCACCAGAATCCGCGCGCCGGACGCACCGATCGGGTGGCCCAGGGCGCAGGCGCCGCCGTGGATGTTGAGCTTGTCGTGGGGGATTTCCAGGTGGGTCATCGCCGCCATGCCGACCACGGCAAAGGCTTCGTTGACTTCGAACAGATCGACCTGATCCAGCGACCAGCCGGTTTTCTTCATCAGCTTCTTGATCGCACCGATCGGTGCCACCGGGAACAGGCCCGGAGTATCGGCGAATGCTGCGTGGCCGTGAATCACCGCCAGTGGTTTCAGTCCTTGTTTCTGCGCTTGCGACTGACGCATCAGCACCAGTGCCGCTGCGCCGTCGGAGATCGAACTGGAGTTGGCTGCGGTTACGGTGCCGCCCTCGCGGAACGCCGGTTTCAGCGAAGCGATCTTGTCCAGTTTGGCTTTTGGCGGCTGTTCGTCGTTGCTGATGACCACTTGTTCCTTGCCGACGGTCACGGTCAGCGGAACGATTTCGGCCTTGAAGCTGCCGTCCTTGATCGCCTGCTGGGCGCGGGTGGTCGAGGCGATGGCAAAGGCGTCCTGAGCCTCGCGGCTGAAGTCGTTGGTTTCAGCGCAATCCTCGGCGAAGGTGCCCATCAGTCGGCCCTTGTCGTAGGCGTCTTCGAGACCGTCGAGGAACATCGAATCCAGCACCCGGCCGTGGCCCATGCGGTAACCGGCACGGGCGCGGTCCAGCAGGTACGGCGCGTTGGACATGCTTTCCATGCCGCCGGCGATCACCACATCGGCGCTGCCGGCCAGCAGCATGTCGTGGGCCAGGATGGTGGTTTCCATGCCTGAACCGCACATCTTGTTGACGGTGGTGCAGCGGGTGGATTTGTCCAGCCCGGCACCCAGTGCAGCCTGACGCGCAGGCGCCTGACCGAGACCGGCCGGTAGTACGCAGCCGAACAACACTTCATCGACCGCATCGGCGGCGACACCGGCACGCTCAACCGCAGCCTTGATTGCAGCGGCGCCCAGTTGCGGCGCAGTCAGGCTTTTCAGTTCGCCTTGGAAGCCGCCCATCGGGGTACGAACGGCGCTGACAATGACAATCGGATCGTTGGAGATAGTCATGAGAAATCCTCCTTATTTGGCGGCCATGCGCAAGGCACCGTCGAGACGGATCACCTCGCCGTTGAGCATGCTGTTTTCAATGATATGCCGCACCAGCGCGGCGTACTCGGCCGGTTTGCCCAGGCGTGGCGGGAACGGCACGCCGGCGGCCAGCGAGTCGCGCACTTCCGGGGTCATGCCGGCCATCATCGGGGTTTCGAAAATGCCCGGGGCGATGGTCATCACGCGGATGCCGAAGCGCGCCAGTTCACGGGCGGCAGGCAGGGTCAGGCTGGCGATGGCGCCTTTGGACGCGGAATACGCGGCCTGGCCAATCTGGCCGTCGAATGCAGCGACGGAGGCGGTGTTGATGATCACGCCGCGTTCGCCATCGGAGTTGGCTTCGCTTTCGGCAATCGCTGCCGCTGCGAGGCGCAGCATGTTGAAGCTACCGATCAAGTTGACGTTGATCACCTGCGCGAAGCTCGCCAGCGCATGCGGGCCGTTCTTGCCGAGGATCTTCTCGCCCCGGACGATACCGGCGCAGTTCACCAGACCATTCAGGCTACCGAAAGCTTTTACCGTAGCCTGTACGGCGGCTTCGGCGGCGGTTTCGTTGCTGATGTCGGCCACTACGCTTTGCGCACCGAGGCGTTGAGCCTGAGCGGCGACGGCTTCGGCGTTCATGTCCACCAGCATCACTTTGGCGCCGGCGGCAACCAACAGCTCAGCGGTGGCTGCACCCAGCCCGGACGCGCCGCCGGTGACGATAAAAACCTTGTTCTCGATCTGCATGACTGTTTCCTTGGATTCAAGCTGAAACGTTGTGCGCCGCAGCCTCTTGAGCCTTGGCGATTTCCTGGTTGCGCAAGATAAAGCGCTGCAATTTGCCGCTCGGGGTTTTCGGCAACTCGCTGACAAATTCGATTTCACGGGGGTACGAATGCGCGGCCAGACGTTTGCGCACGTGCTGACGCAGTTCTTCAGCCAGCGCCGGTTCGGCGCGGTATTGCGGGTTGAGCACGACGAAGGCTTTCACAAGTTCGGTGCGCTCGGGATCGGGTTTGCCGACCACCGCCGCTTCGACCACCGCCGGGTGCTCGATCAGTGCGCTTTCCACGTCGAACGGCCCGACCCGATAGCCTGAAGTGGTGATCACGTCGTCACTGCGGCCGACGAAGCTGATGCTGCCGTCCGGGTTCCACTCGACGGTGTCGCCGCTCAGGTAGTAATCGCCGACGAAGGCCTTGGTCGGTGCACCTTCGTAACCGGCGAACCAGCACATTGGCGATTGCGTGCGGTCGATGGCGAGAATGCCCGGCTGACCGACGCCGAGTTCGTTGTTCTGCTCGTCGAGCACCACGATGCGATGGCCCGGCGAAGCAAAACCGGCGGCGCCGAGGTGGATCGGGTGTTCGAGGCCATGGTGATTGCACAGGACCATGCCCAGTTCGGTCTGGCCGTAGTGGTCATGAATGACCACGCCGAGGTTGTCGGCGAACCAGCGGATCACTTCCGGGTTCAACGGTTCGCCGGCGCTGCTGACGATGCGCAGCTTGCCCTTGATCGATTTGGCGAACTCGTCGCCGCCGGCAATCAGCAGGCGATACGCCGTAGGCGAACCGGTGAGGTTGGTGATCCCGTACTTGTTGATCACCCGGCAGGTGCTTTCGAGGGTGAACGGGCCATCGTAGAAGGTGATTGGGTGGCCCATCGACAACGGGCCGGTGACGCCGAAATAGATGCCATAGGCCCAGCCCGGATCGGCAACGTTCCAGAACGCATCTTCCGGGCGCAGATCCACGGCATCGCGGGTGTAGCTCTGGAACGCCACGACTGCCTTGAGCGGCACCGACAGCGCTTTCGACGGGCCGGTGGTGCCCGAGGTGAACATCAGCAGGAACGGGTCTTCGCCGGTCAGCATGACCGGTTCGCAGACATTGGAATGGTTGGGCAGCTCGGCCCAGAAACTGAAGTCGCCACGGACGATGCCCTGGCCTTTCGGACCGCCGACGGTGACCAGCGTCGGGCAGTCGGCGACTTCACTGAGTTTCGGCCGGTTGACCGCATCGGTCACCACCACTTTTGCGCCGGAACTGTTCAGGCGATGTTCGAGGGCTTTCGGGCCGAACGCGGTGAACAGCGGTTGATACACCGCGCCGATGCGCCAAGTGGCGAACACGGTGATCAGCAATTCGATATTGCGCGGCAGCAGGCCGGCGACCTTGTCGCCCTTCTGCACGCCTTGGGCGAGAAGGAAATTGGCGAAACGCGCGGCTTTGTCCTGCAGATCGCTGAAGGTGTAAGTCGCACTGGCGCCGTCGCGGCCTTCCCAGAACAGCGCGATGCGCCCCGGCAAGGCGTGACGGTCACAACATTCGACGCAGGCGTTGAGCGCCTCGAGCGTGCCGCTGAGTGCGGCGTCCACGGTGTGCTGATAATCAAACTGCTGGGTGGCAGACAAGTAATCGCGCATTGCCAGAATCCCTCTGTGTTTTTATTAGGTTGGGGAACCGTAAACAACAGAGGAATACTCGCGCCGCACGCCGGCGGCGGCAATGGTCAAAGCCCTCAAAGTGGATGACTGGTTTGGCCAAGAATCCCGACTTTGATCGCTCCCACGCCGACCGCGTTGATCGTTCCCACGCTCTGCGTGGGAATACCTCAAGGGACGCTCCGCGTTCCAGCTCTGGAAGGGACGCGGAGCGTCCCGGGCTGCATTCCCACGCGGAGCGTGGGAACGAGAGTCAGGGGCGGGTTAGACCGCTTCGTTGAGGATCAGGCTGCGGTAATGCCCAGGATTAGTCCCCGACCACTTGCGAAACGCCTTGTAGAACGAGCTCGCATCGGCAAACCCCAGGCGTGTGGCGATGTCGACAAAACTGATCGAAGGTTCCGCCAGCCAGATGATCGCCAGTTCCTTGCGCACGCTGTCCTTGAGGCCTTGGTACGTCTGCCCTTCTTCAGCCAGGCGCCGGCGCAGGGTCGAAGCCGACATGCACAGCTGCTGGGCCAGGGCTTCGGTTTCCGGCCACTGTTCGGCGGGCAACTGACGCAGATCCTGCTTGATCCGGCTCGCAAGGCTTTCCGGGTCGCGGTACTTCACCAGAATGTTGGCCGGGGCATGGGCCAGAAAACGCTTCAACTCCTCGGCGCTGCGCTTGATCGGCAGATCCAGCACCTCGGCGGCGAAGATCATCCGCGTGCGTGGCCGATCGAAGCGCAGGTTCTCGGAGAACATCACCCGGTAGTCGTCGCAGAAGTCCGGCGCCGGGCAGCGCAATTCAATGGCCAGGATCGGAATCCGCCGCCCCGCGAGCCAGCAGGCCACGCCGTGGACGATCATCCAGTAAGTGAAATAGGTGAAGGCCCGGCGCGGCTCGGGGTCGTCCTCCAGCAGGACGATCTCCGCCAGGCTTTGCTGGTGCACCAGTTGCGCCGGCATGCGCTCAAGCATCAGCGACAGGAAATTCAAACCGGCGCTCAAACCGGCAGCCAGATTCGGCTGGGCCATCGCGCTGCGGCAGAGGAACTCCAGGCTGCCGGACTTCAGCTTGCGCGGGTCCATGCCAAAGAACTCGTCATCGCCGCGCCGCGCCAGCAGTCGCCACAATCGTGCGTACTGGCTGGCCGGGACGCGGGCGTCATCGGTGGGCAGCAGCGCCGGATCGATGCCGACCTTGTTCAAGACTTCTTCCGTGGCCACGCCCGGGGCACAACTTTGCAGCAGTGCTTCGCGCACCAGTTGAATGGCGATGGTGTCTTTTTCCGACATGGATCGAGGCAAATCCTGTTGTTGTTCGGGTGGCAGGCATCTTAACGCAGCTGCCCTGGCACGGCTCGCTCCATCCGGGAATGTCCGTTGCGTATTTGAGAATGGTTGATCTTCAAGCTTGTTCAGCTACCGTTCAGGTAAATGTCAATGAGTGCCATGTGAGAATGACTTTCATTATGTTACAACTTGTAACCTCATTTCGTTACACAGTGGATGCCGAATGCTCGTTCCCTTTCTGATCATGCTGCGTGAAGGCATTGAAGCCGCGCTGATCGTTGGCATTATCGCCAGCTACCTGCAACAGACCGGCCGTGGCCAATGGATGCCGGCGGTGTGGATCGGCGTATTTCTCGCCGCTGCGCTGGCGCTGCTGGTGGGTGGTGGCCTGGAACTGGTCAGCGCCGAATTCCCGCAGAAACAGCAGGAACTGTTCGAAGGCGTGGTCGGCCTCGTCGCCGTGGGCATTCTCAGCTCCATGGTGTTCTGGATGCGCAAGGTCGCGCGTTCGATCAAGCATTCGCTGCAGGCATCCCTCGATCATGCGCTGACCGCATCGAAGCATCAGGTCATCGCGCTGATCGCCATGGTGTTTTTCGCCGTCGCCCGGGAAGGACTGGAAACCGTGTTCTTCCTGCTCGCCGTGTTCCAGCAGAGCGAAGGCGCGGGCGCGCCGATCGGTGCCCTGCTCGGCCTGATCCTGGCCATCGTCGTCGGTTTCCTGATCTACAGCGGCAGCATGCGCCTGAATCTGTCGGCGTTCTTCCGCTGGACCGGGTTGTTCATCCTCGTGGTCGCTGCCGGGATCCTCTCCAACTCGGTGCAGGCACTGCATGAAGCCGGGGTGTGGAACCACCTGCAAACCGTGCTCTTCGACTTCAGCGCGACGCTGCCGATGGACGGCCCGCTGGGCTCGGTGCTGGCCGGCATGTTCGGTTATCAGGATGCCCCGACCGTCAGCACCCTCGGTGCATACCTGATCTACCTGGTGGTGGCGCTGGTGATGTTCTTCTATCCGGCCTCCGCCCCTGCGCCCAAAGCCGCCGCTTCGAATTCCGCTTCCAGCCAATAAGGGCCTCCATGTCAAAGCCTAATATTCCTCAGGCCTCCCCTCCCCGCGCCTTGCGCTGGGCGGTGGCCGGTTCCGTGGTCGTGATGATCGCCGCCGGTGGCCTGTTCTACTACGCCTCGAAAATGGCTGCGGCCAAGCGTCAGCACAACCATGACGAAGTGGTGGTCAACATCCACCCCGGCAGTTGCGAGCCCAACGAGCTGAGCGTGCCGGCCGGCCGCGCCAGTTTCCGCATCGTCAACCGCTCCGACCGGGCAGTGGAATGGGAAATCCTCGACGGCGTGCTGGTGATCGAAGAACGCGAAAACATCGCGCCGGGCCTGAGCCAGGTGATCAACGCCAACCTGCAACCCGGCGACTACGCCATCACCTGCGGCCTGCTGAGCAACCCGCGCGGCGTGCTGCATGTGACGCCGACCGCTGCCTCGGATGCCGCCGCCAAGGCCAAGCCGTCGATGGTCGCTTTCGTCGGGCCGCTGTCGGAATTCCGTGTCTATCTGGCCACCCAAAGCAGCGCGCTGATCAGAGCCGTCACGGCGCTCAATCAAGCGATCACCAGCGGCGATCTGGCCCAGGCTCAAGCGGCGTACTTGCCGGCCCGCGCGGCGTATCAGCGTCTGGCTCCGGCCGCACAACGCCTGGCCGAGCTGGACAACAGCATCAACGCCCGCGCCGATTACTTCGAGAAACGCGAACAGGATCCGGCCTTTGTCGGCTTCCATCGCATCGAATACGCGCTGTTCCAGCAACGCAGCCTCGACGGTCTGTCGCCGGTTGCCGAGCGCCTGTTGGGCGACGTCACCACGCTGAAACAACAGTTGCTGGCCCAGTCGCTGCCACCGGAGCAACTGGTGGAAATCCTCGTGCGCAACCTCAACACCCTGGCCGACGTGCGCGCCGCCAGCGGCGAAGAGGAACGCTACAGCCACGGCGACCTCAACGGTTTTGCAGCGAATCTGGAGACCGCGCACAAAGTCGTCGAACTGTTGCGCCCGATGCTGAGCAAATCCGCCGTCGACCTGCTGCCGAAAATCGACAGCGCGCTGACTGATTTCGATACCACGCTGAACGGTTTCAAGGTCAAGGATGGCTACGCCAGTTACGACACCGTCAACGGTGAGCAACGCAAGCAGATCGCCGACAAGGCCAAGGCTCTGGCCGACGCCCTCGACGCCATTGATCCCGCCCTCGGCCTCTCCGGCCTGTAAGTAGAAGACGAATACCGATGAACGATTCCGAACACTTCAACCTGCAACGTCGCCGCGTACTGATGGGCATGGGCGCCGCCGGTGTCGCACTGGCCGGTACCGCCCTGAGCTGCCCGGCGATGGCCGCAGCGCCTGCGCAAGTCACCGAAGCGCCGAGCAGCGACAAGACCCAGGATCACCACGACTTTCATGGCGCGCACCAGACCGGCATCGTTACCCCGCGTCCGGCGTCCGGCATGCTGGTGTCGTTCGATGTGCTGGCCAGCGACCGCGAAGACCTCGAACGCCTGTTCCGCACCCTCAACGAGCGCATCGCGTTCCTGATGAAGGGCGGCCCGGTGGCGCAGATCGACCCGAAATTGCCGCCACCGGATTCCGGCATCCTCGGCCCGGTGGTCACACCGGACAACCTGACCATCACCGTGTCGGTGGGCGAATCGCTGTTCGACGAGCGTTTCGGCCTCGCCTCTGCCAAGCCCAAGCGCCTGATTCGCATGGTCGGTTTCCCCAACGATGCGCTGGAGGCCGATTGCTGCCACGGCGACCTGAGCCTGCAGTTCTGCTCCAACACCGCCGACACCAACATCCACGCCCTGCGCGACATCGTGAAGAACCTGCCGGACCTGCTGCTGGTGCGCTGGAAACAGGAAGGCAGCGTACCGCCGCAAGCCCCGGCGAAACCCGGTGTGCCAGCGCAATCGGCGCGTAACTTCCTGGGTTTCCGCGATGGTTCGGCCAACCCGGATTCCAACGATGGCAAAGCCATGGATCGCATCGTGTGGGTACAACCGGGCAGCGACGAGCCGGCCTGGGCCGTTCACGGCAGTTATCAGGCGGTGCGGATCATCCGCAACTTCGTCGAGCGCTGGGACCGCACGCCGTTGCAGGAGCAGGAAAGCATCATCGGCCGAGTCAAAACCACCGGCGCGCCGATGGGCGCCAGCCATGAGACCGAAGTCCCCGATTACAGCAAGGATCCGGAAGGCAAGCTGACCAAGCTCGACGCGCACATTCGCCTGGCCAACCCGCGCACCGCCGCGAGCCAGGCCAACCTGATCCTGCGTCGGCCGTTCAACTATTCCAACGGCGTGAACAAGAACGGCCAGCTCGACATGGGCCTGCTGTTCATCTGCTACCAGGCCGATCTGGAAAAAGGCTTCATCACCGTGCAGACCCGCCTCAACGGCGAGCCGCTGGAGGAATACCTCAAGCCGGTCGGCGGCGGTTACTTCTTCACCCTGCCGGGTGTTACGGGCGACAAGGATTTCATCGGTCGCTCGTTGCTCAACGCTACCCAACCAAAAACAACTGCATAGCATTCAACAGGAGCCGCCCCCATGAAAAAGACGCCCATCGCGTTATTGCTGACCCTCGGTCTACTCAACACCCCGCTGTCGGCGTTCGCGGCGACCGCGCCGCTGGATCTGGTCGGGCCGGTTTCGGACTACAAGATCTACGTCACCGAGCAACTGGACCAACTGGGCACCCACACCAAGCAATTCACCGATGCCGTGAAAAAGGGCGACCTGGCCACCGCGCAGAAGCTCTATGCACCGACCCGCGTCTACTACGAGTCGATCGAGCCGATTGCCGAGCTGTTCAGTGACCTCGATGCGTCCATCGACTCCCGCGTCGACGACCACGAAAAAGGCGTGAAGGCTGAAGACTTCACTGGTTTCCACCGCCTCGAGTACTCGCTGTTCTCGGAGAAGAGCACCCAAGGTCTGAACGATCTGGCCGACAAACTGGATAAAGACGTCCAGGACCTGCAGACCCGCGTCGCCGGCCTGACCTTCCCGCCCGAGAAAGTCGTCGGTGGTGCTGCCGCACTGCTGGAAGAAGTCGCTGCCACCAAGATCTCCGGTGAAGAAGACCGTTACAGCCACACCGACCTCTATGACTTCCAGGGCAACATCGACGGCGCGAAGAAAATCGTCGACCTGTTCCGTCCGCAGATCGAGAAGCAGGACAAGGCCTTCGTGGCCAAAGTCGACAAGAACTTCGCCACCGTGGACAAGATCCTGGCCAAGTACAAGACCAAGGACGGCGGCTTCGAGACCTATGACAAAGTGAAGGAAAACGACCGCAAGGCGCTGGTCGGCCCGGTCAATACCCTGGCCGAAGACCTGTCGACCTTGCGTGGCAAGCTCGGTCTGAACTGAGTTCGGCGCATAAAAAAATCCCCCGGACGCGTCCTGCGTTCGGGGGATTTTTGTTTTCCGGTCTTACAGAATCCGGTACAGCAACCGCTCGACCCGTACCCGGCTCACGCGTTTGAGGAACTTGGCCACCCCGCTCGGGTAATCCGGCAAGGCTTCCAGATCCTGGAATCGTGCGATTCGCTGGGTGTGTTCGAAGATGTTTTCCAGCTCCAGACGCCGAGGCTCCAGCCACTCGCCTTTCGGGTCATCGATCAGCAGCGCGTTTTCCAGATCGAGACGGAACGCCCGCGGGTTGAGGTTGTTGCCGGTCAGCAAGGTGTAGCGCTGATCGATCCACATGCCCTTGAGGTGATAGCTGTTGTCGCCCTCACGCCACAAATGCAGGTTCAACTGGCCGCTGTCGATGTTGCGCTGATGGCGCTTGGCGAAACGGCGCAGGCTGATCTCGTAGAGATACGGCAGCGCGGCGATCACCTTGAACGGCTCGGTCGGCGGAATGTAGAAGTCGTTGGCCGTCTTGTCGCCGACCACGATGTCGATCTTCACGCCGCGAGCCAGCGCCCGGTTGATCTCGCGGATCACCCCCAGTGGCAGGTTGAAGTACGGCGTGCAGATGGTCAGTTGCTTCTGGGCGCTGGCGATCAACTCCAGAATCACCCGGTTCAGCGGGTTGTTCTTGCCCACGCCGAGCAACGGGCTGACGGACAGGCCGGTATGCGCCGTGCTGCCGGCGCTGGTGTCGTACGTCGCGTATTTGAGGCGGCTGCGCAGGTCGCCGATGTCGTTGCGCAGGCTGCGGGTGGTCGGCAGGTTCGGCAGGTCGAGGCGATGCACCGCTTTCGATTCGATCAGGCCGTGCTTGACCAGATGGTGCATCGAGTCCGCCAGTTCTCGGCTCTGCAACACGTGATAACGGTCGAAGCGGTACTTGTCGAACTTGTGCAGATAGACGTTGTTCAGGCTCGCACCGCTGTAGACCACGCAATCGTCGATCACGAAGCCTTTGAGGTGCAGCACGCCGAACAGCTCACGAGTCTGCACCGGCACGCCGTAGACCGGCACCACGCTCTGGTGGGTGCGAGTCATTTCCTGATACCAGGCCGAGTTACCTGGCTGCTTGCCGGCACCGATCAAGCCGCGCTGGGCGCGCAACCAGTCGACGACCACAACGATTTCAAGCTCGGGACGCTTGAGTTTGGCGGCGTGCAAGGCATCGAGGATTTCCTGACCGGCTTCGTCATTTTGCAGATAGAGCGCGACGAGGTAGATGCGCTGGGTCGCCTGGGCGATTTTCTCCAACAGGCAACGACGGAACTCGGCGGCGCCGGACAGAATGGTCACGGCCTCGGCGGTCAGCGGAAAGCTGCGCAACTTGGGCAGCAGAGAGCGTTTGAAAAGCAACGGCATAGGGCTCGCAATGGGTCGAATCCGAAGAACCCGAGAGCTTACACCATCAACTCCTTCGGGTCTTCCCGCCTGATTGATCGTTCCCACGCTCTGCGTGGGAATGCAGCCCGGGACGCTCCGCGTCCCTTCCAGAGCTGGAACGCGGAGCGTCCCTTGAGGCATTCCCACGCAGACGGTTCGACGCCTCGACGTGGGAACGATAAATAAAAAACATTTGACCAAGGAGAACGATCGTTCTACTGTTCGCCACATGAACGAAATCACCAGCAACGACACGACCCGCGACATCATTCTGGATGTCACCGAAAAGTTGATCTACAAAAGTGGCATCGCCGCCACTGGAATGGATCTTCTGGTGAAAACCGCCGGTGTCTCCAGAAAGAGTATCTACCGCTACTTCGCCAACAAGGAGGAGCTGACCGTCGCCGCCCTGCAGCGCCGCGACGTGCGCTGGATGCACTGGTACAGAAGCGCCGTCGATCAGGCCGAAACCCCGGCCGATCGCCTGCTCAACCTGTTTACCGTGCTCAAGGGCTGGTTCGCCTCGGAAGGCTTCCGGGGCTGCGCCTTCATCAATACCAGTGGCGAAACCGGCGATCCGCAGGATCCGGTGCGCCAGGTCGCCAAAGACCACAAACAGAAGCTGCTCGACTACGTGTGCGAGCTGTGTACCGAACATGGTGCCGAGGACCCGCAACTGCTGGCCAAACAGTTGCTGATCCTGATTGACGGCGCCATTACCGTAGCGCTTGTGATGGGTGATCACAGTGCCGCCGATAATGCGCAATGCATGGCGCGAAAGTTATTGGACCTGTAAAGCCTCAATAAGCGACAAGTTGTTCAATCGTTAATTTGATCGGGAGACAAACATGTCTACTGCAGCCGAAGTGCGTCCGCCATTGCCACCCTTCAACCGTGAATCGGCCATTGAAAAAGTTCGTCTGGCCGAGGATGGCTGGAATTCCCGCGACCCGCACCGCGTATCGCTGGCTTATACCCTCGACACAAAGTGGCGCAACCGCGCCGAATTCGCCAACAACCGCGAAGAAGCAAAAGGCTTCCTGACCCGCAAATGGGCCAAGGAGCTGGATTACCGCCTGATCAAGGAACTCTGGGCGTATTCCGACACCCGCATCGCCGTGCGCTACGCCTACGAATGGCACGACGACTCGGGCAACTGGTTCCGCTCCTACGGCAACGAGAACTGGGAGTTCGACGAGCACGGCCTGATGTTCCAGCGTTATGCCTGCATCAACGATATGCCGATCAAGGAAAGCGAGCGCAAGTTCCACTGGCCGCTGGGCCGACGCCCGGATGATCATCCGGGGCTGTCCGAGCTGGGTCTGTAATTAAGTCGTCGATCCTTCCTGCAGATTGTGCAGGAAGGGTCTTCAGGCCACTTCGGCGCTGTGCTTCAGCGTTGCTTTGGCTTCCAACTCCCGCACCAACGGCAACACTCGCTTGCCGAAATACTCCACCTCTTCCTGAAAGTGCAGGAACCCCGCCAACACCAAATCCACTCCCACCGCTTTCAACGCCACGATCCGCTCGGCAATCTGCTGCGGCGTGCCAATCAGGTTGGTCTTGAAGCCATCGTTGTACTGCACCAGATCTTCAAACGTCGATTTCGCCCAGTTGCCCTCGCCCTCCGGCGATGCCCTGCCCGCCTGTTTCGCGGCATCACCAAAGGCATTCACCGCTTCCGGATCCGCCTGATCAATGATCTGTGCCAACACCGCTTTGGCTTCTTCTTCGGTATCCCGGGCAATGACAAACGCATTCACCCCGATTTTGACTGAATGATGGTTCGCTGCCGCTTTGGCGCGAATGTCATCGACCTGGACCTTGATGCCTTCGACACTGTTGCCGTTGGTGAAATACCAGTCCGACACTCGTGCCGCCATATCCCGCGCCGCACGGGAGCTGCCGCCCTGAAAGATTTCCGGCCGGCCCAGCGGTTTCGGTTTGAGGCTGTAGTTGTCGAAACGATAGAAATCGCCACGGAAGGTGAAATTGTCCTGACTCCAGATCCCTCGCAATGAACGGATGAACTCTTCCGAGCGACGATAGCGCTCGTCGTGCTCCAGCCAGTGTTCGCCGATGGCCTGGAACTCGCCCTTGAACCAGCCGCTGACGATGTTCACCGCAATCCGGCCGTTGGTGAGTTGATCGATGGTCGCCAACTGTTTGGCCGCCAGCGCCGGTTGCCACGGGCCGGGCAAAATGGCGGCGATGACCTTGAGCTTGCTGGTGGCAGCGAGCAACGCATGGCTGAACGCCACCGATTCATGCTGGAACTCGGCGCCGTAGCCGGCGGTGAAGCGGATTTGCGTCAAGGCGTATTCGAAGCCCGCCGCCTCGGCCAGTTGCGCCAGTTTGCGGTTGTAGTCGATTCCCCAGTCGGTACGTTGTTCGATCTTGCTGACCACCAGCCCACCGCTGACGTTCGGCACCCAGTAGGCAAATTTCACGGCTTGCTGACTCATTGGCGTGTCCTCGGGACAGTTGATGACGGTGAGAGAGGTAGAGCAGCAAGCGTGCCAGCCTCGATAGCCCGGTTTTATTGAGGCTTCAGGTGATCGGGATGCATGACGGGAGGGTGATTTGTTGTGTGCGTGTTGGCTGGGCAACAGTTGAGCAGTCGGTGGTCAGGCCTTATGGGTCGCCGCAACACCCGGAAATGAGTAACATGACTGCCCTCCCCGCAGCCCAGCTCTGCAACCTGCCGAATAAGCCGATTCCATGCCTTTCGAACTCAGCGTTGACCTCACTACCCTGGCCGTTCTGGCCCTTGTCGCTTTCATTGCCGGATTCATCGACGCCATCGCCGGCGGTGGCGGTCTGTTGACCACGCCTGCGTTGCTCACCGCCGGTCTGCCGCCGCACCTGGTGCTGGGCACCAACAAGTTGAGTTCGACCTTCGGCTCGGCCACCGCCAGTTTCACCTTCTACCGGCGCAAGCTGTTTCACCCACGGCAGTGGATGCACGCCATTGTCGGCACACTGGTCGGCGCACTGACCGGCGCCATCGTCGCCCACTATCTGCCAGCCGAGTGGCTGAACAAGATGCTGCCGGTGATCGTCTTCGCCTGCGGCCTGTACCTGTTGTTTGGCGGTACGCCGAAAGCACCGCTGGACAGCGATGCACCGATCAAGAAAAAGTGGCAATCGACCCAGGGCTTCAGCCTCGGTTTCTACGACGGCGTGGCCGGCCCCGGCACTGGCGCCTTCTGGACCGTCAGCAGCCTGCTGCTCTATCCGATCGATCTGGTCAAAGCCAGCGGAGTGGCGCGCAGCATGAACTTCGTCAGCAACATTGCGGCGCTGTCGGTGTTCGTGTTTTCCGGGCAGGTGGACTGGATCATCGGCCTGAGCATGGGCCTGTCGGTGATGGTCGGCGCGTTCTTCGGGGCGCGCACCGCGATCAGCGGCGGCGCCAAGTTCATTCGTCCGGTGTTCATCACCGTGGTGCTGGGGTTGACCGTGCGTCTAGCCTGGCAACACTGGTTCAGCGTGGCCTAAGCGCCGCGCCACGTAGACGTCGATCAGGTAACGGGCAATCGATTTTGACGCCGGCAACGGCGGCAAATCGTGCACGTTGAACCACTGGGCGTCTTCGATCTCGTCTTCCTGACAGACAATTTCGCCGCCGGCGTATTCGGCATGGAAACCCAGCATCATCGAGTGCGGGAACGGCCAGCACTGGCTGCCCAGGTACTGGATGTTCTTCACTTCGATGCTGACTTCTTCGCGCACTTCGCGAATCAGGCAATCCTCGGCCGACTCCCCCGGCTCCGCAAACCCCGCCAGCGTGCTGTAGACCCCGGTGACGAAACGCGGCGAACGCGCCAGCAGCACTTCATCGCCACGGGTCACCAGCACGATCATGCTCGGCGAAATGCGCGGATAACTGCGCAGATCGCACGGCTCGCAATACATCGCCCGCTCCCGTGGCACTTGAGTCATGGCCTGACCGCAGTTGCCGCAGAAACGGTGTTCACGGGCCCACGTCCCGATCTGCGCTGCATAGCCCAGCACTTTGTAAATCGTGTGATCGCCGTCGAGCATGAACGCCCGCAAGCCTTTCCAGTTGCAGCCCGGCACCTCGCTGGCGCTGCGCAGTTCCAGCAGGTAGACCGGCTCGCCATCGAGATGGCCGATGCCATGCTCGGCGAGGATCGACAAGTCCTGGCGCTTGAGCCATTCCCGTGGGAACAGCACGCCGTTGTCATCGAACAGAAAACCCTCAGGGCTGCGCGCGACGGCCCAGCCGCCCGGTTGATCGGTGTCCAGTACTGCGGTGGTCCAGCGAGATGTCATGGTTTCTCAATCCAGAAATTCGGGTTTCTGTTTGCTCATGTGGGCGGCCATGGCCACGCGCAAGTCGGTGGATTGCAACATGGCGGCGTTCCAGGTGGCAACGTACTCCAGACCATCGTCGATTCGGTGGTCGCGCATATAGCTGATCATTTCCTTGGTGCCGGTGACCGCGATCGGCGACTTGCCGGCGATGTCCCGGGCAATGTCCATCACGCCTTCGATCAGGCTGTCCTTGTCGCTGTAAACGCGGTTGACCAGCCCGATGCTGCGCGCTTCGTCGGCGCCAAAGGTGCGACCGGTGTAAGCCAGCTCACGCAGCATGCCGTCACCGATGATCCGTGGCAACCGTTGCAAAGTGCCTACGTCAGCCGCCATGCCGATATCGATTTCTTTAATAGAGAATTGCGCGTCTTCGGCAGCGTAGCGCATGTCGCAGGCCGCGATCAGGTCGATGGCGCCGCCCAGGCAATAACCCTGAATCGCCGCGAGCACTGGTTTGCGGCAGTTGTCGACGGCATTGAACGAGGCTTGCAGGGTCAGGATCTTTTTGCGCAGCAGGCGCGCGTTGCGGCCGACGTCCTTGCCCAGTTCATTGGCCACGCCGGCCAGCATCATCAGGTCGATGCCCGAGGAAAAGTGTTTGCCGGCACCGCTGAGCACCACCACCCGCACTTCGTCGGTGTCGTCGATCCACTGGAACACCTCGACGATTTCGCTCCAGAACGCGGCGTTCATCGAGTTGATCTTTTCCGGACGGTTGATCTGCACATGGGCGATGTTGTCGGCCAGTTCGACGCTGAAGGCGGTGTATTGAGTCATGGCAGAAATCCTTTACCGGTCTGAAAATGAGGCCTGAACTATATCAAGGCCTCAGAACGGCGGTTCGGCCAAATGCAGGACTCTAGCCGCCCTTCACCGCCACGAACGCGGCAGTCTCGTAAGGCACGGTCATCACATCCCTGCCCCGCAGCTCGGGATCGGACGCGACCAACGCCCGCAGCTGCTCATCGATCCGGGCTCGCTCTGCATCCGGCAGCGCCGCGATGAAACTGGTGGAACGCACCCGGTTGAAAATCACATCCTCCGGCGAGCCCGTATGACCATGGTGAAAATGCTGGGCCTGCAACGGCCCGAACGCCGGGTGCGGAAACACCTTGCGCCAGGCGCCGGTGTAGTAGCGCGGCGTGTCGCCTTCCTGAGCGTTGACGATGGCATCGAGCTTCGGTACCCAGCCGACCTTGGTGTCGCGCAGGTTCCAGATCAGCCCGAGCTTGCCGCCGGGCTTGAGCACCCGGGCGATTTCGTCCAGTGCCTCGGTGCTGGCGAACCAGTGAAAGGCCTGGGCGCAGACCACGGCGTCCACCGAGGCATCGGGCAATGGCAAATCGGTCGCCATGGCGCTGACGGCCAGCACTTCCGGCCAATTGGCAGACAGTTTTTCCAGCATCTGCGCCACCGGCTCCACGGCAATCACCTGGGCACCGGTCGCCACCAGCCGTCCGGTGAACTTGCCGGTGCCGGCGCCGAGGTCGATAACAGTCTTGTGGCCATCCAGGTCCAGTGTTGTCGTCAGCCATTCGGTGACCGCCGGCGGGTAGTCCGGCCGGCCTTTGATGTACGTGTCGGCGGCGGTCTTGTAACCGGCGGCAGCCGAGTGGTGAACCTGATCTTTCATGGCGCGACTCCCAATGTGGAACGGCGGATCGACGACAGACGTCAGGAGCATAGCGCTCGGGTTTGCGCTTTCCTTGAATGGCACCTGACAAAGCAATGAATAAAACTTCACCTTGCGGTGTTCAACGTGAAACATGACCCACTATGGAGCCTTGCCCATGACTTTCCGTTCCGTTATGTTCGCCGCCCCGTTGCTGATGGCCGCGATGTTGTCCAGCCCTTTGGCCCTGGCCCACGGCGATGAAGACGAGCCGGTACAGAAACCCAACTGCCCGAAAGGCCAGGTGCTCGACAGCAAGACGCAGAAATGCGTCAGACAGACCAGCAGCCTGGTGCCGGACGCCGACCGCACCGACTACGCCTATCGTCTGGCCAAGGACGGTCGCTATGAAGAAGCCCTCGCCTTGCTCGACACCCTGAAACAGCCGAACACCGCCAAGGCGCTCAACTATCGCGGTTATGCCACGCGCAAGCTGGGCCGAACCGACGAAGGCATCGGTTATTACCTGCAATCGGTCAAGCTTGATCCGCAGTACGCGCAAGTCCGCGAATACCTGGGCGAGGCCTATGTCATCAAGGGTCGCGTCGATCTGGCGCAGGAACAGTTGCAGCATATCCAGAAGATTTGCGGCACAACCTGCGAGGAATACCGGGACCTGGCCGAAGCCATCAACGATTCATCGAAAACCTGACACGACACGCGGAGGCGAACATTTTCAGCGATCAGGCATTCAGAGCCGAACTCGGGCAACACCTGGCGCGCCTGTGGCGCTACGGCTTGCTGCTGTCGCGCAATCGGCACGTGGCCGAGGATCTGGTGCAAGCCACTTGCGTGCGGGCGCTTGAACGTTCAAGCCAGTATGTGGCCGGCACGCGCATGGATCGCTGGCTGCTGAGCATTCTGCATTCGATCTGGCTCAATGAAGTGCGCGCCCGCCGGGTGCGCCAGGGCCAGGGTGTGGTGGACGCCGACAGCCAACTGACGTTCGACGGCGAATACGCTGCGCAGACTCACGTGATGGCGGCGCAGGTGATCCGCCGCGTCGATGCGCTGCCGGAAACCCAGCGCGAAACGGTGTATCTCGCCTACGTCGAAGGCCTGTCCTATCGCGAAGTCGCCGAGATCCTGCAAGTGCCGATCGGCACGGTCATGAGTCGCCTCGCCACCGCACGCCTGAAACTGGCCGAATACCCGCCGCTGCAAGCGGTACCGAACACCCCCGCAGGAGACCGGCAATGAATACGCCTTCGGACGAGCAACTGGTGGCGTATCTGGACGATGAACTGGACCGCGAACAACGCAGCCAGCTCGACAACCTCATCGCCGACGATCCGCTGCTTAATCTGCGCGTGCAATGGCTGAGCCGCAGCAACCTGCCCTATCGCGACGCCTACGACGAACTGGCCCGACAGGCACCGCTTGATCGCCTGCAAGCCCGACTGGATGCCGCGCCCTCCCCGCAGCGACCCGGTTTCAGCCGGCGCTGGTTTATCGGCGCGGCGGCAGCGGGCATGGTGCTCGCGGGTGTCGCGGCCGACCGTCTGTTCCTTGGCTGGCAAGCGCAACAATCGCACAACTGGCGCGAGCTGGTGGGCGATTATATGGCGCTGTACGTACCGCAAACCCTTGAACATCTGGCCACCGACGAAGCCTCCGAGCTGGCGCAGTTGCGAACCGTCGACGCGCGGCTGGGCCTGAGCCTGTCGCCGGCAAAACTGAAACTGCCCGGTGCGCAGTTCAAGCGCGCGCAACTGCTCGAATACGACGGGGTGCCGATTGCACAGATGACCTGGCTCGACGCCACCCATGGCCCGCTGGCACTGTGCGTCACGCGTTCCAACAGCGGCAGCCAGCCGCTGGCCCATGAACGCCGGCACGGGATGAACGTGGTGTACTGGACCGAACGCGAACACGCGTGGATGCTGATCGGACATAACCCGGCCACCGAGCTGGAAGGTCTGGCAAAAATGTTTAAAGAGCGGCTGAGCACATGAGCCAGCCAGTCACTATGCTTGGCGAGTGATTATCCAGGGAGGAACCCTTACATGGCGATTTCACCGCGTACTGCATTGCTGGTCATCGACGTCCAGAACGACTTCACTCCCGGCGGCCAACTGGCCGTGCCCGAGGGTGACCAGATCGTCCTGCTGATCAACCGTCTCGCCGAGCAGTTCAAGCAAGTGGTCATTGCTCAGGACTGGCACCCGGCGGGTCATGCTTCATTTGCGTCAAGCCATCCCGGCCGTCAGCCCTACGACGTGATTCAACTGCCGTATGGCGAACAGACACTCTGGCCGGATCACTGCATTCAGGGCACACACGGTGCCGAGTTTCACTCGGGTCTCAACCTGCCCCACGCGCAACTGATCATCCGCAAGGGCTGCAACCCGGACATCGACAGTTATTCGGCGTTTCTGGAAGCGGACCGGACGACCACCACAGGTCTGGCGGGTTATCTCAAGGAGCGCGGCATCGATACGGTGTACATGGTCGGGCTGGCGCTGGATTTCTGCGTGATGTTCTCCGCGCTGGATGCGCGGGCGGCGGGGTTCAATACGTTTGTGGTGCTGGACGCCTGTCGGGCGATCGATATGAATGGATCACTGGCGTCGGCGATCGAGCGGATGCAAGTGGCCGGGGTTGGGTTGATCCAGTCCACTGAATTGCTCTGACTGCGGCTATATGATCGTTCCCACGCTCCGCGTGGGAATGCATACCGTGACGCTCCGCGTCACAGTGGACGCAGAGCGTCCATGGCGGCATTCCCACGCAGAGCGTGGGAACGATCATCAGCGATCATCCGGTCGGGGTTGGTAGCCAAAGCCTGAACCGCGCTCCGCCCAACGGCGAACCCTCCACCGTTAATGTCCCGCCCTGCGCTTCCAGCGCCCGACGGCTGATCGCCAGTCCCAGACCAAACCCGCCAGTGGCTCGATCCCGGCTGCGGTCCAATCGATAGAACGGCTCGAAAATCCGCTCCCGCTCGTCTTCCGGGATACCGATGCCATCGTCATCCACCCAGATCTCACAGCCTTTCGGGCAGACCTGTACACCGATCTGAATGCGCTTTTCGCAGTAACGCATGGCGTTGCGCAACAGGTTCTGAATCGCGCGGGCCGTCAGGCGCGGGTCGAGGGAGAAGCGTTCCAGTTGGTTGTGCAGCAACACATCGATGACGATTTCCGGGGACTCCAGCTCCTCGTCGACGCTGCCCAGAATACTGTCGATGAACTCGTCCAGCGCCACTTCGACCTGCTCCGGCAGACGCGCGGGGTTTTGCAGGCGGCTGTAGGACAGCAACTCCAGCACCAACTCATCCAGTTCACGAATGTGCGCGACCAGACCTTGCAGGCGTTCGCGGCTGGCTTGCGGCAAATCATCGGACAACGCCAGCGCCAGGCCAAAATCCAGACGGGTCAGCGGCGTACGCAATTCATGGGACACCGCGTTGAGCAAGTCACGCTGCTGGTTGAGCAGGTTTTCGATGTCGCCAGCCATGGTGTCGAACACCGTGGCCAGGCTGCCGATGTTCGAACTTGAGCCGATTTGCGTACGCTCGCTCAAGTGGCCTTTACCGAAGCGTTCGGCAGTGCCCTTCAGGCGTTCGAGATCGCGCCAGTGCGGCCGCAGCCACAGCAACAGACACGCCAGCAGGCTCGCGCCGATCAGGACGTTGATGCTCCAGTACAGCAAGTTCACGTCCATCGGGTCCGGCGGCACCACCATTTGCACGGCCACCTGGTCGTTCAGCGGCGTCACCGCCAGCGTGCGCCAGCCCCAGTCGCCGATGCGCACCACGTTTTCGCCACGACGCAGGCGTTCCTGCTCGATCGGGGTGAAATCGGCGTTATCGATGCGGGCGAGGACGATGTGCAGCGGCTGGAAATCCTTGTCCATCGACGCCGCGACCGCCGGCCACTGATCCTGCGGCACCGCGCGAAACTGCTTGGTGATCAGCGATTGCAGGCCACGGGAATAATCGAGGTTGTAGGTGACGAACCGATCCCTGAACGCCATCACCACCAGATCCGGCACCAGATAGATCGCCGCGCTGTAGGAAACGATCGTCACCAGATAGAGGCGAAACAGGATTCTGAACATCGACTCAGCATTCCCACTCGGAACGACTGAACAGATAACCCTTGCCCCACACGGTCTTGATCTTGCGCGCTTCGCCCGCGTGGTCGTCGAACTTGCGTCGCAGTTTGGAAATCGCCACATCCACCGAGCGGTCGGTGCCGTTGAACTCTATGCCGCGCAGGCGTTGCAGGATCTGGTCGCGGCTCAGCACTTCACCGGCGTGACGGGCCAGCACCACCAGCAGGTTGTATTCGCCGCTGGACAGCTCGACCGGTTGTTCGCGCCAGGTCACAGTGCGCTCCGACAGGTCGATGCACAGGTTGCCCATCAGGATGCGGTCGTTGGCGGTCATCGGTTCGCCGAGGCTGCTGCGGCGCAACAAGGTGCGTACCCGCGCCAGCAAAACCCTTGGCTCGCAGGGTTTGGTGACGTAATCGTCGGCGCCCATTTCCAGGCCCAGTACCTGATCGTGGCTGTCGTCGCGGGCCGTGAGCATCAGGATCGGCAGCGTTGCCGAGTCGGCGCGCAGCAATCGACAGACCTGCAAACCGTCGAGGCCCGGCAGCATCAGGTCGAGAATCACCAGGTCCGGCGGATTGAGCCGCGCCCGTTCGCGCACATGGTCGCCACGACCGATCACGCTGACGGAGTAACCGTTGCGTTCCAGGTAGCTGGAAATCAGTTCGGCGAGGGCGGTGTCGTCTTCGACCAGGAGGATGTTGGGCATTGAGGTGATCCAGAGCGAGCGATGGCGACGGTCATGTCGCAATAAATTTCAAGGCGTAAAGGATATACGCCCTCACTCGTCCCTGAGCAAAACCCTTACACAATTTCACACAGCACCTACAAAGCTTCACCGCTACCTTCGGTGCCTGGCCGTAGGATGCGCACATCAATATTGGGGGTTGTACATGTCGAAGAATCTGCTGGCCGGGCTCGGCCTGATCGCATTGGCGCTGACGCTGAGTGCCTGTGGTAAATCCTCAAGCACTGAGGAACAGGCGCCACCGGCCACCGTGCGGGTCGAAACGCTTGAGGCACGCCCCCTGTCGATCAGCAGCGAACTGAGCGGGCGCATTGCCGCGCCGCGCATTGCCGAAGTCCGCGCCCGGGTGGCCGGTGTCGTGCTGCAACGCACCTACCGCGAAGGCAGCGACGTGAAAAAGGGCGACGTGCTGTTCCGCATCGATCCGGCGCCATTCAAGGCTGACCTGGACAGCGCCGAAGCTGCCCTGCGCAAAGCTGAAGCCAATGCGTTCCAGGCAAAACTGCAGGAACAGCGCTACGCCCAGTTGATCGATGACAAGGCCATCAGCGCTCAGGACTACGACAACGCCCGCGCCAACGCCCGGCAGACCGCCGCCGACGTCGCCGCCAACAAGGCTGCCGTGGAACGAGCGAAGCTGAACCTCGGTTACGCCACCGTCACCGCGCCGATCTCCGGACGCGTCGGCCGTGCGCTGGTGACCGAAGGCGCACTGGTCGGCCAGAACGAAACCACGCCCATGGCGCTGATCCAGCAACTGAATCCGATCCACGCCGACCTCACCCAGTCGACCCGTGAATTGAATGAGCTGCGCCGTGCCTTCCGTTCCGGCCAGTTGCAACAGGTCGGGCAGGATCAGGTCAAGGCCACGCTGATCCAGGACGACGGCAGCCTCTATCCGTTGCCGGGCAAGTTGCTGTTCAGCGATATCACGGTCGATCCGGGCACCGGTCAGATTATTTTGCGCAGCGAGTTTCCCAACCCGGATCTCGATCTGCTGCCCGGCAGCTACGTTCGTGTGCGTCTGGAGCAAGGCGTGATTCAACACGGGCTCACCGTTCCCCAGCGCGCAGTACAACGTGACAGCGCCGGTGTAGCGCAGGTCCTGACCGTCGACGATCAGATGCGCGTGGCCCAGCAGCCAGTGCAGCTCGGCGCGGTGCAGAACGACCGCTGGATCGTCACCGGTGGCCTCAAGCCTGGCGACCGCATTGTCATCGAAGGCCTGCAACACGCCCGTCCGGGCGAAGTGGTGCAGATCGACGACACCCCTCTTCCACTTGCCCAGACCTCTGGTCAGTAAGCAGGACGCTCTTCTATGCCGCAGTTCTTTATCGACCGCCCGGTGTTCGCCTGGGTCGTCGCGTTGTTCATCCTGTTGGCCGGTGCGCTGGCCATCCCGCAATTGCCGGTGGCGCAGTACCCCGACGTCGCGCCGCCGCAGATCGAAATCTATGCCGTGTACCCGGGTGCCTCGGCGCAGACCGTCGACGAGAGCGTGGTCAGCCTGATCGAGGAAGAGCTCAACGGCGCCGATCACCTGCTGTATTTCGAATCGCAGAGCAGCCTCGGCAGCGCCACGATCAAAGCCACGTTCCAGCCGGGCACCAACCCGGAACTGGCGCAGGTTGATGTGCAGAACCGCCTCAAGGTGGTCGAGTCGCGTCTGCCGCAAGCGGTCAACCAGCAAGGCTTGCAGGTGGAGAAAGTCTCCGCCGGTTTCCTGCTGCTGATCACCCTGACTTCCAGCGACGGCAAACTCGACGACGTAGCGCTCAGCGATTACCTGGCGCGCAACGTGATGAACGAGATCAAGCGCATCGACGGCGTCGGCAAAGCCCAGTTGTATGGCGCCGAACGGGCGATGCGGATCTGGGTTGATCCGCAGAAGCTGATCGGTTTCAACCTGACGCCGGCCGACGTCAACGCCGCCATCGTCGCGCAGAACGCTCAAGTATCGGCGGGCAGCATTGGCGATCTGCCAAACCCGAGCACCCAGGAAATCACCGCGACGATTCTGGTCAAGGGTCAATTGTCGACGCCGGAAGAATTTGCCGACATCGTGCTCAAGGCCAATCCGGACGGTTCCACCGTGCGCATCAAGGATGTGGCGCGGGTCGAGATCGGCAGCCAGGAATACCAGTTTGGCACCCGTCTGAACGGCAAGCCTTCCACCGCCGTCGGCGTGCAACTGGCGCCGGGCGCCAACGCCCTCAGCACCGCGACCTTGATCCGGGCGAAGATGGATGAACTGTCGCGCTACTTCCCGGCGGGCGTGGAATACAAGATTCCCTACGACACTTCGCCGTTCGTGAAGGTCTCGATCACCAAAGTGGTCTACACCCTCGGCGAGGCGATGCTGCTGGTCTTTGCGGTGATGTTCCTGTTCCTGCAGAACATCCGCTACACCCTGATCCCGACGCTGGTGGTGCCAGTGGCGCTGATGGGCACCTTCGCGACGATGCTGGCGCTGGGTTTCTCGATCAACGTGCTGACCATGTTCGGCATGGTGTTGGCCATCGGCATTCTGGTGGACGACGCCATCGTAGTGGTGGAGAACGTCGAACGGATCATGGCCACCGAAGGCCTGTCGCCCAAAGAGGCGACGCGCAAGGCGATGACCCAGATCACCGGCGCGATCATCGGCATCACGCTGGTGCTGGTGGCGGTGTTCATTCCGATGGCGTTCATGCAGGGTTCGGTGGGCGTCATCTATCGCCAGTTCTCGCTGTCGATGGCCACCTCGATTCTGTTCTCGGCATTCCTCGCCCTGACCTTGACCCCGGCCTTGTGCGCCACCTTGCTCAAGCCGATTGCCAAGGGCGAACATCACGAGAAAACCGGGTTCTTCGGCTGGTTCAACCGCCGCTTCGAGCAACTGACGGATCGTTATCAGGGCTGGGTCGGTTACGCACTGAAACGCACCGGTCGTTATCTGCTGATTTACGTTGTGCTGCTGGTGGGTCTGGGCCTGTGCTTCGCGCGCCTGCCCTCCTCGTTCCTGCCGGTCGAGGATCAGGGTTACACCATCACCGACATTCAACTGCCACCCGGTGCGAGCAAGAACCGCACGGTGCAGGTGGTCGAGCAGATCGAAGCGCACAACGCCGGCGAACCGGGTGTCGGCGACAGCACCGTGATCCTCGGCTTCAGTTTCTCCGGCAGCGGACAGAACGCTGCGCTGGCGTTCACCACGCTCAAGGACTGGTCGCAGCGTGGTCACGACGACTCGGCGAGCTCGATTGCCGACCGCGCCAACATTGCCCTCAGCCAGATCAAGGACGCCGTGGCCTTCGCCGTGCTGCCGCCACCCGTGGATGGCCTTGGCACGTCCAGCGGCTTCGAGTTTCGCTTGCAGGATCGCGGTGGCCTTGGTCATGCGACCTTGATGGAGGCGCGCACCCAGCTGCTGGCCGCCGCCGAGAAAAGCCCGATCCTGATGAACGTGCGTGAAAGCGCGCTGGCCGAAGCACCGCAAGTGCAACTGGAAGTGGACCGCAAGCAGGCCAATGCCCTGGGAGTTTCGTTCGCTGACGTCGGCAACGTGCTGTCCACTGCCATCGGTTCCTCGTACGTCAACGACTTCCCCAATCAGGGGCGGATGCAACGCGTTGTCGTGCAGGCTGAGGGCGACCGCCGCAGTCAGGTTGATGACCTGCTGAAAATGCACGTACGCAACGACGCCGGGAAAATGGTGCCGCTGTCGGCATTCGTCCGTGCCACATGGACTCAAGGCCCGGCGCAGCTGACCCGCTACAACGGCTACCCGGCGATCTCGATTTCCGGCGAGCCGAAACCCGGTCACAGCACCGGCGAAGCCATGGCGGAAATCGAACGGCTGGTGGCCCAGGGGCCGAAAGGCCTGGGTCAGGAATGGACCGGTCTGTCGTTGCAGGAACGTTTGTCCGGCAGTCAGGCGCCGATCCTGCTCGGCCTGTCGCTGCTGATCGTGTTCCTGTGTCTGGCGGCGTTGTATGAGAGCTGGTCGATTCCGACTTCCGTGCTGCTCGTTGTGCCGCTCGGTGTACTCGGCGCGGTGCTGGCAGTGACCCTGCGCGGGATGCCGAACGATGTGTTCTTCAAGGTCGGGCTGATCACCATCATCGGCCTGTCGGCGAAGAACGCGATCCTGATCATCGAGTTTGCCAAGAGCCTGTATGACGAAGGTCACGACCTGATTGACGCCACGCTGCAAGCGGCACGTCTGCGCTTGCGGCCGATTGTCATGACGTCGCTGGCGTTCATTCTGGGTGTGGTGCCGCTGGCGATTGCCACGGGCGCGAGTTCGGCAAGTCAGCAGGCGATTGGTACCGGGGTGATTGGCGGGATGATTACGGCCACTTTGGCGGTGATATTTGTGCCGGTGTTCTTCGTTGTCGTGATCAAGCTTGTGCGCAGGTTTGCCAAGCCTGATTGATTGTCCGCTCCCCGCGCGGTGGCCAGAGGTCGCCGCGCTGGGCTAAGGTGTCTGAACCACCCTGGCCCATCGAGTCCCCATGCGCTTCCTCGCCCGAACCCACCCTCGCCTCTCCGCTGCCGCATTGCTCGGCCTTGCCGCAGGCCTCCTGGCCCCGGCGGAATCCGTCATCAGCAAAATCCTCATCGGCTGGAACGCCGGAGTCTGGACTTATCTGATCCTGATGCTTTGGCTGACCATCCGCGCCAAAGCGCCGGACGTCAAACGCATTGCCGAAGTCGAGGATGAAAATGCCGGGCTGGTGCTGTTCGTCGTCTGCATCGCCGCTTTGGCCAGCCTTGCGACCATTACTGTCGAACTGGCAGGCAGCAAGGACCTGGAAACCACACGCAAACTCCTGCACTACGGTTTTACCGCGCTGACCGTGATCGGTTCATGGCTGCTGATCGGGGTGATTTTCTGCGTCCACTACGCCCGGCTGTTTTACACCTGGGACGGCAAGGAACCGGCGCTGCGCTTTTCCGAAGGCCTGACGACGCCCAATTACTGGGACTTCCTGTACTTTTCGTTCACCATCGGCGTGGCGGTACAGACCGCTGATGTCGGGGTGGCGACGCGCGAGATCCGCAAGATCGTGTTGGCGCAGTCGTTGATCGGATTTGTGTTCAATACGGCGATTCTGGGGTTTTCGATCAATATTGCTGCCGGGTTGTTTGGCTAAAAGCTGTTTGTACCCATCGCAGGTCAACGGGCAACCCTCGTTAAACAATCACATAAAAAGCGTGCTGTACACCTGTCAACTCTGACAGTTTACAGAGCCGTCTACTTGGCATCTGATGGGCTATCCCGCCTGCTGTTTCAAATGGCGAGATATCACTTGTCATGACAGCGGAGACTGTATCAATGAACGCATTAGCGAAAGTGGCACAACAATCTGTGATGGTGGGAACATGCACGGGAACAATCAACGGTACCGAGCCTTTTGATGCGGGCCTGGTGGTGCTTTCAAAAGCAACTTATCCCCTGCCGCACGACGAAGCACACGTCATGCAGGCCACTCAGCGAGGGCCGGCACCGGATTTCAAGACAAAGGAACTGAAAGTTTCATTTTCCGTGGACAAACCGTGCAACTCTTATGGACTGTTCCCTGATGCCTACACTGTCCGAGTGATTTACGTGGATAGTTCGGATAGCGACAAACCGATTGCCTATACACAGCGCCAAGGTGTCGCGAAAGTTGCTTTCCACTCACAGCAATCGGTTTTTTGCGGCGAGGTCGCCGTCACACTTGAAAACCTGGATGAGGACACCCCAAAAACGGTCAATCTGAAATTCAAATTCAAGGCTATGCCTACGCCACCACAGAGACGAATTCATCGCCGTCCTTCGTCAGGTAAAACACCTCGTATTGAGCCTGGCTCTCAGTCTGGTTCTGAATCGTGCTCGTGCTCTTGCTGAACGATCAGCAGCCATCAGCTTGTTAAAACGAAAGGGAGGCCGAGGCCTCCCTTTCATATAGGCTGACACCTCTCAGCTGTCGTCAAAACGCGTATCGCAGGCCAAGTGTCAATCCAGCCGGTTGACGGAAGTTCTTGCCGTCGCTGTATTCATAGTCCGCATGCATCTGCAGCTTGTCCGTCACAGAAGCGGCGACACCCGCCCCGAACATTCCGCGTGCCCCTGAGAGGTCATTCTTGAATACATTGTTGTTGACCTTCACTTCATTGTTCCTGGCGAACTCATATGCACCGCCAACCCGAACGTAAGGCTGAACCTCAAAGTCATTGTTCAGCTTGAAGTTGCGACCCGCAGTCACGCCTGCTTCTCCCAACAAAGATCGTGCACGTCCACCATCGGCCTGCAGGTCGTTGTCCAGTGAAAAGCTTTTGCCTTGAATCACCACCGCCGACCACTTTGTGAACGGTTCAATGAAGTAGCCGTCGTCAAATTTGATATGTCGACCGAACTCCACCGATCCGCCTACGCCCGTATTGTCGTAGTCGCCTTTGGCGCGGGAGCCATCGCTCAAACCAACCTTGGCATCGTTGTTGAAACGGTTCACTTTCAGGACCGCATCCACGTAGTAGCCACTTTTCGGCGCCATCCAGATCGCGTATGCGCCGCCGTAGACACTCTTGACGTTGCCAGAGGTGCCAGCATCCAGATTCAGATCCGATTCGCTTTGGCCGCCCATGATCCCGACGACCCAATCCTTTGCCAGTGCAGCATCGGTACCGAGGGTGAATCCGCGCTGAGCTTGCTCATAGCCCACACCTGAACCGTCGGCAATTTGAAACTTGTTGCCATAGGCAATTCCCCACGCCCCTGACCGGCCCGGGTTGTAACGCAATTCGCCCATGCGGGTTCGCAGCGATTTCAACTCACCATACCAGGTTGGCAACGGAGTATTGAACAATGCCATGACTGACCGCGCTGCCGGGCTTACGGTGCGTGTACTTGGATCAAGAATCCAGTCATTGCCACTCTTGGCCAAGGCATAGGAGTAAGCCCCTTGGTCGGTCACATTTCCCGTCAACGAAAACTCGGCGGTTCCGCCATTTGTTTTGACAACGGTCACGGGCTGACCGGCAGCCGGCTCGATGCCGCTGCTGGAGATGAGCAATTGGTGAGAACCACTGGCCGTCCCTGTGACGTTCAACACATCGGTCTGACCGGTCGCCAGATTGGTTGCCATAATGAGCCGGCCGTTGCCCGACAGATCGGTAACGTTCAACTGATAGAACGCATCATCTGCTCCAAACCTCACCGAACCGCCATTGAGCGCGAGCTTTCCGACCTGGCTGTTATCCACGAGCACCCACTGCGAGGTGTCATTGATCGTTGCGCTGGCAACGTTTTCGAGACGGCCGGTCAAGGTGGAGTTGTTCTGCAACGTCAGTCCGGTCGTGCTGCCGGCTTCTGTCACGATGTTGCCCTTCAACGTGCTGCTGTTGACGGTCATCGAGACATCCGCCCCACCCTTGACCTCGAGCAGCGTGTCATTGCTTGCGAGCAATCTCGAATTGTTCAGTGTCAAGGTGGCGGTCGATGTACCGGCGTTGTCGAAATCCACCACGATGGCGGAACCGTTTTTGCCCTGTACGGTGGTGTTGTCCAGATTCAAGGTTGCCGGTGCAACGCCGGTCAGATCCAGATCAATGAAGACACCGTTTTGACCGCCGGTAATCGTGCTGTTTTTAGCGACGCCGTTGGCGCTTTGCAGCCAGAGGCCATATCCCGTGGCGGCGGTGCCTTCCAGTGTCGAGTCGGTGATATTGACCAGGCTGTGGGAGGTTGCGAAAGCACCGGCATCGACGCCCTTGATATCGCTGTTGTTCGTAACATTGACCGTCGAACCGTCTTGCGTGCCAAAGAAACGCAAGACCGACAAGCCGAAGGCATCTCCGCTGACCGTGCTGTTGTTGACGTTGCCCAGACTCGAAACAAGCTGCAACCCCGACTGCCCCGCCGTGCCTGTGACAGTGGCGCCGTTCAGGCTCACCGTCGAGTTGTTCGAGGCACTGATCCCCTGGGTGCTGCTTCCGGCATTGACATTCACTGCCGAGTTATCGGCACTGATCGTCAGTGTCTGGGCATTATTGACATTCAATGTAGCGTTCTGACTGAGAAACCAGCTTTCAATGGCATCCCCTGTGTTGACCGTCGCGGTTCCCCCCACCACAGGTGCAGCGCTGGCAAAAGGAGAAATCACCAACAAAGGCAAGCACAGATTTTTGATTGGAAATTGATGGAGTGAACGAAAGTGCATAAAGGCCACCTGCTTCGAGAAAGAATGATCGAGCACTACGAGACGTCGTCATCTCGTTTTTGAAGGGGCGCAAGACTATCGAGCAACTACGTTTTTTTATGTAGGACTTATCCTTTTTTCGAAGGCGATAAATCGCCCGGCATAAACGGCCAGATCTCGTTGAAATATCAAACGCTCAGGGGGCATGAAATCGAATTCATACCCCCCAAAAACGTTTGAACATTCGATCAAGGAAGCGGATTGGCGACTTCGCAATAGTCGCCATTGTTATCCTCCAGGAATACAAAGTGGACGGCAGAATCCGACTCAGGCACAACGCTTGAAATGGTATAGGTCAGTTTTCCGTATCCATTCGATACGGGTTTCAGGTGGGTCATATAATCACCAATCAAGAATTCCATACCCGCCGCGGGTGCAGGCGTTGGAACTACGAGAGGGACCGATACTTGGGTTCCTGTAATCGGCTTGTCCGCGCTTGAGTCAGTGAAGCCTCCCCATGTCAGCGTTACCGTGCGCCCACTTACCATTGAAGGACTGATAGGCACTACGACTTTCAGATTCCGTCGATTGGTACCATCTCCAGGCGGTATGAAGTTCAGTGTCGGACAGGAGATACTGTCAAAGACAAGACCGTCGACCACGGGTTTCGGCAAGTCGGCTTTGGTGATTTTTACATCAACGTCTTGATTCGGTGAAGAAACCGGATTACGTCCCAGCACCTCGGAGAGCGTCCATTTAATCGGAATGAGCCCGTTTGGCTTCAGCTCGATGAGTCTCCATGGGACTACGGCCATCTTGATATCCCCTTGATCTCCCGGCGTCAAATAATAGTCGGGAGTCAGCGGTACGCCGTCATAATAAACCGTGACAAACTGGCCGGATGCTGCTGGTGGTGTGGCTGGTAGCTCGACGAATATATCCGCATCGTTGCCGTGGTCGTTATCGTCCAACTTATTGTCGATACCTTGGGAGGACACCAATCGAGCCTTTTTAAAGCTCGGATTGACGTCACTGGGTTCGCCCGGATTCGGGCCGCCTGGCTGGTGGATATTGACTTTGAAAGACGTACTGTGTGTTGCAATGGGCGTCAGGACCCCTTGTCGAAACATTTCATAACTTGCGATTGTTGAAACATCGACATCCGTCACGCCGTATTCGGTTTTGATGACTGGGTATTCCACAGGAAAAACCAATATTGTATTGGTGCCAACAAGTTGTTCAGGAACTAGCAGAGTATTCCCCCAATAACACCTGATGGAGTCAGTTGGTGTGCTGGGCAGTGGCACTGTAACTTCGACAGTCACCCCGGTGACGCAGTCTGCAACGTCAATCAGGTCGTCCCCTCCTGTTCCATCTGCCAACGGCACAACAGGTTCCAGCGCCACAGGTGGGGCCAGACGTTCGACGGTACGCTGCTCGGGTTTGGAGCGAAGGCTGATGTTGCCTGCCAGGTCCTTGAATATGATGGTTATTGTATTCAATCCTTCTTTGAGGTCCTGAAGAATGGCAAGCGGGATATTGATGATGCCGGTCGCAGGTATCGCTACGTTTGACATGACTGGTGTGGCATACGCCGGGTCAGACAGAATGCCAAAGTAGATGTCGCAAACGTCTGTCGGGTCATAGTTGGCAGCCAGGGTGATCGTGATGTCGATACCGTTTTGGTGTTGCCCCAGATAGGTATCGTTAATCTTCTGGGAAGGTGGCAGGTCCGTGGGGAAAGATATCGCCGGCGGCGACAGGTTGGATGCAGGGGTCTTGATTCGGTAGGGGGCTGTCCGGTCGATGCGGTATTGAGTGATGGCCTCCGGGTTTGGATTGGTCCCACGGGCAAAGAGGATATACACCAGTTCATATACCGTAGGTAGCTCTGGGGTCGGCAGCTCCTTGAGTTCCGCACGTGGAATGGTGAAGGGCATCGGCCATTGACGATTGACAATCGGGCCCAAATTCAAACCTGTGACGAGTGGTATTGGTGTCGGGTCGTTTTCTACACGCAGAAATATACTCAATTTATCATTTCGGTTTGGATCATTCGGGTCGTCATATTCGAAAGGTGGCTTGGGAATTGTAAAGGCCAAATCCGCATTAAGTTTCTCAACACGAATGCGCCCATCACCGGGAATCTGACCGTCAATCGTGGCGCCATCCAGTAAAACAGTGCCACCGCTTTGCAGCAAAACTTTTTTGGTCAATGCCGTATTTGTCACTTTGGTGTTCATGCCATGATCTCCATTTCTCATACATAAAAGCACCTCGTCCAGCTCGCCGCGAAAGTCGGTGCATAGGGGTGAAACTTCGTTCCAATACAATCAAGGGCCGCATGGTTGATTTGAACCCGCCGGGTATCGATCAATCTTGACCACGCCATCCAGCGAAGAGCCAATCAACTTCGAGCCACGATAAATTGAGTACCTGGCCATAGCCGATGCGTTTTTTTCCATGGGTTCTATGTGAGGCACATACGGTTCAACCGTGACAGAGAAACCCAGGGCGATTTCCTGATTGGTCAATATTGGTTTGTCGATTTTTTTATAGGTCCCCGGAATAACCGTTCCGCTGGCATTCGGACTTAAATAACCAAACCACTCGACGGTGCAAGTATCCCCAATCTTGCTAAACGTTGGCAGTGGGGGAACTTTAACTTCCACACCGAACCATATCGCTGGCTGGGTATAACAATTAAATTCCCCCCAAATATTTGCCTTGGGGAAACCTGGCCGCACGAGATCCACGGGAACCGGTGTGTGGTCAATGGTCAAGGGCCGAGGTAGAGACGGGTGTGGGTTATTCAAATAGTTAAGCGTATCGTATAAAAGGACTACATCACCGTCATTGACTAAATACTCAGACCCGATGTGAATAATGATCTCGGGCAAGGTAATCGGTGTTGTGTACTGAGTTGTAGATTTGAATTCTTCGATGCCATTTCGAGTAAGCCGGACGTTCAGCGTGTCCTTTTGACCGTTAGGCGACTGTTGTGGCCAGACTGGAATAACGACATTCATGCCGTTCTTCAAAAGATCAGACGGGATCAAAACATCGTTATCGGACATTCCTTCTATTTTTGGAGCGTCGTAAACCAGAATATTGTTGTTGGACATGGTCATTTCCCATCGATTGCCAAGCCTGCGCTGGAATCAATTAGGCGCCAGTTCTCGGTATCGGCCTACTGTCAGATCTGACAGGTAAAACTACCGTCTGTCAGATTTCTTCTGATCACTCGCTGAATATCCCGGTTGACGTAGCGTGGCTGATGAGGTTTCCTGAAACCGGTTTCACGACGTATAAAAACAAGGCCCACCTACATGAACGATTTCTCCGCCGCCCAGCGCAGCCGCGTGACCATGCTCGACGTCGCCGAACACGCTGGCGTGTCCAAGGCTAGCGTCTCGCGTTTCATCGGCGATGACCGTGCCCTGCTCTCCGATGCCATTGCCCAGCGCATCGAGCTGTCCATTGCCGAACTTGGCTATCGCCCCAATCAGATGGCCCGTGGTTTGAAACGCGGCCGCACCCGCCTGATCGGCATGCTGGTGGCCGATATCCGCAACCCTTATTCGATTGCCGTGATGCACGGGGTGGAAACCGCCTGCCGCCGACACGGTTACAGCCTGGTGGTGTGCAACACCGATCGCGATGACGAGCAGGAACGCCAGCACCTGGCGCTGCTGCGCTCGTACAACATCGAAGGGCTGATCGTGAACACTCTCGGTCATCACCGGGATGAACTGGATGAGTTGAAGCGGGAAATGCCGCTGGTGCTGGTGGATCGCAAGGTCGACGGGCTCGACAGCGACATGGTCGGGTTGAACAACCCGCAAGCCATCGAAATTGCACTTGAACACCTTCAGCAGCGCGGCTACCGCGATGTATTGCTGGTGACGGAACCCTATGACGGCACCAGTTCGCGGATCGAGCGGGTCAGCAGTTTTCAGCAACAGATTGGCCAGCGCCAACGCATGAACGGCGCGGTACTGGAAACCGGCTCAAGCCTTGCGAACGATCTCCAAACCTTTTTGAACACACCTGATAACGGCCCAAAGGCCCTGTTCTGCGCCAATGGCGTGGCGGCGCTGGCTTGCACTCTGGCCTTGCGCGAGATTGGCTGCCGGCTGTTCGAGGATATCGGGTTGATCGCGCTGGATGATCTGGATTGGTATCCGCTGGTAGGCAGCGGGATCACCGCCCTCGCCCAGCCAACCGCCGAGATTGGGGCACAGGCATTTGAATGCTTGCTCAAGCGTTTACGTGGGAATGATGAAGCGGCGCGAACCCTGGATTTTGCGCCGGTGCTGGTCGAGCGTGGTTCGACGCGCAGTAAGGCGGAATAAGGCCCTTCGGGGCCACCCATTTTTTTTGAACAAAAATGAAACCGGTTTCAGAGGTAGATAACAATGAATAAACCTGACGTTTCCATCAGTCTTTCCAGCTACGGCGCTGACCTCGTCCGACGCCATGGCCAGGCTTCGTTCATCGAAGTGCTGGCCGCTGCGGGCGCCAATCGCATCGAATGGCGCGAAGAGCTGCTGACCAACGAAGTCCCCGAACAGCTCGCCGCCGCAACACAAGCCGAAGGCCTGCAAAGCATCTACTCCTCGCCCACCGAACTGTGGCTGGCCGGCCAGTCACGCCCCAATCCCGAACTCATCACCGCGCTGCAAAACGCCGAAGCGTTCGGTTCGAAGTGGCTGAAAGTGTCGCTGGGCTTCTTCACCGACAACAACGATCTGCAGACGCTGGCGCAAATCCTTGCGCAAAGTCCGGTGCAACTGCTGGTGGAGAACGATCAGACCTTGCATGGCGGTCGCATCGAACCGTTCCAGCGCTTCTTCGCCGCCGTCGAGCAACACAACCTGCCGATCAAAATGACCTTCGATATCGGCAACTGGCAGTGGCAAGACCAGTCCGCCAGCAGCGCCGCACGGTTGTTGGGCCGTCACGTCGGCTATGTGCATTGCAAAGCCGTGGCCCGCCGTGCCGACGGCAAACTGGTAGCGGTGCCTCCGGCCGCCACTGACCTGCATCTGTGGGAACAACTGCTGCGGCACATGGCCCAAGGCGTTATGCGCGCCGCCGAGTATCCGTTGCAGGGCGAAGACCTGGTGCAACTCACCACAGAACACGTCGCCGCCCTCTCCCGCCTCGGCCAATCCCGTCTGGAGCCTGCTCATGTCTGAGATCGATATTCTGTCGTTCGGCGAAACCATGGCCATGTTTGTCGCCGAACAGAGCGGCGATCTGGCCTTCGTCGACCAGTTCCACAGGCGGATTGCCGGGGCCGACAGCAATGTGGCCATCGGCTTGTCACGACTGGGTTTCAACGTTGCGTGGCTGAGTCGGGTCGGCGCCGATTCGCTGGGTCGCTTCGTGGTCGAAACCCTGCACGGAGAGGGTCTGGATTGCAGCCACGTTGAAGTCGATCCAGCACACCCGACCGGTTTCCAGCTCAAATCCCGCAACGATGACGGCAGCGATCCGACGGTCGAGTATTTCCGTCGAGGCTCGGCGGCCAGTCACCTGTCGCCGAAGTCGATCAACCCAACGCTGCTCGGCGCCCGGCATCTGCACGCCACCGGCATTCCGCCGGCGCTGTCAGCATCGGCCCGGGAAATGTCCCATGAGCTGATGACGCGCATGCGCAACGCCGGGCGCAGCGTGTCGTTCGACCCGAACCTGCGCCCGAGCCTGTGGGCCAATGAGCGGGAGATGATCAGCGAGATCAACCGTCTCGCCACCCTCGCCCACTGGGTGTTGCCGGGGTTGAGCGAAGGTCGCTTGCTGACCGGATTTGATGATCCGGCAGACATCGCCGCGTTTTATCTGGATCAGGGTGCCGAGGCCGTGGCGATCAAGCTCGGGCCGCAGGGTGCGTATTACCGCACGCATCTGGATCAGGGTTTTGTAGCCGGTGTGCCAGTTGAAACCGTGGTCGATACGGTCGGCGCCGGGGATGGATTTGCGGTGGGGATGATCAGTGCCCTGCTGGAGCACTTGAGTTTTCCCGAAGCCGTCAGACGCGCCAACTGGATTGGCAGCCGGGCGGTGCAGAGCCGTGGCGACATGGAGGGTTTGCCGACCCGATCCGAACTCACCGCTGATCGTTCCCACGCTCCTGCGTGGGAATGCAGCACGTGACGCTCTGCGTCACATGGGACGCGGAGCGTCCCCGGAGGCATTCCCACGCAGAGCGTGGGAACGATCAAGCAATAAACCATTGAACCTGCTGCGACAAAAACAACAAGCTCAGGAGCAAGACCATGAAAACCGCAACCCTCGCCACCCGCCGCTGGTGGTACATCATGCCGATCGTGTTCATCACCTACAGCCTGGCGTACCTGGACCGGGCCAATTACGGCTTCGCTGCTGCCTCCGGGATGGCCGCCGACCTGATGATCACGCCGGGCCTGTCCTCGCTGCTCGGCGCGCTGTTCTTCCTCGGGTACTTTTTCTTCCAGGTGCCCGGCGCGATCTACGCGCAAAAGCACAGCGTGAAGAAACTGATCTTCGTCAGCCTGATCCTCTGGGGCGGGCTCGCCACGCTGACCGGCGTGGTCTCCAACGCCTATTGGCTGATCGTCATCCGCTTCATGCTCGGCGTGGTCGAAGCGGCGGTGATGCCGGCGATGCTGGTGTACCTGTGCCACTGGTTCACCCGCGCCGAACGCTCACGGGCCAACACCTTCCTGATCCTCGGCAACCCGGTGACCATGCTGTGGATGTCGGTAGTTTCGGGGTATCTGGTGCAACATTTCAGTTGGCGCTGGATGTTCATCATCGAAGGGTTGCCGGCGGTGCTTTGGGCATTCATCTGGTGGAAGCTGGCCGATGATCGTCCGGCCCAGGCCAAGTGGCTCAGCGACCAGGAAAAGCACGATCTGGAAAGCGCTCTCGCCGCCGAACAGGTCGGCATCAAAGCGGTGAAGAACTACGCCGAAGCCTTCCGTTCGCCGAAGGTGATCATTCTGGCGTTGCAGTTTTTCTGCTGGAGCATTGGCGTCTACGGCTTCGTGCTGTGGCTGCCATCGATCCTCAAGGCCGGTGCGCAGATGGACATGATCGAGGCCGGCTGGCTGTCGGCATTGCCGTATCTGGCGGCAGTGATCGGCATGCTGCTGGTGTCGTGGGGCTCGGACAAACTGCAAAAGCGCAAACGTTTCGTCTGGCCGCCGCTGCTGATTGCCTCGGTGGCGTTCTACGGCTCCTACGCCCTCGGTGCTGAGCATTTCTGGTGGTCGTACACGCTGCTGGTGATTGCCGGCGCCTGCATGTACGCGCCCTACGGGCCGTTCTTCGCCATCGTGCCGGAGATCCTGCCAGCCAACGTTGCCGGTGGTGCCATGGCGCTGATCAACAGTATGGGAGCCCTCGGCTCGTTTGGCGGCTCGTATCTGGTCGGCTACCTGAACAGCTCCACCGGTTCGCCCGGCGCTTCGTATCTGTTGATGAGCGGCGCGCTGATGCTCTCGGTGGTGCTGACGATTTTTCTCAAGCCCGGCGCCAGCGACCGGGTGACGGCCAAGCGCGTCGCACCGCGTCCGCTGCCGGCCCACTCCTGAATTGATAGAGAGATGACTGCGATGAAAAAGCAGGTTGTGTTGTACAAGAAACTTTCGCCTTCTCTGATGGCGCGTCTGCAAGAACAGGTTGATGTAACGCTGATCGACAGCCTCGACGCGGATGGTCTGATGAAACTGCGTGACGCCCTGCCCGCCGCCCACGGTCTGCTTGGCGCCAGCCTGAAACTGGACGCAGCGCTGCTCGATCTGGCGCCGCAGCTTGAAGCGATTTCCAGCGTCTCGGTGGGTGTCGACAACTACGACATCGACTACCTGAGCCGGCGCCGGATCCTGCTGACCAACACCCCGGACGTCCTCACCGAAACCACCGCCGACACCGGTTTCGCGTTGATCCTGGCCACCGCCCGGCGGGTGGTGGAACTGGCGAACATGGTGCGCGGCGGTCACTGGCATCGGAGCATCGGCCCGGCGCATTTCGGTACCGATGTGCACGGCAAGATGCTGGGCATCATCGGCATGGGTCGGATCGGCGAGGCGTTGGCGCAGCGTGGGCATTTCGGATTTGGCATGCCGGTGATCTATCACAGTCAGTCGCGCAAACCGGCGGTTGAAGAACGTTTCGATGCGCAGTACCGCAGCCTGGAGGAGCTGTTGCAGCAGGCGGACTTCATCTGCCTGACGTTGCCGCTGACTGCACAGACAGAAGGCTTGATCGGCGCCGAACAGTTCGCGTTGATGCGCCCGGAAAGCATCTTCATCAACATCTCCCGGGGCAAGGTGGTGGACGAAGCCGCGATGATCGAAGCGTTGCGGCATAACCGGATTCGCGCGGCGGGGCTGGATGTGTTTGAACGCGAGCCGCTGAATCACGATTCGCCGTTATTGCAGTTGAACAACGTCGTGGCAACGCCGCACATGGGGTCGGCGACCCACGAAACGCGCGAAGCCATGGCGCGGTGTGCGGTGGAGAATCTGTTGGCGGCGTTGGCCGGTGAAAAACCCGCCAACCTGGTGAATCCCCTCCCTTGATTGATCGTTCCCACGCTCCGCGTGGGAATGCAGCCCGGGACGCTCCGCGTCCCTTCCAGAGCTGGAACGCAGAGCGTCCCTTGAGGCATTCCCACGCAGAGCGTGGGAACGATCAGGAGTAAACCCTCAGGGAACGATCAGCGTAAGCGGTCAGGCGCTGCGCACTTGCAAAAGTTGCGCAGCGCACAAGGCAATCCTTGAACACGCATCCGCCAGTTTCACCCGATCCACCACCAGCCCGATGCGAATATGCCCCGCCGCACTCGGCCCGAACGCCTCACCGGCCAGCACAGAAACCCCATACCCCTCCAGTAATTGCTCGGCAAAGTCCTGCGCGCCGATCCCGGTCTGGCGCACATCGACCATCACGAACATCCCGCCATCCGGCTTGATCGGGTACAACCCCGGACAGCCGCGCAACCGTTCGCACACCAGATCCCGGCGCAAACGGTATTCCTCGCGCATCTGCGTCACTTCCGGCAGATCTTTCTCCAGCGCCACTTGCGCCGCTTTCTGCACAAAGTCCGGCAGACCGAACAGCATGCTCAGCGACAGATTCACCAGATGCTCGGCCAACGGTTTCGGTCCGATCATCCAGCCGATCCGCCACCCGGTCATGGCGTGGGATTTGGACAGGCTGTTGATGGTCGCGGTGCGCTCGGCCATGCCCGGCAGGCTCGCCGGGCTGACGTGTTCACCTTCGTATAACAATTCGCTGTAGACCTCATCGCTGATCAGCCACAGGTCATGACGAATGCACAGCGCCGCCAGCTCCTGCCAGATCAACAGCGACAGACTGGCGCCGGAAGGGTTGTTGGGACTGTTGAGCAGCATGGCTCGGGTCCTGGGGGTGATCCGCGCCGAAACATCCGCCGGGTCGACTCGAAAGCCGTTTTCCGGACGAACCGGCACTGGCACCACGGTCGCGCCGCAAGCGCCAAACACGCCTTCGTAGGTGACATACATGGGTTCGGCGACGATGACTTCATCGCCCGGATCGAGCAGACACTGCGCCACCGAATACACCGCGCATTGCGCGCCGGGCAGCACGATCACATGGTCGGCATCGACATCCTGGCCGCTGCGTCGCCGATGGCGCTCGGCAATCCGCTTGCGCAGCTCCAGCCGGCCACGCACTTCGGAATAATGGGTATCGCCTGCCAACAGGCTGTCGATGGCGCCGTGGATGATCGGTAGCGGCGTATCGAAATCCGGATCACCCACAGACAGCAGCAAGACATCAATGCCCCCGGCGCGCAGCTCCAGCGCTCGGTCGTGAATCCGCCAGGCCGCTGCTCCCTCCCCGGCGATTCGTTGGGTCAAGGCTGAATAGCGCATGTACGTCTCCTGATTGCGCGGTCTCCAGCCTTCACCCTAGGTCAAATCACAAACCGCGCCACCATCGCATTCAAATCCACCGCCAGGCGCGACAGTTCGTGAGTCGCGGCGCTGGTCTGGTTGGCGCCGGCGGCCGATTGGGTGGCCAGGTCGCGGATGTTGACCAGGTTACGGTCGACTTCACGGGACACCTGCGCCTGCTCTTCTGAGGCACTGGCGATCACCAGGTTGCGCTCGTTGATCTGGTTGATCGACTGGGTGATCTGCTCCAGCGCGACGCCGGCAGCGCGGGCCATTTCCAGGGTGGACTGGGTGCGCTGGTTGCTTTGCTGCATCGACTCGACCGCTTCGCCGGTGCCGTTCTGGATGCCGGCGACCATTTTTTCGATTTCCTGGGTCGATTGCGCGGTGCGATGAGCCAGTGCGCGAACTTCGTCCGCTACCACGGCGAAACCGCGTCCGGCTTCACCGGCACGGGCTGCTTCGATGGCGGCGTTGAGCGCCAGCAGGTTGGTCTGTTCGGCGATGGCGCGGATCACGTCCAGCACCTTGCCGATGTCGCGGCCCTGAGCCGCCAGGCCTTCGATCATTTGCGCGGTGTTCTGCACGTCGTGGGTCATGGTCTGGATCGCGTCGACGGTTTTCACCACCTGATCGCGACCTTCGCGGGCGGCGTGGGTCGACTGGTTCGACGCTTCGGAGGTCGACACCGCGTTGCGTGCGACCTCTTCCACCGCTGCGGTCATTTCGTTGACGGCGGTGGCGGCCTGTTCGATTTCGTCGTTCTGCTGTTGCAGGCCACGGGACGCTTCTTCGGTCACGGCGCTGAGTTCTTCGGCAGCGGCGCCCAGTTGCGTGGCGGAACCGGCAATCTGTTCGATGGTTTTACGCAGGTTGGCCTGCATCGCGGCCAGGGCTTCGAGCAGACGCGCCGGTTCGTCCTTGCCGTCGATTTCGATGGTTTTGGTCAGGTTGCCGCCGGCGATGGTTTGCGCGGCAGCGACGGCACGGTTCAACGGGGTGACGATGCTGCGGGTCAGCAACCAGGCCAACAACACCGTGGCAAATGCCGCGAAGACCGCCACGATGACAATGCCGGTGATCGCGCTGTCGTAGTGTTCACCGGCCTGAATGGACGCGTCCTTGGCACCGGCGGCATTGATCGCAATCAGTTTGTTGAGCTGCTCGCCCATCTGGTCGGTGCCGTCTTTGATCTTCGTGTTGATCAGGGTGCGCATGTCCTCGACCTTGTCCTGACGCGACAAGTCCATCATCTGGTTCTGGGCTTGCAGGTAGTTGTCCAGGGTCGTCGCGAAAGCCTGGTATTGCGCGCGCTCTTCACTCTCGGCCGGCAATGCGGCGTAGGCGGCCTGAGCGCTGCGTACCTTGTCCACCAGCACGCCGATGCGAGTCTGTGCTTCTTGCAGGCCGGCAGCGTCACGGTTGACCAGAATGCGGAACGACAGGATCCGCAGGCGCAAGACGTTTTCCGTCACCACGCCAAGGTAAGTGACGCTGGGCAACTGATTGGTCTGCATTTCGACAGAGGCCTGGCGGATGACCGACATGCGGTTGACGGCGAACACGCCGAGCACGATCACCAGCAGGGCAATAAAGGCAAAACCGAGGAAGGCACGGGGCGCGATATTCAGATTACGCAAGGACATAGGAAGGCTCTCGGAAAGTCGAAGCTAAGAGCATCCATGCCGTAATCACTGGCCCGCGAGGGCGGGCTTCAGTCCGGCGTCACTGTTTGTGGAAGTCTTGTGCGCGCCTGATCTTTATATCGGCCAGGCTTGAGGAATTTTGCAGGTAAAGAACAAATATTTTTCAAATTATTGCGAGTGTTTCGCTATTGAAACACCCGACGTTTTAGATGATGGGTGACAGGTCAGTCCGGAGTCGCCATGCGCCAGACGCGGGCAATGTCCGTAGCGCGCTCGCGCAGCAGACGCGGCGCTTCGGCGCAGGCTTGTTCGAGGGTCATCGGGCCGCTGGTGACGGCGAATGCGGCGTCGATGCCGTGACCGTAGAGTTCTTGATAGCCCTCGCCCAAGGTGCCGGCGATGACGATCACGGGGACGCCGTGTTGCTTGGCGATCCGCGCGACGCCAAACGGGGTTTTGCCGCGCAAGGTCTGCGCGTCGAAGCGCCCTTCCCCGGTGATTACCAGATCTGCGCCTTTCACTGCATCGGCCAGCCCGACCAATTCGGCGACCACTTCAACCCCGGCCTGGAACCGCGCGCCGAGAAACGCTTTGGCTGCAAAACCCAGTCCGCCCGCTGCACCGCTGCCCGGCTCATCACGAACGTCTTTATCCAACGCTTGCGCGCAGAGTTCGGCGAAGTGGCCCAGCGCCTGATCCAGTTGCTGCACTTGCGCGGGTGATGCGCCTTTCTGCGGGCCGAAAATCGCCGAGGCGCCGTGGGGGCCGCACAGCGGATTGTTGACGTCGGCGGCGATGTCGAAACGGACTTGCGCCAGACGCGGGTCCAGTTCGTTGAGGTCCAGTTTGGCGAGTTGCGCCAGCGCGAGGCCGCCCGGCACCAGTGATTGCCCTTGAGCGTCCAGCAACTTCACGCCCAGCGCCTGCATTGCACCAGCGCCGCCGTCATTGGTGGCGCTGCCGCCGATGGCGAGGATCACCCGTTGTGCGCCGGCATCCAGCGCTGCGCGGATCAATTCGCCCGTGCCGAAGGTACTGCTGATGCACGCATCGCGTTGCCCCGGCGGCACCAGTTGCAGACCACTGGCCTCGGCCATTTCGATGATCGCGGTGTGGTTATGCGGCAACCAGCCCCACGCCGCTTCGACCGCCGCACCCAACGGACCACGCACGCGGGTGCGACGCAGTTCACCTTCACACGCGGCGAGAATCGACTCCACCGTGCCTTCGCCACCGTCGGCCATCGGGCATTTGACCAGTGTCGCCTGCGGCCAGACCTGCGCCAGACCCAGCGCAATGGCTTCTGCAACGCCTTGGGCACTAAGGCTGTCCTTGAACGAATCGGGGGCGATGACGATTTTCATGCGAATTCTCCAGTTCCAATGCCCCTCATGCTGCCAGTCGCCTTGCGCGTTGACGCCTGTCCGCTGCACAAGTTGGATAGGCGTTTATTGTTCATTTCGACAAATCGTCAGTCTGCGGCAGCAATTGCACACCCAGATACAACGCCAGCATCCCGTCGAGCCTCAGCGGATCGACCCCGCTCAACTCGGCAATTCGCTCCATCCGATAGCGCAGGCTGTTGCGGTGAATCCCCAACGCATCCGCGCAAGCCTGGCTCTGCCCGTCGTGATCGCACCAACTGCGCAGGGTCGCGAGCAACTGGCCGTTGTTGTCCTTGGCGATGACCTTGCGCAACGGTTTGAGCAGTTCATCCAGCGCATCATCGTTGCGATGGCGCCAGAGCATGACCGGCAAGCGATAGCGATTGAGAGTCAGCAGCCGTGAACGTGGCAGCACTTCGCGGCCATAGGCGAGCAAGTCGCCGACCCGCCGATAGCAACGGCGTAACCCGGCCAGCCCATCGGCCTGCCCACCGACGGCGATGCGCAGGATGTTCCAGCCCAGGCCATCGAGTTTTTCCAGCAAACGATCATGCTCGACGTTCTGACTCGCTGGCCGGCACCACAGCAGTGACGACTTCGCGGAACTCACGCACCAGCTGTCCGGATAGCGCGTCATCAACCAGGCACTCAGCGCCTCGACGGTCTGCCCCGGCCCATGCTCCAGACCCAATTCAAACAGATAGGGCACCCGCGTCAGTTGCGGTTTCAGCCCGAGTTGCTGAGCTTCATCGACCAAACGCGGCGAGTCCCCTGCCTCGCTCAACAGCAGCGCGAGCAAGTCATCGCAGCGTTGCCGCCGCCACTGCTGCTCGGATTGCTGATTGCGCTGGCCAACGAGCATTTCAGCCGTCATGCGCACCAGTTCGGCGTAAGTGCGCAATTGCTCCGGCTCACCGGTGATCCCGAGCACACCGATCAAACGCTGATCGAGCAGCAACGGCAGATTGATCCCCGGCTGCACGCCTTTCAGATGCACCGCCGTCTGCGCGTCAATCTCCACCACTCGCCCGTTAGCCAGCACCAGTTGCGCACCTTCGTGACGGGTGTTGATCCGCTCCGGCTCGCCACTGCCGAGGATCAGCCCCTGGCTGTCCATGACGTTGACGTTGTACGGCAAAATGGCCATGGCCCGGTCGACGATGTCCTGGGCGAGGTCGTGATCGAGTTCGAACATAAGGGCTGGAATCCTTGAAAACAGGCGCGGACGGTTGTTCACCCGCACAGGGTCTGGCGGCAAACCCTGTGCTCAGGCACAAAGACAATCCGGCCAAAGGTGGCCGAGACTCTCAGGGCGATCAACGTTACCCTTTGCATCGCAAAAAATCATAATAAAGAGAGAGCCGCCATGTCGCAGAGCGCCGCTGCCGCCCAGACCATCGATGACGATAAAAATGCCGTCTACAAACGCATCACCCTGCGTTTGATCCCCTTCATCTTCATCTGCTACCTGTTCAACTACCTCGACCGGGTCAACGTTGGATTCGCCAAACTGCAGATGCTTGACGCGCTGAAATTCAGCGAAACCGTGTACGGCCTCGGTGCCGGTATCTTCTTCATCGGCTACGTGCTGTGCGGCGTACCGAGCAACCTGGCCCTGACCAAATTCGGCCCACGGCGCTGGATTGCGCTGATGATGATCACCTGGGGCACGCTGTCGACCTGCCTGCTGTTCGTCACTACACCGACCGAGTTCTACACCTTGCGCCTGTTCACTGGCGCCGCCGAAGCCGGGTTCTTCCCGGGCGTGGTGCTTTACCTCTCGCAGTGGTTCCCGACCTTTCGCCGTGGCCGGATCATGGCGCTGTTCATGTCGGCGATCCCGGTGTCGGGCCTGCTCGGCAGTCCGTTTTCTGGCTGGATCCTGAATCACTTCGCTGCGGGCCAAGGTGGCCTTGCCGGTTGGCAGTGGATGTTCCTGCTGCAAGGTATTCCGACCGTGGTACTGGGCGCACTCGCCTACTTCCTGCTCAGCGATAACTTCGCCAACGCCAAATGGCTGACCCCGCATGAGCGTTCGGTGCTGGAAGCGGATCAGGCGGAAGACCTGGCGAACAAGCCGAAAACCACTTCCGATTCGCTGATTGCGGTGTTCAAGAACCCGGCGATCTGGGCGTTTGGCTTGATCTACTTCTGCATCCAGAGCGGCGTGTACGCGATCAACTTCTGGCTGCCGTCGATCATCAAGAACCTCGGTTTCAGCGACAACCTGGTGATTGGCTGGTTGAGTGCGATTCCGTATCTGCTGGCGGCGGTGTTCATGCTGGTGGTCGGGCGTTCGGCGGACTTGCGCAAAGAACGCCGCTGGCATTTGGTGGTGCCGATGTTGATGGGCGCTGTCGGCCTGCTGATCGCGGTGAACTTCGCGGCGAATCCGGCGATTGCGATCCTCGGTTTGACCATTGCGACCATGGGTGCGTTGACCGGTTTGCCGATGTTCTGGCCAGTGCCGACTGCCATGCTGAGCGCGGGTGCTGCGGCGGGTGGGTTGGCGTTGATCAACTCCATGGGGCAGATGGCGGGGTTCTTGAGCCCTTACCTCGTGGGTTGGGTCAAGGACAGCACCGGGTCGACGGATGCGGCGTTGTATCTGCTGGCGGGTGTGATTGTTGGCGGGAGTCTGCTGGCGTTGCGGATGACGCGGACGTTGCGGGCCTGATTATTGGCAGACACACAAAAACGGCCCACTTCGGGCCGTTTTTCGTTTGATCGTTCCCACGTTCTGCGTGGGAATGCCTCAAGGGACGCTCCGCGTTCCAGCTCTGGAAGGGACGCGGAGCGTCCCGGGCTGCATTCCCACGCGGAGCGTGGGAACGATCTAGCTAAAGGGGAGTTTCAGTCTTCAGTTCCAGATTATCCAGCACCCGATTCACCGCCAGTTCCGCCAGCATGATCAGTTGCCCGATACCCAGCAGGACGTGCCGCTGCGGCGCATCGATCATCCCGGCGAAATCGCTGGCCATGGTTTTGGCGGAGGTCAGGGTTTCGCAGGCGTCGGCCAACAGTTCTTCGCTTGGGATACCGGGAGCGATGAGGTAGCGGGCGTTGGGTTTGAGCAGCGGTTTTCTGGGGTGGAACGGATTGAGGTAGTGATCGAGCGCGCGTTCGGCGGCTTCGTGGAATTTCTTGGAGTCGAGGGTTTCGTAGGGGGACGTTGAATCGACTTCGGGTGGGTTGGGTGTTGGTTTGATCATGGTGAAACTCCTAAGGCACTTATATAGAGCCACCACTCTCGCTACCAAACGATGGTGGTGGCCAGACGCAGGTTGGTAGACCGGGCCTTAGGAGAAACGGCGCGCCCGAAGGCGCCCTGCGAATGGCCACCATAAAACAGAGACGAAAGACTCTGCAAAATGGAGCACTCTGCATTTAAAGACCCGGGCTACCAAACCCGATCGCTGTTCTTTTCAGCGACGGGACAACGATAAAACCCGGCCCTTAAGCGCACAAGCCGGCGGATTCTGGCTTAGTCGTAGGCAACGGCGCAAGGTTGTGTAGCCTGCGGTGCGTGTCTGGACGTGTCCTTTAAACGCCACGATTAAACGCTCACAAGATCCCCGTTTTCGCATCCAGTTCCAGCACCAACCCGCCCGGCATCTGCACAAAAATCTGCCAGATCCCGTCCTCCGGCACCTGCGCCACCTGATACGGCAACCCACTGCCTTGCACCCGCTTCAAAATCACCGCTGCATCTTCATCGGTACGAAACGCAATATGACTCAAAGCAGTCTCGCCCGGCGCAGGCTGCTCAATCACATGCACCAACGCCTGCCCATCCTGATACAACCAGCGCCCGGGAAACGGAAACGGTGGCCGACGCCCCAGGGTCAATCCCAATAACCCGCCGAAAGCGTCCTGCAGCGTCTGCCCGTCAGCGGTGTTGAAGGCGAGATGATCGAATGTCCACGTCATGTCTGTCTCCTGCGGTTATTCAGGATTCCAGTATCTGCGCTTGCCAATCCCGGAAAAATCCCGCAAAACGCCAAGGATCTTTAAAGGATTTTTACCAATGAGCTCGATTCTGGATCTTGAGATCTTCGTCCGCACCGCCGACTCCGGCAGCATCTCCGCCGCCGCCCGGGCGCTAGAGCTGACGCCGGCCGCCGCCAGCATCGCGTTGAAACGCCTGGAAACCCGACTCGGCATCCGCCTCTTCGCCCGCTCGACCCGCAGCATGCGCCTGACCGAAGAAGGCCGGCGCTATCTGGAAAGCGTGCGTCTGGCACTGGCCACGTTGGCCGAGGGCGAGCAGGCGCTGAAGCAGCAGACCGAAGGCCTGAGCGGCGTGCTGCAACTGGCGGCGCCGTCGGACTTCGGGCGCAATGTGTTGCTGCCATGGCTGGACGATTTCAAGCGCGAGCACCCGCACATTCAGCTGCAATTGCTGCTCAACGACCGGCATGCGGATCTGTTTCGCGAAACGGTGGATGTGGCGCTGCGCTTTGGCGTGCCGAGTGATTCGACGCTGGTGGCGTTACCGATTCTGCCTGAGCATCGTCGTGTCGCCTGCGCCAGTCCTGCCTATCTGAAGCGCCACGGTACACCGCAAAATCCTGCCGAATTGAGCGAGCACAGCGCCCTGCTCTACCTGCGCAACGGTCGTCCCTATAACACCTGGCGCTTCCATCGCGACGACGAAACGGTTGAGGTCGAAGTACGCGGCGACTACCTCAGCGACGACGGCGAAGTCGCCCGCCGCTGGGCGCTCGCCGGGCACGGCATCGCCTACAAGGCCTGGCTCGACGTCGCCGAAGACGTGCGCGCCGGGCGGCTGCTGACGCTGTTCGATGACTGGCTCGGCGAGAGCGTGCCGTTTAATCTGCTGTGCCCGCACCGGGTGCAGGTGTCGGAACGGGTCAAGGTGTTGCAGGCGTTTTTGCGCGAGCGTTGCGAGGCGTTGCGCCGATAAATTCACTTTGCCGCGTCGGGCGCTTCTGGTATTTGATGGAAGCTTTCCCACCGACAAAAGGATTTCGGCATGAGCTATCGCACACTGGGTCACTCGGGGTTGCAGGTGTCCACCCTCACCCTCGGCACGATGATGTTCGGCGAACAGACCAGCGCGGAAGAGTCGCTGCGCATCATCGACAAGGCGTGGGATCAGGGCATCAATTTCATCGACACCGCGGACGTCTACACCAACGGCCGCTCGGAAGAGATCGTCGGCGAAGCCATCGCCCGTCATCGGCATGAATGGGTGCTGGCGACCAAGGTCGGTTTCGGCCCGGTGGACGGTGTGCCGAACCGCAGCGGTTTGAGCCGCAAGCACATCTTCAATGGTCTGGAGGCCAGCCTGACCCGGCTCGGCACCGACTACCTCGACATCTATTACCTGCACCGCGAAGACCACAACACGCCACTGGAAGTGACGATCTCGGCGATTGGCGATCTGATTCGCCAGGGCAAGATCCGTTATTGGGGCCTGTCGAACTATCGCGGCTGGCGGATTGCCGAGGTGATTCGCGTGGCGGACAAACTGGGCGTCAATCGCCCGGTGATCAGCCAGCCGCTGTACAACATCGTCAACCGTCAGGCTGAAACCGAACAGATCACCGCCGCCCAGACTTATGGCCTCGGCGTCGTGCCTTACAGCCCGCTGGCCCGTGGCGTGCTCAGCGGCAAGTACGCACCGGACGTGACCCCGGACGCCAACAGCCGTGCCGGGCGCCAGGACAAACGGATTCTGGAGACGGAATGGCGCGTGGAGTCGTTGCGCATTGCCCAGCAGATTCAGCAATACACAAAAGAGCGTGGGGTCGGGATTGTCGAGTTTGCGATTGCCTGGGTGCTGAACAACGGCGCAGTGACCTCGGCGATTGTCGGGCCGCGTACTGAAGAACAGTGGGATGCGTACACCAAGGCGCAGGCGGTGAAGATCACGGCTGAGGATGAGGCGTTTATCGATTCGCTGGTGACGCCGGGGCATGCGTCTACGCCGGGGTTTAATGATGTGAGCCATTTTGTGTCGGGCCGGAAACCGCGCCAGGCTTGAGATCGCTGCCCTCACCCTAACCCTCTCCCGGAGGGAGAGGGAACCGATTGGGGAACATTGAAGCTAAGCTTTTGCCTGAAGCTTTCGTGGTGAATCCATAATCGACTGGCCTTTTCAGGTCGACGGATTTCTTAAGACACCTCGGTCGGCTCCCTCTCCCTCCGGGAGAGGGCTGGGGTGAGGGAGCTTTTGATTGTTGGAAATATTGATCACTCGGCCAATATTCAGCACAAAAACCACGTATCCTGCGCGCCCCGTTTCACCATCACCCCCGCGAGGACAGTTTGTCTAAAGGCATTGCTCTATCGGTGACAGCATCGACGCTGTTTGCCGTCATGTATTACTACACCTCGTTGCTCACCCCGTTGAGCGGCGTGGAAATCTTCGGTTGGCGGATGCTGCTGACCGTGCCCTGCATGACCGTGTTCATGTTGTTGTCCGGCGAATGGCGGCGCGTGCTCGAGTTGCTGCGCCGGGTCCCAGCGCTGCCGAAGTTGATCGGTGGCCTGATCGTTTCGGCTGCGTTGCTGGGTGTGCAGTTGTGGTTGTTCATGTGGGCACCGCTCAATGGCTACAGCCTCGATGTATCGCTGGGCTACTTCCTGCTGCCGCTAGCCATGGTGCTGACCGGGCGCATCGCTTATGGCGAAAGCCTGTCGTACCTGCAAAAAGTCGCGGTGTTTTTTGCCAGCCTCGGGGTGTTGAACGAGTTGTATCAGGTCGGCGGGTTTTCCTGGGCGACGCTGGTGGTCGTCGTCGGTTACCCGTTGTATTTTGTGCTGCGCAAATACCTCAAGACCGACAACCTCGGCGGCTTGTGGGTCGACATGACGCTGATGCTGCCGGTGGCGTACTGGTTTGTGCGCGGCGGCGAACAGGGGTTTGGCGTTTTCGATCAGTATCCGGCGCTGGCGTGGCTGATTCCGCTGCTCGGTCTGATCAGTGCGTCGGCGCTGGTGGTGTACATCATCGCCAGCCGCTTGTTGCCGTTCAGCCTGTTTGGTTTGTTGAGTTACGTGGAGCCAGTGCTGCTGCTCGGTGTGGCACTGCTGCTCGGCGAGAGCATCAAACCCGGTGAATGGCTGACCTACATCCCGATCTGGCTGGCGGTGGTGGTGCTGGTGTTTGAAGGGTTCAAGCATCTGATGCGCCAGCGGCGCCCGTAAGACGCGCAATAAAAAGCCCGGCCTGCAACATTGCAGGCCGGGCTTTTTTACATCTGCAGATTACTCGGTGGCGAGTACGCCACGACGCACCTGGTCACGCTCGATCGATTCGAACAGTGCCTTGAAGTTGCCTTCGCCGAAGCCATCGTCGCCTTTGCGCTGGATGAATTCGAAGAACACCGGGCCCATCAGGGTTTCCGAGAAGATTTGCAGCAGCAGACGCTTGTCTTCCTTATCCGACGCACCATCCAGCAGGATGCCGCGCGATTGCAGCTGATCGACCGGCTCGCCGTGGTTCGGCAGGCGGCCTTCGAGCATTTCGTAGTAGGTGTCCGGCGGCGCGGTCATGAAGCGCATGCCGATCTTCTTCAACTGATCCCAGGTCTTGACCAGGTCGTCGGTGAGGAACGCCACGTGCTGGATGCCTTCGCCGTTGAACTGCATCAGGAACTCTTCGATCTGCCCGGCGCCCTTCGACGATTCTTCGTTGAGCGGGATGCGGATCATGCCGTCCGGCGCAGTCATCGCTTTCGAGGTCAGGCCGGTGTATTCGCCCTTGATGTCGAAGTAACGGATCTCGCGGAAGTTGAACAGTTTCTCGTAGAAGTTTGCCCAGTAGGCCATGCGACCGCGATACACGTTGTGGGTCAGGTGATCGATGATCTTCAGGCCGGCACCGACCGGGTTGCGGTCAACACCTTCGATGAACACGAAGTCGATGTCATAGATCGAGCTGCCTTCGCCGAAACGGTCGATCAGGTACAGCGGCGCACCGCCAATGCCTTTGATCGCCGGCAGGTTCAACTCCATCGGACCGGTTTCGATGTGGATCGGCTGAGCGCCGAGTTCCAGAGCGCGTTTGTAGGCTTTTTGCGAATCCTTGACCCGGAACGCCATGCCACACACGGACGGGCCGTGTTCAGCCGCGAAGTACGAAGCAACGCTGTGGGGTTCGTTGTTGAGGATCAGGTTGATCGCGCCCTGGCGATACAGGTGCACGTTTTTGGAACGGTGGGTCGCGACCTTGGTGAAGCCCATGATCTCGAAGATCGGCTCCAGGGTGCCAGGAGTCGGCGATGCGAACTCGATGAACTCGAAGCCCATCAGGCCCATTGGGTTTTCGTATAAATCTGCCATGGTTGGCGCCTCATCATTCTTATCAATTAACCAGAGTTATTTGTCAGTAATGCTGAGACCGGTGGGTGGCGCACAGGAGATGCCACGCACACTGCGGGCGAGGAAGTCACCGTAGATCAGTTGAAACCCGAATATCTTCATTGTCGACCCAAGGCTCTTGCGGGCGAGGCTTCTGCTGCCAGAAGACGATTATTATTGTATGCGTAACCCGATTCTACACAGCGTAAATAGGGTTGTCTGCCCTCTCTATAAAATCCGCTTTTTTCGGCCCGGTGCAAGGGGTTTGTTGCACAGCCAGATGCCCGCCAGAATCAGCACGCCGCCAAGGCACATCGGCATCGTCAGTTGCTCGCCCAGCAGGATTGCACCAGCCAGCACGGCGGTCAGCGGGTTGAGCGCAATGAATACGCCGGAGCGGGTCGCGCCAATTTTGCGGATGCCATCGTAATAGCCAATGTAGGCCAGCGCCGAGCCCAGCACCCCGAGATAGATCAGGCTCAGCCATTGCGTCATCCCCAGACTGGCCACCGCCGCCCCGCTCACTTCGCCGCGAACGGCAGCCAGTGTCCAGAGCATCAGCGTGCCGAGCAAAATCGAAAAGGTCACCGTCTGCAATGGGCCGATGCTCTGGTTGAGGCGGCGGGAGAACAGCGAATAAACACCCCAGCTCAACACGCAGCCAAGAATCAGCAGGTCGCCGATCCAGGCGTCTGGCGTTGCGGCCAGCAATTGCGGATTGCGGCTGACGATCACTACACCCGCACCAGCGATGCAAACCAGGATGCCAATGACTTTCAATCGACTCAGGCGCTCCTTGAACAGCAGCCATGACGCCAGGCCAATCACCGCCGGATTTAACGCAACAATCAGCGAAGCCCGCGATGCATTGATGTATTGCAAGCCGTAAAAGAAGCACAGGTTGTAGAAGAAAATCCCGAAGAACCCCAGCAATGCCAGTCGCAGCCATTGCCCCGCAGTCGGCCGTGCGAAGGGAATCCGCGCCAGCCACAAAAATCCAAGCAGCGCGACGCTGGCCAGCAAGAATCGAAGACTGGCAGCGAAGATCGGACTCAGACTGCCGGCCAGAATCCGCCCGGCCACCCAGGTCCCGCCCCAGATCATGCTGACCATGGCGAGGTTCAGATAGACCGGCATGTCCGAGGCAACCGGACGAATGGATTCATGACTGTTCATAACACTCCCGACGATGAAACTGACGAATGACGTATCATTCGACTGATTCAATATCATCGTAAAATGAGTCTTTACTCATGACCCTGACCCAACTCGAGATCTTTTCGCTGGTGGCCGAGCTACGCGGCTTCACCCTCGCCGCTCATCGCCTGGGGATTTCACAGTCGGCGGTGTCCCACGCCTTGAAGTCGCTGGAGCAGGAACTGGGCGTCGAATTGCTGCGCCGGCATCAATCGCACGTGGAGCTCAGCGACATTGGCGAACAATTGCTGTTGCGCGCACGGGCCATGCTCGGGCTGGCCAACACATTGCGTCAGGAAGCCGCCGATGCGCGGGGCATGAAACGCGGCACGTTGCGTATCGGCTCGTTCGGCCCGACGTCTTCGATCAGGTTGCTGCCGAACATTCTTCGGCATTACCGCGAGGCGCATCCGGGCATCGAGGTGCACATCGACGAAGGGCCGGATCGGCAAGTGGTCCAGTGGCTTGAGGAGCGGCGGATCGATATCGGCTTCGTGGTCCTGCCTGAAGATCGATTCGACACGTTTGCCCTGGTGGAAGATCAGATGGTCGCCCTGCTCCCTCTCGATCATCCGCTGGCGACTCGTGACACGTTGACCCTGAAGGAGCTGTGCAACGACCCGTTCGTGCTGACCGAGGCGGGTTCCTCGGAGTTGGTGTCGCGGATGTTCAACGCAGCAAAGTTGAGCCCGAATATCCGCTACCGCTGCTCGCAGTTGCTGAGCACCCTCGACACCGTGGGCCGGGGCGATGCCATTACCGTCGTGGCCGAAGGCTCTCTGCCGGTTGAGGCGGATTCGCGCTACGTGAAGCGACCGCTGTCACCCACCGTGCAACGACAAGTCGGTCTGGCCGTGCTTGACCAACGTCAGGCTTCACCCGCCGCCTTGGCCTTTATCCAGCTGGCGACGCGGCTGGATTACCGATGAGCGGCACAAGCGCCATCGGCCATCTATCATGGGCACAGAGCAAACGCTTTCCGGAAGGTGCCCCGTTGCCCCGTCTGCAATCGAGAATCCCATTTCATCGCGACAGGATGCGCCCATGCCGCTGACCGCCCGGCCCCGCCGCAAACGCAGCACCCGAATCATCGTGACACTGCTTTGTGGCGCGCTTCCGATCATCATCGGCAGCGTCATTCTCCACATGCAGGCCGAACGCACACTCCAGCAGAGCTCCCGGGAAACCGCCAACGAAGCCCTGCGCCAATTCGAACTGATGCTCGACAACACCGCCCAGGCCGCGCGTGATTTGCTGCCGCTGGCAGGCCAGACGTGCGAGAACGTCAAACTGGCCTTGCGCGAACAGGTGACCCGCCGCCCGTTCGTTCGCTCGACCAACCTGGTGTGGGACAACAACCTCTACTGCAGTTCGCTGTTCGGCGACTTCAAAGAAGCGGTCAATCCCGGCGATTATGCCCAGGGCAAGTTGTGGCTCATGAACGGCAACCCGGTCACGCCTGACACCGCGCTGCTGGTGTATCGGCTGAGCGACGGTCGTGGTGGCGCACTGACCACGCTGGACGGTTATCACTTGAGCAATATTCTGCGGCTGATCGGACGGCAGACATTGTTGTTGCTGCAAGTGGGCAACACCTGGCTTTCCGCCGACGGCAAAGTGCACCAAGGCCCTCTGCCCGAGTTGCCGGTTGCGCAAAGTACCTTGAACTCATCGCACTACGCTTTCACGGTGTCGGCCGGTTTCCCTGAAGGTGAAACCTGGCGGTACATGAGCAACGAGTACCCGCCGTTGTTCAGCCTGCTGATGTTTTTTGGCGCGGTGTCCGGCGCGATCGGCTACAGCATGCAAAGACGCTCTACGTCGCCGAGTCACGAAATGCTTCGCGCACTGGAAGCGGGGGAATTCATTCCGTACTTTCAACCGGTAGTGCATGGCGACAGCAAACAATGGTCAGGCACTGAAGTGTTGATGCGCTGGAAGCATCCCAAAGAAGGCCTGGTGCGTCCGGACCTGTTCATACCGTTTGCCGAACACTCCGGGCTGATCGTGCCGATGACCCGTTCATTGATGCAACAGACCGCCGTTGCCCTCGGGCCGCTGTCGTCTTCCTTTGTGGCGCCCTTTCACATCGGCATCAACATTACGGCCAGTCACTGCCAGGATCTGGAGTTGCTGGAAGATTGCCGCGAGTTTCTGGCGGCATTCGCCCCCGGCAGCATCAGTCTGGTGCTGGAGTTGACCGAGCGCGAGTTGATCGAGCCCACCGACATCACCCATCAACTGTTTGCACAACTGCGCGCCATGGGCGTGAAAATCGCCATCGACGACTTCGGCACCGGTCATTCGAGCCTGGGTTACTTGAGAACATTCAATGTCGACTTCCTGAAGATCGACCAGACATTTGTCGCCATGATTGATAAGGACGCCCTGTCCCGCCACATTCTGGACAGCATCATCGAACTGTCCGACAAACTGGACCTTGGCACGGTAGCCGAAGGCGTGGAAACACAGACCCAGGCAGATTACCTGACCGCGCACCACGTCAACTTTCTGCAAGGCTATCTGTTTGGCAAACCGATGCCGGCCGCAGACTTCATCGATGCATTAACTCACCATTAACTAAACGCGATAAAACCGGCGGGCTCAGAGCGATCGCACCAAATTGATACAAGACATCGCTGTTTTTACATAAAGAAAAAGTCATGATTTACTCTTGACGCATTAACTACTACAATTTTTCTTACCTGTTGCTAGATTGGCAGGTGAGCCACTATCACCGAGTCGCTTCAAGGCTCTTGGCTTATAGCTTTGTTTGCGGTTGGTATCAGCCAAACACACTATTGGAGTAAAGATATTGTCCAGACTCGCTGAATTTCGCGCAGCCGAAAAGGCCCTTCAAGAACAGCTCAAGCAGCTGGAGTCGCTGAAGAACGATGCCGGGCTCAAGAAAGAAATCGAATTCGAAGAAAAGCTCCAGGGGCTGATGAAAACCTACGGCAAAGGCCTGCGCGACATCATCGCCATCCTCGATCCGAATCCGGCAAAATCCGGCCTGCAACAGGCCGCGGCACCTAAAACCCGCCGCGCTCGCGTGGTCAAGGTCTATCAGAACCCGCACACCGGCGAGCTGATCGAGACCAAGGGCGGCAACCATCGCGGGCTGAAGGCCTGGAAGGAACAATACGGTGCAGCCACCGTTGATTCCTGGTTGCGCGGTTAATCCCTCGCAAACATAAAAGCCCTGCATTTGCAGGGCTTTTTTTGGACGATATCTAACAAATGCAACAATTTCTTGTTGCGAAAGTTGAGAGCCAAACACCGTCTTGCACTGGAACTATGCTTCCGGATGTTGCGTCATTGCCGGGCAATCAACTTTGTATTTAATCACTTCAGGTATCTAACACCCCACGGACCACCGAACAGCTGACTAAAATTTCAAGCTGTTTCTCGCCGCCACTATTTCATCCGCACTGGCCTTGTAAACCTCGGCCTGCCCGGCATAGGAAAGTACATAGGCTTTGTCTGCCTCTACTGCGGCAACCAATGTTTGTGACAGCACATGACGGCCGTTTTCGGTGACGGTGCAAGTGGTCTCAAGCGCCGCCAGTGAACCGAGCGTACTCGAATGAACCTTGTTGCAGACACTCTGATAGCCGCCCTGGAAAAAGTCTTTCTGTACCGACTTGCGCATCTCCAGCAACACGCCTTGCAAATTGACCTGATGACCCGTTTCCACACGCGTCATCGTCAACTCCATCACCATGACCTGATTGCCATCGGCATCAGTCTTCACCGCCCGCTGACGGGAAACCTCCGGTGCGGTTTCGGGCAGCGCTTCGACTTGCCAGCCGGCGGGCCAGGTAATGCTCGGCGCCTCAGCGCAGACCGCAGCCGCGATGAGGGACAAGCCGAAGAAAACGAACAGCGATTTGAACGGTCGGATCATTACCAGAGGCACTCGCGGATTGAGCCGTAAAGTCTGAGGCCCGCCCGCCTGCAGGGCAAGCCCGCGCTTTCGGTTTGGCGATGCCGCAAGGCATGCGTATCATTGCGCCCATTCACTCGCCCCAATTTGTTACGGAGGGCTCATGAGCCTGCAAGAACTGAACACTTTCCCTGGCGTGACCGCCACCCCGGACAGCGCAACCCGCAATTTCGTCTTCAACCACACCATGCTGCGCGTGAAGGACATCACCAAGTCGCTGGATTTCTACACCCGCGTACTGGGCTTCTCGCTGGTGGAAAAACGTGACTTCCCGGAAGCGGAATTCAGCCTGTACTTCCTCGCGCTGGTCGACAAATCGCAGATCCCGGCCGACGCCGCTGCGCGCACCGAGTGGATGAAGTCGATTCCCGGCATCCTCGAGCTGACCCATAACCACGGCACTGAAAACGACGCGGACTTCGCCTACCACAATGGCAACACCGATCCGCGCGGTTTCGGCCACATCTGCATCTCGGTCCCGGACATCGTCGCCGCCTGCGCGCGCTTCGAAGAACTGGGCTGCGACTTCCAGAAACGCCTGACCGATGGCCGCATGAAAAGCCTGGCGTTCATCAAGGATCCGGATGGCTACTGGGTCGAAATCATTCAGCCGGCGCCGCTGTAAGCGCTGAAACCTCTTTCCTTGGGGAGAGGACGTTGAAGAAATAAAAAACCCCATCATCGCTGATGGGGGTTTTCTTTTTCAGGCCCGGGATTTACGCCGGCGCTGAAGTGCGGATCAGGTGATCGAAGGCGCTGAGGGAAGCCTTGGCGCCCTCGCCTACCGCAATCACGATCTGCTTGTACGGCACGGTGGTCACGTCACCGGCAGCGAAGATGCCGGGGATCGAGGTTTCACCACGGTTGTCGACGATGATCTCGCCACGCGGCGACAGCTCGATGGTGCCTTTGAGCCAATCGGTGTTAGGCAGCAGACCGATCTGCACGAAGATCCCTTCCAGCTCGACAGTGCGCAGCTCGTCACTGTTGCGATCCTTGTAACGCAGGCCGTTGACCTTCTGCCCGTCGCCGGTGACTTCAGTGGTCAACGCACTGGTGATCACGGTGACGTTCGGCAGGCTGTGCAGCTTGCGTTGCAAGACCGCGTCGGCACGCAGTTGTACGTCGAACTCAAGCAAGGTTACGTGTGACACGATACCGGCCAGGTCGATGGCCGCCTCGACGCCGGAGTTACCGCCGCCAATCACCGCCACACGCTTGCCTTTGAACAGCGGACCGTCGCAGTGCGGGCAGTACGCCACGCCTTTGTTGCGGTATTCCTGCTCGCCCGGCACATTCATTTCTCGCCACCGCGCACCGGTCGCCAGAATCACGCTCTTGGCTTTGAGGGTTGCGCCGCTGGCGAAGTGAACCTCGTGCAACTCGCCGTTCTTGCCCGGGATCAGCTTGTCGGCACGCTGCAGGTTCATGATGTCGACGTCGTACTGCTTGACGTGTTCTTCCAGCGCGGTCGCCAGTTTCGGGCCTTCGGTTTCCTGCACGGAAATGAAGTTCTCGATGGCCATGGTGTCCAGCACCTGACCGCCGAAACGCTCGGCCGCAACGCCGGTACGAATACCTTTACGTGCCGCATAGATTGCCGCCGAAGCACCGGCCGGGCCACCGCCGACGACCAACACATCAAAAGCCTGCTTGGCGCTGATTTTCTCGGCCTGACGCTCGATGGCGCCGGTGTCGAGTTTGGCGAGGATTTCTTCCAGGCCCATGCGGCCCTGGCCGAAGTTTTCGCCGTTCAGGTAAATGCTCGGCACAGCCATGATCTTGCGATCGTTGACTTCGTCCTGGAACAGCGCGCCGTCGATGGCGACGTGGCGGATGTTCGGGTTCAGCACGGCCATCAGGTTCAGCGCCTGAACCACGTCCGGGCAGTTCTGGCAGGACAGCGAGAAGTAAGTCTCGAAGTTGAATTCGCCCTTGAGCGAGCGGATCTGTTCGATCACTTCGACACTGGCCTTCGAAGGGTGGCCACCGACTTGCAGCAGGGCCAGCACCAGCGAAGTGAATTCATGGCCCATCGGGATGCCGGCGAAACGCAGGCTGATGTCGGCACCCGGGCGGTTGATCGAGAACGACGGTTTGCGTGCATCGTCGCCGCTGTCGATCAAAGTAATCTGGTGCGAAAGACTGGCAACGTCTTTCAGCAAGTCGAGCATTTCACGGGATTTCGCACCGTCATCGAGAGAAGCAACGATCTCGATCGGCTGGGTGACCCGTTCCAGGTACGATTTCAACTGGGCTTTAAGATTGGCGTCCAACATACGGGCGATCTCCTGACTTTATTTGAGGCGAAAAAAAGCCCGAGCGAATCTCGCCCGGGCTTTTCTATTGGGCGGTGCAGCTTACTTAGGTAGGTGCGGAGTTCCGCCCTGCGTTGCGTGTCACAGACTTAGATCTTGCCGACCAGGTCCAGGGACGGAGCCAGAGTGGCCTCGCCTTCTTTCCACTTGGCTGGGCAAACTTCGCCTGGGTGAGCAGCAACGTACTGAGCAGCCTTGATCTTGCGCAGCAGCTCGGAAGCGTCACGGCCAACGCCGCCATCGTTCAGTTCAACGATTTTGATCTGGCCTTCAGGGTTGATCACGAAGGTGCCACGATCAGCCAGACCAGCTTCTTCGATCAGCACGTCGAAGTTGCGGGAGATGACGTGGGTCGGGTCGCCGATCATGGTGTATTCGATTTTGCCGATGGCTGGCGAAGTGTTGTGCCAGGCAGCGTGGGCAAAGTGGGTGTCGGTCGAAACGCTGTAGATTTCTACGCCCAGTTTCTGGAAGGCAGCGTAGTTGTCGGCCAGGTCTTCCAGCTCGGTTGGGCAAACGAAGGTGAAGTCGGCTGGGTAGAAGAACACTACGGACCATTTGCCTTTCAGGTCAGCGTCCGAGACTTGTACGAAGTCGCCGTTTTTGAACGCGGTAGCTTTGAACGGTTTTACTTGGCTGTTGATGATAGGCATTGATGACTCTCCGTCAGGGTTGTGAATTCGATGGGTGAATCCTACCCACTCACTCGACGGATGGCTCATTGGCAAACCTGATGCTGCTGATTTGTTTTCGCTATTAGCTGACTGTATTAATAGAAGAAAACGATATCTACGACGACAACGGCTTATCCGTAATCCGGGCCATCCCGTGAAAGGGGCTCGCTTCAACATAGCGCATGGCGGACTTCATATCCTTCCAGCCCACGTAACTCATCAACGACTTGAGATCCCAGCCACTTTGATGGGCCCAGGTGGCAAAGCCGCGCCGCAACGAGTGACTGGTGTAGCGCTCGGCGGAGATCCCGGCGCGTTCCAGGGCCTGACGCAGCAGCGGAATCACGCTGTTGGCGTGCAAGCCCTCCTCGCTCAGATTGCCCCAGCGATCGACAGCGCGAAACACCGGGCCGCGTACGAGCGCCGCTTCGGTGATCCAGTCGATGTAAGCCTGCACCGGGCACAGCTTCAGCAACGCTGGGGCCTGATAGGTCTGACCGAGGTTTTCCCGGTCGCCCTTGCTGCGCGGCAGGTACAGGGTGATGCCGCTGCCGGCGTGGGCCTGCACATGCTCGATCTGCACCCGGCACAACTCGTCACTGCGAAAGCCCCGCCAGAACCCCAGAAGAATCAACGCGCGATCCCGACATGCTCTGAGTAGCAACGGCCGGTCCTGTTGTTCTCGGGCCTCTTTCATTTCCTGTTCAAGCCAGGCCACGGTCTGTTCAAGATCACGCAGTTGCAACGGCTCGGCCTGTTTTTCCTGCGCGGGATGCAGCGCACGGATGCCCTTGAAGACTTTGCGCACCACCGGCGTCTTGGTCGGATCGGCGAACCCCTGACTGTTGTGCCACTGCGCGAGTGCCGACAAGCGCAACTTCAGCGTATTGACCGACAGCACGCCTGCATGAGCCACCAGATACCGCGCGACGCTGTCAGCCGTCGCGGGCAGGAACCCGCCCCATACCGTTTCGAAATGCTCGACGGCCGCACGATAGCTGCGGCGGGTGTTGTCACGGGTGGCGGCTTGCAGATAGCGATCGATATCGCTCATGGGCTGATTTCTCGCAGATGTACTGATTTGAAGATTGAAAAGCGGATTCTGGCGCTTCACACGGGGTAATACCAGTATATCCCGCCCGTTCATCTTGAAACATTTAACTTTATTTTCAGCGTGGTACACTGCGTACCTTGGTGGCATGTACCACAGTACGTAATCGTAGGAGCACATATGGCCCGTGGCGGCGTTAACAAAGCAGTAGTCCAGATCGCGCGCTCAGCGATCCTCGCCCGTGGCGAACACCCAAGCATCGACGCAGTACGCATCGAGCTGGGCAACACCGGATCGAAAACCACTATTCATCGCTATCTGAAGGAGCTGGATGACGGCAGCGAACCGGCTGATCCGTCGGCAGAACCGATTGATGACGAGCTGCTGGCGCTCGTCACGCGCCTGGCGCAACGCCTGAAAGAACAGGCGCAGGAGCCGATTGATCAGGCTCGCGAACAGTACGAACAACAACGCCAGGCATTGGAAGCAGAGCTGAATCAGCTCCGTCAGAACCATGCGCAACTGGAGCAAAAGCACGACATCCAGGGCGCTGCATTGGCCAAGGAATCCGAAGCGTTGAGCGACACTCGCTCGATGCTGCAAACCGAACAGACACGCAATGCCGGCCTGAATCAGGCGCTGGCAGATTTCGAATTACGCTTGCAGGACAAGGACGAGCAGATCCGCTCGCTGGAAGAAAAGCACCTGCACGCTCGCGACGCACTTGAGCACTACCGCAATGCCGTCAAGGAGCAGCGCGAACAGGAACAGAGCCGTCACGAAAGTCAGGTTCAGCAGTTGCAGATGGAGTTGCGTCAGGCGCAGCAAAGCGCACTGGTGCGCCAGGATGAAATCACTCAATTGCACCGCGACAACGAACGCTTGCTGACCGAAAACCGCGGCACACTGCGGGAACTGAGCCTGCTGCAGGATCAGCTCAAACACAGCAATCAGCGTCAGGATCAACTGCTGGAGCAAGCGACGCGTGTCGACAGCGAACGCACCCTCCTCCAGGAACGCTTGCGCGTGGCATTGCTGGACAGCCAGACACTCAAGCAGAGCGTCGACGAGCACGCCCAGCTCAACCAGTCACTGGAAAAGCAACTGACCCAGGCTCAGGACAGTTTGCGCCTGGCCACTACCGCTGCGGCAGCGCCAGACGCAAAAACTTCAAAGGACGATTAAGCGCCGACCGGCGTGCGCATGGTGACAAACTCTTCGGCCGCCGTCGGGTGCACCCCGATGGTGTCGTCGAAGTCACGCTTGGTGGCGCCAGCCTTCAGAGCAATCGCCAGGCCCTGCACGATCTCGCCGGCATCCGGCCCGACCATGTGACAGCCAAGCACCTTGTCGGTTTTGCCATCGACCACCAGCTTCATCAGCGTGCGCTCCTGGCATTCGGTCAGGGTCAGTTTCATCGGGCGGAAGCGGCTTTCGTAGATCACCACGTCGTGCCCCGCCTTCCGCGCCTCTTCTTCAGTCAAGCCGACGGTGCCGATATTCGGCAGGCTGAACACCGCTGTCGGGATCATCTTGTAATCCACCGGGCGGTATTGCTCTGGCTTGAACAGACGTCGCGCCACCGCCATGCCTTCAGCCAGCGCCACCGGCGTCAGTTGAACGCGACCGATGACATCGCCCAGCGCAAGAATTGACGGTTCGGTGGTCTGGTATTGCTCGTCGACCTTGATGAAGCCCTTGTCGTCCAGCTGCACCTCGGTATTTTCCAGCCCGAGATTGTCCAGCATCGGACGCCGACCGGTGGCGTAGAACACGCAGTCCGCTTCCAGTACACGACCATCTTTGAGGGTCGCCTTCAGGCTGCCATCCGCTTGCTTGTCGATCCGCTCGATGTCGGCATTGAACTGCAGATTCATGCCGCGCTTGGTCAACTCTTCCTGCAGATGCTTGCGCACCGAGCCGTCGAAACCGCGCAGGAACAGATCACCGCGATACAGCAACGTGGTCTCCGCACCCAGACCATGGAAGATTCCGGCAAATTCGACCGCAATGTAACCGCCGCCGACGACCAGGACACGCTTGGGCAGCTCTTTCAGGAAAAACGCCTGATTGGAGCTGATGGCATGCTCATGCCCCGGGATTTCCGGAATCTGCGGCCAGCCGCCCGTGGCGATCAGAATATTTTTCGCGGTGAAACGCTCACCATTGACCTCGACCTCATGCGGGCCAACGATCTTCGCGTGCGCTTCGTGCAGGGTCACGCCACTGTTGACCAGCAGATTGCGATAAATGCCGTTCAGGCGATTGATCTCGCGATCCTTGTTGGCGATCAGGGTCGCCCAATCGAAATTCGCCTCACCCAGGCTCCAGCCGAAACCGGACGACTGTTCAAAGTCTTCGGCGAAATGCGCGCCGTACACCAGCAGTTTTTTCGGCACACAGCCGACATTGACGCAGGTGCCGCCCAGATAACGGCTCTCGGCCACCGCCACTTTTGCACCGAAACCGGCAGCAAAACGCGCAGCCCGCACACCGCCGGAACCGGCACCAATCACATAAAGGTCAAAATCGTAGGCCATTTCTATCTCCTCGGCAGGCGATCAGCATACCCGGCGTCGTCCGCTGGGCAAGCACTCCTGCCGATATAGGGGCGAAAAATGAAAAAGCCACCCGAAGGTGGCTTTTTCGTACAGACAGATCAGGCGCTATCAGTAGGCCTTGCCAGTCTTGTAGAAGTTTTCGAAGCAGAAGTTGGTTGCCTCGATGTAACCCTCGGCACCACCGCAGTCGAAACGCTTGCCCTTGAACTTGTAGGCCATTACGCAGCCGTTCTGGGCTTGCTTCATCAGGGCGTCGGTGATCTGGATTTCACCACCCTTGCCTGGCTCGGTCTGTTCGATCAGGTCGAAGATGTCCGGGGTCAGGATGTAACGACCAATGATCGCCAGGTTGGACGGCGCGTCTTCCGGCTTTGGCTTCTCGACCATACTGTGTACGCGATAGATGTCGTCACGGATCATCTCGCCGGCAATGACGCCATACTTGCTGGTTTCTGCCGGATCGACTTCCTGGATGGCGATGATCGAGCAGCGGAACTGCTTGTACAGCTTGACCATCTGGGTCAGTACGCCGTCGCCTTCGAGGTTGACGCACAGGTCGTCCGCCAGCACCACGGCAAACGGCTCATCGCCGATCAGCGGACGACCGGTCAGGATCGCATGACCCAGGCCTTTCATTTCAGTCTGACGGGTGTAGGAGAACGAGCACTCGTCCAACAGCTTGCGGATACCGACCAGGTATTTCTCTTTGTCGGTGCCCTTGATCTGGTTTTCCAGCTCATAGCTGATGTCGAAGTGGTCTTCCAGGGCACGCTTGCCACGGCCGGTCACGATGGAGATCTCAGTCAGACCAGCATCCAGAGCTTCTTCGACGCCGTACTGGATCAGTGGCTTGTTTACCACCGGCAGCATTTCTTTGGGCATGGCTTTAGTCGCTGGAAGGAAGCGAGTACCGTAACCGGCTGCTGGGAACAAGCATTTCTTGATCATATAAGTCCTTGAAAGGGCTGTGTGTACGAGTTTCGGCGCAGTCTAATCAGGCGGCGTGCACCTTACAATGCCCCGCACTGGCTAACCGATGTCAACATAGAGAAATATTCTGGCGGATAGTTCAATCCGCACGCAGAAGCTGCGCATTCAGCGTAGCCCAAAGATTCAGGAACACCGCATCGACCCGCGCCCGTCCGCCCGTTTCCCGTTATCATGACGCCTTTGAACCAGCCAACGAGGCCGCTAGATGTCCGCAGCAAAAATCATCAACGGGTACACCGTCGCCAAGGCAAAAGATGGCCAGTGGCATATCACCGCCGCCAACGGCGAAGATGTGTCCGGTCCATTGCCCACTGAAGCGATGGCGATTGAGGTAGCCGCGGTGCTTGATTACACGCCTCCTGCACCGAAGCGTCGCGGCAAGGATCAGGACTGATCAGCTGTAACGCATCCAGAGCCCTGCCATAGTGCGGGGCTTTTTTTGAACATGAAGATGTGGCCAATCGCTATAACCTTTTCATGTCGGCGCTGTCATAGCGTCTAGCCCTCTCCTTCCGAAGACGACATCGCCATGAACACCCGTACGCTGCACCGCATGCTGCCCCTGTTAGCACTTCTGGCCCTGGCCGGCTGCGCCAGCTCTCAACCCACTTATCTGGACAACGGCGAGCAAGGGTTGAGCATCGATTGCTCCGGCGAGGCCAACTCCTGGGCAACCTGTTATGAAAAGGCTGACGCCTCCTGCGCCGGCACCGGCTATCGCATCGTCGGAACCGATGGCACACCGGCGTCCAAGGAAAGCGACAAAACGCTGGGTATCGATGTCGGCAACTACAAGAACCGTAGTGTCGTGGTGGTCTGCAAGTAAGTTCTACATGTGAATTTCGGCGAACTTGATCCCCAACCCGCGAACGACCTCAATCAGGTCATCCAGACGGCCAAATGATTCGACTTCGTCGTTTTCATCCACCAGAAAATAACTGCGCCCGGCGCTCTTCTTGAAAAACACGATCCATTCACCCGAATTCGCCGGGTTCTGAATCACATGGGTGGCCGCGATCAGCCCCTCTTTATGGCGCTCGCGCACCTGTTCTCGCTTCATGCACATCTCCAGAAATGACAATGCCGCCCAAGCGTGACCTGGACGGCATCAATACCGATGACTGACAGTTTATCAGCCGGAAATGCACACCGTGGCGGCATTGCGCACATCCCTTGGACGTATCGGCACGTTGGACATGCGCTCGTGCAACTTGATGCTGCTGCCGCCGGAGCGGTCCTCAATGTCAAACACCGCTGCCGGGCCGGACGACAACTTCCCTGGCACGATCACCCGAACCCCGTCCTTGTGCGGCTCCATTTGCAGGGCCCCGCGGCTTTGCGCCAGCTTGTCGGCCAGACACTGTGCGTACTCGTGGGGTTTCTTGCCGGAAATGACGCTCATGGTCGGCAGTGTTTCATTGATTTCCGAAACACTTGCGCAACCACCCATCGCCAATGCCAACGGCACAAAGACCACACCCCACTTCATACAGAATCTCCTATAAAGACCCTCGGACAGCGTGAATGCCGTTTTTCTCCGAGGCTCATTGCATTTAACGCACATGAAATCGCGAATAACTGTTTTTAATTGTCAAAGCGGCGCCCGACGGCCGGATAATAACCTGTCCGGGCTGATAAACTGCGCCAATCGACCCTGCTATCGTTTTGATTTTGTAGAAAAAGCCCTTCTGGAGGCGCCCATGAAATTTATTCACCAGCGCGAGCACCTCAACGAAGACGACATCGTCGTCATCCAGTGCTCACAAACCTGCAACATCCGTCTGATGAACGACGCCAACTTCCGCAGCTTCAAGAACGGCGGCCGTCATACCTATCACGGCGGCGCGTTCGACACCTTTCCGGCTCGCATTACCGCGCCGAGCACCGGGTTCTGGAACATCACCATCGACACCGTCAACCGCCGTGCGATCAGCGTGACCCGCAAGCCGACCCTGACGCACTCGATCAAGATCATCCGTCGCTCCAGCTCGAAACTCAGCTGATCGGCTCCCTTAACGCAATCAGGTAAGCATGACCGTGGCCCAAACGACCAAATACGTCATCAAGTACAAACTGAACGGCGAGCGCCGCTTCGAATTCGCCCAGCTGGAAAACGGCACGCCGGAAGAAGCCAAGGCTGCGCTGGATGCCCTGCACGGCCAGAGCGAAGACGTGATCAGCGACATCAGCGTCAGCAAGGCGTTGTAAGACGCGGGTGACAATTCGACCGCAAGCGCCGGAGTGTTCCGGCCTGGCGGGCTGCCTAGACTGATCACCTGGACGCAAGCCAAGGAATCAGTATGCCGATGTCACCCGAATCGCCCCTCGATGCGCTCGACTGGGTCGTACTGGAACAACAGCTGGATCAGGACGGCTGCGCCATCATCCGTTCGCTGTTGCGCCCGCAAACCTGTGATCGCCTGAGTGCGCTGTACCCGCAAAGCGAACCGTTCCGCTCACAGGTGATCATGGCCCGCCACGGTTTCGGTCGCGGCGAATACAAGTATCTGCGCTACCCGTTGCCTCCATTGGTGGAGCGCCTGCGCAATGCGCTTTATCCGCGCCTTGTTCCCCTGGCCAATCGCTGGCATGAACGGATGGGCTTGCCGCAACGCTTTCCACCCCTGCACAGCGAGTTTCTTGCGCGCTGCCATGCCGCCGGTCAACTGCGGCCAACCCCGCTCTTGCTGCAATACGGCCCACAGGACTACAACTGTTTGCATCAGGACCTGTACGGCGAACACGTCTTCCCGCTGCAAGTGGCGATTCTTCTGTCAGAACCTGGCGAGGACTTCAGCGGCGGTGAGTTCGTCCTGACTGAACAACGCCCGAGAATGCAGTCTCGCCCACAGGTGATGGACCTGAAGAAAGGCGACGCGCTGATCTTTGCCGTCAACCAACGCCCGGTCAAAGGCGTGCGCGGCGACTATCGGGTCACCATGCGCCACGGTGTCAGCCGCCTGCACAGCGGAAAACGGCATACTCTGGGCATCATTTTTCACGACGCTACCTGACCATCATGCACACCCACTTCGATCTGTTCGCCAACACCGAATCCGAACAGCCCCGACGCGCTGAGCAGATCGGCGAACAATCCTGGGTGCTGCGCGGCTTCGCCCTTCCCCGTATCGAACAATTATTGCCGGCTCTGAAATCGGTCATCGAACGCGCCCCGTTGCGACACATGATGACACCCGGCGGCTTCAGCATGTCAGTAGCCACCAGCAGTTGCGGAGCGCTTGGCTGGATCACCGACCGCAGCGGTTACCGTTACTCGGTCGATGACCCTCTCAGCCACCAGCCTTGGCCGGAGATGCCCGAAGTCTTTCGCGACCTGGCGCAGACAGCGGCGAAGCAAGTCGGATTTTCCGATTTCATACCGGACTCCTGCCTGATCAATCGTTATGTCCCCGGCGCGAAAATGTCTTTGCATCAGGACAAGGACGAACATTCCTACACCGCACCGATCGTTTCTCTGTCATTGGGTTTGCCCGCCATGTTCCTGTTCGGTGGTTTCGCCCGCAGCGACAGGAGCCAGCGCATTCCACTGCTGCACGGCGACATGGTGATCTGGGGTGGCGTTGATCGGCTGCGCTACCACGGCGTCCTGCCGATCAAGTACGGCCGGCATCCGCAGTTGGGCGAACAGCGTTTCAACCTGACGTTTCGCACCGCCGGATAACCGCGCAAAGTTTGACCGCAAGGGCCGGAGTGTTACGGTTGGCGGCACTGGTTAACCTGAAATTCAACAGGTCAACGGACTCTCCATCATGAAAACGCTTTCGACCCCGCTGAACATTGAAGACGATCCACGCTGGTCCGCCGTCGTCGCCCGCGACCCACGGGCGGACGGTCAATTTGTCTACGCAGTGAAAACCACTGGCATCTATTGCCGTCCTAGCAGCCTGGCGCGTTTGCCTAAGCCGCAGAATGTCGAATTTTTCGACACCGCCGAAGAGGCCGAAGCAGCGGGTTATCGCCCCAGCAAACGGGCGAGCAAGGATCAAAGCGACGTGGCCGCGCAACATGCCGCAACGGTAGCCGCTGCGTGCCGACAGATCGAAACCGCGGAAACCCTGCCAGCGCTCAACGAACTGGCGGATGCCGCCGGCCTGAGCTCATTCCATTTCCATCGGGTATTCAAAGCCGTCACCGGCCTGACGCCCAAGGGTTACGCCGCGGCGCACCGTTCACGCAGAGTGCGGCAACGGTTGGCGGATGGCGACTCGGTGACCGACGCGTTGTACGACGCCGGCTTCAACTCCAACAGCCGTTTCTATGAAGCCGCTGACCAGTTGCTGGGCATGAAGCCCGGCGACTTCCGGGCCGCCGGGCAAAACAACGACATTCGTTTTGCGGTCGGCCAATGCTCGCTCGGCGCCATTCTGGTGGCACAGAGTGATCGAGGGATTTGCGCGATTCTGTTGGGGGACGATCCCCATCAACTGGTCTGCGACCTGCAGGATCAGTTTCGCCGGGCCAACCTGATCGGAGCCGACGCCGAGTTCGAACAACTGATCGCCCACGTCGTCGGCTTCATCGAAGCACCGGCCATCGGTCTCGATCTGCCACTGGATGTACGGGGCACCGCGTTTCAGGAACGGGTCTGGCAGGCGCTGCGCGAAATACCGGTTGGCAGCACCGCCAGTTATGCCGACATCGCCCAGCGCATCGGCTCGCCAAAAGCGGTTCGGGCCGTGGCTCAGGCCTGCGGTGCCAACAGCCTTGCGGTGGCGATCCCTTGCCATCGCGTGGTCCGCAGCGACGGCAACCTTTCGGGCTATCGCTGGGGCGTGGAGCGCAAGCGTGAGTTGTTGTCCCGGGAAACGCAGCCTTAGCGGATACCGATGTAAATCGACACTGACTCGGGGCCGAAATAGGCCTCGAAGTCAGTGGCGTAACGTCGCTGAATCTGCGGATTGGCTTCGAAGTGCTTCCAGATCCGGCCCCAAGTGGCAATGACCGCATCGGGCAATGCACCATGTCCCTGGAACACCAGATACTCGCCGCTTTCGATCCGAATGGTTTCGAAATCCGTCTGCGGATTGACGACGGCAACACCCGCCGTCACATCGAATGCACCCGAAGCATCCGACTCATAGGCCGAGTACACCCCGTAAATCGGCGACTCGGTCAGCTTGCCGGGAATGGCCTCCGCCAGGTTCCTGCCGAAGAATTGCCCCCACATCGGGCCGATTTTCGCGGTTTCGGCCTTGTGTTCTGCGGCGTTGGTGGTTCGAACGCGCAAGCCTGAAACCGTGAACGACTCAACGTGCTGTTGTTGTAGATCCATCGAAGTGCCACTCCCTTTTTTTGAAGTGCGGCCCGGCAGGTCCGCGATGGCGCTTAATGTGTCAGCGATTGACGTCCACGACAACCCGTCCGCGCAACTGCCCGGCGAGCAACTTCGGGGCCGCTTCGATGGCTTCGCTGAGACCGATTTCGTGGCTGATCAGGGGCAACAGGGCAAAATCCAGATCCTTGGCCAGACGTTCCCACGCCTCGATTCGACGCGCTTTGGGCTGGGTCACGCTGTTGATTCCGGCCAGCGTCACACCCCTCAAGATGAACGGGGCCACCGACGCCGGGAAATCCATGCCCTGAGCCAGACCGCATGCCGCGACAGTACCTTCGGCGCGGGTGCTGGCGCAGGCGTTGGCCAATGTGTGGCTGCCGACCGAATCGATCACCGCCGCCCAACGCTCCTTCGCCAGTGGCTTGCCGGGCTCGGACAAGGTCGCACGATCAATGATTTCGCTGGCGCCCAATTGCTGCAGATACTCATGCTCCGACACCCGGCCGGTAGATGCCACCACGCGATAGCCAAGTTTGTGCAGCAAGGCAATGGCAAAACTGCCGACCCCGCCATTGGCGCCGGTGACCAACACCTCGCCCTGCTCCGGCGTCACGCCATTACGCTCCAGCGCCATGATGCACAGCATCGCCGTGTAGCCCGCCGTGCCGATGGCCATGGCTTGCGCGGCGGAAAACGCCTTGGGTAGTGGAATCAGCCAGTCGCCGTTAAGCCGCGCTTTCTGGGCCAGACCGCCCCAGTGATTTTCACCCACGCCCCAACCATTGAGCAGCACCTGATCGCCGACCTTATAGTCTGGATGCAAGCTGACTTCGACTGTGCCGGCCAGGTCGATCCCCGGCACCATCGGAAACTTGCGCACCACCGGGCTGCTACCGGTGATCGCCAGCCCGTCCTTGAAGTTGAGCGTGCTGTACGCGACGCGCACCGTCACATCGCCTTCGGGCAACTGCTGCTCGTCGATTTTCTGCAGGCTGGCGCGATAACCGCTGTCGTCTTTGTCGATCAGAATGCCGTTGAACATGATTGCCTCTCAGGGAATGAATTCAGGGTCTCGTGGCATTCAAATAGCACATCGCAACATTTTGCCCCACTCGACCTTCCGCCAATCGCTGAAACCGCCGGATGATTCCGGATCGGCCGGCTATGCTCTTTCGACGGCTTCCACTTATCCCCGAGAAGCCCTTGTCGATGGAGCTGACAATGTCCCGCGCCCGCCCTTTTCTTGCCTGGCTGATGCTCTGTCTGTTGGCATTCAATACCGCTTGGGCGGCGCCTGCGGCCAAGACGGCAGACGCCACTGCCGTTGAGCCGACATGGCCGCAAGTCATCACCAGCGACAAATCAAAACTCACCGTGTATCAGCCGCAGCTCGACAGCTGGGATGGCTACACCTTGCAGGCCCGCGCCGCCGTCGAGGCCGCCGGCGCCGACGGCAAGTCGACTTATGGCATCGTCCAGTTCAGCGCTCACACGCTGGTCGACAAGGCCACTCGCTGGGTCATGCTCGACCAGTACAAAATCATCAAAGCCGATTTCCCCGCAGACGCCAGCCAGGCAGAGATGTGGATCACGACACTGCAAAACGATGCGGCCAAGCGCAAGAAAACCATTTCACTCGATCAATTGGAGGCCGCCGTTGGCGTACTGACCGCCGAACAGAAAGCCGACACCGCGCCCCTGGAAAACACGCCACCGACCATCCTCAGCTCGGACGTGCCGGCCTTGCTTGTCTATATCGACGGTGAGGCTGCGTATCGCCAGGTCGACGGCACCGGATTGCAACGGGTGATCAACACCCGCCCTCTGCTGCTCAAGGACGCCCAGGGCAAACATTATCTGCATGTGTTCGATGGCTGGATGGTTGCCGATCAATTGTCGGGGCCCTACGCCCTGCTCTCATCGCCTCCAGCGGATCTGGAGAAAGCCAAGAAAGCGGCGATCGAGAGCCGGCAGGTGGATCTGCTCACCGGGCAAAGCGATCCGAAGGACAAAGTGCCGAGCCTGGCCAAACCGCCGCAGCCAAAGATCTTCGTGGCCACGACCCCGACCGAACTGATCGTCACCGACGGTGCGCCACAGTGGCAGCCGATCCAGGGCACGCAATTGCTGTATGTCAGCAACACCACCGGGCACATCTTCAAGGAAATCGGCGATCAGAACAGTTATGTGCTGATCTCCGGCCGCTGGTTCCGCGCCGGCGACATGAACGGACCGTGGACATTTACCCCGGCGGACAAACTGCCAGCAGACTTCGCCAACATCCCCGACGACAGTCCGAAAGAAAACGTCAAAGCCTCGGTCGCCGGGACGCCACAGGCCAAGGAAGCAGCCATTGCCGCCACCATTCCGCAGACGTCGGCAATCAAGAAAAGCGCGGTAAAAATGACGGCGCCACAATTTGACGGTGAGCCTCAACTCAAAGCCATCAGCGGGACCCCGCTTCAATATGTGATCAACAGCGCCACGCCGATCATCCGGGTCGACAACAACAGTTGGTACGCCGTGGAGAACGGCATCTGGTTCGTCGCCACGGCAGTGACCGGGCCATGGACCGTCGCCAGCTCAGTGCCAGCGGTGATTTATTCGATACCGCCGAACTCGCCGATGCACTACCTCACTTACGTCAAAGTCTATGAGTCCAGTGGTGACACGGTCGTCGTCGGTTACACCCCGGGCTACCAGGGATCGACACTGGATCCGGCGACCGGCGTTGTGGTCTACGGCACCGGCTATCCGTACACGCCATGGGTTGGCAGCGTCTGGTATGGACCTCCGGTGACTTACGGCTTTGGCGTCGCCATTCGCTACACGCCGTGGACTGGCTGGACCTTCGGCTTCGGGTTCGGCTGGAGCTGGGGCGGCAGCACTGCCGCCATGGGTTGGGGATGGGGCGCCTATCCATGGTGGGGCAATTACGGATGGGGTTACGCGTGGGGGCCGCACCTGTATCCGGCGCCGCTGGCCTGGGGCGGCGCAGCCTACGGTTATCACGGCGGCGCCGTGGCCTGGGGCCCGGGCGGCTGGGCCGGTACTACCGGCAACATCTACCGGCAATGGGGTGATCGGGCGACCGTCAGCCGCTATGGCGCAGGCTACAACGCCTGGACCGGCAACCGCTGGGCCGGTCAGGTCGGTTCCTCCTACAACTCACGGACCGGGATTGCGACCGCCGGCCAGCGTGGGGCGGTACACAATGTCTACACCGGCAACTATGCAGCCGGCCGCAGCGGTGAAGTGGTCGGACCGAACGGAGGTGCAATCGCCGGGGGCCGGGTGACGGCAGGCAACGCTCGCAATGGCACTCAGGTAACGGCCAATCGTGGCGCCGTTTACAACCCGAACACCGGCAATACCACGCAATACGGCGGGATTCACGGACGCAACAGCGGCGCCGCGCGGGTTGGCGACAATGTTTACGCCGGGCATGACGGCAACGTCTACAAGAAAACCGATGATGGCTGGCAGTCGATGGTCAAGGGGGGCGCAACCCGCGCACCGGCCAACAACAATGCTCAGTTACAGAACCTCAATCGCGACTCCGCGGCGCGTAACGTTGGCAATCAGCGTCTGAACAACTTCCACAACTCTTCGCAGTTCATGAACCATTCATTCGGCGGAGGGGGCGGTGGACTTCATCGACGCTGACCCGAATCCCGCGAGGCTACAAATCTCGGCTGGCCCTGCACCCGGTTTTGCTGGTAAAAAAACCGGCTTCAGCTTCCCTGCCCTGCTTTGTCCTTCGGAGTCTTTTCCATGAACCAATGGCCAGATACGCGCATTCTTGACCTGCTCGGCATCGAATTGCCGATCATCCAGGGCCCGATGGCCGGTGCCACCAACTCGTCGATGGTCATTGCCGTGTGCAACGCGGGCGGTTTGGGATCAATGCCGGCAGCGATGTTGAGCATCGAGCAATTGCGCGAAGAACTGAAGGCCATCCGCCAGGGCACTGACAAACCTTTCAACGTCAACTTCTTCTGCCACCAGCCACCGGCCGCCGATGAACAGCGGGCGCGGGACTGGAAGAATCTGCTGGAGCCCTACTACCGCGAACTGGGTGCCGACTTCGATGCGCCGACGCCGGTATCCAACCGAGCACCATTTGATGTGGCGGCTTGCGAAGTGCTGGAAGAGTTTCGCCCTGAGGTGGTGAGTTTCCACTTCGGCCTGCCGGAAAAGTCCCTGCTGAACCGGGTCAAGGCCACCGGTGCGAAAATCCTGTCTTCGGCAACCAACGTCGATGAAGCCATCTGGCTGGAACAGAACGGTTGCGATGCAATCATCGCCATGGGCTACGAAGCCGGAGGCCATCGGGGCATGTTCCTCAGCGATGACCTGAGCAGCCAGGTCGGAACCTTTGCCCTCGTTCCGCAAATCGTCGACGCGGTCAAAGTGCCGGTGATTGCTGCCGGTGCGATCGCCGATGCGCGAGGCGTTGCAGCGGCGTTCATGCTCGGAGCATCTGCTGCTCAGGTCGGAACGGCTTATCTGTTTACACCAGAGGCCAAAGTCAGTGCCTCTCATCACAAGGCGCTGCGCACGGCGAAAGACAGTGAGACCGCTATCACCAACCTGTTCACCGGACGTCCGGCACGGGGAATTCTGAATCGAGTGATGCGTGAAGTGGGGCCAATGTCGGACAAAGCGCCGGCGTTTCCCTTGGCCGGCGGTGCCCTGATGCCATTGCGCGCCAAGGATGAGGCTGACTTCAGCAATCTCTGGGCCGGTCAGGCGTTTACGTTGGGCAAGGAGTTGAGCAGTGCTGAATTGACTCGCCAACTCGCCGAAGGAGCGCTCGCGAAACTGGCTCGGTAAAAGCACGGCAGACTGAGGGATTTCATGCCCTCACCTGCCCGCCTGAAACCAGCACTTTCCGTTTAGAGGCATTTCGCTATATATTCAGCTATATAGCGATTCACCCCCTCGCATCGGCGCAGTCTACCCCTCCAACAATAACTGCCCACTGCACTTGCCAACAACGGAGCTGTTCATGACCATTCGTGCCTCACGTTTTGCCCCTGCCCTGCTCGCGGTATTCGCCATCGGCGCCGCTCAGGCCGACGAAGTGCAAGTCGCCGTCGCGGCCAACTTCACTGCACCGATCCAGGCGATCGCCGCCGATTTCGAAAAAGACACCGGGCACAAACTGGTCGCGGCCTATGGCGCCACCGGACAGTTCTACACCCAGATCAAGAACGGCGCGCCGTTCGAAGTGTTCCTCTCGGCTGACGACACCACCCCTGAGAAACTGGAAAAAGAAGGCGACACCGTCAAGGGCTCGCGCTTCACCTACGCCATCGGCACGCTGGCGCTATGGTCGGCCAAAGAAGGTTACGTCGACGCCAAAGGCGACGTTCTGAAGAAAAACGAATACCAACACCTTTCCATCGCCAACCCGAAAGCTGCGCCTTACGGCCTGGCTGCCACCCAGGTGCTGGAAAAGCTGAAATTGACTGATGCAACCAAAGCCAAAATCGTCGAAGGCCAGAACATCACTCAGGCTTATCAGTTCGTGTCCACCGGCAACGCTGAACTGGGCTTCGTTGCTCTCTCGCAGATCTACAAGGACGGCAAGGTCAGCAGCGGCTCGGCGTGGATCGTTCCGGCGAGCATGCACGACCCGATCAAACAGGACGCCGTCATCCTGAACAAAGGCAAAGACAACGCCGCTGCCAAGGCGCTGGTTGAATACCTCAAAGGCCCAAAAGCCGCTGCGGTGATCAAGTCCTACGGTTATCAGCTGTAAATGTCGCTGACGAGTGCCGATTTCGCGGCGATCTGGCTGACCCTGAAACTGGCGTCCCTGACCACCGCGATCCTGCTGGTCATCGGCACTCCGATTGCCCTGTGGCTGTCGCGCAGCCAATCCTGGTTGCGCGGCCCCATCGGGGCAATTGTCGCCCTGCCTCTGGTACTGCCGCCGACCGTCATCGGTTTTTATCTGTTGCTCGCGCTCGGGCCCAATGGCTTTCTTGGGCATTTCACCCAGTGGCTGGGGCTCGGCACACTGACGTTCAGTTTCACCGGACTGGTCATCGGCTCGGTGCTCTATTCCATGCCCTTTGTGGTGCAGCCGTTGCAAAACGCTTTTTCCGCCATCGGCACTCGCCCCCTGGAAGTGGCGGCCACCTTGCGCGCCAATCCCTGGGACACTTTTTTCAGCGTCATCCTGCCGCTCGCACGTCCCGGTTTCATTACGGCGGCGATCCTGGGTTTCGCCCATACCGTCGGCGAATTCGGCGTTGTACTGATGATCGGCGGCAATATTCCCGACAAGACCCGGGTGGTCTCGGTACAAATCTACGACCACGTCGAAGCCATGGAATACTCACAAGCACATTGGCTCGCCGGTGCGATGCTGGTGTTTTCGTTTCTGGTGTTGCTGGCGCTCTATTCCAGCCGCAAGTCGCGCGCAGGCTGGAGTTGATCGATGATTGAAGCACGCTTGAAACTCGCTTACTCCGGCTTCGGCCTGGATGTCGACCTGCACTTGCCCGGTCGTGGCGTGACCGCATTGTTCGGACAATCGGGCTCAGGCAAGACCACCTGCCTGCGTTGCATTGCCGGACTGGAACGGGCTTCGCACGCCTTTGTGCAAATCAACGACGAAATCTGGCAGGACAGCGAGAAAGGCATTTTCGTCCCGCCGCACAAACGTGCACTCGGCTATGTCTTTCAGGAAGCGAGCCTGTTTCCGCACCTCTCGGTACTGGCCAACCTGCAATTCGGCCTCAAACGGATTGCCAGGAATCAACGCCGGGTCGACATGGCACAGGCCACCGAACTGTTGGGAATCGGCCATTTACTGGAGCGTCATCCGCAGCATTTATCCGGTGGTGAACGTCAGCGCGTCGGCATCGCCCGGGCGCTCTTGACCAGTCCGAAACTGTTGCTGATGGACGAGCCGCTCGCGGCCCTCGACAGTCAGCGCAAAAGCGAAATCCTGCCTTACCTGCAACGGCTGCACGACGAACTCGATATCCCGGTTCTGTATGTCAGTCATGCCCAGGACGAAGTCGCGCGCCTGGCCGACCACCTGGTGCTGCTCGACAACGGCAAAGCGCTGGCCAGCGGTCCGATCGGCGAAACCCTCGCTCGCCTGGATCTGCCACTGGCAATGGGCGATGACGCCGGAGTGGTGATCGAGGGGCAGGTTATCTCCTACGATCACAACTACCAATTGCTCTGCCTGCAATTGCCCGACACGTTACTGAGCATTCGCGTGACCCACTCCCCCATGGAAGTCGGTCAGACGCTGCGCTGCAAAGTGCAGGCTCGCGATATCAGCCTGACCCTGCAAAACACTGAGCACAGCAGCATCCTCAATCGCCTGCCGGTCACGGTGGCCAGCGAAATGCCTGCCGACAATGCCGCTCATGTGCTGATCCGCCTTGATGCGGGCGGCACGCCTCTGCTGGCAAGAATCACCCGGTATTCGCGGGACCAGTTGGGCGTGCATGCGGGTCAACAATTGTGGGCGCAGATCAAGGCTGTCGCGGTTCTGGCTTGAATCGGTCGGCACGACTGCCATGGCATGCGGTCAATCGCTGTAACAGCCCGATTGCCGCCAAGGATTCCCGCCATGCCCGATACCGCGCTGACCGATGTGTTGCCTTCGGATCTGCATTACGTCGATGACACCCAGCCCGGGCTCACCCGCAAAAAGCTGCGCGGCAAGTTCTGTTACTTCGACACAGCAGGCCAGCGCATCAGTGACCCTAACGAAATCAAACGCATCAATGCGCTGGCCGTGCCACCGGCCTACACCGATGTCTGGATCTGCGCAGACCCTCGCGGCCACCTGCAAGCCACCGGTCGCGATGCTCGCGGGCGCAAACAGTACCGTTATCACCCGCGCTGGCGCGAGGTCCGTGATGCCGACAAATACTCGCGACTGCGCGAGTTCGGCATCGCGCTGCCGAAGTTGCGCAAACAACTGGAAACACTGTTGGCGGCGCCAGGGTTCAGTCGCGACAAAGTCATGGCCACGGTGATCACTTTGCTCGATGCCACGCTGATCCGCGTCGGCAATACCCAATACGCGCGGGACAACCGGTCGTACGGACTGACCACCCTGCGCAGCCGACATGTCGAGGTCAACGGCAGCGCGATCCTGTTCCAGTTTCGCGGCAAAAGCGGTGTCGAACATCAGATCACGGTGAAGGACCGACGCCTGGCGCGGATCATCAAGCGCTGCCTGGAAATCCCGGGGCAGAATCTGTTCCAGTATCTGGATGAACATGGCGAGCGGCACACCGTCAGCTCTTCAGACGTCAACACCTACCTGCAAACCCTGACCGGTGCGGACTTCACCGCCAAGGACTACCGGACCTGGGCCGGCAGCGCGCTCGCCCTGGCAGTGTTGCGGGAGTTGCAATGGGAGTCGGAAACCGAAGCCAGGCGGCATGTGGTGGAGATGGTCAAGGGTGTGGCGCGGCAACTGGGCAACACGCCGGCGGTGTGCCGTAAATGTTATATCCACCCGGCCGTGGTGGAGCATTTCATGCTGGGCGCGCTGGCCGAGCTGCCACGACCTCGGGTGCGCAAGGGGCTGCGCGCCGAGGAAGTTGCACTGGCCATGTTCCTGGAACAGATGACCACCCTGACCTGAGCGTCTGCAACCGACGAACTGACCTGTCTATTTTTTGCACGATTTGTCAGGCCTTCTATAGTTGATCTGACACGAATCAACTGCGGTGACGCCATGGAAGACATTTTCGTCGTGAAGCGTTGCAACAAGATCATCATTCACGGTCGCCGCGCCGGAGAAAGTCTCCATGAACCTGCCGAAGCCACCGGTTGGTACCGCATCAGTGACACGCGTACCGGCGGCTTCATCGGGGATGGCTACGATCTGGAAGAGGACGCCCGGCGAGAATGCCTGCGGCTTAACGCCGCCAGCTCGCGGGTGACGGTCAGCGAGTCTTCGGGCTGATAGCTGTCATTTACGGGTCTATACTCAAACCAGCTGAAGGAGCAGCGCCCCAACGGCAGAGAGCTCGCGCTTCGCGGGCTTTTTGCTGCCACAGAGCGGTTTGTTGAACGGAGGTGTTCCATGTCCGAAAGAGAGTCCATCACCACTCTCCTCACCTTGCTCGATGCCCGGGAGGCACGCCTCGCCGCGGCCTGCAAAGAGATCGCCGACTGGGTCGATCATCAAGGCGGGCACCCGACCGCCCTGCGCATTCGCGATCGTTTGAACGACATCGAAAAGGATGCTCCGCTGATTCGCAGCACCCTGTCGTCGCTCAAACCCGTAGACCGGCCGCTGCCACGCTTCAGGTGATCCGCTGATTGGCGCAATGCTGCAAAAAAGAACGTCCTTGGTGGTGAGAGGTCAAACCCTCTACACGTCACCAAGGAGGCGTCTCATGGTCATTCACTTCAAAGTCGACGGGCATCTGGCCTGTGGTCACAAGGGTAACAACCTCAGTGCCAGCCCCGAGCTCAATCGCGTCAAATGCCGTAGCTGCCGCAATACAGATGCTTATAAAAACGCACGCAAAGACCAACGTAATGCTGCGCGCCGGCTCTCTCGCCATGCAAAAGCAACGCACCATGCATCCAGTTGGCGCTCGGAGTGGATCGAGCGACTGACCGCGATGGCTGGCCTTCAGCGCTTGCCGAGAGGATTTGCCGGGCAGGCGTTTGTCTGAGCACGAAAAAATGGGCCGGTTCAGTCGGCCCTTTTCAGTAAGTGACAACAAACTACCCCAGCAGTGAGAAACTAGAGAAGTCAGCGGGCTGAAGTGATTGCGCGGACTCAGTGAGATATGAGTCATATGGTCGCCGAGCGCGCGGAGCTGATATTTCATCCGGGCCTGGTACGGCAGTTCGGCATAAGTCCGCAACTGCTCGACTTCCCAGACCAAGCGCCCCCAAAAAAAATCAGCCTTTGAAATCTTGGAAAAAGAAGAGGTCAAGGTCAGACTTACTCAGCTTTCGTGTCTTTATATACTTTCATCGCATATGCACCACCCGCCAGTGTTGCTCCCAAACCGACTAACGACCCACCTATCAGCTCGGCAATATTTAGTTCAACACTAATATCAACAGAGTCTGCAAGCAACACTCTATAAATAGCAGAACACAAAAGCAGAAGAACAATAATAGCAGGCAATAAATACAAAAATGCCAAAAACCTATCCTCAGGAGTCAAACTCCACCAGCCTGCCCAATTTAATTTATATTTTCCGGAAGCCTTAGCAGTAGAATCCAAATCCAGCAGTTTTTTAAGACTTTCATCTATGCTATCAAGCCTACCCTCAACATTAGCCAACCTGTTCTCCTGCAATAATACTTTTTCTGAATCCCTTCGACACCCTTCAGCCACTTCCTCCTCGGCCACCCCGCCTTGAATGCGGACAACTTCCAACTTAAGCTTTTCTTTCAGGCAATCCACCACCAAAGAAAGCTCTTTATAGTTTTCATTGTATTTACTCTCCAGAAGGGTGTACCTGACATGGTCCCGCCCATCACGCTTAAGCAAGTCCACCTCAATCTTAAGGCGCGCCAACGACACTAATTTCTCATTTAGACTAACTTCTTCATCCATTTCACACTCCAGTAATTGATCCAACTCAATGATTCTAGACCACGCCAGCGCCTCAACAGACATTTATAAGATAAATTCTTCGGCAAACGCCCACTGAAGTGCAGCCTACCTTTCAAAATCAACCGCCGCATCGATAAAGACGAAGACATCTTAATAAATCATCCCCGATCTGCATTGTGCAACATTGCCTCCCCTGGGTAGACGTCCGCGCTCTGCCAATCCAGCCAAATCAAGCCATTCCAGACCAGCTAATCCGAACAACTGGATAAGGCCTTTAGCAAAATCAGTAATAACTCCTATAGCAACTATGTCCAGCACCGCTCTGCCGCCCAGTCTATAGATTCAATGCAAGTGTTATTTTTGCAAGCGAGATTTCTCAAGCCTGCCTGTCAACAGTTGCACATTTTTTGGGGGCTTTTCCTGGCCTTTAAATAATCTGACGCTGTGCCTCGAGAGTCGGGGAGTCAGAAAAGCGGTACAGACCTGTCCCAATCATCTTGATAAGGAAAGTCCTATGGCCCGTGCACCAAGATCCAAGTCGTCCACCCCGAAAAAAACACAGAACACGTCTAAACCGCTCTGCCAAAATCTACCCCGAACTGCGCGACAACTTTCCCCCTCCGTGACTGTAGACCCGCGCAGGAAAGCTGCCATTCTGGCGACATTCACCAAATGGGCTAACGGAACGGTTCTTCACTATTGTTTTTTTAACAAAGGATCTCGCTATGCGGTTCCGAAAGCTCAGGCGGATGCGATACGTGATGCATTCAAGACTTGGAAAGCGGTCGGCATAGGTCTTGAGTTCATGGAGGTTGGTCAACTGAGTGAAGCCGAAGTCCGAATTGGCTATTCGACCGCCGACGGGGTTTCTGCCTCTGCAGTCGGTCGCGACCTCCTGAATGTGCCGCTCACCGAGCCAACAACTGTGTATGGATGGGACCTCACAACACCCTACGGACGTGGAACCGCACTTCATGAGCTCGGGCATGTGCTCGGCATGGAACATGAACATCAAAACCCTTTTGCGGGAATCAAATGGCATGAGCAGGCGGTTTATGACTCATTAGGAGGCCCTCCAAACAATTGGGACCGTGCAACTACGTATCACAACATATTGGAAAAATTGACGCCGCAGCAAGTCAATGGTTCAACGTGGGACCCTGACTCAATCATGGAGTACGAGTTCGATTCAGGTCTAATCGACGAACCGCAACAATACGACATCAGCGGGCTTACTCCTCCGGGCGTGCTTTCGAATGGAGATAAGGAGTGGACTCGCAAGTGGTACCCACCATTGACGGGAAAACTGAAACAACTTGCCCATGCAGAGCCAGTAACCGTTGCGCTCGCCGCCGGAAAACAGATTGACTACACCATCGAACCTACAGAATCCAGAAGTTACCGTATCGAAACGAAGGGCGCCTCCGATTCGCTGCTTGTTTTGTTCGAAGAAATTAAAGGAGACCCACGATACTTAGCGGGAGACGATGATAGCGGCGAGGATCGAAACTCAACGATCACCTACAAACTCTTCAAAGGGCGAAAATACATTGTTAGAGTTCGCCTGTATTACCCTGGACTATCGGGAAAATTGACGCTGATGTATCTTTAAAGATATTCCATCGGGCCAAAAGTACCGTCCTTGATGCTTACAACGAACGGCGAACCAGATGCGGATAAGTGCAATAGATTCGCAGTCAAGCAGAGATCGAGGATGGTACTCATGATGCCGACTCTCCAAAACCATAGAAACTGTTGCGATTGCGGACATAACTGTCGAAGTGCGCTCTGGACTCTAGCCAGTAAGCCCTCATCGGCTCCAAGTTCCCACTTAAAGAAGCGACAGCCGCGGATACCGCCGCCGCGCCCTGCTGAAGCGCTGTCGTGATGCCACTTGAGGAAAGCGGGTCCACCGTCTGCAACGCATCACCGCAAGCTAACCAGTATGTCCCACCGGGGACGTCCAGCAGGGATGTGGACGCATTGGCCGCGCTTACGCCCGAGGCAAGCCACATGTCCTCATCTGACATCAGCGAGCGGATCTGGTAAGGAACTCGCTCCATGATTTTAGCCTCGGTCACCCGACCTGCAAGGCGGCCGTTGGTGTAGAAACACACATGTGCCTGGCCGGGTGAATCCGAGACAGCGAATACCCAACCATCCGCGACTGAAAACGTATGGACAACTCCCTCGGGCAAGCCATGAACCGGCCCCCTCACGCCGTAGGCGACAAGGTGGTCGAACGTCCGACGGCCGACACCTAATTTGCGCGCAAGCACTGCTGCTCGACCCGATGCATCGATCGCGAAACTGGCGTCAAGCACGAGCTCTTGCACTGGTCCGGTGAACTGAAGTTGCAGCCCCTGTCTCGTCGGGAGTACGCGATACAGTTCGTCGGCCTCGACGAAGGTAACCCCCTCTTCCGTCGCGCAAGCCCGCAACGCCCGCAACAGCTGCACCCTGCCCAGCATTATGTTTTTCGGAATACCGGGAGGGGGCGCACGACTCAGCATGGGAGACTCACCCCAGCGTGAGATGTACTCGCGAACTGGCGGTAGCTGGAGCTGACGGGCGTCGAGGCCGCAGTCGTGCAGTGCCCGCACGCCCTCCAGACTCAGGCACTCTGGCGCATCAAAGGCTCGTTCCCGGCCGGCTACAACAGTCACTGCAACGCCCAAATGGCGTGCCCGCAGTGCGGCCGAGAGTCCCGCAAAACCCGCCCCGACAATCAGTAGCATAGGACCATCAGTGCACGGCACCCATGCCGTGGGTGTGTATGTACAACCTCGGCCCCAGAGTCTTGAGCGGCGCAGCCACTTTGCCCAGAGCCCCTTCGTCAGGGATGGGACAGCCCGCAATCACCCACTCAATCACGATCTGTCGGCCGATGCGATTGTTAATGCGGGGGAAGCGGCGGTCGAGCGCCTTACCCATCGGCTTGTCGCCTCGAAGCATGTCCGCAACGAGTGGGCTAGCCGACGGGTCACCCGGGATGACCCACGTACCGACGAGCTTGCGCATCAGCTCCCGCATATCGTCGCCTTCGAAGAGTTTTGCGATGCTCGGACTACCATTCCCATCCGCGAGGTAGCGCGTATGTGCATGAACGCCTTCAGCGATCGACTTCATCTCGTATAGCAGGGCCTCCATCGCTTCGCCTTTTTCGAAGTAGCGTTTGGCGGTCCGTGTATCCCCTTCCCGCCCCAACCATTCAATCCAGTCGCGCCAGATTGCGAGATCTTCGACATTGAAAACCTGGTACATCGGCCCATTAAATGTGGTGAGGTGCTGCAGAAACTGGCTGGCGTCCGGCTGCCCCGCCACGAGCCATTTCGACTGAGCGAGCACGCTGCGAAACAGCTCCGGATCGTCGAAAAGGTCATTGATCCGGTATTGGCCGATACGATGCTGCATGTGGTTCTGTGAACCATAGGTCGCTTTGCGCATGATCATCTCGTCAAGTCGCGCAGCCGCGCTCCCCGTTCGGCGACGAGAGACGCCAAGGTCATCGCCGAACATGTCATTTCCGGCTACAGCAAATGCCACGTATCCGCGCCAGATGCGTTTCCATTGTGCCTGAACGGCCGCATCGCCGCCGTCGTGGCTAACATCGTCGAGGTAAAGCATGACTGCGTCCCGGGCCTTGGCACCGTGACCGTTGGAGGCATTGTCGATACCCACGTGCATCTGCCAGAAGTGACTGTCGATGCCCAGGTAGTCACGCCGCTTGATACTCGGTACTAAGCTAAGCACCTCCCACTCCAGAAACAGCGTCATACCCAGTAGCTCGGGCAGGAAGCGATCGGCATGCTGGGAGATGGCCAGTTGGAACACCGCCCCCGCGAACATGGATTCGTGGAACTGCGGGTCATTCGCATATTCGCGAGCAGCTAAGGGGTAGGTTTCGATACCGACGCTTCGCATTAGGCTCGTGTAGAGATTGCCATGGTGCAAGGCGGGGTTGCCATTACCGATCTCGTCGCTCCAGACTTCGAACAGGAGTGCGCGAACCTTGTCCCCTGCCCCCGCAGCGGAAATATTGCGCAACCACACACCGTCGCTCTGATTGAACGGCCCCCTGTCCCGAAGTACCTGAAGTTCCGTATCGCGGTTTTGCGTGCGAGCCAGCCAGTAGATATCAGTGTTCTGTGCCCGAAACCGCATTATCTCGTATACCTCGTCCAGCTTCGCCTGGAACGTCTCCTTACTGTACTCAACGAATGTCTCCGGGTGGCTCTCGTCCAAGATACCCGTCTGATCGATAACAGATTGCGCGTAGTCGAGGAACTTGTTCGCCATGTCCAGCGCGCTGGAGACGAAATCCTGATGATTGTGGATGTTCATCAGCCAGTAAAAGCAGTCTCGCAAGCTCGCACCATGAAATTTATCGCGCCCCGTTTCTACGTGCACCACTAACGAGCTGCCATCACGCAAGACCTGGTGACGCTTTTCAACAAAGCCGAGGTCCTTCCACGCCGTCACCATTGCATTGTCGCCGTTGGTTCCAGTGTGGGTGAGATACATGGCATCAAATACCGCGTCCCTGAACTCCACCAGGGCATACTGCCAATATTCGAGACTGTCGCGAAGCACCTCGCCTCGTTGCCGCTTATCGACTTCATCTGTGGACCAGGGAAAGCTATTCAGTGTCTGCCTGAAGGACACGGCGGTCGCAGGGCTTGTGGTCGAGTCACCGCATTCACTGCGCACTGCACAAGTCTTGAAATAGTCCTGCAGGCTGCCCTGTGCATATTCGGAGTACGACTGCACAATCGCTTGCAGGCTCGCAGCGACTTTATTCTTTGTACTCTGCGCTGCGTCACTCCACACGGCGTGAAGGTCCGCAAGCGAATCGATTGCATAGGCGCGCACGAGTACAGGGTGATCCTTGCGGATATCCTTGATCGTCAGAACCGCCTCCGGCTGCGGTAGCCGAGGCAAAAAGCATCTACCTGCAAATCGGTCGCAGGCTTCCTGCAACAAGTACATTTGCCGCCACGGATTGACCCCATCTTCGAGGGTAGCACCGCTGAGAATCGCTTTCGCCCAGATCGTTGCGACCTTGTCCAAGTAACTAAAGCAGCTCTCGCCTTCCTTGGGTTCCGGAAGCATTTGTGAGAGTAGGAACGCACCGGGTGGCCGAGGTTGCGACGTGCCGACGCCACGATCCCACCGTTGGCGCTCACCAAGCATTCTCTCCAGCGCACTCGCAAGGTCGGCCGTATCAGCACGCGTAAACTCCTGGAATACTTTTTTGAAAGTATCCTCATGGATTACGTCGTCTGGTCGTTGCGCTGGCCACCAGTTTTGCTGACATTCAAAAAAATCCGCCTGCCATGGCAGCGCCATATATTTGCTGATGTCTCCCGCTTCGAGCACGCGGTCATCGAATCGGAAAGCCTCACAGTAGAGCCGGCTTTCGCGAACAATCGAGGTGATCTCGATACCGGGAAAGAAGGCGCCCCCGCAGCAGCCTTCGAGCACAGCCCTAGTCAGTAGCTCCGGTTCTGAATCATCGGGAAGACAGTTGCCCTCCTCGTCTTGCGATTCGTCCTTGCAGATGTAGACAGCTGCCGTACCTTCAGCTGTGGTGGTAGCGTGCCCGGCGGCCCATGCCTGCAGACGCCTCGTCTGCAAATAGGTCAGGGAAAGCCACGTTCCCGACTCACCATCGCTGCGCGTTCCTTCGTCGCCGGACAGGGGCGGCATATAGAGGCTGGTGGCCATACGGGCAGCAGCCTCCATCTCTTCGTCGCTGGGTATGTGGATGCCTGGGCGACGATAAGAAGGCTTGCGCAACACCTTCATCACCGCTTCACCAATCATCGAGAGCCCTTTACCGGACGTTGCCTTCTCGAATTGCTCGAAGTCGTATGACTCACCGCGAAGGATGTCGCCAGGCCGGCCCTGACCGTGCCCCCTAAGCCCGAGCTTGCTTACCCACCGGTATCCCCCCATGCGGTCAAATATCGGCCATACATCCTTTCGAAGATCAGGCCGGTCCGGGTCCCGCAAGCGTGGGGTGGTCTTGTTGCACAGCCTGGGGTGGTCGTGTGCCACTTCCTCCATCACGTCGAACAACGTCACCAAGTCGCGAGTGTCTGGCGCGAAATCAGGCGGAGTGACAACTACCCAACTTGCGCCCTGAACCTCCACCGAATGGCGCGCCCCATCTTCTGCGCAAAGCACCACTTTGGCCCTGACAGGCCCGTCCGCGGTATCGTCGTGCCAGGAATCATTGTTCGCATAGTGAGTAATCCAGGCCTCGTAGGGATCGTCAAGAGCCCTGCCGTGTGCATCAACCGGTGCGGAAACACCGTGACCGCCCATTACAACGAGGCACCCCTGCTCATCTGTAGCAAGTTCTCCAAGATAAACATCGTGATTGTGGCGGAACTTGCCGATGAAACTCAGGTTCTGCTTGTCGGGCTGATGTCGCCGGTTACTGCCACAAACAGAACGCTCCGGACTATGAATTTCGAACTCTTTGGCGTGCGCCATACTGGCCACCCACTTGCGCCCACAAGGTCCTCCCTCGACGAGCGCCATTAATCCCGACCCGGAGTCGTCGTCGCCATCAAGTTCGCAGTTGCGCAGCCTTAGCTTGCGACCCAAGTTATTCTCTGGCCATCCGACAGCCTCGAAGGCCGAAAGCGCACCGTGAGCTCCCGAGAAGTTGAACCACGCCGCCTTCTTGTTGGCGAGCTCGACGCTCCAGGTGATTTCCACACCTTCGCCGCACAGCTCCCCCAGCGACCGTCCCGCACTGTCGAAGGCATAGACATGAAACTTCGCGGCTTGCCGGCGTATGGCTCCAGACGCGTCCTTATAACTGAAAGGTGTACCTGAAGGCATACCAAAAATATGGGGCTCGCCACCAGGTTTCTCCGGAGCAATGAAAACGCCGTCGGCGGCCATGCTGTTGCCTACGCGCGCGATGCCCACAGGGGGATAGATCTTGCAGTACGCGATTTGATCGTGAAGGATTGGCATAAAACCTCCATCATGAACGAGATGACAGCAGCTACGGCAGAGCGTTGCTGGACGGATGATGTGGTGAGTTCGACACTGTAGGCATCGGGGTCAGTACAAACATCGACCAGACTATTCCGGTGCCTTTATCGGGATTCAATGGCGCCATGTCGGCACACAATCTGTTAAATGGCAGCTGGAACTCATCCCCAACGGCAGAGAATGCAAGGTGATCAATTAGGATACGAACTCCCTCAGGATCGTCGGGCGCCGCGCAAAAGTGACTGCGGATAGGCCAAGGCTGATGTCGCCTCTGCCGATAATCTGCATATCGCTCCATTCGCGCGGCGTAGAAAAGCCGAACGGGTCGCGCTATCAGTCGACAGGACGCTCCAGATTGCCGACGCGGGGAGGCAAACTGCTGGGCCCCAAGCAAATTCAACAGAGAAACTGCGCACGCATTCGCCAGCGCCACCAAAGCGATAAAACGTGATGTCCTTTTCATGCCTCCACCTTTTATCGCACACCGTGTGATCTTCCTGATTGCAGGCTAGTTAGCTGTCTGTAGCGTAGTCTGTCATGAACCAATCCAACTGATATTTGATTCAGGCCCTGCATCCATGTAGAAGACAGTAGTACACCTGTAAACATTTTTCCTTTTCGAGATCAGACACTCGATTCCGCTGAGCAAAACTTTCCAGGCGTAGCAAGCAACCTTACGACCAGGAGCCACTCCATCACCTAATCTGCCATGAGTGTTCGTGATGCACGAGCGCGGTGTGCTCTGCGCTCGCACTATAGAAGATACCCCCCTTGTTACAAGTGAGCCCTGACGTCAAAAGCAAGACCAACTGGCAGCAATGCACTTCCACCACTGCAATTGGCACGAACTCCAGACGCTTCTTCAGGTGGCCGTTGAATGGCTTGCGAGCAACTCCCCATTCCACGTGGCGTGGCTAATTAGAGTTCCGCAGGGGAAGACGGAGGCCAAGCGAAATATCGAAGCCAGGGGCGAACTGGTAGCATCATGCAGACCAAGGATCAATTTAGGAATATTACTGCAGTAGTAACCGAGTCGTACGTTCGGAATCGCCGGAGTAAAGAGATCATGCCCACGAAGTGAATTGCGGACCAATGTCAAAATTGCGACCCAGAAACAAACAAGGGTTTGCATCAGCTTTCGCCCGCAAACCCTTGATTCAAGATGGTGCCCGAAGCCGGAATCGAACCGGCACGCCCTTACGAGCGGGGGATTTTAAGTCCCATGCGTCTACCAGTTTCGCCATTCGGGCGGTAGCGCGGTACTGCATTGCCCTGATGCCGGTTCACAATCCTGACAGATTGCTGCCCGTACAGCAGAGGGGGAAATATATACATCACTCCCCCGTGAAGCAAGTTGGCAAAGGCCGTTTTAAAGACTAAATCTTTCAGCACGATGCAATAAAAAAAGCTCCGTAAATCATGGATCTACGGAGCTTATTTATAGTGGAGGCCGAGGTCGGAATCGAACCGGCGTAGGTGGATTTGCAATCCACTGCATAACCATTTTGCTACTCGGCCTCAAAAACATTTGCTGTCAGTAGCGCGACAACAAACGCTGTAAAACTTGGAGCGGGAAACGAGACTCGAACTCGCGACCCCGACCTTGGCAAGGTCGTGCTCTACCAACTGAGCTATTCCCGCTTGGTGTGGCGCATTCTATAGAAATCAGAAGCGCCGTCAACCCCTTGATTCAAAAAAGTTTTATTTCTTTTCAACATCGGTCTTCAGATGCGGCCAGGCAGCCCGAAGGTATTGAACCATCGACCACAAGGTCAGGCCTGCAGAAACCATCAGCAACGTGTAACCGATGAAAACCCAGAAGCTGAAAACCTTGGGGTTGGCCAGAAGGATCACCAGTGCAAGCATTTGCGCAGCGGTTTTCCATTTGCCCAGGTTCGATACAGCCACATGAGCCCGCGCACCAAGTTCGGCCATCCACTCACGCAACGCCGAAACGACGATCTCGCGACCGATGATGACGGCCGCCGGCAACGTGAGCCACAGGTTGCCGTGTTCCTGCACCAGCAACACCAGTGCAACAGCAACCATCAGTTTGTCAGCGACAGGATCCAGAAACGCTCCAAACGGAGTGCTTTGCTCCAGGCGTCGCGCCAGATAACCATCCAGCCAGTCCGTTGCTGCCGCGAAGGCAAAGACCGAACTTGAGGCCAGATAACTCCACTGGTAAGGCAGATAGAACAGCAATATGAAGATCGGGATGAGCAGGACACGGAGAACGGTAATCAGATTAGGGATATTCATCGGCACAACTGGCTACGAGGTGAATGGGCATTCTACTCACTATGCAGGTTTGCATAAATCGACTCTGCTAGCTTTTTGCTGATCCCCGGCGCTTTGGCGATCTCTTCGATGCTTGCACGAGACAGCTCCTGCAATCCACCAAAATGTTTCAACAAGTCCCTGCGCCGAGTCGGCCCCACGCCCGCCACGCCTTCCAGCGTTGACGTACGACGGGTTTTGCCACGGCGCGCACGGTGTCCGGTGATTGCAAACCGGTGAGCTTCGTCACGAATCTGCTGAATCAGGTGCAACGCCGGAGAGTCGCCACGCAACGTGAATTCGTGCGCGGCATCATTCAGATACAAAGTCTCGAACCCAGCCTTGCGCGTCGCACCTTTCGCTACACCCAGCAGGATCAGGTCCGGCACGGCCAGTTCGTTGAGCACATCGCGCGCCATCGACAACTGCCCTTTGCCGCCGTCCACCAACAGAATGTCCGGCAACTTGCCCTCACCGTCCTTCAGCTTGCTGAAGCGCCGGGTCAACGCCTGGTGCATGGCGGCATAATCATCACCCGCCGTCACGCCTTCGATGTTGTATCGGCGGTAATCCGATTTGATTGCCCCTTCCGGCCCGAACACTACACAGGACGCAACGGTTGCCTCGCCGCTGGAATGACTGATGTCGTAGCACTCCAGACGCTGTGGTGGCTCGTCCAGTTTCAGCACCTCGGCCAATGCCTCGAAACGGGCCGCAACGTGCTGACGATTGGCCAGCCTCGCGCCCAGCGCCTGTTCGGCGTTGGTCACGGCCAATTGCTGCCAGCGCGCCCTCGTACCGCGAACCCGATGACTGATGGACAGTTCGCGACCGCGCAGCTCCTGGATCGCTTCGATCAATGTGGGAAAGTCTTCATGAACGACGTTGACGATCAGTTCACTAGGCAAATCCCGCTCGGGGCTGCTGATGAAATACTGGCCAAGAAACGCAGCCATGACTTCGGCAACGTCTTCCTCGATCCCGACCTGCGGGAAAAAGTTCTTGCTGCCCAGAACCCGCCCTCCCCGCACGCTGATCAAATGCACGCAGGCGCCACCGGGGTTGACGAAGGCTGCGATCACATCGATATCGCCAGTCCCGCCTTCCATGCTCTGCTGATCCTGAACCCGACGCAGCAATGCAATCTGATCGCGCAGTTCGGCAGCGCGCTCGAACTCGAGGTTGATTGCAGCCTCTTCCATCGCAGTGGACAGTTCGTTGGTCAACGCATGGCTGCGCCCCTCGAGGAACATCACCGAGTGCCGCACGTCTTCGGCGTAAACCTCAGGCTCGACCAGCCCGACACAGGGAGCCTTGCAGCGTTTGATCTGGTACTGCAGGCACGGACGCGTCCGGTTCTTGTAGTAGCTGTCTTCGCACTGACGTACAAAGAATGTCTTCTGCAGAAGGCTGAGGCTTTCGCGAATTGCCCCTGCACTCGGATAAGGCCCGAAGTACTTACCCTTGGCCTTCTTGGCACCGCGATGAATGCTCAGGCGAGGGAATTGTCCGTCAGACAGAAACACATACGGATAAGACTTGTCGTCGCGCAACAGGATGTTGTACGGCGGCCGCCACTCCTTGATCAGCGTTTGCTCAAGCAGCAGGGCTTCGGTTTCGTTAGCGGTAATGGTCGTTTCGACCTGGGCGATTCGCCCAACCAGCGCGGCGGTTTTAGGTGCCAGTCCGGTTTTTCGAAAGTAACTGGCCAGGCGCTTCTTCAGATTCTTGGCCTTGCCGACGTACAACAGACGCGCATCGCTGTCGAGCATGCGGTAAACGCCGGGGCGCCCGCTGACAGTCGACAGGAAGGCGCCGGAATCGAATGTTTCAGTCATGGTCAGAGGCTGGCATCAACCATGCCGTGACGAACTGCCAGAAGCGTCAGCTCGACATCACTGCTGATCGAAAGCTTCTCGAAAATGCGATAACGGTAGGTGTTTACGGTTTTTGGCGACAGGCACAATTTGTCGGAAATGATCTGCACCTTCTGGCACCCGACAATCATCAAGGCAATCTGGATTTCTCGCTCCGACAAGGCATCGAACGGAGAATCGTTGGTTGGCTGGAAGGACTTGATCGCCAGTTGCTGGGCAATCTGCGGACTGATGTAGCGCTGACCGGCAAAGACCAGGCGGATGGCCTGTACCATTTCCGGCAATCCAGCACCCTTGGTCAGGTAACCCGCAGCTCCCGCCTGCAGCAATCGGGTAGGAAACGGATCTTCTTCGCACACAGTGACTGCAACCACCTTGATGTCGGGATGGCTGCGCAACAGTTTGCGTGTGGCTTCCAGGCCGCCGATGCCAGGCATCTTGACGTCCATCAGCACCACGTCTGGCTTCAGCTCACGGGCCTTGATAAGGGATTCTTCCCCGGACTCGGCCTGGCCAACCACTTGCAGGCCATCGATATCGGCCAGCATCCGTGTAATGCCCGTACGAACGAGATCATGGTCATCGACCACTAGCACCCTAATCAAGCAGACACCTCGCGATATGGTCTTATTGGGATGCCGGACACCTTAGCAAAAAGTGCCAGACAGACCTAGCGGCAAGCAGCATATAAAAAGTTTCAATTCATCATTCAGGGCTTGCCGGCCGTGCGTTTCAGAGCACACGTGTACTGAATTCGAGATGCATCCTCAGGAAACACTCGTCCTCGCCCTGCACAACCATTCCCTTTCTGCGATACAGGTTTTGCGCCGGATTGTTCTTGAACACTGTCAGACGCAATGCCGGGCGACGTTCAAGGTGCGCAATTGCAACAACCTGATCGATCGCCCAGGAACCTGCACCTTGTCCCTGAAATCCCCCGCAGACCTGTAACTCGCGAATGTACAACGCTCGGGCATCACGACTGAGGCTGAAATAACCTACTGGCCTGCCTTCGCATTCGATCATCCAGTTTTCGCGCCCGGCCCAGGCGATATCGAAAGCTTCGTCCTGCCACAGCAGATCGTAGCTGATGTAATAGCGGAGCATATTCTGGCAAGTGATTTCTCGCGTAAACGACAGGTCATCGGGCGTCGCCGGTCGCAAATGAAACCTTGTTTGCACATCCACCACCTTCATGCCTTGCCCTCCCCTGATGCCAACCTCGACGCGACTCAACCTTGAACCGCTGAAAACGGCAGAGTGTGTCATAGCTTGCCGAAGGCTCAACCGATAGAGGACGTCTTGTACCTTCAATAGCATTTTCTGATTGCTGACGCGCATCAGGCTCTAGTAAGCTCGGCGCATTCATCGGAGACACATCATGTTCAACGCCCTTGCACAGCTTCTTGCCACCAGCGCCCAGCGCTCGGTTGCGGCTGCGCGCGTGAACAACATTTGCGCTCCAGCCAGCTTTTATTTTGGGTATTGGTTTAGCCACTGGCGCGCCTGATACCCACACGGCGCCCATATAGACGGGTCGCCTACCAGAGAATTCTCAACCCCCGGTCGGCCTCCCGACCGGGGGTTTTGTTTTTTCAGGCCCTGAACTTTCAGCGACACACCAGACATTTGAGGAATCACGACATGAACTACGCCACTTATTACCGCTACGACAGTTTTACCGCCTGGCGATTTAGCAGCCTCCGCTCGGGACAGCCTGCCGCCTCCGATCGGTCACCCACAGGTGGCAAGCCAACACATGTAGCCAATACGGCCAACTGTCGAACACCCCAATAGGGCCGAGTCGGCGGGAAAGACCCGCGACCAGCCCAGGAAGACCGAATATGAACTCGTCCGTTTCTGCTCTGCCACTGTCCACCCTGAACCCGGCCAACGAAGCATTGACCCTGCGTCTGCCCAGTTCGCTGCAACTCAAGCAGCAATTGCCCCTGAGCAATGTCTTGAACCAGCAGGTTGCCAATCACCGCCAGGCCATCCGCGCCATTCTCAACGGCGAAGACCACCGTTTGCTGGTCGTTGTCGGCCCTTGCTCCATTCACGATCCCGAATCAGCGCTCGAATACGCCGAAAAACTTGTCCGACTGGCCAACGACGTCAGTCAGGAAATGCTGCTCGTGATGCGTGCCTACGTCGAAAAACCCCGCACCACCGTCGGCTGGAAGGGTCTCGCGTACGATCCCCATCTGGACGGCAGCGACGACATGGCCGCCGGCCTGACGTTGTCACGCGAACTGATGCTGGAAATGATCCGCCTCGGCCTGCCTGTTGCCACCGAACTTCTGCAACCCATGGCTGCTGGCTACTTCGACGACCTGCTCAGTTGGGTTGCCATCGGTGCGCGAACAACCGAATCACAGATTCATCGCGAGATGGCCAGCGGACTCAGCATGCCAGTCGGCTTCAAGAACGGCACCGATGGCGGAGTATCCATTGCCGTCGACGCAATGCGCTCAGCGGCTCATCCACATCGTCATTTCGGCGTAGACAGCCAGGGCCATCCGGCAATCATTCCGACTTCGGGCAACCCGGACACGCACCTGGTCCTGCGCGGCGGCCATCACGGGCCGAACTACGACCGCGCCAGCGTTTCCCGAATCCATACCGAACTGAGCCGCCTGAAAATCCCGAGCCGGATCATGGTCGATTGCAGTCACGCCAACAGCGGCAAGGACCCTCTGCGTCAGCCGGAAGTATTCAACGATGTGCTGGAACAACGCCTGCAAGGCGATCGCTCACTGGTCGGCATGATGATCGAGTCGCACCTGTTCGAAGGATGCCAGCCTCTGAGCGAGTCGTTGCGTTACGGCGTTTCCGTGACCGATGGCTGCCTGGGCTTCAGTGCCACGGAACACCTGCTGCTCAATGCAGCCGACCGCCTTCGGACACAACCTCTGCCTTGATTGCAAAAGCAGCCTTCCGTAGCAGATACGCGCGGAAGGCTGTTTGATCATTCCTGTACGTGCAACAAGACACCCTCGGAAACCTGGCTGACATCGTCCAGTCGCTCGACGGAATAAGACACACGCACGACCGTATTGATGTGTTCACGCCAGAATCGATGGGGAACGATAAAGACGATTGGCTCAACTTCCATCCCGCTGCTGATTTCCCGATCATCACGATGAAAGAAGAACTCTCCATCGCACTTGAGATAAACCAGCTCTCCAACCTCCAGTTGCGCATTGCTGATCACCACACTGACCCCGTCAATGGTGTCCTTTACGTCGAGTATCCTGCCTTCCGCCTCCAACACTTGTGGCGCGGTCAGTTCGCCCCGCACCAGCGGAGCAATGTTGACTCGCGTAACCCCTGACTCACGAATCGCACCACTTTTCTGTTCTATGCAGTACTGAACCACCACCTCTCCACCCAGGTGCGGGGCGATGAATTGTGGGTTGACACCGAATACCAGCGGCTCTCCAACAGCAAAGGATTCGACGATCAGACAGTCCCGAAAGGAAGCGTGCTCTACGGGACCTTGCCAGATCAACGCCACCCGGTCTCCCGCTGTCATTCCGGCGTAAGGCTGCAGGGTGACCGTGGTTCCATCGATGACACGCGCAGGCTCAAGACTCCCTCCGACAGCATCATCAATGATGGCCGGCAGCAGACTGTAACGAACATCTCCGACATCCAGTCGTTCTCGAGCGGAGGTCACCGGCATCGGCCTTGAAGCGCTGGTCAATGTCCAGAAGACCTCCAGTGAACCGCCGTCCAATGCCGCGATGTGAGGGTTTCTGACGACAAATACAATTTCCTTTCCCAACTGGGCTTCGCTGATGAATCGAACGCCTTCGTTTCGGTACGGCATGCCCTCGATATCAAGACCGTGCCAGCTCAATACCACCCTGTCGCCGCAAGCCATATCGGGATAAGGCGCAATCCGCACGACGACCTTGTTCCGCGAGGGATCAAGAACCGCATCCTCCACAGCGTCGAGGGTGACTGCGGGCAGTGAGTCAACCGGCTCATGACTGCAAGACTGCCCGGATGACTCGATCATTGTTGCGACCAAAGCGTTGCCTTGCGTTGCTTCCTGCGCGTTCTGCGTATTCATTCGTAGCTCCATTCCCTGGAAATACCCTGCAGCTGGCTTGCTGCGTCGAAGAGCCTCTATTCAAGCCGCTTCATCAACAATTTAATGTCGTCCGTTCGCTGTGCAGAACGCGGGCAAGTGCATCACATGAAGTAGGCAACGGCAGGAAAAACACATGGGGCAACGCAGGAGATGTCCAAACATTCCGATATGGACTTCAAACATCAGGGAAGTTTCGTTCAGGTGCTGATCCAGTTTCCGGTGCTGAACCGGGACTCTTCATACATCGTGAGCTCCACGGCTGTTTTAGAGTGGCACCGTGTAAATATCGATAAAGTTCTGCGATCAAGGATGAAAAATGCAACGAAATACCACAACTCTTTATCCCATCCTGCTGGTGCACGGTCTGTTCGGATTCGAGCACATCGGCCCTTTTGAGCTGTTCCACGACGTCAAACAGGCGCTGAAGGCCGTCGGCGTACAGGTGTTCGTGCCGCACCTCTCAGCCATTCATGACAATGAAGTACGAGGCAAACAACTGCTCGGGCAGATTGATTCTGTGCTCAGAGGCACAGGTGCGAGCAAAGTCAACCTGATCGGTCATAGTCAGGGCGCATTGGCGGCTCGCTATGCCGCAGCGGTTGCCCCGCAAAGGGTTGCTTCCGTGACTTCGGTCAGTGGACCGAACCACGGCTCGGAGCTCGCGGATTTCTTGCGCAAGGCACTGATTCCCGGAAGGTTGCCAGAGAGCGTCGCGCAGAATGTGGCCACGCTGTTTTCCGACCTTCTATGCCTGCTCGGTGGAACCACAGCCCTGCCGAAAAATGCGCTGGCCGCATTGAATGCACTGACGACCGTAGGGGTCGGGGATTTCAATGACAAATATCCGCAAGCCCTGCCAGAGAGCTGGGGCGCGCAGGGAGCCGAACGGGTCAATGGTGTCCGCTACTATTCCTGGAGCGGCGTCGTGCCGGAAATGAATCTGCAAACATTCGATCCTGTTCATGGCATTTGCCGGGCGCTGTCGCAGTACTTCATCACCGAGCCCGGCCAGAACGACGGGTTTGTTGGCCGCTACAGCTCTCATCTGGGCACCGTGATCCGTTCCGACTACCCATTTGATCACTTGCGCAGCTTGCGTCGAGCCTCCGGTGAGCCAGCCGGCTCAGCCGATTCGATCCAGTTGTACGTCGAGCACGCCTTGCGCCTGCAGGCAGCTAATCTCTGAGAGCCGGCCTCAGACAGCCGAACGGAACTTTGCCGAGAAATCGGCCACTGAATCCGGTAGGCTCCACCCTTTACTGATTTGATTGGAGATTTTTCCCATGGCTAAAGCCACCGCCCGCCACATCCTGGTTTCCAGCGAAGACAAGTGCAACGAACTCAAGGCCCAGATCGAAGCCGGCGCCGATTTCGCTGAAGTCGCCAAAGCCAACTCCACTTGCCCGTCCAGCCGTCAGGGCGGTGATCTGGGCTCGTTCGGCCCGGGCCAGATGGTCAAGGAATTCGATACCGTGGTTTTCAGCGCCCCGATCAATGTCGTCCAGGGCCCGGTCAAGACCCAGTTCGGTTATCACCTGCTGGAAGTCACCAGCCGTCAGGACTGATCCTTCGTCCGCTGAGCTGTGTAACGGCCCGCCAGATGGCGGGCCGTTGTGTTTTGGTTACACCACGCGACTGGCGAACAGCGCTGCGCTCGCGTACAAATTGCGCTTATCGATTACCCGGCTCTAAGGCTGACAATGCGACTGGCTTTCTCCACTTTGATGTTCACTGCCGTGGCTCTGCTGCTGAGCGCCGCCGGTGTGAGCGCTGCACCGCAGCATGCATTGACCGTTTACGGCGAACCGGCAAAGTACCCGGCCAATTTCAGTCACTTCGACTACACCAATCCGCAGGCCCCCAAGGGCGGAACGATGCGCCGCTCGGCGATCGAAATCGGTCACTTCGACCATGTCCTGCCCTACATCGACAAAGGCATCGGCGTCACCCAGATCGATGGCCTGCTGTATTCCCCGCTGGCCCAGCGCTCGATGGACGAGCCCTACACCGTCTACGGACTGGTGGCACAAAAGATGGAGCGTTCCGAGGACGGTCTGTCCCTGCGCTTCTTCATCAACCCCAAGGCTCGCTTCGCCGACGGCAAACCGATCACCGCCGAAGACGTGCGCTACACCTACGATTTGCTGATGACCCAGGGCAGCCTGCGCTATCGCACCCAGTTCGCCGACGTCAAAGGCGTCGAAGTCGAGGCGCCGCTCACCGTGCGCTTCGATTTCAAGAGCAATGAAAACCGCACCCTGCCGCTGGATATCGCAACCCTGCCGGTGTTTCCCGAGCACTGGTGGAAGACTCGGGATTTTGCTGGCGGTGGCGGCTATGAACCTCCGCTGGGCAGCGGCCCGTACCGAGTCGGAAAAGTCGACTCCGGACGCAGTATCACCTTCGAGCGCAATGGCGACTGGTGGGGCAAGGACTTGCCGGTCAGCCGCGGGCTCTACAATTTCGATCACTTCAGCATCGAGTACTTCGGCGACACCGATGTCGCCCGCCAGGTGTTGCGCGGCGGCGCCTACGACTACAACCGCGAATTTTCCGCTACCGGCTACTCGATCGGCTACGACAGCCCGGCCCTGAGCGACGGGCGCCTGCAGAAGGCTCACCTGGCAACCGAGGCGCCGCAATCGGCCCAGGGCTTCGTGTTCAACCTGCAAAAACCGATGTTCCAGGACCGCCGTGTACGTCAGGCCCTGGCCATGCTCTGGGACTTCGAATGGAGCAACCGGCAGATGATGCGCAACATGTACATCCGCCAGCAGAGTTACTTTTCCAACAGCGCCCTTGCTGCCAGTGAACTGCCGGACGCTGCCGAACTGAAGATCCTTGAACCACTGCGCGGACAAATCCCCGACGAGGTATTCACGAAGGTCTTCGAGGCGCCGAAAACCGACGGCAGCGGACTGATCCGTGACAAGCAGCTTCAGGCACTCGAACTGCTTGAACAGGCGGGCTGGAAACCCGACGGCGACCAATTGGTCAACGCGCAGGGCGAGCCGCTGAGCTTCACCTTCCTGGTCAGCCAGAACGGCATGGACCGACTGCTGCTGCCCTACAAGCGCACGCTGAAACAGATCGGCATCAATCTCGATATCCGCCGCATCGACTCGTCGCAATACGTCAACCGGCTGATGAGCCGCGATTACGACATGATTGTCACGGGCTACCCGGTCACCACCTCGCCCGGCGGGGAACTGCTCAACTACTTCGGGTCCGCTTCGGCCAACGATCCCGGCGCCAACAACTATATGGTGCTGAAAAACCCGGCAGTCGACACCTTGATCAACGGTCTGATCCGCGCCTCGACCCAGCCAGATATGCTGCATTACGCCCACGCGCTGGACCGGGTGCTGCAATGGAACTACTACTGGATCCCCAATTATTACCCGCCCGGCACCTCGACCGTCTGGTGGAACCGCTTCGGCATCCCGACCGTGCAGGCGAGCAATGACGAAGCGATCGAGAGCTGGTGGGAAATCAGCAGCACGCCGCTGACCAACCAGCAGATGACGGCCGAGAAGATCAGCCGTGGCAGACCCGGAGGGCCGCACTGATGTGGGCTTACATACTGCGGCGTCTGCTGCTGATCATCCCGACCCTGGTGATCATTCTGCTGGTCAATTTCGTGATCATCCAGGCCGCCCCGGGCGGTCCGGTGGAACAGGCCATCGCTCATTTGCAAGGCATCGGTGGCGCCAATGTCGGCGGTGGTGCAAGCGAAACCATGAGCAGCACCTCCCGCGCCAGCCGGGGCCTTGATCCGCAGCTGATCAAGGACATCGAAAAACAGTACGGCTTCGACAAACCGGCCCATGAACGCCTGTGGCTGATGCTCAAGAACTATGCGCAGCTGGATTTCGGCAAGAGCTTCTTCCGGGGCGCCACGGTCACCGACCTGATCCTGCAGAAAATGCCGGTGACCATTTCCCTCGGGTTGTGGGCGACGCTGATCACCTATCTGGTGTCGATCCCGCTGGGCATTCGCAAAGCCGTGCACCACGGCAGTCATTTCGATATCTGGAGCAGTACGGCGATCATCATCGGTTACGCGATGCCGGCGTTTCTGTTCGCGATGTTTCTGATCGTTGTGTTTGCCGGCGGTACGTCGCTGAACTGGTTTCCGGTGCGCGGGCTTGTTTCGGACAACTTCGAGTCGCTGTCGACGCTGGGCAAAGTTGCCGACTACTTCTGGCACCTTGTTCTGCCGGTCACTGCACTGGTGATTGGTGGCTTCGCGACCCTGACCATCCTCACCAAGAACTCGTTCCTCAATGAAATCACCCGTCAGTACGTGGTCACCGCTCGCGCCAAAGGCCTGAGCGAACGCCGGGTGCTGTATGGCCATGTGTTTCGCAACGCGATGTTGCTGGTGGTGTCGGGCATCCCCCAGGCGTTCATCAGTGTGTTCTTCGCCGGCTCGTTGCTGATCGAGGTGATTTTCTCCCTCGACGGCCTTGGGCGCATGAGCTACGAAGCGGCCGTATCCCGCGACTATCCGGTGGTGTTTGGTTCGCTGTTCATCTTCACCCTGTTCGGCCTCCTGATAAAACTGATCGGCGACCTGTGCTACACGCTGGTCGATCCGCGCATCGACTTCGCCGCGAGGAATGCCTGATGTTCAAGCTCTCGCCTCTGGGCCGTCGCCGTTTCGAACGCTTCAAGAAAAACCGTCGGGGCTGGTGGTCGCTGTGGTTGTTCATTGGTCTGTTCGTGATCAGCCTCGGTGGCGAACTGATCGCCAACGACAAACCGCTGGTCGTCAGCTATCAGGGCCAGTGGTATTTCCCGGTGTTCAAGCGCCACACCGAACAGGAATTTGGCGGCCAGTTGCCGTTCCAGGCCGATTACCGCAGCGACTACGTCCAGAACCTGATCCGCAAGGACGGTGGCTGGTTGCTGTTTCCGCCGATCCCGTTCAGTGATGACACACCGAACTACGACCTCAACAAACCGGCGCCGAGCCCACCGACTTCGGTCAACTGGCTAGGCACCGACGATCAGGCGCGGGACGTGCTGGCACGGGTGATTTTCGGCGCGCGGGTGTCGATCCTGTTCGCGCTGATGCTGACCTTCGTCAGCGCCCTGATCGGCATCGCGGCCGGCGCCCTGCAAGGCTATTACGGTGGCTGGATCGACTTGCTCGGTCAGCGCCTGCTCGAAGTCTGGTCGGGGCTGCCGGTGCTGTACCTGCTGATCATTCTGTCGGGGTTTGTCGAGCCGAACTTCTGGTGGCTGCTGGGGATCATGGCACTGTTTTCATGGCTGGCGCTGGTGGATGTGGTGCGGGCCGAATTCCTGCGCGGGCGCAACCTCGAATACGTCAAGGCTGCGCGGGCGCTGGGCCTGACCGACCGCAAGGTGATCTTCCGGCACATCCTGCCCAATGCGATGAATGCCACGTTGAGCTACCTGCCGTTCATTCTGACCGGGGCGATTTCCACCCTGACCGCGCTGGATTTCCTGGGTTTCGGCATGCCCGCCGGCAGTGCGTCGCTGGGCGAGTTGATCGGCCAGGGCAAACAGAACCTGCAAGCACCGTGGCTGGGATTGACGGCGTTTTTCACCCTCGCGTTGATTCTGTCCTTGTTGGTATTCATCGGCGAAGCGTTGCGCGATGCCTTTGACCCGCGCTCATGAACGGATCCTTGAAATGACTGACAACCTGATCGAAATCCGTGACCTCGGCGTCGCCTTCAATGGCCAGACCGTGGTGCGCAACCTGTGCCTGGACATCCGCCCCGGCGAGTGCCTGGCGCTGGTCGGCGAATCGGGCTCGGGCAAATCGGTGACAGCCCACTCGATCCTGCAACTGCTCCCGGACAGCGAAGCCCAGACCATCGGCAGCATTCGCTATCGCGGCCAGGAGCTGGTGGGAGCTGATCCCAAGACCTTGCGTGACTTGCGGGGCAACCGCATCGCGATGATCTTCCAGGAGCCGATGACCTCGCTCAACCCGCTGCACACCATCGAAAAGCAGATTGGCGAAACCCTGCTGCTGCACCGAGGCCTGGGCGGCAAAGAGGCGCAGAAACGCATTCTCGAACTACTCGAACTGGTTGGCATCCAGAAACCGAAAGAACGGTTGAAGGCTTACCCCCACCAATTGTCCGGCGGCCAGCGACAACGCGTCATGATCGCCATGGCCCTGGCCTGCGAACCGGAACTGTTGATCGCCGACGAGCCGACCACGGCCCTCGACGTCACCGTGCAGCGCAAGATTCTGGTGCTGCTCAAATCCCTGCAACAACGGCTTGGGATGTCGCTGCTGCTGATCAGCCACGATCTCAATCTGGTGCGCAGCATCGCCCAGCGGGTATGCGTGATGAAGGCCGGGGAAATCGTTGAGCAGGCACCGTGCGAAACCCTGTTTACAGAGCCGAAACACCCCTATAGCTGCGTGTTGCTCAATGCTGAACCCGAGGGTGAAGCGCTTCCCCGGGATGAACGGGAAAACGTGCTGGAAGTTGAAGATCTGCGGGTCGACTTCGCGGTCGGCGGCGGGCTGTTCCAGCGCAAGCAATACCTGCGTGCCGTTGACGGTATCAGCCTGAACATCCAGCGTGGCAAAACGTTGGGCATCGTCGGTGAATCCGGCTCGGGCAAGTCAACGCTGGGTCAGGCAATCCTGCGCTTACTCGATTCCGAAGGCAGCATCCGCTTTCAGGGCCAGTCCCTCGATGACCTGAACCAGAAGCAAATGCGCCCGTGGCGCCGGCAGATGCAGGTGGTGTTTCAAGATCCCTTCGGCAGCCTCAGCCCGCGCATGTCGGTGGCGCAGATCATCAGCGAAGGGCTGGAGGTACACTGCCAGTCCACCGCCGATGAGTGCGACGCCCAGGTGATTCGGGTGCTCAAGGAAGTCGGCCTCGACCCCGACAGCCGTCATCGCTACCCCCACGAATTTTCCGGTGGCCAGCGTCAGCGCATCGCCATTGCCCGGGCACTGGTGCTCAAACCGGCACTGATCCTGCTCGATGAACCCACTTCGGCGCTGGATCGCACCGTGCAGAAACAGGTGGTCGCCCTGCTCCGCCAGCTTCAGGAAAAACATGGCCTGACCTACCTGTTCATCAGCCACGACCTGGCGGTGGTACGCGCCCTGGCCCACGACATGATCGTGATCAAGGACGGAAAAGTGGTCGAACGCGGCGCCAGTCACGACGTGTTCGACTCGCCGCAGCATCCCTATACCAAAGAGCTGTTGGCGGCGGCGCATCCGGGATAGGCATAATCGCGCCACCTGACTTCCGCCAATGGACGCCGCCATGAACACCACTGAAAGCCTCAAGGATTACCAACGGGTTCGCACGCTGGCGATCCGTTCGTTGTTCGAGATCATCGAGCAATCGAGCGAAGGCACGGTGATTGTCGACCGCGACGCCAACATCGTCTGGATGAACGAGCGCTATGCCCGGCGCTTCGGGCTCGACTCTGCGGCCGGCGCCATCGGCAAACCTTGCGAAAGCGTGATACCGGGCAGTCTGCTGCGTGAAGTGGTGCGCACCGGGCGACCGATTCTGCTGGACATGCAGGACACGCCGAAAGAACCGCTGGTGGTGATGCGCCTGCCGATCCATGACGACGCCGGATCGGTGATCGGCGCCATCGGCTTCGCCCTGTTCGATGAACTGCGCAGCCTGTCGCCGATGCTCAAGCGCTACCTGAGCATGCAGGAAGAACTGGCCTCGACCCGTTCGCTGCTGCGCGCCCGGCAGACCAAATACAACTTCGCCCACTTCATCGGCACCAGCGCGGCCAGCCTGGAAGTCAAACGCCGTGCCCGCCGCAGCGCGAGTGCGGAGTCACCGGTTCTGTTGCTGGGCGAGACCGGCAGCGGCAAGGAATTGCTGGCCCAGGCGATCCACGGCGCTTCACCCCGAGCGCACAAGGCGTTCGTAAGCATCAACAGTGCGGCGATTCCCGAAGCGCTGCTCGAAGCCGAGTTCTTCGGCACCGCGCCCGGCGCCTTCACCGGTGCAGACCGCAAGGGCCGCACCGGCAAATTGCAGATTGCTCAGGGCGGGACGCTGTTTCTCGACGAAATCGGCGACATGCCGCTGCCACTGCAAAGCAAGTTGTTGCGGGTGCTTCAAGAAAAAGAATTCGAACCCGTAGGTTCCAACGACGTGATCCAGAGCGATGTGCGGGTGATTGCCGCGACGTCGACGGATCTGGAGGCGGCGATCAAGCGCGGCGAGTTCCGCGCCGACTTGTACTACCGGCTCAATGTGCTGCCGATTCAGGTGCCGCCACTGCGTGAACGGCTGGACGATTTGCCAGCACTCAGTGAGGCGATTCTTGAAGAGCTGCGCAGCCAGCATGAACTCAATCGCGAAGCCCTGGAGCTGCTGGGGCAGCACGCCTGGCCGGGGAACATTCGCGAATTGCGCAACGTGCTGGAACGAGCAGCGTTGCTCAGTGATGACTTGATGCTGACGGCGAGCGACATTCGCGCGGCGATTGGTACGTTTACGCCGGTCGAGCGAGCATCGACGTCAGTGTCAGAGCCAACAGGCAACGAGACCTTCAGCCAGGCTCGGGAGCGTTTTGACCGGCAGTTGATTCAATCGACCCTCGCGCAATGCGGGGGCAAGGTGATTGAAGCGGCTGAGCGATTGGGGCTTGGGCGTTCGACGCTGTACAAGAAGATGATTGCGCTGGGGATTGCAGAGTCTCAATAAAGAGACACAAATCTCCATAAAGGGACGAGATCGAAAACTTCGCGAGCAGGCTCACTCCCACAGGGAAAAACGTCCAACTGTGAGAGCGGGCTTGCCCGCGAAGTCGCCCGCCCAGACATAAAAGTCTCAAAACAGAGACGAAATCTTCGAAATCGACAACTTAAATCAAATTAAATCCATATATTTCAACAGCTTAACCATCTGGCACAGTTCTCGCTAAAGCCCCTTCCCACACCCGTTTCACCCACAAAAATAACAATCGAAGGAGCACACCATGAGTGTGATCATCGCCTTGGCAGCCCTCGCGCTGCTGATGCTCGCGGCCTACCGTGGCTACAGCGTTATCCTTTTTGCCCCGATCGCCGCCCTCGGCGCCGTCCTGCTCACCGACCCGTCCGCCGTCGCCCCAGCCTTCGCCGGGGTGTTCATGGAGAAAATGGTCGGCTTCATCAAACTCTACTTTCCCGTCTTCCTGCTCGGCGCCGTGTTCGGCAAGCTGATCGAGCTGTCGGGTTTCTCCCGTTCGATTGTTGCGGCAGCCATTCGCTTGCTCGGCACCCGCCAGGCGATGCTGGTGATCGTGCTGGTCTGCGCCCTGCTCACCTACGGCGGCGTGTCGCTGTTCGTGGTGGTGTTTGCGGTCTATCCGTTCGCAGCGGAAATGTTCCGCCAGAGCAACATTCCCAAGCGCCTGATCCCGGCGACCATCGCCCTCGGCGCGTTCTCGTTCACCATGGACGCCCTGCCCGGCACACCGCAGATCCAGAACATCATCCCCAGCACCTTCTTCAACACCACCGCGTGGGCGGCGCCCTGGTTGGGCCTGATCGGCACGATTTTCGTGTTCTGCGCCGGCATGCTGTTCTTGCAGCGTCAACGCAACAAGGCTCAGCAAGCCGGCGAAGGCTATGGCACCGAACTGCGCAATGAACCGGAAACTGCCGAAGATCTGAAACTGCCAAACCCCTGGCTGGCGCTGTCGCCACTGCTGGCGGTGGGCATCATGAACCTGCTGTTCACCCAGTGGATTCCGCAGTGGTACGGCAAGACCCACAGCCTCGCGCTGCCGGGCATGGCCGCGCCGGTGACCACCGAAATCGCCAAACTCACGGCGATCTGGGCAGTACAGGCAGCTTTGCTGGTGGGCATCCTGATGGTGTTGGCGTTCGGTTTTCAGGCGATTCGCAGCAAGCTTGCCGAAGGCAGCAAAAGCGCGGTCAGCGGTGCACTGCTGGCGGCGATGAACACCGCGTCGGAATACGGTTTCGGTGCGGTTATCGCCTCGTTGCCGGGTTTTCTGGTGCTGGCCGACTGGCTCAAGAGCATTCCCAATCCGCTGGTCAACGAAGCGATCACCGTGACCCTGCTGGCCGGTATCACCGGTTCCGCCTCGGGTGGCATGAGCATCGCCCTCGCAGCGATGTCCGAACAGTTCATCAGCGCCGCCCACGCCGCCAACATTCCGCTCGAAGTGCTGCACCGCGTGGCCGCCATGGCCAGCGGTGGCATGGACACCCTGCCGCACAATGGCGCGGTAATCACGTTGCTGGCGGTCACCGGCCTGACCCATCGTGAGGCCTACAAAGACATTTTCTGTATTACGCTGATCAAGACCCTGGCGGTTTTTGTGGTAATCGGCACTTTCTACGCCACTGGCATTGTGTGAGGTATTCATGACGACTCTTTCTGGCAAGACCGCACTGGTCACCGGCTCCACCAGCGGCATCGGACTGGGCATTGCGCTGACGCTGGCCAAGGCCGGCGCCAACCTGATCCTCAACGGCTTTGGCGATGCTTCGAAGGTGATTGCCGAAGTCGAGCAGTTCGGCGGCAAGGTCGGCCATCACCCGGCAGACGTCAGCAGCCCTGAACAGATCGCCGACATGATCGCCTACGCCGAGCGCGAGTTCGGTGGCGTGGACATTCTGGTCAACAACGCCGGCATCCAGCACGTCGCGGCGGTTGAAGAGTTTCCGGTAGAGCGTTGGGACTCGATCATCGCCATCAACCTGTCGTCGGTGTTTCACAGCACCCGCCTGAGCCTGCCGGGCATGCGCGACAAGGGCTGGGGACGGATCGTCAACATTGCCTCGGTACACGGTCTGGTGGGCTCCACCGGTAAGGCCGCGTATGTAGCGGCCAAGCATGGCGTGATCGGCCTGACCAAGGTGGTCGGCCTGGAAACCGCCGCCAGCAATGTCACTTGCAACGCCATCTGTCCGGGCTGGGTACTGACGCCTCTGGTGCAGAAACAGATCGATGATCGAGCGGCCAAAGGTGTCGACCCGCAGCAGGCGCAGCACGACCTGCTCGCCGAGAAACAGCCGTCGCTGGAGTTCGTCACGCCTGCGCATCTGGGTGAACTGGTGTTGTTTCTGTGCAGCGAAGCCGGCAGTCAGGTGCGTGGTGCGGCGTGGAATATCGATGGCGGGTGGCTCGCACAGTAAGCGTTCAACTGATCGCTCCCACGTTGCAGTGGGAGCTTTCTGACAAACAATAAGAGGCAAACCATGTCCGACATTCTCTGGCAGCCCGATGCCAAACGCATTGCCCGGTCCCGCATGGACGGCTTCCGGCGCTTTATCAATCAGCGCCATCATCTGCACCTCGACGACTACCCTGCCCTGCACCAATGGTCCATCGACCAGCGCGAAGCCTTCTGGCAGGCAATCGTCGATTTCTTCGGCATCATCTTTCACACCCAGCCCGATGCCGTTTTGCGTGAGGGCCTGCAAATGCCGGGCGCCGAATGGTTTCCCGGCGCCACCCTGAACTTCGCCGAACACCTGTTGAGCAGGCGCGACGATGCCGTCGCCGTGATTGCCATCGCGGAAAACGGCCAGCGTGAATTGTTGACCTGGGCCGAACTGGCCCAGCAAGTCGCCGGGTTCCAGGCCAGCCTGCAAGCGGCCGGTGTCGTGCTGGGCGACCGGGTCGCGGCGTGCATGCCCAACACCTGGCAAACCCTGGTGGCCATGCTCGCGACGACCAGCCTCGGCGCAATCTGGTCATGTTCCTCACCGGACTTTGGCACCCACGGCGTAATCGACCGCTTTGGCCAGATCGAGCCGAAAGTGCTGATCACCTGCGCCGGCTACCGTTACGCCGGCAAAGAGATCGACCAGACCGTCAAGATCAACGAAATCCTCGAACAGCTGCCGACCTTGCAGCAGCTGATCATCGTGCCGTACGCACGCCCTCACGCCCATGCCACGGATTACCGGACGCCCGCCAACGTCACGTTGTGGGACGACTTCTATGAACCGGGCGACGAACCGCAGTTCGTCCCGGTGCCATTCGCCCATCCGCTGTATGTGCTGTATTCCAGCGGCACTACCGGCGTGCCGAAGTGCATCGTCCACAGCACGGGCGGCGTACTGCTGCAACACGCCAAGGAGCACGGGTTGCATGTCGATCTGGGGCCCGGCGACCGTTTGTTCTACTACACCACCTGCGGCTGGATGATGTGGAACTGGCTGGTGTCCGCACTGGCGGTCGGCAGCGCAGTGGTGCTGTATGACGGCTCACCGTTTTATCCGGACAACCAGCGATTGCTGGAGCTGCTTGATGATGAGCAGGTCAGCGTGTTCGGCACTAGCCCGAAATTCCTTGCGACCCTGGAAAGCAGTGGCATCAAGCCGCAAGAAAGCCATGACCTGAGTCACCTGAAAACCTTGCTCTGCACCGGTTCCGCGTTGTCGCCGCAGAGTTACGACTTCGTCTATCGCGACTTCAAACCCGACGTTTGCCTGTCCTCGATGTCCGGTGGTACGGACATCGTGTCCTGCTTCGTCAACGGCAACCCGGTGTCAGCGGTACGCCGGGGCGAGATCATGGGCAAGAGCCTGGCCATGGCAGTCGAAGTGTGGAACGACGCCGGGCAACCGGTGATCGGCGAAAAAGGCGAGCTGGTGTGTACCCGGCCATTCCCCGCCATGCCGATCGGACTCTGGAACGATCCCGATGGCGAGAAACTGCGCAAATCCTATTTCAACCAGTTCCCCGGCGTCTGGGCCCAGGGTGACTACGCCGAACAGTTGCCTCACGGCGGAATGCTGATCCACGGTCGCTCCGATGCCGTGCTCAACCCCGGCGGTGTGCGCATCGGCACAGCGGAAATCTACCGTCAGGTGGAAAAAATCCCCGAGGTGCTGGACAGCGTCGCCATCGGCCAACAGTGGCAGGACGACGTGCGAGTGGTGCTGTTCGTGCGTCTCAAGGAGGGCGTAACGCTGGATGAGGCGCTGCAACAGCAGATCCGCCAGGTGATTCGCGCCAACACCACACCGCGCCATGTACCGGCGAAGATCGTCGCGGTCACGGACATTCCACGCACCATCAGCGGCAAAGTGGTGGAACTGGCCGTGCGCAATGTGGTGCACAGTGAACCGGTGAAAAACACCGATGCGCTGGCCAATCCTGAAGCGCTTGAGCAGTTTCGGGATCGACCGGAACTGAAACACTGAAACAGCGCCCCCGTCTCAGGGGCGCTGTTGTGTAATGAGGCGGATTATTCAGGTCGGTTCAGGGTCAGCACCACCGGTTCGGTAATCGCACCGGTGCGACGGGTGGCGAGACACTGCTCAACGGTGTAAAGGTTGCGCTCGAATTCGAGTTTGTCGGTGTAATACTGATCGAGCAACGAGATGACCAAAGCCAGTGAGTCAGCGTTTTCAACGGCCTTCGTTGTCGGGTGGTATTGCGTCGAGGTGCCGCCCTCATCCATCGCAAGTTTGCCGCTGGCAAGATTGAGCAGCGACGCAACGTCCAACATCTGGTCAGTGCTGCGGCTCTTTGCGGTATCGCTGGCGTAGCTGACATCCTCAGTCTGCGCTGCGCCATGCAGCATCTCGTGAATCAGGTCATCCGCCACCACATCATGGTTGTAACCGTGGCCGATGAAATGAGCGTTCAGATTGCGCGTGTAGATTTCCATGAACGTCACGTTAGCCCGCTCGCCTGGGACGGCGGTAACCCATTGCTGGTACAGCTGAGGATTGAAGGCCGCAAGATTACCGTTGTCCTTGTACGGATCAAGAATCAGATTGCTCAGGGAAAAGCCGGCGAAATCGGTACGAATCAGCTTCAGGTATTTCAACAACCGGTCTTTGACATCCGAGCTGTTGCTGCCCAAAAACGCTTTGAGTATGAAGTCGCAGTCTTTGGCAAAGCCGCGATCACTCAAAGCCTTGATTGCCTCTTCAATCTTGGCCTTGGCTTTCGGCAAGCTTTTTTCAATGACGGCACGGGTGTAACTGATCGGCAATGTTTTATGGAAAAGATTCACTCTGAACGGAGCATCGACAGTAAAACTGTTCAGCTTTGGTCCCCAGGCTTTGCCGCTACGATCAAGTGCATACCAGTAAAAGTCTTTGCGCGCAGCCACTACCGTCAACGTTTCTGCACCGGATGCTTTCGGGCGCCAGTTGCCTTGCCCGGCAATGAGCTGGGTGCCGGCATCGACAAACTCCCCAGACTTGTTGGCGCCTTTGATATGCCTCATCTGCGATTTGGCCAGTGCAATGATTTCCTGGGTCTGCCGACTTAAACGCATCCCGCCCTTATAGACCAGTCTGCCTGTGCCACGCACGATTGAAGGCAGGTCATCCAAAGGATTAAAGATGGAAATCCCGGTGGCAATTGCCAGTTTGGCAAGGTGTCCCAGCTTGATGGACAGAGTAGTAGCCTTTGACACGATCGACGCTGTTTTACTGGCAACACCCGCAACGGTGCCCACCAGTGCAATGGCATCCATGGCGCAACCATAGACGCCGTCGATAATTCGGTTGTGTTCCCCGGAAGTCAGATCCTGTATGCACTTTTTGAACGGTACGACGAGATCCACAATGTACGTTGCGACCGCCTCTCCTCTGGCTCGCTCTCGCTCAAGCTCCGTAGGTGAGGTGGCGCTTTTTTTCAGTTGTTCGAATGTCATCAAGGGGTGACGGAGTACGATGAGCGCCGAGATCTGTTCAATCCTGGGATCAGAGAAGTTCTGAAATTCACTGTGCTTCGGAGTCGTAGGTGTGGCCGGTGCGGGCAATGCAATCAACTTGTCGATAATCGCTTCGCTGCTGGTCACACGAAAATCGTTCACCACGCCTTCGATATAACACTTGCGGTTGATGGGCAGACGCTCCTTGGGTGTTACTGCCCCCTCGTATTTCAAGTCACCCTTGAAATCCGCTCGTGCCGGTAAGTTGAGTTTTCCGCTTTGAACGATGAATTTTCCCAGATCATCATTGCGATGAATTTCGCCGCTCAAGGTAAACAGCTCAAAACACGTGAGTTTGCCGCGATGGGAGGCGCACATGATAATGCCGAAACGCCCAGTGACTGCATCTTTGTCCCCTTGAGTCTCCCACCTCGCTCTAAAGACGTGCCCGTCCCCTAGCGGGACCGTACGGGTCTGCAACGCCGTGTCTCGTACGGTAAAAAACGTCAACTCTGCGCACAGCACGTTTTGGAGATCGAAATAGGACATACGCGACAGCGCCAGTTTGAGCGTAGTAGCCAGTGCTGCATTCAACTCATTCAGATAGCTGCGCAATTGCCGATTGAATTCGAGGTTGTTATCAGTCAACCACAGCAAGTCCGGATAACGGTTATAAATACTCACGACCGATGGATCGTGAAGCGCAGGCTTTTTATTTCCAGAGATCTGGGACAGCAAATCGGGCGCATTGCTGTCCGGAAAAACGGCACGGAAATCCCATTCCCGTTTTGCGAGATCGCCGGACATATGCAAGTCGATCATCGACATGATAGTCGGCGAAGCCCCAAGTCCCGGTCGCTGATTGAGCAACGGTTTTTCCAGAAAGTCGCAGCTTGGGGCTGCACGCTCCAGCGCGGACCTGGCGATGGCTCTGCGATCAGGTAGTGGCGTGGAATAGGCGTGGCTGACCTGAGAGAAATTCGCTACATACTGCTGATAGGCCGCAGTAGCCCGTTGTGTCGTCGTTTTTTCGTCCTGTTTGAATTCGACTTCAGTGATGATCGCGTTGATCAACGCCCAGTCCACGATCGGGTCGATCAATGCCAGCGTATGCACATCGGCCAGCGCCTGGCTGACCGGTTCCAGCTGCGCGTACGCCATGACCTGCGCATAAGTCATCACCCGCGCGGCGCCTTGAACGACCGCTTCAACCAAAGCGACACCCCGACAGAAAGCCACCCACTCGAGCGACCCGATCGCGATCGATGTCGGAACCTGCCTGACAATGAATTCGGGGGCGATCTGTGCCAGGCACAAGTGAATCGCCAGAGGTGCTGCGTCGTGGCTGACCCATTGATTGGTCACCATATGATCGCGCAGCCCCTCCAGAACTACAGATGCAGGCCTGCCAAGATGGCGTGGCGAGTACATTTCATAGCTGCCTACAGACTTTCTGTTCTGCTGCTTGCCAATAAATGGATTGATATCCAGCAACATGGCAGTTGCCAACAGCTGGCCAAGTTGTGAATCAGAGATCGTCTCTCCTGCTTGCGATCCGAACCAGCCGAGGCGCTGCAAGCATGAAAGAGCCCAACTTTTCGAAGTCGCATGACCGATTAACTGCTTTAATAAGACAGCTGCGTTGTCATGTACTGCGATCCCTGACCGGGAACCAGCCATCAGATTGCTCAACAGTTTGGTGTCACGGGGCATTTGTTGTCCCGTGATATTTCTCATTGCCAGGCACTGCTCGGCGGACAAAGTAATGAGTGCCGAGTCATCCGCAACAAGCTGCCCCCAATAATTACCGAGACTGTCGATTTCGGGAAACTCAAACTCAAAATATTCAATCAGATTCTTCAGTTGCGCCACCGTATCTGGCACATCAAAACCATGAAATCCCAGCCATTGCTCTACTGTTATTTCATCGTCTGTCCATACGTACCCTCCCGCCTCTTTGGCGATATCAGTGATTAGCGACAACACACTGTGATCAAACCCCAGTCCCTTAATACTGCTGTGTTCCTTGAAATCTATCCAACCGTCCTGAGCGAGCACGTCCATTTTCCCGGACTGGGCAACGCAGATCGGTGGCCTGTCCTCCCCCGTCAAACCAAGCAGATAGCTGCGCATGGCGACCGTACGGGTTAAGTCGGTCAACAGCTTCTGGCCAGGGGCATGGATCTCATACAAGGACGAATTCTTCTTCAACTCGATCTGGTAATCCCACCACAAAATACTCTGTTCTGCCGAATGATTCGCCAGACACGATTTCAATTCAGTCAATACCAGACTGCGCTCTAAAGCATCCGCACCCAGGCGCTGTTGCAGGCTCGCATCGACTGCAGACTTGAAGAACTTTCCTTTCAATTCAAAACTCATGATTTCCCCATCAATAAATCAACATGCCTGTTTGGCCGGTGCGATATTACTTCCACCGAACAAACTTTCCAGTCGCTATTTATGAGGCAAGATTTCAATCAATAAAAAACACAATCAAACTACTCTTCAGTCTACCAACCCCCATTCACCAGCACTTGGATCGAGTGCAAGGCCCGGGTGCGCCAGTTTCAGTTTCAATTTTAAATTGTTAATTGAGTCAGCATGTTCTAGTGCTTCCTGCACACTTAAAACTCCTTCAACCACTAACTTGTAAAGTGCATCATCAAAGGTCTGCATGCCCAGTTCCCCGGTTTTTTCCATGATAATTTTCAACTCCCCCAGTTCATTGCGGCGTATGAGATCGGCAATGGTCGGCGTCCCCAGCATGACTTCCACTGCCGCCCGTCGCTGCCCATCAAGCGTGCGCACCAGACGTTGGGAAATGAAGGCCTTCAAATGATTGCCTAAACTTTGCAGCAGTTGCGGCCGGCGCTCTTCGGGGAAGAAATTGATGATCCGGTCCAGCGCCTGATTGGCGTTGTTGGCGTGCAATGTCGACAGCACCAGATGCCCGGTTTCGGCGAAGGCCAGCGCATGTTCCATGGTCTCGCGGTCACGGATTTCGCCGATCAGCACCACGTCCGGCGCCTGGCGCAAGGTGTTTTTCAGCGCCGCGTGAAAACTGCGGGTATCGACCCCGACTTCTCGCTGGTTGATGATCGATTTCTTGTGGCGATGGATGTATTCCACCGGGTCTTCAATGGTGATGATGTGCCCGCTGCTGTGGCGATTGCGATGATCGATCAGCGCGGCGAGCGAAGTAGACTTCCCGGAGTCGGTAGCGCCGACAAACAGGATAAGCCCCTGCTTGAGCATGACCGTTTCGAGCAGTACCGGCGGCAGCTTCAGGTCTTCGAATCGGGGGATGTCGAGTTTGACGTTACGGATCACGATCGACACGTCATTGCGCTGTTTGAAGATGTTGACCCGGAAACGACCGATCCCGGTTCGGGAAATCGCCAGGTTCATTTCCAGATCCCGGTCGAACTCCCGGCGCTGCTCGGCGTCCATCAGGGAGGCGGCGACAGTCGCCACTTCGCCGGGCTTGAACGGCTGCTCGCTCAACGGTGTCAGCACGCCATCGAACCGCGCACTGGGTGGCGCCCCCGTGGACAGGAACAGATCTGAACCGTGGCGGCTGGCCAGTTGTTTGAGCAGTGCGTCGATTTCCATGGCAAAAAGCACCTGCGAAGCTTTCAATGAACTTAAGACCGTGCGTCGTGACGCGACGGGCCTTACAGCGTCTACCGCACTAGGATAGTAGACGCCGCCTCACCGACCGACGCTCAGGACCCTTTGATGAACGCTGTACCGCACACCGATGACGCCCAGGCATTGATTGCCCGCACCGACTGGAGCCGCAGCCCGCTCGGCAGCGCCGACCATTGGCCGCAGAGCCTGCGCACCGCGGTGGACATCGTGATTCACTCGCCGATGCCGATGCTGCTCTTGTGGGGCCCGCAGCTCACCCAGATCTATAACAACGGCTTTGCGCTGCTGGCCGGCAGCAAGCATCCACACGCTTTCGGACAACCGGCGCACCAGATATGGCCGGAACTTCGAGACTTTACCGACCCGATTTACAGCGCCGTCCTACAAGGCCAGGTGCGAACCTACAGCGAACGGCGCTTTACCCTGCAACGGGACGGCCAGGATTCCGACTTCTGGCTGGACCTGACCTACAGCCCGATTCGTGACGAAAGCGCGCAAGTGGCCGGCATTCTGGTCACCGCCATCGAAACCAACGAACGCCGACGCATTGCCCTGGAACTGCAGCAACGTTCCGAAGACAGCCTCAAGGCCCAGCGCGAAAGCGAAGAGCGCCTGCAACTGGCGCTGGCGGCCACCGATGCGGTCGGCACCTGGGACTGGGACATTGGTGAAGATCGCTTCATCGCCGATGCGCATTTTGCTCAATTGCATGGTGTCGACCCGGTTCGGGCCAGTCAGTTGCCCATCAGTGAATACCTGCACGGCGTGCACCCGGAAGACCGCGCGCTGATCGCCCGCAGCATCAAGCACTGCATCACCCATGGCACCGAATACGCCGAGGAATATCGTCTGTTGCAGGCCAATGGCGAAGTGCGCTGGGTCTTCGCTCGCGGCCGTTGCTACAAGGATCACCACGGACGGCCGATGCGTTTTCTCGGCGCGGCGCTGGACCTGACCGAACGCAAGCACACCGAGCAGGCACTGCGGCAAAGCCAGACCGAGCTGCAACTGATCATCAACGCAATGCCGATCCTGATCAGCTACGTCGACCGCGAAGAACGCTTTCGCCTGAACAACGCTGCGTACCTGGACTGGTACGGGCTGACGCCGCAAGAGCTGTACGGACGCACAATCCGCGAAGTGATCGGCGAAGAATCCTACTTTCTGCGTGCCCCCTACATCGCCGAAGCACTGGCAGGCCGCCCTTGCTCGTTCAGCCTGTACACACCCCATCGCGATGGCAGCCAGCGCCACGCCTTGATGAACTACCTGCCACGCCACGGCCCGGATGGTGCGGTGAACGGTTTTTACATCTTCGTGATCGACGAGACAGAACGTAAAAAGACCGAAGAGGCCTTGCGCAACCTCAATGAAACCCTTGAGGAACGCGTGAGTGCGCGCACCGAGCAACTGGCCCAGGCCAACCAGCGTTTGCAGAACGAAATGTTCGAACGCGAACGCGCCGAAGACGCCCTGCGTCACGCACAGAAAATGGAAGCGGTCGGCCAGCTCACCGGCGGCATCGCCCATGACTTCAACAACATGCTGACCGGAATCATCGGCAGCCTCGACCTGATGCAGCGCTATATCGCCAGTGGCCGTACTGATGAAATCGGTCGATTCACCGATGCCGCGGTGTCCTCGGCCAATCGCGCCGCGGCGTTGACCCACCGCTTGCTGGCGTTTTCGCGGCGCCAGTCGCTGGATCGCAAGACCTTGAACGTCAACGAGCTGATCCACTCACTGGAAGACCTGATCCGCCGCACCAAGGGCGATCCGATCGAACTGACTCTGCGCCTGGCCGACAGTGTCTGGCCCGTCAGCACCGATGTCAGCCAATTGGAAAACGCCCTGCTCAACCTGGTGATCAACGCCCGCGACGCCATGCCGGACGGCGGTGAACTGCTGATCGAGACCGCCAATGTTTATCTCGACGGTAACGACATCACCACACTGGAACCGGTCAAGGCCGGTGATTACCTGATGCTTGCAGTGAGCGACAACGGCACCGGCATGACGCCGTCGGTGCGTTCGAAGGCGTTCGACCCATTCTTCACCACCAAACCGATCGGCCAGGGCACGGGGCTCGGGTTATCGATGATTTATGGTTTTGCCCAACAAACCGGCGGGCACGTCAGCCTCGACAGCCTGCCGGGCCAGGGCACCTGTGTGCGCCTGTACTTGCCGCGTTTGTATGCGCTGGAACCGGAGCGGCCGGTGATCGAAACGACGACCGAGGCCCCCGCCGCCGCCACCGGCGAAACCGTGGTGGTGGTCGAGGACGATCCGGCGGTGCGCATGCTGGTCATGGACCTGCTCAAGGAATTGGGTTATCGCGCCCATGAGGCCGAAGACGCCAAAAGTGCCTTGCCGCTGCTGGAGTCCGACCTGCGTGTTGATCTGCTGGTGACCGATGTTGGGCTGCCGGGCATGAACGGCCGACAACTGGCGGAGATCGCCCGCCAGCATCGTCCGGGGCTCAAAGTGCTGTTCATGACCGGATACGCGCAGAAAGCCGCCGAGCGTCAGGGTTTCCTGGAGGACGGCATGGACATGGTGGCCAAGCCGTTTTCCATTGAACTGCTGGCCGGCAAGATCCGCACGATGATCAGCCAAAACCCGTGACTTGAGGCATAATCCGCGCCCCGCCGTCACCCCGCTACAGGTATTGCACGATGAAAGCCCAAGCCCGCCACATTCTGGTGAAAACCGCCGAAGAGGCTGAAAAACTCAAACAACGCATCGCCAACGGTGAAGCGTTCGATGTACTGGCGAAGAAATTCTCGACCTGCCCGTCCGGCAAGCGCGGCGGCGATCTGGGTGAAGTGCGGCCGGGGCAGATGGTCGGCGTGATCGACGCAGTGATCTTCAAGAAGCCGCTGCGCACGGTGCACGGGCCGATCAAGAGCAAGTTCGGCTATCACCTGGTGCAGGTGTTTTTCCGCGATTGATCCGGTGCCCTGAAGGCGCGGCTGTCGGCAGCGCCTTCAGAGATCGGATTCATTCTTTGGGGATCAGTGCGCCAGGCACCTGAATCACCCGACTGGCCAACCGGTGCCCAGCCTCCGCCGCCTGCGCAGGGCTTGCGCCCGACAAGCGACTGGCCAGATACGCCGCACTGAACGAATCCCCCGCCGCCGTGGTGTCCACCACCTTCTCGACCTTCTGCGCCGGCACTTCGAACGCTTCCCCGTCACAACGAATCAGGCACGCCTCGGCGCCACGCTTGAGCACTACCTCCGGCGTACCGATCTGCGCGTACGCTTCAAACACCGCATCACAGTCCTCGAAATGGAACAGCGCCTGCTCGTCGTCCACCGTCAGCAACGCCAGATCAACATGGGGCAGCACGCTGCGATACGCCGCCCGCGCCTCTTCTACCGAGGCCCACAGCCGTGGCCGGTAATTGTTGTCGAAGACGATCCGCGCATCGCGCTGGCGGGCTTCGATCAAGGTCTGAATCAGCTTTTCCCGCCCCTGTGCGCCAAGCACCGCCAGCGTGATACCGCTGAAATACAGCACGTCGTAGTCCGGCAACGCCGCGAGAATCGGCGCGGCGGCCGGGGTCGTGAAACAGTCGCGTACAGCGGCCTCGTTGCGCCAGTACAGAAAACGCCGTTCGCCGGCGGCATCAGTCTGGATGCAATACAGCCCCGGCAAACGACCGGGCAAGCGCTGGACCAGATCCAGACCAATGTTTTCAGCGGCCCAACTGCGGCACATGGCGTCACTGAAGCTGTCGTCACCCAGCGCCGTAACGTAATCGACCTGCGCCTTGTCGCCCATGGCGCGGGACAGATACACCGCCGTGTTCAGCGTGTCGCCGCCGAAGCTCTGTTGCAGGTTGCCATCAGCACGTTGCTGAAGTTCGATCATGCATTCGCCGATCAGGGCGATGCGCGGGGTGTTCGGACCCAAGGGACTGAGCGTGTTCATCAGAAACAGGTTTCCATGGTTTCGATCACCGACAACTGCTCATCCACCAGCAGCCCTACGCGCCACTTGTCGAAGGTCAGGCACGGGTGCGAAGTGCCGAAGGAAATGATGTCGCCAACGCGCAATTCCACACCCGGCGCCACGGTCATGAACGCGTGCTGGTCCATCACCGCCGTCACCTTGCAGGCACCGACATCGTCGCCCACCGCCGGCAACACACCGGCCTTGTAACGCAGCAACGGCACCGGCATCCCGGCATCGAACGCCACGTCACGCTTGCCCAGGGCAATCACCGCAAACCCCGGCTCCGGCATCGACTGCACGTGGGCCCAGACTTCCAGCGCCGGGCGCAGGCCTTCATGCAGGTCGCTGCGACGGTCGAGCACGCAGCACTGCGCCTCTTTATAAATGCCATGGTCGTGAGCCACGTAACTGCCGGGACGCAACACGCTGAGGAAACGCCCGCCTGCGTTCTGCGCTTCGAACGACTCGGCGATCAGGTCGTACCACGCCGAACCCGATGCGGTGATGATCGGCTTGGCGATGGCGAACGCGCCGCTGTCCTGCAACTGCACCGCCAGACGCACCAGCGAGGCGGCGAATTCACGAATGCCGGTGACGGCGTGATCGCCATGGATCACGCCTTCGTAACCCTCGATACCGGTCAGGGCCAGCGCCGGCTGCGCGCCGATGGCCTTGGCCAGTTCGATGACTTCCTGCTCGCTGCGGCAACCGCAACGGCCGCCGACCACGCCGTACTCGATCATCACGTTCAGACGCACACCGCGGGACGCAAAGTAAGCGCCCAGATCGGCGACGTTGTCCGGGTGATCGACCATGCAATAGAAATCGAAGCCGGAATCGGCCGCCAACAGATCGGCGATCAGCGCCATATTCGGGGTGCCGACCAGTTGATTGGCCATCAACACCCGGCGCACGCCGTGGGCGTATGCGGCGCGGGTCTGGGTGGCGCTGGCCAGCGTAATGCCCCAGGCACCGGCGTCGAGCTGACGGCGAAACAGCGCCGGGGTCATGCTGGTCTTGCCGTGGGGCGCGAGTTCGGCGCCGCTGTCGCTGACGAATGTCTGCATCCAGCGGATGTTGTGTTCCAGCGCTTCGCGGTGCAGCACCAGCGCCGGCAGGCTGATGTCACGCACCAGTTGAGCGCCGACGGCGGCATCGCCCTTTTCCACGGCAGCAGTGTTGTTGGCAGTCGTCATGGTCGAACTCCTCACAGTCGCGCCCGCTGCCGGGCGCGGTTATTCGTTGATTCGCCGGGCGAGGCTGTTGGCGCTCTCGATCAAGACCCGGCGATAGTCGTTGTAGTTGGTCTTGGCATCGGCGCGCGGTGCGACGATGCACAGGGTGCAGATGGCCACGCCTTGAGGGTCTTTGACCGGCGCGGCGAAGCAATGGGTAAAGGTGTCGGCGACACTGTCGAACGAGAAGAAACCGTCGATGCCGGCCTGGCGGATTTCCTTGAGAAATGTCTCCATCGGCAAACGTTCGCCACCCGGCAAAATGAAGTCGTCGGGGTCGATCAGGTCGCTGATCTGCTGGTCACTCAAGTGCGCCAGCAGCAAGCGTCCGGACGCCGTCCACGGGATTGGCGCGTTCTCGCCGATATCGGAGGAAATGCGGAAATGCCGCTCGCCCTCCTTCATCAGCGCCACCGTGTATTTGCGCCCGTTGAGCAGGCACATCTGCGCGGTTTCCCGGGTCTGGCTGACGATCTCCTGCAACGCGTGATCGGCCTCGCGACTGAGGTCGAAATGCCGCAGATGCGCCTGGCCGAGGAAGTACAGCTGACGACCGAGATAGACATGACCGTCCTTGCCCACCGGTTCGAGAATCCGCCGTTCGAGCAACGAGGCCACCAGTTCGTAGACCGTGGATTTCGGGCTGCCGATGCCGTTGGCGATGTCGTTCGGACGCAGTGGCTGGCCGATTTCCTTGAGGAAATCGAGGATATCGAACGCCCGGTCCAGACCGCGTGCCCGGCGCTTGATGGTGTCTTCGGTCATTTCAGTGGTTCCCATTCAAAGTGCCGGGAGTTTATCGCGAAAAATCGTTCCCACGCTCTGCGCGGGAACGGTCAGTACTCAAGCCTTTTTCTTGTACGCAATGCAGTCGATCTCGACCTTGCAGTCAACCATCATGCTCGCCTGCACACAGGCCCGGGCCGGTGCGTGTTCGGGCTTGAAGTATTCGCCGAAAACCTTGTTGAAACTGCTGAAATCCCGTGGATCGTCCAGCCACACCCCGGCACGTACCACATCTTCCAGGCCATAACCGGCTTCTTCGAGAATCGCGATCAGGTTCTTCATGGTCTGGTGAGTCTGCTCGACGATGCCGCCCACGATGATCTCGCCATCCACCGCCGGCACCTGACCGGAAACGTGCAGCCAGCCATCGGCCTCGACTGCGCGGGCAAATGGACGTGGCTGGCCGCCAGCGGCGGTGCTGCCAGTGCCGTAACGAGTAATGCTCATGGATGTGTCTCCTGATTGAAAAAGTAAAAAGTCAGAACCGCGTGCTTTTGAGAAATTCAGCCAGCCGCGGCGATTGCGGACGCTCGAACAGTTCCTTGGGAGGCCCCTGCTCTTCGATGCGCCCCTGATTCATGAACACGATCTTGTCCGAGACCTCGAACGCAAAACGCATTTCGTGGGTCACCAGCAACATGGTCATGCCGTCCTCGGCCAGGCCCTTGATCACGTTCAGCACTTCGCCGACCAGTTCCGGGTCGAGGGCCGAGGTGACTTCGTCGAACAACATCAGGCTGGGGTTCATCGCAATCGCCCGGGCAATCGCCACACGCTGTTGCTGACCGCCGGACAACTGGCCGGGAAAGTGATTGCGCCGTTCCAGCAGGCCGACCCGCTCCAGCCATTTCTCGGCCAGCACCACGGCTTCGTCCTTGTGCATCTTTTTGACTTTGAGCAAGCCGAGGGTGACGTTCTGCAGCGCAGTGAGGTGCGGAAACAGGTTGAACTGCTGGAACGCCATGCCGGTCATCGCCCGATGGCGCGCGATGACTTTTTCCGGGTGGCGCACGCGTTTGCCATTGAGTTCGTCATAACCGATGGATTCACCGTCGAGCAGGATCTGCCCGCCCTGGAACTCCTCCAGCATGTTCACGCAACGCAGCAGCGTGGTCTTGCCCGAGCCGCTGGAGCCGATCAGCGTCACCACGTTGCCGCGCTGCATGCTCAGGTCGACACCCTTGAGCACTTCGACCGCGCCGTATTGCTTGTGCAGGCCACGGATGTCCAGCAGCGGCTGGCCGTTCTGGACGTTGGAAACTTGAGCTTGAGTCATGGCAAGGCCACCCGCTTTTCAATGTGCCGGCCGAGTAATTCGATGCCGTAGTTGATGACGAAGAACAGAAAACCGGCGAACAGATAAAACTCCAGGGTCATGAACGTCCGGGCAATGATCTGCTGGGTGCTGAGCAACAGCTCCGCCACGCCGATCACCGACAGCAAGGTCGAGGCCTTGACGATTTCCGTGGACGAGTTGACCCAGGTCGGCAGGATCTGCCGCAGCGCCTGGGGCAACAGCACGTAGCCGAGGGACTGATAGAACGTCAGGCCGATGGCCTTGCCCGCTTCCATCTGCCCGCGTGGCAATGCCTGCAACGCACCGCGCACGATCTCGGCAACGTGGGAGCCGCAAAACAGCGTCAGACCCAAGGCACCCGCCTGAAACGCGCTGATCTGCCAACCGAGCGCCGGCGCCATGTAGAAGCACGCCAGCACCAGCACGAACACCGGCGTGCCGCGAATCAGGTCGACATAAAAACGAAACGGTGCGCGCATCCAGAACTTGCCATAGGTCAGTACCAGCCCGGCGAATACACCGATGATCGTGCCGAACAGAATGGCCAGCGCCGACACCTGCACACTGGTCAGAAAGCCTTGCCACAAGGCTTCGCGGGCAATCCACAACTCATGCAACCAACTGGGGGATTCGTACATCGCAGCCTCCTATCGGCGGATCGCCAGACGCTGCTCGAGGTAACGCAGCAGCATGGCAATGAGGTAACAGGCCGCGACATACAACGCCGTGGTCACCAGCCAGGTTTCGATCACCCGGTAGCTCTCGACGTTGATCTTGCGCGCGTAGTAGGTCAGCTCCGGCACCGCAATCGCGGCGGCCAGCGAGGTGTCCTTGAACAGCGAAATGAAGTTGTTCGACAGCGCCGGCAGCACGTTGCGCAACATCACCGGCACGGTGACGTAGGCCTTCACCTGCCACTCGCCCAGACCGATGGCCAATCCCGCTTCACGCTGACCTTTGGGGATGCTCAACAAGCCGCCCCGGAACACTTCGGTCAGGTACGCCCCGGCATATAACGACAGGGTGATGATGAACGACGGGATCTTGTCCAGCCGGATCCCCAGGCTCGGCAACGCAAAGTAGATCAACAGAATCAACACCAGAATCGGCGTGTTACGGATCACCGTCACATACACCGATGCCAGCACCCGCAAGGCGCGATGCTTCGACAGCAAGGCAAACGCCATCAGCAGGCCGATCACGCAGCCGATGGCGATCGACACCAGCGCCAGCTCAAGACCCAGACCGAGCCCCGCCAGCAAGGTGTCGAAATCGCGCCACACGGCGGCAAAGTTCAACTGATAGTTCATGGTTGGCAGTACCTTGAGCGGGGCGCATCAGGGCGCCCCACTCTCACGGGATCATTTGAATTCGACAGGGAAACCGATAGCGGGCGATGGCAGATCAACGCCGAACCATTGCTTGAACGATGCCGCGTAGGTCGGGAATTCAACACCGGTCATGGCTTCATGCAAGGTGGTGTTGACGAAGTTCAGCCAGTCCTGATCGCCACGTTTGACGGCGCAGGCGTAGGTCTGCGGACTCCAGGCGTATGTCGGGCTGCGATAGCGGCCAGGGTTCTGGACCATCAGGTATTTGACTGAAGACTGGTCGGTAGCAGCGGCATCGGCGCGACCGGAGTTCACGGCCTGATACATCAGATCGACGCTGTCGTACTGATCGACCTTGGCCTTGGGCAGCGCCTGGTGCACCAATTCCTCGGCGTACACGTTCTGCAGCACGGCCACAGTCACGCTGTCGCCAGCGGCTTGCAGGTCTTCGATTTCCTTGTACTTGCTGTTGTTCGGCAGCAGCAGGCCGACGCCTTCGCGGTAATACGGCAGGGTGAACGCCACTTGCTGCGCACGGCTGGCGGTGACGGTGATGAACTGGCAGCTCATGTCGACCTTGTCGGTCAGCAGGTTGGGAATCCGCGCATCGGACGACTGCACCACGAACTCGACCTTGCTCGGATCATTGAACAGACCTTTGGCCACCATCCGGGCGATGTCGATATCAAAGCCCTGCAACTTGCCGTCCGCGCCCTGGAAGTGCCACGGCGCGTTGGTGCTGCCGGTCCCCACGATCAGTTTTCCACGGGCCAGGACGCTGTCGAGCTTGCTGTCGGCCGCCTGGGCCATACCCATGACAGCGGACGAAGCCGCGAGAACAAAAACACACGCTTTGAACAAGGAAAGTCGGCGATGCATGGCAAGCACTCCAGAGGATTGTTTATTCCGCTATACCGGAACACGGTTTGTTACTACGGAATGAACAGCAGAAAGTGTGCCACAGGAATCGTCAGGAATCCGCAACGGATTGAAATGCGTTCTGAATCAAAGGGATGCGAAAAGTGTTCGGGACGGTGTTACGCGCAGTGACAGAAAGGCCGCGCTACTGTTGGCTACACACGACGGGTACTCGGGCCACATATCGGTGCGCGGCGCACAAAAAATTGCGCTCGGCACCTGTCAACTCTGACAGTTGCGACAGCGACCGCCGCTCCTTTAACGTCGTGACGTCTTGTGCATCGAATAAAGGAGGCTCCGATGACGACGCCGACTCGATATTCAGCGTTGCCCCCGACGTACCGGAAGGTCTTGAAAGCCAGGCGCCTTGTCGTCCTGTACTTCTTCAACGAGCACTGCGGTGCCTGCGTGTTCTCCGGCCCCGTTTTTCTCGAAGTCGCCAAACCCTTCCGGCCCTGGATGGATATCTTCATGCTCGATACCGCACAGTCGTGTCGACATCCTGATGTCACGGGTACGCCGACGGTGTTGTTCTACAAGGAAGGTGTTCTGATCAAAAAACTGAAAGGCATCGGTAAGGAGTATTCCCTCCTGCAGGACTTCACCCAACACCTCGGCAAAACCAGACACTGCGCTGCACCGCGCAAACCGACCCATGACCTGAACTGGCTTCGCCACACCCTCAGCACCCTCTGCACCATCCCCCGCGCAAAACGATGGAACTTTTCCTGAAAGTGCCACCTAAGAGCCATCAGACATGGCACTTTCGTTCCAATTGATCTGTAACAACTAGCCTCAAGGCCGGATTGGACAAGCTCCCATCCGGCTGCTTTTCTTTATTTCTCAGAAAGAGATAGGTGCTGCTGGCTATCCGGCCACGGCCTTGCTTCGTCCCAGGAGGGGTCAATGTCCTTTAACGTCATGATGGTTTTCGGTACTCGCCCGGAGGCCATCAAAATGGCCCCGCTGGCTCGGGTTCTGCGTCAGTGGCCCGACATCAAACTCAACATCTGCTCGACCGGCCAGCATCGGGAGATGCTCAAACAGGTACTCGACGCGTTCGAACTGACGGTCGATGAAGACCTGCAAGTGATGACCCAGGGCCAGACGCTCAACGGTCTGTCGCAACATCTGCTTGCACAACTCGACCAGGCCTACGAACGGGTCAAACCGGACATCGTGCTGGTACACGGCGACACCACCACCAGCTTCATCGCCGCCCTCGCCGCGTTCAACCGGCAACTGCCCATCGGCCACGTCGAGGCCGGTTTGCGCACCGGCAACCTGCGCGCGCCCTGGCCTGAAGAAGCCAACCGACGTCTGACCGGCGTGATCGCCGACCTGCACTTCCCGCCGACCGGCAAAGCCGAAGCGAATCTGCTGCGTGAAGGCGTGCCGCAGGACAACATCGAAATCACCGGCAATACCGTCATCGATGCGCTGCTGTGGATGCGCACGAAGCAGCAACAGAGCAACTGGCGCCCGGCTGCCGATTCACCTCTGGCGGTGCTCGACGACAGCCGTCGCATGGTGTTGATCACGGGCCATCGCCGGGAAAACCTTGGCGACGGTTTCCAGAACATCTGCCAGGCCCTGGCCGATCTCGCCCTGCGTTACCCGGATGTGCAATTCGTCTACCCGGTGCACCTCAATCCGCAGGTGCAGAGCGCGGTGTACGGCATGCTCGCCGACAAACCCAACATCTATCTGGTCGCCCCCCAGGATTACCCGAACTTCGTCTGGCTGATGGGCCGTGCGCACTTCATCCTGACCGACTCCGGCGGCGTCCAGGAGGAAGCGCCGGCCATCGGCAAGCCGCTGCTGGTATTGCGTGACGTCACCGAACGCCCCTCCGTGCTTGAGGGCGGCACCGTGCTGCTGGTGGGCACCGACACCGCAAAGATCGTCAAGGAAGCCAGCCAGTTGCTCGATGACGAAGCGACCTACAAACGCATGAGCCGCGTCCACAGCCCATACGGTGACGGTCACGCCAGCGAACGTATCGCCAAACGCCTCCACGCCTGGCTGAGCGCACGCTCGACGGCGGGTAACGGGGTATGAGCCTGGGCTGGGTCGATTTTTTTGCGTATGTGCTGTTTGGTCTGAAGTATGTGGCGATCCTCCTCGCCCTGCTGATGTTCATCCTCGGCCTCGATGACCTGTTCATCGATCTGGTGTACTGGAGCCGCAAGTTAATTCGGCGCTGGCGGATCTACGAGAAATTCAAGCGCGCTGACGAGGAACGCCTGTATTCGATTCCCGAGAAGCCGCTGGCGATCATGGTGCCGGCGTGGAACGAAGTCGGCGTGGTCGGCGAGATGGCGCGGCTGGCTGCCTCGACCATCGATTATGAGAACTATCAGATTTTCGTCGGCACCTACCCCAACGACGCCGAAACCCAGGCCGACGTCGATGCGGTCTGCCAGCACTACCCCAACGTGCACAAAGTGGTCTGCGCCCGACCGGGCCCCACCAGCAAGGCCGACTGCCTGAACAACATCATCGATGCGATCCTGCGTTTCGAGAGCGAAGCGAAGATCCAGTTCGCCGGCTTCATCCTGCACGATGCCGAAGACGTGATTTCGCCGATGGAGTTGCGCCTCTACAACTACCTGCTGCCGAACAAGGACCTGATCCAGATTCCGGTCTACCCCTACGCACCGGAATGGAAAGGCTTCACCGCCGGGCACTACGTCGATGAGTTCGCCGAGAACCACGGCAAGGACGTCATCGTCCGCGAAGCTCTCACCGGCCAGGTGCCCAGCGCCGGCGTCGGCACCTGCTTCAGCCGTAAAGCCATCAGCGCGCTGCTGGAAGACGGCGACGGTATCGCCTTCGATGTACAGAGTCTCACCGAAGACTACGACATCGGTTTCCGCCTGAAGCAGAAAGGCATGAAATGCATCTTCGCCCGCTACTCGGTCAGCGATCCGAAACTGGCGCTGGAGCAACCGTGGGTCTTCGGGATGAACCGCGAGTTCTCTCAGGTGATCTGCGTACGCGAGCACTTCCCCCGGGACCTGCAACACGCAATCCGGCAGAAGTCGCGGTGGATCGTCGGCATCGTATTTCAAGGCACCAAGAACCTCGGCTGGAGTCGCAAGGGTCTGCTCAATTACTTCCTGTGGCGTGACCGTCGCGGACTGATCGCCTATCTGCTGAGTTTTCTGGTCAACCTGCTGTTCCTGGTGCTGCTGGCAATGTGGGCCATCACGGTGATCGCCCCAGAGTCATGGCGCTATCCCTCGATCCTCGCCGACAGTTCCTTGCTGTCGGTGCTGCTGTGGCTCAACGGTTTGATGCTGTTCAACCGTCTTTTCCAGCGTGGCTGGTTTGTCACTCGTTACTACGGATTGGTGGAAGGTCTGTTGTCGGCGCCGCGCATGATGTGGAGCAACTTCGTCAACTTCTTCGCCAACCTGCGCGCCCTGCGCCAGGTGATGGAGATGGGCGACTCACGGCGTGTGGCCTGGGACAAGACCACCCACGAATTCCCGGCACTGACCAAGGCACAACGCACCCCACTCGGCCATCGATTGGTGGAAAAAGGCCTGCTGACCGAAGAACAACTGGAAGCGGCGATCACCAGTCCGGTACGTCGTCGACTGGGTCGCGAACTGCTGCTGCGTGAGTACATCGACAGCACTCAGCTGGTTCAAACACTTGCCGAACAGCTTGACCTGGAGTGGGCGCCACTCAACCCGTTCAAGCTCGACAAGCGCCTGATCGATGCCGTGCCACGCCGGGTCGCATCGCACTACGGCGTGCTGCCGGTGGCCGAAGAAGGCGACACCCTGATTCTGGCCTCCGAAGGCCCGGTCAGCCAGGTCTCGCTCGGCGCGATCAGCCGTCAATTGAAACGCCCGGTGCGTAGCCGTCTGGCACCCCAGGGCCGCGTTACGCTGGGGATTCGTTACTGGTACGCCAGCCCCCGCCAGAATGAGGAAGTGCGTCATATGCTCGAAGTACTTGAGCGCCATCAGGACGATGAAGCCTTGCTGGAGCGGGTCAGCCGCCATCAGGTGCTGCTGGGCAATCTGCTGCAGGTTCGCGGTATGGTGCCGCCAACCTTGTTCAATCAGGCGTTGATCGATTTCGATGCGGAAAACATGTCACTCGGGGAGCATCTGATTTCCCGCGGCATGATCACCCAGGAAGTCCTGGAACAGGCCCTCGCCGATCAGGCCAGCGAACAGCAAGCCGCCTACCGCATTGTCCGGGAGGTCGCATGAAGCTTGGGCATCGTCACACCCTGCTGATGGGCAGTCTGCTGCTGGGCCTGAGCACCGCGTATCCGCTACAGGCCGCGCCGCTTAGCGACTTCGAACAATTTCGCAGCTATCCCTACATGGACCGCAGCTATCGCGAAGCGAAAAAGGGCAACTGGAAAGAAGTCGAACGACTGATGCGCCACTTGCTGGAAAAGGTCCCGAAAAACGACGAGGCCCGAGCGCTGCTGGTTGAGTCGCTGGCCAAACAACGCCGCTACAAGGACGCCATGCAGGCGCTGCCGGACAACAGCGACGCCCTCCTTGACCTGCGCCTGACCTGGATCGAACAGGATCCACCCACCAGCACTCAGGTTGAAAGCTGGATGGCCACCAGCAGCCTGAATGATCGCGTGCGCCTGTGGCAGGCCTACAGTCTGAGTCTCGCCAAGTTCGGCGGCGCGGCCAAGGCCCACGACTGGCTCGCACAACTGTCGCCCAAGGGCGATGACAATATCCTGCGTCTGGCACGGGCCAACTGGTCGGAACAGCTGCGCGACTGGAGCGGCACCATCGATCAGCTCGCACCGCTCGCTGCCCGCAAACAGCTGGACGCCGAAGGCTGGCAACGTCTGGCCAATGCTTATGTACAGCGCCTCGACGAAAAACCGCTGCAACAACTGCTGCAACAGGCACCGACTCCGGAGGCTGCACGCAAGATCCGTCTGGCAATGGTCGACCGCGCCATTGCCATGGGCCACGAGCAACAGGCACAACGCTGGATTCAGTCGTTGCCGGACTCCGATCTGGCCGACCCGGCGCAACGTCAGCGCCTGTGGGAACTGGCGCGCAAGACCGAAGACGTTCCGACCGTACAGCGCTTGAGCAACGACTTGCAGCGTCCTTGCCTGGAGACCGCCGAATGGTTGTCGCGCCAGGACCCGGAAGCAGCGCTCAAGCAATTTCGTGGTTGCACGCCTGACGACAACCCGCAAACCTGGCTGATACTCGCCCAACGCCTGCAAGCCACCGACCTGCTGCAGACCACCCGACTGCCACAGCCGTGGGACAGTCGCCGTCAGGAGCAATTGCTGGGTGTCTGGCAGGAACAGGGGCGCAGTGACAAGGTCGACGCCTGGCTGGCCGGCCAGACGCAAACACCTGAAATCGTCAAACGTCGCGCAGAACTGTCGCAACGCATGGGCCGCATGACCGAAGCGCAGACCTTGTGGGAGCTTCACTACCGGCAGACCGGCAGCCTGAATTCGCTAAATCAGGCCACCTATCTGGCGGTAAACAATGGCGATCGCGCACAGGCGCAACAGTTACTGGAAACCGCTTTCGACCGTCATCAAGGGCGCTTGCCGGCCACTGCACTGCAACGTCTGGCCGGGCTTTATGCAGCTTCGAAAACCACAACACCGGAACAACAACGGCGAATGGCTTCATTGCTCACCCATGTGGATGGCGCCACCCGTGGCCAGTTACTCGCGCAACTGGCGGAAAACGGCCAGTGCGACGCGGTTCAGCAAGCCATCGGCAACCGTCCGCAGGCTGCCGGTGATTACCGAGCACTGGGGCGTTGCGCGATGCCGGATCGGCCGGGCGAGGCTGTCGTCTATTACCAGCAAGCGGAAAAACTCGGCGACCGCGGCAGTCGTCTGCCGTTGGCGTACGCCCTGGAAGCCGCCGGTGATTCGGCTGGCGCACTGGCCATCTGGCGCAGCCTCCCGGCAGCGGAACTGAGCGACAACGCGCGCCTCACCGCGAGCCGCAGCGCGCTGAATGCCGGTGACAGCCAGACAGCCGAACGCTACTGGCAGCAAAGCACCACCCGCGGCGCCAACGAATGGGCCCTCGGCGCGGCAATCGCCGACGCTCGTGGCGATCATGTCCAGGCACTTGAACGTCAGCGTAAAGCCTTGCAACAAGCACCGGACGCCGGGCATTTCTACGCGGCGTCGGTCACTGCGCAAAAGGCCGGCGACCTGCCACAAAGTACAGCATGGCTGGCCGAGGCAGTACGCCGCGACCCGAACAACCCACGTTATCGCGCCGACTACGGCATGCGTCTGGCCGGTGCCGAAACCCGCGAGGAACGCGCCACCGCAATCCCCTATCTGCAACAGGCCACCCGTGATTTCCCCGAGGACTATCGACTGGGTGAAACCCTGGCCTGGCGTTATGACGAAGCGGAAGACAGCGCCTCTGCCCGCAAGGAACTGCGTCGGGTAATTGATCTGGAACAGAACCCGGTGGCTGCCGACGACGAGGACGGCAGCATGGAAGCGCGGCGTTACCGTCAGCGCCGCGCCCATGAAACCCTCTCCCGCCGCGACAGCCGGACGATTGCCAGCACCTGGTCACCGGCCGGGGTATCGACGAATGACTTCGTGCGACCGGACGAGAGCAAAGGTTCGCGCCGCCGCGCCGACTCGCAAAACGTGCAACTGGCGATGTGGGACCACGCCCTCGGCGACGAACCGAGCCGCGCCGGCAGCACGCTGTCGGTGTACGGTCGGGTGCTGCTAGGTGGCCAGGGTCGCTCCAGTTACGCTGAATCCCTCGCTGCCGGTGTCGGCCTGCGCTACAAGCCGTGGGGCACGCAGAACATCAACTTCTACGGTGAGATCTACAAACAGCGCCAGTTCAACGATGACGACAACCACAGCCTGAGCCTCGGCCAGATGCTGGTGCCGGAAAAGTTGCTGGATCAGGTCAACGATCACCGCCAGGACGGCCACACCACCACCGACTATCTGCTGCGCGCGACTGCCTCGTTCCTCGATCAGGGCAAGTACCGCAACGACTGGCGCGTCGATGAAAACGATTGGGATGAGCGTTTCCTCTACCTCGACGCCGCCTGGTGGACCAAGGCCGGCGATCATCAATGGCTGTCGCGGTTCCAGCAGGGGCATGCCTGGAAGCTGCCAAACAGTGGCGCCCAGACAATCATGCCTTATGGCTTCCTCGAATTTGCCAGCCAGGACCCGAGCAACGATTGGCGCCAGGATCTGCGCACCGGTGTGGGTCTGCGCTGGCAGTGGTGGTACGACGAAGATCGCTACAACGCCTACCGGTCGAAACTGACGGTACGCACCGAATATCAACAGTCCCTGGGCGGCAATCTGTATGAAGGCGGCAACGGTGTGCTGCTGGGCGTGGAGTGGAATTTCTGATGGCTCGATGGATGTTGTTTTTCTGCCTGCTGATGGGCGCCACGCTCGCACGGGCCGATGAGCGGGTGTTCTATCAGCCGCTGAATGTCGATGCCGGCCTGACCCAGGCGCAATGGCAGAAAGTCTGGCAGGACACCGCCAGACAAGGCACGCGAACGGTGATCGTGCAGTGGACCGCGTATGGCGACTCGGACTTCGGTGGTGCCAATGGCTGGCTCGCCAACAGCCTGAAACTTGCCGAACAACAAGGTCTGCAACTGGTGCTCGGGCTGTCGATGGACCCGGCGTATTACAAGCGCATCGACGAACTGGACAGCACCGGCCTCGGTGCCTACTGGCAGGCGCAACTGGGTCAATCGCTGGCGCAACAACAGAAGTTGCGCCAGGAATGGAAACTGCCGGTCAGCGGTTGGTATCTACCGCTGGAGCTGGATGACTTGCACTTTCTGGCGGCCGATCGACGGGCAACGCTCCAGCGTCAGCTGAAGGATTTCGCGGCAAAACTGGATGCACCGCTGCATGTCAGCGCCTTCAGTGCCGGCAAGCTTGCTCCGACAGTCAACGCCCAATGGCTGGGGGATCTTACAGCGGCCGGTGCGCACGTCTGGTGGCAGGACGGCGCTGGCACCGGGCGCCTGCCAGTGCTGGTGCGCAGCGGTTATGCCAGTGCACTGCCCTGCTCCGTCGGAATCGTGCGTGAAGCGTTCCGCCAGGTCAGTCGCGAAGGCGAGCCGTTCCGCGCGGAGCCGGCAACCCCTGATGCCACCTCGACCGGTTGCCATCAAAATGCAGTGTTTTCCCTGCGCTATCGACCGTGGGGACAGGTGATTCTCGACAACCAGCGCAAGCATCCGGGCAGCAATGTACAAAACCATTGAAGACGAAGTCCTGAAGCGAACCGCGCCCGCCGAGCTGTGGGACGAGTTCATCCAGCATGAATTCGAGCGGCTGCACTCGTTCTGCCTGCTGATCTATCTGGCCAGCATGTGCATCTGGCTGGCCTTCGACCTGATCGTCAGTTTCCTCGGCGATCAGGGCTTCACCTGGCGCTCGATGGTGTTCATCGCAGCGTTTGCGGTGCTTGCCGTGGTGCTGATGTTCACGCGCAAGGCCCGCCACTTCGACTGGCTGAACCTGACCTTCGTGTTCGTCATCACCTTGGGCATACGTCTGGTGATCGACGGCCTGCCGCCGACGTTTCATGGCATCTGGCTGGTACTTGCCGCCGCCACCACGCTCTACAGCGCCTCCGTGCTGCCGCTGAGTCGCTGGTCATTCTTCGGTGCGCAGGTCATCACCTGGCTGATACTCAACCCGTTCATGGGCACCGGTATCGGCCTGCTGGAACTCAAAGGGGTGATGACCATCTGCTACAGCGTGTTTCTCTGTGCGCTGACGATCTACACGTTCCTCAAACTGCGCGAGACCAAGCTCTACAACTACATCATGTCCAAGCTGTTGCTGGATCAGGCCTACAACGACACCCTGACTGAAATCCCCAACCGCCGCTCGTTCATGACCCGCGCCGAAAAGAGCCTGCAATCGGTGCCCCGCGAGCAGGACCATTACCTGGCGATGATCGACATCGACAACTTCAAGAAAGTGAATGATGTGCACGGCCACGACATCGGCGATGAAGTGCTCAAGCGGATCGCGGCAGACATCAAAGCGGTGATGGCACCGTTCGAGTACGCGCGACTGGGTGGCGAGGAGTTTGCGATTTATCTGGCCGGCGTACGCCGCGACGACGTCGAGGCATTGGCCGGTGAGTTGTGCCGGGTGGTGCGTGAGCAAACCACCCGGTACCCGGTGACCATCAGCATCGGCGTGGCCCGGGTCGAAGATGGTGACACCCTCAACCAGGCCCTGATCAAGGCTGATGAAGCGTTGTATGAGTCAAAGCACACCGGGAAAGACCGGTACACCTTTCATCAGTGAGGCCATCAGGCCTCACGCACCAGCAACACCCGCGTCACCCGCCGCTCCTCGACCGCCATCACGGTCATGCCCCAACCGTCGTGTACCAGGCGATCACCTTTCATCGGCAACCGATCCAGCAGGCTCATCACCAACCCGGCAAGCGTCTGGTAATCCTCGGTCGGCTCGACGGTGAAGCCGGTGCGCTGACGAATACGTGTCAGGTTCAAAGCGCCGTTCACCACAAACCCGCCCTGCTCTTCGACCACGTCCGGGCCGGCAATTTCGCTGGCGTCCGGCAACTCGCCGGCGATCGATTCGAGAATGTCGGTCATGGTCAGCACGCCGACAAAATCACCGAATTCGTTTACTACAAACGCGATATGGGTCGATGCTGCACGCATCTGCTCCAATGCGTTAAGGATCGAATAGCTGTCGAGCAGGTTCAGCGTCTTGCGCGCCAGGTGTTCGAGGTTTGGCTCGTTGCCGGCCAGATACTCCTTCAGCAGTTCCTTCTTGTGAACGAAGCCCAAGGGTTCATCCACCGCACCGTTGCGAATCAGCGGCAGGCGCGAGTAGGAGGAATGCATCAATCGCGTGCGAATTGCCCCCGCGTCATCCGCGAGGTCAATGTGATCGACATCCGCGCGCACGGTCATCAGGGTGCGGATCGGCCGTTCAGCCAGTTGCAGCACGCCGCTGATCATCACTCGCTCACGTCGGTCGAACAGCTCCGCGCTTGGCGCCTCGCCATTGTCCAGCAAGTCGGAGATCTCCTCGCCCACCTCTTCCACCGCCAGTTTGCGACCGCCCAACAAACGCATCACCGCGTGGGCCGTACGCTCACGCATCGGGCGCAAACCCTGCATCGAGCGCTTGCGACGAGCACGGGCGATCTGGTTGAACACCTCGATCAGGATCGAGAAACCAATCGCGGCGTACAGATAACCTTTCGGGATGTGGAAGCCCAGGCCTTCGGCGGTCAGGGCGAAACCGATCATCATCAGGAAGCCCAGACAGAGCATGATCACCGTCGGGTGGGCGTTGACGAAGCGGGTCAACGGTTTGCTGGCAATGATCATGACACCAATGGACACGATCACCGCGATCATCATCACCGCCAGTTCGTCGACCATGCCCACGGCAGTAATCACCGCATCGAGGGAGAACACCGCATCGAGTACGACAATCTGCGCCACGATCGGCCAGAACAACGCATAAGCCGTGTTGGTCGAACGCTCGCCGATATGGCCTTCCAGCCGTTCGTGCAACTCCATGGTCGCCTTGAACAACAGGAACACACCACCGAACAGCATGATCAGGTCGCGGCCGGAGAAACTCTTGCCGAACACTTCGAACAATGGTGCCGTGAGGGTGACCAGCCAGGAAATACTCGCCAGCAGGCCAAGACGCATGATCAGCGCCAGGCTCAAACCGATGATTCGCGCACGGTCGCGCTGATGCGGCGGCAGTTTGTCCGCCAGAATCGCGATGAACACCAGGTTGTCGATACCCAGCACCAGTTCCAGCACGATCAGTGTCAACAAGCCCAGCCATGCCGTGGGATCCGCTAACCATTCCATAATCTGTCTCTATCTCTCTTCAGTGAATTCAGGCTGCCGGACACGGCAAAGTGCGGCGCGAAAGCTCGAAGGCTGCGCCATCAACGATAGTCGGGAGTCGGAAGACTGGATGCTGCGAGTGCGTCAAGACCGCGCCATGGCGCGAAGGGAACGTGGTTCTTTGAGTCGAACTGGGAGGCTCCGAGAGGGTGTTCATGCAAATCCTGAATGAAAAAAGGCCTTGAAGCGTACAGGCTCAGATGACTTTTCCTACAGCTGGAAATCATTTCAAAATCTGTACGCCTTCGCCGTCGCTTCAGGATTCCGGGTAGATCGAGGCCAGCACCCGTTCGGCATTCGCACCGCAGCTCATGCCTTCCGGCTTCGATTGAATGCTGTCGATCACCTCCAGCAGCCGCGCCTTGCTCTGGGCCAGATGCTGTTGCATGACTTCGATCTGCTCGACCTTGCGCGTCAGGCCTTCCACCAGTTCATCGTGCTTGAACTCTCCGGTTCCGGCAGCTGGCAGCAACTGCTTGAGTTCTTCAAGGGAAAACCCGGCCTGCTGGGCGCAGCGAATGATATTGAGGGTCTGCAGCACTTGCGGCGGGTAACGCCGATAGCCATTGCCCAGCCTTTCCACTTTGGGAATCAGGCCCTGGGCTTCGTAGAAACGAATGCTCGAAGCGCTCAGCCCGCTCTGTTGCGCCAATTCACCAATTTTCATTCCAACCTCGAATTGCCTGCTTGACATTAAAGTTAACTTTAAGCTTAGCCTCTCTCCATCACTGATGAGGAGTCAAGCAATGTCGCCCTTCCAGATTTTGAATCTGCCCAACGGCCAGACCGTCGGCAACCGTATCGCCAAAGCCGCCATGGAAGAAAATCTCGCGGATCGTGACCAGGCACCGTCCCGTGAATTGTTCCGCCTGTACCAGGCCTGGGCCGACGGCGGTGCCGGGCTGCTGCTGACCGGTAACGTGATGATCGACCGCCGCGCGATGACCGGCCCCGGCGGCGTGGTGCTGGAAGACGAACGGCATCTGGACCGTTTCCGCCAATGGGCCGAAATCGCCCGCAGTGGCGGCGCGCAGGTCTGGGTGCAGCTCAACCATCCCGGCCGCCAGACCTTCGCCAATATGGGCCAGCAAGCGCTGGCGCCGTCAGCGGTGGCCCTGGACATGGGTTCGTTCTCGAAACTGTTCGCCGAGCCCAAACCGATGACCGAGGACGACATCGAGGATGTGATTCAACGTTTTGCCAAGAGCGCAGCACTCGCCGAAAAAGCCGGATTCACCGGCATACAGATCCACGCCGCCCACGGTTATCTGCTCAGCCAGTTTCTTTCGCCGCTGACCAATCGTCGTACCGATCGCTGGGGTGGTTCGCTGGAAAACCGTGCGCGCCTGCTGCTGTCGGTGATCGAGGCTGTGCGTCAGGCGGTGTCGCCACAGTTTTGCGTGGCGGTGAAGCTCAATTCGGCGGACTTCCAGCGCGGCGGTTTCGACACGGAGGATGCCCGTCAGGTGATCGAATGGCTCAACGAACAGTCGATTGACCTGCTGGAACTGTCCGGTGGTAGCTACGAAGCGCCGGCGATGCAAGGCGAAGCCCGCGACGGGCGCACCCTGGCCCGTGAGGCATTCTTTCTGGAGATGGCCAGCGAACTGGCCAGCGTGGCGCGCATGCCGGTGATGGTCACCGGTGGCATCCGCCGCCTGCCAGTCGTCGAACAAGTGCTCGACAGCGGCCTCGCCATGGCCGGCATCGCCACGGCGATGGCCATTGAGCCGAACCTGGTCAAACACTGGCGCGAAGGCCGCCACAGTCAGCCGCAACTGCCACCGATCCGCTGGAAACGCAAACCGCTGGCGGCGCTGGCGAACATGGCCGTGGTGCGCTTCCAGATGGTGCGCCTGAGCCGGGGTCGCAAGCCGCATCCGGAAGTGTCGGCACTCTGGGCGCTGATTCGCGACCGCTTGTACCTCAGTCGCCGCACCCGTCAATACCGCCAGGCGATGGATGTATAAGCGCTAACGCCCGGCAAACCGCAGACGAGACAGCTGGCGCAAATCCCCTTCGACGTAATAGTCGTTGGTCCAGCTGTCATCCGCCGCCAGCGGCTGCACCTGCTTCAGCGCCAGTTTTTTCGCGAAATAGCGGAAGCGGTAATGCTCGTAGAACCGCAACAGTTCCAGGCCATAACGGTCCGCCAATTCGGTGTCGCCGCGAATGATCAGGAAGTTCTCGTCGTTGCCGTTGCTGGCCGCTGCGCTGAGATTGTGGCTGCCGCTGATGATGGTCGGGTTGTCACTGGTGAAGTCGGTGACGATCGCTTTGGTGTGCACCAGCAGGTTGCCCTTCTGGCCTTTCATGTTCTCTTTCAACCAGCCTTCCAGCCCGGTGTTGAGCAGCGCAGTGGCAGCGAACTCGGCCGTACGGTCGGCGTGGAATCCGGTGATGCGACTCACGGTGTTCTGCAGGCCGTAACGCAGGATGTCGTCGTGGGGCTGTCCGAGCAGTGCGTTGAGAATCGCGTCTGGCAAGGTAAATGCCGTGACGAATAGCACGTCCTTCTTCGCCGCATTGATGATGTCGACGAACGCCCGCAGATCGGCACCGCCACTGCGCGGCGAGAACCCGGCAAACAGCGGTTGCGCCGGGTTCATGGGGTTGTGCTGGGTGATCCAGTCGCGGGTGGCACCGACATCCGTCGGCGTCGCCCAGACCTGCTCGAACGTCTGCAGATAGCTGGCTGCGATGGCCGTGTCGTCCAGCACATGCACCACGTTGGCCTGACGATACACGCCGTTGGCGGTGAAATTGGTGCTGCCGCACAGCACGGCCTGCGGCTGCCGCTCACCACCGGCGATGTGGCTGAGAACGATGAACTTGTCATGGAAAATATCGTGGGTTACCCGGCCGCGCTTGCTGGTGTCCGGTAATTTGGCGAGGCTGGCCTCGTTCATCGTGGTGTCTTCGTCACCGGGCTTGGCGTGATACAGCACCCGCACCTGCACACCGCGATCGAATGCGGCGTTCACCGTGTCGATGATGGCTTGCAGTTGATACTCGTAGATCGCGATGTCCAGTGCCCATTGCCCGTCGACGGCGCGCTCGATAAACCCTTGCAAGCGCCCGAGCAGGCCGTTTTCCAGCCATTGTCGAGCGGCGTCTGGCCAGGCTTCGATAGGCATGTTCTTGTTGGCGCTGATCTGTGCGTCGAGATCGGGAAACTTGCGCTGGAATGCCTGGCTGGCGGCCACGGCGCGGTTAAAGATCACGCTCTGGTTGGCCGGGTGACCGTCATCCGAGGTAATGCTCAGTTCCAGCGACTCCCCCAGCACCGGCGCGTCGGCAGTGCCATAGGCCAAGTGCACGCGGTAGTGCATGGTTGTGCCGGGATAGACCGCGTAATCGGCCCAGCGAAATTTCTGCAGGGGCGCGATGTCACTCGGTGTGGCGTGAAACTGCGGGAAGGTGTGAGCCTTGCCGGGAAAAGTCAGGCTGTTGAACAGGAACTGCCAGGGTTTGTCGCCCTGCTGCTTCTCGATGGCAAACCCCAGCAGGCCTTTGCGGCGGGGTTCGGCGAGGTCCATCGCCAGCAGCACGCCGTTGGTGCCGGCGTAAGCCTTTACGCGAAAATCGTCCTGAGAATTGGCAACCAGTACGCGCATGATTCACTCCTTGTGAGATGGGCTGGTTGCAGCATAGACCTCAGATCGACGATAGATCGTCAATATGACGGTAATCCGCTTCCAGTGCAGTCGCCAACTGCCTGGCCCGGCCCAACCGGATCGGCCCGCGTTCGATATCGATCAGCAGGCCCGGACAAGCCAGCACCGGCAACCCTGACCATTCTTTCAAGCGTCCATCGGTGAGCACCAACAGACGCTGTTGCTCGGCGGGGAATCGCTTGCGACGCACGGTCAGCCAGTGTTCAGCCTCAGTCAGCGCCGCCAGCAATGGCGTGCCACCGCCCGCGCCCAAATCCTCGAGCCACGCACGCAATCCGCTGGAAGCTTTCAAACCCTGCACCTGCCATTTCGGCGCTGCGCCGCTGGCGGTCAGCAAGGCGAGACGCGCCCGTTGTCGGTAGGCGTCATCGAACAATTGCGCGAGCACACCCTTGGCATCGCTCAACGCTTGATGACGACGGGTCGAGGCCGAGGCGTCGACGATCACCAGCCACAGCTCATGAGGGGTGCGGGTGCGCAGTTGAAACAGCAGATCCGCGCGTACTTTCGGGCGGCCATTGAGTAATGTTCCCGGCCAGTTCACCGAGCCGCTGCGAGCTGCATGACGCTTGCCTTGCCGGCCACTGTCCAGGCGTCCGGCGCGGGGTCTGGCATTCGCCCCCGCGTCGGATCGGGGGCGAATGCCTAGGGCTTTTTTGGCCAGGCAGGGACTTCGCGGCGCGTGCCGGTGGCAAGGGCCGGCGCCGGCATTTCACCCCACTGCCCCTGCCCTTCACTCGGCGCAGTCTGGGTGCCGGACGGCGCTTGCGCCGGTTGCTGCGCATGGGATGGCGACTGTTCGCGGCGGCGATGACGCAGTGCAAATTCAGCCACGGCATCGATGTCCTGCTCGGCGATGCCTTCGGCGCCACGCCACGCCGCATGAGCCCGCGCCGCACGCAGCCAGACCAGATCGGCACGCAGGCCATCGACACCGGCCGCAAAGCAACGCTCGGTAATCTGCGCCAACGCTTCATCATCGAGGGGAATATTCGCCAAGGCATTGCGGGCGTTTTCACAGCGCTCACGCAGGGCTTGTTGCTCCGCTTCCCACTGCCCGCAGAAGGCCTGCGGATCGCTGTCGAAATCCAGTCGCCGGCGAATGATCTGTCCGCGCTCGGCCGGTGCCGTTTGACCGCTCAGGGCGACGTTGAGACCAAAGCGATCGAGCAGTTGCGGGCGCAACTCACCCTCTTCCGGGTTCATCGTGCCGATCAATACAAACTTCGCCGAATGACGATGGGAAATGCCGTCGCGCTCGATCAGGTTGGTGCCGCTGGCGGCCACATCGAGCAGCAGGTCCACCAGATGATCCGGCAACAGGTTCACTTCATCGACATACAGTACGCCGCCGTCAGCCTTGGCCAACACACCGGGAGAAAACTGCGCGCGACCGTCGCTGAGTGCCGCATCCAGATCGAGGGTGCCGACCAGCCGTTCCTCAGTCGCACCCAATGGCAAGGTGACGAACTGACCGCTGGCCAGCAAATCCGCCAGACCCCGGGCCAGGGTCGACTTGGCCATGCCGCGTGGGCCTTCGATCAGCACGCCGCCGATCTTCGGGTCGATGGCGGTCAGGTACAGCGCCAGCTTCAGATCGTCGGCGCCGACCACCGCAGAGAGCGGAAAATGTGGGGTATCGGTCATGTTCAGCTCTCTTCTTCTATATCCAACAACAGGTTTTCCAGCGCTTCGCGGTACGCGCCCGGCTCCTGCCACATCCCGCGCTGCTGCGCTTCGAGCATGCGCTCGGTCATGTCGCGCAGCGCGTGGGGATTATGCTCGCGCACGAACTCGCGGGTCGCCGGGTCCAGCAGATAGGCGTCGGCCAGCAACGCGTACTGGTGATCGTCGATCAGTTGGGTGGTGGCATCGAAGGCAAACAGGTTGTCGATGGTTGCCGCCAGTTCGAACGCGCCTTTATAGCCGTGGCGTTTGACGCCGTCGATCCATTTCGGATTCGCCGCCCGGGAACGGATCACCCGGTTCAGCTCTTCTTTCAGGGTGCGGATCTTCGGCAAATCCGGCTGACTGTGATCGCCGTGATAACTGGCCGCCGCTTCGCCGCGCAGGGTTTCGACGGCCGCGAGCATGCCGCCCTGGAACTGGTAGTAGTCGTTGGAATCGAGCAAGTCATGCTCGCGGTTGTCCTGGTTTTGCAGCACGGCCTGCACCTGGCTCAGGCGCTGGACGAATTGCTCGCGGGCGGCGGTGCCTTCATCGGAACCGCCATAGGCGTAGGCGCCCCAGTTCAGGTAGACCTCGGCCAGATCTTCGCGGCTCTGCCACAGGCGACCATCGATGGCGCCCTGCACGCCCGCGCCATAAGCGCCGGGCTTGGCACCGAAGATCCGCCAGCCGGCCTGACGCCGGGCAGCCTCTTCGTCCAGCCCTGACTGCCGCAAGGCCTCACGTTCGGCACGCACTTTGGCGGCCAGCGGATTGAGGTCGTCCGGTTCGTCCAGCTCCGCCACGGCTTGCACGGCAGCGTCGAACAAACGAATCAGATTGGCGAACGCGTCGCGGAAAAATCCAGAGACCCGCAGCGTGACATCGACCCGAGGCCGGTCGAGCAGGCTCAGCGGCAGAATCTCAAAGTCATCGACGCGCTGACTGCCCGTCGCCCACACAGGACGCACGCCCATCAGCGCCATGGCCTGGGCGATGTCGTCACCGCCGGTGCGCATGGTCGCCGTGCCCCAGACCGACAAACCGAGCTGGCGTAGATGGTCGCCGTGATCCTGCAGGTGTCGTTCGAGAATCAGGGTGGCCGACTGGAAGCCAATCCGCCAGGCAGTGGTGGTCGGCAGGTTGCGCACGTCCACCGAATAGAAATTGCGCCCGGTGGGCAATACATCGAGGCGACCGCGACTCGGTGCACCGCTTGGGCCTGCCGGGACAAAGCGACCGCTCAGAGCGTCGAGCAGACCGCGCATTTCGGCCGGGCCGCAGGCGTCCAGGCGTGGAGCGATCACTTCGCGCAGGGCACTGACGATCGCCTGCACATCTGACCAGCCAGAAGCGTCCAGTTGCGCCACATCACCCGCCAGCGACTGCTCGATCAATTGCGCCGCGAACAACTCTAGACGCTCTCGGGTATCCCCCGCCGTACGCCAGACTTCATCGCTGACCGACAGCAGCTCCATTGGACGCGGGCCTGTCCAAGGATCAGCCAAAGCGCAATCCAGCGGATCGAAACCCAGTTGAAACGCCTTGGCCAATGCCCGCAACAGGCTCGACTGAGCACCTTTGCCATCGCCACGGGGAATCCGCAGCAGCGCCAGCAAGGTGTCGATGCGCAGCCGTCCGCTCGGCGACTCACCGAAAATGTGCAGACCATCGCGGATCTGCGACTCCTTCAGATCACACAGATAAGTGTCCAGACGCGGCAGCCAGATCGCCGCGTCAGCGTCGCTGTCGAGGGCTTCGTCGAGTTGCAGTTCGCGATCGATCTGCGTGTCCCGCACCAGTTGCAGAATGTCGCGCTGCAATTCACGGGCGCGGCGCGGATCGAGCAATTGCGCTTCGTAATATTCGTCGGCCAGCAATTCGAGATTGCGCAACGGGCCGTAGGTTTCGGCGCGGGTCAGCGGCGGCATCAAGTGGTCGATGATCACGGCCTGGGTGCGACGCTTGGCCTGGGCGCCCTCGCCCGGGTCGTTGACGATGAACGGATAGATATTCGGCAGCGGCCCGAGCAGCGCGTCCGGCCAGCAGTTCTCCGACAGACCCACGCCTTTGCCGGGCAACCATTCGAGATTGCCGTGCTTGCCGACATGGATCACGCCGTGAGCGCCGTAGGTCTGGCGCAGCCAGAAATAGAACGCGAGGTACGCGTGCGGCGGCACCAGATCCGGATCGTGATACACCGCGCTCGGGTCGACCTGATATCCCCGCGCCGGTTGAATGCCGACGAAGGTCAGGCCAAACCGCAAGCCGGCGATCATCATCCGCCCGTCACGGCACATCGGATCGTGTTGCGGCGAACCCCAACGTTCCAGCACCGCCGCGCGATTGGCTTCGGGCAGTGCATTGAACATCGTCAGGTAATCGTTCATCGCCAGGCTTTGCTGGCACGGGCGCTGATCCAGAGTATCGAGGTCGTTGCTGACGCCACCGAGCAATTGCCGGATCAGTTCGGTTCCGCTGTCCGGCAATTCGGCCGGCAGCGGATAACCTTCTGCCTGCAATGCCCGCAGGATATTCAGCGCGGCGGCCGGCGTGTCGAGGCCGACGCCATTGCCGATGCGCCCGTCACGGGTTGGGTAGTTGGCGAGGATTAGCGCGATACGTTTTTCAGCGTTCGGCACCCGCGCCAGATCGACCCAGCGCCGCGCCAGTTCGGCGACGAAATCCATGCGCTCAGGCTGCGCCCGATAACACACGACATCGGACTGACTGCGCTCGCTGCGCCAGGCCAGATCCTTGAAGCTGATCGGTCGGCTGATGATCCGGCCGTCCAGCTCCGGCAAGGCGATGTGCATCGCCAGATCCCGAGGGCCGAGGCCCTGCTCGCTGTCACGCCAACCTGGCTCGTTGTCCTGGGCGCAGATCGCCTGGATCACCGGAATGTTGCGACGGAACGGCCGCAGATGTGGCGCTTCCGGGCTGGACTGGGCGAAACCGGTGGTGTTCAAAATCACCCCAGCCTCGACCTCATCCAGCCAGTCCTCGACCACCGACAGGCAACCGGGCTCTTTCAAACTGGCAACGGCGATCGGCAGCGGATTGAGTCCGGCAGCCTGCAACCGTTGGCAGAACACGTCGATAAACGCCGTGTTGGCCGCTTGCAAATGCGAGCGATAAAACAACACCGCCGCGACCGGTTGACCGGGCAGCCAATCGGTTTGCCAGTCGCTCAGTGCGGCGGTGTTTTTGTTTGGGTGGTAAATCGCCGTGCGCGGCAGCGTTTGCGGCTCGCCCCACACGTAATCCCGCGCCAGCCAGCGATTGGCCAGACAGCGGAAGAAGTCCAGCGCATTGCCCATGCCGCCCTGACGCAGGAACTGCCAGAGCCGGTCACGATCCTCGGCGCCCACGGTGCTCAAGTCGCTGAGCTCCGGGTCGGGACGGTCATCGCCCGGCACCAGAATCACCTGCACGCCACGCTCGGACAACTCGACCAGCCGCTCGACGCCATAACGCCAATAAGCGATGCCGCCATGCAGCGAAATCAGAATGACCTTGGCGTGGCGCAGCACTTCGTCAACGTAGAGGTCGACCGACGCATGGTTCTGCACCTGCATCGGGTTGGCCAGCCGCACGCTCGGGTAATCTTCGGGCAGCTGCTGCGCGGCTTCGGCGAGCAGTGCGAGGCTGGAGTCGCCGCTGCACAGGATCACCAGCTCGGCGGGGGTTTGTCCAAGGTCGGCAATGTTGTCATCCGACACGAAACCGCCGGGCTGGGTCCTGAGCAGGTGCATGGCTTAAACGCTGAGCGCGGCGCGCAATTGCGCTTCGAGCTTGGCCGCGTCCAGTTCCTGGCCGATCAACACCAGACGCGTCACACGTGCCTCATCGGCGCCCCATTGACGGTCGAAATGCTTGTCGAAACGCGTGCCCACGCCCTGGATCAGCAAGCGCATCGGCTTGTTCGGGATCGCCGCGAAGCCTTTGACCCGCAGGATGCCGTGCTGAACCACCAGTTGCGTCAGCGCATCGAGCAACAGGCTTTCGTCGGCTTGCGGCAGTTCGATGGAGATCGAATCGAAAGCATCGTGATCGTGGTCGTCATGATCGTCATCGCCTTCACCGTGGTGGTGATCGTGATGGCTGTGGCGACTGTCGATGTGCTCTTCGGAACCGGCACCGAGGCCGATCAGCACGTCCAGCGGCAGACGGCCGTTGCTGGCTTCGATGATTTTCACCGCTGGCGGCAGCTCTTCGGCGACTTCCAGGCGTACGCGAGCGAGGTCTTCAGGGCTGGTCTGGTCGGCCTTGTTGAGGATCACCAGATCGGCGCTGGCCAGTTGGTCGGCGAACAGTTCGTGCAGTGGTGATTCGTGGTCCAGGTTCGGGTCGAGTTTGCGCTGTGCGTCGACCTGATCCGGGAACGCGGCGAAGGTGCCGGCGGCCACGGCCGGGCTGTCGACCACGGTGATCACCGCGTCAACGGTGCAGGCGCTGCGGATTTCCGGCCACTGGAAGGCTTGCACCAGCGGTTTTGGCAGAGCCAGGCCCGAAGTTTCGATGAGGATGTGGTCGAGGTCACCGCGACGGGCCACCAGTTCGCGCATCACCGGGAAGAACTCTTCCTGAACCGTGCAGCACAGGCAGCCGTTGGCCAGTTCGTAGACGCGGCCGGTGGCTTCTTCTTCGGTGCAGCCGATGGTGCACTGCTTGAGGATTTCACCGTCGATGCCCAGCTCGCCAAACTCGTTGACGATCACCGCGATACGGCGGCCCTGAGCGTTGTCGAGCATGTGCCGCAGCAAGGTGGTTTTGCCCGAGCCGAGGAAGCCGGTGACGATGGTGACGGGGAGTTTGGCCAGTGTTTTCATCGGATGCCCTTTGGCAAGGTGGCGGGCATACGGGACGAGACCGGCAACACGGGTGCGTGCCTGGAGAGTTCGCCACCGGATCACCCCGCCCGGTTGAAAGTGAGAATCTGTGACGAGGCAGGTCTCCTGGCTGACGGTGTTCGGGCCTTGGCCCGGTATTCGCTGCGCCTTCCCGCTGGCTCTGGATTGAGCTGGCAGTGGCGTGGCAGCGAACAGCACCGTTCACAGTTGCGGGGGCAGCCGCGGCTTGGACCGCGTTCCCTTCTTAGCTTCGGCGTGGGCCGAAGAACCTCGAAAGCGCAAGGCTACGCAGGGTGTGGGGATGGGTCAATGGTTCGTGGAGTTTGGGAACGAGAGCATATCCGTTGCTTCGGGTGCTGCTGCTGGCGGTTTCGCTCTTACAGCGAGTCCCTTTTTCAAACGCCAAAAAGGAACCAAAAGGCTTTTGCCCCGGCGTACGGCACTTCGCTTAGGCTCAGTGTTCCCTCGCTACGGTGTCCATCAGGGGGCATCGCCTACGGTTTGCTTCGCTGCACCTCCTCTCGATGTATGCGGCTTCGCCGCACGGCGCTGCGCGCCTACCCCCTGATGAACACCTCCGCTCGGCCTGCCGAAGGGGCAAAAAATCAAAAGCCAGAGCCAGAGCAAAAGCCAGATCAAAAGCCCCTCACCACGATGAGCGTTAGCTCAAGTACCGCTTTTGATCGCAAGGCCCGTCGGCAGGCTGAGTGGAGGGATTGATCCGGGGGTGGGAGCGCAGCGACCGTTTGGCGAAGCCAAACACATCGAGAGGAGGTGCAGCGAAGCAAACCGTAGGCGATGCCCCCGGATCAATCCCGGAGCGAAGGAACCCCGAGCCTCAGCGAGGGGCCGAACGTCAGGGTAAAGCCTTTTTGGTTCCTTTTTGGCGTTTGGAAAAAGTGACCCGCCGTAAGGGCGGAACCCTAAGCGGCCATAACCGCAGCAACGGATCTGCCCACAAAAACGGATATGCCCACAAAATTGACTAAATTCCCCAACCCATGGTCTCCTACACAACTTGTTACGGGTGCCCTGCAAAGGGTGAAACGGGAAACCGGTGAATCATGTGCTTTACTCTAAAGCCATGTCAGTCCGGTGCTGCCCCCGCAACGGTAAGCGAGCGAAGCGTCAGATCCACTGTGCCCCCAGGCATGGGAAGGTGACGCTTGCAGGTCGGCAGACAACCACCCCTCGTGAGCCCGGAGACCGGCCCGCAACACACAGTACGCATCTTGCGTCACTGAACATAACAAACCCGCGGTGGGCGGGCGCTGTTCGAACCTCTGCGTGCCCGACTCGCAGGGGTTTTCATGCGCACCGTTCACCCGCTGACACTCCAGAGGGAAGCGCCATGTCGATCATCAGCAGCACCGGCAGCAACACGGACAAAATCTCCAGCACCACCACCCTGAGCCAACGCCTGACCGCTGCGATCTTCGCGTCGATCCTGGGTGCCAGCCTGGTCTATTTCGCCGGTTTCTCGCACATCGAAGCGGTTCACAACGCCGCTCACGATACCCGCCACAGCGCCGCGTTCCCGTGCCACTGAGACCCGACGACATGATCAAGCGTATTGCGCAGACCGCAGGTTTCACTGGCCTTCTGGCCGCCCTGCTCCTGACGTTGCTGCAAAGCTTCTGGGTGTCGCCGCTGATTCTTCAGGCAGAGACCTTCGAGAAAGCCGAGCCGGTTGCCGCCGTTCACGAACACGCCGCCGGCACCGCCGCCCACACCCACGATGCCGAAGCCTGGGAGCCGGAGGACGGCTGGCAGCGCGTGGTGTCCACTACCGGCGGCAATCTGGTCGTGGCTGTGGGTTTTGCCCTGATGCTGGCCGGTCTGTACACCCTGCGTGCGCCGACCAAAACCTCGCAAGGCTTACTCTGGGGTTTGGCCGGTTATGCGACTTTCGTGCTCGCACCGACACTGGGCCTGCCACCTGAGCTGCCGGGCACCGCCGCTGCAGACCTGGCGTCGCGCCAGATGTGGTGGATCGGCACTGCCGCGTCGACCGCTGTCGGCCTGGCGCTGATCGCGTTCGGTGGCAACTGGTTGCTGAAGATCCTCGGCGTGGCGATTCTCGCTGTGCCACACGTGATCGGCGCCCCGCAACCGGAAGTGCACTCGATGCTCGCGCCGGAAGCACTGGAAGCTCAGTTCAAAATCGCTTCGCAGCTGACCAATGTGGCGTTCTGGCTGGCCCTGGGCCTGATCAGCGCCTGGTTGTTCCGCCGCAAAAGCGATGGTCAATACCACGCATGACCGATGACAGCGCAGTGCCGACCTTTGTGGTCGGCCTGGGCTGCCAGCGCGGCTGCCCGGCCAGTACGCTGCGCGCCTTGCTCGACCAGGCCCTGCAGGCGCATCGCATCGAACTCGAGGCGGTCAAGGCCCTGGCCAGCATCGACCTGAAACGCGACGAACCCGGCCTGCAGGAACTGGCGGCACAACTGGCGCTGCCGCTGCTGTATTTCAGCAGCGAAGAACTGGCCAGTTATCAGCAACGCCTGAGTCACCATTCGCAGATCGCTTTCGAACGCACCGGTTGCTACGGCGTGGCGGAAAGCGCCGCACTGGCGCTTGCCGAACAACTGATCCAGGCCCCGGCAAAACTGCTGATTTCCAGACAAAAATACGCCCAGGCAACCCTGGCATTGGCCGGCGCGGCGTAAATTCCCGATAATCCCCGCTTTCGATCATGAGCATTCTTCATCTGAACTGCTCTTGAAGCCTCGACCTGCCCTACTTTCACAGGATCCAACGATGACCGTTTACTTCATCGGCGCCGGCCCCGGCGACCCGGAATTGATCACTGTCAAAGGTCAGCGACTGATTCGCAACTGCCCGGCGATCATCTACGCAGGTTCGCTGGTGCCGGCGGCGGTGCTGGAGGGTCATTCGGCTGAAACCGTAGTCAACAGCGCCGAACTGCATCTGGAACAGATCATCGATCTGATCAAGACCGCGCACGCCAAGGGCCAGGACGTGGCGCGGGTGCATTCGGGCGATCCGAGCCTGTATGGCGCCATCGGCGAGCAGATCCGTTATCTGCGTGAGCTGGACATCCCGTTCGAGATTGTCCCCGGCGTAACCGCCACTGCTGCCTGTGCGGCGTTGTTGGGTACCGAACTCACTCTGCCGGACATCTCGCAAAGCGTGATCCTGACCCGTTACGCGGACAAGACCGCAATGCCCGCCGGGGAAGAACTGGGTAACCTCGCGCAGCACGGGGCGACCATGGCGATTCATTTGGGGGTCAATCATCTGGAGAAGATCCTCGCCGAACTGCTGCCGCACTATGGTGCGGACTGCCCGATCGCAGTGATCCACCGGGCGACGTGGCCGGATCAGGACTGGGTGGTCGGGACGCTGGAGGATATTGCCGCGAAGGTGGCCGCCAAGGGGTTTCGGCGTACGGCACTGATTCTGGTCGGGCGGGTGTTGGGCAGCGATCATTTCAGTGAATCGTCGCTGTATCGCGCGGGGCATGCGCATTTGTATCGACCATAAAAAAACGGCGCTCACGGGGCGCCGTCTTTTATGCCGCAGCGAACGCCTTAGTAGTAGGCGTTTTCTTTCTGCGTGTGGTCGGTCACGTCACGAACGCCCTTGAGCTCCGGAATGCGCTCGAGCAAGGTGCGCTCGATGCCTTCCTTCAGGGTTACGTCCGCCTGGCCGCAGCCCTGGCAACCGCCGCCGAACTGCAGCACGGCAATGCCGTCTTCAACGACATCGATCAGGCTGACCTGACCGCCGTGGCTGGCCAGCCCCGGGTTGATTTCGGTTTGCAGGTAATAGTTGATGCGCTCGTTGACCGGGCTGTCGGCGTTGACCATCGGTACTTTGGCGTTCGGTGCCTTGATGGTCAGCTGGCCGCCCATGCGGTCGGTGGCGTAGTCGACGACAGCATCGTCGAGGAACGCTTCGCTGAACGAGTCGATGTAGGCAGTGAAGCTTTTCAGCCCCAGCGCTGTGTCTTCAGGTTTCTCTTCGCCCGGCTTGCAATAGGCAATGCAGGTTTCGGCGTACTGGGTGCCAGGCTGGGTGATGAAGACGCGGATGCCGATACCCGGGGTGTTCTGCTTGGAAAGCAGATCGGCCAGGTAATCATGGGCGGCGTCGGTAATGGTAATAGCGGTCATGGAAACTCCTCGCAGGCTTGAGGCGGAGTTTACGCCAATCGGCGCGCGGCACAAAGTCCTAGTATTTACGTAGGAATAGTTCGCAAATCCGCCAAGCGCCAGGTTCGCCGTCAATCCGTGCTTTAAGCCACGGATAGCTGCGTTTTTCTACCCATTCGCAGCTCAGCCATGAAGCGTCTCCGATGAGCAGCGCACAGACAAATAACATCAAATACGGGTTGACCCCATAGCGTCGGGCCAGATAACCGCCCGGCCGACAGCACCAGCACGTGCATCAGATACACCGAGTCGAAGAAAATCTGCATGAAGTGATGGCAGACCACCGCCCACGCGGCGAGCGCTCGCAGGGCTTGCACTGAAATCAACATCGATGGCGCTCCCGATCCCGTGCTGCACAGGATTGGGACAGCTGCCATCGATCAAACCGATCAAAGATTCTCGTACCGGTTCATGTCCAGCACGCCCTCTTCCACCGGGTCGGTTTCATGGATGTACTGGCTCAGGTCATGGAAATAGAACCAAAACTGCGGATGGCTGCGGCGAATACCCCAACGTTCGACGATCTTCTCGAACTGCGGCGCATCCTTCGCGCTTTCCATGGCATCGACAAACGCCGGCACCTGATCCGCCGGGATGTTGAACATGAAGTTCGGGTAGCTGCTGAGCACGCCCGGATAAATGGTCAGGGTGTCGAGGCCCGGTTGATAGCGCAGTGACTCACCGAGCAGGAACGCCACGTTGCTGTGGGCGCGGTTGCGCAGCAGGCTGTAGACCTCGCGTTTGCCGCTGGCAGTTTCGATGCGCAGCATGGTGGCTTCCGGTAACTGATCGATCACCTTCAGGCCGGCTGCAGGGCGCGCCGTCAGGCGGCTCAGGGCCTGTTCGGCATTTTGCAGCGCCGGGTCGATGTTCGGCCGCGAACAGTAGGCATCCACGCAGCGATTGATCGGATCGGGCCGTGCGTTGAGGTCGCCGTAACGGGCGAGCAACTGCATGGCGAAGTCATGCTTCGGGTCTTTTCCGTCGAGTTTCAGTGCCGTTGGCTTGTCGTCGTCGATGGACTCATAGTCCAGCCACATCTTGAACTGGCCGCTGCTCTGATACCAATCGTCGAGGTAATCCTCGCGGGAATCGGCCGGCATCAGGCGCAGGAAGTTCTGCTCGGCGCCATTGCGGATCAGGTCGAAGTACAGTCGGGTCTGCGCCTGATGGGAGACGTTGCCGAATACATCGAAGTTGACCGCCAACTGGTAATAGGTGCGCTCCAGCAGCGGATAGTCGAACAGCCACATGGTCTGCGGCACTTCGCCGATCAGGCCTTTGGTCACCGACGCGCTGTCGAAGTGGCGGAAGATGCTCAACAGCGCATTGTCGTTGCCCGCCCACAGGGTCGACCAGCTCGGCGCCGGTTGGTCGGCGTAGCTGTCACGGCGCAGGGCTTCGTACTTGTTTCGCTTGTTGCGATAGTCGTGCCACAGGCTCAGGACGCTGCCGACATCATCGTTCTGCCCCGGCATGGCCAGCAACGGCGTGGCCTGCCCGCGATAGTTCGGATCGGTGATGTACAGGTCATGTTCCGGCGCCTGGAACAGCGCCCAGAAATTATCGCGAATCACGTCAGTTGCGATCTGGCCACGGCATACCGGGCCGCGAATGAACGTGCGCACGAAGTATTCGGCGTTATCGAGCATGAACTGATAACGCGCCTGCGCCGGAATCGCTTCGAAGGTCGCAAACGGATTGGCCCGGCTCTGTGGCCCGTAACCCGGCAATGCATGCACCTGCCAGTTGCCGTTGTAGAACAGGCTTTTGACCCGCGCCATCTTCGCCGCACTCAGCGGATAAGTGATGTGGGTCTTGTGCACGATCACGCCCTGCACCGGCCACAGGCGGTAATACACCTGGGTGCCCGGATCATCGTTCGGGCGACGGGTGGCAATCAGGTCGATCGGCTGGCCGGTCGGCGTGCGCGAACGCACCCACTGGAAGAAATGCCCCGGCTCGCCGTCCTTGAAGTAGATGTGCGCCAGGAACCAGTGCTCATACAGCCAGCGCCCGACCAGACTCTCCCGCGCGCCAGGTTGATTGAGCAGGTTTTCCCACTGCACGATCTGCAGCGCTTCCTTGGCGCTCGGCGCCAGGCCCTGCTCATCGATCGGCGCGCCGGACGCCAGCCAGCGCTGCAACGTCTGATATTGCTGGTTGGTCAGGCCGGTGACCGCCAGCGGCATGCCCTCTTTCGGGTGGGCGCCGGCATAACCGTCGAATTCGGCGGGCATCGCGCACATGTTTTCCCGTTGCAGGCCGAGGACGATGTCTTCCGGCAGCTTGGCGTTGGGTGTCAGTGGCGTTTTGTGCCCCAATTCCAGCATGCGCGCCATCAGTGCCGCCTGACTGCCCTGGGCGTCGAGTACCGAATAGAAGTCTTTCTGCTGCCAGGCACGTTTGCCAAAAGCGTCGTAGAACAGCCGCGTGGTCGGCGCCGCTTGAGTACGCTCGCCGTCGTAGACCGGCATCTTGCTCGCGCCACGGGCCGCGCCTTCACCGCTGCCCAGGTTCAACTGGCAAGCGGAGTCGTAGCACGCATGGCAGGCCACGCACTTCTCGGTGAAGATCGGCTGGATGTCGCGGGTGTAAGAAATCGAAGGCGAGATCGCAGGACTTTGCGCCGCCGCGCCAAAGCTCAAAAACAGCAACACCATGCTGACGACGCGGTACGACATATCCTTGATCCTGATCCTGAATAAAAACGCCGCGATTCTACCGTTATGACGCCCGCGCCAACATGAGCGATATTCATGCAAAAGTGCCGCATGCTCTAAATCCGCACAGGTTTGTTATGATCCCGCTCCTTCGTCATGGTCTTTTTCGAGTAGTCCCAATGTCCGATCGCAGCGTCCGCCTTCAAGCTCTCAAGCAAGCCCTCAAAGAGCGCATCCTGATACTCGATGGCGGTATGGGCACGATGATCCAGAGCTACAAGCTCGAAGAGCAGGATTATCGCGGCAAGCGTTTCGCCGACTGGCCGAGCGACGTCAAGGGCAACAACGACCTGCTGGTCATTACCCGTCCCGACGTGATCGGCGGCATCGAGAAAGCCTACCTGGATGCCGGCGCCGACATCCTGGAAACCAACACCTTCAACGCCACCCGCATTTCCATGGCCGATTACGGCATGGAAGAGCTGGCCTACGAACTCAACGTAGAAGGCGCACGACTGGCGCGCAAGGTCGCCGACGCCAAGACCGCCGAGAACCCGGACAAGCCGCGCTTCGTCGCCGGCGTGCTCGGCCCGACCAGCCGCACCTGCTCGCTGTCGCCGGACGTCAACAACCCGGGCTATCGCAACGTCACCTTCGATGAGCTGGTGGAAAACTACACCGAAGCCACCAAAGGCCTGATCGAGGGCGGCGCCGACCTGATCCTGATCGAAACCATCTTCGACACCCTCAACGCCAAGGCTGCGATCTTCGCCGTGCAAGGCGTGTTCGAAGAGTTGCACATCGAACTGCCGATCATGATTTCCGGCACCATCACCGACGCCTCCGGCCGTACCCTGTCGGGCCAGACCACCGAAGCCTTCTGGAACTCCGTGGCCCACGCCAAGCCGATTTCGGTCGGTCTGAACTGCGCACTCGGCGCCCGTGAACTGCGTCCGTACCTGGAGGAGCTGTCGGACAAGGCCAGCACCCACGTTTCGGCGCACCCGAACGCCGGCCTGCCGAACGAATTCGGCGAGTACGACGAGTTGCCGGTGGACACCGCCAAAGTCATCGAAGAGTTCGCCCAGAGCGGTTTCCTCAACATCGTCGGCGGTTGCTGCGGCACCACCCCGGGCCACATCGAAGCCATCGCCAAAGCCGTTGCCGGTTACGCGCCACGGCAGATTCCGGACATTCCCAAGGCTTGCCGCCTGTCGGGTCTGGAGCCGTTCACCATCGATCGCAGCTCGCTGTTCGTCAACGTCGGCGAGCGGACCAACATCACCGGTTCCGCAAAATTCGCCCGTCTGATCCGTGAAGACAACTACACCGAAGCCCTGGAAGTCGCCCTGCAGCAGGTCGAGGCCGGCGCCCAAGTGATCGACATCAACATGGACGAAGGGATGCTCGATTCGAAGAAGGCCATGGTGACCTTCCTCAATCTGATTGCCGGCGAGCCGGACATCTCCCGCGTACCGATCATGATCGACTCCTCGAAATGGGACGTGATCGAAGCGGGCCTGAAGTGCATTCAGGGCAAGGGCATCGTCAACTCGATCAGCATGAAAGAAGGCGTCGAGCAGTTCATCCACCACGCCAAACTGTGCAAACGCTACGGCGCCGCCGTGGTGGTGATGGCGTTCGACGAAGCCGGCCAGGCCGACACCGAAGCGCGCAAGAAAGAAATCTGCAAACGCTCCTACGACATTCTGGTCAACGAAGTCGGCTTCCCGCCGGAAGACATCATCTTCGACCCGAACATCTTCGCCGTGGCCACCGGTATCGAAGAACACAACAACTACGCTGTGGACTTCATCAACGCCTGTGCCTACATCCGTGACGAACTGCCGTATGCGCTGACGTCCGGCGGCGTATCCAACGTGTCGTTCTCGTTCCGTGGCAACAACCCGGTGCGCGAGGCGATTCACTCGGTGTTCCTGCTGTACGCGATCCGCGCCGGCCTGACCATGGGTATCGTCAACGCCGGTCAGCTGGAAATCTACGACCAGATCCCGCAGGAACTGCGCGACGCCGTTGAAGACGTGATCCTCAACCGCACACCGGAAGGCACCGACGCCCTCCTCGCCATCGCCGACAAGTACAAGGGCGACGGCAGCGTCAAGGAAGCCGAGACCGAAGAGTGGCGCAGCTGGGACGTCAACAAGCGTCTGGAACACGCACTGGTCAAGGGCATCACCACCCACATCGTCGAAGACACTGAAGAGTCCCGTCAGTCCTTCGCCCGTCCGATCGAAGTGATCGAAGGCCCGCTGATGTCCGGCATGAACATCGTCGGCGACCTGTTCGGCGCCGGCAAAATGTTCCTGCCGCAGGTGGTGAAGTCCGCCCGCGTGATGAAGCAGGCCGTGGCCCACCTGATTCCGTTCATCGAACTGGAAAAAGGCGACAAGCCGGAAGCCAAGGGCAAGATCCTCATGGCCACCGTTAAAGGTGACGTGCATGACATCGGCAAGAACATTGTCGGCGTGGTACTGGGTTGCAACGGCTACGACATCGTCGACCTCGGCGTGATGGTGCCAGCCGAGAAGATCCTGCAAGTGGCCAAGGAACAGAAGTGCGACATCATCGGCCTGTCCGGCCTGATCACCCCGTCGCTGGATGAAATGGTCCACGTGGCCCGCGAGATGCAGCGCCAGGACTTCCACCTGCCGCTGATGATCGGCGGCGCGACCACCTCCAAGGCACATACGGCGGTGAAGATCGAGCCGAAGTACAGCAACGACGCGGTGGTCTACGTCACCGACGCCTCCCGCGCCGTGGGCGTGGCGACGCAGTTGTTATCCAAGGAGCTGAAGGCCGGTTTCGTCGAGAAGACCCGCGAAGAGTACGTCGAAGTCCGCGAGCGCACCGCCAACCGCAGCGCCCGTACCGAACGCCTGAGCTACGCCGCATCGATCGCGAAAAAACCGCAGTTCGACTGGGCCACTTACACCCCGGTCAAACCGACGTTCACCGGCAGCCGTGTGCTGGACAACATCGACCTCAACGTCCTGGCCGAGTACATCGACTGGACGCCGTTCTTCATCTCCTGGGACCTGGCCGGCAAGTTCCCGCGCATCCTCGAAGACGAAGTGGTCGGTGAGGCCGCAACCTCGCTGTACAAGGATGCCCGCGAAATGCTGACCAAGCTGATCGACGAGAAGCTGATCAGCGCCCGTGCGGTGTTCGGCTTCTGGCCGGCCAATCAGGTGCATGACGACGATATCGAGCTGTACGGCGATGACGGCAAGCCGATGGCGCGCCTGCATCACCTGCGCCAGCAGATCATCAAGACCGACGGCAAGCCGAACTTCTCGCTCGCCGACTTCGTCGCGCCGAAGGACAGCGAAGTGACTGACTACGTCGGTGGTTTCATCACCACCGCCGGGATCGGCGCCGAAGAAGTGGCCAAGGCCTATCAGGACGCTGGCGACGACTACAACTCGATCATGGTCAAGGCGTTGGCGGACCGTCTGGCCGAAGCCTGTGCCGAATGGCTGCACCAGCAGGTACGTAAAGAGCACTGGGGTTACGCCAAGGATGAAGTTCTCGACAACGAAGCACTGATCAAAGAGCAGTATTCCGGCATCCGCCCTGCCCCGGGCTACCCGGCGTGCCCGGATCACACCGAGAAGGCCACGCTGTTCGCCCTGCTCGACCCTGAGGCCCAGGAAATGCGCGCCGGTCGCAGCGGTGTGTTCCTCACCGAGCACTACGCGATGTTCCCGGCGGCAGCGGTCAGTGGTTGGTACTTCGCGCATCCGCAGGCGCAGTACTTTGCCGTGGGCAAGGTCGACAAGGATCAGGTGCAGAGCTACACCTCGCGCAAAGGCCAGGAACTGAGCCTGACCGAGCGTTGGCTGGCGCCGAACCTGGGTTACGACAACTGATCCAGCTTCACGCGACACGCGACACCCTGTGGGAGCCTATTGGCTCCCACAGGTATTTCTGCACCCCGGAAAGGGTTGGCTATGCTTGTCTGACACACACGGCAGACGAGGGATTTATGGACGATCCAGTCGACAACAAGCCACCGACCTTCTGGCAGATGCTGCAAAGCGTCATGGCGGCGGCGTTCGGGGTGCAGAGCGGCAAGAACCGGGCAAGGGACTTCACCCATGGAAAGCCCAGCCACTTCATCTTCCTGGGCATTGCGTTCACGGCGGTGTTCGCCCTGACGCTGTTTGGCATCGTGCAACTGGTGGTGCATCTGGCAGGCGCGTGACCGGCGTCAGTGCATCAGGGTTTGCAGGTTGAACGGATAGCGATACGAAACCGGACGGCCCTTCGCCGAGAGCTTGCGAAAATGCACGCCGTAGTCCGGCGAAGTGCCCATGGCCAGCATTCGGCGGGCATGATCTCTGTCGATCAGTTGCAACAATGGAATCTGCCGGTCACGACCGCCGTACTGATTCAGATCGACGCCTTGCGCGTGATCATGCAGTTCGACAAGCGCCCAGCCACCGAGGGTGAAATGCCCGCCGAGCAACGCGCTCAGGCGACCGTCAACCATCGCCTGCAAAGCTTCGGGCGAGGTATTGACCGCGCTGAACAACACGTCCTTGCCCGGTACTTTGCCGGCCTCTGAAACGGCGCGCATCGCACCGAAGGCCATTTCATCGTTGGCCGCCCACACCAATGACACTTTTGGATATCGGACCAACAATTGCTTCGCCTGCTCGTAGGCACGTTGTTGCGTCCAGCCGCCGTAGACCAGTTGCCGCAAACGTACCTGAGGATGCTCGGCCAGCGCCCGCTGCATGCCCTTTTCGCGCAGTTGCGCCGAAGGTGTGATCTTCAGGCCGGAGAACGCCAGCAGGTCGATGTTTTCACCGGGGGCCACGGGTGGATGCAGGCGAATCAGCTCCTTCATCATCAGGTAACCACCCTCCTCATCGTTGGGCACCAGGCTACCGATACGATCCGCGCGCTCTGCCACCAGCGCCTGCTGGTTGGGTGTCAGTGCCGAATTGACGATAAAGAGCTTCACGCCACTGTCATTGGCCATGCGCAGAATCTGCGGCGCGACGTACTGTTCATTGACGAACACCAGATAATCCGGGCGATCAGGCCCCTGCAACGCCAGTCGCGCCTGCGCCAGGGTCAGTTCGGGCTGGCGCTGGGCATAGAGGATGTGCAGGTCGATTCCAAGATCCCGAGCGGCGGCCTGCATGAATTGCGAGTAACTGACCCAGAACGCTTCCTGGGTCGAGCCCGGATTCAGGAACAGCACGGACTCCGCCCGCGCACTGGTCCCGAAGGCCATGCCCAGCAAAAGCAGACTGATGTGGAGAAACTTGAACATGAAGCATCCGGGCCCGGGGAAAAATGGCCGCGCATTATAGCCATTCAATCGCCGGCCATTAGCGCCTGATCCCGCTTTTTGTCCGACAATCGTCGGAAGCGGGCCCGGAGGGGTCGTTTTACTGATGACTGACCCAGAACACCGCTGTTCCAACGACCAGAATGATCAGGAACAGAATGGCCCACGCATCGACACTGCTATCGCTTTTCCTTGCCTTGGTTGGGTTGCTCATTGCATCGCCTCTTGTCGGTTTTATCGGTGATTGCAGAAAGACTCGACCACAGTTAAGACGATGATTGTCCGCACGACAAATGTGGGTTAGTTAACAGTGATTCTCGTTAGTCGTTTTGGTTCTTTCCATATACTCAAACATCACTTTTGCGCATAACTGCAAACGGGTATATTGCCCCGGCTCCATTAGGGAGTGCGCGGCCGTGCGCGCGTAATTGCAGAGGCACCATCGGACTCCAGCAAGCGAAAACGCAGCGTTTTCCGAGTAGCCCAAAGCCTGAGAACAGGACTTATATGTACGTATACGACGAGTACGATCAGCGGATCATCGAGGACCGCGTCAAGCAGTTCCGTGATCAGACCCGACGCTATCTGGCAGGTGAGCTGAGCGAAGAAGAATTCCGCCCCCTGCGCCTGCAGAATGGCCTGTACATCCAGCGTTTCGCGCCGATGTTGCGGGTGGCGGTGCCTTACGGCCAACTGACCTCGCGTCAGATGCGCATGATGGCGAAGATTGCCCGTGACTACGACAAGGGCTACGCCCACATCAGTACCCGCCAGAACGTACAGTTCAACTGGCCGGCACTCGAAGACATCCCGGACATCCTCGCGGAACTGGCCACCGTGCAGATGCACGCGATCCAGACCAGCGGCAACTGCCTGCGCAACGTCACCACCGACCAGTTCGCCGGTGTTGCGTTCGACGAGTTGATCGATCCGCGTCCGTGGTGCGAAATCGTTCGTCAGTGGACCACGTTCCACCCGGAATTCGCCTACCTGCCACGTAAATTCAAGATCGCCGTCAATGGTTCGACCTCCGACCGCGCGGCCATCGAAGTCCACGACATCGGCCTTGAGCCGGTCCACAACGCCGCTGGCGAACTCGGTTTCCGCGTGCTGGTCGGCGGCGGTCTGGGTCGTACTCCGGTGGTGGGTGCCTTCATCAACGAGTTCCTGCCGTGGCAGGACCTGTTGAGCTACCTCGACGCGATCCTGCGGGTCTACAACCGCTACGGCCGTCGTGACAACAAATACAAGGCGCGGATCAAGATCCTCGTCAAAGCGCTGACTCCAGAAGTCTTCGCCCAGAAAGTCGATGCCGAGATGGAACACCTGCGCGGCGGCCAGACAACGCTGACCGAAGCCGAACTGCATCGCGTCGCCAAACACTTCGTCGACCCGGATTACAAGGCGCTGAGCAATCAAGACGCCGAACTGGCCGTCCTCGACAAGGAACACCCGGGTTTCGCCCGCTGGCGCACCCGCAACACCCTGGCGCACAAGAAGCCAGGCTATGTGGCGGTGACCCTGTCCCTGAAGCCGACCGGTGTCGCACCGGGCGACATCACCGACAAGCAGCTCGACGCCGTCGCCGACCTGGCCGACCGCTACAGCTTCGGTCAACTGCGCACCTCCCACGAGCAGAACATCATTCTGGCCGATGTCGAGCAGAGCCAGTTGTTCACCCTGTGGGGCGAGTTGCGCGAACAAGGTTTCGCCACCCCGAACATTGGCCTGCTGACCGACATCATCTGCTGCCCTGGCGGTGATTTCTGCTCCCTGGCCAACGCCAAGTCGATCCCGATCGCCGAATCGATCCAGCGCCGTTTCGACGACCTGGACTACCTGTTCGACATCGGTGAGCTGGACCTGAACATCTCCGGCTGCATGAACGCCTGCGGTCACCACCACGTCGGCCACATCGGCATCCTCGGGGTGGACAAGAAAGGTGAGGAGTTCTATCAGGTCTCCCTCGGCGGCAGCGCCAGCCGTGACGCCAGCCTGGGCAAGATCCTTGGCCCGTCCTTCGCCCAGGACGACATGCCGGACGTGATCTCCAAGCTGATCGACGTGTACGTGGAACAACGTACCGAAGACGAGCGTTTCATCGACACCTACCAGCGTATTGGCATCGACCTCTTCAAGGAACGCGTCTATGCAGCGAATCATTAAGAACAACGAGGTCGTCGACGAAACCTGGCACCTGCTGCCGAAGGATTTCAACATCGACGAGATCAGCAACTGCGACGACCTGATCGTCCCGCTGCAACTGTGGCGTGAACACAGCCGCATGCTCAAGGCCCGCGATGGCGGTCTGGGTGTGTGGCTGGACGCCGACGAAGAAGCCGAGGAAATCGGTGACGACGTGAATGAGTTCCAGGTAATTGCCTTGAACTTCCCGGCGTTCACCGATGGCCGCAACTACTCCAACGCCCGCCTGCTGCGTGACCGTTACGGTTTCAAAGGCGAACTGCGGGCGATTGGCGACGTGCTGCGCGACCAGTTGTTCTACATGCGCCGTTGCGGTTTCGACGCCTTCGCCCTGCGCGCGGACAAAGATCCGTACGATGCACTGGAAAGCCTCAAGGACTTCTCGGTGACCTATCAGGCCGCCACTGACGAACCGCTGCCGTTGTTCCGTCGCCGCTGACCGTGTACCCCGAGCCCGCCTGCGCGGGCTCGGGGGCTCTGCTTATCCCTCTCTCGTTCCTAACCTGCCGGGCCCCGGCGTGACCGGCAAAGTCAGCCCCGGATGCCTCGCCAGTGCCGCGCTGGTCAGTTGTTTTCGCAGTTCCAGGCTTTCATTTCTGAAGTTGTCGAAGATCGTCGTCATTTGCTGACTGGCGGCCTCACGAGACAACCCGGCCTGTGCTTCCAATCGCGAAAACGCTTGTGCACTGCGATCGAGAACGCTGGTAAATGCATCCTGACGTGTCGTCAGCAAATACTCGGACCAGAACTCCTGCCTGCTGACCGACTCAGTCAGTTGCGCCGTCTGCTCGGCCCTGACGACCTCCAGATACGCGTGATCGATCTGCGCGTCAGTCACCTCGGTATCCAGCGGCATATTCAGCTCTGTGGGTTGTGCTGGCAACGCCAGGCGCTGTGCCAGTCTCACCCGGTAAATCAGGCTGACATCCAGCGCCTGACGTTGAGTGAAGGTCCCTGAGCGGGAACGTCGCGCAATATCGAGCAACGCTTGCTTTTCCACCTGCTGCGAACGAAACAACCCGCGCAACAGACGGACCAGGTCGCCTTCCAGTGTCTGTGTACCGGTGCGGGCCGCTGCCGCTGCCCGATAACACAGCACCCTGACCTCCAGATCGCTGAACAGCCCCGCAACATTGGGGGCACTGACCCAACCTGACCGGGCCATGCGAAACAGCGCTCGACGCAACGAATCATCCTCGCAGGCCGCCTCCAGCACATTCCACACCCGCTGCCCGAGCTGTTCGCGGGTTCGGAAGTAATCGGCCGTTTCACGCAGTTGCATGAGCACTTCAAAAAAATCCCGGGAGTCCGGGGCAGCCGACAGCGATGACAGCACCTGCTTCGCCCGGCCGATCTCCACCGCCGGCAGACCGTTGACCCACCCGGCCCCCTCACGATCACCCGCCAATCGTACGGTGTGGGTGTACTCGGTGATGAGCACGCCGAGGCTTATACCTTGTGACTGTTGGTACGCAGCGATGTCTTTGAGGCTTGCCGCCGACAGCGGGTTGCCATCGATCGTGGTGCCCCGGTTCAGTACCGCGCGGGAGGTGAACACGGACGACGGGATATCGACGATCTTGTTGTTGCGCAAATCGAGAGACTCCAGATGCGCAAGCACATCGGTGTTCCCGGGCCATTCGCTGATGCCGGTGTCACGCAGGTTCAGATGGCGCAAACTGCGCATCGCACTGACATCAGGCGTCCGCCCCAAACTCGAGTTGAACCCAAGGTCCAGCGTGCGCAAATGCTGCTTGCCGCCCAGTTCCTGCATCGATCGCTCGGTCAGGCGAATGCTGTTATTGCTCAGATCCAGCCCGGTCAGCGCCGGCATATCGCCGATCGCAAGAGGAATGCGCGTCAACCCGTTCCCTGACAGATCCAGCACCCGCAATCCGGAAAAGTTACGCAAAAATGTGTTCAGCCCCGCACTGGCGCCAACGCCACTCATCTCCAAAGCGGTGATGTGGGCAAAATCACCAACGAGGGTCGGCATTTCCCCCAGCGGCGCTGCATCGAATGTCAGACTGTAGGTCGGATGACCCGAGTGCACGGAATGGCGGGTTTCCTTGCGCCAGGCGCGCAAAATGGCTTGCATTGCCCGAGCCTTGCTATGGGTAGGCACCTTGATTCTCGGTCCCTCCTCTTCCTGATAATACGTATCGCGGTGAGTCCAGCGCTCCAGGGTTTCGACCATCGTCCTGTATTGCTCGCGCAGCCGCTCCAGCGATCTGATGACCAAGACTTCGTCGGTGCCCAGCGAGGCCACGAAACGTTTGAGCTGCGCGGGGGATTGGGCCGGATACAGCTCCTGCGCCCGGCGTATGAGCATGGGAGATGTTCCCGATGCAGAACTCGAAGGAGCCGACTGCTGGACGAAGGCTTGCTCGATCCGACGATCCGCCAGGCCCATGGGTGAACGGTAATCGGCGCTCACCGGTTGAATTCCCAACACCTTGGCGAATGCCTCGCGCCGCTGCAGTGCCGATACAGTGATTTTCTGCCGCAAGCCAGTGCCGTCGATGTCCTTGTCGACCCCGATGGCCTTGCGACTGTGGGCCGGCAAGCTTTCCCACAATGTCTGGAAAAAATTCGCCCGGGTGCGCGTTGGCTGACTGGAGATGACCGTGTGACGCGTGTCCTGGCCCTGATAGCGCTCGGCGTAGGCTTCGATCAGCACTTTGTGCGCGGCGTCACTCGGGCCGATGGTTGCCCGCTGATCGGCATACACACCCCAATCCAGAATTTCGACAAACACATCGCCAGGCCAGCCAGGCAAATGGGTCAACGTGTCGAGTATCAGCATGTCGGGATCGCGCCCGCAGGCCGCGTCCAGGTACAACCCCTCATAGGCCCGGTTCAGACGCTGTATCGGCTGATAGCGCCGCGCCTCTTCGGCCAGGCGCAACGGTACAGTGTCGGATTCCAGCTGCTCCCACTCGCGCGCATCGGCGTGTTGCACCAGTTCGTCGACAACACTGGCTGAAAGTCCCGGAAATGCCTTGACGATCGGCTCGTTTCTGGAAAGTTCGCAAATGTCGGCTCGCCGGAACAGCCGATCCATCATCGCCATGCGCATGCGCGGTGCCAGCGCGGCAATGTGACTGACCAGCAGCGCCGTCTGGTTTTTCCGCTCCACGGTAGCCGAACTCAGCAAACGCGAACGTTCACTGTCATTGAGCGCTGCCAACAATGGCGTATGGAACTGTCCCTTGCTCAGCAAGTCCTCACTGATTTTCACCTGACGGGCCGCATTATCTGCACCGTAGCGCGTCACTTCGTCGCCGGTGATGTCCTCCACAACAATCGCCATGTCTCGAGGCCAGCGCCCTTCCCCCGTCAGCAAATACAACTGCAGATCGGCGTCTGCCATGGGGGCAGACGCCGGTAAGGCCATCTGCTCCATGAACAACCCGACGTCGGTATCTGCGCGAAAACGCCTTACAGAATCCGACAGCGCCGCCATCGGTTTGCCGCGCTCGACAAACAGCTGCCGCATAACCGCCTCATCGATGCCACTGGCCGCAATGATTTGCAGCGCACGAGTATCTGAAACCTTCTCTTCCCGGAACCCCAAACGACGGAACAGGGTCAAGGAGCTCCATTCGTGAGGCAACTCGGAATCGTGACGCCAGGCGCCCGCACCGTTGGTCTCAAGTAAAGGTGAATAGCGTTCGGGCAACTGCGGGTCATGCACCTCCCACAAGCCGGTGCCGGTTACCGGACGCACCGCGTACGCATCGGGGCCCAGCGGCAAATAGCGCTTGTCTGCGCGCCAGACCAACCCTTGTGCGTCGGCAGCAAGGTTGCTCGGCAAGGATTCACGATGACGGTAAGCCGTCATGTCCGGATTCCAAAGTCGATGCGACATCGCGCCAACCGGGACGCGCCGCAACCTCTGCATGAAACTCGACGAGCGCACGAGTCTATAGGCCTCGCCGGTGGCCACACCGCCAGCGGCGAAGCTCGCCATGAGGATCAGGTTCTCAAGGGTGTCAAACAGACAATCGGCGGCATGCTCCTGATCGCCGTGAGCCCAGCTGTCGATGCCCTCGTAAATCTCGCCGAGCAATTGCAGCCCGGCAACGGCGCACAGGACTTCACCGAGCACCGGCACAAAGGAGACAAAAAACAACAGCGTATTCAGTCCGATGGCTTTGTAGGTGTCGAGCCTGGCCAGACGGGTTTTCTCATCCTCATCGTCGGTGGGCACCACCAACAGACGAGTGTCGGCCCGCACCTGAGCCGCGCGGTGCTGGAAGATGGCCAGAAACAGATCCCGTTTTGCGTCACCTTCAAGATCGATGCCTGTCAGCGACAGATAGGTCGAAGTAATGGGAAACTGGCTCGGCCTGGCATTCAACAACCGCACACTCAGTCCGGTCAGGAAAAGCGAGCGATCTTGCATAGGAAGAAATCGCATGAAAAAACGTCGGAACTCGGAATTGCGTAAACGCCCGCTCAGCTCAAGCTCGAATTTCTGGAATGACGCATACTCTTTCAATGGATGATCAGGATCGCCCGGCATATAGATCACACAACGGTAATCGTCTTCCTCTGGCTCGCTGATCAGGCCGATGAACATGGCGCCTCGAAGTTGCACACCGAGCATTTCAAGACTTTGATAGCCGAACGTGTTTTTGCCCAGTTTGATCGAGGACTCCGAGTTCTTGACCGACTTGAGCATCTGATAAACATCGGCGCTGATGTGACCGCGCATGTAGGCGATATGCCGATCAACATCGAATTGATCCCTGGAATAAGCGACTGATGTTTCCTGCAAACTGGCGATTTGAGTGTCGCTGCCAAAGAAACCTTCCACATGTTTCTGGTATTGCTTGCCAAGATCCAGGTATCGGCAAAGTCTGGCGAACTCATGGGGCTGTATCGGCAAAACCCGGTTGGATCGCCCCGTTACTTTCTGCGGAACGTAGAGCAAAGAGCTCTCGTGATAGCTGCTGGCCAGGGTTTCAGACAACTCGAAATTTTCACAGGCGGCCGTCAACAGATCGCGATTGATCGGCAACACCAGTTTCTTGCGCAGCCCCAACAGACTTGACGTTGAGCGTACACGCTGAAAAATCGCCCCATCGACTTCGAAGGGCTCGCCCATTTTCTCAGCCATGGCCTTGGCCAGAAGGGGTGTGCAAAAGCTCTGTGGGGATTTTAGCGCCCGCAGTTTTTCCAGCGCGGCATGACGTGATTTGAAACTGGCCTTGAAACTTTCATAGAGATCATTGCGCGCGGCCTCTGAAGACCCAAGCAGCCAGGTGGGTATTTGTTTTTTATATAACTCATAGAAGACGCCTTGTTGAGCTGGCGTCATGACGGGCAAACTTGATTTATTCTTTTCAACATCCATGTTTAACAACTTTATCTTGAAGTGGACATTCAGAATAAAGTTGAAACACCGTTCAATACAGTGCGATTAGTTGATGCATTACCCACCAAAACAACAACATTATGCGACGATAAAATATCTATATACCGCACTGTCTTACGATAAAAGCGCTTCACGCTCGCGAGGCTGAAACCTCACGAGCGTACGCAACACTTACCAGAAACGTTGCTGGGTCAGCCGGCTCCACCAGCTCAGCAACACGCGATCCACCGAGCCGCTGGCCGCCATGCCGATACGCTCCTGAAGGCTTTTGCGTTCGGCATAGTGCAGGTGATAGACCTCGGATTGTTTAGCGCGCTCAGCCAGGTACTCGTCGCTGGTCTTGAGTTCGTCTACCAGTTGTTTTTCCAGGGCTGCGATGCCGAGCCAGACTTCACCGGTGGCCACTTCGTCGATCGCCAGCTGTGGGCGATAACGCGCGACGAAGTTCTTGAACAGTTTATGGGTGATGTCCAGGTCTTCCTGGAATTTCTCCCGGCCTTTCTCGGTGTTTTCGCCAAATACGGTGAGGGTGCGCTTGTATTCGCCAGCGGTCAGCACTTCGAAATCGATGTCATGCTTTTTCAACAGGCGATTGACATTCGGCAACTGCGCAACCACACCGATCGAGCCAAGAATGGCAAACGGCGCGCTGATGATCTTCTCGCCGATACAGGCCATCATGTAGCCGCCGCTCGCCGCGACCTTGTCGATGCACACGGTCAACGGCACGCCGGCTTCACGGATGCGCGCCAGTTGCGACGAGGCCAGGCCATAGCTGTGAACCATGCCGCCGCCACTCTCCAGACGCAGGACCACTTCATCCTTCGGTGTAGCCAGGGTCAGCAGCGCGGTGATTTCGTGGCGCAGGCTTTCGGTGGCAGACGCCTTGATGTCGCCATCGAAATCCAGCACGAATACCCGCGGTTTGGCGTCCGGGTTCTTCTTCTGTTTCTTCTCGGCCTTGGCCTCGCCCTTGCGCAAGGTCTTGAGCTGATCCTTGTCGAGCAAGGTCTGTTCCAGGCGCTCACGCAGGCCCTTATAGAAATCATTGAGCTTGTTGACCTGCAACTGGCCCGCAGACTTGCGTCGGCCCTTGCTGCGTAATGCAGCAAAACTGGCCAGCACCACCAGAATCGCGATGACCAGTGTCACGGTCTTGGCCAGGAAACTGGCGTATTCAGTCAAAAACTCCACAGTGACTCCTTCAAACGATGCGCAATTGCTTAACACGCGCGGGATACCCCCAGCATACCCATGCACTGCTTCGTCGGCCAGCCGTGAAACCTCTGGAAACAGGCCTGTAACGGGCATTTCAAACAAGCGTATGTTTTTTCATTGACAGCTCTCCGCCATCCCCATAACCTCGCCACAACCTTCAACGTACCGGGATGACGCGGACGTGGGCAGCATCTACTTGATTCGACATGGCCAGGCCTCCTTCGGTGCAGACGACTATGACGTCCTGTCGCCGACCGGTGTACGCCAGGCAGAGATCCTCGGCCGCCACCTCGCCGAGCTCGGCGTCAGCTTCGATCGCTGCCTGTCAGGCGATCTACGCCGTCAGCAACACACGGCCAACAGCGCGCTGGAACAGTTCGCCGCCGTGGGCCTGCCGGTCCCCGCTCTGGAAATTGATTCGGCCTTCAACGAATTCGACGCCGACGCCGTGATCCGCGCCCTGCTCCCGGCCATGCTGCCCGAAGAACCCGAAGCGCTGGAGATCCTGCGCAACGCCGCACAGAACCGTGGCGAGTTCCAGCGCATCTTCGCCCTGATCATCGAACGCTGGCTGGCCGGCACCTACGACACGCCGGGGCTGGAAAGCTGGCTGGGCTTCGTCGAACGGGTCCAGGCCGGGCTGAACCGCCTACTCGATCAGGCCGACAACACCCAGAAAATCGCAGTGTTCACCTCGGGTGGCACCATCACCGCCCTGCTCCACCTGATTACACAAATGCCTGCACGGCAGGCCTTTGAACTGAACTGGCAAATCGTCAACACCTCGCTCAACCAGCTGAAGTTTCGCGGTCGCGAGGTGGCTCTGGCTTCCTTCAACAGTCATGCACACCTGCAACTGCTGAAGGCCCCGGAACTCATCACTTTTCGCTGAGTCCGGATTACTGTGACCCTGCTGCAATCAACCAAAAAGGATCGAACCATGACCTCCGTAGCTGATGCCGTAAAAGCAATGCAAGCCAAGTTCAACCCAGCCGCTGCTGCCGGTCTGGATCTGATCTTCGGTTTCAACATCACTGACGAAGACAAGCACTACGCCCTGATCGTCAAAGACGGCACTTGCGACATCCAGGAAGGCGAAAACGCCGACGCCAACTGCATGCTCGTGCTGGACAGCGAAACCCTGAAAGGCATCGTCAGCGGCGAAACCGACGGCATGCAAGCCTTCATGGGCGGCAAGCTGCGCGTTGAAGGCGACATGATGCTGTCGATGAAACTGTCCGAGCTGTTCCCGGCATAAGTCGGCAGCCAGACTGCAAACAAATCCCGCCCCTGTGGCGGGATTTGTCGTTTCAGGCGCTCGAACCGGCAAACGAAGCTGCCAGCAACTCCCGCGTATAAGGGTGTTTTGCCGAGCCGAACAACTCGCCCGTTTCCCCTCGCTCCACCACCTCGCCATCCTTCATCACGATCAGGTCGTGGGCCAGTGCCCGCACTACCGCCAGGTCATGACTGATGAACAGATACGTCAGACCGTGTTCCTCCTGTAACCGGCGCAACAGCGCGACGATCTGTTTCTGCACCGTGCGATCCAGCGCCGACGTCGGCTCGTCGAGCAGGATCAGATCCGGCTTGAGCACCAACGCCCGGGCAATGGCGATGCGTTGCCGCTGCCCGCCGGAAAACTCGTGGGGATAGCGATGACGTGTCGCCGGATCGAGGCCCACCTCCCGCAAGACATCAATCACGGCCTGCTCACGTTCCCGCGCATTCATGTCGCTGTGCACCTGCAGCCCCTCGGCGATGATCTGCTCCACGCACAAGCGCGGACTGAGGCTGCCGAACGGATCCTGAAACACCACTTGCAGGCGTTTGCGCAGCGGCCGTAGCTGCTTTCCGCTCAGGCCTTCCAGCGCCGTGCCTTCGAAACGGATGCTGCCGTCAGCCTCGATCAGCCGCAGGATCGCCTGGCCGAGGGTGGACTTGCCGGAGCCCGACTCACCGACAATCCCCAAGGTCCGCCCCCGTTGCAGGCTCAGATCGATACCGTTGACCGCGTGCAGATACGACTTTGGGCGCAGCCAGCCGCCACCGAGTCGAAAGCGCACGTTGAGATCGCACACTTGCAACAGTTCCTCCGACTTGTCCCGACACAGCGCCATGCCCCCGGGTTCGGCGTTAAGCAATTCAATACTGTAGGGATGCTGCGGCGCCCGGAACAGTTGCTCGCAAGTCGCCTGTTCGACGATCTCGCCGCCGCGCATCACCGCGACTCGCTGGGCGATGGTGCGTACCAGATTCAAGTCGTGACTGATGATCAGCAGCGCCATGCCCAGGCGTTGTTGCAGCTCTTTTAGCAACAGAAGAATCTTGCGCTGCACGGTAACATCGAGGGCAGTGGTCGGCTCATCGGCGATCAGTAACTGAGGCTCGCACGCCAGCGCCATCGCGATCATCACTCGCTGCCGTTGTCCGCCGGAGAGCTGATGTGGATAAGCCTTCAGACGTTCACTTGGGCGTTGAATGCCCACCAGTTCCAACAGCTCCAGAATCCGTTTGCGCGCCGCCGCGCCTGCCAGACCTTTGTGCAGCGCCAGACTTTCGCCGAGTTGTCGCTCGATGCTGTGCAACGGGTTGAGCGAACTCATCGGCTCCTGAAAAATCATCGCAATGCGGTTGCCGCGCAATTGCCGCAGATAGCGCTCGTGCACACCCAGCAACTCTTCGCCGCCATAACGAATGCTGCCGTCGATCTTCGTGATGTTCGGGTCCAGCAGTTGCAGAATGCTGTGGGCCGTCACCGACTTGCCGGAACCGGACTCCCCCACCAGCGCCAGGCATTCACCCGGACGGATGTCGAGATCGATGCCGTGGACCACTTCCTGGCCTTTGAAGGCAACCCGCAGGTCGCGTATTTCGATTAAATGTTCACGCATATCAAGTCCTGGGGTCGAAGGCATCACGGCACGCTTCGCCGATGAATACGAGCAATGAAAGAATCAGCGCGAGTGCAAAAAACGCTGTCAGGCCCAGCCACGGCGCTTGCAGATTGGTCTTGCCCTGACCGATCAATTCACCCAGCGACGCACTGCCCGCCGGCATGCCGAAACCCAGGAAATCCAGCGCAGACAACGTCGCGATGGCTCCGGTGAGAATGAACGGCAGGTACGTCAGCGTCGCGCTCATGGCATTGGGCAGGATGTGCCGCACGATCACCTGCGCATCGCCGACGCCCAGTGCCCGCGCCGCTTTCACGTACTCGAGCCCACGGCTGCGCAGAAACTCGGCGCGCACCACGTCGACCAGGCTCAGCCAGGAAAACAGCGCCATGATGCCCAGCAGCCACCAGAAATTCGGCTCGACGAAGCCCGACAGAATGATCAGCAGATACAACACCGGCAGCCCCGACCAGACCTCCAGCAAACGCTGTCCGATCAAGTCGACCCAACCGCCGTAGTAGCCCTGCAACGCACCGGCGGCGATGCCGATCAACGCACTGGTCGCGGTCAGTGCCAAGGCAAACAGCAGTGACACCCGCGTACCGAAAATCACCCGCGCCAGCACATCCCGCGCCTGATCATCAGTGCCCAGCCAGTTCTCACCAGTGGGCGGGCTCGGTGCCGGTTCCGTGAGGTCGTAATTGACCGTGTCGAAACCGAAGGGGATCGGCGCAAACCACATCCGCCCGCCCTGCCCCTCGATCAGCTCGCGCACCTGGGCGCTACGATAGTCTGGCTGAAACGGCAACTCGCCGCCGAAATCCTGTTCGGTGTAACGCTTGAACGCCGGAAAATACCAACCGCCCTGGTAGCTCACCAACAGCGGTTTGTCGTTGGCGACCAGTTCACCGCCAAGGCTCAATCCGAAGAGTGCGAGAAACAGCCACAACGACCACCAGCCGCGTCGATGGGCCTTGAACCGCGCCCAACGGCGCTGTCCGATGGGAGATAACGTCAGCATCGGGCGGTCCTCGCAGAGAAGTCGATGCGCGGGTCGACCAGCGTGTAGCACAGGTCACCGAGCAGTTTTATCAAGAGTCCGAACAGGGTGAAGATGAACAGCGAACCGAACACCACCGGGTAATCCCTCGACACCGCCGCCTCGTAACTCAGGCGCCCGAGACCATCGAGGGAAAAAATCACCTCGATCAGCAGCGAGCCGCCGAAGAACACGGTCACCAGCGCCTGAGGCAACCCGGCGACCACCAACAGCATCGCATTGCGAAACACGTGTCCGTACAACACCTGTCGCTCACTCAACCCCTTGGCCCGGGCCGTGACCACGTACAGCCGCGAGATCTCGTTGAGGAAGCTGTTCTTGGTCAGGATCGTCAGCGTCGCGAATCCACCGATCACCAGCGCGCTGACCGGCAACACCAGATGCCAGAAGTAGTCCGCCACCTTGCCCCACGGCGTCAGCTCGGCGAAGTTGTCCGAGACCAGCCCGCGCACCGGAAACCAGTCCAGCGCCGTACCGCCGGCAAACACCACGATCAACAACAGGGCGAACAGAAAGCCCGGCATCGCATAACCGATGATGATCGCCGCGCTGCTCCAGACATCGAACGCCGAACCGTTGTGCACGGCCTTGCGGATGCCCAGCGGGATCGACACCAGATAGGTGATCAACGTCGCCCACAGCCCCAGCGACAAGGTCACCGGCAATTTCTGCCAGATCAATTCCGTCACCGTCGCGCCACGAAAGAAGCTCTTGCCGAAATCCAGCTGCGCGTAGCTCTTGAGCATCAGCCACAAACGCTCGCTGGCGGGTTTGTCGAACCCGTACTGACGCTCGATATCGGCCACCAGTTTCGGGTCCAGGCCACGGGTCGCGCGGGACTCGCCGCCAATGGTTTCGACATGACTTGCACCCACTGCCCCACCGACACCGATCCCCTGCAAACGGGCGATGGCCTGCTCGACCGGGCCACCGGGCGCAGCCTGCACGATCACGAAGTTCACCAACAGAATCGCCAACAAGGTCGGCACGATCAGCAGCAGACGCCGCAGGCTATAACCCCACATGGGCAAACTCCTTTTGCTGTTTTTGCGCCTGAGTGGCGGTCAACGCCGTCGGACTGATTTCCCACCAGGTATCCAGGCCAGCGTCGTACAGCGGCGCAATCGCCGGCCGGCCGAAACGGTTCCACCACACCGTGGAAATACCCGGTGGGTAATAGTTGGGAATCCAGTAGTAGCCCCACTGCAACACCCGGTCCAGCGCACGGGCATGGCGCAACAGACTCGCGCGGCTGTCGGCCTGCACCACGCCTTCGAGCAGCGCATCCACCGCCGGATCACGCAGCACCATGTAGTTGTTGGAACCCGGATCATCGGCGCCGTCGGAGCCGAAGTAATTGAACATTTCGCGCCCTGGTGCCTGACTCACCGGATAACCGACGACGATCATGTCGTAGTCGCGATTGCGCACGCGGTTGGTGTATTGCGCGGTGTCGACCTGACGAATATCGAAGCCGATGCCGATCTGCGCCAGGTTGCGGTTGAACGGCAGCAACAAGCGCTCGAAACCTTTCTGGCCGTTGAGAAAGGTGAATTGCAGCGGCTCGCCGGCGGCATTCACCAGTTGATCGCCACGGGGTTTCCAACCAGCGGCCTCCAGCAGTTTCAGCGCCTGCAACTGTTGTGCGCGGATGTTGCCGCTGCCGTCGGTGCGCGGCGCCTCGAACACCTGACTGAACACCTCATCGGGGATCTTGCCGCGCCAGGGTTCTAGGATTTTCAGTTCTCCGGCGTCCGGCAATTCAGTCGCCGACAGCGCGCTGTGGGAGAAGTAACTGCGCTGGCGCAGGTACATGCTGCGCATCATCTGCCGATTGCTCCATTCGAAATCCCAGAGCATGGCGATCGCTTGGCGCACCCGGCGATCCTGAAACATCGGTTTCTGCAGGTTGAACACGAAACCCTGAGCGCCTTGAGCGGCACCGGGAGCGAGGTGTTCGCGCAACAGTTTGCCCTGCTCCAGCGCTGCGCCGGCATAACCGATGGTGTAACTGGTGGCGGAGAACTCGCGGTTGTAATCGAAGCCGCCGGCCTTGAGCACTTGCCGCGATACGTCGGTATCGGCGAAGAACTCCACACTCAACTGATCGAAGTTGTAGAGCCCGCGACTGATTGGCAGATCCTTGCCCCACCAGTCCTGAACCCGCTGGAATTTCACACTGCGACCGGCATCCACCGCACTGACCCGATAGGGGCCGCTGCCGGGCGGAATCTCGAAACCAGCGCCTTCGGCAAAGTCCCGGGTGCGCCACCAATGCTCGGGCAGCACGGGCAGCACCGCCAGATCCAGCGGCAACGTACGGCTGTCGTTGTTCTTGAACACGAAGCGCACCTGGGTTGGCGACTCGACCTGCACTTGGGCGACATCCCGAAACTGCTGCCGATACTTCAGGCTGCCCTGGGTGGTGAACAGCTCGAAGGTGTAGCGCACGTCCTCGGCGGTGATCGGCGTGCCGTCATCGAAACGCGCCGCTGGATTGAGATAGAAGCGCACCCAGCGCCGATCCGTGTCCAGTTCCATGCGTTGTGCCACCAGGCCGTAGACGCTGTAGGGCTCATCCTTGCTGCGATAAGCCAGTGGCGCGTAGAGCCAGCCATCGATCTCTGCGACGCCGGTGCCTTTTTCGACATAGGGAATCAGGTGATCGAACGGACCGCTTTCCAGCGAAGAACGCCGCAGGCTGCCGCCCTTGGGTGCGTCGGGGTTGGCGTAGGCCAGGTGCTGAAAGTCCGGGGCGTACTTCGGGGCCTCGCCGTAGACCGTGAGGGCATGTTGAGGCTGCGCAAATATCGCCGGGCTCAGCACAAGACATACGCCCAGCAAAGTGAGTCTGGAAAACATGGGCAGATCCTTTAACCGCGTACCTGCCTACCTTTGATGTGCAGCGGGCAGGCATTTTTTATAGGGCCGGTTTTAGAACGATCGGTTACTAAAACCGGCACCGACTGGTCACTCTCAGAACTTGTAGTTGACCCGCGTGAACAGCGTCCGCCCGAACGGATCGCCGTATTTCGGGTCGTAGCCGCTCTGGAACGTGTAGGTCTGGTTGCTGAATGGCGGCTCGCGGTCGAACAGGTTCTTCACCCCCAGCGTCACGGCCAGGGTCTTGCGCCAGGTGTAGGTACCGGCCACGTCCCAGACGTTGTAGGAGCCAACGTAGTCGTGGGTCTCACGATCCGAGTCGTGATAACCGCTGGTGTAGCGGTTGGTCAGGCTTGCGCCGAACGGGCCGTAGTTCCAGCTGCCGGTCAGGCTGTGACGCCAACGGGCCACGGCACCGGCCGAAGCAAAGTCGCCGCCGCGAAAATCGCCGAGTTTGTCGATGTAGTCGCCCTTGAGCTGTTGCTGATACTCGTAACGACTGACATAGATCCCTTGCAGACCAATCCCGAAATCGCCGTAAGCCGTGCTTGGCAAGCGGTAGTCGAAACTCACGTCGACACCGTTGGTCTTGATCTTGCCCAGGTTGGCCAGTCCCGTGACGATGTGATCGATGGAGCCATCAGGCTTGCGGATTAAACGATCCGGGTACAGTTCCGGGTTTTCGAACACCGCCGACTCAGGGAATTCGGCGATCTGGTTGGCGATGTTGATCCACCAGAAATCCAGCCCGGTGGTCAGGCGATCGAACGGCTGATACACGAAGCCGAGGGTGACGTTGCGCGCGGTTTCCGGGCTCAGGTCCCTGTTGCCGCCGGTCCGACTGTTGAACTGCTGAGCGCAGTCGCGGTTGGCAATCCCGCCGTTGCTCGGGTTGCCACCGGCACACAGCCGCGGGTCGTTGTAATTGGCCACGGTGAACGTGGTGAAGTTCGGGTTGTACAACTCATACAGCGATGGCGCCCGGAAACCTTCACTATAGGCGCCGCGAACCACCAGCTCCTTGAACGGCTGGAAGCGGAACGAGTATTTCGGGTTGGTGGTGCTGCCGAAATCGCTGTATTTGTCGTGGCGCACGGCGGCGGACAGTTCCAGGCTGTCGAGCACCGGCACGTTGACCTCGGCGTACTGCGCCGAGACGCTGCGGTCCCCGGTGACGCTGGCATTGGGGTCAACGCCCAGGCTCTGCACATCGGCCGCGAACTGGGCGAAATCCTGATGGAAGTCTTCCTTTCGGTACTCGCCACCCAGTGCCAGCGCCGAAGGGCCTGCGCCAAACCAGTCACCAATCTCGCGGCTGACACGGCCATCAATCGCCTTCACCCGACCGACAGCTGTTCCGTAATCGCCGTCCACCGCGTTGGCTGCCAGCAATGCGGAACCTGCAGCCGTCTGCGGGCCGAACGGGTTGATCACGCCATTGGCAATGCCCTGGCTGACAGCCCGGTCGTTCACATAACCGCTACGGATGGTATTGACCACTTTGTTCTGGTTGTACGAGGCACCGACGTTGTAGTCCCAACCGACGAGCGTGCCGTCGAAGCTCAGCAGCAGGCGCTGACCCGTGTTGTCGTCCTCATGCTGGCGAGCACCGACAGCGGTTTCGCGCCAGTTCACGTCTACCGGTTGCGTTGGATCAAGGGCAAAACCGCTCGGCCCCGGGGTGATGCCGTTGCCCGGATAAAACGCAGTACCAGGATTGACCTGATTGCCCATCAACGTACCGGGGCCGATCTGGGTGCGGTTTTCGTTGCGCGCCCAGAAGTATTCGAGGCTGACGTTGTGATCGTCCGACAGCTTGCCGGTGGCTTTGGCGAAGGCCGACGTCTTTTCGGTTTCCGGCACCAGATCGAGGTAATTCCACAGGCTCTGGCGGCAGATGCCGTTGCGCGACAGCAGGCCCGGTGCATTGCAACCGGAACCGGCCAACGGGTTGGTGGCGTTGCTGCCCTGACTCCAGTTGGCGGGTGACGCGGTACCGGAGGTGTAATCAAGTCCTCGCCCCGGCTGGTAGTTGTAGGTGTAGGCGCGATCTTCGGCGGCCAGCCGTTGCTGCTTGTCGTAACTCACAACGCCGAACACGTTGAAGCGATCGTCCTGCAAATCTCCAAAACCCCAACTGCCGCTGAAGTTGCGGCTTTCACCGCCACCGGAATGGGTCGGCGTGTCGTAGTTGGTGCTGATCTGACCTTCGGTGAGGCTGGTCTTGGTGATGAAGTTGATCACCCCGCCGATGGCATCGGTGCCGTACAACGCCGAAGCACCGTCGCGCAGCACTTCAACCCGGTCGATGGCGGCGAACGGGATGGTATTGAGATCCACGCCGGAGCCGTTAATGGCGTTGGTCGCGTTGTTGCTTAAGCGTCGACCATTCAGCAACACCAGGGTCTTGTTCGGGCCAATGCCTCGCAGGTCAGCGTAAGACGCCCCGCCGCTGCTCGAACCTACCGAACGTCCGGAGCCCACGGAAGACTGGTTGGCAGAAATGCGATTGACCAGTTCTTCAGTGGTGGTCACGCCTTGCTTCTGCAGCTCCTCAACCCGAAGGATGGTGACGGGTACCGCCGTTTCGGCATCGACTCGGCGGATCGCGGTACCAGTGACTTCAACCCGTTGCAGTTGGGTGGTCGGCTCTGTAGCACTGCTGTCGGCGGCAATCGCCGGCAATGTGTTGATCGCCAGCAGCAAGGCCAGGCTCAACGGGGATTTAACGGGTGAAAATCGAATCATGAACAGCCATCCCTGCGTTTTGGTTTATGCAGGGATGTGCGATGGCAGATGGCGATTTATAGGGCGCGATTTAGACCGTTGGGTGCTGAGGTTATGCAAAAAAAGGCATGTGGATTGCTCAGGCCAGTTCTGCATCCCTCAGCAATCGTGTATCCAGCCCGAACCGCTCTTGCGAGACCATCCTGAATTGCCCTTCCGCCAAATCGCAGCTCACCAGCAAGTTCCACGAATGCCGGGTGGCTGCCGAGGGGATCAGTACGAACGGATGCTCGGCGAGCAATGCATCGGCAAAATCCTGCTGGTTAGGCGAAGACTGTGCCGGGCTCATCCAGTAAGGGTTGGGCAGCTCCTCGGGTTGCACGATTTTCACAAGTGCCTCACTGATCACCTCAAAGCACGTCAGCACATAGGGACTTTTATCCAGTGCGTTAAAACTCCCATGAGCTGCCACCTCCAGAATGGCGGTAGAGGGATCGATCGAGGCATAAACGACACGCCGGCCGGGCCGGTTCCATCGGCCACCCTGCAGTTCCGAACCAATACCGCTGTCCCAGGTGCATCGATAAACCTCAGGGTCCAGCCGCCACGCGTACCAACGGTCGTCCCAAGGCAACGGGTTCATTGATAAACCCCGTATTTGATTCGGTGCAGATAAGCATCGACCGATTGATACCCCAAAGAGCTCTCAATCAAAGCGACGGGTCTGTAACCGTTTAACCATTTGGTTGCCTTGTTCAACCATTCCTCGGCGCTCGACTGATCGTGGAACACCTCGATGGCGGACTCCAGAGCGTGCGCATACTGGAAGGCGATCATGCTCTGCTGGCGGCTCAGGCGCGTAGGCTCGTCGCTGTTAAGCAAGCGCCGTACGGTTCTGACGGACCTTCCGGTGATGAGCTGCACAAGTTCGCTTTCCCGGTACAGCTCAGACGTTGAAATCATGTTGACGACGTCACGCAGATCAAAGCCTTCCAGCGCATAACGGATGATGTACATGGTGTCCCTGTCCCATATCCGGCCATGCAGCAACAACTCCACGGGTTTGCCCTCGACTCTCTTCAGCCCGGTGAGCCGGGGTGCTTTTGTCTGGGGCATGGGAGCACCCTCCGTAGGGCACCTGGCGTGATCGGCACGCCAGAAATCACGAGGGGAATAAGTAGAGTTTTCGTGCTCGAGATGTGCGGTTCGCATAATCCATCCAATGTCAGGGGCCCGAGCGTTCAGGCCGGTCAGTGACTTCATGTCACGACCGATGCTATAGGCCCCGCTTCCGACGGCCAACCTTAAAAAGTCGTCGGAAATATCCCTGCTTTCACTCAAAATCCGGCAACTTCCGTAGGACGCTGCCGAGCAGCGTTCCTCGCTCAACTCCCGAAGTGATAACTCACATCCAGCCACCACTGACGGCCGTAAGGGTCGTAGTTGCCGGTCGGGTAATACGGCCAGCCTGCCGAGTCGTCATGTTTGACCTGATTGAGCACGTTGTTCACGGTCAGCCCGACGCTTGCCCGGTCGTTCAAGCGATAGCGCGCACTGGCATTGAACACCGTCCACGGCGACAGACGCCCGTCACCCGCGCCGTTGGTGACCGAGCCATACCGAATGCCCATCAGCGTCGCTGTGGCCTTCTGATAGTCCCAGGTCAGGCTGGCGTTGACCTTGCTGCGCCAGTCGTAGTTGGTGCGCGAAGTGCGCCAGTCCTGGGTCGGGGCTTCGTCCGATTCCTTGTAGAAGTGCGACAGCACGAGGGTGTAGCCCAGCGCCGAACTGAACGCGCCGTACTGCCCGGCACCCCAGCGAATGTTGCTCTTGAAATCGAGACCGCTGACCCGCTCGCTGGCCGCGTTGATCGCATTCACCCGCACCCGCTGCAACTGGTTGGGATCGATGGCGGCATTGCCGGGATTGCGGTCAACACGCGCGAGGGTCGACTGGCAGTTGGCCGAGTTGATGTCCTGGGTGCCGTTGCGGCATTCGTTCTCCTGCTGCAACAGGCGGTTTTCGTCGACGGTGGTCAGCAGGTCATCGATTTCCACGCGCCAGAAGTCGGTGGAGAAATCGAAGTTGCGCGACGGCGACCAGACAAAACCGTAGGTCCACGACTTGCCGCGTTCGGATTCCAGATCCGCCGTGCCGCTTTGTGTGTAGTCGACCCGCCCACGATCACACGCGCCCGCCACGCCCTGGCTGCAACCGTAATAATCGATCTGCGCCGGGTAGTAACCGTTGCTGTCGGACTGGTAGATGTAGTTCAAGTCCGGAGCCCGGAAACTGGTGCCGTAGCTGCCGCGCAACAACAGGCTGGTGACCGGTCGCCATTCGATACCGAGGTTGTAGGTTTTCTGCTGTTCGCTGCGCCCGCTGAATTTGTATTGGTCCCAGCGCCCCGCCGCTGTCGCCAGCACTGTGTCGGTCACCGGAATGCTGAACTCACCACCCGCCGCGTATCGCTTGCGCGAACCGCCGGAGCTTTGCGCCGGCGTCACGCCATAGAAACTGCCGTCGTTGAGGCTGTCGTCCGGGTCGATGCGGTATTCCTGTTTACCGGCTTCCAGTACGCCGGCAAATCCGACCGGGCCGGCCGGCAGGTCAAACAGATCGCCATTGACCGAGGCGTTGTAACTGGTGGACACCGACTTGCTGCTCTGGGTCAGGTTGCCGCGAAACTGCTCCCATTCCTGCGGCGTCAATGGCCGGTCGAGGCGCGCGGCGTCCGGGGAAAATACCGGGTAGCCGCCGCGCGTACCGAGCTGCGGGCCGAGATAGAAATCCTGGATCGACGACAGCGGCGTGTAGCGTGTGGTGCGCACGCTTTTGTATTCCGAGCGGTTGGCCGCCAGGTCATAGTGCCAGCCGGTGTCGGCGATTTTGTCCGACAGCCCCAGCGTGCCGGTCCACGAGGTGTCGCGCCACTTGCTGTTGTTACTGGTGCGCCCGCCGATTTCTTCTTCACCGAAACGGCGATACCAACGTTCCAGATTACCGCTGTTCTGGTTGATGAAGTCCGGCGAGGTGAAGGTCGGGCCACGGGTGTTGTTCTGAATGTGGTCGAGGCCATACATCAGATCAGCGAACACCTGGCCGCTATCGCTGAAATGCCAGGTGCCGCGGGTGTAGCCGTCGTAGTTTTCCTTTTGCGTCTGGATCGTCCAGTAATCGTTGTACATCTGGTCGGTGCGGCAGCGCCCGCCGCTGTTGAACAGTTTGTTGTCGAACGTGCCTTGATAAGCGCCGCAGCCCGGCCCCAGATAACGGTTGTTGCTCAAGTCGCGGCGGTAACCGACATCCGCCAACGGCCCGCTCTGCATGAAACCTCGGTCATCGGCCCAGATCGGATCACGATTGGTCAGCTCAAGCCCGAACAAACCATCGAAGTCGCCCCAGCTGCCGCCGCCGCTGATCTGCAACCGCTGATTGTCACCGCCGCCGCGCTCGCTGGTGCCGCCCTTGAGGTTGACGTCGACGCCATTCATTTTGTCCTTGAGGATGATGTTCACCACCCCGGCAATCGCATCCGAACCGTAGATCGCCGAGGCGCCGCTGCTGAGGATTTCGATGCGGTCGATGATCGCCGACGGAATGTTCGCAAGATTGGTGAAGTTGACCTTGCCGTCGTACGGCGTCGGGTAATCGGCGACCCGCCGGCCATTGATCAGCACCAGCGTGTGGTTGGGCCCCAGGCCGCGCAGGTTGAGGGCGCTGGCGGCCGGTTGCCAGGTGTTGCCATAGTCTTCGCCCTGGGTCATGCCGGTGTTTTGTGTTTGCGTGGCGAGCGCGTCGTAGACGTTCTTGTAGCCCCGCGCTTCCATTTCTTCGTGGGTGATGACATTGACCGGCGTCGCGCCATCGCTCTGGGCACGGGCGATCCGCGAGCCGGTGACCGTGACTTTTTCCATGCGGTAATCGGCGTTGCTGGCAGGTGCCACGACGGCAGCCTTGACCGGTGCGGCGCTCGTTACCTCGGCCTGGCGAATGCTCAAACCCTGAGTGCCCTGCTCGACTTGCAGACCGCTGCCGAGCAACGCCTTCTCCACCGCCTGCCGGCCGCCCAACGCACCGCGCACGGCACCGCTGCGCTTGCCCTGCACCAGATTCTGACTGAAGGAAATCGGCACGCCGGTCTGACGCGAGATGTCCAGCAGCACCTCGTCGAGGGCTCCTGCGGCGATGTCGAAGGTAAAGACCTGAGTGGCGGCGTCTTGCGCCAATACGGCCGAAGGAACGATGCCCATCGCCAGCGCGGCGGCCAGCGTCAGGCGGGGTAATTGTTGTTTGAATGAGAACATCGAGGGGCTTCCCTGTTGAAGGCGTCTGCAGGGAATGAGCAGCGGGCCGGCGCTTTTTATAGGGTCGCGGATAGACCAGGAAGTTATGGTTTTATAACCGTGCTTCGATGCTCACCCAGTACGGGTTGTGCCAGGTGACGCGGATCGGCAGCGAACGTTCGAGCAATTGCAAGGTGCGGTCGCTGTCGTCCAACGGATAGAGGCCGCTGAGGCGCAGACCGGCGACGTCGGGGCTCAGGTGCAGAATGCCGCGACGGTAGCTGCGCAGGCTGTCGATGACTTCGCTCAAGGGACGATCACGCACTTCGAGTCGCCCTCGCACCCAGGCGCTTTCCTGCCCTTTGCTGCGTTCCAGCGCGAGGATTTCCTGCCCGTTGAACAGCAGACTCTCGCCCGCCTCCACCACTTGCCGCGCGCCGCCAGCAGTAACCACTTCGACCTGCGAATGCAGCATCACCAGCCGCGTCGAATCCTCAGCACGCTGCACCAGGAATTTCGTACCGAGTGCACGCATCCGCCCGTGCTCGGTTTCGACCACAAACGGTCGAGCCAGATTTTTCGCCACATCGACCAGCAGTTCACCGCTGCGCAATCCCAGCAGGCGCTCGACGTTATCGAATCGCGGCACCACACGGCTGCGGGCGTTCAGCGTCAGGGCGCTGCCATCCTCCAGCGTGAATTGACGGCGCTCGCCTGTACCCGTCGACAACTCGCCGGCCTCCGGCAGCCAGCCATAGCGTCGACCGAGCAAACCGGCCAGCACCGCAATGCCGAGCACACTCAGGCTGCCGCTGATGAATCGGCGGCGACTGCTGGAGGGCGCATTCAGGCTGTGCAGCACACTCTCACGCGGCAACCCGCGCAGGTTCGATTGACGCAGCAGATTCAGCCCGCCGCCCATTTGCTCGATGATCTGTTGATGCCGTGGATCCGCCGCACGCCAGGCGTCGAACGCTGCGCGCTCCTGCAGGCTGACGTCCCCTGATTGCAACAGCGCCATCCATTGCGCGGCTTCGTCGATCAGCGTTTCGTCCGGCCTCATGCCTGCATCGCCTGATAGCAACGTTTGAACGCCTCGACCATGTATTGCTGCACACGGCTGGTGGACACGCCGAGGCGCTCGCCGATTTCGCTGTAGGTCAGGCCGTCGAGCTGATGGTAGAGAAACGCAGCCTTGGCCTTGGCCGACAGACCGTTGAGCAAGCGATCCACCGCCAGCAGTGCTTCGATCACCAACGCCCGTTCTTCGGGTGACGGATGCACCGGCTCTGGCGCCAGGGCCAGGCTTTGCAGGTAGGCACGTTCAAGATCCTGCCGGCGCCAGCCTTCATACACCAGCCGCCGGGCAATCGTGGTCAACAGTGCGCGGGGTTCGCGTATGGCCAGTGGATCGGGCAACGCCAACACCCGAAGAAAGGTTTCCGAAGCAATGTCCTGTGCGCTGTGCGGGCAACCGAGGGTACGGCTGACTGCGGCGCACAACCATCGGTAGTCCTTTTGGAACATTTGCCCGATGACCTGGTAATGCGGGTTGTGACTCCCCATGCCTTACTCCCTGAAAACGGGCTCCACCCGCTGCGAAAATCCATGGATACGCCGGGATCGTCCGGCGTTGATCAGGGGAGCGACTGTGCAATAGCGTCGAAGACATTTGAAGTAATAAAAAATCAGGATCAGCAAACCTTTGAGAATAAGGCACGTCGTCGCCACGGCAACATTGGCTGACACAACGTTGATCTCGATCAGTGGTGCCGGCCACGCCAGTCTCTAACCTTGCGCCTCCATCGATAGCCACGGACGGCTCACCGGGAGCCTGCGGCTGACCCTTCAAGGAAGAGCAATCATGCGATCACTCAACATCATTCTTTTGTCGTCGGCGTTCAACGGTCTGACCCAACGTGCCTGGCTGGACCTGCGTCAGGCGGGCCATTCGCCCAGCGTGGTGCTGTTCACCGACGAAGCCGCCGTGTGCGAACAGATCGAACACAGCGGCGCTGACCTGGTGATCTGCCCGTTTCTCAAGGACCGTGTCCCCCATGCGCTGTGGAGCAACCCGCAACGCCCGGTGGTGATCATCCACCCCGGTATCGTCGGCGATCGCGGCGCCAGCGCGCTGGACTGGGCGATCATGCGCGAACTGCCATCCTGGGGCGTGACCGCCCTGCAAGCAGTAGAAGAAATGGACGCCGGCCCGGTCTGGGCTACCTGCGAATTCAACTTGCCGACAGGCTTGCGCAAATCCGAGCTGTACAACGGCCGGGTCAGTGACGCAGCGATCCGTTGCATCCGTGAAGTGGTCGAGAAGTTCATCGACGGTTTTGTCCCGATGGACCTGGATTACGCCGACCCGAAGGTTCTGGGGCGCCTGCAACCGAACATGAAGCAGGACGACCGCACCTTCGGTTGGCACGACTGCTCGCGCTTCATCAAGCGCTGCATCGACGCGGCTGACGGTCAGCCCGGCGTGCTCGCGAGCCTCGCTGGCGGCCAGTATTACGTGTACGACGCGCACCTCGATCAGCGCACCGGGATACCCGGCGAGATCCTCGCGGTGCACGACGATGCGGTGCTGGTGGCGACCGGTGATCACAGCCTGTGGATCGGCTCGCTGCGGCGCAAACCGCAACCGGGCGAAGAAACCTTCAAGCGACCGGCACGGCATGTGCTGGCCGGGCAACTGGCGCACGTACCGGTACTGGACTGGTCGATCGCCAACGCGCCGTTCAGCGACGAGGCGTATCAGCCGATCCGTTATCGCGAGTCCGGGCAGGTCGGCGAGCTGACACTGGAGTTCTACAACGGCGCCATGAGCACCGAGCAGTGCCAACGCATGGTCGAGGCCCTGCGCTGGGCCAAATCCCGCGACACTCAGGTGCTGTTGATCAAGGGTGGACGCGGCAGCTTTTCCAACGGCGTGCACCTGAACGTGATCCAGGCCGCCGAAGATCCGGGCGCCGAAGCCTGGGCCAATATCCAGGCGATCGACGATGTGTGCGAGGAATTGCTCAGCGCGCGGCAACTGGTGGTCAGCGGCGTCACCGGCAATGCCGGCGCGGGCGGTGTGATGCTCGCCCTGGCGGCTGACATCGTGTTCGCTCGCGCCGACATCGTGCTCAACCCGCATTACAAGAGCATGGGCCTGTACGGCTCGGAATACTGGACCTACAGCCTGCCCCGCACCGTCGGCCCGGCCATGGCCGAACAACTGACCCAGGCCTGTCTGCCGGTCAGCGCTGCGCAGGCGCTGCAACTGGGCATGGTCCAGGAAATCGGCCCGCGTTGCCCGGACGAGTTTGGTTTGTGGCTGCTGCAACGGGCCAATTCGGTACTGAGCGATCCGACGTATGCGCCAGTGCGTGAACGCAAGCTGCGGGTCGATCATGAGTTGATCCGTCAATGCCGCGAAACCGAGCTGCAAGAGATGCAGGAAGACATGCTGTACAACCGCAATCAGTTTGCCGAGAAGTGCCGGAATTTTGTGTATAAGCGCAAGACTTGCTGCACGCCGGCGCGGTTGGTGGAGGATTGGGCTCGGGTGGTTGAGACCGATCTGGTCAGTTGATCGGCGGGTAAGAGGATCTAAAACCGTCCACCATGTCTCCGAACATGTGTTCACCATGTCTCCGGTATATACAGGGAGAGGGCTAGGCGGGCGGCGTTCCGATGAGGGGCTTTTGACTTACAATGCGGGCACCTCAGACACCGGCCCGCCCATGGACATCGACCTCGCTCGCACCTTTCTGGAAATCGTCCGCCACGGCAGTCTCGCTGCGGCGGCCGAGAAGCTGTTCGTCACCCAGACCGCCATCACCGCCCGTGTGCAGAAACTCGAAAGCCAGTTGGGCAGCACACTGTTCGTGCGTAACCGCGCCGGTGCGCGCCTGACTGCCAACGGCGAGGCTTTCGTGGTCTACGCCAATCAACTGGTACAGACCTGGGAAGCCGCCCGCCGTGACCTGCCGCTGCCCGAAGGCTATGACAACGTGCTGCACATCGGCGGCGAGGTCAGTCTGTGCAACCCGTTGATGCTCAGTTGGGCTGCCGAACTGCGCGAGAAGATTCCCAGCCATGCCCTGCGCATGGACATCCGCGACGGCGAGAACCTGCTGCGCCAACTTGAACTCGGCGTGCTCGACGCAGCGCTGGTCTACCAACCGGAATACTGGCCGGGATTGCAGGTCGAGCAAGTGCTGGAAGAGAAACTGATTCTGGTCCGAACCCCCAACCGCCCTGCTCCCTACGTGTACATCGATTGGGGCGAGGACTTCCGCCGTCAACACGACGCCGCACTGCCGGAAAAAGCCAAGGCGGCCCTGAGCTTCAACCTCGGCCCGCTGGCCCTGCAATACATTCTGGAGAACGGCGGCAGCGGCTATTTCCGCACGCGGGTGGTGCGCACCTATCTGGACAGCGGCGCACTGGAAACCGTCACCAAAGCCCCGGAATTCGGCTACCCGACCTACCTCGTCTACTCCCGTGACCGCGATTCGGCGACGCTGCAGCAGGCATTCGATCTGCTGCGCGAAGTGATCAAGGCCGATGACGACTGGTCGCAACGCTGGAACCCGTTGAGCTGACGACCGCTACACACCGGAGCATGGCAGTTGTGACCTCAAGGTAGACCCTGCACAAACGGCGGGATCGGCTAATCTGCCGGGTATAACGACAATATCCGCAGGTGACCGCAGTGAGGCAGACCACCGAGGCATTTCGCAGCCGCTATCGTGCGGCGATTCATCCGCTGTACAACCCGTGGCTGCACGGAGCCTTCGTGCTGCTGTTCGGAGTGCTGGCCATCGGCGGGTTCTGGAGTAGCGCACATCAGGTGCGTCCATTGGAATGGCTGGCCCTGCCGCTGACCTTGCTGTTCTTCAATTTCGGTGTGTACGTGGTGCACCGCCACCTCGGGCATCACAAGAAAGCCTTCGCCAAGATGTTCTATGCCCGTCATGCCGGCGACCATCACAGCTTCTTCACCCCCGGCCACATGACCTGGGACAGCGCCCGCGACTGGCGGGTGATCCTGTTTCCGGCGTGGTTGATCGTGGTGCACACGCTGGTGATCACCCTGCCCCTGTGGTGGCTGTTCGCGCAGGTCAACGCCAACGTCGCCGGACTGTTCGGCGGCAGCATGGTGCTGGGCTACCTGACCTACGAGGTGTTTCACGCCTGCGAGCACTTGCCGGCGCAACACCCGCTGAGCCGCCTGCCGTGGATCCGCCAGATGCGCCGTCTGCACGAGTTGCATCACCGGCGCGAGCGCATGCAGGAGCGCAATTTCAACATCGTCCTGCCCCTGATGGATTACCTGTTCGGCACCCTCTATTGGGAGCCGGAGCCCGTCCCTTTGACCGATTCGAGAACGCCCATGACCCGCATGCAGCATCCGATCGACATCGCCGGCGACCCGATTGCCGTACTCGCCTACGCCGCTACCGTCAGCCGCTGGCCAGAATGGCACCCTTCCTCGCTGAAAATCGATGGCCCCGCCGGGCCGCTGCATGCCGGCGCGCGTTTCGAGGAAGACATTCATGCCGGTGGCCGCGAAGGCCATTTGAGCTGGGAAGTCACCGAATACCTGCCGGGACGACGCTGGTGTGCCCGGGCCCAGGGCGATCATGGATTGTCATTGCATCTGACCTACGAATGCTCGGCCGCAGGCGAAGGTACGGCTTTCGTGCGTACTCTGGATTATCGCTTCGAGAGCCTGGGCATGCGCATCGCCAATCAGTTGCTGCTCAAGCGCCGCATCGAGCGTGAATCGGCGGCCTCGATGCTGGCCCTGCGCGACAGGGCGACCCGGCATCTGGCACTCGCGGGAGCTCACGTGTGAAGCTGCGCCATTTGATCTTGCTGCTGATTGCCCTCATCCTGGCCTTTCTGCTGCTGATGCCGACCAAGGTTGAACCGGTGGCGTGGACGCCACAACCGGCACCGTCGCTGACCGAAGGGATATACGCCGAAAATCAGCGCCTCAAAAGCGCAGCGCAGGTCGGCCCCAGCGACATCGAAGGCCCGGAAGCCCTGCTGCTGGAAAACGATGCGCTGATCACCGGATTGCACGATGGGCGCCTGATCCGCACCAGCCTCGACGGTCAGCAACGCAAAGTGCTGGCCGATACCGGCGGCCGGCCTCTGGGTCTGGCGCGGCACCCCAACGGCTTGCTGGTGATCGCCGACGGGGTCAAGGGTTTGCTGTCACTCGATGCCCAGGGCCGACTGACTGCGCTGACCACTGAAGCCAATGGCCTGAAGTTCGGTTTCACCGATGACGTGGCCATCGACAAATCCGGGCATTACGCCTACTTCAGCGATGCCTCCAGTCGCTGGGGTTACGGCCATGACGGCGAAGCGATCATCGAGCACGGCGGTGACGGGCGTCTGCTGCGCTATGACTTCCAGACCGGCAAGACCAGCGTCCTGCTCGACAAGCTGGAATTCGCCAACGGCGTGACCCTCGGCCCGGAAGACGCCTATGTGCTGGTCAATGAAACCGGCGCCTACCGCATCAGCCGCTATTGGCTGACCGGGCCCAAGGCCGGCACCCATGACCTGTTTATCGACAACCTGCCGGGGCTGCCGGACAACCTTGCGTTCAATGGGCGGGATCGTTTCTGGGTGGCGCTGTACACGCCGCGCAATCCGTTGCTGGATCGCACCGCCGGCCATCCGTTCGTGCGCAAGATGCTGGTGCGGGCAATGACCGTCCTGCCCAAACCGCTGGAAAAACGCGGGTTCGTGTTGGGGCTGGATCTGGACGGCAAGGTGATCGCCAATCTGCAGGATGCCAGCGCCGGCAATTACTCGCCGATCACCACGGCGCGCGAGTATGGCGACTGGTTGTATTTCGGCTCGCTGAAGGCCACGCACATGGCGCGGATGCCGCTGGATGCGGCCTTGAAATGAAGGCCTGAAATTCGTGTTGAACCGGCGGGCGCCATCGCTGCGATGCGGCGGGCCGACGATCCAGCGATGGCGGACGGTCAGTTGTTGGACCGATCGAATTTTTCCGGGTCTTCATCTTCCGGCAGATCCGCGATCTTCCGTTCCTCCTCAGGATGGCGGACGGTATGCGCCGGGCTGTTGGGCTCGGGATGCGTGGGAACCGGGTCGAATGCGCCCAGCTCTTCACTGGGGAACTTGTAATTGGGGAGCTTGGGTTTGTTCATGAGGCACCTCGCAGAGAGTCGCCAAGTGAAGACTCTGTACATTCGAGGTGCCGTCGTGGCTGTCGTTCCAGTCGGCACCACCGAAGATCAATGGCGCGACTGACGGTCAGGTTCGCGCCTGCAACTGCTGAACGATCTTGTCTTTGACCTGCAAGCGTTTCTCTTTGAGTTTCTTCAGCGTGTCGTCGCTCGGCGCATCCGAGGTCGCCGTCTCGGCCTTGACGACTTCGGCGTCCGCCTGGGAGTACTTGTTGATCAGTGCATCCAGATGTGGATCCGCGGTGCGTTTTTGCTGGATCTCTTCCTTCGTAAGCTTCAAGTCCTGTAACAGATCATGGGTCACCGGCATGGAACACCTCCGTCAGTTGATCGGCAGCCAACGCGACCGATTGCGCTGGCCAGTTATCAGAATGGCCTCGGTTGACCGGTTCTGTCGACCACCTGTCAGACCAGCGGTGCCCGTTCGTCGCCCTTCGTTGATCCGCGACAGTCAGGTACTCAGCACCGCACGGATCATCTGCAACAACGCCTCAGGTCCGTAAGGTTTGCCGAGCAAATGGGTGTCGGGGCTGAGCTGATGATTGCGCGAGATGATGTCCCGGGTATGTCCCGACGTGAACAGCACGGCCACCGGCGGCATCTGCACCTTGGCCCACGCCGCCAGGTCGGAGCTCTTGATCAGCCCGGGCATGACCACATCAGTAAAGATCAGGTTGACCCGGGCGCCCTCCAGCAACATCTGCATCGCCGTGTCGCCATTGCCGGCGACCAGCACGCGGTAGCCTTCTTCACGCAGCAATTCGACCGCCGAAGTACGCACCGCTTCGTTGTCCTCGACCACCAGAATGGTTTCGTTGCCGCCCGCCTGCTGACGACGCACACCGGGCGTCTCATCGATCAGCGGCCGCAGGCTGCGCGGGAAATACAACTGCACCCGCGTGCCCTCGCCGACCTGGCTGTCGATCTCGACATGCCCGCCGCTCTGTTTGACGAAACCGAACACCATGCTCAATCCGAGGCCCGTGCCCTGGCCATCGGCCTTGGTGGTGAAGAACGGTTCGAAGACCTGCTCCAGCATGTGCGGCGCAATGCCCACGCCGCTGTCGCTGACCGAGACCCGCACGAAATCCCCCGGCACGATGCCCTTGCCGGCGCAGAACGCCCGGTCAAGCGAGGTGTTGGCGGCGCCGAGCACGATGGTGCCCTCGCCTTTCATGGCGTCCCGAGCATTGATCGCCAGATTGAGAATGGCGTTTTCCAGTTGGTTGCGGTCGACGTTGATGTGCCACGGTTCCTCGGGCAACTGCACATCGATCTGGATGGTTTCGCCCAACGCCCGTTGCAGCAGCTCGCCGACGCCTTCGAATATCTGCCGCGGATCACACACCGCCGGCGACAGCGGCTGGCGGCGGGCAAACGCGAGCAGTTGCGAGGACAGCTTGGCGCCGCGCTCCACCGCCGCCAACGAGGCGCTGACCCGGCGTTGCACGTTGGCATTGTTCGGTTCGTGGCGCGCCAGCAGATGCAGATTGCCGGCGATCACTTGCAGCAGGTTGTTGAAGTCATGGGCCACGCCACCGGTCAGGCCGCCGATGGCTTCGAGCTTCTGCGACTGGCGCAATTGCTCTTCGGCGCTCAGGCGCGCCTCAACCTCATCGGCCACACGCTGTTCGAGGTTGCGAGTGAATTTGAGCAGAGATTCTTCAGCGGTCTTGCGTTCATGAATGTCGATCAACACACCGGGGAATCGAAATGCCTGGCCCTGCTCATCGAATTCGCAACCGCCGCTGGCCAGCACCCACAGATGAGTGCCATCGGCGCGCAATACGCGGTATTCGGCGTTGTACGGTTCACCGGTACGCACCGAGTTTTCGACACATTCCTGCACCCAACTGCGGTCATCGGGATGAATGTGCGCTTCGGCAATGTGCTGCGGCAGGTTGGTCAGGTCCTGATCCGGCGGAAAGGAAAAGGTGCGGGCGAATCGTTCGTCGGCGGACAGCACGTTGTTACGCACGTCCCAGACAAATGAGCCGAGCAGTGCCCCGGCGTTCAGCGCCAGTCGAACCCGTTCGTTGTCGGCGCGATAAGCGTCTTCGGCGGCCTGGCGCAGGCGTTCGGACAGCACCAGTTCGGTGGTTTCCACCACCATCGCCATCACGCCCGAAGGCACCCCGGCATCATTGGCCACCGGGCTGTAATAAAGGTCGAGCCAGACATCCTCGGGCACGCCGTCGCGCAACAGCACCAGTACTTTGTTGCGGTATTCGAGGATGCCGCCCGCCAGACAGGTGTCGACCACATGCCGGTTGAAGTCGGCGACTTCCGGCCAGCCCAGTTCCACCGGCACACCCAACAGATAAGGGTGCCGTCCGCCGGCGAACCGCGAGTAGGCGTCGTTGTAGATCATGTAGCCGGCATGGCCCCAGAGCATGACCATCGGCAACGGCGAGGCAAGCATCAACTGCACCGTGCTGCACAGGCTGGCCGGCCAGGTTTCAAGGGGGCCCAGGTCGGTCCCGCTCCAGTCAAAGGCGCGGATGCGTCCGGCCATCTCGCCCTGCCAGCCGTCACACCCGTGGCTATCGGATAAAAACTGCATCGACTGCTTCAACGCCTTGTGGTTGGTTCGCTCGATCGCTACGCCCGATGACGTGGCGCCCGTCTGTTTCGAGCGCATCGGGCAGCGATGGTTTCATAGAGGTATAGCCGATTTCACTGGCGGCCGGCGCTCAGACTTCGATCAGGTGCTTGAGCGGGTGGTAGCCGGTCTTGAGCTTCGCAGCGACGTCGAGAATCGCCTTCTGGATGCCGTCCAGGTGCATGCAGGTCAGCTCGATGGCGGCGCTCTGATTGCCGGCCTCGATGTACTCGATCAGGCGCAGATGCTCGTCGTCGCGGCAGGCTTCGTGGCTGTCGTCATCTAGCGCGGCGGCGTACAGCGAGGCGCGGGAAATCAGCTTCTGGAACCAGTCGAGCAACACCGGGTTGTTCAGGCTGCGGGCCAGTTTGATGTGGAACTCACCAAGCAGGTGAATCAGCCGCTCGTGGTCACCGGCCGCATGGGCCTCGTCTTCCAGCAGCAGGTGCTCGCGCAGGTCCTGCATCGCGGCGGAGTCCTTGCGTCGGCACAGCTCGGTGACGATGCCGATTTCGATCAGGCGCCGGGTTTCGAACAGCGAACGGATCTCTTCATCGCTGGGCAGCGACACCGACGCACCTTTATTGGGCTCGGTGGTGACCAGGCCGTCGGCCTCCAATTGCTTGAGCGCCGCCCGAACCGACGTGCGGCTGACATTGAACAATTCGGCCAGTGACGCCTCGCCCAGTTTCATCCCCGGACGCAGCGAGCGCTTGCTGATCGCCTCGTAAACCCCTTGGTAGACGCGGTCGACCGTGGTTTCCAGTTTCTTCTCGGTCATTTGAAAACTCCTTCAGTGCGGGCAACGGTTCCCGGCGCGATCCCTACAAGAGCGTCAGCCAGGGAAAAAGGGGGTTGCACCCGCAGATTAATCCGGGTATTTCTAAATTGCATTCAGATATTGCATACAATAATTAGAGGATTGCACCATTATGGGTCAACCAATAGCAATTGAAGTGCGTAATGTCTCCAAACGGTACTCTGATGATCCTGGCCTCGCGCCGGCCCTCGACAACGTGTCGGTGAACATCGCCGATAACGAGTTCTTCACCCTGCTCGGCCCCTCGGGCTGCGGCAAGACCACCCTGCTGCGCACCATCGCCGGTTTCGAACACGTCAGCGACGGCGAGATCCGTCTGGCGGGCGAAACGGTGAACCACCTGCCGCCGTTCAAGCGTCGGGTCAACACGGTGTTCCAGAGTTACGCGCTGTTTCCGCACATGAGTGTCGCGCAGAATATCGCCTTCGGCCTCGAGATGCAGGGTCTTGATCGCAAGACGATCCCCGGACGGGTCGACGAGATGCTCGCGCTGGTGCAGATGGAGCACCTGGCCGGACGTAAACCGGCGGAATTGTCCGGCGGCCAGCAGCAGCGCGTGGCGCTGGCCCGGGCCCTGGCGCCGAAACCGAAAGTGCTGTTGCTCGACGAGCCGCTGTCGGCGCTGGACTTGAAGCTGCGCAAAGAAATGCAGGTCGAACTCAAGCGCGTGCAGCAGGAAGCCGGGATCACCTTCATCTTCGTCACCCACGATCAGGAAGAAGCCCTGACCCTGTCCGACCGGATTGCGGTGATGTCCGCCGGCAAGATCCTGCAGATCGGCACCCCGACCGACATCTATGAACGCCCGCAGCACCGTTTCGTCGCCCAGTTCATTGGCGACATCAATTTCCTCCCCGGCCAACTCAAGCGCGGCGAGCACAACGAAAACATCTTCGTGCCCAACGGCATGCCGGTGGAAATCCCCTGCCCGCCGCAAGGCGTCAATGGCAGCAGCGTGCAACTGGCGTTTCGTCCCGAGCGTTCGCAACTGGTCACGGCGGACCAGCCGCATCATCTGCGCGGCGTGATCGAGGCCGTGCTGTATGTCGGCACCGCGACCCTGTACCAGTGCCGTTTGAACAACGAGATCAAAGTCATGCTGCGGGAAAACAACGAAGGCCTGAACCGTGGTCGGGCGGTCGGCGAGCGCGTGGCAGTGCACCTGCCGCCCCAGGCCTGCCTGTTGATGGAGGCCTGAGATGAGCGTCAGCAGCACTTCCCCCTCCCTCAACCGCGCGCTGTTGCTCAGCCCGGTGGTGTTGACCCTGCTCGCCCTGATCGCCATTCCGCTGGGGATCATGGGTTACATCAGCCTGCTGCCGCGCAACACCTACGGCGGCGTCGACTGGCAGGCCCAATGGCAACTGCAGAGTTACGTGCAGCTGTTTTTCCAGGAAGGTTTCGACGGCGAACTGGAGCTGAACTGGGTCTACGCCCAGGCGCTGTTGCGCTCGGTGTTCCAGGCCGGCGGCACCACGGTGCTGTGCTTTTTGTTCGGGTTTCCGGTGGCGTTATGGATGTCTAGCCTGACCCCGCGCCGGCGCAACCTGATGGTGTTGCTCATCACCATTCCGTTCTGGACCAACCTGCTGATCCGCAACTACGCGTGGCTGATCATCCTGCGTGAACAGGGCTGGGTCGCCCAGAGTCTCAACGCGCTGTTCCCGAGTGCCGGCGGCATCACCCTGCTCTACAACGACTTCGCGGTCAGCGTGGGTCTGGTCTACAGCTTCCTGCCGTTCATGATCCTGCCGATCTACTCGACCCTGGAAAAACTCGACTGGCGTCTGGTGGAGGCCGCCTATGACCTGGGCGCCAATCGCTGGCATGCGCTGCGCCGGATCATCCTGCCGCTGTCGATGCCTGGCGTGATTGCCGGTGCGTTGCTGGTGTTCGTGCCGAGCCTCGGCGCCTTCATTACCCCGGCGATCCTCGGCGGCGGCAAGACTTTGATGATCGGCAACCTGATCCAGCAGCAATTCGGCACCGCGCGCAACTGGCCGCTGGGCAGTTCGCTGTCGTTCCTGTTGCTGGGGATTCTGCTGTTGTCACTGGTGCTCTACGCCCTCTACAGCCGCAGCGCGGCGAAAACCCTGAACCGGGGAGCGAAAGCATGATCTCTCTGCACCTGAAGAAACTCCCGGCGACCCGGGAAATCAGCCTGCTGATCCTCGCCTACCTGTACGTGCCGATCCTGGTGTTGATCGCCTACAGCTTCAACGCCAACCGCTCGGCGACGGTGTGGACCGAGTTCTCGTTCGCCTGGTACGGGCGGATCCTGGCCAACCCGTCGATCCAGACGGCGGCGCTGAACTCGATCATCGTCGCGACCATCGCCACCGTGTGCGCCACGGCGATTGCGCTGCTCGCAGCATTGGCGACATACCGGCCGTTCTACGGGCAGAAAATGGTCGAAGGCGGGATCAACCTGCCGCTGATCCTGCCGGAGATCGTCACAGCCGTAGCTACCCTGCTGCTGTTCATGGCGCTGGGGATCAAGCTCGGTCTGATGACGGTGATCGTCGCGCACATCGGCTTCTGCATTCCGTTTGCCTACCTGCCGATCCGCGCACGGCTCAACGATCTGGACAAGAGCCTGCTCGAGGCCGCCAACGATCTGTACGCCAACCCGTGGCAAGTGTTCCGCCGCGTGACCTTGCCGCTGCTGTGGCCGGCGGTGTTGTCCGGTTCGGTGCTGGCGTTCGTGGTCAGCCTCGACGATTTCATCATGACCTTCTTCGTCGCCGGCCCCGGTTCGACCACGTTGCCGGTGTACATCTTCTCGGCGATCAAGGCTGGCGTAACACCTGAGATCAACGCGATTTCGACCCTGATGCTGGTGATTTCCATCGTGCTCGTGGTGCTGGCCTTCTGGCTCGGCCAACGCGGCAAACAACAATAAACCTGGAGCGCTCTCATGAAATTGAAAAACATGCGTCTGGCAGTATCCGGTCTGGCCCTGAGTTGTTTCACCGCGTTCGGCGCCCACGCCGCCGAGCCCAAGGAATTGTTCTTCTACAACTGGACCGATTACTACCCGGTGGACCTGCTGGCCAAGTTCGAAAAGGAGACCGGGATCAAGGTCACCATGGACGGCTACGACAGCAACGAAACCCTGCTCGCCAAATTGCAGGCCGGCGGCGCCGCGTATGACGTGATCGTGCCGTCGCAGTCGATCATGCAGACGCTGATCAAGCAGGACCTGCTGCTGGAAATCGACACCCCGACCTTGAGCAACTTCCAGTACGTCAAAGGCCCGTTCCGCGATCCGAGCTTCGACCCGGGGCGCAAGTTTTCGGCTCCGTACCTGTGGGGCACCACCGGTTTTTCCTATGACAGCGCCCGCGTACCCGGCGGCAAACTCGACGATTCGTGGAAAGAGTTCTTCGAACCGCGCAAGGAACTGCAAGGCCAGCTCGCCGCCCTCGACACCTCCAGCAGCGTGATCAACGCCGCCAGCCATTACCTGAACGTCGACGAATGCACGGAAAACCCGCAGGACGCCAAGCGCATCCTCGAACTGCTGCAAAAGCAGAAACCGTTTTTGAAGATGTACAGCTCGGACAACACCGTCGACCGCATGGCCTCGGGCGAAGTGATCATGATGCAGAACTGGAACGGCTCGACGGCCCGCGCCACGTTGCAGAAGAGCACGATCAAATACGTGTACCCGAAAGAAGGCCTGGCGATGTTCCAGGACAACTTCGCCGTACCGAAAAGCGCCCCGCATCCGGGCAACGCGAAGATCTTTATCGACTGGATGATGAAACCGGAAAACGCCGCTGCTGTGTCCAACGCCATCGCCTACGCCAACGGGATTCAGAGCGATCAGTTGCTGGATGCGAAATGGAAGGTCATGGACGCGATCAACATGCCCGAGGAATACGCCTCGCGCCTGCGGCCGGAGAAGGAATGCAGCAACAAGGCGCGGGAGCTGCAGGATCGGATTTGGTCGAAGCTTAAGGGTTGATCCTGGATCGCTGGTTTATCTGAACGCCGACCACCCAGACCGATCTGGAGAGCCCCCTCACCCTAGCCCTCTCCCCGAGGGAGAGGGGACTGACCGAGTCGTCTTGCGCTGTCCGCCGACCTGAAAGACCTGGTCGATTATGGATTCAGAGCAGTTCGTTCAGGTCGGCGTAACTCTTCAATATCCCCCATTCGGTCCCCTCTCCCTCCGGGAGAGGGCTAGGGTGAGGGAAAAAATCTCAAAGAACACCGAGGTTCCCATGTCCCACCCCCGCTGGCTCAGAAACATCCGCCCCTACGGCGCCCCCGCCGAAGACTTGCTGATCGAAAACGGCCGGTTCACCCAACGCCGCCCGGCCTCCAATGCTCCATTGGCCGCCACCGACATCGACGGCCAGAACCAGTTGCTCGCCGCCCCACTGGTGGAAAGCCACGTCCACCTCGACAAGACCCTGTACGGCCAACCCTGGCGCCCGAACAGCGCCGGCCCGACGCTCAAGGACTACATCAGCAACGAGCGCCGCGTCCTGCGCGAAGTGAAAGCGCCGATTGCCGAACGCGCCGGCGCCCTGCTGGAAAACTGCATCGCCCGGGGTTCGTTGACGATGCGTTGTCACGTCGACATCGACCCGGAATTCGGCCTGCGTCACGTCGAAGCCATGCAACAACTGCGCGAAACCTACAGCGACCTGATCGACCTGCAACTGGTGGTCTTCCCGCAAACCGGCCTGATCAGTCGCCCCGGCACCGCCGAGCTGATGCGCGAAGCCATGGCCCTGGGTGTGGAAAACGTCGGCGGGCTCGACCCCTGCGGCATCGACAACGACCCGATCGCGCAACTGGAATTCGTGTTCAAACTGGCCCGCGAATTCCAGCGTGGCGTCGATATTCACCTGCACGACAAGGGTGAACTGGGTCTGTGGCAGATCGCCCGGATCGCCGATTACACCGAGCGTTTCAACCTGCAGAACCGGGTGATGATCAGCCACGCCTATTGCCTCGGCATGCTGCCCTGGAGTCAGGTCAAACCGGTCGCCGAACGCCTCGCCGCGCTGGGCATTTCGCTGATGAGTTCGGCGCCGGCCGACTGCGCCGTTCCGCCGTTTATGGCGCTGCGCGAGACCGGGGTCAACGTGTGCCTGGGCTCCGATGGCATTCGCGATGCGTGGTCGCCGATGGGCAATGGCGACATGCTGGAACGGGCGATGTTGCTGGCGTTTCGTTTCGATCTGGGCAAGGACGATGAATTGGCGGCGGCGTTCGAAGCGGCGACAGTCAACGGTGCGCGCGCATTGGGGATCGAGGATTACGGCTTCGACATCGGCAAGCAGGCAGACTTTCTGTTGATGCCGGTCGAAACCCTCGGTGAAGCCGTGGTTTCGCGCCCTGTGCGTCAGGTGTATCGCGGCGGCGAATTGATCGCCAGCGGCGGTCGCTTGCTGGGCAGCCGTCTGTGAAACGGATCGGCCTGAAGGCCAGTTGCGTGGTCGGTTTCGACGGCACGCAGCATGTGCTGTGGCGCGACGGCGAAGTGGTGTTTGCCGGCTCGCGCATCGAGTTTGTGGGGCGCGGTTATCAAGGGCCGGTGGATCAGTGGATCGACTACGGTAATACGCTGATCGGCCCCGGTTTCATCGATCTCGACGCCCTCGGCGATCTCGATTCCACGGTACTGACCCTGGACAACGGCGACGAACGCAGCATGGGCCGCATGTGGTCTGCGAAATATCTGGCTACCGGCCCGCGTGAGTCGTTCAGCCCGGAGGAAGAAGTCTTCAAATATCGCTACGCCTTCACCACGTTGATCCGCAACGGTATCACCACCGCGATGCCAATCACCTCGATGTATTACCGCGAATGGGCGGAGACCTACGACGAGTTCGCCGCTGTCGCCGACGTGGCGGGCGAGCTGGGGCTGCGCACGTACCTTGGCCCCTGCTACATGAGCGGCATGAGTTACTGGCGCGCCGACGGCACCCTCGCCCATCACTGGGATGAGGCGCGGGGACTGGCTGGGCTGGACGCGGCCGAACGGTTTTTCAAGGATTTTGATGGCGCACACGCCGGGCTGATTCGCGGTGCGCTGCTGCCGGATCGCATCCAGACCTGCACCCCGGCGCTGCTTCAGCGCACCTCCGCCCTGAGCCGCGAACTGAACGCACCGACGCGTCTGCATTGCTGTCAGGCGCCCGGCGAAGTGGCGATGGTCGAACAGCTGCGCGGCACCTCGCCGCTGGGTTGGTTGCAGCAGCTCGACCTGCTCACCCCGCGCAGCCTGTTGCCCCACGGCATCTACACCTCGGGCGATGACGATTTGCAGCGGGTCATCGACGGCGGCGCGAGTCTGGTGCACTGCCCACTGGTGTTCGCCCGCGACGGCGAGGCACTGAATTCGTTCGGACGTTATCGCGCCAAGGGCATCAACTTCGCCCTCGGCACCGACACCTGGCCGGCGGACTTGCTGGCAAACATGCGTCACGGTTTGAACATCGCACGGTTGATGGAGGGCGGCTCGGCGCTGACCAGCAGCCTCGATCTGTACAACGCCGCGACCCTCGGCGGCGCCAAAGCCTTGGGCCGTGACGACCTCGGGCGTCTGGCGCCGGGGGCCAAAGCCGACATCACCGTATTCAGCCTGCGCGGCCTGCATCTGGGCCCGCTGTTCGACCCACTGAAAAACCTGCTGCTGGCCGGACGCGGCGACGACTGCATTGCCAGCTACATCGACGGTCGCTGCGTGATGCACGACGGTCAGGTCAACTGCGTCGATTACCCCACTCTGCAACGCCAGGCGCAACGCCAATACGAAAAACTGATGCGCAGCCACAGCGACCGGGCCTTTGGCCGACCGGACTGGAAAACCCTGTTCCAGCCGGCCATTCCGTTCGCCGATGACTACAGCGCCGAAGCGCCGTTGAGCGCCATCGATCCACTTCTTTAGAGAACACTGCCATGCACAGCTTCGATTTCAGCCAACTGAGCCCACGGGAAAAATACAAGATTCTGATCGGCAGCGTGGTGCCGCGCCCGATTGCCCTGGTCACCACCATCGACGGCGAAGGCCGGGTCAATGCGGCGCCGTTCAGCTTCTTCAATGCGCTGTCGGCGGACCCGCCCGTTCTCGCGCTCGGCGTGGAGAACTACGGCGACCAGAGCCCCAAGGACACCACCCGCAACATTCAGATGAACCAGGAATTCACCGTCAACATCGTCAACGATGCGCTGGTGGAAGCCATGAACGTCTGCGCCGTACCGTTCGCGCCGGGTTTCGATGAGTTGACCGCTGCCGGCCTGACGGCAATCCCCGGCACTTCGGTCAAATGCCCACGCATCGGCGAAGCACCGGTGGCGCTGGAGTGTCGGCGGATGATGGCGCTGAACATCGGTCAGTCGCGGGAGATCATTTTTGGCGAGGTGTTGATGGCGCATGTGCGCGACGAGTTGATCGACCCGAAAACCCTGTACATCGATCAACTGGGGCTGGATGCGATCGGGCGCATGGGCGGCCATGGTTATGCACGGACCCGGGATTACTTCGATTTGCCGACCCGCTCGTTGCAAGCGTGGACGGAGGCACCGGGGGGTGGCGAGCGGTTCTGGCCACAGCGCTGAAGGCTATTGCTCGTTCCCACGCTCCGCGTGCTGATCGTGCTGATCGTTCCCACGCTCCGCGTGGGAATGCATACCGTGACGCTCTGCGTCACAGTGGACGCGGAGCGTCCATGGCGGCATTCCCACGCAGAGCGTGGGAACGATCCCGAGCAGCCGCTCTGCGTGGGAACGATCAGTGCGAAACAGGTCGATCAGTCAGTGCCGTACTTCGGCGACCGTGGCCCGTACAGCAGGCCTGCCGGATGACCGGCCGACAGCAGACGATTGCTGGCCACACCGGCAATCGGGTAGCCGGCATCGGTGGAGCTGTTGACGATCTGTTTCACCGCGGCGGTGATCAGTGCGCCGATCAGGCCGCCGCCACTGTTGTTGCCGCCCTCTTCGCTCGACGCCCGGGCCGAACCGGTCCACAGGGTGGTGCCGGTTTTCAGGTCGACCAGTTTGGCGCTGGCGGTCACGGCGGTTTCGCTGCTGATCACCATGTAGCGTGTGCCGTACTCACTGACGGTGATGTACAGCGCCGCGTCGGCGCCGAAGATTTCGTGCAGTTTGTTGGCCGGCGCCTGATGGATGTCATCCGGCGTGGTCAGGCCGTTCTGGCGAAACGTCTCGTCGACCAGCGTGATCGGCAATACGTAGTAACCGGCTTCGGCCAGCGGGAACGTCACTTGCGACAACAGGCTGTAGGACGCCTTGACGTCCGGCGAGGTGTTCAGCGGTGGCAGCACCAGAATGGATTTCGGCCGCGCTTGCTTGTACGCCGAATAATCCACAGCCTTCGGGGCAACGCAGCCACCCAGAACGGTCAGCGCCAGGCCTGCGGCCAGCAGTTTCAGGGCGCGCGCGATCATTTGGCGTCCCCGGTCTTGGCGTTTTTAAGCAGAAAATCCATGTACGTGCCGGACTCGGGGAACAGGGTCTTCTCGGTGCTCAGTTGCTGCACCATCTGATCGTCCTTGCCCATGCTCAGGTACAGCAGACCGAGGTGTGCGTGGTAACCCGGCGGGACGGGCTTGCCACTGGCGCGGATCTTTTGCAGATCGGCTTCCAGCGCTTCGGCCTGGGCCTCTTTCGGCGTTTCGCTTTTGAAGTATTCGTAGACTTGTGGCTGGTAGCCTTCCCACTGGTACAGGGTTTGCGGGCTGCTGCAACCGGCCAGCAAGGCGCTGGCGGCCAGCATCAGGGCCATCAGCGACCGGGACAGGGACAGATTCATGGTGTGTTGCTCCTTGCGATGGGCGTCTATCAGTTGCCCGGTTTCCAGGCACCGGCGTTCATGCCATCGACCAGGCGATTGATCGCCTCGCGCATGGCCAGATCGAGGACTTTGCCGTTGAGGGTGGAGTCGTAGGCAGCAGTGCCGCCGAAGCCGATGATTTCGCGGTTGGACAAGGCGTATTCGCCGGCGCCCTGGGTCGAATACACCACTTCGGACGTGCTGATGTTGACGATGTTCAGGTTGACCTTGGCGTAGGCGACCTGGGTCTTGCCACGGCCGAGAATGCCGAACAGTTGATGATCGCCGGTCTCTTTGCGGCCGAACTCGGTGACGTCACCGGTGACCACGTAATCGGCGCCTTTCAGACGCTGGGCCTGACCCTTGATCGCCGCTTCCTGCTGGATTTCGCCCATGTTGTCGCGATCGAGTACGGAGAAACGGTTGGTCTGCTGCAAGTGAGTGATCAGGATGGTCTTGGCCTGACCGCCGAGACGGTCGACGCCATCGGAGAAGATCCCGCGCATGTAGCTCGAACGGTTGTCGAACTTGCCCACGGCCATCGGGATACGGACACCGGACCAGGCCTGAGAGGCGCTTTCCACCTTGGCCACCGGCAGTGCGCGGGAGCTTTCGGTGGCGCAACCGGAAAGCGAGCCGGCCAGGGTGCCGAGGACGGCAATCGCAACGCCCGAGACCAACATCCGGGAGATCATTCTCACTGTGCATTCCTTCTGAAAAATGATGTGTCCCGGCACCGCAAAGTCGTGGGGGATCGGGAAAGGGGCGGCATTATGCCAAAGTGCCACCATTGAGGACAGGTTTTTTTGACGCCAGCAAATTGGCTTTCGTATCGGCCAGCAGCCGTCAGTTGCCGATCGTTCCCACGCTCCGCGTGGGAATGCATCCCGTGACGCTCTGCGTCACAGTGGACGCGGAGCGTCCATGGCGGCGTTCCCACGCAGAGCGTGGGAACGATCACTAACGATCAACACAGGTTCAGAGGTTGTCAGTGGAAATCGCGGCTCTGCACCCGAATGCCGTTGAGCAACGAACTGAGGTCACTCAAGCGTCCGGCAATCAGATGCCGGACTTCGCCTTCACGCTCCCAGCGGCCATCGACCTTGAGCAGTTGCGAGCCCACCAGCACCTGACGCTGGCGCTCGGCCAGATCGCGCCAGACCACCACGTTGACGTTGCCGAATTCGTCCTCCAGCGTCACGAAGGTCACGCCGCTGGCGGTGGCCGGTCGTTGGCGGCCGGTCACCAGCCCCGCCACGCTGACCGGTCGCCCGTGCTCGACCTCCAGCAACTCCCGGGAACTGCGACAGCGTCGTGCCCGCAACTCATCGCGCAACAACGTCAGCGGGTGCGGCCCCAGCGTGGTGCCCAGCGTGGCGTAGTCGGTGAACAGGTCTTCGTTGACACTCGGCGTGGGCAGCGCCACATCGGGCTCTTCCTGACTCGGCAACCCGGCAAACAGTCCAAGCTGTTTCTGCACCCCGGCCACTTCCCAGCGCGCCCGATGGCGGTGACCGGCCAGGTCACGCAAGGCCCCGGCATCCGCCAGCAATGCCTGGGCTCGACTGTCGAGTCCGGCCCGTTCGCCCAGATCGGCGACATCGGCAAACGCGCCCCTCGCCCGAGCGTTTTCAATGTTCCGCGCATCTTCCTCGCGAAAACCCTTGATCATGCGCAGGCCCATGCGGATTGCCGGTTGCTCGCCGGTGATCGGCTCCAGACTGCAATCCCAGTCACTGGCGCGCACGTCCACCGGACGGATCTGCAAATGATGCCGGCGCGCGTCCTGAAGAATCTGATCCGGGCTGTAGAAACCCATCGGCCAGCTGTTGATCAGCGCACAGGCGAACGCCGCCGGTTCATGGCACTTGAGCCAGCAACTGGCATAGGTCAGCAAGGCAAAACTGGCGGCATGGGACTCGGGGAAACCGTAACTGCCAAAGCCTTTGATCTGTTCGAAGATCTGCGCGGCGAATTCCGGGGTGTAGCCGTTTTTCTTCATGCCGGCAGCCAGCCGCTCCTTGTGCGGTTCCAGCCCGCCATGGCGCTTCCACGCGGCCATGGAGCGGCGCAACTGATCGGCCTCGCCGGGGCTGTAGTCAGCGGCGACAATGGCGATCTGCATCACCTGCTCCTGAAACAGCGGCACGCCGAGGGTGCGTTTGAGCACCACTTCCAGCTCCGGCGACGGATAGGTTGTCTTTTCCTCCTTGTTCCGGCGGCGCAGGTACGGATGCACCATCCCGCCCTGGATCGGCCCCGGCCGGACGATGGCCACCTCGATCACCAGGTCGTAGAAGTTCTGTGGGCGCAGGCGCGGCAGCATCGACATCTGCGCCCGGGACTCGATCTGGAACACGCCGATGGTGTCGGCGCGGCTGATCATGTCGTAAGTCGGGCGATCGTCAGGCGGGATGGTGGCCAGACTCAGATCCTGATGGCGATGGCGACGCAGCAGGTCGAAACAACGGCGGATCGCACTGAGCATGCCGAGGGCGAGGATATCTACCTTGAGCAGCCCGACCGCATCGAGGTCGTCCTTGTCCCACTGGATGATCGTGCGGTCGGCCATGGCGGCGTTTTCCACCGGCACCAGCGTGTCCAGCGGTTGCTCGGAAATCACGAAACCGCCGGGGTGCTGCGACAGGTGCCGGGGGAAGCCGATCAGTTGCCCGGTCAGGCTCAGCACCCGGTGCAGGATCGGGCTGTCCGGGTCGAAGCCACTTTCGCGCAGGCGCTCCACGGGCGGCGTTTCATCGCTCCAGTGGCCGCAGCAGTCGGCCAGCGCATTGATCTGGTCCGGCGGCAGGCCCAGCGCCTTGGCCACATCGCGCACCGCGCCGGCGGCGTGATAGGTGCTGACCACCGCCGTCAGCGCCGCACGACGGCGGCCATAACGACGGAACACGTATTGCAGGACTTCTTCCCGGCGCTCGTGTTCGAAATCCACGTCGATGTCCGGCGGTTCGTTGCGCTCCCTCGACATGAAGCGCTCGAACAGCAGCGTGGTGCGATCCGGGTCGATCTCGGTGATGCCCAAGGCAAAACACACCGCCGAGTTGGCTGCCGAACCTCGGCCCTGGCAGAGGATTTTCTGCTCCCGGGCGTAACGCACCACGTCGTGCACGGTGAGGAAGTAGCTTTCGTAACCGAGTTCGGCGATCAGCTCCAGCTCATCGTCGATCTGTTTGAGCACCTTGGGTTGCGCGCCTTGTGGCCAGCGCCAGGCGATGCCTTCTTCGGTCAAATGACGCAGCCAGGAACTGGCGTCGTGTTCCTCGGGCACCAGCTCTTTGGGGTATTGATAGCGCAACTGGCCGAGGTCGAACGTGCAGCGGCGGGCCAGCCTCACCGATTCGTCCAGCAAGGTCTGCGGATACAACTCGCTCAATGCGTCGAGACTGCGCAAATGCCGCTCGCCATTGGGATGCAGACGCAACCCGGCCTCAGCCACCGGGACGTGATGACGGATCGCAGTCATGGTGTCCTGCAAGGCCCGCCGGCCACGGGCATGCATGTGCACATCACCGCTGGCCACCGCTGGAATCTGCAACTCACCCGCCAGACTCAGCAGCGCGGCCAGCCGCTGTTGATCGTTCTGCCCGCGATGCAACTGCACCGCCAGCCACAAACGTTCGCCGAAGGTCTGTTTCAGCCAGCAGCCCTCTTCCACGTCGTCGACCGCATCCGGTACCCACAGCACCAGCAATCCCGGCAGCGGTTCATTGAAATCCTCGCGCAGTATTTGATACTGGCCTTTCTGGGTGCGCCGTCGAGCCTGGGTGATCAAGCCACACAGCGCCTGATAACCCTCGAGGTTCTCGACCAGCAACACCAGTTTCGGGCCGTTCTCGATGCGGATCTCGCTGCCGATGATCAGCGGCAGCTCCACGGACTTCGCCGCCTGCCAGGCACGGACGATCCCGGCCAGGGTGCATTCATCGGTGATCGCCAGCGCCTGATAGCCGTGTTTTTTCGCCCGCTGGAACAGCTCCAGCGCACTGGAGGCACCGCGCTGGAAACTGAAGTTCGACAGGCAGTGCAGCTCGGCATAACCCTGATTCATGCGAACCAGCCCTGCAGCCACAACGGACCGCCCTCACCCACAGCCCGGTACGCCCAGCCTTGCTGGCCGGCGCGGTTCTGGATCAGGTAATAGTCGCGGCGCACGTCGTCACCGTCCCACCAGCCGGATTCGATCCGTTCCGGCCCCATGAGGATGCGCGCCGAACCTTCAGGCACGGACTGCGGCTCGCCCAACAACCAGCCCGGACGTTGCACGCCCGGCAACGCAGCGCAACGCTGCTTGTCATCGGCGTTCTGCCACGCGCACTCCGGTCGATGATCAGCCTGGAAGCGCAGGCCCTGCACCGCTTCATCCCCCAGCCGCGCACGCAGGCGTTCGCGCAGTTGCTCCCAGGGCAAGGTCTGTTGCGGGCGGTCGTCGAACAGTTCCTGAAACTGCGGCACGAAACTCGGCAGATCCTCGGCGCGCAGACGAAAACCGCGCACCGGGGCCTCGACCTGCACCTGCTCCAACCGACCACGGGCCAATTCAAAGAGCATCGCCGGATCCCGCTCGGCGCTGAGCAGGCCGACCTTGATCAGCGTGTCCGGCAGCCCCGCATGTTCCAGATGCAGATCGAAGCGCTGTACGCCACTGTCGCGCCCGCACAAAAACGCCGACAGATCGGACGTCAGGCGGCGTAATGGAAACAGCAGCGCTTGATGGGACTGCACGTCGAAATTGAGTTCGATCCGCACATCGAAGCGATCCGGCGGCAGGTAGAAGGCCAGCGCCAATGGCCGTGCGCCGAACAGCGTGTCCAGATGTTTGAGCATCGGTGCCTCGAAACGCCGGGCCAGGGCCTGACGCGGCAGGCTCTGCACCTGATGAAGGTTGCGCAGCCCCATGCGCGACAGCGCCGTAGCCACGCTCGGCTCAAGCCCGACACGGTCAACCGGTAGTTGCCCGAGGTGATGGCGCAGGGCTTCACCGTCGGGCACCACCAATCCGTCATAGGCGTTGGCCAACACCCGCGCCGCCACCGGGTTGGGCGCGGCGACGATGCGGTGACGAAAGCCCAGCTCCGTCAGTTCCGTGCGTAATCGCGCCTCGAACTGCGTCCAGGAACCGAACAGCCCGAGGCTCGACTCGATCTCGAACACCACGGTACGCGGGTAATGTACGCTGACCTGCGCGCTGAAACGATAGGCCCAAGCCGCGAGAAACTGCTGCCAGTGCTCGACCTCGGCCGCGTCGTAATCGACGGTGGCGAAACCTTTGCTCATGGCCTGCGCGGCGGTCATCGACTGCCCCGGACGCAAGCCCAGCGCCCGCGCCGCCGGGTTGACCGCTTGCAGCACCCGGCGCTGGGCCGGGCCGCTGAGCAGCGCCAACGGTTGGTCGGGATCGGGGCGCTGACGCAGCACGGCGTCGAGGGCCAATTGCGGGAACAGAATGCAAACCCAGCGCATGGCGACCTCAATGCCCCACGGCAAAGGCAATCGGTGCACTGCGCGCCAGTCCGCCCCGGCACTTGAGTACGCGCAATTGCGCCGGGCGGGCATCGATGGCAATGCGCAATGCGGCCGGCGACGGATTGACCGCTTCGCTCAATGGCCGCCACGCGAACGCCAGGGTCTGGCCGGTTTCCGCCGCCACCTGCAAACGGCGCAAGGCGCGGTCATCGGCCTTGTGCGGCCAGCACAGCACTGCACCGCAACTGCCCGAACGCAGACATTGTTCCGCCGCCCACAACGCATCGCGCTCGCTGGCCTGGATCACCGACAACTGCCGCAGATCGACCCCGGCATTGGCCCAGGCCTGCGGATACGGCACGAACGGCGGCGCCACCAGCACGATGCGCTCGCCCGCTGCCGACAGCCGCGCCAGAGTCGGCCACACCAGTTGCAGTTCGCCGACACCGGGCCCGGCCAGAAGGATTTCGCTCAGCGCCGCTTCCGGCCAGCCGCCACTGGGCAAGGCGGCATCCAGCGCCGCGTGCCCGGTGGGTTGCGGGCTGGCGGCCGGTGGCGCAGGCCGGCCCTTCCAGACCTGGCCGCCATTGAACAGCGTATCCAGCGCGACGACGGCACCCATCAGCCTTGCCTCACCAGACCGCAGAACACCCCTTCGATGGCCAGGTCCTGATCGGCCCGCACGACAATCGGCTGGTACGCCGGGTTGCGCGGCAACAGGCGAACCTCATCGCCGATCCGCTCGAAGCGTTTGATGGTGACCTCACCGTCGAGCCGCGCCACCACGATCTGGCCGTTGAGCGCCTCGGGGTTGCGGCGTACGCCGACCAGATCGCCGTCGAGAATCCCGTCCTCGATCATCGAATCACCCTGCACCCGCAGCATGTAGTCGGGCGTGCGGGAGAACAGCGCGGGATCGAGCATCAACCGATTGTGGATGTCGGCATCGGCGCCAATGGGCGCACCGGCGGCCACCCGGCCGAGTACCGGGACTTCGAGCAGCTCCGGTCGCGCCGGTTGCCCGAGCAAACGAATGCCCCGGGCCTGATGCGGATTGACCTCGATAAACCCGGCCTCGGTCAGCGCCAGCACATGCTTGCGCGCCACGCTGCGGGAGGCAAAACCAAAAGCCTCGCTGATTTCAGCGAGGCTTGGGGGCTGACCGTGTTCGGCGATGCGTTCGCGGATAAAGGTCAGGATGGCGGTACGGCGGGGAGTCAGAGTCGTCATGGAGTACATTTGTACTCCTGTGGGAATTTCCTGACAAGCACCGCCAGTCAGCTCGAATCCTGTGACTGATCGTTCCCTCGCTCTGCGTGGGAACGATCAGAAGCACGGAATCAGCTCAAACCGCGCTCCGCCAGAAACTCCGCGATGTAATCGATAAACGCCACAACCTTGGCCGTCGCCCGCCGATGGCTCGGGTACACCGCCAGAATGTGCGGGCCGAAGCTGTCCGGGTCGATGTCGTAATCAGCCATGACCCGCACCAGTCGCCCGTCGGCGATGTACGGCGCGGCGCTCCACAGCGGCGTGTGCAGCAAACCGCGCCCGGCCAAAGCGCTGGCCAGCAGCAAATCGTAATTGTCGCTGCGCAACAGCGGCGCCGCCGGTTGCGCCAGGCTCAGGCGCTGGCCGTCGCGTTCGGCCCACCAGAATTCGCGGCTGAGCAACGGATGCCGGTACAGCAGCCATTCATGTTGATCGAGGGTTTGCGGCGTCACCGGCAAGCCCTTGCGCGTCAGGTATTCGGGGCTGCCGCACAGCGCCAGACGATTGCTGCCGACCACCCGGGCAATCAGCCCCGGCAAGTCGTCATGCCCCTCGCGCAGTGCCAGGTCGTAACCGCTTTCCAACAGATTGACGAACTCGTCGCACAAATCCACTTGCAGGCTGATCTGCGGGTATTGCTGCAAAAAGCCGTCACACACCTGATCGAGAAACGCTCGCCCGTAAGCCAGCGGCGCGGTGATTTTCAGGCTGCCGCGCAGGCCGTGCTGCAACTGCTCGATTTCTTCGCTGGCCTCGTCCAGCCGTTGCAACACCTGTCGTGCGGTTTCCAGATAGAGCCGGCCGATTTCGGTCAGCAGAATCCGACGCGTGCTGCGCTCGAAGAGCCGCGCACCAAGTTCGGACTCCAGATGATTGACCGCTTTGGTCAGGGCCGACGGGGTCTTGCCCAGTTGCTCGGCAGCGCGGCTGAAACTGCCGAGCTGCGCGGTGACCACGAACATTTTCAGTGCACCCAGCTTGTCCATGCTTTTTCCATTCAGGCAAAAACGTTTTTCGTGAGGGAGGCGTTCTGTCGGGCGTTGGCAGCCACTAATCTGGCCATCAGACGCAATAACAAGGAAATGTTCAATGAAAAGATTCATCCCGCTTTTCACCAAAAATGTCTTGATCGCCGCTGTGAGTTTTGCCTCGATGGAAGCCATGGCCGCCACCGATCTGGTGCTGCTCAACGGCAAGATTTTCACCGCCGACCGTGCTCAGCCGAAGGTTCAGGCGCTGGCCGTGGAGAACGGCAAGGTGCTGAAAGTCGGCACGGATGCGCAGATCAAAGCCTTGATCGAGCCCGGCACCCAAGTGATCGACCTCAAAGGCCAGACGCTGATGCCCGGCCTGATCGACAGCCATTCCCACGCGATTTTCGGCGGACTGGAAATGGTCTCGGCGAACATGGAAGACGACGTGGTCGGTCTTGATGAACTGGAAAAACGCCTGCGCGGCTGGCGTGACGACGGCAAGGCCCGGCATGGCGATGTGTTGAGCGTGGCCGGCATGAGTTCGGCGTACTGGGCCAAAGCTGAGGCCCTGGGCAAAATCTTCAACCACGGCGAATGGGCTGAAGTACCCGTGGTGTTCACCGGCAGCGATCACCACACGGCGTGGGCCAACAACGTCATGCTCAAGCGCGCGGGCATCGACGCCGCACTGCTGAAAAACTTGCCGGACGCGGAAAAAGACACCATTGGCAAACTGGCCAGCGGTGAGCCGAACGGCTTTGTGGTCGACGCCGGTTGGGATCGCGTCGCCTCGAAAATGCCGGTGCCGAGCCCTGCCGATATGCTCAAGGCCGCGCAATCGGCGGTGCGCTTCAACAACAGCCTCGGCATCACCGCGTGGATGGACCCCGCCGCCAACGCCGCGCCGGGCGAGCCGGTGTTCGCCCTCAAGCCCACCGAGAAAACCGTTGGCGTGCTGCCGGCCTACAAGGCCCTGTCGGAAAGCGGTGGCATGACCGCCCACGTCGCCGCGCTGCTGGTGGCCAACCCGAAAAGCGTCCCGGCCGATCTCGACACCCTCGACAAGGTTCGCCAGCAGTTCCAGGGCATCCCCAACCTGACGCTGCCGGGGATCAAGATCTTCGCTGACGGCGTGATCGAATACCCGGCCCAGAGCGCGGCGATGATCGATCCCTACAGCAACTCCCACAAACAGGGCGAACTGCTGATTGATCCGCAGCACTTCGGCGAACTGGTCAGCGCCATCGACCAGCGCGGCTGGCTGGTGCACATCCACGCCATCGGTGACCGCGCGGTACGCGAATCCCTCAACGGTATCGCCCAGGCGCGCAAGGATCGACAAAGCGGCGTGACGCACTCGATCACCCACCTGCAAATGGTCAATCCGAAAGAATTTGCGCGCTTCAAGCCATTGAACGTGATTGCCTCGATGCAATTGCTCTGGGCCAGCGCCGACGACTACACCACCGACATGATCAAGCCTTACGTCAGCGCCCTCGCCTTCCGCTATCAATACCCGGCGCACTCGCTGCTCAAGCAAGGCGCGACGATTGCCGGCGCCAGCGACTGGCCGGTGTCCTCACCGAACCCGTGGAACGCCATGGCCCAGGCCATCACCCGCACCGGGCCGCTGGGCGTGCTCAACGCCGACGAACGCCTGGACCGCGAAACCATGTTCTACGCCTACACCGTCAACGCCGCGCGGACCATCGGCCTGGAGCGACAGATCGGTTCCCTGAGCCCCGGCAAACAGGCCGATTTCATCGTGCTCGATCGCGACGTGTTCAGCGTCGATGACAAGGCCCTGCATGACACCCGGGTTCTGCAAACCTGGTTCGCCGGCCGTCAGGTCTACGCACCGACCCTCTAATAACAATCGCCGTACCCCCTGCCCGACCCCGCGCCAACCGCCGGGGTCCGGCGCAGCCTTGCCTGCTTCCTGCCCATAACAATCACAACATCGGGACTTCACATGAAAGCCATGCCCCTGCTCGCCCTCACTTCCTTGAGCCTGCTGCCCTTGAGCAGCCACGCGATCCCCTTGAACGATGATTTCGCCGTGCTGGTCGACCTGACCCTGGCCAGCGACTACCGCACTCGCGGCATCTCCCAGACCCAGAACGACCCGGCCGTGCAGGCCGGTCTGACCCTGGCCCACAGCAGCGGTCTGTACCTCGGCGCGTGGAGTTCGAACGTCGATTTCGGCGGCGGCCTGAAAACCCGTCAGGAGGTCGATTACTACGCCGGCTGGCTGTGGCAGGCCACCGAGCAGGTGAGCCTGGACCTCGGCACCATTCGCTACGTCTACCCCAGGGAAAGCCAGTTCAATCAGACCGAGGTCTACGGGATTCTCGGCGTCTACGGCGTGAAGCTGGCGGCGTACTACTCCAGTGATGCGCCGGGCATCGACAGCAAACAGAGTTCGCTCTACAGCTACATCGGCTATGAAACCGAATTGCCGTTCGATTCCGGGCTGAAGCTGCGCTACGGCAACATGGACTTCAAGGACCCGCACCTGTATTCGGCATCCGGTCACAGCGAAGAGTCCTACCGGGAGTGGGAAGTCAAACTGACCCACAACCTGGCCGGCGTGGTGCTGGGTCTGAGCTACATCGACACCGACCTCTCGCAGAGCCAATGCCTGAGCAACTGGGGCTTCAAAGATGTGTGCACGGCGACGGTGGTGGCCAGCGTCAGCAAATCCTTCTGAGCCCCGGTTGATTGCGGTGAGTTCAGGGCGAGAGTTGCGCAAGGTATTGCCATGGGTAGATCCCGCGTTGATGACCATCGCTGAACACCAGTTGCAGGCCGTAACCCTGGGGGTTGAGTTCGATCACACGCACTCGATCATCGACCAACGGGGCCGAACCCCGCAGGCGAAACGCCCGGCACTGCGAACACGGGCACTGGCGGCGCAGTTCGGCATGGTCGAGCAACTGCTCGCGGCCATCCGGCCAGCTCAGCCGCAACCGGTGTTCACTTTGGGAATTGCCGATCGCCAGCGGATTCATTGCAGCTGACTCAAGGCAATCCGCACGGCCTTGCGCACTTCCGGGTCGCCATCGTCCTGCGCGGCCTGCAACGCCGCCACGGCCCCGCGATCATTCAACTCGCCCAGCGCCAGCGCCGCTTCCTTGCGCAGGTTGCTGATGCGATGACCGAGGGTGTCGATCAGGGCATCGAGGGCCGGCACGTAGCGCAAACGGCCGAGGCTGCGGGTCGCGCGCAGGCGCACTTGCCAGTAATCGTCATCCAAGGCTTCGATCAGCGCCGGGCCTGCGTCGGTGTGGCCGACCTTGCCGAGGGTGGTCGCGGCTTCTTCGCGTACTTGCCAGGCCTGATCCAGCAGGGCCTGACGCAATGCGGGCAGCACCTCGGCGTCACTTGCCAAGCCCAGAGCGCCGGTGGCGGCGCGACGTACTTCGGTGTCCGGATCATTGCTGGCCAAACGTGCCAGCGCCGGCAAGGCATCCAGCTGTTTGAGCCAACCGAGCACGCCGACGGCTTCGCGGCGCACGCTGGCGTCGGCATCGCTCAACGCTTGAATCGCGGCGGGTGCGGCGCCGGGGAAGCGCAACTCGCGCAACGCCCGGAACGCGGCAATCCGCACGCCGGTTTCGGCATGGGCGGTCCACGGCAGAATCACCCTGCCCGCCGCTTCGGTTTTGAGCAGGCTCAGGCTCTGCGCCGCAGCGGCTTGCACCGCTGGCGACGGATCCGTCAGCGCCTGGCACAGCGCTTCTACCACCGGTTCGTCTTCCCAGGCTTCCAATAGACGTGCCGCTTCGGCACGCACCTCTTCGGCCGGGTCTTCGGCCAGACGCTCGACCAACCAGAGCAGACCGTCCGGCTCTTCGAGGTCGGCCAGGTCGATCAGGGCAATCCGGCGCACTCCGGCGTCATCAGCAGTCAGGCGCGGTTGCAGGGCAAGAATGTCGTCGTTATCGGTCACAGCAAAAAATGAGGTCACAGGGCAAATCTCGGCAAGGCGTTTTCAGGAGGCAAACCGAGCGGATTGAGGCGCGGCAGCGGTCGGTCGTTGTCGTGGCGCAGCAGGTCTAGGCAGTGGCGCTTGAGGCGCGAAAACTCGTGGCTGGTGACCAGTTCGGTGGTGCGGGGGCGCGGAAAGTCCAGGCGCAGGTCTTCGATGATCCGCCCCGGCCGTGCGCTCATCACCAGCAAACGGTCGGCGAGAAACAGCGCTTCGTCGATGTCATGGGTGACGAACACCACCGTGGTGCGAATCCGCGTCCAGATGTCCAGCAGCAGTTCCTGCATGTTCAGTCGGGTCAGCGCATCCAGCGCGCCAAAGGGTTCATCCATCAGCAACAGCCGTGGCCGGTTGACCAACACCCGGGCGATTTCCACCCGTTGCTGCATGCCGCCGGAGAGTTGATCCGGCCAGCGTTCGGCGAAGCCTTCAAGGCCGACCAGTTTGAGGATTTCATCTGCGGCGCGATGGCGCTCGGTTTTACCGATGCCACGCATCTTCAGGCCGAACGCAACGTTGTCGCGCACCGTGCGCCACGGGAACAGGGTGTGATGCTGGAACACCATGCCGCGCTGTGGCGACGGGCCGGACACCTCGGCGCCGTCGACTTTCAACTGCCCGCCATGGGGTTGCAGATGCCCGGCCAGCGCGCCGAGCAAGGTCGATTTACCGCAACCGGACGGGCCAAGAATGCACACGAACTGGCCCGGTTCGATCTGGCAATCCAGCCCCTGCACCGCTTCAAACGCTTGCCGGCCCTCGCCGAGGACGATGGATAACTGGCGGATGTCGATCCGCCCTTCCGGGGTTTGCATCACGCTCATCAGGCTTTTCCTCGTGGTCGGTGCCAGGGCGTGAACAGACCGCCAAGGCGTTTGATCAGCAGGCTGCTGCCCATGCCCAACACGCCGATCAGCAACATGCCGACCACGATGTCGGCGTAGTTCTGAATGGTGTAGGACTCCCAGGTGTAGTAACCGATGCCGAACTGGCCGGAGATCATTTCGGCGGTCACCAGACAGAACCATGAGGTGCCCATGCCGATCGCCAACCCGGTGATGACGCTCGGCGCAGCGCCCGGCAGGATCACTTCCAGCAGGATCGCCCGGCGTCCGGCCCCGAGGCTTTTGGCCGAGGCGATCAGGCGCGGGTCGACACCTTCGACGCCGTGCACGGTGTTGAGCAGGATCGGGAACAGCGCTCCGGTGAAGGTGATGAACACCATCGACAGCTCCGACGACGGGAACATCAGGATGGCCAGTGGAATCCATGCGACGGCGGGGATTGGGCGCAGCACTTCCAGAGGTGGCAGCAGCAGGTCTTCGGCCCACTTCGAGCGGCCGATGGCCAGGCCCAGGGCGATGCCGATCACCAGCGCGGCGAGGTAGCCGGCGAAGACTCGGCCGAGGCTGGCGCTCAAGTGCTGGATGAGCTTGCCGGAGTCACCGAGGCCGAGGGCGGCTTCGATGACGGCCAACGGGGTTGGGACGTTGGCGAAGGTGACGAGGCCGAGGTTCCAGTGGTGGCTCGCGGCTAGTTGCCAGAAGAGCAGGCAGAGCAGCAGTGAGGCGGCTCGGGGGATCCAGCGTGAAAACATATATCACCTCTGATCGTTCCCACGCTCTGCGTGGGAATGCCTCAATGGACGCTCTGCGTCCGCTTTGGATGTGACGCGGAGCGTCACGGGATGCATTCCCACGCGGAGCGTGGGAACGATCTACGTGGGAACGATCTGTAAATCAGCGGGTGGCAACGGCCTGCGCGGTGGCGTCGGTGAAGTCGAGGACTTTTCCGCCCTGCGCCGACGCGTATTGCTGGGCCTGCCCTTTGAGCAAAAACGCGCTCAACCGCCCCTTCCCATCACTGGCAAACCAAGCCTGCTCCGCCAGCAACTTGATCCCGCTGTCACTCGCCTGCGCATACACCGCCCGGATGTTCTTGCCTTCCGATTTCAGACCGGCCAGTGCGGTAAACGCCTCTTCAGCCGAAGCATACCGCCGGACCTTGTCCTCACCGCGCACCCAGATTTCCGCAACATGGCTGAAATCAGAAATAGCTTTCCCAGTCACCGCATCGACAGACTTCAACGGCGTCTGCGCGTAATTGGCCAGTTGCGCGGTGTAATCCAGATTCGAGGCCTTGAATGCCGCGCGGATGTACTGGTCATCGATAAAGGTGTTCAGGTCGAGCCCGCGATCCGCCTTCTTCAGCAGCTTCAGCGTGTCGATGGCGGTGCCCACGGCCTGGCGATATTCCGGTTTCCAGCTCAGGTCACGGGTCTGCACGCCGAGGGGGCCGTGGAACAGGTAATTGACCTCGGCATCGACGCCAGTGACCTTCGCGATCAGTTCACTGTACTTCTCCGGTTCGGCGGCCAGCAACTGATTGGCTTCGATGCTTGCGCGCAGGTAAGCGACGACGATTTCCGGGTACTTTTTGGCGTAGGCCTGATCGACCAGCGCACCGTGGAAAGTCGGCGCATTGGCCTGGGCGCCGTCGTAGATCTTGCGGGCGAAACCACGGCTCGGGAACAGTTCGGCGAACGGTACAAAATCAGCGTGGGCGTCGATCTTGCCGGCCTGCAACGCGGAGCCTGCGACCTCTGGCGGCTGGGCGATGATGTTCACATCCTTCAGCGGATCCCAGCCCTGCTCCGCCACGGCGCGCAGCAACATGCCGTGGGCGGTGGAAGCGAACGGTACGGAAATGGTCTTGCCCTTGAGTTCGCTCAGCGACTGCACACCAGACGCGCTCGGCACCACGATGCCATTGCCGCTGCCCTTGATGCTGCCCGACAACACGCTGATGAACAGGCTGTGTTTGCCAGCGGTTTCGAACGCCACACCATTGAACGCACCCGGGAAATCGGCCATGGCGCCAAAGTCGAGTTTGCCGGCGACCATCTCGTTGGTCAGTGGCGCGCCGCTGGTGAAATTCTTCCACTGCACGTCGTATTTGGCGTCCTTGTAGGCGCCGTCGTGAGGCAGGTATTTGTCGAGCAGGCCCAACTCGCGAATCAACAGGCCGCCGGCGGCGCAGTTGATGGTGGTGTCCTGAGTGCCGATGGCAATGCGGATGGTTTCGGCCGAGGCCGACAAGGTGAACGAAGCCAGTACCAGACCGGCGATTGCTGCACGCAACATGGTTGAATCCCCTCGAATCATTTATAGGATGTTCGTCTCCGCCGCGATCAGGGCGCGGTGGGAAACGAGGGGTGTCTTGAATCAGGCGTCCGGTGTTGCCGGATAGCGTTTTAGCGGAGCAGGTACGGGATTTCGACTTTCACCGCACCGGTCGGGCAGTCCTTTTCGCACGGCATGCAGTACCAGCATTCGTCGAAAGCCATATAGGCCTTTTGCGTGGCCGGGTTGATCGCCAGCAGGTCCATCGGGCAGACGTCGACGCACACGGTGCAGCCCTTTTCGGCGATGCATTTGTCCTCGTCCACGGTGACGGGGGCGTTGGAGCGGAAGAAGATTTCCTGGGCTTGGTAGGCCATGGTTCGGACTCTCTCTAGTGATGCCTCAAGCAGCGAAAGCGCCAACCCGCAAACGGTCGTAGGCCTGCATTTCCTCGGCATCGAGCGGGATGATGTAAGGCTCGACGGCTTTCTTGAAACTGGTCATGCGCCCGTCTTCGCCCTTCTTCAGGTGGCAATGGCAGAACCATTCGCGGTCGTCCCGTTGCGGGTGATCGACGCGGTAGTGGTACAGGCCCCAGCGGCTTTCAGCGCGGAACAGCGAGGCGCGGGCGGCCATTTCGGCGCAGTCGCGGATCACACTGGTTTCCATGGCGCGCATCAGTTCGTGGGCGTTGTTGGCCTTCATCTCGTTGAGATCGCGTTCGATGTCACTGAAACGCTGCAGGCCGATTTCCATCTTCTTGGTCACTTTCGGCGGTTGCAGGTAGTCGTTGACGAAGCGCCGCAGCTTGTACTCGACCTGGGCCGGCGGCAGACCGTGCTCGCGATCCAGCGGTGCATAGACCCGGGCCTTTTCCTTCTCGATCTGCTCGGCATCCAGAGCGGAGAACTCGCGCCCGGCAACAAATTCCGCCGCGTTGTGGCCGGCGAACCAGCCATAGGTGAACGCGCCGAGCATGTAGTTGTGCGGCACGGCGGCCATGTCGCCCGCCGAGTACAGACCTTTCACCGACGTCTCGGCCCGCTCGTTGACCCACACACCGGACGCCGAGTGACCGCTGCAAAAACCGATTTCCGAGATGTGCATCTCGACCATCTGCGTGCGGTAGTCGGTGCCGCGATTGGCGTGAAACTGGCCACGGCTAGGACGTTCGTTGCTGTGCAGGATTTCCTCGATGTTCTGGATGGTTTCCTCGGCCAGGTGATCGAGTTTCAGGAACACCGGGCCGTTGCCGCTTTCCAGTTCCTGGTGGAACTCCCACATCATCTGCCCGCTCCAGTAGTCGCACTCGATGAAGCGTTCGCCCTTGTTGTTGGCGGTGTAGCCACCCAGCGGGCCAGTGACGTAGGCGCAGGCCGGGCCGTTGTAGTCCTTGATCAGCGGGTTGATCTGGAAGCACTCGAGGTTCGCCAGTTCCGCCCCGGCGTGATACGCCATCGCATAACCGTCGCCAGCGTTGGTCGGGTTTTCATAGGTGCCCATCAGGTAACCCGAGGACGGCAAACCAAGTCGCCCGGCGGCGCCGCAGGCGAGGATCACTGCCTTGGCTTTGATCACATGGAAGTCGGCGGTGCGGCAGTCGAACCCCATCACACCGTTGACGGCGCCCTCCTCGTCGGTCAGCAAACGGGTGCAGACGAGACGATTGGTAATGCTCACCCGCGCCCGCTTCAACTGGCGATACAGGACTTTCTTGATGTCGTGCCCTTCCGGCATCGGCAGCACGTAGGCGCCCATGTGGTGGACTTTTTTCACCGCGTAATCGCCGGTTTCGTCTTTCTCGAACTTCACACCCCAGCGATCGAGCTGCTCGATGGTTTCGAAACTGTGCGTCGCGTAGGCGTACACCGCTGCCTGATTAACGATGCCGTCGTTGGCGATGGTGATTTCCTTGGTGTACTGCTCCGGCGTCGAGTGCCCGGGAATGATCGCGTTGTTCAAACCGTCCATGCCCATGCTGATCGCGCCGCTGCGCTTGACGTTGGCCTTGTCGACCAGCAGCACGCGCAGGTCCTTGTTTTTTTCCTTGGCCTTGATCGCCGCCATCGGGCCAGCGGTGCCACCGCCGATCACGACGATGTCGTATTCCTGCTCTAAGGTATTGCGGGTCATGTCACGCCCCTTTTTGCCGGTCGATCCGCAGGCGGTACTGGAACGCATCGCCACGGTAGTAAAGGTGTTCGAAGTCCAGCGGCTGGCCGTTGGCGTCGTGAGTCAGACGCTCGATGCGCATGATCGGCGAGCCGGCCTCGACGTTCAGCGCCTGGGTCAGGTCGCTGTCGGCCAGCACTGCGTCAATGGCCAGATCGGCGTGGCCGAGGGCAATGCCGCAGTCGTTTTCCAGAATCAGGAAGATGTCGCGGGTGACCAGATCGGCCTTCTCCAGCCGTTCGCCAACCGTTTTGGGCAGGTAGGTGATTTCCAGTGAAATCGGCTCGCGGTTGATCAGCCGTACGCGTTTGATCTGGGCGACGATCTCGCCCTCGGCGACCTGCAAACGCTCGGCGACCAGTTTGTCGGCGGCGATGAATTTGAAGCTGCGCAGGCGGTTGATCACCTCGTAGCCACGGCCGGTCATGGACTCGGCGAGGCCTTGCAGGGTGCTGACGTTCTGGAAGGTCTTGGGTTTGGCGACGAAGGTGCCTTTGCCATGGATCTTGAAGATCAGCCCTTCTTTCTGCAGATCGCCCAAGGCCTGGCGCACGGTGATGCGGCTGACTTTGAACAGCGTGCCGAGCTCGCTTTCGGACGGCATCTGGCTGTCTTGCGGGTATTCGCCGTCGAGAATCCGGGCGCGCAGCACGTCGCGCAGTTGGGTGTGCAGCGGGACGCTGCCCAGGGAGAGAACGTTATCGGTCATCACGGGATCACTTGTCATAACGAGTTATGACGTGATCTTAGAGACGTTATGACAAGCTTGAGAAATATTGTTTGGGCATAACCTTAGACGCGCCTTCAGTGGCGCTTGAGGATTTGATCCATGACCCAATCGGTCTTCAGGGCTTCGGCGGCGACTGCCGGGTGCCGGGACTCACCGCGAATCTGCGCGTTCATGCCGAGGACGTGATGCCACTGGATGTGTTCGTGATGGGGGATTTTCAGGCTGATATCTTCTTCCGCGTGCAACTCGACCGGATGCTCATCGAACACCGAAAAACCGATTCGCCCTTGGCTGCCGATGATCTCGACCCGATCCTCCCGCCGATCCGCAACAAAGCTCCAGCAACCCATGCCCAATGCGCCCGAGGCGAATCGCCAACTGGCGCTGACCGCATCCTCCGCCGCGTACAACCCGGCCTGACGTGCCGTGAATCCGGCGACTTCAACGATATCGCCGAGCAGGTACTGGAACAGGTCAAAACCATGGCTGGCCAGATCCGCGAAATACCCGCCACCCGCCACCGTCGGATCGGTGCGCCAGTTGGCGCTGCCGTCCAGATCCTTCGGTGATGGCGCCTTGGTCAGCGTCCAGCTCAAGTGCCGCACTTCGCCAATGCGGCCCTGCTCCAACCATTGTCGAACCTGCTGGAAACGCGGTAACGAACGGCGGTAATAGGAGACGAACAGGTGCAGACCGGCATCGGCAAACACCTGCTGCATTTCGCGACTTTGCCCGGCGTTGAGCGCCATGGGTTTTTCGACACAGCAATGCTTGCCGGCGGCGGCGACTTTCAGGCTGTAGGCGTGGTGACTGTCGGGTGGCGTGGCGATGTACACCGCGTCCACTTCGGGGTCGTTGATCAGTGCATCGACATCGGTGTAAGTCCGGGCGATGCCGTGGCGCGTGGCGTAATCGATCACGGCTTCCTGGCGTCGGCCCATCACCGCCACCAACGCCGAGCCGGGGGCCTTGTAGAAGGCCGGCCCGCTCTTGCGTTCGGCAACGCTGCCGCAACCGATCATGCCCCAGCGCACCACGTTCATCGCTCTTCCTTGTGTCTTAGCCGATGCGCAAGGCGCGCAGGTCGAGGTGGCCGTCCTTGAGCGGCGGGCACCAGTAGTAACCGCCGGTGATCGGCCGGCTGATGCGGTACAAACCGTCGGTGATGCCGTCTTCCAGACCGCTCATGCGGCGCAGTTGCGCTTCGAACGCGTCGAGGGAGAAACCGAACGCCAGGAACATCAGGCCCGCGCGGTCGCCTTCGATCCACGGCATCGAACGGCGCACGACGAAGGCTTCCGGAGCGAAGCTTTCCTGAGCGGTGCGCTTGACGTGGGCGGACACCGGGGCGTCGTCGATCTCTTCGTTGTCGCTCAGGCGACGGCCCATGATGTTGTCTTTGTCTTCGGCGGACAGTGCATGGAAACCCTTGAGGTCGTGCTGCCATTGCTGGATCGCGGCAAAGCTGCCACCCACCAGACCTTCGGCGCCTTCACTTTGCAGTGCGGCGGCGATGGCGGCTTCGTCATGCGGGTTTTCGGTGCCGTCTTCATAACCGGTGAGGTCATGACCGTCCTTGTGGCGGAAGGCTTCCTGCATCTGTACCAGACGCAGCGCCGGGGCCAGTGCGGCCTCAAGCGCGGTGCTGCGGTTGAGCAACTCGCCACGGTCGACGCCGTGCAGCCAGACCCACAGGGCGTGCTGGGTCGATGGGTTTTCCACGCCGACACCGGTCAGCGCCGGGAAGCTGCGCAGGCCGTCGATGTTCACATTCAGGGCCTTGGCCAGGGATTCACCGAAACCGACCACCGCCGACTTGCTGTCCACCAGGTTCAGCAGGTTGTCGATCGCCTGCGGCAGTGCTTCCACCGATTCGAGGGCGAAAAACAGGTGACGTGCTTGCGGCGGAACAGGGGTGGCGAGGATGCCCGGCTGGTAGTAACTCATGTGAACTCCTTGGGAAAGAGCGCGGAGTTTAACTGTAGCCGGAGGGTTTGTGTGGGATCAGATGACGCACTCGTTGCGCCACGCACTCGGGCTCTTCCCCGTCCAGCGCTTGAATGCCCGGCGAAAACTGCGCACGTCGCTGTAGCCGACTTCTTCGGTGATGCGCTCGATGGGCATGTCGGGATTGGCCAGCAGACTCATCGTGCGTGCCTGGCGCACTTGTTCCAGCAGCGCTTCGAAGGTCAGCGAGTGCTCGGTCAGCCGTCGGCGCAAGGTACGACTGCTCATGTTCAGGTCGCCAGCGATCTTTTCGATGTGGCTGCCCCGGCTCAGGTCCCGGGCAATGGCGCGCTCCACGGCCTGGATCAGATCGAGCTTCTGGTGGACTTGCGCCGCTTCCAGCTCCAGCAGTGTGACCGCCTGACGCAGCGCCAGCGAATGATGATTGGGCAGGTTCACATCCAGCCACTGCACATCGATCAACATGCGATTGTGCAGACAACCGAAGCGTACGTCCGGCCCCAGCAGCCGCCGGTATTCATCAACGTAATCCGGCGCCGCGTGCATGAACTCCACGGCAATCGGTTTGAACGTCTCGCCCACCAGCGCCCGACCGTAGACCAAAAGGCTGGCGAAAAACTCTTCGACCGCAAACACCTGCACCTCGGCAAACGGCAAGCGGCATTCCACGTCCAGGTACACCTGCTCGCCCACGACATCGACACTGGAAACGACAATCCCGCCGGACGTGTGCTGATGACGAATTCCCAGTTCGAACGCATCGCGCAGGTTCTTGCACAGCGACAGCACATGCCCGAGCAGACCAAGGGTGCCGAGCACGTTCTGCGCACCGACCCACAGGCCCAACCCCTGATTGGGCAAAGCTTTCAGCGCCCGCTGAATCATGGCCACGGCCTGGCGGTAGGAAATCCGCTGCGAAGGATCCTGCAGGTCTTCGAAAGTGAAACCGAGGCCACGGCACAGGCTTTCGGCCTCAATACCCTTGTTGGCCGCAACTTCGGCCAGGGTCTGCAGCAGAAAGGGCGACACCAGCGCCAGTTCGAAGGTGGGGTCTTGGACTTTTACATTCATGGGGGCTGACATTCCGGATCACGCTGAATTGTTATTTTTGTAACCGGTTATGTCGAAGGAAGTTAGCACAGGGTTGGCGGACTGTCCGCAGAAGTCCCCTTCCGTGTCCGCCAATACCCTGCCCCGTCGTGCGCCAAGGGCTTATTTCTATAGTGGCCGGGCGTCCTGCGCGCCGGCGGTGCGCCCAAACACAATAATAATGAGGACGGACATGACCCCGAACCGCGCGACATTCCCTGTGCGACTGGCGCTGAGCCTGCTCGGCTGCGCCGTGACCCTGCCGGCGCTGGCCACCGAAGCCGGTGTCGACAACATCGGTACCGGCACCGACGGCTTCTTCATGCTGCCGCTGGAAGTCGACAGCCTTCCCGAGAACATGGTTGCCTTCAACCTCTACTACAACCACTACAAGGCGACCAAGCTCAACATCAGCTCGTTCGGCGGCAAGGTGCCGAATGTCGAAATCGAATCCACCGCCGTCATCCCGCGTATCGACTACCTGAGCCCGGTACGGGTGTTCGGCGGACGCCTGGCCGGTTACATCGCCCAGCCGTGGCTGAAGCAGGAAGTGTCAGTGTTCGGCCTGAGCGACACCCGCGAAGGCATGGGCGATACCACCATCGCGCCGATCATCCTGTGGGACATGGGCAAGAACCTGACCCTCGGCGCCGCCCTGGAAATCACCGTGCCCACCGGTGAATACAGCGTCGATCGCCTGGCCAACACCAGCAACAATTTCTACACCTACAAACCGCTGTTCTCCTTCACCTGGCTGCCGACAGACAAGACCGAAGTCTCGATGAAGACCACCTACAGCTTCAACGAGAAGAACAAGGACACCGACTACAAGTCCGGGCAGATCTTCCACTTCGATTACTCGGCCAGTTACAAGATCACCGACGACCTGATGCTCGGCATCAACGGCTACTACCTCAAGCAAACCACCGACGACAAACAGTTCGGTCACACCGTGCAGTTCGCCGGCCAGGACGTTGATGACGGCGTACGCGGCAAGGTGTTCGCCATCGGCCCGGCGCTGCACTTCACCTTCCTCAAGTACGCCAGCGCGGAGATTCGCTGGGCCAAGGAATTCGACGTGGAGAACCGGCCGGAGGGGGAAATGTTGTGGGCGAAGGTGAGTATTCCGTATGCGTTCTGAGTGCATTTGTAGGAAGGCGCGCGCAGATTTGTAGGCTGGAAACCTGAAAAACCGAGGGGAGGAATACGCCTACAGCGGTGGTCGAGATTGCCGGACAACGGTGGGAAACGTCCGGCAGATTTAAAGGGGGCGCTTGCAGATACTGGGTCCTGCAGCTTCATGGTTCTTCAAGGGCTCATGGAGTGCATCGTCTGCCAGTGACGACAATGGGCCAATCCCCCCTTAGACTGCTGAAATTGATCACGGAGATCACTATGAGCATATTGCATTCCCCGTTTTACTCTGACTTCGAATCCGAAGAAGAGGCAGAGAGCTACGATCGCTGGTTTCGTGCAGAGGTACAGGATGCACTGGATGATCCTAGTCCTGGTATTCCTCATGATGAAGTTATGGCAATGCTCGACCAGATGCTGGAAGAGATACGCAGGAAGCGCCGCGCTGCAGCTTGAATGGAGCAGCAAGTCCTCGCGTCAACTGGCTGACATCTTCAAATACATCGAGCAACACAATACCAATGCTTCAATTTCGCTAAGACACAAGGTGGGTGCAGCAGCACAGCGACTTTCATCAATACCTTATGGCTACCGACCTGGCCGAGTACCTGGCACTCGCGAAATGGTGATTCATCCGAACTATCTGCTGGTCTATCGAGTGAATGGCCACATCAAAATACTGAGGGTGCTTCACGCCCGACAAAAATACCCTTCAACTTCAGCAACATAAAAAAAGGGCGGCCAAATGGCCGCCCGAAGCGTACTACACGAGAGTCCTTTTACAACGTCAGTTGCCCCCGCTCCTCCTCGGTCAACTGCTGTTTCGCCTGTTCATCCAGCGCCCCGGCGCCCAGCACCTGCACCGGGCTGTTGGGGTTGTAGCCCGGTGCAGGTGCACGGCTGGCGCCATCGCGGGTCGGGGCCAGTTGTTCGTTGCCGAAGCTGAGTACCTGCACGGTGAACACCGAAGCCTGGTTCTGGCGCGAGGCGGCTTGCTGCTGACGGGCGACGTCTTCCGCCGCCTGGGTCGCCGACGACGCAGCCGAGCTGGCCGAGGTGATCGCCCCGGTGTTGACCGCCGAGACCACCGGCACACCGGTTGCCTTGCCCTGCACCGCAATGTTGGCGGCATTGACCACCGTCAGCGCGGCGATGTTGACGTTGCCCGAGACGCGAATCCCCGCCTCGCCCGCATCGATGGTGCCCAGCGGCGCGATCAGGTCGATGTCCCCGGGCGCCACTTCGGCAATCGGATTGAGCGTGGCGATACCGGCACCGGTGCTCGGCACTGATGGCGACAGGGTCACGTTGCCCCAGGTGTCGTACACGCGTTTCGGCGGTGTGTAGACCACGGTGGTTTTCGAGCCGCGACCGGCGTTGATGTCGCCCTCGGCGGACCAGCCGAGGATCGAGCCGCCAAACGTGGTCATGATCCGGCTCTGCCCCAGCAGAATGCTGCCCTGGGAGTAGAGCTGAATGTTGCCCGAGCCCTGAGTGATGATGCCCGCCGTGGACGGCGGCGCCGCGCCCTCGATGCCGAACACCTGACCACCGCCCGGCGTAAGCATCTGGATGTCGCCACCGAACAGCGTCTTGACCCCGGCGCCGCCGTAAAGCGTGATATCGCCGTCGTAACGGATCGGGTTGCCGGCCACATCGGTGGTCGGGAACAACGAAGCAATGGCATTGCGACCGCGCAGATAACTGCCTTTGCGTGGGCCATCGGCGTCGTTGTATTCCAGGCCGCCGGCACGCAGTTCGGCGAAGTACACCTGACGGGCGAAGATCGCCTGCTCGGCGCTTGGCAGCGCAGCGAAGAAGGCTTGCGCCTGTTCTGCGTTGCCGCTGAAGCCGTAGCCGAGGGTCAGCCAGCTCTGCAGTTCGTCGAGGTAAGTCTTGACCACTTTGCCCGGTTGACCACTGAGGGGCACATCAGGATTGGCAAGGTTCTGCGAGTTCAGGTAATGCGCAATGAACCGCGAATAATCCACGCCCTGCGCGCCCGCACCCGCCTGCATGACCACACTGGCGCCAGGCCGGTTATCCCCTGCCACTAGCGGCCCGATACTGCTGATGCCGGCACGATCCTCCATCAGGATGTTGCGCCCGGCACTCATATCCAGCAGACCAGGACCGGCGATGTCGAAGCTGCTGTAGAGGATGTCACGGCCGGCGGAAACCCGTGACACGTCATGCGCACTGTTGTGAATGAACAGGTTGCCCGAAGAACTGATGGCTTCGTTATTCCCCATTTCCTTCGGCGCCCTTGTCGGCTGGCCCAGATTGGCACCCGACGCCACGATATCGCGCCCCGCCAGCATCCATACCGGTGCTGCCGCTTCGTACCAGGTGCGCAGTGTGGTTGCAAAAGACAGGGTTTCGCCGCTGCGCACACCCACCAGATCACCGGTCAATGCATAAAAACGAGCCGGTGCCTGTACGCCGCTCAATCCCGAGTAGGTGTCGGCACCAAAAGCGAACAATGGATAACGCGAGTTCAGACGCGGTGCTATGCCATCGTTGCTGTAGTTACTCGTTGTCGGCCTGCTGTCGGTGTATTGCGCATACCCCGTGAACGCGGGGGCAAACGGCGTTGCAATGGCCAACAGGCTGGCGCCGGACTGATTGATCGCGTAGCCACCGGCGTAGATCGAGTCACCGGCCAGCATTTCCAGTTGCCCCGCCCTTGAAGGCGCCAGCAAGAGTGAATAGTTCGTTGCGGCAGGCGTCCCGTTTTCACTGAACGTGGCCGAAGCACCGGCATAGATGGAACCTTGCCCTGCCACGGCACGCAAAATCGACGGATACACGAAGCGTCCGTCAGTGGGGGACGTGTTGAGATTCGGGACAGTCCCCTGCGAGTCGGTTTCGGCCAATTGGGTACTTGGCGTCAGGTTGCCCCCCGCCGAAAACAGGTCGATAGCCGTGTGATCGGTCCACAACGAGAAAGCCGACAAGCCGCCTCCTGCGTGGACAACACCGTTTGCATCCGTGAACGGCGTGGAGTTCTGCAGTTGGACCCGCCCAGGGTCGGCTGCGCCACCGAGGACCAGATCACCACGGGTGCTCAAGCGCATGCCCGAGTCGCCGGGTATCAGCACCAGCCCACCGGAAGCACTGCCCAGAGTCGAGGTAAACGGATCGAAAGCCCGGGTTTCGCGCGGGTCCTGATAGGTTGCGTAAGCACCATACTGCAGCTTGATCGCACCCGATGCGCCAGCCGACATTTGTGCCGCTCCGCGCAGGTTGATCAACGCACCCTGCAAATCGTGGCGTGGCGTGGCAGTACCGGTTTGCCCGGCACGTGCCTGCAATGACGGGTTCAGCATGCCGCCAATGCGAATGTCCATGTCGCCGCCACCGGTCAATTGCAGGCTGCCATCACTGCCCACTCGCCCGGTACTGCCCACTGCAACGATCAGACCCTGACTGCGTGGGTTGGTCACGCTGTCGCCCAGCGGCTTGAGCATACCGGCATCGCCTCCGGCTCGCAGGCTGACGTTGCCGCCGCCGAGTGCGCCGAAACCGGTAAAGCCCACCAGGTAAGGGGCGGTATCACTGCCCGCACCAGGCAGCGGCTGGGTAGCATAGCTGCCGAAGTTGATCCACCACGCCGTCGGCACATTGCTGTTGCCCGTGCCCTGACGCCAGAGCCAGTTGCCCACCGATGCGCTGGCCACCTGCTCTCGATAGACCGCCGTGTTGCTCGGCCCACGACGTCCGACCGCATCACCGGACACCGAGCCGCCGGCATTGATCGTCAGGTTGCCACCCAATGTCGGGTACCAGGCCTGATAAAGACTTTCGGTACCGCCATTGACCCATTTTTCGTAGTCCGCCCCTTTACTGCCCAACACAGAGTTGTCGTCGGTCAAACGTCCACGTGGCTGGTTATATCGCTGATCGATGTCGCTGGACTGAGTGCCGGCCGTGTACACACCGTAAGGTGAATCCATGCTCAGGTTGCCGGCCGCCAACAGATCGAGATCGCCGGTACCGGTGCGCAGCACGCTGAACATTTGCGAGTGAGTGGTGACAGCGATGCCACCCTTGTTCGGCATGCAGCCACCCGGATCGATGTCGCACCAGTACAGATCCTCTTCACTGATCGGTGTACCCGGCTCCTTGCCCAACCAGTTGCCTTCGGCCCACAGGAACTTGGCGGGAGCGACACAGTCCGCCGGATTTTCATCGCAGAAATGCAGATCGGCATCGGTCACGACCGAACCGGCCGGGCGGTTCTTGGAGTTGCCTTCAGCCCATTTGGTGTCGAGCTTTTTCTCGGTAACTTTCAACCCGTAATGGGTATCCGCCAGACGCAGATTGCCGTCCGCCGTCAGCGGCTTCAACGCACGGCTGTCGGCGGACTCAAGATCGGCGCCGGCCACTACGCGCATCGACCACGACGTGCTGCCCGGTGCCAGCATGCTCGCGATGGCCCAGTTGCTGCCCTGCTGCGTTGTGCTTGAGTAACCGCGCAGCTCAATGAATGCAGTGCCATCGGCAAGCACGACATCGGTCATGGACGGAATCAGCGAGCCGCGCAACAACGCCAGCGGGCCGCGCAATTTAACGCCCACAGCGTTGTTATCCGCCCCGATCGCACGAGGCAGCGGCACATCTTTTGGCCAGAGCATGGCAAGCAGGCTGGTGGCATCGTTCAATCGAGTGCCAGCCCCCAGCCGACTGCCTGCCGGCAATGTCACGCGGTCATTGAGCAAGGTGCCGGCGGCGTACAACAGGTTGCCCGATGCATCATGCACGGCGCCTGACAATACCGTGCCGGCGCTGATCGTATAGGCGTTGACCAGAACGCCTTCGGTCGGCAGCAACGTACCGCCCGCCAGCGTGGCCGCTTGAATCGGCAAGTCGTAATTGAGCGTGGTGCCCGCCGGAAACAGAGTGCCTTCGGCCAGAGTCACGCCGCTGCCCGGTACAATCAGGTCGCCGCCAAACGGCTGGACACCCGGCAGCAGTTTCCAGCCGGCATCATCGACGGTTTCCAGGGGCTTGGCGAAACCGTCGTTGATGCTGCCGTAGATATCCAGATTGCCGCCGGCACGAATCACCAGGCTGCCGGACTCACCAGAGCCATAGACCGGCGTCTTCTGCGAGTTCGGGTTGAGGCTGGCGTAGCGGTAATGCGACAGGTCGACATCACCTTCTACCACCAGATCGCCATCGGCCGTCTTGCTGACGATCTCGACACCGGGTCGCAGATGGAACGCATCGGCGTAGGACGCATTGTTGAGCCCGGCGAGCTTGCGTTGCAGCAGATCATTGTTGGCCAGCGCCGCATCGATGAACGTGGTGTTGTCACCGTCGATACGAACGAACATGGCCTGATCGATCACCTGATACGGCCGGCCGCTGGCGGCCGGATCGACACCATCGCGGGCATCCGCGTAACGTCGCACGCCATTGAGGCCGATGGAGCGCGCCCCTTCAATGGTCAGCGTACCGCTGGCATCAATGGCGATATCACCGACGCCAAGCCGTGGCGCGTTCAACTCCAGCGTACCGCGCGGCATCCCGTCGTTTTGCCCTGGCAGCTTGCCATTGACTGCATCGGTGCCATGACGCAGATCGATCCGTGCACCGGAGGCCAGTGTGAGCAAGCCATCACCGGAATTGAGTTCGACCATGGCGCGGTTCGGCGCGTCGATGATCTTGCCGTAGCTGTCGACCCGCAACACACGACCATGGGCATCGAGCACGGCATTACCGGAGAGGGTCAGGCCGTTTTTGCCGGACAGGCGAATGCTGCCGACCCGCTCACCACTGGCATCGACACGACCGCCAATGGTGAGGCTGCCATTGTCCACCACCACATTGACTTCGCCGGCCTTGAGCCCGTCGCCGATCAGCAGGTCACCCTGTTTGAACTGGAAGCTGCGACTGCCGAACACCTGCCCGGCATTCAAGCGCTGATTGAGTGCGGCGAACTGTTCATTCAAATCGCCACCCACCCGTTGCGCACGGATGTCCACACCGGCGGCCTTGTACGGCACCAGCGTACCGCCGGCATCGTAATAGCCGCTGCTGGCACCGAGGATTTCACCTTGCAGATCGACCTCCCCCGCATTCACCGCCAGTGCCACAGCACTGAGATTGCCGGCCTGATTGTTCTGCGCCGACAAGTCGATACGTGAGCCCGCCGCCTGGCGAATGTTGCCGTTGTGGCTATAGAGCGACACGTCTCCGCCCCAGCTGTATTTCTTCACGTCATTGAACGGCAAGGTGCGCCCGGCCAGATCCAGTTGCGCGTTGCCGGTCAGGCTCAGGTCGCCTTCTGCCTTGACCTGCAGCTTGCCGCTGGCCAGCACGATACGGCCGTCGAGTACGACGTTGCGCGCTTCAAGACTCAGCTCTGCGCCCAGCGCATCGGCCAATGCAGCGCCACCGGTACCGGTGAGCGTCAAATTGTTGCCCGCCTTCAATGCGTTGACCGATGCTGCTTCGCCCGTCAGCAACGGCGTCAGCAGCGTAAGGTTGCCGCCGCTGTAGGTGTAGCCCTTGACCGGGTCATACGCGCCCTGTTCCTGGTACACCGACAGGCTGCCTTTGTGGTTGGCGGTAATGCGCTCACTGGCCGTGAGATTGACGTTGGCGAAACCCAACGCCAGGCGATCGTTCTGATCCAGTCCACTCGGTTGCGGACTTGGCCCATAGCCCAATTCGATCCGCTGCGCCTGGATGTCAAGGGTCCCGTGACCGCTGCCGGCCCCGCCCTTGACCACTGCACCCGGCTCTTGCGGGGCACCATTCCAGATCAGGTTGGCGGTACGGATGGTTGCGACATCCCGGGCATCACCCTGTCCGTAGATCGCCGGTGTGGTCAGGATCAGGTTTTGCAAATTGCTGCGACCGGTTTGCGGGTCCAGCGTATCGAGCGAGACACTGCCGAAGAAGTTGAAGGCGTCACGGGCTGTCAGGCTCAAGGACTCCAGCGCCGGAGCACCGAATTGCGTATCGCCCCGCAGCAGACGATCAAGCACGTTCTGGCTCAGCGTGAGGCCGACTGGCACGCGCCCTTCTGCACCCGTCAGCGCCTGCGCATTACCGACATTGATCGCACCCACCGCAAGCCCCAGGTGGCGTGTGCCGAAACGCACCGCGTCGCTCAGCTCAAACTGATTGTCGGTCGCCGCGGTGATGCTGCCGTTGGAGTAAAGTATCGCCGGGTTGCTGCACGGCTCAAGCGAACAGCTGCCGATACGGATACTGCCCGCTCCATTGATACCCACGGCCTTCGCCGGTGCCAGCACGCTGTTCCAGCCATTGGAAACCAGCAGCAGGCTGGCATTGCCGGGGTCGTAGACAAACCCGTCGGTTGAATCGAACGGGGCGTCACCACGTCCCAGCGTGTTGATACCCGCGCCGGCCTCAAGGGTGATGGTGCCGTCGATCTTGCGAGTCCGCAGAACCACTTCCGGCGCAGAAAGCACGGCACCTTCACGCACCGTGATGTTGTCGGAGCCGATGTTGTTGGCGAAGGTGACAATATTGCCCCCACTGCCGTAGTCCACCGTTGGCAAGGCGCCAATCGCCAGCCTCCCGGCATTCATTTGATTCAGGCTGTCGGCGTACAGCGAAATACCCGTGAAACCCTGTGTACGCTGTCGACCCGCACCCAACACCTCGATGGTGCCATCGACTGAACGCACAACGGCGGTACCCGCCACACCGCCCTCGGTCGGCTTGAACAGCACCTGTCCGTTGAAGTCCAGGGCAATGTCACGGTCCCCGCCACTGTTGAAACGCAGCTCCAGCAACTTGCCATCCATCGGCGCCAGCGCCCGTGACACGCCCAGGCGCGCCGCATCGTTTTTGATGAACTGGGTGAAGCCGGTTTCGTTGTATTGCGAATAACGCCGCAGTACATCGGCCGAGGTCAGAATCAGCGCGCTGGAGAGACTGTCGCGTACACCGCTGTTGGCGATCGACATCTGCCCGTTGCTGGTCCATGAACCGTTGCGCATCTGCAACGCAGCACCGGTCTGCCCGCCCATGACCTGACCGTTGACCTCGACGCGAAATGCACCGGGCAACAAGGCGAATGTCGACGGCAGCAAGGTATAAGTGCCGGCCGCCAGCCCCGGCACACCGGCGGCGATGGTAATTTGCTGGCCGATACGCGGATCGACCGCCCCCGCCTCGGCGAGCACCGGCGCATAAACACTCTGATTACCCGGCACGATGGCATAAACCGGATTGCTCGCCAGCCCCGGCAGGCTGAAGGTGCCGTCATTGGCATTGCGTACCAACGGGTTGAAACGCGCATCGGTCGAACCGCCACGACCGGAGACAAAGCCTGCGCCACGCAAGTCGCCGCCACCCGAAAGATCAATCACGGCACCTGACGCGACGTCGATGTATTGCGACAGCAGGGTCACTCCCGTCGAAGCGCCGACAATCCCTTTGAGCGCTACAGGGCTGCCGTTGTAGCGATAGTCGATGCCATCGGTTGTACCGCCGTAAGGCATGACCAACCCGGCAGCGCTGACGGACGTGAGACTGCCGGGCAATAGCTGGACTTCACGGGTCAGCACTGACTTGGTGTTCTCGCCCAGCATGATCGAACCGAGCGGCGCCCGTAGCACACCACCTTGCTCGATGCGGCTGGCAGCGAGCGTCAGATTGCCGAACACCGAGTAAGGCAGCGCAGTCGGCGCCGCGCCGTTGGAGAGAATGCGCAGAGTACCTTCAGAGGGTGACGTCTCCTGCTGAAAACCGGCACGCACCCTGGCACTCGCCCCAGTCACCGGGTAGATCTGAGCCGCGCTGAGGCTCAAGTCACCCGCCGCCCAGAGTTCGGACTGTGTTCCAGTGGTGGAGGCAAGAAACCGCATGTCACCCGAACTGGCGAGAGAAACCTGGGCGAAGCCACGGCGACCAACCTGCCGGGCCGGGCCATTGAGTTGCGCAATCGAACCCGACGTACCGAATGACAGACTGTTGCCGATGTCCAGCAGGTTCGACGTGGCGACGAACTGCGCCGCCGACAGGTTCGGTGTCGGCGCATTCATGACCCTTGGGCGGATGACGGCGTTGGAGCTGTAATAGACGCCCGTGCCCAGCATTCGCAGGTAAGGCGCAGACAGATTGATTCGCGCGGTGCCTTTCGAGTTTTCGGCCAGCGACACGGCGCCGGCATACAGGCTCAAGCTCTGATTCAGATGCAGGTCGACATCGCCGTCGAAGGAAATCAAGCCGTTGCTCAACAGGCCAAGATGATCGAAACCCCCTGTCATCAATGCATCGGCACTCAGCCGCGTGCGACCGTAGACCAACTGCCGGTCTGCCTCACCGGGCTCAAGATCCGCCGGCAACAGCGACTCGCCCTTACCCTGGCCAATGATCAGTTCCCTTGGCAGGCGTACCTCGTTGGTGGCCAGGTTGGGATTGTAGATCGGCGTTTCCAGTGCGATGTCCAGTCGACCACCGGCAGCACCTGCACCGCCCGCCGCCGCCCGCAGATCGCCGTCGATAAACAGGCCGTTGTAGGAACTCAGGGAAATCTTGCCGCCATCCGTGGCAACCATGGTCGGCCCCTGACCGGCGATGTCCAGCACCGCCTGAGTGCCAGAAGCGTCAAGACGTGCACCGTTGCGCACGATGACATAAGCGTCGGCCGACGTGGCGGTGGCCTTCTTCGCATCGATTTCACCGCCGATGATGATGCTGCCACCCTTGCCGACCTGGCCGTAGACGCGTCCCAGTGCATCGACTGCCGTGGTCGCGCGACCGGCCACATCCAGCACGGCGCGTTCGCCAATCCAGATCGAACGGTTATGGGCTTGATTGGCGGCTTCCAGGGCATTCTCGGCCGGATCGCTCAAGCCGAACTGCTGCTGGCGAATATCAAGGGTGCCGCCCCACGCGTTCAGTTCGCCATTCACCGTGATCTGCCCCGGCCCGCGCAGACCGATCCGTTGCCCGGGATCGACGCTGATGCGTGAACCCGCGCCAAGCGTCAACGCGGACTTGAGCGGATCGATCAGGCCGGCCTCGCTCGATCCAGCCTGCAACGACAGGCTGGCGCCACCTCGTTGAGTCAACACAGCCTTGGTCGGGTTTTCCTGGAACAGCGTCGGCGTCCACAACTCCAGTGCCGTCTGCGGATCGACGCCGCTGACCTGTTTCGACGCCGCTTCAGCGAAACGATAGACCGGCATCGTGACGTCGAGCACGCTGTTGTCGGCGACCTCCAGGCCGTTCAAACCAATAATGCTGTACGCCGAGAAGCCCTTGCCGAACAGGTTCGGTGCCAGTTGCAAGGTGCGTTCGGCCAGCGTCTGGTCGGTCTGCCCGATCATGACCTTATTGGCCTGTACCAGCAGCGTGCCGCCCCCGGTGACACCGTATCCGCGCACATCACCATCAAGGATGAGCTGTGTGTTACCTGGCGCGGCGTTGGCGCTGGACTCCAGCGTCACACTGCCGCCCTTCCCGCCGCGAGTCTTGCCGTTCGCCAGCACAGCGGCGCCAGACGAAACATCCAGCAAGCTCCCGGCCTGGACGTCGATATCGCCACTGCTGCGGATCGAAATCAGGCCACCGTTCAAATACGCAAGGTGGCTGCCGTCATCCGGGTTGGTGCCCAGATTGCTCCACAGACCGCGCGTATCCAGTTGCACACCGTCAGCCACAGTGACGCGGGTTGCGTGCCCTGTCGCGGCAGAAATCTTCGTGTCAGCGACCTTGTTGAGCTGCAGCTGATTGAGCACGTTACCCAAACGCACACTGCCACCGCGGGCCGTGAGATCGGCATCGATCTGCACATCCGGCGCGTATAGCGTGATGTCGCCGCCGGCATCGACCTTGAGCGCATCGTTAACGTCGATCAGGTCTTTGGCAGACACTTTCAGAGCGCCCAGCCTGAAACCGTTGAGTTGATCGGCATCGAGAAACAGTTTGCCTTTGCGCGCCTCGGACACTGAAGCGAGCAGATTCTGGTCATTGCCATCGGCCGGTTTCTCACCGCCAATACGTACCTGGTCGAACGTTGGATTGAGGCCGTACAACAGGCCGCCAGCGGAGGCAACATAGGCCGGGTCATAACTGCCGACGATCAGTTGCGCACGCCGCGCCACGGCTGTCTGAGACTGTTCATAACCGTCCAGTACAGCACGCGGTGTCTGGGTCTGGCGCTCACCTTGATACACCTCGCCGAGCATTTGCCCGTTGAGCACGGCGCTGCTGGTCGCAATCACCAGTTGCCCGGCATCGCGGCCCACGGTGTAGCCCGACTCGACACGTTTGGTCGGCGCGATCAGCGGGCTGTAGTAATAATTCGTCTGGCCCCAGCGCTTGCTGCTGTCCTCGTAGCCTTTGTACAAACCGCTGTAAAGAATATCTCCCGGCGCTCGAGAGATTTCATACAGACGCCCGTCGGCACCGCGCAGCCAGCTCTGGCGAATCTCGCCGCTCTGTACATCCAGCGTACCGCCGGACAGATTGATCAACGAACCTTGCTCGGTGACCACATCATTGCCGGCGAAACTGACCCGGCCGCCTTGCGCCATCCACTCACCGATGCTGTGGTTCTGCGTGCCCAGATAGCCGCCGACTTCGAGCAAGCCGCCGGCGGTGTACCAGCGGTCCGTGGCATAGCCGTTGGTGCCGGCGGGGACATACACCAGTTCGCGCACATCGACCCACACGTCATTGCTGTTCAGCGCACCGCTCTCGCGGTTGACCGACGCATCACGCTGCTCGTTGCCCTGTACGTTGATTTTGATGTTGTTGGATTCCATCGCGACTTTTACGCCGATGGCGCCGGACACATCGATCATCGCGCCGTCACGCACCAGGCTGCGACGCCCTGCCGTCACGGCGACCTGACCGCCTGTGGCAAGCGTGATCGAGCCGTTCTGGAACTCGACGCTGCCGCCGCTCTGCACCTCGATACGCGACTGGTCGCCGCGCACCTTGTTGTTGGCGTTGACACCGGTCAGCGCGGCTTTGTGCTGACTGTCGAGTGCCGTCAGATCGCTGCTGTCGAGCAAGATCGCCGTGGTGCTGCCCTGCCCCAGGGTGACGCTGCCGTTGGTGTCGGTGGCCGGGGTGAGCAAGTGGATGGTGCCGCGCGTTGCCACCGAAGTGCTGGCCAGCAGCACGCCGTTTTGCTGCACCTCATGGCCGGTCAGGGTGATGTCGCCCGTGGCGGCCTGAATCAAACCGCTGTTGCTGACCTTGCCGGCACTGCTGCCAGCCTTGAAGCCCGGAACGACTTCACTGCCGAACGTCGTGGAGAAGCCGTTGCCTTCGGTGCCCGAGCCTTTGCGGATATAGAAACGATCGCCGGCGCCGAGCACGGTCTGGCCTTTGGCGGTGTTGATGCTGCCGTCATTCTGCACCTCGTTGCCCAGCAGCAAGGCATAGCCGCCGGCATCGGTGGACGTCGCGGGCGCGTGGGTTGCAATCGCTGCGCCGCGCTCTACCAGTACCTTGCCGGCAGCGTCGGTAAAGGTCGGCTGACTGGCGTTGCTGTCGAAGTACAAGCCGCGGTCACGGAACTGGATGTCGGTGATATTGGCGGCAGCGGCCACCAGGTTACGCACGTTGACCTGGCTGCTGCCGCTGAACACGATGCCGTTGCGGTTGATCAGCATCACCGTGCCGTCGCCCTTTATCTGCCCCTGAATCTGACTGGCGCGGGCGCTCGGATCATTGACCCGGTTGAGCACTGCCCAATTCGATTGCTGGGCAAACTCGACCGTGGTGTTGCGGCCGACGTTGAAGGTTTCCCAGTTGAGAATCGCCTTGTCGGCGGTCTGTTCGATCTTCACCGTAGTCTTGCCATCGGCCTGGGACTGCTGCGGGCCTTTGGCATTCTGCCAACCCTGGGCAAGGCTGTTATCGACCTTCAACCCGCCCTCGCCCAGACCATCCGGCACAAACTGCACCGTACCCAACGCCGCCGAGCGCCCCACAGCCTGAGCCGCTTGCTGCGCGGCAATCGCGGCCACGGTGTTGTTCAACGTCTGAATCGAACGTTGCAATTGCTGATTGGCTTTCTGTTGCTGCGCCAATGGCGGCGTCATTCCCGGTAACCCACCGGTGCCGGGCCTTGCAGCGGCGGCTTGCTGGGCGGCGCCCTTGGCGGCAAACCAGCCCGAGCTGAACGCCGTTTGCGCGTGCGCACTGCCTGCCACCAGACACAACGCCACCGCCTGAGCCAGCGGCTTGAGCAGCCACAATGCCGGGTCCATGGCATCACGCTTGAAGGACTGGACGTGGGTACGACGAAGGGATGGGCGAGCGAGCATCACTACGAGATCCTTTTAAGAGCTGCAGGTCGGCAACCACCTGCTGTTAGGACATAGGCGGTTGGCAAGGGGCACGACCGAACGGATGTCACACAAACTTCATGTTGGGGGAGTAATTGCGCGCGGTTCCGGCAAAAAAAATGGCAGCCCCAAAAGGGGCTGCCATTCAAACCGCTGACTTGAAGTGAAACCTTACAGAGGACGGCCAACAGTGTTGCAGACGCTGGCGTTGTTGATGTCCAGGTTGTTGCCGGTGGAGTTGGTGATGAAGTTGGCGGTCACAGCGTTTTTCCAGTTGGTCGGAACCACGCTGAAGCCATGAGCCACGGTCGCAACGGTGTTGCCTGGAACGCTGTAGTGAGTGGTCAGGAAGGCCTTCACGTCAGCAGCCACGGATGCATCCTTGTAGCACTGGCCGAAGATGAAGTTGGTGTAGGCAGCAATTGGGTAACCGGTGGCTGGGTTGGCAACAACCGGAGCCCACTGAGCTGGATCAGCCGGGTTGACTGGCAGTGTGGCCGAAGACAATGCGGTAGTGACGTTTGCGGTGGTCGGCTGAACACCGTTGACGCGCGAAACGACGGCATTGCTGTTGGCATTCACGCCATCCGGACCCACGTAGCCGATGGAGCCGTCAACAGCGTTCACGGCAGCAGCGACATCAGAGGTGTTAACCACGCCTACGAAAGTGGTTGGCAGTGGAGTGCCGGCTGGCTTCAGGGTGTTGGCGAACGTGGTGGTGACGGCGAACTTGGTTGGGCAAACCGCGTTCAGGTGGCGAGTGAGGATTTCCGAAGTGCCGCTGGAAGTGGAGCGATACACAACGCGAATCGGGGTGGCGTCAGAGTTGTTCAGCAGGTCGCCCCACTTGGTGGCAGTGCCCGAGAACACGTCGCACAGCTGAGCGCTGGTCAGGTTCAGAGCGGTCTGGCCGGTCTTTTTGTAAGGAATGGCAACCGAAGTGGCGACCGAAGGCAGTTGGATCAGCGGGCCGTAAGTGGTGCTGTAAGCGGTGTTGTAGTTACCGATTTCGGTAGCGCTGAGCACCGAGTCGCTGCCAGCGAAGTGAACCGTACCGGTGGTTTTGAACTGCGTCGAATCGTTGGTCAGGAAAGCCACTTTACCCACGCCGCTGCCTGTGCCCAGGTAGCTGAAGTTGGCTGGCAGGATGCTGTTGCTAGAGCCTTTGTACAGAGCGGCAGGCAGAGTCGCGCCACCACCGGTTACGTTGGCGGCCATGGCCTGGGCGGAAGCCAGGGCAGCGACGGTCAGGGAAGCTGCGATCAGAGTGCGCTTGAACATGAAGAATCTCCTTTTCAACTAGGTTGGGAACACAGGTTTTCGGATTGCTTGCATGACACTGGGAGGACTCACCGCTGACCTTCGCAAGCGGGGTCCGTGGTTAAGTCGCACTGAGAAATTCGCAGTTTCCGGTGACAGATAAAGGAAAAAACCTCGGGAGGTGCAGGCTGATTTTCGAGGGATTTTCTCGGGTGTTCTGCTGGTTATCCGGAGTGTCTAAGACAAGCTTTTCGAGGGAATCGGCCACAGCCCTTGAAGGGCCGTTGCAGATGACAGAAAGGAGAACCCGAGGATGCTGTTTTTTGCGCTCGGGTGAGAGCTGGCGCCGGTAAAAAAAGTTGAGAAAACTACTGCACGAGTTGGTTGATCTCGATGATCGGCAACAGCACCGCCATCACAATCACCAACACCACCCCGCCCATCACCACAATCATCAACGGCTCCAGCAACGCGGTCATGCCCATCGCCCGGCGCTCGATATCGCGAGACAGGGTTTGCGCAGCGCGTTCAAGCATCGGCGGCAGCGCACCGGTTTTCTCGCCGCTGGCGATCAGGTGAATCAGCACCGGCGGAAACACGTTCTCCACTTTCAGCGCCGCCGCCAGGTTGACGCCCTCGCGCACCTTGGCGGTGGCCTCGTTGACGCTCAGGCTCAAGCGATCATTGGACAAGGTCTGCCGCGCCGCTTCCAGCGCGCGCAACAACGGCACCCCGGCGCCGCCGAGAATCGCCAGCGTCGAGGCGAACCGTGCGGTGTTCAGTCCCAGCACAAACCGCCCGATCAGCGGCAACTTCAGCACCCGGTGATGCCAACTCAAGCGCGCCGCCGGATTACGCAGATACAGACGCCAGCTCCAGAACGCACCGGCCATGACGCCTGCGCACAACCAGCCCCACGCCCGGATGAAATCACTGGCATTGAGCATCGCCAGCGTCAGCCCCGGCAGATCCTGCCGCGCCTGGGAAAACGCGCTGACCACCTGCGGAACCACATAACTGAGCAGGAAAATCACAATGCCGATCGACACCAGCCCGACCACGCCCGGATAGATGAACGCGGTGAGAATCTTGCCGCGCAGGTTGTTGCGTTCCTCGATGTAATCCGCCAGCCGCTCCATCACCTGCGCCAGATCACCGGACTCCTCGCCCGCCGCAATCAGCGCCCGGTAAATCTCCGGAAAATCCCGTGGCCGCGCCGCCAGTGCTTCGGCCAGGCGCATGCCGCTGCGCACGTCGGCACGTACGGCGCTGAGGGTGTGAGCGATGTGCTTTTTCTCGGCCTGTTCGACCGTGGCGCTCAGTGCAGCCTCCAGCGGCAGACTGGCACCGAGCAAGCTCGACAGTTGTCGGGTGGCCCACGCCAGATCGTTATCCGACAGCCTGGCGCTGAACAATCCACCGCCGCCATGCTGGGAGACGTTGCTTTCCTTCTCCACCGACAACGCCGTCAAGCCACGACCGCGCAGCACGCCAAACGCGGCGCCCTGACTCTCCGCTTCCAGATGCCCGGATTCGATCTTGCCGCTGGCATCGGCGGCCTCAAAACGATAGCGATTCATCAGGCGTCCCGTGTCACACGAAGGATCTCTTCCGGCGCCGTGGCACCGCTGCGAATCCAGCGTTCGCCGTCCTCACGCAGGCTGAACATCCCGGCCTTGCTCGCCGCCGCACGCAACGCCTGCTCCCCTGCCCCTTGGTGAATCAGGGTGCGGATGTCGTCATCGATGCAGAACAACTCGTGAATGCCGGTTCGGCCGCTGTAACCGGTGTGATTGCACGCCGCACAACCGACCGGGCGCCAGGTGCCGGGCGTGGCCGGGTCTTCCTGTTTGCACTGATTGCACAGCCGCCGTACCAAGCGCTGGGCCAACACCCCGAGCATCGACGAGGCCAGCAGAAACGGTTCGACGCCCATGTCGACCAAGCGGTTGACCGCCGACACCGCGTCGTTGGTGTGCAACGTTGCGAGTACAAGGTGACCGGTCAACGAAGCCTGCACCGCGATCTGCGCGGTTTCGAGGTCGCGGATCTCGCCGATCATGATGATGTCCGGGTCCTGCCGAAGAATCGCCCGCAGCGCCAAGGCAAACGTCATGTCGATCTTGGCGTTGACCTGAATCTGGCTGATGCCCGGCAAGTCGTATTCCACCGGGTCTTCCACGGTGAGGATGTTGCTGGTGCTCGCATCGAGCCGCGCCAGTGCCGCATACAGGCTCGTGGTTTTGCCGCTGCCCGTCGGGCCGGTGACCAGCACGATGCCGTGGGGCTGGCGGATCAGGTGATCGAGTTTGGCCAGCACCTGCGCATCCATGCCCAACGTTTCCAGATGCAAACGCCCGGCCTGTTTGTCCAGCAGACGCATCACCACCCGTTCGCCGTGACCGGTGGGCACAGTGGAGACGCGAATATCAATCGGCCGCCCGGCCACGCGCAACGCAATGCGCCCGTCCTGCGGCAAGCGTTTTTCGGCGATATCGAGCTGCGCCATGATCTTGATCCGCGACACCAGCGCACCGTGCAACGCCTTGCGCGGTGAGACCACGTCGCGCAGCGTACCGTCGACCCGGTAGCGCACCACCGAATGGGTTTCGAACGGTTCGATGTGAATGTCGCTGGCCTCATCCCGCGCTGCTTGCGTGAGCAAGGCGTTGATCATGCGGATCACCGGCGCGCCGTCCTGGGTGTCGAGCAGGTCGGTGATTTCCGGCATGTCCTGCATCAGGCGGTCGAGGTCGACTTCGTTTTCCGCCGCCCCCACCACCGCTGCTGCGCTGCCGGTATCGGCGTAGGCCGTGGCGAGCAAGCCGTCGAGTTCGTCATCGCGTACCCGCTCAAGCCTCGTCGCGCCGAACTGCCGGCGTACTTCGCTGATCGACCAGCCTGGTGTCGACGGGCACACCGTCAGCACGCCGTCGCGCAGCAGAATTCGCTGCGCCTTGGCCCAGGCGTAGGGCAATTCGCTCATTGCAGCGGCACCGCTTTGATGGTCGCGCGCGGACCCGTCCCCGGCAGCGACGCCGGCACGCCCTGCGCAGCGGTCGGCAATTGCGGCGCCTGCATGTCCGGCATCGCCCAGCTGCGTTCCGGTTGCAGACCGCCCTGAGCGCGGCGCATGAAGTCGTAGCGGTTAAGCGTGATGCTGCGCCCCGCCGCGCTGTCGCGAATGATGTACGGGCGCAGGAACACCATCAGGTTGGTCTTGGTGATCGAGCGGCGCTCGTTGCGAAACAGCGCGCCCAGCCCCGGAATGTTCGAGAGCCACGGCACCGCGTCATTGCTCTGGCTGTAGCCGTCCTGCAGCAGACCGCCGAGCACCATGATCTGCCCGTCATCGAGCAGGATGCTGGTATCGATCGCGCGTTTGCTGGTGACGATCCCCGCCGAAGTCGAAGCCGCCGAGGCACGTTCGTCGATGCTGCTGACTTCCTGATAGATGTCGAGCTTCACCGTGCCGCCCTCGGAAATCTGCGGCCGCACGTTGAGCTTCAAACCGACTTCTTCGCGGGTCACGGTCTGGAACGGGTTGTTGCTGGTGCCCCCGCCGCCGGTGACGTAGCTGCCGCTGACAAACGGAATGGTCTGACCGACAAAAATGCTCGCGGCTTCGTTGTCCAGGGTCAGCAGGTTCGGCGTCGACAGCACGTTGGTGCCGCCCTTGCTCTTCAGCGCCCGGGCCAGCACTTTCAGGTCGAGAATCTTGCCGATACCGGGGATATCGACGGTGCCGTTGACGTAGCCGAGGTTGAGCCCTTTGGGCAACACGTCGACACTGGTCTTGCCGTTGACGTTGATCCCCGAGCCGCCAAGGTTGGCGCCGCCGATCACGCCATTTCCGGCCAGATTGCCGGTCTGCCATTGCACGCCGAATTCGCTGGCATCGTCCTCGCCGACTTCGACGATCAGGCTTTCGATCACCACTTGCGCGCGGCGCTGGTCCAGAAGATCGATGACTTCGCGCAGGTTGCGATATAGCGGTTCCGGCGCAGAAATCAGCAAGGTGTTGGTGGTCGCGTCCGCTTGAATGGTCACGCCGCCAGCGCTGAAGGCAACGTTCTGCTCGCTGCTCTGCGCATTGCCGCTGCCACTGGTGGCGCTGCTGCCCTGGGCGTAGCTGCCGCCGGTGCTGCCGCTGTTAGTGGTCGAGGTGCTGCCGTTGGTTTGAGTGCCGCTCTGGCCGTTCTGCCCACCGCTCGAGTTGGTGGAACTGCCCATGGCGCTGAGCACCGAACGCGCACTGTCGCTGGTGCCGCTGTCGCTTTCGCCGGTCAACAATCCGCGCAGGGCCTGGGCCAGTTTGCCGGCCTGGGCGTTGCGCAGATAAACCACGTGCAGGTTGCTCGGGTTGCTCTGGGCGTTGTCGAGTTTGTAGATCAGGTTGCGCGCCAGCTCCGTGCGCTCGGGGCTGCCGGCGCGGATGATGATGGTGTTGGAACGCGGGTCGCCGATCACCGCGATTTTCTGCGTTGGATCGTTGCCCGGCGCGTCGAGCAAGTCGGCGACCATCGGTGCGATGTCGGCGGCGATGCCGTTCTGGATCTGCACCACGTCGGTGTCGATGGCGGTCGGGGTGTCGATGCCTTGAATCAGTTGAGCGACCCGCGTGAGGTTCTCGGCGTAGTCGGTGACGACGATGGTGTTGTTGCCCGGATAGGCGTTGATCGGGTTGTTCGGCGACACGATCGGGCGCAGCACCGGGATCAGGTTCACCGCGTTCTCGTATTGCAGGCGGAACGTGCGCGTGAGCATGCCGTTGCCGGCCGGTTTGTCAGCGCTGTAGATCGGCCCGCCGAGCAACTTGGCGTCGGCCTCCGGCACCACCTGCGCCACACCACCGACGTCCACCACGCTGAAACCCTGCATGCGCAGCGCCGCCAGCAACATGTCGTAAGCCTGATGCGCCGGCACCTGCCCTTCGGACACCAGCGTCAGGTTGCCCTTGACCCGTGGATCGACCAGAAACTGCTGACCGGTGGAGCGCGACAACGCCCGCACCACCGCTTGAATATCCGCATCGACAAAATTCAGCGTCACCGGTTGATCGCCCAACGGATTGGCCGGCAACGTCGTGCCCCGCGCCGAGCCGCCACTGCGAGCGCGTTCGGTGATGTTGTGCAACTGCTTCGGCGCCGGTTTGACCTGGGCCTGCGCGCGCTCGCGGTCGAGCACCGCGTCGCCACTGCGCTGGGTGTTGGCCAGCGGCCGGCCGAGTTCGCTGTCCACCAGCAGCGGCGGTTGATTCGGTGGCGTGGTGTTGCTGCACGCGCTCAATGCCATCAACAGCATCGGCAGCGCCATGCGTTTGGACCCTGACCCCTTCATGAAGCTTCCTTAGCGCCCAGCGCCTGATCCATGCGTACGGTGCCCGACAGAGTGCCGGCCGTGTCATCGGTCGCGGCGTCGTCTGCACGTTGCAGACGGGCCTCGACCACTTGCAGTGAAAAATTCCGGGGTTGGCTCAGCAGCCAGTCGAGCACGGCGTCGGCCGGTGCCGCATCGAAGGTCAACTGCCAACCGGCGGACGCGGCCGCCAATTGGTAATGGCCGCCCAGTCCGCTGGCCTGCAAGGTCTGTTGCAGCGACTGCTCCAGGTTTTGCCCGTCGGGGCGCACGCTGACGTCGCGCAACAGCACTTCCAGCGCTTCAGCCTGGGCGCGCAGTTTTGGCGTTTCGACTTGCGAGGCGGCGATCTTCTTCAGCGGCGGCTGAATCAACGCCACCCACACAAACAGCCCCAGCAACAGCGCCGCCATGCCGCCGACCATGCGTTTTTCCCGCAGCGCCAACGGCTGCCAACGGGCCTGCAACTGAGCATTGAAGCGCTGCCAACCGGCGCGGTATTTCGCAAGCGATGGGCTATTCATCTTCGGCTCCGCTGCTGTCGTCGTTGTCGTTGTCGGTGGCGGCGCTCGCTTCGCCGGCCGGGCGCAAGACCCAGCCGTCGTCATTCGGGCTGATGCTGATGCCGGCCTGGGCCAGCGTGCCTTGCCAATCCTTGTCGTTGCCCGAACGCCGGGCCTCGGGCAGCAGGCTCAATTGCAACGCGCCGTCGACAAACTCCAGCCGCTGCACCGTGCCCGCCATGGACGGCATGCCGCTGCCGGCCTGCAACACCAGTCGGGTGAAATCCTGCCCCGGCGCATCCACCGCGCCTTGCTGGCGCGCAGCAATTTGCTGACGGGCCTGTTGCAGCGGATTGAGGATCACCGGCAACTCGGGGAACGCCTGCTTCACCCGCTGCGCCATCTGCGCCTTGAGCTGCTGGCCCTGCCCGGCCTCGCGGGCGGCGTACAGATTCAAACCGATCACCCACACCGCCAGTGCCAGCGCACAGCAACCGAGCGCCCTGCCCCAACCGCGATGTTCGATGCCCGGTTGCTGGAGGCCGCCGTGCAGGCCCCAGTTCGGCAATGGACCGGAGCAGCGTTGCGTGTCGGCCAATATCGATTGCACCGCCTCGGGCGCGCCGTCACCGATCCAGTGTGCCGGCAGACCGGTTTCCAGCAGCCAGGCTTCATCAACCATCGGCTGCACCTGCGCCGCATTCGGGCCGTGGCGCAGCAACAGATGATCGTCGTGCAGACAGCCGACGCCGCCCGCCATCACCGGCAAGCTGTAGGCCGCCGGATAAAGGCCTTTGAGGTTCAAGCCGAATTGCCCGAGGTGCTGCAACTCCTTGCGTGAGACCCAGGCAATCTGCACCTGGCCGCTTTCATTGCGAGCGCTGTGGGCGATGTGCATCTCGGCGCTGTCGCCCAGCATCAACGCCTGCGCCGCACACTGCACAGCCGCAGCGGTTTTGTTCGCGGGCAACGGCGGCAGATCGATACTCGCCAGCAGGCTGTCCGACGGGTGCAGAAAACACACCAGCGGTTGCTTCGGCAGTGCGCCAAGCTGCACGCGTTCCTGGCGAGTGACCTGCCCCTGACGATCCAGCCACGCACAATCCACTTCACTGTCGAGACTCAGCTCCGCCAGCGGCGGCAAACTCACGCGCAACTGGCTCATACGCCCACCCGCGACCAGACCACTTGCGGCAACCGATCCTGACTGCGATGCAGCAACGCATCGAGGCTCACTCGTCGCTGATCACGCCGCGCCTGCCCGCGCAGCCGAAACCAGTCGCTGGTGATGCCGACCTTGACGCTGGTGATCTCCAGTTGCGGCAGTCGCAGGCGATTGACGAAATCCCCGCGATTGATGAACCAGCGTCCGGCGTCACGCTCATTGATCAACGCCTGCGCCCGCTCCAGCGACAACCCTGGCACATAAGCCGCCAGAACCGGCGCCGTGGCCGTGTTGCCGTTGAGCCAGGTGGTCGCCGGAATCACCGTCAGGTACGGCGCCAGCTTCGCCAACACCGCATCGTTGACCCCATCGACACTGCGCAAATCGTCAAGCGTGCGCAGCATCGGCAAGGTCGGCGATTGCGGTTTGCGCGACGCGGACGGCGACGTGGCGCGCCCACTGTCAAAGGCGTTTTTCGCCACAGGCTTGTCCACCACTTGGGCATTCAACAGGTGCGGATAAGAGCCGATCACCCGCTGACTGATGCGCCGGCTCAAGCCGCTGCTGACACCGATCAACTCGCACAAGCGCTCGAACGCCTGCACCTGCGCGTCATCGATCCGCTCGTTGGCCACCAGATTGCGCAGGTTGAACTTGCCCTGCTCGTCCTCCAGCCGTCCCTCGAAACCCTGGGTGTTCAACAACTGTGCCCACGGCTGATCGAGTCGGGTCAGCGGATCGCGCTGCCGCGCATCCCACAACAATTGCCGGCTGATCTCCAACCCGCCGTGCAGCACCCAGCGGCCCTGCACGCGCAGTTGCTCGGCCTCCAGCGCCCGGGTCGAAACGCTCTGGCGCGTCAGCATGCCGGCGGCGATCACCGCGACCACCGCCGCAATCAGCAGCGCACTGATGATCGCCATCCCCTGCTGGTTCGATTGGCTGTTCATGACCGGCCTTACAACTGCCAGGAACCGATGTCGGCATTCACGCCATCGCCGTCAGGCTGGCCGTCGGCGCCGAGGGAAAAGATGTCGATCTCGCCGTTGGCACCGGGATTGAGGTACTGATAAGGACGACCCCACGGGTCATTCGGCAGGCGCTCCAGGTACGAGCGCCAGTTGGTGTTCTTCGCATCGGCCGGCCGCTCCACCAGCACCTTCAGGCCCTGGCTCTGGCTCGGGTAAGTGCCGTGATCGAGGCGATACAGCTTCAGCGCCTGCATCAACCCGCCAATGTCCTGCTTCGCCGCCGTGGCCCGCGCCTGATCCGGCCGGTCGAGCACCTTGGGCACCACCATCGCCGCCAGAATCCCGAGAATCACCACCACCACCATGATCTCGATCAACGTGAAACCCTGCTGCCCACGGGGCATCCGGCTCGGTCGATTGGGCTGTTTGAATTGCGCGATATCCATCTCGTCATTCCCTGGCTTGATTCGATTCGACGCGCAGTGTTGCAAGAAGATATGTCAGGGATGTTGAAAATCCTCGGGTGTTTTCGTCGTCAAGCCGTCAAGCACGGGCGTTAGCGTCAAGGGCTGCCCGACCGCTCGAGACCCCGATGCGCACCCCCTCCCCGCAAGCCGGATTCACACTGATTGAAGTGCTCGTCGCGCTGGCGATCATCGCCGTCGCCATGTCCGCCGCCGTGCGCGTGGCGGGGTTGATGACGCAGAGCAGCGGGATATTGCGGGATCGCTCGATTGCGATGATTGCGGCGCAGAGTCGGATGGCGGAATTGCGGTTGGAAGGAAGGTTGCCGATGGGGGTTAAGGCGATGGAGTGTGATCAGGGGCGGTTGTTGTTGCGGTGTGAGCAGGTGATTGGGGGGGTGGAGAATGGGCGGTTGTTGAAGGTGGGGGTGCAGGTGTTTGATCGGAGTCAGGAGGCGCCTCCGCTGGCGAGGCTGGAGACGTTACTGAGCCGCCCTCAGGACTGAATGAGCGAGGTTGCCAGAGTAATTACCGGACGCAGAATTGAAGTGTTCTTCAGCCATACGAAAAAAATGCGCGAATCCAGTCCAATAGATCGAAGAGCCCATGACTGATAAGAAAATCAGCCAGTGCACGACCATTGAGATACAACCAGATAGGAAGCGGGATGGCAGCAAGAATTGCTGCGATGGTGAAAATGCCTGGATGCAAATGCAATGCGCACCACTTGAAGATTCGCTTCCAGATAAATCCCGGAATCGGTGTAATGGCCTGGGCAGCCTGGCTGATCAATGGCACCGCCGTTTCTATATCTTCTGCCGTAAGGGGCTTGGTCACTCCATCAACCATGTCACCTACTTCCCTAGCGATAATCATGCCTGGACTGTGACGGAGGAACTCTCTTCGCTCCTCGAGGGACATGTACTCGAAGTCTGGAGGAAGCATAGAACTTCTTCTTTATGAGCTGTGGTGGGTACCTATTTTAGTTCAGTCCTCGGGATTTGCTCGATCCCTAGCCTATAAGCGTTCCCCCCTTCACTTTCCGAAAGCAGGTCAAAAAATCACGTTTTCAGCACTTTTGCTCCCCCCGTTTAATCGACTTTTTGAATACTGTTTAAAAACACTCGCCGTTACTTCCTCAAGGCTACAACGCCTTGCGTCATTGCCTACGACTACGCCAGAATCCGCCGGCTTGTGCGTCTAGTACGCGGGTCTTATCGTTCCATGGTCACTGAAAAACAGTGATCGGGTTTGGTAGCCCGCAGCGCTGACGCATTGCGTCACCTCATGCAGTTGCATTCATGCGACTGGATTTATGGTGGCCATGCTCAGGGCTTCTTCGGAAGCGCCGGTTCCAGTGCTCCGGTCTACCAACCTGTGTATGGTCGCCACCCCCTCGTTTGGTAGCGAGAGTGGTTGACTCCAATTTAATCAGTACTGGAGTTACATCTATGATCAAACCAACACCCAACCCACCAGAAACCGATCCAGTTTCCCCCTACAAATTCCCCGATTCCCGAACCCTCAACGAAGCCGCCGAACGCGCCCTCGACCACTACCTCACCCCACAACAACGCATCATGGGCAGCCACACCAAACACGACCCCATGTTCCTGGCCAACCCCGCCTACAACAGCGAATCCCTCCTCGCCAACGCCAGCGAATCCCTCGGCTCCGCCAGCGAAATGCTCAACAACTTCGCCGCCATCCTGGAGCCTGCGCACCGCAAGACTGCACTGGGGATTGCGCAGGTGGTTATGGTTGCGGGGCTGGCGGTGAATCAGGCGTTGGATCATGTTGAGGTGAAGACGTGATCGGCTGGGCGCTGTAGCTCAATAGACGGAAAGAAAATGGCCGAGGTTGTCAGGTGTGACTGATGACCTCGGCCAAATGAACTGCGCTATTTTTTGCGGCACATCTCGACGTCATCCTGAGTCTTCAGGTCAGTGTCGATTCCCAAGCGATACCTGCAGTAATCAATGATCCATCCCCGCTCCTCTGCCGTCAGGCGTTCTACCTTCCTGATCTCTCCATCGTTGGCGTGGATGTTGTAGAACTTCATCTGAAACGTCGGATGCTTCTTGATGAAGACAATGGTCTCGATGTCTCCGTCCTCAAGGGCTTCGTAGTAGCCGACATAGAGCACGGTTACTACGGCGAGGATTGCTGCGATTAAAAGCTTTTTCATTGCTGTGGCGCCGGCGGTGGAAGCAGTTGGGTTTTAGCTCTGATATTTCTGACCAGCTCCATCCCAATGTTGCCGGGGCAAATTTTCCCTTCAGAGCCTTGCCCTGGATATTCCCGGTGGCCACCAAAACTCTTTATAAAAAACACGCTTTTCAATGCGTCAATCAGGTGCATCAGTGAAACGATTTGCTCTTTGGGAATAACGTTAGTGGTGCTGTAACCGATGCTATCCAGAGCCACCCGACCTTTGGCGACCCAATCGCCACCCTCCTCCGGTGTCGTCAGGTTTTCCAGCAGAACGATGCCAATCAGCCCTGTGTTGTATTTCAGAACACTTGAGCCCTGAAGCCGAATGTCACGACCTTCAAAAACCTGCCCAGTGCAATCAATGCCGTAGTGGTAGCCAATATCGTCGTACTTTTGGCTCAGGTGTCCTTTCTGGATTTCTTGCATCTGCTCCGCACCCGGAGTGCAGCTATGGCTGCGGCCCGCGTGGTGCAAAGCGATCATGGTGTAGTCCCAATCCTTAACCATATCCTTCTTGCCATCCAACGCTTTCCAGGACGAGCGCTCGACAAACGTGACCTTCAAATCCCGAACCCGTTTGATTATCGCCTCACGAGTAGCCGCTCGATCATTCACAGCCACCGGTATAGGGCACATGAACTCGCCCGGCTTAATCTCCTGAGCAGTTGCTTGTGTCGCAAAACTCGCGGCCATTACTGTTTCTCCGAAAATTCATGAAGGGTTCGAGCTGGGGCATTGAACGTGATGTGAAGTGAGATTTGGGCATTGGGCGTCGGCGTCTTGATGTGCGCGATGCCATCAGCATCGGTGACGCCTTTGGTCTCGACGCCATTGACCGTGGCAACATAGTCCCGAAACGCCAAGCGCTTACCCGTCTCACTGTCGGTAACACTGAACGACTGCCCGAATCGTTTCTGAATGGCGAGAGGTAAAGGAGGAATGAAAGGTGCCGGGGTATGCGAATCCCCGATGATGACTGTCCCCGAACCACCAATCACAACGTCGCCGTGTGAACCGGTGGTATCGATCAGAGCAGCGTTTTTGCCATTGATGAACACCGTAGCGGAAACACCCGAAACCAGAGCACTTCCACAGGTACAGGTATCTCCTTTACGGGCGGCAGCGAGGCCGTCGAAGAACACGTCGGGGGATCCTGAGGCGATGGCCTTCGGACCATGCCCGGGCATCGGGCAGGAGGTTGGATCAGTGATTCGTGCGGCAGGCTTTGCCATGTGCTTGACTTCCTGTCAGCTGATTGAACGAGTGCGGACTCTATCAGAAAGCCGCTTGAACGTTGACCTGAGGGCTGCTCCCAATCTGTATTCAAAACGGAATAAGCCAAGTGAGTGGCCATGTGCTACTTTTTCAGAGCTTCTCATCACCGTTCTTTACAGGAGTATCTATGTTTACTGATATCAAGCCGGGCCCAAAGCCCAAGCGTGAAGATGGCAAGGAAGACCGTAGGCGGCATGTGAATCCACCCAACGATAAAAAACACCCGACTTTGCCTATCCACAAACATAAGCCCGGAGACTAGTTGCAGGCTGACAGCCTATTTCATCGACATTTGTCATCGGAACGGATTCATTTTCCAAACATGGATCTGTTCCCTTGTTGGATAATCAGACGCTGGACTGCATAGGAAGAGAGCAGTGATGGGCATAGTCATCAAATATCAAGATGGTTCGGGTCAGATTACGGAGCGGGAAATCTCGGATCTACGTTTGGAAAACGAGAAAAATAATGATACGTTTTGCCATACCCGGGAGGAGCGTCGGACGTTCATTCGAGACCAAACAAAGGAGACTGATCTATTTTCTTGAAAATAAATCTACCCTCTTTTTTCTTCGATTTTTAGAATCTGTCGCAATAGCCTTAAGACTGATAAAGGATGTCTCCGATGCGGATAAAGCTACTGCAAATATGGAATAAACCTTATCAGTGGTTTGAATCTTTCGTTAAACCTGGCGACGATCTAGGTGTCAAAGGCTTGTATCGAATTTTTGTTTTTGCTTTAGTGGTGGTACTGTCGATTTTTATAATCGATATTGGTTTGACTGCATATACATACAAATCTGAAGAGCCTAATCACGGTATTTTCGGCGATTTTTTTGGTGGCATTGCTAATCCATTTTTGACTTTTCTCACTTTTATGGGTCTGCTTTTAACGATAGTCGTTCAGAAAGTAGAGTTGAGAGATTCCAGAGAGGAAATGCGGCGTTCAGCAGATGCGTTGAGTGAGCAAGTACACGCCTTCAGGAAACAAAGTTTTGAGGTGACTTTCCTTAAAATGCTTGAGATACACTCTACTCTAACTCAATCCATTGACTTGGTTTTATCAAAAACCAATAAAACAGTCACCGGTTCGGACTGCATGGAACGATTCCACTCTAGGCTAAAAACAAAATATCGAAGCAGGTTTAGAGATGGCGGGAAGGAATTTCACATTACTACACTTGAAGGTCTAGACGAACTTAAAATTATGTATGCTGATTATTGGGAGCCAACGAGGAAAAACTTGCACAGCTGGCATGAAAGCCTATCTGTCGTACTAGGATACATACAGTCCGAATCAAACTCGGTCGAACCTTACCTATCAATGGTTTCCGCCCAACTTTCTGAATATGAAAAAATAATTGTCTTTTATCATATTGCTCTTCATGGAGACAGTCATTTAAGAGAATTGATTCTGGAGCTTGGCTTCCTAAGAAACTTACCAGCAGACCTACTACTACATAGAAGCCACATGCATTTGGTGCCTACAGCAAGCTTCTTATAATCTCGCCAGGCTTGGATATCGAAATGAGGCTTATTTATAATCTGAAAAAAACACCTCCCCTTTTTCCTTTTCCTTAAAACAAACCCACCCTTCTTTTCCTTCTTTAATGGAATTAAAGAAGGAAAATCTGGACAAAAATGATGATTGTTACTGGGGATAGATAAAGGTTTTGAAAAGGCCTTGAACACCTGGCAAACTCAAGAAGGCTGATGGGGCGCCATTTTTTGTTTCTCCTACTCCATTTAACCGCATACTGGTATGAACGAGCAAACAGATCGATTTGGCTCGGGTGACACCGACAAAATGCAGATTCAGATCCTGTTCCCAATCAGGGTAAATCTTATCCGCAAAACTCGCGCCAACCTTTTGAAATGGAAAAATCCACTCCGAAAGATCAAGATGAATAACGATCTCGAATTCCAATCCTTTTGACTTATGAAGCGTCATGCACTGGATTTCATCCGAAGTAATAGGGGCGTACTGCCTAATCGCGTCCGAGTCATTTATTACGCTTTTTAATGCAGCAAGCTCATTAACCTTGGGTTCAATGCCAAGAAACAGCTTAGGCGCTCCTTGTAAATACTCCTCAAGTAGCAGCGAATCTATGCTTCTGGCTTTTCTAACTAACTTCCGAGCGGCGATTAATTTTATCTTAGATAAGTCAGACTGATCAGGGAGCGCCTCTAACACCAAGTCGGGCGTTATAGCTGAGTCGAACCTATACTTCAGCAATGCTGACCAAAGAAATCCTGTCTTACTCTGAAGTGAGTCAATAGCGTCGTCAGAAAATATTCTGCAAGGAATGGAAACGTGCTCTCTCAAGTAGCCTAAGGTACGATTATTCCTAACAAGCACCGCGACATCTGATGGCTTGCACGTATTAAATTTTTCTAACATGGCGGGAATCAATTTATTAAGCGAAACGGCCGCATCGCGCTGTGTCCCTATGAACTTACATTGCCATACTTGCAGAGAGTCTGTCGGAGCCAGCTCAAATTGCGAATTGAAAAGCCTATTTGAGTAGTTCGCTATTGATGGGTGGCATCGGTGATTGTAAGACACCGTTCGGTGCGTAAACCCCGGATATGTCATGAGCTGTTTAAGAAACTCGGGACTACACCTTCTCCACCCATATATAGACTGCTGCAGATCCCCCACAGCCACGCCAGTAATGCCTGAATTCACAATACTTAAAAAAAGCATATGTTGAGCTTTAGAGGAGTCTTGGTATTCGTCAATGTAGATACTGGTGTATTTGGCTTTGATATAATTTTTACAGGCCATGCAGTTTTGATGTACATAGAGCGCGAGTGCCGGGATGGTGGGAAAGAAGACCGTTCCGTTTAGATAAAGTGTTTTTATGGCAGTTAAGCTCGTAATGTCGACTTCATCAATGTCTTTCAGAGAAGCCGTTAACAGCTTTTCCGCACCTGTCAAGTCCGATTCGTACTTAGGGTTCATGTTTTCAGTACTGCCCCCTAAAATCTGATTTAGAAAAGGATAGAGAATTTCGGAAAGGCAGAATGAATCAATTGTTCCAAAGAAGCTCGCCTTGGTATCCGAGTTATCTTTTCGGCACCGTTCTTCTAGTTCTTTACTGGCTTTGCGAGTGAATGTTATTGCAGAAATCCCCTGATAGGATTTTAAGTTTTGCAGCTCATTCCGGATTTTTTGTGCAATGACCGCGGTTTTCCCACTACCGGGACATGCTGTAACAACAAGTGAGCCTTGAGGCTTTATTGCTTCTATTTGTTCTTCGGTGTAGATAATCATGCTTCCCCACTCACTTTGGCAACGCAATAATGTAGTGGTTGTGCAAGCAGCCCAGTCGAAGCAGAAGCGAGGTCTGATGAGTACAAACTGAGGAACTCTCTCATGCGGATCGCTTTTTTCTTTTGAAGGAAAGCTATTGCGGTAGGGAAATCAGTCGTTTCGGTGTACGCCAACAGTTGGATTGGAAACTCTTCGCAGAGATCTGTCTCCAAATCAACTTTTGCGAGAAATATACCATGTGGGTTGGTAATTTTATTAACCGCTGCCCAAGTACCGTCGTCACAAACAGTTTTTTGATTAGTTCCAATAGGCCTGTGATCGAGTTTTGAGTGGCCCGCCAGAGACAAACATCTGTTTATGCCAGCAAGCTGTCTAAGCTCAACTTGTTGAGCTGTAATTTGAGATACGTCATTATCCGTGCGTATCGCCCATGGAATTTCCATGGCGTCCAATATCTTTGTATAAACCTTGAACTGAATACCTTCTACGTTCAGTATTGAAATATTGTAGTAATCGAGATCTATATTAATTTGTTTCGCCAGCTCATTATAGAACAATAACTCAGAGGGCCCCTCGACGAGCAGTACGCACTTTGAGAAAAAAGCCTCTGCCGGCAAAATACTCATTCTATATCCCAGATTATCCCAATCTTCACTAATACAATCTGAGCATCCACCGCTAGCCGCGTAGCTACCAACTGACGAGCTTTTTATGTGGGCAATAGCGCTTGGTACATATCTGGCAGTAATTTGCGGAGAGTGACTTGTAATGATAGTTTGCCCAGGGAGATCCTTGATTAAATAGTCTGCCAACTTCCTTTGTTGATGAGGATGCAGATGCGCTTCTGGCTCCTCAACACAGTAAAAAACGACCTCGCTTTCAGGGTCATATTCTCGCTGGCTTTTTGCTTTCCACAAAGCCATCAAAATTTGATTATTCCTCCCATCACCTCCTAAAGATATTTTAGATCCAGCCGTGCTAGCGCCTAGCTTTAAATTATCAATAAACTGTTGGGTTTGAATTGCGCCTGAATCCAAATGCACGGAGTAATCTGTAAGGTCGTGTGAAAGCTTCAAAAGCTCTTCATTAACAGCGTCCGTTGCATTGGTTACATAGTGAAGCTTTCCAATCAACCCGTTTATTGTATCCAGATTTTTTCCTATAATTTCGAGCTGTGTCTGGTCCGATTCAACCTCGCTCTCAGATCTTAGCTCTTGCGATATCTTCAGAAGCTGTTTTTTTTCAAGAGTGACAAATTTATCTAAATCCCTGCTGGATTTTACATACTTAAGATTTAGATACTTTAGATAAAATCTGCTATTTATTGTATTTAGGCATTTCGAGTCCACACCGAGCTTAAGTGTGTAATCTAGTGTTTTCCTGTTTGCTTCGTATCGCAATATTGATTTCCCATCGCTTGATACGTTTCCTTTAAGGACTGAAAGCACAGCATCCTCTACCACATCCTTAAAGTAAATTTCAATTGAGAGATCGTCGTGTTGAGACCCTGCTTTAGAGATATGAAAGTCTGACTCGGAGGGCTCCAAGTCGCTTTCTGAAAGAGTTTTGTCTAGTAACAGCCTAAGCGAGTATATAAGGTTGGTTTTTCCAGAGTCGTTGCCGCCGATTACTAAAGTTTTGCTCTGAAAATTAACCGAGGCATCGGAGTAGTTTCGAAAGCCTTTGATAATGACTTTTTCAATTTCCATACGTTGACTCCTTTCAATGCCGCTTAGATTCGAATGTCAGACAAGTCGGGCTTCCCTTGGGCGCTGTTTCTATTGACGTCCTAGGTATGCTAAAGCGCTTTAGAGAATGGCACAAAAAACCTTGTACCTACTACAAGGGCTTGTGCAATGAAGCAAAGTTTCGGTCAATCTCTAGGGATTCACAGACGAATAAAGGATTGTAGGCTTCGGTGAAAGTGCTGCTCCGACTCGATATCAAGTCGCTCAGATCTGCAGAAAAACGGCCTTTCAGATTAGCTGGGGTTTAGTGACTGGCTGCTTCTGGCCGAAAGCGGACATTTACTTCCCCGGCGATCCAGTACCCTCCGCCCGACTGAAACGCCAAAATAACTACCTCCCTCCCTAAAAACTCACGGCCTAACCAACCTAGGCATCTCCACCCCCTCCCCCAACCTCTCAACCCCCAACCGCACCCTCTCCCCACCCTGCTCAATTACCACCCCATCCCCCTCCACCGCCACCAACTTCACCCCAGGACTCACCCGCTCCCCCTGTAAAAAACTCCTCGGCGGCCCATCGTTCAAACTCAAAATCGCCACCGCCCCGCGACTCCCCGCCATCACCCCGCTGACCTTGATCTCCACCGGCGCCGTGCGGTTGGAAAACCACTGCAACGCCGGGTTGTCACTGCGCGCCGCGAGCAGTTGCGGGGTGGCCGCCGGGGTGTGGGATTCGGCGGTGGTCAGGAGCAGGGATGACCAGGTGGCGATGCCGACCAGGGCGGCCAGCAGTGCGGCGGCTTGGATGATTTGGGGGGGTGAAAAGCGTGCGGTGTATCTCATGGGCTGAATCTCCTTTTAGTCCCGGTGACCAGACTACGCGGCAATTCTCACGGTTTTATTTCACACGCCTTACATGTTGGCCGTGCAGGATGGTTTTTTGGACGGGGCTGGACGCAAGGGAGTGCGCAATCGATGAACCGGTGCAGGCAGCAGGGTTTTACGCTGATCGAGTTGATGGTGGTGCTGGTGATCATCGGCATCGCCAGTGCGGCGATCAGTCTGAGTATCAAGCCCGATCCGTTGCAGTTGCTGCGCAAGGACGCCGAGCGCGTGGCGCAGTTGCTGCAGATTGCCCAGGCTGAGGCCCGCGCCGATGGGCGGCCGATTGCGTGGTTGAGCGATGGCAAGGGGTTTCGGTTCAGTCGGCGCAGTGACAGTGGCAAGGGTTTTGATCATTTCGATCGGGACCCGCAGTTGCGGCCACGTCCCTGGCAGAGTCCGAAGCTGGAGGTGCGGGTGGAGCCCAAGCAGAAAGTGGTGCTGAACGCGGAGTGGATCAATCCGCCGCTGCAGTTGACGCTGTCTGACGGGCTCAATCGGTTGAGTGTGCTGCGCGATGCTTCGGGCCGGATTAGCGTGCAATGAACAGACAACAAGGTTTTACGCTGATCGAGGTGATGGTCGCGATTCTGTTGATGGCGGTGGTCAGTCTGATTGCCTGGAAGGGGCTGGACAGTGTCACGCGCGCCGACAGCCATTTGCAGGCCAGTGGTGAGCAGAGCGACAGCCTGTTGCGGGCGTTGAATCAGATGCAGCGGGATGTGGAGATGCGCGCCGGGATCGAGTTGACGGAGCCGAAGAAGGTCGGCACGGAGGATGAACCGGCGACGGCCCCGCCCGCCGTTACGGTGCGCAGCAGTGACAGCAAGGGGTTTCGACTGGACATCATTCGTAGTGCGGCGGATCAGCCGGGGGCTTTGCAGCGGGTGCGCTGGTGGCTCAAGGGGGACACGCTGTATCGCGCGGTGGCGCCGGCGCGCAGTCGGTATCCGTTGCCGGCGCCGACGGCTGGGGTGGCGGTTTTGGGTGAGGTCAGTGATTTGCAGGTGCGGGTTTGGGAGGCGGACAAGGGGTGGCGGCAGTTGAGTGGGAATCGACGGGAGGATCCGTTGGGGTTGGAGGTGCGGTTGACTCGGCAAACACCGCAAGGGCCGGAGAAGTACCGGCAGGTCATGGGGCCCTTGCAGTGATTAGCTGAGGACGACCACGCCGCCCGGCAACTCGGTGCATTTGACGCCGTAGGCATCACGGATCAGTGCACCTACGCCGGCCAGTTGATCGAGGGAGAACCGCGCCTGCACCCGGCGCTGGCCGAGATCGCGATTCAGCAGCAACAACATCCCCGGGCGATAGCGGTTGATCTCGTCGATCATCTGGCTGAGGGTCGCACCGTTGAACACCAACACCTGCTGACGCCAGTTCATCACCGCCGCCGTGTCGACGCTTTGCACAGTGCCAACTTGTTGCGCGTCGTAGGTCAATTGCTGACCCGGTTCCAGTCGCAGGCTACGGCCTTCAACTTCCACTTCTACTGCGCCATCGAGGCACGTCACGCACACCTGTTGATCAAGGTTACGCAGGTTGAACCGCGCCCTGCTCGCCCGCAGCCAGCCGCCACCCGCCTGCATCGCCATCGGCAACCGCGCTGTCTGCACTTCGACTTCACCGCTGACCAGTTCAAAGCCCTGCACTCCCTCATCCACCGAACGCTGGTTGATGCGGGTCTGGGTGTTCAATTCCAGGCTCAGACCATCCGCCGGTTCGACCCGACGTTGCTGGCCGACTTCGGTGATGTAATCAGCCCCGAGCCCGGAGAACCCGCCCGGGATCGTGCCGCGCACCAGCAGGAACGCTGCCGACGCAGCAATTGCGCCGCCGAGAAAGGCCCGGCGTCCAAACCGACGTGGCGCCTGCGTCGCTTCGGCCGCCGGTTGCAGCAGGTGCCACAAGGCCTTGCACTCTTCGAAGGCGCGGGCGTGTTCGGGGCTTTGGGCGCACCACTGGCGCAGCGCTCGGGCGTCGGCGACCGTGGCGCGGCCGGAGGTCAGCAGGATCAGCCAGTCGCGGGCTTCGCTTTGCAGACGCTCGGCAGGCGTGGGCTCGGCAGGTGTCAGACGGAAGATGTTCAAACGCACAGGTACTCGACGGGTTGATCGGGAGCTTCATTCACTAGACGGTTTTCCGGCCCCGCGACCGAACCGCTGAAACACTTTTCTTTCCAGTTTGGCCGCGCAGTGTCCGAGGGCAGCCTTGATTTCCTTCTCGACCATGCGTGTGGAGATGCCGAAACGCTGGGAGATTTCCAGGTGCGGTGCTTCTTCCAGCCGTGCGGCAATGAAGATCCGGCGGCGCCGGGCCGGCAGTTCGTAGAGGGCACTGAGCAGGGACTGGATTTCCTTTTGGCCGCCGACCACGCGCATCGGGTCCAGCGCTTCGTCGCTGACTTGCAGCAGTTCTTCGACTTCGCTGCCGGTGAGCAGCCGCGCATCGGCCTGGCGGCGGTCGGCGGCGATGTTGAGGGCCATGCGATAGAGGTAGGCGTTGGGCCGCAGCAGGTTCGGCGGCGCTTCCATGCGGTCGACCCGCAGGTAGGTTTCGTGCAGCACGTCGTTGGCCAGGTCCTCCGAGCCGAGACGGCGTCGCAGGCGCACCCGAAAGTCCTCGTAGGACGTCAGGAACAGCTGGACCATCGAACTTTGTCCGGCGTCTTTCATCCCCCGGAAACTCCTTCCCATTGTGTGCATTCCATGCGCTTTCCTGACGATTCGGGTAACAACAGCAAGGTGACTGGCTGGCGCAACGCGCCGGGTGTGGGCCGGTCGATCCTGAGCGTGTGAAAACTGTCTACCAGCGCTGCATCGCGCCGAACATCGCCGGTGGTGGTGACCAACCGGTTGTGTTGCACCACACCGTCGCGGCCGATCCACAGCTGCAACACCGCGCGAAAACTGCCGGGCCGGGTCAGTGGCGAGCGGCACAGGTTGCGTTCAATCGCGGCCTGCACCGCCGTGGCGTAGCTGCGGTTGACCGCTGCGCTGGCGGGGGTCGGTTTCTCCGCCGGCAACGGCACGTCCTCGACTTGCGCCACCTGCAAGGTGAACGCGTCGTCGCGGCTGTACTTGGCCATCAAGCCGCTGCCGCCGAGCATCCGTCGCAGCGCCTCGGCGGCGGTGAATTCGCCATCCACCGCCAACGAGCGGCGACCTCGACTCAACTGACTGTCGACCAGCACCGCCATGCCGGTGGCGCGGCTGAACTGATCGAGGGCGCGGGCCAGTTCCTGGGCCGGGATGTGCAGTGTCATGCGCATCGATGCCGGCACCGGGTCGGCGCTGGCACGGCTCAGAAACAAGCCAAGCAGCAACCCCAGACAGAGCTGGCGCATGAGCGCTGAGCGCACAACATCCTCCCTGGCACGGCCTCGCTGCACGGCTGATGTATCCCTGAAAACCGTCATCCTGAGGGCTGTTTATGAATCTGGTGTGACGGCCACTGCAAAAAAACCATCACGGGATCCGCGCCGCCGTTGCACTAGACTCTTGAGCTAGAGCGGCCCCTTCGGGCCGGCCAGGAGGCCAGCATGAAATCACTGTGGACATTGGCGCTGAGCGGGTTGTTGTTGACGCTGTCGGGCGGCGTGCATGCCGAGCAGGCAGTGGGTTGCGTCGAGGTGACCGTGGGCGGTTACAAGGCGCCGAATTACGATTGCCTGAGCCAGCAGATGGGCAATAACCCTGACGGCGCGGCGGCTGCGCAGAAGAATCAGGAAGCGATGAATGTGCCGGTCAACAAGCGCCCGCCGAATCAGGTGGGGCTGGCGACGCCGGCGGCCACGTCGACGCGGATGGGCAACACGTTTGGTACGTCGGTGAAACCGCAGCGGCCGCCGAACTAGCTTTGATCGTTCCCACGCTCCTGCGTGGGAATGCAGCCCGTGACGCTCTGCGTCACTGGACGCGGAGCGTCCCCAGAGGCATTCCCACGCGGACGGTTCGACGCCTCGACGTGGGAACGATCAACGTGTGGGGGCGATCAACGGCTAGTGATCAGTCACTGGGAATCTGCCGAAAACTCACCGCCAGGCGATTCCAGCTGTTGATGGTGCTGACAGCCATGGTCAGGTCCACCAGTTCGGTTTCGCTGAACTGTTCCCGCGCCTGCTGATAAACATCGTCAGGCACCCGGCTATCCGCCAGCAGCGTCACCGCCTCGGTCCAGGCCAGCGCCGCCCGCTCGCGCAGGTTGAAGAAGCCGCTGTCGCGCCAGACCGCGATGGCGTACAGCCGTCGATCCGTCTCCCCTGCCCGCCGCGCTTCCACCGAATGCATGTCGGTGCAGAACGCGCAGCCGTTGAGTTGCGAGGCGCGGATCTTGATCAGGTGCAGCAACGGCGCCTCGATGCTCAGGCTGCTGGTCAGCGCTTCCAGGGCAATCATTGCTTTCATGGCTTTGGGTGAAGCGCTGTAGTAATCCAGACGCGGGGACATGGGCGGGCCTCGGGCAGCAGAAGAGTGATTTCACGGTAAGCGCTGGTGCGCCAGGGTTACAGCCCCAATTCCACGGAAAACCGGCAGACCACCCGATCCTTGACCAATTTCCGGTTTTTGCTCCACGCAACTTCTGCCCCGCGTGCATTCGGGAGTAATCTGGCGGGCGCACAATCCGCCTCATTCGCCCCCAGGAGCCCCGTCGGTATGGAACTTCATGTCGTGATCAACGGCCGCAAGGATCTGGCCGGTCAGTTGTATCAGCAGCTGCGGGGCGCCATTGAATCCGGGCGTCTGGCCGCCGGCACGCAACTGCCGCCCAGCCGCTTGCTCGCCGAGCAACTGGGGATTTCGCGCAAGACCATTTCCGACACTTACGCGCAGCTGACTTACGAAAATTTCCTCACCGGGGTGATCGGCAAAGGCACTTACGTCAACGCTCGCGCCACGCCGGTGCAGCGCAAGCAAAGTCATTCCGAACTGGCCAGTTCCGAGGTGATCGAGAGCTGGTGCAACCTGCCGGTGTTCTTGCGCCATCCGACGCTGGAAGGCTCGCTGCGCTACGACTTCATCGGCGGTGCCACCAGCAAGGGCCAGTTCCCCCACGATGACTGGCGCCGCTGCGTGTCCCATGCCATGCGGCAAATGGCGGGTTCTAAAGGCTTCTATAGCGTGGCGGAAGGCTTGCCGGCGCTGCGCAATGCGATTGCCCGGCACATCGCGTTTTCCCGTGGCGTGAACTGCCAGGACGAAGACATCGTGGTGTGCAACGGCGCGCAACAGGCGCTGGACTTGATCGCCCGGGTGCTGCTGCGCCCCGGCAGTCTGGTGGCGATGGAAGATCCGGGTTATCCGCCGGCGCGGCTGCTGTTCGGCACTCACGGCGCCACCGTGGTCGGGGTGCCGGTGGATGCGGAAGGGATTCAGGTCGAGAAAATTCCCGATGGCACCCGGTTGATCTACGTGACGCCGTCGCACCAGTTCCCGCTGGGCATGTCGATGAGTCAGGCGCGGCGCGAGGCCTTGCTGGCCCGGGCCTACGAGCTCGGCGCGATCATCATCGAGGACGACTATGACAGCGAGTTCCGCTACGAGGGCCGGCCGACGGATTCGCTGCACAACCTCGATCAGCGTGGCATCGTGGCTTACGTCGGCACCTTCTCCAAGACCCTGCTGCCGGAGCTGCGGCTCGGTTACGCGATTCTGCCGCCAGCGATCCTCGAAGCGGTGATCCGTGCCAAGCAGCTCACTGACCTGCACGCTTCCACCCTGCCGCAATGGGCGCTGGCCAAGTTCATCGCCGAGGGCTGCCTGCTCAAGCACATTCGCCGCTGCCACACCATTTATGCCCAGCGCCGCGAGCGGATCCTCGCGCGCATGGCCACCGACCTCGCGCCGTGGCTGGAGGCCGTGCCGGCGAGCGCGGGCTTTCATATGGCGGTGTTCTGCCGGGTGCCGATCGACTTGCCGCTGGTGATCGAACTGGCGAAAAAGGTCGAAGTCGGCCTATACGCCATCGACGGCTTCTATTACCAGCAGCCGGCCAGAAGCGGAATGTACTTCGGCTTCGGCGCCATCGAGACGCTGGACATCGATATCGCGCTGGATCGCCTGCGCGACATTCTGCAACAGGTCGCCTGATAGATTGGTCTAACGGATTACCCGCCGATTGGTTATTGGTGATCCGGGGGTGCAGGCCTATTCTGCACAGGCGTTATCCCTCAATGAGCAGGATTCGTCCGGCCTGATTCAGGAGTGTGAGCAATGTCCAACGAAGTGATCAACACCGTACAGGTGCAGGCTGCGGCCGGCCGCTCCGAGGAGCTGGGCAAGCAGTTGCAGAAGATCGTCGAAACCCTGCGCGAAACACCGGGTTGCGATTCCTATATGGTCGACCGCTGCCCCGACGACAGCCACCGCTGGACGGTCAGTGCCCATTGGCAGTCGGAAGCGGCGATGCAGGCGCATTTCAACCGGCCTGAGGCGCAGGGGTTTATCGATCTGATCGACAGTCGGCTGGCCAACAGCGTCGATTTCAACTCGTTTCCTATCGTTTGAAACTCAAGAAAATTGCAGCCTTCGGCAGCCTCGGGGAAACCCAGCGAGGCTGCCGAAGGCTGTGGTTTTTCTGGTTTGCGGGGAATCAGGATTGGTCACCCGATCTTCCCGAATATTGGCCGTTTGATTAGACCGACACGCGGACTACTGTGAAGACCGACTCCCCCACTTCACAGGTGACCCGCCATGAAACTCCTGCACATTTTCGCCGCCGCCCTCGCCCTGTCTGTTTCTGCCGCCGCCATGGCCCACGATGCCTCCGAGAAAATCTCGGTATTGCAGGACCAGATGCTGAAAAATGTCCCGGGCAAAAAAGCCATGATGATCGAAGTCGACTACAAACCCGGCCAGTCCTCCATCGCCCACAAACACGACGGCACGGCCATGGCGTATGTGCTCGAAGGCGAAGTGACTTCCCAGGTCAAGGGCGAACAAGCGATCACCTACAAGAAGGGCCAGTTCTGGTACGAACCCGCCGGCTCCGAACATCTGGTGTCGAAAAACGCCAGCAAAACCAAGCCAGCCAAGTTGCTGGTGTTCATGGTGCTGTCGCCGGACGAGCAAGTGCTGATCCCATTGAAAAACTGATGGTTGTTTAACCAGCCATAAATAAAAGGCGCAAATCGTTGATTGGCGCCTTTTTTATTTCCCGCGGCAATTAATCAAAAACGCTTACAGCCAATAAAACTATTGCATGACAGTCATTCAGCAAATTGTCAGGTTGTTTTCAGTTTCGCGGGAGTAGTCTGAGGCAACTGTCGCCGGTTCCGTTTAATCAACCCCGACACCTCTGACTTTCCGACTGAAGTTGCTTCACGGGAGACTCACCATGAAACTTGCCTTTGCCAGTACCTTGGCGATATCAGTTTTAGCGTTGTCCGCCTGTTCCGTTCCCACCGCTCCAAAAGCGGTTTCTTCCCTCGACACGCTGTTCACCCAACCGGTCGGCCGCAGCAGCGCCGCCCAGGTCAAAAGCGGTCCCGGTGTCTCGCTGGGCGTCGTCTACAGCCCGAGCACCCAGACCAACCGCGAATACCTGCGCGACTATCAGGCCAACGCCGGCACCGGTTTCGGCCAGAGTTTGCTGGTGCAGCCGATCCATGACGCCTACGTCGCCACTTCGAAACCGGACATGGCGGTGGATTGGGTGAAAGCCTCGCTGCAACGCCAATTCGGTTCGGTCACCGTGTACCCGGACATGCAGAGCCTGCGTGCGGCCAACCCGGATGTGGTGGCGATCGTCGACACTCACAGCCAATTGATTACCTCGCGCAGTTCGGACATCAAGGCGGATGTGAGTGCGGACTTTTATGACGGGAAGTTGAACTACATCGGGACGGCCAAGGGCTCCGAGGCGAAAGAGTTGACGCCGGCCTGGGCGGACTTCAAGCGTTCGGAGGAGATTGTTGCGGATATAAATCAGCAGCAGGAAGTTCAGGTTCGGGCGTTGCAGAAGTTTGATCAGTCGCTCAGTAATTTGTTGACTGGGCCGGCAGGTAAAGTGTCGATGCTTGAGAGTAAACAACTACATAAGTTGCAGTGACTGTCAGGCCGCTGCCCTCACCCTAGCCCTCTCCCGGAGGGAGAGGGAACTGATCGAGGTGTTTGTTAGAGTTACGCCGACGTGAAATACCGAGTCGAACTCAAGTTTCAAAAAACACACAAATCGGCTCCCTTTCCCCCTCGCCCCCCTGGGGGAGAGGGCTGGGGTGAGGGGGAACGGTTTAAGCTACACCACCGCAATACCGCCAAGCACAGGCAAAAAAAAGCCCCCGCATCTCACAATGCAGGGGCTTTTTCATTCAACAGCTACTCAAGCAAGCTCAAGCTCCGCAGTCGCCGCAGCAGGCACTACCGCCTGACCGCTCAACGCCACGTCGTTCAGCTCACGGTTGGCCACCGCGTACATGGCGTAGTCGGTGCCGCTGGCGGCACGGATTTCCACCAGCATGGCGCGCCAGCGCTGGATCATCGCGTCGTGTTGCGCCATCCACAGAGCCAGACGCGCTTCCACGTCCAGATCACCGCCGCCCGCTTGCAGAACGGCGATGGTGATCGCGCGTTGCTGCCAGTCGACGTCGTCGCGGAACGCTTCACGGGCCAGGGCCTGCCAGTTGTTTTCAACCGGCAAGGCGCTGATCTGCGAGATGTACCAGGTGATGTCCAGCGCGCTGCCCACGGCGAAGTACGCCTTGGCCACTTCGGCTGGGTCCTGACCGGTCACGTCGGCCGCTTCGATGATCGGCAGCAGCGTGTAGAGGTGGGTAGTCCCCGCCACCATACGCGCCAACAGTTCCGGTACACCGGCTGCGACGTAAGCCTGATAACGCGCCTGCCAGTTTTCGCGGATTTCGCCGCTCAGCAGCTCGTCCAGCTTCAGGCCCAGCTCCTTCAGGTGCGGACCGAAATGCGCGACGTCACGGGCAGCGTTCTGCTCGTTGCGACGGGCACGCAGGAACCAGCGCGTGGCGCGACGGCCCAGACGCATCAGCTCGTCCATCAGCTCCAATTGCACGTCAGCGGAGACCTGGTAGTCCAGGGCTTCGATCTGACGGAACCAGTGCGGGAGGTGGAAAATGTCACGCACGATCACGTAAGCGCCAGCCACGTTCGCCGGGGTCATGCCGGTGGACTCTTTGAGTCGCTGAACGAAGGTGATGCCCATGTGGTTGACCAGATCGTTGGCGATCTGGGTGCTGACGATTTCGCGCTTCAGACGGTGACGGCGCATGGCTTCGGCGAACTTGCTGACCAGGGTCGGCGGGAACGCGGTTTCCATGTCACGGGTCAGGTAATCGTCGTCCGGCACCAGGGAGCCCAGCAACTGCTCCTTGAGGTCGATCTTGCTGTATGAGATCAGCACCGACAATTCAGGACGGGTCAGACCGTGGCCTTCGGCAACGCGTTCAGCCAGTTGCTCTTCGGTCGGCAGGAACTCGATGGCACGATCCAGCTTGCCACGGCCTTCCAGGTCGCTCATCAGACGCTTGTACTCGGCGATGCGCGCATAAGCACGGCGGGCCGCCAGGGACAGGGCCTGAGTCTGCTTGTAGTTGTTGCCCAGCACCAGACCACCGACTTCGTCGGTCATGCTCGCCAGCAACTGGTCGCGTTGCTTGCCCGTCATGTCGCCGGCCTGAACCACTTCGTTCAGCAGGATCTTGATGTTCACTTCGTGGTCGGAGCAGTCCACGCCACCGGCGTTGTCGATGAAGTCGGTGTTGGAACCGCCGCCATTGAGACCGAATTCCACGCGACCCAGTTGGGTCATGCCGAGGTTACCGCCCTCGCCCACCACTTTGCAGCGCAGTTCGTTGCCATTCACGCGCAGCGCATCGTTGGCCTTGTCGCCGACATCGGCGTGGCTTTCGGTGCTGGCTTTCACGTAAGTACCGATACCACCGTTCCACAGCAGATCCACCGGCGCCTTGAGCAAGGCGTTCAGCAGTTCGGTCGGGGTCAGTTTGTCGGCCTTGATGTCGAAGCGTTCCTGCATCTGCGGGGAGATGGCAATGCTCTTCGCGCTGCGCGAGAAGATACCGCCGCCTTCGGACATGATGCTGGTGTCGTAGTCGGACCATGCCGAACGCGGCAGGTCGAACATGCGCTGACGCTCGACGAAGCTGGTGGCCGGGTTCGGGTTCGGGTCGATGAAGATGTGCATGTGGTTGAACGCAGCAACCAGTTGCAGCTTGTCGGACATCAGCAAGCCGTTGCCGAACACATCACCGGCCATGTCGCCCACGCCGACCACGGTGATGCTGTCTTCCTGGACATTGATGCCGCGCTCGCGGAAGTGGCGCTGTACGCCAACCCACGCGCCCTTGGCGGTGATGCCCATTTTCTTGTGGTCGTAACCGGCCGAACCACCGGACGCGAACGCGTCACCCAGCCAGAAGCCGTAGTCGATGGCGATGCCGTTGGCGATGTCAGAGAAGGTTGCAGTGCCCTTGTCCGCCGCGACCACCAGGTACGGGTCATCGTCGTCATGACGCACGACGTTGGCCGGCGGTACCAGTTTGCCGTCCTTCAGGTTGTCGGTGATGTCCAACAGACCCGAGATGAAGATGCGGTAGCAGGCGATACCCTCGGCCGCGATCTCGTCACGGCTGCCGCCCAGTGGCAGGCGACGCGGCAGGAAGCCGCCCTTCGCACCCACCGGCACGATGACCGAGTTCTTCACTTGCTGGGCTTTTACCAGGCCGAGGACTTCGGTACGGAAGTCTTCTTCACGGTCGGACCAGCGCAGGCCGCCACGAGCGACGTTGCCGAAGCGCAGGTGCACGCCTTCGACGCGTGGCGAGTAAACGAAGATTTCGAATTTCGGAACAGGCTTCGGCAGTTCAGGGATCAAGTGCGGGTTGAACTTGAAGCTGAAGTACGACTTGTTCTGACCGTTGGCGTCGGTCTGGTAGAAGTTGGTACGCAGGGTCGCTTTGATCAGGTCCAGGTAACGACGCAGGATGCGGTCTTCGTTGAGGACTTGAACGTCGTCCAGCGCGGTCAGGATCGCTTGTTCCAGACGCAGTTGCTTGTCGTCCAGATCATCGCTGCCCAGCTTGCGTGCCAGGTAGAAACGGGTTTTGAACAACCGGGTCAGTTCGCGAGCGATGTCGGTGTGGTTGTTCAGGGTGCTGGCGATGTAGCCGAGGTCGAAGCCCAGACGGATCTGCTTCAGGTAGCGAGCGTAGGCACGCAGCAGCGCGACGTCGCGCCATGGCAGGCCAGCGGTCAGCACCAGACGGTTGAACGCATCGTTTTCGGCGTCGCCGCGCACGATGTGGACGAACGCGTCCTGCAGGGTGTCATTGAGCTGCTGGATGTCCAGGTCCATGCCTTCAGCGGCAGTGAACGCGAAGTCGTGGATCCAGAACTCGCGGCCGTTGTTGTGACGCAGGCGATACGGGAACTCGCCCAGCACGCGCAGGCCGAGGTTTTCCAGGATCGGCAGCACGTCGGACAGGGCCAGCGGGGTATCGGCGTGATACAGCTTGCAGTGCAGCTCGCGCGGGCCGGAAGCCAGCGGCTGGTAGAAGCTCATGGCCAGCGGCTTCTTCTCGCTCAGGTTGAGCAGGTGCTGCATGTCGACCACGGCCGAGTGCGCAGCGAAACGCTCGCGGTAGCCGGCCGGGAAGCCTTTCGGGAAATCGGCCAGCACGTTGGTGCCATTGGCTTCGCCGAAGGTTTCAACGGTCAGGGCGGCGTAGTCGTCCTGCCAGCTGCGGCAGGCCTGGATCACTTCGTTTTCCAGTTGCAGCGGGTCGATGTCGATGCGGTTTTTCGGGTCTACGCGCAGGATCAGCTGCACGCGGGCCAGCACGGACTCGGAGAAGAAGGTCCAGAACTCGCAGTCGGTCGCCTTCAGGCGCTCCATCAGCACTTGCTGGATTTTCTGACGGACTTCGGTGGAGTAGATGTCGCGCGGCACGTAGGCCAGGCAGTAGCAGAAACGACCGTATGGGTCTTTGCGCAGGAACACGCGGATCTTGTTGCGTTCCTGGATCTGCACGATCGACATCACGGTGCTGAACAGTTCGTCGACCGGGGTCTGGAACAGGTCGTCACGCGGCAGCACTTCCAGAACCTGTGCCAGTTCCTTGCCCAGGTGAGCCTTGGACTGGAAGCCGGAACGGCGCTCGATCTCTTCGACCTTGCGGCGGATGTACGGGATGACACGTACGCTTTCGCCATACACCGACGAGGTGTACAGGCCCATGAAGCGGTGTTCCTTGATGACTTTGCCGTCGGCATCGATTTCGCGGATCGACACGTAGTCCGGGTAAGCCGGACGGTGGACGCGGCTCGGGTGCGCAGCCTTGGCAAACGACAGCAGCGTCGGTTCGCGCAGGTAGTTCACGGCGTAGTCTTCGATGTGACGGTCTTCGTTGGTCAGACCGGTGCGCAGCATCCGGGTCAGGCCGAGGAAGGAGTTCTGGTCGTATTCGATGTGGCCGCCATCGGCCTGATCGACAACGGTGAACTCTTCGTAGCCGAGGAAGGTGAAGTGGTTACCCACCAGCCATTCCAGGAAGCTCTTGATTTCGGTCTTCTCGTCGGCTTCGACGGCGAATGCGCTGTTATCGAGCTTGGTGAGGACTTCCTGCACCTTGGCCTTCATCGGCTCGAAATCGGCGACCGCAACGCGGACTTCACCCAGGACCTGTTCCAGTTCCTTGGTCAGCACATTCAGTTCGGCCGCGTTGGCGCAGCGGTCGATTTCCAGGTACATCAGCGATTCGTGTTGTACGCCTTCGCCGGTCGAACCTTTAGGCAGGATTTCCAGCAATTCGCCCTTGCTGCCACGACGCACGCTGAGCACGGTGGTCTGCAGGGTGTGGATGCTGTAGCCGCGGCGGTTCAGCTCGGTACGCACCGAGTCCACCAGGAATGGCAGGTCGTGGTGCAGCACTTCGACCGCGGTGTGGGTCGACTGCCAGCCGTGACGTTCGTAATCGGGGTTGTAGACGCGCACTTGCGGTTGCGCGTGATCGAAGCGCTCAAGCAGGCGCCACGCAGAAAGAGTACAGCCAGCGAGGTCGGAGAGGCGACGTTGAGTCAGCTCGTCCAGGGAAATGATGCCGAAGAATTGTTCAGAGAACAGCGCCACTTGTGGCAGTGCCTGTTCACTGATGTGCTGCGCCAGTGCCGCTTGCAGTTGGTGCTGGAAGTCGGCTTTGCTGGCTGCGGTGAAGAACGCCATCTGTGGTACTCCGCTTGGGCTTGTTATTGATGGAAAGCGTCGCGTACAAAACCCCTTTCGGGGCGTTCTGTCGCCCTGTTCCTGAATCTCGGGCAGAGGAAACAGGGTGACAGGTGGGTGAAGCTGGACGAGACACTCAGGTCACATTCACCTTCCATGAATGGGCATCTGCAAAAACGACTGTCCGGGCTGCCGACAATGTCTTTACGGGTGCTCATCCGTTGCGCAGCTTAATGGGTGCGACAATGTGTCTGCTTGCGGTGCTGCGACATATTCGGTCATTGGCACGTAAACCAAGGCAGGCGCATCGGTAAACACTAGCATTCATGGGGCAGAACGCCGGTCTGAATCCCCGGTTTTACGGTACATGCGTGCCAGAAATGACCATTGACCTGCGTCGCGTTCACGACACATCCTCTGACACTCAGGCGAGCAGAAATTCCCGAGGGCTGGCAGAATCGCGCTTTATTGCGACCACCGAGCCCGCCGAGGCAGGAATTTCCCATGCAAATGACCACCGCCCTTTTGATCGTCAACCCGTGCGACGACGAAGAAGACAACATGGCCATGCTCTGCTGCCACAGCGACAAGGGCGACATGTTTCTGATGAGCCGCTATCCGGACGAGGATGAGCTGGAGATCACGCTGGATGGCGAGCCGTCCACCCTCGATGGCGTGAAAGTCACCTTGACCAAGACCCTGCTGAAAATCGAAATCGCGGCGGCGGATGCCGATGCGTTGAATGGCGATGATGTGCTGGAAATCACCTACAACCCGGACATGGTGGATCTGGCCGAGGTCGAGGAAACCCTGAAGAACATTCTTGACGGTACTGGCACCTTTATCAGCCAGATTTGATGGCGTCTGGGCCGGCCCTTTCGCCTGCGAAAGGGCCTCAAAGAACACCGCATCTCCCCCGCCCTACAAAATTCCAACAATTGCCCCGGTCATTTCCCGCACTTTGCGCAAAATGCCGTTAGTCGCCACCCCCTGCGATGGATTAAAGTAACGCCCCCAGCCCTGGCGTTATCCGAACGCCTGTGGCCACCCTTTCCAGGAACAGTCATCGATGGAACATCGTGAAGCGCTGCTGGCGCTGCGAACCTTTCTTTCAACGCAGATTCTCGGCCAGGAAAAACTCATCGAGCGCTTGCTCATCGCCCTGCTCGCCGACGGCCACATGCTGGTCGAAGGCGCTCCGGGTCTGGCCAAGACCAAAGCGATCAAAGAGCTCGCCGAGGGCATCGAAGCCCAGTTCCATCGCATTCAGTTCACCCCGGACCTGCTGCCCGCCGACATCACCGGCACCGAGATCTATCGCCCGGAAACCGGCAGTTTCGTGTTCCAGCAAGGCCCGATTTTCCACAACCTGGTGCTGGCGGACGAAATCAACCGTGCCCCGGCCAAGGTGCAATCAGCCTTGCTCGAAGCGATGGCCGAGCGTCAGGTCAGTGTCGGGCGCAGCACTTACGAGCTGTCGCCGCTGTTCCTGGTGATGGCCACGCAGAACCCGATCGAGCAGGAAGGCACCTACCCGCTGCCCGAAGCGCAGCTCGATCGGTTCCTGATGCACGTAAAAATCGGTTTTCCGGACGCGGCCGTCGAACGCCGAATCCTGCAACAGGCTCGGGGCGAAGCCCTGAACGGCGAAACCAAGCCAGAACGTCGGGTCAGCCAGCAGGCGATCTTCGCCGCACGCAAGGAAATCCTCGGTCTGTACATGGCGGACGCCGTGGAGGAATACCTCGTGCAACTGGTCATGGCCACGCGCAACCCGGCCAAGTTCGACCCGGAAATGGCCGAATGGATTGCCTACGGCGCCAGCCCCCGTGGCTCGATCGCCCTTGATCGCTGCGCCCGCGCCCACGCCTGGCTGGCCGGTCGCGACTTCGTCAGCCCGGAAGACATCCAGGCTGTGCTGTTCGATGTATTGCGTCACCGCATCATTCTGTCGTTCGAGGCCGAAGCCGCCGGCATCGACCAGGATCGGGTGGTGCAACGGATTCTCGACGTCGTAGCCGTCGCTTGACCCCGATGAACGCCTCTCTGCCGTCCGAACCGGGTATTCGCGTCAGCCTCGCCGAGCTGATCGAGATGCGTCACCGCGTGCGCGAAGTGCAGCTGTTTTCCACGCCGAGCCAGCGCAGCCCGCTGATCGGCCTGCACCACTCGAAATTTCGTGGCCGTGGCGTGGACTTCGATCAGGTGCGGGTCTATCAGGCCGGCGACGACGTGCGCACCATCGACTGGCGCGTGACCGCGCGGACTCAGGAGCCGCACACCAAGCTGTTCCATGAAGAGCGCGAGCGGCCGATTTTCATCATGGTCGAGCAAAGCACGCGGCTGTTCTTCGGTTCCGGGCTGATGTTCAAATCAGTGCTCGCGGCGCAGGCGGCGGCGCTGATCGGCTGGGCCGCGCTGGGTCACAACGACCGGGTCGGCGGGCTGGTGTTCGGCGACAACGAGCATTACGAAATCAAGCCGCGCCGCAGCAAGCAGAGCCTGCTGCAACTGCTCAACCGGCTGGTGAAGGTCAATCAGTCGTTGCACAGCGAGCGAGAGCCGGATCGCGATGCGTTTGGTGTGGCGTTGCGCCGGGCTCGTGAAGTGCTGCGCCCGGGCAGTCTGGTGATCGTGATCTGTGACGAGCGCGCACTGACCGACAGTGCCGAGCAGCAATTGAGCCTGCTGTCGCGTCATTGCGACCTGCTGATGCTGCCGCTGTCCGATCCGCTGGATCACGCCCTGCCCGCTGCCGGGCTGCTGAGATTCGCTGAACGCGGCGCACAACTGGAACTCGACACCCTCAACTTCGACCTGCGCCAGACCTATCGCGCCCAGGCCGAAGCACGCATCGCCCGCTGGGAACTGCTCGCGCAGAAACTGCGGGTGTTGCTGATGCCGTTGAGCACCCAAAGCGAAATGGTCGAGCAGATGCGCGAGTTCCTCAATCCGCAGCGCCCGGGGAAAGTTCGATGAACGGCCTCGAACAACTGCAACCCCTGATTTCCCCTCCACCGATTGCCTTCTGGCCACCGGCGCCGGGCTGGTGGCTGCTGCTTCTGTTGCTGCCGCTGATCGGCATCGTGCTGTGGCGTCTGCGCCGCTTCATCCCGATCAAGAAGAAACCCATCGTGCGCGCTGAACTGCCGCTCGATCCGGTGCGCATCGCCGCGCTCGCCGAGCTGGCGCAAATGGTCAAGCCTTACGACGGCGCCCCAGCCGGCGCGTGGCTGCAACAACTCAACGGCCTGCTCAAACGCCTGTGCCGCAACCACTATCCCTACAGCCAGAGTCACACTCTCAACGGGCGCAAATGGCTGGCGTTTCTCGACAACCGCTGCCCCGCGGCCGGCCTGACCCGCTGGATGGTGTTGGTCGAGGGCGCCTACAAACCCGAGTGCAAACTCGACGACAAGGCCATCGCCGGCCTGACGCAAGCCGTCGATACGTGGATCCGCAAGCATGTTTGAATTCGCCTGGCCGTGGATCTTTGTGCTGTTGCCACTGCCGTGGCTGATGCGCCTTGTGCTGCCGGTCGCTGACAGCGGCGAGCCGGCGTTGAAGGTGAGTTTCCTCGGTGACCTGGAAGGCCTCGCCCGCCGCCGTGCCCGTGCCAATCTGCCCGCCTGGCGCCAGCAAGCGCCGTTCATGCTGTTGTGGCTGTTTCTGCTGATCGCTGCCGCCCGCCCGCAATGGCTGGGCGAACCGTTGCCGATTGCCGCCAGCGGTCGTGATCTGCTGGTGGCGGTGGACGTGTCCGGCTCGATGGACTTCCCCGACATGCAATGGAACGACGAGGACGTCAGTCGCCTGTCGCTGGTTCAGCATTTGCTCGGCGACTTCCTGGAAAGCCGCGATGGCGACCGGGTCGGTTTGATCCTGTTCGGCAGCCAGGCTTACCTGCAAGCACCGCTGACGTTTGACCGACGCACCGTGCGCGTGTGGCTCGACGAAGCGCGGATCGGCATCGCCGGCAAGAACACCGCCATTGGCGACGCCATCGGTCTGGCGCTGAAACGTCTGCGCATGCGCCCGGCGCAGAGCCGCGTGTTGATTCTGGTCACCGACGGCGCCAACAACGGCGGTGAAATCGACCCGCTGACCGCCGCACGACTGGCCGCCAACGAAGGCGTGAAGATCTATCCGATCGGCATCGGTGCCGACCCCGAAGAAAGCGGCGCTACGGCACTGCTCGGCGGCAATCCGACCCTCGACCTCGACGAGCCGGCACTCAAGGCGATTGCCGACGCTACCGGCGGCCGCTACTTCCGCGCCCGTGACGGCAAAGAACTGCAAGCGATCAAGGACACCCTCGACCAACTGGAACCCGTGGCTCAGCAACCGACCCAGGCACGCCCGGCCCAGGCGTTGTATCAATGGCCTCTGGCATTGGCGTTGCTGTTGAGCATGTTGCTGGTTACCCGTGAATTGTGGCCGGACAACCCGTTGCAACGGCTGTTCACCAAGGAGCTGTATCTGCAAAGCCCCCTGCCTGACTGGCGCGCGCGCCTCAAGCGTTTGCGTCTGCGGAGGCGCCGATGATCGCCCTCTGGCCGCACTGGTTCCGTCCGTGGTGGTTGCTGCTGTTGCCGCTGCTCGGCTGGCTGATCTGGCAGCTCTGGCACCGGCAGAAACGCGCCGGACGCTGGCAGATGATTCTGCCGCCGGCGTTCCATGCCGCATTGCTCAGTGGCGGCAGCGGTCGCGACAGCAAACTGCCGTGGGTTGCGTTGGGCGTTGCGTGGTTGCTGACGATCCTGGCGCTGCTCGGGCCGAGTTGGGAGCGCGTCGAACAGACCAGTCAGAAACCGGCGGATCCGCTGGTGGTGGTGCTGGAGCTGACCCCGGAAATGCTCGCCACCGACTCGCCGCCCACGCGTCTGGAGCAAGCCCGGCGCAAGCTGTTCGATCTGTTGAAGGCGCGCAGCGATGCGCAGACCGCCATTGTGGTTTACGCGGGCAGCGCTCATACATTGGTGCCGCTGTCGGATGACCTGGCGACCAGCCGCAATCTGCTCGACGCCCTCAAGCCGTCGCTGATGCCGGAAAGCGGCCATCGCGCCGATCTTGCTGTGAGCAAGGCGCTGGCCTTGCTGGAACAGGGGGCGCTGGGTCAGGGACGCATCCTGCTGATCGGCTCTTCGCTGTCCGATGGGGAACGCCAAGGCATTCGCCATGCGTTGAGCGGGCAATCGGCGCAACTGCTGATGCTCGGCATCGGCACCGCCGAGGGCGCGCCGATTGCTCAGGAGGACGGCAGTTTCCTCAAGGACGCCCAGGGTGCGATCCGCGTGCCGCAACTCGACAGTCCCGGCCTCGGCGCCTTCCTCAATTCGGTGGGCGGCGAGTACCACAGCGCACGGCTGGATGAGTCGGATCTGGGCAGCCTTGGTCTGCTCAATGGCCCGCGCAGCCTGCGCAACGACGGCCAGACCCTGCGCCTCGATACCTGGGCCGATCAGGGTTACTGGCTGCTGTTGCCGCTGTTGCTGCTTGCCGCGTGTGCCGGGCGCCGTGGCTGGTTGTTCTGCCTGCCTCTGCTGTTTTGCCTGCCACAGCCGAGCTACGCTTTTGATTTCGAAGACCTGTGGCTGCGCCCCGATCAACAGGGTTTGCACCTGCTCAAGCAGAAGCGTCCTGCCGAAGCGGCGAAACACTTCGAAGATCATCAGTGGCAAGGGCTGGCGTTGTACGAGGCTGGCGACTACAGTGGCGCCGCCCAGCGTTTCGCCGAAGGCAGCGATGCCCGCGCCCACTACAATCGTGGCAACGCATTGGCGAAAAGCGGTGAGCTGGAAGCGGCGATCGATGCCTACGAACAGGCTCTGGAGTTGCAGCCGGATTTGCGCCCGGCGCTGACCAACAAGGCGCTGGTGGAAAACCTGCTCAAGCAGAAAAACACTCCGCCGCCGACCGAGCCCGAGAAGCAACCGACGCAGCAGAACGTGCCGGGCGACGAACCACCGCCCGCCACTGCACCGCCACCGGCGGTCAAGAATGATGCGCCAAGCGAAGCCCAGCCCGCGGAGTCGGCCAGTGAACCACCGCCGACCACCCCGCCGCAGCCAGGCCCCAACGAAGTGCCCAACAGCGCGCCGGACGAAGAACAGAACACCAGCCCGACGCTGCGCCCCAGCGAAGACAACGTCGAAGGCGAGCAACGCCAGGCACTGGAACAGTGGCTGGGCAAGATCCCGGATGATCCGGGCGAACTGCTGCGACGCAAATTCTGGTACGAACAGCAACAACATCAGGATCAGGAAAACACTCGATGACCCGTTTCACCGCTCTCTTGCTGCCCCTGCTGATCTGCACGGCCACCGCCCAGGCGGCCGGGCTGACGGCCAGTGTGGATCGCAGTCGCCTGAACTCCGGCGAGACGGTCGAACTCACTCTCGAATCCAACGATGTCACGCAGTTCGGCAAACCTGATCTGACCCCGCTGGAACCGTTGTTCGAAGTGCGCGGCACACGCCAGGTCAACCAGCTGAACACCCTCAACAACGAGAACCGCGCCACCACCCGCTGGATCATCACTCTGTTGCCGAAACAGAACGGCAGCGTGGAAATTCCGCCGTTGAAACTCGGCGAAACCGAGAGCCAGCCGATCACCGTGCAGGTGGTCGAAAGCGACGTTCACGAAGAAAAGAATGCGCTCGACCCGGTGTTCATCGAGTCCAGCCTCGACCAGTCCAGCGTCTACGTGCAGGCCCAGGCCGTCCTGACCCTGCGCATCTACCATTCGGTTTCGCTGTACGACGACAGCAGCGTGACTCCGTTGCAGATCACCGACGCGCGCATCGAGCAACTGGGCGACACGCGCACCTACGAAAAAGACATCAACGGTGTTCGGCATGGCGTGATCGAGATGCGCTACGCGATCTATCCGCAGCACAGTGGTTTGCTGACCATCACCCCGCAGACCTTCAGCGCCACATTGGTCGACACCCAGCCGGCAAAAGATCCCACCGCCCAAGGGCCGAAAACCGGCAAATTGCTGCGCGTCGCGTCCTCGGAAATCCCGCTGACCGTCAAACCCAAACCGATCACTTATCCGAGCGATGCGCCATGGTTGCCGGCCCGCAGCCTGAGCCTGAGCGAGAGCTGGAACCCGGAGCCGGATCACACGCAGGTCGGCGACTCTCTGACCCGCAGCCTGACCCTCAAGGTCGAAGGCCTCGCCAGTTCACAACTGCCCGCCCTGCCCGCCACCGAGGCCAATGGCTTGCGCCGCTATCCGGATCAGCCGGTGCTCAACAATCAGAGCAGCGAGCGCGGTCTGATCGGCAGCCGTGAAGAACGCGAAGCACTGGTACCGAGCCGCAGCGGTTCGATCGAACTGCCGACCGTGGACGTGGTGTGGTGGAACACCTTCGAAGATCACCTGGAACACACCAGCCTGCCGGCGCGCACTCTGCAAGTGGTGAACAACCCGAGCCTGCAAGTCGACACCCCGGCCGGCAGCGCACAACCGCTCAGCGGCGCCGACAGTGAAGCGCTGTGGTGGTGGAAACTCAGCACGCTGATTCTGGCCTGCACCACCCTGCTCGGCTTCGGCCTGTGGTGGCGCGCCCGCTGGCAACCGGCAATCCTGCGCGCCGCGCAAACCGGCCCGAGCCCGCGCACCCTGCTCGACGACATCAAACGCGCCAGCCAGGCCAACGACCCCCACGCCACCCGCCAGGCCCTCGACGCCTGGGCCCGTCAGCAGCCGGAAACCCTGGCGGATATGGCGGCGCGGTTTGTGCCGCTGTCGGATGCGCTCGATGGTCTCAACGGTGCGTTGTATAGCGAGACCGGGCAGCATTGGCAGGGTGAGGATCTGTGGCGGGCGATCCGGACGATTCCGACGGCGGAGCGGGTGCAGGATCCGGTTGGGGACAGTGGGTTACCGCCGCTTTATCCGAAGTAAGCGAAAGAACACCAGCAAACGACATCAAACGATGCCGCACGTCGCGCTCGAATTCGTTTCTGGCAAGATCAGCAGACCACTCGACGTGGTCTGCCCTCCTCCTTCATTTGCTTGTAAGCAGATGCTCGAGATTCAACACCGACACCCGCCCTGCCTGGTTGTTTTCCTGCTTTGCTCGCTCGATGGCCGACGCAATCAGAGCGAAGCACTTTCCCGCTTCCACACCTGAGCTTGTCATCGACCTGATAGCGTCCAGCGCCGCATACCTGACGGTTTCGCTTTCGTGAAACATGAGATCCAGCAATACAGCCAGGGCGCGCTCATCAGCAACACTCCCCATGGATTCGCACATGCGCAAAATCCAGAATTCACTCTTGCCATTGACGGCCGCCAGCAGTTCCGACCAGTCGGTGTTGGAAAACTCTTCAAGTATCCCGGACGCGTTCACAACTTCGACATCCGACCAGTAATCGGTCGGAACCTCATCATCAGCGTATCGGCTTATACAAACATCAAACCTGGAATACATACTCATAGGTCATCTCCGGCTACGCTCAGTCGACACCAGTAAAGTCCACATAAACAGCCTCGACGATAGCGTCCTCTTCACCCGTTTCAGGTGCGTAGAACCGCAGGCCCAGACGGGCCACATTGAAGCCTGAGTTATTGAAAACCAGAAACTCGCCTTGCTCTATCAGAAACTGTTGAACGACAAGCACTTCTTCGCCTGCCAACCGCTGACCGCGCCAGGCGAATTGAGCCCATTTCAAAAACTCAACGCCGACGACCATCAAGGCATTATCGAAGTAGACATGAAGTCCCAAATCATCATATGCATCGGTTGGGATAGCGGAATCCGGACTTTTCAAAAACTCGTCAAAGGGGCTTTCGAGGGCCGACCTCGAATCTTCACGGGTCATACCTACGCGAATCAGTCCAAGGTCTCCTGGGCCAAGCAAGTCAAAATCAATGGTCATTCATTAAAGCCTTTCGAGTTATTGATCGATTACTCACTAAACGGGGACGGATTTATTGGCACTAAAAGGGGACAGATTTATTAAATCAAATAAATCCGTCCCCTTTTAGGAGTCCCCTTTTAGTGTTTCCATAACTGAAACCATCTGGAATCTCTGGCCAGCCTGGACCTAAAAGCAGGGCCTCCAGATCGTCACGGATATCCCGGAAAAACCCCGATAAATTCATGAGATGTATACATGAGTGCATCAACGCCGCTTGCAACACGACGTCATCTCCTCTCTCTCTGGCGGATGCTGCTTTAGACATATTGAAGAGGACGAGCTCCAGCATTTCCGACAGTTCGTCCTTCCAGTTCAGCTTGTAATCAGCCTCCAGACCATCACCATCGAAATCACCTGTCTTCTCCTTCACTGTCTGGATGATCAGGTTTTTCACCGACTCAAGACCATTCATCTCAGCTCACTTTCATTGATCTTACTTGTTGAAAAGCTCATACACCCATTTAGCCAATATTTCCGGTGATGTTGATTCTTTCCTGAAACATTCTTCACCGCGATCTTTCGCAACAATGGCCAGCGTCCCCGATTCAGAAATTTCAATATAGGGCGCACCAAACTCCTCTATCTCGGCTCCCAAAGTGCACAAATAGGGGACAGATTTATTCAATAAAACAACCCCTCCTTTTTTTTGCTATTCGCGCCCCCCCTACAAATCTTCCGAAACAACTTCCAATTCATCCCACAGCATGAAAAGTCCAATGCCTTTCATATAAGTCCCGTAATCTACAAAACCGGGAAACCCAATATTTTCGATCGAGAACCACGTCGCATCGCACTCTGGGCAAATAAAAATAATCGTCTTATTCGCCTTAATCATCGCCTTGACAACATTATCCTGCTGACATCTTGGGCAGATCATATAAACCTCTCCATCATCAAAAAAGGAACAATCAAAAAAAATGGACAAATTTATGGTCGGGTTGGCACTGATTGCGGAGGTTGAAGCCCGGCGGACCGCTCGATCAAAAAAATGATATCAATATAGTGGCCAGACGGTCGATACCCGGTATATGGCCGTCAATTAAAGGATTCGCCGAGATCGTCCCACCCCACCTCCCGGACAAGCCTGCCCTTCGCAATAATCTGTAAACTCTCCCCTCTTTCGCCGCCCTCTCCTTCCAGGCGGCCATCACCTCTTTATATTGCGGAGTCAGCCTTGCGTCTGTTTCACACCTCCGACTGGCACCTTGGGCAAAACCTGCACGGCCAGGAGCGCGATTTCGAGCATGCATGCTTCCTCGAGTGGCTGCTGCGCCAATTGAAGCTGGCGCAGCCGGACGTGCTGCTGATCGCCGGCGACATCTTCGACACGGTGAACCCGCCGGTCAAAGCCCAGGAACGCCTTTACGATTTCATCGTCAGCGCCCATGAGCAGCAGCCGTTGCTGACCATCGTGATGATCGCTGGCAACCACGATTCCGGCTCGCGGATCGAGTTGCCCGCGCCGCTGATGCGGCGTTTGCGCACCCATGCGTTGGGTCGGGTATTGTGGCTCGACGACGGCCAGCTCGATGCGGAACGCTTGTTGCTGCCGCTGCCGAATGCGTCCGGCGAGATCGCCGCGTGGTGCCTCGCGCTGCCGTTCCTGCGGCCTGCCGAAGTGACCGGCGCGCATCTGGGCGACAACTATCTGCGTGGCATTGGCCAAGTGCACGAATGGCTGATCGAAGCAGCCAACGCCAAACGCCAACCGGGCCAGGCACTGGTCGCCATCAGCCACGCGCACATGGCCGGCGGCTCGGTGTCGGAAGACTCCGAGCGCAGCCTGATCATCGGCAACGCCGAAGCCCTGCCGGCCAGCCTGTTCGGACCTAGCATCAGCTATGTCGCGCTAGGCCATTTGCACAAGCCGCAAAAGGTCAACGGTGAAGAACGGATTCGCTACAGCGGCTCGCCGATCCCGTTGTCGTTCTCGGAAATCAGTTATCAGCACCAGGTTCTCGACGTTGTTCTGGACGGTGAAACCCTGGTCAGCGTCGAGCCAATGCTGATTCCCCGCTCCGTCAACCTGCAACGTCTCGGCCCTGCGCCGCTGGCGGAAATCCTGCTGCAACTGGCCGACCTGCCAAACATCGACCTGCTGGCCGAAACCCAGCGCCAGCCGTGGCTGGAGGTCCGTGTTCGTCTCGATGAGCCACAGCCAGACTTGCGCCATCAAGTCGAAAGCGCCCTGCAAGGCAAAGCCGTGCGACTGGTGCGGATCGCGGCGGAGTACGCGGGCAACCGTGGCGCTGACGGCACAGAAGACAGCAGCGCGCTGATCGAACTGGACCAACTCACCCCGCAGGAATTGTTCAGCCGCGCCTGGCTCGACAATTACGGCAACGAGGTCGATGAGCAAACCCTCAAGGACTTCGCCGAACTGCTGCAAGACGTACAAATGGAGGGCGAGCAGCCATGAAGATTCTCGCCATTCGTTTGAAGAACCTTGCTTCGCTGGCCGGCCCGTTCGAGATCGACTTCACCGCCGAGCCGCTGGCCAGCGCCGGTCTGTTCGCCATCACCGGCCCGACGGGCGCCGGCAAAAGTACCTTGCTCGATGCCCTGTGCCTGGCGTTGTTTGGCTCTGTGCCGCGTTTGAACAACACCAGCCGTGACGCCAAGGTGCCGGACGCCGACGGCGAAATCGCCACTGGCGACCCACGCACACTGCTGCGGCGCGGCACGGGTGAAGGTTTTGCCGAAGTGGATTTTGTCGGCGTCGATGGCCGCCGTTATCGCGCTCGCTGGGAAGCCAACCGCGCCCGGGAAAAGGCCGGCGGCAAGTTGCAGGCCAGCCGCCAGAGCCTGCGTGACATCGATCAGGATCAACTGCTCGCCAGCCAGAAAGGCGAATACAAGGTTCAGCTCGAAGCGGCGCTGGGCCTGAATTTCGAACAGTTCACCCGCGCCGTGCTGCTGGCCCAGAGCGAGTTCAGTGCGTTCCTCAAGGCCGATGACAACGACCGCAGCGAACTGCTGGAAAAACTCACCGATACGGCGCTCTACACCCGCCTCGGCCGACGCGCGTTCGACAAGACCAAAGAGGCGCGCGAAGCCCACAAGCAGTTGCAGGATCAAGCCACCGGCGTGACTCCGCTCCCGCCCGAGGCTCGCGCCGAACTCGACGAGCGCTTCAACGCTGCCCAACAGCAACTGAAGTTGCAGCAGGCCCAGCTCAAACAGCTTGAGCAACAACACACCTGGCTCAAGGATCTGCACCTGTTGCAGGACGCGCAGCAGGCGGCCGCCGAGCAACTGCAGAGCGCCGAACACGAGCGCGAAACGCTGGCCGGCGAACGCCTGCGATTGACGCGTCTGGAACAACTCGCCCCGCAACGGCATCAGTTCGCCCGCAAGGCTGAGATCGATTCACTACTGACGCCATTGGCGGCGCAAATCAGCGCGCACACCCAGCAACAAGGCGAGCTGACTGAACGCCAGACTCAACTTGAGCAAGACCTCAGTGCCGCACAAATCGCCCTGACCCAGGCACAGACGCAACAAAGCGAAAGCGCGCCGCTGTTGCGTCAGGCCTTCGATGAACAAAACACCCTCGGCCGCCTCGCCAAGGAAGTCGCGTCCGGCGCCGAAGCGAAGCAAAACGCCGAACAGGCCTGCACCCAGGGCCAGAGCGCAATCCAGACCCTGCTCGACCAACAGAAAATGGTCGCCGAACGCTTGCAACGTATTGCCACCGATCTTGAGCAAAGTGCTCACCTGGCACCGTTGAGCGAAGCGTGGAATGCCTACCGCGACCGCTTGCAGCAACTGATGCTGATCGGCAACCGGTTGAACAAGGGCGAGAGCGAACTGGCGAATCTCGAACAGAACGCCGCCCGCGCCACCGAAGAACTGGCCACGCAAAAGCAGCAGCTTGAAGTGCTGTTCAAGGAGGCCGGCGCCGAGCCTGATGCCGTCGCCGAGCAGATCGGCATCCTCGGCACTCTGTTGCAGGACAACCGCAAGCAACTGCGCGCCGTCGAAGACCTGACGCGACTTTGGGCCAGTCAGCAGGACCTGGACAAGCGCAGTGCCGAGCTGCAACAGCGTCAGCTCGATGCGCAACAGGAGCGCGAGCGCCTGACCCAGGACGGGGTGAAAACCAAGTCTGAACTGACCGTCGCCGAGCAGACCTTCAACGTCACCCGCGAACTGCTCGAACGCCAGCGTCTGGCTCGCAGTGCCAGTGTCGAAGAACTGCGTGCGCAATTGCAGGACGACCAGCCGTGCCCGGTCTGCGGCAGCAACGAGCATCCGTATCACCAGCCGGAAGCTTTGCTGCAAAGCCTCGGCCGTCACGATGAAAGCGAGCAGGCCAGCGCGCAGCAAGCGGTCGATCAACTGAAGGAAAAACTCACCGAGCTGCGAACCAGCGTCGGTGGTGTGATTGCCCAACAGAAAGAGTTGCTGCAACAACAGGAACAACTGGCGACACAACAGCAAACGCTGACGCCGAGCATCGAGGCTCATCCGCTGGCAGCTCAGTTGCTGAATCAGGACAGCGACAAACGCGCTGCCTGGCTCACTCGCCAGAACGATCAACTGAACCAGAGCATCACGCAGGACGAACAGCGTCAGACGGCCCTGCTCACGCTGCAAAAGGACGCGGCGCGCCTGACCCAGCAATTGCGTCACGCCGAAACCGCACACCAGCAAGCGGCGCAGCACCTGAGCAATCAGCAGCGCGAGCTGAGCGCTGACCGGCAGCGTCTGGACGAAGAGCTCGCAGCCTTCGCCACGCTGCTGCCCTCCGAGACTCACGAAGCCCTGCGCGCCGAGCCGGCCGCGACCTTCATGCAGCTTGACCGGCAGATCGCCGAGCGACTGGCGCAAGTCGATCAGCAAAAGGAAGAACTGGCTGAGCAACAACAACGCCAGCAGACGCTTGAGAAGGAACAGGATCGTCAGCAAAGCCGCGTGCAGCAACTGCAAAACGCTGAACAGCAACTCAACGCGCTGACCGCTCAGCAACAGGCCAGCCAAGAGAAACTGACGCAATTGCTGGGCGATCACAACGGCGCCGAACACTGGCAGCAGCAGCTTGAACTGGCGGTAGAACAGGCACGCAACGCCGAATCCACCACGACTCAGGCACTGCAAGGCGTGCACACGCAACTCGTGCAAATCGCCGCCGAACTCAAAGCGCAGCAGGAGCGTTTGCAGGCGCTGGAAACCGAAGAGCGCGATCTGGCCGGCAAGATTGCCGACTGGCGTGCTCGCCATCCGGAACTGGATGACGGCGGCCTCGAAGATCTGTTGCGGGTCGATGACGCGCAGGTCGGCGAGTTGCGCGAGCGTTTGCAGCGCAACGAAAAAGCCCTGGAACACGCCAAGGTGCTGTTGCAGGAACGTGATCGCCAGTTGCTCGAACATCAGGCGCAGCACAACGGCAACCTCGAAGCCGAACAACTCACTGTCGCCCTCGCCGACGTACAGAACCAGTGCAGCGCGAGCGAACAGCTCTGCGCCGAGCTGCGTGCCGAGCAAGTCGAAGATCAGCGCCGGCAAAACGCCAATTCAGCGCTGGCGCAACAGATCTCAGACGCCTATGCCGAGTATCAGCGCTGGGCGCGACTCAATGCCTTGATCGGCTCGGCCACCGGTGACACCTTCCGCAAGATCGCCCAGGCCTACAACCTCGACCTGCTGGTGCATCACGCCAACGTGCAGCTGCGGCAACTGGTCAAGCGCTACCGCCTGAAACGTGGCGGCAGCATGCTCGGCCTGCTGGTGATGGACACCGAAATGGGCGACGAGCTGCGCTCGGTGCATTCGCTGTCCGGCGGTGAAACCTTCCTGGTGTCGCTGGCGCTTGCACTGGGCCTGGCCTCGATGGCGTCGAGCACGCTGAAAATCGAATCGCTGTTTATCGACGAAGGCTTCGGCAGCCTCGATCCGGAATCCCTGCAACTGGCGATGGACGCCCTCGACGGCTTGCAGGCTCAGGGTCGCAAGGTCGCGGTGATTTCCCACGTGCAGGAAATGCACGAGCGGATTCCGGTACAGATTCAGGTGCAGCGCCAGGGCAATGGTTTGAGCACACTGGAGGTGAAATGAACACGCTGTATTCGTTCCGCCGCTGCCCGTATGCGATGCGCGCGCGGATGGCCCTGCGTTATTCGGGCGTGCCGGTGGAGATCGTCGAAGTCAGCCTCAAGGCCAAACCGGCCGAGATGCTGGCGATCTCGCCCAAAGGTACGGTGCCGGTGCTGGATGCGGAGGGTCAGGTAATCGATGAGAGTCTGGAGATCATGCGCTGGGCACTGGCGCAGAACGATCCGCAGGGCTGGTTGCTGGGTGGGGACTCACGGATTGCCGAGTTGATCGAAACCAACGATCAAGTGTTCAAGGTGCACCTGAATCGCTACAAGTACGCCGAGCGTTATCCGGAACAACCGATGGAGGTTTATCGCGCCGAAGGTGCGTTGTTCCTGCAGAAGCTGGATGAGTTGCTCGAAGGCTACGACTACTTGTTGACCGATCATCCTTGCCTGGCCGATATCGCGCTGCTGCCCTTCGTTCGCCAGTTCGCCCATGTCGATCGCGAATGGTTTGCTCAGACACCTTACGTGCGGTTGCAGGGTTGGTTGCAGCGGTTCCTGGAATCAGATCTGTTCACCGCCATCATGAAAAAGTAAGCGCTTACGCCAACACTTCGCACATCCCTATCGCCGAGCAATCCACCTCGAACGGCCCGAAGAACTCGGCCGAGGTTTTCACGGGTGGATTGCCGGCCAGCAGCCCCAACGCATTGGCGCGTTCGATGTTGTGGGCGATGGTGTGGTTGGCCTCTATGGCCCGGGCCAGACCGCCGACCGAGCCCTGACCGAATCCCAGAAGAGACGTGCCGTTGGTCATGATCGCCAGACCGGCGATGATCCAGAATCTGTAGCCTTTCATGCTCCGACGGCTCCCGCGAGTTCAACTGAATCCACCGCTGCGCTTTGCGAGCGGAGTTCGAACTGGACGCCGGGATGCGCGATCTGGATCGGTGCATCGAAGCTGTGCTGCGATTGGGACGAGAGGCTGACGAACAGCACCATGACCAGGTACAGACCGATGGCCAGGTAGGCGCCGCGTTTGGCGGAAGTGATGATTGAACTGGCCATGATGTGTGCTCCGTGGACAATGTTTCGACGTCCACAGAATCAATCAAAAAAGCCGGGGTAACCACTCAGGGTTTGGCATAGTAACCATCAGCTTCGTTGATTATTTAGCCGGTCTATCCCGCCGTTTGAAAATACCTATTACCTGTCGGTGCGCACGCAAAAAACTGCCCAAGGCTGCGATCTTTTGATTTTGCTTTTGATAAACAAGATCAAAGGATCGCAGCCTTGGGCAGTTCCAGGACGTGACGGAAATTTCAGTGTTGAGCTTTGTGATCCAGGGCGGCGTAGAAGTTGGCGCTCTGTTGCAGATATTTCTGGGTGTAGCTCTGGGTGTGGGATTTTTTGTCGCTGATTTCAACGTTGGCGCTGGCTGGCAACGCAACGGTGGCGGAGATGGCGGAAGCGGCGATGATCGAGAAGAGATTGAAGTTCATGGCGGTAACCCTCGTGTTCGGTTGGCTTGCTTGCCCGGTTGGGCCGTGAAGCAAACTTAACGCTCGAGGGTCGCTCGCTTGAAATGCTTTGCACCATTACCTGTTATCAGCAGGATTAATACAAAGCTTCAGGCCCCGTAGACCGGGGCCTGCGGCTTATTGACGCAGCAGAAACTTGAGGTCGCTCGGGGCGTCCATCGACAGTTTTTGCACGGTTTTGCCGAGCAGACCGGTCTTGCCGTCGCGTTCAACCACGACAATCTGGTTGCTTTTCTGGTTGGCGATCAGCAGGAATTTACCGCTCGGATCGAGGCTGAACTCGCGCGGGTGATCGCCTTCCACCGAACGCCGTTGCAGCTCCTTGAGCTGGCCGGTGGCCGGGTCGATGGCGAACACCAGCAGCTGATTGGCGGTGCCACGGTTGCTGACGTAAAGGAATTTGCCATCGGCAGACGCGTGCAGCGCCGCAGCGGCTTTGTCCGAGGTCGGCTGGCCGGCCGCCAGGTCGACCATTTGCGTCTGGGTCAGCACGCCGTCGTTGTAGTCGAACACCGCAACCTGCGCGCTCATTTCCATGGTCAGCCAGGCATGCTTGCCGTCAGCGCTGAACAGCAGATGACGCGGCCCGCTGCCCGCTGGCAATTGCACCGAGGTGGTTTTTGCCGGGGTCAGCGGCAGGTCCGGATTGGCTTTCGGGTCGAATTGGTAGACAAAGACTTTGTCTGCGCCCAGGTCGTTGGAGAACACATAACGACCGTCCGGCGAGGAAATCGTCGAGTGCACATGGTTCGAGGCCTGACGTTCAGGGTTGACCCGGCTCGCCGGGTGAGCACTCATCTGCACCACCGGTTTGAGTTTGCCGTCGCTGCCGACCGGCAACACCGCGAGGGTGCCGCCCGGATCTTCGACTACCGAATAGTTGCTGACGAACAGATGGCTGGCGTCGCCGCTGAGGCTCGAATGGGTCGGCTCGTTGCCCAGGCTCTGGACCTGATTGATCAGGGTCAGCGCATGAGTTTTCGGATCGATGGAATAGCTGCTGACGCGACCGACCGGGTCTTTCTGGCCAGGGCCGTTTTCATTGACCACGAACACCCGGTGCTGATCCTTGGACAGGGTCAGCCACGACGGGTTTTCGCTCTTGATCACTTGCAGCGGCTTGGCATCGATCTGGCCGGTGGCGCTGTCGAAGTTCATCCGGTAGAGGCCCTGGCTGGTGCCGGCGGTGTAGGAGCCGACCAGCAACTGGAAGCTCTCGGCTGACGCGCTGGAAAGGCCCATCGCACCGACGCTGCCGGCCATCAACAATGGCCAGAATTTACGCATGTTCATTCGGCTTCATCCTCGTCGTCGGCGCTGCTGAGTACATCGCCGAGGCAGACCAGACGGTGTTCGCCGACGGTTTTGGTGTCGCTGGCAAAACCGACGATCAACCAGCTCTGCAGGTCCTGGTCAAACGTCGCCGCTTCAACCTGAGCCGGCGTGAACTCCCAATGCCTGGCCGTTCGGCCATCGATGCACTCGATGTGCAGATTGTCGTCTTCATCGAGGGCGAATTCGAAGGCGTGCAGGCCGTCGATTTCGACCATACCGCAATGTTCGAGGGCGTTGAGAAGGGTGTCGGTTACGGCAGTCATGGCAATCATGTCTTTCAGGGGGAAAGTGGCAATGATAGCTCAAAGCCCCGCTCTTGATCGTTCCCACGCTCCGCGTGGGAATGCCTCAAGGGACGCTCCGCGTTCCAGCTCTCGAATGGGACGCAGAGCGTCCCGGGCTGCATTCCCACGCAGACGGTTCGACGCCTCGACGTGGGAACGATCGATCCAGTTCGGCTTAGAGAGCCTCGCGCGAGGGCTTGCCATCCACCAGCCGCTGAATGCGCAGCGGGTTGGCATTTTTCAGCGGTTCCGGCAGCAGGCTGTCGGGATAGTTCTGGAAGCACACCGGGCGCAGGAAACGATCGATCGCCAGGGTGCCGACCGAGGTGCCGCGAGCATCGGACGTCGCCGGATACGGCCCGCCGTGGACCATCGAGTCACACACTTCGACACCGGTCGGGTAACCGTTGAGCAGGATCCGCCCGACCTTCTGTTCCAGCAACGGCGTCAGTTCCGGGAACTGCATGAAGTCCGCCGGCTCGCCGATGATCGTCGCGGTGAGTTGCCCATGAAGCCCCTTCAACGCCGCGTTCAGTTGCGCCTGATCCGCCACTTCAACGATCACTGTGGTCGGGCCGAACACTTCTTCCTGAAGCACTTCATCGCCGCTGATCAACAGGCTGGCATCAGCCTTGAACAGCTGCGGCCGCGCCTGATTGCCCTGCTGCGGATTACCGGCCAGATGCTCGATGCCGGCATGCGCCAAGAGTTCTTCCAGGCCCTTGCCATAGCTGCCGAGGGTGCCGGCATTGAGCATCGTTTGCGCCGGTTGGTCGCCGATCAACGCCGCGACCTGCTCAATGAATGCCGTGAACTGCGGTGAGCGAATGCCGATCACCAGGCCCGGATTGGTACAGAACTGACCGCAGCCCTGCACCACCGACGCGGTCAGATCACGGGCAACAGTTTCCGAACGAACTGTCAGGGCCTGGGGCAGAACGATTACCGGGTTGATGCTCGACATCTCGGCGAACACCGGGATCGGCTGTGGACGCGCGGCGGCCATGTCACACAGTGCCCGTCCACCTCGCAGCGAACCAGTGAAGCCCACGGCCTGAATCGCCGGATGCTTGACCAGCCACTCGCCGACTCCGCCGCCGTAGATCATGTTGAACACACCGGCCGGCATCGCGGTTTTCTCCGCCGCCCGAATCACCGCGTCAGCCACGAATTCGGCCGTGGCCATATGGCCGCTGTGGGCCTTGAACACCACCGGGCACCCGGCGGCCAGCGCCGACGCGGTGTCGCCGCCAGCGGTGGAGAATGCCAGTGGAAAGTTGCTCGCACCGAACACCGCCACCGGGCCGAGGCCGATGCGGTACTGGCGCAGATCCGGACGCGGCAGCGGCTGACGATCCGGCAACGGCAGGTCTATCCGCGCACCGTAGAAGTCACCGCGCCGCAGCACTTTGGCGAACAGCCGCATCTGGCCACTGGTGCGTCCGCGTTCACCCTGAATCCGCCCGGCAGGCAACGCTGTTTCGCGACAGACCACTGCGACGAAATCGTCGCCCAGCGCATCCAGCTCATCGGCAATCGCATCGAGAAACTGCGCACGGCGCTCGGCGCTCAGGCTGCGATAGGTGGGATACGCAGCAGCCGCCGCTTTGGCAGCGGCGTCCACTTCCTCTTGCGTCGCCTGGATGAAATCGTGAGGCAATGCCTCGCCCGTCGTGGCATCGATGCTGTGCAGTTTGACACTACCCGCCGCGCTGCGACGCCCGCCGATGTAGTTGTGACCGAGAATCTGAGTCATGGGATCTCCTTAAAGGGTGCCGATGCTGTCCGGTTGGAAAACGGCTTCAACCGGGGCGATGCCATTGACCAGCGGCGCACCGAATTCGGCCTGGCTGATCTCGAACACGTCGCCCGGCTGAGTGCGGATGCCATCGGCGAACGACAGGGTCGCCGTGCCAAAGAAGTGAATGTGCACGTCGCCGGGGCGCAGGAACTGGCTGTACTTGAAGTGGTGGTATTCGAGGTTCGCCAGGCTGTGGCACATGTTGGCCTCGCCGCTGAGGAACTCGTTCTGCCACAGCACTCCGCCGTCGCGCAGGATGCGGCTGGTACCGGCCAGGTGCTGCGGCAATTCACCCACGCGCAGCTCCGGGCCGTAGCTGCAACTGCGCAATTTCGAGTGGGCCAGGTACAGGTAGTTCTTGCGCTCCATGACGTGATCGGAGAACTCGTTGCCCACCGCGAAACCGAGGCGATACGGCTTGCCGTCGTGACCGATGATGTAGAGGCCGGCCATCTCAGGCTCCTCGCCGGCGTCTTCGGCAAATGGCGGTAGCGGGAACGGCTGACCGGGGCGCACAACGATGCTGCCGTCACCCTTGTAGAACCATTCCGGTTGCACCCCGGCCTGCCCCGCTGCCGGTTTGCCACCCTCCACGCCCCACTTGAAGATGCGCATGGTGTCGGTCATCGCCGCTTCGTCGCCGGCCTGTTGGTGCATCTTGTCTCGGGCCGACGCGCTACCGAGGTGCGTGAGGCCGGTGCCGCTGACCAGCAGGTGCGCCGGGTCCGGGTGATCCAGCGGCGGCAGGATGCGCAGCTTGGCCAACAGTTCGGCGTAATCGTGGCTGATGCCGAGACCGAGGGTCTGCACCTGTTGCGCCAGCGTGCCGCCAGCCTCGATCGCCGCCAGTGCCAGATCGCGCACCGTGCGCGCATCCTGCACTTCACGCACCAGACCGTCCTCGACCACCCCGACGCGGCGCTCGCCGTTACTCAATTCGAATTGAACCAGATGCATGATGTTCTCCTGTTAAGACAAATCCTGGATCGATATCAGGTGCGGGTCGCACCGCGAGCACTGGCGGCGAACTGATCAACCGGCAATACGTGTTTGCGCTCCAGCAAGCGATAGACGACGCCCGTCAGAACCAGCCCGAACACCATCACCCCGGACAGGAAGTACAGGCCCGAAGCGAGGTTGCCGGTGTATTCCTTCAAGGCGCCGATCACGAACGGGCCGATGTAGCCGCCGAGGTTGCCCACCGAGTTGATCAAGGCAATACCCGCCGCCGCACTGGCACCGGCGAAGAAGCGACCTGGCAAGGTCCAGAACACCGCCGTGCAGGAAAACAGCGCGAACGCCACCAGACACAACGCCGCCAGTTGCGCCACCGGCAACGAAAGCCAGGCACTGAGGAACAGGCCGATGGCGCCCAGCACATAGAGCACCGCCAGATGCCCGTAGCGATCATTCATGCGGTCGGAACTGCGCGGCACGATCAGCAGCCCGACAATGCCGAAGATGTACGGCACCGATGACACGAAACCGGTCACCAGATCGCTGCCGCCGAACTGTTTGATCAGGGTCGGCAGCCACAGGCCAAGGCCGTAAATGCTCAGGGTCACCGGCAGATAGAACAGCGCCAGCAGCAACACGCGTTTGTCCTTGAGCGCATGCAGCGGATTGCCGTGGCGGGTCTGGCCGTATTCCTGCAGATCCTTTTTCAGCTCGCCGGTCAGCCAGTCCTTCTCGGCCTGATCCATCCATTTCACTTGCTGCGGGCCGTCCGGCAGCCAGCGCAGCACCGGCCAGGTCAGCAGGATCGCCGGGGTGCCGATGACGATGAACAGCCACTGCCAGCCATGCAGACCGAGAATGCCGTCCATGCCCAGCAAGCCGCCGGACACGGGGCCGGTGATCATCATCGCGATGGGTTGGGAAAGGATGAACAGCCCGAGGATCTTGCCGCGATGGCGCACCGGGAACCATTGGGTGATGTAGTACAGAACGCCGGGAAAGAACCCCGCCTCCGCCGCGCCGAGCAGAAAGCGCATCACGTAGAAACTGTGCGGGCCCTGGACGAACGCCATGCCGATAGTGATCGCGCCCCAGGTGATCATGATCCGCGCGAACCAACGCCGTGCACCAAAGCGTTCGAGCATCAGGTTGCTGGGGATCTCCAGCAGAAAGTAGCCAATGAAAAACAGCCCGGCGCCGAGGCCGTAGGCGGCATCGCCGATACCGATGTCGGCGCCCATGTGCAGCTTGGCGAAGCCGACGGCGGAGCGATCCACATAGGCGATCAGGTACAGCAGGATCAGGAAGGGAATCAGTTTCAGCGTGATGCGCCGGACAAGCCGCAGTTCCTGGCTCATGAGATCGGTCTCCGATTGTTGTTTTTATGGAACCTCGGGGGACGCCTCTCGCGGAAAACCGCCAGGGCCATCCCTCCGTCGAAAACGACTATATAGTAATACTAATTACCCAACAACACTTCCAAAGCGCCGATTTTGCGCTTATGTTTAGCCGAAACTCGCAAACAATAGTCTTACAATAAGAGAATCGATCATGTCTGATAAGCAACCCACCCTGCGCTCCGCCCAATGGTTTGGCACGGCCGACAAGAACGGCTTCATGTACCGCAGCTGGATGAAGAATCAGGGCATCGCCGACCATCAGTTCCATGGCAAACCGATCATCGGTATCTGCAACACCTGGTCGGAACTGACGCCGTGCAACGCGCACTTCCGCCAGATCGCCGAGCACGTCAAACGCGGTGTGATCGAGGCCGGCGGCTTCCCGGTGGAATTCCCGGTTTTCTCCAACGGCGAATCGAACCTGCGCCCGACCGCCATGCTCACCCGCAATCTGGCGAGCATGGATGTCGAGGAAGCGATTCGCGGTAACCCGATTGATGGCGTGGTGCTGCTGACCGGTTGCGACAAGACCACCCCGGCGCTGCTGATGGGCGCGGCCAGTTGCGACGTGCCGGCGATCGTCGTCACCGGCGGGCCGATGCTCAACGGCAAGCACAAGGGCAAGGACATCGGCTCCGGCACGGTGGTCTGGCAGCTCAGCGAACAGGTCAAGGCCGGCACCATCACCATCGACGATTTCCTCGCCGCCGAGGGCGGCATGTCCCGCTCGGCCGGCACCTGCAACACCATGGGCACCGCCTCGACCATGGCCTGCATGGCCGAAGCACTGGGCACCTCCCTGCCGCACAACGCGGCGATTCCGGCGGTGGATGCGCGGCGTTATGTGCTGGCGCACATGTCCGGCATGCGTGCGGTCGAGATGGTTCGTGAAGACTTGAAGCTGTCGAAGATCCTGACCAAGGAGGCTTTCGAAAACGCGATCCGGGTCAACGCGGCGATTGGCGGCTCGACCAACGCGGTGATTCACCTCAAAGCCATCGCCGGGCGCATTGGCGTCGAGCTGGATCTGGACGACTGGACGCGCATCGGTCGCGGCATGCCGACCATCGTCGACCTGCAACCGTCGGGACGTTTTCTGATGGAAGAGTTCTACTACGCGGGCGGCTTGCCTGCGGTGCTGCGTCGCCTCGGCGAGGCCAATCTGATTCCGAATCCGAACGCGCTGACCGTCAACGGCAAATCCATCGGCGAGAACACCAAGGACGCACCGATCTACGGCGAGGACGAAGTGATCCGCACCCTCGACAATCCGATCCGCGCTGACGGCGGCATCTGTGTGTTGCGCGGCAATCTGGCGCCACTCGGCGCAGTGCTCAAGCCATCCGCCGCCACACCGGAACTGATGCAACACCGTGGCCGCGCGGTCGTATTCGAGAACTTCGACATGTACAAGGCACGGATCAACGACCCGGAGCTGGACGTCGATGCGAACTCGATTCTGGTGATGAAGAACTGCGGGCCGAAGGGTTATCCGGGCATGGCCGAAGTCGGCAACATGGGGTTGCCGGCCAAGCTGCTGGCACAGGGTGTGACGGACATGGTGCGCATCTCCGACGCGCGCATGAGCGGCACGGCGTACGGCACTGTCGTGCTGCACGTCGCCCCGGAAGCGGCGGCCGGCGGGCCTTTGGCGGCAGTGAAAGAAGGCGACTGGATCGAACTGGACTGCGCCAGCGGGCGTTTGCACCTGGATATTCCGGACGCTGAACTGGCGGCACGCATGGCAGATCTGCAACCGCCGCAGCCGTTGTTGGTGGGGGGGTATCGTCAGTTGTACATCGACCATGTGTTGCAGGCGGATCAGGGGTGTGATTTTGATTTTCTGGTGGGTTGCCGAGGTGCGGAAGTGCCCCGCCATTCCCACTGACACCGCCAACCTGATCGTTCCCACGCTCTGCGTGGGAATGCCTCAAGGGACGCTCCGCGTTCCAGCTCTCGAATGAGACGCAGAGCATCCCGGGATGCGTTCCCACGCAGAGCGTGGGAACGATCATTGCGTAGCTCCAGATTCCGTCGTGCCTGCTATGATGCGCGGCATCTCCATCGCTCAGGATCGCGCCACTCCCCATGGATTACCGCAAACCTTCCGACCGCAAAAGCATGCACTCGCGCATCGTCCAGGAACTGGGCATGCAGATTGTTTCCGGACGCTTTTTGCCTTGCGACAAACTGCCCGCCGAAGCCTTGCTCTGCGAGGAGTACGCGGTCAGTCGGCCGGTGTTGCGCGAAGCCACGCGGGTGTTGGTGGCCAAGGGGCTGGTGTACTCGAAGCCGCGTGTCGGCACGGTGGTAAAGCCGCGCCGCGAATGGCACATGCTCGACCCGGACGTATTGCACTGGCTGATGCAAAGCAGCCCGCAAAATGAATTCTTCAATGTGCTGACCAGCGTGCGCAGCATCATCGAACCCGCCGCTGCCGCCCTCGCCGCCCAACACGCCACCGATGCCGACATCGCCGCCATCGGCGAAGCCTACCAACGCATGGAAGCCGCGCCGACCCCGGAGGCGTTGCTGCAACCGGATCTGGATTTCCACAGCCGCATCGCCGATGCGACCCATAACGACTTGCTGGCGAATCTGTGCAACATGCTGTCGGTCGCGATTGCCGAGGCGTTGAAGCATTCGAATCAGCGACCGAATCTGCATGAACTGGCGTTACCTCGGCACAAGGCGATTCTCACCGCGATCGAAAATCGTGATGCGCTGGGGGCTCGGCATGCGACGTTGGTGCAGCTGGATGATGCGCGGAGTGCTTTGAATGTGGTGCTTGGTACTGAACTTTCGTAAGACTTGAGACCGCTTGCCCTCACCCTAGCCCTCTCCCGGAGGGAGAGGGAACCGATCGGGGGATATTGGAGAGATACACCGACTTGAACGATCCTCTTTGAATCCATAATCGACTCGGTTTTTCAGGTCGATGTATCACGCGAGACATTGCGGTCAGTTCCCTCTCCCTCCGGGAGAGGGCTAGGGTGAGGGGCTTTTGATCTTGACTCACAAAAAAGCCGCAACCCTAAGGTTGCGGCTTTGTCGTTTCAGAAGCCCGGATCAGTGAGCAAACAGAGAATTCCCCTTCTGCCCCGCCAGTTTCTCCGGCTTGATCAGGAACTTGGCCAGTGCCGGCAGCAGCCACAGCGCACCGAACATGTTCCACAGCAGCATGAAGGTCAGCATCAGGCCCATGTCGGCCTGGAACTTGATCGCCGAGAAGATCCAGGTGCACACACCGATGGCCAGGCACAGACCAGTGAACAGCACCGCTTTACCGGTGGATTTCAGGGTCTGGTAATAGGCTTCCTGCAACGGCAGGCCGGCACGCAGGAAACTTTCCAGACGGCTGTAGATGTAGATGCCGTAGTCCACGCCGATCCCCACGCCCAGCGCCACCACCGGCAGCGTCGCAACCTTCACGCCGATGCCCATGAACGCCATCAGTGCGTTGCCAAGTACCGAGGTCAGTACCAGCGGCAGCACGATGCACAGGGTCGCCGCCCAGGAACGGAAGGTGATCATGCACATCACCGCCACGCAGATGTACACCAGCACCAGGATGGTCAGTTCGGCCTGTTTGATGACTTCGTTGGTCGCAGCCTCGATCCCGGCGTTACCGGCCGCCAGGATGAATTCCAGACCTTCTTTGTTGTTGTCCTTGGCGAATTCCTGCACCGCATGCACCGCACGATCCAGGGTTTCAGCCTTGTGATCGTTGAGGAACACCAGCACCGGCGCCAGCGAGCAACTGTTGTTGTACAGGCCGTCGGCACGGGCGATGGAGTTGTTCAGCACGTCCGGGTTGCGCGACAGGGTTTCCCATTTCAGGTTGCCCTCGTTCATGCCCTTGATCATCTGCTTGGACACGGTCACCAGCGAGATCGCCGACTGCACGCCCTCGGTGTTCTGCATCTTCCACATCAGCTCATCGATCGGCGCCATGGCCTCATAGCGCGAGCAGCCTTCGGACTTGGTCTTGACCATCACCACCAGTACGTCGGAACTGGTGGAGTAGTTGTTGATGATGAAGTTGTTGTCCTTGTTATAGCGCGAGTCCGGACGCAGTTCCGGCGCGCCCTGGTCGAGGTCGCCGATCTTCAGGTTCTGGCTGTACCAGAGGCCGCCACCGAAGGCGATCAGAGCCAGCGCAATGGACACCGGTGCGACTTTCGGGCTGGCAAAGTTCGACAGCAGGCGCCAGAACGGGTGTTCGCGGTTGGCGTCCTTCTTGCTCTTGGCCACCGCACGCTTGCTGATGCCGACATAGGAAATCGCCACCGGCAATAGAATCAGGTTGGTGAACACGATCACCGCCACGCCGATGGACGCGCCGATGGCCAGTTCCCGGATCACGCCGATGTCGATGATCAGCAGCGTGATGAAGCCCACCGCATCCGCCAGAATCGCGATCATCCCCGGCAGGAACAGTTGCCGGAATGTGCGCCGCGCGGCGGTCAGGGCATTGTCCGCCTCGCTCGATTGCAGGGCGATACCGTTGATCTTTTGCACGCCGTGGGAAATCCCGATGGCGAAGATCAGGAACGGCACCAGCATCGAATACGGATCGAGGCCGAAACCGAAGAAATGCATCAACCCCAGTTGCCAGACCACCGCCACCAGCGTGGTGCTCAACACCGCCACGGTACTGCGCAGGCAGTTGGTGAACCACAACAGCAAAATCAGGGTGATGACGAAGGCGACGCCGAAGAACATCACCACCATCACCAGACCGTCGATCAGGTCACCGACCTTCTTGGCGAAACCGACGATGTGGATCTTGACGTTGGGGTTCTGCGCTTCGAACTTGTTGCGGATCTTGTCTTCCAGTTCATGGGAGAACTGGCGGTAGTCCAGCGCCAGCAACTTGCCCTGGTCCTGCGGGTCCGGGTAGGACTCCAGCAGCGGAATGTCGACGATGCTCGACTTGAAGTCGTTGGCCACCAGACGCCCGACCTGACCCGACTTGAGCACGTTGTTGCGCAGCATGTCGAGGCTGTCCTGGGAACCGTCGTAGCTCTGCGGAATCACTTCACCGCCGGCAAAGCCTTCCTCGGTCACTTCGGTCCAGCGTACGCTCGGGCTCCACAGCGACTTCAGGCCGGAACGGTCGACGCCGGAGATGTAGAACACCTCGTCGTTGATCTGGCGCAGCGTCTCCATGTACTCCTTGGAGAAGATGTCACCGTCCTTGGCCTCCACCGAAATGCGTACGGTGTTGCCCAGGTTCGTCAGATCGTTGCGGTGCTCCATCATCTTCTCGATGAACGGATGCTTGAGCGGGATCATTTTTTCGAAACTGGTGGACGGCCGGATCAGCGTCGCCTGCCAGAACAGGAAAATACTGACCAGCAGGCAGATCACGATCACTGCCGGGCGGTTGTTGAAGATCAGGCGTTCGAGAAACGTCGCCTTGTCCTGATGATGAGTGCTCAAGGAAGTCATAGCCCCGCCTTCTTATTATTGATTCGGCTCATTTGCCCAGCTCGGTGCCGTTGGGCGTGGTGGTGTGGACGCCACCCTGCCCGCTCAGGATCAGATTGCCGTTGCCGGCGGCGGTGACCGACGACAGCGAGATGCGATCCGGGCGGTTGAACACGCTGAAGGTTTCACCGTTGTCGCTGCTGCTGATCACTGTCCCGCCGTTGCCGACGATGACGATCGAGCCGTCTTCGAGGAGCGTGGCGCCGGACAGGCCGAATTCCAGCGCACCGCGCGCCGCCTTGAGTTCGACTTGCTGCCAGGTGCCGCCGAAATCAGTGGAGCGGTAGAGGTTGCCGCGCAGCCCGTAGGCCAGCAGCGTGGAAGGCTGGGCGGTGCCGATCACACCGAACAGCGAGCCCTGATACGGACCTTCGATTTTTTCCCAGGTCTGGCCCCAGTCGGCGGAGCGGAACATCGCGCCCTGTTCACCCACGATGAACAGCCCGGCGTCTTTCACGGCGGCGATGGCGTTGAGGTGAAACTGATCCTGGTTGTCGAGGCGGTCGCTGACGTCTTGCCAGTTCTTGCCGCCGTCGGTGGTCTCGAGCAATGCGCCGTAGGCACCCACGGCCAGGCCGTTGTTGACGTCCTTGAACCAGAGGTCGAGCAGCGGCGATTCGCGCTTGAGGTCTTCGAACTGCTTGGTCCAGGTCAGGCCGCCGTCTTCGCTGGCGAGGATCTGTGCGTCATGGCCGACGGCCCAGCCGTGTTTGTCGTCGACGAAATACACGGCCGTCAGCAACTGGCGGCTTGGCACCTTGGCCTGGGTCCAGGTCTTGCCCTGGTCGTCGGAGTAGAGAATGTGCCCGCGATCACCGACCGCCACCAGCCGTGAACCGGCGTGAACGACATCGAGCATCAGGCTTTTCGGGGCCTTGGCCGATTCGATGGCGTAGACCACGTCGGCTGGCGCTTCGGCGGCCAGTACGGGCGCCGACAAGGTGGCAAAGCCCAGCAGAGAGAGTGCTGTGGCCAGCAACGCGGTGTTGCGAAACGCCGGCGGGCGGCAACGACTCATAGACCTTCCCCTATTTATTATTGTTAGGCCATTCGGCCTTCAAGGGCGCCGCAAGTGTGCTCCAGCGACGGTTGGTCAGAAGCATAGTCCTGAAACCCGCAATCCAGAGCCACTTCGGAAGCTGGCTCATCCTATCGGGCATTCGAAACGTCTGACAATCGGCGCAACGTTATCTTTTGTTAACCGAAAGGGATTACAGCCGCGGCTGAATGCACGGGCATTCGTCCGACTGATGGGCGGGAATCTTGCGTGGGGGACTTGCACGATCGGTATTATGGTATACCATCAGACGCACAGACACTCTTTATCCCCCTACGGAGCAGCTCATGAGTTTCGAAATTCGCAAGATCGTCAGCTATGTCGAAGAGACCTTCATCGAAGGCGGCAAGGCTTCCGACACCCCGGTGACCATGGTGGGCCTGGCCGTCGTGATGAAGAACCCGTGGGTCGGCAATGGCTTTGTCGAAGACCTCAAGCCGCAGATCCGCGCCAACTGCTCCGACCTCGGCGCGATGATGGTCGAGCGTCTGGTGGGCATCATCGGCGGCGCCGAGAAAATCGAGGCTTACGGCAAAGCGGCAGTGGTCGGTGCGGACGGCGAGATCGAACACGCCTCGGCGGTGATCCACACCCTGCGCTTCGGCAATCACTACCGCGAAGCGGTCAAGGCCAAGAGTTACCTGAGCTTCACCAACAAGCGCGGCGGTCCGGGCACCTCGATCCAGATCCCGATGATGCACAAGGACGACGAAGGCCTGCGCTCGCACTACATCACCCTGGAAATGCAGATCGAAGATGCCCCACGCGCCGACGAAATCGTCGTGGTACTCGGTTGCGCCGACGGTGGCCGTCTGCACCCGCGCATCGGCAACCGCTACATCGATCTGGAAGAACTGGCCGCCGAAAAAGCCCAGTAATCACAATAAAAAGGCATTGCAGGAGCGCTCCATGATTCGGCATACCGCTGAACTCACCCCGGCCGGCACCAGTTATCTGGCGACCGGCCAGGGCCACCCCGTGGTGTTGATCCACGGCGTGGGCCTGAACAAAGAAATGTGGGGCGGCCAGATCGTTGGCCTGGCCACGCAATACCGGGTGATCGCCTACGACATGCTCGGACACGGCGCCAGCCCGCGACCGGCCAGCGGCACCGCCCTGCTCGGTTATGCCGATCAGTTGCTGGAGCTGCTCGACCACCTGCAATTGCCGCTGGCGTCGGTGATCGGTTTTTCCATGGGCGGTCTGGTGGCGCGGGCCTTTGCCCTGCATTACCCGCAGCACCTGAAAAGCCTGGTGGTGCTCAACAGTGTGTTCAACCGTAGCGAAGAGCAGCGCGCCGGGGTCATCGCCCGCACCGCGCAGGCCGCCGAACATGGACCGGACGCGAATGCCGAAGCGGCGCTGTCGCGCTGGTTCAGCCGCGAATATCAGGCGGCCAATCCGGCGCAGATCGCCGCGATCCGCCAGACCCTCGCCGGCAATGACCCGCAGGGCTACCTGACCACCTACGAATTGTTCGCCACCCAGGACATGTACCGCGCCGACGACCTGGCCAGCATCCAGGCGCCGACGCTGATCGCCACCGGCGAGCTGGACCCCGGATCGACCCCGGAAATGGCCGAGCAACTGGCCGCGCGCATTCCCGGCGCGAAGGTTGCGGTGCTGCCCGAGCAACGGCATATGATGCCGGTAGAGTCGCCGCGACTGGTCAATCAGCTGCTGCTGGAATTTCTCGAAACCGCACACGCCCGACAAAACCCTATAAAGGGGATCGTTGCATGACACTCGCACGCTTCCAGATGTGCATCGGCGGAGAATGGGTCGACGCCCTCTCCGGCAAGACCTTCGAAAGCCTCAACCCGGCACTGGCCGAGCCCTGGGCCGAACTGCCCGACGCGGATGAAGCCGACGTCGAACGCGCCGTGCAAGCTGCGCAAACCGCTTTCGACAGCCCGGCGTGGCGCGGCCTGACCGCCACCGCTCGCGGCAAACTGCTGCGGCGTCTCGGTGACCTGATCGCTGAAAACAAGGAACAACTGGCGCAGCTGGAAAGCCGCGACAACGGCAAACTGATCCGTGAAACCCGGGGTCAGGTCGGTTATCTGCCGGAGTTCTTCCACTACACCGCGGGCCTTGCCGACAAGCTTGAAGGCGGCACCCTGCCGCTGGATAAGCCCGACCTGTTTGCCTACACCGTGCACGAAGCCATGGGTGTGGTCGCCGCGATCATTCCGTGGAACAGCCCTCTTTACCTGACCGCGATCAAACTGGCGCCGGCGCTGGCGGCGGGCAACACCATCGTGATCAAACCGTCCGAGCATGCCTCGGCGACCATTCTGGAACTGGCGCGCCTGGCCCTCGAAGCCGGGACTCCACCGGGCGTGGTCAACGTTGTCACCGGTTACGGCCCTAGCACCGGCGCCGCCCTCACCCGCCATCCGCTGATCCGCAAGATCGCCTTCACCGGCGGCGCGGCCACGGCCCGGCATGTGGTGCGCAGCAGTGCCGAGAACTTCGCCAAGCTGTCGCTGGAACTGGGCGGCAAGTCGCCGAACATCATCTTCGCCGACGCTGATCTGGACAGTGCGATCAATGGTGCGATTGCCGGGATCTACGCGGCGTCCGGGCAGAGCTGTGTATCCGGTTCGCGACTGCTGGTGCAGGACGAGATCTACGACGAGTTCGTCAGCCGACTGGTGGAACGCGCCCGGCGCATCCGCATCGGCAACCCGCAGGACGACAGCAGCGAAATGGGCCCGATGGCCACCGCGCAGCAACTGGCCGTGGTGGAAGGTCTGGTGGCCGACGCCATCGCCGAAGGTGCGCGCCTGCGTCTGGGCGGCAAGCGGCCGAGCGGTGTGGGCGACGGCTGGTTCTACGAACCGACGCTGTTCGAGTGCGACCGCAATTCGATGAAGATCATGCAGGAAGAAGTGTTCGGCCCGGTGGCCTCGGTCATCCGCTTCAAGGATGAAGCCGAAGCGCTGGCGATTGCCAACGACTCGCAGTTCGGCCTCGCCGCCGGCATATGGACCCGCGACCTGGGCCGTGCCCATCGCCTCGCCCGGGACGTGCGCTCGGGGATCATCTGGGTCAACACCTACCGCGCCGTGTCGGCGATGGCGCCGATTGGCGGCTTCAAGAACAGTGGCTATGGACGCGAAAGCGGCATCGATTCGGTGCTGGCCTACACCGAACTGAAAACGGTGTGGATCAACCTCTCTCAGGCGCCGATGCCTGATCCGTTTGTGATGCGCTAGGAGTCCTGCGACATGATCGAACCCGGCATTTACAAAGACGTCATGAGCTCGTTTCCGTCCGGGGTCACGGTGGTCACCACCATCGACCCGGATGGCGGCATCGTCGGCATCACCGCCAGCGCCTTCAGTGCGCTGTCGATTGACCCGGCGCTGGTGCTGTTCTGCCCCAACTATGCTTCCGACACCTACCCGGTGCTGCGCGACAGCAAGCGTTTCGCGATCCATTTGCTGTCCGCCGACCAGACCGCCGAGGCCTACGCCTTTGCCGGCAAAGGCAAGGACAAGGCCAACGGCATCGACTGGCATTTGAGCGAGCTCGGTAACCCGATCCTCGCCAAGGCCACGGCGATCATCGAGTGCGAACTGTGGCGCGAATACGACGGTGGCGACCACGCGATCATTGTCGGCGCAGTGAAGAACCTGATCCTGCCGGCGCAACCGGTGACGCCGATGATCTATCACAAGGGCAAGCTCGGCGCCCTGCCGACACTGGGTTGAGAGGAGGACACATGAGCCACGAAAAATATGAGCAGGGCTTGAAGATCCGCACCCAGGTGCTCGGCGAAGCCTATGTGCAGCGCTCGATCGAGAACGCCGACGACTTCACCCGCCCGCTGCAGGAAATGGTCACCGAATACTGCTGGGGCCATGTCTGGGGGCGCGAGGGCCTGTCGCTCAAGGAGCGCAGCATGATCAACCTGGCGATGATCTCCGCGCTGAACCGCCCGCACGAACTGAAACTGCATGTGCGCGGCGCCTTGCGTAACGGCCTGAGTCGTGAGCAAATACGCGAAATTCTGCTTCAGGTCGGTATTTATTGCGGCGTCCCGGCAGCCGTGGACAGTTTCCGGCTCGCCCGTGAAGCCTTCGCCGAAGCCGACGCCGAGGCCGAGGCCTCCAGTTAACCCCTCGGCTGTTTGAATGCCCGTCTGGCATGGACAGCCACACTAAAGAGCGGACCCCATGAAACGCCTGCCACTCGACGACAGCTTCAAGGTCAATCGCAACCCCGTCACCCTGCGCGAAATCGTGCTGGATAAACTGCGAAGCGCCATCATGAACTTCCAGCTGCTGCCGGGCGATCGCCTGGTGGAGCGCGATCTGTGCGATCGCCTGGGTGTCAGCCGTACGTCGGTGCGTGAAGCCTTGCGTCACCTGGAATCCGAAGGCCTGGTGGAGTTTGCCGACGCCAAGGGCCCGCGTGTGGCAATCATCACCCTCGCCGATGCGGTCGACATCTATGAACTGCGCTGCGTGCTCGAGGGCCTGATCGTCCAGCTGTTCACCCTGCGCGCCAAGGCCAAGGACATCAAGGCCCTGGAAAAAGCCCTCGACGAGAACCGCAAGGCGCTCAAGGACGGCGAACTGCAACAGGTAATCGACTCGGTGCAGGGTTTCTACGACGTGCTGCTGGAAGGCTCCGGCAACCATGTCGCGGCCACTCAATTGCGCCAGTTGCAGGCACGCATCAGCTACCTGCGGGCGACGTCGGTGTCCCAGGAAAACCGTCGTGGTGCGAGTAACCAGGAAATGGAAAAAATGGTCGAGGCGATCAAGAGCGGCGATCCGCTGGCGGCGCATCAGGCGTGCGTCGATCACGTTCGCGCCGCCGCTGCGGTGGCCCTCGATTATCTCAAGCGCAAACAGGAAGAAACCGGCACCGTACTCAAAGGCACGCCGCCGATCACCCTGCCCATCGCGCTGAAAGAACCGCGCATAGGTCACTGACATGTTCAGCCCGAGCTTTTGCCCGAAATGCGGTGGCGCTGACCTCGGTCAGCAGGTGCCGCCGGGCGATACGCACGAGCGCCTGATGTGCCGCGGCTGCGGCTACATTCACTATGTGAACCCGAAGATCATCGCCGGCTGCATCATCGAGCAGGACGGCAAATACCTCTTGTGCCAACGGGCGATCCCCCCGCGCGCCGGCACCTGGACTTTGCCCGCCGGTTTCATGGAAAGCGGCGAGACCACCGAACAGGCAGCCCTGCGCGAAGTCTGGGAAGAAAGCGGCGTACGCGCGGAAATCGTCTCGCCGTACTCGATCTTCAGCGTGCCGAAAATCAGCGAGGTCTACATCATCTTCCGCGCCCTCGCGCTGGAGATCACCGGCCAGTACGGCCCGGAAACCCTCGACTATAAATTCTTCGCCCCTGAAGACATCCCGTGGGAGCAGATCTACTACCCGGCGATCCGGCAGATCCTCGAACGCTACATCGAGGAACGCCAGGCCGGGGTCTATGGCATGTACATGGGCAATGACGACAGCGGCAAGATTCATTTCATGCGCTGATCGTGCTGCTTACGGCGCCATTCCTTCTACGATGATGATTTCCGCCTTCGCCCATTCCTCGCGATAACCTTTCGCTTCCTGATACGCCGCCGAGCGATAGCACGCCACCGCTTGCTCGTAGCTGTCGAACTCGATCACCACGCTGCGCTGAGGCGTCGTCCGCCCTTCCATCGCTTCGCTGCGCCCGCCTCTGGCTAAAAACTTCGCGCCGAACTCGGCGAACGCTTTCGGCGCGCGCTGGGTGTATTGGCTGTAGTGATCGGGATCGGTGATGTCCACGTGTGCAATCCAGTACGCCTTCATAGTGACCTCTCAGTTGAATCTGTATTATGGTATACCACGAATTTCATCCACATCGAGAGTCCAGCATGGCCTTCAACAGCATCGAAGAAATCATCGAAGATTATCGCCTCGGCAAAATGGTGTTGCTGGTCGATGACGAAGACCGGGAAAACGAAGGCGACCTGCTGCTGGCCGCTGATCGTTGCACGCCCGAGGCGATCAGTTTCATGGCCCGTGAGGCTCGGGGGCTGATCTGCCTGACGTTGACTGACGATCATTGCCAGCGCCTGGGGCTGGAGCAAATGGTGCCGAGCAATGGCAGCGTGTTCAGTACCGCGTTCACGGTTTCCATCGAAGCGGCAGTCGGCGTGACCACCGGCATTTCCGCTGCTGACCGCGCCTGCACGGTTGCTGCTGCGGTGGCGCCCAATGCTCGCGCAGAAGACCTGGTGCAGCCCGGCCATATCTTTCCGTTGCGCGCCAAGGAAGGTGGCGTGCTGACCCGTGCCGGCCATACCGAGGCCGGTTGTGATCTGGCGCGCCTCGCCGGTTTCACGCCAGCGTCGGTAATCGTCGAAGTGATGAACGACGACGGCACCATGGCCCGTCGCCCGGATCTGGAAGTTTTTGCGCGCAAGCACGGGATCAAGATCGGCACCATTGCAGACCTGATCCACTATCGCCTGAGCACCGAACACACCATTGAGCGCATCGGCGAACGGGAGTTGCCGACGGTGCATGGCACCTTCCGTTTGATCACCTTCGAAGATCGCATCGAGGGTGGCGTGCACATGGCGATGGTCATGGGCGAATTGCGTCGCGAAGAACCGACGCTGGTGCGCGTGCATGTGATCGATCCGCTGCGTGATCTGGTCGGCGCCGAGTACAGCGGGCCGACGAACTGGACGCTATGGGCAGCGCTGCAGCGGGTCGCGGCCGAAGGACATGGCGTGGTCGTGGTGCTGGCCAATCATGAGTCGTCGCAGGCGTTGCTGGAGCGAGTGCCGCAGCTGACTCAGCCGCCACGACAGTTCAGTCGTTCGCAATCGCGGATCTATTCCGAGGTGGGAACCGGGGCGCAGATTCTGCAGAACCTGGGCGTCGGTAAGCTGCGTCACCTGGGCCCGCCGCTCAAATACGCCGGTTTGACCGGCTACGATCTTGAGGTAGTCGAGAGCATTCCGTTCACCGAATAACCCCGTTTGCCAGATAGCCGGTAAGGCAAAGTGCTTGCACAATGTTTGGAATACCATAATATGATATTCCATAGACCGGACGACCTGAAAAACCGTCCAGCTACTGCTCCCGACAGGCGGGCAACAACGAAAGCCCGCTCAAAAACACAACAATGAGGGCGTAAAAATGGTGTTGAACAAAGCTGCAACCGCGATCTTTCTTGCGGGACTGCTGAGCGTGACCGGTCAGGCCGCGATGGCCGCCGAGAGTGTGAACTTTGTCAGCTGGGGCGGTAGCACCCAGGATGCGCAGAAACAGGCCTGGGCCGATCCATTCAGCAAGGCCAGCGGCATCACCGTTGTGCAGGACGGCCCGACCGACTACGGCAAACTCAAAGCCATGGTCGAAAGCGGCAACGTGCAATGGGACGTGGTCGACGTCGAAGCCGATTTCGCCCTGCGCGCCGCCTCCGAAGGCCTGCTCGAACCCCTCGATTTCAAACAGATCCAGCGCGACAAGATCGACCCGCGTTTCGTCAGCGACTACGGCGTCGGTTCGTTCTTCTTCTCCTTCGTCCTCGGCTACAACGAGGGCAAACTCGGCGCCAACAAACCGCAGGACTGGAGCGCGCTGTTCGACACCAAGACCTTCCCCGGCAAACGCGCCCTGTACAAATGGCCGAGCCCCGGCGTTCTTGAACTGGCGTTGCTCGCCGACGGCGTACCCGCCGACAAGCTCTATCCGCTGGACCTCGATCGCGCCTTCAAGAAACTCGACACCATCAAGAAAGACATCGTCTGGTGGGGTGGCGGCGCGCAGTCGCAGCAACTGCTGGCCTCCGGTGAAGCGAGCATGGGCCAGTTCTGGAACGGCCGGATTCACGCCCTGCAAGAAGACGGCGCACCGGTCGGCGTGAGCTGGAAGCAAAACCTGGTCATGGCCGACATTCTGGTGGTGCCAAAGGGCTCGAAAAACAAGGACGCGGCGATGAAGTTCCTGGCCAGCGCCAGCAGCGCGAAGGGTCAGGCCGACTTCTCCAACCTGACCGCCTACGCCCCGGTCAACGTCGACAGTGTGCAGCGTCTGGACTCGACGCTGGCCCCGAACCTGCCGACTGCCTACGCTAAGGATCAGATCACTCTTGATTTCGCGTACTGGGCCAAGAACGGCCAGGCCATCGCGACACGGTGGAACGAATGGCTGGTCAAATGAAAATGGCGGCCACCGCGTCCCGTCCCTCCACTGCCACCGGGAGCGCCGCCAGCGCTGCCGGGTCGGCCGCCGGAAAAAAGGCCAGTGCAATGGCGCAAGCCCCGTCCCTGAAACAACGCTGGCGCGGCGCCGGCAATCTGCTGCCAGCACTGCTGTTCCTCGGTCTGTTCTTTCTTGCGCCGTTGATTGGCCTGCTGTTGCGCGGCGTGCTGGAACCGGTGCCGGGCCTTGGCAACTATGAACAACTGTTCGCCAACTCGGCTTATGCCAGGGTGCTGTTCAACACCTTTTCGGTGGCCGGACTGGTGACGGTGTTCAGCCTGCTGCTGGGTTTTCCGCTGGCCTGGGCAATCACCCTGGTGCCACGGGGCTGGGGCCGCTGGATTCTCAACATCGTGCTGCTGTCGATGTGGACCAGCCTCCTCGCCCGCACCTATTCGTGGCTGGTGCTGTTGCAGGCTTCGGGCGTCATCAATAAAGCGTTGATGGCCGTGGGCATCATCGATCAGCCACTGGAAATGGTGCACAACCTGACCGGCGTGGTGATCGGCATGAGCTACATCATGATCCCGTTCATCGTGCTGCCATTGCAGGCGACCATGCAGGCCATCGACCCGATGATTCTGCAGGCCGGTTCGATCTGTGGCGCCAGCCCGTGGACCAACTTCTTCCGGGTGTTCCTGCCGTTGTGCCGGCCGGGGCTGGCGTCCGGCGGGTTGATGGTGTTCGTGATGTCGCTCGGTTACTACGTCACCCCGGCGCTGCTGGGCGGGGCGCAGAACATGATGCTGCCGGAATTCATCATTCAGCAGGTGCAGTCGTTCCTCAACTGGGGCCTGGCCAGCGCCGGCGCCGCGTTGCTGATCGTCATCACCCTGGTGCTGTTCTACTTCTACCTGAAGCTTCAGCCGGAATCCCCGGTTGGTGCCAGTAACGCGAGGTAAGCCGACATGCTCCTGACTCCCAACGCCATGAGCCGCCGGATGCGCTTCGGCCTGTACGCCACCACCGGGCTGATCGCTCTGTTTCTGCTGCTGCCGATCGTGTTCATCGTGCTGCTGTCGTTCGGCTCGTCCCAATGGCTGGTGTTCCCGCCACCGGGCTGGACGCTGAAATGGTACGGCCAGTTCTTCTCCAATGCCGACTGGATGAGCGCAGCGCTGGCCAGCCTCAAGGTCGCGGTACTGACCACGATCTGCGCCGTCGCCCTCGGTTTGCCGACTGCCTTCGCGCTGGTGCGCGGACGCTTCCCCGGCCGGGAAATGCTCTACGGCCTGTTCACCCTGCCGATGATTGTGCCGCTGGTGATCATCGCCGTGGCGGTGTACGCGCTGTTCCTCAAGCTCGGCTACACCGGGACGATGTTCGCCTTCGTCGTCAGCCATGTGATCGTCGCACTGCCGTTCACCATTATCTCGATCATCAACTCGCTGAAGCTGTTCGATCAGTCGATTGAGGACGCAGCAGTGATCTGCGGTGCGTCACGCCTGCAAGCGGTGTTCAAGGTGACCTTTCCGGCGATTCGTCCGGGGATGGTGGCCGGTGCCCTCTTCGCCTTTCTGGTTTCGTGGGACGAAGTGGTACTCAGCGTGATGATGGCCAGCCCGACCCTGCAAACCCTTCCCGTGAAAATGTGGACCACCCTGCGCCAGGACCTGACGCCCGTGATCGCCGTCGCCTCGACGCTGCTGATCGGCCTGTCGGTATTGGTCATGGTGATCGCCGCCGCCCTGCGTCGGCGCAACGAAATCAGCGCCTGAGCGCCAGGAGTACGACATGAGTGCCGTGATCAAAGACGCATCCCAGCAGAACGACAAACCCTTGGTCAGCCTGCGCAACCTGAACAAGCACTACGGCGATTTCGCGGCCGTGGACAACATCTCGCTGGACATCAAGGACGGCGAATTCCTGACCTTCCTCGGCTCCAGTGGCTCGGGCAAAAGCACCACGCTGTCGATGCTCGCCGGCTTCGAAACCCCGAGCAGCGGCGAGATCCTGGTCAACGGCCAGTCGCTGGTCAACGTGCCGCCGCACAAGCGCGACATCGGCATGGTGTTCCAGCGTTATTCGCTGTTCCCGCATCTGTCGGTGCGCGACAACATCGCGTTCCCGCTGGCGATCCGCAAACTCGCGGCTGCCGAGCGCGACAAACGTGTCGATGCGATGCTGAAACTGGTGCAGCTCGAACAATTCGCCCATCGCCGCCCTTCACAATTGTCTGGCGGCCAACAGCAACGGGTCGCCATTGCACGAGCGTTGGTTTACGAGCCACGCATCCTGCTGATGGACGAACCTCTTGGTGCGCTGGACAAGAAACTGCGCGAAGACTTGCAGGATGAACTGCGCCAGTTGCACCGTCGTCTCGGCATCACCATCGTCTACGTGACCCACGACCAGGAAGAAGCCATGCGCCTGTCACAGCGCATCGCGATTTTCAGTCACGGCAAGATTGTCGGGCTCGGCAGCGGTTATGACCTGTACCAGAGTCCGCCGAATGCGTTTGTGGCGTCGTTCCTTGGCAACTCGAACTTCCTCAAGCTCAAGGCTCAGGGCAACGGGGCGGCGAGTTTTGAAGGTCAGTCACTGTCGATTCGCCTCACCGCTGGATTGCAGACCGGGCAGGATGTGCTGCTGATGGTGCGCCCGGAAAAGGCTTTGGCGTTGAGTGTGCAGCAGGCAGCGAGTGAGCCGCTGATGGCGGGCTGGAATGAGGTTTCGGCGAAGGTGGTCGAGGTGCTGTTTCTGGGTGAAAGTCAGACGTGCAGTGTGGTCACGTCGGGTGGCACGTCCATGACCGTGAAAGCATTGTCGGCGGCTGGGATGCCGTTGAAGGCCGGGGATCCGGTGCAGGTGCGCTGGGCGACTGCTGATGCATGCGTCTATACCGAGTGGGCGGAGAGTGATTTGAACAAAGCTGCTGGCGCTCATTAAGAACGCGTCACCTGCCCGCCCTCACCCCAGCCCTCTCCCGGAGGGAGAGGGAGCCGACCGAGGTGTCTTGCGCTGTACATCGACCTGAAAAACCGAGTTGATTATGGATTCGGCACAGCATTCTGGTCGGCGGCGGTTATGGATTCACTGCGGAGCTTTCAGGTCGGCGTAATTCTCCAATATTCCCCAATCGGCTCCCTCTCCCTCCGGGAGAGGGCTGGGGTGAGGGCCAGCGGCCGACGCGCTCTCATTTGATAGCCGCAAACCCCTCAATCTGATCAGGCCAAGCCGTCAACACTTCAAACCCGTCTTCCGTCACCGCAATCATGTGCTCCCACTGTGCCGACAACGATTGATCCTTGGTCACGACAGTCCAGCCATCAGCCAGGCTCTTCACATGGCGCTTGCCGGCATTGAGCATCGGCTCGATGGTGAAGATCATGCCCGCCTTCAGCTTCAGGCCCTGCTCGGGATAACCGTAATGCAGCACTTGCGGCTCATCGTGATAGACCTTGCCGATCCCGTGCCCGCAATACTCGCGCACCACGCTGAACCCTTCCTTTTCCGCCAGGCTTTGAATCGCATGGCCGATGTCGCCCAGCGTCGCGCCCGGCCGCACCATGCGGATGCCGGCGCACATGGCGTCGTAAGTGGTCTTGATCAGGTGCCGCGCCTCGGGTGTTGGTTCGCCGACCACGTACATGCGGCTGGTGTCGCCGAACCAGCCATCCTTGATGACGGCGATGTCGAGGTTGACGATATCGCCATCCTTCAGCACCCGACCCGATGGAATGCCATGGCAGACCACGTCGTTGACCGACGCGCAGACGGTTTTCGGGAAGCCGTGATAACCGACGTTGGCCGGAATCGCTTTCTGCACGTTGACGATGTAGTCGTTGCACAAGCGGTCGAGCTGATCGGTGGTGACGCCAGCCTTGACGTGCGGCACCAGCATCGCCAGTACCTCGGCGGCCAGTTGGCCGGCCACGCGAGACTGGGCGATCTCGGCCCGGGTGTTGATCTTGATCGGGTTTCTCATGCCTTGGCTGCCTCTTGAACCGGGATGTTCTGCGCGGCATCGGCCAGGGCACAGATTTGTTGCAGATCCAGACCACCCGCCTGCTCGGCGCGAATCAGCAACCGGCAGATGGCGTGGTGATCAAGGTCGGGATAGAGCTCGGCGAGCATGCCGATGCGCATCCAGTGCTCGGCCTGCGCGTTGATCGAGCGGCTGAGTGCGTTGCTGGAGATGCGCAGATTCTCGTGCATGTCCTCTGAAATCTTCACAATGCCCATGGCAATTTCCGATACGAAGTGTATATGGTTCGTATATTAATCGTACGCCGCCACGGATTGCAAACTTTGCTGGCCCAGTAAATCGCAGGCAAAAAAAAGCTGCCAAAGTTGGCAGCCAAAATCATGAAAAGCACGCGATGTATTGGGGGCAAGAATAGGCGGCCGATAATGACAGTGTCATGACAGCGATGAATTCATTGAACCGCCCCGCCCGCGTCATCAGGTTGTCATCGAACCCACGGCAGAATCCTCGCAAACCGTCCCGAGCCTCCCGACGGAAGATTTGCAAGGACTCCCATGAAAGAAGACACCTCGCTGTTTGCTGCCATCGACCTGGGCTCGAATGCGTTTCGCATGATGATTGGCCAGTCGGTACGCAGCAGAAAGGGCTTCATGATTCAGGAGGTCAAAACCTTGCGCGAGCCAGTGCGGCTGGCCGAAGGTTTCGACGGCCGGGCATTGGACGAAATGGCGCTGGATCGCGGTTGGCAGGCCTTGGCGCGGTTCGGCAAGAAGCTGCGCGGTTTCGAGCCCGGTCGTGTGCGAGCAGTCGCTACGAGCGCCGTGCGCGAGGCAGACAACGCGCAGTTGTTCCTGGCCAGCGCGGAACGGCACCTGGGGTTTCGCATCGATGTGATTTCCGGGCATGAAGAAGCGCGCCTGGTCTACGCCGGTGTGGCCCACACCCTGCCGGTCGCCGATGACATGCGACTGGTGGTCGACATTGGCGGCGGCTCCACCGAACTGATTCTCGGCCAGGGCTCGCAGCCGCTGCTGACCGAAAGCATTGCCATCGGCAGCGGCACCTTGAGCGCGCGCTACTTTCGCAATGGCGAGATTTCCGCCGGAGCCCTGCAAGAAGCCGAACGGGTGGCCATCCTGCAATTCGAAAAAGTCGCCCGTCGCTATCGCGCCCAGGGCTGGCAGCAGACGATCGGCTCTTCGGGCACCGCGCGGATGCTCGCCAAGGTGCTCAAGGCCAATCGCCTGAACGATTACGGCCAAAGCGGTATCACCTACGGTGGCCTGCTGCGGCTGTCGTTGCGCCTGCTGGAAGTCAGTAATGTTCAACAGCTGAAACTGGCCGGCCTGCAACCCCATCGCCAGAGCATTCTGCCCGGCGGCCTGGTCGTCATGCTGGCGGCATTCAAGGTGTTCGGGATCGCACAAATGGTGCCGTCCGAACCTGGATTGCGACTGGGGGTTCTGCACGGCCTGATGAGCAATCACTGAGCGATTTTCGCTGCAGGATTTTCACTGCCGAATCAAGCCATCCGTGACGCTGAAGACGCCCTTTGAATACTCAATGACGCCTCTGTGTAAACCTCTGTAAATCGCTCCCTTCCCCTCTCTGATTTCGTTCTATCGTTAGATCGAAATGGCTGAATTGCACGCTGACTAAAGGTTGCGACAGTTGATGTCTGCGCCTATGTTGCACGCGAGCTTTTCCCCCGCGAATGGAACGCGATCAACACCACAAAGAGGTGAAGAAATGTCAAAGGAATCACGCCCTGCCGTACTTGGGCTGATCGGCAATACTCCGCTGGTACAAGTCACCCGCTTCGATACCGGCCTGTGCACCCTGTTTCTCAAACTCGAATCCCAGAACCCCGGCGGATCGATCAAGGATCGTATCGGCCTGGCGATGATTGACGCCGCCGAACGCGACGGTCGCCTGCAACCCGGTGGCACGATCGTTGAAGCCACCGCCGGCAACACCGGCCTGGGCCTGGCACTGGTTGGCCGCGCCAAGGGCTACCGCGTCGTGCTGGTCGTGCCGGACAAGATGTCCACGGAGAAAGTCCTGCACCTCAAGGCCATGGGCGCCGAAGTGCACATCACCCGCTCCGATGTCGGCAAGGGTCACCCCGAGTACTACCAGGACGTCGCCGCCCGTCTGGCGAAAGACATTCCCGACGCCTTTTTCGCCGACCAGTTCAACAACCCTGCCAACCCGCTGGCCCACGAATGCAGCACTGCACCGGAAATCTGGGCGCAGACCGAGCATGACCTGGACGCCATCGTGGTCGGCGTCGGCTCGGCCGGCACGCTGACCGGCCTGACCCGCTTCTTCAAGCGCGTGCAGCCGGATCTTGAAATGGTCCTGGCCGACCCGGTCGGTTCGGTGATGGCTGAATACAGCCGCAGCAAACATCTCGGCACCGCCGGTTCGTGGGCGGTGGAAGGCATCGGCGAAGACTTCATTCCGTCGATCACCGACCTGTCGAGCGTGCGCAGCGCCTACTCGATCAGCGACGAAGAAAGCTTCGATCACGCCCGCCAGTTGCTGAAAGCCGAAGGTATTCTCGGCGGTTCGTCCACCGGCACCCTGCTCGCCGCCGCGCTGCGTTACTGCCGTGAGCAGACCGTGCCGAAACGTGTGGTCAGCTTCGTCTGCGACACCGGCACTCGCTACCTGTCGAAGGTCTACAACGACCAATGGATGACCGATCAGGGCCTGTTGCAGCGCAAACGCTACGGCGATCTGCGCGACCTGATTGCCCGACGTTTCGAAGACGGCAAAGTCGTCAGCGTCGGCCCGGACGACACGCTGATGACCGCGTTCCAGCGCATGCGCCTGGCCGATGTCTCGCAGTTACCGGTGCTGGTGGATGGCAAAAAATTGGTCGGCGTGATCGACGAATCGGACATTCTGGTGCGCGTACACGAAGACGCCTCGCTCTTCAGCAAACCCGTCGCCCATGCGATGACAGACAAGTTGCAAACCCTCGCCCCCGGCGCCACGCTGGCTGAACTGGAAGCAGTCCTCAGCAGCGGCCTGGTGGCGATCATTGCCGACGCTTCCGGCTTCCACGGCCTGATCACCCGCGTCGACATGCTCAATCAGTTACGGAGATCCCTCGCATGAGTCAGCACGACAAGAACGCCCGCCCTCAGGGCTTCGCCACCCGCGTGATCCACGCAGGGCAAACGCCGGACCCGACCACCGGCGCGCTGATGCCGCCGATCTACGCCAACTCCACGTACCTGCAAGACAGTCCTGGCGTACACAAGGGTTTCGACTACGGCCGCTCGCACAACCCGACGCGTTTTGCGCTGGAGCGTTGCGTGGCGGACCTGGAAGGCGGCACCCAGGCCTTCGCCTTCGCTTCCGGGCTGGCGACGATTTCCACCGTGCTCGAACTGATCGACGCCGGCTCGCACATCGTGTCCGGCAATGACCTGTACGGCGGGACGTTCCGTCTGTTCGACAAGGTGCGCCAGCGCAGTGCCGGGCATCGTTTCAGCTACGTTGACCTGGCCGACCTGTCGGCGTTCGAAGCGTCGTTGCAGGACGACACGCGCATGGTCATGGTGGAGACGCCAACCAACCCGCTGCTGAGCCTGTCCGACCTCGCCGCCATCGCGCGCATCTGCAAGGCGCGCGGGATCATCTGTGTGGCCGACAACACCTTCGCCAGCCCATGGATCCAGCGTCCACTGGAACTGGGTTTCGACATCGTGCTGCACTCGACCACCAAATACCTGAACGGTCACTCCGACGTGATCGGCGGCATCGCGGTGGTGGGCGACAACCCAGCACTGGCCGAGCGCCTGGGCTTTCTGCAGAACGCCGTCGGTGCCATCTCCGGCCCGTTCGACGCGTTCCTCACCCTGCGCGGTGTGAAGACGCTGGCGCTGCGCATGGAGCGTCATTGCAGCAACGCACTGGAGCTGGCGCGCTGGCTGGAGCAACAGCCGCAGGTCAAACGCGTCTACTACCCGGGCCTGGAATCCCATCCGCAGCACGAACTGGCCAAGCGTCAGATGCGTGGTTTCGGCGGGATGATTTCCCTGGATCTGAACAGTGATCTGGCAGGCGCACGCCGCTTCCTGGAGAACGTGCAGATCTTCGCCCTGGCTGAAAGCCTCGGCGGTGTGGAAAGCCTGATCGAGCACCCGGCGATCATGACCCACGCGACCATCCCGGCCGAAACCCGTGCCAAGCTCGGCATCGGTGACAGCCTGGTGCGTCTGTCGGTGGGCGTCGAGGACATCGACGACCTGCGGGCGGATCTGGCGCAGGCGCTGGCCAGTATCTAACTCGCAAAAACGTCAAAGCCCGCACGATGCGGGCTTTGGTGTTTGAGTAGGCGGCCAGTGCTGGTCTCTGGCTTACGAGGTTTATCAGGACTCTCACAGTACAGGCAATGTGCTCTGCTGCTTCACACGGCATAAGGGCTGGAACCCAGCGCGGGGTTCTTTCTAACCGTGTACCCTTCGGAACGCGCCCAACGCTTCCTCGCTATCCGCTTGCGCATCAGTCTGCGTCTTCGCCTACATTCTTGAGCCTAGCAAAGGCACTGCAATCCGCTGCGTGGTTTTTAGATTGATTTTCTTCTAGCGCCTGCCTGCAAGGAAGTTAACCGACTATCGCCTGCAAGGCCCTTAAGCCTGCCACCCGCCGAGGGCGAACTATACTTTTCAGTTCGCTGTCCGGATTTCATGTAAACCGTCGACACCTGTGCGCCTTGGGGTGCGCCCGTGCCAATCGCCAATCTGGTTAACCCCGGGCCAACGAGCCTTCCGTCGAGGATCCAATGACGGGCAATGCTCGGATGCTTTGTGGCTGATGGGTCGTGGAGAAAATCATGAAACACAAGCTTTGGTCAGGCGTTGTCCTGGCGGTCGCTGCATCGGTTGTGGTGATGCCCAGTGTCTGGGCTGCGCAGGCTCAGGCGCTGGCGTCTGATGGGGCGGATCATGTCAAGGCCGGGGCGGTTGCTTCGGATGGTTCGGATCATGTCGGCGCAGGGGCAGTAGCTTCCGATGGTTCAGATCATGTTGGCGCTGGGGCAGTTGCCTCTGATGGTTCCGATCACGTTGGCGCCGGAGCAGTCGCTTCTGATGGTTCCGATCACGTTGGCGCGGGAGCAGTGGCCTCTGACGGTTCCGATCATGTCGGCGCCGGGACAGTTGCCTCGGATGGTTCTGATCACGTTGGCGCCGGAGCGGTGGCTTCGGATGGTTCGGATCATGTGGGCGCGGGTGCAGTAGCTTCAGATGGTTCTGATCACGTTGGTGCTGGGGCTGTGGCCTCCGACGGTTCCGACCATGTCGGTGCTGGGGCTGTGGCCTCCGACGGTTCCGACCATGTCGGTGCTGGCGCGGTGGCTTCTGACGGCTCTGATCATGTTGGCGCTGGCGCTGTAGCCTCTGACGGCTCCGACCATACCCGCGCGGGCGCCCTCGCCTCCGATGGCGGCGATAAAGTGGGGGCCAATCGATTCGCGTCCACTCGCGTTGGCGTAGGCTCTGACCAGGTCGCTTCCGCCCTCATGAACGGCAGTTATTCAGATCAGTTCAACAGTCCTCAATGACCGCTATCGGCGCAACCAGCCAACCACTGGTTGCGCCGCACTAGCACATCACTCTGCTTACGCTCGCAACACTCTTTCAAGACCTCTTCGATAGTGCCGCGGTGCCCAAAAGTGCGTCGCCAACTCTTTTTGATGTAATTGACTCCACAACTTGTATAAAATCCCGCCTCTCAATTACCTCATCTTAAATAAGCCTACCAGAGAGAATCATGGAACAACTAACATTGGACGAAACGGACTACACCACCATCCTCGCCGGCCACTTAAACAGCTATACAAAAAGCAAGACAGATCACAACTTCCCAGCACCTTCAACACCACACTCAAAACGACAATCATATAAGAACCTGGATAAATCAAGCTGCTTCGACCTCATTCAAAGAATATCTGAATCATCGCTTCTGATCCTCGAAGTTAAAGTAACTCACAACGGAATAAAACTGCACAGTTTCAATGAACAACAAAGAATCATAGACTGCGCACTGAGAGACATCGGCATACCGCTAGAGTACTGCTACAACAATAAAGATGACTATCACGAAGTCAACGACGCCGAATATACACTCCTTGAAACAATGACTTCGCATCCTTTGCTGGTGTGTGACGAAAAAGGAAAAATCACAAAACAGGAACAACACATCGACTTGAAAAAGCTCGTCGACAAGTTAATCAGCTCAAAAAAATCAAACGCGGGAATGATAGGCGCCTTGTTCAGCAAGGGTCTCATTTCGCGCATGAGAGACCTGAATATCAAGGCACTATTTTTTTCCGCACATGCGGGAGATTTGACACTTTACAGTGAAGAAGACATTTACGACATATACGAGTGCTATTCAAAAAACGTCACCCTTGGCAAAGGAATAGACTTGAAAAAAGCAACCCACGCTGAACTCACCAGCGAATTCAGATCCTGCGCCGAAAAACTAAAAAAGACCCTGGACGACTGGGAAGCAAAAAAAAAGCGTGACAACAATCCAGAAACTCCAGACCGTTTCAAGTTCCGTTTCTGATAAAAGTTCGAGAGCGCCCCTGCCACTAGAAGAATCATTCCAGTGGCAGTAACCCGGTCATTGTACTCAGCGGATAAATTTTGTACGGTCCGCTTTGTAAACCTCACTCGAGGCTTGTCCCGGCACGTCATTCAGTGTGCCAATGCGCTGCATGCCTACCTTCTCCAACACTTTGATCGAAGCGAGATGGTCCGGCCTGACCACCGCAAAGACCTCGGCCACGGCTAGTTCGACAAAACCGAAATCAAGTGCCGCCAAGCCTAACTCGGTCGCGTACCCCCGCCCCCAAGCTTCCGCGCCAAAACGATAGCCCAGATTCAAGCGCTCGGCTTCCAGGTACAGGCGCGCATCCAGCCCGCCAAAACCGATCAAATACTCTGGCGTCTCTCGGGTCGCGATCGCCCATTGGCCGTAGCCCTTTTGCGCCCAGTGGAGCAGCCATTTTCCAAGCATCGTTTGCGCCTGGCCAATCTCGCGCAAGGGGCCGGCCGGGTTGAACTGATTCGTCTGGGGGTCTCCGTAAATGGCGAACAGACTCTGCAGATCCTCAGGCTGGGGAGCCCTGAGGATCAGACGGTCGGTTTCTCGTGGAGGGACGCTTGTCATGGATCGACCTGCGCCATCAGTTCCTGCACCGACTCCTGCCGCTTCGCATAACGCTGCGCCAGCACCGCACACACCATCAACTGGATCTGGTGAAACAGCATCAGCGGCAGGATCAACACGCCAATCGTGCTGCCGGCAAACAACACCTGCGCCATCGGCACGCCGGTGGCCAGGCTCTTCTTCGAACCGCAGAACAGGATGGTGATGCGATCTTCCAGGTTGAACCCGAACAGTTTGCCCAACACTGTAGACGCCAGCAGCACCAATGCCAGCAGGATGCAGCAGGCCACCACCAGCCCGAGCAGGTCGATCACCGGAATCTGATGCCAGATGCCTTCGTTCACCGCCTCGCTGAACGCGCCGTAGACCACCAGCAGAATCGAACCCTGATCGACGAATTTCAGCCAGTTCTTGTTGCGACCGACCCAGGCGCCGATCCAGCGGCGGGCGATCTGACCGGCGATGAACGGCAGCAGCAATTGCACGCTGATTTTCAGGATCGCGTCGACGGTCGAACCGCCGTCACCATGCACATTCAGCAACAGCGTCACCAGCAACGGCGTAAGAAAGATCCCGAACAGACTGGACGCCGCCGCACTGCAGATCGCCGCCGGAATATTCCCCCGGGCCAGCGACGTGAAGGCAATCGCCGACTGCACCGTGGCCGGCAGTGCACAGAGGTAGAGCATGCCCATGTACAGGTTGTCGCCCACCAGCGGCGACAGCAGCGGTTTGAGCGCCAGCCCCAACAGCGGAAACAGGACAAAGGTCAGACCGAACACCAACAGATGCAGGCGCCAGTGGCCGGCGCCGGCGATGATCGATTCGCGCGAAAGCTTGGCGCCGTGCAGGAAAAACAGCAGCGCAATCGCGATGTTGGTCAGCCAGCCGAAGCCGACCGCGACCTGACCACTGGCGGGCAGGAAGCTGGCGAGCAGCACCACGCCGATCAGGGTCAGGGTGAAGTTGTCGGGCAAGAATCTTGGGCGCGTCATGGTTTGCTCATCCGGGGGTTGCCAGTACGTGGAAGCGACTCTAACGTGACTGGAAATTACCGACTAACGCCTAAGAGCCTCAAGATGCCGCCAAAAGGACACGACAAGAGCGTCAGACGCAGCATTCCCGGGCTGCCGAGCCTTCCGCGTCCGTTGTACGGACGCACCGAATCGCTGCCCAATCGTGCCCTGACCCGCCGCCACAGTCATCCGTGGGTGCAGTTGTCTTACGCGATTCAGGGTGTACTTGAAGTGCAGACTGCCGCCGGTCGTTTCGTTGCGCCGCCGGAGCGGGCCGTGTGGATTCCGGCGGGTGTGCCGCATCGGGTATTCAGTTCCCCGCACACGGAAATGCGCAGTCTGTACATCGATTGCAGCGTGGCGAGTTGGGCGCTGGAGCGTTGCCATGTACTCGGCGTCAGTGATCTCTTGCGCGAGCTGATTCGGGCCTTCAGTCAGATTCCTGTCGAGTATGACCAGAGCGGTCCTCACGGACGCCTGGCGCAGGTGATCCTCGATCAACTGGCCGAAGCCCCGCAAATCGACCTGATGCTGCCACTGCCCCAGGACCTTCGTTTGCGGCAGATCTATCAAAGTCTCGAGCAACATCCGGAACAGCAGACCACACTCAGTCATTGGAGCGAAAAGTTCGGCGTGACCGAGAAAACCCTGAGCCGGCTGTTCCTGCGCGATACCGGCCTGACTTTTCGCGCCTGGCGCCAGCGCTTGCGTCTGCTGGGTGCGCTGACGCCGCTGGAACGTGGCGAACGTGTCACGGAAGTGGCTCTAGCCTGCGGTTATGATTCGACGTCGGCCTTTATCGCAGCCTTTCGCCAGCAGTTTGGCGAAACGCCCGGAGAATTTTTTCGATGATTTTTGTCGATATTTATCGAATTAAGACATGCCATTCGGCTAACTTCAGGGTAGAGTTTCGCCCATCAAGAATCTTTGACATCTTTCGACGATAACAATGATCAACAACCCTTTAGCGAACCTGTCGGCGGTAACAGCATGATCGAAGTCACTGAAGTCTCCATTGCCCAACTGCGCGCGGCGCTCGAATGCGGTCAGACCACCGCAGTTGAACTGGTGCAGGCGTATCTGGCGCGCATCAACGCCTTTGACGGCCCGGACACCGCCACTGCCTTGAACGCAGTTATTGTGCGTAACCCCGAGGCCTTGAAAGAGGCGCAGGCCTCCGATGCCCGTCGCGCCAAGGGCGAAACCCTTGGTCCGCTGGACGGCATCCCCTACACCGCCAAGGACAGCTATCTGGTCAAAGGCCTGACCGCTGCGTCCGGCAGCCCGGCGTTCGCCGATCTGGTGGCCCAGCGCGATGCGTTCACCATCGAGCGCCTGTGCGCCGGCGGCGCGATCTGCCTGGGCAAGACCAACATGCCGCCGATGGCCAATGGCGGGATGCAGCGCGGCGTCTATGGCCGCGCCGAAAGCCCGTACAACGCCGCGTATCTGACCGCGCCGTTTGCTTCCGGCTCGTCGAACGGTGCCGGCACCGCCACTGCTGCAAGCTTCTCGGCATTCGGTCTGGCGGAAGAAACCTGGTCGAGCGGTCGCGGCCCGGCGTCGAACAACGGTCTGTGCGCCTACACGCCGTCGCGTGGCGTGATTTCGGTTCGCGGCAACTGGCCTCTGACGCCGACCATGGACGTGGTGGTGCCGTACGCCCGCACCATGGCCGACCTGCTGGAAGTGCTCGACGTAGTTGTCGCCGAAGACACCGACACCCGCGGCGACCTGTGGCGTCTGCAACCCTGGGTGCCGATCCCGAGCGTCGCCTCGGTGCGCCCGGCTTCCTATCTGGAATTGGCAGTGAAAAGTGATGCGCTGGCCGGCAAACGCCTGGGCGTGCCGCGCATGTACATCAACGCCGATCCCGAAGCTGGCACCAGCGAAGAACCGGGCATCGGCGGCCCGACCGGGCAACGCATCAACACTCGCGCCTCGGTGATCGATCTGTGGAAACAGGCACGCCAGGCCCTCGAAGCGGCCGGCGCCGAAGTGATCGAAGTGGATTTCCCGCTGGTCTCCAACTGCGAAGGCGATCGTCCGGGCGCGCCAACCGTGTTCAATCGCGGCATCGTCTCCAAAGAGTTCATGCACCACGAACTGTGGGACCTGTCGGCCTGGGCGTTCGATGACTTCCTGCGTGCCAACGGTGATCCGAAACTCAATCGACTGGCGGACGTCGACGGGCCGAAAATCTTCCCGCACGACCCGGGTACCCTGCCCAACCGTGAAGGCGACCTCGCCGCCGGGATGGACGAATACGTGCGCATGGCCGAGCGCGGCATCACGCCGTGGGATCAGATCCCGACACTGCCGGACGGCCTGCGCGGCCTGGAGAAGACCCGCAAGCTCGATCTAGAAGACTGGATGGATCGCCTCGGCCTCGACGCCGTGCTGTTCCCGACCAACGCTGACGTGGGCCCGGCCGACGCCGACGTCAACCCAGCCTCGGCGGATATCGCCTGGAGCAACGGCATCTGGGTCGCCAACGGCAACCTCGCAATCCGTCACCTCGGCGTACCGACCGTCACCGTGCCGATGGGCGTGATGGCCGACATCGGCATGCCGGTCGGTCTGACGTTTGCCGGGCGGGCCTATGACGATTCGACTCTGCTGCGCTTGGCAGCGGCGTTCGAAGCGACCGGGTCGAAGCGTTTGGTGCCGCCACGTACGCCGGCCCTGGCGGCAGGCAAGTAAATGCAAAACGGCGGGATCAATTGATCCCGCCGTTTTTTTATCGCTCTGCCAGTTCTTCCAGTAAATCTGCCGAAGGCACGAAGAACAGACTGCCGGTCACCGCCGTGCTGAAGTCCAGCAACCGGTCATAGTTGCCCGGCGGCTTGCCGACAAACATGTTCTCCAGCATCTGCTCCAGCGGCTCCGGCGAGCGTGCGTAGCCAATGAAATAAGTGCCGAACTCCCCCGCGCCGGGCCGGCCGAACGGCATGTTGTCGCGCAGGATTTTGACTTCCTCGCCGTCCTTGGTGATGGTCGTCAAAGCGCTGTGGGAGTTACTCGGTTTGACCGAATCGTCCAGCTCGATATCGGACAGTTTGGTACGCCCGATCACCCGTTCCTGCGCTTCGACCGGCAACTCGTTCCACGCCTTCATGTTGTGCAGGTACTTCTGCACCAGCACGTAACTGCCGCCACTGAACGCCTGATCTTCATCGCCTACGAGGGTAAAATGCTCGGCCTTGCGCCCGACCGGATTTTCCGTGCCGTCGACAAATCCGATGATGCTGCGCATGTCGAAATAGCGGAACCCCTGTACCTCGTCGGTGACCGTAACGGCACCGTCCAGCGCCGACATCAGCTGCGTCGCCAGTTCAAAACACAAATCCATCTGATCGGCGCGAATGTGCAGCAGCAAATCGCCAGGCGTGGAAACGGCGCGCCGCCCTTCTACACCGAACTCGCGAAAGTCATGCAAGGACGCCGGTCGCGGACTGCCGAACAGGCGATCCCAGGCGCTGGAAGAAAAACCACAGACGCAGGACAGGCTTCCCGAAGGAACGCGCTTGCCGACCGAGCGCGTCAAACCCGCGATATCGGCGCACCAGCCACGGACTTTTTCGGCCGCCTCGGCTTCGGCGTTGAGGGTCGCCACGATGAATATCGCAGCGCTGGTGATCGGGCTGCAGACGGCTTGAGGATCTGGCGTGTCGATGATCGTCGCTCCTGGCGTGATGGACTGGCTCGACAGCGAGGTTAGCAAAGAAGTGTTGAATGAAGTATTACCCGTGCGCTGTCCGTGTCGTCCGACACTTCGCTTTTAACGAACAATACCCACGAAATAAACGATTTTTCTTCGTCGGAATTCTCCTACTAGCATGGCCCCGTCTACCCCGAAAAACACAAAGACAGGGAGAACGACATGCACCCCATCAACATCGGCGAACCCTGGATGTGGGTCGCCTTCATCGTTTTTGTCCTCGCCATGCTGGCTGTTGACCTGTTTGTCTTCGGCGGGCGCAAGGCGCATCGGGTCTCGGTGCGCGAAGCCTCATCCTGGGTCATTGCCTGGTGCATGCTGGCGCTGGCCTTCGCCGGATTGCTCTGGTGGTATCTGAACGGCGAGTTCGGGCCCGAAATCGCCCAGCGCAAGACCCTGGAATTCCTCACCGGCTATCTGATCGAGCAGTCGCTGTCGATCGATAACATGTTCGTCTTCGTGATGATCTTCGGCTACTTCGCCGTGCCGCCGGAGTTGCAGCGGCGGGTGCTGTTGTACGGCGTGCTCGGCGCGATCGTGATGCGGGCGGCGATGATCTTTGCCGGGGTGTGGCTGGTCTCTCAGTTCACGTGGCTGCTGTATGTGTTCGGCGTGTTCCTGATCATCACCGGGATCAAGATGCTGGTGTTTGCCGAGCAGCAACCGGACCTCGATAACAATCCGCTTCTGCGCTGGGTACGCGGGCATCTGCGGATCACCAATGGCTTTCATGGCGAGCGCTTTTTCGTGCTGCAGAACGGCGTGCGCTGGGCCACACCGATGTTTCTGGTGCTGGTGCTGATCGAGGCCAGCGACCTGATGTTTGCGGTCGATAGCATCCCGGCGATTTTCGCGGTGACGACCGATCCGTTCATCATTTTCACGTCGAACATCTTCGCGATCATGGGCCTGCGGGCGCTGTATTTTCTGCTGGCGGACATGGCCGACCGCTTTCATTTGCTCAAGTACGGACTGGCGCTGGTGCTGGTGTTCATCGGCGGGAAGATGACGGCGATGCCGTGGTTTCACATGCCGGTGGAGTGGTCGCTGGCGATTGTCGGCGGACTGATTCTGGCGTCGGTGTTGCTGAGTCTGATCCTGACGAAGGACAAGTCGCCTGAAGAAAGTCGGGCAAAATAAAAGCCGAGGGAGCGAACAGGATTCGCTCCCTCAGCTTTGAATTTACTTATCGGACTTGATGCTGGTCCAGACCCGCGTCCGCACCCGCTCCAGTTTCTGCGGCAGTGGCTGCACCACGTACAGCGTCTTCAGCGCTTCGCTGGTCGGCGTCAGGTTCGGGTTGCCGGTGATTTCCTTGTTGATCAGCGGCAGCGAATCCTTGTTGGCATTCGGATAGCCGAGGAAGTCACTGATCGACGCGATGACTTTCGGTTCAAGCAAAGTGTTGAGGAACTCGTGGGCCTCTTCAACGTTCTTCGCGCTCTTCGGTATGGCGAAGGTGTCGAACCAGATCGGCGCGCCTTCCTTCGGCAAGCGCCAGTCGACCACCACGCCGTTACCCGCCTCTTTGGCACGGTTGCCGAACTGGTAGAAGCTGCCGGAGTAACCGATGGCCACGCAGATGTCGCCGTTGGCGATGTCGGTCATGTACTTGGCCGAGTTGAAGTAGGTGACGTAAGGGCGAACCTTGAGCATAAGATCCTTGGCTTTCTCATAGTCGGCCGGGTTCTGGCTGTTCGGGTCCAGGCCCAGGTAATGCAGGGCCAGCGGGAGAATTTCCGACGGTGAATCAAGCATCGCCACGCCGCAGGATTTGAGTTTTTCCATGTTCTCGGGTTTGAACACCAGGTCCCAACTGTCCACCGGGGCATTCTCGCCGAGCGCGGCCTTGACCTTGGCCGGGTTGAAACCGATCAGCACCGTGCCGACCATGTACGGCACGCCGTACTGATTGCCGGGATCGTTGGAGTCGAGCAACTTGAGCAACGCCGGGTCCTGGTGACTCCAGTTCGGCAGCTTGGACTTGTCGAGTTTCTGGAACACGCCGGCCTTGATCTGAGTATCGAGGAACTGGTTCGACGGCACCACCAGGTCATAGCCGGAGTTACCGGTCAGCAGTTTGGCTTCGAGGGATTCGTTGGTGTCGAAGGTGTCCCAGGTCACTTTGATGTTGCTTTTGGCGGCGAAATCCTTGGGCACCGCTGGCAGGATGTAATCCGCCCAGTTGTACACCCGCAGTTCGCGCTGTTCGGCTTGCACGGCGCTTGCCAGCAGCGTCAGCCCGCACACAGTGGCGCCCAGAATGCGTTTCATCGTGACCATATTGTGTTTCCCCGAATGCAGCGTGAGTCGATGGTTTTTATGTTCTGTACACGGCAGCGGCTGTCAGATCAGCCAAGGGCAAGGAAGGTGCAGCATTTAGTTGTGGCTTCGATTCTTGCCGACAGCGTAGTCGGAGCACAGTGGCCGGTTGGCCAAAAGGGGATCGATATGGCCAATTTGAGTGACCGCCAGAATACTGAAACGACAATGCCCGGCGATTGGCCGGGCATTGTTTGAGTAGCGTACGCAGGATCAGTCGGTAAAGCCCAACCGCGTCGCCCTGCTCTCCTGCGCCTGCCCACGCGTCGCCAGGCAGTAATACAACGGGCATGTCACGATCAGGCCGACCAGCCATGACAGGTCCGCGCCGTCCACCAGATTGGCGTAGGGGCCGACGTAAAGTGAGGTGTTGGCGAACGGAAGCTGCACGATGATGCCGACGAAATAGGCAATGATCGCGTGCAGGTTGAAGCGCCCATAAATACCGCCGTCGGCACGGAAGATCGAGGCGATGTCGTAGCTGCCGCGCTTGATCAGGTAGAAGTCGATCAGGTTGATCGACGCCCACGGCACCAGCACCAGAAGCAGCGCCAGAATCAGCCCGATGAACTCGGAAATGAAATCCGCCGACGCGCCCAACGCCACTACGCAGCAACCCGCCAGCACCACGCTCGACAACATTACCCGCACTTTGATACTCGGCGTCCATTGGCTGGCGAAGGTCTGGATCGAGGTGATGATCGACAGCACCGCGCCGTACAGATTCAGCGCGTTGTGGCTGATGATGTTGAGCAGGAACAACACCATCAGAATCGGCCCCAGCCATCCGGTGGACTGCTTGACCGCGGCCATCGCTTCGGTGCCTTCCGGCGTCGCCAACACTGCCACCGCGCCGAATGTGAACGACAGAATCGTGCCCAGCGTGGCGCCCAGATAAGTTGCGATAAATGGCTTGCTGATACCGATGTCCGCCGGCAGGTAGCGGGAATAGTCAGAGACGTACGGCGAGAAGCTGATCTGCCAGATGATCCCCAGAGACACCGTCGCCAGCCACCCGGACAGGTTGAAGCTGCCACGGGTGAAGAAGTCCGCCGGCAAGTCATGGGCAAAGATGTAGATGAACCCGGCCAGCAGCGCGCTGCCCATCACCCAGGTGCCGATGCGATTGAGCGTATGGATGAAGTTGTAGCCGATCACACCGATGGCCGTGGCGCTGAGGGCGCCGATCAGAATGCTCAACGGCGCTGGCACCGACGGCGCAATGCCGACGATGGATTTGCCGGCCAGCACGATGTTGGAAATGAAGAACCCGATATAGATGATCGCCGCGAAGAACACGATCAGCAGCGCACCGTAACGCCCGAACTGACCACGGCTCTGCACCATCTGCGGAATGCCCATGCGCGGGCCCTGCGCCGATGCCAGGGCGATCACCACCCCGCCAATCATGTGCCCCAACACAATCGCCAGCAGCCCCCAGAACAGGTCGAGATGAAACACCTGGACCACCATAGCGCCGGTGACGATGGGCAGTGGCGCAATGTTGGTGCTGAACCAAAGGGTGAACAGGTCGCGGGCCTTCCCGTGGCGTTCCGCGAGTGGGACGTAGTCGACCGTGTGATTCTCGATCAACGGATCTTGCCGGGACATCTGGGACATATACATGAACTCGATTGGGTCTGTTCTTATCGTTGTATGAAGCCAAACCGGGGGTGCTTCGTGGCCGCCCCTCAGATGCAGACCATATTATGGTATTCCAACATTTTCACAAGACTGATCCGCTGTTTGCGACGACATCTGATCCGGCATCCTCCCTGATCACCAGGCTTTACAGCTAGACAAAAGCCCCGTAAATGCTGACTTTCCGACGGATGAACCACGTTTATCGTTTCACCAAAAAAGCACTTGCAATCGATGTATTACGGTATACCATCAGACCCATAAACACATAAAAACACGCTTCACCGCACTCGAGGATTGACCAATGATCGATGCTGCCGTCTACAAACAAGTCATGGGCTCGTTCCCGTCCGGCGTCACCGTCATCACCACGCTTGATGACGACGGCCAGATCGTCGGTCTCACCGCCAGCGCCTTCAGCTCGCTGTCGATGGACCCGGCCCTGGTGCTGTTCTGCCCCAACTACAGTTCCGACTCCTACCCCGTCCTGATCAAGAACAAACGCTTTGCCATTCACGTGTTGTCCGGCGGCCAGCAGAGCGAAGCCTACGCGTTCGCCCGCAAAGGCAAGGACAAGGCGCAGGGCATCGAGTGGACGCTGAGCGAACTGGGCAACCCGATTTTGGCCAACGCGACAGCTATCATCGAATGTGAGTTGTGGCGCGAATACGAAGGCGGCGACCACGCGATCATGGTCGGCGCGGTGAAAAACCTCATCGTGCCCCAGCAGGACGCCGGCCCGCTGGTGTATTGCCACGGCAAGATGGGCGCTCTGCCCGCCTTTGCCTGACCCGCACGATTGCACTTAAACAGGCCGGCAAGCGACCGGCCGACCACAAGAGATTCGAGGTAGCGTCATGAAATTTTCCCTGTTCGTACACATGGAGCGCTGGGACGAAAGCGTCAGCCACCGTCAACTGTTCGAAGACCTGACCCAACTGACGTTGATGGCCGAGGCCGGCGGTTTCAGCACCGTGTGGATCGGCGAACACCACGCCATGGAATACACCATCTCGCCGAGCCCGATGCCGCTGCTGGCCTACCTCGCTGCCAAGACCACCACCATTCACCTGGGCGCCGGCACCATCATCGCGCCGTTCTGGCACCCGCTGCGGGTCGCCGGCGAATGCGCCCTGCTCGACGTGATCAGCAACGGCCGGATGGAAGTCGGCCTGGCCCGTGGTGCTTATCAGGTGGAGTTCGATCGTATGGCCGGCGGCATGCCCGCCTCATCCGGCGGCCAGGCGCTGCGGGAAATGGTCCCGGTGGTCCGCGCCCTGTGGCAAGGCGACTACGCCCACAATGGCGAGATCTGGAAATTCCCCACGTCGACCAGCGTGCCGAAACCGATCCAGAAACCCAACCCGCCAATGTGGATCGCCGCCCGCGACCCGGACTCGCACAACTTCGCTGTGGCCAACGGCTGCAACGTGATGGTCACGCCGTTGATGAAGGGCGACGAAGAAGTCCTCGACCTGAAAAACAAATTCCAGAACGCGCTGGACAACAACCCTGATGTGCCGCGTCCGCAATTGATGGTGCTGCGTCATACCCACGTGCACTCGGCGGATGACCCGGAAGGCTGGAAGCTTGGTGCCAAAGCCATCTCACGTTTCTATCGCACGTTTGACGCCTGGTTCGGCAACAAGGAAGTGCCGGTGAACGGATTCCTCGCCCCGAGTCCGGAAGAGAAATTTGCAGGGCGGCCGGAGTTTGAACTGGAGAGCCTGCACAAGACGGCGATGATCGGTACGCCAGAGGAAATCATTCCGCGAATCAAGTACTACCAGGAACTGGGGGTGGATGAGTTCAGCTTCTGGTGTGATAACAGCTTGCCGCATGCGGAGAAGAAGAAGTCGCTGGAGCTGTTTATCAAGCATGTGGTGCCGGCGTTTCGTTAACGACTGTGCTGATTGTATCTGCCCAATAAAAACGCCCTGATAATCCAGGGCGTTTTTGTGCCCACGCTTCCAAAACCCATTCTTTTTCCCGGCGATCAATTTTGCCGCTGGCAAGCAATGTACATATCAACGAGGACGCGACAGGAACCCTTTTATACAAATCTGAGTTTCCAATAATCGTACCCTGCCACGACCCAGTACCGCTCACTCGACGGAATCAAAAAGCTGAAATCAGCATTCTCCGCAGTCCAGTCCGGCTCGACCAGATCCTCGTGAACACGCACATCATCCATGTGCATGAATATTTTCCGATCAAAATTGATATAAAAACTTGGGAAGCGCGAACTAATAACATTGGCACGCTTGTACACATCAGGCGTCAAGCCCTCGCCTGTCTGGTAGTAATGCTCAACCCTTTGAAAAACCTCTGCATCTGCCCCGATAAAATCCTGCAGATCGTGGGAAGACAGAATTTTTTCGCTTGAGTCGTGGAGGTACTTGGGGAAATTATCCGCAGTCATTTTGAGGACACCCCCTCTGAACGCCTTGCAAGCGAGTTCATATTGCTCCCGGCTTATACTCCCGGCGTCCAGGTAAGCACGGTAGTCCTTTTCCGCATCAAGGGTGAAGTTGTATTTTTCGTCTACGACCCAAAAACTCTTGCCTGAACAAACAAAGAAGCAAATGTTTTTATCACCGTTCCAGAGCTCATCAAAAATTGTTTGATTGACCTTCATTCCTTGGACTCCTTTAAGAAGCACTAACCGCCCTGGCGGATATCAGTCTCCAGCTCTGTCGGATCAGGCAGGAAGAAACGGGCAGTCAACCAGCATGTCGCCATTGAAGTGACAAAGAGTACGACCATTCCGAAAATCTCATCGGAAAACTTCGCACTCTCTACATCCCGTACAACGGCGACGATAAACGGAGTAACCCATAAAGTGGCCAGCACCGCGCCCGACAGCGCTATCACGGAACAGGCTCGACTTGTCCTTTTGACTTTCATCGATGCGATCACCAATGAAAACAGCAGAAATGGCACGAGAAATACCACTTGAGCCAGAACAGGTCCGAGGAAAGGCATCAACATCAATTCCGCCCCTGCGACCTCCCCCATCAACCGTGGGTTCATGGCCAGATGGGCGACGGTCGCAATCGTCTTGAAGAGGCCGGCGATAAAACCCGGCGCCAACGGGCAAAGAAGAAAAGCCAAGAAAACCTTCAGACGCGGATAACTCACATCACTCACAGGCAAAATTCTTCCTCACGCATTGATGGGCTCTCTGAATTCAGCAGGTCAGCTCTTTGCAGGAATGCGCTGCTCGGGCTGAGTAACGTCGTAGACGTGCTGCTCGCAACTGCCGCCAACAAACTCGAACTCCACCAGATAGGCTTTGCCACGCTCTGGCGTAAACGAGTTGCTCACTGGCCCGCAGGTATGGAGAACCCCGGTACGAGGGCCATTTGCGTAGCCCGACACTTCAATTCCCTTATCGGCATCGACCTGGGTTTCCAGTTGCGGGAAGCGTTTGGCCACTGCACTGTTGCCCACTTCGTTGAGCTTGGCAATCCAGCCGAACACCTGGCCTCGCCCCGAATCCACCACGGTTCCCAGTTCTTCCATGCGGCGGTCGGGATCATCTGCACGACGGATCGAAAACTCCACCGGAATCGTCGAGCCCGACGCTTTCATCACAACCTTGGCGTGCTGCGCATCGACCGCCACCGTATTCTGGTGCAGCTGGACACCGTCCTTCAGCAGATTGGGAGAAGAATCCCGAACGTTGGAATGGCAACCTGAAAGCGCGAACGCCAAGGTCAAAGTGACGAGTGCAGGTTTGTTCACGTGTGAATCTTCCCTAATGAGCGCAACGAGACGGAGGTGATATCAAACATCGGCGCGATATTAGATGGCCACTATTTTGGCGTCAATCAATCGATTCGGCTCCCTGACGATACTCATGCACAGCGTCGAACAAATCGGCAGCTCACTCAGTGCTCAACAGCCAATTTCGTCGCCACGTCCTCCGGCGCCAGCAGCTGACCATCGGCTGACAGCAACTTAGAACTTAAAAGGGGACAGATTTATTTAATTAAATAAATCTGTCGTTTCCGTCGCCCCTTCCGCCCAGCCCGCTTTTCATTTCAAAACAACCGACGCCCACTCCAAATTACTTTCTAAAAAATCATAATCATATGAATCAATTGATCTTCAGAATCTTCCAGACTGCCTCCCCCTCCACCACCAAAAATTATTCTATCGGTACGAGCGTAAAACCATTCTTCAGCCTCATCATAAACCAGCTCAAAACAAGTAGCTGCACAATCAACTCGCGAACCAAGCCCCCTACCCTCCACTTTCCCCTGATAGGAGTAAGTTAGTCTTTTGTCTCCCAGCGAGCCGAAATAATCGAACATCCATACGGAGACACTGGAAACCCTACCATTCAAAAAACCGACCACAAGCGCCCTAGTCTCGGATAACACTTTCTCTGAACCTGGAAACTGCAAATTCCAGCCCGTAAGATTCAAATCAAAAATATCAAACCGAAAAAATGTCTTACCTGAACTTTCTGTAACATCCAAAACCAACAATGGAGTATCAGAAAACTTATACACTCTCGCTTTCGGATCTACACAACACTCAAGGAGCATGGATTCAAACTCCTCACGCGTTGCCCCCAACTCAATACCAGCCAGTTCTACACCTGGGACGACGGGGGCAAACCAGTTCACTTTAATCATTTCAAGACCCATATGTCGTTCTTACAAACCAACCTTTGACTAGATGAATTATAAAATGCTGTCTTTTTTTCAAGAACCGCCTGATACCCCCTCAGAGTTGAGTTTACATTTAACCTTATTGCAAAAAAAGGGACAGAATTATTAAATCAAATAAATCTGCCCCCTTTTTTTCAAATGGCGATTTTCACTTTAACTTATCTACAGCAATCCAAATCATCTCCCCCCCCAAAGCAACACCAAATCTTACACCCGAAAACTCATACACTAATTCAACGACCTTCTCGGAAGAAAAAAACATTACAAGCACCGCTTCGTTCTCTGCAACTTCCAAATAGCCCACTTCATCTTTGTACCGACTATCCGGCCAGCCTGCAATGTCAAAAACAGGAATACCACTTATAGAACTACCCGCCAAATGCCGCCTATGATCTTGCAGAACCTTACGTTCCCCACAGGCAACAAGGCAAACTTTGGCAACAGCGCCACTGACCCGATTAATACCTATTTCCAACAGAAACTCTGCAAAATCACCAACACGCCAATACAAAGGGGCAGCCGGATGCCGCTCTCCCTCAAAAACAACGTCAGCAATTACATACTCGCCAAACTGAACCTCTGCTAGAGATCCTTCTTTAAACCCAGTAACTTTCAACATATTCACCTCGACCTAACCACTGCGTGATAAAGAGCCGGCAGCTGGCCTTCAGATTTTTGAGGTGCAAACATTAACTCCCAGCCATCAACATTTATTACCTTTCTGTACTCTATCCCAGAGCTAGCGGCCATTTCTACTGCTATCTTCAGACTATTTAATTGAACTTGACTAGCCAATCTAACTGCCTCTGGAGTTTAAAGCTCCGCCTTATAGGCCGCGTATTCGGCGATATGTTTCGTTGCGTTCCCACCAACCCATATCTTGACACCACTATCAAGGTTCAACTCAAAAAATTGAGGGATCACCGAGCCAGGGTGAACTGGACCAGGGTTCGTTATCAGAAAAAAGGGGACAGATTTATTAATCACTTTTCCCTTTTCACTGTCCCCTTTTCCACTTCAGGAATATGGATAAGGTTTGATGGTTTCCTGTAAAGATTACGGCCCTGCGTGCTGGTGTAGGTCAGGCCATCGTTCAGTTGCCAGGTGCCGACGCCATTGACCGACGCGATATCCCAAACGCCTTTGCCCAGACCGGTGAGGCTGCCTTGAGAGCCGGTCAGGTTGCTCAGGTCCAGATCGAACAGCCCTTTTGCAGCGTGACGAACGCAGCCGCTGAGGTTGTTGAGCTGGGCACCGGCCAGTTCCAGATCCTCGCTGCCGATCTCGATGAGGCCGTTCTGGTTATTCAGGTTGCCGTTCAGCTTGATCGTGCTGGTGGCTCCGCCCAATGCACGAATCTGCCCGCCGGCGCTGTTGTCCAGTTGGCCGCCGATCAGTTGCAGATCCGTCGCCGACTCGATCAGTCCGCCCTGATTGAGAATCTGAGTGACCGCTTCGAGCCCCAGGCGATTGCCGCTGATCTCGCCGCCTGCGTTATCCAGGTTGGCGCCCTTGAAAATGACCTGATCCTTGCCGAAGAGCTTGCCGGCATGGTTGGTCAGACGTGTCACCCTCAGCTGCAAATCGCCCAACAGACTGGAGATCAAACCGGCCTTGCCGTTGACCGCGCTGTTGTCGAGGTTGGTGCTGGTGATGTTCAGGGTGTCGGCCTGCAGCGTGCCACCCTGGTTCTGCAGGTTACCGGTGCCCAGCGCGAGTTCTGCGTGGCTGCCATTGGCAAGGATCGCACCCTGCTGGTTCAGCAATGTGCTGCGTCAATTTATGGATTCACCGAACCATTGTTGCCGACGAACGGTATCTGTGAAATCGTCCGACTCCGACAGAGATGCAGGATGTTTCGCAGATCAACCAAGGAAAACCGGTCGCCGCATCAGAGAACGTTCCGAAAAACGAAACGTCCGACAGACCCCACTCACTTCACCTCAGTGCTCAACAGCCAGTTTCGTCGCCACATCCTCCGGCGACAGCACCCGACCATCGGCTGACAGCAACTCAAGCTTGCGGATCGGCTGCCCTTTCTGCGCATCGACCATCACCGACCCCGGTTCGCCAGGCGCGTACAGGTGTTCCCCGCCCCACTGCGACAGCGCAACGATCACGGTTTGCAGGGCACGGCCCTTTTCCGTCAGCACGTACTCCTTGTAGGCGCTGCCATCGAACGCCGGCACCATGCGCAGGATGTCGCGCTCCACCAGCCCTTTGAGCCGGACACTCAACATGTTCTTGGCGATCTCCAGGCTCTTCTCGAAATCGCCGAAACGACTAATGCCTTCCAGCGCATCGCGGATGATCAGCAACGACCACCAGTCACCGATCAGGTCCAGTGTCCGGGCGACCGGACAGGCATTGCCGGCAAGGCTTTTGCGCTTCATTTCGGGTGTCTCCAGCAAATCGGCAGGTTCAATGTGGTTGCATCTTACAACCCGTGCTGCAAAACCGATAACACCGTGCGCCTCGAACTTAGCACCTGCGTACAAGTGGCCGATGCACTTTGCCGCGATAGTGAACGTTGCCATCACGGCATCCATGCAGGCCCACACCCAAGGAGTTTCCATGAGCACGTTCACGACTCAAGACGGCACCGAAATCTATTTCAAGGACTGGGGCAGCGGCCGGCCCGTACTGTTCAGCCACGGTTGGCCGCTGGACGCCGACATGTGGGAATACCAGATGGAATACCTGAGCAGCCGCGGCTACCGCACCATCGCCTTCGACCGTCGTGGCTTCGGGCGCTCCGAGCAGCCGTGGACCGGTTACGACTACGACACCTTCGCCGATGACATCGCGCAACTGATCGAGCACCTGGATCTGCGTGACGTAACCCTGGTCGGTTTCTCCATGGGCGGTGGCGATGTCAGCCGCTACATCGCACGCCACGGCAGCGAGCGCGTTGCCGGGCTGGTGCTGCTGGGCGCGGTGACGCCGCTGTTCGGCAAGAAACCGGACTTCGCCGAAGGTGTCGACAAGTCGGTGTTCGACGGGATCAAGGCCGGCCTGCTGAAGGACCGCGCGCAGTTCATTGCTGACTTCAACGCCCCGTTCTATGGCACCAATCAGGGTCAGAAAGTCTCCGAGGGCGTGCTGACGCAAACCCTGAACATCGCCCTGCTCGCCTCGCTCAAAGGCACCGTGGATTGCGTCACGGCGTTCTCGGAAACCGACTTCCGCCCGGACATGGCGAAAATCGATGTGCCGACGCTGGTGATTCACGGCGACGGCGATCAGATCGTGCCATTTGAAACCACCGGCAAACGGGCCGCTGCGCAGATCAAGGGTGCTGAGCTGAAAGTCTACGCAGGCGCGCCGCACGGCTTCGCGGTCACCCATGCGCAGCAATTGAATGAAGACCTGCTGGCGTTTCTGGATCGCTGAGTTTGCTGTGAACTGAACATGCGCGAAAAAGGGCCGTCGACTACCCTGTCGGCGGTCCTTTTTTTTCGTTGTCCCGTATTCCGGTGCCATGGCGAAGCCCCGTGTTTGCGGGCCTCTAAGGCCTCTGCATCACGTTTTTATCTTCACATCCCAGCTTAATAATATTTTACCGATACCCACCCCCTCCCTAGTCTGATCCCAAGCACAGAGAACAGGTCGACAGCGGCCTGAATCCAACGGCCTCGTGAGAAGGGATCAGAGATGACCACTGAAATAATAAAAACAGACACGCTTGTTGTCGGCGCCGGTCAAGCGGGTGTGGCCATGAGTGAACACCTGAGCAAACTCGGTGTGCCGCACCTGGTGCTGGAGCGCAATCGGGTTGCCGAACGCTGGCGCACCGGGCGCTGGGACTCGCTGGTGGCCAACGGTCCGGCGTGGCACGACCGGTTTCCGGGGATGGAATTCGACGACGTCGATCCGGATGGTTTCGCCCACAAGGAACGCGTCGCCGACTACTTCGAGGCCTATGCGAAGAAATTCAACGCGCCGATCCGCACCGGCGTGGACGTGAAAAGCGTGGTGCGCAATGTCGGTCGCCCGGGCTTCACCGTCGAGACCTCCGAGGGCGTGATCGAAGCCGCCCGCGTCGTCGCCGCCACCGGCCCGTTTCAACGTCCAGTGATCCCGGCCATTGCGCCGAAGGATGAGCGTCTGTTGCAGATTCACTCGGCCGACTATCGCAACCCGCAACAACTGCCGGCCGGCGCAGTACTGGTGGTCGGTGCCGGTTCGTCGGGCGTGCAGATCGCCGATGAATTGCAGCGCTCGGGCAAGCAGGTTTACCTCTCGGTTGGCGCCCATGACCGCCCTCCCCGTGCTTACCGCAACCGCGATTTCTGCTGGTGGCTCGGCGTACTCGGCGAGTGGGATCAGGCCGCCATGAAACCTGGCCGCGAGCACGTGACCATCGCCGTCAGCGGCGCCCACGGTGGCCGCACGATCGATTTCCGTGGCCTGGCCCATCGCGGTATGACCCTGGTCGGCGTCACCGAATCGTTCAACGACGGCGTGGTGACCTTCAAACAGGATCTGCGCGACAACCTCAAGCGTGGCGACGAGAACTACCTCGCACTGCTGGATGCCGCCGATGCCTACATCGAACGCAACGGCCTCGATCTGCCGCTGGAACCGGAAGCCCGCGAGACGTACCCAGACCCGGAATGCGTGAAGAACCCGCTGGCCAATCTTGATCTGGCCGCCGCCGGCATCACGTCGATCATCTGGGCCACCGGGTTTGCCGTGGACTATTCCTGGCTGAAAGTCGCGGCGTTCGACGACAACGGCAAGCCGCAACATCAGCGCGGTGTGTCCAGCGAATCAGGTGTGTATTTCCTTGGGCTGCCATGGCAGTCACGACGCGGTTCGTCGTTCATCTGGGGCGTGTGGCACGACGCCAAGCACGTGGCCGATCACATCGCCACCCAGCGCAAATACCTGGCCTATCGCGATGCCGAACAACGCGAAGCCGTGCTGCATAGCAACGCTGTCGACACCGTCGACGCTTGATCCCCCATTACCGCTCCGGCGCCCATCGCGCCGGGCCCGAATTCGTCAGGAGTTTCACATGAGTCAGCCAACCCACACCCGCATTCGCATGTTCAACACCAAGGACACTTACCCGAACCAGACCCTGGACAATGACTTGTGCCAGGCCGTCCGCGCCGGCAATACCGTGTATGTCCGTGGTCAGGTCGGCACCAATTTCGATGGTGAACTGGTCGGCCTCGGCGACCCGCGCGCACAGACCGAACAGGCGATGCGCAACGTCAAGCAACTGCTGGAAGAGGCCGGCAGCGACCTGAGCCATATCGTCAAGACCACCACTTACCTGATCGACCCGCGCTACCGCGAGCCGGTGTATCAGGAAGTCGGCAAATGGCTGAAGGGTGTTTTCCCGATCTCCACCGGGCTGGTGGTGTCCGCGCTGGGTCAGCCGCAGTGGCTGATGGAAATTGATGTGGTTGCGGTGATTCCCGAGTAATTCGACCTTAGCGAAAGGAGGCCACACATGACATTTTCCATCGCCGCCCGTTGCCCCGAAACCGGTCAGTTCGGCATTGCCATCAGTTCCTCCAGCATCGCCGTCGGCGCCCGTTGCCCGTGGCTGCTGCCGGGTGTCGGCGCGGTATCGAGCCAGAACATCACCCTGCCGTCACTCGGCCCGGAAGTGCTCGCCCTGATGGAGCAAGGCCTGGCGCCCGAGGCAGCGCTGGACAAGGTGCTCACCCGCAACGGCTACAGTCAGTACCGGCAGATCACCGCGATCAACCACCTCGGGCAGACCGCGCATTTCAGCGGCGCGCAAACCCTGGGCGTGCACAACGCCGTGTCGGGCGAACAGTGCGTAGCGGCGGGCAACATGCTCGCCGGGCGCTCGGTGATCGAAGCCATGGTCAGCGCGTTCGAAGAAGGCGAAGGCCAATTGGCCGACCGCCTGATCAAGGCCTTGCACGCCGCCCAGGTCTTGGGCGGCGAAGCGGGACCGGTGCATTCGGCAGCCGTGGTCGTGGTCGGCGAACTGACCTGGCCCATCGTCAACCTGCGGGTGGACTGGGCCGATGAAGACCCGATCGGTCAATTGCAAAAACTCTGGGACGCCTATCGCCCGCAGCTTCAGGACTATATCGACCGCGCCCTCGATCCGGCCAAGGCGCCGGGTTACGGGGTTGCCGGAGACGACCGATGAGCGACAGCGTCGCGTTGCTCAAGACGCTGGTGGGGTTCGACACCACAAGCCGTGAGTCCAACCTGCAATTGATCGACTTCGTGCGTAGCTACCTCGAAAGTTTCGATGTGCCATGCGAGCTGATCTACAACGAAGACCGCAGCAAGGCCAACCTGTTCGCCACGATTGGCCCGGCCGATCAGCCGGGGATCGTGTTGTCGGGGCACACCGATGTGGTACCGGCCGACGGTCAGCCATGGACGCTACCGCCGTTCGAACTCAGCGAGCGCGACGGCAAGTTGTACGGTCGCGGCACGGCGGACATGAAGGGCTACATCGCCTGCGTACTGGCGCTGGTGCCGTCGTTGGTCAAAGCACCCTTGCGCATGCCGGTGCACATTGCGCTGTCCTACGACGAAGAGGTCGGTTGCCTCGGTGTGCGTTCACTGCTCAAGGTGCTGGAGCAACGTCCGGTCAAACCGTTGCTGTGCATCATCGGCGAACCGACCGAACTCAAACCGGTGCTCGGGCACAAAGGCAAACTGGCGATGCGCTGCGATGTCCAGGGACACGCCTGTCATTCGGCCTACGCGCCACTCGGGGTCAATGCCATCGAATGCGCCGCCGAGCTGATCGGCGAGCTGGGGCGCATCGGTCGGCAGCTCAAGGATGAACACCTCGACCCGCGCTTTGACCCGCCGTATTCAACGGTGCAAACCGGCGTGATCAGCGGCGGCAAGGCGTTGAACATCGTCCCTGCCGATTGCCGTTTCGACTTCGAAATCCGCGCCCTGCCCTCGCAGGATCCGACGGTCGTCGCGCAGCAACTCAAGACCTATGCCGAACAGCAAATGCTGCCGCGCATGCGGGCCGTCAGCGGGCAGAGTGATATCCGTTTCAGCGAACTGTCAGCGTATCCGGGGCTGGCGACGGATGCCCGGAGCCAGGCGGCGGAATTGATCGCCACGTTCTGTGGCTCGGACGATTTCGGCACCGTGGCGTTTGGGACCGAAGGCGGCTTGTTCGACGCGGTGGGGATTCCCACGGTGGTGTGCGGGCCCGGCAGCATGGACCAGGGTCACAAGCCGGACGAGTTCGTCAGCCGCGATCAGCTCAAGGCCTGCGATGAGATGCTGCAACGGATGCTGGCTTCGATTCACCTTTGAAAAAACGGTCTGGCTGCAGGATTCAAGTCCGCAACCAAGCCGCAGGTTCATCGACAGACAGCTGCTCCGATGGAGGTCAGCTGCGTTGTCGTTCATGGTGCTGAAACGCCCGAAACAGAGCGCTTTCATCTGACCGGAGAGCCTCGTTTTTTTAACGCCTGAAGCAACAAAACTACTAATTTATCTCTCCCCTTTCCTTGCCCATGATCGACCCCAACAAGAAATGCGCCGTCCGTGCCGGCGCTCACTGAAGTACGTCCACGTACTCGTCCTTGCCTTGGAGTTCGTCATGGCCACCTCTGCAACAACGTCCGCACCGCTCATTGAAAAACACACGATCGGCTATGTGCCGCCCGAAGATCGCCACGGAAAGGTTCGGGATCTGTTCACCCTCTGGTTCGGCGGCAACATCGCGCCGCTGCCCATCGTTACCGGCGCCCTCGGCGTGCAGCTGTTTCACCTGAATCTGGTGTGGGGCATCGTCGCCATTCTGGTCGGCCATCTGGTCGGCGGTGTGCTGATGGCGCTGCACTCGGCGCAAGGCCCGCAGATGGGCATTCCGCAGATGATCCAGAGTCGTGCGCAATTCGGTTCCCTCGGCGCGCTGCTGGTGGTGTTGATTGCCGGCGTCATGTACATCGGTTTCTTCGCCTCCAACATCGTGCTCGCCGGCAAGTCCCTGCATGGCGTGGTCGACAGCGTTCCGGTACCGGTCGGCATCGTGATCGGCGCGCTGGGCTCGGGAATCATCGGGATCATCGGTTACCGCTTCATCCACGTGCTCAACCGCATCGGCACCTGGGTGTTGGGGATCGGCATCGTGGTCGGCTTTGGCTACATCCTGACTCACGTGCAGACGGCTGACTTCCTCACCCGTGGCGGTTTCAACCTGTCGGGCTGGCTCGCCACCGTGTCGCTGGCAGCGTTGTGGCAGATTGCGTTTGCACCCTATGTGTCGGATTACTCGCGTTACCTGCCAGCTAATGTGCCGGTGGCCGCGACGTTCTGGACCACTTACCTCGGTTCCGCGCTGGGCTCCAGTCTGTCGTTCATCTTCGGTGCGGTCGCCGTGCTGGCAACCCCGGTGGGCATGGACACCATGGACGCGGTGAAACTCGCCACCGGCTCGATCGGCCCGCTGATGCTGGTGCTGTTCCTGCTCAGCGTGATCAGCCATAACGCGCTCAACCTGTACGGCGCGGTGCTGTCGCTGATCACGTTGGTACAGACTTTCGCCTATCGCTGGATTCCGACCGCCAAGAGCCGCGCGGTGATTTCGCTGATCGTGCTGCTCGCCTGCTGTTTCGCTGCCGTCGGCGCGTCGTCAGACTTCATCGGCCACTTCGTCGACATGGTGCTGGTGCTGCTGGTCGTGCTGGTACCGTGGACAGCGATCAACCTGATCGACTTCTACGCCATCCACAAAGGCCAGTACGACATCGCCTCGATCTTCCAGGTCGATGGCGGCATCTACGGCCGCTACAACCCGCAGGCCTTGCTGGCGTATGCGATCGGGATCGCGGTGCAGATTCCGTTCATGAACACGCCGCTGTACGTTGGCCCGGTGTCGGCGCACATCAACGGCGCGGACCTTTCCTGGCTGGTCGGGTTGCTGGTGACGTCGCCGCTGTATTTCTGGCTGGCCAGTCGTGACAGTGCTTATCGTCGGCGGCTGATGACCGGGAAACTGGCGGGCAGTCTGTAAACGATCAGTTCTGCAGTGATACACGAAGGCCCTCGAAGCGAGGGCCTTTTGCTTTGGCTGGAACCGCCTATTTCGCCTTGAACGCCTCGCGCCGCGCCTGCCGTTCAGCGATATAGGCTTCTTGCGGCTGGCTGATCAGATCCTCGCGCCGCAACAGTTCCCCGCAGTGATCGCACAGCGGTCCGACGCCGGCGCTGTGGTTGCAGTGCTTGTGGATCATGTTCACGGCCAGCCCCTCCTCCGGCGACTTGCACCAGGTCTCTCCCCAGGCGCGCAACGCAATCACCACCGGGTAGAACGCCTCGCCCTTGGCGGTGAGGTGGTACTCGTAGCGTTTCGGCCGCTCGTTGTACAAGCGACGCTCGACCAACCCGTCCGCTTCCAGGCTTTTCAGACGAGCGGCGACCATCTGCGGCGTACCGCCGGTCTGGGCCTGAATCTCGTCGTAGCGATGGCTGCCCATGAACAACTCGCGCAAAACCAGCACCGTCCAGCGGTCGCCGACGATCGCCTCGGCCCGGGAAATCGGGCACAGCGTATCGGGAAGACTATCGTTTACAGCCATCAGGGCTTGCCTCTTTCACAGTTACTATGATTATCATATCAACACGATGCGAGAACAAGCCCTGAGCATCGATCACTCTCATTGCCGGAGTACACCGTCATGTCGAAACCTCTCTATCCACTCGACAGAACCGCCTACCTGCTGGTCGATCCGTACAACGATTTTCTCTCCGACGGCGGCAAGATCTTTCCGCTGATCAAACCGATCGCCGACCAGAACGGCCTGCTCGACAACCTGCGCAAACTCGACCGCGCCGTGCGTGGCCTGCAGATTCCGGTGGTCATCGTACCGCATCACCGCTGGGTCAAAGGCGACTACGAGAACTGGGATCACCCAAGCCCCACCCAACAAAAGATCATGCACATGCACCACTTCGCCCGTGGCGAATGGGGCGGTGAATGGCACCCGGATTTCGCGCCGAAGGACGGCGACATCGTCGCTCAGGAGCATTGGGGCTCCAGCGGTTTTGCCAACACCGACCTCGATTTTCGCCTCAAGCAGAAGAGCATCACCCACGTGATCATCGTCGGCTTGCTGGCCAACACCTGCATCGAAGCCACCGCCCGCTACGCCAGCGAACTGGGTTACCACGTCACGCTGGTGCGCGACGCAACGGCGGCGTTCAAACCGGAGATGATGCATTCCGCCCATGAGCTGAACGGCCCGACCTTCGCCCATGTCGTCACGACCACCGACGAGTTGATCGCCAGCCTCAACACACAGGGTGAGTCGAAATGAGTCTGACTGGCCACCTGCTGATCGGCGCCTCTGACATCCCCGCCACCGAGGGCACGATGAAAGCGCTTAATCCGGCAACCCATCAACTGATCGAACCAGAGTTCGCCTTTGGCGGCGCGGCCCAGGTCGATCAGGCTGCAACCCTTGCCGACGCGGCATTCGACAGCTACAGCCATACCTCGCTGGCCGAACGCTCGGCGTTTCTGGAGAGCATCGCCGATAACCTCGACGCCGTTCGTGAGGAACTGGCCGCCCGCGCCGCACTGGAAACCGGTTTGCCTCAGGCACAGCTCGAAGGCGAAGCCGCCAAGGCCGCTACCCAGTTCCGCCAGTTCGCCGACGTGGTGCGCAAGGGTCGCTTCCTGCAACTGGCCATCGACCCGGCGCAACCTGAGCGTCATCCCCGGCCACGGATGGATCACCGGCTGCAAAAGATCGCGATAGGCCCGGTGGCGATCTTCGGCGCCAGCAACTTTCCGATTTCCTATTCGGTGGCCGGCGGCGATACAGCCTCGGCACTCGCGGCCGGTGCGACGGTGATTCTCAAGGCCCACAACGCCCACCCCGGCGTCTCGGAAATCCAGGCCCGCGCCATCCGCAAGGCCGTACAGGCGCATGGCTTGCACGAGGGTGTGTTTTCGATGGTGCGCGGCGGCGGCAATGCCATCGGTGAGGCGCTGGTCGATCACCCGCTGATCAAGGCAGTGACCTTCACCGGTTCGGAACTGGGCGGCATGGCGCTCTATCGCCGCGCGCAGTTGCGTCCCGACCCGATCCCGGTGTTCACCGAGATGACCAGCGTCAACCCGACCTTCATCCTGCCCGCAGCCATGGCGGCACGCGGCGCGGAAATCGGTGATGGTTTCGCCGAGCGGATGCTGGTCAATGTCGGGCAAGCCTGCCTGTGTCCGTCGATCCTGATCGCGGTCAAGGGCGATGGCCTGCAAGCATTGCGCAGCGCCATGATCAAACGGATCAGTGATGCACCGGCACGCACGATGCTGACCCCGGGGATTCACGGTTCATACGTCAAAGGGCTGGTGGCGATGGAAAGCGTTGGTGCGAATCTGGTGGCAGTCGGCGCACCAGCGGATGGCCAATTTGAAGGCCGCTCGGCGCTGCTGGAAGTTGACGGTCAACGCCTGCTCGGCGAACCGGCGCTGGCCCATGAAGTGTTCGGTCCGGCCGCGTTGCTGGTAACCGTCAACGATGAGGAAGAATTGCTGGCGGTCGCGCGGTCGTTCAAGGGCCAACTGAGCGCGGCCATTCACCTTGAAGACCGCGATCTGAACCTGGCTCGGCGTCTGTTGCCAATCCTTGAACGTCGCACCGGGCGCATCGTGGTCAACGCCTTCGCCCATCCTCAGGAAGTGACTTTCGCCACCGTGCACGGCGGGCCGTTCCCGGCCACTTCGGACAGTCGCTTCACCTCGGTTGGCATGACCTCGATCGAGCGCTTTTTGCGGCCGGTGGCGTATCAGGGCTTTCCGGAAGCGTTGCTGCCGGAGGTGTTGCGCGACGGAAATCTACTCGACCTACCCCGCAGTATCGATGGCCAATAAAAATGCCCGGTTCGGCAAATCACCGAACCGGGCATTTTTATCGAGTCGCGCGTTTAATCAGGCCGGCACACCCAGAATGATGTGCGAAGCCTTGATCACCGCCGTCGCGCTCACGCCAGCCGCCAGGCCCAGTTCGTTCACCGCGTCACGGGTCACGATCGAATAGACCTTCGAACCGCCGGCCAGCTCGATCATTACTTCAGCGTTGACGGCGCCATCGGTCACGCTCAGCACCTTGCCTTGCAGGCAGTTGCGGGCCGACAGGCGAATGCCGTCGGATTCGGTCATCAGCATCACCCAAGGCGCCTTGACCAGCGCAACGGCTTCTTTGCCCACCGCGATGCCCAGGCTCTTGAGGCTGGCCAGGGTCACGACAGCAACCAGCTTCTCGCCGCCCGGCAGGGTCAGGACAACTTCCGCGTTGACCGAGCCTTCCTGAACCTGGCTGACCTGACCTTTAAAAACGTTGCGGGCACTGACTTTCATGATGGACGTCCTTTTTTTTGACTTTGGAGTTAGGAAACGGCCTGCATCATCTGAGCAAGCGCTATGTAGTTACAACTACAGCGCTGCACCTGAATGAACATCGACTCCTGACTCTAGCACCGCCAAAGTGAATCAGATCAACAGGTCTTCATAGAAGGCGCCGTACGGAAGCTCAGGGTGCTCGATCTGGATTTCCAGAATCCACACACCGGCATTCGGAGCCTGATCGAAATCCCCCAGATTGCCGCCGCGATAGATCGCATGGGGAAAATCACTGACCCGGTGGCCCTTGATGTCCAGGTTCAGTTTCCAGCCCATGGCCTCGGCCTGATCGGTGGCGTAGCGATACAACTCGACACCGGTTACGCCTTGGCGCCAAAAGGCCTCGACCTTGTCGAAGAGTGCTTTGGAGGCCGCCGCGCAAGCGATCATTTGCGGATCGGACCCGGTGACGAACGTCGCCCCGGCATCGCCTTCATGGCCTTCCCAGACCACGCCCATGTCGATGAAGAAAATGTCTTCCTCGCCCAAGACCGGATCGCCTTCGGAACGCTCCTTGAAAGTCTTGAGGGTGTTGGCACCGAAGCGGATCAAAAGCGGATGCCAGATCCGATCCATGCCCAGTTCGACAAGGATTTCCTTGCCCCGAGCATGGGCTTCGGATTCGCGCATGCCAGGTTTGATCACCTTGGCGATCTCGTCCACGGCCTTCCAGGTCAACTGCTGGGCGTGGCGCATGGTTTCCAGCACAAAACGCTCACCTACCGCTTCTTTACCGCTCAGGGCTGTGGTCATCGCTGATTCCTTCTGGCTAATCGCGCATCGCTTGCGCTGTATAGTTTTTTATATTGCGAAACAGGACGCCTAAGATACAACCATGACACAAAGTGTCAATTCTCTTCTGCACGCACCACGCCGCGCTCCTCGAGCAAGCGCACGAACATGCTCAGACTGCGCGAAACCGTACCCCGGCGCCACACCAGCCACGTCGTCAGAAAGCGAAAATCCGCCGCCAGCGGCCACACACTCACCGTCGCGCAACCGGGCATGCTCTGCAGCATGCTGCGCGGCATCAAGGCCAGACCGGCGCCCGCACTGACGCAGGCGAGCATGCCGTGATAGGACTCCATTTCGAAGATCTTGCCGGGTACGGCTGCGTCGGTGCTGAACCATTTTTCGAAGTGATGGCGATAGGAACAGTTCGAGCGGAACGCGTAGATATTCTCGCCATTCACGTCCGCAGCGCGCTGGATCGGCCCGTGATGAAGCGGCGAGATGATGACCATTTCCTCCTCGAACGCCGGGATGCCTTCCAGCGCCGGGTGCAAGACCGGGCCGTCGACAAATGCGGCCGCCAGGCGCCCGGAGAGGACACCGTCGATCATCGTCCCCGACGGCCCGGTCGACAGGTCCAGATCGACCTTGGGGTGTTGCTGGTTATACGTCGCCAGCAAACCGGGAATCCGTACCGCCGCCGTACTTTCCAGCGAGCCTAGCGGGAACGCGCCTTGCGGCTCCTCGCCAGCCACCGTGGCGCGCGCTTCCTGCACCAGATCGAGAATGCGCCGCGCGTACTCCAGAAAACTCCAACCGGCGGGCGACAGACGCAGGCGGCTTTTCTCGCGGATGAACAAGTCGACGCCCAGATCCTCCTCCAACTGCTTGATGCGCGTCGTCAGGTTCGACGGCACGCGATGGATCTGCGCCGCCGCCGCGCTGATGCTGCCGTGCTCGGCAACGGCCTTGAAGATTTCCAGTTGCACCAGATCCACAGTCATTCTCCAATCGTGAAAGAAACGCTCTTTATTATTCAGTTTCCAGAAATCAAACGCCACCCTACTCTGAGCGCATCCACTGACCTCGCAGGACGATGCCATGAGCCCGATTTCCAGCCAGACCCACGCCATCTCGATCAATCCCGCCACTGGCGAGCAGATCGGTCACTACGCCTTCGAATCCGCCGAGGCCCTCGATGCCGCGCTGACCCGTGCCGCGTTCGGTTTCGGCAAATGGAAACGCAAACCGCTGCAGGACCGCTCCCGCGCCCTGACCGCGCTGGCCGGCGCCCTGCGTGACAGCAGCGAAGCCATGGCGACCATGATCACCCAGGAAATGGGCAAGCCGATCGCCCAGGCCCGTGGCGAAATCGAGAAATGCGCCAAGCTTTGCGAGTGGTACGCCGAACACGGCCCGGCCATGCTCAACGCCGAAGCAACACTGGTCGAAGGCGGCAAGGCGCGCATCGAATACCGTCCGCTGGGGCCGATCCTCGCCGTAATGCCGTGGAACTTCCCGATCTGGCAAGTGCTGCGCGGCGCCGTCCCGGCGTTGATCGCCGGCAACACCTACGTGCTCAAGCATGCGCCGAACGTGATGGGCAGCGCCTATCTGTTGCGTGATGCCTTCACTCGCGCCGGTTTTGCCGATGGCGTGTTTGAAGTGATCAACGTCACCCCGGAAGGCGTATCCACTGCCATCGCCGACCCGCGCATTGCCGCCGTGACCCTGACCGGCAGCGTCCGCGCCGGCATGGCCATCGGCGCACAGGCTGGGGCCGCGTTGAAGAAATGCGTGCTGGAGTTGGGCGGTTCCGATCCATTCATCGTGCTCAACGACGCCGATATCGACGAAGCCGTGCAAGCAGCAGTGATCGGTCGTTACCAGAACTCCGGCCAGGTCTGCGCCGCTGCCAAACGCCTGATCATCGAAGAAGGCGTGGTCGAAGAGTTCACCCGCAAATTCGTCGAAGCCACTCGCCAGTTGAAGATGGGCGATCCGTTGTCCGCCGACAACTACATCGGCCCGATGGCCCGCTTCGATTTGCGTGACGAACTGGATCAACAAGTGCGCGATACCCTGGAAGAAGGCGCCACCCTGCTGCTCGGTGGCAGCAAAGTAGAGGGTTCGGGTAACTACTACGAGCCGACCGTATTGGCCGACGTCACCGACCGCATGACCTCGTTCAAACAGGAATTGTTCGGCCCGGTAGCCTCTATCATCACCGCTCGCGACTGCGCCCATGCCGTGGCCCTGGCCAACGACAGCGAGTTCGGTCTGACCGCAACGATCTACACCGCCAACGTCACCCTGGCCCAGCAGTTGACCAGCGAACTGGAAACCGGTGGTGTGTTCATCAACGGCTACTCCGCCAGCGATCCGCGCGTGACCTTCGGCGGTGTGAAGAAAAGCGGTTTTGGCCGCGAGCTGTCGCACTTCGGCGTGCGCGAGTTCTGCAATGCGCAGACCGTGTGGCTGGATCGCCGCTGATCCAATGAACAAAGCCCGGAAACGTTTTGCGCTTCCGGGCTTTTCATTTATGCCGCAGCCTGTTGTGGCTCCGATACCGTCCGTTCCTTGCTCAACAACCCCAGCACCACAGCTGCCGACGCCAGCGTGATGATCGTCAGGATATGCAGCAGATACTGGAACGCCGAGGCGTAACCTTGCACCAGACGTTCGTTGGCCAACCCTGGAATCGTGTTGATCGCGTGAGCCATGTCGCCAGTGGTCACCCGGTGCGCGGTCTCGGCAATCAGCGCGGCGTCTGCACCACCGGCCACGGCCTGCAGATTGGTATGCAGCAGCGAGGCAAGAATCGCCGCCACGCTGGCCAGTGCAATCCCCTCGCCCGCCACCCGCACCGTGTTGAAGATCCCGGCCGCCATGCCGGCGCGTTCTTTCGGCACTACGCTGACCGACAACCCGTCCATCAAGCCCCACGGCAACCCCGCACCAATCCCGATCAACACCATCGGTACCACCAGCGCAAATTTTGGCTCGCCGACGTTGTACAGGCTCAGCCAATGCAGACCTACAGCAGCAATCAGGAAACCCACGCCTGACAAAATACCGGCCGAGACAAAACGGGTCATGGACGCCGCGAGCATCGGCACCACCAGCATCGGCGCCGACAACGCCAGCAACAGCAGGCCGGCATCGATTTCACTCAAGCCTTCGACGCCGATAAACCGCAGCGGCAGCATGACCACCAGCACGATGTAGCAAAAGCAGGTGCCAATCGGCAGCATCTGCACACCGATGAAGCGCGGAAAACGAAACAGGGTCAGATCAAGCATCGGGCGCTTGACGCGCATTTCGATAAGGACGAACAGCGCCAGCAACAACGCCGAAGCGCCCAACAGCCCCACTACCCACGGACTGCCCCAACCGCTTTCGGGGGCCTGGATCACACCGAACGTGAACAGCGCCAGCATCGAACTGAACGTCACACTGCCCGGCCAGTCGAGACCGCTGGCGTCTGGGTCGCGGGTCTCACGCATGCGCGGCAGACCGAAGACCATCGCGATCACACCGATCAGCGCGGTGAAGACAAAGATCGCACGCCAGTTGAACGCCTCGATCAGCGCCCCGGCCACCAATGGGCCGAACGCCAGGCCGATGCCAAACGTGGTGCCCAGCATGCTGTAGGCACGGGTGCGCGCATGACCTTCGAATTCCTGCGCCAGCGCTGCCGAACCACTGGCCAGCGCCGCAGCCCCGGCCACGCCCTGTATCGCCCGCAACACATCCAGCCAGAACACCGAAGGCGCCAGGCTCTGGGCAATCGACGCAGCGGTAAATAGCAGCATGCCGCCCGTGAACAGGCGCTTGCGCCCATAGACATCGGCCAACGCCCCCGCCGCCATCAGCAGACTGCCGAACGACAACATGAACGCATTGGTGATCCAGGTCAGCGCCACCGGGCTGCCGCCCAAGTCACGGCCGATGGCCGGCGTCGCCACCGCGCCACCGGTAAAACTCAACGGAAGGACCAGTGCCGAGAGGCAAATGGCCGCGAGGATCAGCAGTTTGTCGCGCGCGCCATGGGGCTGGGAGACGGTTGTCATGATTTCATCCAATGAAAAGAAAATAAGGCTGCGATCAACAGAGCGCAGCCTGCGATTGCTGAGTCGGGCGGCGTGTCAGTCCTTGAAATCCGTGGACAGCGCCAGCGCATTCCACTCGGCCAGTTCCTGCGCCACCAATCGATTCTTCGCTTCGATCCGCGCGACGGTGTCGCTGCCCAATGCCAGCCGTTGCGGCGGGTTCGGCGCATTGACCAGCGCCAGCATGGCTTCGGCAAACTTCACCGGATCGCCCGGCTGCGCATGGTTGGCGGCTTCGGCGAAGGTGCGCATCTTGCCGACGGTTTCGTCGTAGTCCGGCAGCACCAGCGCGGTCTTGACCAGCGATTGTTCATCGAGGAAATCAGTGCGGAAGAAGCCCGGCTCGACCACCGTGGCATGAATGCCCAGCGGCGCCAGTTCCTGCCGTAGCGCTTCGCTGATGCCTTCCACCGCGAACTTGGTGGAGCCGTAGACACCCCAGCCCATATAGGCCTGATAGCCGCCAATCGATGAGATGTTGATGACCCGCCCGCTACGCTGGGCGCGCATGTGCGGCAGTACGGCGCGAGTCACGTTGAGCAGGCCGAAGACGTTGGTGGCGAACAGGCGCTCGGTTTCGCTGGCGCTGGTTTCTTCCACCGCGCCCAGTACGCCGAAGCCGGCATTGTTGATCAGCACATCAATGCGGCCGAAACGCTTGATGCCTTCCGCCACCGCTTGGTGGGCCTCTTCTTCACGGGTGACGTCCAGGCGCACCGCCAGCAGGTTCGGGTGCTCGCCGAGGCGGTCGGTAATGTCTTGCGGTTTGCGGGCGGTGGCAATCACGGCGTCGCCGGCACGCAGGGCATGTTCTGCGATGAGGGTGCCAAAACCACGGGAAGCTCCAGTAATCAGCCAGGTACGCATAGCAACTCCTCCTGTCAGTGACCCTGGCGTTATTGCCGGGCCTTATCGATGAGTTGATGCGACTTTAAAGCCGTGCTACTGATGTGATAATCCCAACAAAATTACATGACTTTGTGAAAGGCGCTCATTAATGAAAAACCCGTCCACGGCGGATCTGTCGATCTTTCTGAGCATCGCGCAGCATCTGAATTTCAGTCGTGCAGCGGTGGATCTGAGCCTGACACCGTCGGCGCTGAGTCACTCCTTGCGCGCTCTGGAAAACCGCCTCGGAGTGCGTCTGTTCAATCGCACCACCCGCAGCGTGGCCCTGACCGAGGCCGGTGAGCGTCTTTACGCCCGGCTGAAACCGGCGTTTCGCGATATCGAAGATGCGCTTGAAGACCTCAACCATTTTCGCGACAAGCCCTCGGGCAATCTGCGCATTACCTCCGGGCGCCAGGCTTGTGAACTGGTGCTGCTGCCCATTGCGAGCGAGTTCCTGCAGGCCTACCCGGACATTCGTCTGGAGGTGGTCGAAAGCGATGCGCTGCTGGATATCGTCGCCGCCGGGTTCGATGCCGGTGTGCGCTTCGGCAACCGGTTGGAGGCGGACATGGTGTCGCTGCCCATCGGGCCGAATCTGCGGTCAGTTGTGGTCGGCTCGCCGGCGTTTTTCCAGCGGCATCCCGCGCCACAGAAACCGGAAGACCTGCATGCTCTGCCCTGCATCCGCCATCGGTTCCCGAGCGGTTCGATGTACCGCTGGGAATTCGAACGTGGTGGCATTGAACAGGAAATCGAAGTCAACGGTCCGCTGACCCTGGGCGATGTCAGCCTGATGATCGGCCCGGCGCTGCAAGGTTTGGGGCTGGCCTATGTGTTCGAAGACATGGTCAGCGAGCACCTCGCGGCCGGGCGTCTGGTGCAGGTGTTGGCGGACTGGTGCCCGTACTATCCCGGCCTGCATCTGTATTACCCGAGCCGGCGCTATGTACCGGCGCCGCTCAAGGCTTTCATCGACTTTGCCCGCAACGTTCGCGACGGCAAAACGGGCTAGCTACAGATATTTCAACCAGGCGATGTCCCGTCGCCGGGCCTTCAATGCCGAGAACCAGCGCACGGCCGGAAACAACGCGACCGCCAGCACCATCGCCGCCAGCCACACCGCTGCCACCGTCGAGAAACCGAAATGACTGCCCTGATTGAGCCCGACCAATGCCACGCCAATCAGGTAAAGCACCTTCAGCGCATACAGGTGCAGCAGATAGAAAAACATCGGCGCCGAACCGAACACCGTCAGCCAGCGAATCCAGCGCCGATCCTGCGCGCGCTCGAACACCAGCAACAGCAGCAGCCCGACGCTCACCGTCAGCGTGATGAACAACAGCGATGGCGGGTACTTGGTGATGTTGAAAAAACTCATCAGGGTTTGCAGGCTGCTGTCATTGAGCGACCACGGTTTCTCGCCGTAACCGTTGACCAGCCGCAACGCCACGAAACCCATCAGCCCGGCGATGCCAACGATCAGTAAACGCCGCTGACGCACACCCGCATCGGCCATTCGGGCAAACCATGGCCCCAGCGCGTAACCCAGACCGATCACACCGATCCACGGCAGCAGCGGGTACGACGTGCGCAAGCGCAAGCTCTCGCTGACTTCGATCCAGCCCCGGTCATGCAGGATTGCCCAAGGCACGTGCAGCGCCGACTCCGTTCCGAAGTGCAGACCGTCGAGCAGGTTGTGTCCGGCGATGATCACCAGGCTCAACGTCAACAACAGCCAGCGTGGCAGCCAGACCAACAGCGACAGCGCAATCATGCTCAGGCCGATCGCCCAGATCACTTGCAGGTAGATCACGCTCGGCGGCAGCTGGAACGTCCAGGCGAAATTCACCAGGGTGAATTCGAGCACCACCAGGAACAGACCACGCTTGAACAGAAAGGCACTGACATCAGCCTTGCCGTCGTACTTTTCCCCGAACAGCCAGGCCGACAACCCGGTCAGCAGCACGAATACCGGCGCGCACAGATGCGCCAGAGTGCGGCTGAAAAACAGCGCCGGCTCGGTACTGGCGATGTCCATCGGATCGGAGACCTGACGATGCAGCAGAAAGGTTTCGCGCACGTGATCCAGCAACATGAACAGAATGACCAGGCCGCGCAGCGCATCAATGGACAGCAGCCGGCCAGTCGCCGGCGGGACGTTTCGAGGAGCAGCAACGGTCATGAAAGGTTCGCAATCGAGTGAAGAGTTCGATCGGGCCGCGTGCAAACGGCCCGACTATTTGCGTTACCTTATAACATGAAAAGCCGCTTCAATTGCTAACGGTTCTCAAGCCGTGCGCAGTTGCTCAAGCAGCACCTGCAACGGATGACGCACCGCTCGGTCGGCCTGACGCTTGACCTGGCTGCGGCACGAATAGCCGGTCGCCAGTGCTTCGCCCCGCTCTGCCGGTGCCTCGATCTGCTTCGCCCAGGACTGCTCGTAAATCACCGCCGAGGTGTCGCGATTGCGCGCTTCGTGCCCGTAGGTGCCGGACATCCCGCAGCATCCGGTGGCCTGGGTCGTCAGTTTCAAGCCGACACGTTCGAACACCTGCTCCCATTGCCGGGTTGCGGCGGGCGCGTTGGTTTTTTCGGTGCAGTGCGCGAGCAGGCGGAAGCTTTCGCCATTCTGTGAATCCGTCCGTTGCGGCATGACCTTCAGCAGCCACTCCTGCACCAGCGCCACCTCGGGGCATTGCTCCATCCCCGGCACCTTGAGGTATTCCTGGCGATAAACCAGGGTCATCGCCGGGTCGAGCCCCACCAGCGGCACGCCGATCTCGGCCAGAGCACGCAATTGCCCGGCATTGCGCAACGCCGCGCGGTTGAACGCCGACAGGAAACCCTGCACATGCAGCGGCTTGCCGTTGGCGCTGAACGGTGCCAGATAAACCTGATACCCCAGTCGCGAAATCAGCTCGATCAGATCCGCCAGCAATGGCGCCTCGAAATACCGGGTGAACGCGTCCTGCACCAGCACCACACTGCGTTCGCGTTGCGCCTGAGTCAGCGTCGAAAGCACCTCGACCGACGCCGGCTGCACCTGCCAGCGACGCATGGCCGCGTGGAAATCGAAACGGCTGAGCAACGGCACATCGACCATGCCACCAAGGCGCTCGATCAAGCGACGGCTGAACGAAGCCCCCATCAAACCGTTGTAGAGAAACGGAATACGCGCCATGTACGGAATCGTGTATTCCAGCGAGGCAATCAGATAATCCCGCGCCGGCCGCAGGTAACGCGTGTGGTACAGCTCGAGAAACCGCGAACGGAAATCCGGCACGTTGACCTTCACCGGGCACTGCCCCGCGCAGGACTTGCACGCCAGGCAGCCGGCCATGGCGTCGTACACCTCGTGGGAGAAGTCTTTTTCCTGCGCACGGCTGTTGCGCCAGCGCTGCAGCAATGTGCTGAAAAACGGCGGACAACGACTGGCATCGGACAACACATCCACCCCCGCCTCGCCCTGCAACCGCAGCCATTCGCGAATCAGCGAGGCGCGGCCCTTGGGCGACTGCGCACGCTGGCGGGTGGCTTTCCACGACGGGCACATCGCATCGTCGGGATCGAAGTTGTAGCAGGCGCCGTTGCCATTGCAGTGCATGGCCGCGCCGTAGTCCTGCCAGACTTTCTCGTCGATCTGCCGGTCCAGTTCGCCGCGCAGGGTCACTTCGTCGATCTTCAGCAATGCCGCGCCGGGAATATTCGGCGTGGCGATCTTGCCGGGGTTGAACTGGTTGAACGGGTCGAACGCCGCCTTCAAGGCTTGCAACGCCGGGTACAGCTCACCGAAAAAGGCCGGGGCGTATTCCGAGCGCAGGCCCTTGCCGTGCTCGCCCCACAGCAGGCCGCCGTAACGCTGGGTCAGCGCGGCGACGCCATCGGACACCGGTCGCACCAGTGCGGCTTGTTGTGGATCTTTCATGTCGAGAATCGGCCGCACGTGCAGCACACCGGCATCGACGTGGCCGAACATGCCGTACTGCAACTGGTGGCTGTCGAGCAGCTCGCGCAGTTCGGCGATGTATTCGGCCAGGTGTTGCGGCGGCACGGCCGTGTCTTCGACAAACGGCTGCGGCCGCGCTTCACCGGCGACGTTGCCGAGCAAACCCACCGCACGCTTGCGCATGCCGTAGACGCGGTTCACCGCTGCATGCCCGACGGCCAGCGTATGGCCCAGCCGTTCGACCGTGGCATCGTTACCCAAGTGCTGGACAAAGGCCTCAACCCGACCTTGCAGCTCCTCGGGATCGTCGCCGCTGAACTCCACCAGGTTGATTCCCAGCGTCGGCCGCTCGGCGCTTTCCGGGAAATACTCGGCGACGCCATGCCAGACGATGTCCTGCATCGCCAGCAACAGCACTTTGGAGTCGACGGTTTCAATCGACAGCGGCTTGAGCGCCATCAACGCCCGCGCATCGCGCAACGCGTCCATGAAGCCGGCGTAGCGGATGTTCACCAGCATCGTGTGCTTGGGGATCGGCAACATGCTGAGCTTGGCCTCGACCACAAACCCCAGCGAACCTTCGGCACCGCACAGCACGCTGTTGAGGTTGAAACGGTTGTCGGCCTCGCGCAGGTGCGCCAGGTCGTAGCCGGTCAGGCAGCGGTTGAGGTCGGGGAACGTTTCCCGGATCAGTTCGCCCTGCTCATCGATGATCTGCCGCGCGCAACGGTACACCTCGCCGGCCCGCCCCTCACGGGCGCATTCCGCTGCCAGCTCACTTTCTTCCAACGGGCGGCCGTGCAATCGCTCGCCACCGCGCAGGACCATGTGCAATTCCAGAACATGGTCACGGGTCTTGCCGTAGGTGCAACTGCCCTGGCCGCTGGCGTCGGTGTTGATCATGCCGCCAACGGTGGCGCGGTTCGACGTCGACAGTTCCGGGGCGAAAAACAGCCCGGCGGATTTCAGTGCCGCGTTGAGTTGATCCTTCACCACACCGGCCTGCACCCGCACCCAACGCTGTTCAACGTTGATTTCGAGAATGCGGTTCATGTAGCGCGACAGGTCGACGACGATGCCATCGGTCAACGATTGCCCGTTGGTGCCGGTGCCGCCGCCGCGAGGCGTGATCACCACTTTCTGGTAAGCCGGTTCGGCGATCAGACGCGCCAGCAGCGCCACGTCATCGGCGTCACGCGGGAACACCGCCGCTTGCGGCAAGCGCTGATAGATCGAGTTGTCGGTGGCCAGCACCACGCGGCTGGCGTAGTCGGCACTGATTTCGCCACGAAAACCGCCGGTTTCAAGGGCTTTGAGAAACTGCTGGTAATCGGTGTTCAACGCGGTGGAAGGCGACAGCTGGGCAATCATCGGGCGTGCAATCTCGGTCAAAAACGGGCCATGTGGCGGTGAACAGTTGTGCGCAATGAATGATTGCGTCACGCTCCCGCCATCTCATAGGCCTTATGTTCATTGCAGAGCGATGCCGGGACAACCGTAAAATCGACCCGCAATCCATGACTAAAACGAATGAATCCGCGAACCCTCACCCCCTCGATGTCGTTGCTGCTGGCGTTTGAAGCCGCCGCACGCCATGAAAGCTACACCCGCGCCGCCCACGAACTGTCGCTGACCCAGAGCGCGGTCAGCCGTCAGGTGCAGATTCTGGAAAAGATGCTCGGCATGCGCCTGTTCAGCCGTGAAGGCCGGCGGGTGATCCTTACCGACGTCGGGCGCATGTATCAGCGCGAACTGTCCGAAGCCCTCGGGCAGATCCGCAGCGCGACGTTGCAGGCCATGGCGTTTGGCTCGGGGATTCACAGCCTGCGCCTGGCGACCTTGCCGACCTTCGGCTCGAAATGGCTGCTGCCGCGCCTGAAGGATTTCTACACGGCGCACCCGGGCATGACCGTGCACCTGCACTCGCGGATCGAGGCCATCGACTTCGACACCAGCGAAATCGACGCGGCGATTTGTGTCGGCGGCGGTGACTGGCCGGGGCTGACCGCCCACCGCCTGCACACCGAAGAACTGGTGGTGATCGCCAGTGCGCAATTGTCCGACGCCGAACGTCTCGCGGCCAACAAGGATATCGCCGGGCAGCTTCTTCTCAATGTCAGCAGCAACGCTCAGGCGTGGTCCGAGTGGTTCAGCCATCACGCCCTGCCCCATCGCAGCATGCGCATCGGGCCGAGCTTCGAGATGACCTCGCACTTGATCCAGGCCGTGCGCGCCAATATCGGCATCGGGCTGGTGCCGAGGATTCTGGTAGAGGATGAATTGCACAACGGTGAGTTGCTGCAACTGGGCGAACCGATCAGCAGCCGGCGCAGCTATTACCTGGTGTACCCGGCGCGTAATGAATCATTGGCGTCGTTGAAGGCGTTTCGGGATTGGCTGGTGCAGACGCTTTGAGATGATGCCGGCCCGTAATGGGCCGGCATTCAAAGCCAAGTGCATGCTGGAAAGTGGCTTGTGATCAACTGTCACCGCGCATTACGCATCCTGCAGAATCAGATCCGCGCCCTTCTCCGCCACCATCAGCACCGCCGCATGGGTGTTGCCCGACGTCACGTTGGGGAAGATCGACGCATCGACAATCCGCAGCCCGTTAAGGCCATGCACCTTGAGGCGCTTGTCGACCACCGAACTCTGCTCGTCCGCGCCCATCGCGCAGGAGCCACACAGGTGATAGATCGAGCCGCAGTTGTCGCGGAAGTACTGCAGCATCTGCTCGTCGGTTTCCACCGCCGGCCCCGGCAAAACTTCATCGACCGTGATGCCCTTCAATGACGGAGCGCCCATGATCTTGCGCATCAGGTGACTGCCCTGGATCACCTCGTCGATGTCCTTTTGCGTGCTCAGGTAGTTCGGATCGATCAATGCCGCATCACGGGGATTCTTCGAGGCAATCGTGATGTGCCCGCGACTGGTCGGGCGACACGGGTTGAAGCACAGCAGGAAACCTGAATACGGCTCGGGCTTGAGGCTGGCCTTGTTGTTTTTCGGAATCTGGTACGACAGCGGGTTGAAATACAGCTGCAGGTTCGGATGGCTCTGCTCCGAGTTGCCACGGAAGAATCCGCCAGCCTGATTGACGCTCATTGCCAGTGCACCCTTGCGGGTCAACAGGTATTTCACGCCGAGTTTGAACTGGCCGAACAGCGAGCTGAGCTCATCGTTCAGGGTCGGGATATTGGCCTTGTAGTAATAGCTGACGCACAGGTGATCCTGCAGGTTCTGTCCCACCGCCGGCAGGTGTTTGACCACCGGAATCTGATGCTTGGCCAGCAAGGCGCGATCCGCCACGCCGGACAGTTGCAGGATCTTCGGCGTGTCGACCGCGCCGGCGCACAGGATCACTTCCTTTCGCGCCGTGAAAGTACGCACCACGCCATGCTGGGTGATGGAAATACCGGTGGCGCGCTGCTGACTTTCATCGAACAGGACACGATCGACCAACGCGTAATGCTCGACCGTCAGGTTCGGCCGGCTCAGCGCCGGGTGCAAATGGGCGAAGCTGCTGGAGCTGCGCTGACCGTTGCGGGTGTTGACGTCGTAGATGCCCGCGCCTTCGAATTTCGGCCCGTTGAAATCGTCGCTGCGCGGGTAACCGAGTTCATCGCAACCCTTGAGAAACACATCGCAGATCGGGTGGGTCTGGCCGGCCATCGGGGTGATGCTGATCGGGCCGCTGCCGCCGTGGTATTCGCTGTCGCCCAGCGGATGGTTTTCCAGTTTGCGGAAGTACGGCAGCACATCCTTGAAGCCCCAGCCATCGTTGCCGTTGGCTGCCCAGTCGTTGAAATCATGGGCCTGACCACGCACGTAGATCATCGCGTTGATCGAGCCTGAACCGCCCTGGACCTTGCCGCGCGGGGCGTAGATTTCGCGATTGCCCAACTGCTTCTGCGGCTGGCTGTAGTACATCCAGTTGAAGGTCGGGTTGTAATACATTTTGGCGAAGCCGACCGGGATCTTGAACCACAGGGAACTGTCCTTGCCGCCCGCCTCCAGCAGCAGCACCGTGTGTTGGCCCGAGGCCGAGAGCCGATTGGCCAGGACGCAGCCAGCGGCGCCTGCGCCAGCGATGATGTAGTCGTATGTCATGCACGGTTACCGCGTAAGTCTTTTTATCGAACCCGCCCGTTGCCGGGCGGGGAAATCCCGTCAGCCCTTGGCCGGCGATGTGTCTTTGACGTCGGCCGGGGTCGGGGCCATTTGCAGGTGCAGGCGCTCACCGGTGTACGGCGAATGCTTGCGCACCACGTCCATGTTCAGCTCCACGCCCAGGCCCGGCTCGGTGGACGGAATGATGTAGCCGTCCTCCCACTGCAACGGCTTTTTCAGGACCTCGGCGTGGAAGCCACCCCAAGTCTCGATGCTTTCCTGGATCAGGAAGTTCGGCGTGCAGGCCGCGAGCTGGAAACTCGCCGCCGCACCAATCGGCCCGTTGTACAGATGCGGGGCGATTTGCGCGTAATAGGCTTCGGCCATGCTGGCGATCTTCTTGCCTTCGAGCAGGCCGCCGCAGCGCGCCACGTTCATCTGCAGAATCGACGCACCGCCGGCCTGCAACAGCTTGAAGAACTCGTACTTGGTGGTCAGGCGCTCACCGGTGGCAATCGGAATGCTGGTCTTGGCCGCGACTTGCGCCATGGCTTCTTCCTGGCCCGGCGGCACTGGCTCTTCGAACCACAGCGGGTCGTATTTCTCCAGGCGCTTGGCCAGACGAATCGCCGAAGACGGCACCATTTGCCCGTGAGTGCCGAACAGCAAATCGCACTTGTTGCCCACCGCTTCGCGGATCTTGCGGCAGAAGGTTTCGCAGCGTTCCAGCACTTCCAGCGAAATCTGGTGCCCGGAGTACGCGGTGTACGGCCCGGCCGGGTCGAACTTCACAGCGGTGAAGCCCTTGTTCATGTTGTCGATGGCGCACTCTGCCGCCAGGTCCGGGTCGTCGTAGTCGTACTCGCCACGGCTGTTGACCGGGTACAGGTAGGTGTAGGAACGCAGGCGTTCATGGACCTTGCCACCGAGCAGTTCGTAGACCGGTTTGTTCGCGGCCTTGCCAATGATGTCCCAGCAAGCCATTTCCAGACCGCTGACCACGCCCATCATGGTCAGGTCGGGACGCTGGGTGAAACCGCTCGAATAGGCCTGACGGAAGAAGCGTTCGATGTGGTGCGGGTCCTGATTCAGCAGGTAACGCTCGAACACGTCTTCGATGATCGGCAGCATGGCTTTGGGGCCGAAAGTTGCGGCGTAGATCTCGCCGACGCCTTCGATGCCGCAGTCGGTCTTGAGCTTGACGAACAGCCAGTACATGCCGCCGATGTGCGGTGGCGGTACGGCAACGATATGGGTTTCAAGGGCGACGATTTTCATCTCAGGCACCTGTCTTGTTCAAAGAGGTCTTGTTCAAGGATTTGCGATTGATCCGGGCACGCAGGGTCACGGCAGCCAGGGTGCCGATCAGACCGATTGCGGCGATGTAGCCGAAATACAGCTTGTAGCCTAGGGCGCCGGGGAAATGCTCAGTGAGGTAGCCGTTGATCAACGGGATAAAAGCATCCGGCATGTAACCGACTACCGAGACGATGCCGATGGCCAGCCCGGTGATGCGCAGCGGAATGTTGCAACTGTCGAGGATCGCCCAGTACAGACCGCGAATCGCGTAGGTCATCAGGCCGATGAAAATCACTGTCGCGATCAGCAGCCCCATGCTGTTGAGCGCCGGGAACACGATCAACCCGACAATCGCCAGACTCGCCAGCAACAACGCGACAATCAGCACCGAGATGTTCGAAAACTTGTCTCCCAGCCAGCCGCCACCGATGCCGCCGATCGGGCGCATCCACAGCTTGATGGTGGTGATGGTGCCGGCCATCACGGCGGTCAGGCCGCTGCCTTGCAGGTAGTCCGAGAAGCTGTAGGTGGCCCAGAAGATGTGATAACCGCAGAACACGATCGCGGTGACCAGCCACAGTTCAGGGATCTTCACCAAAGTTGCCAGGTCAGTGAGCAGGTTGAACTTGCCCTTCTCCACTGGCGGCGTGTCCTCCATCGACTTCGGGTCCTTGATCAGCACCAGCACACAACCGATGGCAATACAGGTGAAGGCGTAGAGGTAAACCACGTGCTTGAAACCTTCGGCGGTGGACTCGCCACGGGTTTCGGTGGCGTAGGCGAACAGCCCGAGCGCAACGGTTGCCAGCAATGCTTCGACCAGTCCGCGACCGCCATCGAGAACGCCGAAGAAACGACCCTGTTCGGTGTGATGGGCAATCATCTTCACGCGCTTGAGCACCGAGGCCCAGAACGTCAGGCCGGTGGTCAGACCCCAGCAACCGAAGATGATCATCAGCCCGGTCATCGACGGAGCGGTCGAGTACCACAGCCCCAGCACGCCGGTTGCCACTAGCGAGAAGAAGATCAGGAAACGCGGCGCGATACGGTCGGCCAGCCAACCGCTCGGCAAGTAGCTGAGGAGAAAGATCGTGCCAAGCATCGAGTACAGATAACCCAGCTCGCTGTGGTTGATCTGGAACACCTCGAGCATGGTGGTCTGGTAGACCTGGCGCAGGTACAGAATCGGGTAGATCGCACCGGCGGCGAGCACCAGCAACATCAGTTGGAAATAGCGACTTCCCTTGTCGCTCTGGCTTTTCGAAGCCGAATTGGAACCCTGAACAGCGGCAGCAGAGGATGCATGCTTGGACATTGAAGTGACCTCGGGCAACCCGTGCTCCGGGCGCCCCTGATAATTGTTTTTATAGGTGTAGCGTGAGGCGTGATGCGGTGGATCAGTACTTCATGACCACGAGTCGGGTCTGGGTGAATTCGAGCATGCCGTGCTTGCCGTCATCGCCGCCCAGGCCCGAACGTTTCCAGCCGGCGTGGTAGCCCTGGTACGGATCGGCCGGGGTGCGGTTGACGTACAACTCGCCGGCTTCGATGGCGTTGGCGACTTTCTGCGCGGTGCGGTAGTTCTCGGTGTACAGCACCGACGACAGGCCGAACTGGTGGTCGTTGGCCATGGCCAGCGCTTCGTCGATGTCGCGGTACTTGAGCACGGGCAGCACCGGGCCGAAGATTTCTTCCTGGACGATTTCCATGTCCTGACGGCAGCCGCTGAGCAGCGTTGGCGGGTAGAAATGCCCCGGGCCTTCCGGCAGCACACCGCCGCTTTCGAGGACGGCGCCGTCGGCAATTGCGCGCTCGACCATGGCGTGGATGTTCTTCTGCGAACTGGCGTTGACCAGCGGGCCCATCAGGCTGGCGTCCGTGGCGCGGTCGCCGAATTTCACGGTGGCTATTTTCGCCTTGAGCAGCACGAGGAAGCGGTCGTGAACGCTTTCCTGCACGTAGACCCGCTCCACCGCCGTGCACAACTGGCCGCAATGGGTGGTCTTGGAGGCGATGATTGCGCTCGCGGCCGCTTCAAGATCGGCGTCGGCTTCGATGATTGCCGGGGTCTTGCCGCCCAGTTCCAGCGACGGTTTGGCGATGTTGGCCTTGCAGTAGTCGAGGACAATGCGCCCGGCGTTGACGCTGCCGGTCAGAGTGATCAGGCCCACGGCTTTATGCGTGCAAACGGCTGCAGCGGTGGCGTGATCCATGGTCAGGATGTTGATCACCCCGGCCGGCATGCCCGATTGCTCCACGGCTTTAGCGATTTCGAATGCCGAGGTCGGGGTGTTGTTGCTCGGACGCACCACCACGGTGTTGCCGGCAATCAGCGCCGGAGCGATTTTGCGCAACAGGGTGTAGACCGGGTAGTTGAACGGAATCAGGCACGCGACGACGCCAATCGGCTCGCGGTGCAGAAACAGGTTTTCGTCGGGGCTGTCGCTGGGAATGATCTCGCCTTCGATGCGGCGCGCCCACTCAGCGTGGTAACGGGTAATCTGCGCGGCATAACGGGCTTCGTTGCTGGCATCGCTCAGGCTTTTGCCGGATTCGGCGGCCAGAGCGGCGCCGATGGCTTCGGCGCGATCTTCAAGGGCAGCCGCAAACGCTCGCAGGTGCTCGGCGCGTTCGATGCTGGTGAGTTTGCCCCAGGTCTTTTGCGCCTTGGCGGCGGCATCGACTGCCGCCGTAGCTTCTTCGGCGGTGGCAGCCGAAACATGACCCACCAACGCTTCGGTGGCCGGGTTGTAGACCGCGATCAGCGCCGCGCTGGCCGGCTCGATGAAGTGGCCGTTAACAAAATTTCGCTCGACTCGCATGTGCATCGCCCATCGTTTGTTTTTATCGATGCCGCCAGTCTTGTCATCGACAGCGGGTTCAACAAACGATTTATCCGGCAATCAAACATTCGAAAAAGGCACGTTACTCAGAAAATCGCCTTCGAGGGCTCAAGCTGGCGCTGCGCCAGCCAGATCTCTTCCTGCAACCACTGACTGAACGCCTGCAATTGCGGCATCTGCGTCTGTTCCGGCCGGGTCACCAGCCAGTAGGACTGGTGGCCTTCCACATGCACGTTGTGCACCTGGGTCAACTGCCCGCTGGCCAGTTCCGAGGCGACCATGTGCCAGTCGGCAATGGTGATCCCCAGACCATCGACCGCCGCTTGAATCGCCAGGTCCAACAGGTCGAATTCATAACCGCCCTGGGTATCGACACCCGTGATGCGCGCCGCGTCGAGCCAGTGTTTCCAGGTCAGGTAACGCTGATCCTCCCGGGCCAGCACATGCAGCAGCGTCAGGCGATTGAGGTCGATGCCCTGATCGCCGCCCTCCCGCGCATACAGGGTCGGCGCGCACACCGCGATGTGCCGTTCCTGAATCAGCAGCGAACTGTCGAGCCCGTCCCACTCGCCGTCGCCAAAACGGATCGCGCAATCGAGGGTGCTGGTTTCCGCGAGGCTGTCCTGCAAACGGGTGGTGATGCTCAGTTCCAGTTCCGGATGCTGCTCGCGCAAACGCCCCAGGCGCGGCATCAACCAGCGGCTGGTGAAGGTGGGCGGCGCGTTGATGTGCAGGCGATTGGCGTGGGTTTTCTGCTGGATGCTGCGCACGGTCAGCTCAATCTTGTCGAACGACTGGTGCAACGCCCGCAGCAGAATCTTGCCGGCACCGGTCAGTTCGAGATGGTGATGACGGCGTTCCAGCAGACTCTCGCCGAGCTGCTCTTCCAGTTGCCGCACCTGACGGCTGACCGCGCTCTGGGTGACGTTGAGCAACTCGGCGGCGCGGGTGAAGCTGCCGGTGCTGCCGGCCACTTCGAATGCTTTGAGTGCATTCAGGCCGGGCATTTTGCGTTTCATACAAGGCACTCGAAAACCACTGACAAGGCGCAAAGCATCCCACGACATTGGCGAATTGTCCTACAGGATTTTCCGAGTAACATGCATTCGATGCAGGTTTCCCCACCGTTTTTATCGTTTGTTCAACATCCCGCAGATAGCAAAACTGCGCGGCATCTCTAATAAAAACAATCGAGAGCCGCTCCATGCCCTTCCCAGCCTCTTTGCGCCTGCGCACAACCTCCATCGCTCTGTTCTGCAGCTTTGCCGCCCCGGCCATGGCGGTACAAGTCACCGACAATCTCGACCTTGGTGGCGCCATTCGTGCCCGCTGGGACGTGGACCCGGATCGCGACATCCAGAAGTTCGGCCTCGACACGGTGTTCCTCAGCGCCAAGTACAACTCCGATTCGTGGATCGGTGAGGCGCAGTACCGCTTCTACGGCCGCTCCTACCCGTACCAGTACACCAAGAACTACGGCGATATCCGCTTCGCCAAGTTCGCGTGGGTCGGCTACAAGTTCAATCCCGACCAGCAGGTGCAAGTGGGCCTGAACACCGTGCCGTTCGGCTTGCAGCCTTACTTCGGCAGCACGTTCTACGAAACCCTGGGCAACGTCATCGGCCTGGAAGACGTGCAACAGATCGGCACCAAATACATCCAGCAAAGCGGCGACTGGAACCTCCAGGCCGGTTACTACCTGCGTCCGGCCTGGCAAGGCAAAGGCACCAGCAAAGGCGTGACGTACTCGAGCGTGGTGTCCGAAGCCGACAGCTACGTGGCCGACGGCAGCAACAACCAGGAACGCAACACCGTGGTGCTGCGAGTGGCCAGGTCGCTGGATCTGGGGCCGTGGAAATCCGAGGTCGGGATCTCCGGCCTGACCTCGAGCATCGAGAACAAGGACACCAATAATGACGGCCGACGCAACGCCGTGGCCGTGCACTACATGGGCAAGAACGGCCCGTGGGGTGTGCAGTTGCAGGCGGCGCGGCAGCAGATGTCGCCGCGCAACCCCGGCAGCGAAGAGGTGGTGACCCTCGGTGGTTACGACGGCACTTACAACGTCGCCAGTCGCGGCAATCTGTACGTGGCCGATCTGAGTTACGACGTGGGCGGCAAATACCTGTTTGACCAGATCAGCGGGATCAAGCTCTACGCCAACTACAGCGCCTTCGACAAGTCCGCCAGCGGCTTCAAAACCTCCGAGCGAATGATCCTCGGCACCTCGTTTTCCGTGAGTAAATTGTGGGTGGCCACGGAATGGCTGTTCGGCAAAAACGATCCGTACATAGGAGGCAGCAGCTACACCCAGAGCCTTGGCGCGGGCGGGCTGGATCAGTGGGAGAACCAGTTATATGTGAACGTCGGGTATTACTTCTGACGTTCGAAAAAATCGCAGCCAGGGCTGCGATTTTTTTTGCCTGCCCGTTGCGAATTCACCTTGCATCCGCGCCGCCCCGATAGTCAGATAGCCCTCACCCCAAAACAACAAAAACCGCCCGATCCGGAGTCCCGCCTCCATGCGTCAACTGCCCTCGCTCAACACCCTGCGCGTGTTCGAAGAAGTCGCCCGTCATCGCAGTTTCAGCCAGGCCGCCATCGGGCTGAACGTCACCCAGGGCGCGGTCAGTCGCCAGATCAAACAGCTTGAAGACTACCTCGGCGTGGCGCTGTTCGTGCGCACGCCTCAAGGGCTGTCGCTGACCGAAGCCGGCAGCAATCTTTCCCCGCATCTGGCCGAGGCCTTCGACCACATCGAACGCGCCTTGCAAGCGGTGCGTGTGCCGAATCTGCGCCAACGCTTGAAAGTGCTCGCACCGCCGACCTGGGCCACGCGCTGGCTGTCGCCACACCTGCGCGCGTTCTGTCAGCGCTACCCGGACATCAACCTCAGCGTGACCAACCAGATCGGCCACGACAGCCTCACGGAAGTCGATTGCCACATCCGCTTCGGCCTCGCGGCGGCGCCCCACTGCGTCAGCCAATTGCTGGTGATGGAACGGCACATCGCAGTGGCCAGCCCGGAGCTGTTCAACGGCGATCAGCCGCCGGATCTGCGGGAATATCCATTGCTGCACATCCTGCACGACGGCAAGCGCTTGAAGGTCTGGGAGAACTGGCTGGCGGCCATGGGCCGGGATGACATCGATGCCGGGCAAGGGCTGGAATTCAGCACCCTGGACCAGGTGATCCACACCGCGCTGGCCGGCGGCGGTCTGGCAGTGATCGACCGGCAGATGATCGAAAAGGAACTGGCCAACGGCAGCCTGCTGCCGATCACCCCGATTGAGGTGATCGGCCCTTATGGGTATTGGCTGGATGTGGCGAATGACAAGCAGGGGTTGTCGAAGGTGAAGCTGTTTACCGAGTGGCTAGGGGTTGTCAGCAACCCCTGACCTGCACTCATCAGACGGGGGTAGCGACTTTCCCGACCGTCCCTACCGCGACTTCCACCGGACTCTGCGCCTTGCACGCCTGACTCAACGTCAACGACTTGGTCTCCGGCGCCCACGCCCAAGACAGCAACGCGCCAATCCCCAGAATCGCCGCAAGAATCCCCATGGTCGGGCTCAAACCGATCCCCGCCACACTCACCGGCAGCAGAAAGGTACTGATCGCCGAACCCAAACGACTCACCGCCGTCGCCAGACCAATCCCGCTGGCCCGCACTTCCGTCGGGAAGCTCTCCGCCGGGAACACCCCGACCAGATTGCTCACCGCCGACAGCACCAGCGTGAACAAACCGAACACCAGCACCATCAGCCACGCTGCACTGCCCGGCAACACCGCCAGCAGAAACAACGCCACCGCCAGAATGATGAACGAGTTGATCAGGAACCCGCGTCGAGTGAATTTGATCGTGCACCAGATACCGATCAAGGCACCAAGGATCAGCAGCATGTTGAGCATCAGCTCGGTGCCGAAGCCTTCCGCCAGGCCCATCTTCTGCAGGATCGACGGCAGGAAGGTGTAGATGGCGAAGTACGGCATGACGATGCAGACGAAGAACAGGCAGTTGAACGCCGTGCGCTTGCGGTACTCGGGGCTGAACAGCACCGCGTAGCCCGAGCGGGTTTCCGTGGATTGGCTCTCGTCCAGCTCGACGTTGTCGCCCAGGTGTTTTTTGACGATGGCACGGGCCTCGGCCACGCGGCCCTGATTGACCAGCCAGCGCGGTGATTCCGGCGTGCCGATCCGCGCGATCAGAATCAACGCGGCGGGAATCGCCGATGACGCCAGCATCCAGCGCCAGGCATCGTCACCGAGGCTGAGCATGGCCGTGCCAACGAAGGTCGCCGCGACGTAGCCGAAGGTCCAGATCACGCTGAACGAACCCAGCAACACACCGCGATGCTTCTTCGGCGCGAACTCGGCGAGCATTGCGTGGCCGACACTAAAATCGCCACCCAGGCCGATACCGATGAGCACCCGACACAGGAACAGGCTCATGGCGGTTTCGACGTAGAACTGCATCACCGAGGCAATGGTGATCAGCACGAAACTGACCAGGAAGATTTTCTGCCGGCCGACCTTGTCCGAGATCCAGCCGAAAAACAGACTGCCGAGAAACAGCCCGATCAGCGCCGATGCGCCGATCAGGCCCTGCCAGAACGCATCAAGGTGCATCTGCGGGCTGAGCAAGGTGAACGCGATGCCGATCAGGCCAAGGATGTAGCCGTCGGTGAAGTGCGCGCCGAAGGTCAGGCCGGCGATTTTTAGGTGGAAGCGCCCGATGGGCAGGTCATCGATCTTTACGGGTTGAGCGGACATGTTCGTCTCCAATTGTTGTTATTGACGGAGAAACGGAAAGCTCTGGGAGAAACCTGCGGGAGCGAACTCCCACAGGATTCGGGGGGGTCTAGAGACCGCCCATCAACAGGTATTTGATCTCCAGATAGTCATCCAGACCGTACTTCGAACCTTCACGCCCAAGGCCCGATTCCTTGATACCACCGAACGGCGCCACCTCCGTGGAGATGATTCCTTCGTTGATGCCGACCATCCCGGCTTCCAGCCCTTCGGCCATGCGCCAGACACGGCCGATGTCACGGCTGTAGAAGTAAGCCGACAGACCGAACGGTGTGTCGTTGGCCCGCGCCAGCACTTCGGTTTCGTCCTTGAAGCGGAAACATGCGGCCACCGGGCCGAAGGTCTCGTCCTGAGCGATGAGCATGTCGCCACTGGCTTCGGTGAGGATGGTCGGTTCGTAGAACGTGCCGCCGAGGGCATGACGACGACCGCCGCACAACAGCGTGGCGCCCTTCTCCAACGCATCACTGACGTGGGCTTCGACCTTGGCCAGCGCAGCGGCGTTGATCAGCGGGCCTTGCTCGGTGTCACCGTCCAGCGCACTGCCCACGCGCATCGCCGCCACGGCTTCGGCGAGTTTGCCGGTGAAGGCTTCGTAGACGCCGTCCTGAATGAAGAAGCGGTTGACGCACACGCAGGTCTGCCCGGTGTTGCGGAATTTCGAGGCCATCGCGCCTTTGACGGCCGCATCGATGTCGGCGTCGTCGAAGACAATGAACGGCGCGTTGCCGCCCAGTTCCAGCGAGACCTTTTTCAGGGTGTCGGCGGCCTGGCGCATCAGCAGCTTGCCGGTGCGGGTCGAGCCGGTGAACGACAGCTTGCGCACCACGCTTGAAGCTTGCAGCGCACCGCCGATGGCCACCGCATCGCCGGAAACGATGTTGAACACGCCGGCCGGAATCCCGGCCTGCTCGGCCAGTACCGCCAAAGCGAATGCCGACAGCGGGGTTTCTTCCGACGGTTTGAGAATCATCGTGCAACCCGCCGCCAGCGCCGGGCCGACCTTGCGGGTGACCATCGCCAGCGGGAAGTTCCACGGGGTAATCGCCGCGACCACACCGATGGCTTCCTTGGTGACGATGATCCGCGCATCGGCCTTGTGGCTCGGGATCACATCACCGTAGGCACGCTTGGCCTCTTCACCGAACCATTCGAGAAAACTCGCGGCATAGACCACTTCGCCCTTGGCTTCGGCCAGCGGTTTGCCCTGCTCGCGGCTGAGCAAGGTCGCCAGTTCCTGCTGGTTGGCGAGCATCAGATCGCTCCAGCGTTTCAGGCGCTGACTGCGTTCCTTGGCAGTGAGTTTGCGCCACGCAGGCAGGGCACGATTGGCCGCCTCGATGGCGAGGTTGGTTTCCTCGGCACCGGCCTTCTGCACCTCGGTGATCAACTCGACATTGGCCGGGTTGCGCACCGGATAAGTGGCGCCGCCCGAACCCCACTGGCCGTCGATGAAGTTGCCGTGACGAATCAACCCGCTCATGCCACCGCCCCCTGCAACGTGAAACGTTCCTGCCCTGGACGGGCCGTGCGCAGGATGCGTTTGCCGGCGGTGTAGTCGTTGATCACATCGCACGGGGTGTAGTTGCGCTCCAGTTCGTGCAGTTCTTCGGCATCGAGCTTGGTTTCCAATGCCGCCAGTGCGCTGTCGAACTGTGCGGTGGTGTCGGCGCCGACCAGCATGCAGTCCACGCCCGGATGGTTGGCGACCCAGGCCTGGGCGATCTGCGCGTTCGACACGCCGCGGGCACGGGCCACGCGCTGCACCGAATGGGCGATCTCGAACGAGGCTTCGTCGCTGTACATCTGCTGGGTGAAGAAGTCGGTCTGGTTGCGGGTCGATTGCACATCACCGGTCAACAGGCCACGGGCCAGCGGACTGAACACCGACACACCGATGCCCTGATCGCGGCAGAACGGAATCATCTCGCGCTCTTCTTCTCGGTAGGCGCAGTTCAGCTGCAACTGCATGTTGATCGGCTTGACCCAACCGTTGCGCTCGCAGGCCATAAGGATCTTCGCGAGTTGACCGGTGAGCATGGTCGAGACGCCGATGTAACGCGCCTTGCCGGAACGCACGATGTCGTTCAGTGCGCCCATGGTTTCCTCGACCGGGGTGTTCACATCGAAGTAATGCAGCATGAACACGTCGACGTAATCCATGTCCAGACGTTTCAGCGAGGCATCGATGCTGTCCATGATGTGCTTGCGCGAATGGCCACTGGCGTTGATCGCGTTGCGAGTGCCGTAGCCGACCTTGGTGGTGATCACCAGGTCTTCGCGACGGGCCAGACGCTTGACGATGCGCCCTACTACTTCTTCGCCGACACCGGCGGAATAGAAGTCCGCCAGGTCGATGAAGTTCACGCCGTTGTTCAGGGCGTGGGCGACGATCGGTTCGCTTTGTTTTTCATTGAAGATCCACGGTTTCCAGTCCGGGGTGCCCATGTTCATGGTGCCCAGGCACAGGCGGGAGACTTGCAGGCCGGAGTTGCCCAAACGGATGTATTGCATGGCGCGGACCTCAGGCTTTTGGCGTGTAGAAAGGGTTGCTGATGTGGTTGACCACATCTTTGAGCTGCGCGGTTTCCGGCTTGCCGGTCAGGGCGGCGCGGATCGCGGTGCGGCAGGCGTTGTAGTTGTTCAGGTAGACCGCATCGAGGTCATCGCAGGCCGGGTTGACCCAGTTGGCGGTGACGATCGCCCATTCGTCTTCGGCTTCCGGCGGCAGCGTGCCGTCGAGCAACGCTTCGAGCACAGCCTTGGCGATGCCGGCCTGAGAAGCGCCCCAGGTTGCGTTGCCGTGCAGGTCGCTGCCGATGGCGGCCTTGTTGACGTACAACGTCATCGGTTTGACCGGAATGTTCGGCTGGGCGATCACCATGAACGGGCAATGACCCTGGCTCGGCGACGCCAGGCTGTTGGCAAACGCCTGCCCCGCCGGACCGTTGCGCGGGCCGATCAGGATGTTGATGTGCGCGGCGTTCACGCCCGGGCCTTCGAAACCTTCACCGATGTACAGGTCGAGTTCTTTCATCTGTCATTACTCTTTGCGATGCAGAGGGATTTTTTGGGGTGATCGACAGCTCACGCGGACCGAAAGGCCAACGGGATCAATAACGGACGTGGGGAGACGCGAAGGAAGAATCGGGACATGGCTGCAAACGCTCTCTGGTTGTTATTGATGAGCTGTGTTTGCGATTTTTTAACACCGGGTATCGGGGCACCCGTAACCATTAAAAATCATGGGGCAATGACTTTTAGTCATAGCCTTTTGTGATGGCGAAAAAAATCCCGCTCGGGAGCGGGATTTTTCGGACTGTGCGGATTACGCGACGACAGGAATCATCGGATCCGCAGCGGCCAGCGCGATGGCACGGTCAGCCGCCGGCGGGTAGATCCACTGGGTGTTGATCTGGGTCTTGAGCGACTTGCCCTCCTCCTTGACCAGTTTCACCTGACGATCCCAGCCCTCGGTGTACACCGCGCCCCAGGCGCCGAGGTCGAGACAGGTCACGTATTTCGGCTGACTGTAAGGCGTTGGCTCGACACCCAGAATCTGCGCCGCGACGTTGTTGCCGGCATGTCGGCCGAGAGAAATCGCATGCTGGCAGGTCATCAAGGCGAAGTTGCCGATATCGTCGGTGGCCGCGTATGCCACGTCGCCGGTGGCGAAGATGTCGTCCTGGCCGATGACTTTCAGGTGCGCATCAACATGCAGGCGACCCTGACGATCACGCTCGGCTGGAATCTGCTCGGTCAGGGAGCTGGCGCGCACACCGGTGGTCCAGACCACGGTTTTTGCCTCGATGCGCTGGCCGTCCGACAGGGTTACGCCGTTTTCATCGACCGACAGCACCGACACACCCAGTCGCCATTCGACGCCTAGCTCTGTGCTCGCTTCGGCAATCGACACGCTGATGGCCTCGCCCATGGCCGCGCCAACTTTCTGCCCACGGTCGACGATGATCACTTGAACGTCTGCCTGCTCGCCCAGCACTTCCCGCAGACGTGCCGGCATTTCGGTCGCGGTTTCGATCCCGGTGAAACCGCCGCCGGCGACCACTACGGTGTTGCGCGCCGGGCTGACAGGCTGATCGGCCAGGGACTTCAGATGGTTTTCCAGGCGAATCGCGGCTTCGATCTGGTCAACGTCGAACGCGTATTGCGCCACGCCCGGGGTGTCCGGCAAGGCCAGGCCACTGCCGGAAGCCAGTACCAGTTTGTCGTAGTGGAAAACCTGAGCGGTGCCGTTGGCATCGGTGTAGCCCACGGTTTTGGCGTTCACGTCGATGGTGTTCGCAGCGCCCTTGATGAAGTTGACACCCACCGCATCGAACAGATCGCCCAGCGGCGCGGCCAGCGTGTGGGCATTCGGTTCGTAGAAACGTGGACGCACGCGCAGTTCCGCCTGCGGCGCCAGTACGGTTACATCGATGTTGTCTCGATTGTGAATGTCCACCAGACGCGTGGCGCTCAATGCCGTCCACATGCCACCGAAACCTGCGCCGATTACCAGAATGTGCTGTTTCATTGTTGTCTCCAGGCCCGAAGCCAAGTCGTAGAAAGAGGTCAAGAATTCACGTTTATCGGGAGTCGGCACGCTTGTGGTTTCTGCAAGCGCTGAACGTTGCTCACCGGATAACGGCGACTGTATTGGTCGCCGTTATATCCAACAAGTCAGATTATCCGATCATTCGAATCGAAATTATCGATAGCTAATAGGGCCTCTTCTGACGACACAAAAACCCTAAAAATCGCCAGACACAGAGAATCCAAGGGCTTTAAGGCAACGAGTCAGGCGCTCATCAGATTTGTCCGCCACGAATTACCCTGCTAACATCTGCGACAATTACAGTCGGAGATAGCTATGTCGCTTTACAGTGCGGGCGTCGAGTACGGCATCCATTGCCTGGCGTTTCTGGTGGGCAGCGGCGGTGACAGTCGCGAAGCGAGCGTGCGCGACCTGGCGGACTTGCAAGGGGTGCCGCTGGATTACCTGGCGAAGATCTTCACCAAACTGGCCAAGGGCAAACTGGTGGTGGCGACCGGCGGCGTACGCGGCGGCTTTACGCTGGCGCGCCCGGCGGATGAGATCACCCTGCTCGATATCGTCAACGCCATCGACGGCCCGAAGAACATTTTCGAATGCCGCGACATCCGTGGGCGCTGCGCGCTGTTCGACGGCTCGCCCCCGGAATGGGCCTTGGACGGAACGTGCTCGATTCATGGGGCGATGATGGTTGCGCAAAAGCGCATGGAAGAGGCCCTCGCCCAGCAGACCATTCTCGATATCGCCAGAAAGGTCGGGCGCAAGGCACCGGCAGAGTTCAACAGCCAGGTGGAAAACTGGATGCAGGATCGTCGTGACAAGAAGACCGGCGGCTCGGGCATCCCGCTCGCCGACATCACCGACTGAGCCATTCCGGCAGACAGGCGAAAAAAAAGCAGAAACCGGTCACACGGTTTCTGCTTTTTTCATTTCAGCCGTTCTGCCCTCAGAGGCAATCACGCACCGATTTGCGCAACGAGCCAGACTTGGCCCACGGCGGCCCCTGGTACAGCGACACGCGGCTGCCGTCCTTGTATTTGACGATATCGAGAATCTCGTCGGCGGTGACGATACTCGGCGCCTTGATCCTGTAACCGTTGGAAATCGCGACCTGCGAGGTCTTGGGAATGTCCTGCTGCCACAGCGGCAACACACATGCGGCGTAGTCCTTGGGAGCCTTGCCACTGACCTTGCTGAAGTTCGGTTCGCCCGGCACCAGTGATGCCGGCAGTGAACAACCGGCCAACGCTGCCATCAGCAGGCCCCCGATCAACATCCGCATATTGAATCCTTCATTTTAAAAAAGGCGAATTTACCTTTTAACTGTTCGAACATCCATCGTGGCGCAATGCTTTGACCCCGAAAACCGGGTTCTGCGGCGCCGCAGCAGACTATTACTCCGACCAACGGCGACTTGTTCACGCCCGTTCAGCTCACTGACCAGAACCACTTGCCCTGCTCCCGGAAAATGCGGCTACTATTTTCTACCGAGAATGTTCCGGAGGTGATCATGCGGCTCAATGAATACGAACACGAACTTCAACGTGACCTGCAAAGCGTGGCGTCGGACCTGAGATGGTCGGCCGTCGACCTCAAGCGCATTGCCGAGCAGTTGCGCAAATCCGGCAACGAAGCGGATGCGCAAACCGTGCTCAGGTCCTGCGAGGTGCTGCAAAGCGATGAAGAACGTTTGCAACTCTATGCCAGGGAAGTGAAGGCCCGCGCCATCAGCCGAACGAAAGTCCACTGACACCCCACAACAAAAAGCCCCGGACAATCCGGGGCTTTTTCATTGCAGGCCTTCAGCCTGTCTTGCGGCCGTGCGTGCGGCTCTTGTAACCCGGAAGTGCAGCAGCATACGCCAGTGCCTCCTCCCGGCTGGCGAAAGACGCCAGTCGATCACCCTGCGTGCAGACCCGCCACGGGCCGTTGTTCACACTGAGTACGTCGTAGCCGTTCATGTGCATTCTGTTCAGTATCGCCATGCTCATAGGCACCTCCTGTCGACTATCGATAGTCCAACTGCACGTTTTTACCTTACACCGGGTACAACGCCGTGTGCCGACCAGACGTCGCCCCATGTCGGCGTCAAGTGTCTGGCACTTTTGCGCCTTTCGACCACTCAGACATTACGAGCGCGTCTAAACCACGGCACGGCTTGAATATTGCATTTTAATGACCGATTTATGACAACCGGCAATCGGGTAACAAATGAAAGTACGTGCAACCATCATCTGCGAGCAGGATCGACACATTCTCCTGGTGCGCAAACCCCGATGCCGCTGGAATTTGCCGGGGGGCAAAGTCGAACCCGGGGAGACCAGGGCCGACGCCGCGACGCGTGAACTTGAAGAAGAAACCGGCCTGCTCGCCGATGGCATGCTGTATCTGATGGAGCTCGAGGCTGGCAGCACGCGCCACCACGTCTACGAGGCGTCGGTGCTGAATATTGATGAAGTTCGGCCACAGAACGAGATCGTCGATTGCATCTGGCATCCGCTGGACGCGGTGCAGAACCTGAGTATCAGTGAGGCGACCCTGCAAATCGTCCGCGCCTTTCAGCGGCGGCTCTGAGTCAACCGGCGAACGCCCGGCGCCCGGCACTCATTTCAGTGCGCAACTCACCGATGAAGTTGGAGATGTCACGAATGGTGACCAGATGCTCCGGCGACACGCCGTTGAGCAGCAAATCGACACGCCCGCTGTCCGGTTCGTAAACCTTGATCTGCAACAAGCCCTGCCCCGTTTCCGTGCAGTCACAGTAAAGGGGCGAAAAGCCGGATTCGACGATGCGGCAAATGTCGGCAATGGCAAGCATGGGCGGACGCCTCGCAGGCGATGGATCGGTCGATCGATTGAGCATAGATGAGCTTTTTCGACCTTGCGCGAGCGTCCGGCCGCAGAAAATGCCAACCGCTTCACATCTTTGCGCGATGCCGATCAGTTGGCGTCGCGGCCCCAGATCCAGTTCCAGACCCCCGGCAGGCGCACCGGATCCGAGCTTTTCTGAACCGTTCGCGCCAGCGCTGCTTTCTCCAGTTGCGCGTGATCGTCGTAGAACGGTTTATCGGCCAGGCGCACGCCGGTGGCCGCTGCGCTGTCGAGCAGAATCTGCAGATACTCGCGGGCATGCCGCGCTGTGTAGCGGTTGAGGTCATGGAACGTCACCACCACCGGGATCACCCCGTCCACCGTCGGCAGCTCGCCGAGGGCAATCCGCTCACGCACTTCCGACAGCTGACGCAGCATGTTGGCGCGGCGTCTGGGGCTGCCATTGAAGCCCCAGATCTTGCCGTCGTTGGCGCTCAGATCCGTAAGCAATACATGCAGGCCGTGTAACTGATAGGCCGCAAACGTACGCTTGTCGTAATTCCAGAATGGCGGGCGCAACAGTACTGGTGGCGCGCCGGTGATCGCGGCGATGTCCGCCGTGCCGTTGGTCAGTGACGTTTCGAGTTCCTGTGGATCGAGCGATCGGTGGTTGGTGTGCCAGTGGGTGGCGGTGTGAAAACCCAGAATGTGCCCTTCATCGTGTTCGCGATGCATGATCCGCCGGCCGATCTCGCTGTTGCCGGCCCTCGGCGCACGGGTCTGGACGAAAAACACGGCTTTGATGTTGGGCTGCAACGGGTTGTCTTTCAGGCTGTCGAGCACGGTTTCGGTGGGGTTGTAGAAACTCGAAGCACTGGGGCCGTCATCAAAGGTCAGCAGAAACCTGACCGGTGCCTGCGCATCCAGCCGTGATCGGGTTTGCGCGGTCATTTCGATGGGAGCAGCAATGCAACCGGCCAGCCCGGTGATGAGGGTCACAGCGCAGAAAAGCTTGAACCAGTGTTTCATGTTTTGCCTTGAGCCCGACCGTCGCGGTCACGTTGTCGATTGGCAAAACTCCCTCGCCGCTACTGCCTCCCTGCGGCCCACCGAAATGGGCCGAGGTTGGATAAAGATAACAGGGTTTGGTTCCGGCGCTCGCTCAGCGCGCCAGTGCCTGCTGGAACGAGGTATCGATGATGCCTGCCGTGGCCAGGGGAGCCGGCAGCGCCTTGACCTTGAACAGGAAATCCGCGGTGCCTTGCAGGTCGGCAGCCGCTTGCTGATCCACCGGACCGACGGTCATGTGCGCCTGGCGCAACCAGTGCCGCGACACTTCTTGATCGAGATTGGCCTTCTTCGCCCATAGATCCGCGTATTCGTCGGTATGGCTGTCGACCCAGGCCCGGGCCAGTTTCAGGCGCCCGAGAAAATCGGCGATCGCCTCGCGCTTGCTGTCGATGGCCGGCGCGGAAGCGGCGATGGCGCTCAAGCCTGGCATCAGGTTTTTCGCGGTCAGAATCGGTCGCGCACCGGAAAACACGATCTGCTGGGAAATGTACGGTTCCCACACCGGAAAGGCATCGATGCTGCCCTGAGGCAACGCGGCGGCGGCATCGATCGGCATCAGTTTGACGAAGTCGACGTAGTTCTCCGGCAGGCCGCCCTGCTCCAACGCTCGCAGGGTCAACTGCTGGCTCCAGGCACCCGGCCAGTAGGCGACTTTCTTGCCTTTCAGATCCTCGATGGATTTCACCGGCGAATCCTTGGGCACCAGCAGCGCGATGGTGTCCGGGTTCTGCCGCGACACGCCGATCAGTTTCACCGGCGCCTGTTTCGCGGCGAGGAACAGAAAACCCGAGTCGCCGAGAAAGCCCAGGTCCAGCGAGCCGGTCTGCAACGCTTCAGCCAGCGGGGCGGCAGCCTGGAAGTGTTTCCAGTCGACGGTGTAAGGCGCGTCCTTCAAGACGCCGGACGCTTCTACCGAGGCGCGGATGTTGTAGTAATTCTGGTCACCAACGTGCAGGACCACAGGTTCGGCCGCGTAGGCCAGAGGCGATGCAATCATGGCGCTGGTCAACGCAGCACGTAGGAAACGGGAGAGCTTCATGGCGAGTCCTGCAAAGGGGATTTTTATAGACCATAACGCTCTTACAAATCGGATTTGAAATTCGATTAGCGCATAAGCTCAGCACTGTCGATGAGCGCTGTTTGCCTGGCAACAGTGGCGCGGCACAGTGTTTTCCCTGCAACAGTTCAAAACACACAAACCCTCTCAGAATCCCATAAACACGGGGTTCAGGGCATATGGCACAGAGCCTGCAATATTCCATTCATGCAGGAAGCATTCGATAAAAATATCTTTTTTGACATAAGAATCTGTTGCCTTGCCGGAGCGTGCCCATGAAATCCCTATTACCGTTTTCCCGAGTCAAAACGCTGCTCGCGGCCTGCGCAGTAGCCCTGAGTCTGCAACCTCTCGTCCACGCCGCCGAAACGCCACCCGCTGAAGTGCATCTGGACTATGCCTATTACTCCCCTGTCAGCCTGGCGCTGAAACATTTGGGTTATCTGGAAAAAGCCCTGCCCCAGAGCAAAGTCAGTTGGGTGCTGAGCCAGGGCAGCAACCGCTCGCTGGAATACCTCAACAGCGGTGGCGTGGACTTCGCTTCGTCGGCCAGCCTCGCGGCGGTGCTGAGCCGTGCCAACGGCAGCCCGATCAAATCGGTGTACGTCTACAGCCGCGCGGAGTGGACCGCGCTGGTGGTGCGCAAGGATTCGCCGTACCAGACCGTCGCCGACCTCAAGGGCAAGAAAATCGCCGCCACCAAAGGCACCGATCCGTACCTGTTCACCCTGCGCAGCCTGCAACAGGCTGGTCTGAAAAAGGACGACGTCGAACTGGTGCACCTGCAACACCCGGACGGCCGAACCGCTTTGGAGAAAGGCGACGTCGACGCCTGGGCCGGCCTCGATCCGCACATGGCCGCCAGTCAGGTACAGGCCGGTTCACGCCTGCTGTACCGCAATCGCGACTTCAACAGCTACGGCGTGGTCAGCGTCACCGAGCAATACGCCAAGGAACACCCGCAAACCATCGAAACGGTGATCAAGGCCTACGAACAGGCTCGCGAGTGGTCGGTGAAAAACCCGGACGAACTGGCCCGACTGCTCGCCAGCGAATCCGGCCTGCCGCTGGATGTGGCCAAGCTGCAACTGTCGCGCACCGACCTGAGCAGCCCACAACTCACCGCCAAGGACGTGCTCGCCTCGAAAGCCGCGGCGCCGATTCTGGTCTCCGAAGAACTGGTGCGTCGTGGGGTGAATGTCGATCAGGTGATCGATCAACTGATCGACACCGGTTTCCAGCAAGTCGCCGCCCAGTAACCAATCGGGCTCACAACAAGTCCGCGCCCGTCGCGGATTTGTCGTGAGCGGAGAACCGCCCATGAGCAATGACCTGCCCGCCCGCCTGGCCGCGCCGCTGCCGCGCCGACAAACCCTGCCGTTGAATCCGCTCTGGCGGCGGCGCCTCAAAGGGCTGGCCCTGCCGCTGCTGATCGTGATCGCCCTGGAGATCATCGTGCGCGTCGGCTGGCTGCCGTCCTATCAGATGCCTGCGCCGAGCGAAGTCGCCCTGACCCTCACCGATCTGGCCGAAGGCGCCTTGTGGAAACACATCGGTGCCAGCCTGATTCGCGTGCTGATCGGGTTTGCCATCGGCGCAAGTCTGGCGCTGGTGTTTGCCGCGTGGGTTGGTCTGAGCCGTGAGGCCGAGGCGTACCTTGAGCCGACCTTCGCCGCCCTGCGTTCAATTCCCAGTCTGGCCTGGGTGCCGCTGTTGCTGTTGTGGCTGGGCATCGACGAGACCTCGAAAATCGTCCTGATCGCCATCGGTGCGTTCTTTCCGGTGTACGTCAACGTGGTCGCGGCGATCCGCAACATCGACCGCAAACTGGTGGAAGTCGGCCATATCTATGGTTTCAGTCGCCTGCAACTGGTGCGCCGGATTCTGCTGCCCGCCGCCCTGCCCGGCCTGTTCACCGGGCTGCGCAGCGGCATGAGCCTGGCGTGGATGTTTCTGGTGGCGGCCGAACTGATCGCAGCGACCAAGGGCCTCGGTTACCTGTTAAGCGACGGTCGTGAAACCTCGCGCCCGGACATCGTGCTGGCGGCGATCATCGTGTTGGCGCTGCTGGGCAAACTCAGCGATGGCTTGCTCGCCGCCCTCGAACGCCGCTGGCTGGCCTGGCGCGACACCTTCACCGGTCAGGGCAGCAAGGACTGATCCGCACAACTAAGCTGAACCTTCAGGCAGTGTTCGCCGGAGGCTCGGCCGATGTGCGGAAGACTTTCGCAGTACCGCGGCATCCACGATTTCGTTGCGGTGCTGAGCATTCCCGATGCGTTGATCAATCACGTCGGCGACGCACCGTTGGCGCACTACAACGCGGCGCCCACCACTACGCTGGCCATTCTTCATCAACACGAACAACGCTTGTACGCCGATAACCTGCGCTGGGGCTGGCGCCCACACTGGGCCAGGGATCGCGCTGCGCCGATCAATGCGCGGGTCGAAAAAGTCGTCCACGGCCCGTTCTTTCGGGCGATCTGGCGTCACCGCCTGATCGTGCCGGTCGACAACTGGTTCGAGTGGGTCGACGGGCCGGACAAGAGCCGCCAACCCTGGCTGATCCATCGGGTCGATCATCAACCGGTTTTCTGCGCCGCCATCGGCCAGTTTCCGGCACCCGATGCGCAATCGAGGGAAGACGACGGTTTCGTGATCATCACCGCCGACAGCGAAGGCGGCCTGCTCGATCTGCATGATCGCCGGCCCATCGTGTTGTCTGCCGAGGGGGCGCGGGAATGGCTCGATCCCGCCACACCCGTGGAGCGCGCCGAGCAAATGCTGCTGTTCGAAGGGTTGGGCAGCGAGGCCTTCGAATGGCACAAAGTCGGCAAAGCTGTCGGCAACTCACGCAATCAGGGCGCGGAATTGATTGAAGTGGTGGCCTAAATATTGTCCGGGGTGACACGTCTATCAAATAGTCGGAAGGTGCGAATCAGATTGATGCCACAGTGCAAGTGAAAACCGTTCGTTACAGTCAGTGTTTCAATCTCGAAACAATCATTGAATCAATCGTTTGATTAAAACCAACCGCCTGTCTGACATTTCAATCGTCATACATACATTTAGTAACACTACAGATAGCATGCGCGCCGCATTTCCTATTGGCATACCAGTTGACCAAAGAGTCAACAAACCGGGAATACCCTACAAACTTACAAGCCTTGCAGAGAACTAAGTTGCGCGACGATTTTGCAATCAAACAGGCCAACGGCCTGGAGTGTATTTATCTGTCCATGACAGAACGCTTTCAACTCGACTGTTTTATCGCCCACTACATAAAGACTCGAAACCTGCGTGACGTACCCGAGATCGACCGCATTCTGCGCACCACTCTCCAACACTATCCCTGCCACCCGCCGGTGATGGTCAACGAGCTGAATGCCTGGATCGACAAGACCTTGGGCTATCGGGCTTCACACCCCGATTTCACACAGCTGGACGATCTTTGATGAAACGAAAAAGCCCCGCAATCGCGGGGCTTTTTCGTAGTAGCGCTCAAGGTTTGAGCGGGCGTTCCTGGTCGCGATCGGACAACTCGCGGCTGTCGTCATGTTTCCAAGTCTGCTCCTTGTGTTTCTCCCGCTCGATCTCTTCTTCGCTCGGTTCTTCATCTTCTTCGGGACGTTTCTGCTCGGTTGCCATGTTCACCTCGCTGCCATAAGTCGTCAGTCATCCTTACAGCGTAGAACAGATTCAGACAGGCAACTTACAACCACCAGCGCAACAGAAAGAAGAACGCCATACTCAATAGCATGCTAAGCAACGTATTACGCGTGTAGATCACTAGTCCGATGGCGACTAAAGAACTCAGCACATAGGGATTATCCCACTGCAGATTCAGCTGTTTATCCGGCATGAACACGATCGGCCCGCAAATCGCGGTCAACATCCCCGGTACGGCGAAACCCAGAAATTGCCGTGCGTTACTGCTCAAACGCACCGGCAAGCGCGGTTCGAGAAATACATAGCGGTTGAGGAATACCAGAATCCCCATGCCGAAAATCACTGCCCAGACGATCATGTGCGCTCCCGATACAGCTTGTTGCAGATAAACCCTGCGGTCATTCCCGCCAGTCCCGACAGCACCAGCGCCGAACCCCACTGCCAATAACTGAACAGCACCGAGCAGAACAGCGACACCGCCACGCAAACCACGGTCGGCACGTTGCGCACCACCGGGGTGATCAGGGCGATGAAGGTCGCGGCAATCGAGAAGTCCAGCCCCAGATGCTCAAGCCCCGGAATGCTGCTGCCGAGCACGATGCCGGCCAGGGTGAAGAGGTTCCAGGCGATATAGAACGTCAGGCCGACGCCGAGGGCATACCAGCGGTTGAACTGCTGACGGTCGTGCTGGCTGGTCAGGGCGAACAATTCGTCGGTGAGCAAAAAGCCCAGGCCGATGCGCCAGCGACCCGGCAACGGCGAAATCACATGGCGCATGCTCATGCCGTAAAGCAAATGCTGCGACGTCAGCAGCAGCGTGGTCAGCAATATCGAGAAAATCCCGGCACCGCCCTTGAGCATGCCGATCGCCACCAGTTGCGCAGCGCCAGCGAACACGATACTCGACAGGCCCTGCCCTTGCAGCGGCGTGAGGTTGGCTTCGATCGCCATGGAGCCGGCCAGCAGCCCCCACGGCGCGGTCGCCAGGGATAACGGCATGATCGCCGCGGCTCCGCGAAGAAAGGCACTGCGCGGTATTAATGAGTCAGACATAACGCTCTTCAACCGTGAGACAAGACCCCGGACTCTGCCAGTAAACGCCTTTTCATGGCTTGAACAATCTTGCGCAGTTGCCAGAAATCTCTCAGCCGCGAGCCGCCGACCGGCGTACCATTGCAGCCACTCACATCTTCGTCAGGGAGACGACATGCTGTATCGAATTGCCGCCGACGGGCTGGTGCTGTTTCACCTATCGTTCATTCTGTTCGTGCTGTTTGGCGGGCTATTGGTGCTCAAGTGGCACCGAGTGGCGTGGCTGCATCTGCCGGCCGCAACCTGGGGCGTGATGGTCGAGGTGTTGCACCTGACCTGCCCGCTGACCTACTGGGAAAACCTGATGCGCCACGCGGCCGGGCAAACCGAGTATGCCGGTGGTTTCATCGAGCATTACGTCTGGCCGATCATCTACCCGGCGGGGCTGACCCCGCAAATTCAACTAGCGCTGGGCAGCGTGGTGCTGGCGATCAACTTGCTGGTATACGGGCGTCTGATCCGTCAGTGGAAACTGCGTCGCGCCGCCCGCATTCCGTTTTAACGCGACTTCAAGGCTTCCAGCCAGGCCGGATCGAGGCGCGTCTGATCGGTGTCCAGACCGAGCGCCTCCATCCGAGCCTTGTGCGCCTCGACTTCCCGATGCAATTGCGCATGATCGCTGGAGTTGCCGTCCAATTCGTGCATTTGGGTCAGGCCAAGATGATAAAAACGCAGTACTTTCATTGCCGTCGGATCCCCCTTCTCGACCGCCGCCGTCACCTGATGCATGACGTTGGTCACGCTCATCAGGCTGCGCTTGAGCCGCCAGCCGTACACCGCCGGGGCCATCCAGGTCTGATGCCAGAAACGCCCGCGCAACAACGCCGCCGTCAACAGAAATGCGCCGAACACCCCGCCGACATTGAACCGCAGATTATCCCCGCCCGGCTCGCCGAACAGCGCCACCGCCACGGTCGAAAACGCCATCGCCAGCACCAGGAACAGCAGCGCGATGATCAGCGTGCTGCGTCGGGTCTGCTGGCGATAAGTGATGGCATCGATCGGTTGAATCTCGAACATCGTGACAGGCTTCCATGGCTTGAAATAAAAAGAGGCCGGCGCATTATCGCCTCTGAGGCGGATTTAGCTATGCTGGAGCTCCTTTTCATCTTTTCAGCGTCCAACGGGGACATGGCGATACCACGCAGATCGTGCCATCTTCATTCATGGATACACACTATTCGGATGCCATTGGCCAGGCCGGCAATGACATCGTTTTAAGGATCACTGCATGACCCAACGACACGTAATCAATGCCTCCGTCAGCCCAAAAGGCAGCCTGGAAACCCTTTCCCAACGTGAAGTTCAGCAACTGAGCCAGGCCGGAACCGGCAGCACCTACACCCTCTTCCGCCAGTGCGCCCTGGCAATCCTCAATACTGGCGCCCATGTCGACAACGCGAAAACCATTCTGGAAGCCTACAAAGACTTCGAAATCCGCATCCACCAGCAGGATCGCGGCGTGCGCCTGGAACTGCTGAACGCCCCGGCCGACGCCTTCGTCGACGGCGAAATGATCGCCAGCACCCGGGAAATGCTGTTCAGCGCCCTGCGCGACATCGTCTACACCGAGAACGAACTCGATGCCCTGAGCATCGACCTGAGCACCTCACAGGGCATCAGCGACTACGTCTTCCACCTGCTGCGCAACGCGCGCACCCTGCGTCCGGGCGTCGAGCCGAAGATCGTCGTGTGCTGGGGCGGCCACTCGATCAACACCGAAGAATACAAATACACCAAGAAAGTCGGCCACGAACTGGGCCTGCGCAGCCTCGATATCTGCACCGGCTGCGGCCCCGGCGTGATGAAAGGCCCGATGAAAGGTGCGACCATCGCCCATGCCAAACAACGCATCCACGGTGGCCGCTATCTGGGCCTGACCGAACCGGGCATCATCGCCGCCGAGGCGCCGAACCCGATCGTCAATGAGCTGGTGATCCTGCCGGACATCGAAAAGCGCCTCGAAGCCTTCGTCCGCGTCGGCCACGGCATCATCATCTTCCCGGGCGGCGCCGGCACCGCCGAAGAGTTTCTGTACCTGCTGGGCATCCTGATGCACCCGGACAACGCCGGCCTGCCGTTCCCGGTGATCCTGACCGGGCCGAAACATGCCGCGCCGTACCTGGAGCAACTGGACGCTTTCGTCACCGCCACCCTCGGCGAAGCGGCGAAACAGCACTACGAAATCATCATCGACGACCCGGCCGAAGTGGCGCGCCAGATGACCGCGGGCCTCAAAGCCGTGAAGCAGTTCCGCCGCGAACGCAACGACGCGTTCCACTTCAACTGGCTGCTGAAGATCGACGAAGGCTTCCAGCGTCCGTTCGACCCGACCCACGAAAACATGGCCAACCTCAAGCTGCACCGCGACCAGCCTCCGCATGAACTGGCAGCCAACCTGCGCCGCGCGTTCTCCGGGATCGTCGCCGGCAACGTCAAGGACAAGGGCATTCGCCTGATCGAGGAACACGGCCCGTATCAGATCCGTGGCGACGCCGCGATCATGCAACCGCTGGACCTGCTGCTCAAAGCCTTCGTCGCCCAGCACCGGATGAAACTGCCGGGCGGCGCCGCGTACGTGCCGTGCTATCGCGTGGTTTCCTGACCGCAATCGATGCAGTTTGACCATGAGGGAGTGAGCTCGCTCCCTCATGGCTCATCGACACTACCGATCCGCCCTGCTCTCTGACACAAAAGCCCCGCTGATTCCCCACGACAGCCGTCATGTGGGCGTACTAAGCTGGGCGATTGATTTGTTCAGGGACGATCCATGAAACGTTTTGCCGCCTGCCTGCTGTCTTTTCTGGCCCTGACGGCCAATGCGGCAGATCTGCAACTGCTCACCGACAATCATCCTCCGCTGCATTTCCTTCAGGGCGATCAACTGGTGGGCTTCGGCGTGGATGTGGTGCAGGCCCTGGCCGCGCAGACCGGCGATCGCATTCACTTGCAGCAAGTGCCGCTGCTGCGCGCCCTGCGCATGGCCAGCGATACCCCGGACACCGGCGTATTTACTGTCCTGCGCACCGACGCACGCGACGACAGCTACCAATGGGTCGGGCCGTTGATCGAAGTCGAAACCGCGCTGTATGCCCACGACAATTTTCACCCACCGGTACGCAGCCTGCGTGAAGCCGATCACCTGGGCCGGATCACCGTGCCACGCAAATGGCTGGTCTACAGCTATTTGCAGGAACAGGACCTGACCAACCTTTACGGCGTGGAAACCCCGGAACAGATGATGCGTCTGTTCAGTCTCGGGCGGACCGACTTTGTGGTGTCCGACACCTTGTCCAGCGCCGCCCTCGCCCGCGAGCAAGGCATGGAACCGGGGCGTTTGCAGTACCAGTTGCCGTTGATGAAGCAGGACACCTACATCGCGTTCTCCCGACAGACCGACCCCAAACAGGTCGCACGCTGGCAACAGGCACTGGATACGCTGCGCGCCGACGGCCGCCTGGAGAAAATGCGCCAGCGCTGGCTGAGCAACACCCTGCCGCGCTGATCACGCATCAACGCCTTTGATAACAACTATCTGAAAAGGTGTTTTTTCTTCTGGCGCCGGTGGTCATAAAGTGGCGGTCATCTTCTTCCCACTTTCTGGTGCACCCATGAAAGACTTCATTGCCCTCGGGTTCATCGTCGCGCTGATCGGCGCCACCTCAGCGATTGCCAACGCCCACGGCAACGGGCACATCGTAGCCATGACCAGTGTCGGCCAGTCCGGCACATTGAACGTCGACACCGTCGGCCTTGGCAGCGAAGCCACGGGCAGCCTTGAGCAGACGCTCTACGTTGCGCAGAACGCCTCCGAGTACGGTTACGACTATTGAGCCACCAGCCGCGCCGCCAACGCCTTGGCCTGCGACGCGACATCGGTCACTGCGGTACTTTCCCACCACATCCCTCTGAGTGGCGGGCCCATCGCGAACAGTCTTTGTGACACTTTCCCCTGAGCATCCAGCACCGCGCCGTCCACCGCCGCCGCAATCCCCAGCGCCAATGGCCCCGGTTGCACCAGCCCACGGGCCAGCAACTGCTGAGGCAAGGGCCGGTCGACCCTGCGCCAGTCATACTCGATACCACTGGAATTGATCAGCGCCGCGCCTTGCACCACGCGCGTTTCACTCTCGCCCCGACGACGGACGCGAATGCCGACACCTCCGCCCGACACCGGCTCAAGACCTTTATAGGACGCGGCGTGAATACGCAGGCGCCCTTCGCGGTGCAGACGCTCGACCAGCTCCGCACTCAGCGGCGGCGAACGATGGTGATGGCTCTCCCACCACGGCCGCACATGCCGCACGAATTGCCGACGCTGCGCATCGCTCGCCTGGCTCCACAGCCGACCGATATGCGCGCGCACCGTATCCAGCGGCGCCTGCCAGTCGATGCCTTGGGCGATGGCGACCTGGCAATGCCGGCGCAATTCGCGCAGCAACTGGCGTGGCGTGCGGAGGCTGTGATCCTCGGCGAGAAAGTCCACCCATGCCGGCGGCTGTCGACGCACATGGGGCAGCAGTCCGTGCCGGGAAAACACTTCGATCGGCCCGCGATGCCCGGCCTGCTCCAGCGAGACCACGGCATCGACCATAGTCAGGCCGGAGCCGATGATCAATACCGTGGATTGCGGATCGAGCTGGCGCATGGCGCCCACATCCCACGGGTCGAACGCGGCGGAATTGAGGCCGCTGGACTGCTTTTGCGGCGTACGGGCGGCGGGGAACATGCCGGTGGCCAGCACCGCGAAAGCCCCTTGCAGTCGCTGGCCGTCGCTCAAGGTGAGCTGCACCGAATCAACTGAAGCCTGCACATCAATCACCTCTGCGCGCACATGCTCGACCGTCGAACCATGCTGCGCGCCCACCTGCTGCGCTTCGGCCAGACGCTGTTGCACATAGACGCCGAACAGGCCCCGGGGCGGAAACAGCTCGCTGACCGGTACATGTTGCTGATCGGATTCAGGCCAGCCGCCGTTGGCAATATGATTGGTCAGCCATTGGGTCAAGTCATCGGCATTGTCCGGGTCGACGCTCATCCGCGCGGCATTGCCGTTGAGCGTGTGGCCCAGCTCCACCGCACTGTACGCTTCGCCCCGACCCAGTTCGGCCCGGGGCTCGATCACCAGAATCCGTCGCCGCCCCGGCAGACGCAGCAATTGCACCGCCAGCATCGCGCCGCTGAGGCCACCGCCGACAATCAGGATGTCGGCGTGACGGATGGCGGTCGTATCGGTTTGAGTCATGCCGTTCTCGCTGCAAAGGGTTTGCTCAAGTCAGTGTCGTGCAGACGCTGCGAGCGAGTCTAGACAGACGCGACCTTTTTCTCCTGCCGATGCAGCTCGCCCAGGTTTCGATAGCCGCTGCCCGGATGGATCTGCGGCAATTTCGGCCCTTCGCCAAACAGTTTTTCGCGCAACGTGCCCGGCGCGTACTCGGTCTTGTAGACGCCGCGTTTCTGCAACTCCGGCACCAGCAATTCCACGGCATCGATAAAGGTTTCGTGGGTCAGCGCGTAGGCCAGGTTGAAGCCGTCGACATCGGTTTCGTCGACCCATTCCTGCAACAGGTCCGCCACCGTTTCCGGGCTGCCGACGAACAACGGGCCGAAACCGCCGATGCCGACCCAGTCGGCCAGTTCGTTCGGGGTCCAGACCTTGTTCGGATCCGCCGTGGAAAACGCCTCGACCGCCGACTGAATCGCGTTGGTGTGCACATGCTTGAGCGGTTCGTCCGGTTTGAAGCAGCTGAAGTCGATGCCGGTCCAGCCCGAAATCAGCGCCATCGCGCCCTCGTAGCTGACCCAGGATTTGTACTCCTCGAACTTGGCTTTGGCCTTGGCATCGGTTTCGCCGAGGATCACCGTTTGCAGGTTGAAGATCAGGATCTTCGACGGATCGCGCCCTGCCTCCGCAGCGCGGCGGCGAATGTCGGCCACGGTTTTCTTGAGCAGCACTTTCGACGGCGCAGCTACGAAAACGCACTCGGCATGCTCGGCAGCAAACTGCTTGCCCCGGCTGGAAGCGCCCGCCTGATAGAGAACAGGCGTGCGCTGCGGCGACGGTTCGCAGAGGTGAATGCCCGGCACCTGGAAGTGTTTACCGTGGTGGCGGATCTCGTGGATTTTGCTCGGGTCACTGAAAATCCGCCGTTCGCGATCCCGCAGAATCGCGCCCTCTTCCCAACTGCCTTCCCAGAGTTTGTAGCAGACCTCCAGGTATTCTTCGGCGAAGTCGTAGCGCGCGTCGTGTTCAGTCTGGGCTTGCTGACCGATGTTCTTCGCACCGCTCTCCAGATAGGACGTGACGATATTCCAGCCGGCGCGGCCCTTGGTCAGGTGATCGAGGGTCGAGAGGCGTCGGGCGAATGGATATGGATGTTCGAAGGACAACGAAGCAGTCAGGCCGAAACCCAGGTGCTCGGTCACCAGCGCCATCGGCGGGATCAGTTGCAACGGATCGTTGACCGGCACCTGCGCCGCCTGCCGGATGGCCGCCTCGCCATTGCCGTTGTACACGTCGTAGATGCCCAGCACGTCGGCGATGAACAAGCCGTCGAATTTGCCGCGCTCAAGGATTTTCGCCAGATCGGTCCAGTACTCCAGATCCTTGTACTGCCAGGAACGATCCCGAGGGTGAGCCCACAGGCCCGGTGACTGATGGCCGACGCAGTTCATGTCGAAGGCGTTGAGGCGGATTTCACGGGGCATCAGACGGCACTCCCGATTTTCAGGAGGCATTTGGAGGTGTGATTTGAGGTGGTCATGTGAGGCGACTCCGTGGTTTCCGGATGAGGATCCAGAACCCTTAGCAGGAGTCATGCCTGAATATATTTTCGTTATTTATCAATAGATTGAGATAACAACCTAAAGCAGTCTGCACGCGGAATAGAGCAAACTGTTTATCAGCTGTCGGCCCTGCAACACTCAGATCACCACATTACGCACGAAGCGCGCCGCGACTTCCCCGTCATTGCGATAGGTGTGCGGCTGGTTGCTGGCGAACATGAAAAACTCGCCGGCTGCGATGTGCTGGGGTTGATCGCCAAGCATCAGCGTCAGGCAGCCTTCAAAGACGAAAATCTGCTCGCTCCAACCTTCGGCGTCCGGTTGCGAGGGATAGACCTCACCCGGTTGCAGGCACCATTCCCACTGCTCCACCGCGCGGGTGGCGTTGGCCTTGGACAGCAAAACGGCTTTGCTGCCGGGAATGCTGCCGGCCCAGGCCAGTTCGTTGATACGGCCCGGATCGCGGTTGTCCGGGGCCTGGATCAGATCGCTGAACGCCACTTCGAGGGCTTCGGCCACTCGGTCGAGGGTGGTCAGGCTGACATTCTTTTCGCCGGCCTCGATAGCTACCAGCATGCGCCGGCTGACCCCGGACTTTTCCGCCAGCGCGGTCTGGCTCATGTCGGCGGCGTGGCGCAGGCGTCGGACGTTCTGGCTGACGTGTTGCAGGACCGAAGCCCGCTGTACAGAATCTTTGTGCACTATATTGCTCACTGGCTGGGGTTGGGCAGTATACTGCGCAACATTTGGCGCATTGTGCGTCGCCTCTTCAAAAGTGCGCAAGGTCATGACGTCAGCCAACTCCCCCCAAACTCCCCTGCGGTTTTCCCGGTTCAGCAAAGCCGAGTGCGTGCTGGTGCTGATCACCATGCTTTGGGGTGGCACTTTTTTGCTGGTGCAGCACGCGATGACCGTCAGCGGGCCGATGTTTTTCGTTGGCCTGCGCTTTGCCGCAGCGGCGAGCATCGTCGCGCTGTTTTCGTGGAAACACCTGCGTGAGCTGACCTTGTTCGAACTCAAGGCCGGCGCGTTCATCGGCGTGGCGATCATGCTCGGCTATGGCTTGCAGACCGTTGGCTTGCAGACCATCCCCAGCAGTCAATCGGCGTTCATCACCGCGTTGTACGTGCCGTTTGTGCCGCTGCTGCAATGGTTGGTGCTCGGTCGTCGTCCCGGCTTGATGCCGAGCATCGGGATCATGCTGGCGTTTACCGGGTTGATGTTGCTGTCGGGGCCGTCCGGCGCTTCGTTGAATTTCAGTCCCGGTGAAATCGCCACGCTGATCAGCGCCATCGCCATAGCGGCCGAGATCATCCTGATCAGCACTTATGCGGGCCAGGTCGATGTACGCCGGGTGACGGTGGTGCAACTGGCGGTGACCTCGGCGCTGGCGTTTTTGATGGTGGTGCCGACCGGTGAAGCGCTTCCGGACTTCTCTTGGTTACTGCTGAGCACCGCCCTGGGATTAGGTGCGATGAGCGCAGCGATTCAGGTGGCGATGAACTGGGCGCAGAAAAGCGTTTCGCCGACCCGTGCGACCCTGATCTACGCGGGTGAGCCGGTCTGGGCCGGGATCGCCGGTCGGATTGCCGGTGAACGTCTGCCGGCGATTGCATTGGTGGGGGCCGGGTTGATTGTGGCGGCGGTCATCGTCAGCGAGTTGAAGACCAAGGGCAAAGCCACGTCGGACCTCGAAGAAGAGCTGAGCCGCGAAACCGAGCACTGATCGAACCCACGCTCCGGCGTGGGTTCGCGCGATTCCCCTCCCTGAAACAATGTGAACCAAACAATTTCCGGCTACTTTGTAGGATTCAGAGACATCCTCGCGTTTGGTGATCCGGGAGCTGGCACGTATGATGCTTCACAAACTTCCGCAGATTAGAAGCCTATGTCCCTGATAGTTCTACTGCTTCTGCCTTTTGTGGGCAGCTGTCTGGCAGCCGTGCTGCCGCACAACGCACGTAACGCCGAATCCCTGTTGGCAGGCCTGGTCGCTTTGATCGGTACTGTCCAGGTCGCCTTGCTGTTCCCGCAGATCGCCCATGGCGGCGTGATCCGTGAAGAGTTCATGTGGCTGCCCAGCCTTGGCCTGAACTTCGTCCTGCGCATGGACGGCTTCGCCTGGCTGTTCTCGATGCTGGTGCTGGGCATCGGCACCCTCGTTTCCTTGTATGCCCGTTATTACATGTCGCCGGATGACCCGGTGCCGCGTTTCTTCGCGTTCTTTCTGGCGTTCATGGGCGCCATGCTCGGGCTGGTGATTTCGGGCAACTTGATCCAGATCGTGTTCTTCTGGGAGCTGACCAGCCTCTTTTCGTTCCTGTTGATCGGTTACTGGCACCACCGCCACGACGCCCGGCGCGGCGCCTATATGGCGCTGATGGTTACCGGTGCCGGCGGATTGTGCCTGCTGGCGGGGGTCATGATCCTCGGCCATGTGGTCGGCAGCTATGACCTGGACAAGGTCCTGGCCGCCGGCGATCAGATTCGCGCACATGCCCTCTACCCTATCCTGCTTCCCCTCATTCTCATCGGCGCCCTCAGCAAAAGCGCCCAGTTCCCCTTCCACTTCTGGCTGCCCCACGCCATGGCGGCGCCGACACCGGTTTCGGCCTATCTGCACTCGGCGACCATGGTCAAAGCCGGGGTCTTCCTGCTCGCGCGGTTATGGCCGTCGCTGTCCGGCAGCGAAGAATGGTTCTACATCGTCAGCGGTGCCGGCGCCGCCACGCTGTTGCTCGGCGCGTACTGCGCGATGTTCCAGAACGACCTCAAGGGGCTGCTGGCCTACTCGACCATCAGCCACCTCGGCCTGATCACATTGCTGCTGGGCCTGAACAGTCCGCTGGCAGCGGTCGCGGCGGTGTTCCACATTCTCAACCACGCGACTTTCAAGGCTTCGCTTTTCATGGCCGCCGGGATCATCGACCACGAAAGTGGCACCCGCGACATCCGCAAGCTCAACGGCCTGTTCAAACTGATTCCGTTCACCGCCACCCTGGCGATGGTCGCCAGTGCGTCCATGGCCGGCGTGCCGTTGCTCAACGGTTTCCTGTCGAAAGAAATGTTCTTCGCCGAAACCGTGTTCATCAATGCCACAGCGTGGGTTGAAGCCGCGCTGCCAATCGTGGCGACCATCGCCGGTACGTTCAGCGTTGCGTACTCGCTGCGCTTTACCGTCGACGTGTTCTTCGGCCCGACCGCCACCGATCTGCCGCACACCCCGCACGAGCCGCCGCGCTGGATGCGTGCACCGGTTGAGTTGCTGGTGTTCACCTGTTTGCTGGTAGGGATTTTCCCGGCTCAAGTGGTCGGCCCGTTGCTGGCCGCCGCGGCGTTGCCGGTGGTCGGTGGCGTGCTGCCGGAATACAGTCTGGCGATCTGGCACGGTCTCAATGCACCGATGATCATGAGTCTGATCGCCATGTCCGGCGGCATCGTGGTCTACCTGCTGCTGCGTAATCAGCTCAAGCGTGGCCGTTTCAAGTTCCCGCCGCTGGTAGGCCGCTTCAATGGCAAGCGCCTGTTCGAACGCAGCCTGGTGGCGATGATGCGCCTGGCCCGACGTCTGGAGCGGCGGATCGGCACCAAACGCCTGCAAACGCAGTTGTTCCTGATGGTATTGGCGGCAGTGCTCGCCGGGCTGATCCCGATGCTGCACAGCAGCCTGAGCTGGGGCGACCGGCCGAAGATCCCCGGTTCCATCGTGTTCGTGACCCTGTGGCTGCTGGCAATCGCCTGCGCCCTCGGCGCCGCGTGGCAGGCCAAGTATCACCGTCTCGCCGCCCTGACCATGGTCAGCGTCTGCGGCCTGATGACTTGCGTGACCTTCGTCTGGTTCTCGGCACCGGATCTGGCCCTGACACAACTGGTGGTCGAAGTGGTGACCACGGTGCTGATCCTGCTGGGCCTGCGCTGGCTGCCACGACGGATCGAAGAGGTTTCGCCGCTGCCGAGCAGCCTGCGCAAGGCCCGTGTGCGGCGTCTGCGCGACTTGCTGCTGTCGATTGCCGTCGGCGGCGGCATGGCACTGCTGTCCTACGCGATGCTGACCCGGCAGACCCCGAACGACATTTCCTCGTTCTACCTGAGCCGCGCCCTGCCTGAAGGCGGCGGCAGCAACGTGGTCAACGTGATGCTGGTGGACTTCCGTGGTTTCGACACCCTCGGCGAAATCACCGTACTGGTGGCCGTGGCGCTGACGGTATTCGCCCTGCTGCGACGCTTCCGCCCACCGAAAGAAAGCCTGCAACTGCCAGCCCAGCAACGCCTGCTGGCGCCGGACGTGGTCACCGATCTGGTCAACCCGCGTTCGGCCAGCGACACCGCACTCGGCTTCATGATGGTGCCGGCGGTGCTGGTTCGCCTGTTGCTGCCGATTGCATTGGTGGTGTCGTTCTACCTGTTCCTGCGCGGCCACAACCAACCGGGCGGCGGGTTCGTCGCCGGCCTGGTGATGTCGGTGGCGTTCATCCTGCAATACATGGTCGCCGGCACCCAGTGGGTCGAGGCGCAAATGAGCCTGCGACCGCTGCGCTGGATGGGCACCGGGTTGCTGTTCGCCACGGTCACCGGTCTTGGCGCGATGCTGGCGGGTTATCCGTTCCTCACCACGCACACCTGGCATTTCAGCGTGCCGGTGCTGGGTGACATCCATATCGCCAGCGCCCTGTTCTTCGACATCGGCGTGTATGCGGTGGTGGTCGGTTCGACGTTGTTGATCCTTACCGCCCTCGCCCACCAATCGGTCCGGGGTCATAAAACCGCTGCCATCAAAGGAGCCGTCTGATGGAAGAAGTCATCGCAATCGCCATCGGAGTGCTCGCCGCCTCCGGCGTCTGGCTGATCCTGCGTCCACGGACGTTCCAGGTGGTCATGGGCCTGTGCCTGCTGTCCTACGGCGTCAACCTGTTCATCTTCAGCATGGGTAGCCTGTTCATCGGCAAGGAACCCAACATCAAGGACGGCGTACCGCAGGATCTGCTCAATTACACCGATCCGCTGCCTCAGGCGCTGGTGTTGACGGCCATCGTCATCAGCTTCGCCATGACCGCGCTGTTCCTGGTGGTGCTGCTCGCTTCACGGGGCCTGACCGGCACCGACCATGTGGACGGCCGGGAGCCCAAGGAATGACAGCGATGACTCACCTGATCGCTGCGCCGATTCTGCTGCCGCTGCTGACCGCCGCCATCATGTTGATGCTCGGCGAGAAACACCGGCCGCTGAAGGCCAAGATCAACCTGTTCTCCAGCCTGCTGGGCCTGGGCATTTCCGTGCTGTTGCTGCAATGGACCCAGACTACCGGCGTACCCGGCTCCATCGGCGTCTACCTGCCGGGTAACTGGCAGGTGCCATTCGGCATCGTGCTGGTTGTGGATCGGCTGTCGGCCTTGATGCTGGTGCTGACCGGCATCATCGGCGTCAGCGCCCTGCTGTTCGCCATGGCGCGCTGGGATGGCGCAGGCTCAAGCTTCCACGCGCTGTTCCAGATTCAGTTGATGGGCCTGTACGGCGCGTTCCTGACTGCAGATCTGTTCAACCTGTTCGTGTTCTTCGAAGTGCTGCTCGCGGCGTCCTACGGTTTGCTGCTCCACGGCTCGGGCCGGGCGCGGGTGTCGTCGGGGCTGCATTACATTTCGATCAACCTGCTGGCCTCGTCGCTGTTTCTGATTGGCGCAGCATTGATCTACGGCGTCACCGGCACGCTGAACATGGCCGACCTCGCAATGAAGATTCCGCTGGTGCCGGAGGCCGATCGTGGCTTGCTGCATGCCGGCGCGGCGATTCTGGCGGTGGCGTTCCTGGCCAAGGCCGGGATGTGGCCGCTGAACTTCTGGCTGGTCCCGGCCTATTCCTCGGCCAGTGCGCCGGTGGCGGCGATGTTCGCGATCATGACCAAGGTCGGCGTCTATACCTTGCTGCGCCTGTGGACGCTGCTGTTCTCCGGGCAGGCCGGCGCCTCGGCCTACTTCGGCGGCGACTGGCTGATCTACGGCGGCATGGCGACCATGCTCTGCGCGGGCGTGGCGATCATCGCCGCGCAACGCCTGGAGCGCATGGCCAGCCTGAGCATTCTGGTGTCGGCGGGGATTCTCCTGTCGGCGGTCGGTTTCGCCCAGCCGAATCTGATCGGCGCGGCGCTGTTCTATCTGGTCAGCTCGACTCTGGCACTCAGCGCACTGTTCCTGCTGGCGGAACTGATCGAACGTTCGCGCACCGCCATCGAAATACCGCTCGAAGACGAAAACGAGTTGCTGCCGCGTCCGCAGGAATGGCAACGACCGGTCAAGGGCATCAACCTCGACGATGACCAGAAAGCCGTGGTCGGCCAGGTGATTCCGTGGACCATGGCCTTCCTCGGCTTGAGTTTCATTGCGTGTGCGCTGCTGATCATCGGCATGCCGCCGCTGTCGGGGTTCATTGGCAAGCTGAGCCTGATCGGCGCCCTGCTCAACCCGCTGGGGCTCGGCACTGGCGAACCGATCTCAACTGCTGCCTGGACGTTGCTGGCATTGCTGATCCTCACTGGCCTCGGCTCGTTGATGGCTTTCTCGCGATTGGGTATCCAGCGTTTCTGGTCGCCGGAAGAGCGCCCGTCGCCGGTGCTGCGCAAACTCGAATGCGTGCCGATTTTCCTGCTGCTCGGTCTGAGCATCGCCCTGACCTTCAAGGCTGAGCCGCTGCTGCGTTACACCCAGGCCGCCGCAGACGCGTTGAACAACCCGCAGCAATACGTGATGGCGGTGCTTGGTACGCGCGCCGTGCCAAGCCCGGAAGCCAAGGCTGCGCTGCTGGAGGTACAACCATGAAGCGTCTGTTTCCTGCTCCGTGGCTGTCGCTTGCGCTGTGGCTGTTGTGGCTGGTGCTGAACCTGTCGATCAGCCCCGGCAACCTGCTGCTGGGGGCGGCGCTGGGTTTCTGCGCGCCGCTGATGATGCGCAAACTGCGCCCGCAACAGACCCACATTCGCCGGCCCGGTGCAATTCTGCGCCTGTTCCTGCTGGTCGGGCGTGACGTGATCATCTCCAATCTGGCGGTGGCCTGGGGCGTGCTCAACGCCGGTCGCCGCCCGCCTCGCTCACGCTTCATCAAGGTGCCACTGGATCTGCGCGATGCCAACGGTCTGGCGGCGCTGTCGATGATCTGTACGGTCGTGCCCGGCACGGTGTGGTCGGAACTGGCGCTGGATCGCAGCATTCTGTTGCTGCACGTCTGGGATCTGGATGACGAGGCGCAATTCATCCAGCACTTCAAGGTCACTTACGAGCGGCCGTTGATGGAGATTTTCGAATGAGCCCACTGCTGTCGAATGCGATTCTGCTGACGCTGTTCCTGTTCTCTCTCGCCATGGTGCTGACGTTGATTCGCCTGTTCAAAGGGCCATCGGCACAGGACCGGGTACTGGCGCTGGACTACCTGTACATCGTCGCCATGCTGATGATGCTGACGCTGGGAATTCGTTACTCCAGTGACACCTATTTCGAAGCGGCGCTGCTGATCGCGCTGTTCGGCTTCGTCGGCTCGTTTGCCCTGGCGAAATTCCTGCTGCGTGGCGAGGTGATCGAATGAACGCTGAATTGTCTCTGTGGGTGGAAATCCCGGTGGCGGTCCTGCTGGTACTCAGCGGCGTGTTTGCCCTGATCGGTGCAGCCGGGCTGTTGCGGATGAAGGATTACTTCCAGCGCATGCACCCGCCGGCGCTGGCCTCGACTCTCGGCGCGTGGTGCGTGGCGCTGGCGTCGATCATCTGCTTTTCCGCGCTCAAGTCCGGGCCGGTGCTGCACGCATGGCTGATCCCGATTCTGCTGTCGATCACCGTGCCGGTGACCACCTTGCTGCTGGCGCGTGCGGCGTTGTTCCGCAAACGCATGGCCGGGGACGATGTGCCGGCCGAGGTGAGCAGCCGACGCACCGAGAGCGGCAGCTAGATCCAGGCAACAGCCAACAGCCCGGCTCCCAGAATCAGACACAACGGTGAGTAAATCCAAGTGTCGAGCCGGGCAAACCGCGAACCCTTCACTTCCTTGAAAAAGCCCACCAGTTCCGAATCACCGATCGCCCTTGCAAACATCAGCAGCGCAATCGCGCTGATCACCCACTGCAACGCCCCGTGATGCACCGGCGAAAACCACCAGCCCACCCTCATGCACACCAGTGCGGCAATCAGTAGCAGGGCTGCCGCCACCGCCAACGTGATCCAGCCTGACGGCTTGAACGCCGGCCTGAGCGTCAGTCCGCCGTTATCCACCGGAACCTGCGGCACCACCGCAACAGCCGCCCACTCTCCACCCATCGCCCAATACACATGCATCAGGCTGATCGCCGCAAATATCGTCACCAGCCATTGAGCCAACACAAAGGTCATGGTCGAGAATCCTTTCAAGGGACTTGAACAAAACATCCTAGTCGGCATTTTTACATGTGCACGACCGGTCAGCGGTGCGGTAAAGTGCCGCCCCATGAAATTCACCCGTTCCGATCGCTCACTGCTGGCCTGGATGCTCTATTGCTGCGTCCTGTTCAACGTGTTCGCCTGCAGCATCGGTCACGGACAAATGGTCGGGATGCAGCTCAACGGAATCGGTGGCCAGTTCTGCGCCGTCGACCCGAGCACCCAGGCGCCACTTGCGTCCAATCCTTCCGAAGAAAAACTGCCGACCCTGGCCAAAGCCTTTGGCTGTCCGCTGTGCTCCACCGGCGGCATGGGCCCGGCGTTCAACTCCAGCCTGACCCTGGCGATCCTGCCGGAACAACACAGCCCACCGCTGCCGGTCATCGTCAGCGCCGACCTCCCTGCCCGCTTCACCTGGCCTTCGGCCAACCCCCGCGCCCCGCCGCTCGCCTGAGTGTCTTTGCCTTTTTGATTTGTCAGCCCTCTGCGCCAACGCGCGGCGTTCGCCTGTGCGCTGACTCCTAGACAAGCATTCAGGATTCAATCGATGAAACAACTTACCTTGCTGGCGAGCCTGTGCGGCTGCCTGTCCGTCAACGCCTGGGCACAATCCACCGTGGATCTGGCGCCGATCACCATTGACGGCGAGTCCGCCGCCGAACCGGGGCTGAGCCTCGACCAGTCCAGCGGCATGGCCTCGCGCCTCGGCTTGAGCGTACGCGACACCCCGGCCTCGGTAGCCATCGCCAACCGCAACGACATCGAGCGCCACGGTGCGCAGAACTTCCAGGACGCCGCCAACACCCTGCCCGGCGTCAACGCCAGTGCACCGCCGGGGTTTGGCGGATTCGTGTCCTATCGCGGTTTTACCAGCAGCCAGATCACCCAGATGTTCAACGGCGTCAATGTCTCTGGTGGTTTGGCGCGGCCGGTGGACTCGTGGATCTATGATCGGGTGGAGCTGGTCGGCGGCCCGTCGTCGCTGATCAACGGCGCCGGTTCGGTGGGCGGCTCGCTGAACTACGTGACCAAACTGGCCACTCGCGACGAGCAAGCCGCCGAAGGCCGGGTCAGCTATGGCACCTACGACACCACCGAAACCGCGTTCGGCCTCAACCACGCCCTCAGCCAGCCCGGCGCCGACGTGCAGCATTACGCCCGCCTCGACGTCAGCCACAACACCAGCAACGGCTACATCGACCGTCAGGAACGCGATGCCTGGAGCATGGCGTTCTCTCTGCTCAGCGACCTGACGCCAAACCTGTCGCACACCCTGGCCCTGGAATACCAAGACGAACACGAAGACAGCCCGTACTGGGGCACCCCGGTGCTCAACCCCAAGGCCGGCGAGTTGAAAATCGACCGCCACAATCGCTTCAACAACTACAACGTCGAGGACGGCCGCTACGAGCAACGGACGATCTGGGTGCGCTCGATCATCGATTACCGGATCAATGACAGCACCACCCTGCGCAACACGCTCTATCACCTCGACAGCCAGCGTGATTACCGCAACCTCGAAACCTACCAGTACAACGCCGACAACAGCGCCGTGAACCGCTCCACGGCCTATCAGGTGCGGCATCAGGGTGAGCAGGACGGCAATCAGTTCGAACTGCGCCACGACAACACGCTGTTCGGCCTCGACACCACCTGGTCCGGCGGCTTCGAGTACAAGGTCAACCAGACCACCAACTCGCCGCTCAACGTCAAAGGCGCGAGCACCGTGGACCCGAACAATTATCGCCCGGGGCATTTCTATGACATTCCGGGCACGAAACCTGGGTTTGTCAGCGACAAAACCAACGAGGTCACCACCAAGGCGTTGTTCGCCGAAAACCGCCTGGCACTGACTGACAAACTCTCGTTGCTCACCGGCCTGCGCTATGACGACATCGATCTGGACGTGACCAACCATCGCACGGTGACGGCGAGCAACCCGCGCCACCTCAAGCGCAGTTGGGAACCGGTCACCGGGCGCGTCGGCCTGACCTACCAGTTCATTCCATCAGCCAACGTTTATGTGCAATACAGCACCGCCGCCGAGCAACCCGGTGGTACTCAGGACTTCGATGTTTCAACGGGCAAGCAATGGGAAATCGGCAGCAAGTTCGACTATCTGAACGGTCGCGGTTCCGCGACAGTCGCGGCTTACACCATCGAGCGCAAAGACTTTGCCGTCACCGATCCACTGGACCCGACCAACAGCATTCCGGTCGGCCAGCAGACATCCAAAGGCATCGAGATTGCCAGCTCACTGCGGATCACTGACAAGCTGCTGGCCGAGGGCAATTTTGCCTGGGTCGATGCGCAATACGATGAGTTCAACGAGAAGAACGCCGCCGGCGTGGTGGTATCACGCAAGGGCAACACGCCGACCAATGTGCCGGATCGGGTCGGCAATCTGTGGCTGACCTATGACTTTTCGCCACAGTGGCAAGGCGGGGTTGATGCGCGGTATGTGGCCTCGGTGTATGCGGATAATGCCAACACCATGACCGTACCGTCGTACACGTTGTTCGGGAGCTTCCTCAGTTACAAGGTCGATACGCACACCACTATCACCGGCCGCGTGCGTAACCTGACGAACGAGGTGTATGCCGAATTCGCCCATGTGTCGCCGGCTTACTACCTGGGCACACCGCGCACCTTTGAACTGGCAGTGCAGACCCGGTTCTGACTCAACCTGGCGAGGGAGCAAGCCCCCTCGCCACTTCACTACAAACCTGCCTGCACCTTCTCCGCCACATCCTTCGGCAACCATGCCTGCCACACGTCCGGATGGGCCTTCATGAACGCCTCCGCCGCTTCCCGTGGCGGGGTGTGTTTCTCGCTCATATCGGCCAGTGCCTTGTTCAAATCATCGATCGGAAAATCGACCTTGCTGAAAAACGCCGCGATCTGCGGATATTGCTTCTGAAACGGTGCAGACACCCCGATCGACAGTTTCGAGGCCAATGAACGGGTCGGTTTCGGGTTGGGATTGTCGGCGTCGGTCAGGGTCTTCCAGGCCTCGGCGTCGAACGGTGGCTCTTCCAGTTGCACCAGTTTGAACTTGCCGAGCAACGGCGTCGGCGACCAGTAATAGAACAGTACCGGTTTGCCCCGGCGGATCGACGAACTGATTTCGGCATCCAGCGCCGCACCGGAGCCGCTGCGGAAATTGGTGAAGTCATCCTGCAGCCCATAAGCCGTGAGCTTCTGCTTGTTCACCACTTCCGACGTCCAGCCGATCGGGCTGTTGAGGAACCGCCCCTTGCTCGGGGTTTCCGGGTCCTTGAACACGTCCTTGTACTTCTTCAGATCACTGACACTGCGCAGGTCCGGCGCCAGTGGTTTGATGCCTTTGGCGGTATCGCCCTTGATCACGTATTCCGGCACCCACCAGCCTTCGGTGGCACCCTTGACCGTATCGCCAAGGCTGGCGACCTTCCCTTCGGCCTCGGCCTTGACCCACACCGGACTGCGCCCGGCCCACTCCTCGCCGATGACCTGAATGTCATTGTTGGCCAGCGCGGTTTCCAGGGTAATGGTGGTGCCTGGCAACGTATCCGTCGGCAGGCCATAACCCTTCTCGACGATGATCCGCAGGACATCGGTGATCAGACTGCCGCTTTCCCAGTTCAGGTCGGCGAAGTGAATCGGAGTCTGCGCCGCACTGACCGTCGGCACCGCAGCCATCAAGCCGAATGTGGCCATGAAAGCGGCCAGCAACCGTCGAAATCCGTTCATGCTTTTGCACCTCGTGCTGTTCACAGCAATAGCAGGAAGGCCTGGGGCCTCTGAATACTCAGTCAACTGACTGTAGACGAGGTTCCTGCTTTTTCAGGGGCATGACACGGACGAGGCTACTTTTCAGACATTTCCTTCAAGCGTTGAAGCTCGCGTCTGACCATGCTGGCGTATTCAGCAGGCTGCAAAGCGTAGATCTGCGAGGCGACCCAACCGAGCCAGGCGCCCTTCAATTCGGCCTTTGCATCGAACAGGCGCCGGGCTTCGTCGCGGGCGCTATCGAGGTTCTGCAGATGGAAATCGGCGCGACTCACGCCCGTCACTCGCTGGCCTTGAAGGTCACCAGCTCGCCCTTGCGCCACTTGGCAGCCTTGGCGGTGACAGCCTTGAGGGTCTTGGTCAGGCCTTCCTGCAGCTGCTCATTGGCGGCGAACACGGTGACCGCGCTATGGCCTTCCTTGAACACAATGGCATGGCCATCGGCCGTGGTGACGAAGGCATAGTCGCCCAGGCCGTACACGGTCATTTTGATCTCGCGAAAACGGATGTCCATCTTGCCGCCTTCACGGCTGGGCAATACCGAAGCGCTGAAATGGTCGCCGACCTTGAGCTTGAGGCCGGGCTTGTCGTCGACCACCAATGCGCTTTCGGTGTCGATTTCGGCAACGTAAATGCCTTCGGCGTTTTGCTCGGTGATGTAAACAAAACGCGATTGAAACTGCTTGACCAGCTTTGCCCGCAAATCACCCAGCACGAACAAAGCATGCATATCGAGGTTACTGACTGCCAAAGAAACATCCCCACACTTGAAAGAGTGCCGCACGCGAAAAACGCGCACGACAGTAAAAACGGCCAGGCCGATGGTGTTGCGCAATGACTCGAATAAAAGCCTGAACGAGCCAAGTGCTCATTCAACGCGAGGTTCACAAGACTACTGGAATGCCACTCGCGAAACCTGCAAAGACGTTCTCCAAATGTTGAAGGAAAACGCCTCACGGTCGGCCAGAGAAAACTGACTACGAACTTTAGGGAAAAAACTCACCAAGAAAAGCACTTTTCCGACATATCGCACGCAAAAAATTGCTTTAGATAACGTCATGCCGTCAACAGGTGTTGGCGATTCTAGAGCAGCGACGCTGCTCGCGACTACCCGCAACCGTCTGTAAATGCGGGTCAATCCATGAAAAGGACTTCATATGTGCACTTTGACCCACTTTGCCGTGGCCCACGAACCACCCTTTGTCTTGAATGGCCCAAGCCTGGGGACTGACTACGCACCGGAACGATGTGGCCGGGAGCCACTGTTTCAGGTGGTCCCGGCCGGCAACGCCTTTTTCCATATCAGGGAAAAGTCGACAGGTCGCGTCAGAGGTTTCCGTGAGGATCACAACGCAGCCTGTGCTCTCGCCCGCTCGCTGGAGTCACGGGCAGCACACGGCCATTAAGCGCAATCAGTGCAGGCTGTCAGCGGATTCAGCTCCCAACTGCGCAAGCCACGCAGCCCTGCACTCCTCCGCCTCGCCACGACTGGCGAACGCCGTGCCCCGGCGCTCGCCATTGAGCAGTACCACCCAGCAGACGCTTTGCCCCATCGCACGCAGCCCGGCCGGAACACCGCTGCCGATCATCACCGCGACATCGACTCTGCATTGCATGCTGACCTCCCGAATTCATTAGCAACCTAACTATGCAGGCATGTTAATGATTTCAATCAAGAGGAAAAAGCAACGCTCGTGCACAGCTTAATTGCAGTTCCGGCAACAATGCCTCACCGCGGGTTCTCTGGTTTGTACCCAAGTCGCAACCCGCCCCAGTGCCGCCCCTTGACCATGATCGGCACCGACAAGTCGTGCATCAGCTCGCCGGTATCGCGAGTGTATGTCTGCAACAGCACCGGTTGCTGATGGCTGCCACAGCGAATACCGGTGCGGTCGGCGAACTTGCGCTTGGTGCGGTTGTGCACGGTATCGGTCTGCACATCGCCGGTCAGCGGTTGGCTGAACGCCTGGTTGTGGGTCGGTACATAACCTTGCTGCGTGCAGGCGATGGCGAACACCAGACCTTCATGACGCGGCAACAGTGGCTCCTGAATCGCCGGCAGTACCTGATCGGTGTAGCGGTCGAAACGAGTCTGGAACTTGGCAGGCTGAGTGTTCGGGATCGGCTGGTACTGGCGGTCGAACAAGTCATCAAGGCTGATCCGACCCTGTTCGACATCGGCCTCGAAACGCGCGGCAATCTGGCTCGCACCTTCTCGGGCCAGGTCGTAGATGCGCTGGTGATAGTCATCCAGACCGACTTCGGCCAGGCGCTCGCTGATGGTTTCTGCCTGCCCCTCCATCTGCACCGCCGCCTCGGCCAGGCGCCGGGTCTGCTGATCGCTGATCGCCAGGTCGCTGCGCATCTGCTCGATGGCGGTGAACAGGCTGTCGAGTTGCTCGCGATTGGTCTCGGCACCGCGGGCGATTTCGCCGACCTGAGTTTCAACCCCGGCAGCCAGTCGCGCGATGTTTTCCAGGTGCTGGCCGGTGTGTTCGACCTGCTCGACACCGGTGTGCAAATCGTCGGAGAGCTGGCGGATCTGCTCCACCACCTGCGCCGTGCGTTGCTGGATGTCGGCGACCATCTCACCCACTTCACCGGTGGCCGTCGCCGTACGAGCCGCCAGACCGCGCACCTCATCCGCCACCACCGCAAAGCCGCGCCCATGCTCGCCGGCCCGGGCCGCTTCGATGGCGGCGTTCAATGCCAGTAAGTTGGTCTGACTGGCAATGGACTGAATAACCAGCGTCACACGCTGGATGTCGTCGCTGCGCTGACTCAAGGCTTCGATAAGTTCACGACTGGCATTGGCGCGCTGACTGAGTTGATGCATACGCGAAATAGAATCGACCAGTTCGGTCCGCCCCGCCGCGCTGCTGTGATGAGCTTCACTGGCAGCGCCCAGCGCTTCGCGACTGAGTTGGGAAGTGGCTTGTTCGGTGGCGATCATGACTTCGGCGTTGTTGACGATCTGCGCGGCGGCGTCGAGTTGCGATTGCAGCTTGCCGGCCAGTTCCTTGACGGAAAACGCCACGCCGGCGGCTGACAGCGCGTTATGACTGGTGGTGTAGGAAAGGTCGCGAGTCAGCTCGGACATCGCATTGCTGCTATCGACCGGTTGCGCATCGGGGACCGCTCGGGAGCGCAGGCGCGGCAGCCAGACGATCAGTACCGCCAGCGGCATGCCCACGTATAGCGGCCATTCGCCCAGAGTCATCCCGGCCAGCAACAGCATCAGGGCGATGCTTTGCAGGGTCGGCGTCAACCAGCGATTCTTCGGCAAAACAACTGGTGCAGGCAGAGCCGCAACCAGAGATCCATCTCTCGTCATTTCGTTACCCCACGCTTGTTCTCATTGTTGTGGCTGCATTAAACGCCACTACAAGGCCATTATCCATGGTCCGTTAGTCGTGGGTCTGTGGCAGGTCAATGGAACGGTGCGGGGATTTCCGGCAGACGAGAAAAAGCAAAGATCGCAGCCTTCTGCCGCTTTAAAAAAAGCTGCAGAAGGCTGCGATCTTTTCGCGACGACCCACACCGAAGGGGTCGCCTCAGGAATCAGGCCTGACGCTGGTGCTTGTCGATCTGCTCGTGACGCTCTTGAGCTTCGATGCAGTACTTGGTGGTCGGGCTGATCAGCAGGCGTTTCAGGCCGATAGGCTCGCCGCTGTCGTCGCACCAGCCAAAGCTGTCTTCCTTGATACGCTCAAGGGCTTGTTCCAGTTGCGGCAGCATGCGCTGGTCGCGATCGATCGCGTTTACCAGCCAGGTGCGCTCTTCTTCCACCGAGGCGGCGTCCGCCGGATCAGCCGGGGTGTCCAGGCTCTCGATGGCAATACGGTTCTGCTCAATGCGCTCATGGGTTTCGACTTTCATGTTCTGCAACAGCTCGCTGAAGAAAGCGTGTTGCTCGGCATTCATGTAGTCATCTGCCGGCATGGCCAGCAACTTGTCCTTTGTCATTGATATCTCTATAAAAAAACGTGCATTAAGGCGAATTAGGGAGCGTTCCGGCGAACCGCCTGCGGTCATCGGAAAGGCATCGTTTATTGCAAACGCCACCCGGCACTCAATTTACGAAGGGGCGGCAGTCTAAGGCCCGTTTGAGGCCTCAGCAACTGTAAATACAGGGAATTTGTCCGACAAAGCCCGGAAAGTGCTCTGACACAGGCTTCATGGCGGTCATCGGAGTGCGTTTATAGCAAGAAATTCAGTCGAGCGGATGTATATAGAAGACAAACGGCGGATGGCCGCGGCGGTTTGTCGCATTTTTCAGCCTTGAAGCGCTGTGCGGAGCATCGCTCACGCCGCAAGGTCAAGATTAAAGACTCAGGAGACTCACGAACAAACGGGATTCGAAAACTGAGCCTGTCGATTGGTCTTGTACTTGGCGACAGGCTTCGCGAATGGTTGAAAATCAACGTTGATCTTGAGTCGTCGAGAGCGACTGCGAAGACTGTTCAGACGATTGCTGCTTGCCCTTCTTCCGAGTGTCAACGACCGCTGAAGTCGGAACGATTTCCACCGATCTCAGCATGAGGGCGGGGCTCTTAAGGGCACCCAACGACTCAATGCTGTAGTTGATTCCGCGGTATCCAATCGCTACCGGCTGGGCAAACGACTGACGAAAAGTCACGCCCATCGCGGAGGATTTGACCACGGCGCCAGTCACTCCGGGCAAGTTCGGTGCAACTTGAGTAACCTGCTGACGCAACTGCGTGTTCACCTGCGCCAGCTGGGCTTCCACTTTATCGACTTCGGCTTGTTCGGGCGCGCTCACCGCGGCGGTATTACCTTCCGTTTTCGGCTGATCGGCCTTTTTCCCAGCGCTTGCTCGAAGTTGGGTCAGTTGCGCTTCCAGACTCTTTTTCCGATCACTCAGGTCGGACATGGCCAGGGTCAAGGCGGAAAACGTTGCGCCCTTCCCCTCCCCCGAGGAAACGGTCACATCAATGGATCTCGCAAGATAAACATCGGTCACGAGCACCAGAGCCGCGGGCAGATCGTCGGTGCTTTTGTTGCCGGCCTGTAACGACTCGGCGGCCTCTCGCATCATCTTGCGATCGGCATCGCTGTAGCGTTTCGGTGCCTCCACATCGAACTTGCGCCTGGCCTCCAGATAAGTGACGCCGTAGGTCTCCGCCGCTGGAACCGAGTAAGACACGCTGTATTGCGAGCGGCGCCCGCCGCCGAACAATGCCGCAAAAGCACTACCGGTGGCGTTAGCGCCCACCTCGTTTTCAGCCAATGAGGCAAAGGTAAAACCGGGAAACGCCACCTGGCTGTTGATCACCCTGTCACGAATCTTCAATGGCAACACTTTGGCGGTCTTGACCTTGTCAGTGCCCGAGCCACTTTCTTCATTGTCGGAGGATTGGAACATGATCGTCGGCGCCGACCGGTATAACTCCTCGCTCAGATCAATGTGATCGATACGTACCGACCCCAACACATAATCGGCTGGATCAAACTTCTGTCCTTTGGCGACGGCGCGGGCAATGAAGACATCGCCCACCTCAAACTGAGAGCGAGGCGGATAAATCGCGCGAATCCCTAACTGCTCAGTGTTCGCCGTCCAGTTTTGCGCCACTACACCTGGCGCGGGCTTCGAACTGCCACAACCGGTCAATGCCACCCCTACCAGGCAAACAATCCAATGTCTGGAACGCTTCATGCGATACCACTCCTGCAGTTTCAAAAAGCCTGACCCGGCGCATCGCTTGCGCACGGGTCTGCACCTCAACGATTTCGGGAACATGGATTAGAGAGAAGCCAGAGAGACGAGTGCGGAATCAGAAGACCTGAACTCGTTCGAACTTTCCATCCATGGTCGATGCTGGCACTTTGCACTATTCCTGCGCCAAAACCACGCGCAAGATCGATATTTCCCGACGCAGCACCTCTGTTTGAATTCTGTGTCGCTCACCTCATGCAAAAATGAGATACAGGCAAGTAGTCAGTCCACAGGCTTTGCCGCTAAATTCGTCATCCATCGATACAACATGTTGTCTATCCCAGGGAGCTGCACATGAAACTGATCGGAATGCTCGACTCACCCTACGTGCGCCGCGTGGCGATTTCCGCCAAGTGCCTGGGGATCGAACTAGAACACGACCCGGTGTCGGTGTTCCGCCATTTCGAGCGTTTCCAGCAGATCAACCCGGTGGTCAAGGCGCCGACCCTGGTCCTCGACGACGGTGAAGTGCTGATCGACTCGACGCTGATCCTCGATTACCTCGAAGCCCTGTCCGGCAAAACCCTGCTGCCCGAAGACCTCACCCAACGGGTAAAAGCCCTGCGCCTGATCGGTCTAGGCCTCGCCGCCTGCGAAAAAGCCGTGCAGCTCTACTACGAACGCAACCTGCGCCCGGCCGACATTCAATACCAGCCGTGGGTCGAACGCGTCGAAGGCCAACTCGCCGCCGCTTTCACAGCACTGGAACACGAACTCGGAAAACACCCACTGCCCACCGATGGCAACATCCAACAGGACGGCATCACCCTCGCCGTCGCCTGGAGCTTCACCGGTCTCGTCGTCCCCGACCAGATCGACGCCCAACGCTTCCCGCGCATCGCCCAATACACCGCGTACGCCGAAGGCCTCCAAGCGTTCATCAGCACTCCGATGACCTGATCATGAGCACAACCGAAACCGCCGCCCCGGCCCTGAAAGAAATCTTCAACGCCGAACGCCTGCAACACATCGCCACAGAAATGAGCGCCGTGTACCCGGCGTTCAAGGCCAAGGCGTTTCTGAAGCACGCCAACGACGGCCTCGCCGACCTCTCCGTCATGCAACGCATGGCCCGCGTCAGCGAAAGCCTGCACGCCGTGCTGCCACTGGACTACGAAGATTCCCTCGCCGTACTACGTGAACTCGCCCCGCGCCTGAACAGCGGCTTCGTCAGCATGAGCCTGCCGCACTACGTCGCAAGCTACGGCGCGCACGCGTTCGACACCTCGATGGAGGCCCTGAAGTACTTCACCACCTTCGGCTCCTCCGAATTCGCCATCCGCCACTTCCTGCGCCACGACCTGGAGCGCTCGCTGGAACTGATGCACGATTGGGCACGAGACAAAAACCACCACGTCCGAAGACTCGCCAGCGAAGGCAGCCGCCCTCGCCTGCCATGGTCGTTTCGCCTGGAACCGGTACAGGCTGATCCGCGCCTGGCCGCCGGGATACTTGATCGGTTGAAGGCGGACGAGAGTTTGTACGTGCGCAAGTCCGTGGCGAATCATTTGAATGACGTGACCAAGGAACATCCGGAGTGGGTGCTGGATACGGTTGAGGGGTGGTCGCTGGAGAGCAAGCACACGGCGTGGATTGCCAAGCATGCGTTGCGGAGCTTGATCAAGCAGGGGGATTTGCGGGCGCTCACTGTTATTGGTGCGGGGGCGAAGGCTGAGGTTGAGTTGCTGGATGTGAAGGTTGAACCGGCGGTTGTGCGGCTTGGGGAGACGATTACTTTGTCGTTTACTGTGCGGTCGTTGGTGCCGGTGGAACAGCGGTTGGTGATTGATTATGCGATTGACTATGTGAAGGCGAATGGCGGGACTTCGACCAAGGTTTTCAAGCTGAAGACGTTGGTGTTGACGGGATTTGGGAGTGAGGTTGTGGTGCGGCGGCAGGTGATTAAGGATTTCACTACGAGGAAGCATTATGCGGGGGGGCATGTGGTGCATGTGATGGTTAATGGAAAGGGAATAACAAGTACCGCATTCAATGTAGTTATTGAATAACACTTAAAATCATGCCAGACGCGAACTTCAACTTAAAAGTCTTCTCCGATCAGCGACCAAAACTGACCAGCCCAAAAATCAATAGCCAGAAAACAAAAAATATAGAAACTCAACCTTTGAGCATGACCCATTCCGAATATAAAAACTCCAGCTCACAAATAACAGAACCTTATTAAATCAATACAAAAGAGAAAATATCATCATAAAAAAGGAATGTTACGATCGCAACAACCTGCAGGAATCAGGCCTACGTGAAATTTCACAACAACACAAAGACTAAACAAAAAACAATGAAAACCCATAAACCAAACCAACACGTAAGGGGCGTATCTATTGAAATATATACCGCCCCAACGGATATCATTTAGCCTCTTCTCAAACCCACTAATTAATTTCTACCATCAAGCGCGAACTGTACCATTAGTCAGATAAGAAATAAATCTATCATAGTAAAAACCATCGCACTCACCCACCCACTGCCTTAGACGCTCACTTGCAAAATTTCCCGCAAGTAATGACTCACGCGTACAATCATTAACAACCGACAACTCAGACAGCTCCTTAATTATCTTTTCTTTATCCGGACATTGGTAACTTCTTTTTATTACTCTTTTACCCGTCAGTCGCTGAACCTCAACCGAAAGTTCCTCCCCCCTATACACACAGGCATCCACGAGTATGTAAATCGCGTCAGAAAAACTGAGAATCTCACTATCCACCGCACAATTAAACTCTGGAGATTTAGAATTATTCCGACCAAACCTAATATTTAATTCACGCTCAAACGCTATATTCCTTCTTTGGTTAACATTTTGCGTTTGATTTGCATCAGCAAACTGAAATATCTTTTCAAAATCTTGGGAGTCTTTTAAGCATTCATTATCTCTATCGAAATCACGAGCACCGGCAGATCTCAGTGTGATTGACAAATCAGTAACCGACCTCAAAATGTTAGGTTTCATTACAATTTGAATTGGTCCATAAGGATTAGGTTGCGATCTTGTTTCCGGCTTAGCAAATTGCCGACCAAAATCCGAAAAATTACCAAATACCTTATCCCAAACCTTGTTCTCTTTATCAATCGCGTCCGTATCAAAAACCGTGAAATCGAGACCACTATTAAGCAGCTTATTGCGAGATGGAACACCTCCCAACTTTACATAAGATCTAAAATCCTTAAGCTGACAAGCATGAAACAAATTAGCGCCCCGCGCTTCCAAAACCCTAACAATCTTCTCTACTTCATTCGCATCTGTAATTGCCATAGCTCACTCCTTGCTAAATTAGGCTGCCTTGATTTTTCATTATTTTGTTGTATCTATCAAAAGAACCATCCAACTCCTCAGCAATAGCTAAACCTTTAGAAAATAATAGCTCATGTAAAAAAACGCACGCATCAGACCAGATAGCCTCAGCCCTCCCCTCTCCCAACCCCTCACTCTCGAACCTCCACTTTTTTTCTTTTTCCCACCACCAAGAAAATTGGAGATTTTCGCACTTTGCACTTTCTAAATAAAACTGAACCCATCCTAGCCCTCCTTTATCCAAGCTGAATTTTTCGGCGCATTTCAATAGCGATCTTTTGCCTAAAGAAGTATGTTTATCTATAGCAACCCAATAAGGAAAGAACGCAGAATTTGACGACTCATTCATCACTATTTGCGGAACATCTCCAATAATAGATAAATATGCACTCGCCAGCGTAAAAGCTTTATCCCATGGCCACCCCGCCATTTTAAAACCACTTTCTGCATTAGCTAAAAACTTTAAATCTTTACTATCCATCTGATTTTTTTTCACCCAGGACCAAAAATCATCAGGTCGCCTTATTGCTTCCGCCACAATTTTAATATGCTTACTATTTATGTCATCTCCTACAATTACACTCTCGACTCCTTTTGATAACTCATAAGCCAAGCTACCCAAGCCTGCTGCGTTTTTGTTTTTCGAGCAGCTCGCCAAATCCATATATTGTTTTATTAGCACTTCTTCATTAGTCGTAAACGTGAGCTCACCCAAATACATCCACGATTCTTCACAAGCGATGACCCCAAGTCTGTTTCTAAGCCAAGTTGCTTCTCCTTTCTGTAAAAGGTGAACCACAACTTTTTCTACGACTGATACAGCCCCTCGCCGCACAGCCTTCTGCAATAAAGACCTACAAACCTGGTTATCTGTAACAGCTCTAATACTTTTCATAGGCGATCAAATATAGAACCAGAGGACGGAGTAAAAATTTTATGATAAAGCCGTGTAGCATAATCATCAGTGGTACCAGACAGATAATCACAAACCACTCGCAAGTTGAACCCAGACTCTCTAAAACGCTCCCTATATTTCAATGGCAAAAGGCGATCTGGATTATTAGCAATAGCTTCAAACAAATCCATTATCATCTGCTGCCCCTTATATTCCAGCGTTTGAACCTCTGGAATTGATATTACATTTTTACGTATAAACCCTTGAAGGAGATCTAAACTGGCTCTAGCCTCAGCATCAATTGCCGCTGAGTAATCGTATATCGAATCAGAGAACAACCCAGATCCGGAGACAGTTGAAGCCGTTATGAAGTGATTAACCAATTCACCGATGGCCTTTTTTCGACGCCTATTAACACCTGAAAACAGATCCAACGTTAAATCATCAATTTTACTTTCTAAACTATACTTCCCCAAAGAACTTTTTATCGGCTCTACAACTTCCAAACCCCACGAGCCTATCGTTACCAACCCCAATGCTATTGCATCTTCTAAGTCATGGACTCCATAGGCAATATCATCAGCAATCTCCATAATACTGCAGTCGAGAGACTTATACTTTGTTTTACTATGCTTACCTTCAAAACTATCAAGTGACGAAAACAACTGCCGCTCACTTAAACCTAGGCCCTTTAAAATCCAATCAAGCGATGAGACACCAGAGTCAAATACACATTTTGGAGGCTTATAGCCATCGATGTTTTTTCGCCCCCCAGCACTATAAGCCTTTAAATTCACCACTTCACTGTAAGTTGCCGGATACTTTAGGACGCCTAGTAACGATCTCCTAGTGAGATTCAACCCAGCTTGATCCGAGTACTCACCCAATTCCGTACATACTCTGAGAGTTTGAGCATTCCCCTCAAAACCACCACTTTCCCTCATTGAATAATTCAATGCAACTTCGCCTCCATGCCCGAATGGAGGATGTCCAATATCATGCGCCAGACCTATGGTCTCTATCAACTCCTTGGAAGGCAAAAACTTTGTCTTACCTACCTCATCTCTATGCTTGTAACTTAAAAACTCCACAAGCCCACTACCAAGTTGCGCAACTTCTAAGGAATGGGTCAGCCGAGTTCTATAAAAATCACTCTCCCCAAGGCCAAGAACTTGGGTTTTACCTTGTAGTCGACGAAAAAAAGCAGAATGAATTACCCTTGCCCTGTCGCGAGCATACTGGTCTCTATCGAAGTTATCGTTACCAATATTCTCAATTCGTTCTTCCCACATGCGCCCTCCTAACAGTACACGATACTAAAGTTGTATTGACACAGCCCTTAGATTTGCGCCCCACAGCAAAATTGACGCGCAGCTCATAATTAATAATGGCTTTTAGCCACAAACACAAGCAGTTTGGAAAGGCGGAGGCGACCAGAACCGATTTTTTCGAGCACAGATTCCATTCATCACTGAAATAAAAACGGTGACTATTTCCTTTGCACGTCCCAATGATTACAACTACCACGTAGAACACCAAACCTATCGATATAACGCTTAGCCGTTTCACTGACATTTATAAACATAACGCCCTTCGTTTTTGCCCGGAGGGTCGACACTAATGGCTCAATTTCAGCTTGTGTCCTTGCGACTTTCTTAGCCTGATAGCATGAGCCTATTTCCCAAGCCCCACGAAATAATGAGACAGATTTAATTTTTTGAATTTTCAAGCGTTCAGAGCCCGGTAAAGCACCGGATTTTTGACTACTACCCCCTCCCTTTGCCAACAATGGTGGCGCCGAGCCACGAATGCTAAGGTTCAGCCTCAAAACCAGGGACGACACCTCGTGCACAAACAATGTCTGGCAGCAGCAGTAACCTTCGCCATCAGCTTTTCCGCTCTTGCCTCTCCCGTGCCGCAGGAAGAGCTAGAAGAGTGCCAACGTATAGAAAACTCGGCCAAACAGGTCATGAAAACCAGACAGCAAGGCGTGCCCATGGCTTCGGTGTTGGAACTGGCCGAAGCGACAGGTAAGCAGAACGAGTATGTGGGTGAGGTGTTCAAGTCGTTGATCCGCGAGGCGTACGAGATTCCTCAATACTCAAGCGAGAATTTGCAGCAGAAAGCGATCAGCGATTTCCATTCCAATTTCTACAAGGCTTGCATCGTGACGGCGGAAAAGAGAGCAAACGCCAACGGCTGAGCTCAAAACAAAAAAGGGAGCAGATTCAGGTAGTGAATCTGCTCCCTTTTTACTGAAGGACAGCCTTAAGTCTTCAGTTCGACGTTATCCAACGCCTGATTCACCGCCAATTCCCCGAGCATCACAATCTGCGCAATCCCTATCGCAGTCTTACGGTGAGCGGGCTCCAGCGTGGCCGCAAAGTTGTTGAGCATTTCGCTGGCCGAACCGAGAGATTCGCTGGCGTTGGCGAGCAGTGATTCGATGTCGTACGCCGGATTGGCCAGGTACATCGGATCGTGTTTGTGGTGACTCCCCATGACCCGTTGCTGCGGAGTGAGGTAATGATCGAGCGCGCGTTCGGCGGCCTCGTTCAAGGTTCGGGAGTCGGGGAATTTATAGGGGGAAACCGGATCGGTTTCCGGGGGATTCGGTGTTGGTTTGATCATGGTGAAACTCCTGATTCTTCAATAGGAGCTACCAGCATCACTTGCAGATGATGGGTGGCAGCCATGTGCGGGTCTGCAAGACCGGGAAACCAGGCACCCGGCAGACCCGAGGGTCTCCCGCACAAAGCCGCCATTGAGCGGACGCGAACGAGCGTCCTTTTGGCAGGCTGTGCGACTGGTTTTCCGGCGGGCTTGCAGACCCGATCACTGATTGGCAGTAACGGGAATCAAGTTACGGTCGGGGGTCCAGACGCACAAGCCGGCGGATTCTGTCTTAGGTGTAGGGGACGGCGCAAGGCGCTGTGGGCATCCGGGTGTGACTGTAGGACTGGTTTAAACAACCAATGCGCACCGCGTTTAACTCCGGACAAAAGCCGGACTGTCACCCAGTCCGGCGCCCTCATCACAAAAGCATGTTTCAGTTTCCGGGCCAAAGCGCCCCATCACCTTCACCAGCACTAAAACCCGCCCCCTCAATGTGATAAACCTGCGGCTCCTCCGAAAAATACCCCTCCAGCCCCAACATAAAGACCCTGTGATCCTCCCCCGCCTCAAAATCCGTATGAGCCTCAAGCGATTCCCACCGCACAATCAAGTTGAACCGCTCCGGCGTTTCAATACCCTGCGCAAGCATGTGCCCGCCGTACCCCTTTGCCCGGCGTAGCAAAGACGCAACCTGGCCAAATGCACGCCGGAACTCATCAACACGTTCTGCGTGAACAGGCAACAAAGCGATCTCATAAATCATGACGCATCCCCCACAGAACCCGCCCGAAGCGCCGGCTCGACCGCAATCGCAATTTTCCCCTGAAGACCATTGTTGGGACTTTCCAACCGAGCATGGGCCAGCGGAATCTCCGCAAGCGAATACACCGCGCCAACATGTGGCCGCAGTTGACCGCGTTCCACCAGGGCACTCAATTCATCGAGCTTGCCGCGATTCTGGCGAGTAAAAACGAAGTGATAGCTCGCGTTCTTGCCCCAGGCCTGAACCAGGTTTTGTGGCCGGGCGATGTCGACGATCGAGACCACGCGGCCAAGTTGTGCGAGGGCGTCGGGGCTGCGCGACAGGGTGTCGCCGCCGATGGTGTCGAACACCACGTCCACTCCGAGGCCATTGGTTTCTCGCAGGATGGCGTCGACGTAGTCTTCCTTTTCGTAGTCGATGACCACATCGGCGCCCATGCGGCGGACGAACTCGGCGTTTGCTTCGCGCGCGGTGGTGAACACTTTGGCGCCCATCGCTTTGGCGAGCTGAATGGCGACGTGTCCGACGCCTCCTGCGCCGCCGTGGATCAGAATGCTCTCCCCCACTCTGAGCGCCGCCCGCACGATCAGGGCTTCCCATGCCGTCCCGCCCACCAGGCTCAGACTGGCCGCTTCGAGATGGCTCAGCGAGCGCGGCTTTTTGCCGATGATGCTGGCGGACGCCACGTGGTATTCGGCATAGCTGCCGGGGCCATCGAAGATTTGCGGCGTGTACCAGACTTCGTCGCCCGGTGCGAAAGCCGTCACGCCCGGGCCAACCGCTTCGACTACGCCGGAGATGTCATGTCCGGTGATGGCCGGCAGTTGTACCAGGTCGGGATAGTCGCCGCGTCGGACCTGGTAATCCAGCGGATTGATCGAGGTGGCGTGTACCCGGACCAGCACTTGCCCCGCTTCCGGCACGGGCTTGGGTACGTCGCAGAGTGTGAACGATTCCGGGTTGCCAAATGATTCAAGCAGCATCGCTTTCATGGTAAGTCCTCGTATCGATAATAAGGGATATCGAGATATCTCGATATAATGCGGTAAATTTTTTTACAGCTCTTTCCCTATGACCTCGGCCAAAGCGCTGATGTTGGCTTCATTGCGCTTGTAGTAGGTCCACTGACCGATGCGCCTGACTTCAACCAGGCCCACGCGCTGCAGCGTTGCAAGATAACCGGACACCGTTGACTGCGAGAGTCCGATGCCCTCTTGAATACTGCTCACACACACGCCCACCGTGTGAACGTCGCCCTCATCCTGCGGGGGGAAGTTCTTTACGGGGTCCTTCAAGCCTTTCAGGATTTCAAGCCGTACCGGGTTTGAGAGTGCTTTGAATACTTCGATCAGGTCCATGCCGCGATAATATCGAGATTATTCGATATGTCAATACGCTGTTTGACCAACGGAAAACAAACCGGTCTGCCGACACCCACGGCATCGGCAGACCGAATCTCACCGCGAAAAACCTCAGTACGGATTACACCACTGCGCAGCGCCGTTGAATAACGTGATCAGACGTCTGCCGGTTGAACCCACAGTCAATATCGGCCGCCTCTGCGTGAAGACAATCGGCCATTAGCAGACGTTCGCGAGTGGTTGTTTACAAGCCAAATCGGACAGCATCGTAACCAGCGCGCCTCACCCTGGCCGAAAACGTAACCTCGCGAAACGCTCACGTTGTGTCGGCTAAAAAATAAGCTCACGTGACGGAAACTTAATTAGGGTCGTAAAGTCTGTATAGATAATGGCAGCTTGCCACCTCCATTAGCTCCAATGTGATGTGCAAAACAGCCTTTCTCTCTAGTCTTATTCAAGGAGTTCGAGGAACCAAACCACTGCATTTCCTCTTGCATACCAAAAATTCAAACTCCACACAGCCGCGTGAAAACCACTTACTTTACTTACTATCTCGATAGCTCTCACAAGGAACCGCCATGAATCTGAAAGTTGTCCTGCTGGGTTCGATCTTGTTCGCCTCACCGGTATATCAAGCCATTGCTGAAACTTGCAGCGCCAACTCGACCGGCGGTTACAACTGCACATATGATGATGGTACAACCTCTATTAGCACTAGCAACAGCTTGGGAGGACTGAATACCTTCTATAGCGATGGCCGAACTTCAACAAGCAGTCCGAACATTAATGGCGGACAATCTGTTCGTTACAGTGATGGCAGCACGTCACAAAGTAGCTCCAACCAGATGGGTGGGCAAAACACCACCTACAGCGATGGCCGTACATCTCAAAGCACTTCAAACATAAACGGAGGGCAGGATACTTATTACAGCGACGGCCACATCACACGGAGTACCCCGAATCAAATGGGCGGGCTTGATACAAGAAACTAAAGAATATATTTTGTGGACGAGTCGGCTGTGGGGTCTGAATTCATAAACCTCTACTAAAGGGTGGGGGAACGCCCCTTCGGGACCCAGCGGGCGCAAGAGTGGCGTTGCAGTATTGAGAAAGTTCGCCCTTGCCCCCTGGGACTGGCCGTAACCAGTTGCTCATGACTGACCGCTTTCGGCCAGAACCAATATTGTCCACTTTTTTTTCAAAATTACTGAGAGATTATGAATAGAGTCAAATCCTCAATCTGGGCCATTGCTCCCGCACCAGGCATCCATGAATCACCCGCTCTTCCCATTGAATCCGAAAACCTTACACTCGCCGACTTCAAGCCTTTGAACGAAAGCATTGCGGTCGTGTGTTTTACCGGTTTCATTGACCACCGTCCTGTGCCTACGGGGGACGCGGGACCAACATGCCATCCCAATGTTTCTGTGAGTCATCTACCTTGCTCTCGTTGATGGATGTCTACATGCCCAACACATCGCAGAACGCGCGATTAAATAAGTTGCTGGCCGTCAGCGAAGCCAGCCTTGACAGGGCTAGATCCAAGGAAGACCTATTGGAAGTGATCCAAGAGTTCGCCTCGTACAATGGCCCGCTCAAGTTCAATTACACACGCGCATGGTGGTTTTTTGGCACTGGCATGTTATTGATTGCGAGCACTGTGGCCCTTTATGGGTATCTGGACTCCCGTAACGTCGCTTCTTTTTTTTACCAACTGCAAATTGATCCCGTCTTGTTCGGCATGGGCTCTGGCTTGCTTGGCATCGTGTCTGCCATTTGGAGTCTGCTATGGATGAAATCCAAATCTGATCGCTTGCCTGCACTCAGTAGCAAAATTGCTCGACTGTCATCCTACTTCCACAACGGATTGACTCACCTGCAAGAAGACTCGAGCTTGACCCTCAAAAAGCTGGATGCGCAGTTTAGTGATTACTGGCGGGGCAATTACAGCCGCGAGTTGATCGATTCGATGCAGGGTGTATTTACCGGCACGCTCCGCAACCTCCCTTACGAGTACCTCCGGCTGCACTACATCAACAAACGAACGGAGAAAACCACTGTTACCGACGACCAGGGAAAAACAAAAACGGAGACTCGAGTGATTTATGACCACTATGACAGGTACAGTCTGGTCATCGACTTTCCATGGGTCACCGGGGTATCGGTCAGATCTGATGATCAGTCAGAGAACGACTATCCGTGCCGCATGGACACCGCTTCTCCGGATTTTAATAAAGCGTTCCGTTTGACGGGTGGCAGCGAGATGCTCTGTGCGAAATTCATCAAGCCTTCGACGGTGCTCCACTTGCTGAAGCTGTTCAACATTCTCCATCGTCCGAACCTGGAGTTCGCCGACAGTGGAAAGCTCTGCCTGAGCTTCGCGGATAGCGACCTGCTCGCGTTCGGTACTCAATATTCGCTGTCTTCACCCAACGAGTTTTACGCAGAAATTTCTGCTGGTGTCGATCTGCCACGCCTGATGTCTGCGCTCCAATGGAGCCATGCACTCAGTGAGCTGCACGACGACAACTTTACCTCCTCTCTCCCAAAAAACCGCCAAGAGAAGTAAGACATGGACATCCCACTCGCCCTCTCCGCCATTATCGCTGCAGTCATAATCGTGACGGGCTTCGTCATCTACAACGGCATTATCGGGGGGCACAATCGAGTACAACGTGCCTGGGCGGACGTCCTCGTTTACGAACGCCAGAAGACGAAGATTCTCGATCAACTGCAAAAGGTGCTCGCAGACTTCATGGTCTTTGAGGCCAGCCTCCTCGAAAAAATAGCCGGCCTTCGCAGCGCCGTAAAAAGCCTTCCTGCCGGAGCGGACGGCAATGCCCTCGCGACCGTTGAAACCGCCACGAAGGCGCTGATGGGTGGCTTGCACATCGCGTTTGAGGCTTACCCTGATCTGAAAGCATCGGAAGCGGCGAACAACATGATGCGTGAAATTGCCGAACAGCAAGAGAATGTCGGCGCGGCCATCACCATTTACAACCGGAACGTCGAGCTGTTCAACAACTCCATCGAAATGTTCCCTGGCTCGGTCATCAATGGCCTGTTCAACAAGAAATCTCCGGTTACGCCGTTCTCCGATAGCGAAGCTTCGCAAGGTTTCTCTTACACCCCGAATCTCTGACCCGCATGATGCTCTGATCGTCCATAAGGGTGATGGACGATCAGAGCGGCTCCCCCTAAAAATGGGGACTGATTTATTTTCTCCGCCTGCCTGCTGTAGCCGTTGCACCGCCGGCGCTGGAAAATCCGCTGGTATTTTGCGCTCCACGCCGTATCGCAAGATGAATCTTTACGGCACCGTGCAGCAGAACAATCTGGAATGAATTGGGACTAGCCATCAAGCCATCATTCAAGAATCAACTCGGAGCGGAAAATGTCCCCGATTTGCAGCGTCGCGGTTTTGTCGTCATCGTCAATAATGTTTGTTCCCATCATATCGATCCAATGATTACGGGATGGGTCGACCAATGTCTCGATGGTAGGTTGCTCTCGGAGCAGATCGAGTGCATCCAGATTGATACCTTGTCTTACGGTAACTTTTGAAATCGCAGCGCCTTGAATATAGATGGGTCTCGGCAATTGAAAAGCAACCTCTCGACCTCGATAGCGATCATCGAAAAGGTGATGCCTTGAGGTACTTTCCAGCAGCTCTTCTCGTGCGCGCCGGTCTCGATCCATCAGGTACTCGACGCGTTTCTTATCCGCTTTTCCTTTCGAGGGAGGCATGGCCTGTGGTTTGCCGAACGGTGCCGCTAGCGCCTCTGCGGCAACCTCGAAGCCTGTCGACCGAAGCAATTTGGCCATTACGCCACGGGTTGCGGCATCCTTGGCAAACTCCATTTCACTTTCGGCAATTGTTACAGGATCGTCTGGGACTGGATCAATGATCATCAGGTGACTCGGATTGCCATCTTCAATTCCGATGCTGAGACCTGAGACCAACCGTTGGCCTGTGTGCCCGGGCGGGAATATGATCGAGAGTTTCTGGGATATGCCCGAATTGATTTGACGATCCCTGAAAGCCTCGCCCGATTGAGTACCCTTGCATTCCATGATGTGCCAGTTGCCATCGCGGTCTCGTGCCACAAAATCAGGTGTCTTGTTCGGCCCTCGCTTTGCGGTGCGATGTTGGTGTGCGCCATGACTCGCACCATAGCGCTGCAAAAAATAACGACCATCAACAATCTCTGCCAATGGCAAATGCCTCATAAGCCAGACCATCGGCACTCCCATTCCGAAGTCATCGCTCAGGATGGTTTTCTGGTGCGCATCAAGATCTGCATAGCTTCTTGTCAAACGCAGGTCTGCATCATGGGGGGTGATCGCTGCCAGATACCTTACCCACGCCCAGAATTCTGCGAGTGAAACGCCAGTGACAGAAGTCGGTGTTGTCAGGTAGCCGATCGTCAATAACATCGAGTTGATGTTCAGATTGAAACTGCTGGCGCCGGCAGTGAACGCAGACGGAAAATCTGGAATCTTGCCGGCACCAGGCCAACTGGCCTCATCGACATGAACGTTGATCGTACGGTACATCGCGGGTGATCGTCCTTGAAAAAATGGACGCCGATCTTAGCCGTGGTCGACGAAAACTGTCGACCGGTACTGATCAGCTTCGTGTTGGCATCAATATCAGTCGGGGACATCAACGATGAATACTCAGCGAGCGTCCCCTGACGGCCAAAAAGAGAAAGTAGACATTCCCTACCCCAAGACGCTAGCGTCAGTCCCTTCATTTCGAGGGCTACACCATGGATGCTATTGCCGAATACTCAGATGAGCACCATCGCCGCGGTGTCGTGGAACTCTGGGAAGCCGTTTTCGGTTACGAAACCGCGCATAACACTCCCGGCCTTGCTATCGACAAGAAACTGGCTGTTGAGGACGGTCTCTTTTTTGTAGCGTTGGCAGGACATGACGTTATCGGTACCGTTCTCGCGGGATACGACGGTCATCGTGGCTGGCTCTACTCGGTTGCGGTGCACCCGGCACATCGTAGAAATGGCCTGGGCGCGAGACTTGTGCACCACGCCGAGGTCGCCTTGACCGTGCGTGGCTGCATGAAAATCAACCTGCAAATCGTCAGCACAAATGAAGGCGTCAAAAACTTTTACGAATCTCTGGGGTACTCGACCGAACCGCGCATCAGCATGGGGAAAAAGATCGAGTCGAATATAGTGATGCCTGAAGAGAAGCGCTGCTGAGTGCCCTCTGATCTGATGAGCAAGGGACAGCTGCTCACAATCCTGCCTGCCGATACCCAAGGCATCGGCAGACAGGGCTCCACCACTCAACAACCTCAGTAAGGATTACACCGCTGAGCCACCGCCGTCGCCTGATCCACATAGGGCCGCGCAGGCTCAAGATTCCACTCAGGCTTGTTCCTCACAGGCTTGCCATCGAACGATGCGGCCAGATGACAGACCAGTTGCCGGCGCAATGACCCGCCATTGACGCTGTACATCCGCCATTGCTCGTCGTCTTTGTGTTTGTTGTACAGCTCGGCAAACATCCGGTCGGTCTGGTCATCCTTGATCGCACGCCCGCAAGCAGTCGGTACGACTTGCAGCGACCAGGTCTTCGGCCCGAGTTTCGGGTCGTCGCGTTGGGCCCAGGTGCTGGATTCGATGTACTTGTCGCAGAACTGTTGGGTCGGTGGCGCCGCGGTCTGGATGCACGAGAACGTAGCCTTGCTGGTCGGCGTTTTTGGGAAGTCGATCTTGACGATGTTGCGGTCCTTGCCGGTCTTGGCTTTGTAGTCGCGCTGGTTGGCCAGGGCGTCGTTCAGACCCCGTGAATCGCTGTAGAAAAAGGCCAGGATCGGCAACTCATCAGTCTTCGGGTTGCCCAGGCGCAGTTCTGTCTGGGTCTGGAATTCACGGGTGTTGATGACGCGTCGGGCGCCCATGAAGTTCTGGAACGCGTTGACCCGATCCTGGCTGCTCATCGGGTTGCGCATGTTGAAGCCGCATTGCAACTGGTCCTGCTTGCGGTCGTTGTTGAACTTGGTGAAGTGGGCGACCCAGGCGTTGACGTTGGTGATCGGCGGGGCCATGGACTGGCAGACTGCCTCGGTCTGACTGGTGTTCTTGTTGTTACCGCAGCCACGGTCGTCGCGAAAATCGGTCCAGGCATCGTTGGGGAACGCGCAGTAAACATGCACCGGATTTTCCGGGTCACGCACCATGTCGACCGGGGTGATGATGTAGCCGTTCTGGGTGCTCATGCCGGGGTCTTCGTAGCTGATGCCATCGGCCCGCATGTAGGACGCGGCAAACGTGCCCAGCTCGACCGCTTTGGGGCTTGGGTTCCAGACATCCCACTTCTGCCCTTTTGCCGGATCGGCACGGTGAGTGCCGCGAATCAGCAATCCCGAACAGTCCGACGCCGGGTCTTTGCCGCAACTGGCGGTGGTGTTGTTGTACAAGCTTTCAACGCGCTTCAGCGTGTCTTCGCAGGACTCGGCATTGGCCGACGTCGCGTGCAGAAACAACGGAACCGCAAGTAGTGGGACGATCCTGCTCCAGCGTTCTTTCATGACGTGTTTCTCCCTGATTGTTCTTCTCGTCTTCCCTGTTCAATGACGTCCGGTACCCGGCGGGGCTTAGCGCATAACCGGATTGCACCCCGCCGCCCGGGTCTCGGCGTCCGAAAGCGCAGGCCGGAAGGGTTCAAGATTCCACGGTGTCTTGGCGCGGTAATTCACCAGAACGCAATTCAATTGCTGACGCATGCTGCCGACGGATTTTTCGTTGTCGCGCCAGTTGCCATCGGCGCCCTTGAGGGCGAACAACTGCTGGTACAGAGCATCGATTTGGTCGTTGGGCAAAGCGCGTCCGGCCGCCGTTGGCACGACACTCAAGGTCCATTCGTCCTGACGGGTGCCCGGGTCGTAGCGTTTGACCCAGTCGGCGGAAGCGATGTACTGCGGTGCCTTGACCGGCAGCGGGTTGCAACCGGCCTTGGCGGCTTCCTGAGGGGTGACGACGGGGCGGAACGGCTCCAGATTCCACTCGGTCTTGCCCGGGTAGTTCTGCACCAGACAACTGAGTTGCTGACGCATGCTGCCGGGGGATTTTTCGTTGTCGCGCCATTGGCTGTCGGCACCGCGCAGCGCGAACAACTCCTTGTACAACGCCTCCTGGTCGCTGGCCTGAATCGCCTTGCCCTGAGCGGTGGGCGTGACGTTGAGCGTCCATTCGTTCTTGCCAGTGCCGGGGTCGTGGCGCTCGACCCAATTGGCCGAGGCAATATAGCGAGAGGTAACAGGTGCAGGCTGACCGTTGCCGGCCGTTGTCAGATCAATCGCCTGATCCGCCGCGACATAGCTGAAGCGCTGCTCCGGTGGTTTGGTGAAATCCAGCCGCAGGATCGGCACGCTGTAACCCTGGGCCTGGAGTTTCTTCTGGAAATTGCGCGCACTGTTCAGGCCGTCTTCCGGTTTGGGTGGCGCCTGATCGCCGCGAGTGGCGAAGTTCTGGGTGCTGTTGACGTTGTAGATGAAGGCGTCGATGTACTTCATGTTTTCGCTGCCATCGTTGGTGGCCGAGGCATTCTTCAACATGAATTCGTTGACCTGTGCGCTGAAGGCAAAGGGGTCTTTGTTGGTGGTGTTCACCCGCGATTCGTGGACGCGGATCATCGCATTCCAGTCGCTGGGCTTCTCCGCGTTCCAGGAACACTGGCCGTACTGGATCGGCCCTTTCATCAGCCCGGTGTATTTGTTGGTCCACTGCTCGGCAGTGTTCACTCCGGCCTCCGCGCAGGTGCCATAAGCCAGCGCAGCGTTCTTGTTGTTCATCGGTGGTTGGGCGGCGCGCGGCGGTTCACGACTGTCGAAAAAGCCGCAGCCATACCACTTGCGTTCGGGCCCGGTGCCGCCATCGAAAGCGTAGATGCAGGTGAAGCCTTGCTCCTTGACCGGCAGTTGCAGCGCCGCTGCATCGGTGGGATTGCGCAGGATGAAACCGGCCGGGTGAATGAGGATGCGCGTGCTCAGATCCTTGCGAATCCACGAGTAGGACGTCGCACCGATCTTGATCGCGTAAGGGCTGTAGTCCCAAGGGTTGAACGGCCCGTCGTTGACCATGCGCAACGTCACGCCACTGCAGTAGTAATGCCCGCGAGCGGCGCCGGTGTCAGGCTCCTGGCACGCATCCTTGAGGGTGTTGTAGTTGCGGTTGATGCGGTTCAGGGTTTCCAGCGGATCCAGGGGTGGCTGGGCAGCCACGGCGCTGAATGCAAAGGGCAGGAACAGGCTCAGGATAAAAGGCGAACGAACGGCTGCGCGCATAACCGACACTCCTTGTCGTGCGAGATGACACTTCCATGAAAAGCAGCGTAGTTAGCACAACCCTGACGGTCAAACCGATAGTGGATCAAGCCGCACTTCTGCTGCGCCTCATATGAATCAACGCCGTCCGCCCACCTCCCGGCGAAGCGCGTTCCTCGATATCAAACGGCACAAACCCGAGCCTCGGATACAGCAGCAATCCCGCCGTATTTTCATTGAAACAGGACAGCTGCACCTCTTTGGCTTCCCAGCGCTCGAAGGCCAGTTCAGTCATGGTCTCGACGATAGACCGGGCCACGCCTTTGCCCCGGGCACTCGGTGCCACGATCACATTGCCGATGCAGCAAATGCCCTGGCGCTCGGCGCGATAGAAGTTGGCGAACCCGACAATCTCGCCCTCCGCCTCGACCACCGTGGAGTCGAAGCGCTGACTGATCGCGGCGTTCATCTGCGCTTCCGTCAACGGAAATTCCGCCTTCGGGAACATGAAATACAACTCCTGAACGCCCTGCGGAAAACTGCAAATGGTTTTGACGTCATCGGCCTTCACTGGCCTGTGTTTCAAGTTCATGGCTGCCCTGCCCTCACTTTTTGCCGCTTGCCAGATGATGGGCGACCAGCGCGTTCGCATGCCCGTGGCCCATGCCGTGCTCGGTTTTGAGCCAGGTGACCAGTTCCATGTGTTTTTTGTCGGTGATACTGGCGAGAAGCTTCAGCCAGTGATCGATGGGCTGGCCGTACTTCTTTTCGATTGAAGGAAAGTAGGATGCCGGGCCTTTCACTTTTGCGTCTTCGCTCATGCTGCAAGCTCCCTGAGATCACGACGGAGTGTCGGATAACGCTCCTTGTCGTCGAGCGATAGATTGGACGCCAAACGCTGGCCCGGCAAGTGCACCCGTTTGTCTCAGTTCAAACCTGCCCTGACGGAAAGTTTTGATGACCAGGACTCTTGTCCAGCCTTCATTATCGGCTCGGCGGGGAAGCGGTAATTGCCAAAGGCCTCGAGCACGGCTTGATCGACAGCGGCGTTTCCCGAACTCTCGACCAATATGATTTCGGGCACCAGCGAGCCGGGTTTGCCTTTGATTTCCAGCGTGACGGGTTTACTGGCGGAACCAGGTTTGATCTGTTTCTTAAGGGCAAACTCCATGTCGCCCACCGTTCCGGAGAGGCTGTTGCCGGTACTCTCATACCAGATTGTGTTGTAGCGCTCGACCTGCTCGGCCGTCATGGCCATACCTTGAGCACGAACTCGCTGAACGCCTTCCCATGAGGTGTCGCCGACATATCGGCTGGCACTCAGGTAGTGCGTCATTGCACCGGACAGATCCTGTGGGCCACCTCTGCCCTCTTCCATCAAGCGCGCCAGCCGGGCATCACTGTACGCACTGCCAGGTTGCACTCGCTGATACAACCGTCGCGCTTCACTAGCGTCTGCCACTTGACCGCTGCCCTCTTCCGCCATGCGCGCGAGCTGCTCGTAACCAGCGGCATCGTCGGCAGCAACGGACTCATAAAGGGCTTTGGCCTTGCCCATGTCTTGCGGCAGCCCACGGCCAAACTCAAACAGAACGCCGAGCGCGATCCGGCATTGAAGATTGCCGTCGTCGCTGGCCTCGCGGATGTATTCGACCCAGTCGCTGGAGATGTCTTTTGTCGTGGCGAATATCCGGCATCGCATGCCGGCCAAGCTCTGTTCCTGGGGTGTTGGCGAGGTGGTTTTACAACCTGCGACGAGGGTCACCAGAGCCATTAAAGCAACAGCCTTGTTCATGGAGTCTGTCCGTTGAAAGTATGCGAACTCCATCGGCCGTTTTTTTGAGAAATTGAACCCGGATCAGAGATCAGGGTACGACGGCACTCGGCTGCCGGGTTGATTCAACACCAGACCGCTGCACTGTCTCCGGCACCGCCACCCAAAGCAGCACCAGCGCCGCCATCGCCACCGCCGCCAATGTCAAAAACGCAGCGCTGTACCCCGCCTCCTGAACCACAATTCCCGCCAGGCTATTGCTCAACGCCGCGCCCAGACCGAACACCGTCGAAATCGCTCCCAGACTGACATTGAAATGCCCGGTTCCCAGCGTCAAGTCTTTCACCACCACCGGAAACAGCGCGCCGAAAATCCCGGCGCCGATGCCATCGAGCAATTGCACCGACACCAGCCACCATGGATCGTTGGACAGCACATACAACACACCACGCAAGGGCAGGATCAGGAACCCCGCCAACAGCAACGGCTTGCGCCCCCACAGATCAGCCTTTGCGCCCACCAGCAACGCGACCGGCACCATCACCATTTGCGCCGCCACGATGCAGGCCGAGGTGAGCGGCGTGGCCATCTGCAGATTGGCTTGCGCCAGTTTCTGACTCACCAGCGGCAACATCGCCGCGTTCGCCAGATGAAACAGCGCACAGCAAATCGCGAACATCAGCAGCGGTCTGTTGGTGAGCAACACGGAAAGCCCCGAAGGCTGCTTGCCCTGCCCCGTTTCGCTGGGTGAAAGACCTCGGGCGAGATCGTGATCAATGGCATCGGCCGATACGAACGAGACGGCAATCACGCTGGCCAGCGCCATGACCGCCATCAGATAAAATACGGCAACCGGGCCGAACAGGTACGCAGACAAACCGGCCAGCAGCGCGGCGCAGGCGTTGCCGGCGTGGTTGAAGGTTTCGTTGCGCCCGGTTCTTCGCGTGAAGGCGCGAGGTCCAGTAATGCCGAGGGTGATCGCGCAGATGGCGGGGGCGAAGATTGAAGCGGCAACGGCACTGATGGCTTGCGTCAGCGCCACCAGACTGAATGACGTCACGAACGGCAGCAGCAGACAGCTTCCGGTCACCACCAGCGCGGCAATCGCGATCAGCGCTCGTTTGAAGCGTGTGCTGTCGACCAGCGCACCTGCCGGGGTTTGGGTGATGAGCGCAGCGATTCCGGCAATCGTCATGACCAGACCAATGCTCGCTGGCTCCCAGTGGTGAACCGCCAACAGATAAATCGCGAGATAAGGACCGAGCCCGTCACGCACGTCGGCGAGGAAGAAATTCAGGCTGTCGAGGGACAGGTTATTGCGGCGATCGAGGTGATTGGCCACGGGTAACGTCTTCGTTGTCGAGGTTCTGCGAGATGACTCAACCTCCGCAATTGAAATGACCTTTTGCGGGGGATTTAAGTTGCATGGAACGGCGGGGCGATCTTGCCCCAAAGGCAGCGCATTGCAGAAGAATTGACGAGAACCTGGTGACACTATCGCCAAGTGCTCTAAAGGACTGTCAGTTCTGTCAGGTTACTTGCCGTCTGGCCAGGTTTACGCTGGCCTCAACGACAGTAAATCGAGGCGTTCAACATGTTCCGGATTCGTCATTATGTGCCACAGGGCATTCTCTTGTTGGCGATGCTGAGTTTGATCAGTCACGCACAAAGCGCCGTTACGTTTACCTATTTTCTTCCTGTGGACTTTCAGTGCAACAACGGTGTGACAACGCCGGGCTACAGCGCCTACGTCGTCGGCAACCTACCGGAAATCGGCAATTGGGATGTGACCAAGGCAGTGAAACTGACCCCCTCTGCCTACCCGACATGGACCGGTCAGACCAAGTTCACCCTTTTAACTGAAAAGACCTCCGTGGAATGGAAATGCATCATCCGCAGTGAGACGAATCCATCGGACGTGAAACAGTGGCAGACCGGCGCCAATAACCAGGTGACCACCGCGTGGAGCCCTACACCCAAAAGCATTGGCACGTTCTGACGAATCGTTTCTCGATCTCAGGGGTTGAGCAACAACCCCTGCTCCGCCTCACACAACCCCACGACATAATCCCAGACCACCCGCAACCGCACTGACTTGTGCAACTCGCGCCGCGTACTGATCCAGTAACTGCGCTCGATGCTCTCATCCGGCAACAGCGCCACCAGATCCGGATCGGCCGCGGCCATGTAGCAAGGCAGCACCGCAATCCCCAGCCCCGAACGCGCCGCCTGCTGCTGGGCGATGACGCTGGTGCTGTGAAACACCACGCGCGGATTGCGGCAGAAGCTGTTGAGAAACATCAGTTCCTGACTGAACAGCAGATCGTCGACGTAGCCGATCCACGCATGCCGGCCAAGATCCTCGCGACTGCGCAGCGGCGGCGCATTGTCGAGGTAAGCGCGGCTGGCATAGAGCGCGAGCCGGTAATCGGTGAGTTTGCGGGTGACGAGCATGTCCGCCGCCGGCCGTTCCAGGTGAATACTGATTTCCGCTTCGCGGTTGAGGATGCTGACGAAGCGCGGCACCGCCACCAGTTCCACTTCCAACCCTGGATAGCGTTCGAACAGCCCGATCATGCGACTGGCGAGAAACATGATGCCCAAGCCTTCGGTGACACCGACGCGGATCTTGCCCAGCGGCGCGGTGGACTGGGTGATTTCTTCCTGAGCCAGCAGCGCGACGTTTTCCATGGCTTCGGCATGTTTGAGCAGCGCCTCCCCCGCCGGAGTCATTTCGTAGCCTTGGGCATGCTGGACGAACAGCGCGGTGCCGAGGCTTTTTTCGATGGCCTCGATATGCCGGGCGACGGTGGCGTGCGTGGTGTTCAAGCGGCGGGCGGCCGTGAGCAAGCGGCCGCTGCGTTGCAACTCGAGAAAGAACCGCAGATCGTTCCAGTCGAACATGGCTTGTCCTTGTCGGCTATCGTCAGAAAGCGCTGTTTGAAAACGCACAGCGGCTGCGCAAAAACTAACATTCTTTTGACGAAAGCTAACAACTAGGATGACTGACAACAAAAACAATAAGCGAGGTCAGGGAATGCAGACTTCCCTCGATGAATTCGATTACATCGTGGTCGGCGCCGGGCCGGCCGGGTGTTTGCTGGCCAATCGGCTGTCGGCGGACCCACAGCAGCGGGTGCTGTTGCTGGAGGCCGGCGGGCGCGACAACTATCCGTGGATTCACATCCCCGTGGGTTACCTGTTCTGCATCGGCAACCCGCGCACCGACTGGTGCTTCAAGACCGAAGAACAACCGGGCCTCAACGGCCGCGCACTGAGTTATCCGCGTGGCAAAGTGCTGGGCGGCTGCTCGTCAATCAACGGCATGATCTACATGCGCGGCCAGGCCAACGACTACGACGGCTGGGCCGCCGAGGGCAATCCGGGCTGGTCCTGGAATGACGTGCTGCCGCTGTTCAAACAGAGCGAAAACCACTTTGCCGGCGCGGCGGACTTTCATGGTGACCAAGGTGAATGGCGAGTCGAACGCCAGCGCCTGTCATGGCCGATTCTCGATGCGTTTCGCAGCGCTGCCGAACAGAGCGGCATCGCCAGCATCGATGACTTCAATCAGGGCGACAACGAGGGTTGCGGCTACTTTCAGGTGAACCAGAAGGCCGGGGTGCGCTGGAATGCGGCGAAGGCGTTTCTGAAGCCGATTCGCGATCGGGCCAATCTCACGGTGTTGACCGACGTCGAGGTGGATCGGGTGTTGTTCGAGGATGGTCGCGCCTCAAGGGTCAGCGCACGTTGGCAAGGTCAGGAAAAGCGCTTCAAGGCGCGCAAGGAGATCGTGTTGTGCGCAGGTTCCGTGGGCTCGCCGAGCATTCTGCAACGCTCCGGGATCGGGCCGCGTCCGCTGCTGGAAAAGCTCGGGATCGGCGTGGTGCATGAACTGCCGGGCGTCGGCGGCAATCTGCAGGACCACCTGCAACTGCGGCTGATCTACAAACTGGAAAATGCCCGCACCCTCAACCAGATCGCCGGCAGCGTGTGGGGCAAGATGGGCATGGGCCTGCGCTATCTGTATGACCGCAGCGGGCCGTTGTCGATGGCGCCGAGTCAGTTGGGCGCGTTTGCCCGCTCGGGGCCGGAACAGACCTCGGCCAATCTCGAATACCACGTGCAGCCGCTGTCGCTGGAGCGCTTTGGCGAGCCGTTGCACAGTTTCCCCGCGTTCACCGCGTCGGTGTGTGATTTACGGCCACAGAGCCGTGGCCGGATCGAGATCCGCTCCGCCGATCCTCAGGAAGCGCCGCTGATCCAGCCCAATTACCTGAGCCATCCCGAAGACCTGCGCGTGGCCGCCGATGCGATTCGCCTGACCCGGCGCATCGTCAGCGCCCCGGCCCTGCAAGCCTTCAACCCGGTGGAATACCTGCCCGGCGCCAGCCTGCAAACCGAAGAACAACTGCACGAAGCGGCGGCGAAGATCGGCACGACGATTTTCCACCCGGTCGGCACCTGTCGCATGGGCAATGACGCGAACGCGGTGGTCGATGCGCAATTGCGCGTGCACGGTGTGCCCGGTCTGCGGATTGCCGATGCGTCGATCATGCCGCGCATTACCTCGGGCAACACCTGTTCGCCTACGCTGATGATTGCCGAAAAAGCGGCACAGCTGATCCTCAACCCAACCGCCCGGAGTTTTCCCGCCGAAGAAAAAGCACTGCCCGCACTCTCTTGACCAAAGGAATAGCGGCGCCAGCCCACGAGGTCGGCGCCGACAGTGGAACAACAAAAACAATCACTGTGAGGGATACCGATATGTCAGAACACGTTCAGTCTCTGGACGCCGTGCGCAGCGCGGACGCCAGCCCCGATACCCGAAAGGTCATCTTCGCCTCGTCCCTGGGGACGGTGTTCGAGTGGTATGACTTCTTTCTCTACGGCGCCCTGGCGGCGGTGATCAGCAAGCAGTTCTTTGCCGGGGTCAACGACACCACGGCATTCATCTTCGCGTTGATGGCGTTTGCCGCAGGCTTCATCGTGCGGCCGTTCGGGGCGCTGGTGTTCGGTCGGTTGGGGGACATGATCGGGCGCAAATACACGTTCCTTGCGACCATCATTCTGATGGGCGTGGCGACGTTCGCCGTGGGCCTGCTGCCGACCTACGCCAGCATCGGTATCGCCGCGCCGATCATTCTCGTGGGGCTGCGCATGCTTCAGGGCCTGGCCCTCGGCGGCGAGTACGGCGGCGCCGCGACTTACGTGGCAGAACACGCGCCCATCGGCAAACGCGGTTTCCACACCAGCTGGATTCAATCCACCGCGACCCTCGGCTTGCTGTTGTCACTGCTGGTGGTGCTCGGTTGCCGCTACTTCACCGGCGATCAGTTCGAAGTCTGGGGCTGGCGCATTCCGTTTCTGCTGTCGATCGTGCTGCTGGGCATTTCCACCTGGATTCGCCTGAGCCTGCACGAGTCGCCGGCCTATCTGAAGATGAAAGAGGAAGGCAAGGCCAGCAAGGCGCCGATCCGCGAATCCTTCGGTAAATGGGAAAACCTCAAAGTCGTGCTGATCGCCCTGTTCAGCATCAACGCCGGGCAAGCGGTAACCTTCTACGCCGCACAGTTCTACGTGCTGTTTTTCCTCACCCAGTTCCTGAAAATGGACCCGGCAGTGGCCAACAGTCTGCTGATCATCAGCGTGGTGATCGGCGCGCCGTTCTTCATCATTTTCGGCTGGCTGTCGGACAAGGTCGGACGCAAACCGGTGCTGATGCTCGGCCTGCTGCTGGCGACGGCGCTGTACTTCCCGATCTTCAAATCCCTGGCCCACTACGCCAACCCGGCCATCGACCATGCCAGCCAACAGGCGCCGATCACCGTTGTGGCGGATCCGGCCACCTGCACCTTCCAGTTCGACCCGGTGGGCAAGGCCAAATTCGACAGCCCGTGCGACAAGGTCAAGACCTTCCTGGTCAAGCAAGGCCTGCCCTACTCCAGCATCGCCGCCCCGGCGGGCAGCGCGGTGCAAGTGAGCGTCGGCGACGTCAAACTCGATGGCTTCGACGAGGCGTCCCTGCGCGGCGCGATCGCCCTCGCCGGCTACCCGCAACAGGCGGATATGCAGCAAATCAACAAACCGATGATCGTGGCCCTGATCGTCGCGCTGATCATCATCTCCGCCATGTGCTACGGCCCGCTCGCTGCACTGATGGTCGAACTGTTCCCGACCCGCATCCGCTACACCTCGATGTCCTTGCCGTACCACATCGGCAACGGCTGGTTCGGCGGTTTCCTGCCGACCGTGTCGTTTGCGCTGGTGGTGTACACCGGGGATATTTTCTACGGGCTGTGGTACCCGGTGCTGATTACCGGGGTGAGCCTGGTGGTGGGAATGATTTGTCTGCGTGAGACGAAGAATATCGACCTCGACAAGAACTGATCCTTGATCAGGGTGGCGAGGGGTTCACACCCTCGCCACCGCACTGAATTTCAGACCTCCGCCTCCAGCAATTCAAACTTCACCTGATCGGGATAGAACGCAACGTAATCCTTGATCTGGCTGACCGAGATCTTCGGATGTTCGTACGTCCACACCGCGTTCGCCCCCTCATGCCCGGGCACTTGCAGACTGAAATAATTGGCGTCGCCCTTGTACGGGCAATAACTCGTGTGGTCGGTGCGGGCGAAGTATTTTTCGTCGATGTCTTCGCGGGGGATGTAGTAGACCGGCGGGTAGTTGGCCTCGAGCAGCACCAATGCTCGGGCGGAGGCGGCGACTTGTATGCCATGGAACTTCACCAGCAGGCAGCCTGGCTGCTCGGCGATGGTGATGACGGGACTGGGACCGGAGGTTTTCATCGGTTTCTCCTGACAGCAGCGAAGAGAGCGCTTCAGGTATAACCCATGCGGCCGGATCTCGTCGGGTTCGCAGCCGAACGGTTTTTTTCCGCTCATAAAAAAACCGCAGCCGGCGAAGGCTGCGGTTTTCCGGTTTCAGACTTTCCGTTTTCAGATCAGGCGACGATATCGGTCGCCACGGCCTGCCCCACCACACCCACTGCGAAGTCCACCGAACCCTGGCCCGTCAGGTCGATCATCAGGCTGGTCTGGTTGGTCTGTTCGAAGTAAGTGAGGATCGCGTCGCCCGCGTGCCCGGTGAAGCCGCTGACGAAGTTCAGCGTGGCCGCGCCCGAGGCGAAGCCAGCGATGCCCGACAGGTCGATCTTGTCCAGGCCACTGGTGAAATCCATGATCCAGTCCGGCGCGGTCATGGTCGAATCGCTGGCAGCGCCGAACACGAAGGTGTCTGCGCCTTCACCGCCCCACAGCGAATCACCACCGCCACCGCCGTAGATGATGTCGTTGCCGGCACCGCCAATCAGGTCGTTGGCCGCCGCGTTGCCGATCAGCAGGTCATTGCCCGAGCCGCCCACAGCGTTTTCAACGGTCACGCCATACGCGATGGAGACGTTGCCCACCAGGCCGCCGACGTCGGAGAACGAACCTTCGTTGAGGTTGATCTTCTGGTTCTGGCTGAAGCCGGAGAAGTCCAGGGTGTCGTTGCCGCCGCCGTCCCACACCGAGAACACCACTTTGGAGGTGTCCGAAGTAGCGCTGTAGTAGTCGCGGTCGGCGTTGGAGTTGAAGCCGTACACGGTGTCGTCGGCACGGGTTTCCAGGTTGGCACCGTAGAGTTTCTGCACGGCGACGATGTCGTCCAGCAACGGTGCGGAGGCGTAGGCGCCGCTGCCGTCCTTGCTGAAGTTCTGGTCGGTGTTGGCTTCGCTCCAGTAGCTCATCAGGCTGTAGCCACGGGTGTCTTCGGCGTACTTGGCGTCGCCGTAGGTCGGGTTGCCATTGCCGGCGTTGTAGGCGCCCGGGTGCGACAGGCCGAGGGTGTGGCCGATTTCGTGGGTCAGGGTCTGGCGCCCGTAGTTGTTGGTGTCCGGGGTCTTGTTGACCTGGTACTTATCGTTGATCAGATACCACGACTGGCCGTCATAGCTGCTGCCCTGCGGCAGGTAGGCAAACGCCGCGCCGCCGGTGCTGACGTCGTAGTTGCCGAAGGTCATGTGACCGTCGCCACCCTTGCCCTCGGTGAAGGTGACTTTGGCCACGTCCGACCACGATTGCATCGACAGGATGGCCTGGGCTTTCTGCTGATCGCTGAACTCGCTGAAGTTGCCGAGTTTCGGGTTGTAGTTCGACGGTTTGTCGGTCAGGAACGTGTAGGTCAGATCAATCTTGCCGTCAGCGTTCTTGTCTTGCCACGACATGCCCTTGCGCAGGATTTCGTCGGCGGCCTGGTCGGCAGTGAACGACGGTTTGCCGTTGACGGTCCCGGTGCCACGGTCATACAGGTGGCTGAAGGTATCGACCGCAGTGAAGGCGCTGGTGGCCTGGGAGGAAGGTTGAGACATGGTGTACGTCCTTGTTTCTAAATGGTCAGTGTCAGACAGAAAAACGGCGATCTTCTGGCGAGATCGTCCTGTCACTCGCCCTGTTGAGGCAAATTGAACCTGCCACAGCCGCCAAGGGGGGCGCTAATCAATTTCTCGATAGCGTCCCCGATTGCCCCGGCGATGGTTGTCATGACCGGCAATCTTTTTATCTGTATATCCATACAGATAAAAGTTGCCCCTTCGCCCGAGTCAGGCCATTCTGTGCGCCTCTTCGGGCAATGATCGACGACGGTGGTTATGCGGCTGTACCTCTGTGAAAAACCTTCCCAGGCCAAGGATATTGCGGCCGTGCTGGGTGCCAGGCGCCGAGGCGACGGCTGCTGGCTGGGAACGGACGTCACGGTGACCTGGTGCATCGGCCACTTGCTGGAAACCGCCACGCCGGATGCCTACGACGCACGCTACAAGCGCTGGGTGCTGGCGGACCTGCCGATCATCCCGGACAAGTGGAAAATGACCGTCAAGCCGCGCACTGCCAGCCAGTACAAGGCAGTCAAACGTCTGCTCGCCGAGGCCAGCGAACTGATCATCGCCACCGACGCCGACCGCGAAGGCGAGATGATCGCCCGGGAACTGGTGGAACATTGCCGCTATCGCGGGCCGATCCGCCGCTTGTGGCTGTCGGCGCTGGACGAAGCATCGATCCGCAAGGCTTTGGCGGCTCTGAAGCCGGGCGCAGAAACCTTCAGCCTCTATCACTCGGCATTGGGGCGTTCACGAGCAGACTGGCTGATCGGGATGAACATGAGTCGCCTGTTCACCCTGCTTGGCCGGCAATCCGGCTATCAAGGCGTGTTGCCGGTGGGCCGGGTGCAGACGCCGACCCTGCGGCTGGTGGTGGATCGCGACCGCAGCATCGCTGACTTCGTGCCGGTGGCGTACTGGGCCATCGATGTGCAACTGCTGCACAACGGCACGGCGTTCACGGCGCAATGGCGTGCGCCGAACGATGCCTGTGACGATCAGGATCGCTGCCTCAATCAGGCTCTCGCCCAACAAGCGGCCGCCGCAATCAGCAGCGCCGCCAGTGCCCGGGTGGTCAAGCTGCGCACCGAGCGCATGCGCGAAGTGGCGCCCCTGCCCTTCGATCTCGGCACCTTGCAGGAAGTCTGCTCGAAGAAGCTCGGCCTCGGCGCCCAGGAAACCCTCGACATCGCCCAGGCCCTCTACGAAACCTACAAAGTCATCACCTACCCGCGCAGCGATTGCGGCTACCTGCCCGTGAGCCAGCACAGCGAGGCGCCGGGGATTCTCGCGGCGCTGCGCCAAGCCGACCCGAGCCTCGACGCCTTGCGCGAACATCTGGAGCCACAGCGCCGCTCCCGCGCCTGGAACGACGCCAAGGTCAGCGCCCACCACGGCATCATTCCCACCGCCGCTGCTAAGAATCTGGAGCGTCTGGGCGGCAAGCACCGCGCGGTCTACACCTTGATCCGTGCACGGTATCTGGCGCAGTTCCTGCCCAACCACGAATACGATCGCACCCAGGCCGATTTCGATTGCGCCGGTGAAGCCTTGCGCGCCGTCGGCAAGCAGATCATCGAACCGGGCTGGAAACGCGCACTACCGGAAGCACTGGCCCCGGCCAAGGGCCGTGAAGCCCCTGCGCCACAGACTCTGCCGACGCTGACCCAAGGCGACGAATGCGCTATCGCTGACGTGAAGCTCAAAGACTTGTGGACGCAGCCACCCAAGCCCTACACCGAAGGCGATCTGATCAAGGCGATGAAGAACGTCGCCAAACTGGTGGAAGACCCGCTGCTCAAGCAAAAACTCAAGGACACCACCGGGATCGGCACCGAAGCCACCCGCGCTTCGATCATTCAAGGCCTGCTGGATCGCGGTTATCTGGTGAAAAACGGCAAGGCTCTCGCCGCCACGCCCGCCGCGTTCAGCCTGATCGACGCGGTGCCGCGAGCGATTGCCGACCCCGGCACCACGGCGATCTGGGAACAGGCGCTGGACATGGTGCAGAGCGGCGAGATGAGTCTGGAAGAGTTCGTCACCAAACAGGCCGCGTGGATGAGCAAGCAAGTGACCCGTTGTGCCGGCCTGAGCCTGACCATCAGCGGCCCGCCCCCTGCCGGCAAAGCCGCTGCACCGTGGAAGAACAAGCGCAAGACCACTCGGCGTAAAACCACCGGCACCAGCAAACGTACGACGAAACCGGCAGCCAAATAGCCCGCTGCGCGCTACTGTTTCTGCAGTGATTGTCAGGAGCCAGCGACATGTCTGTCATCGAACTGCGCGTCGCCCGGCGCGACGAACTGGACACCCTCGAAAACCTGATGCAGTTCTACACCTACGACTTCAGCGAATGGCTGCCGCTGAAGCTGGGCGGGCATGGTTTCTTCCCGATCCAGTTGAAGGACGATTACTGGCGCCAACCGGCAACCCGGCCGTTCCTGATCCACGTCGACGGCGAACTGGCGGGGTTCGTGACCGTCGATGACCACCTCCTCATCGAGGGCGCCGATTACAACATCGGCTACTTCTTCGTCAGCCGGCGCTGGCGTGGCCAAGGCGTCGCGCAGTTTGTCGCCTCTGCCCTCTTGAGCCATTTGCCCGGTCAATGGCAGATTTTCCATGTCGACGCCAACCTGCCTGCGCAGCGGTTCTGGGCCAGGGTGATCCCCGAGGTGAGCGGCGGCGACTTCACTCGCCAGCAGAAAACCGTAGACGGTTACCCCTGCACGTTCTACTGCCTGCGCAGCCCTTCCCACGCTGCCTGAACGGCTCTTTTCTCATTCCAGAATGACTTTGTCCGACAATATGTAGTGACCAAAAATAATCACTACAAAACCGTTGACGGCGTCGTTTTGCTTTTGCATGATGCAGACGTCTCCCCGATCGGGAGCACTGGCAACACGCTTGAGCAAGCTCGTCTGACCGCCGAGCTGTTTTTTCCGGATACACGCTGCCCACAAGGCAGATTGAAGAAGCTGACCTGGCCTGAACGTCCAGTACAAGGACGAGAAGCGCTGGCGAAAATTCTCAAGACGCTTGTGGTCGACCCTGAAAACGTCGTCAAGGAGCCTCCCGGTTTTCGCTGCTTCTCCTCGTTGTGACGCTATTGCGTAGCAGTTATTCAACACGACTACATGCAACAGATGCATGACCCCGTACTTCACACGGGCGACCGCTGACGTCCTGGTTTCGGTGCCAGGGATCAACTAACCGATGGGCTACCTGTATTAGCGAATCAACTTTGAAAGATCACCAGACTGGTCAAGGGGCAAAATCATGAATCTGAACAATCAACCAACTATCGAAGAACTGGCTCGTATGTTCGCTGCGCAAAAAGACAGCCACGACAGCCATATTCTGTGGATCAGCAAGTCGGGGCAGGTGCATATCGACTGCCTGTCGCCCCATGCTGGTGAAGACGAGTTCGACCGGAACAACCAGAATCTGCTGGCCCGCCTGAAGATGTACCGCCGCGGCCACGGCTATGTCGGCAAGAAAGCCGCGGCCGACAAGGACTTCATCGGTAATGTTCTGCAAACGCTGAAACAGGCGTGGGACTCGATGCAGAACAACAACGAAGTTCGGGTGATTGATCGGTTCTACTGAGTTCTAACTTCAATAAACAAAAGGGCCTGCTTCCGATAAGGAGCAGGCCCTTTTTTATTGATCACCCGCAATGTTCATGAACGGTTTTCCAACACCATCTCCATGAACGCCACCGCCGCCGCACTGTGATAATTGTTCTTGCGCCGCAACAACGCCGCCCCCCGCTGCGGCGCCTCACTCTCGACCCGCAACCGGCGCAACGCCCGATCCTCCGTCGCAATCGCCTCCGGCAGCATGGTCGCAATCGGCGCATGCCGGATCACTTCCAGCAATGTACTTACCGAGTTCACTTCGATCTGCACCTTGGGCGTGATGCCGTGCTGACGGAAATACTCGTCAATCGACAGCCGCGTGATGAAGTCCGGCGCCAACAGAGCGAAATCCAGCTGCGCAATGTCATCCGGCGTCAGCACTGCAGCACTGTCATACAACGGATGTTCACGCCCGACCATCACGCCCAGCGTCTCGACAAACGCCGGAATGCATTCAATGTCCGGGTTACGCACCGGTGTGAAAGCAATCGCGATATCCAGCGAGTCATCCGCCAGCCCGGCCTCGATGTCATCCATCGACAACTCGAAAATCTCCAGGTGAATCCCCGGATACCGCGCCACGTAATCGCGCACCAACGGCCCCACCAGATACGCCATGAAGGTCGGGGTCATGGCCAGACGCAGTGAGCCTCGGGACAGATCCTTCACGTCATGCAACGCGCGCTTGCCCGCCTCCAGCTCCACCAGCACCCGTCGTGCGCATTCGATGTAGGCCTGGCCGGCGTCAGTGGGTTTGACCGAACGCGAGGTGCGGTCGAACAGATCCACACCGAGGCTTTCCTCCAACTGGCGGATCTGCTGCGACAGGGTCGGCTGCGACACGTGCAGCGCCTCGGCCGCCCGGGTGAAACCGCCGTGATCGGCCACGGCCAGCAGGTAACGCAAATGTCGCAGCAGCATGGGGCTCTCCATCTATAGGCAGTACTTATGCCTTGCATTGTATATCGGTCTTGGACGCTATGGATCAATCGGCAGAAGATGAACCCCACACAGCAAGCCAACCCCGAAAGGAGATACACCATGCAATCTCAAGCCTACAACGACAGCCGCATCGCCCTGACCACTCGCGCTCTGGATGCCAAGGCACAGAAAAACCTGTCGTGGCAGGACCTGGCCGACGGCACCGGCCTGAGCCTGGCCTACGTCACCGCCGCCCTCCTCGGCCAACACCCGCTGCCAAAAGCCGCCGCGGAAGTCGTTGGCGACAAGCTTGAGCTGAGCGCCGAAGACGTCGCCGCCCTGCAAATCATCCCGCTGCGCGGCAGCCTCGATGGTGTGCCGACCGACCCGACCATCTACCGCTTCCACGAAATGATCCAGATCTACGGCACCACCCTGAAGGCACTGGTTCACGAACAGTTCGGCGACGGCATCATCAGCGCAATCAACTTCAAGCTCGACATCAAGAAAGTCGAAGACCCTGAAGGCGGTTCCCGCGCCGTGGTCACCCTCGACGGCAAGTTCCTCCCGCTGCGTCCGTTCTGATCCACCCCGAGCCCGCACCCCGCGTGCGGGCCCACCCAAACCTGAATTGCCAAGTCGTCACCACATCCGTCTGGAGGCTGCCCCATGCAAAAAATTCTGTTGTCCCTGGCCCTGCTCGCCGGCCTTTGCGCTCAAGCCCAGGCCAGTGAAGAAGCTGTCGCCTACCGCTACGGCATGCAACTGGACATCGCGCAGGTCGTGAGCATCACCCCGGTCGCCGACGTCTGCGGCGTAGTGCCGGTCGAGATGACCTACCTCGACAGTCACGGCGCAAAACACATTCTTCAATACAGCGAGTTCGGCACTGGCTGCTCCAACTGAGAGGACACACCATGAAAAACCTGATCGAAGGATTCCTGAAGTTCCAGAGCGAAGCCTTTCCGCAACGCACTGAACTGTTCAAATACCTGGCGACTACCCAGACCCCGGGCACCTTGTTCATCACTTGCTCCGACAGCCGTGTAATTCCGGAACTGCTGACCCAACAAGAACCCGGCGAGCTGTTCGTGATCCGCAACGCCGGCAATATCGTGCCGTCCTACAGCCCGCATCCGGGTGGTGTTTCAGCGACGGTGGAATACGCGGTAGCCGTACTCGGCGTGACCGACATCGTGATCTGCGGCCACTCCGATTGCGGCGCCATGACCGCCATCGCCCAGTGCAAATGCATGGATCACCTGCCCGCCGTCAGCGGCTGGCTGCAACATGCCGAGTCAGCGAAAGTGGTCAACGAATCGCGGCCACACGCCAATGACGCGGCCAAGCTGAGTTCGATGGTGCGCGAGAACGTGATCGCCCAACTGGCGAACATTCAGACCCACCCGAGCGTGCGTCTGGCCCAGGAGAAAGGCCTGCTGAACCTGCACGGCTGGGTCTATGACATCGAGACCGGCTCCATCGATGCCTTGAGCGCCGACCGCCGCACCTTCGTCTCGCTGGCTGAGCAACCATCGACGTGCGCGGTGTATGGCCAAACGGTCGATGCCGCCTGAACCGAACGCCCCGCACCTGCCGGGGCGTTTGCTTTGTATCAGCGTGTAGCCAGCGCCCTGCCAGACACAGTTCCATGCACCCGCACCGGAAGGCGGACACATCACCGATACAGCGTGCGCCTTGAATAAGCCCTGACGCTGCATCCCTCCTCCCGACACAAGGAACATTCGATGAACAAGCTGTTTGCAGGACTGGCCCTCGCCGCCGCCATGGCCGGCGCCACCTCGGCGATGGCCGCCGAGAAACCCACCGTGGTGCTGGTGCACGGTGCCTTCGCCGACTCCAGCAGCTGGAACGGTGTGGTGAAGATTCTGGAAAAGGACGGTTATCCGGTGATCGCGGCGGCCAACCCGCTGCGTACGCTCAAGGGCGATGCGCAATCAGTCGCCGATGTGCTGGCCGGATTCAAGTCGCCTGTGGTGCTGGTCGGCCACTCCTATGGCGGGCCGGTGATCAGTGAAGCCGCGTACGGCAACGCCAACGTCAAGGCGCTGGTGTATGTCGCGGCACTGGCGCCCGAAGCCGGTGAAACCGTGGCCGGACTGGCCGGCAAATTCCCCGGAAGCACCCTCGGCCCGACTCTCGCGCCGCCCGTTACCCTGAAGGATGGCGACAAGGATCTGTACATCCAGCAGGACAAGTTCCATGACCAGTTCGCCGCCGATGTTCCAAACGCTGACGCAAAACTGATGGCCGCTACCCAGCGCCCGGTCACCGAGGCCGCGCTGAACGAGGCAGCCAGCGAGCCCGCATGGAAAACGATTCCGTCGTGGTTCGTGTACGGCGACAAGGACAAGAACATCCCGCCACAAGCCATGGCGTTCATGGCCGAACGGGCGCACGCCCAAAAGACCGTGGTGGTCAAAGGCGCGTCCCATGTGGTGATGGTGTCGAATCCGAAAACCGTGGCCAGCCTGATCGAATCCGCCGCCACCGCCAAGTGACACGAAAACGCCGCGCCTGTCATTGCGACAGGCGCGGCGTTTTGGTTTTAGCGTTTTACGCCCAGATCGACCTGGGTCATGCGGCTGCGCACGGTGAACACACCGTCTCCGGAAAGAATCGCGCTACGGGCGAACAACCGGCCGCTTTCCCAGTTCGAAAGCCCCAGTTCCGGCTTGTTCAGCGCGTACTGGCCGTCGACCCAACGGGTAATCCCGTTGCCCACGAACGGCGCGTTGACCGCGCTGTAGAAACGCTCCTGAACCGCCGCGTCTTCGCTGATCAGCGACACCGTGAACTGCGGGCTGTAACGGTTGAACAGTGCGATGGCCTGATCCAGATCGTCGACGATCATCAGGCTGGTTTCCGGGGTTTCTTCCCATTCCCACTCGCGGCCCAGTTGCGCTTCCGGCAATGGCTCGGCCTGCGCTTCGGTCTGGTAACCCTCGGCGCGATAGACCTCGACCGTCGCGTTCTGCCAGTCGCTCGGCAGGTAGCTTTCGCTGCCTTCGACGATGTGCAATTTGCAGCCCTGACCGCGCGCGGTGCCGGCCTGCTGCAACGCGTCGAGGAACAACGGCACCAGTTCAGCGGCACGCTCGCGCTGGATCAGGCAGACGTTGAGGGTGTTGCAGACCTTGCGATCCAGCGAGTTACGTACCACAGCGGCGAAGCGTTTGGCGTCGGCATCGCGATCGGCGATCAGCCATGCGCCACCGGTGCCGTGCAGGCTGACGGCGGTGCCGGCCTGCTGGGCAATGCTGCCCAACTGGCTGACCGCACGGCCCGAACCACGGGCCACCGCCAGCGACAGACGCCGGTCGGCGAACATCGCCCAACCGGCGGCGTGGTTGACGCTCTCGACCAGCGACACCGCACCCGCCGGCAGACCGGCATCGGCCAGCGCCGGGTTCAGGGCGTGAGTGACGATGGCTTGCGCGGTGCCCAATGCATCGCTGCCAATGCGCAGCACGGCGGTGTTGCCGGTGCGCAGTACGCCAGCGGCGTCGGCGAAAACATTCGGCCGGCCTTCGAACACAAACGCGACGATGCCCAGCGGCGACACCACTTGCTCGACCTTCCAGCCGTCGTGTTCGACGCTGCTGATAACCTTGCCGCGCGTGGCCGGCGCATCACGCCAGGCGCGCAGACCGGCGATCATGTCGCGGCGCATGCGTTCGTCGGCGAGCAAACGGGTGGTCGAACGACCGCGCGCCTTGGCCCGTTCGATGTCAGCGAGGTTGGCGGTTTCGATCAGCGCCCAGGCGTCCGGGTTTTCCAGGCGTTGGGCAAACAGATCGAAGAAACGGCTGATGGCTTCGTCCGACACAGCAGACAACGCAGTAAACGCCGCCGCTGCACGCTCGATCGCCACCGAAGCCGCCTGCTGGTCCACCACGGGAATCAGCAACAACTCGCCACTCACCTGCTCCACCAACAGGTGGTCGCCGGGTCGGAAACGCTCGGCCAGTTCGGGGCTGACCACGGTGACGCGGTTACCGGCGAAAGGGATGGGCGTGCCAGCGACGAGACGTTCGAGCGCGAGAGACATGGAGCGGATTCACCATATTGAGGGCGGCCGGAAAATGTATAGCTTGCCCACCCTCAAAGCAACACAGGCTCAGAACACCGACCAGCCGATCCGCGAACTGAGCATTTCCAGCGCCGCCATGCCCGCCAGCGAGTTGCCCGCTGCGTTGAGTTCAGGCGACCACACACACACCGTGAATTGCCCCGGCACTACGGCAACGATGCCGCCACCGACACCGCTCTTGCCCGGCAAACCGACGCGGTAGGCGAAGTTGCCGGCCTCGTCGTAGAGGCCGCTGGTGGCCATGATCGAGTTGACTTGCTGGGTCTGGCGACGGGTGAGGATCTGTTCGCCGCTGTGCTTGCAATAGCCGTCGTTGGCCAGGAAGCAGAACGCCCGGGCCAGGTCGATGCAGCTCATGCGCAACGCGCAGTGGCTGAAGTAGCTGCGCAGCACCGCTTCGACGTCGTTGTGGAAGTTGCCGAAGGATTGCATCAGGTAGGCCATCGCCGCGTTGCGTGCGCGGTGCTGGTATTCAGACTCGGCCACTTTGCCGTCGACCATCACCTGCGGATTGCCCGACAACCGACGCACGAAATCGCGCATCGACAAGGCCGGTGCGGCAAAACGCGACTGGTTGATATCGCAGATCACCAGTGCCCCGGCGTTGATGAACGGATTGCGCGGACGGCCGCGTTCGAATTCCAGCTGCACCAGCGAGTTGAACGGCTGGCCGGACGGCTCGTGGCCCAGTCGCTCCCAGATCGCCTCGCCGGAGTGTTCGATGGCCTGCACCAGGCTGAACACCTTGGAAATACTCTGTACCGAGAACAGTGTCTCGGCATCGCCGGCGCAATACATCTCGCCGTCGTTGCCGTACACCGCGATGCCCAGTTGATCGGGCGGCACGGTGCCGAGGGCGGGAATGTAGTCAGCCACCTTGCCCTGCCCGATCAGGGGCCGGACAGCGTCAAGGATCTCGTTCAACAGCGCTTGCATGCCGGGTCTCGAAGTCTCGCCCCATGGGATTGCGGGGACACCGTGGCTAGACGCTGCGCCCGCCAGCCGAATCACACCGCGTTTGTGTATCGCACTGTATACGACGCGGCGACGGACACACCACGAGCACAAATCCCCCCGTTCGCGACACATCACCGATACAGCACGACATTCAAATGAACCTGTCGATCGGCAGCCCCGATCAAGCCTTTGAACTCACATTTCGTATCGGAGATTCACCATGACCAAACTCTCGAAAACCTCCCTGACGCTCGGCCTGCTGCTTGCCGGTGGCCTAGCCCTGTCCAACGCCGCTTCGGCTTCCGAGGCGTTCAGCGTCAAGCAACTGGATCACGGCTACAGCCAGACCCAGGCCCAGGCCGACACCCCGGAAAAAACCTCGGAAGGCAAATGCGGCGAAGGCAAGTGCGGTGCCGGCGAATAACCCTCTTCACGGGGCACGCCGGTGTCCCGTTTTCCCTTGATTGAACGGAGCCATCCCATGACCACTGCTCTCTCGACGGCCGTCAAAGGCCTGCACCTGAACCTCGACCGCGCAGGCCAATGGCTGGCGCCGCTGACCCTGCGCCTGTTCATCGCCTGGGAGTTTTTCGAATCGGGCCTGGAAAAATTCAACGGCCAGAACTGGTTCGAAGACATTCAGGACCGTTTCCCGTTTCCCTTCGATCACTTGCCGGCGACGCTGAACTGGGAGCTGTCGATGTGGGCCGAGCTGATCTGTGCGCTGGCGATTCTGATCGGACTCGGCACGCGGATCTCGGCCATTTCGCTGATCGTCGTGACGGTCGTCGCCACCGCCGCCGTGCACTGGCCGGCAGACTGGTCGTCGTTGAGCGAACTGGCGCAGGGTTACGCGATCACCAACAAGGGCTTCGGCAACTTCAAGCTGCCGGCGATTTACCTGGCCGCGCTGGTGCCGCTGGTGTTTGCCGGGGCCGGCAAGTTGAGCGTGGATGCGTGGCTGGCGCGTTTTTTCTGGAAAAGCGCCAGCCGTTGAGGATCAATGCGCCCGGTCAAGGCCCGCCAGCAACGCGCTGTCGCGGCTGTAGATGTCCGGCGCGTAGAGCACGCGGCCCTTCCCGTCGACCTGTGCCGTCCAGTAAGTCATCAGGATCGGCACCGGGTTGCTCAGGCGGAATTCATGGGTAGCGCCGGTGGCGAGCAACGTGTCGGTACGGGCCCTTTCCGCCGGGCTGAGCAGGAAGTCGCGCAGTTTCATCGGATGCTCGACCCGCACACAACCGGAACTGAACGCCCGTGGGCCCTTGTCGAACAGCGCCTTGCTCGGCGTGTCGTGCAGGTACACCGAGAACGGGTTGGGGAAGCGGATGACCATCTGCCCCAGCGGATTGCGCGGCCCGGCGTCCTGGCGCAGAAGGATGTTGCCGGGGTTGTCCCAGTCGATGTCAGCGGCGGCCAGCGGCTGGCCGTTGGCGTCGAGCACTTGCAGGTTCTGACGGCTGAGGAAGGTCTGATCCTTGCGGATTGCCGGCAGCTTGTCTTCTTTCCAGATGGTCGGCGGCACGGTCCAGGTCGGGTTCAGCGTCAGGCGCGTAACCCGGGATTTGAGCAGCGGCGTCTGGCGCTCGGCGCGACCGACCTGGGTGCGGGTCTGCCACACCGGCTCGCCGCCCTGGTACAGGGTCAGTTCGGCAGCGGCGACGTTGACCAGCAAACCGTCGGGCTCCATGTCCTGGGCCAGCCAGCGGAACCGCTCAAGGTTGACCCGCAACTGTTCGCGGCGTGTCAGCGGGCTGATGTTCATCTCGGCAATCGTCCCCGGCCCGACCACACCGTCGGCCTGCAACGAATGGTTGGCCTGGAAGCTTTTCACGGCTTCCACCAAGACACCGTGATAGGCGTTGTCCGGCGTGCCGACCACACTGCTCAGATAACCTTCGCTGTACAGCCGCTTGGCCAGTTCCGGTACGCGTTTGTCTTCCATGTCCGGACGCAGCAGCGGCCCGTTGCCCACTGATTGCCAGTGCGGCAAGGCTTGCAGCCGTTGCGCGGCATAGAGGTGACGCAGGTTCTGATATTGCGCCAGGTTCGGCCGCGCCAGATCGAAGGCCGCCGCCATGTCATGCATGCCCGGCACGGCGATGGCGAGCAGTTCGGCCTGACGGTCACGCGGCGTTTCGTCGGCGTGCCACAGCGGTTCGAAGTGCGATTGCAGCAGGCGACCGTAATGCAGGTCCTGCAAGGCTTGCAGGTAGTTGCGACTGATGTCGATGTCGGCGCACAGATCGCCGTCCTGCGGAACTGTTTCTGCGACCGGATAGCGTTTCGGATTGAGGCCATCGTCGGCCAGCAGCTGCAATTGCGCGTGCAATTGCGGCAATTGCCCGGCCGCCGCCCACACCGGCAGCCAGTCCTGCTGCTGATAGAACGCCTGCAACTGTTCGAGCGCCGGGCCGCCGAGACGGGCGGCAATCGCCGGGCAGGCCTGAGGCAGGCTGATCAACGCGGCCTGCAGCGGGCTTTGCGGCTCGACAGGCATTTCTGCCGGCAGCGTCGGGAGGGCCGGCAGAGGCTCATCGGCACAAACGACAAACGGCGCAGCGAGCAAACAAATGCTCAAGTAGCATGCGTACTTTTTGAACAACTGCTTTACTCCAATCCATGGCCGTCTTGATTGACGGTCAACCTTACATCAGGTGCGGTGATACAGTCAGGTCCGATTCGCGGGCCTGCCGGGGACGACTGGACGTCAGGAGCCAAAGTGCCAAACATGTAACCAGTGAGGACTCACTTTAAATGTTGACGTTTTTGCGCCGACTTCTGCTGACTGCCACTGCCATCGGGCTGGTGACCAGTCAGGTTTTTGCCGCCGGCACCTCGCAGCCGGTTCTCTACAACAGCCTCGCCCACGCCGCTCCGGAACTCAATCCCCAGGCGCTGAAAGGTGCCTTGAACGCCATGCAATGCGCAATCAACAACGGCGCGAAGCAGTCCCGTCACCTGGCGATCATCGATTATTCGCAACCGTCCACCGAGCGACGCCTGTGGATCTTCGACCTGACCAAGAAAAAACTGATCCTGCGCGACCTGGTCGCCCACGGATCGATGTCCGGTGATAACTTCGCCACCCGGTTCTCCAACCGCGAAGGCAGTTTCCAGTCCAGCCTTGGACTGTTCCGCACCCAGGAAAGTTACGAAGGCACCCACGGTTATTCGTTGCGCATGGACGGTCTGGAACCGGGCGTCAACGACATGGCCCGTGACCGCGCCATTGTGATCCACGCCGCCGACTACGTGAATCTGTTCTGGAGCAAACGTACAGGCCGGCTGGGCCGCAGCCAGGGTTGCCCGGCCGTACGGCCGCAAGTTGCCAGACGCGTGATCGACAGTCTGAAGGACGGCCAGTACATGTTTTCCTGGTACCCGGACCAGCACTGGCTGAAGTCCTCGCCGTATCTCAACTGCCAGCCGCAACAGATCGCCAGCATTCTCAGCACCCACGGCAGCTGAAAATATTCGCTGTAAAAAACATCCCCTGTTCTCACAGGGGATTTGTGCTTTCAGGGTTTCATTACAGCTTTGTCATTGAGTTGTCGGTTTGCCGAGCGGATCGCTCGGTAGCCTGAAGTTGTTCCGGCACCACTGCCGATCCACTTCACCGACACGAGTGACTCATCATGAAAACCCTGATCCTTGCCTTCACCGCCCTCCTCGCCACTGGCACTGTGTTCGCCGCCGAAATGCCGGACAACACGGTCATTCACGACACCAACGGCTTCTACGTGCACCTGGATGTCGACAAAGTCCTCTCCAGCACCGATATTTCCCAAGCCTGCGGCGTCATTCCCGCACGACTCAACTACCTCGACCACCAGGGCCGCGAACATGTGCTGGACTATCAAGTGCAAGGCAGCGGTTGCACCAACTGACCAGTGAGGCGCAGTGCCCATGAATATCCTTGTCGTCGAAGACGAACCCAAGGCTGGCAATTACCTGCTCAACGGCTTGCAGGAACTGGGTTACAACGTAAGCCTGGCCCGTGACGGCGCCGACGGTCTGCACCTGGCGCTGGAACACGACTTCGACGTGATCGTGCTGGATGTGATGATGCCGAAAATGGATGGCTGGGAAGTCCTGCGCCGGCTGCGCAAGGAAGCCGACACGCCGGTGCTGTTCCTCACCGCCCGGGATGACATCGCGGATCGGGTCAAAGGCCTGGAACTGGGCGCTGACGACTACCTGATCAAGCCGTTTTCCTTTGCCGAACTGGTGGCGCGCCTGCGCACCCTGACCCGGCGCGGGCCGATCCATGAAGAAGAGCAATTGCAGGTGGCCGACTTGCAGATCGACGTGCTCAAACGCCGGGTCACCCGCGCCGGCAGCCGGATCACCCTGACCAACAAGGAATTCGCCTTGCTGCAACTGTTCGCCACCCACACCGGCCAGGTGCTGTCGCGTTCGCTGATCGCCTCGCGGGTGTGGGACATGAACTTCGACAGCGACACCAATGTGGTCGATGTCGCCGTACGCCGCCTGCGGGCGAAGATCGACGACCCGTTCCCGCTCAAGCTGATCCACAGCGTGCGCGGCATCGGCTACCGCTTCGATACCCAGCCATGAAAGTCACCGGCACTTACTCCCTGACATTGCGCCTGGCGCTGGTGTTCGCGGTGCTCGCCTTTGCTGCGCTGGCAGGCCTGGGCGCGGCGCTTTACAACCAGCTGGAAGAACAACTGACCCGCCGCGACGACATCCAGTTGGTCAGCCGCATCGATCAGTTGCGCACCATCCTCAACGACAGCAACACCCTGGAATTGATCAAGAACAAACCGGCGCTGTTTCAGAACATGCTGGGCAACCGCGAAGCGCTGTTGACCATCGGCGCGCCGGGGCAACCGCCCTTGTTCGTGGTCAACCCCAGCGACCTGGCACTGCCGAGTGTGCCCGCCGTGCCGGTCGACCATGTAATGGCCCTCAACGACGTGCAGCATTTGCCGAGCATCAACGGCGTGCCGTTCTCGGCGGTGGCGGCCAGTATCGACTCCGGCGACCAGGGCAATCTGCAAGTGCTGATCGGCAAGGTGATGAGCGAACGCACGGCGATGCTCGCCAACTACCGACTCAGCGTGTACGGCCTGGCGTCATTGGCGGCGATTGTCCTGGCGCTGGTGGGCTGCCTGCTGGTGTATCGCGGCCTGCTGCCGTTGCGGCGGATTGCCCGGCATGCCCACGGGATCGGCATCGCCAACCTCGGCGAACGCCTCGACCGCCACGGCACGCCTCGGGAATTGCAGCCGATGATCGAAGCCTTCAATGCGATGCTGGACCGGCTCGACCGAGGTGTTGCGCAACTGAGCCAGGTCTCCACCGACATGGCCCACGAACTGCGCACGCCGATCAACAACCTGCTCGGCGAAACCCAGGTCGCCCTGCAACAGCACCGTAGCGTCGACGCCTATCAACAGCTGCTCGCCTCCAACGTCGAAGAACTCGAACGGCTGGCGCGGATGCTCGACAACATGCTGTTTCTCGCCCGCACCGACCCGGCCAGTGCCCTGAGCCAGCGTCAGGAGCTGGACGCCTACGATGAGATGCAGCGCATCGCCGATTACTTCGAAGGATTGGCGGCGGATGTCGGCATCAGCATCGAGGCCCGAGGCAGCGGCGTGATCTGGGCCGAACCGATGTTGCTGCGTCGGGCCCTGGCCAATCTGTGCGCCAACGCGATCAAGTACGGCGCAGCGGATTCGACGATGCAGGTCGAGGCCATTACCGAAGCGGACGGCAGCTATCTGCGGGTGTGCAATCAGGGCGCGACGATTCCTGCCGAACATCTGTCGCGGCTGTTCGAACGTTTCTACCGCGCCGACCCGTCCCGTGAGCGTTCGGCCCAATCCAACGGTCTGGGCCTGTCCATCGTGGCGACCATCATGCAATTGCATCAGGGCCGCTACAGCGTCAGCAGCGCTGATGGTGTCACCTGCTTTGAGCTGTTTTTTCCAGCCCGGGAGACGCGAGACGCAGGTGTGTGAGGGCTCCGAGCGCAAGCGCCGCGACCATCAACGCCGTGGCAACGCCGAAGGTCATGTGCAATCCGCCAGCGATAACCGCCGCTGACGCCTGAGTCGGATCGTCCGTGGCCAGGGCAAACACCGCGCCCATCGCCGCCGCCCCGGTGATCAAGCCCAGATTGCGCGCCAACCCGAGCATGGCCGAGACCACCCCGCGCTGATCCTGAGCGATGCCGGACATCAACCCGGTGTTGTTGGCAGCCTGGAACAGCGCATAACTCAAGGCCACCAGCGTTATCGGCAGCACATACGCAAACACTCCGAAGCTCATCGGCAACAGCGCCAACAGACCGCAACCGCAGGCCAATCCCAGTAATGCGCCCGGCACCATCCGCCGCGCACCGAAACGATCCACCAGACGCCCCGCCGGTACACCGCTGAACGCCGCCAACAGTGGCCCGATCGACAACACCAAGCCGACCTGAGTGCTGGAAAGGCTCAGTCCTCGGCTCAAGTAAAACGGCCCGACCACCAGTGTGGTCATCATGACCGTCGTCACCAGCAACGTCAGCGCCAGACTGCTACTGATTCGTGTGTCGGTGAACAATGACAGGTGAATCAGCGGCGCCTTGCTCTTCATCTCGACAAGGACGAACAACCCCACGCCCAACAGACTGAGCAACAGCAACGACCGGGTGAACCCTTCAATCGTCATCGCCAGCGCATAGGCCGCCAGCGTCAGCATCAGCACGGCGGTGCCGAAATAATCAAACGCAACAGGCGAGCGTGCGGTTCGATCCTTCGGCAGATAGCGATACACCAGCCATGCGTTGAGCAGCCCCAACGGCACGTTGATCACAAAGATCGACTGCCAGCCGACATGCGCCATCAACAGCCCACCGAGCGACGGCCCGAGGGTGGTGCCGGTTGCCGACATGGTAGCCAGCAACCCCATTGCACTGCCGGCCCGGGATTTGGGCACCGCATCGGCCACCAGCGCCACCGTCAACGCGAACATGATCGCCGCGCCCAAGCCTTGCACCGCTCGCGCACCAATCAGCCAGGCAAGGCTCGGCGCCAGTGCGCAAGCCAGCGAAGCGGCGGTAAAGATACCGATGCCGATCAACAGCAAGCGCCGCCGACCGAAGCCGTCACCGAGCCGCCCGACACTGACAATCAACGTGGTGACCGCCAGCAGATAGGCCAGCACGATCCACTGCACTTGTTGAAACGTCGCATCGAACGCCGCCGCCAGGGTAGGTAGCCCGGCGTTGGCGATGCTGGTGTCCAGCGATGGCATCAGCATCGACAGCGCCAGACTGGTCAGCGCCCAGCGGGCTGAAGGGCTCAGGGGTTCTCGGTGCATGGGGGGCTCACAGGGCAAAGGTCATGGGACATAGCCTGAGCCTCGACAATACAAGGCGCAAGACGCATGCTTTGCACTTGATACCTGCATGGAACGCCACGTCATGAATGCGCCGGACCTGAACCTGTTGATCACCCTCGACGTGTTGCTGAGCGAAGGCAGCGTGGCCCGCGCCGCCGAGCGCCTGCGCCTGAGCCCGTCAGCCATGAGCCGGGCGCTGGCCCGTCTGCGGGAAACCACCGGGGATCCGCTGCTGGTACGCGCCGGTCGCGGACTGGTGCCAACCCCGCGTGCGCTGGAGCTGCGCGACCGGGTCAGTTATCTGGTGCAGGAAGCCGAAGCGGTTCTGCGCCCTGCAGAGGTGCTCGATCCTGGCCAGTTGCGGCGCACCTTCACCCTGCGCAACACCGACGGGTTTGTCGAAACCTTTGCCGCCGCCCTGCTCGCCCGCATCGCCGAAGAGGCGCCCGGCGTACGCCTGCGTTTTGTGCAAAAGGCTGACAAGGACAGCACACTGCTGCGCGAAGGCCGGGTGGATCTGGAAACCGGTGTGGTCGATGACAGCACCGACCCGACACTGCACAGTCGCATCCTGTTCCGGGACCAGTGGATCGGTGTGGTGCGTGAGGGGCATCCGTTGAGCAGCGGCAAGGTCAGCGCCAAACGTTTCGCTGCGGGCCAGCACATTCTGGTGTCACGCCGTGGTCGCAGCAGCGGCCCGGTGGACGAGGCGTTGCTCGCTTTTGGCCTGACGCGGGACATCGTTACCTCGTTCGGCGGGTTTTCGGCAGCACTGACGCTGGTCCGTGAATCAGACCTGATCGCCACTGTCCCGGAACGTCACACCAGCAAACTGCGGACGGGCCTGCACAGCTTCGCCCTGCCGCTGCGCATGCCGGACATCAGCGTGTCCATGCTCTGGCATCCACGCATGGACGCCGATCCGGCGCATCGCTGGTTGCGCAATTGTGTGCGAGAGGTTTGCGCCTAGCGCGCCTCCCCGTCCTTGGGTTTGTAAAACAGGAATTTCCCGGTCTCGGCGGTCTTGGTGTACTTCTTGGCCCAACTCGGGTCGACGTTGTGGTCATGAAAGTACAGCGCGCCATGGGTGCGATCCGTGAGCTGGCGGTTCAGCGCCTTACCGGCGATCTCCTTGGCCAGCGCGTATTCGGCGTCTTCCTTGACCTGATCGGACTTGCCATCGCACCACCAGGAAAACTGGCAACTCTTGGTTTCCGAGCCCTGCTTGACCACCTCGCACACGGTGCCTGGAAAACCGTCATGGCCGAGGCGATTCATCACCACGTTGGCCACGGCTTCCATTTCCGCCGTGTCCTTGCCCTTGGCTTCCCAATAGATGCTGCGCGCCAGACATGTGATCGGGTCGTCGAGCGGCGCGGTGCCGGCCGGGTCGACGGCTTGCACCTCTTTGGGGGTGATGGCTTCGGACTTCGGCGCCGGAGGCGCATCGGGTTTGTCGGCAGCCTTCTCTTCCAGTACCTCGGCTTTCGCTTCGGCCTTTTCCTTGATGGGCGCCTGATCGGTGGCCATTGCCGCGCCGCTCAGCAGGGTCAACACAAGACAACAGATCAGCCCGTGCAATTTCATGATCGATTCTTCCGGCAGCGCCCCTTGCGGGCAAAGTGTTACGTGGCTGAGACGCCCGGATTCCGGGGCCCTCGCAGAGGGTAGACGGTAGAGTCGGCGGCATCGTTCCGCAGAAAAAACCGCTCGGTGAAGAAAAAGACATTGCGCGAACCCGGGGCCTTTCGCGCATCATGGGCGCACTCAGCCCAAGGGAGATTTCCATGCGCTTCATGCCATCCGTTCTGCGACTCGCCGTGTTGTCCACGGGACTGGCGTTGGCCACCTCGGCCATGGCTACCGACGAGTCGCAACTGGTCGAGTCGATCAACAGCTACCGCAGCCAGCCGCAGCGTTGCGGCACGCAGGCGTCCAGTGAGCTGCCGCCGCTGTCGGCCGACCCGCGCCTGATTCTGCCGGCCAGTGGCGTCGTCGATCTGCAACAGGCGATGGCCAGCGCCAGCTACCCGATGGTCAATGTGCAGGCGATCACCCTCAACGGTCCTCGGGATGCGGCGTCGGCGATGAAGGCGATTCAGGAGAGTTTCTGCCAGGTGGTGCTGGATCCGCAGTTCGTCGATATCGGCGTCAGCCGCGCCGACCGTGACTGGCGCATCACGCTGGCCCGACCGCTGCTGTCGGCGCGCCTGGGCGATGGGCAAGCCGAAGGCCAGAAATTGCTGACACAACTCAACGCCGCCCGCAGCCAGCCACGCCAGTGCGGCGGCCAGGCCTTCTCGGCCGCCGCGCCGCTGGCGTGGAACGCCGTGCTCGGCGGTGTGGCGCAGGATCACAGCCGTCAGATGGCCAACAACAATTATTTCGACCACAAGGACCGCGACGGCCGCACCCCCGGCGACCGCGCCGAACTGGCCGGCTACAGCGGTCAGCAGGTCGGTGAGAACATCGCCGCCGGGCAGGATACCGTGCAGAAAGTCGTTGCCGGCTGGCTCGCCAGCCCCGGTCATTGCGCCAACCTGATGAACCCGCAATACCGTGAGCTGGGCGCGGCCTATGCCGTCGATCCGAAGAGCAGCGCCGGCATTTACTGGACGGCGATGTTTGGCGGGGAATAAACCTCAAGGCACCCTCCCCATCAGGGGAGGATGCAAAATGCAGGCAATAAAAAACCGGAGCCAGGCTCCGGTTTTTTTGGTCAGTGGGTTCGCATCCCCGCTGCGTACATCGCCAGCTTCAGCAGACTCGCCACCACCGCCAGCGAGACCACGCTGCCGGACCAGATCAGCAGCAACCAGCCCAGTCGTTTGTACCAGCGGCTTTTCACTTCACGCATTTCAATGGTAGCCATCGCCAATCCTCACTTTGCCGCGGAACACGTAGTAGTTCCAGAAGGTGTACATCAGGATCACCGGCAGGATGAACAGTGCGCCGATCAGGGCGAACAACTGGCTGGTGGCCGGTGATGCCGCCGCCCACAGGCTGACCGAGGGCGGGATGATGTTCGGCCAGATGCTCAGCGCCAGCCCGATGTAACCGAGGAACATCAGCACCAGGGTGAACACGAATGGCCAGTGGGTGTGCCGCTGACGCAGCGAACGCAACAGCCCGAACAGCGACAATGCCGCCAGCACCACCAGCCCGGCGAACACGGTCAGGTGCGCATGGTTGAACCAGCGAGTGGCCAGTTCCGGGTGCAGTTGCAGCGTCCACGCGCCGATCACCACCACCATCGCCAGCAGAAGCCACGCCAACGGACGGCTGTAGTGACGCATCCGAGACTCCAACATGCCTTCGGTCTTGACCAGCAGCCAGGTGCTGCCCAGCAAGGCGTAAGCGACCACCAGACCGACACCGCAAACCAGCGGGAACGGTGCCAGCCAGTCGAGACCGCCACCGGCAAACTGCCGATCCACCACCGGAATCCCGGCCACATACGCGCCGATCACCACGCCCTGGGAGAACGTCGCCAGCAGCGAACCGCCGATGAACGCCCAGTCCCACAGATAGCGTTTTTCCGCTGGCGCCTTGAAGCGAAACTCGAACGCCACACCGCGGAAAATCAAACCCGCCAGCATGAAGATCAGCGGCAGATACAGCGCCTCCAAAATCACCCCGTAAGCCAGCGGAAACGCGCCGTACAGCGCCGCACCGCCGAGCACCAGCCAGGTTTCGTTGCCGTCCCAGACGGGTGCGACGGTGTTCATCATCACGTCGCGTTCCTGCTCGTCGCTGATCAGCGGGAACAGGATCCCGAGGCCCAGATCGAAGCCGTCCATGATCACGTACATCATCACCCCGAAGGCAATGATCACGCCCCAGATCAACGAGAGATCGATACCTTGAATACCCATGACTCAACGCTCCTTTATCAGTGGATCCGGGTCGCGGATTCGAGGTTGTCGGTGACCGCCGAGAGAGGCCGGCGCGGGGTCTGTATCTGGGTGCCTTCAGGCGGGTGTTCGTGGTGCGGCTGCGGGCCCTTGCTCACCAGTTTCATCATGTAGCCGATGCCCACGGTGAACACCGAGCAGTAGATCACCACGAACAGCGCCAGCGAGGTGCTCATCTGCGCCACCGAGTGGTGGGACGCGGCGTCGTGGGTACGCATCAGGCCATACACCACCCACGGCTGACGCCCGACTTCAGTGGTGATCCAGCCGGCCAGCAGTGCGATCAGACCGCTCGGCCCCATCAGCAGCACCAGACGCTGGAAGCCGCGATGACGGTAGACCTTGCCATTGCGCCGCAACGCCAGGCCCAGCACACCGACGAGGATCATCAACATGCCGAGTCCAGCCATTACACGGAAGCTCCAGAAGATCACGGTCGAGTTCGGCCGGTCTTCTTTCGGGAAGCTCTTGAGCGCCGGTATCTGCTTGTCGAGACTGTGGGTGAGGATCAGGCTGCCGAGGTATGGAATCTCGATCGCGTATTTGGTCTTCTCCGCCTGCATGTCCGGGATGCCGAACAGCACCAGCGGGGTCGGTCCGTTGTCAGCGTTTTCCCAGTGACCTTCGATGGCGGCAATTTTCGCCGGTTGATGTTCCAGGGTGTTCAAGCCATGGGCGTCACCGACCACTGCTTGAATCGGCGCCACGATCAGCGCCATCCACAGCGCCATGGAAAACGTCTTGCGCACCGGTTTGCTGTCATTGCCACGCAGCAAATGCCAGGCTGCCGAAGCGCCAACGAAGAACGCCGTGGCCACGAACGCGGCAATCGCCATGTGCGCCAGACGGAACGGGAACGACGGGTTGAACACGATGGCCAGCCAGTCCAGCGGCATCACCCGGCCATCGACGATTTCGAAGCCTTGCGGAGTCTGCATCCAGCTGTTGGACGCGAGAATCCAGAAGGTCGAGATCAGCGTGCCGATGGCGACCATCACCGTGGCAAAGAAGTGCAAGCCACGGCCCACGCGGTTCCAGCCGAACAGCATCACCCCGAGGAACCCGGCCTCGAGGAAGAACGCGGTCAGCACTTCATAGGTCAGCAACGGCCCCGTGACGCTGCCGGCGAAGTCGGAAAACCCGCTCCAGTTGGTGCCGAACTGGTACGCCATGACCAGACCCGAGACCACGCCCATGCCGAAGTTGACGGCGAAGATCTTCGACCAGAAGTGGTAGAGATCGCGGTAAGTGTCGTTACCGGTTTTCAGCCACAGGCCTTCGAGCACCGCCAGGAAACTCGCAAGACCAATGGTGATCGCCGGAAAAATGATGTGGAACGAAACCGTGAACGCGAATTGAATTCGCGCCAGGTCCAGTGCCTCCAGGTTGAACATGATGATGTCCTCATCAAGGCTGAAAAGCGGCAGCACACGGCCGGGCCACCGCCAGGCGCGAACGCCTGCAGCCAGTCAAATTGCAAAAGGGTTGGATCGCGTGGGTCGGTCAGGCCACCGACGACGGGATCAGGTTGCTCGCCTCGGCCGCTTCGAGGCGGATCGCCACGAATTTGGAGGTTGGCGTGTAGGTGCGGTCGCCGTAGCTTTCCAGCGGCACCAGCGGATTGGTTTCCGGGTAGTACGCAGCGGCTTGCCCCGCTGGAATGTCGTAGGCGATCAGAGTGAAACCGCTGACCCGACGCTCGCGCTCGTCGCCCCACAGCGCCACAAGATCAACCTTCTGCCCCGGTTCGAAACCGAGCCGGCGGATATCCTGCTCGTTGGCGAACACCACGTCGCGCATGCCGTAAACCCCGCGATAACGGTCGTCGAGGCCGTACAGCGTGGTGTTGTACTGATCGTGGGAACGCATGGTTTGCAGGATCAGATGCGGTTTGACCGGCAGGTTGCGCACGCCTTCGCTGATCAGATGCTCCGGCAGCACGCACGGGGTGAACTGGGCTTTACCGGATTCGGTGTTCCAGACACGGTCGGAGGCGTCGTTGCCGAGGTGGAAACCACCCGGGATCAGCAGCTTCTCGTTGAAATTCTCGAAGCCCGGAATCACGTCGGCGATCAGGTTACGGATGCGCCCGTAGTCGCCCACCGCCCATTCCCAGTCGATCGGGTGTTTGCCCAGGGTCGCGGCGGCGATCCCGGCAATGATCGCCGGCTCGGACTTCAGATGCGCCGACTTCGGCTTCAACTGACCGAACGACAAGTGCACCATGCTGAAGGTGTCTTCCACGGTCACGCCTTGCGGACCTTCGGCCTGCACGTCGATGTCGGTACGGCCCAGGCACGGCAGGATCAGCGCATCACGCCCGGTCACCAGATGGCTGCGGTTGAGCTTGGTCGAGATGTGCACGGTCAGGTCGAGTTTGCGCATCGCTTCGTGGGTGCGCGGGGTGTCCGGCGTGGCTTGGGCGAAGTTGCCGCCCAGACCGATAAACACCTTGGCTTCGCCACGCTCCATGGCACCAATCGCCATGACCGTGTTGTGGCCGTGCATGCGCGGCACCTTGAAGTTGAAGCGCTTTTCCAGGGCATCCATCAGCTCTTTCGGCGCCAGTTCGTTGATGCCCATCGTGCGGTCGCCCTGCACGTTGCTGTGGCCACGCACCGGTGACAGCCCGGCACCCGGACGGCCAACGTTGCCGCGCAGCAGTTGCAGATTGATGACTTCCTGCAGGGTCGGCACCGAGTGCACGTGTTGGGTCAGGCCCATGGCCCAGCACATGATCACGCTCTTGGCGCGGGCATACATGCGCGCGGCCAGTTCGATGTCATGCAGCGGCACGCCGGACTGCTCGACGATGTGCTTCCAGCTCGTGGCATCGACTTCGGCCAGATAGCTATCCAAGCCCGACGTGTGCTCGGCAATGAACGCGTGATCGAACACCGGTTCGCCGCCCGAGGCCTGGGCCTCACGCTCCCATTGCAGCAGGAACTTGACCATGCCGCGAATCATTGCCATGTCGCCGCCCAAGGCTGGACGGAAGTACGCGGTGTTGGTCGCTTCCCAGCCGTTGCTGAGCATCTCGATCGGGTTTTGCGGATTCTGGAAACGCTCCAGCCCACGCTCCTTGAGCGGGTTGATGCACACCACCTGAGCGCCACGCTTCACCGCTTCACGCAACGGTTCGAGCATGCGCGGGTGGTTGGTGCCGGGGTTCTGGCCGATGACGAAAATCGCGTCGGCATGGTGCAGGTCTTCATAGACCACGGTGCCTTTGCCGACGCCCAGGGTCTCGCCCATGCTCACCGCACTGGCTTCGTGGCACATGTTCGAGCAGTCCGGGAAGTTGTTGGTGCCGTAGGCGCGGACGAACAACTGATAGAGAAACGCCGCTTCGTTGCTGGCACGCCCCGAGGTGTAGAACTCGGCCTCGTGAGGCGATTTCAGGCCTTTGAGGTGCTTGGCGATCAGCGCAAACGCCTCGTCCCAGGTGGTCTCGACATAGCGATCGACCCGGGCGTCGTAACGCATCGGATGGGTGATCCGGCCCTGGTATTCAAGCCAGTAATCGCTTTGCTCGGCCAGCGTCGACACCGTGTACTTGTTGAAGAACGCCGGATCGACCAGGCGGCCGGTGGCCTCCCAGTTCACCGCTTTGGCGCCGTTCTCGCAGAACTTCAGCATGCTCGCGCCGGGTGCTTCACCCCAGGCGCAACCGGGGCAGTCGAAGCCGCCGTTCTGGTTGGTCTTGAGCATGGCGCGGATGTTTTTCAGGGCGTTTTCACTGCCCAGCCAGTTCTTGGTGAGGCTGATCACAGCGCCCCAACCCGCAGCGGCGCCCTTGTAGGGTTTGTAACGGTCGACTTGTGACATGGGACTTCTCCATGACGATGCACACAGGCAAAAACCTGATCGGATTTAAACAGCGACGACTGACTTTCAAGTTAAAAAGCGGTCGTTTCGTTTGACGGAGCCAAGGATATGAACCACCGCAAAAACTTGTCTAATCGCTATTAATGACTGCGTTATCGAAATCATCTATCACGGCGTTAAACCCTTTAAATACGGGCACTTGCAAAACTAAGAAGCGCAAAAACCGGAATAATTATTTCATCATCGACAGCATCAATCGGCCGGTCATTAAGAGTGATTGGACGCAGTTCGAAGTTGCTCATAACCTGCGCCGACCCAATCCCTTCAATAGCGGATTTCACCCAAGCGAGGCTGTCATGTCAGAGCGCGTCTTGATCGATGGTTACAACCGCCGCGTCGACTACCTGCGTATGTCGGTCACCGACCGCTGCGACTTTCGCTGCGTGTATTGCATGGCTGAAGACATGCAGTTTCTGCCACGCCAACGGGTACTGACGCTGGAGGAGATCTATCAACTGGCGCAGAGCTTTGTCGCACTGGGCACCCGCAAGATCCGCCTGACCGGCGGTGAGCCGCTGATTCGTCCCGGTGTCGTCGGGTTGTGCAAGCAGATTGCTGCCCTGCCCGGCCTGCGCGAGTTGTGCCTGACCACCAACGGCTCGCAGCTCGGCAAACTCGCCAGCCCGTTGTTCGATGCTGGGGTCAAGCGCCTCAACGTCAGCCTCGACAGCCTTGACCCTGTGCTTTTCAAACAAATGACCCGCACCGGCGACCTGGCACAAGTGATCAACGGCATCGATGCCGCCCGCGAGGCCGGATTTACCCGCACTAAACTCAACTGCGTGGTGATGCAAGGCCGCAACGATCACGAGATCAACGACCTGGTGCAGTTCGCCATCGAGCGGGATCTGGACATTTCCTTTATCGAGGAAATGCCGCTGGGCATCATCAGCGAACACAGTCGCGCCGAGTCGTTCTTTTCCAGCACCCAGGTGCGCGAAAAGATCGCCGAACGCTACACCCTGATCGATTCCGCCGAGTCGACCCAGGGCCCGTCGCGCTACTGGCGGCTGGCAGAAGCGCCGCACATTCGGCTGGGGTTCATTTCGCCCCACAGCCACAACTTCTGCGGCACCTGCAACCGGGTGCGGCTGACGGTCGAGGGGCGTTTGCTACTGTGTCTGGGGAACGAGCATTCGGTGGATTTGAAAGCGGTGCTGCGCGCCCATCCGGGTCAACCGGAACGGCTGGAGAAAGCGATCATCGAAGCGATGAAGTTCAAGCCTTACCGGCACAACTTTGAAGTGAACGACGACGTGCAAGTGGTGCGTTTCATGAACATGACCGGCGGCTGAACCGCCACGTTTTCAAGGCAAAAAAGCATGATCATCCGGCCCAAGATCAACCAGTTCGCCGTCCTGTTTACCCTCAAGGGTTCGATTGCCAAGCGCATCGCCCTGCGCACCCTGATGGTCACGCTGCTGGCGTCGGCCATCGTGCTGGTGGAAATGCTCCACCCGAGCAACTTCACCAAGGTCAACGCCACGCCGTTCACCTTGCTCGGTCTGTCACTGTCGATCTTCATGAATTTTCGCAACAACGCCTGCTACGACCGCTGGTACGAAGCGCGCAAGGCCTGGGGTGAGGTGATCGTGCATGTACGTTCGGTGATTCGCGAAACCCACGTCATCCGCGAGTCGGCGCAGCGTCGGCTGTTGCTGCTCAACCTCTGCGGTTTTGCTCACGCGTTGAATGCGCGGTTGCGCCGGGAAAACGAAGCCGCCGCCAGCGCCGAATGGATCACGCCACAACACGATGCACTGGTGCCGGACTACAGCGGGCGCATTTTGCAAACCGTCGGCCAGCAATGTTCCGATCTGCATGAGGCAGGCGATCTCAGTGAATGGCGCTACATGCTGCTGGCCAATCACCTGACCAGCCTGACCCAGGCGCAAGCGGTGTGCGAGCGGATCAAGAACACGCCGCTACCCTTCCCTTACACCCTGCTGCTGCACCGCACGATTTACCTGTTCTGCATCCTGCTGCCGTTCGCCATGGCCGAACCGCTGGGCTGGCTGACGCCGCTGTTCACGGCGATTGTCAGCTACACCTTCTTCGGTCTGGATGCGATTGCCGATGAACTGGAAGACCCGTTCGGCCGGGATGAAAACGACCTGCCAACCGATGCGCTGGTGCGGGGTATCGAGCGGGATATTCTGTCGGAGCTGGGCACCGAGCCGTTGCCACCGGCGCTGAAGCCCGTGGACTACGTGCTGAGTTGATCCGACGCCTCCCCCTTCGCGGGAGGAAATTCAATCAATCCAGATGTGCCCAGGTCATGCGGAACGACGCCCCGCCCCACGGTGAATCGCCAACCTCGACCCGGCCGCCATGGGACTGCGACACTCGCCGCACCAATGCCAGTCCGAGGCCGAAACCACCCGTGCGACGGTCGCGGCTGGCGTCCAGGCGCGAGAACGGTTCGAAAATCTTCTCCCGACCGGCCAGCGGTACACCCGGGCCGTCGTCATTGACCTGCACTTCGTATTGATCGCCGATGCGCACCAGCGACACCTCGACCCGCTGCTCGGCATAACGAATGGCATTGCGCAGCAGATTGATCACCGCCCGCGCCATGAAACGCGGCTCGATCCGCACTTCTTCGACCCGGCATTCGCCGATCAGCAATTGCACCCCGGCGGCCTCGGCTTCCAGGGCGACGCTGCCCACCACACTGTCGAGCCAGTTGGCGGCTTGAATGTTTTCACGGGTGATGACCGTCGCGCCGCGTTCGAGGCTGGCGTAGGTCAGCAGCTCGGAGACCATTTCTTCCAGCTCGCCAAGGTCGGCGTACATGTCGGCGATCAGTTCGCGGTTCTGACTGGCGTCCGGTTGTTGCTTGAGCTGGTCGAGTTCGAACGACAGCCGGGCAATCGGCGTGCGCAGTTCATGAGACACGGCGTTGGTCAGTTCGCGCTGATTGGCGATCAGGCCTTCGATGCGCGCCGCCATCAGGTTGAAGTGTTCGGCCAGATCGCGAATGTTCGAGCGTTTGGAAAGCTGGATGCGCGATGACAGGTCGTTGTCGCCAAAACGCTCGGCGGCCAGTCGCAGCTTTTCCAGATCGCGCCAGTGCGGACGGACCCAGAAGTACAGGACGATGCCGAGCAGCACCGCCAGCATCAGATAGGCCGCTGCGATGTAGAACGGCATCAGGCTCGGCTCGGGCGGCAATTTGATGCTGAGTACCTGCGAACCGCCGTCGATGTTGCTGATGAACTGGGTGTAGTTGTCGCGAATCACCAACAGGTTCTGCGCCAGTTCAGCCTTTTCCTCGGGCGTCAGGGCCAGTTGATCGGACTCGATCAGGTTCAACGTCAGCCCGTAATGCGGACGCAACGCCTCCAGTTGCGCCTCGCGCGCCGCACCTTGCTGGTCGCGCATGTGCTCGATCAGCGACCAGGCCTGGCCCCGCACCGCCTCGCGGTTGTAGGCCTGCATCTGGTTGTCGAGCAACGCGTTGAAGGTGTGTTCGACGGTTTGCAGCGCCGCCACCAGCCCGACTGTCATCACCAGAAACAGTCCCAGAAATAACCGCAGCATCTACAGCTCCCACGCGAACGGATTGAACAGATAGCCCTTACCCCACACGGTCTTGATGCACACCGGTTCGCGGGGATTGTCCTTGAGTTTGTTGCGCAGCTTGCTGATGTACACATCGACGCTGCGATTGAGGCCATCGAAAGCGATGCCGCGCATGCGATTGAGAATGTCATCGCGCGACAGGATATTGCCGGCGGCACTGGCCAGCAGCCACAGCAGTTCGAATTCCATGGTGGTCAGCTCGATCAACTCGCCCGCCAGACGCACTTCGCGGCAACTGCGATCGATGATCAGATGGCCGAACTCCAGCGAGCTGACCACGCCGCTGTCCGGCACTTGCCGACGTTGCAGGGCACGCAGGCGTGCGAGCAGGACCGGCGGCTTGATCGGTTTGATCACGTAGTCGTCGGCCCCGGACTCCAGGCCCAGAATGTGGTCGAGGTCATCTTCCTTGGCGGTCAGGATGACAATCGGCGTGTCCGACACGCTGCGGATTTCCCGGCACACGTGCAGGCCGCTTTGCCCCGGCAGCATCAGGTCGAGCACCACCACTTTGGGCTTGAATTCGAGAAACGCGGCCACGGCCAGATCGCCGCGATGCACCGTGCGTACCTCGTAACCGTGTTGTTCGAGAAAGTGAGCGATCAACGCAGCCAGGCGCTCATCGTCTTCCACCAGCAGGACTCTGCCAAAACCCAGGTTATCCATAACAACCGTCGCCAACCCTCAGTGAAGTGGGCGCCATTATGGAGGCATTCGCGGGCGAGACGTTTATCGCAGGCAGCAAAAACCGGCCACTTGGGCCGGTTTTCGTTGATGTTTCATACTCTTAAGAGTTTTTAACAATTCATGCCGCAACGGGCACGCCGCTGTGGAAACGGAATTCCTCGTCCGGCGACTCGATCAGGTCCTGCTCGGCGGCGCGGACTTTCTCGATCACCTGGGCAATGTCCTTGGCGTCGCCGTACTGGTAAGCCAGTTTCAGGTAACCCTGGAAATGCCGGGCCTCGCTTTTCAGCAGGCCGAAGTAGAACTTGCCGAGTTCTTCGTCCAGATGCGGCACCAGTGCTTCGAACCGCTCGCAACTGCGCGCTTCGATGAAGGCGCCGACCACCAGGGTGTCGACCAGTTTCACCGGCTCGTGGCTGCGCACCACTTTGCGCAGGCTCGAAGCATAACGGCCGGCGTGCAGCTGGCGCAGTTCGATCTTGCGCCGTTTCATGATGCGCATGACCTGTTCGTGGTGAACCAGTTCTTCCCGGGCCAGACGCGACATCATGTTGATCAGATCGACGTGGGAATGGTACTTGGCAATCAGGCTCAACGCGGTGCTGGCGGCCTTGAACTCGCAGTTCTTGTGGTCGATCAGCAGGGTTTCCTGATCGGCCAGCGCGGCCTGGACCCAAGCGTCAGGCGTGCGGCAACCAAGGAATTCGTGGATTTCGGGAAGGATCATGGGGCTCACGGTCAAAAGGTGTTCGAGCGAAGGGCGCCGATTATACCGGCCTGCCCGCAGACCACCAGCCGCCCGCGTTGATATGCATCAAGTCGCAGACGGATGAGCAGCAACTATAGTTGTGCAACGCCGTGCCTTTTCATTGCTGGAGACTCACTCATGCAAGCCATTCGCAGCATTCTGGTGGTCATCGAACCCGAACACGCGGAAAGCCTGGCGCTCAAGCGCGCCAAGCTGATCGCCGGGGTGACCCAGGCCCATCTGCACCTGCTGGTCTGCGACAAGAAGCACGATCACGCCGGCATGCTCAGCGTGCTCAAGGCCGCGCTGCTGGCGGACGGTTATAGCGTCACCACCGAACAGGCGTGGAACGAGAGCCTGCACGAAACCATCATCGATGTGCAGCAAGCCGAAGGCTGCGGGTTGGTGATCAAACAGCATTTCCCCGACAGCTCGCTGAAAAAGGCCCTGCTGACCCCGGCGGACTGGAAACTGCTGCGCCACTGCCCGACCCCGGTGCTGCTGGTGAAGACCTCGGCCTCCTGGAAAGACCGAGTGATTCTGGTGGCGGTCGATGTGGGCAATGCCGATGGCGAGCACCGCCACCTGCACACCACCCTCATCGATCACGGCTATGACATCGCGAGCCTGGCCAAGGGGCATCTGCACGTCATTACCGCCCATCCGTCACCGATGCTGTCGGCGGCAGACCCGACCTTCCAGCTCAAGGAAACCATCGAGGCGCGTTATCGCGAGCAATGCCGGGCGTTTCAGGCTGAATTCGATGTCGACGACGAGCATTTGCATGTCGAGGAAGGCCCGGCGGATGTGCTGATTCCATTTATGGCGCACAAGCTGCAGGCGGCCGTGACCGTGATTGGCACCGTGGCGCGCACCGGGTTGTCAGGGGCGCTGATCGGCAATACCGCCGAAGTGGTGCTGGATGCGCTGGAGAGTGATGTGCTGGTGCTCAAGCCGCAGGAGGTTGAAGACCATCTGGTGGAGTTGGCGGTGAAACATTAAGCATTGTTGTCATCCTGTGGCGAGCGTGTTCGCCACAGGTAATGCTCACTCGCCCAGCGCATCCTTCAGAAAACCGGGCGCGATGTAGCGCTGATAGTGCGCTTCCGACAGCAGGAAAAATTCCCGATCAATGGCATCGCGCAGTTCCGGCAGGTTCCAGTCGCGAAACTCCGGCAGCAACACCATCCCGTAGGCTTCCAGATTAATGATCACCCGCGCGCCCCGGGCGATCAGCTGATAGGCCCAGCAATATTCCGATTGGTGCGGCACGAAGCGGATCTTGCGCTGTTCCAGTTGCTGACGCAGCCGCGCCGGGTCGAAGACCTCGACCTTGCTGGCCATCACTTGTGACAGCAATTGCTCAAGACGCAGCCACACCGCGCGTTTTTCTTCCTCGTTGTAACCGTTCCAGTGGATCACTTCGTGGTGGAAACGCTTGCAGCCACGGCACACCAGATCACCGTAAACAGTGGAGCAGAGGCCGACGCAGGGGGTCTTGATGGTCTGATTGGGCATAGAATGGGCAAAACACTTGAAACGCGGAACAGGTCGGCATGTTAGCCCTTTGTCCGGCATTCATCACCCCTCAAACGTCAGGGACAAGTGCTGGATCAAGGTTTGCCCCACCCGCGCACAACGCAACCAAAGTCCAATAGAGCGCGACTTACCTTTAAATTTTTTTTGCCGTAGAATCAGCCAGCCTTTTTAGGCGCCAATGTCCGTTAGAAGCTGTTTTCAAAGCGTCACGAGCACAGTCGTTCCTTCAGAGCGGTGTTGGCGTAAGGTTTTTCCAGCGGGGAAAAGCCATACGCCAACCCTCATCAGCTCCCCGTTCTGCAGGCGTAAAACTTTGAAAGCAGCTTCTGTAAGGAATTGCCGGTAATTCTGGCCGAACGACCCACAACGTCGTGAGGAGCATGAGTACGGCAATTTCGGGATGAGCGTCCCGGACACCCATTTGGGACCACTGATGAGGGTAATAACTGTGCTTGAAGCCTACCGCAAACATATCGAAGAGCGTGCAGCCCTGGGTATCGTTCCCCAGCCGCTTAACGCCGAACAAACTGCAGGCCTGGTCGAGCTGCTGAAGAATCCTCCGGCTGGCGAAGAAGCTTTCCTCGTTGACCTGATCACCAATCGCGTTCCACCAGGAGTGGACGAAGCCGCCTACGTCAAGGCCGGCTTCCTCTCTGCACTGGCCAAGGGCGAAGTCTCCTCCCCTCTGCTGGACAAGAAGCGCGCTGTAGAACTGCTCGGCACCATGCAGGGCGGCTACAACATCGTGACCCTGGTAGACCTGCTGGACAACGCCGAGCTGGCGCCAGTGGCTGCCGAAGAACTCAAGCACACCCTGCTGATGTTCGATGCCTTCCACGACGTGGCTGAAAAAGCCAAGAACGGCAACGTTCACGCCAAGGCCGTGCTGCAATCCTGGGCTGACGGCGAGTGGTTCAAGAAGCGCCCTGTGCTGGCCGACAAGATCAGCCTGCGCGTCTTCAAGGTCACCGGCGAAACCAACACCGACGACCTGTCCCCTGCTCCAGACGCCTGGTCGCGTCCAGACATCCCGCTGCACGCCCTGGCCATGCTGAAAATGGCCCGTGACGGCATCGTTCCGGACGAGCAAGGCAAGACCGGCCCGATGAAGCAGATCGAAACCATGCGCGGCGAAGGCTTCCCGATCGCCTACGTCGGTGACGTGGTCGGTACCGGTTCCTCGCGTAAATCCGCGACCAACTCGGTCCTGTGGTTCTTCGGCGACGACATCCCTTACGTGCCGAACAAGCGCGGTGGCGGTTTCTGCTTCGGCAGCAAAATCGCTCCGATCTTCTACAACACCATGGAAGATGCCGGCGCACTGCCAATCGAGTTCGACGTATCGAACATGAACATGGGCGACGTGATCGACCTGTACCCGCACGCTGGCAAAGTCTGCAAGCATGGTACCGACGAAGTCATCACCACCTTCGAAATGAAGACCCCGGTTCTGCTGGACGAAGTCCGCGCCGGCGGCCGTATCCCGCTGATCATCGGCCGTGGCCTGACCGAGAAGGCTCGCGCCGAACTGGGTCTGCCTGCGTTCGACCTGTTCAAGAAGCCGGAAGCTCCGGCCGAAAGCACCAAGGGCTTCACCCTGGCGCAGAAAATGGTCGGCAAGGCTTGCGGTCTGGCAGAAGGCAAAGGCGTTCGTCCTGGCACCTACTGCGAACCGAAGATGACCACCGTAGGTTCTCAGGACACCACCGGTCCAATGACCCGTGACGAACTGAAAGACCTGGCGTGCCTGGGCTTCTCCGCTGATCTGGTGATGCAGTCCTTCTGCCACACCGCGGCTTATCCAAAGCCGATCGACGTGACCACCCACCACACCCTGCCTGACTTCATCATGACCCGCGGCGGCGTTTCCCTGCGTCCGGGCGACGGCATCATCCACTCGTGGCTGAACCGCATGCTGCTGCCGGACACCGTGGGTACCGGTGGTGACTCGCACACCCGTTTCCCGATGGGCATCTCGTTCCCGGCCGGTTCCGGTCTGGTCGCGTTCGCCGCAGCCACTGGCGTCATGCCGCTGGACATGCCGGAATCGATCCTGGTGCGCTTCAAAGGCAAAATGAAACCTGGCATCACCCTGCGTGACCTGGTTCATGCCATTCCTTACTTCGCTATCCAGAACGGCCTGCTGACCGTCGAGAAGAAAGGCAAGAAAAACGCCTTCTCCGGCCGCATCCTTGAAATCGAAGGCCTGGAAGGTCTGACCCTGGAACAGGCTTTCGAACTGTCCGACGCCTCGGCCGAACGTTCGGCTGCCGGTTGCACCATCAAGCTGTCGAAAGAGTCGATCACCGAGTACCTGAACTCCAACATCACCCTGCTGCGCTGGATGATCGGCGAAGGCTACGGCGATGCGCGTACTCTGGAACGTCGTGCTCAAGCGATGGAAGCCTGGGTTGCCAACCCTGAGCTGATGGAAGCCGATGCCGACGCCGAATACGCCGAAATCATCGAAATCGATCTGGCCGACATCAGCGAGCCTGTACTGTGCGCGCCGAACGACCCGGACGACGCCCGTCTGCTGTCCAGCGTTGCTGGCGAGAAGATCGACGAAGTGTTCATCGGTTCGTGCATGACCAACATCGGTCACTTCCGCGCTGCCGGTAAACTGCTGGATCAGGTCAAAGGTCAGCTGCCAACTCGTCTGTGGCTGTCGCCGCCGACCAAGATGGACGCTCACCAACTGACCGAAGAAGGCTACTACGGCATCTACGGCAAGGCCGGCGCACGCATGGAAATGCCAGGCTGCTCGCTGTGCATGGGTAACCAGGCACGCGTTGAGCCGAACAGCACCGTGGTGTCGACATCGACCCGTAACTTCCCGAACCGTCTGGGCGACGGCGCGAACGTCTACCTGGCTTCGGCTGAGCTGGCGTCCGTTGCTTCGATCCTGGGTCGCCTGCCGACCGTCGAGGAGTACATGGAATACGCTGGCAAGATCGACAGCATGGCGGCCGACGTTTACCGCTACCTGTCCTTCGACCAGATTGCCGAGTTCCGTGAAGCTGCTGCGAACGCCAACATTCCGGTCGTTCAAGCCTAACGCTGCAACGCAATGAAAAACGCCGCCCATCGTGAGATGTGCGGCGTTTTTTTTGTGCCTCCGGAAACTCATGCATTGAGCTTGAGTGCCTGCTGTACCGCCTCGTCCACACTCAAACCGCTCAGCAGTACCTGCTCGCGTTCCAGTTCTGGCAATTGCGCCAGCACGGTCTGCGCCTCATGTTTGAGGCGCGCCAAAATCAACAGTTTGTCCTCGGCCCGCACTTGCAGGAAGAACGCTTCCAGCGCTTCGATGCTGGTGCCGTCCAGGTCCGGCGACTCTTCCAGACTCAGGATGATCGTGTGCACCGCTGCCGGCGCATGACGGGCCAAGCGCAGCGCACCGCCGAGAATGCGCTCCACATTGGCGAAAAACAGCGCCTCACTTGGCCGCACGATCAGCACGCCGGGGATTTCCCGGGCATCCGGATGGCGCTGCACGTCGACATAGTCGTGACCACCGCCCATTTGCCCCAGCACCTGGATATCCGCCGATGACATCTGTTTCAGCATCAGCACCACGCTGATCGCTACCGCCAATAGCAAACCGTCGAGCACGCCCAGTACCAACACCGCCGCCACGGCGCAGATCACCAACAAGCGATCGCGGCGCCAGATAAAGTAGCGGCCCAGCGGTTGCAGGCTCAACGCCCGTCCCAAGGCATGGATCACAATAGCGGCCAGCACCGGTTCCGGGGTCAGAGCGATGTACGGCAGCACCGTCAACACGATCAGCAGCACCACTGCCGCCGCGACAATACCGGCCAATCGCGATGTGGCCCCCGCCGCTTCATTGGCCGATGTTGCCGAATACCCCGCTCCGGCCGGCATGCCATGAAACAGCCCCGACAACAGATTGGATGCACCTAGAGCCAACAGATCGCGGTTCGAAGAGACCTTGTCGCCGTGCTTCAGGGCAAACGAGCTGATCGAGCCATAGGACTCGGCATACAGAATCATCACCATGGCAAACGCCAGTTCCCCGAGACGCAGCCAGTCGGCAAACGGCATGTTCGGCAGGCGTGGCACCTCCAGCGCCAGGTCGATGACCCCGATCAGTTTCACCCCGTGGGCCGGCAGGTTCAGCCATTGACTGGCGGCAATGCCCAACGCCACCACGATCAAACCGCCCGGCACCCGGCGAAAACGCGCACAGACCATCAATAACAGCAACGCCACCAGCGCAACCCCGGCACCCGCCAGGTTCCATTGCGGCCACTGCTCCAGCAACTGCGGCAGGAAGCGAATCAGGTTGCTGTCCGTCAGGTGAACATCGACGACGCTCGCCACCTGTTTGAGGATGATCGTCACCGCCAGCCCCAGGGCGAACCCGCGCAACACCGGTTTGGCGATGAAAGAAGTCACGCTGCCGAGCTTGAACAGTCCCGCCAGCAGAAACAGCACGCCGGTCATCAACACCAGACCGACTGCCAGGTTCAGGCGCAATGCCGGATCGCCACCGGCCAGCGAAGCCGTCGCCGCTGCCAGCACCGCTGCCGAGGATGAAGTGGCCGAAACCACGGCAAACCGACTGGTGCCCATCAGCGCATAACACAACAACCCGGCAAACAACGCGATCACCCCGGCCTGGGGTGGCAGCGCGGCAATGCTGGAGTAGGCCACCGCCTCGGGCAGCAACAGGCCGGCAATCGACAACCCGGCCAGCAGATCCTGACTGCGACTTTGTACTTCGGGTCGGGAAGCAGCGCTCAGGGGTTCAGTTGACAATCGGACCCACCCACCCCGGCAGATACCGAGCCTCCTGGCTGCGCGCCAGGTTCATGGCCTTGGTCTGTAATTTCGGACTCAGATCGTTGATCTGGTCGCTGGCGATGCGGCTGCGAAAGAAGTCCGCCCAGAGGAATTCGCTGTAGGGCGTGGCGTCCTTGGCGTAGCCACCGGCCCGGCGCAAGCGTCCGGCAAGGCTGCGATAAGGATCGTCCTGCAGATCGACTATGGATTTGGGAATGGCTTCGAAGGTGCGCCTGGCACCGCGACCATCATAGGGATGCGCCCACTGGTTGAAGTTCATCACGCTCCAGAACGTCACCAGGTCGACAAAAGAAAGGTCCTTGAGCACCAGCAATGAAGCCTTCTTGACTTCTTCCTCAATCAGCGCAAGACCGAAGTGGTGGTGATCGACGATGTAATAGACGCCTTCAGGCCCAAGCACACTGGGAAACCAGTGATTATCCAGCGCTGCCGCCCGCTCCTTGCGTTTGAGTTTCTTCCATTCCTGACGCTTGTCGGCGACTTCGGCGAGGCCGACCGTGAGCTGGGTGGGATGGAGTTTTTCCAGTTTGGCGCTGATCAGTTGCGGTCGGGCACGGGGCATGGGGCATCTCCGGGAAAAGTGCCTTTCAAGCGTAGCCGTTTATGTCGTGGGATGTGTGCCCTGGATCAGGCACCGGAAGGTCTTGCAAAAACGGGGGCGAATCGCTCGCCCCCGCTTGGTGCTGCTGGTCTGGAATCAGGCCGTCAGCGAGTAGATCAACGCCGAAATCGCCACCAGGCCGACGGCGGTGACAAACACGTTCGACGCCTGGCCACGATAGCGGGCCATTGCCGGCACTTTGCGGATCGCATACATCGGCATCAGGAACAGGATCGCAGCGATGACCGGGCCACCGATGGTCTCGATCATGCCGAGAATGCTCGGGTTCAGGGTCGCTACGATCCAGCACACCACCAGCATGAACGCCGCAACGATGCGATCCAGCGCCTTGGCGCCCGGACGCTTGCCGCTTTTGACGATCAGGCCTTTCAGACCTTCGCTGGCACCGATGTAGTGACCGAGGAACGACTTGGAGATGGCCACGAACGCAATCAACGGCGCTGCGAAAGCGATGGTCGGGTTGCTGAAGTGGTTGGCCAGGTACGACAGGATCGACAGGTTCTGCGCCTTGGCTTCAGCCAGTTGCTCTGGCGACAGGGTCAGCACGCAGCTGAAGACGAAGAACAGCACCATCACCACCATCAGCAGGTGGGCGCGGGACAGGATCTGCGAGCTGCGCTCGTCGGCGTGAACGCCGTAACGACGCTTCTGGTCCACCGCAAACGCCGAGATGATCGGCGAGTGGTTGAACGAGAACACCATCACCGGAATCGCCAGCCACAGCGTGTGCAGCAGCGCCGACGGCGCCGGCACCTGCGAAGCGGTGGACAGGATGCCGCCGTTCCAGTGCGGAATCAGGTACACGGCGAGGAACAGCAGCGCAACGATGAACGGATACACCATCAGGCTCATCGCCTTGACGATCACTTGCTCGCCGCAGCGCACCACAGCCAGCAGGCCGAGGATCAGCACGAACGACAGCAGCGCGCGCGGTGGCGGCGTGATGTGCAGTTGGTGTTCGAGGAAGCTGGCGACCGTGTTGGTCAGGCCGACGCTGTAGATCAGCAGGATCGGGAAGATCGCGAAGAAGTACAGCAACGTGATCAGCGCACCGGCCTTGATGCCGAAATGCTGCTCCACCACCTCAGTGATGTCGGCGCCTTCGCGACCGGAGAGCACGAAGCGGGTAAGACCGCGGTGTGCGAAGAAGGTCATGGGGAAGGCCAGCAGCGCGAGGATCACCAGCGGCCAGAAGCCACCCAGACCTGCGTTGATCGGCAAAAACAGGGTACCGGCGCCGATGGCCGTCCCAAACAGTCCCAACATCCAGGTAGTGTCATGGCGATTCCAGCTCGACAGTTGCGCTGGTGCTGCCGCTTCAAAGCGTTGTTCGACGCTATTGGCCTGATCATTCATCCGGTCGGATCTCCGCATTCCGGTCACTTGCCACTCGGTCAGGACGCGTCGGAAAAAACCGACAGACATGCTCCGGCCGAAACAGGGGCGCGATTCTCCGCGATAAATGAGCGGAAGCAAAGACTTAGCTGAGGAATGGTTGTGCGGGGCAGATTGGAGCGATGTCGTTTTTTGGAATATTACTGTCGGCAACAGGTACGCCTGATGTCGTTTTATGACGCGTCCCGGTGCCGAATGCGATCAGAAAAACCTGGTCAGATCGATCGGCCCACTATGAAGCCAAGTGACATGCAGAAGAGACCGAAACCCAGCATGCTCCAGACCGGGTACCTGCCCTCTTTGTCTTTGATTCGCATTTTTTCGACCCACTCATCGTACTCTCGATCTGCTTGTTCAATGATGGCCTGGCGGTCAAATGTGTTCATGTTGGCTCCTTCGGGTCAAGGGTCTGTTTTTTATGAGTAGCGAATACTCAAAACTTGAAGTAAACACTTGCTACTGCAGTGATTGCGGTCACCACACCACCCAATACTGCGATTGGATACAGGTATATTTCACTGTTCAGCTTTTTAACCTCCGCCAAAAGCTTTTGCCTTTCAGCAACGAGTTTTCGTGATTCATGCAGTAACCTTTCGAGTTCCAGCTCTTCGCGGTTGTTCTGAAGCATTGGCCTTCCTTGGCTAATGGCAATCACCGTTCAGGTTGCTGCCCCATCCTGAAGAGCGCATCCCGTCTTGCCTGAATGATTTCGCATTTCTCACCCCGTCAGATAGCGGATAAATCCAACAGCATCCGTAGGCAGCTTCCGTAACTTTTGCAGGACGGCACTGACATCGTCGAACGGCTTTAAACAGCCTCACCGACTGGCATTTTTCGGCTATACCCAATGGCGAACCGACTGACAGCCGCTTCCAGTCCCCTGCCCCAAGGAGCCTTTTCATGCCCCTCGTCCGTGTCGAACTCAAGAAACGTCCCGACCCGACCTTCGCCAAACGCGTCGGCGAGCAGATCTACGCCGCGATGCGCAGCACGATCAATGTCCCGGAGCACGACAACTTCCAGATCCTGGCCGAGCACGACGGCGAGCATTTCATCTTCGATACGCAATACCTGGGGATCCAGCGCAGCGACCAACTGGTGATCATCCAGATCACCCTCAATGAGGGCCGGACGCTGGAGCAGAAAAAAGCGCTGTACCAGACCATCGCCCAGAACCTGAACACGCACCTGTCGATCCGTCTGGAGGATGTGTTCATCAATCTGGTGGAAGTGAAGAAAGAAAACTGGTCATTCGGCAACGGCATCGCCCAGTACGCCAGTTGATGCATCTGTTGACAGCCCGTTGACGCCGCCAGCATGATCGGCCCCATGAACCTTTGCGCGTTGCACCTCACCCGTACCACCACGACCGCCACCGGCGGGTCGTGGTGTTTGCGCCTGAGGTAAATCCAGCGCAGCAAACCCAAGGCCCCGCCAGCAATGGACGGGGCCTTGTTGTTTCTCCCGTCCGTGTGGCACGTTTGGTACCGAAGGAGAAACACCATGTCCGCAGCACTGTTGATCATCGATATGCAGGTCGGCCTGTTCCAGGGTCAGGAAGAACCCCACGACGGCGAACGTATGCTCGCCAACATCCAGCACTTGATCGCCCAGGCACGCCAACGGCAAGTGCCGATCTTTGCCGTGCGCCACACCGGGCCGGTTGGCTCGCCGATTGCCGCCGGCAGTGCGTTCTGGCAGTTATTGCCAGCGCTTGAACTGGACGCCGCAAACGCCACCTTCATCGACAAATCCCGCCCCAATGCCTTCCACGGCACAGATCTGGCTCAACAACTCAACGCCGCGAAAATCGAAGATCTGTACATCGTCGGCATGAAAACCCAGTTCTGCATCGACAGCACCTGCCGCGCCGCTGCCGATCTGGGCTTCAAGCCATTGCTGGTAGCCGATGCCCATACTTGCATGGACACACCCGCACTACCCGCCCAAGCGATCATCGAGCACCACAACGCAACCCTCGGCGCGGCGTTCGCGCAGTTGATCAACACTGCCGACGTTGCCTTCTGACGAAGCGCCCGCGCGCTCCCCGTATCAGCTCCTACACTGGCTGGTGCGGGGCAGTGCCGGCCATTGCCAAACCGCTCTGGAATCAGCACTCTGACACGACTTTCGCGACCGACACGCCGACGATCACAGGAGCCGAGCAATGCCCGCCACCGTTCTGGTACTGGTTGAAACCATCAATGACTACCTGCCCATTCTCGAACGACAGGGCTTTCACCTGATCCTCGCCCCCACACCCGCCGAACGCGCCCAGGCCATTGCCACCCACGGCGCACGCATCGACGCGGTGCTGACCCGTGGCCCGCTGGGGTTGTACGCCGAAGAAATCGCCGCGTTGCCCGCGCTGAAAATCATCTGCGTGATCGGCGCCGGCTACGAACAGGTGGACCTGCAAGCCGCCAGCAACCGGGGCCTGACCGTCACCAACGGCGCCGGCGTCAACGCCTCGTCGGTGGCCGACCATGCCATGGCGTTGCTGCTGTCGCTGGTACGCGACATTCCGCGCTGTGACGCGGCCGTGCGCCGTGGCGAATGGCCGAAGATCATGCGCCCGTCCCTGGCGGGCAAGCGGCTCGGGATTCTCGGCCTCGGCGCGGTGGGAATGGCCATCGCCAAACGGGCGAATCTGGGCTTCGACATGGAGATCAGCTACCACAACCGCCAGGTGCGCAGCGATGTGCCCTACGCCTTCTGTTCGACCCCCACCGAACTGGCGCGAGCCTCGGACTTTCTGGTGGTGGCGACGCCCGGCGGCATCGGCAGCCAGCATCTGGTGACCCGTCCCGTGCTGGACGCACTGGGGCCCAAAGGCTTTATCGTCAACATTGCCCGCGCCAGCGTGATCGCCACGGCGGACCTGATCACGGCACTTGAGCAACGGCGAATCGCCGGCGCCGCACTGGATGTGTTCGACCACGAACCCCGGGTGCCGGACGCACTGAAAACCCTGAGCAACGTGATTCTCACCCCGCACGTCGCCGGGCTGTCACCGGAAGCCACCCAGGGCACCGTGGAGCTGGTGGGGAAAAACCTGGTGGCGTTCTTTGCCGGGGAGCCGGTGCTGACACCGCTGACACTGCCGCCGAAGCAAAACAACCAGCGCGTGCACTAAAGCACGCCGAGCAACGTCCACAGCCGCCGCGATTCGGCGTCGGCCGAGATCAACTCGCCGAGCAGTTCGCTCAACGGCTTGTTGCCCCACTCCACCCCGCGCCGGATCAGGTATGGCACGGGGCTGTGAGGTTCGGTGCGGGCCAGGTATTCAGCGATCAGCAGCAATTGCCGATAGGCTTCTTCGCGGTTCGCCGGCTCACGAAAGACCTGCGCCGCCACGGGCGCTTCATCGACCGGCTGCACCTCCACCACGGGGGCTTCGACAGGGGCGACCGGCGCCGGTTTTTGTGGGTGCATGGCGATGAACTCCTGAACCAGTTTCAGCAGCGCTTGAATGATCTCCTGCAAGGGCTGCAAACCCGGCCCCTGATCGCCCAGATACGTATCGCTCCAGGCGTTCAGACGCTGCAGGTGTTGCTGGCTCAGCAGCAGGTTGCCCTGTTGGCGCAGCCAGAATGCCAATGGCGTGGCGCGCACCTGATCGCTGAGTTTCTTCTGTTCATTGCGTGCGGTTTCCGCCGAGGCCTTGGCATTCTTGCTGTCGTTGACCTGCACCTGCTGCACCTGCAAACGGCGCCAGGTTTCCAGGTTGTATGCCTCGAAATCGCTGTTGTGCGAGCCGAACAGCGGCACCCGGGTCAGCAGCACCTCACTGTACCGACGCACCAGCCACTCCAGCGGAATCACCCGCCACGACTGATCACCCTCCTCGGCCTGCGGGTGCAACTGTTCGGGATAGCGCTCACACAATCCGGCGATCAGCGCCAGGCTGCCGGGCAATCCGTCCAATCCTTGAAGGTGCAGCCAGGCCTCGCCGAGCCAGGCGCTGAGCATCAGGTCCTTGCTGCGCTCGATCAGCAACGTCGTGGTGAGTTTTTCCACTTCCGGCCAGTTCGCCTGTTTCAGCGTCGATTGCCAGACCCCGGTCGGCAGGCTCGCATCGTCCTCGCGACGCAGGTCGCGCAATTGATCGAACTCGCGTTCATAACGCAGATCCGCACCACACGGCGCGTCGGCGCTGATCGGGGCGAGCAACTGATCGATCAGGTCGGGCAAGATTGCAGATGGCAGGCTCACAGGCCCTCCTCGCGGGATTCAATGGCGGCGGTGGTGCCCGTTGCCTGAAACGGCGAGCGCGGCGCCCGGGTCGGCAACGGTGGAATCGACAACGGCAGCTTCGAGCCCTGGCTCATCAACGACAGGCGCACGAACATCCGGGTGAACTCCGTGGTGACACTGTCGTTGAGCGCGGTGATCGGCAGGCGTAGGGTCAGCGGAAAGTCCGTGTAATCCATACTCGGCTGTCGCTGGACCGAGAAGTGCGCGCGCATCAACCGCAGCAACGACCATGGCCCGCCGTACTCCCAGCCCGCCTCCATGTCCCGCACCACCAGGTTCGGTTGCAGCGGATCGTTGACCGGGCGCTCGCGACCGTTGCGCGCCCAGCGCAGGGTCAGGCGGATCGGCTGGCCGACCATCCAGCGCAGGTTCGTCTGCTCGGCGGCGGGATAGCTGATCTGCTGACTGCCAGCCAGCAAGCCCCCGGCGATCACCTGATCGGCACCGCGCTCATCGTCGCGATCAGTGCGCCAGCGAACATCCATCTCGACACCGAGAATGCCGCTCTTGTCACGTACGAACAGCGGGGTCAGCCACAGGCTCGCCTGCTTCAAGCGGTTGAGAAAATCTTCCGCCGCCAGTCGTTCCGGGGTCTGACTCAGCACCAGCCCGGCCTGGGCAACCGGCAAGCGTTTGTCGATGATTTCCAGAAAATGCTGCACCCGCGCCGGGTCGGCATCCTGCGCCTGCAAACCGTTGGCAAACGGAAAGCGATCGGCCAGGTACTGATTGAAATAGTTGGCCAGTTCATTCCAAGCCGCTGCGGCCTGCTGCTGTTGCAGATACTGGCAACGCTGCATGGCCGACTGCTGCAACTCCACCGCACGCATTGCCAGAGTGCCGCGCCCGCCCGCCAGATTGGCGGTCTGCAATACCTGCACACAGGAGCCGGTGTCCATCTCGATGAAATCGCGGCTGACCAATTGCTCGATCTGCGCCGGCGAACTGGCCGGGTTCGAATCCTTGTACTTGAGCAGTTCGTCGTTGAGCGCGCTGAACTGGGTCACACGTTCGTAATCCAGCGCCGACAGATTGCCCTGCTGGGTCATCAGCCATTGCAATGCCGACGTGCGCCGCTCGGTGATGCCGAGCATGGTGTTGAATTGCTGCTTGAGGCTCAGCTTCAAGTCCTGCACATCGCTGGCGCCGTACAGTTGCAGACCGAGGTTTTTCGAGCCGTCCCACTGGCTGATTTCAGTCCGTCCGCCGAACAGCGGTTGTGCGGTGATTTCATCCAGACCGTTGACGATCTGCGCCATGGCCCGACGGTTCAACGCCCCTTGCAGACGTGCTGCCAGATCGCTGCGATGGACTTCGACAAACGCCTTCTGCAAAGCCATGGCCTGCTCGGCCTGCACATTGAACACCGCATAGGGATGAGTCTGGTCGTTGTGATCTTTCAGGCTCAGCCACATGGCCTGCGCCGCCGCGCCTTCAGCCGCTTGCAGCAGCGCACCGCGATAAGCCGGGGGAATGCGCGGCAGTTCTTCGGCGACATAACTCTTGTAGCTGGCGAAATAGTTGAGCGAGGTGTTGAGATCGTCGCCATCGACGGTCTGGCCTTGCAGGTTGACGTTGTCTTCGGTGGCGCGCATGGCGATGGACACGAAGTCGCGCTTGAACAGCGCCTGCACCGCGTTATTGAGCTTCACCACCTGATCCTGCAACGCCAGTTGCCCGCTGCCCTGCTGCACCAGCAAGTTGCCGCGCGAACCGACCTGAGCGATCCACTGATCACGGAAACTCTGCTGCAACTTGCCCGCCTGGGCGTCGAGTTGTTGCTCGACCGCCGGCCCGAGCAACGTGCTCTTGCGCACCTTGTCGAGAAATTCGCGGTAGCCCGGCACCAGTTCCTGGCCCTTGCCGCGACTCCAGGTCGAATTGGTCAGGGCGATCGCCGCTTGCAGGTCATCGATCAGCGCGCGCAGGTCTTCCAGCTCGCTGAGGCTGTTGCCACTCCCGGCCTCAAGCTGTTCCAGGTGCAGCTTGAGGTAGCCGGCCTTGCTGACAAAGTTGTCGGCCAGAAAATACTGATCGAGCCAGCGCTCCATCAGCCCGTTGAAGTTGCTGACGATCAGCGGCCGCTCGACACTCAGATCCAGCGCCTGCAAATCACCACTGTCCCCTGCCGCCAACAGCCGATTGTAGTAAGCGGCGTGGGGCACCGTCGCCGCGTTGAGGTTGAGCGACAGCGCGTTGTTGCTCAGTTGCACCAGATCGTCCAGCGGTGCCCGCTGATTGTTCTGCACCTCAGCGAACAACTGGTTCTGCTGCTCCAGGCGCAGCGCCCGGTCCACCAGGTCCGTGGCCTTCTGGTAGTTCTGCCACTGGGCCGGGTCTTCGCTTTCGACGCTGTTGCGCCGATCCGCCACGCGGATCGCCTTGATCTTCGCCAGCTCCGCCACCAGCAACGCATGCAGCGGCTGAACCATATGACGCTGGGCAGCCTGGAACACCGCCCGTTCGATCTTCACGTCCACAGAGGAAATCCACGAAGACGGAAACGCCAGCGACACGTAGTGCCAGTGCGGCGCTTTTTCCAGTACCCGCCAGAAGCTCTGCACGTTGCGCCGGGTCGGCTCGACGCGGTGCGCCTCGTCGGTGACCGTGACGTAGCTCTTGTGCGCGCCTTGCATCAGCCGCGCCAGTTCATGGGCGTCTTTGACCGACTGGTTCCACACCCAGAACATCGCCAGCGCCCAGACGACCCCGACCACCAGCGCCACGCCGGCCGTCAGTCGTTGCCAACGCTGACGCAGGCGCAACAGCCGTGGCACCCCTTGCGCCAGACCACGCTCACCGACCAGGCGCTGACGCCACAATTGACGCATGAACACACTGCGCTGCAAGCCGCTGTCATCGGCGCTGAACCCGTCGAGCGCATCCTCGCAGGGTTGATTGGCGCTGAAATACACACCACGAAAACACGGTGCCTCGCCCTGCGCGTTGCCCTGAAACACCGGCTCAAGCACGTTTTGCAGCCCCCGTCGCAGCGTTTCGAGACGCTCCGGCAAGGCATACAGGTCAGCACTCAAATGCCCGGACAATGTGCCGAGTTCAATCACTGCTTCGGCGACGGCGCGGTGCAGGCGATCCAGCGCCTGATCACTCCACTGCCCCTGCCACACCGCATCCCGCGCAAACGGCGATGACCAGCCCAGGGTGCGTTCGCGTGCCTCATTAGGCAGCGCACTGATCAGGTCCTGAAACCCCGGCAGTTCCTCAAGCCCGGTGACGATCACGTACACCGGTACACTCAGGCCAAAGCGCTGCAGCAGATCGATGAAGCGTCGGCGCGCCGCAAGCCCCAACTGCGTCGCCTGTTCCAGATTGCCCAGGCGACTGACCGGCACGGTCCAGATCACCCCGTCGAGCGGACGCTTGCTGCGCAGGCGCAGGATCAGCCCGAGCAGTCGCCACCAGCCGCCACGTTGCAGATGCATGCCGTCTTCCGGCAGAAACAAGCCTTGGGGCACCACCAGCACCGCACCCTCAGGGTCCGACCACCAACGGCCGAACCAGGCCGGTTTGTCGGTGGGTTGCAGGCGCCACTCGGTCACCAGTTGCGTGCCCTGGACCTCATCACCGAGCATCAGCAACCATGGCAACTGATAGCGATCGTGAGTGCCCTGCTCTTGCTCCATGTGCCGCACCGCAAGATAGAAGCTGCGGATCGCCGCGCCGCTTCGAGTGCGCAGCCACCACACCGCCACACCGACGATCACCAGCAGCAACAGCACCGCGACCACCCACGCGACGATCGACAAGGTACTCATGAGTCTTGCTCCGGCGCCGCCATCGAGTCGGTGGTTTGCAGCACTGGTTCCAGCTCTGAACGAATGTCACTCCACAAGAACTGGCCGACCCCGGTCAGCAACAGCACCATCGCCAGAATGCCCAACGCCAGACGAAAACCGTCCGGCAACGCCGTGCGCACCGGCAGTTGCAGAGGTGCGACCAGCGACGGCTGGACCAGTCGTTCGCTGACATCGTCGTAACTGGCCTCGTCCTGCCAGGCAAAGGTGAACAGCGCCAGCCGCCACTTTTCCAATTGCGCCTGACTGTGCTCGCCACGCAGACGCCCATGAAAACCGAGGATCAGACATTGCAGGTAGACGTTGGCGAGGTCACGGGTGGTGGGTTGTTGTTCATCGAGAAGGGTTTGAATCGCCGCCGGTAACTGTTCACCCGCCTGACGACTGGCATACAGGCGCGACTCCAATGGTTTTTCCTGCCAGGCGCCCTGGCCCGGCCATGGGCTGAACAGCAGGGTTTCATCGACCAGCGCAACGAAGGCGTACACCAGCGCCTTGACCTGTTCGGTCGCCGAGTCGCCAACCCGCGAAAACGCCGTGCGCCACAAGCGCTGTGAAGCCTGGGTGGACAGCTCGACCACGGTTTCGACCAGCGCCGCATCGTCCTCGATGTCCTTGGGCAATTGAGTCCAGTCCAGTTGCCATTGCTGCCACGTCTGACGGAACGCGCTGCTCAACGGTGCGTCCTGCAACCCAAGGCTTGCGGCACTTCCTTGCGACATACGGCGTTCCTTGTGTGATCAGGCACTTTCACTGTTCTGGGCGACAAACAGCACCACTTGCCACGGACTGCTGGTCAGCCGGGTGGCCGGCGCGGCGATCATCAGCGGCAACTGCGCGTCAAACCAGTTGCCTTCGGCCGTCACCACAAACAGTCGGGTGTCATCGCCGACGCTGTAGGCCACTTGCTCACTGCGGCTCATGGCCTGATGCATCAGGCCGCTCATGCGCTGGCGGCTGAGCAAGGCGATGTGTGGCGCCGAGGCGATGATCGCACCGCGCAGCCACTCGCCGGCCGCCTGCTCGCTGGCACCGTTGGGCATGCGCAGGCCGATGACCAGCCGCTGACTGGGTTGCTCGTCCGGCAACTGAATGGAAAAGCTGTGTTCACTGCGTTCGAAAGCGATGCTGCGGTAACCGGCGCGGATCAATTCCAGCGTGGTTTCCAGCCAGTCCAGCAGCGGCTCGTATCCGCGCTGCAACTCGAAAAAGTCCAGCGGCGCGAACGACGGCACGCCCGCCAGCGGATCCAGCGCCGACCACGCGCCGGCCAGCCCCAGCAACTGCACGTACAAACCCTGCGGATGGGCAATGCGACTGTTCAGCGAACCTTCGACTTCCGGCAGCCGCGTCCATAACGCGGTCAGTTGGCGGCGGATCTCCAGCGCATCGTCCTGATTGCCGGACTGTTGTGCCTGACGCAGACGCCCGCCCAGGAACAGGCATTTCTCCCGGGCTCGCGCGCAGAGCCCGGCAATCCGCCGACCCAGCGGCGACTCCGGTAACAGGACCGGCGTCGGCGGCGTATAGGGCAACGGTAGAAAACCGCCACCCTCCTTGCGGATTTTCAGCAGTGGCAGGCAGATCGAATCGGCCTTGTTCAGTTGCGTGCACAGACGCGGGTTGGGTCGCCACACCGTAATCGATTCGGGGAATTCGCCGCTGGTGAGATCCGGCAGCGCCTCGCCGACCACCGACTGCAATCGCCCCTTGAGCGGCAACAGTTGACCGGCGCGCCACAGCGGACTGATCGCCAGGTAAACGGTGACGGTCGCATCGTCGGTTTCGTTGATCGACGGGCCGACATCCAGCTCCAGCAACGGCCCGACTCCCGCCTGCAGATTGACCGGCAAACCGTCCGGCATCGTCCCTTGCAACGACAGCACCCGCACCACCCCGGCACTCATCGCCGAAGGGTCGAACTCCATGTGGCCGACACCAAAGAACCACGGGTTGCACGCCTGGGCCAGATGCGCGCCGAGCGCCTCGGCCCGCAGGCCCTGCAACTGAAAATGCTGTGGCAGCAATTGCATGCCTTCATGCCAGCAGACCGCGTCAGGTAGCAGACTCATACGACTCCCTTCGACTGCACCGCAAACCGGCGGCGGACGGTGTTTTTCAGTTTTCCTTGCTGACCAGGCTCATCTCGCGGCTGTCGAACTTGAGCCAGGCATCGCTCTGATCGTCCAGCCGCAAGCGGTGCGCTCCGGGTGTGTTATAGCTGGCGAAGACTAAAAGTCCAGCCGCCCGCTTGCCCCCCAGCGGGAAGGGTTGGCGGTCGATGAATTGCCCCGGCACCAGCTCCAGTCCCCACACGCTCATCAACTGACGATAGTCGCGCTGGTACTGCTCGCGCCCGGCGAACCACTGCTGGGCGCTGATGCCCGACAGTTGCTTGAGCAGATCCGGATCGTTGACCGCGATGAAATCCACGGCGATCGGTGTGTCGTCATTGGCCTTGGGCGCGACGTCGAGGGTCAGGCTGTCGAGGTCGACTTTCGGCCCGAAGAACGAACAGCCCGCGAGCAGCGCAAACCCGAGTGTTAGAAAAAGTCGTCCAGACAAAATGAATTTTCCTTTTCGCGAGACAGTCCAAAAATGTTTTTCGCTTGCATTTTTATAGACCTGTTCTAGCGTCTTGGGTAGTTCGGTTCCTACAGCCGAATGTGGAAGGTTTGTCAAAGGAACGACAGGTCATCTGCCTCCCTTTCTAACCTGTGGTCCAGCAAGGGAAAGCGATGAACGGGCCTCCCCGATGCATTGCGCCCGCTCATCGCATCGGAGTCCGCCGACATGGCAGAAAGTACCCAGCACAAGCTCGACCGGGTTCGCCCGCCTCGAGTGCAAATCACCTATGACGTCGAAATCGGCAACGCCATCGAGAAAAAGGAATTGCCGCTGGTCGTCGGGATCCTGGCCGACCTCTCGGGAAAACCGCTCGAACCATTGGCAAAACTGACTGAGCGACGTTTCACCGAAATCGACCGCGACAACTTCAACGAAGTGCTCGCCTCCATCGGCCCCCGTGCCACGCTGCAAGTCAACAACACCCTCAGCGGCGACGACAGCAAGCTGAACATCGAACTCAACTTCAAACACATCGACGATTTCGATCCGGTCAAGGTGGTGGAGCAAGTCACCCCGCTGCGCCGCCTGTTCGAAGCCCGTCAGCGCCTGCGCGATCTGCTGACCAAACTCGACGGCAACGATGATCTGGACAAGCTGTTGCGCGATGTCATCGCCAACACCGAAGGCTTGCAAGAGATCAAATCGGCCCGCCCGGACACCGCTACCCCGGCAGCTGATGCCGAGGCTCCGGCCGAACCGCAAGCCTGATCGTCCACCTGACCGAGGAAGAATTCGCCATGCCCGCCGCCGCCCAGAATCAAGCCAGCGAAAATGCTGCTGCCGAGACTTTATCCCTGCTTGACCGGATCATCGCCGAGGGCCGCATGGCCCATGACGACAGCCAGCAGGACTACGCCCGCGACATGCTCGCGGAATTCGCCACCCAGGTACTCGACGAAGGCATGGCCATCGACAAGGACACGGTGGCGATGATCAACGACCGCATCAGCCAGATCGACGAGCTGATCAGCGCCCAGCTCAACGAAGTGCTGCATCACCCGGACCTGCAAAAACTCGAAGCGTCCTGGCGCGGCCTGCACATGCTGGTGCAGAACACCGAAACCAGCACCCGGTTGAAACTGCGTCTGCTCAACGTGACGCAGAAAGAGCTGCAGAACGACCTGGAAAAAGCCGTCGAATTCGACCAGAGCGCGTTGTTCAAAAAGATCTACGAAGAGGAATACGGCACCTTCGGTGGCCATCCGTTCAGCCTGCTGGTGGGTGATTACACCTTCGGCCGCCACCCGCAGGACATCGGCCTGCTGGAGAAACTGTCGAACGTCGCTGCAGCCGCCCACGCCCCGTTCATCGCTGCCGCCAGCCCGCGTCTGTTCGACATGAACAGCTTCACCGAACTGGCTGTGCCGCGTGATCTGTCGAAAGTGTTCGAGAGCCAGGAGCTGATCAAGTGGCGCTCGTTCCGTGAGAGCGAAGACTCGCGCTACGTCTCGCTGGTGCTGCCGCACTTCCTGCTGCGCCTGCCTTACGGCCCGGACACTTCGCCGGTGGAAGGCATCAACTACGTCGAAGACACCAACGGCACCGACCACAGCAAATACCTGTGGGGCAACGCTGCGTGGGCGCTGTCGCAGCGCATCACCGAAGCCTTTGCCAAGTACGGCTGGTGCGCGGCGATCCGTGGTGCTGAAGGCGGCGGCGCGGTCGAAGGCCTGCCGGCGCACACCTTCCGCACCAGTTCCGGCGACCTGTCGCTCAAATGCCCGACCGAAGTGGCGATCACCGACCGTCGTGAGAAGGAACTCAACGACCTCGGTTTCATCGCCCTGTGCCACAAGAAGAACAGCGACATCGCGGTGTTCTTCGGCGGCCAGACCACCAACAAGTCCAAGGTCTACAACACCAACGAGGCCAACGCCAACGCGCGAATCTCGGCGATGTTGCCGTACGTGCTCGCGGCCTCGCGTTTCGCCCATTACCTGAAGGTGATCATGCGCGACAAGGTCGGCAGTTTCATGACCCGCGACAACGTGCAGACCTACCTCAACAACTGGATCGCCGACTACGTGCTGATCAACGACAACGCGCCGCAGGAGATCAAGGCGCAGTACCCGCTGCGCGAAGCACGGGTGGACGTCACCGAAGTCGCCGGCAAACCCGGTGCCTATCGCGCGACCGTGTTCCTGCGGCCGCACTTCCAGCTGGAAGAACTGACGGCATCGATCCGCCTAGTCGCCACGCTGCCGCCTCCGGTAGCCGCCTGACCCGCATACGCCCGCAGGATGTTCCTGCGGGCGCTCCCCTGTTTGTCTAGCGCGACACCTTTCAGGAGTTTCAAGCGATGGATGCAATCATTCTCGACCTCGGCGGCGACATCAAAGGCGACAGCCTGCTCGAGGGCTACAAGGACAAGATCGAAGTCATGTCCTACAGCCACAACGTGGCGATGCAGGTAACCAACGACGTCAGCAACTCGGAGCGCACCTCCGGCCGCCCACACATCGGCGAGTTCACCCTGACCAAATTCGTCGACAGCTCGACGCCCTCCCTCAACGAATATTGCTGCGCCGGCAAACCGATCCCGGAAGCCAAGATCACCATCGGCCGCAACGCCGCCGAAGGCAGCGGGCAGATCATGCCGTTCATCATCTACACCCTGACCAACGTGGTGCTGTCCAACGTCAGCGTCAGCGGCGGTACCGGTGGCAAACCGGTGGAAACCATTTCCCTGAACTTCACCAAGATCAAATGGGAACTCACGGCGCAAAAAGACGACGGCACCAAGGAAGGCACCGCCGGCACGGTCTGGGACCTGGCGGCCAACAAGGCCAGCAAGTAACCGGACGCCCTCGCCATGGCTGGCACCGGCATACGCGCACCGCTGTTCGAACGCCTCGCCTGGAGCGAGGCCGACGAGCCGCCGGAGTTCGATCGGCAGGATTTGCTCGACTCGGTGCACACCGAGCTCGGGCGCCTGTTCAACACCCGCCGTGGCCCGCGCACATTGACGGTGCCCCCCAGCGTGATCGACTACGGCATCGCCGACTGGAGCGCTCTGCAACAGCAGCGCAGCGATGACCGCCGTCGTCTGGCGCGGGACATTCGTGAGGCCATCACCCATTTCGAACCGCGCCTGCTGCTGGGCGAGGTTCAGGTCAATCCCCTCCCCGAACAGCCACAGCGATTGAGCATCCGTCTGCTCGGCGAGTTGCGCAGCGGCTCGCAGCACTGGCCGGTGGCCTTTGTCATCGAGCCCGGCAACGAAGGGCTGGAGGTGCGCCATGAGCGACTCGATTGACCCGCAACTGCTCGACTATTACCAACGCGAACTGACCTGGTTGCGTCACGCCGGCAGCCAGTTTGCCGAACGCTATCCGAAAGTCGCGCGGCGGCTGGAACTGTCGCCCGGTGAATGCCCGGATCCGCACGTCGAGCGATTGCTCGAAGGCTTCGCCCTGCTCGCGGCGCGCCTGCAACGGCGTCTGGATGACGACTACGCAGAGTTCAGCGATGCGTTGCTGGAGCAGCTCTATCCCTTGGCCGTGCGCCCGCTGCCGTCCTGCGCCATCGTGCAGTTCGAGCCGGACCCGAGCAAAGGCAAACTCGACGGCGGCTATCCCCTGCCCCGGGACACGCCGCTGTTCGTCACCACCAGCAAGGGCGAAAGCATTCACTTTCGCACCAGTGCCGCCGTGCGGCTGTGGCCGATCGAAGTGACTGAAGCGCTGTTGCTTGGCAGCGACGAAGCCCAGGCGCTGACCGGCGTGGCGCAGTCCCGTTCGGCCTTGCGCCTGAGCCTGCGTTGCCTGGGCGAAAGCCAATGGTCCGAGCTGGAAATCGACAGTTTACGCATTCACCTGGCCGCCTCACCCGTAATCAACGCCGGGCTCTATGACCTGCTCGGTGCCCACGCGGTGCAGGTACTTGCAGGCTCGCCGGGGAGTATTCCGGCGAAGGTGAAGGGACTGCCGCAGATCGTCGGGTTCGCCGACGACGAAGTGCTGCTGCCGGATGAAGACGGCGTGCACCCGGGCATGCGTCTGCTGGCGGAATATTTTGCCTTCCCGGAAAAATTCCATTTCTTCGACCTGCCGCTCTCCGGCGTTTCCAGCGACAGCCAGACGCTCTACCTCTATATCGTTTTCGACCGTGCTCCGGCGGGTCGATTGCACTTGCAGGCCAGCGACATCGCGCTGGGCTGTGCGCCGGTGATCAATCTGTTTCCACGCACCTCCGAGCCGCTGCGCCCCGACGGTACCCGCAGCGAATACCGCTTGATTGCCGACAGCCACCGGGAAAACAGCGTCGAGATCCACAGCATCCGAGGCATGCGCGCCAGTTCCAGTGCCGGCGTGCAACGCCTGCCCGCCTATTACGGCAGCCAGCACAGCGGTGGTGATCAACAGCGTTACTGGCATGCGCGGCGAGTCAGTGGCCAGTCGCCGAACCGGCTCGGCAGCGATCTTTTGGTCAGCGTCGTCGACACCCGTTTTGAACCGCAAACCGATCTGCCCGACTACAGCCTCACGGCCGAACTGCTGTGCACCAACCGGCATCTGGCCCAGAGCCTGCCGGCCGGTACACCACTGGGATTCGAGCGGCCGGGACCGGTGGCGTGGGCACGCCTGCGCAATCCGCCGAGCCCGCAGAGTCTGCCGCGACTGGACGGCGATTCGCGCTGGCGGCTGGTGTCGCAACTGACCCTCAATCACCTGTCGCTGGTCGAAGGGCCACAGGCGCTGGACGCACTGAAGGAAATTCTTCATCTGCATAACCTGCGCGATGAAGCCAGCGCCCTGCGCCAGATCGAAGGCTTGCTGAGCCTCGCTTGCGAACGGGTGATCGGCCACGTCGGTGCCGATGCCTGGCGCGGCTGGCGCAACGGACTTGAAGTGCAGTTGCAGCTTGATCCGCAGCATTTCGTCGGCAGCAGCGCGGTGCTGTTCTCGGCGGTGCTCGCGCAATTCTTTTCGGTGTACGCCACGGCCAATCGCTTTGTGCGCACGGTGCTCATGCAGGCTGACAAGGAGGTCAAGGCATGGCAACCCCAAGCCGGCATGCCCCTGTCGCTCTGACACTGGGCCAGCGACTGCGCCGCGATCCGCAGGCATTCGAATGGTTGCAGGCGTTGCTGTTGCTGGAGCGCGAACAGCCGCAGGCCGATTCCCTCGGCTCGGGTACCTCGCCGCAGGCCGAAGCGTTGAAATTGCGCGGGCCGTTGACGCCCGTGTTCGCCGCCAGCCAGATCGAAAGCCTTGAGGAAAAACCGGGCGAACCGCTGACCCTGAACACACCGATGTTCGGCCTCGGCGGCCCCGACGGCCCGTTGCCTTACGCCTATCAGGAATGGCTGCAACAACGGGCCCGGGCCAAGGATCACGCGCCCGCCGAGTTCCTCGACCTGTTCCAGCATCGGTTGCTCAGCCTGCTCTACAAGGTGATGCGCAAACACCGGATCGCCCTCGGCTTTACCACGCCCGGCGCTTCGCCGGTGCAGGCGCAATTGCGGGCGCTGACCGGGTTGCTGCCCAAGTCGTTGCAGGAACGCCAGGCGATTCCCGACTGCGCCGTTCTGGCCTGCACGGCGTTGTACGCCGATGGCCGCCGGTCGCTGGCGGGGTTCGCAGCCATTGTCCGCGAGCAATTTGCCGTGCCGGTGGAGCTGAGCGCCTATGAAGGCGCATGGCGTGAGATTCCGGCCGCCAGCCGCAGCGTCATGAAGGCCGGCGGACGCAATCTGCAACTCGGTCGCACTGCGGTCGCCGGCACTCGGGTCTGGGATGAACACGCCGGAATTCGCCTGACGCTCGGCCCCTTGTCCTCGGCGCAGGCCGGGCGCTTTTTGCCAGACGGCGAGGCGCACCCGGCACTGGCCAGCCTGGCAGCGCTGTATTTCGGCCCGGATCTGGACGTGAAACTGGTGATGCTGGTGCGCGGTGCCGGGCCACTGAAACTCGGTCGTCAGGCCCCGGCATTGTTGAGCTGGAACGGCGGTTTGCAGCGTCAGGCCAGCCTTGCAGTACAACGGATCGAAACCCGTCTTCGTCAGCTGGAGATCACCTGAAATGGAACTGGCCAGCCTGATCGGACGCCTCAACCCGGACAACCGCCGCGCCCTCGAACGCGCCGCGCAACGATGCCTGCAACGCGGGCATCACTTTGTCGAAATCGAGCATTTGTTGCTGGAGTTGCTCGACATCGAGGGCGGAGACTTTGCCTTCCTGCTGCCGCGTTTTGGACTGGAACGGGATGCATTGACGGCTGAAATCAACAAGGCGCTGGACCTGTTCAAGGCTGGCAGCACCCGCACGCCGGCGCTGTCCTCACACACGCTTGGATTGTTGGAAGACGCCGTGGTGCAGGCCAGTGTGCTGGGGATCGACAGCATTCGTTCCGGGCTGCTGTTGCTGGCATTGATCGATCGCGATGAGCGCCGCAGTTTGTTGCTCAACAGTGCATCGTCACTGCTGCGCATTCCAAAAGAAGCCCTGCGCGCGAACCTGCTGGAGTGGACGGAGAACTCCCGCGAGCACGCAGGCCCGCGCTCTGTCGCCTCTGGAAACCCTGCGCCACGGCAGGACTCGGTGCTCGATCAGTACACCCAGGACCTCACCGCTGACGCTCACGCCGGGCGCATCGACCCCATCGTTGGTCGCGACGGTGAGATTCGTCAGTGCATCGACATTCTTTTGAGGCGCCGGCAAAACAATCCGATTCTGGTCGGCGCACCCGGCGTGGGCAAAACCGCCGTGGTCGAAGGCTTGGCGCTGCGTATCGCTGCCGGGGACGTGCCGCCCTCCTTGCAGGAAGTCAGCCTGCGGGTGCTCGACCTGGGTCTGTTGCAGGCCGGGGCCGGGGTCAAAGGTGAATTCGAACAACGGCTCAAAGGCGTGATCGACGCGGTTCGCAGCGCCGAGAAACCAATCATCCTGTTCATCGACGAGGCGCACACCTTGATCGGCGCTGGCGGAGCCGAGGGTGGCAGCGATGCGGCCAACCTGCTTAAACCAGCGTTGGCCCGAGGCGAATTGCGCACCCTCGCCGCCACGACCTGGATGGAATACAAAAAATACTTCGAGAAAGACCCGGCCCTCGCCCGCCGCTTCCAGCTTGTGCAGGTCGAGGAACCGGATGAAATCACCGCCGTGGAAATGCTCCGTGGCGTGGCCGCCAAACTCGAACAGCACCATGGCGTACAAGTGCTGGATGCGGCGATCCATGAAGCGGTGAAACTCTCGCACCGCTACATCTCCGGCCGTCAGTTGCCGGACAAAGCCATCAGCGTCCTCGACACCGCGTGCGCCCGGGTCGCCCTCGGCCAGCACGACGTGCCGCCACCGCTGGAGAGCCTGCGCCATCGCCAGCAAAGCCTGAAAGAAGAGGTTGAGCGCCTGCGTCGTGAACAGGCCACAGGGCTCGACCACCGCGAACGCATCACCCTGCTGGAAAGTGAATCGAAGACCAACGTCCAGGCGATCCGCGAACTGGAAACCCGCTGGAGCGAAGAGCGCGTCGCCGTGCGCGAACTGCTCGACACCCGCCGCGAATTGCTCGACCTCAGTGAACGCGCCGACAGCGACAAGCCCGACGAAGCCACCGACAGTCGCATTGATCATCTGGCAGCCGAATTGTTGCGGCTTGAGGCAGGCCTCGATGCGATTCGCCAGGACGACCCGCTGGTGCCCGAACAGGTCGACAGCAAAACCGTCGCTGCCGTGATCGCAGGCTGGACCGGTATCCCCGTCGGCAAAATGCTTGCCGACGAAGCCCATGCCGTGCGCACCCTCGGACAGCGCATGGGCTTGCGTGTGATGGGCCAGAAAACGGCACTCGCGACCATCGCCCAGCGCTTGCAGGCCTACCGCGCAGGGCTCACCGATCCGCAAAAACCGGTCGGTGTGTTCTTGCTGGTCGGGCCCACGGGCGTTGGCAAAACCGAAACCGCGTATGCGCTGGCCGACGCGCTGTACGGCGGCGAGCGCAACCTGATCAGCATCAATCTCTCGGAATATCAGGAAGCCCACACCGTCAGCCAACTCAAGGGCGCCCCTCCGGGTTACGTCGGTTATGGCAGTGGCGGCGTGCTGACGGAAGCGGTACGGCGCAAACCGTATTCGGTGGTGTTACTGGACGAAATCGAGAAGGCACATCCGGATGTGCTGGAAGCGTTCTACAACGTCTTCGACAAGGGCTTGATGGAAGACGGCACCGGCCTGGTGGTGGACTTCAAGAACACCGTGATGCTCGCCACCAGCAACGTCGGCGCTGAACTGTTGCTCGATACGCCCGTGTCACAGATCGGCTCTGAAGCCTTCAACGAGGCGCTGCACAAAGTCCTTTTGCAAGCCTTCCGCCCGGCATTTCTGGCACGCATGACGGTGGTTGCGTACCGGCCGCTGGATGAGGCGACGCTGGAAGGAATTGTGTTGGCGAAGCTGGAAAAACTGCGCGGGCGCTACAAGGCGGCGACCGGCAAACAGTTCGAGTTTGATGCAGGAATCGTCAAAGCAGTACTCGCCAAATGCAGCGCGGCCGGGGCGCGTGATGTCGAGAACGTGTTGATGACGCAGGTGACCGGGAAGTTAGCGGAATGGGTGCTGGAATAGCACCCTTCATTTGCAAGGAATCAAACGGGCCGAGCTATTCGTCATTCGCTGCTTATTTATTCAAAAGGCGTTCAACCATGGGCAATACCTCATCAAACTCAAAAAAGGCCGATCAGCCTGAAGCATTGCTTTCATTGCTGCGCACAAACCCTGAAGCCTTTTTCGGCAGCCATGCCCTGATTGTGCGAGGCGGCTCCGCCACCCCGGACTGCAGTGTTTCACCCGTCTCGACGGGCAATAAAAGTGTATTGCAATTGAACGTCACGGCGGCGGGCATCGATTGGTATATCCCCTATAAAAACTTTGACGCAGGTTCTATCGAGGTCCCAAAAGGGCAGGACACAGGCACGCTGGTTGTGACGTGTTCAATGAACGGTTGTGCGCTGTCCGTTCATGGAACGGCAACCGGCAACCGCTTCTTTCATGATGCCGACGGTAAACACATGCCCAATCCGATACCTGAAGGTGTTGAGCCCCTCCCCAAGTTTCGCCGCACAGATGCAGACTTTTCCGGAAGCGACTCCACCGACCTCAGCGCATTTATCGTCAAAGCCAAACAGGCTGCCGAGGAAGGCGCGAAGGACATTAACAAGTTTGTGAAGACCTGGTTTGAACACACGGTTGTCTCGGTAAAAACCGATGCCGGCTGGTCGGTTTACCGCTGTACCGTATTGATGTGGGGATCTGACTACACGTGGCTTAACAAGAACAAGCCTTTACTGGGCACGTTCCTGGACTGACGCCTGGTAAAAGCAAACCGGACGGCAAGAGAACAGCTCCAAAGAATCAAACGGGAGTCAATGAGGCAGCACGTGGTAGACATAAGGAAAAGTCATCATGTTGAAAAGTATTCTCGAAAGAACAAAAACACACCTGATGATGAACATAGACACAACTCATTCAGGAACAGTTGACTTCGACCTGGAACGTCCGTCTTCCGGTCCGCAATACATGCTGGTCAATTCCGGCGGGCCTTATCGGGCCTACTACCTGGCGTGGCGTGAGGACAGCGGACTGTTTATTGACCTGCCTGCCGCCCCCACCGGAACCGACCCGATTGTTTTTCTTACGGCAAATCTCACGGGCTGTTGCGTAGGCATTCAGAATTACGGTGGTTTTATCAGGGTTCGTCATTACAACCTGGCGACTGAGGACGATCACAAACCGGTCTTCTCCCGTGATGATCTGGCCAGATACGGCACTAACATTTCCTGGTTATTGCCGGCGGACAAGTACAACGCGGCTACTCTGAACAACGCGACTTCCTATACGCATTTTGGCCCATGGACAGATGCTGTCATCTGGGGTGAATACGTGGCCCGATACTGGCCGTTCACCTCAAAGTGGCACTTCTACTATCAGGATGGCAATGCCAGTACTGTCGTTCGTGAGTTGAACTATCAATAGCAGGCCATTTGATGCCCCGCTCCACCGACAGCAATACCACGCTCTCCCTCACCGCCCCCTCGCTGTCGGCGCTTTACCCCGATTCGCTGGCCGGTGACGAATCGCTCAACTCACTCGGCTCGCAAACCCTCAACGGCCTCAACGACGGCACCGCCCTCACCCTGACCAGCGCTGTCGCCACTCACGTCACCACCACCCTGCACAACGACGCCCAACTCCGTCCCTTCGACGCACTGGTCGCCGAAATCCGCCAACTCCCTGCCGACGCCACCGCCGAGCGCTATCAACTCGTATTGCGCCCGTGGCTCTGGTGGCTGACCCTGGCCAGCAACAACCGGGTGTTCCAGAACCTCGCCACGTCGGACATCGTCACCACGATCTTCAAGGCTCACGGTTTCAGCGATTTCAAACTGTCGCTGACCGGCAGTTACACGCCACGCGAATACTGCGTGCAGTACGGCGAAACCGATTTCGCCTTCGTCTCGCGACTGCTGGAAGAGGAAGGCATCTTCTGGTTTTTCACCCACGAAGACGGCAAGCACACGCTGGTGCTGGGTGATAGCAATGACGCCTTTGTACAGATCCCCAACGGTCCGAAGGTCAAGTATCTGGGTCAGCAAATGGGTGAACGTGAGCTGCACGGCATCCGCTCCGGCCAGGTGTGCGTGCAGGCTGTCGCGGGCGTGTATCGAGCGACGGATTACGAGTTCACCACGCCGACCACCTCGCTCTATGGCCAGGCGGAGGCCGTGGCCGGGCCGCGTTCGATCTACGAGCATCCCGGTGGTTACAACGCCAAGGCTCGGGGCGATGCATTGACCAAACAACGGGTCGACGGTTTGCGCAGTGAAGAGAAACGTTTTGTCGGCGAAAGCGACTGCCGCTGGTTGATACCGGGGCACTGGTTCACCCTCGACGGCCATGACGATGCGAGCCTGAATATCGATTGGGTGGTCACGCACGTCACCCACGACGCCAGCCACGAGAGCTATCGCAACCGCTTCGAAGCAATCCCCAAAGCCACGCCCTTTCGCCCGCAACGCACCACACCGAAACCGCGCATGCATCCGCAGACCGCCCTCGTGGTCGGCAAGTCCGGCGAGGAAATCTGGACCGACGAGTACGGCCGGATCAAGTTGCAGTTCCCCTGGGATCGCGACGGCAAGAACGATGAAACCAGCTCCTGCTGGGTGCGCGTGGTGTTGCCGTGGAGCGGCAAGGGTTTTGGCATGCAGTTCGTACCGCGCATCGGCCAGGAAGTCATCGTGACCTTTATCGACGGCGATCCGGATCGGCCGCTGGTCACCGGATGCGTCTACAACGGCGACAACGCCCTGCCCTATGCCTTGCCCGCCAACCAGACTCAATCGGGGATCAAGACCCAGTCGTCCAAGGGCGGCGGCGGTTTCAACGAGCTGCGTTTCGAGGACAAGAAGGATGCCGAAGAGGTGTTCCTGCAAGCGCAGAAAGACCTGAAGATCAACGTGCTCAACGACACCACCGCCACCGTCGGCCACGACGAAACCCTCACGGTGCAGAACGCCCGCACCCGCACGGTCAAGGAAGGCGACGAAACCGTGACGCTTGAGAAAGGCAAACGCAGCGTGACCATCCAGACCGGCAGCGACAGCCTCGATGTGAAGGACAGTCGCACCGTGAAGGTCGGCGCCGACCAGACCCACAGCACCGGCGGCAACTACACCGACAAGGTCACGGGCGATTACAACCTGACGGTGGACGGCAACCTGACAATCAAGGTCAGCGGCACCCTCACCCTGCAAAGCGGCGGCAGTTTCACGATCAAGAGCGGCGCGGATCTGGCGACCTCCGCCAGCACTTCGATCACCCAGAAGGCCGGCACTGCCATGACCAACCAGGCCGGCACCTCGCTGGACAACAAGGCCGGGACAACATTGACCAATGATGCCGGTATCAGCCTGACCAACAAGGGTGCGGCCTCGCAGACCGTGGACGGCGGCGGCATGCTGACCATCAAGGGCGGGCTGGTGCAGGTCAACTGACAAGGAGTCGCGATGGCGATCACACCGCTGGATTTGCAGCAGGATGACAAACACCTCAAGGGGCGTCTGCAGGACGGGCAACTCGATGGTCCGTTGAGCATCAAGGATGACGGTCGCCAACAGGCAGACCTGAATTACAGCCAGGGCGAATTGCAGGGCACCTCCCTGCTCTATCACCCCAACGGTAAGGTCTCGGCGCAGATGCCGTTCGTGCGCGACAAGCTGCAAGGCATCGCCAGTTTCTACGCGCCCGAGGGCTGGTTGCAGCGCAAGGCCACCTACCGGCGCGGGTTATTGCATGGCGAGGCGTTCAATTACTTTCCCGACGGACAAGTGGCGGAGGCCGAGTTCTATCGCGACGGCGTGCGTGAGGGGCGTTATCAGCGCTTTCATCCCAACGGTAAACCGGCGGTGGATGCGCGTTATCTGAATGGGCAATTGATGGAACCCGAACAGGGATTTGCCGAGGACGGTCGACCGCTGGATGCCGATGGCAAGCCGATTTCCCGGGTGCGCTGGTGGTTTCGCAAATGGACGGATCCGGCGCAGGCCTGAAACCCCAGAAGAGCCCCTCACCCTAGCCCTCTCCCAGAGGGAGAGGGAACCGATCCGGGAATATTTGCGAATTACACCGACGTGAACGGTCTGCTGTGAATCCATAATCGACTAGGTATTTCAGGTCGATGTACAACGAAAGACACCTCGGTCGGCTCCCTCTCCCTCCGGGAGAGGGCTGGGGTGAGGGGTTTGGATTTCGCGCCAAATACAAAACTCAGGGAATCAACATCTGCATCTGCCCCGGCATCACGATCTTGATCACCCCCGCCCAGTTGCACATCAACGTGCTGTTGGCATCGATCGCCGGCATCCCGCCCAACAGCAAGGTCGGCGCGCCGCCGGGGATCCACGGCGAGGCGGTGGCGGGAATGCACGGCATCGGCGTCAATACGCCCAGCGCTGCGGCAGTGGCAGCGGCGACCATCGGATTGGCCATGCTCATACACATGCCGAACGTGGTGACGTTGACCAGCGGAATATGATCCATGATGTTCGCCGCCGGCATTCCGCCGGTCAGCGTGCGGTTGACCGGCAGCACGTTGAGCACCGCCGGCGCGGCGCCGAAACTGCATTGCAGGGTGGCGCTGGCACAGACTTGCGGGCAGCCCATTTCAAAGCTCCTTTCTGAACAAGGCATTCGCGCTAAACCTTAGTCGCCTGCGGCCCGCCGCGCACATTCCCAAAGGTGATTATCGTGCAACACGCTAACCTATAAGACCGAACCGCGCTTGTGACCGCCCGAGCGCGCCATTAGATTAGCCAATGATGTCTGGCCTCCAAAATAAGCAGAAGGGATAAGCATGGCGCTTACTGACCAGTCCACCCGTATCCGCTCTGGCGAAGAACTCGATGCCAGCCTGATCGATCCGTACCTCAAGGCGCACATTCCGGGCCTGACCGGCACGCCGCAGATCAGCCAGTTTCCCGGCGGCGCGTCGAACCTGACCTACCTGCTGGAATACCCGGATCAGGAATTCGTCCTGCGCCGTCCGCCGTTCGGCCACAAGGCCAAGTCCGCCCACGACATGGGCCGCGAATTTCGCATCCTCAACCAGTTGCGCGACGGCTTCCCGTATTGCCCGAAAGCCTACGTGCACTGCACCGACGAATCGGTGATCGGCGCCGAGTTCTACGTGATGGAACGGGTCAAGGGGATCATCCTGCGCTCGGATCTGCCACCGGAACTGGGCCTGGATTCGGCGAAAACCGAAGCCCTGTGCAAGAGCTTCATCGACCGTTTCGTCGAACTGCACCGGGTCGATTACAACGCCTGCGGCCTCGGCGATCTGGGCAAGCCTGAAGGCTACGTCGCCCGCCAGATCAAAGGCTGGAGCGAACGCTACGAAAAAGCCCTGACCCCGGACGCACCGCACTGGGAGAAAGTCAAAGCCTGGCTCAACGACAAGATGCCGGCCGATCACCCGACTTCCAGCATCGTGCACAACGACTATCGCTTCGACAACGTCATCCTCGACCCGAACAACCCGATGCAGATCATCGGCGTGCTCGACTGGGAACTGACCACCCTCGGCGATCCACTGATGGACCTGGGCAACACCCTCGCCTACTGGATCCAGGCCGACGACCCGGCACCGGTGCAACTGATGCGCCGCCAGCCGAGCCACGCCCCGGGCATGCTGACCCGCCGCGAATTCGTCGACTACTACGCCGAGCGTTCGGGCATCCAGATCGACAATTTCGACTTCTACTACACCTACGGCCTGTTCCGTCTGGCCGGCATCGTGCAGCAGATCTACTACCGCTTCTTCCATGGCCAGACCCAGGACAAACGCTTCGCGCAGTTCATTCACATGAACAAACTGCTGGAGCACATGAGCCTGCAGGTCATTGCCAAATCCAGCCTCTGATGACGGCGTTATAACAAGGCTTACTACAAGGGAATCCCATGTCCAAGACTCAGTTGTTCGACCTCGACGGCAAGATCGCTTTCGTCTCCGGCGCCAGCCGTGGCATCGGTGAAGCCATCGCCAAACTGCTGGCCCAGCAAGGTGCCCATGTGATCGTTTCGAGCCGCAAACTCGAAGGCTGCCAACACGTGGCCGACGCCATCATCGCCGCCGGCGGCAAGGCCACAGCGGTCGCCTGCCACATCGGCGAAATGGAACAGATCAGCCAGGTCTTCGCCGGGATCAAGGAACAGTTCGGGCGCCTCGACATTCTGGTCAACAACGCCGCGACCAACCCACAGTTCTGCAACGTGCTGGACACCGACCTCGGCGCCTTCCAGAAAACCGTCGACGTGAACATCCGCGGCTACTTCTTCATGTCGGTGGAAGCCGGCAAGCTGATGCGCGAAAACGGTGGCGGCAGCATCATCAACGTGGCGTCGATCAACGGCATTTCGCCGGGGATCTTCCAGGGCATCTACTCGGTGACCAAAGCCGCCGTGATCAACATGACCAAAGTCTTCGCCAAGGAATGTGCGCAGTTCGGCATCCGCTGCAACGCCCTGCTGCCGGGCCTGACCGACACCAAATTCGCCTCGGCCCTGGTGAAGAACGACGCGATCCTGAAACAGGCCCTGACGCAGATCCCGCTCAAGCGCGTAGCCGACCCGAGCGAAATGGCCGGCGCCGTGCTGTACCTGGCAAGTGATGCGTCGAGCTACACCACGGGTGTGTCGCTGAACGTGGACGGCGGTTTCCTGTCCTGATCCACTTCTGACGCAAACGAAAGGCAGCCCTAGGGCTGCCTTTTTCATGCCTCCAGAACCTTCGGCAACTGCCAGCCGAAATGCACCGACAACAACCTCAACAACAAACACGCGGCCCCCGCCAGCAACGCCGCCGCCACTGGCGGAACCCCCAGCCTGCGCCCGATGATCAACACCGCTGCGCCGACAAACGCCGAACTGGCATACAAATCCGCCTGCAACACCACCGGCACCCGCGCCAGCACGATGTCACGCAGCACCCCGCCACCGACGCCGGTAATCGTGCCCATCAGCATGGACACAAACGGCGAGATCCCGAAATTCAACGCCTTCTGCGCCCCGGCCACGGCAAACAGCGCCAACCCCGCCGCGTCCAGCACGATCAAGGTCGAACCGGACCAGCCCAGCACCTGCTCATGAAAAACAAACGCCACCCCGCCCATGGCAAACGCCAGCGCCGGATAACGCCAGTCAGCCACAGCCTTGGGCGGTGTAGCGCCGATCAACAGATCACGGGTCACCCCGCCGCCGAGTGCGACGATAAAGGCAATCACCATCACCCCGAGCAGATCGAGCTGACTGCGCATCGCCGCAATCGCGCCTTCAACCGCAAACACCGCCGTGCCGACCAGATCGGCCACCAGCACAATCCACTCTACCCGCGCCTTCACAGGCGCCCGGGCTATTGAGTGACGCAACGGGTCGTTGAGATATGTCGAGTCACTTGACCGTCGGCATACGCATCACCGGCGACCTCGGTATTTTCGATCACCTGACAGGTACGCTCCGGTGGCGGAGGCGGCGCGGCCGGCGGAGGGGGTGGAGGACTGGCGCAGCCACTGAGCAGCACCAGACCGAAAGCCGACAACAACGATGAACACACGCGTTTCCCAGGATTGTTCATAGGATGACCCGCGATGAATGGAAGACAAACTCCCGTCGCCGAGCGTACAAATGCCCGGTTATGGAAACCGAACCACTCATTCCTTATAGACCAGTGGGCTGCGAGTGCCAGTGAAATGGCTTGAACTGGTGGGATTTGCTGTCGATTTTTGGGATGAGTAGCTATCAATTGAACGAGTCGACTGATCCGTCGCCACCACTGACAAGCCAGTGCCAACAGGTGAATGTCAGATTGGGACGCAGAGCGTCCCGGGCTGCATTCCCACGCGGAGCGTGGGAACGATCAAAGAGCACACAAGTCGGCTTCGCGCTCCTCACCACTCAACACGATGAGCGTTAGCTCGAGTACCGCCTTTGATCGCAGGGCCCGTCGGCAGGCTGAGTGGAGGGATTGATCCGGGGGTGGGAGCGCAGCGACCGTTTGGCGAAGCCAAACACATCGAGAGGAGGTGCAGCGAAGCAAACCGTAGGCGATGCCCCCGGATCAATCCCGGAGCGAAGGAACCCGAGCCACAGCGAGGGCCGAACGTCAGGGTAAAGACTTTTTGGTTACTTTTGAGGCGTTTGTCAAAAGTGACCCGCTGTAAGAGCGGAACCGCCAGCCGCAACACCCGAAGAAACTGATATTCATCCAAACCCACCCAGAGCATGGTCGGCCCAAAGGCCGCCAAGCTCACCCGGGCGACCGCAAAGAATTACTCTCAAGCTCATACCGCAATTCATCAACCAACGCATCCACCGCCTCATCCGTGCGCAACGCATCCAGACTCAACCCACTGATCACCAGATCCACCCGCCCCGAAACCGGCTCATACAACTTCACCGTAAGCGAATGATCCCCATCCACCACACACTCACAAGCCAACGGCGAAAAACTGCGCTCAAGCCGAGCCCGCAACTGCGCCAGATAAATCATCGCGCCAGCTCCACACAACCAGACTCAACAACAAACAACACATTCATAAAGGGCTGATCCATTAGCAGGTTCCAAAGAGACACGATCACCAAAAAATGCATCGCACCTCACCAGACTAAGAACACCCCGCCCGATCAAACACCCGAATTTGCACCCCATGAACTAGTGCATTTGCACCTTACCGCTGCCCCCGGCCGCCCCCCGAAAACAACCCACGCTCGCGAGCCCAGACAATCGCCTCACTGCGACTGTGCACATCCAGCTTCGAATACACCGTCGCCACATGATTGCGCACCGTGTTCGGCGCCAGCTTCAACCGCGCGGCAATCTCCTTGTCCGCCAACCCCTCACAGATCAGCCCCAGCACATCGCGTTCGCGGGCGGTGAGATCAGTGAACGACACACTCGGCAATTGCGGCGAATTGACCTTCTTCACATTCGCCAGTTTTTCGATCAGCGTACGGCTGAACCACGAAGCGTCCTTCATCACCTCTTCAATCGCCGCCACCAGCTCAAGCTCGGTGCGCTTGCGTTCGGTGATGTCCATCAGCACCAGCAGATAGCACACCGTGTCCTGAATGTTGACGGTGTCGGCGGACACCGCGCACTCCAGCAATTCGGCGTCTTTCCTGCGGATCCGCATATCGACGCGATCAACCCGGCCGGTCTTCTCCAGCGCCGCCAGCAACCGGGCGCGTTCCGCCGGTTCATCGATGAATTCCAGTTGCGCGACGGTCTTGCCAAGCACGTCGTCGCTCTCGTAAGCCAGGGTATCGAGAAAGGCCTGATTGACGTCGATCAGCCGCTGCTCGTCGGCACTGCAAATCAGGATCGGCACCGGGGTCAGGCGAAAGGCCTTGGCGAACCGCTCTTCACTTTGGCGCAAGGCGACTTCGGCCTTGTGCCGAGGCTCCATGTCGACGAACGAAAACAGCATGCAGTCCTCGTCATTGAGCACCAGCGGCTGCCCCGCCACGATCACCTGCTTGCTGCCACCGTCCGGCAGACGCAATTCAGCCTGCATCTGCGGAATGGTCGCGACATCGCGCAGGCGCTGGATCGCCAGGTCCTTGCGCTCGGCCTGTTCGAGAATATCCAGTTCATAGGTCGAGGCGCCGATTACCTGATCGCGGGTGTAGCCGGTCATTTCCAGGAACCCCGGGTTGACCTTGATGTAACGCAGATCGCTGAGGCGGCAGATCACTGCCGGCGCCGGGTTGGCATTGAAGGTTTTTTCGAAGCGCTGCTCGGCGTTGGCCCAATCGGTGACGTCGCTCATGATCAGCACCAACGACTCGGTCTCGCCGTCGCGGTCGGTCAATACCATGCTGCGCACGCTGTGCACCCAGGTGCGCTCCTCATCGCTGCGCGGGGTGACTTCGACCAGCACGTCGCTGAAGGTCTCGCCGGCGGCCACACGGCTGATCGGGTACTGCTCCAGCATCAGTGTATGGTTGTTGCGATAACGCAGATTGAAACGCTCGACGTATTCCCCGGCGTTGTTGCCCAACTCGCCGATGCGACTGACGCCATGCATCGCCAGCGCCGCTTCGTTGGCCCAGAGAATCGTCTGGTCGAGTTCCAGCAGAATCACCCCGTCGGACAGGCCGGCAATGATCTGCTGCAACTGACGGCGATTGGTTTCGGTGGTCAGGACGTCCCGGCTCATTGGCTCTCCACAAATGCACGCATGTGAAGTTTACGACCGCAGGCCGTTGTGATCGTGCCGGGCAACTTTGTCCCTGATTATCGCGATGTGTGATCGACCAGTTCGCGCAGCGTATCCAGAAACAGCTTGAGCACCGGCGAGGCATCGTCCGCCCGATACGTCGCGCCGGGCCAACGGGTGATCCGCCGGCATCACCACGTGGATCGGCTCGTGGATCAGCAATTCATTGCGCAGCTGCGGGTCGTCATAGCCGACGCGAAACACGGATGGCTCGGCCCGGACGTCTGCGACGGTGCGACGATTGGTCTCGTCAGCTCCCACCGGCGGCGTTCGCGACTTTCGGCTTTCTCGACTAACGTTAGTACCTCATCGGATTGAGCCCCTGCCAGCTACACCGGGCTCTTGATCAAGGAGAGACTGATGACATCCAACCGCCTCATCGAACAGACCTATCGCACCTGGTCCAGCCCCATCCTGCTGGAGCTGAAAAAGCGCGAACACCAGATGGCGCCAGCCGAACGCCAGGCGCTCGAGAACGTGCTGGTGGAAAGACGATTGCTGGACGTTGGCAACCCGAATGGCGTTGAACGACGAAAAGGCGCGGCGAGTAAAACCGACAATCCCGGGTAATCACTTCACCCGCCTGAGTTTGCGTTCAGCCCCAGGCTCAGTAGTTCCTTGCGCAAGATCGAGGGTTTTAGAACCGCCAACCCAGCCTGCCATTCCATCGGCAGCAAACGACTCAACTTCTGCTGGCTGACCACGGGTTCGGCCAGCAAACAACTCTTGTACTGGCTGATGCAGATGACGTTCAGCAACCAGTCATCACCCTGCCCGTCCATCCAGCGGCAAATCTCGCTGCGATACTTTTCGATCAGCGCGTCGGCATCCCATACGGTCATCTGCGCAAAAACCTCGGGCAACCGGCTTTCGGGTTTCATGCGTTTGAGATCGGCGGCCAATGCAGCCGACATGTCTGATTCGATGGCGGCCTGACACTCGAGGAAGTATTGCCCGGGCCAGTCCGCCGTGAGTTTCCCGTGTGGCGCGAGTTCGGCGTAGGCTTCGATGTCCGCCGTTGTGGTCATCTGCCCGGTGAAATTCAGCGTGTTGTCCAGAATCGCCGTGGCCAGCAGCGCGGCGCTTTGCTCGCTGATCCTTGGCACCAAGCCTGCGGCTTTCCAGCGCTGAAAAACCTGAGTCGCTGCCGCGCCGATCGGGCGGATGTCGGCGGCCGATCCAAGTGTCTGTGCCCAATGGTCTTCGAAGCCCGGATGATGGTCGATGACTTCCACCACCCGATCGAGCGCGACCATCGGGTCGAAATGGTGGTAATCGGAGACGTCGACCAGAATGAACTCATCGTTGGAGGTCGGGCGGTAATCGTGCAGCACCGCGCCCCAGCCGAGCACGGTGTTCGAAACACTGGCATTGGGTTTTGCGCTGCTGACGGCGCGGGCAGGAATGCCTTGCAGGTTGAGCAACTCTGCGTAGGCGATGCAACAGGCGTAGGCGTCGATGTCCAGATACGCCGAGCCTGAGGTGATGACTTTGATGGGCGACATTGCACGTCCCTGGCTTCCCTTTCAGGGGCGGCAACGTCGCACGTACAGATGACAGTTTGAAGTCAGGCGGCGCGCTGTCCTCCCGCCACCGCCGCCGAAGCCGCCAGCATCGCCCGCAGCAACACTGCACAGCCGGCCGCCAGATCGTCCGGCGCGGCGTTTTCGATTTCGTTGTGGCTGATGCCGCCTTCGCACGGCACGAAGATCATCCCGGCCGGGCCGAGTTCGGCGAGGAAGATTGCGTCGTGTCCGGCGCCGCTGACGATGTCCATGTGCGACAGGCCCAGACCTTTGGCGGCGCCACGCACGGCTTCAACGCAGCCTTTTTCGAAGTACAGCGGCGGGAAGTCGGCGGTCGGGGTCAGTTCATAGGTCAGGCCGTGTTCTTCGCAGGTCGCTTCGATGACTTGTTTCACCTCGCTGATCATCGAGTCGAGACGTGCCGGTTCCAGGTGGCGGAAGTCGAGGGTCATGCGCACCTCGCCGGGGATGACGTTGCGCGAACCCGGATAGGCTTGCAGGCAACCGACCGTGCCGCAGGCGTGAGGTTGATGGCCGAGGGCCGCGCGATTGACCGCGCCGACGATCACCGAAGCGCCGACCAGAGCATCCTTGCGCAGGTGCATCGGGGTCGGGCCGGCGTGGGCTTCGACGCCGCGCAGTTTCAGGTCGAACCACTTCTGGCCCAGCGCGCCGAGTACTACGCCGATGGTTTTCTGTTCGTCTTCAAGAATTGGTCCTTGTTCGATATGTGCTTCGAAGTACGCCCCGACCTTGTGCCCGCTGACCTTGCGTGGCCCGGCATAGCCGATGGCATTCAGCGCTTCACCAACGGTCACGCCGTCGGCATCGACCTTGGCCAGGGTTTCTTCGAGGGTGAATTTTTCCGCAAACACGCCGGAGCCCATCATGCACGGGGCGAAGCGCGAGCCTTCTTCGTTGGTCCAGACCACCACTTCCAGCGGCGCCTCGGTTTCCACGCCCAGGTCGTTGAGGGTGCGCAGCACTTCGACCCCGGCCAGCACGCCGAAGCAACCGTCGAACTTGCCGCCGGTCGGCTGGGTGTCGATGTGGCTGCCGGTCATCACCGGGGGCAGGTTCGGATTGCGGCCGGGGCGGCGGGCGAAGATGTTGCCGACTTCATCGACCGTGACGCTGCAACCGGCGTCCTTGCACCACTGCACGAACAGGTCGCGGGCCTGGCGGTCGAGGTCGGTCAGGGCCAGGCGACAGACCCCGCCCTTGACCGTGGCGCCGAGTTTGGCGAGTTCCATGAGCGACGCCCACAAGCGATCGCGGTTGATGTGCTGATGGGTCGATTGCAGAACGTCTACGGCTGCGTTCATGGGGATCTCCTCAGGCAGTTCTTATGGGAATTACAACGGCGATTTGACGACCACCGGGCTGGTCCGCATCGCGCACAACCCGTAATAGATCAACCCGCCCAGCGCCGAGCCGGTGAACCAGCCGTAGCTGTAAAACCAGCTGAATGCGCTGCTGCCCAGCGACAGCAGGGTCAGCACCACCGGCACGCCGAACGCGATGAACCCGGCCCAGTTCCACGCCGGGTACACGTCGTCGCGGTACAGGCCGGCCAGGTCCAGTTGCTGTTTCTTGATCAGGAAATAGTCCACCACCATGATCCCGGCGATCGGCCCGAGCAGGCTGGAATAGCCCAGCAGCCAGTTCGAATACACGGTTTCCAGGCTGACATCGGAGACGATCCATCCGAGCTTTTTCAGCAGCTCATGGCCCATCAGCGCCAGACCGACGAAGCCAGTGAGGATCACCGCTTTGGTGCGGTTGATGACCTTGGGCGCGATGTTCTGGAAATCGTTGGTTGGCGAGACGATGTTGGCGGCGGTGTTGGTCGACAGCGTGGCGATGATGATCAGCGCCATGGCCACCGCGACCCACACCGGGCTCTGGATATGGCCGATCAGGGTCACCGGATCGGAGACGCTGACACCCACCAGTTTCACCGACGCGGCGGTCATCACCACGCCCAGTGCGGCGAACAGGAACATGGTCAGCGGCAGGCCGAAAATCTGCCCGAGGATCTGATCCTTCTGGCTGCGGGCATATCGGCTGAAATCGGGAATGTTCAGCGACAGGGTGGCCCAGAAACCGACCATCGCTGTCAGCCCGGCGGCGAAGTAACTGACCACGCTCGCACCTTCGGGACGCTTCGGCGGAATCGCCAGCAGTTCAGTCATCGACACATTGGGCATGGCCCACACCAGCAAGCCGATGCCGACCGCCACCAGCAACGGTGCCGACAGGGTTTCCAGCCACTTGATCGACTCGGCACCCCGAATCACCACCCACAGGTTCAGCACCCAAAAAATCATGAAACCGATCACCTCCCCCGTCCCGCCGAGGGATTTCCAGCCCTCAAACACCGAGCCGAGAAACAGGTGAATCGCCAGCCCGCCGAACATGGTCTGAATGCCGAACCAGCCGCACGCCACGAGCGCCCGGATCAGGCACGGCACGTTGGAGCCGAGAATTCCGAACGACGAACGCAGCAGCACGGGAAACGGAATCCCGTACTTGGTGCCGGGAAACGCGTTGAGCGTGAGAGGAATCAGAACGATGACGTTGGCAAACAGAATCGCCAGCAGCGCCTCGCCAACGGTCAGGCCAAAGTACGCGGTGAGCACCCCGCCGAGGGTGTAGGTCGGCACGCAGATCGACATGCCGATCCACAGCGCGGTGATGTGCCATTTGTTCCAGGTTCGTTCGCGCACCTTGGTCGGTGCCATGTCGTGGTTGTAACGGGGACTGTCGAGGACGTCGCTGCCGGCTTCGAGCTCGAACAAGCCGTCGCGCTCGATCACTTGTGATCTGTTCTGTTGCATGGCCGCTCCACTGTTCTTCTGATTATTTTTTTGCTCATCAGGCGGCTGCACACGCGGGTGCAAGCCGGACGATGGCCGGAGGAACTGACAACTTTCTTGCACCGGCCATGGTGTCAGCGGCGGCATCAATAAACGTGCCGGGTGCCCCGCTTTCGCATCGGGCCGTGCTTTCAACTTTGCGTAACCAACTGATGTTTATCAGTTTTAATTATTCACCTTATGAGGCCGGGAAAACTTGACTGAACACTCAGGCTAAATGCCAGGCAAGTTGTCCGAACTGTCAGGACTCAATCTGGTGCACTGCACTTTTTTTCGTCGTGGGCGATCAACCGCAGCTCAACTTCAAGCGGCTGATTTCACATAGGAAATCTTGCTCATATTTCCAACCTGTCAAGTGCGTCAAAATGGTGAAGCACCTCACCATTTTGGTGATTCTGTATTTTTATCGTTATTTATCAGCCACTTAAAACAGATATAAGCTTATAAAAAATATTCTTGCTCAATTGTAAAACTGCGACTAGCGTCTATTCCTGACAGCGCTGACAAGATTACGCATTGGCGCTGAAAACAATAAAACATCTAGAACCGGCACAAGTCGGTCATGCCTGCGAGGAACTCGGAATGTCTCTGTTGATCCGTGGCGCCACCGTTGTTACCCATGATGAAAGTTACCGCGCCGATGTCTATTGCGCTGACGGCGTGATCAAAGCCATTGGTGAAAACCTGGATATTCCCGCCGGCGCCGAAGTGCTCGACGGCAGCGGCCAATACCTGATGCCCGGCGGCATCGATCCACACACTCACATGCAACTCCCGTTCATGGGCACCGTGGCCAGCGAAGACTTCTACAGCGGCACCGCCGCAGGCCTGGCCGGCGGCACCACCTCGATCATCGATTTCGTGATTCCCAATCCGCAGCAGTCGCTGCTCGAAGCGTTTCATCAGTGGCGTGGCTGGGCGGAGAAGTCCGCCTCCGACTACGGTTTCCACGTCGCGATCACCTGGTGGAGCGAGCAGGTCCGCGAGGAAATGGCTGAACTGGTCAGCCATCACGGAATCAACAGCTTCAAGCATTTCATGGCCTACAAGAACGCGATCATGGCCGCCGACGACACGCTGGTGGCGAGTTTCGAGCGCTGCCTGGAACTCGGCGCCGTGCCGACCGTGCACGCGGAAAACGGCGAGCTGGTCTATCACCTGCAGCGCAAGTTGATGGCCCAGGGCATCACCGGGCCGGAAGCGCACCCGCTGTCGCGGCCCTCGCAGGTCGAAGGTGAAGCCGCGAGCCGGGCGATCCGCATCGCTGAAACCATCGGCACGCCGCTGTACCTGGTACACGTCTCGACCCAGGAGGCCCTCGACGAAATCACCTACGCCCGCAGCAAGGGTCAACCGGTCTACGGCGAAGTGCTGGCCGGGCATCTGCTGCTGGACGACAGCGTCTACCAGCACCCGGACTGGCAGACCGCCGCCGGTTACGTGATGAGCCCGCCGTTCCGCCCGCGCGGGCATCAGGAGGCGCTGTGGCATGGCTTGCAGAGCGGCAATCTGCACACCACCGCCACCGATCATTGCTGCTTCTGCGCCGAGCAGAAAGCGGCCGGCCGCGACGACTTCAGCAAGATCCCCAACGGCACCGCCGGCATCGAAGACCGCATGGCGGTGTTGTGGGATGAAGGGGTGAACTCGGGACGGTTGTCGATGCAGGACTTCGTCGCCCTCACCTCCACCAACACCGCGAAAATCTTCAATCTCTATCCGCGCAAGGGCGCAATCCGCGTCGGCGCCGATGCCGACCTGGTGCTGTGGGACCCGCAAGGCACCCGCACCATCTCCGCCAAGACCCACCATCAGCAGGTGGACTTCAACATCTTCGAAGGAAAGACCGTGACCGGTGTGCCGAGCCATACCGTCAGCCAGGGCCGGGTGGTCTGGGCCGACGGCGACCTGCGCGCCGAGCGCGGGGCCGGGCGGTATATCGAACGGCCGGCGTATCCGGCGGTGTTTGACTTGTTGAGCAAGCGGGCTGAGTTGCACAGACCTGTGGCCGTCAAACGCTGATTCCCTGATTACCGATGATCGTTCCCACGCTCTGCGTGGGAATGCAGCCCGTGACGCTCCGCGTCACTGGACGCGGAGCGTCCCTTGAGGCATTCCCACGCAGAGCGTGGGAACGATCGACAACAAAAAACCACTGCCCGACAGAGGCAGAAAACCTCAAATAACCGTGAGGCAAAAAACCGTGATCGAGACCCTGAATCATCTCCCGCACCCGCACGAAAGTGCGGCCGCCCTCGCCGGCCATTTCACTGATCTGGCACCGCCGCTCAACGACCGTCAGGCGCATCTGGAAGCTTCGCGCTGCCTGTATTGCTACGACGCGCCGTGCGTGAATGCGTGCCCGAGCGAGATCGACATCCCGTCGTTCATCCGCAATATCCATCAGGACAACGTACCGGGTGCCGCGCAGAAAATCCTCTCGGAGAACATCCTCGGCGGCAGTTGCGCACGGGTCTGTCCGACCGAAATCCTCTGCCAGCAAGCCTGCGTGCGCAACAACGCCCACGAATGCGCGCCGGTGCTGATCGGCCTGCTGCAACGCTACGCCGTGGACAACGCGCACTTCACCGAGCACCCGTTCCAGCGCGCCGCCGCCACCGGTAAACGCATTGCGGTGGTCGGTGCCGGCCCGGCGGGTCTGTCCTGTGCGCATCGCAGCGCCATGCACGGTCATGACGTGGTGATTTTCGAAGCGCGGGAGAAGGCTGGCGGGCTCAACGAATACGGAATCGCCAAATACAAACTGGTCGACGACTACGCGCAGAAGGAACTGGATTTCCTCCTGCAAATCGGCGGCATCGAAATCCGTCACGGCCAGAAACTCGGCGATAACCTGACCTTGAGCGAGCTGCATCAGCAGTTCGACGCGGTGTTCCTCGGCCTCGGCCTGAACGCCAGCAAGCAACTCGGCCTGGCCCACGAAGACGCGCCCGGCCTGCTCGCGGCCACCGACTACATCCGCGAGCTGCGCCAGGCCGATGACCTGTCACAACTGCCGCTGGCTGAACACTGCATCGTCCTCGGCGCCGGCAACACCGCCATCGATATGGCCGTGCAAATGGCCCGCCTCGGCGCCCGCGACGTCAACCTGGTCTATCGCCGTGGCGCGGCAGACATGGGCGCCACCGGCCACGAGCAGGACATTGCCAAGGCCAATCAGGTGCGGCTGCTGACCTGGGCGCAACCGGACGAAGTGCTGCTCGACGCTCAGGGCAAGGTGCGCGGCATGCGCTTCGCCCGTACGCATCTGGTGGAAGGTCGCCTGCAAACCACTGGCGAGACGTTCGAGCTGGCCGCCGATGCGATCTTCAAAGCCATCGGCCAGACCTTCGACGGCAGCGCCCTCGCCGACCCGCTGGCCCGCGAACTCAAGCGTCAGGGCGAACGCATCCAGGTCGATGAGAACCTGCGTACCAGCATCCCCGGCGTGTATGCCGGCGGCGACTGCACCAGCCTCGATCAGGATCTGACCGTGCAAGCGGTGCAACACGGCAAGCGCGCCGCCGAGGCGATCAACGCTCAACTGATGCTCAACGTGGAGGCTGCGTAAATGGCCGATCTTTCGATTGTCTTCGCCGGTATCAAAGCCCCCAACCCGTTCTGGCTGGCCTCCGCGCCACCGACCGACAAAGCCTATAACGTGGTGCGCGCCTTCGAGGCCGGCTGGGGCGGCGTGGTCTGGAAAACCCTGGGTGAAGACCCGGCGGCGGTCAACGTGTCGTCGCGTTATTCGGCGCATTACGGCGCCAACCGCGAAGTGCTGGGCATCAACAACATCGAACTGATCACCGACCGCTCGCTGGAAATCAACCTGCGGGAAATCACCCAGGTTAAAAAAGACTGGCCGGATCGCGCGTTGATCGTGTCACTGATGGTGCCCTGCGTCGAAGAGTCGTGGAAAAACATCCTGCCGCTGGTGGAAGCCACCGGCGCCGACGGCATCGAGCTGAACTTCGGCTGCCCCCACGGCATGCCCGAACGCGGCATGGGCGCGGCAGTCGGTCAGGTGCCGGAGTACGTCGAGCAGGTCACGCGCTGGTGCAAGACCTATTGCTCGCTGCCGGTGATCGTCAAACTCACACCGAACATCACCGACATCCGCGTCGCCGCCCGCGCCGCATACCGGGGCGGCGCCGATGCGGTGTCGCTGATCAACACCATCAACTCGATCACCAGCGTCGACCTCGAACACATGGTCGCCCTGCCCACCGTCGGCAGCAAAAGCACTCACGGCGGTTATTGCGGCTCGGCGGTCAAACCGATTGCACTGAACATGGTCGCGGAAATCGCCCGTGATCCACAGACTCAAGGCCTGCCGATCTGTGGCATCGGTGGTATTGGCAGCTGGCGCGATGCGGCGGAGTTCATTGCACTGGGCAGCGGCGCGGTGCAGGTGTGCACGGCGGCGATGCTGCATGGGTTCCGGATTGTCGAGGAAATGAAGGATGGCTTGTCGCGGTGGATGGACAGTCAGGGTTACGCCAGCATCGCCGAGTTTTCCGGGCGTGCGGTGGGCAATACGACCGACTGGAAGTACCTGGACATCAACTATCAGGTCATCGCGAAGATCGATCAGGAAGCGTGCATCGGTTGCGGGCGGTGCCACATTGCCTGCGAAGACACATCACACCAGGCAATCAGCAGCCTGAAACAGGCCGATGGCACGCACAAATATGAAGTGATCGATGATGAGTGTGTGGGGTGCAATCTGTGTCAGATCACCTGCCCGGTGGCGGACTGCATCGAGATGGTGCCGATGGAGACGGGCAAGCCGTTTCTGGACTGGAATCATGATCCGCGCAATCCGTATCACGTTGCGGTCTAGATTGCCTGCTGATCCAGAAGTCCCCTCACCCTAGCCCTCTCCCCCTGGGAGAGGGGACTGATTGGGGGATATTGACGAATTACACCGACGTGAAAATCCTGCGTTGAATCCATAACCGAAACAGCTGGAACTCCACTGTGAATCCATAATCGACCCGGTCTTGCAGGTCGATGTAGCTCGCAAGACACCTCAGTCGGCCCCCTCTCCCTCCGGGAGAGGGCTGGGGTGAGGGTTAGCTTTTGACTTTTTTCAGGGTTCTAAACCTATCCCCCGCAAAATCACACTCGTCACCGTCTGCACCGCCAGCTCGAACTGCATGTCCGACAACGGCTGATGCTCATTCAGAATGTTCACCTGGTGATCGAAGTCGGCATAGTGCTGGGTCGACGCCCAGATCATATAGAGCAGGCTCGACGGCTCCACCGGCAGAATCCGCTTGTCTTCCACCCACTGACGAATCTTCGCCTCTTTCATCTTGGCCCAGTCGTACAGGCTGACATCCAGCGCCTCACCCAGGGTCGGCGCGCCGTGGATGATTTCGTTGGCCCAGACTTTCGAGCCATACGGCCGGCTGCGCGAATGATTCATCTTGGCGCGGATGTAGCTGCTGAGCACCACGCGTGGATCATCGAACATCTCGAAGCACAGGGCGTCCTGCTTCCACACTTCCAGCAGGTCGAACAGCACCGCGCTGTACAGCTCGCTCTTGGTCGAAAAGTAGTAATGCAGGTTGGAACGCGGCAATTGCACTTCGGCGGCGATGTCGGCCATGGCGGTGCCACCGAAGCCTTTTTCGGCGAACACCTTTTCCGCCGCCAGCAGGATCTTGTCGACATTGGTGCGGCGGATTTCGATCTTGTGATTGCCCATGAGGGCTCCCTGAAGACAACGTTGTTGAAGACTAGCATCCGCTCTGGGCAAGGGGCGACAGCCGAGAACGATTCTTCACACACCCGGGCATTTTTCTGGTTTAGGATCGCCACCCGCCTCCTTGTCTCACCTCAAGGCAACGTGCACGGCACACCCTATACTGTCCGCCGTCACTCACTGAAAAGGGATTGCCCATGAAGCTGAAAAACCTGTTCACCGCCGGCGCGCTGCTCGCCTCGCTGGTCGTCACTTCCCAGGCGTTCGCCCACGCGCATCTGAAAAGCCAGACCCCGGCCGCCGACAGCACCGTCGCTGCGCCTGCGGATCTGCGCCTGGTGTTTTCCGAAGGCGTCGAAGCCAGCTTCACCAAAGTCATCGTGACCCACGATGGCGCGCCGGTGAAGGTCAAGCCGCTGACCACCGAAGGCGACAAGAAAACCCTGATCGTCACGCCCGAAGCACCGTTGACCGCTGGCCAATACAAGGTCGAATGGCATGCGGTGTCGGTCGATACGCACAAGAGCGAAGGCGCCTATCAGTTCAAGGTTGGCCAGTAATTCATGAGTGAAGCGCTGGTGTTGTGCCGGTTCCTGCATTTCATCGTGGTGTTGATGCTGTTCGGGGCCTGGCTGTTCCGGCCGCTGCTGCTCAAGGGTGAAGCGCCGGCGCTGGATCGACACCTGGCGCGGCTGGCCCGTTGGCTGGCGGCGATTGCGCTGGTCAGCGGCGTTGCCTGGGCGTTGCTGATCACCGCGAGCATGGCCGGTTCGGCCGCTGCGGCGTTCGATCCGGACACCGTCGAGCTGGTGCTGGGCCATACGTTTTTCGGTCAGGTGTGGCGCTGGCATCTGCTGATCAATGCACTGTTGCTGGCGTTGCTGTTTACCCCGTGGCGATCGAGCCAACCATTGCGGCTGGGCCTGAGCGCGTTGCTGCTGATGACCCTCGCCCCGGTCGGTCACGGGGCCATGCTCGACGGCTTCAGCGGCCAGATGCTGATCCTCAATCAGGTGGTTCACCTGACGTGCGTCGGCGCCTGGCTCGGTGGGTTGCTGATGCTGGTGATGATCCTGCGCCAATCCGGCGAAACGGTTCGTGAGGTCCTGCAACGGTTCAGCGGGCTCGGCTACGTGTTGGTCGCCGGCCTGTTGATCACCGGGCTGATCAACGTGCGCGTCCTCACTGGCCAATGGTGGCCGACGCCGTTGTTCTCGGGATTTGCCCTGATTCTGTTGATCAAGGCATTGCTGGTGTTCGGCATGCTCGCACTGGCGCTGTTCAACCGCTTGCGCATCAGTGATTGCGAACAACGGATCGACACCCTCAAGCGCAGCGTGATGCTCGAGTGGTTGCTGGGGATCGGTGCCGTGGCGGCCGTGTCCGTGCTCGGCACCCTGCCGCCGATGATCGCTGCCTGACGTCAGTGCTTCTGGGTATCACCCGCCGCCGTATCGATGCTGACCACCACCGACATCCCCGGTCGCAGCCGTTCGCTCTCCTGCTGCCCCGGATCGATGGTGATACGCACCGGCACCCGCTGAGCGATTTTCACGAAGTTGCCGGTGGCGTTGTCGGCCTGCAATAAAGCGAATTCGGAACCGGTGCCCGGCGAGATGTGCTGCACATGACCCGTGAACTTGCGGTGGTTCAGGCCATCCACGGTGAAGGTCACCGGTTGCCCGACCCGCACGTTGTCCATCTGGGTTTCCTTCATGTTGGCGATCACCCATTTCTGATCCGGCACCAGTGCCATCAACTGTGCCCCGGAATTGACGTAGGCACCGAGGCGCACGCCGATCTGCCCGAGCTGGCCGTCGCGCGGGGCGATGATCCGGGTGTTGGACAGATCGATCCGCGCCAGTTGCACCGCCGCCTCGGCGCTGGCCACCGCGGCTTCCAGCGAGCCGCGATTGACGATCACCGTTTGCAGGTCCTGCCGGGCGATTTCCAGATTAGCCTTGGCCTGCGCCACCGACGCAATGCCCTGCGCGTTGGCCGCCAGCGCCACGTCCATCTCACGCTTGGAGACGGAGCCGTCATTGACCAACGCCGTGTTGCGTCGCAAGTCAGCCTCGCTTTTGCGCAGCTGCGCCTCGCTGTCGGCCACCACCGCCTGCCGCAACTTGATCGTCGCTTCGGCGCTGTTGCGCTGCTGGACGACGTTGGCCAGCGAAGCTTTCTGTACCGCCAGTTGCGCCAGCGACTGATCGAGACGCTGCTGATAAATGCGGTCATCGAGACGCACCAGCAAATCGCCCTCCTTCACAAACTGGAAGTCCTGCACCGGTACTTCAAACACATAACCACTGAGCTGCGGACCGATGATCGTCACCTGCCCCCGCACCAAGGCGTTTTCAGTGGTCTCGACCGCGCTGCTGAACGGCGGCAACTGCCAGGCGTAGAGCACGATCAGCACACCGACGATGGCAATCGCGGCAAAGCCCAGCGACGAGATGATCCGCACCCGCAGCGAGCGCGGTTCAGTGTTCGGTGATGACGGCGGCGCCTCTCCCTCGGGAGTGGCGGCGATGGCATTGGTGGTCGTGGTGGTCGGTTCGGTCATGAAGAAGTGGCACCGCTGGAAGGTACGGAAGGTGTCGGGGCGACGGCTTTGGTGGTGCTGATCAGCCACAGCGCACGGAGGGAAATCCAGATCATGGTCAAGATCGCGATCACCGCAATCAGCATGAACACATCGTTGTAGGCCAGCACGTTGGCTTCCCGGGTGGCGGCGTTGGCCAGGCTGCGAATGCCTTGCAGGTTGCGCAGGCTCGGGTCCGCAATCAGGGAGCCGACCGCCGAACCGCCGCTCTGTACCCGGGCGGCCACCAACGGATCGGACAGCACCAGTTGCTCGACGATATGGCTGGAATGAAATTTCTCGCGCACGATCTGGAACGTCCCCAGCAACGCTGCGCCGATCAGGCCGCCGAGGTTGTTGCAGATCCCGAACAACACCGAAAAACTCACCAGATTACGCGGATTGGTCAGCACGTTGCGCGTGCCGAGGACCATGGTCGGGCCGAGGAAGAATGTGCTGCCGAACGCCAGCAGGAACTGGCTGAAATAGAGGTTTTCGGGGCGGGTCAGGTTGTTTGAAGAGCTGTCGATGATCGAACCGGTGGCCATCAACGCCAGCGACACGATCAGCGGCATCAGCAGGTGTTTCGGGTCGATGGTCAGCGCACTGGTCAGCAGCCCGGCGACGCTGCCGATCAGCATCACCACGTAGAGGCTGTGCAACTGCTGGCTGCTCATGTTCAGGTTCTGCATGAAACCCACTGCGCCGGTGGATTGCTCCGAGGTCACCATGCGAATCAGGATCACCGCCAGCGCGAGGCGGATCATCACCCCGCTGCCGAGCCAGCGGGTCATCAGCATCGGGTTGCTGCGGTTGTGTTCGATGGCCAGCCCCGCGAGGATCAAGGCAATCGATGCGGCAAGGGCGATGCCGATCCATTGTGCTTCGAGCCACCAGTCGATCCGCCCTAGGGACAGCACCGCGCACAGCAAGGCCACGCCACTGGCGAGGATGGCGAAGGTGAGAAAGTCGAGGGGTTCGAAAGTCTTGAAGCGGTCACCCGGCGGCAGCTTGAGCATCAACACGCAGCCGAGCGACAGCAGCGCCATGCCCAATTCGAACAGGTACAGGCCGCGCCATTCGGCGATCTGCAGCAGGTCTTCGGAAAACAGCCGGGCCAGCGGCAACGCCAATTGCGAAGTGCCAAGCCCCAGCACCAGCGCCTTCATCCGCCATTTGGCCGGGAACGCCTGCACCATGTAATACAGGCCCAGCGAGCTCAACGCCGCGCCGACCATGCCGTGAGCGGCACGCACCGCAATCGCCGAGCTCAGGTCATTGACGAACAAATGGCCGAAGGTCACCAGCGCATACAAAACCAGAAACACCTCGGTGAACGCCCGCAAACCGAACTGCTGGCGAAACTTCACCAGCAGCAGGTTCATCGACACGTTGGTCATTACATACGCCGCCGGCAGCCAGGCCATTTCAGCCGTCGTCGCGCCGATCGCGCCTTGCAGGTAAGGCAGGTTGGCGACCACCAGCGAATTGCCCAAACCACCGGTCAGCGCCACCAGCAACCCCACCAGCGCATAGGCCAGGCGCCTGGGGTTGGAGTGCAGCGGCGTCGAGGGGGAACCGGGCAGACTGGGCTTCTCGTGAGGCTGCCAGTCGCGCGGGGCGTATTGATTCATTGAAAGGCCTTGTGCCGAAGATGGCATCAGTGTGCCGGGGTCGCCGGGATTCGTAAATTTTGTTTAAAGGTCATCTCGCCCGCAGCGGATTTTTCCCAAGCGTAGCGAATGCCAACCTTGCAGCACTTCTCAACCTGCAAGGTGCCCGTTATGACCACTTCCCGCTGGCAACGCTCCCCGCGTCTGCTGAAAAACCTGCTGGCAGCCGCCCTGATGCTGCCTGCCCTCGCCTTCGCCCAGGAACGACCCTGGCCGGATGGCTCGCAACTGGTGATTTCGGTGTCGATGCAATTCGAAACCGGCGGCCAGCCCGAGGGTGCTGAAAGTCCGTTCTCCGGTACACCGTTGCCCAAAGGCTACCCGGACCTGCCGGCGCAGACCTGGTTCGATTACGGCTACAAGGAAGGCTTGTGGCGCATGCTTGATCTGTGGGACCGCACCGGCATCAAGGTCACCTCCCACGTGGTCGGCGAAGCGGCGCTCAAGCACCCGGAACTGGCCAAGGCCATCGCCGAACGCGGCCATGAACTGGCGGCTCACGGCATGCGCTGGGCCGACTCGTACAACATGAACTACGCCCAGGAAAAACAGTTCATCGGTGATGGCGTCGCAGCCGTGGAAAAAATCACCGGCCAGCGCTCGGTCGGCTACAACGCCAACTGGCTGCGCCGCAGTCCCAATACGTTGAAGGTGCTGCAGGATCTGAATTTCACCTACCACATCGACGACGTCAGCCGCGACGAACCCTTCGTGACGATGGTTCGCGGGCGCAAATTCGCCGTGGTGCCCTACACCCTGCGCAACAACGACATCGTGCTGGTCGAGGGCCGGCACTTCTCCGCCGAGCAGTTCTATCAGCAACTGGTGCTGGAATTCGATCGCCTCTACGCCGAAGGCGCGAGCAAGCGGCGGATGATGTCGGTGAGTCTGCACGACCGCATCGGCGGCACGCCGGCGATGGTCGAGGCGATGGAACGCTTTATCCGTTACGCGCAATCGCATCCGAAGGTGACATTCATGCGCAAGGATCAGATTGCCCAGGTGGTGCTGACCGAGAAAAACCCGCTGATCGACAACACCGAGGCGGCGTACAACCAGTGAAAAAAAATCGCAGCCAAGGCTGCGATTTTTCTCTGTTTAACGACTCACGCCCGCAGCAGCATATAAGCCGCAACCACCAGGCACACACTGGCAAACCCCACCTGCAACGCCCGCGCCGGTACCCGCGCGCAAAGTTTGCGGCCGACGATCATGCCGACGATGCTGGCCACGATGAACGCCGCGCCCAGATGATCGATCCGCACCCCGGCATGAAACGCGCCGATCACGCCAATGGCGGAAATCAGGCTGATGACCATCAAGGAAGTGGCGACGATCCCGCGCATCTGCACATCGGTCAGTTGCTTGAACGCCGGCACGATCAGAAACCCGCCGCCAACGCCCAACAAACCAGACACCACGCCGGTGACAGCACCCAGCGCCGCAAGGGTCGCGGTGCATTTGGCGGTCCAGTCGAAGCGACCGGTCTGTTCGTTGAGCATGCAGTTCTTCTGCCCCCAACTGGCGTGGCCATGATCGCTCGGGCCCGGCTCCTGGCGTTCGCGGCGCAGCATGCGCCACGCCACCATCACCATCAGCAGGCTGAACAGGATCATCAGGATCTTTTCCGGCAACTGATGGGCGAAGTAGATGCCCACCGGCGAAAACACTGCACCAAGTGCCGCAATCAACAGCGCCGCGCGATAACGCACCAGACCATGGCGCAGACCGTCGATGGCACCGACCGCCGCCGCGCTGCCGACGGCGAACAACGCCACCGGCGCCGCTTGCGTCATCGTCCAGCCCAGCCCGAGCACCAGCGCCGGCACCGCGAGAATCCCGCCGCCGGCCCCGGTCAGACCGAGGATCAACCCCATCAACACGCCAAACAGACTTGCCAGCAACATAGAGTGTTCTCAGTCGACTTTGGACAGGCTCGTCAGCCATTCGCGACCCTTGAGCATGCCGTGCCAGTAGAACCACGGCAGCAGGGTCGCCTTCAGCCACCATGCAGAACGGCGCGGCACGGTCGGGTCGAGGGGAAAGGTCGGCAGCAACTTACCGCCATAGCCGAACTCGGCGAGGATCACCTTGCCCTTTTCCACCGTCAGCGGGCAGGAACCGTAGCCGTCGTACTTCAGCGGCAGCGCCAGCTCCTTGCGCAACGCCAGCAGGTTTTCCGCCACCACCACGACCTGCTTGCGCACTGCCGCCGCGGTTTTCGCATTGGTGGTGCCGCAGATATCGCCCAGCGCAAACACTTCGGGATAACGCGGATGTTGCAGCGTGTGCGGGTTGACCTCGCACCAGCCGGCGGCTTCGGCCAGCGGACTCTGCGCGATGAAGTCCGGCGAAACCTGTGGCGGCACCACGTGCAGCAAGTCGAAGGTTTTCGCCTGACGGGTGACGTTGCCGTCCGCGTCCTTGATGTCAAACCAGGCGGTTTTCGCCGGGCCATCGACCTTCACCAGATTGGAATTGAACGCCAGCCGCGCGTTGTATTTCTCGATGTATTTCATCAGCGGCGGCACGAAAGTCGCCACGCCGAACAGCGCGGCGCCGGCCAGGTTGAATTCAACCTCGACCTTGTTCAATACGCCATTCTTGAGCCAGTGGTCGCAGGACAGATAGAGCGCCTTCTGAGGGGCACCGGCGCATTTGATCGGCATCGCCGGCTGAGTGAACAGCGCCTTGCCGCCGCGCAGTTTCTGCACCTGTTCCCAGGTGTATTGCGCATGCTGATAGCTGTAGTTGGACGTCACACCGTGCTGGCCGAGACTTTCCTGCAGGCCTTCGATCTTCTCCCACGCCAGGCGCAGGCCGGGGCAGACGATCAGGTTCTGATAGGTGACGGTGCGTTGATCGTTGAGGGTGAGTAGGCGTGTGTCAGGATCGATGTTGGTCACTGCCGCCTGAATCCAGGTGGCCTGACGCGGCAGTACCTTGTTCATCGGTCGGGCGGTGTCTTTGGCGTCGTAGGCGCCACCGCCGACCAGCGTCCAGGCCGGTTGGTAGTAATGCTGGGCACTCGGTTCGATCACCGTGATATTCAGGTGCGGGTCACGTTTGAGCAGGCTGGCGACAAAACCGATGCCGGCAGTGCCCCCGCCGATGACCACGATGTCCGCACTGATGGATGGGCCCCAGTGTTGATCGTTCATTGCTTGTTCCTTTTTGCTGCACGCAAGGATAGCCGGGTCTATTGCGCCCAGCTTTTGAGCACGGCTCCGCAGTAGAGTCCGGACAGTGTTTTCATCACCTGGATGACTTCATGACTGGCGAGGCCGTAGAAAATGTACTTGCCTTCACGACGGGTCGCGACCAGCCCTTCATCACGCAGGATGCCCAATTGCTGGGACAGGGTCGGCTGACGCACGCCGGTCATTTTCTCCAGCTCGCCGACGTTGCGTTCGCCCTGGGTCAACTGGCACAGGATCAACAACCGATCCTCGTTGGCCAAGGCCTTGAGCAGCGAACAGGCCTTGGAGGCCGAGGCCCGCAGTTGGGCGACTTCACATTCGGTCAGACTGGATTGCATTTGCAGGATGCCTTCAACGTCACTTAAGCTGCGAACATTATGTTTTTACATAAAGTGTTGCAACCCTGACTTTCCACCTCCTGCACAGGACCGTGTCCATGCCCGCGCTGATTGAAGCTTTCCTAGACCCCGCCTCTTCGACCTACAGCTATGTGGTCTACGAGGCCGATGGCGGGCAATGCGCAATCGTCGATCCGGTGCTTGATTACGACGGCGCCGCCGGTCGCACCTGCACGGGTCAGGCCGACAAGATCATTGCCTTTGTTCGCGCCCATAAGCTGCAAGTGCAGTGGCTGCTGGAAACCCACGCCCACGCCGACCACCTGTCCGCCGCGCCTTATCTGCGTCGTGAACTGGGCGGCAAGATCGCGATTGGCGAATCGATCAGCAAAGTGCAGAACGTGTTCAAGGCGCTGTTCAACCTGGAGCCGGAATTTCGCGTCGATGGTTCGCAATTCGATCACCTGTTCGCGCCGAACGAGTCATTCAGGATCGGCAATCTCAAGGCCACCGCCCTGCACGTCCCCGGCCACACCCCGGCGGACATGGCCTACCTGATCGACGGCGAACAGATCCTGGTCGGCGACACGCTGTTCATGCCCGACGTCGGCACCGCCCGTTGCGACTTCCCCGGCGGCAACGCGAATCAACTGTTCAATTCGATCCACAAACTGCTGGCCTTCCCAGCCAGCGTGAAGCTCTACGTCTGCCACGACTACCCACCCGCAGGTCGCGCCTCACAGTGCCAGACCACCGTTGGCGAACAGCGTAAAAGCAATATCCATGTGCATGACGGCGTCGACGAAACCGCGTTCGTCGAGATGCGCACCAAACGTGATGCCGGGTTGGGCATGCCGACGCTGTTGCTGCCGGCGATTCAGGTGAATGTGCGGGCGGGGAATCTGCCGCCGGCGGAAGGTAATGGCGTTGTCTACCTGAAGATTCCGATCAACAAAATGTGAGTTCAATTGCCCAGATGATTATTCGCTCCCTCATTTAAAGGAGCGCTCTGGACCGTGCCCTAGCCAAAATGCCACTACCGTGTAATATCCGGAAACCTAAACCGCTACGGCAGACTCCCTGCGATTACAAATGCGCAGGTGAGCAATAACACGGACATCGTCGAAGTCACACTTCGTCGAGAAGACATTTTTTGCAGGGAAACCATGAGTCAAACTTCTCCACAGGGGCAACCCCCTGAGCTGGAACCTGAAACATTCAATCGCCACCTCTCTATTTCCCTTCGCGCAATCGCCTACTTGTCATCCAAAGTCCTTGAGGCACTCAAAGCCATTGACGGGCGATCCTTCTTCGAGGGTAGAGAAGAAGGAATCAAGCTTGGCAATGACGCGGGCCTGCTTGCCGGAAAGGATCTCGGCTACGCTGAGGGTTATGCAGAGGGGCGCGCCATTCTAGAGATCAACGACCTGCGCTCAGCCGCATCCTTGCCAGGAGAGGATCACTCCCTTTTTGACAATGAACTCATGCCCATCACCGATGATATCAAGCAGAAAATGCGCGACGAGGTGTGGGAAAAACTTGATAAGAAAGAACAACCGAGCGATCAGCAGTGGGCAATGATCTTTGCCGACACGACCTGTACTTCAGTGATCGCTGGCGCGGGCTCCGGGAAGTCCACGACGTTGGCCTTGCGTGTTGTGCTTAAACACTTTCACCTGGGCATCCCCCTTCATCACATGCAGGTGACTACCTTCACCACTGAGTCTAAAAAAGACTTGCAGAAAAAGATGGTGAAGATTTTCAAATCGTGGGGCAAAGACCTGAGTGAGAGTCAAACCAAGAGTTTGGTGCGCACCTTTCACAGCAAAGTATTCGGCTTCATGAAAGCGTTCTCGGATGCGCCTATCGACTATTTCGATTTCTTGGGCGCAAAAAAATCAGGTGAGGATGAGGACGAGTTGGAAAACCCCTTTTCGTCAAAGATCACGAATGAGCAAGGATTGGTTCTTTCCCAAGTATTCAATAGCCTTTACGAGAAAGACCTGACGTTCAAAAAACACATCCTGGATCTCTACCAATCGATCGTCTTCGTCAAGCCGGATCCTATGTCTGAGTCCATGCGAATCAAAAAAAATCAGATTCTCGGCAAGATGTCCGAAAAGGATGAAGCTGTCTGCGATGAAATTGAGGCCGCATGGGTGGAGTTGGGTCTATGGCCAATTCCAGGTGTGGCCGAGCGTCGAACCTTCAACATCGAGAGAACCCCCTTCATAGCCCATGGTTACTTGGAAGAGCTCGAAACACTGGTAATTCTTGGTTGGCCGGACACGAAAAACCAGTCGGCCGAAATTCCTAGGCGCGAAGGCCAGACAGTGAATCTCAAACAAGAGAGCTGGAGCCGCCAGGCGATGATTGGAGAATGTTATCGGGGGAAAAAATACATTCTCATCAATAACGTTATGGCCGCAAAGACGCTGATGGGCAATGCCCAGCACATGATCTTTCAGGACGCCGGTTTTGATTATCACTTGCCGGGCACGACTATCAAGGAAACGAAGCTGACCGAAGTGTTCTTTGCCGAAGCCAACTACATCGAGAACCTGGGGTTGGATGTAGTCCAGGCGATCGGTTCATTAGATTTTACGCCGGGCGACCCACGCCAGCCTTTCTACCTCGCCTTGCAGATCTATTGGCGCGGCTTCCATGATTACCTGGAAAGCATGTCGCCCAAAAGATTGATCACCTTCAACAAGGCATTCGCACTGTTTGGCGAACACAATCCGGAAAATATTAAGCGCATTCCAACAGCCGAGCTAGACGGCATGCGGCATCTCATGATTGATGAGTTCCAGGACGTGTCCGGCCTGAACATTTCCTGGGTCCGGCAATGCTGCAAAGAGATCCGTAATCGTAATCAAGGCCTGCCCGGATTGGGCAACAGTCTGATGGCAGTCGGCGACGACTGGCAAAGTATCTATGGCTGGCGCGGTAGCTCACCCCTGTATCTGATGGACTTCCATAAGCATTTCCACGCCCATACGCGCAACACTCTGTACATGCAGAACAACTACCGTTCCCATCAGACAATCATTGATGCTGCCGAACAAGTTGTCCGTCCCACCACAACCGATAAAGCCAAGCATGGGATTGCAGCGAACGAAAAAGTCGTTAATCAAAAGACACCCGTATACATGCACTACGTGGCTAAAGATAAAAAAATCGTCGAACCGGACGAAACGATTCTGCGACTCGTCAGACAAGCCTATGACGACGGTCATAGCATACTGATGGTATTTCGCGTTGGCGATGTTGAAAAAGCATACAGAACAGCCCTACGAGGCCTATTGCAAGAAGCGCAAAAAAAACAGCGCAACGTCAAACTGATGACCTTTCACAAGTCCAAAGGATTGCAGGCGCAATCTGTTTTCGTTATCGGTGATTGCTTCTATAACCCGACGAAATCCAAACGCAACGACATTTACAACCTCACCCAACTGGGCGACAAATCTCCAGCGCCTTACGACAACGCTCAATCAGATGAGGCACTGCGTTTAGCTTACGTTGGCATTACTCGCGCCGAACTCAGATGTCATTGGCTGGTTGACCGCGAGGTCACCGCGACGACCAAACAAAGCGGAAGTAATGCTTCGGGGTATGCAGATCTTAAATCCGGATGCTACAAAAAGTGGACTGATCACGAAACATCCGGAGTTTCAGCTCTTTCGCCGCAATAAGGTATTGATCCAGAGGCGGCGAAAGTGTCAGCGCTAGGTGCCCAACGTCAACCCATTCGCCGGTAACGGCAGTGCCGTCTTGTAACGCACCTGTTTGAGCGCAAAACTTGACCGGATGTTGGCCACGCCCGGCACCTTGGTCAGGAAGTCCATCATGAACCGCTCAAGCGACTGAATGGTCGGCACCAGCACCCGGATCAGATAGTCCGGGTCGCCGGCCATCAGGTAGCACTCCATGACTTCCGGCCGGTCGGAAATCGCCTCTTCGAAATGCTGCAGCGCTTCCTCTACCTGCTTCTCCAGGCTCACGTGAATGAACACGTTCACGTGCAGCCCGAGCAGGTCGGCGTCCAGCAGAGTCACTTGCTCGCGAATCAGGCCCAACTCTTCCATCGCCTTGACCCGGTTGAAACACGGTGTCGGTGACAGATTGACCGAACGGGCCAGGTCGGCATTGGTGATGCGCGCGTTCTCTTGAAGGCTGTTGAGAATGCCGATGTCGGTACGGTCCAGTTTGCGCATGAGACAAAACCACCTGTTTTTTATGTTTATGCAGAATTTCTATCTGCAAATGATCTCCAGTGCAACGAAACAGAGAGAAATATTCTTCTTGCCCGGGCCTATGATTGTTGTAGGACAAGATTTCTTTTATCGAAGAATGACTGCCAGCTCACTACAAGAAATTCACAAGATCGAGCGTAGAAGCCATGACCCAAGCGTATGAACCGCTGCGTCTGCACGTCCCTGAACCCTCGGGCCGCCCAGGCTGCAAAACCGATTTCTCCTACCTGCATCTGACCGATGCCGGCACGGTACGCAAACCTTCCATCGACGTTGAACCGGCCGACACCGCCGACCTGGCCCGTGGCCTGATTCGTGTGCTCGACGACCAGGGCAATGCTCTCGGTCCATGGGCCGAGAACGTCCCGGTCGAGATCCTGCGCAAAGGCATGCGTGCCATGCTCAAGACCCGGATCTACGACAACCGCATGGTGGTCGCCCAGCGTCAGAAAAAAATGTCGTTCTACATGCAAAGCCTTGGCGAAGAAGCCATCGGCAGCGCTCAGGCCCTGGCCTTGAACATCGACGACATGTGCTTCCCGACCTACCGCCAGCAAAGCATCCTGATGGCCCGCGACGTACCGCTGGTCGACCTGATCTGCCAACTGCTGTCCAACGAGCGCGACCCGCTCAAGGGCCGTCAGCTGCCGATCATGTACTCGGTCAAGGACGCCGGTTTCTTCACCATTTCCGGCAACCTCGCGACCCAGTTCATCCAGGGCGTGGGCTGGGGCATGGCCTCGGCGATCAAGGGCGACACCAAAATCGCCTCGGCCTGGATCGGCGACGGCGCCACCGCCGAATCGGACTTCCACACTGCCCTCACCTTCGCTCACGTTTACCGGGCGCCAGTGATTCTCAACGTGGTCAACAACCAGTGGGCGATCTCGACCTTCCAGGCCATCGCCGGTGGTGAAGCCACCACCTTCGCCGGACGCGGCGTCGGTTGCGGCATCGCCTCGCTGCGGGTTGATGGCAACGATTTCTACGCGGTCTATGCCGCCTCCGCCTGGGCTGCCGAACGCGCCCGCCGCGGCCTCGGCCCGACCATGATCGAATGGGTCACCTACCGCGCCGGCCCGCACTCGACCTCCGACGATCCGTCCAAATACCGTCCTGCCGACGACTGGAGCCACTTCCCGCTGGGCGATCCGATTGCCCGCCTGAAACAGCACCTGATCAAGGTCGGCCACTGGTCGGAAGAAGAGCACGCCACCGTCAGCGCCGAGCTCGAAGCCGAAGTGATCGCCGCGCAGAAACAGGCCGAACAGTACGGCACCCTCGCCGGCGGCCAGATTCCAAGCGCCGCGACCATGTTCGAAGACGTCTACAAAGAGATGCCGGAGCACTTGAAGCGCCAGCGTCAGCAGTTGGGGATCTGACATGAACGATCACAACAACAATATTCAGTTGGAAACCGCCATGACCACGACCACCATGACCATGATCCAGGCCCTGCGCTCGGCCATGGATGTGATGCTTGAGCGTGACGACAACGTTGTGGTGTTCGGCCAGGACGTCGGCTACTTCGGCGGCGTGTTCCGTTGCACCGAAGGCCTGCAGGCCAAGTACGGCACCTCGCGGGTGTTCGACGCGCCGATCTCCGAGAGCGGCATTGTCGGGACCGCCGTAGGCATGGGCGCCTACGGTCTGCGTCCGGTGGTGGAAATCCAGTTCGCCGACTACGTCTACCCAGCCTACGACCAGATCATTTCCGAGGCGGCACGCCTGCGTTATCGCTCGGCCGGCGAATTCACTGCGCCGATGACCCTGCGCATGCCTTGCGGTGGCGGCATCTACGGTGGTCAGACCCACAGCCAGAGCATCGAAGCCCTGTTCACCCAGGTCTGCGGCCTGCGCACTGTCATGCCGTCCAACCCGTATGACGCCAAGGGCCTGCTGATCGCCTCCATCGAAAACGATGACCCGGTGATCTTCCTCGAACCCAAACGCCTGTACAACGGCCCGTTCGACGGCCATCACGAACGTCCGGTAACCCCGTGGTCGAAACACCCGGCCGCGCAGGTGCCTGACGGCTACTACACCGTGCCGCTGGACGTCGCCGCCATCGCCCGTCCGGGCAAGGACGTGACCGTGCTGACCTACGGCACCACCGTGTACGTGTCGCAAGTCGCCGCCGAAGAATCCGGCGTTGATGCTGAAGTCATCGATCTGCGCAGCCTGTGGCCGCTGGACCTGGAAACCATTGTCAAATCCGTGAAGAAAACCGGCCGTTGCGTCGTGGTTCACGAAGCCACCCGCACCTGCGGTTTCGGCGCCGAACTGGTGTCGCTGGTGCAAGAGCATTGCTTCCACCACCTGGAAGCGCCGATCGAGCGCGTCACCGGTTGGGACACCCCCTACCCGCACGCGCAGGAGTGGGCGTATTTCCCTGGGCCGTCCCGAGTGGGCGCGGCGCTGAAACGGGTCATGGAGGTCTGAATGGGCACGCACGTTATCAAGATGCCGGACATCGGCGAAGGCATCGCAGAAGTAGAACTGTCGCAGTGGCACGTCAAGGTCGGCGATCTGGTCGTTGAAGACCAGGTGCTGGCGGATGTGATGACCGACAAGGCGATGGTGGATATCCCGTCGCCGGTGCACGGCAAGGTGATAGCACTCGGCGGTCAGCCGGGTGAAGTGATGGCGGTCGGCAGTATTCTGATCAGCATCGAAGTGGAAGGCGCAGGCAATCTGAAGGAGTCCGACAAACCGGCGCCTGTTGCGGCGAAAGAAGCACCTGTCGCAGCAAAAGTTGAAGCTGTCGTTGAAAGCAAACCCGCCGCGCCACGTACGGCTCCGGTTTGCCAAGGCCCGATGGTCGCCCGCGAAGCCGATGAGCGCCCGCTGGCCTCGCCGGCCGTGCGCAAACATGCGCTGGATCTGGGCATTCAGTTGCGTCTGGTGCGCGGTTCAGGCCCGGCCGGCCGTGTGTTGCACGAAGACCTCGACGCCTATCTGGCGCAAGGTCAGTCGAACGCTTCGGCACCTGTCGCCGCCGCTTACGCCCAGCGTAACGATGAAGAACAGATTCAAGTGATCGGCATGCGTCGCAAGATTGCCCAGCGCATGCAGGACGCCACTCAGCGTGCCGCGCACTTCAGTTATGTCGAGGAAATCGACGTCACCGCGATTGAAGAACTGCGCGCCCACCTGAACGAAAAACACGGCGCCAGCCGTGGCAAGCTGACCTTGCTGCCGTTCCTCGTGCGTGCACTGGTCGTCGCCCTGCGCGACTTCCCACAGATGAACGCTCGCTACGACGACGAAGCCCAGGTCATCACCCGCCTCGGCGCGGTGCATGTCGGCGTCGCCACCCAAAGTGATGTCGGCCTGATGGTGCCGGTGGTGCGTCACGCCGAGGCGCGCAGCCTGTGGGACAGCGCGGCAGAAATTTCCCGCCTGGCCAACGCCGCCCGCAATGGCAAGGCCAGCCGCGATGAACTGTCCGGCTCGACCATCACCCTGACCAGCCTCGGCGCCCTCGGCGGCATCGTCAGCACCCCGGTGCTGAACCTGCCGGAAGTGGCGATCGTCGGTGTGAACAAAATCGTCGAACGCCCGATGGTCGTCAAAGGCCAGGTGGTGATCCGCAAGATGATGAACCTCTCCAGCTCCTTCGATCACCGCGTGGTCGACGGCATGGACGCGGCGCTCTTCATCCAGGCCATTCGTGGCCTGATCGAACAACCCGCGACCCTGTTTGTGGAGTGATGCAATGCAAACTCTGAACACCACGCTGCTGATCATCGGCGGCGGCCCTGGCGGTTATGTAACGGCCATTCGTGCCGGACAACTGGGCATTTCGACCATTCTGGTCGAGGGCGAATCGCTGGGCGGCACCTGTCTGAACATCGGCTGCATTCCATCGAAAGCGCTTATTCATGTGGCCGAGCAGTTTCACCAGACTCAACATCACAACCAGCATTCGGCACTGGGTATCAGCGTTTCCGCGCCGACCCTCGACATCACCAAGAGCGTCGAGTGGAAGGACGGCATCGTCGATCGCCTGACCACCGGCGTCGCCGCGCTGCTGAAGAAGCACAAGGTTCAGGTCATCAATGGCTGGGCCAAGGTCATCGACGGCAAGACCGTGGACGTCGGCGACACCCGCATCCAGTGCGAACATCTGGTGCTGGCCACCGGCTCGAAAAGCGTCAACCTGCCGATCCTGCCGATTGGCGGGCCGATCATTTCGTCGACCGAAGCACTGGCGCCGAAGTCGGTACCGAAACGCCTGATCGTGGTCGGCGGTGGTTACATCGGTCTGGAATTGGGTATTGCCTACCGCAAGCTCGGCGCCGAGGTCAGTGTGGTCGAGGCGCAGGATCGGATCCTGCCAGCCTACGACGCCGAACTGACCCAACCGGTGCACGACGCGCTGAAGCAACTGGGCGTGAAGCTGTATCTCAAGCACAGCGTGCTGGGCTTCGACGGTACGTTGCAGGTCCGCGACCCGAACGGCGACACCCTGAACCTGGAAACCGATCAGGTGCTGGTGGCCGTCGGTCGCAAACCCAATACCCAGGGCTGGAACCTCGAAGCGTTGAACCTGGACATGAACGGCTCGGCGATCAAGATCGACAGCCGCTGCCAGACCAGCATGCGCAACGTCTACGCCATCGGCGACCTGAGCGGCGAGCCGATGCTGGCCCACCGAGCCATGGCTCAAGGCGAGATGGTCGCCGAGCTGATCAGCGGCAAGACCCGCGAATTCAACCCGACCGCCATCGCTGCCGTGTGCTTCACCGACCCGGAACTGGTGGTCGTCGGCAAGACCCCGGACGAGGCCAAGGCGACGGGACTGGACTGCATCGTGTCGAACTTCCCGTTCGCGGCCAATGGTCGGGCGATGACCCTGGAATCGAAAACCGGTTTCGTGCGGGTGGTCGCCCGTCGGGACAATCATGTGATTGTCGGTTGGCAGGCGGTCGGGGTCGGGGTGTCGGAGCTGTCGACCGCGTTCGCGCAAAGCCTGGAAATGGGCGCGCGACTGGAGGACATCGGCGGCACCATCCACGCGCACCCGACGCTGGGTGAAGCGGTGCAGGAAGCGGCGTTGCGTGCCCTCGGGCATGCGTTGCACCTGTAAAAACCCGCCACGGGGGAGTTTTTTCATAAGCAGGCTAATAAATCTGCTGCTCCCCCCATCGCCCGGGCTGCGAAACCGCTCAAGAATGAAGTATTGTTGTGCCCATCCAAAAAAACGTCAGAAGCCTTGAACCGTTTCGACGGTTGTTAAGTGATAGAGGGTGTCATGGGTAACGAAAGCATCAATTGGGACAAGCTGGGTTTTGATTACATCAAGACCGATAAACGCTATCTGTCGTACTTTCGCAACGGCGAGTGGGACAAAGGCACCCTGACCGAAGACAACGTGCTGCACATCAGCGAAGGCTCCACTGCCCTTCACTATGGCCAGCAATGCTTCGAAGGCCTGAAGGCCTATCGTTGCAAGGACGGCTCGATCAACCTGTTCCGTCCGGACCAGAACGCCGCCCGCATGCAGCGCAGCTGCGCCCGCCTGCTGATGCCGCATGTGTCCACCGAGCAATTCATCGAAGCGTGCAAGGACGTGGTTCGCGCCAACGAGCGTTTCATCCCGCCTTACGGCACCGGCGGCGCGCTGTACCTGCGTCCGTTCGTGATCGGCGTGGGTGACAACATCGGCGTGCGCACCGCACCGGAGTTCATCTTCTCGGTGTTCGCGATCCCGGTGGGCGCCTACTTCAAGGGCGGCCTGACCCCGCACAACTTCCAGATCTCCTCCTTCGACCGCGCCGCGCCACAAGGCACCGGTGCCGCCAAGGTCGGTGGCAACTACGCTGCCAGCCTGATGCCGGGCTCCCAGGCCAAGAAAGCGCACTTCGCTGACGCCATCTACCTGGATCCGCTGACCCACAAGAAGATCGAGGAAGTCGGTTCGGCCAACTTCTTCGGGATCACCCACGACAACAAGTTCGTGACCCCGAACTCGCCATCGGTACTGCCGGGTATCACCCGTCTGTCGCTGATTGAACTGGCCAAGTCCCGTCTGGGCCTGGAAGTGGTCGAAGGCGACGTGTTCATCGACAAGCTGTCGGACTTCAAGGAAGCCGGTGCTTGCGGTACCGCTGCGGTGATCACCCCGATCGGCGGCATCAGCTACAACGACCACCTGCACGTGTTCCACAGCGAAACCGAAGTCGGCCCTGTGACCCAGAAGCTCTACAAAGAGCTGACCGGCGTGCAGACCGGCGACGTCGAAGCGCCAGCCGGCTGGATCGTCAAGGTTTGATCTGACGGCCAGATGTACAAAAGCCCCCATCGAGTGATCGATGGGGGCTTTTGCTTTTACAGGTCACACCTTCGATAGCTTCTGCTGGAAAATCATAGATTAGACCTGTTGCGACCATAACTTGCTTCTTCCCACCCTCAATGGCAAGCATGATTATCGAATTTAATCGGCTAACAACCACGTTGAGTTACTTCTGCCACCATATATTCCTACGATCCCCGATCGCTGAAAAATCGGCAGCACATAATTGATACAGCGTACTCTTCTGTTTTCCATTCGCGACGAGGCACATAACGCACCCGAGTCATCGGGCTCATTACTCGCCCCCACAAGGCACGGATTTTCAACGCCATGTGCATTATGAAAAAGATATGCAAGCGTAGCGACAAACGCAGTTTGATTGATCAAAATATTCTGCGGAAGTATTCGAATGAAATCGGGTGTAACCTGTGAAATTTCGAACTCGACCCCCCTTATCTGATCAGGCGTCACGTACGTCTGACCGATTGCCAATCGCTCCCAAGAACCCGACACTCGCGCTTCACATTGAATACACATCGCCACACCCACTACTTATAGATTACACAAAGATCTTCATTTACCTTGCCCAAGCTTGTTATAGCGGCAACATAGATAGCGACCAACTTATAACACAGCTCAATAGAAGTAGACCAATTACTGGTCCTATGAGATTCACCTATACGAAGTGTTACCTCACCACTTCCAAGTGATAACTCGTAGTCTCTATGTCCCTTATGAATCCCGAGATTATGCACCGTATTTCTGAGGGCCCCATAAAACTCTACCACCTCTTTATGAAAATCAAGGTCATCGAGATCAGAAGGCATCTTCGAAAAAATATAATCAACCTTCCCCTTGCCCGACATAAATGGGCTGCTTTTTTCCATTATATTTTTTAGTATCTGCTGGCGTTCAGGTTCAGTTTTTGCGTTATATTCTCCTATCTGCTCCTTCACAAACGCTTCTTTTTTTTCTCTCCGTTTGGCGTCCGTTTCCTTAATTGACTCGTAAAGCCTACCCATCCAGAACTCGAACACTGAATAAGAACTGACTGTAAAATCCAGAAAACTACGGCCTATCATGTATTCAACACGATTACCGTACATATCCTTGATGTCATCCATCGCCATTCGAAACAGTCTTTCGTCCTCTTCTTTAAAATGTTCTGTTTTCAATTCCGCAAACAGCTCCTGAAGGGGGCCGCGCTCCGGCAGGCAATTTGTAACTTCATCATTCATAAAAAAATACAAAAGCACATCAACTGCACCTGACATATCACTAAAGAATGTGCGCCCCAACTTTGGTTCGACTTTCGCCCCCAAATCCAGATCCAGCATATCACCCGCAAAAAGACAGTGCCCCTTCAGCATTATCAATTGATAAATGCGAGCCTTATTGTTTTTGTCAAATTCAATTTCTTTTTTATACATGTCATTTCCCTTAGCTACTAAAACAGTCCATTCAGAAGACTAAAAACTTGCTTTCACACCATTATTTCAGTTCAACTGGCCAGCATTTAACATCTGGCTATCAAAGTATCTCACACCAAAACACGCCTTGATCTCTATAAGACCATTGTCTGTCAAACTCAGCGCTCGACTCTCCCTTTCCCCACCGACAAGGTTGCGAACCATGGACCCGATCATCGCTGCGACTCACGCCGATCCCTACCCTTACTACGCCGAACTGCGCGCGGCGGGTGGGCTGACCTTTCATCACGGACTGAAACTGTGGATCGCCAGCAGCGCCCGAGCGGTGTGCGCGGTGCTGGCGCATGCAGATTGCCGGGTGCGCCCAGTGCAGGAGCCGGTGCCCAAAGCCATCGCCGATGGCATGGCGGGCAAGGTGTTTGGCCAGTTGATGCGCATGAATGACGGCGAAGCTCAGCGCTGCCCGCGTTCGGCCATTGAGCCGACGCTGGGGCTGATCAATGACGAAGATGTCAGGGCGCTGGTCGCCGCACGGTTGGTGACTAACGATGCCGACGGCTTATATAAGGCAATGTTTCGCGGCCCGGTGTGCGTGGTTGCGGCTTTGCTCGGATTCACTCCGGCGCAAGCGCGGGCAATCAGTGAGCTGACTGCGGATTTTACAGCGTGCCTTTCACCGCTGAGCAATGACCTGCAACTGGCGGCAGCGCATCGAGCGGCTGAGCAATTATACGGTTACTTCATTGAATTACTGGCGGAGCCAAACCCGTTTCTCGCCGACATCCAACAGCGCTTTTCAGGCGAAGAAGACGTGCTGATCGCCAACCTGATCGGCCTTTGCTCGCAGACCTTTGAAGCCACCGCCGGCCTGATCGGCAACGCGCTGGTGGCGTTGCAGCGTCAGCCCGAATTACGCGATGTACCAGTGGATTCGCTGTTGGCCGAAGTCCAGCGCCTCGATCCATCAGTGCAGAACACCCGACGTTTTGTCGCGAACACCTGCGAAATCGACGGCGTGCGACTTGAAGCGGGCGACGTGATTCTGGTGTTGCTCGCCTCAGCCAACCGCGATCCGGCACTGAATGAAAACCCGGATCGTTTTCTGCCGGATCGCCCGAACCGCCGCAGCTTCACGTTCGGCAGCGGTCGTCATCAATGCCCGGGGCAAAGGTTGGCGATGACCATTGCCAGCGCCACCGTCGGTGAAATCCTCACCCATGACATCGACCTGAAGCGGTTCGCCTGGCATTACCGCCCTTCTCTCAATGGGCGGATTCCATTGTTCTGCGAGGCAACGACTTAAGCGTTGCGCAATTCGATGGTCAGGTGCGACAGCTCATGCACCGGTGCCAGACGCTCGCGAATCGCCTCGGCAGTCACGCCCGCAGCCGCCACCACACTGACAATCGCCGCTCGTGCCTGCGGGCCGACCTGCCAGACGTGCAAATCGCTGATGCGCACATCGTCGGAGGTTTCCAGCAGTTCGCGGATCTCCTCGGCCACCGGTTCATCGGTGGTGTCGAGCAGCACGGCGGCGCTGTCGCGCATCAGGTTCCAGGCCCATTTGGCGATGACGATGGAACCGACGATGCCCATCACCGGATCCATCCACACCCAGCCCAGATAGCGACCGGCAAGCAGCGCGGCAATCGCCAGCACCGACGTCAACGCATCGGCCAGTACGTGCACGTAGGCTGAGCGCAGGTTGTTGTCGTGATGGTGGTGATGGCCATGATCGTGGCTATGGCCGTGGTCATGATGACCGTGATGACCAGCCAGCAAAAAGGCGCTGAGCAGGTTGACGCCCAGGCCGACCACGGCGATCAAGGTTGCTTCGCCGAACGCCACACTGGTGGGCTCGAACAGGCGGAAAATCGACTCCCCGGCAATCCCCAGCGACACCAGCCCCAGCACCATGGCCGAGGCAAAACCCGCCAGATCGCCGACCTTGCCGGTGCCGAAACTGTAGCGCCGGTTGTTGGCGTTGCGCCGGGCAAAACCATAGGCCGCCGCCGCGATACCGAGGGCGCCGGCGTGGGTCGCCATGTGGAAACCATCGGCCAGCAGTGCCATGGAACCGGTGAGGTAACCGGCAGCAATTTCACCGATCATCATCACGAACGTCAGCGCCACCACCCACAAGGTGCGGCGGGCGTTGTCGTCGTGGGACGCGCCAAGAAACTGGTGATCGTGGGAAAAGTCGTCAGACCGAGTCGTCAGATTCATGGGGTCGGTGCTCACTTGGAATAACGGCGGATGGCTTGCAGCAACTCTTCCACGCCCTGGGCGCGGGCTTCATCGCTGAGGTCGGGATGGGCGACATGCTCGCGGGCATGGGCCTCGATGAACTGCTCCATCAAGCCATTGACCGCGCCGCGAATCGCCGCCATCAGGTGCAACGTCTTGGCGCAATCGGCCTCGGACTCCAACGCCTTTTCGACGGCCTGAACCTGCCCGGCAATGCGCCGGACCCGGTTGAGCAACTCGCCTTTGTGTTCGTGCGTGTGCGACATACCTATACCCCCTACCCCTATATGGCGAGCATAGTCGCTGTTCGGATCGAAAGGGGCAAGGTCAATTTTGGATTGTGGGATAAACGGATGACTTCAGCCTACGCACAACCCATGTGGGAGCGAACTTGTTCGCGATGGCGGACTGAAAAATGACGCATCATTTTGCCCCCATCTGGGAGGCTACATCGCCTTGCGCCTTTGCCTACAACTACGCCAGAATCCGCCGGCTTGTGCGGTTTTGAGGGCGTCGGTAACTTGATTCGCGTCACTGAATGGTCAGTGAACGGGTTTAGTCGCTCGGTATTACCTTCAAACTGCATAACGCTCCAAACAGACAGGTTTTCAATACCTGCACTTAATGGTAGCTGTGCGCAGGGCACCTTCGGGTGCACCGGTTTGGAAGGTTGCCGGTCGACTAACCTGCGTATAGCTGCCACCTTTTCGTTTAGTCGCGAGGTGGTGTCGGCATCACTTTGGAAACCTTCGAAATGTTCAAAATCACACCGAATCCTCCCGAAACAGATGTCGAAACTGATTCAGACCCAACTTCGCCCTACTCCTCCACCGACTCAAAAAAACTCCACGAAGCCGCCGAGCGCGCCCTCGACCATTACCTGAAACCCACCGCCCCGAAACAGCACTGCCCCGGCCGCATGTTCCTCATCGCCCCCCACATCGATCAACATGCCTTGCTGGCCCACGCCTGCGAATCGATGGCCTCGGCCAGCGTGATGCTCAGCGACTTCGCCGCGCTGCTGGACCCGCCCTACCGCAGTACCGTCCTGGGCATCGCCCAAGTGGTGATGTGTGGCGAGCTCGCCGTGAACCGGGCGCTGGACACGATCGATGCTACGACCTGAGGAATACTCCATGGAAAGCAAATCCGATGCACACGTCGTCGCCGCCCTGATCTCCATCGGCCTCAACGAGAAAGACAGCCAATGGGCCGAAAAGGCCTGCCTACTCCTGCTCGAGAGCGAAAGAAAATCCATCGTCACCGCCGCTCTCGAAGCCCTCGTCCATCTCGCCCGCGATCACGGCAAACTGGACCGCAACCGAGTAATGCCGGCACTTCACAGCGTCAAACGCAGATTTCCGAGCCTGACCAGCACGGTTGCCGCAACGCTGGATGAGATGGCGATGGCTGCGTAACGCCTCGGGTAAAGGCAAGAAAAAACCCGCTGGCTCCGTAAAAGGAGGCAGCGGGTTGTATAGGCGGACGCAATCAGCGCCGAAAGTCAGACAGGATAAACGGCGTATGACCTCTCAGGTAACGATCGACCTCTTCCAACGAGTGCAATCCGTCGCTCGAAGAAACGATGGAGCCTTGAACATCCTGGCGAGTCAGGGTCACGGTATAACCCCCCTCTTCCTCCAGCAGAACGCCGGTGAATCTGACCTGTTGCCCGCCTTCTTCTGCAAAGGAAGTCACTGTCAGGCTTCGAGACGCCAGCGTCGTCGTCACACGATCCTTGAGCACTTTGCTCTTTGCTATCTGTTCCCTGGCCACAACCCAAGTGCCAACCGCCACAGCAGCGTTGAGCACAGCCATATACCCGTAAGACCAGCGCCCGTGCGACGAGTGCTTCTCGCCCAACCACTCGGCAAACTGGAAAATCATGTTCCACACGTCCATGCGCCAATTCCTGACTGTGATCATCAAACGCCGGAATCAATCCTCCCGCGTCAAAACCTCGAGCAACTCAATCTCGAACACCAGATTCGAATTCGGCGGGATCTTGCCCATCGTCCGCTCGCCATAGCCCAAATGCGCCGGCACCAGCAGTTTGCGTTTACCGCCGACCTGCATGCCCATGATCCCTTGGTCCCAGCCCTTGATCACCCGGCCCGTACCGATCACGCACTGGAACGGCTTGCCCCGGCTCCAGGACGAATCGAACTCGGTACCGTCTTCCAGCCAACCGGTGTATTGGGTGGTGATCAATGCGCCTTTGACGGCGGCTTTTCCGTCGCCGGGCTGAAGATCGATTATCTGCAGTTCATCATTCATAACATTCACTCTATTGTTCCGCTGGCCGCCGTTTTCCCAGAAATGCCGGCCATTGGCAACCGTTTGACCCAGCATTGGTCGTGATGGATGATGGCCACCCGCTACCAACCCCGAATCGATAAGCCATGTCAGCGATGCTTGAATGACTCAACTCTGGATCGGTTTCGCCCTCGTCGTTGTGTTGATGGTCGTGATCGCCGTGTTGATTCGTCGCGAGCGTGCCCTGCGTCGGCAGCTTGCCGAGTACCGCGAACTGCTCACCCGCGCCGCCGAAGGCCAGAACATTCACCAGGATGGCGATGCCGAACGCTTCAAGCGCAGTCAGTATTTCGCCCGGATCGGCACCTGGGATTGGGAAGTCGACACAGATCGGCTCTATTGGTCCGACGCAATCTTCGGCATGTTCGGCTTCAAGATCGGCGAAGTGACGCCGTCCTACGCCTTGTTCTGCTCCTGCGTCCACCCGGACGACCGCGCCAAGGTGCGCGCCGGGGAATTGCGTTGCCTGGAAACCGGCGAAAACCACGACGAGGAATACCGCGTGGTCTGGCCCGATGGCACGATTCGCTGGCTAAGGGAAACCGGCAATGTGGTGAAGAACGATCATGACGCGATGATCAAGATGATGGGCGTGGTGCGCGATATCACCGAAGAGAAGGCCTCGGCCAGTTACCTTCAGCACCTGGCACATTTCGACCCGCTGACCGGTTTGCCCAATCGACTGGTGCTGGAAGAACGCCTGTCGGAAGCGCTGGAGCATGCCCGCGCTACCGAGACCCGGGTGGCGCTGGTGTTCATCGATCTCAACGGTTTCAAAAGCATCAACGACCGCTACGGCCATGCCGCCGGCGACCGCGTTTTGATCACCACCGCCACGCGTTTGAAACGCATCCTGCGGGTCAGCGACACCGTCGCCCGCATCGGCGGCGACGAGTTCGTGGTCATTCTCCAGGGCCTCGCCCCCGGCCTGAATCTGCAGGACGAAGCGCGGAGCATCTGCCAGAAAATCTTCATCGAACTGTCCCCACCGATCACCATCGGCAACGACCAGCGCCACATCGGCACCAGCCTCGGCGTCGCCGTGTTCCCCGACCATGCGCCGACGATGGACCGGCTGCTGCACATTGCGGATCTGGCGATGTACGAGGCCAAGCGCAGCGGGAATAATCAGTATCGGTTGGGGGGCGGACAGACGCTGAGCCACAGCCGGGTCGACTGAACCTCAGCGCTCGGGTGTACCAAAAACAACGCCATTGAATGTGTGAGTGCAGCACTGGCAGTTGGGCGTCATATCCTCCGCCTTGAGGTCGGGATTGACGATTTGCAGACGTTTCTGCTCATCGACATACAGACCGTTGAAGTAACTCGATTCCCCGTGTCGCACTATTTCCTTACGGTCACTTTCAAGCACAGCGACCATCCAGAACACCGGTTCCTGCCGATCCAGCCGCGACACAGCCTCACTGAAAATCTCGTCCCAGTCACCACCGACACGCGACAGCAAAAAGCGAAACAACGGCGTGTAATCGTAGCCATGATGCTTGATGCCATGCATCGAGCCGCGTGTAGCCTCACTGTGAATTTCAGCCTTGGTGTTTCGCTGATGCCGATAATGCCCGCCCGGGTTGTTGCGCCAGACGTTGTGGGCCGTGGTGTTTACTTTGCGGTAAAGGGGTTTCTTTTCCAACGAATTGCTCCTGACATCCAGTCACTCGAAACGCCCCTTGCGTTTTACCCGAACGGCGCTCGAATGCAATCAACCGTCCATGGCCAATTGTTGCTGGCGGTCTAACGCTCCACCGGCTTGATATCCACAATCGTCCCGTTAGTAATCATCACCATCACGTACTTGTCGTTCATCTGCACCCACTGCGCCTGGGGATCGGGTTGCTTGAGGCCTTTCTGTTTCCAGTTGTTGATGGCTTTTTCGCTGCGCTGATAGACATCCGGAGCACGGTCGTTGACCTTCAGTTCGCGGCCGTCGATGGGCGAACGTTCGACGGTGTCGGTCGAGGTTGGCGCCGCTTGAACGAGCGGGCTGATCCCGGTGATGCCGGCGACGAGAGCCAGGCTGGCGATCAGGGTCTTGTTGTTCATCGGTGAACCTCCTTCAGATGTGTGATACCTGAACTCCGACTGCGGGGTTCTGGAATCATTCCTTGTTTCTTGATGATGACGGATTGGAAAGTGTAGTCGCCCCCAGACGCATTGATCCGGTACACGCATCAATCCATGCCAACTATGCAATTAACAGATCGATCCCCCTGCGCCACTATCCGCCCCAATAAAAACCGTGCGCCGCCTCCCCGTCGCGCACGTCATAAAAGCGGTGGAGTATTTTTCGATGACAGCCTCAATCCCACACGGCGGCTCGCGGGCCGGCGCTATTTTCCGGGTCACCTCGGGCAACTTCCTCGAACAGTTCGACTTCTTTCTGTTCGGCTTCTACGCCACGCAGATCGCGGCGGTGTTCTTTCCGGCGAGCAGTGAGTTCGCTTCCCTGATGATGACGTTCGCGGTGTTCGGCGCAGGCTTTTTGATGCGTCCGCTGGGGGCGATCGTGCTCGGTGCGTACATCGATGACGTCGGGCGTCGCAAAGGTTTGATCGTCACCCTGTCGATCATGGCCAGCGGCACGATATTGATTGTGCTGGTACCCGGATACGAAACCATTGGTCTGTTTGCCCCGGCACTGGTGCTGGTCGGGCGGTTGCTGCAGGGCTTTTCGGCCGGTGCTGAACTGGGCGGCGTTTCGGTGTATCTCTCGGAGATTGCCACACCGGGCCGCAAAGGTTTCTTCACGGCCTGGCAGTCGGCCAGCCAACAGGTTGCGATCATCGTTGCAGCTGCGCTGGGCTTTGCCTTGAACCAGTGGATGGCGCCGGACGTGATTGCCGATTGGGGCTGGCGGATTCCGTTTTTCGTCGGTTGCATGATCGTGCCGTTCATCTTCCTGCTGCGTCGCAACCTGGCGGAAACCGAAGAGTTCGCCGCCCGCAAACATCGCCCGAGCATGAAAGAAGTGTTCCGCACTCTCGGCCAGAACTGGGTCGTGGTGCTTGGCGGGATGTTGATGGTTGCCCTGACCACCACCGCGTTCTACCTGATCACCGTGTACGCGCCGACCTTCGGTAAAACCGTGCTGCACCTGAGCACGTCGGATGCGTTGCTGGTGACGTTGCTGGTGGGCGTTTCGAACTTCTTCTGGCTGCCGATTGGCGGCGCGCTGTCCGACCGGATTGGCCGTCGTCCGCTGTTGATTGCCATGTCGTTGCTTGCCCTGGCCACCACGTATCCGGCGCTGTCGTATCTGGTGCAGGCGCCGAGCTTCAGCCACATGCTGATGTCGCTGCTGTGGCTGTCGTTCATCTACGGCATGTACAACGGCGCGATGATTCCGGCGCTGACCGAAATCATGCCGGTGGAAGTGCGGGTGGCCGGTTTCTCGCTGGCCTACAGCCTCGCTACCGCCGTGTTCGGTGGCTTCACTCCGGCGATGTCGACCTTCCTGATCCAGTACACCGGCGACAAGGCTGCGCCGGGTTACTGGATGAGCGTCGGCGCGCTGTGTGCGTTGTGCGCGACGCTGTATCTGTATCGCCGCGCAGGTGGTCGTCTGCAACCTGCGGTCGCTTGAGGAGCCAGCCAACATGAAAAAGCTCTTCAATCTGACCGCCCTCGCCCTCCTCGCTTTCAGCGCATTCGCACAGGCCGAGGAGCTGCGGGTGATGACCTCCGGCGGTTTCACCGCAGCCTACAAAATCCTCGCGCCGAAATTCGCCGCGAACACCGGCAACACCCTCGACACCATCCTCGGCCCGTCGATGGGCAAGGCCCCGGAAGCGATCCCCAATCGCCTCGCCCGGGGTGAGCAGGCCGACGTGGTGATCATGGTCGGCTACGCCCTCGACGACTTGATCAAGCAAGGCAAGGTCGACCCGGCCTCGCGGGTGGAACTGGCGGATTCGCGGATCGGCCTGGTGGTGCGCGAAGGCGCGCCGAAACCGGACATCAACAACGTCGACGCCCTGAAGAAAACCCTGCTCGATTCGCAATCGGTGGCCTACTCGGACAGCGCCAGCGGCGTGTACATCGAGCAGCAATTGTTCAAGAAGCTCGGCATCGAAGATCAGCTGAAACCGAAAGCGAAGATGATCCCGAAAATCCCGGTGGGCTCGGTGGTCGCCACCGGCGATTATCAACTGGGCTTCCAGCAGGTCAGCGAATTGCTGCCGGTGCCGGGGGTAAGTTTTGTCGGGAAGATTCCGGAGTCGGTGCAGTCGGTGACGCGTTTTGCGGCGGGTATTCCGGTCGGTGCGCAGCATCCGCAGGAAGCCAAGGCGTTGCTCGCCTACCTCGCCGCGCCGGCCGCCCAGGCCGACGTGCAGGCCACCGGGCTGGACTCGGTCAAGCGCTGACCTTCGGCGGCTGGACTTTCATTTCCACCACCAGCCGCTCCAGTTCCAGTGCCGCCGGGGTCAGCGTACGGCCCCGGCGCTTGATGATGCCCACGCTGCGCATCACTTGCGGATCGGTCAGCGGCACCCGCGTCAGGATCGGATGATCCGCCGCCGGCATCGCCATCAATGGCACCGCCGCCACCCCCAACCCCGCTTCCACCAGTCCGATCATCGTTGTCACGTGCAAGGTTTCGCAGATGCTCGGCCGCTGCGGCACCACCTTCGCCAGTGCCTGATCGAGCAAAAAGCGATTGCCCGAGGTCTTGTCCAGCGAGATGTAATCCTGCTGGTAAAACTCGTCCCAACTGACGCTGCTGCGCCCGGCCAAGGGGTGATCGCGGCGGCAGGCCACCACGTAGCTCTCCTGCACCAGCGGCTCGAAATCCACGCCCGCCTCCTGAGTGCCCATGAAACTCAGCCCGAAATCCGCCTCGCCATTGACCACCGCCGTCAGCACGTCATGGGCGCTGGAATCGAGGACTTTGACTTTGATTCGCGGGAACTGCTGGTGATAGCGGGCGACCACCCGTGGCATGAAGTAATACGCCGCCGACGGCACGCAGGCGACGGTGACATGGCCCTGACGGTTCGAGGCAACTTCACTGATGCCGAGCAACGCCACATCCAGATCATCCAGCAAACGCTCGACACTCGGCATGAAACCGCGTCCGGCCTGGGTCAGGCTGACTTTGCGTGTGGTGCGCTCGAACAGCTTCACGCCGAGGGCGTCTTCAAGCTTTTCGATGCGTCGGCTCAGGGCCGGTTGCGAGATGCGCACGGTGTCCGCGGCCTTGCGGAAACTGCCCTGCTCGACCACGGCGCGAAAGGCTTGCAGGTCGTTGAGGTCGAAGTTGATGGCCATGGGAGACTCGGGAGGAATTGATTCGCTGAGGCTATAAATGTAACCAATTGATGCAAATTATTACAGAACCTCGATTCGATCCCCCCATAGGGCGGCCAGCCCCGGCCTATTGGATGGGTGCCGGAAATTGCCGCTGGATCGTCGCCAGGGTTCGACGTCGAATCCAGCCGCTGGCCAGGCGGATCGCCAGCCAATACGGTGTGAACAACCATCGGGTTCGAGTGTTGGGGCAAAACACGAACGTTTCGGTGCGTAACGTACGTGCGCCCTCTGCCTGCTCGATGACTTGAAAACGCAACACCAGCCTGGCGACGCGGGAATCGTCCAGCGACATGAACGCCGGAGCATCCGCCACAAGGCAAGCGTCCAGATCCGGGCGCCAAAAACGCCCCGCCAGTCCCAGGGACACTTCGTGGTCAGTGCGCCGCAGCAAGGTGAAGGTGTCAAAACCGAACGGCGCGGGCGCGGGCTGCGGTCGGTTGCCGATGGCTCTGATCAGCTTTGCCGGCAGTTCGCGCAGGCGAAGCAAGGCATCGGCCACCCGATCCGCGCGCATGTCCAAGGCACACACGGCGGCGATGATGGCATCGGGCTGAGCATCAATTGCGCCCGATTGGTGAAACTCGTAAAAATTGAATCGCGGAAGAAACGGCGAGGGTGAAATCCCGTGGGCATCGGTTCCGTCGCCATAGATCCCGAGCGTTTTCCAGAATGTCCCGAACATGCAGTGGCTTCCCTTTTCATCCGATGGAGAAATCCGGAGTCCTTTCGGGAGTGCCCGCAGACATCCCCGAAAGTTCCGACAGCATTGGCCCGTCAGGCTTCCAGACGTTCGCCGGTGCCGGCCGCCTGCGTGGCCTTTTCAGGCACGTAGCACGGCGGCACGGCGAGCGTGCGCCGAAGGTCGAGCTTCAATGCGCCCCAGGACAGACCGGCACCAAATCCGCACAGCACGACGTTCTGGGCCTGCGCTGTGCCAACTGCGCTGTGGCGAGACAGGACAATCGGAATCGATGTAGAGCTGGTGTTGCCGACATCGTCGATGTCGATCGGCATCTTCTCCGGCGCGACGCCGATCATCCGCCGCAGGTAGTTGAGCATGAACCCGTTTGCCTGGTGCAGCACCAGCAAGTCTAGCGACGCCGGCGTCAACCCCGTCGCTTGAAGCAGCGACTTGACGGTCTGCGGTACCCGGTTCAGTGCAAAGTTCATCACCGCCGTACCGTCCATTTGCAGACGCTGGATCGAGGCACGAGTCTGGCTGTCACCCTCAGGCGTGTAGGCGATGTCGGATTCCAGGGCCTCACGACCACTACCGTCGGCTCCGCACAGGAACTCGAACGTCCCCTCGCCCGCCTCCAGCAGAGTGGCCGACGCCGCATCGCCAAACAGCATCTTCACATGCCGGTCGCGCCCGTCCAGCAGCTTGGTGGTCACATCCCCGGTGCACAGCAACACCTTTTTGCAGGCGCCGGCGGCGATCAGCGCGCCGGCCTGAACCAGCGCAGTGACGTACCCCGAGCAACCGGCGGACACGTTCAGTACCAGACAGTGCTGGGGCAGTCCGAGCGCCTGCTGAACCAGGAAACCGACGCCCGGCACCCACGAGTCCGGAGTCTGGGTCACGACGATCAGTCCGTCGATCTCCTGCGCTGCGCACACGCCCTGATCCAGCAGGTGACGGCACGCGGCGATCACCAGGTCGGACGTGTCCAGCGATCCGGCTTCCCTGATCGATTCGATGCCGGTGCTTTTGGCGATGCGGGCCACTTCCTTGGCGCCGAACAGTTCGGCGAAGTCGTCCAGCCCCACACGCCGCTCGGGCAACGCGGACGTGACCGCACGTACGGTCACTCCGCAAAGGGTGCGCAGGGTCATGCGGTTTCCTTCATTTTCAGGGTTACCAGATCGAAGATGTCCTGCACCGTCACGATACGGTCCATCTCTTCGCCAGACACCGTCACGCCGGTCGATTCGAACACCAGGGCGACAATGCCGATCCTGGCCATCGAGTCCCAGTTGTCACTGTTCTCCAATCGGACATCGCCCTTCAGTTCATCCAGCGGCAGGGTCAGGATTTCCGCGATGCTTGCGCGCATTGCTTCGAGTACGGCCATGTTGTCATTTCCTTATAACGTGGTAATCAGGTCTTACGACCCGCTGAGGACGCCGGGATGGCGCATTTTCTTGAAGCGGCTGGTGAACAGTGGCGTGTCGCTGACGGAAATCAGCCGGGGCAACTGCTCCGGTGACAGCACGTCGCGAATCGCCGCATACAGCCGTGGCTTGAACGCTTCCAGCGTTTCCGGTTCCAGCAAGGTGAACCGCGCGGCCACGATCTGACCGAGCAACGGGTTGGGCTGACCGTAGACCACGACGTCAGAAACGTTGTCGATGCCCATCAACACGCTCTCCACGTGAGACGGGAACACCTTCTTGCCGCCGACGTTGATCACATCGACCGCCCGCCCGCTGACCCTGAAGTACCCGTCGCGCTCTTCCGCCAGGTCCTGGGTAATCAGATAACCATCATCGGACAGCTCGCCCGGGCCGCTCAGGTAACCGAGCATATTGGTCGCTCCGCGCACCTGCAGAATGCCGTCGACCACCCGCAGGCTGTAGGCCGGATCCTCGACGGTCATCCAGGCGCTGTCGCCGTCCAGACCCCGACAGGGCAACACACCGATTTCCGACATGCCGTACAACTGGTTCAGCCGCACCTGCGGCAATGTGCAAGCGATGCGTTGAATGGCTTCGGGCGAACTCGGCTCGGAGCCGAAATAGATACGTTGCAGGCTGCCGGTGTCCCAGGTCTGGAACACGCCGGTGATCGTCGCCAGGTTCAAAAGCGTCGGCGACACGTGCAGCGTTTGCACCTTGAACGTTTCGATACAGCGGCCGACTTCCTGAGGCGAACGTTCGTTGGGCAGGACCAGCGTCCCGTGTGTGGCCAGCGCCTGCAGGACGGTGACCAGCCCGCCGATGTGGTCGAACAGCAGGAACGCCAGAATCGCGCCACATTGCTCGGCCTTCAGATAACGCTCGAAGAACGGTGCGATGTCGTGCACGACGCCCTTGGCCGGCCCGGTCGAGCCGGACGAGAACACAATGAAACCGGCCTGTCGGCGCGACAGGAGACCGTCGACAGTCGGCGGCACCGCAGCACCATCGTTCGCCAGCACCGAGTAACCCTGCGGCCCGTTCCCCGTCACGGTAAACCGTGCGCCGGCAGCGTTCGCCAGATTCACCAACTGCTCGCCGTTTTTGGGCACCGACAACGCCACGACATTGTTGCGCCGCCACAGTGCGAACAGCAGGCAGACGCTGTTGAAGCTGTAGTTGTCGACCAGCAGCACACAGCAATCGCTGACCGATTGCGCCGCCAGCGACTCGGCATAGGCGTCGATCTGTCGGCATAGCTCGGCGTAAGTGAAGCGACCTTCGTCGCTGATGATCGCCGGCCTGTCCGCGCCGGCCTTCAGATGTTCCAGAAATGTTTCGACTTGCATGTCCACCTCTCGATAAAGGCGCCGCCCTGCGACGGCGACCGTTGAGTCAATTGGCCAGAGCCTCTGCACCGGCCGCCGTCAGGGCTGACTCCAACCGGTTCATGACATACGCGCACAGCGTGCCGAGTGTCGCGAACGGCGTGGCGGTCGCAGGCAGGTGAGAGGTATCGGCCAGGTGCACTTCGGCACCGAATCGATGGCGGATCTTTTCTTCGGTGTCGACGAGGATCGAGACCAGGGTCATGGAGTCGATGGTGCCTTCGACGCCATATAGCGGGCTGTCTTCACCACGGGACAGGTCGATGGGTTCGCTCAGTAACAGATCCTGTTGCCGCACAGCGGTTTCGACCAGGGTTTTGACTTCGTTCAGCATTCCAACATTCCTTTATTGGGGGTGCGTCCACGGGTTCGCTAGGTTTGGGGTAGCGGCTCGTTCGCCTTCGGTTGACGGGTCAGCACGGTCCTCATGTCGACGAATACGCCGCTTTTCAAGCCGTAGTCGGCGGGAGCGCCGATCACATCGCGGATGTCCTCGGCACGCTGGGCGGCGGAGATCATGTAACCAGGGGCAAGGGCCCGCTGTTGAAGGGAACGCAGATCCGGAAAATCGGCGGTCCTCTGGCTGAAGCTCACTTGCCGCGACAGCCCGGTGTCGACATTGCACAGGCCCAACACGGCAAAGAAGATGTCCGGGTTTTCTTCGGCGTAGACACCACCCAGTGCCGCCAGCGCCGCTTTCGACAGGCTGTAGGTCAGCGTGCCCGCGCGAAAGCGCACACCGGCCATCGAAGCCGACAGCACGCAGGTGGTCGGTCGATGCGCCGAGGCGAGGATCAGATCGAGAATGGCCTTGTTCGCCAGCACATTGACGTTGAGCACATGCTGTACCTCCGCCACCGAAAACTCCTCGCCCCGGGCCGGCACATTGCCGCTGATCCCCGCGTTGAGAAAGAGCACATCAACACCCCGGCTCAGGATCTCGGCGAACGGCCCTTTGAACAACTCACCCATGTCGCCGGTTTTCGAAAGATCGAATGACCGGAACCGGAAGTTCGGGTGCGACATGAAGCGGTAGGGTTCCCGCCTGGAAGTGCCGAACACGGTATAGCCGTGTTTCAGATGCAACTCGGTCAGCGCCTCGCCGATGCCGCTGCTCACGCCGGTGATGAACACCCGTTTGCCAGTTGGATGAGGCAGATCGCGCTCTGTGGTGCTCATCAGAATTTACCGGCCGAAAAGCCGCCGTCCACTGGCATCACGGTGCCGGTGACGAATGATGAAGCATCGCTGAGCAGCCACAGGATCGCCGCAGAAATTTCGCCCGGATCGGCGAAACGTTTCATTACCGTGACCTGAAGTTTGTGTTTCGTGGACTCCGGGTTGGCCTTCAAGCGTTCCTCCGAGTTCATGCCGCCCATCGTCGGGCCGGGGCACACCGCGTTGACGCGAACCGGATGGCGCTCCGGCAATGCCGCTTCCGCAGACTCGATGGCGCAGACCTGGGTCAGCATGTTCAGGGCGGCCTTGCTGGTGGAATAGGCACTCTGTCTGGCAACGCCCAGCAGGCCGGCACAGGACGACACGTTGACGATCGAGCCACCCGGATGCTTCGAGATCAGATTCGTCTGGTGTTTGAGCAACAACAGCGGGCCCAGCAGGTTGATCTCCAGCACGCGTTTCCAGTCGGCGAAATCCATGTCACGGATCGGTGCGTGTTTCGAGGTGACGCCGGCGTTGTTCACCGCCAGGTCGAGTCGCCCGTGGCGGTCGTTGATGATCCTGAACAGCTCGGCCACCGATGCCTCGTCCGTAACATCGCTCTTGATGAACATGCAGCGTTCGCCGAGCCGGCTTTGCGCGGTCAGGCCGTCATCCTCGTTGCGACCGGTGATGTAGCAGATGCAACCGGCTTCGACGAGCTTCTGGCTGACGTTGAAACCGATGCCACGCGTACCCCCGACAACCAGGGCGATTTTTCCGGTGAAATTCATTTCAGACTTTCCTCATAGTGCAATTGCAGTTTTTCCGGCCGGCGGTAGTCAGGATTGACGCAGCAGTACACCCGCTCGGCCATGGGATCCTTCTTGTCACGGAAACAGAACGCATCGCCCCGGCAACGGTTGACCCGTCCGGCCTGACCGGCGAGCTCCTTGGCGATGAAATGGTTGTCGGCCAGCATGGCGCGGCCGAATCCGACGAAATCGGCATCGCCGCTCTTGATGATTTCGTTGGCTTGCGACACATCGCTGACCGAACCGGTGAAACCCACCGGAATCCGCACAAAACCTTTGAGGTAGCGGCATCCCGCACGCGACAGGGCCAGCGCCTGCGCCTTGTTCCTGAAAAAGAACGGAAAGGTTTCGCTGACACCTGTGGAACAGGTGATGGCCGCCACTCCGGCGGCCTCGAGCGCGACCACGACATCCCCCAGCAGACTCGCGCGCTGGCCTTCCTCACCCAGCCCGTCGTCGATGCCCAAACGCACGGTGACCGGCACCTGATCGCCGGTGGCCGCACGGATACCTTCGACGATGGCTAGCAGCAATCGGGCCCGTTTGAGCGGGCTGCCGCCCCATTCATCCTCGCGATGGTTGGTCCGCGGCGACAGGAAACTGCTGACCAGATAGCCGTTCGATGCCTGGACCTGGATCAGGGCGGCACCGGCCGCTTGTGCAAGCCGGGCGGCAGACGAGAATTGATCGACGCAGCGCAGGATCTGCGTGTGCGACATCGCCACCGCCCGCGCCTGGGGATAGGCCTTGAGGATCGCAGCGGACGCGATACCGCTCGGGCTGAGGATGATGCCCTGCTCCGACGGCATCGACTGCGGGCCGTAGTGCTGCAGCTGCACGCCCAGTGGAAAGCTTCTCTGCCGGGCGACTTCGAACAGCGGACGCAAGGCGTCGGCGTGAGCCGGCGACGTCAGTTTCAGGCCACGGCTGTTGTAGCGTGCGTCGGCATCCACACTGGCGTTGCCGAGAAAGCCGAAACCGGCCCCGCCGTCCATCAGCGATCGGTAGACCGCAAAGAACGCCGGCAAGGGCAAGCCGTGTTCGTCACACAGATCCATGCCCAGGGACGAAAAGTACATCCGGTTTTTCGCAACCACCTGCGCGCCCAGTTGCAGCACGCCGGTGGCCGGCATCGGCTCGTCGATGTCATTGCTCATGCGCGCAACGCCCCGAGGGCCGCCTCGTCCAGATTGACGAATCCACGCTTGATCATGTCGCTCAGAGTCTGCAGGTCTTCGAACCCCAGTGCCGGGAATTCCCACGACGCGTGCCGGCCGTGGCCGCCACTGAGGATGGCGGAGGAGAAATCCAGCTTGCCTTCATAACGGATGTGCAGCCTGGCCGAGTCGATGAAGTCGGTCTCCGGCATCGTCGTCACGCAGCCGCTCTTGCCCAGGCCCAGCAACTCCACATCGGCCTTGCGGCCCTGGCCATCGCTGACGCTGCACGCCAGTTTCGAAGGGTCGATGGGCGCGAACCAGTCGCTGGACTGAATGAAGATGTTCCGCGTTTTCTCGAACAGGCGGATGTCGATCACCGTAGCCTTGGTGTCGATGGTGGCGAACAGGGTCTGCCGCTGATAGAACGCCACTCGGAAGAAGATTTTCTTCGGCGATATGCTGTCGGTCGGGGTCATGTTGTCGACCACCAGTTCGATGGGGTACATCAACTCCGCATAGGCGAAGAAGCTCGCGTTCAGTTCATTGACGCTGACGGTCACGTCACCCCGCGCATAACCGGTGTGGTGATACAGATGGTGATACACCGCCTGGCGCGCCGCTTCGATGAACATGGTGCCGGGCACATGTTCGTGGGACTTGCGGTAGAAAAAGTAGTTGTCGGCGTTGTTGATGAAGCGGAACGAACTGGCACGGCGGATGGCCGGAACCGACTCGCACAAACTCGCCACTGCCTGCTCCGGGCTGACGTTGGCAGCCGCGCCCTCCAGCAGGGCCGGAGTGACGATCTGGTACGGCAGCGCCCTCACCCGGCTCCATTCGTCGTCCGCCTCCGTGCCGCCCACGCGGCTCCTTTTCTGCACGTCGGGTGTCAGCTCAAAGGTTCGTTGCGAGCCGCTGCCGGCCGAAAACCGGCGCGCCAACAGGTCATTGTCGGCAGCCTGCAGAAGCGCTTCGTCGATGTGTAGCGGCAGCGCGACTCTCGGGGCGCAGATCAGTACGTCATCGGTCGAGCCTTTGTGCAAAAGCTCCGGTGAAATGCTCTCGTTGTTCATGTCGGGTCCACTCATTCTGGTCGTTGTTGTCTTGAAGGCAGGTGAAATCCCGCCGGCTACGAGGCCTGCTTGACGTCCCGCGCTTCGCCTTTGGGGGGCTGCGGGGCGAGGGTCGATTGCGGCAGCCAGGTCTCGACGACCGGGGCCACCGACAGGCTGTGGGTGCCCGCCACGATTTGCACAATCAGCTCTTTTTCCCGCTGCCGTGCGGCGGCGATCGACCGCTCCTTGACGTGGCCATAGCCGCGAATCGAGTCCGGCAGATTCGCCCACTCCACAAACAACGGCAGGTTCTCCGCGCTCAGGTTTGGCAGCAGGCGTTGCAGTGTCTGCTCGTAGTCGAGCAACAGGCGCCGCTCCTCACGGCGCTCGGCGGACCAGCCCAGCGGATCGAAGCGGGTGTGGCGCAACACGCGGCCCTTGGCCAACACCTTCAGCAGCGGCAACACCCAACCGGAGACGGCGATCTTCTTCGGCTCGCCGTTGCCGTCCTTGCGGTTGCGCATCAGGGGCAACGCGAAGTGGAACTTGAGCCTGACACCACTCTCGAAGCGGGCTTTGATTGGCGCCATGAAGCGACTGTCTGTGAGCAGCCGCGCGACTTCGTACTCGTCCTTGTAGGCCATCAACTTGAACAGGTTGCGTGCCACGGCCTCGGTGAGCGGGCTGTCATCGCCGATCGCAGGCGTCGAACGAAGCCGTTCGATCACCTGACGGTAGCGTGCTGCATAGGCCGCGTCCTGATAGTGGGTCAGGAACACACTGCGGGTCTCGACCAGCCGTTCGATGCTTTCGCGCCGAGCGGCAAGGTCGATGATCGACACCGGCGACACGTCGTTACTGGCCGGGTCGAGATATGGCATGACGAACGCCGGCTCCTGAGCCCACAGCCGTCCCCAGGCGAATGCCAGGTGGTTGGCGGCGGCGCTGCCGGCCTGATCGATGGCTTCTTTCAGCGCTTGCAGCGACACCGGCACCGTCCCCCGTTGCCAGGCATAACCCAGCAACAGCATGTTGGCCTGCATCGGATCGACAAGGTTGTTGGCCAGTTGTGCCGCATCCAGCGCGTGGTAGTGCTCGGCACCCACCCGTTGCTTGAGGAAGGCTTGAATCGCGGCGGTTTCGATGCGCAATTCGGTATTGCGCAGCATCGCTCCCGTCTGGGTCTGGGCGGTGTTGGCGATGACCACCGTTTTACCTGCCCGCAGTGTCGTCAATGCATCGTCTTCGCTGGCAACCACCAGATCGGCCGCAAGCAACAGGTCGGCACCACCCAGGTCGATGCGGTGCTGGTGCAGCACGTCAGCCGCGTCAGCCAGACGCACATGGCTGAGCACCGACCCGCCCTTCTGGGCGAACCCGGTGAAATCGAGCACGCTGACCGCCCGGCCGTCCAGATGCGCAGCCAGGGCAACCGTGCGTGCCACCGTCACGATTCCGGTGCCGCCGATGCCTGCCAGCAGCATTTCATACGGGGTTTCGAGTGAGCACGAAGACGGCAGTGCCAGTGCCTCGGCGCGGGCCAGAACCTGGCGGCTGTCGGCTTGCCGACGGTATTGCGCGCGCGGTTTGCCGGTCACCGTGACAAAGCTCGGGCAGAAGCCCTTGATGCAGGACAGATCAGTGTTGCATCCGTGAGGATCAATCCGGCGCTTGGTGCCGAACGGAGTCGCGACCGGTGTCACGGACAGGCAATTGGACTTGACCTGACAGTCGCCACAGCCTTCGCACACGGCTTCGTTGATCAATACTTCGGTTTTCATGACAGGCGTCGGAAACTGTTTCTTGCGCCGACGCCCCTCGATGGCGCAGACCTGATCGAACACCAGCACACTGACACCCCGTGTCTCGCGCAACTGTCGCTGAACCTCTTCCAGCCGCTCACGGTGGAACAGCTCGACGCCCTGCGGAAGGCTGCCCGGCGCTTCGAAGCGTTGCGGATCGTCCGCCACCACCACGACCCGGTGGGCGCCTTCGGCTTGCATCAGTTCGACGGCTTTCTTGACCGTCAGTTTGCCGTCGATCGGCTGGCCGCCAGTCATGGCCACCGCATCGTTGTGCAGCAGCTTGTAGGTGATGGTCGCGCCGGCCGCAATGGCCTGACGGATTGCCAGATAGCCAGAATGGAAAAACGTACCGTCACCGATGTTCTGGAAAATGTGAGGGGTTTCGACGAAGGGCGCCTGCCCCAACCAGTCGACCCCTTCGCCCCCCATCTGCACGCTGCCGCTGGTTGCACGTTCCGGCATGCGCGCCGCCATCGCGTGGCAGCCGATACCGAGCCGCGCCTCGCTGCCTTCCGGCACTCGGGTGGAGGTGTTGTGCGGGCAACCCGAACACAGGTACGGCGTACGGCGGATCCAGTCATGAGTCCGGCTAACCGCAGGCAGATACCAGTACTCGGGCACGCTCAGTGCGATGCCCAGACCTTGCAGCCGTTGTTGAAGCATCGTCGCGAGGCGCGACGGCCTCAGTTCTTCGTGATCCGAAATCAACGGAGCGCCGCTTTCGTCACGCTTGCCCAGGATGACGGCACGCTGCCCGGACTCCGCGTTGTAGAGCGCTTGCTTGAGTTGCTCTTCGACGATGGCTTGCTTCTCTTCGACGATCAGCACCTGATCGGCCCGCTTCGCCCAGGCCTCCAGCACCGGTGACAGCGGGTAGACCAGATTGATCTTCAGCAGTGCCACACCGGCACTTTCCAGCTGTTCAAGCGAAACCCCGCCCTGCTGCAAGGCCTGGCGTACATCGCCATAGGCCTTGCCGATTGCACCGATCACCAGCCTCGGCTGCTCCGGTGCCGTCACGGCGATATCGATCGGGTTGGCCAGCGCAAATGCACGGGCAGCGTCGAATTTGTAGGGAAGCCGCCGCTCGATCTGCATGCCCGGCAGGTCGGGCCAGCGCCAGTGCAGGCCGTCCGGCCCCGGATCGATTTCGGGCGTGACGAATCCTGGCAACGGGGACGACTCGACGGAGGTGGTGGCCTCAACAGTCTCAGTGATGGCCTTGAAGCCGACCCATAGCCCGGACACCCGCGACAACGCCCAGCCCCACAGGCCGCAGCGTTCGTAATCGGCCAGTCCCGCCGGGTGAATCACCGGCAGCCCCCAGGCCATCAGGGTGCGGTCGGACTGATGGGACATCGACGACGAAACGCAGCCATGGTCGTCGCCGGTGACCACCAGGACGCCCCCGTTGGGCGATGATCCGTAGAAGTTGCCGTGCTTGATCGCGTCCCCGGAGCGGTCGACGCCAGGGCCCTTGCCGTACCAAAGGCCATAGACACCGTCAAAGCGCTTTTTCGGATCGGTCTCGACGCGTTGAGTGCCGATCAGTGCCGTGGCCGCCAGATCTTCGTTGATGGCAGGCAGGAAGCGGATATCTGCGCTTTCCAGCACGTCTTTGCTTTTCATCAACTCCCGATCCACGCCACCCAGAGGCGAACCGCGATAGCCGCTGACGAACCCGGCGGTGCGCAAGCCGTTGGCCCGGTCCAGCGCCGACTGGGACAGAAGCAACCTCACGAGCGCCTGCTGACCACTCAGGAAAATGCGCCCGTTCGGCGTCGCGGATTCACGCGAATAGAGGGAGTGAGCCTCAGGCTGGCGGCCAGACTGCGACGCTGCATCTGCCCCTTTCCCGGCCGCTGCCGTGGGCGTCCCCTGTGAGTGTTTGTCGGACTGAAGCCGCAGGTGTTCCGGATCAATGGCGTCTGAGTACACAGTTTCAAATCCTTATGAAAACTTCACGTTAAATGTGCTTGTTTATCCACTACAGCGAATGCGAATTCAGTACTTACAGTGATCTTCCATCAGATCCCGAGAGTTACACCTTCGCCGTCAGGCCCCTCTTGCAAGACCTGAAACAAGCGGTTCGCAACCGCTCGAATACTCATTCATCGCAAAATCATTGACGCCACTATTCCGTCAAGCCAACAACCCCGGGGCACAACTTTCCCTGGTGCGCTCGCGCAAACCGTCGGCAAATTTTAAAACAAACAATTCCCGACCATTGCCGTAGGTTTAAATAACTAAAAAATCCCGGACATAAATCTAAAGTTCGCGAGTGCGCTTAAAATCAAGTACAGCATCCGGCCGCCACGAAGAGCGTGGTTTAAAGACGTTTGACTGAAATTCTGGAAATTAGAATCGCCCGACCCGCCGCCTGAAACGCGAGCTGAAAATGAACGAATGCTCGGTAGCCCGCCGGGCCAAGGGCAAAGTGCGCACGTTCGACGTCGAGAGATGCCGAGTGCACATTACGTTGTTGGATGTTTTGAAGATGGGCGCCGCGTCAACGGGCAAACGCTTGCCAGCCGCCACGCGGGGCGTGTCGCAAGCGAGCCGGACAGGCACAGATAACGGGCGTGCCGCCCCCTTGGAGTTCGAGTACAAGGTTTCAAATCCTTATGAAAACTTAACTTCAAGCGGGCTTTCCTGCCCACCCTGTCGAATGAGACCTGATACTTGCAGCGGCGCCTTGCCAGGCGGCCAGCACAATACAGGTGTGTGGTCGCAACTGCCTCGCCGCAGACTTCTTGTTTGCGGTGAAACGGGATAAACAATCGTTATTTGCAAATTCCCTGCAACGATCATTTAACGACCTGCTTTTGCGGGGAAAATAGTAAGTTCGGAGGAACTGCATTGTCAATCACTGTTACGAAAGTTTCACAAACAAAATAATTTAATGAACTACCTAGTCCACACAACCACCCTGCTCTGCTTTTAAAAACCATAAAAAAGACTTCGTTTTATCGAATAAGCTGCTGCTTTTATTGAGCAATACCGGCGAATCAAGCAACCCTCTTCGCAACATTACACCCGTCATACAAGTTGCATGACCGGATAAAACTCTCCCCCACAAACCCGAACTTTTTAGTCGCTGTTCCAGAGAAACACTCTCCAACTCACTAAGACCAAAGTAGAACTTTACATGACCAGATATCGCCTGACGGTTCAAAGATGAACAGCCTCATCAGAAACCGCCACCCACCACATCAGTTTCCCCCGCAGGTGGTGTGCCATGGGGCGAGCCTTTATCCTTGCCCTCCCGTCGTACCGTGTTATGGAGTTGTGCCATGCCCCATGAAGGCAACCTGTTGCAAGCCGCTGTCGTATTTCTGTTCGCGGCAGTGCTTACCGTTCCCCTGGCCAAGCGCCTGCAACTGGGCGCGGTGCTCGGTTATCTGTTTGCCGGAGTGATCATCGGCCCGTCGGTGCTGGGCCTGATCGGCAATCCGCAGAGCGTCAGCCATATCTCCGAGCTGGGCGTGGTGTTGCTGCTGTTCATCATCGGTCTGGAGCTTTCGCCGCGACGCCTGTGGGTGATGCGCAAATCGGTGTTCGGCGTCGGTCTGGCGCAGGTGCTTTTGACCGGTTCGGTGATTGGCGTACTGGCGTTGTCGGTGTTCGGCCAGCCGTTGAACAGCGCGATTGTTCTGGGCCTGGGCCTGGCGCTGTCGTCCACCGCATTCGGCTTGCAAAGCCTGGCGGAACGCAAGGAACTGACCAGCCCTCACGGGCGGCTGGCGTTTGCGATTCTGCTGTTCCAGGACATCGCCGCGATCCCGCTGATCGCCCTGGTGCCGATGCTCGCGGGCGTCGATCACCACACCAGCACTGCCGACGATGTGCGCCACAGTTTGCAGGTCTTGGGCAGCATCGCCGTGGTGGTGATTGGCGGACGATATCTGTTGCGTCCGGTGTTCCGCGTGGTGGCGAAAACCGGCCTGCCGGAGGTGTCTACCGCGACCGCGTTGCTGGTGGTCATCGGCACCGCGTGGCTGATGGACATGGTCGGTGTGTCGATGGCGCTGGGCGCATTCCTTGCCGGGTTACTGCTGGCGGACTCAGAATATCGCCATGAACTGGAAGCGCAGATCGAACCGTTCAAGGGCCTGCTGCTGGGGCTGTTCTTCATCAGCGTCGGCATGGGCGCCAACCTCAGTCTGCTGCTCAGCGCGCCGATCACCGTGCTGGGGCTGACGCTGTTGTTGATTGGTTTGAAGTTGCCGCTTCTGTTTGTGGTCGGACGTCTGGCTGGCGGGCTGAGCAAAGTCAGTGCGATTCGCCTCGGTATCGTTTTGGCGGCCGGCGGTGAATTTGCATTCGTGGTGTTCAAGATCGGTCGCGATCAAGGTCTGTTCGAGCCGCGTCTGTACGACCTGCTGGTGCTGACCATCACCCTGTCGATGGCCGTCACGCCGTTGCTGCTATTGATTTGCGCACGGCTGGTTAGCCCGAAAGTGCAGCCAGTTGAAGTGCCGGAGAAATTCCGCCAGATCGACACCGAAACTCCACGGGTGGTCATCGCCGGCATGGGCCGGATGGGTCAGATCGTGGCGCGGATCCTGCGGGCGCAGAACATCAAGTTCGTGGCGCTGGACACCTCGGTGGAAACCATCGAACTGTCGCGCAGTTTCGGCGGCGTGCCGGTGTTCTACGGCGACCCGATGCGTCCGGAAATCCTCAGCGCGGCCAAGGTCGGTGAAGCGGAATATTTCGTGATTGCCACGGACGATCCGGAGACCAACATCAAGACCGCCGAGATCGTGCGCAAGCTCTACCCGCACATGAAGATCATCGCCCGGGCGCGTAACCGGCAGCACGTTCATCGCCTGGTGGATGTCGGCGCCGATCCGATTCGGGAGACCTATTACTCCAGTCTGGAAATGAGCCGTCGCACCTTGGTCGGCCTCGGCTTGACCCAGGCCCAGGCCGATGCGCGGATCAAGCGCTTCAAGCACCACGACGAACAGGTACTGGAAGCTCAGCACGCGGTGTACGACGACGCGGCCAAAGTGCTGCAGACCGCGCAGGAAGCGCGGGCGGAACTGGCCAGACTGTTCGAGTCGGATCAACTGGAAGAACAGTCCGGCAAGTCCTGACCTGACCCTGATCGTTCCCACGCTCTGCGTGGGAATGCAGCCCGGGACGCTCCGCGTCCCTCCCGGAGCTGGAACGCGGAGCGTCCCTTGAGGCATTCCCACGCGGAGCGTGGGAACGATCTCGTGGGAGCCAGCAGGCTCAGGCTATCTCCAGCTCCCTCTCTTCCTTGGCCGACGCCACTTCAAACCGATCCGCCAGAAACGGCGTGATGTCCAGCGGCAGCGGCTCATCGTTGACCAGCTTATCCAGCAACACCCCGGTAATCGCCGACGTCAGCACGCCGGTGCGGAAATGCCCGCAGGCGTTCAGGTAACCCTCCACCCCGGCCATGGGCCCGAGAATCGGCAACTCATCCGGCGAGCCCGGCCGCAGCCCGGCCCAGGTGCGCTTGAGGTTGATGTCCGCCAGTTCCGGCAGACAACGCACCGCGCCCTGCACCAGCCCGGCGATTTCCGGCCAGGTGGTGGTGACGTCGAAGCCTTTGTCCTCGGTGGTGCTGCCGATCAGAATCTCGCCGTTGTCCTTCTGCGCCATGTAGCAATCGCTGGTGGTCAGGCAACCGTTGAGGATTTTCGGCAGGCGTTCGGTCAACAGGATCTGCCCTTTCACCGGTTTCACCGGAATGCGTACGCCAGTGGCCCACTCGCTGAGATCTGCCGCCCACGCCCCCGCCGCGTTGATCAGGGTCTTGCAGTGAAACACCCCAGCTTCGGCAGTTTGCACCCCGGTCACCCGCGTACCGTGATGCAGAACGCCGGTGATGTTGGTGTTGACGTACATGTCCACGCCATTCTGCCGGGCGCCTTCGGCGTAGGCGTCCGCCAGGCGGAACGGACTGACCTGGTGGTCGCAGAGAAACTCCAGCGCGCCACGCGCTTCATGGCTGACGCTCGGCTCGGACTCGCGCAACGCCGCCTGATCGAGCCAGCGCACCTGATCGGCCAGGTGCGGAATGCAGCCGACGATGTGCTCGGCGTATAACCGGTCTTCATCGTCATAAATGACGAACTTGAGCCCGGTCTTTTCGAACTTGAAATCCATCCCGTGGTTGTCTTTCAGCTCACGGTGCAGCGCCGGGTACAGCGCGTTGGACTGCAAGGCGAAGTCGAAGAACGAGGGCGGCAGGATGTGCGGCGTGCTGGAATCCACCGCCACCGCCGCGCCCTGGGTTTCGCGCTTGCGATTGGCCGACATCATGCGGAAGAAAATCACCCCGCAGCCCAGTCCCACCGACTCACCGATGGCCCACAAGCCGCCGGCCGAGGCTCGGGTCGCGTTGCCCGGGCGCTTGGCGTCGATCATCGCGACCTTGAGATTTTTGCGCTTGGACAACTGATAGGCGATGGACGCGCCGATCACACCGCCGCCGGCGATGACCACGTCATAGAACTTACTCATGGGAAACGGCCTCCGTGCCGAGGGACTGGAACGCGGAAAAAGGAATCGGATCGACCGGGAAACGCGGCCGCAGCCAGCCGACATCCTTGCGCCCGGTGGCCTGACGCAAACGGTCGCTGCAATAGCCGACGCACATCCGCCCCTGACAGTCGCCCATGCTCACGCGGGTGCGCATTTTCAGGCTGGCGATGTCTTGCACGCCCTGCTCCAGCGCCCGGTCGATGTCGGCGCGGGTCGCGTGTTCACAGCGGCAGATCACCGTGTCGGCCGCCGGCAATTTGATTTGCCCGACGCCGCGTTCGGTGTAGCGATCCACCGCCGCGCGGAAACGCACGATGGCTTTGAGTTTGCTCAGGTAACGGTCGCGGCGGACCCGCGCCAGTTCCTCTTCGAGCACACCGCGTTGCAGCAGGATCGAAGTGGCGGCGATCTTGCCGGCCAGCATCGCCGCTTCACCGCCGCGAATCCCGCCCATGTCACCAGCCAGGTGCACGTGGGGCTCGCTGCTTTGTTGCCAGATGTTGGCGTTGGCGCGCAGGTAACCGTCGTCGCTGAAGCCGTGATCCAGGCCCATTTGCTGGCTCAACTGGGTACGCGGAATGAAGCCGTAACCGACCGCGAGCGTCTTCGCTTCGAAGCGTTCGACGCGGCTCATGTCCGGTTCCCACGTCGCCGAGTACGGCGCCACGCTGACGCTTTTCAGTTCGCCTTCGCCGTGTGCCTCGACCACGCCCCAGCCGTAGTTCATCGGGATGCCGTGCAACTTCAGGTAGGCGAGCATGCTCAAGCCATCGAGGAACAGTTGCGGCTTGTTCAGAAGCGCCAGGCTTTCCTTGGCAATCTTGCCGAACGCGCAGGCCTCGTAGACACCGGCAACACTCACGCCTGACGCGTGCAACTGGGTCGCCACCAGCGGCAACAGCGGCCCGGTGCCGGCGATCACCACTGGGCCCTGCGGCTTGACCACGCCACTCTTGATCTGCAATTGCAGGCCGCCAAGCATGATCACGCCGGGCAGCGTCCAGCCGGGAAACGGCACGCTGCGTTCGTGACAGCCGGCGGCCATCAACAATTGCGGATATTCGATTTCATGCAGTCGCTCGTCGCCATCAAGCACCACCAGCGAACGCGTGCCCTCCGCGCCGACCACACGGTGATGCAGGCGCACATCGATCAGCCCGGCCTGCTCCTGAAAGTCGCCGTGCAATTTGCTCAGTGCTTCGGAATAGCGCGGCCCCAGGTAATCCAGTTGCACGCCGTCACGCAGCGGCCCGCGATAGACCACACCACCCAGGCGCGACGCCTCCTCAAGCAATGTGCTGCGCACACCATGGCGCGCCAGTTCGATGGCCGCCGCCATCCCCGCCGGCCCACCGCCGACGATGACCGGATGCTGGCTCATAGCGCCTCCTGACCGTGAATGCGGTTAGCCTGGGTTTCGATGTGCATGCCGTCACGCACCACGGTCTGGCAGGCACGGCGTTTGTGCCGGCCGTTGATTTTCACCAGGCAGCACTGACACACGCCCATCCCGCAATAGGCGCCACTGATCTGGTTGTGATCGTTGCGCGCGACCTGGCGCACGCCGAGAGACTGAATGACGCTGAGCACGGTTTCGCCGATGGCGGCGGTGACCGGTTGGCCGTTGATGTGGACAGTCATATCCGCCTGCGCCAAGGGCTGGATATCGAAGGTTCTTTCTAGGCAGTGCATTGCGATGATCATCCGTGAAAAGTTCAGGTGAGGTTGAAACAGCTCCTTGCTGCACTACACCTTGCCGACACGTGGGGGTTATCTCTCTCTATCGGGCCGGCAGGTTGGTTCCGCTCGCGCAGCAACGTGCGCGCAAGCAATGTAGTCGATCCAGCGGCAAGGGCCTGGAAAATTCACGGTAGGGGATATCGCGCAGAAGAATATTGATCCAGGCCATGGAAATGACTGTACGGTTCTGCCGCCGATCAGTTGGAAAACACGAACTGCCCTTTGATCTTTTTCGAACCGATGAAACCGAGGTCAGGGAACAACTTGGTTTTCAGCCACACGACAAAATAGACCATGGCCAATGTGAGGCCGACGCCGATCAGGGTGGAGATCGGGTCTTCGGCGTAGTCCTTGAACAGGCGTGAAACCTGGCTGAGCGTAAGGATCACGAAGACGGTGTAGGTCTGAGCGGAGTATTTGTAGAAACCCCAGGCAAACAGCAGCGGGATACCACCACCGATCAGCATGAGCGTCAAGGCCAATCCGATGCCGGAGTCCCAGCCCAGGACAAATCCGGCGAGCGCGCCGAGCAATGCCTGAATGCAGGTCAGCACGATCAGGATCGTGACCTTGCGTGCATACTGGCGGCGCAGCGCCGGGTCAATGCGTGAACCAATCCAGTAAGCCAGCACCCGATCCTTGACCGCCCCGCCCGAAAACGCCTTGAAGGTTTCGGTCTTCGAGCGCCCGGCGTCCAGCATCTCATCCAGCTGCCGTTTGATTTCCTTCTTGTCCAACGTCTTCATCCTTAAACAGAAATTGAAGCGGCCGATCCGCTTGCCGCGTCGATTCTGGCTGCTGGCCCTTTAGAAAGCAAAAAGCCGTTTCCACCCGAAGGTGGAAGCGGCCGAGGCACAAGCCCCAGAGGGATCAGTGCACAAACAAAGCGATCAGAATGATGATCGGGATTGGCACGCCGAGGAAAAACAGCAGTAGTGAGCGCATGGTGATTCTCCTTGTTAACGGACCGGAGGCAGTGTGGCCGTGGTGTAGGTTTCGACTTCAACGTACTCGACCGCATCCCGGCGGCGACCGCCGAAGGTGGCCGACAGACTGGCGAAGAACGCACCGGCCAGCAGCGCGATGAACATCCACAGCGAAGTCCAGGCAGCGACTTTGGCGGCGGTGTCAGCGGCTTGCTGTGCTTTGACCTTGGCGTCGGCAATGGCTTTTTGCGTACGGGCGTAGATTTCATCGACGCGACGTTCGGCGTCGGCCTGGGTCAGATTGGTCCGTTGCGCGACCAGTTGTGCAAGGTAGGTACGATCCTCGGGGCTGAGCTGACCATTGGCCAGGCTCTGAGCGAAGATCCGGGTCACGGTGCCGCGAGCGGCGTCATCGCTGACGGCGGCAGGACGGTCATCGCGGAACAGGCTGTCGACGAAGTAGCCGTACTGATTACTGTCGGTGTTCGCCGCTGCAGTCCCGGCCGCCTGAGTCATGGCACCGGCCGCACCACCGGCGACACTCGCACCGGCCTGCACACCGCCACTGACGATGCTGCTGACCGAGCCGACCACCAGCGTCGCAGTAACCAGCGTGGCGACGCACCAGGCGAGGAAGCCATGGGCGGTGTCGCGGAAATACACCTCGTCACCGTGCATGTTCGCCCACTTCACCCGCAGGCGACCGGCGATGTAGCCGCCCAGGCCGGAAGCGATGATTTGCGTCGCCGCCAGCCAGACGATTGTCGAAATGCCCAGGCCCTTGGCGCTGACGCCCTCCCCGGCCCACGGTGAAACAGCGGAGAAGCCCAGACCGAAACCAAGCAGTACCAGAATCAACGACAGTGCCGCAGCGGCCGCGGCCCCGGCGAAGATCGCCCCCCAGGACACCCCTGAGACGTTGCTCGACTCGCCTTCGAAGGCAGGATAAAACCCATCAGAGGATCTATTCATTGTTGTTCTGCTCCCGGCATGAAAAATGGTGTTACAACTCGTCAGCAGATGAATTGCAGTGACCGTGCCAGTCGCCAACATTAAATAAATCGTTTGAATTCATTCACTTAAAAAGACTGAACTTCCAAGAACCATGCAATTTGCAACAACGGTTCGATAGCAACGGGTTTTATGCATTGGCACAAAACCGCTTACTTGCGTTTGTAGCTCTTCTTGCCGCTGGGCGTCAGGCAATACACGCCGCCGCGTGGCCCGGTGCAGAACGAACCGGTGCCACAATCACAGCCGTCATTGGTTTGCAGAAACTGCTGCGGCCGCGCCTGTTCACGGATGCCGAACATCGCAGCGCAACTCTTTTTCGAGCCGCTGATGGAGCCGTCATTACATAGAAACAGATCGCCATCGCAGCGATCGATGCCACCCTTCTTCCCGGAACACGGGGTATTGGCGGCCAATGCCGAAGCACTTAGCAGCGCCAGAAGCATCCCGGCCATCGGCATCCAGCCACCGCGAATCAACTTGCCCACGGAATCTCTCCCTCGAAAATATGGCCAGATGATATCAATGTTTCGGGAAATAAATCGGCAACCACGGTGGGTCATTTGCGTTTGTATCAACTACAACATGAAAGTTAATTTAAAGCGTTATTGCAAAATCTTGGCAAAATGCTGCCATTCCGTTTGAACCGATCAGCAGGCCCACCATGACTCGCATCTTGACCATCGAAGACGACGCCGTGACCGCCCGGGAAATCGTCGCCGAACTCAGCAGCCACGGCCTCGACGTGGATTGGGTCGACAACGGCCGCGAAGGCCTGGACCGCGCCGTCAGCGGCAACTACGACCTGATCACCCTCGACCGCATGCTGCCCGAACTCGATGGTCTGGCCATCGTCACCACCCTGCGCACCATGGGTGTGTCCACGCCGATCCTGATGATCAGCGCGTTGTCCGACGTCGATGAGCGCGTGCGCGGCCTGCGCGCCGGCGGTGACGATTACCTGACCAAGCCGTTCGCCACCGACGAAATGGCCGCCCGGGTCGAAGTGTTGCTGCGCCGGCAGCACAATGGCGGCACCCAGCCGACCACCCTGCGCGTAGCGGACCTTGAGCTCGACCTGATCAGCCATGAAGCCAGCCGCGCCGAGCAGGTGCTGACGCTGTTGCCCACCGAATACAAGTTGCTGGAATTCCTGATGCGCAACAGCGGCCAGATCCTGTCGCGGATGATGATTTTCGAGGAAGTCTGGGGTTATCACTTCGACCCGGGGACCAACCTGATCGACGTCCACATCGGTCGCCTGCGCAAGAAGATCGACCCGCCGGGCAATGTCCCGCTGATCCGTACGGTGCGAGGCTCGGGTTATGTCATTGCCGAACCCGTCTGACGGTTGGCGTTCCTCCAGCAGCCGGTTGCTGGCGCTTTACAGTTCGTTGTTCGTGGCCTGGAGCGGGATCCTCATGGGGGTCATGTATTTCGAGGTCTCCGGTTACCTCGACAGCCTGGCCAAACATTCGCTGATGCAGCGTCAGCATCTGTTCTCGCACTTTCGCGGCGAGCAGCTCGAGGATGCACTCGCCGCCAGCATGACGTTCGATATCCGCGGCATCGATGCCTACGGCCTGTTTGCCGCCGACCACACCTACCTCGGCGGGGCTTTGCAGCAAATGCCTGCGGGCCTGCCGCTGGACGGCAAGATCCACGAATTGCGCGACTGTTCCGAATCCGACGATCCGACCCTGCCCGCCGACAGTTGCGATGCGGTCGCCACCCCGACCCGCGACGGTCGCTGGCTGGTGCTGGTGCGCGACAACGGTTCGCTGTTCGCCGTGACCCGCATCATTCTGCGTGCATTGCTCTGGGGCGTTTCGCTGACAATCGTACCGGGGGTCATCGGCTGGCATTTGCTGCGGCGTCGGCCGTTGCGACGGATCCGCGCGATTCAGGCCAGTGCCCAGTCGATTGTCGCCGGAGACCTGACTCACCGATTGCCCGTGTCCAATCGCCGCGACGAACTGGACATGCTCGCCGCCATCGTCAACGCCATGCTCGATCGCATTGAGCGTCTGATGAACGAAGTCAAAGGCGTGTGCGACAACATCGCCCACGACTTGCGCACTCCGCTGACGCGTTTGCGGGCGCAGTTGTATCGCATGCAGCAACAGGCCGGCGAAGGCTCGCCGGAAGCGGCGCAACTGGATCTGGTGCTGGCCGAGGCCGATACGCTGATGGCGCGTTTTCGCGGTTTGCTGAGGATTTCCGAACTGGAAGATCGCCAGCGGCGTTCGGGATTCGTCGAGCTCGATCCGGTGCGACTGCTGCAGGAACTGCATGAGTTCTACCTGCCGCTGGCCGAGGAAGACGAACTGCGTTTCGAGCTGAACATGCCCGAAACCCTGCCGATGCTCAATGGTGACCGGGCGCTGTTGTTCGAGGCGCTGGCCAACCTGTTGAGCAACTCGATCAAGTTCACCCCGCCGGGAGGCACGGTGATTTTGCGTGGGGTGAATGATGCAGGGCATACACGGATCGAGGTGCACGACTCCGGCCCCGGCATTCCCGAGTCGGAACGGGAAGCAGTGTTCCAGCGCTTCTATCGTGCAGAGGGTGGGCAACCGCAAAGCGGTTTCGGGCTTGGGCTGTCGATCGTTGCGGCGATTGTCAGCCTGCACGGGTTCAGTCTTGAGGTGGGTCGCAGCGATCTGGGCGGGGCGAAACTGGTGCTTGATTGCCGGCAGAGGCTGATGTCACAGACCTGATCGTTTGGCAGAGATAGTTCCCACGCTCTGCGTGGGAATTCCTCAAGGGACGCTCCGCGTTCCAGCTCTCGAATGGGACGCAGAGCGTCCCGGGCTGCATTCCCACGCGGAGCGTGGGAACGATCAACTCAGGCCGGGTAGTTAGCGCGCAGCGCTTCGAGGCCGCCCTGATAGATGCCGCTGAACAGCGCCACCACTTCCTCATCGCTCACGCCCTTGGCCGTGAAGCGTCCCGACCACGTCACCCGCGCGCCCTGCCCTTGGGCTTCGACGCGAATCGTCGCCAGATAATCCGTGGCCGGAAACGGTGCCTGCTCGATCGAGTAGCTGTAGGTCTTGCCCGCGTTATCGAACGTCTCCAGACGCTCGATCACCACCGCGCCGTCGGCGGTTTGCAGGGTGCGTACACGACCGCCGTCGCTCAGCTCACTCTTGGGAATGAACGGCAGCCAGTCCGGCAGCGTGTTGAAGCCGCCGATCAATTGCCAGACCTGATCGGCCGAGGCCGGGATGTCGATGAATGCTGATGCTGTTGCCATAAATAAACGTCTCTCTTGAGGAATTCAGATTGCCAGGCTGTCGACCACGCCGCCGTCGACGCGCAATGCAGCGCCGGTGGTGGCCGAGGACAGCGGTGAAGCGATGTAGGTCACCAGGTGCGCGACTTCTTCGACATTGGCCACGCGCTGGATGATCGAGGTCGGGCGTGCCCGGCGCACAAACGCGTCGGCTTCGTCCCGCAGGCTGCGGCCGGACTCGGCGGCGGCATCCTTGAGCATCTCCTCGACACCGTCGGTGAAGGTCGGCCCCGGCAGGATTGCATTGACCGTCACCCCGGTCCCGGCCAAGCGTTTGGCCAGGCCATGGGACACCGCGAGGTTGGCGCTTTTGGTCACGCCGTAGTTGATCATGTCGGCCGGGGTGGCCACGCCGGATTCCGAAGACAGGAAGATCACCCGCCCCCAGCCCTGCTCGACCATCGCCGGCACGTAATGTCGCGACAGGCGCACGCCGGAGATCACGTTGATTTCATAGAAGCGCGTCCACTCATCGTCGGGCGCATCGAAGAAGTCCACGGCGTTGTAGATCCCGAGGTTGTTCACCAGGATGTCGGCTTTCGGTTCGGCGGCGAACAGTTTCTGCGCGCCTTCGGCCGTGCCCAGATCCGCCGTCAGACCGCGCAGTTTCGCGCCCGGAACGGCTTGCCGAATGCTCGCCAGTGCCTGCTCGACCTTGGCCGCGTCGCGACCGATCACCACCACCGTGGCGCCCGCCTCGGCCAGCGACTGGCTGATGCCCAAACCGATACCTGCCGTGCTGCCGCTGACAATCGCCAGTTTCCCGCTCAGATCGATCTTCATGCTTTCACCTCGTCGATAGGTAATGGTGCACGTTCGGACACCAGTTTCGCTTCACGCATGGCCTGCCAGAAACCGGCCGGAATGACCGCCGACAGCGCCGCTACATCTTCAGCGATGCGCCCCGGTTTGCTCGCGCCGGGAATCACTGCCGCCACGGCCGGATTGGCCAGCGAGAATTGTAGTGCAGCCGCTTTGACATCCACGCCGTGGACGGCGGCGATGCGTTTGATCTGCTCGACCTTGGCAATGATTTGCGGGCTGGCCTTCTGGTATTCGAAGTGCGCGCCACCGGCCAGGATTCCCGAGCTATATGGGCCGCCAACAACGATTTCAACGTTCTGCGCCCGCGCCGAATCCATCAGACGCTGCAAGGCGCGGTCGTGATCGAGCAAGGTGTAGCGGCCGGCCAACAGGAAGCCGTCAGGCTGCGCCTCGGTCAGGTCGAGCGTCAACTCGCACGGCTCGACTTTATTCACGCCCAGGCCCCAGCCCTTGATCACGCCTTCTTCACGCAGGCGGGTCAGGACTTTGAAGGCCCCGGTGCGGGCCTGATTGAAATACTCCAGCCATTGGTCGCCGTAGAAGTCCTGAGCGATGTCGTGCACCCAGACGATGTCGAGGCGATCGGTTTTCAGGCGTTCGAGGCTGTCTTCAATCGAGCGCAGGGTGGCGTCGGCGCTGTAGTCGTTGACGATCCTGTTCGGGCGGCCGTGTTCGAACACCCCGCTCTTCTCGCCCAGATCCCGGGCGGCGGCGTCTTCGACTTCATCGAGAATGACCCGGCCGACCTTGGTGCTGAGCACATAGTCATCGCGCTTGTAGCGGGACAGTGCTTCGCCGAGGCGGATTTCCGACAGGCCCGAGCCGTAGAACGGCGCGGTGTCGAAGTAACGCACGCCGGCATCCCACGCCGCATGCACGGTGGCCTGGGCTTCTTCCTCGGGAATGGCGCGGAACATGTTGCCCAGTGGCGCGGTGCCGAAGCCCAACTGGCCGGGCAGTTTGTCTTTCAAGCTCATGGGGATTTCCTCGTAGTGTCTGGGTCGTGGTTGACCGTTGAGCAGATCCTAGATTGCGACATTCAGACCGTCCAAGACATAATGCGCAGCACTTGAGTCCCTATAGGTCTGACATGATCGATTTCCGCCAATTGCGCTACTTCGTGGTCGTCGCCGAGGAAGAGCACGTCGGCCGCGCGGCCGAGCGCCTGCACATTTCCCAGTCGCCCCTGAGCCGGCAGATCGCCCAGCTCGAAGAACGCCTGGGCCTGACCCTGTTCGAACGCAGCCAGCAACGCATCCGCCTGACCCGCGACGGCCATACGTTCCTTGCCGAAACCCGCGCCTTGCTGACCCACGCCAATCGCCTGGAATCCCTCGGCAAACGCCTGGGTCGTGGTGAAGAAGGCGGTTTGTGTATCGGCTACATCGAGAACGCCATGCACGCGGGCGTATTGCCTAACGCCCTGCGCGTGTTGCGGGCAGATCGGCCGAACGTGCATGTCGCGCTGTACAACCTCAGCTCCGCCGAACAACTCGAAGGCCTGCGTCAGCGTAGTCTCGATATCGCACTGGTCAGCGAACCGCCGACGACCGACGATCCTGACTTGCTGGGCTTCCAGGTGCTGGACGATCCGATGCTGCTGGCGCTGCCGGAGCAGCATCCATTGGCCGCACAGGCATCGCTGACCCCGGAGGATCTGGCCACTCAGGAGTGGATCGGCGTGCAACCCCGTCAGGACGCGGGCGACGATTTTGTGAGTGCCTGCCTGCGCGCCGGCTTCACCCCGGATGTGCGGATGCAGGCGACCGAGCCGTTCACCGCACTGGGGCTGGTTGCTTCGGGGCTGGGGATTGCGATGATCCAGAAAGGCCTGAGCCACAACGCCCCGCCGGGTGTGGTGTTGCGGGAGGTGCCGTGGCTGGCGTTTACCACGCCGCTGTGGGCGGCTTGGCATCGGGTCAATTTGCGGCCGTTGGTGGAGACGTTTCGGGAGGTTTTGACTGGATCCGATATCGCCGAGCCCTCACCCTAACCCTCCCGAAACGTCGGACCGCCCGAAGGGAGAGGGGACCGATCGGGGGATATTCGAGAAGTACACCGACGTGGTCGATTGGTGGTGAATCCGTAATGGACTCAACCCATCCAGTTCTTGGACTCAATCAGCAGACTGGCGATGGCGGCACTGGCTGTTGGTCTGGTCTACAGTGAATCTTCCATCCCACTTCACAAGGACGTGAAGCATGCAAAATCGCCCTACCCTCGACCAACGCCCATTCGCCCGCCGGTTGCGCGCCAGCCAGACCGATTGCGAGCAGATGCTTTGGCAAAGGCTGCGTGCGCGGCAGGTGGCGGGGCTGAAATTTCGGCGGCAGGTGCCGATCCCGCCGTTTGTGCTGGATTTTTATTGTGTGGAGTTGAGGTTCGCGGTGGAGCTGGATGGGGGGCAGCATTATGAAAAGGCGGGAGAGGTTCATGATCGGCGGCGGACGCTCTATCTTCAGCGGCTTGGGATTGAGGTGGTGCGGTTCAGTAATCTTGAGGTGATTCAGCAGATGGATGATGTTTTGGAGCAGATTGTCAGGATCGCGGAGGAACTTCGATTGCGACGTTGATCCGAAAGCGCCCTCACCCTAGCCCTCTCCCAGAGGGAGAGGGAACTGATTGGGGGATATTCGAGAAGTCCGCCGACGTGGGTGAACTGTTTTGAATCCATAATCGACTTGGAGTCTCAGGTCGATGCTTGGAATCCATAATCGACTCGGTTTTTCAGGTCGATGCATGACCTGAGACACTGCGGTCGGCCCCCTCTCCCTCCGGGAGAGGGCTGGGGTGAGGGGCTTTGGGGAGTTAGTAACAACATCGGAATCAGCCCCCCAACCGCGCCCACCCCGCCACCAACTGCGCACTGATACTCACCCCGCCACAAACAACAACCACCACGTCCCGAGCTTCCGCCAGCGCCGGATGATCCAGATAAGCCACCGCCAGCGACACCCCGCACGCCGGCTCCACCAGTTGCCGCAAATCACTGGCGTAACGCACCACGCCCATGATCGCGTCGTCATCGGACAGCACCAGGCATTCGTGGTCGAACTCGCCGATGTGCTGCACCGGCCACTCCGCCACTTGTGCGGCGCCAAGGGAGGTGGCGACGGTGTCGATCTTGCTCAGGCGCACCGGGTGGCCGGCCTGTACGGCGGCGGCAAACGAGGCGGCGCCCTGGGTTTCGCAGGTGATGATCCGGCAGTCACGCCGGTCATGGCGCAGCAGCCCTGTGAGAATTCCTGCAAGCAATCCCCCGCCGCCGACCGAGGTGACCACGGTGTCGACCTGCGGGCAGTCTTCGAGGATTTCATCGATCATGGTGCTGTGCCCTTGCCACAACACCGGGTGATCGAAGGCCGGGACGTATTCGGTGTCCGCCGCGCTGGCCAGTTCACGGGCGCGCTGATTGGCCTCATCCCAGACTTTGCCATGGACGATGACTTCGGCACCGGTACGACGAATGCGCGCGCGGGTGGCTTCGGGGGTGGTGTGCGGGACCACGATGCAGGCTTGCAGGCCCAGGCTGACCGCCGCCACCGCCGTCGCAAGACCTGCATTGCCACCGGACGGACAGACAACTTTGCGCTTGCCCTGCGCCGCTGCCTGACTGCACAGCAGGCCCATGCCGCGCAGTTTGAAAGAACCACAGGGTTGCAGGTTTTCCAGTTTCAGCCAGATACGCCGGAAAGTGGTCGACAGGGTCGGATGGAGGATCAACGGCGTGCGGATGTGCAGCATGGCGGACTCCTGATGACGCCACGCCCGGGCGACCTGTTCGCCGGCGCGTGGACGGTTGAAGTCGAAACGTCCCTGTCTGAAGCTTAGTTCACCCTGCCCCCTCGACGGTAAACGCCGGGGATCGTGCAGCGATCTACACTGAACGGAACAGCCGTGAGGTGCCTATGAAAATGTCAGCGCAAATGACCGTCGTCGCGGTAATCGCCACTCTCGCCTACCTGGGGCTGGCGATGTGGGGCATTGGTGGCGTGGCGGTGTTCTTTTCCCACGGCGCGCTGGTGGTGGTGGCGCTGGCGACGCTGGCGATGGTGGTGGTGTCGCTGTTCAGCGAGGTGAACCTGAGTTCGGGCGAACGCGAGGACCGGGCCAATCGCTGGGTGATTCCGGCGTTCGGCGTGATCGGACTGGTCAGTGCTTTTCTGCCGGCTTACTGCGACCGCATCGGTTTCTGGACCGTTGGCCGCGAAGGCACCCGTTGGCTGGGGGCGTTATTGTTCATCGCTGGCGGTGCCTTGCGCCTGTGGCCGGTGTTCGTTCTGGGCCACCGTTTCAGCGGATTGGTGGCGATTCAGCCGGGACATCGACTGGTCACTGAAGGCATCTACACGCACCTGCGCAATCCCAGCTATCTGGGGCTGGTCGTCAACGCACTGGGCTGGGCACTGGCGTTTCGTTCGGTCGTCGGGATCTTGCTGGCGGCGCTGACGCTGATCCCGCTGATTGCCCGCATCCATTCAGAAGAAGCCTTGCTGCGCACCCAGTTCGGCGCCGAATACGATGCCTATTGCGCGCGCAGCTGGCGGTTGTTGCCGGGCGTTTACTGAGGTTGCAGGCGTAACTGGCCGTTGTTGTCGATGCTCAGCGCAACGTCGCGGTAACTGGCGATGGTCGCGTGTGAGGTTTCAATCGGATGCTGGTGAGTCGCGGTGATGATCATCAACGGCGCACCGGCCGCTTCCGCCGCCTGAATACCGACAGTCGCGTCTTCGAAAATCAGGCAATCGGCCGGTTCCAGTCCCAGACGTTTGGCGGCCAGTCGATAGCCGGCCGGGTCAGGTTTGCCCGCCGTCACGTCTTCAGCCGTGATCATCACCGCAGGCTCGGGAATCCCCGCCGCCGCCATCCGTCGCAGCGCCAGATCCCGTGGCGCCGAGGTCACCATGGCCCAGCGATCTGCCGGCAACGACTTGAGAAACGCCGCCGCACCGGGGATCTCGACAATCCCTTCAACGTCTTCGATTTCCGCCTCGGTGATGAACGCTGCTTGCGCCTCGGCGTCCACGCCCGGCAGGTTCAGGCGAGTGATGGTGTCGATGGCGCGCACGCCGTGGATGGTCGGCAGGAAGGTCTCGACATCCACGCCATGACGCTCGGCCCAGGCCGCCCAGATCCGCTCGGCGGCGGCGATGGAGTTGAGGACGGTGCCGTCCATGTCGAACAGGAACGCGCCGAACGCGCGATTGAAAACAGCATCGTGAGCAGACAAGGGATCGCATCCTTAGGCAGAGCCGGGCAAATGTGCCCGGCAATGTAGCATCTGCCGAAGGCTTCAGTGCAGACGCGGTGCCTTGGATTTGAATGCGTCGTCCACGCAATCGAGCAACTGGCCGATAGCCCAGGGTTTCTTGATGAACGCCACTGGATGGCGGACGCCGGAGGTCTCCGGCGTTTCATAACCGGACATGACCATCACCGGTTTTTCCGGCCAGCGCTCGCCGACCAGATTGGCCAGGTCCGCGCCATTGAGGGTGCCGGGCATGGTGATGTCGGTGAGCAGCAGCGCGACTTCCGGTGCGTGCTCTTCCAGGTATCGCGACGCCGCATCGGCACTGGTCTGCGGCTCGACCTTGAAACCTTCCTCCTGAAGAATTTCGCACAAAAACTCCAGAATCAACGGGTCATCCTCGACTACCAGAATCAACCCGCCAGGAAGGTGCGCGCTCGCCGTCGGAATTGGACACATGAACTGGCACTCCCTGAATTGCATGAACGATTTAGCGGCTTGATCCCGCTGCTTATCTGGTATGAGCAGCGCCTTCTACAGAAATTCATTTTTGATACAGGTCTTTTCGATAACACCCGGTCAACGGGCAGTCGCCGACCCGTAATTGCGGTTAAAATGCGCGCCCTTTTGCTTGCCGATCCCGATTGATGAACCCTGAAGCCCTCGCCGTTCTCCACGCCCACCTGCTCACCGCGCTGACTTCGGCACCGGCCGAAACCCGGCGTCTGTTCCATGGCCGTGGGCGCTGCTGGCCGGGGCTGGAACAGCTCACCGTCGACTGGCTGCAAGGCGTGGTGCTGGTGTCGCTGTTCAAGGAACCCGAGGTTTCGCAACTGGAAGATCTCAAGCGTCTGTTGCTGGAGATCACCGGTTCAGCGCCATGGCAGCAATCCGGCGCTCACACCCTGTTGATCCAGCATCGCTACCTGCCGCAAAGCACCGCCGAATGGCTGCTGGGCGAAGAAATCGACGAGATGACCATCGTCGAGGGCGGGCTGAAATACCGCGTGGATCTGGGCCGCAAGCAGAACGCCGGGCTGTTTCTCGACATGCGCTACGGACGCAACTGGGTGCGCGAGCAGTCCGCTGGCAAACGGGTGCTGAACCTGTTCGCCTACACCTGTGGTTTCTCGGTGGCGGCCATCGAGGGCGGCGCCAGCCATGTGGTCAACCTCGACATGTCCCGCGCTGCGCTGAGCCGGGGGCGCGACAACCACCGTCTGAACGGGCATGACCTGAGCAAGGTGAGTTTTCTCGGCCACGACCTGTTCAAGTCCTGGGGCAAGGTCATCAACAGCGGCCCGTATGACCTGGTGATCATCGACCCGCCGTCGTTCCAGAAAGGCAGTTTCCTGCTGACCAAGGATTACCAGCGCGTACTGCGCCGCCTCCCGGAACTGCTGACGGCCCAGGGCACGGTGCTGGCCTGCATGAACGATCCGGCGTTCGGTTCGGATTTCCTGATCGATGGCGTGACCCAAGAGGCGCCGAGCCTGCATTTCGAGCAGCGGCTGGAGAATCCACCGGAGTTTCCGGACGTCGATCCTGAAAGCGGTCTGAAGGCGCTGCTGTTCAAGCAGATTGGCTGACCACGATCAGCGCGGGCGCAACACCAGCGCAAACAACTCGCCATGCCCGGTGACGTTGAGCTTGTGATAGAGGTTGCGCCGATGCACCTTCACCGTCTCCGGCGAAATGTTCATGTGCTGGGCGATGGCTTTGCTCGAGAAGCCCTGGAGAATCAGGCGCGCCGTATCGACTTCGCGCACGGTCAGCCGCGCGTCGAAACGGTCCAGCAGCGCCGCCAGATCGCCGACCGGCGCCTCGACCACCGCACCTTGCGGCGGCATCAACTGCACATGCCGGCGCATCGCTGACAACACCCAGTCCCGTACGCACAGCAGGCGCCCTTGCTCCTGCAAACTGAACGCCGTGGCCCGGCCCATCGACAAGCCGAGCACGCCGTCGTCGAGGTTGACCATGAATTGCAGTTCATCCGCGCCGACCACCGAGCGGAAGTAGCTCAGGTAGTACTCGCTGTGCAGAAACTGGTCCGGTGCCACGGACGCGAGGCTGTGCAAACCGTCGGTGATCCCGGCGCACGCGGTCTGATAGAAGGGATCGAGCAGGTACATGCCGGCACAGTAACCGGCCAGTTCTTCCTGCTCCTCGGCGCGGCCCTGGCTGTCGACATCGATCAGCAATTGCGGCGGGCGCCCCGTCTGCATCACCGCCACCAGCGCATTGTCCAGCGGCACCAGCAGCCGCAAGGTATCGACCAGCGCCCGCCAGAAACCGTCCTGGCCGATGCTGGCGAATACCCGCGACAGGCTCTGATGCACCGGCAATTCCTGCAGCAACGCGTCCACGCTCTACCCCTTTTGAGTAACCCATGATGGGAATGGGTCTGGCGCGGCCTGCCCGATAGGCTGACCACTCCTGTTCATCACCGGCCTGCCGCAGGCCAGGAGTGCCGCATCATGCGTTGTCATCGTGGGTATATCAACCTGGGCCTGGCGGGCGTCGTGTCCGTCGCACTGACCGCGCAAGCGGCCGATGCGCCGAGCGTGCATGTCTACAACTGGTACGACTACATCGGCCCGAACACCCTGCATGATTTCAAGCGCGACAGCGGCATCGAACCGGTCTACGACACCTTCGACAGCGCCGAAGTGCTGGAAGGCAAACTGATGACCAGCCACAGCGGCTACGACGTGGTGGTGGCAAGCAATTTCAGCCTGCCGACCCTGATCAAGGCCGGCGCCCTCGCCCCGTTGCCCCGCAATCAACTGCCGGGCTGGAAGAACCTCGACAACGACCTGCTGAGCAAACTGGCCAATAACGATCCCGGCAACCAGTACGCCGTGCCGTATCTGTGGGGCACCAATGGCATCGGCTACAACGTCGACAAAGTGCGCGCCGTGCTGGGCGACAAGGCGCCGGTAGATTCCTGGGATCTGGTGTTCAAGGAAGAAAACCTGGCCAAGCTCGGCGAGTGCGGCGTGGCGATGCTCGATTCGCCGTCGGAAATGCTACCGGTCGCGTTGCACTATCTTGGATTGCCGCCGAACAGCACCAACGCCGAGGACTATCAGAAAGCCGAAGCGCTGCTGCTGAAACTGCGCCCGCACATCGCCTACTTCAACTCCTCGAAATTCATCAGCGATCTGTCCAACGGCAACATCTGCGTGGCGGTCGGCTGGTCCGGCGCGATGCTCGAAGCCAAGACCAACGCCGAGCAGGCCGGTAACGGCGTGAAGATCCAGTACAGCCTGCCGAAGGAAGGCGCGCCGGTGTGGTTCGACACGCTGGTGCTGCTCAAGGACGCGCCGCATCCGACCCAGGGCCTGGCGTTCATCGACTACCTGCTGCGGCCCGACGTGATTGCACCGGTCAGCGATCACCTCTCCTACCCCAACGGTAATCGTGCCGCCACCGCGCTGGTCGCCGAAGCCACCCGCGACAACCCGGCGGTGTATCCGTCTGCCACAGCGATGGCGACGTTGTTCACCCTCGAGCCCCTGCCCAAAGCCACCGAACGGATGCGCACGCGGGTCTGGAGCAAGGTCAAGAACGGCCAATAATCAACATTGAACAGAGAAGAAAACATCATGAAACCAAGAGCCCGCGATCTCCATATCCGCATCGGCCAGCTGCAGCCCGGCCCGCTCAATGCCATCACCGACGTGCCCGGCGTGCGGGTCGGCCACAGCAATGTGCGGGGGCAAAGCACCGCCGGACGCGACATCTGCACCGGCGTCACCCTGATCGAACCTCGCGCAGGTTCGACCAATGCACAACCATGCTTTGCCGGCGTTCACGTGCTCAACGGCAACGGTGATGCCACGGGGCTGGAATGGATTCGCGAAGCCGGCCTGCTGACCAGTCCGATTGCTTTCACCAACACCCACAGCCTCGGCGTGGTGCGCGATGCCTTGATCGAACTGGATCGCGCGCAGCAACCGGACGACGGTCGTCTCTACTGGAACATGCCGGTGGTGCTGGAAACCTTCGATGGTTTGCTCAACGACATCAACGGCTTTCATGTGAAGCCCGAACACGTTGCCGAAGCCATGAGCAATGCAGTCGATGGCCCCGTGCAGGAAGGCGCGGTGGGCGGTGGCAGCGGCATGATCTGCCATGAATTCAAGGGTGGGATCGGCAGCGCATCGCGCCGATTGAGCAAGGCTCAGGGCGGCTGGACAGTGGGCGCCATTGTCCAGGCCAACCATGGAATTCGCAGCGAATTGCGGGTCGATGGCTACCCGGTCGGGCGCTATATGGAACAGGTGGATTCGCCGTTCCTGCGTGCCTCGCTGCCGCATCCGGGCATGGGTTCGATCGTGGTGTGCCTGGCCACCGATGCGCCGCTGTTGCCGCATCAATGCACGCGACTGGCGCAACGGGCGAGCCTCGGTCTGGCGCGTACCGGCGGCGGTAACGAAGACCACAGCGGCGACATTTTCATCGCCTTCGCCACCGGCAACGGCCATATCCCGCCCGCCGCCTATGAAGGCAAAGGCGCGTCGACCTGTGACGGCTTGCGGATGGTCAACAACGACCACATCAGCGAGCTGTTTCTGGCGGCGACCGAGGCGGTTGAAGAAGCGATCATCAACGCCCTGCTTGCCAGCGACAGCACCGAAGGCAACGGGCATTCGGTGCCGGGGCTGGATGCCGCGACCCTGCTCGCCGCCCTGGATAAAGCAGGCTGGCCCGGCGCTCGCTGAAACTGTTCCCAAAGACCTTTAGCGGAACAACCCAAGTCCGAGTTCGCGCGCCGCCTGCAGTTGCACCGCAGGGTCGCGCAACTCGGACTCCAGCAACAACACCGAGCCCGCCACCATCGCCCCGCAATAATCGAAAATGCCGTGATCGATCTGCGCCTTCATCGCCGCGCCGTAGCCGTGGCGTTCGTAGGTGCGTGCATCCGCCCCGCCGAGTGCGACCAGTTGCACACGCAGTCGTCCGAGCTTCTTCAGGGTCGAATCACCGTCGAAATCAAACGCCCAGCCATTGCTGAACACCCGGTCGATCCAGCCCTTGAGCAGCGCCGGCATCGACCACCAGAACACCGGATACACCAGCACCAGCGCATCGGCTCGGTCGATTCGTGCCTGCTCGGCCAGGACGTCTGCTGGCGGTGCGGATTCACGGTGATGCACGGCCCAATCGGCCACGCCAAAACGCGGATCGAACTCCTCGGCGTGCAGGTCAGCGATTTCGAAGGTGTTGGACGGATCGCTCTCCGACAGGCCTTTGGCAATCTGCTGCGCCAGCGCATGGGTCAGCGAACGAGGGTCGTCATGAGCCACAACAATCAATGCGTGCATGGGGAAATCTCCGGTTGGTGGATGCTGACCAAGGGCTATATACTCTTGGTAAGTTACGAATCGTAAGTTACGTTTGGTATATAAGCGATGTCAACCACTGAAATTTCCGAAGCCGCCCAGCCCCGCCGACGCCTGTCACGGGAAGACCGCCAGCGCCAGTTGCTCGACATGGCCTGGCAATTGATTCGCGAAGAAGGCACCGATGCGCTGACCCTGGGTTATCTGGCGGAAAAGGCTGGCGTGACCAAACCGGTGGTCTACGACCACTTCACCACCCGCGCCGGTTTGCTGGCTGCGCTGTATCAGGATTTCGACAGACGCCAGACCGCTCTGATGGATGTTGCGCTAGGCAATTGCGAGGCAACGTTGAGCGGCACCGCCTCGGTGATCGCCACGGCGTATGTCGATTGTGTGCTGACCCAGGGCAACGAGATTCCCGGGGTGATCGCCGCGCTGGCGAGCACGCCGGAACTGGAGAAGATCAAGCGCGAGTACGAGGCGATTTTCCTGGAGAAGTGCCGCAGCGTGCTGTCGCCTTTCGCTGACGGGGGCGACATTACCCAGGCGGGATTACGCGCCATGCTCGGCGCCGCCGAGGCGCTGTCTCAAGCAGCGGCGACCGAAGAAATCAGCGCCGCACAGGCCCGTGACGAGCTGTTTGCAACGATCGCCGCAATGGTCGAAAGGGCCGCCGCCAGCGCCGCAAAAGCAAGTGACTGACGGTACTTGAGACCGCCGCCGTACCTTCCTAGGATGAAGGTACGCAGTCGCTTGGTTCGCCAAACTGCTGCGTAGGTGCAGGTGCCCTGAACCCCAATCAAGCCCGCACTTTGTTTCACGCGCATCTTGAGCCTCACGGGCTCTACTCCTCCCTATCAAAGAGTCTTGAGGCTCTTTTTTTGTCTCTGAAAATCAGCGTTCCGGTTCGCTACGGATCGAACGCCACGTGGCCTGCGCCAGCAACTCGCGATAAGCCTTCGGACTGCCCTTCACCCGCCCGGACAACCATGCCCGGCAATAGCTGTCCGCCTGACCGACGATCAGCGACGGCAGCAGCTCGGCGGGACACTCATTGAGTTCGGCGGCGCGCCCGGGCTCGCTCAGCCAGGTGCGCAGGCTGAGATTGCGCGTCTTGTTGCGGGCGGCCAGTTCGTCCTTGTGGGGGCCCCGGGTCACGGCATAACGCGCGTGATACTGGAACCGCGCCCATTCCGGCTGGTTCTCGACCCAATCCACATAGCTGAAGACCAGCGCCTGCACGCCCTCTTCGGTGGTCGTTGCGTCGGCCAGGTACGCATCGCGCAGGCGCGCCTGGTCCTCCAGGGCGGTGAAAAACAACGCGGCTACCAGCCCTTCCTTGTTGCCGAAATGGTGATAGATCGCCCCGACACTGGTGTCGCACTCGGCGCGGATCATTTCGATGGTGGTGGCCTCGATCCCCTGTTCGTTGAACAGGCGCAAGGCCTTGCGAAAGATGTCGCGCTTGAGTTCGGCCCGGCGGCCGGGGTAGCTGCGCTCGAGTAGATCTGCGGTGTCCATGGGGTTGAAGGCCTTGTAAATCCGGTTGAAAGGCACGCCCGTGCCGGTAATCGAAACGCGCCTAGGTTGACAGATTTCCCACGGACAGAATACCGTTCCGTTACAGAACAATATTCTGTTACGGAACATTATTCTTTAAATCTCCTAATCGCGAGGCTTAACCATGAGTCAGTTTCTCAGCATGTTCACCAGCGCCGGCCCCCAAGCGTTCAGCCAGATGGCCTGTCAGGTCGCGCCGTATTTCAGCAGCATCAATCCGTTGGTCAGCGAACTGCGCGCAGGTTCGGCGACGGTACAGGTGCCGTTTCACCGCGAGATCACCAACCACCTCGGCACCGTGCACGCCATTGCCATGTGCAACGCCGCCGAACTGGCGGCCGGGATGATGACCGACGTGTCGATTCCCGCCGGTGCACGCTGGATTCCCAAAGGCATGACCGTCGAGTACCTCGCCAAAGCCAAATCCGATGTAACCGCCGTGGCCAATGGCGAAGCGCTGGACTGGCAGACCGAAGGCGACAAGATCGTGCCGGTGGACATCCACGACGCAGAAGGCAAGAAGGTGTTCACGGCGCGAATCACCATGAACGTGAAGCTGTCCTGAAATCCCAGGCACAAAAAAGCCCTTGTTGCTGTCATCGCAACAAGGGCTTTTTGCCGTTGGCCGGATCAGTGAACGGTCAGACGCTGGCGGACAAATTCTTCGGTGTGCCGCGTGACTTGATCCAGATGCCGGTCACGCTGTTTCTCAGCGTCGACCATTGCGCGTTTGCCATGTTTTTGCAGCAGGTAGGTGTGGATCTGCTGCACTTCGAGCGAGCGGTAGATCGGCGTGGTGTCGATAAAACCGCGCAAGCCGTTGCTGCGGTAATGCCGGGTGCTCATCAGCACCTGAGTCTCCAACTGGCCCAGCACTTCAAAGCCCAGCGCCTCGAAATACGGGACTTTACCCACGCTGCACGTCAGCTCGGCATGGGGGTAACGCGTCAGCATGTCGGCGATCAACGCCCGGGCCACGCCCTGACGGCGGTACGGCTGCTGTACAGCCAGGTACGCCACGTTGCACGCCTCCCAATCGCCCTGCACCGGCAAGTACAACAGGAAGCCGATCACCTGCTCCGGGTCTTCGTCGTCGGTGGCCACCAGCAGTTCCACCTCGGTGCCCTTCTCGCCGTTCAACGCCTCCAGATACAAATGCACCTCGTAGCCGACCGCGTACTGATAGACGTTGTACAGCAGGTTGCTCGGGCCCAGACCGATCGCGCTGATGTCGGTCAGGTAGTCGACCACCATTTGCAGGATCTGGCTGTTGACGCTCTCGGGGCACGGGGATTTGTAGTGGGTGATGCGGGGCATGGCGGGTGAACTCCGGCGGTAAAACACAAGCTGCCGGGCGGATTGAGCGACCGGCGAACCGCGACATCATACCCTGTGCAAGCCTGACAAAAATTTCATCTGCCCGAGAACGGATCTTTCGCCGATCTGGCGTCCAATTCTTCAGCTGCGTTCATTTCCCGACGCAGGCCCTGAGGAGTTGTCATGAACGTTCTGCGTTCCCTGTTCAAATGGCGAAAAGCCTTGCTGCTGGTGCCGCTGACACTGGCCGCGCTGGCCAGTACCCCGGTGTTTGCCCAGCCCGAAATCATCATCCGAGAAGCCCCGCCACCGATGCGTATGGAACCGATGCCCGGTTCACGGCCCGGTTATGCCTGGGATCAGGGCCATTGGCGCTGGGAAGGCCGAGGTTACGCGTGGGTGCCGGGACACTGGCAACCGGTGCGTCACGGCGCACGCTGGAAACCGGGCCACTGGCAGGCCCGCGGGCCGAACTGGTACTGGATTGAAGGTCATTGGGTGCGTTGATTGCTCACTTGCCCGTCCACGTCACCCACCAGGAACATCGTCATGTCGAAAACCATAAAAACCTTGCTCGCTGCCTCACTCGTGGCAATCACCCTGTCGGGCTGCGTCGTCGAACCCGTGCGCCCGCACCGCCCACCACCGATCGTCGAAGTGGTCCCGGTAATGCCTGCGCCGGGTTATCACTGGGTCGCCGGCCATTATCGCTGGGCCGGCAACCAATGGCGCTGGGTGCCAGGGCATTGGCGGGCGTATTGAGGCCGGTCACTGCGCCGGTGCCACGACCTTGAACTTGATCGCGATGTCGTTCGAAACCACGGTGTCGGCCCACTCCCCGGCACCGAGGCCGAATGCATCGCGCTTGAGCACGAGCTCACCGTCGAAAATGCCGATGCTGCTGTCCGGTTTCAGTTGCACCGGTACCTGCACCTCGCGGGTGACACCTTTGAGCGTGAGTCGGCCGGCAACCAGGTAATGGTTTTCATCGACCCGACTGAAACGGGTCGATTCGAACACCGCCGTCGGAAACTTTTGCGTGTCGAACCACGCCGGCTTCACCAGCTCGGTGTTGGCGTCTTCGCTGCCGGCGTCGATGCTGGTGAGGTCGATGTGCAACGTAGTGTGGGCGCGGCCCAGATGCTCGGTGTCGAAGTCCAGCGTCGCGTCGAACTTGCCGAACGTGCCGTACATCCGCGAGCCCATCTGGTTATAGGTGAAACTGATCTGGCTGGCGGTGGTATTGACCCGGGTGTACTCCACCGCCTGCGCCGCCGGCATGAGGATCAGGCAACACACAGCAACCAACAACAATCGAATCGACATGGGATGCTCCGGTGCCTCGGTGGGTCTCGACTGACTTAAGCAAACATCGGGCGGTTATGCCACTTCACCGTTCATGCGCGCCTTCAAGTAACCGATCAGCGCCGTCACCTTGGGCGACGGCAGATGTTCGCGAGCCGTGACCGCGTTGAGATCCTGCGGCGGGCCGATCCACTCCGGCAGAACCCGGATCAGGCGTCCGGCCTGCACATCGGCTTTCATGCTCAGGTCCATTCCCAGACTCAGCCCTTCGCCTGCCCGCAATGCGTCGTGCAACAGCGCCGGGTCGTTGGCGAGGATGGTGGGCTCGACTCGATAGTCTCTCAGGCGCGCCCCTTCCCGACGCAACGGCCAGACATAACCGACATCGCGCCGGGCCTGATGCAGCGTCAACGTTTGATGGTGAAGCAATTCTTCCGGAGTTTGCGGCGTACCGTGATGCGCGAGGTATGCCGGGGCCGCGTAAATACCCGTGGGGAAACTCGCCAGCCGGCGGGCGATCAGACTCGAATCCGGTAATGCCCCCAACCGCAGCGCTACGTCGATCTCCTCGCCCACCAGATCCATCGGTACGTGGGAGGCCAGAATCTCCAGGCGAATTTCCGGGTACGCCTGACGAAACCCCGCCAGCAACGGTGCAAACCAACTCACCCCGAATGAAAACGGTACCGTTACCCGCAACCAGCCACGCGGCCCGTCACGCAATTGATGCACGGCCCGTTCGGCGTGTTCGAGGGTGTCGGCGATGGTTTTGCACTGCTCGTAATACACCGCGCCCGCCTCGGTCAGGCTCAACTGGCGGGTGGTGCGGCGCAGCAGTTGCACACCGATGGCCTGCTCCAGCTCGCGCACCCGGCGGCTGACCGTGGTTTTCGGAATCTGCAAGGCGTGGGCGGCAGCGGTGAAACTGCCGAGGCGCACCACGCGGACAAACACCAGCGTGTCGTTCAAATCGCGGATCATTTCGGGCCTGCCTGAGGACAATGGATTGTGCCACTCATGGCACATTTCATGCCGCGATTATGGGCTAATCACCTGAGACCCTGCGACCTAATATCGACGCTCCCTCTCGGAGTGATACCCATGAATCTTAACGAATACGCCGAACACGATGGCATAGGCCTCGCGCAGTTGGTTGCGTCCGGCGAAGTCCACGCCAATGAGCTGGCCACACTGGCCATCGAAGCGATACAACAGGTCAACCCATCGATCAACGCGATCATCGAACACTGGACGCCGACGGCTGCCAGCGGCAGTGGCCCGTTGGCCGGAGTGCCGTTTCTGATCAAGGACCTGGCGATCACTGCGGCCGGGCGACGTAATGAACTGGGCAGCCGACTCGCGCAGGGCCTGGTCGCAGAAAGCGATTCCACGCTGATGCAACGCTTCAACGCCGCCGGGCTCATCACCCTCGGCCGCACCACCACCCCGGAAATGGCGTTCAGCACCGAAACCGACTCCGTCCTGCAAGGCCCGACCCGCAATCCGTGGAACCCGCAACTTTCCGCCGGGGGCTCGAGCGGTGGCGCCGGCGCGGCTGTCGCCGCCGGCATCGTACCCGTCGCCCATGCCACCGACGCGGCAGGATCGATCCGCGTTCCGGCAGCCTTCAATGGTCTGGTGGGCCTCAAGCCGACGCGCGGCCGCAGCTCCCACGGGCCATTGATGGATGAAGTGTTTGCCGGGCTCGGCGTGCAATTGGGTCTGTCGCGGACGGTGCGCGACAGCGCGGCGCTGATGGATGTGGTGCAGGGCTGTGCGCCGGGAGATCCTTATTACACGGCGGCACCGGCCGAAGGTTTTCTGGCTCAGGTCGGCCGCGATCCCGGACGGTTGCGCATCGGCTTCCTCGACACGCCGTGGAACGGGGCCAGCGTCGATCCCGATATCGCCGATGCCACCGCTCGTGTAGCCCATGAACTTCAATCCCTCGGCCATCAGGTTGAAACCGTCCGGGCACCGCTCGGTCTGTCGTGGGACGCCTTCGTCGAAGCCAACGCGCATATCTGGTGTGCCAGCCTGGTGCGCTGGATTGACCATCTCGCCACCGCAACCCGGCGCCCCGTCGATCGCAGCACCCTGGAACCGGCCACCCTCGCCTGCTACGCCTTCGGCCAACAATCGCGCGGCACGGATTTCGCCGCTGCGCTGGAGGTGCGCAACAGCATCGCCCGTCAGGTGGCCGCGTGGTTCGAGGACATTGATGTACTGCTGACCCCGACCCTGCCGCACCTGCCCCAGGCCATCGGCTCCTACAACCACGACGCCGAAACCATGAACGGTCGGCAATGGACGGCGCGGGTCTTCGAGCATTCGCCCTTCACGCCGGTGTTCAATGTCGCGGGAACCCCGGCAATTTCACTGCCGCTGGGCATGTCCGGCAGCGGCCTGCCGATAGGCCTGCAATTTGCCGCACGCTTCGGCGCCGATGACCTGTTGTTGCGCCTGGCCGGGCAGCTCGAACAGGCCTTGCCGTGGCAGCACCGTCGGCCACTGATTCGGGTCGGCAATCCGCGTTGACACCCCTCCCGCCGCCCACAAAAAAGGGCTGTCCCTCACAGGACAACCCTTTGCGGATCGGGCCGCTCGATCACTTGCGATCCGTCAAACCAGCCGCTCGATTTTCTGATGCTGCCAGACCAGTTTGTAGTACAGCGTCTGCAGCACCAGCATCCCGAGGTACGCCACCGGGAACGCCATCCACACGCCCTGCAAGCCAAACTGCCCGTCCAGCCAGTACGCCGCCGGCAACTGCACACCGACCACGCAAATGATCGCGATCGCGACGGGTACCAGCACCGTGCCGCTGGCGCGCATGATCCCGCCGATGATGGCCTGGAAGCCGAAGATCAACAGGCTCCACAGCATGATGTGCAGCAAGTGCTCGGCCATCGCCCGGGTCGAGTCCTCGGTCAGGAACAGCCCCAGCAGCCAGTGCGACAACAGGTAACCGAGCACGATCAAGCCACCGGTCAGGCACACGTTGATCCACAGCCCGGTGTGCAGGATCGGGCCCATCCGCTCCAGCCGCCCGGCGCCAATCGCCTGGGCGCCGAGGATCGACGCGGTGATTGCAATCGACAGCGCCGGAAACTGCACGTAGTTGACGATCTGCGTCACCGCGCCATACGCCGCCGTCGCCTGGGAGCCGTGCTGGTTGACCAGCGCCAGAATCACCAGCTCCGACAGCGACAACACAATCATCTGCACCCCGGTCGGCAGACCGATGCGCAACACTTTGCCGAGAATCTCGCCGTCCAGCCGCAACGCCCCGAAGAACTCCCGGTCCGGCGCCAGTGGATGGCCCTTGCGGATCAGGCTCCACGCCAGCCATGCCATCGCCGCCAGCGTACCGGCCAGCCCGGCGAACGCCGCGCTCTGAATCCCCAGTTGCGGCAAGCCCAGCCATCCGCGAATGAACGCCGGGGTCAGCGCCAGACCGACCACGGTCGACAGCAGCAGAGCCAGCATCGGCGACAGCGTGTCGCTCACCCCGCGCAACAACTGGGTGAACAGCACGTACACCAGCACAAACGGCAAGGTCCACATCATCACGCGGGCATAGGCCACCGCGTCGTCCAGCACATCAACCGGCGTCCCCAACCCCTGCAACGCCTGACGCGCAAACACACTGCCCAGCACCGCCGCGACCAACCCGATCAACACCCCCAGCAACAACGTCGCCCCGGCAATCGCCTTCACCATATGCGACTCACGCGCGCCCCACGCCTGGCCGATCAACACCCCCGCCCCGGCGCCCAGACCGATGACCAGCGCGATGAAGAAAAAGATGATCGGAAACATCCCCGACACCGCCGCCAGCGCCTGAGTGCCGAGCATCTGGCCGATGTAGATGCTGTTGACCGTGCCGGACATCGACTGCAGGAAGTTCGACAGCACCATCGGGGCGAGGAACAGCAGGTAGGTTTTCCAGAGGGGTTTTTGGGCGGGGTTTTGCATTGAGGGTCCGTCTCGGGTGGGAGCGATGGGGAGAGTCTAAGGTATGCAAAGCGCTTCAGGTCGTACCCGTTTGCATTAAAACTTCGTAATCTCCACCACTTGCCCAAAATGGAAGTGAACCGATCCCATGTCCCGCGTCCCGACCCTGCTGACCTCTACCCTTTTTGCCGTTCTGGCGACGACAGCCAACGCCGCCCCGACGCCAGCGCCCCAAGCGCTGCAAAGCCTGCTGAGCACCCTGAACGAACGCCTGAACATCGGCGATCTCGTCGCCCTGACCAAGTGGGACAGCGGCAAGCCGATCCAGGACAGTCCCCGCGAAGCCCAGGTCATCGCCAACGCCCGAACGCTGGCCACTGAACGCAAGCTTGATCCAGAAGACGTGGCGCAGTTGATCGCCGCGCAGATGGAAGCCAACAAACTGGTGCAATACGGTTTGCTGGCGAAGTGGCAAGCGGCGGGTGCCGCGCCGGACACACCGCGCCCGGATCTGGGCAAGCAGATTCGGCCGCGCCTGGATGAGCTGCAGTCCCGCTTGTTGCAACAATACGCCGACTTCACGCCCTACCGCCGCGACCCGAATTGCCCGGTATGGCTGGCCAAGGCGCGTAGCGGTTTGACTCGTGACGGGTTGCACGAACTGGCCCTGACCCGCGCCACCGGGGAGCTATGCATTCGGGCGACAGCCCCGTGAATCGGGGCTCAGGCATCCATCGCTGGCGTCGATAGTCACCATCACGTCAATGAAGTTCTCATAAAAAATCCCGGGCGTAAGATCGGCTCCATACCAAACAAACAACACCCCGGAGCACACGATCATGAAACGCCAAATCCTTCTCGGCATCGCTTTCTCGGTTCTTGCAGTCAACGCTTTTGCAGCCAAACCCGCTCACACCATGATCGCCGAAGGCGGTTCGGATCGATTGATCGAACACCGTGTAGCTGAAGGTGGTTCGGATCGTCTGCAAGAACGCCGCGTTGCCGAAGGTGGCTCGGACCGTCTGCTGGAACGTCGCGTTGCCGAAGGTGGCTCGGATCGTCTGCTGGAACGTCGAGTTGCCGAAGGTGGCTCGGATCGTCTGCAAGAACGCCGCGTTGCTGAAGGTGGCTCGGATCGTCTGCTGGAACGTCGAGTTGCCGAAGGTGGCTCGGATCGTCTGCTGGAACGTCGCGTTGCTGAAGGTGGTTCGGATCGTCTGATGGAACGCCGCGTCGCATGACTTGACGGCCCAATCGCAAGAAAAAGAAAAGCCCGGCCTGATCAGCCGGGCTTTTTCACATCCAACCGTCGCTTACTGAGCGGTTCTCAGCTTGACCACGTCACCGGAGATCTTGGTGGTGTAGCCAGTCAGAACCCATGCCCAGAACCAGTTTTCCTGGACTTGGGTGTTGATCATCGCGTCGCCGCCACGGGCTTTGATCGCGGCATCCTGGGCGCGGACGAAACGGCTGTTCTGACGGATCGGGATAATGCCGAACAGCAGCAGGCCGGTGGCGGTCGCTTCGCTGTGGCCAATCACGGTGTATTGGCTGCTGTCGTATTGTTTGGTGTTCATCGCGGTGCCGGTGCAACCTGCCAGAACCACACCGAACAGTGCGGCGGCGACTACTTTGCTGAGGTATTTCACTTCAAGACTCCATGGGTATAAGCCCGGGATCCATCTCTCGGGCGGCGCACACTTTACTGGAGGCAGTGGCACATTGGTATCAACCTGACAATATTTCATGAAGCGTGTTTCATGTAACGCTGTCGGTTTAATCGCCGACAGCGTTACCTCTTCAGCTTCAAGTGTTGGTCTTGAGTTTGGTCCACAACCGCGTCGTCAACCGGGCAATCGCCGCCGGCAACTCTTCCACGGTGAACAACTTGTCCATCACCTCTTTCGGCGGATAGATCGCCAGATCCTGTTTCACCGCCGGTGTCAGGAACTCATTGGCAGCCGCGTTGGGGTTGGCGTAGTGAATGCTGTTGCTGATGTTGGCGATCACCTTGGGTTCCAGCAGATAGTTCATGTAGGTGTAGCCGTTCTTCTCGTGGGGCGCGTTCTTGGGCATGACCACCATGTCGAACCACAACGTCGTGCCTTCGTCCGGGATCGAATAGGCGATATCGATACCGTTTTTCGCTTCCCTGGCACTGGCGGCCGCCTGGACCACGTCGCCGTTGAAGCCGATCACCGCACAGACGTTGCCGTTGGCCAGATCGCTGATGTACTTCGACGCATGGAAGTACTGCACGTAAGGGCGAATCTTGAACAAGGCCGCTTCGGCTTTTTTGTAATCCGCCGGTTCATGGCTGTGTGGCGGCAAGCCCAGGTAGTTGAGGGTGATCGGTAGTACCTGAGTCGGGTTGTCGATGATTGCAACACCGCACTGGCTCAACTTCTTGATGTTGTCCTCTTCGAAGAACATCTTCCACGAGCGGGTAACGTCCGTGTTGCCGAAGATCGCCTTGATCTTCTCGACGTTGTAACCGATGCCGGCGGTGCCCCACATGTACGGATAACCGTATTGATTGCCCGGGTCGTTGACTTCAAGTTTTTTCATCAACTGCGGATCGAGGTTCTTCCAGTTCGGCAGTTGCGACTTGTCGAGTTTCTGGATGGCGCCGGCCTTGATCAGTCGCGACAGAAAGTGGTTCGACGGACTGACCACGTCGTAACCGGTATTGCCGGTCATCAACTTCGATTCCAGCACTTCGTTGCTGTCATGGATGTCGTAAGTGGCCTTGATGCCGGTGTCTTTGGTGAAGTTGGCCAGGGTGTCGTCGGCGATGTAGCCGTTCCAGTTGGAAATGTTGACCGCTTCGTCGGCAAGAGCGCCCGCCGAAGCTGTTGCGAGCAAGACCGCCAGGGAAAGTGTATTGACGCGCATGTTCTGTCACCTGAATTGAGTGGCTTTTGTTCTTGTGGGATGTGCGGAATTTCAGATTTCTGTTCTGGCCCTGACCGCCTCCACGCGCATGCGAAGCATGGCACCGATATCGAAGAAAGGTCGCGGCGGCAGCCAGCCGGGTTCGGCCCGTTGCATCACCGATTGCAGCAAGGGCGAGTCGATGCCCGACGCCAGCTCCACCAACAGCCGTCCCCACAGGGTTCCGCGCGCCACACCCGAGCCGTTGCAACCGGCCACGGCGAAAACGCCCTCCTCAACCCGGTCGAAATACGCCTGGCCGCTGCGGGTCGCACTCAGGTGACCGGTCCAGGTGTAGCGAATGTCTTGCTCGCCGAGGAACGGAAAACGCCGTTGCAGACCGCGCACATGGTGTTGCCGACGCAGGACCAGCTCGCTGTTGGACAGGTCCCGCGTGCGGTATTCGGCGGTGTTGCGAATCATCACCCGACGATCCGGGGTCAACCGCACGGTGGCGCCCAGCGGCCGGGTCGACAGCACGCCCCACGGCTCGACCGAACCGATGGCCGCGAACTCCTGATCCGTGAGCGGACGCGTAAGGCTGGCGCTCAACTCCATCGGGAACGTGGCGCTGTCGTTGATGCCGACGCGGGGAATGAAGGCGTTGAGGCACACCAGCACCTGCTTCGCCTCGATACTGCCTTCGGCACCTTGGGCGCGTAGACGCCCCTGGCCGACACGCTCAAGACCCGAAATGTCGGTGTTCTCGAATACCGTGACGTTGTCCGGGAGCGCATTGAGCAAGCCCTTCACGTACTTGGCTGGTTGCAGCAGCGCATTGCCATTGCCACACCAGATCGCGGCCTGATAGTGGCGAGTGCCGAGCTTCTGGCTCAGCGCCTCGCCTTGCAGAAACTCGGCGCGGGCACCGAGGGCGCGCAGCGTGGCCAGTTTCGCGTCGACCTGATTGAGCTTGGCCGGATCGTTCACGGCAAAGAAATAGCCGCTGTCGCGGAAGTCACAGTCGATGCCGTGTCGGGCAATGCGTTGGCGGACTTCTTCGCTGGCGGCGCGGGAAATCGCCGTGTCGACTTCAAACCCGGCAAAACCTGCGGCGCCGATCAGTTCACTGTCGGCCGGGTGCTCATGGGCGACGACAAAACCCGAGTTGCGCGCCGACGCGCCCTGCGCCGCCGATTGCCGATCCACCACCACAATCCGCGCCTGGGGATGCAGTTGCGCGAGGTTATGCGCAGCGCTGAGCCCGGTGATGCCGGCCCCGATCACCAGCCAGTCGGCTTTTTGCGCTCCGCTCAGGCGACCGCGTGCCGGGGAGTTTCCGGCTTGCGCGATCCAGCCACAGATATTGTCCATGCATCACCTCGTTCGACTGTTGTTCGGCGACTTGCCTTCTTTGCAGGCTCATGCGTGAATCGCATGCCTGTGTTGTGAAGATCGCCACCAGAGCTAGAATCTATAAGGTCTTCGAACGCCTCACCAACGCTAAGAAATCATCGAGCCATTCTGAAAACGCATGGATAAAATTCGCCACGTCCCTTCCCTGCAAGCCATGCAGGCACTGGTCGAAGTCGCCCGATGCGGCAGCTTCACTCAGGCAGCGCAGACGTTGTGCCTGACCCAAAGCGCCGTGAGCCGGCAGATCCAGCAACTGGAAAGTCACTTCAACGTGGCGCTGTTCGTGCGCACCAGCCGCAACCTGCACCTGACCCCGGAAGGCGAGCAGGTTTTGGCCAGCGCACGGAGCATCTTTGAGCAACTGAAAACTCTTGAAGAACGCCTCACGCCGCAGAAACGTCCGTTCCGTATCCGCATGCACGTGTCGCTGGCGGTGCGCTGGTTGCTGCCCAAACTCAGCGACTTTTATCTGCGCCATCCCGAGGTCTCGCTGGCCATCGAAACCGTCGCCACCGAAGTCGTCGAACCGACCGGCGACAGCGATGCCTACATCCTTTATTTGCCGACAGCATCAAGCGATCCGGATTGCCTGACGCTGTTTCAGGAAACGCTGGTGCCGGTGTGCGCCCCGAATCTGGCCGGAGCACCGCGCTCAGTGGAAGCGTTGCTGCGCTTCCCGCTGCTGCATCGCTCGGTAGATCGCCAGGCATGGATCGAATGGCTGGCCGCGAACGACGGCAAACCGCTGGAGGATTACCGGCACATCCCGTTCAACCTCGATGAACTGGCACTGGATGCGGCGGCGCGGGGATTGGGTGTGGCGGTGACGGACATGACGCTGGCGGCAGAATCCATCGAGCGTGGCGTGCTGGTGGTGCCGTTCGGGGAACCACTGAAAACCGGGGGGATTTACTCGTTGTGCTTGCAGCCTTCAGCGGCTTCGCATCCGGCGTGTGGGGTGGTGATGGGGTGGTTTGCGGGGCAGGCCGAACGGGAGAATTGAAAGCGGGAACTGCCTGGACCAGCTCCCGCCGCGGATATTTACTGATTGGGAAAAGTCTGGAGATACGCCAACAGATTATCGATCTTCTCCTCGTCACTCAGCCCCCAGAAGATCATCCGCGTCCCCGGCACCACGCCCTTCGGGTCCTTCAGATACGCCGTCAGCGTTTCACGGTTCCAGGTCACGCCGGAGTTTTTCATCGCGTCCGAGTACACGTAGTTCGCCGACGTCCCGGCCGGGCGGCCGATGATGCCGTTGAGTTCCGGGCCGAATCCGGGGCGGGCGGATTCGCCGACCTGGTGGCAGCCGCCGCACAGACGCGGGAAGATTTTGGCGCCGGCCTCGGCGTCGCCCGCCGCCAGGGCGGGCGTGCTGAGCAGGCCTGCGTTGAGGGTCAGGGCGAGGGTCAGTAAGGCGCGTTTTTTCATTGCTGGTTCCGGACTGGCGTAAATCGGGCGGCGCAAGGGTAGCATTTTGTGGCGATCCGAAAGGCTTCGGCTAGCGGTAGGCGCCCACCACCTGCCGGACTTTTATCAGCGCCTGACGCAGTACATCCATGTCCACCGACCCCAGGGCAATCCGGATCGCGTGGGGGACGTGCGCCGAAACCACGAACGGTTCGGCGATCGATACCGCAATCTGCTGCTGCATCAACTCGACCACGACCTGATCGGCACGGGCATCCTCCGGCAGTGGCAGCCAGAGGAAATACGAGGACGGATGGCCAATGTGTGCAATGTCTTTGAGTATCTCGCCCGCCAGCACCTGACGTGCCCGAGCGTCGTGACGTTTTTGCGCTTCGAGCACCGTGACGGTGTCGTCGTCGAGCCAGCCGCAGGCGATCGCGGTCATGACACCGGGGGTGTTCCAGGTGGTGGCGCGGATGATGCGCTCAAGGGCCGGGACGGTTTGCAGCGGCGCGGCGATGAAGCCGACGCGCAGGCCGGTGGCGATGTTTTTCGAGAGCCCCGAGACGTAAATCGTCCGCTCCGCTGCCAGAGAGGCCAACGGTGGCGGCGGGTTATCGACCAGAAAGGCGTAGGCTGCGTCTTCGATGATCGTCAGGTCATGCTGTCGGGCAATCGCCACCAGCTGTTCGCGCTGATCAAGGGACATGACCCAGCCGAGCGGATTGTGCAGGGTCGGCATGCTGTACACGGCACGCACCGAGCGGCTGTGGCAGAGTCGCTCCAGCGCCGGCAAATCCGGCCCGTGATCGGTCACCGGAATCGCCACCACTTCCAGGTGCAACGCTTCGGCCAGCACCTTGAAGCCGGAATAGGTCAATGCATCGGCGGCAATGACGTCACCGGGTTTGAACAACGCCATCAGCGCGACGGCCAGCCCCTGTTGCGCGCCGTTGACGATCAGCACTTGCCCGGCATCGACCTTCAGGCCACGGGTTTGCAAATGCCGGGCGACCGAGGCGCGCTCGTGCACTCGGCCGGCGTGGGGTTGATAGCGCAGCAGCGCTTCGAGGTCGCCGGACAGCGCCAGTTGCCGCAGCGCCGTTCGCAGTAACTCGGCCTGACCGGGCAACGACGGGTAGTTGAAATTGAGATCGACCATGCCGACCGCCACGTCTTTCTGATCGATGCTGTGCCCCGGCGGCAACGACGTCTCACGCACAAACGTACCTCGCCCCGCTTCGCCGCTGACCAGGCCCATCGCCTCAAGCTCCGCGTACACCCGCGACGCCGTGACCAGCGCCAGCCCTTCGCTGGCGGCCAGTTGCCGGTGGGTCGGCAGCCGCGTGCCGGGCAACAGGCGACCGCTGCGAATATCGGCGGCATAGGTATCAACGAGGGTCTTGTAACGGGAGCGCGGCATGTCGGGATGTATCCATGACAATTCTTTGATTGTGCTGATTCTCAGCCCTAGGATGAGCCACAAGCAACCCCACTCTTGAGCGTGACCCAACATGGAACGAACCACGAATCTGCCCGCACCGGTCCTGGAAAAAACCAGTGGCTGGATCAACGGTTTCATCGGCGTCGTGATTTTCAGCGGTTCACTGCCGGCCACGCGGCTGGCGGTGCTGGAATTCGACCCGGTGTTCCTGACCGTCATCCGCGCCACCATCGCCGGGGTGTTGGCGCTGTGTCTGTTATGGCTGTTTCGCGAACGACGTCCGGCGCGGGATCAGTGGTTCTCGTTGTTGATTGTCGCGCTGGGCGTGGTCGTGGGATTCCCGTTATTGACCGCCCTAGCGCTGCAATACGTGACGTCGGCGCATTCCATTGTGTTTGTAGGATTGCTGCCACTGGCGACAGCGATTTTCGGCGTGTTGCGCGGCGGTGAACGGCCGCGTCCGGTGTTCTGGATCTTTTCGGTGCTGGGCAGTTCGCTGGTGGTCGGTTTTGCGGTTTCCCAAGGCCTGACCGCCTCGCCCACCGGCGATCTGTTGATGCTGGCGGCGATCCTCGCCTGCGGTCTCGGTTATGCCGAAGGCGCAAAACTGTCGCGCACCCTCGGCGGCTGGCAGGTGATCTGCTGGGCGCTGGTGTTGTCGTTGCCGGTGATGGCCGTGCTCAGCGTATGGCGGGCGCCTGCCTCGTTCAGCGGCATCAGCGTGTCGGCGTGGGTGTGCCTGGCTTACGTTTCGCTGTTCAGCATGCTGATCGGTTTTGTGTTCTGGTATCGCGGACTGGCTCAGGGCGGGATTGCGGCGGTCGGACAGTTGCAGTTGTTACAGCCGTTCTTCGGCCTGGCGTTGGCGGCGACGTTGCTGCATGAACAGGTCAGCGTCGGCATGCTGGTGGTCACGTTGGGCGTGATCCTGTGCGTCGCCGGGGCGAAGAAATTCGCCAAATGACCTTCAACTCACTCCCGCTTTCCACTCCCGTGGACTGAGCCCGGTCTTGCGCCGAAACGCCCGGGCCAGCGCCGAAGGACTTTCATAGCCGACTTCTTCGGCGATCAGGGCGATCGGCCGCCCTTCGCGCAGACGTTTCTGCGCGAGGCTGATTCGCCAGCTCACCAGATAATCCACCGGCGTCTGCCCCACCACTCGCCGGAAGTGCTCGGCAAAACCGGCACGGGACAAATGTGCGGTCGCTGCCAGTTCGGCAACACTCCAGGCCTTGGCCGGCTGGTCATGCATCAGGCTCAACGCACGGGAAATCTTCGGATCCGCCAGCCCCGCCATCATGCCCGGCTGCTGGTCGCGACTGCTGATGAGATGCCGCAGCAGCAGAATCACCAGCAACTCGAACAGCCGATCCATCACCGCTTCGCGCCCGCAGTGGCCGTCGAACGCTTCCTTGAACAGCCACTCCAGGGTGCTGGCCATTTCAGGAAGGTCGCCGAGTTTCAGCACCAGATAATCCGGTAATGCCGCCGCCAGCGCATTGCCCGCACCGCCATCAAACGTCAGCGAGGCGCACACCAGTTGCGTGTTCATGGCCTCGTCGGCGAATAGTCGATGGGCAAACGGTCGGGGGAAGAAAATCAGGGTCGGTTCACTGAGCGTGAGTTCGGGGTCATTCCCCGGTTTGAGCAGCACCTGCCCGGCCTGCAACAGATGCACATGGCCGCAGACCTGATCGCCACCATAGGCACTGATGCCGCAGAAGGTGCCGCTGTGGAAGGTGCCGGCATTGACGCCGAAGTGGCTGAGCAACGTGGACAAGCGATCCATGGAAGAATCCCCGACGGAAGGTTTGGACGATCTGTCGCATATCCTCGACGATTTGCACCCAAAGCACCAGTCGCGCTCAATAACATGACCTCCATCCCCGGCGCACTTCGCACCGGACTTTCGGAGAATCACCATGAGCCGCATCGTCCCTGTCAGCCTCGAAACCGCCACTGACGCCACTCGCCCGACGCTTGAAGGCGTGCAGAAAAAAATCGGCTTCCTGCCCAACCTGTTCAAGACCCTGGCTGTTGCGCCCGCCGCACTCGATGCCTACGTGCAAATCTCCGCCACGCTGGGCAAGACGTCCCTGAGCGCCAAGGAAAAAGAAGCGGTGTACCTCGCCACGTCGCAGGTCAACGGCTGCGATTATTGCCTGGCGGCGCACACCTTGTTTGCCAGCAAGGCCGGGCTGGCAGCGCAGGAGATTGTCGAGGCGCGTCACGGTCGGCTGAACGCCTTCGCCGCCCTCGCCCATCAACTGACGGAAACCCGTGGCCATCTGAGCGATGAACAGATCGCCGCCGCCCGCGCTGCCGGCATCGACGACAAGAAGATCATCGAAGTGATCGCCATCGTCGCCGCGCAGACCCTGACCAACTACCTCAACAACGTGGCGCTGACCGACATCGATTTCCCGGCCATCGATGCCTGATCAGTGACCGGGGTCGATCTCAGTCGTGATCGACCCCGGCGCGTTTCAGCAGTTTCTTGCAGCGCTCGGACAGGTGAAACACCTGCAATTGCTTGCCGGCCTTGGCGTAACGTTCGCGCAGGGTTTTCAGCGCAGCGATGGCCGAGTAGTCGACAAAGCTCAGATGCCGGCAATCCAGCGTCACCCGCTGTGGGTCGCTGGCCGGGTCGAACTGATTGAGGAACGGCGTGGTCGAGGCAAAAAACAGCGTGCCGTGCAGGCGATAGAGTTTGCTGCCGTCGGCTTCCAGATGTTCATCGGCGTACAACTCGCGCGCTTGCTGCCAGGCAAAGTTCAGCGCCGCGATGATGATCCCGCACAGCACTGCCGTGGCCAGATCGGTGAACACCGTGATGGTGGTTACCGCGATGATCACCAGCACATCGTTGAGCGGCACTTTGTTCAGCACCCGCAACGAAGCCCAGGCAAACGTCTGCTGCGACACCACGAACATCACCCCCACCAGCGCCGCCAGCGGAATCCGCTCGATCAGCGGCGACAGAAACAGAATGAACAGCAGGATCAACACCCCCGCCACCACCCCGGACAACCGCCCGCGCCCGCCGGAACTGAGGTTGATCACGGTCTGGCCGATCATCGCGCAACCACCCATGCCGCCGAACGCACCGGACACCATATTCGCCGCGCCCAGCGCCACGCACTCGCGATCCGGGTAGCCACGGGTTTCGGTGATTTCATCGGTGAGGTTGAGGGTCAGCAGGGTTTCCAGCAGGCCGACCATAGCCATCAAAATCGCGTAGGGCGCGATGATGCGCAGGGTGTCCAGCGTCCACGGGATGTCCGGCAGCGCGAGCGTCGGCAGACCGCCGGCGATGTGCGCCATGTCGCCGAGGGTGCGGGTCGGCAGGCCAAGCAGATAGACCAGCGCCCCAACGCCGAGGATCGCCACCAATGCCGGCGGCACGGAGCGGGTCAGGCGCGGCAGGAGGTAGACGATGGTCATGGTCAGCAGCACCAGCCCGATCATCAGGTACAACGGCGTGCCGCTGAGCCATTGCTCACCGCTCTTGAAATGCTCCAGCTGTGCCAGCGCGATGATGATCGCCAGACCGTTGACGAACCCGAGCATCACCGGGTGCGGCACCATGCGCACCAGTTTGCCCAGGCGCAACAACCCGAACGCCATCATGATCAACCCGCCAAGCAACACCGTCGCCAGCAGATACTGCACGCCGTGCTGCACCACCAGCGCGACGATCACCACCGCCATCGAACCGGCCGCCCCGGACACCATGCCCGGCCGGCCGCCGAACAACGCGGTCAGCGTGCAAATGATGAAGGCGCCGTACAGGCCCATCAGCGGATTGAGGTGAGCCACCAGCGCAAACGCAATGCATTCGGGCAACAGGGCAAACGAGGTGGTGAGTCCGGCCAGGACATCGGCGCGCAGACGAATCGGTTTCATGGCTTACCTGACAAAGCGGCCGACACGGGCGGCCGCTGCATTCGCGGGAAAAAGAGGGTTGCGGATGTTACGCAAATGCCCGGGCACGGGCCAGTGATCGCTGACAGGGACGGCTTGGCGCTCTATGCTTGCGGGCTTCATTGATCTACGGGTTTGAACATGTCACCTCTATCCGCCCGCGAAGTCTGCCAGCGCTTGCGCGATGCGGCGCTGGAAGTGTGCCCGTTACGGCGTCTCGCGCAGGCAACCGGGCCAGGCCAGATGTCGGTCGATATCGACGGCTGGCACCTGTCGCTCGACTTTGACGGCCAACGCCTGCACCACTGCCTGCAATGCCGGTGTCCGGAAGACCGTGTGTGGACACTCGACACGACTCAACGTTTCGGCACCGATCCGGTCAGCCTGCTCAGCACCTGGGAACTGGCGCAGATCGAGCGATTGCTGGCTCAGGCCGGCTGAGCGGATCAGCCCTGCCGCAGGTCCAGCACATACGTGTAATACCCGGTATCACGCACCCAACCGAGGGACTCGTACAAGCCCTGGGCCGTGAAATTGTCGGTGGCGGTTTCCAGCACCAGCCCCTTGGCGCCGGTGTCCACGGCGAAGTCGCGTGCAGTGTTCATCAGCAATCGTCCGACGCCACGGCCTCGGGCGGCCGGCGTGGTGAACAGGTCGCTGAGCAGCCAGGTGCGGTGGGCGTCTATCGAAGAAAACGTCGGGTACAACTGGACGAATCCCAGCGCATTACCGCTTTCGTCCTCAACCAGAAAAATCGCCGATTCATTGCCGGCCATGCGCTCGGCGATGAAGGCCCGCGATTGCGCCAGGTTCGACGGCTGGCCATAGAAACCGCGATAACCATCGAACAGTTCGGCTACCGCATCCAGATGTTCCGCGTGGGCGCGCAGTGCCTGAAGACTCATATCCCCTCCCCGATCGATTCCAATGATTGCACCAGCATAGCGCTGTCTGTCGAGTTCGCTGGCTTAACCGCTATATAGTTTTGTATATTGCGAGCCCGAAATGGCCAGACCTTCCATGCCGTCCATGAGCAGCATCCGCGAACGCAACCAGCAACAGATCCTCAAAGCCGCCAGCGAAGAGTTTGCCGCCAACGGCTTTGACGCGACCCAGACCCGCGACATCGCCGCCCGTGCCGGGGTGCCCAAGGCCAATCTGTATTACTACTTCCAGAGCAAGGAAAACCTCTACGGCAAAGTGCTGCTCGGCTTCGTCGAGCCGCTGCTGGAAGCCTCGGCGGTGCTGCGCGAAAGTGATGACCCGCTGATCGGCCTGAGCGCCTACGTCGCCGCGCGCATCCGCATTGCCCGCGAGCATCCGGCAATTGCCAAAGTGTTCAGTGGTGAACTGCTGCTGGGCGGTCGCCAGTTGCCTGACGAATGCCGTGACCTGCTGCATGCCGAAGCCAGGCGCAATGTCGAGTGCCTGCGCAGTTGGATCGAACGCGGCTTGCTGGCCCCGGTCGATCCCGAGCATTTGATGTTGTTCATCTGGTCGGCGACGCGCACCTACACCAATATCGGCTGGCAGATGGGGCGCATCACCGGGCGGGAAGTGCCGCAGGATGAGGATTATGCGGTGGCGGCGGATACCATTACGCGGTTGGTGTTGGGCGGTGTGGTGTCCGAGCCGGTGAGTGATGCTCGCAGGTTGATGTTTGCGACTTGAAGAGTCAGGGCATGAAATCCAGCGGCAGCGTTCCTTCAGCCGACTTCTGCTTGTACCAGGCCTGCATGGCATCGGGTAAACGAGTCTTCCATTGCGGCACGTTGGTGTAGTAACGGACACGGGATTTTCCCTGTCCGTCGTAGGCCATCACCATTACCCACAACTGATTGTCTGGCGCACTCATGAACATCGCGGTATTGCCCAGACCACGCATCCACATCTCCACCATTTGACTGCCCGGCACATCGGCACTGGGGTCGCCAGTCATCATTGAGCCGGATATTTCCACCAGCAATTGATAGTCAGTCTTGAGCAATGTGCGCAACGTTTCGTTTTCTTCAGTTGAACGGGCCAAACCGAGGCTGAGCAAATCGTAATCAAGCTTCAAGGGTTCGTCGGATGCCACATAACGGCCGGCGTAATAAACACCCATCCCACCGCCGCAGTCGGCATCGGCACCGTCCTGCATCACGTGGAGTATTCCGTTGATTGCCGTAAAACTCAGCGAACATTGTTCTTCGTCGTAATCGGCCTGTTTCCCCTTCAACGAAGCAACGCCTTCCAGATTGCCGGAGTTACCGCCCTCCGCTGCCGAAACATCAAAATTTATATGCGTCGCGTCGCGCCGCTTGGTTTTTATTTCTGCGGCTGACGAAGGGCTTCCTGGGATGAGCTGCCAGGTAGAGTCCCAATTGAACGGCTTGGCGGCGTACTCAAGTTCGGCAATCCGCATCAGATATTCCCGACGCAGACAGGCCATCTGTTGGTCGCAGCCCTTGCGGTTCTTCAGCCACTGCCGCTGGTCGGCCTTGAGCGCTTGCGGGTCAGCCACCTGCGCCAACGTTGTCTGCCAAAGCCCCCCAAGCTTCTCATCAAGTCTCGACGTATACGGATCAGCGCAAATGGCTTTTTCAACCGGGCTGGAAGCGCCAACGCAGTCAAAACTGGCAGCGTAAGTGTTGGCAGCAAAAACGAGGGACGTCAGCAGCAAGGCGTGACGGAGATTGAAAGCGAGCATCGACAGATTCCATTCCTGAGGCGGCGGCAGTATGCCGCGCCCGGGCTATCGATGCTCTGGATTTTTCACCGGTTGCAGGCAGACAACCGGGGGCTTCGGCAAAAGAGCATCAGAACGCGATGTCAGCCGCCGGCTTCACATCGATCCGTGCCACGGAACCGGTCAGGTGCGCCCAGTCCTTGTTGTGCTCGGCGATGATGTCTTCGGCGCTCATGTTGCCGTTGTCGACGGTGGAATGCGCGTCGGCGGCCAACTCCACGTCGTAGCCCAGTTGATGGGCCTGGCGCACGGTGGCGTTGACGCAGTAATCGGTTTGCAGGCCGCAGATCACCAGGCGGTCGAAGTCTTCCCGGGGGATCAGTTTCTGCAGGTTGGTCTGGTAGAACGAGTCGTTGGCGGTCTTGTCGACGCGCAGATCGCCCGGCGCGGTTGCCAGGCCGTCAGCCAGTTGCCAGCCCTCGGCGCCGTGGGCGAGCGGGCTGTCTTTTTCGTTGTGCTGGATCAGCACCACAGGAATGCCGGATTTGCGGGCACGGGCGCTGAGGCCGTTGATGGTGTCGATCACCCGTTTGATGTCGTGGCACTCGTATTCGCCTGTGCACAGGGCGCGCTGGACATCGATGATCAGCAATGCGGTGGTCATGGTGAGCCTTCCTTGATCGGTCCTTGAGACAGGGGCGGACGTATGCCCGCCCCCTTTTTACCCTTCTCAGTAACCCAATGACAACCCGGTGTTGCGCCGTGGATCGTTGGCGCCGTAGAAGCGGTTCTTGCCGACCGGTTTACCGCCCAGCGACGGCGCGCCGACCAGAATCGCAGCGATGTGGTTGGCGTCCTGCGGGCCCGCGAACTTATGGCCCCAGCTCTCGAGAATCTTCTTCGTGTCGGGGCTCGCGGCGTAATCCTCGAGGTTGGTTTGCTCCGGCATCCACTGCTGGTGGAAACGCGGCGCATCGACCGCTTCCTGCAGGCCCATGCCGTAGTCGATGACATTGAGCATGGTCAGCAAGGTTGCCGTGATGATGCGACTGCCACCCGGTGTGCCCACCACCATCACCACCTTGCCGTCCTTGGTCACGATGGTCGGGCTCATCGATGACAGCGGCGCCTTGCCGGGCGCGATGGCGTTGGCTTCGCCCTGCACCAGGCCGTACATGTTCGGCACGCCGACTTTCGAGGTGAAGTCGTCCATTTCATCGTTGAGGATCACCCCGGTCTTGCTCGCCATCACGCCCGCGCCGAACCAGTCGTTGAGGGTGTAGGTAACCGAGACCGCGTTGCCCCATTTGTCGACGATCGAATAGTGCGTGGTGTTGCTACCTTCATGGGGCGCGACGCCGGGTTTGAGTTCCGCCGACACACCGGCCTTCTGCGGCTGGATCGCGTTACGCAGCTTGGTCGCGTAATTCTTGTCCAGCAGGTGTTCGATCGGGTTCTTTACGAAATCCGGGTCGCCCAGATAGCTGTTGCGATCCACGTACGCGTGGCGCATCGCTTCGATCTGGTAGTGCATGCCCTGGGCAGAATGGAAGCCCAGATCTTTCATCGGGTAGCCTTCGAGGATGTTCATGATCTGGCAGATCACCACCCCGCCGGAGCTTGGCGGCGGTGCCGACACGACGTGATAACCGCGATAGTCGCACTCCACCGGAGCCAGTTCGCGGGTCTTGTATTTGTCGAGGTCGGCCTGGGTGATGATGCCTTTGTTGGCCTGGCTGGACGTGACGATCGCGTCGGCGACCCAGCCTTTATAGAAACCGTCCGCACCTTTTTCGGAAATGGTGCGCAGGGTTTTACCGAGGTCCTTCTGCACCAGTTTCTGCCCGACCTGCATCGGCTCACCGTTGCTCAGAAAGATCGCTCCGGAGTCTTTGATGTCCTTCTTGAACACGTCGGTGGCGTATTCCAGCAGTTCGACGTCACCCTGCTCCAGCGCAAAACCGTCTTCGGCCAGTTTGATGGCCGGGGCAATCATTTCCTTGCGCGGTTTGGTGCCGTACTTGCTCAGCGCCAGCTCCATGCCGGACACGGTGCCCGGTACGCCGACCGCGAGGTGGCCACGGGTACTCAGGTCCGGAATGACGTTACCGTCCTTGTCGAGGTACATGTTGGCCGTCGCGGCCAGCGGGGCTTTTTCGCGGAAGTCGAGGAAGGTCTTGCGCCCGTCCGCCAGTTGAATGGTCATGAAACCACCACCACCGAGGTTGCCCGCCGCCGGGTAAACCACCGCCAGTGCATAACCCACGGCGACCGCCGCATCCACCGCGTTGCCGCCACTTTTCAACACGTCGACACCCACGTGAGTGGCCAGGTGCTGGGCGGTGACCACCATGCCGTTTTCGGCGGCGACCGGGGCAACCGAGGCGGCGTGAGCCATGAGGCAGCTGAGCGCCAACGAGGTCGCAATCAGCGATTTGGCAAAAGGTTCGTACTTCATGAGTCGGTCTCTTCTTTTTATAAGGTAGGAAAGCGCTTCAAGAGCATCAGCCAGTATGGTCGCGATTACGGTTTGCGCCTCCCCGATCCGGCAGTATGCTGGGCGCTGTTGCCGAGCCGATCCGGAGTTTTCCCCATGGCCTACACGTTCATCACCCTGCCCTCGCCCGTGGGCGAGTTGAAGCTGGTCGCGAACGGTTCACGACTGGCCGCCATCCTCTGGGAAAACGACAAACCGAACCGGGTGCGCCTCGGGCCGATGAGTGAAGCCCCGGACAATCCGGTGTTGATGAAAACCGCGCAGCAACTGAAAGAATATTTTGTCGGGACGCGAAGTGCGTTCGATCTGGATCTGGATTTCGTCGGCACCGAGTTCCAGAAAAAGGTCTGGGCCGCATTGCTCACCATTCCGTTTGGCGAAACCCGCACCTACAGCCAGATTGCCCGGCAGATCGGTCACCCCAGCGCAGTGCGCGCCGTCGGCGCGGCGAACGGCAAAAACCCGATTTCGATCATCGCGCCCTGTCACCGGGTGATCGGCGCGTCGGGAAAACTGACCGGGTTTGCCGGAGGCCTTGAAGCCAAGGAGCGGTTGCTGACACTGGAAGGTGGCCAGTGGTCGGACATCGGCAAGACCGGTGATCTGTTTTAAGCGCCGAAGAAGTGATTCATCGCCGCGTACTGCAACAGCATGATGGTCTTGGCATCGCAGATTTCGCCTCGATGAAACGCTGCCAGTGCATCGTCGAAACGCCACTCCAGCACTTCAAGTTCTTCGGTTTCCTCTTCCAGGCCGCCGCCATCGCCGACCTTCGACTTCGCGTCATATTCGGCGACGAAGAAGTGCAGCTTCTCGGTCACTGAGCCCGGGCTCATGTATGCCTCGAACACCTTCTTCACGTCATGCACGCGGTAACCGGTTTCCTCCTCGGCCTCATCGCGAATGCGCTGCTCCGGTGCTGCGCCTTCCAGCAACCCGGCAGCGACCTCGATCAGCAAACCGTCGTGACCGTTGACGAACACCGGCAGACGGAACTGGCGAGTCAGTACCACTGTGCGTTTTTCGCGGTTGAACAACAGAATTGCCGCACCATTGCCACGGTCGTAGACCTCGCGGGTCTGGCGTTGCCATTCACCGTTGTTGCGCAGGTAGTCGAAAGTGATTTTCTTCAGCAGATACCAGTCGTGGGACAACACCTGAGTGTCGACGATATTGATCCGCTCGGCGGTGTTGGGCATGACGCTTCATCCGTTGTTGTCATCGGGAGGCCCCATGTTAGGCGAAAAAAAGCCCGGCAGCGCTACCGGGCTTTTTTATTCGATTACCGCTGGCGGGCCATGTCCGCAACCGCGACATCAGGCTCCGGCGAGGCCGCTCCTGCGCCGTTGATCAACGGTCCATAACGCCGACTGAACTCCCAGTTGTACGGCACGCGATCCTTGCTGGTGCCGTTGTCCCAGTTCACCGACCACGTCATCAGGCCCTTGATCGGGTGCCCTTTGACCGCCAGGCGTTTCATCGCATTGCCGACCACGTTCTTGTCGATCACGTAACCGGTGGCAGCGGCGTCGACGTTGGCTGGCAGGCCGATGACGAACTTATCCGCAGGGATTTTGGTGAATCCGCGAGTGCCGGTCACCAGACTTTCGGTCAGGTAATAGAGGAAGTCCTCTTTCAGCGCATCGTTGTTCTGCGCGATCCACGCCCCGTTGCCATTGTTGGCCTCCGGCACCCAGACACCGTCACCGCCCTGGTTGTAGAACTGCGGCGCGATGAAGTCGTAGTAGCCTTCCAGCGCCTGCAAGTAACCGACGTATTTGCCAGTGGTGGTCAGGTACGGAAACTCCGGGGCCATGCTGATGATGAAGTGCTTGCCCTGGCCTGCGTAGTGATCCTTGACCAGTTTCAGGGCGGCCGGCAGGACGGTCTTATTGGCAGCGAAATCAATCGCGCTCTGCTCAAGATCGATGTCCAGCCCGTCGAAGCCGTAGGTTTCCACCAGACGGATGATTTCGTTGGCCAGCGGTTGCTCCTGCCCGGCACGCAACTCGATGTGCGCATCGGCGCCGCCGAGGGAAATCAGCACGGCCCGGCCCTGACTGTTGAGTACGCCAACCTGGCGGCGGAACTCGGCATCGGAAACGTTGAACGGCTTGAAGGTCGGTATCCCGCTGCCCTTCATGAACGCCACCGCAACCACGTTGTAGTCCTTGGGCACGTTTTCCAGGGCGATGTTGGCGAACTGACCACGCTGATAGCCATCGCTCGGGCCGGCCGGCCAGTTGTGCCAGAAGCCCATGAGGATTTTCTTGCCGGCGATGCTCGGCATCAGCGAAGCCGCGTCGCTCGCCTGGTTTTGCAATAAGGTGAAGTCGATATTTGACATGTTCTAATCCTTCAGAACGTGTAGGTGGGTGTTACGGACTTATTTGAAGTCCACATCGAAGGCCTGATAGAAGGCGTTGCCGGTGTTGGCGACGATCCACATCAGGACAACAACGTGATGACCTTGCTTGTTGGCCGGAAGTTTCACCGCGTGATTGACCTTGGCCTTCAGCTCCGCCGCATGACTGTAGTACGGCACTTGCGGATAGAAGTCCTCGGCGAACGGTTTTGCTTCCAGTTGTGCACGGGTGATGCGTTGTTTCGGGTCCCAGCCATCCTTGGTGATCAGCCAGCGGTAACCGCGAGTGGTGTGCGGCGCGGTGTATTCCCATTTGACTTCAAGGGTCTGGCCAGGGGTGACGTTGAGCAGTGGCCAGGTGAACGGACGACCGAGTTTCTTGCTCATTTCCTCGTCGGTGAAGTTCACGCAATCGCGGGCATCGTCCTTGCCACCGCTGAGAATGTGGCCGTCGGCCGGAGGCACGACACTCGGGTTATCCGACTCGAAAGGCGCCGGGAACGGGCCGGCCACCAGTGCCGGGAAGTTCTTGCCACCTTCCATCTCGTTGACCTGCCAGCCACCGAGCAGTCCTTGTTCGATGGCCACCGCACCGCGGCTTGCAGGGGAAATGACGCGACCGTGTCGCAGTTGGGTTTGAGCTTGTGGTTGGTTCATGTTTTTCACTCCGTTGATTTAAGAACTCTCCTTTCCGAGGAGAGGCCTTCAAGCTAACGGAGGGGGATTTTTTGTCCATCGGCGGTTTTGTCGCAGCCTGCGGCGGTGAAATACGTAAAACACCGAAAATACTGGATATAAATACAGTACATTGCGACGACGCTCACCCAACGCATGGCAAAAAGCCTACACGGCGTCATTACAAAAACCTGCATTCACCAACTCAGGGAAGCTGCGCCTTGAACTCCTTTTCATACTGTCCGGCGAGCTGCTCTTTCTGTTTGTCGTCGAGCAGCTTGCCAGCCATCTGGAAGAACTTCTGCTCCTCCTCCTTCAAGTGGTGATGGACCTTGTCCGAGAGTTTTTTCGCCGTGGCCAGCCAGGCCGGGCTGGACATTTCGGTCTCGTCGAGCTCCTCCATCATTTCGTCCATTTCATGGTGTTCGGCGATGGCGTGGCGACTGAGATCGACGCCGTTGTCGAACTCCATCAGCGGGATGTAGAAGTGGCGCTCTTCGGCCGTTTCGTGGGCCTGCAGTTCGGCTTTGAGTTGCTTGTAGGCTTCGACGCGTTCCGGGGTATCGCCGCTGGTCTTGATCAAGGTCTTGGCGTAGCTGCGCTGCCGGTCGTGGCTCTCGCGAAGGGCTTCGAAAATGTTCATGGACTCTCCTCGATAAACGCATTCGGAATGAACGCCTTCAAGGGCTAGACCCCAACGCTGGAGCGACGGTTCCAACTGTTCGATGCCGGGATGGATCAATTGACCGAGGCGCGATAGGCTGCCGGTTCACTGCCATAAGGATGTTGCACATGAGTTTACGGATCGAGCTGTCGCAAGACTCTACAGAAGAAGAACGCCTGGCGATTCTGGCGCCGCTGCACGCCTACAACGTCGCTCAGGCCGGGATTGCCGTATCGGAGCCGCTCACGCTGCTGGTACGCGATGAACACGACACCATTCTGGGTGGACTCTATGGCCGGTTGGTCTGCCAGTGGCTGTTCGTCGATTTGCTGTCGGTGCCGGAGCAGGGTCGCCACCAGGGGATCGGGTCGAAACTGATGCGCATGGCCGAAGACCTGGCGCGTGAGAAGGGTTGCATCGGGGCCTGGCTCGACACCTTCGATTTTCAGGCGCCGGAGTTCTACAAGAAGCTGGGATATCGCCAGTTTGGCGAGTTGTCGGATTACCCGCCGGGGCACAAACGCATGTTTTTCCAGAAGCGTCTGGACGTCTGAACCCCGCGGATCGCCAGGTGTTACAGACAGGTCGCCAACGCCGCCAGCCGGCGCTTGGCGACAAAGTCATCCTTCTGCGCGTAGTAGCTCAGCACCGTGCCGGACGCATTCGCGGTCACGTCGACAAACGACTCCGCCGAACGGGTGTAGACCGTCGAACCGCCCTTCTTGCCCGGTTGCAGATAGGCCGCCGCATCGACGCCGAACACCGCTTCGTCCTGCCAGGCGAATTGCACGCACTGGGCCACGACTTTCTCGGGTTTGTCCGAGTTCAGGACTTTGTAAGGGGTTTGCGTGCGGGCGTCTTCCATCGCCGAACCCGCGCAACCGGCCAGCAGGGTTGCCGCCAGTGCCACCATCAGCATTCGCATTGCATTCGCTCATTCGGAAAAAAACGGACTGTATCACCGCAACGCGCAAAATCGTTCTGCTTTACTGCATTTAGAGCGCGACACCCGCCGGCCGCTGCGGCACATTAAAGGTCATCAGCCCCACAAGGAAACCCCATGGCGCCTACCGACCAGCGACATGAACATGCCCTGAAACTGTTTCTCGATGCACACCCTGAAGTGCGCGAAGCCCTCGATCATCTCAACCCGTTGCTGGCCCAGGCCAAAGGCGAAACCCCGGCACAGTACCGCGAAGAACGCCTGCACGAAGCCTTCGAAGCCGAGGCCGAAAGCCAAGGCTTGTTTGCCTGGGAACTGACGCTGCAACTGACCGCTGCAACGCCCGAGGACTATCAGGCGCAACGCCTGGAAGTGCACCGGGAAGTGGCGGAGATGGCCGGGATGGACTGGTTGGAATATTGCGACCTTTATGGCATAGAACCCTGACCTCTACGAAAGGACATCCGCACCAATGCTGCCAACCCTCTCGACTCACCGCGCCAGCCCCGGCCACTTGCATATGCAGAAATGGCGCGGTCGCGTAGGGCTGGCCATGGTGGCCGCGCTCTCGGTCCTGGCGGGGATGACCGATGCCATCGGCTTCATGGCCAGTGGTGACTTCGTTTCATTCATGAGCGGGAACACCACACGGCTGGCGGTGGCGATCAGTGATGGCGATGTGAGTCTGACGCTGCGGCTGGTGATCCTGGTCGCGACGTTCATCCTCGGCAACGCCCTCGGCGTGGTGATCGGTCGCCTCGGCAGGCGCCGCGCACTGCCGTTGCTGCTGTGCATCGCGACGCTGCTCTGCGGGGCTGCTGCCTGGCCGTCCGATGTGCAACTGCCGGCATTGCTGGCGGCAATCACCGCCATGGGCATGCTCAATGCCGCGGTGGAAGAAGTGAACGGTCTGGCGGTCGGACTGACCTATGTCACCGGTGCACTCTCGCGGTTCGGTCGCGGTCTGGGGCGCTGGATAATGGGCGAGCGGCGCAATGGCTGGCGCGTGCAACTGGTGCCGTGGAGCGGCATGTTCATCGGCGCCATCCTCGGTGCCGTGCTGGAGCATCACCTGGGGCTCAAAGCGCTGTACGCCAGCGGTTTGCTGGCTGCGTTGATCGGCCTGGTCTCGCTGAAAATCCCCCGGCGCTGGCAGTTGGGGTACATGCCGCGCTGAAGTCTGCGGCAACATCCACTTCGCCGCCCCGCCGAGAAAGCTTTATCATGGCCGCAGTTTTGCTGATCGAGTCCGTCATGAAGTTCGCCATTGCGTTGTTTTCCGCCGCCCATGCGCCCTCCTCGCGCCGCGCCCTGCTGTTCGCGCAGGCTGCGCTGGCCGGCGGGCATGAAATCGTCCGGCTGTTTTTCTATCAGGACGGTGTCTACAACGCGTCTGACGCCGTGGTCACGCCGCAGGACGAACTGGACCTGCCCAAACAGTGGCGAACGTTTATCACCGAACAAAACCTCGACGGTGTGGTGTGCATCGCCGCCGCCCTGCGCCGTGGCGTGTTGAATGCCGAGGAAGCCGGACGTTATCAGCGTGAAGCCGTGGCGGTCAGCGCACCGTGGGAATTGTCCGGCCTCGGCCAGTTGCATGACGCGGTTCAGGATGCCGACCGTCTGATCTGTTTCGGAGGCGCATGACATGGCCAAGTCCCTTTTGATCATCAGCCGTCAATCGCCATGGTCCGGCCCCGCCGCCCGCGAAGCATTGGACATCGTGTTGGCCGGCGGCGCCTTCGATCTGCCGATCGGCCTACTGTTTCTCGACGACGGCGTGTTGCAACTGGCCGCCGGGCAAAACGCCAAGGCCCTGCAACAGAAAGACCTGAGCGCCAACCTGCAAGCGTTGCCGATGTTCGGTGTGGAAGAGCTGTTCTACTGCGCCGACAGCGCCAGTGCTCGCGGCCTCGGCGATCGTTCGCTGGACGAGGCTCAGCCTTTGGCCGCCGATGAAATCACCGCCCTCATTGACCGTTACGACCAGGTGATCACCCTCTGATGTCGACTTTGCATGTGTTGTCCCATTCCCCGTTCGGCGACGAACGCCTGACCAGTTGCCTGCGCCTGCTCGGTTCTGCCGACGCGCTATTGCTATCTGGCGATGCTGCTTATGCGCTGCAACCCGGCACTGCGCCGTTCATTGCGCTGGAAACCCGTCGGGTGAAACTCTTCGTTCTGGCCGAAGACGCGCAAGCCCGCGCCGTGCAGGTTCCGGATTGGGCCGAAGCCATCGATTACCCGGCCTTCGTCGAACTGTCGATCCACCACGACAAGGTCAATTCCTGGCTATGAATGCGCTGACCGTCGGCGCCCGCGCCATTGAACTGGACAAGGACGGCTTCCTGGTCGACCTGAACGACTGGTCGGCCGAAGTCGCCAGCGCCCTCGCCGCTGCCGAACACATCGAGCTGAGCGCCGAACACTGGGAAGTCCTCGAACTGTTGCGCAGTTTCTACGCCGAATTCCAGCTGTCCCCGGCCACCCGGCCGCTGATCAAATACACCGCGCTCAAGCTCGGCGCAGAGAAAGGCAACAGCCTGCACCTGAACCGACTGTTCAAAGGCACCCCTGCCAAACTCGCCGCGAAACTGGCGGGCCTGCCCAAACCGACGAATTGCCTATGACCGACTATCCAGCGCTGACCCTCGAAACGCCCGCCGAGCACCCGTTCGCCCAGTTCGTGCGCATCCTCGGCAAGGGCAAGCGCGGCGCCCGCGACCTGACCCGCGAGGAAGCCCGGGAAGCCATGGGCATGGTGCTCGACGAAGCCGTCGAAGAAACCCAGCTCGGCGCCTTCCTGATGCTGCTGCGGCACAAGGAAGAAAGCGCCGAGGAAATGGCCGGCTTCACCGAAGCCCTGCGTGAACGCTTGCAGGCGCCAGCACTGAAGGTCGATCTGGACTGGCCGACCTATGCCGGCAAGAAACGTCACCTGCCCTGGTATCTGCTGGCAGCCAAGTGCCTGGCACAGAACGGTTTGCGCATCTTCATGCACGGCGGCGGCGCGCACACCGCCGGGCGTTTGTATTCCGAACAACTGCTCGGTGAACTGAACATCCCGCTGTGCCGCAACTGGCAACAGATCGGCGCGGCGCTGGACAACGGTGGCCTGGCGTTCATGCCACTGTTGGACTGGGCACCGCAGCTGCAGCGAATGATCGATCTGCGCAATACCCTCGGCCTGCGTTCGCCTATTCATTCGCTGGCGCGGATCCTCAATCCGTTGGGCGCGCGTTGCGGCTTGCAGAGTATTTTCCACCCCGGCTATCAGGCGGTACACCGCGATGCCAGCGGTCTGCTCGGCGATACGGCGATCGTGATCAAGGGTGACGGCGGCGAAATCGAGATCAACCCGGATGCCGACAGCCACCTGTACGGCACCACCGGCGGCGAGAGCTGGGACGAGGAATGGCCGCAGTTGTCGGCGCAACGCCACGTCAAACCGGCGTCGCTGGATGTCGAGCATCTGAAGGCCGTCTGGCGTGGCGACGTGGAAGACAGCTACCCGCAAATGGCGCTGATTTCGACCATGGCCCTGGCCCTGCGAGGCCTTGGCCAAAGCCGCGAACAAGCCTTCGAAACCGCCGAGCAATACTGGGCCGCACGGAACAAATCGATTTAACCGATCATTCACGCCCGATCTTTGCGCTTTTTGTTCGAACTCATCGGAATAGACTCGGCTCCAACGATTATTGGTTTGTGGAGTCTTGATCATGGGTTTACTCGTCGACGGCCGCTGGCAGGACAAGTGGTACGAAAGCAGCAAGGACGGCGCGTTCCAGCGCGAACAGGCGCAGCGCCGCAACTGGGTCACTCGCAACGGCGAGCCTGGCCCGAGCGGTGAAGGCGGTTTTGCCGCCGAGGCCGGGCGTTATCACCTCTACGTCTCCCTCGCCTGTCCGTGGGCGCATCGCACGCTGATCCTGCGCAAGCTCAAGGGCCTGGAAAGTCTGATCGATGTTTCGGTCGTCAGTTGGCTGATGCTGGAAAACGGCTGGACCTTCGACCAGAACCTCGGCTCGACCGGCGACAAACTCGATCACTTCGACTTCATGCACCAGCGCTACACCGCTGACACCGCCGACTACACCGGCCGCGTCACCGTACCGGTTCTGTGGGACAAAAAGCTCAAGCGCATCGTCAGCAACGAATCGGCGGAGATCATCCGCATGTTCAACAGCGCCTTCGACGACTTGACCGGCAACGATCTGGACTTCTATCCGGCGCCATTACGCAGCGAGATTGATGCGTTGAACGAGCGGATCTATCCCGCCGTGAACAACGGCGTGTATCGCGCCGGGTTTGCTACTTCGCAGAACGCCTATGAAGAGGCTTTCGATGATGTGTTTGCCGAACTCGATCATCTGGAGCAGCTGCTGGGCGCCAACCGTTATCTGACGGGTGAATACCTGACCGAGGCGGACGTGCGGTTGTTCACCACGCTGATTCGTTTCGATGCGGTGTACCACGGGCACTTCAAATGCAATCTGCGGCGGATCAGCGATTATCCGAACCTGTCGAACTGGCTGCGTGAGATGTACCAGTGGCCGGGCGTTGCCGAGACCGTGGATTTCCAGCACATCAAGAACCACTACTACGGCAGCCACAAGACCATCAACCCGACCGGGGTGGTGCCGAAGGGGCCGGAGCAGGATTTCAATGTGACCCATGACCGGGACCGGTTGGGCGGGAAAGGGGTTTGGCGCAGAGGTTGAGAGCAGGATCGTTCCCACAGCGTGGGAGCGATCCCTTCAGAGTCGTCAGATTTGACCCTGAGCACCCTCGAACCACGCCAGTTTCTCGCGCAGTTGCACCACTTCGCCGACGATCACCAGCGTCGGCGCATGGACTTCATGCTCCGCCACCAGACGCGGCAGGTCGGCCAGCGTGCCGGTGAAGACCCGCTGATTGACCGTGGTGCCCTGCTGGATCAGCGCTGCCGGGGTATCGGCCGCACGACCATGCTTGATCAACTGCTCGCAGATGATCGGCAACCCCACCAGGCCCATGTAGAACACCAACGTCTGCGCCGGCGCGACAAGGTCGGCCCACGGCAGATCGGTGGAACCGTCCTTCAAGTGCCCGGTGACGAAACGCACCGACTGCGCGTAATCACGATGGGTCAGCGGAATACCGGCATACGCCGCGCAACCGCTGGCCGCGGTGATGCCCGGCACCACCTGGAACGGGATGCCATGGGCCGCCAGTTCTTCGATCTCCTCGCCGCCACGGCCGAAGATGAACGGATCCCCGCCCTTCAACCGCACCACGCGCTTGCCAGCCTTGGCCAGATCCACCAGTTGCTGGTTGATCTGATCCTGCGGCACGGCGTGATCGGCGCGACGCTTGCCGACGTAAACCCGCTCTGCATCGCGACGGCACAGCTCAAGAATCGCCGGAGCGACCAAACGGTCATACAGCACCACATCGGCTTGCTGCATCAGGCGCAAGGCGCGGAAAGTCAGCAGATCCGGATCACCCGGCCCCGCGCCCACCAGATACACCTCGCCCGTGGCCACGGCCGCTTCGCCATCGATTTTCGCCTGCAACAGACGTTCGGCTTCAGCGCCCTGCCCGGCCAGCTGCCGGTCGGCGATCGGCCCCTGGAACACGTCTTCCCAGAAGGCACGACGCTGCTGCACGTCCGGAAACAGGTTTTTGACCTGATTGCGAAAACGTGCGGCCAGACCGGCCAGATGGCCGTAGGTCGAAGGAATCCAGGTTTCGATCTTGGCGCGGATCAGTCGAGCCAGCACCGGCGCATCGCCGCCGCTGGAGACCGCTATGATCAGCGGCGAACGGTCGACGATCGCCGGGAAGATCACGCTGCACAACGCCGGCGCATCCACCACATTGACCGGCACGCAGCGCCGATGAGCATCGGCGGAAACTTGCGCGTTCAAGGCTTCATCGTCGGTGGCGGCAATGATCAGCCCGCAACCGTCCAGATCCGTTTCGGCGTAACCGCGCGACAGACACTCGCCACCGCTGGCGGCAACCAGTTCGTGCAGTTGCGCTTCGATTTCAGGTGCGACCACCCGCAGCAGCGCACCGGCATCGGCCAGCAGGCGGGATTTGCGCAAGGCAATTTCCCCCCCACCGACGACCAACACACGACTGCCGCGCAGGTTGTGAAACAGCGGCAGATATTTCATTTAGCCGATGACCTCAAGGCCACCCATGTACGGCTTCAGCACGTCCGGCACACGGATCGAACCGTCGGCCTGCTGGTAGTTTTCCAGCACGGCTACCAGGGTACGACCGACCGCCAGACCAGAACCGTTCAGGGTGTGTACCAGCTCAGGCTTGCCGGTTTCCGGGTTACGGAAACGCGCCTGCATGCGGCGGGCCTGGAAGTCGCCGCAGTTGGAGCACGACGAGATTTCACGGTATTTGTCCTGGCTCGGGATCCACACTTCCAGGTCGTAAGTCTTGACCGCGCTGAAGCCCATGTCGCCGGTGCACAGCGCCAGGGTACGGTAAGGCAGACCCAGCAGTTGCAGGACTTTCTCGGCGTTGGCGGTCAGGCTTTCCAGTGCGTCCATCGACGTCGACGGCTCGACGATCTGCACCATCTCGACCTTGTCGAACTGGTGCTGGCGGATCATGCCGCGAGTGTCACGACCCGACGCACCGGCTTCGCTACGGAAGCACGGGGTGTGGGCGACGAACTTGATCGGCAGCTGTTTCGAATCGACGATCTCGCCGGCCACGATGTTGGTCAGCGACACTTCGGCGGTCGGGATCAGGTACAGATCGGCTTCGCCTTCGCGAGCGATCTTGAACAGGTCTTCTTCGAACTTCGGCAGTTGACCGGTACCTTGCAGCGCCGGGGCCTGAACCAGATAAGGCGTGTAAGCCTCTTCGTAGCCGTGCTCGGTGACGTGCAGGTTGATCATGAACTGCGCCAGTGCGCGGTGCAGACGGGCAATCGGGCCACGCAGCAGCGCAAAACGCGCACCGGACAGCTTGGCGGCGGTTTCGAAGTCGAGCCAGCCGAACTTCTCGCCCAGGGCCACGTGATCCTGAACCGGGAAATCGAAGGCCGTCGGAGTGCCCCAGCGGCGGACTTCGACGTTGCCGTCTTCGTCTTCGCCAACCGGTACCGATTCGTGCGGCAGGTTCGGAATGCCCAGCAGGATCGAATCCAGTTCGGTCTGGATCGCGTCCAGCTCGACTTTACCGGCGCTCAGTTCGCCCGCCATGCGCTCGACGTCCGCCATCAGCGGCGCGATGTCTTCGCCGCGCTGCTTGGCCTGACCGATGGATTTGGAACGCGCGTTACGCTCAGCCTGCAGTGCTTCGGTGCGGGTCTGGACGGTCTTGCGCTGTTCTTCCAGCGCTTCGATGCGCGCGACATCCAGGGCAAAGCCACGGGAAGCCAGGCGGTCCGCTACGTCCTGGAGGTTGCTACGTAACAGTTTGGAATCGAGCATGTCGGTTTCTCGTTATCAAAGTTTGGTCAAAGTCAGGCCAGCCCAGGTCGCGAGCAGGCCGCCGAACACGCTGATGCCCAGATAACCGAAGGCTATCAGGGCCTGTCCGCTTTCCAGCAAACGCAGCGTATCCAGTGAAAAGGATGAAAACGTCGTCAGACCGCCGACAAAACCGACGATCAGACCGGCGCGGATTTCGATCGGCACTTCCGGCCGGGTCAAAAACAGTCCGTACAGCAGGCCGATGATCAGACAGCCGACCAGATTGACCGCCAGCGTTGCCGCATAGAAATGCCGGGGCCAATTGGCGCTGACCCAATTGCCAGCCGCGAAACGCAGTAATGTACCAGCGATGCCCGCCACGGACACCGCAAGAATCGTTCGAATCACTATTTTCTCCGCTGCCGGGGGCTTAAACGATCGAGTTTGGCGAGGTGGTTGAGCTTCTCGCCAATCTTCAGTTCCAGGCCACGGGGCACCGGTTGGTAGAACGGGATGGGGTCGAGCTCTTCCGGAAAGTAGTCTTCGCCGGCCGCGTAGGCGTCCGGTTCATCGTGGGCATAGCGGTATTCGTCGCCATAACCCAATTGTTTCATCAACTTGGTCGGTGCGTTGCGCAGGTGCAGCGGCACTTCCAGCGAGCCATGTTCGGCAGCGGCCCGCAATGCGGTCTTGAAGCCCATGTACACCGCGTTGCTTTTCGGCGCGCAAGCCAGATACGTAATAGCTTGAGCCACTGCCAACTCACCTTCCGGGCTGCCAAGTCGCTCCTGCACTTCCCACGCCGCCAGGCACAGACTCAGGGCGCGCGGATCGGCATTGCCGATGTCTTCGCTGGCCATGCGCACCACGCGGCGGGCCAGATACAGCGGATCGCAGCCACCGTCGATCATCCGCGCAAACCAGTACAACGCGCCGTCCGGATTGGAGCCGCGCACCGATTTGTGCAGCGCGGAAATCTGGTCGTAGAACGCTTCGCCGCCCTTGTCGAAACGCCGACGCGTGTCGCCAAGCAGGCTTTGCAGCAGCTCGGTGCCCATCTCGCTGTTGTCTTCGGCGAGGTCCGAAGCGTTCTCCAGCAGATTGAGCAAGCGCCGGCCATCGCCGTCGGCGGCGGACAGCAGCATCTGGAAGCCTTCATCGCTGAGGGTCAGATTGCGCTTGCCCAGGCCGCGTTCTTCGGTGAGTGCGCGGTGCACCAGTTTGCGCAACGCCGCCTCGTCGAGGCTCTTGAGTACGTAGACCCGGGCCCGCGACAGCAGCGCGTTGTTCAATTCGAAGGAGGGGTTTTCGGTGGTCGCCCCGATGAAGATCAGCGTGCCATCTTCAACGTAAGGCAGAAAAGCGTCCTGCTGGGACTTGTTGAAGCGGTGAACTTCGTCGACAAACAGGATCGTGCGCTTGCCGTACTGGCCGGCCTGCTGCTTGGCGATTTCCACCGCCTGACGGATCTCTTTTACCCCGGCCAATACGGCCGAAACCGTTTCGAAGTGCGCATCCGAGACTTCCGCCAGCAGCCGCGCCAGGGTGGTCTTGCCCACGCCCGGCGGGCCCCAGAAGATCATCGAATGCAGGGCACCCTGCTCCAGCGCTTCGCGCAGTGGTTTGCCGCGAGCGAGCACGTGTTCCTGACCGACGTACTCATCCAGATTGGTCGCCCGCAAACGGGCGGCCAGCGGCTGGGCAATCGGTGCACTGCGAAACAGATCCATCACGTACCGTTGAAACCTCTGTGTTTATTCCTGGATCACATCGGCACCCTTCGGGATGTCGAACTTGAACTTCGAGGCCGGGACCGCTTCGTTGGCCTTCACCCCGGTGAACAGGATGTTGGTGCGCTGGCCGACGCTGTCGATCAGTTGCATGTCATTGACCAGACCGTTGCGGAACGACAGACGCAGGCTGTCGAACAGGGTGTCCTTGGTTTTCGGCTTCAGGGTGAAGTCGATCACGCCACCGGCTTCCTTGGCGCTGATATCGAAGCTCTGGCTGATCTTCGATACGTCACCGGACAGCAACAGGGCCGGGGTCTGGGTCAGGCGCTCATCGAGTTTCTTGATGGTGGCCTGTTCCAGGTCCGGGTCCCACAGGGTGACTTTCTTGCCGTCGGACACCATGGTCTGCTCGGCGGGGGCATTGGTGTGCCAGTAGAACAGGCCCGGACGCTGCAGGGTCATGTCGCCGGTGGTTTCCTGCAACTGGGTGCCGCTGCCGTCGAGAGTGAGCTGGGAGAAGTTCGCGGTCAGGGTCTTGGATGTTTCCAGCAATTGGGTCAGGCGTGCCACATCCTTGTCATCGGCGTGAGCCGTGAGGGTGGTCAGAGCCAGTACTGGCAGCAGCATGCGGATAAGACGCATGGGAGTCCTCTTGAATACTCGTGGGAAAGTGGACGGCGCTTCATGCACCGTCCTTTGCATGTGAATCAGGGTATCGAATCAGTCGCGCACCGGGCCAGGGGCCAGGACTTCGCGGGAACCGTTGGTGTTCATGGACGTCACGACCCCGGCCATTTCCATGGCTTCGATCATGCGCGCGGCACGGTTGTAACCGATCTTCAGCTTGCGCTGTACAGCGGAGATGGAGGCGCGGCGGCTTTCCAGTACAAACTGCACGGCTTCGTCGTACAGCGCGTCGGCTTCCGGATCATCGCCGTCACCGCCGCCGCTGCTGCCTTCGAAACCACTGCCCGCCTCTTCGACACCGTTGAGGATGTCGTCGTTGTATTCCGGCGCACCGCGCAGCTTCCAGGCTTCCACCACCCGGTGAACTTCATCGTCGGACACGAAGGCGCCGTGAACCCGGATAGGCAGGCTGGTGCCCGGCGGCATGTAGAGCATGTCACCGTGGCCAAGCAGTTGTTCGGCACCACCCTGATCGATGATGGTCCGGGAGTCGATCTTGCTCGATACCTGGAACGCCATCCGCGTCGGGATGTTGGCCTTGATCAGACCGGTGATCACGTCCACCGACGGCCGCTGGGTCGCAAGGATCAGGTGGATACCGGCGGCCCGCGCTTTCTGGGCGATACGGGCGATCAGTTCTTCAACCTTCTTGCCGACGATCATCATCATGTCGGCGAATTCGTCCACGACCACAACGATGGTCGGCAGCTTTTGCAACAGCGGCGCTTCGTCGTGGATGCTTTCGCGCTTGTACAGCGGATCGCTCAGCGGCTCGCCGGCGTCCTGGGCTTCCTTGACCTTGGCGTTGAAGCCGGACAGGTTTCGCACGCCCATCTTCGCCATCAGCTTGTAGCGACGTTCCATCTCGGCAACGCTCCAGCGCAGTGCGTTGGCGGCGTCCTTCATGTCGGTCACGACCGGGCACAGCAGATGCGGAATGCCTTCGTAGATCGACAGTTCCAACATCTTCGGGTCGATCATGATCAGCTTGGCGTCTTCCGGGCCGGACTTGAACAGGATCGACAGGATCATCGCGTTCACGCCTACCGACTTACCGGAACCGGTCGTACCGGCCACCAGCAAGTGAGGCATCTTCGCCAGGTCAGTAATGACCGGCTTGCCGCCGATGTCGTGGCCCAGGGCCAGGGTGACCGGCGACTTGAAGTTGTCGTACTCAGGGGTCGACAGCACTTCGGAGAAGCGCACGATCTGGCGGTCTTCGTTGGGAATCTCGATACCGACCGTGGTCTTGCCCGGAATCACCTCGACCACCCGCACGCTGGTCACGGCCAGCGAACGTGCAAGGTCTTTGGCCAGGTTGGCGATACGGCTGACCTTGACGCCAGCGGCTGGCTGGATTTCGTAACGGGTAATGACCGGGCCGGGATGGATCGAATCCACAGTGACTTCGACGCCGAACTCCTTGAGCTTGATCTCCAGCAAGTGGCCGACCGCCGCCAGGGACTCGGGCGAGTAGTTGAGCTGTTTCTTTTCCGCAGGATCGAGGATCGAGATCGGTGGCAAGGTGCCTTCCACGGCACTGTCGACGAACAGCGGCGCCTGCTTCTCTTTCTGCACGCGCTTGCTTGGCTCCGGCGCCTTGACCGGGGCCGGAGCGATGACCGGCGGAACCTGTTTCTCGCGCTCGGACATGTGCTTGCTCAGGGCCTGTTCACGCTCGATCAGACGTTCCTTGACCTTGGCCTGCTCGCGCTTGTCGGTGACTGTCGGGGCGACCACGTCGTGTACCCGGTCATCGACTTCACGCAATTGCGCGACCAGTTGCTTGCGCTCGGTCCGCGCCGACCACCAGCGGTTGACCGCGCCCTGGAACAGTTCGAACAGATCGAGGGTGATCTTGCCGGTAACGTCCATCACCTTGAACCACGACAGGTCGGTGAATACGGTCAGGCCGAACAGGAACAGCGCGATGAACAGCAATGTGCTGCCCTGAATGTTCAGGGCGTTGCGGGCCAGATCACCGAGGCTTTCACCCAGCGCGCCACCCGCACCGGCCGGCAACGCGGTGGCCGCATGGAAATGAATGTGCGCCAGCGCAGCGCCGGACAGCACCAGAAACACCAGGCCGATCAGGCGCCAGGAGAACAGCCAGCCGCTCCACTGCCAGGGTTCGTGGCGCTGACGGAAGATCTGATACGCCTTGATCGCCAGCAGCAACGGGAAGATGTACGCGAAGTAACCCAGCACCATGAACAGGATGTCGGCGCTGTAGGAGCCCGCCGGGCCGCCGAAATTCTGCACGTCGTCGATCTTGCTGTTGTGGCTCCAGCCCGGATCGTCCTTGCCGTAAGTCAGCAAGGCCATCATCAGGAACAGGCACAAGGCACCGATGGCGATCAATGCACCTTCCTTGAGTCGGTAGTGCAATTGCTGGCGCCAGAGCGGGACGACTGTTTTTGGTGCTGCGGTGGATTTCTTCAAAACGCTTCTTTTCCTGCGCCAGAGGCGCGTCCATCTATTGAATGACAATAAAAAACTGCCCAATCCAGGCAGGTAAAAAAATTGACGGGCACAACTGAGACTACTTTTAACACTGCGCCCCGTGTTTTATAAACACGGCACGCTGCGAATATTCTGTAACAGCCCGGCATTGTACGGGTTTGCGCGTTCGATGCCATGCTTCGAGCTCCAGCTTCAAGCATAGCCAAGCAGACAAAACCTGCGACGCAATTTGAGCATGCATTGTCTTTTGTGACAAAGGCTTATGAGGTGTATTTGATGAACGTAGCGAAGCATCTACCTCTGATTGCTCATGACGGCCAAATGCCCCCACTCGACGCCTTCCCGGACACCGTACACATTTGCCCCCGACGCCCGTCTACGACCGCGTCCACCCGACCAAGTTGCAGCCGTGCAATCATCGAACAGGTTCGGAGGGGACATTCGCGCTTTTTACCGGCACACTTTGTAATGGGCCTCACCGCCCACTGCCCTCCCCTTCTGCAAGCCTGGACGCCATGCTGACTTGGTTACAACGCAATTCACTGACTTTCCCGCCACTGGAAAAGGCCATGCTCGATCCCAACGGATTGCTGGCGGCCGGCGGCGACCTGTCCGCCGATCGCTTGATCCAGGCCTATCGCCATGGCTGCTTTCCGTGGTTCTCCGAAGGCCAGCCCATCCTCTGGTGGTCGCCGGATCCGCGCACCGTGTTGTTTCCCGACGAACTGCATGTCTCGCGCAGCCTCGGCAAACTGCTGCGCCAGCAACGCTATCAAGTGACTTTCGATCAGGATTTCGAGGCGGTCATTCGCGCCTGCGCCGCACCACGGGATTACGCCGATGGCACCTGGATCACCCAGGCCATGCAGGACGCCTATGTCGAACTGCACCAGCGCGGCTTCGCCCATTCGGTAGAAGTGTGGGACCAGGGTGAACTGGTCGGCGGACTCTACGGCCTGGCGATGGGCCAATTGTTTTTTGGCGAGTCGATGTTCAGTCGCGCCGATAACGCCTCCAAGTACGGTTTTGCCACCCTGGTGCGACACTTGAAAGACTCGGGTTTCGTGCTGATCGACTGCCAGATGCCTACCGATCATCTGCACAGCCTCGGTGCCCGGGCGATCTCCCGCCCCGCATTTGCCGAATATCTGGCCCGGCACCTCGATCAACCCAACCTTGCCACCTGGGTTTGCTGAGCGACTTTTGCGCGCGTGGCTTACACTTAATTCACCAGCTTACCCCCGAGGGTTGATCATGACCGAGTTGGCGCGGTTGAAGTTTTATGCCACTCAGCCTCACTCTTGCAGTTATCTGCCCGAGGAGCAGGCCACGACCCTGTTTCTCGACCCGAGCCAGCCCATGGATGTGCATGTCTACGCAGACCTGTCGGAAATGGGCTTTCGTCGCAGCGGCGATCACCTGTACCGCCCGCATTGCCAGAACTGCAATGCCTGCGTGCCTGCGCGCATTCCGGTGGCGCAGTTCAACCCCAATCGGCAGCAAAAACGCATTTTCAAACGCAATGCCGACTTGCAGGTGCGCCCGGTCAAGCCTGGTTTCAGCGAAGAATATTTCGATCTTTATCAGCGTTACATCGAACAGCGCCATGCCGACGGCGATATGTACCCGCCGAGCCGTGATCAATTCTCGACTTTTCTGGTTCGCGACCTGCCCTTCTCACGCTTCTACGAGTTCCGGCTCGACGGACGGCTGCTGGCGGTCGCCGTCACCGATCTGCTGCCTAACGGTCTGTCGGCGGTCTACACCTTTTACGAACCAGAGGAAGAGCGCCGCAGCCTCGGGCGCTACGCCATCCTCTGGCAGATCGGCGAGGCCCAGCGACTGGGGCTCGAAGCGGTGTACCTGGGTTACTGGATCAAAAACTGCAAAAAGATGAACTACAAGACCCAATATCGACCGATCGAACTGCTGATTAATCAGCGCTGGGTCATCCTGAACTGAATGCAAGCCCTAAACCCCTTGGCGTAAACCCCATTTTTCGGGCACAATGCACGCCGCTTTTGCCTGGCGCAGTTGCACCGGGCCATTCATTGGACACCGAGGGCTTTACTGCATGTCGAAAGAAGACAGCTTCGAAATGGAAGGCACTGTCGTCGACACCCTGCCCAACACCATGTTTCGTGTGGAGTTGGAAAATGGGCACGTCGTAACCGCGCATATCTCCGGCAAGATGCGCAAGAACTACATTCGTATTCTTACCGGTGACAAAGTGCGCGTCGAGCTGACGCCCTATGACTTGAGCAAAGGGCGCATCACTTACCGCGCTCGCTAATCAAGTCAATACAAGACGCCCGGCTTAATGCCGGGCGTTTTTGTGTGTGCGTGTTTTTTTTGGATTTGGGTGTATATCCGTTGCTGCGGTAACGGCTTCTTTTGGTTCCGCCCTTACGGCGGGTCACTTTTTCCAAACGCCGAAAAAGTAACCAAAAAGGCTTCCCCCGGCGTACGGCACTTCGCTTAGGCTCAGCGTTCCCTCGCTACGGTGTCCATCAGGGGGCATCGCCTACGGTTTGCTTCGCTGCACCTCCTCTCGATGTATGCGGCTTCGCCACACGGCGCTGCGCGCCTACCCCCTGATGGACACCTTCGCTCGGCCTGCCGAAGGGGCAAAAAATCAAGAGCTACATCAAAAGCCAGATCAAGAACCCCTCACCCTAGCCCTCTCCCGGAGGGAGAGGGAACTGATCGAGGTGCTTGGGAGAGCTACGCCGACGTGCGATACCGCGTTGAACTCAGGCTTTGAAAAGCACACCAATCGGCTCCCTCTCCTAGGGGAGAGGGCTGGGGTGAGGGGAAAATCCACCACAAAACCAAAGCCGAACACCCGCCCCTCACAACTCAACACGATGAGCGTTAGCTCGAGTACCGCTTTTGATCGCAGGGCCCGTCGGCAGGCTGAGTGGAGGGATTGATCCGGGGGTGGGAGCGCAGCGACCGTTTGGCGAAGCCAAACACATCGAGAGGAGGTGCAGCGAAGCAAACCGTAGGCGATGCCCCCGGATCGATCCCGGAGCGAAGGAACCCGAGCCACAGCGAGGGCCGTACGTCAGGGTAAAGCCTTTTGGGTTACCTTTTCGGCGTTTGGAAAAGGTGACCCGCCGTAAGGGCGGAACCCTAAGAAGCCGTTACCGCAGCAACGGATATACAAACAAAACCCGAGAAAACACCCAAAACAAAAAAAGGCGCCCGAAGGCGCCTTTTCACTTCACAGCCGTCAGGCCATTTCCGCCGTAGTCTCGAAGTCAAACGTCAGCTCACCATCCTTGATGTCGATGTGAACCACACCGCCATGCTCGGCCAGCTCGCCAAACAGAATCTCCTCCGCCAGCGGACGCTTGATCTTGTCCTGGATCAGACGCGCCATCGGACGAGCGCCCATGGCCGAATCGTAACCACCGGCCGCCAGCCAACTGCGCGCCGCATCGGTAACTTCCAGAAGCACACGCTTGTCTTCCAGCTGCGCCTGAAGTTCGGTGAGGAACTTGTCCACCACGCTTTTGATGACCTCATGACTGAGGCGACCAAACTGAATGATGGTATCCAGACGGTTGCGGAATTCCGGCGTGAAGCTCTTCTTGATCACTTCCATCGCATCGGACGAATGATCCTGATGGGTGAAACCGATCGAAGCACGCGCCGCCGTTTCAGCACCGGCGTTGGTGGTCATGATCACGATCACGTTGCGGAAGTCCGCCTTGCGCCCGTTGTTATCGGTCAGCGTGCCGTGGTCCATCACCTGCAGCAGCAGGTTGAAGACTTCCGGATGCGCCTTCTCGATTTCGTCGAGCAGCAACACGCAATGCGGCTGCTTGGTGATCGCTTCGGTCAGCAGACCGCCCTGGTCGAAACCGACATAACCCGGAGGCGCACCGATCAGACGCGATACGGTGTGGCGCTCCATGTACTCGGACATATCGAAGCGAACCAGTTCAATCCCAAGAGCCTTGGCCAATTGGCGCGCAGCCTCGGTTTTACCGACACCGGTAGGCCCGGCGAACAGGAACGAACCGACCGGCTTGTCCGGCGACTTGAGACCTGCACGGGACAGTTTGATCGCAGTCGACAGCGAATCGATCGCCGCGTCCTGACCAAACACCGTCAGCTTCAGGTCGCGCTCGAGGTTACGCAGCAGTTCCTTGTCGGAACTGGTGACGTGCTTCGGCGGAATCCGCGCGATCTTCGCCACGATGTCCTCGACCTGCGGCACTTCGATGCGTTTCACACGCTTCTCGACCGGTTGCAGACGCTGATAGGCGCCCGCCTCGTCGATCACATCGATGGCCTTGTCCGGCATATGCCGGTCATTGATGTAGCGCGAAGCCAGTTCTGCAGCGGCGCGCAACGACTCATCGCTGTATTCGATGTTGTGGTGCTGCTCGAAACGCCCTTTCAGGCCGCGCAGGATACCGATGGTGTCTTCCACCGATGGCTCGACCACATCGACCTTCTGGAAGCGACGTGCCAGAGCACGGTCTTTCTCGAAGATGCCGCGGAACTCCTGGAACGTAGTCGAACCGATGCAACGAATGTCGCCAGACGACAGCAGCGGCTTGAGCAGGTTCGAGGCATCCATGACGCCACCCGACGCCGCACCCGCACCGATGATGGTGTGGATCTCGTCGATGAACAGGATCGCCTGCGGACGTTTTTTCAGTTCGTTGAGCAACGCCTTGAAGCGCTTCTCGAAATCACCGCGATACTTGGTGCCTGCGAGCAAGGCGCCCAGATCAAGGGAATAAACGACGCTGTTGGCCAGCAGGTCCGGCACCTGGTTGTCGACAATGCGCTTGGCAAGGCCTTCGGCAATCGCGGTTTTACCCACGCCCGCCTCGCCTACCAGCAGCGGATTGTTCTTGCGACGACGCGCGAGAATCTGCGCGACACGCTCGACTTCCGTTTCACGCCCGACCAGCGGATCGATCCGGCCCTGGCGTGCGAGTTCGTTGAGGTTGCTGGCATAAGCATCCAGCGGATTGCCTGAAGAAGAAGACTCACCGCCCTCATCGTCCTGCATATCTTGTTCACCTTCAGAGTGATCGCCATGCCCCGGCACCTTGGAAATGCCATGGGCGATATAGTTGACGACATCAATGCGTGCAACGCTCTGCTGTTTCAGCAGGAACACCGCCTGACTCTCTTGCTCACTGAAGATTGCAACCAGCACGTTGGCGCCGGTCACTTCGCGTTTGCCCGAGCTCTGCACATGAAAGACAGCACGTTGCAACACACGCTGGAAGCCCAGGGTTGGCTGGGTTTCGCGATCTTCGTCATGGACGGGGATCAGCGGCGTGGTGGAGTCGATGAACTCCTGCAGGTCGTGCTTGAGTTTGTCGAGGTTTGCGCCGCAGGCACGCAATACGGTGGCGGCAGCCTCATTGTCCAATAGGGCCAGCAGCAGGTGTTCGACGGTCATGAACTCATGACGCTTCGAACGTGCCTCCTTGAAGGCAAGATTGAGGGTGACTTCGAGCTCGCGGTTTAACATAGCTTCACCTCATACCCAAGTGGTCGGCGATTAACCGTCCTTCTCGATTTCACAGAGTAGCGGATGCTGGCTTTCCCTGGCGTACTGGTTGACCTGCATGGCCTTTGTCTCGGCGATGTCGCGGGTAAACACTCCACATACTGCCCGTCCTTCTGTATGGACGGCCAGCATGACCTTGGTCGCCAGCTCGCGATTCAGGTTAAAAAACACCTCGAGCACTTCGACGACGAAATCCATCGGTGTGTAGTCATCATTAAACAAAACCACCTTGTACATCGGCGGCGCCTGTAACGCAGGCTTTGCTTCCTGAACAGCAATACCCGCTGAATCGTCGTCGTGTAAATCAGGGCGATCCTGATTGAATGTTAGTCGAATCTGGCTGATTGCATGCATGGAAAGAAAGGTTCGTCAGTTGTGCAAATACAGTGGTGGGGGCGGCTTGACACGTTTTCAACTCCGACTGCCCGGTCACCTTGACTATCGGGAAAACGGTGTTACAACCAATAGAACCCACAGTGGGTAAAAAAGATCCGCGGAGTCAATCTTTTTAACGGATTCGACTGCGGATGAATTGGATGATACTCCAGCGATGGAGACTGTTGCAGAGGGATTTGAGCATGGCTGTCGGCAAGGTGAAATGGTTCAACAATGCCAAGGGGTTCGGTTTCATCAATACCGAATCCCGCGAGGGGAAGGACGAGGACGGCAAGGAAATCGATTTCTTTGCACACTACTCCGCCATTGAGATGGACGGGTACAAAACCCTCAAAGCCGGGCAAATCGTCAAATTCGATATCGTGCAAGGCCCCAAAGGGCTGCACGCCACAAAAATTCAGAATGCCGAGCCTGCGAAAGATACCGTCTCGGCCGCCGCGCAGCATCAATCAGTGACCAGCTGAAGCGACCAGAACACCTGCCAGAAAACAAACCGCCCGGCTCGATCACTCGAGCCGGGCGGTTTCGTTGCAGCGGTCTTTCTTACATGTGTTTGATGATCGCCTCACCGAAGCCCGAAGAAGACACCAGCGTGGCGCCTTCCATCAGACGTTCGAAGTCGTAGGTCACGGTCTTGGCCTTGATCGCGCCATTGGTGCCCTTGATGATCAGGTCAGCCGCCTCGGTCCAGCCCAGGTGGCGCAACATCATCTCGGCCGACAGGATCACCGAACCCGGGTTGACCTGGTCCTTGCCGGCATATTTCGGCGCGGTACCGTGGGTCGCCTCGAACATGGCCACGGTGTCGGACAGGTTGGCGCCCGGCGCGATACCGATACCGCCCACTTCCGCCGCCAGGGCGTCGGACAGGTAGTCACCGTTGAGGTTGAGGGTGGCGATCACATCATATTCGGCCGGACGCAGCAGGATCTGCTGGAGCATGGCGTCGGCAATGGCGTCCTTGACGATGACTTCACGGCCGGTTTTCGGGTTCTTGAATTTCATCCATGGGCCGCCATCGAGCAGCTCGGCGCCGAATTCTTCCTTCGCCACCTCGTAGCCCCAGTCCTTGAAGGCACCTTCGGTGAATTTCATGATGTTGCCTTTGTGCACGATGGTCAGCGACTTGCGGTCGTTGTCCACCACGTATTGCAGGGCCTTGCGCACCAGACGTTTGGTGCCTTCTTTCGAAACAGGCTTGATGCCGATGCCGCAATCCTGGTCAAAACGGATCTTGGTGACGCCCATTTCTTCTTTCAGGAACTTGATGACCTTGGTGGCTTCAGGAGAGCCGGCCTTCCATTCGATACCGGCATAGATGTCTTCGGAGTTCTCGCGGAAGATCACCATATCGACGTCGCCTGGCTTTTTCACCGGGCTCGGCACGCCTTCGAACCACACCACAGGGCGTAGGCAGACATAGAGATCGAGCTGCTGACGCAGGGCAACGTTGAGAGAACGGATGCCGCCACCGACCGGAGTGGTCAGCGGGCCCTTGATGGAAACCACGTAATCTTTAACGGCGTCCAGGGTTTCCTGGGGCAGCCAGGTGTCCTGGTCATAAACTTGAGTTGCTTTTTCGCCAGCATAAACCTCCATCCAGGAAATCTTGCGCTTGCCCCCGTAGGCCTTGGCCACGGCAGCATCAACCACTTTGATCATCACAGGGCTGACGTCGACGCCAATGCCGTCACCTTCAATGAAGGGAATGATCGGGTTATCAGGGACATTGAGAGAATGGTCTGCGTTGACGGTGATTTTGTCGCCGACGGCTGGAACCTGAATCTTCTTGTAACCCATGCTGAACTCCATTGTTTGGATTGAACATCTGGCTTGGTTCGAGCGTAACCCAGTTGAATCAACACGCAAACCCTCTGTTCCGGGCGCGGCCACATCTCGTTTCGTACAAGCCTGAAAGCAAAGGGAAAAGCGCCAATCTCAAGCATTCACGGCGACTCTACGCCCCACCCCGGCCTGCGACCTTTAGACCAATGGACGAGAATCGTTGCATATGAACCATCGGCAGATTGCCAGCTACCTATGTATAATGCCGCCCGCTGACCAAAGGGTCACGACGGCAGGCCTCTCTAGCACGAGACTTTCCGCCTGATTGGTTGAACTGTTACCGCAGTCCGACTGCTTGACGCTCTACTGATGCACCCAACATCACCGCGAAGAATCTCGACATTCGGTTCATGGATGACTTTGAACGAACGCGCTTACCCGGCGCCCCTCGAGTTTCTGCGCACGCTTTAGCAAAGAAGAGAGAGTTAATCCGAATATGCCCACCCGCTCGAAGATCATCTATACCTTCACCGACGAAGCTCCAGCCCTCGCCACCTATTCCCTGCTGCCGATCATCGAGGCTTACACCGCCTCGGCCGATATCGCCGTGGAAACCCGCGATATCTCTCTTGCAGCACGTATTCTGGCCAGCTTCCCCGAGCAACTGGGCGACAAAGCCGTAGCCGACCACCTCGCCGAACTGGGCGACCTGGCCGTTACGCCTGAAGCCAACATCATCAAGCTGCCGAACATCAGCGCCTCGGCTCCGCAACTGCAAGCCGCGATCAAAGAGCTGCAAGCCCAGGGCTACAACCTGCCGGACTACCCGGAAACCGTTACCAGCGACGCCGACAAAGACACCAAGGCGCGTTACGACAAGGTCAAGGGCAGCGCCGTGAACCCGGTTCTGCGTGAAGGCAACTCCGACCGTCGTGCTCCGCTGTCGGTCAAGAACTACGCTCGCAAGCACCCGCACAAAATGGGCGCCTGGGCCAAAGACTCCAAGTCCCACGTCGCTCACATGAGCACCGGCGATTTCTACGGCAGCGAAAAAGCCGCCCTGATCGACGCCGCTGACGCCGTGAAGATCGAACTGATCGCCAAAGACGGCACCGCGACCGTCCTGAAAGAAAAAACCACCGTTCAGGCGGGCGAGATCCTCGACTGCTCCGTAATGAGCAAAAAGGCCCTGCGCGCGTTCATCGCCGCTGAAATCGACAGCGCCAAGCAACAAGGCGTGCTGCTGTCGGTTCACCTGAAAGCCACCATGATGAAGGTCTCCGACCCGATCATGTTCGGCCAGATCGTTGCCGAGTTCTACAAAGACGCCCTGACCAAGCACGCCGACGTGCTGGCCGAGATCGGCTTCAACCTGAACAACGGCATCGGCGACCTGTACGCCCGCATCAAAGCGCTGCCGGCCGAGCAACAAGCTCAGATCGAAGCTGACATTCAAGCGGTCTACGCCGCTCGTCCGTCGCTGGCGATGGTCAACTCCGACAAAGGCATCACCAACCTGCACGTGCCGAGCGACGTTATCGTCGACGCCTCGATGCCGGCCATGATCCGTGACTCCGGCAAGATGTGGGGCACCGACGGCCAGCTGCACGACACCAAGGCTGTGATCCCGGATCGTTGCTACGCCACCATCTACCAGGCCGTGATCGAAGATTGCAAAGCCAATGGTGCTTTCGATCCGACCACCATGGGCAGCGTGCCAAACGTTGGCCTGATGGCTAAAAAGGCTGAAGAGTACGGTTCCCACGACAAGACCTTCCAGATCAAGGCCGACGGCGTGGTTCGCGTGACCGACAGCAAAGGCACCCTGCTGATGGAACAGGCTGTTGAAGCCGGCGACATCTTCCGCATGTGCCAGACCAAAGACGCGCCGATCCAGGACTGGGTCAAACTGGCCGTCAACCGTGCTCGCGCAAGCAGCACTCCGGCCATTTTCTGGCTGGACCCGATGCGCGCCCACGATGGCGTGGTGATCGAGAAGGTTCAGGCTTACCTGAAAAATCACGACACCGCCGGCCTGGACATCCAGATCATGGCGCCGGTCGACGCAATGAAGTACACCCTGCAGCGCACCCGCGACGGCAAGGACACCATTTCGGTGACCGGCAACGTACTGCGTGACTACCTGACCGACCTGTTCCCGATCATGGAACTGGGCACCAGCGCCAAGATGCTGTCGATCGTGCCGCTGATGAACGGCGGTGGCCTGTTCGAAACCGGCGCTGGCGGTTCGGCTCCGAAGCACGTGCAGCAACTGGTCGAAGAGAACTTCCTGCGCTGGGATTCGCTGGGTGAATTCCTGGCCCTGGCCGCTTCTCTCGAGCACCTGGGTGTGAACTACAACAACCCGAAAGCGCTGGTTCTGTCCAAGACCCTGGACCAGGCCACTGGCCAGTTCCTGGACAACAACAAGTCGCCATCGCGCAAAGTCGGCAACATCGACAACCGCGGCAGCCACTTCTACCTGGCAATGTACTGGGCACAAGCCCTGGCCGCCCAGACCGAAGACGCTGCACTGCAAGCGCAGTTCGCGACCCTGGCCAAGACCCTGACCGAGAACGAAGCGACCATCGTTGCCGAGCTCAACGCCGTTCAAGGCAAGCCAGTGGACATCGGCGGTTACTACCACGCCAATGCCGAGCTGATCAGCAAGGCCATGCGCCCAAGCGCAACCCTCAACGCGGCCATCGCTGCGCTGGTATAAGGTTGTAAAGGGAACATCACAAACCCCGGCCTCGCGCCGGGGTTTGTGTTTCCGCCTTCCGCCCAGGAGATTCAACTCATGCAATGGCTCCCCCACATCACCGTCGCCACCATCGTCGAGGACAACGGTCGCTTTCTGATGGTCGAGGAACACAAGGCTGGCCGTAACGTGCTCAATCAGCCCGCCGGTCATCTGGATCCGGACGAAACCCTGATCGAAGCCGCCGTGCGCGAAACCCTCGAAGAAACCGGCTGGGACGTCGAACCCACCAACGTGATCGGCATTTATCTGTACACCGCACCCAGCAACGGCGTGACTTACCAGCGCGTGTGCTTCAGCGCCAAAGCCGTGAAACACCACCCGGATTATCAGCTGGACGACGGTATCGTCGGCGCCAAGTGGCTGACCCGCGACGAATTATTGGCCCAGCGCGATCACTGGCGCAGCGAGCTGATTATCCGCTGCATCGATGATTATCTGGCCGGCAATCGCTTCGGCCTCGAACTGATCCGCCCTTCCCTTTAGCCTTGAGGCCGTGAGCCTGATAGAATCGCGTCCTTTTTCAAGACACTCATTGAATCCCTATGCGTGATCCAGCCCCTTCTGACACATCCAAGAAGCGCGTCATTGTCGGCATGTCCGGCGGCGTGGACTCTTCCGTTTCCGCTCTCCTGCTGATCGAGCAGGGTTATGAGGTGGAAGGCCTGTTCATGAAGAACTGGGAAGAAGACGACGGAACGGAATACTGCACCGCCATGGACGACCTGGCGGATGCTCAGGCTGTGTGCGACAAGATCGGTATCAAGCTGCACACCGCCAACTTCGCCGCCGAGTACTGGGACAACGTGTTCGAGCATTTCCTGGCCGAATACAAGGCCGGACGCACGCCGAACCCGGACATCCTGTGCAACCGCGAGATCAAGTTCAAGGCGTTCCTCGACTACGCCATGATGCTCGGCGCCGACCTGATCGCCACCGGCCACTATGTGCGCCGTCGTGACATCGATGGTCGCACCGAACTGCTTAAAGGCCTGGACCCGAACAAGGACCAGAGCTACTTCCTGCACGCCGTCGGCGGCGAACAGATCGCCAAGACCCTGTTCCCGGTCGGCGAGCTGGAAAAACCGGAAGTCCGTGCAATCGCCGAGAAATACGAACTGGCGACCGCCAAGAAGAAGGATTCCACCGGGATCTGCTTCATCGGTGAGCGTCGTTTCAGCGATTTCCTCAAGCAATACCTGCCGGCGCAACCGGGCGAGATCAAGACCACCGAAGGCGAAGTCATTGGCCGTCACCACGGCTTGATGTACCACACCATCGGCCAGCGCCAGGGCCTGGGCATCGGCGGTTTGAAAGACGCCGGCGACGAGCCGTGGTACGTGCTGCGCAAGGATCTGGACACCAACGAGCTGATCGTCGGCCAGGGCAACAACCATCCGTGGCTGTTCTCCAGCGCCCTGCTCGCTTCGGAAATCTATTGGGTCAACCCGATCGATTTGAGCCAACCGCTGCGCCTGACCGCCAAGGTTCGTTATCGCCAGAGCGATCAGGCGTGCACACTGGAAAAAACCGAGACCGGCTATCGCGCGGTGTTCGACGAGCCGCAACGCGCAGTCACGCCGGGCCAGTCGGTGGTGTTCTATGACGGAGAAATCTGCCTCGGTGGCGGCGTGATTGAAGTCGCCGAGCCGTGGAGCGGCCAGGCATGAGCCCGACTCAGGAGCAACTGACGGCTCTGGGCGGTGTGTTTCTCGCCGCCGTGCTGGTCGACCGGATCGCCAAGACCGGCCAGACCAACGAGGCCGGTCTGAGCTGCATGCTCGGCAGCCTGCTGGTTCGCGACCCGAAAGACACGCTGGACGTGTACGGCGGCGACGATATCAACCTGCGCGACGGTTACCGCGCATTGATCGGCGCCCTCGAACGCGACCCAAGCACCTTGCAGCGCGAGCCGTTGCGCTACGCTTTATCGATGCTCGGCCTTGAGCGGCAACTGGCCAAGCGCAACGACATGCTCGACGTGATCGGCAAGCGTCTGCCGCAGATCCAGTCGCAGGTCGAGCATTTCGGCCCGGCCCACGAAAACGTGATCGCCGCGTGCGGCGCGTTGTACCAGGACACTCTGAGCACCTTGCGTCAACGCATCCAGGTGCACGGCGACATGCGCAATCTTCAGCAGCCGAGCAACGCCTCAAAGATTCGCGCCCTGCTGCTCGCCGGCATCCGCTCGGCACGCCTGTGGCGTCAGCTGGGTGGTCATCGCTGGCAGTTGGTGATCAGCCGTCGCAAGTTGCTCAAAGAGCTTTACCCGCTGATGCGCAGCAGCTGAACCGCGCCCGCAACACCGTTTTGAGTCAGTAACGCGTAATACGCCGGTCAGTTGGCGACGGACCGGCGGATTTTTTCATGTATGATACGCGCCCCATTTCGTTGCCCGACTGTCCGAGAACACCCCATGCAGCTCTCTTCGCTCACTGCGGTTTCCCCTGTTGACGGCCGCTACGCCGGCAAAACCCAGGCCCTGCGCCCAATTTTCAGCGAGTACGGTCTGATCCGTGCCCGTGTTCTGGTTGAAGTGCGCTGGCTCCAGCGCCTGGCCGCTCACGCCGGTATCCCGGAAGTGCCAGCCTTCTCCGCCGAAGCCAATGCCGTTCTGAACGAACTGGCCGAAAACTTCTCGCTGGAGCACGCCGAGCGCGTGAAAGAGATCGAGCGCACTACCAACCACGACGTAAAAGCGATCGAATACCTGCTCAAGGAGCAGGCGGCCAAGCTGCCGGAACTGGCCAAGGTCAGCGAGTTCATCCACTTCGCCTGCACCAGCGAAGACATCAACAACCTGTCCCACGCCCTGATGCTGCGCGAAGGCCGTGACGACGTGATGCTGCCGCTGATGCGCCAGACCGCCAACGCCATCCGTGAGCTGGCCATCCGCTTCGCCGACGTGCCGATGCTGTCGCGTACCCACGGCCAGCCGGCTTCGCCGACCACCCTGGGCAAAGAGCTGGCGAACGTGGTTTACCGTCTCGAGCGTCAGATCGCTCAGGTCGCTGCCGTTCCGCTGCTGGGCAAGATCAACGGCGCTGTCGGCAACTACAACGCTCACCTGTCGGCCTACCCGCAGATCGACTGGGAAGCCAACGCCCGCGCCTTCATCGAAGACGAACTGGGTCTGGACTTCAACCCGTACACCACGCAGATCGAGCCGCACGACTACATCGCCGAGCTGTTCGACGCCATTGCGCGCTTCAACACCATCCTGATCGACTTCGACCGTGACATCTGGGGCTACATCTCCCTGGGTTACTTCAAGCAGCGCACCATCGCCGGCGAAATCGGTTCGTCGACCATGCCGCACAAGGTCAACCCGATCGACTTCGAAAACTCCGAAGGCAACCTGGGCATCGCCAACGCGCTGTTCCAGCACCTGGCGAGCAAACTGCCGATCTCCCGCTGGCAGCGCGACCTGACCGACTCCACCGTCCTGCGCAACCTCGGTGTCGGCTTCGCCCACAGCGTGATCGCGTACGAAGCAAGCCTCAAAGGCATCAGCAAGCTCGAGCTGAACGCTGACAAGATTGCTGCCGATCTGGACGCTTGCTGGGAAGTTCTGGCCGAGCCGATCCAGACCGTAATGCGCCGCTACAACATCGAAAATCCGTACGAGAAGCTGAAAGAACTGACTCGCGGCAAGGGCATCAGCCCTGAAGCGCTGCAGACTTTCATCGATGGCCTGGACATGCCGGCCGCTGCGAAAGCCGAGCTCAAGCAACTGACCCCGGCCAACTACATCGGCAACGCTGTAGCGCAAGCCAAACGCATCTGATCGACTGCTTGACCCGTTTGAGACGCCCGGCCGCGCCGGGCGTTTTTATTCCCGTCTGAAAAATGCTTTTTTTCAATAGGTTACATATGAATCCCGATATTCCTCTTCAACTTCTGGGCGGTCTCACGGCGCGCGAGTTCATGCGCGACTACTGGCAGAAAAAGCCACTGCTGATCCGTCAGGCGATTCCTGATTTCGAAAGCCCGATCGACGCCGACGAACTCGCCGGCCTGGCCCTGGAAGAAGAAGTCGAATCGCGCCTGGTGATCGAACACGGCGAGCGCCCTTGGGAACTACGCCGCGGCCCGTTCGCCGAAGACGAATTCAGCAAACTGCCGGAACGCGAGTGGACCCTGCTGGTGCAGGCTGTCGATCAGTTCGTGCCGGAAGTCAGCGAACTGCTGGAAAACTTCCGTTTCCTGCCGAGCTGGCGTGTCGACGACGTGATGATCAGCTTCGCCGCCCCGGGTGGCAGCGTCGGCCCGCACTTCGATAACTACGACGTGTTCCTGCTGCAAGGCCACGGCAAGCGCAACTGGAAAATCGGCCAGATGTGCGACTCCGAAAGCCCACTGCTGCAACATGCGGACCTGCGCATCCTCGCCGAATTCCACGAGACCGAAGAGTGGGTCCTGGAACCGGGCGACATGCTCTACCTGCCGCCGCGCCTGGCTCACTGCGGCGTTGCCGTTGATGACTGCATGACCTACTCGGTCGGTTTCCGCGCACCGAGCGCCGCTGAAGTGCTGACCCACTTCACCGACTTCCTCAGCCAGTTCCTGACTGACGAAGAGCGCTACACCGACGCCGATGCGAAGCCGGTCAGCGATCCACACCAGATCCAGCACGATGCACTCGGCCGCCTGAAAGCGCTGCTCGCCGAGCACATGAGCGACGAACGCCTGCTGCTGACCTGGTTCGGCCAGTACATGACCGAGCCGCGTTATCCAGAGCTGGTGGTCGGCCCGGAAGAAGTCGAAGAAGAAGACTTCCTCAGCGCGCTCGAAGACGGCGCCATCCTGATCCGCAACCCGAGCGCGCGCCTGGCATGGTCGGAAGTCGACGACGATCTGCTGCTGTTCGCCAGCGGCCAGAGCCGTTACCTGCCGGGCAAGTTGCGCGAACTGCTGAAGCTGATCTGCTCCGCCGACGCTCTGCACACCGACAACCTCGGTGACTGGCTGAGCGACGAAGACGGTCGCGGCCTGCTGTGCGAACTGGTCAAGCAAGGGAGCCTGGGGTTCGCCGACGATGAATAAGATTCGCGTACGTGTTGCAGACTGGCAAAAGGACAACGCCGAGATCCGCCGCATTCGCGAAACGGTGTTCATTGCCGAACAATCGGTTCCGCCCGAGCTTGAGTGGGACGCCGATGACGCCACGGCAGTGCATTTCCTGGCTTTCGAAGGCGACTTTCCGATCGGCACCGCCCGCCTGCTGCCCGACGGGCACATCGGCCGGGTTTCGGTGCTCAAGGACTGGCGCGGTCTGAAGGTCGGTGATGCGCTGATGCAAGCGGTCATCGCCGAAGCCGAAGCTCGCGGACTGAAGCAGCAGATGCTTAGCGCGCAGGTGCAGGCCACGGCGTTCTATGAACGCCTGGGTTTCAACCTGGTCAGCGAGGAATTCCTGGAAGCCGGGATTCCGCATGTCGACATGGTTCGTCATTCGGCATAACGCTTGATGTACACCTCAAAACGCCCCGCCATCTCATGATGCCGGGGCGTTTTGCTGTCTACGATTCAACTTGCCCCACCCCGGGCCGACAAACTGGCAATATCAAGCCTTTCGAAAGCGGAGATAACGGACATGTCCCTACGCACCCTGCTCACCACCCTGCTGCTCGGCTGCAGTTTTTCGGTGATGGCAGCCACAGAAATCGTGCCCCTCAAGTACCACACCAGTGCCGACATGCTGCCGGTGGCCCAGGACTTCATCGGCAAGGACGGCCAGGTCAGCGCCTATGGCAACCAACTGATCGTCAAGGCCGAACCGGACAAGATTCAGGCACTCAAGGCCCTGCTGACCCAACTGGATACCGAGCCCAAACGCCTGCTGATCACCGTCGACACCAACGAAAACAACCAACAGAACACGGGTGACCAGCAAACCAGGATCATCAACTACAGCACGTCCAGCCGCGACGGCGGCATTCAGCAGATTCAGGCCAGCGAAGGCGCGCCCGCCCTGATCCAGGTCGGCCAGAGCGTGCCGATCACCAGCAGCCAGACCAATTCCTACGGCGATTACAGCAGCCAGACCCAGTATCGCAACGTCACTCAGGGCTTCTACGTCACCGCCAGCGTCACCGGCGACACCGTTCACCTGGCAATCAGTACCAACCGTGACCGAATGAGCCAGGAACGTCCCGATGTAGTGAACGTGCAGAGCACCGACACAACCGTCACCGGACGCCTGGGCGAGTGGATCACCCTCGCCGGCGTGAACCGCGAGACTCAGGCCGACAAACAGGGTCTGGCCCGCAGCTACTCGACTCAAGGCCGGGATGACATGACGTTGCGGGTAAAAGTCGACACGTTGGACTAAAGCACCAAAAACTGACTGATTAGTCGTATTAGACGAAAGATGTAGTGCTTGAAAAAAAGCACTACAAAACGTTTGACGAGCCAAAAAAGCGAAGGCATGATGGCCTCGCTCCCGCTAATCAGAGGCCCTGGCAAGGGCCTTCGAAGCGATGCTCGCACCCATCCCCGCGAGCCGTTTCGTGTCTGTACCGCCCACAAGGTGTGTTTGACGAGGTTGCCGACTGGAACGAAGTTGTCCCGAGGGACGGAAGCGTAATTAGGTAACCCGGCTTTACACTGTAGTTCGCATAAAGGCCCACGACGCCCGAATGCGCCCGCCAGTTCGCCTTTACCTGCTCACTTCCCCTCGAGCCCATCGTTCATCCCGTCGCCTGCCCCGCCGAACCCGACCTGACCACCTAAGCTTCTGGTCAGCGAGCGCAAGGAATTTTCCACCGCAGAACAACTTTTCATAAAGACGCGACGAGGTTTATCTCCATGGCACTGACACGCGAACAGCAAATTGCAGCCCTTGAAAAAGACTGGGCTGAAAACCCGCGCTGGAAAGGCGTGACTCGCAATTACTCCGCTGCTGACGTCGTCCGTCTGCGTGGCTCGGTTCAACCAGAGCACACCTTTGCAAAAATGGGCGCCGAAAAACTGTGGAACCTGGTCACCCAGGGTGCCAAGCCGTCCTTCCGCCCAGAGAAAGATTTCGTCAACTGCATGGGCGCCCTGACCGGCGGCCAGGCTGTGCAGCAGGTTAAAGCCGGTATCCAGGCGATCTACCTGTCGGGCTGGCAAGTCGCTGCGGACAACAACTCCGCCGAATCGATGTACCCGGACCAGTCGCTGTACCCGGTGGACTCGGTTCCAACTGTGGTCAAGCGCATCAACAACTCGTTCCGTCGTGCCGACCAGATCCAGTGGAAAGCCGGCAAGAACCCGGGCGACGAAGGCTACATCGACTACTTCGCACCAATCGTGGCTGACGCTGAAGCCGGTTTCGGCGGCGTACTGAACGCCTACGAGCTGATGAAGAGCATGATCGAAGCAGGCGCCGCCGGCGTTCACTTCGAAGACCAACTGGCTTCCGTGAAGAAATGCGGCCACATGGGCGGCAAGGTGCTGGTTCCTACCCAGGAAGCCGTACAGAAGCTGACCGCTGCTCGTCTGGCTGCCGACGTTGCCGGCGTACCGACCATCATCCTGGCCCGTACCGACGCCAACGCTGCCGACCTGCTGACGTCCGACTGCGACCCGTACGACCAACCGTTCGTAACCGGCACCCGCACTCAGGAAGGCTTCTACAAGGTTCGTGCTGGTCTGGACCAGGCAATCGCCCGTGGCCTGGCCTACGCGCCGTACGCCGACCTGATCTGGTGCGAAACCGCCAAGCCGGATCTGGACGAAGCCCGTCGCTTCGCTGAAGCGATCAAGAAGGAATACCCGGACCAGATCCTGTCCTACAACTGCTCGCCTTCCTTCAACTGGAAGAAAAACCTGGACGACGCGACCATCGCCAAGTTCCAGCGCGAACTGTCCGCCATGGGTTACAAGCACCAGTTCATCACCCTGGCCGGCATTCACAACATGTGGCACAGCATGTTCAACCTGGCGCACGACTACGCCCGCAACGACATGACTGCCTACGTGAAGCTGCAAGAGCAGGAATTCGCTGACGCCGCCAAGGGTTACACCTTCGTGGCTCACCAGCAGGAAGTGGGCACTGGCTACTTCGACGACATGACCACCGTGATCCAGGGCGGCACGTCCTCGGTGACCGCGCTGACCGGTTCGACCGAAGAAGAACAGTTCCACTGATCGACTTCGCCTGAGTAAACGGCCTTTGCGGACCGTGTAGAAAGCTAACCGCATTGCCGAAAAACTGACGCCCCGACTGGTTCGGGGCGTTTTTTTGCCTGTGACTTCCTGAACCTCTCAGGGTCGGCACAATCTGTCAGGCAAAACATTGATCCAGAGCGCTATCCAGGTCACAAAAATCGGTTAAAACGTGCGCCGCCGCTACTTGCAGTAACGCGGATATAAGACAACTTCCCAACTGCCCAATCGCTAAACAGTTACAAAACCACTTCAAACGATATTAATTATCATTTAGCGGCAACTATGTTCGTTACATTTCCTACAAAACATAATTCGTGAAATCCCGGCTAATGCCCGCAACGCATGGGCTGCGGGGCCATCGAGGTGCGCTATGTCCTTATTCCAATAAATAATTTCGCTATAGGAATTTTACTTGCAGGGTGTTTAGCCATAAAATCAGCGCGATTGATTGCTGCGACATATCGTCACTGCCTTATTTCTTTATCAAGCTCAGAGACCTTTGCTCTCTGTTAAGGATTACCAGCATGCCCGAAGCGACAGGACTCATGGCCCACAACTGGGGCTTTGCCATTTTCCTTCTGGGTGTAGTCGGCCTGTGTGCCTTCATGCTCGGCGTCTCCAGCCTCCTCGGGTCAAAAGCCTGGGGCCGCAGCAAAAACGAACCGTTCGAGTCCGGCATGCTACCTACCGGTGGCGCCCGCTTGCGGCTCTCAGCCAAATTCTATCTGGTCGCGATGCTGTTCGTGATCTTCGATATCGAAGCCCTCTTTCTCTTTGCATGGTCTGTGTCCGTCCGCGAAAGCGGCTGGACCGGATTCGTCGAAGCTCTCGTTTTCATAGCAATTCTGTTGGCAGGTCTTGTCTACCTGTTCCGAGTGGGCGCCCTTGACTGGGCTCCGGAAGCTCGTCGCAAGCGGCAGGCGAAGCTGAAACAATGAGGCTTTGGCAATGCAATACAATCTCACCAGAATCGACCCCGATGCTCCTAACGAGCAGTATCCGATTGGCGAACGGGAAACCGTTTCCGATCCGTTAGAAGATCAAGTCCACAAAAACATTTTCATGGGCAAGCTGGAAGACGTGCTGAGTGGCGCGGTCAACTGGGGACGTAAGAACTCCCTGTGGCCGTACAACTTCGGTCTTTCGTGCTGCTACGTGGAAATGACCACGGCCTTCACGGCGCCCCACGACATCGCGCGCTTCGGCGCCGAAGTTATCCGGGCATCACCGCGCCAGGCCGACTTCATGGTTATCGCCGGTACGTGCTTCATCAAGATGGCGCCGATCATTCAGCGTCTGTACGAGCAGATGCTCGAGCCCAAATGGGTGATCTCGATGGGTTCGTGCGCCAACTCCGGTGGCATGTACGACATCTACTCCGTGGTTCAAGGGGTGGACAAGTTCCTGCCCGTTGACGTCTACGTACCTGGCTGCCCGCCCCGTCCGGAAGCATTTCTGCAAGGCTTGATGCTGTTGCAGGAATCCATTGGACAGGAGCGTCGCCCACTTTCCTGGGTCGTTGGCGATCAAGGCGTTTATCGCGCCGACATGCCTTCGCAGAAGGAACAGCGCCGCGAACAGCGAATCGCAGTCACCAACCTGCGCAGCCCTGACGAAGTCTGATCCAGATCTGTTTCAAAGAAACGAGAAGCTGGCTTCATTCTTTACGTTGACCGAAAGCGAAAAAATAACCATGACTACAGGCAGTGCTCTGTACATCCCGCCTTATAAGGCAGACGACCAGGATGTGGTCGTCGAACTGAACAATCGTTTTGGCCCCGAGGCGTTCACCGCCCAGCCGACCCGCACCGGCATGCCGGTGCTGTGGGTGGCGCGTGCCAAGCTCGTCGAAGTCCTGACCTTCCTGCGCAACCTGCCCAAGCCGTACGTCATGCTCTATGACCTGCACGGCGTGGACGAGCGTCTGCGCACCAAGCGTCAAGGCCTGCCGAGCGACGCTGAGTTCACCGTGTTCTATCACCTCATGTCGCTGGAACGTAATAGTGACGTGATGATCAAGGTCGCCTTGTCCGAGAGCGACCTCAGCTTGCCGACCGTCACCAGCATCTGGCCGAACGCCAACTGGTACGAGCGTGAAGTCTGGGACATGTTCGGTATCGACTTCAAAGGTCACCCTCACCTGTCGCGCATCATGATGCCGCCGACCTGGGAAGGTCACCCGCTGCGCAAGGACTTCCCGGCGCGCGCCACGGAATTCGATCCGTACAGCCTGAACCTGGCCAAGCAACAGCTTGAGGAAGAAGCTGCGCGTTTCCGTCCTGAAGACTGGGGCATGAAGCGTTCCGGCCCGAACGAGGACTACATGTTCCTCAACCTGGGTCCGAACCACCCTTCGGCTCACGGTGCGTTCCGCATCATCCTGCAACTGGACGGTGAAGAGATCGTCGACTGCGTTCCGGACATCGGTTACCACCACCGTGGTGCCGAGAAGATGGCCGAGCGTCAGTCCTGGCACAGCTTCATTCCGTACACCGATCGTATCGACTACCTCGGCGGCGTGATGAACAACCTGCCGTACGTGCTCTCGGTCGAGAAGCTGGCCGGCATCAAGGTGCCCGAGAAGGTCGACGTCATCCGCATCATGATGGCCGAGTTCTTCCGGATCACCAGCCACCTGCTGTTCCTGGGTACCTACATCCAGGACGTCGGCGCCATGACCCCGGTGTTCTTCACCTTCACCGACCGTCAGAAGGCGTACACGGTGATTGAAGCCATCACCGGTTTCCGTCTGCACCCGGCCTGGTACCGCATCGGCGGCGTTGCCCACGACCTGCCACGCGGCTGGGAAAAACTGGTGAAAGACTTCGTTGAATGGCTGCCAAAGCGCCTCGACGAATACACCAAGGCCGCCCTGCAGAACAGCATCCTCAAGGGTCGTACCATCGGCGTTGCCCAGTACAACACCAAAGAGGCCCTGGAATGGGGCGTCACCGGTGCCGGCCTGCGTTCCACCGGTTGCGACTTCGACCTGCGTAAGGCGCGCCCGTACTCCGGCTACGAGAACTTCGAGTTCGAAGTGCCGCTGGCCGCCAACGGCGATGCCTACGACCGCTGCATGGTTCGCGTCGAAGAGATGCGCCAGAGCGTCAAGATCATCGACCAGTGCCTGCGCAACATGCCGGAAGGCCCGTACAAGGCGGATCACCCGCTGACCACGCCGCCGCCGAAAGAGCGCACGCTGCAACACATCGAAACCTTGATCACGCACTTCCTGCAAGTTTCGTGGGGCCCGGTCATGCCGGCCAACGAATCCTTCCAGATGATCGAAGCGACCAAGGGCATCAACAGTTATTACCTGACGAGCGACGGCGGCACCATGAGCTACCGTACCCGGATCCGCACTCCAAGCTTCCCGCATCTGCAACAGATCCCTTCGGTGATCAAAGGCAGCATGGTCGCGGACATGATTGCGTACCTGGGTAGTATCGATTTCGTTATGGCCGACGTGGACCGCTAAGCATGAACAGCACGCTTATCCAGACAGACCGTTTCACCTTGAGTGAAACCGAGCGCTCGGCCATCGAGCACGAGCTGCATCACTACGAAGACCCGCGCGCGGCGTCGATCGAAGCCCTGAAGATCGTTCAGAAAGAACGCGGCTGGGTGCCGGACGGCGCTCTGTACGCCATCGGCGAGATCCTCGGCATCCCGGCCAGCGACGTTGAAGGCGTGGCCACGTTCTACAGCCAGATCTTCCGTCAGCCGGTCGGCCGTCACATCATTCGCGTCTGCGACAGCATGGTCTGCTACATCGGTGGCCACGAGTCGGTTGTCAGCGAAATCCAGAACAACCTGGGTATCGGCCTGGGCCAGACCACCGCCGACGGTCGCTTCACCCTGCTGCCGGTCTGCTGCCTCGGCAACTGCGACAAGGCACCGGCGCTGATGATCGATGACGACACCTTTGGCGATGTCCAGCCTGCCGGCGTCGCCAAACTGCTCGAGGGCTACGTATGACCCTGACCTCTTTCGGTCCTGCCAACCGCATCCAGCGTTCGGCCGAGACTCACCCGCTGACCTGGCGCCTGCGTGACGACGGCGAAGCCGTGTGGCTCGACGAGTACCAAGCCAAGAACGGTTACGCCGCAGCGCGCAAAGCCTTTGCCGACATGGATCAGGACGCCATCGTCCAGACCGTGAAAGACGCCGGCCTCAAGGGTCGCGGCGGTGCAGGCTTCCCCACTGGCGTGAAGTGGGGCCTGATGCCAAAGGACGAATCCATCAACATCCGCTACCTGCTGTGCAACGCGGATGAAATGGAGCCGAACACCTGGAAAGACCGCATGCTGATGGAGCAACTGCCCCATCTGCTGATCGAAGGCATGCTGATCAGTGCTCGCGCGCTGAAAACCTACCGTGGCTACATCTTCCTGCGTGGCGAGTACACCACCGCCGCCAAGCACCTGAACCGTGCCGTGGAAGAAGCCAAGGCCGCGGGCCTGCTGGGCAAGAACATCCTGGGCAGCGGCTTCGATTTCGAGCTGTTCGTCCACACCGGCGCCGGGCGTTACATCTGCGGTGAAGAAACCGCACTGATCAACTCCCTCGAAGGCCGCCGCGCCAACCCGCGCTCCAAGCCGCCCTTCCCTGCCGCCGTTGGCGTGTGGGGCAAGCCGACCTGCGTGAACAACGTTGAAACCCTGTGCAACGTGCCGGCGATCATTGCCGACGGCGTGGACTGGTACAAATCGTTGGCCCGCGACGGCAGCGAAGACATGGGCACCAAGCTCATGGGCTTCTCCGGCAAGGTCAAGAACCCTGGCCTGTGGGAACTGCCATTCGGCGTGACCGGTCGCGAGCTGTTCGAAGGCTACGCCGGCGGCATGCGCGACGGTTACAAGCTCAAGGCCTGGCAGCCAGGCGGCGCCGGTACCGGTTTCCTGTTGCCGGAACACCTCGACGCACAAATGTACGCCGGCGGCATCGCCAAGGTGGGCACCCGTATGGGTACCGGCCTGGCCATGGCGGTGGACGACAGCGTCAACATGGTGTCCCTGCTGCGCAACATGGAGCAGTTCTTCGCCCGCGAATCCTGTGGTTTCTGCACCCCTTGCCGTGATGGCCTGCCATGGAGCGTCAAGCTGCTGATGGCCATCGAACAAGGCCGCGGCCAGCCAGGCGACATCGAGACCCTGCTGGGTCTGGTCAACTTCCTCGGCCCGGGCAAGACCTTCTGTGCTCACGCACCGGGTGCCGTGGAACCGTTGGGCAGTGCCATCAAATACTTCCGTCCAGAGTTCGAAGCCGGTATCGCGCCCGCAAGCGCCGCCGTCCCGCCTCTGGCAAAGCCGATCGTAGTCGGCGCGTAAACGCTTAAAAAGGCGAAGGGTCCGTGCCCTTCGCCTTTCGTCCGATGACGCCTTTCGGGGCTGACTGGATTCGGACGGATAACAAGATTCCATTAGCCACGCCCGCTGACACCGGGCCAACGAAGACCTTTGAACCATGGCCACTATCCACGTAGACGGCAAAGCGCTCGAAGTCGACGGGGCAGACAACCTGTTACAGGCATGTCTGTCGCTGGGCCTCGACATCCCTTATTTCTGCTGGCACCCCGCGCTTGGTAGCGTCGGGGCCTGCCGCCAGTGCGCGGTCAAGCAGTACACCGACGAGAACGACACCCGTGGTCGCATCGTCATGTCCTGCATGACGCCTGCCACCGACAACACCTGGATCTCCATCGACGATGAAGAATCCAAGGCGTTCCGCGCCAGTGTTGTTGAATGGCTGATGACCAACCACCCGCACGACTGCCCTGTGTGCGAGGAAGGCGGTCACTGCCACCTGCAAGACATGACCGTGATGACCGGCCACAACGAGCGCCGTTATCGCTTCACCAAGCGCACCCACCAGAACCAGCAACTGGGCCCGTTCATTTCCCACGAAATGAACCGCTGCATCGCCTGCTACCGTTGCGTGCGTTTCTACAAGGACTACGCCGGCGGCACCGACCTCGGTGTATTCGGCGCCCACGACAACGTGTACTTCGGTCGCGTTGAAGACGGCACGCTGGAAAGCGAGTTCTCCGGCAACCTCACCGAGGTCTGCCCGACCGGTGTGTTCACCGACAAGACTCACTCCGAGCGCTACAACCGTAAATGGGACATGCAGTTCTCGCCGAGCATCTGCCATGGCTGCTCCAGCGGTTGCAACATTTCCCCGGGCGAGCGTTACGGCGAACTGCGTCGCATCGAAAACCGTTACAACGGTTCGGTGAACCAGTACTTCCTGTGCGACCGTGGCCGTTTCGGCTATGGCTATGTCAACCGCACCGACCGTCCACGTCAGCCGCTGCTGGCCGACGGCACCAAGCTTGGACTGGATGCTGCGCTGGATAAAGCCGCCGACCTGCTGCGTGGTCGCAACATCGTCGGTATCGGTTCGCCGCGTGCCAGCCTCGAAAGCAACTACGCGTTGCGTGAGCTGGTGGGCGCCGAGCACTTCTACTCCGGTATCGAAGCCTCCGAACTGGAACGCATCCGTCTAGTCCTGCAAGTGCTGAAAGACAGCCCGCTGCCAGTGCCGAACATGCGCGACATCGAAGACCACGACGCCGTGTTCGTCCTCGGTGAAGACCTGACCCAGACCGCCGCCCGTATGGCCCTGGCCCTGCGTCAGTCGGTAAAAGGCAAGGCCGAAGACATGGCCGAAGCCATGCGCGTTCAGCCTTGGCTCGACGCCGCCGTGAAGAACATCGGTCAGCACGAGCTGAACCCGCTGTTCATCGCCAGCCTGGCTGAAACCAAGCTCGACGACATCGCCGAAGAGTGTGTACACGCCGCTCCGGACGATCTGGCCCGCATCGGTTTCGCCGTGGCTCACGCCCTGGACGCCAGCGCACCTGCCGTCGAAGGTCTGGACGCCGAAGCCCTGGAACTGGCCAAACGCATCGCCGATGCTCTGCTCGCCGCCAAGCGTCCGCTGATCATCGCCGGTACTTCGCTGGGCTCCAAAGCCTTGATCGAAGCTGCTGCGAACATCGCCAAGGCCCTGAAGCTGCGCGAGAAGAACGGTTCGATCAGCCTGATCGTGCCGGAAGCCAACAGCCTCGGTCTGGCCATGCTCGGTGGCGAATCGGTTGATGCTGCGCTGCAAGCGGTCATCGACGGCAAGGCCGACGCCATCGTCGTGCTGGAAAACGATCTGTACACCCGCACCGCCAAAGCCAAGGTCGATGCTGCACTGAACGCTGCGAAAGTAGTGATCGTTGCAGACCATCAGAAGACGGCCACCAGCGACCGCGCGCACCTGGTTCTGCCAGCCGCCAGCTTCGCTGAAGGCGACGGTACTTTGGTCAGCCAGGAAGGCCGCGCCCAGCGCTTCTTCCAGGTTTTCGACCCGCAATACATGGACTCGAGCATTCTGGTCCACGAAGGCTGGCGCTGGCTGCACGCCCTGCGCGCCACCCTGCTGAACCAGCCGATCGACTGGACGCAACTCGACCACGTGACCGCTGCCGTTGCTTCGAGCACCACGCAGCTGGCGCGTATCGTCGACGCCGCACCGTCCGCCTCGTTCCGCATCAAGGGTCTGAAACTGGCCCGTGAGCCGCTGCGTTACTCCGGTCGCACCGCGATGCGTGCCGACATCAGCGTTCACGAACCACGCACCCCGCAAGACAAGGACACCGCGTTCGCCTTCTCGATGGAAGGTTACTCGGGCTCCGTCGAACCGCGTCAGCAGGTTCCTTTCGCCTGGTCGCCGGGCTGGAACTCGCCGCAAGCCTGGAACAAGTTCCAGGACGAAGTCGGTGGTCACCTGCGCGCTGGCGATCCGGGCACCCGCCTGATCGAAAGCACCGGTGATTCGCTGAACTGGTTCGCCAGCGTTCCGCGCGCGTTCAACCCGGCCCAGGGCACCTGGCAAGCCGTACCGTTCTACCACCTGTTCGGCAGCGACGAGAACTCGTCGAAAGCCGCTCCGGTCCAGGAACGCATCCCGGCCGCCTACGTTGGCCTGGCCAAATCCGAAGCGGATCGCCTGGGCGTCAACGACGGTGCACTGCTGAGCCTCAATGTTGCCGGCCAGACCCTGCGTCTGCCGCTGCGCATCAATGAAGAGCTGGGCGCCGGCCTGGTTGCACTGCCGGCCGGTCTGGCAGGCATTCCGCCGGCGATTTTCGGCCAAACCGTTGATGGTCTGCAGGAGGCAGCGCAATGACCTGGTTCACCCCTGAAGTGATCGATGTGATCCTGACGGTCATCAAAGCCATCGTCATCCTGCTGGCCGTGGTGGTCGCGGGTGCGTTGCTCAGCTTTGTCGAACGTCGCCTGCTGGGCTGGTGGCAGGACCGTTACGGTCCGAACCGCGTTGGCCCGTTCGGCATGTTCCAGATCGCTGCCGACATGCTGAAGATGTTCTTCAAGGAAGACTGGACCCCACCGTTTGCCGACAAGGTGATCTTCACCCTGGCACCGGTCGTGGCCATGTCCGCCCTGCTGATCGCTTTCGCGATCATCCCGATCACCCCGACCTGGGGCGTGGCGGATCTGAACATCGGCCTGCTGTTCTTCTTCGCCATGGCCGGTCTGTCGGTCTACGCGGTGCTGTTCGCCGGCTGGTCGAGTAACAACAAGTTCGCCCTCCTCGGCAGCTTGCGTGCCTCGGCGCAGACCGTGTCCTACGAAGTGTTCATGGGCCTGGCCCTGATGGGCATCGTGGTGCAGGTCGGCTCGTTCAACATGCGCGACATCGTCGAGTACCAGGCGCAGAACCTGTGGTTCATCATTCCGCAGTTCTTCGGCTTCTGTACCTTCTTCATCGCTGGCGTGGCCGTGACTCACCGTCACCCGTTCGACCAGCCGGAAGCGGAACAGGAACTGGCCGACGGTTACCACATTGAATACGCCGGTATGAAATGGGGCATGTTCTTCGTCGGTGAATACATCGGCATCATCCTGATCTCGGCGCTGTTGGTCACCCTGTTCTTCGGTGGCTGGCACGGTCCGTTCGGCATCCTGCCGCAACTGTCCTTCGTCTGGTTCGCACTGAAGACCGCGTTCTTCATCATGCTGTTCATCCTGCTGCGCGCTTCGATCCCGCGTCCGCGTTATGACCAGGTGATGGACTTCAGCTGGAAATTCTGCCTGCCACTGACCCTGATCAATTTGCTGGTGACCGCTGCAATCGTGTTGTGGAACACGCCTGCAGTTGCGGTTCAGTGAGGATTTGACCCATGTTCAAATATATTGGCGACATCATTAAGGGTACCGGTACCCAGTTGCGCAGCCTGGTCATGATCTTCGGTCATGGCTTTCGCAAGCGCGACACCCTGCAATACCCGGAAGAGCCGGTCTACCTGCCGCCACGCTACCGTGGCCGCATCGTCCTGACCCGCGACCCCGATGGCGAAGAACGCTGCGTAGCCTGCAACCTGTGCGCCGTGGCTTGCCCGGTGGGTTGCATCTCGCTGCAGAAAGCTGAAACCGAAGACGGTCGCTGGTACCCGGACTTCTTCCGTATCAACTTCTCGCGCTGCATTTTCTGCGGTCTCTGCGAGGAAGCCTGCCCGACCACCGCGATCCAGCTGACCCCGGATTTCGAGATGGCCGAGTTCAAACGTCAGGACCTGGTGTACGAGAAAGAAGATCTTCTGATCTCTGGCCCCGGCAAAAACCCTGATTACAACTTCTATCGTGTTGCAGGTATGGCTGTTGCCGGTAAGCCGAAAGGCGCCGCACAAAACGAAGCCGAGCCGATCAACGTGAAGAGCTTGCTGCCTTAAGGAAGAACGATGGAATTCGCTTTCTATTTCGCATCGGGTATCGCTGTTGTGTCCACATTGCGTGTGGTCACCAACACCAATCCTGTGCACGCCCTGCTCTACCTGATCATTTCGCTGATCGCCGTGGCCATGACCTTCTTCGCACTCGGCGCTCCGTTCGCCGGCGTGCTGGAAGTGATCGCCTACGCTGGCGCCATCATGGTGCTGTTCGTGTTCGTGGTGATGATGCTGAACCTGGGCCCCGCCTCGGTTCAGCAGGAACGCACCTGGCTCAAGCCCGGTATCTGGGCAGGGCCGGTGATTCTCGGCGCCCTGCTGCTGGCCGAACTGCTGTATGTGCTGTTCGCTCACCAGAGCGGTCAGGCCATCGGCCACACCACCGTGGACGCAAAAGCCGTGGGCATCAGCCTGTTCGGTCCGTACCTGCTGGTGGTCGAACTCGCCTCGATGCTGCTGCTCGCTGCAGCCGTCACGGCGTTCCATTTGGGCCGTAACGAGGCGAAGGAGTAAGACATGCCTGCTATCCCTCTCGAACATGGTCTGGCCGTTGCCGGCATCCTGTTCTGCCTTGGTCTGGTCGGCCTGATGGTCCGCCGCAACATTTTGTTCGTGTTGATGAGTCTGGAAGTGATGATGAACGCCTCTGCACTGGCCTTCATCGTTGCGGGCGCCCGCTGGGCGCAACCGGATGGACAGATCATGTTCATCCTGGTGATCAGCCTTGCAGCCGCCGAAGCCAGTATTGGCCTGGCGATCCTGCTGCAACTGTATCGCCGCTTCCACACGCTCGATATCGACGCTGCCAGTGAGATGCGCGGATGAACCTACTCTTTCTGACTTTCGTATTCCCTCTGATCGGGTTCCTGTTGCTGTCGTTTTCCCGCGGCCGTCTCTCGGAAAACCTGTCGGCGCTGATCGGTGTCGGCTCCATCGGCCTGTCTGCCATCGTCGCGGCCTACGTGATCTGGCAATTCAACGTCGCTCCACCGGAAGGTGGCGTGTACGTGCATGTGCTGTGGAAGTGGATGTCCGTCGAGGGCTTCCAGCCTAACTTCGCCCTGTACCTGGATGGTCTGTCCGTGACCATGCTCGGTGTGGTAGTCGGTGTGGGCTTCCTGATCCACCTGTTCGCCTCCTGGTACATGCGCGGTGAAGCCGGTTACTCGCGTTTCTTCGCCTACACCAACCTGTTTATCGCCAGCATGCTGTTCCTGGTCCTGGGCGATAACCTGTTGTTCATCTACTTCGGTTGGGAAGGCGTGGGCCTGTGCTCGTACCTGTTGATCGGTTTCTACTACAGCAACCGCAACAACGGTAACGCTGCACTGAAAGCCTTCATCGTCACCCGTATCGGCGACGTGTTCATGGCGATCGGCCTGTTCATCCTGTTCCAGCAACTGGGCACGCTGAACGTCCAGGAGCTGCTGGTGAAGGCGCCTGAGCACTTCAAGGTCGGCGATTTCTGGATCGTGCTGGCGACCCTGATGCTGCTGGGTGGTGCGGTCGGTAAATCGGCTCAGCTGCCACTGCAGACCTGGCTTGCGGACGCGATGGCCGGCCCTACCCCGGTTTCGGCACTGATCCACGCCGCAACCATGGTTACTGCTGGTGTCTACCTGATCGCCCGTACCCACGGTCTGTTCGCCCTGGCGCCGGACATCCTGCATCTCGTGGGAATCGTCGGTGGTGTGACCCTGGTGCTGGCCGGTTTCGCAGCACTGGTGCAAACCGACATCAAACGTATCCTCGCCTACTCGACCATGAGCCAGATCGGCTACATGTTCCTGGCGCTGGGTGTTGGCGCCTGGGAAGGCGCGATCTTCCACCTGATGACCCACGCCTTCTTCAAGGCCCTGCTGTTCCTTGCTTCCGGTGCGGTGATCGTTGCCTGCCACCACGAGCAGAACATCTTCAAGATGGGCGGCCTGTGGAAGAAACTGCCGCTGGCCTACGCCAGCTTCATCGTCGGTGGTGCCGCTCTGGCCGCCCTGCCGCTGGTGACCGCCGGTTTCTACTCCAAGGACGAAATCCTCTGGGAAGCGTTCGCCAGCGGCAACCACGGTCTGCTGTACGCAGGTCTGGTCGGCGCGTTCATGACTTCGCTGTACACCTTCCGCCTGATCTTCATCGCGTTCCACGGTGAAGCCAAGACCGAAGCTCACGCCGGTCACGGCATCGCTCACTGGCTGCCACTGTCGGTGCTGATCGTGCTGTCGACCTTCGTCGGCGCCATGATCGTTCCACCGCTGCACGGCGTACTGCCCGAGAGCGTTGGCCATGCCGGTGGCGAAGCCAAGCACAGTCTGGAAATCGCGTCGGGCGCCATCGCCCTGGCCGGTATCCTGCTGGCGGCCCTGCTGTTCCTCGGCAAGCGTCGCTTCGTGACTGCGATCGCCAACAGCGGCATCGGCCGTTTCCTTTCGGCCTGGTGGTTCGCTGCCTGGGGCTTCGACTGGATCTACGACAAACTGTTCGTGAAGCCGTACCTTGCGATCAGCCACATGCTGCGCAAAGACCCACTCGACCAGACCATCGGTCTGATCCCGCGCATGGCCAAGGGTGGTCACACTGCCCTGAGCCGTACCGAAACCGGTCAACTGCGTTGGTACGCTGCTTCGATGGCTGCTGGTGCCGTGTTGGTAATCGGCGCTGTCGTGCTGGTAGCGGTCTGATATGAACCTTGCGAATTTGCGAAAGGAAACGAGCCCGTCATGATTCTGCCTTGGCTAATCCTGATCCCCTTCATCGGCGGCCTGCTGTGCTGGATGGGTGAGCGCTTCGGCGCTACCCTCCCCCGCTGGATTGCGCTGTTGACCATGACCCTGGAACTCGCCCTCGGCCTCTGGCTGTGGGCCCACGGTGACTATTCATTTGCTCCGGCGCCTGGCGCCGATCCGACCTGGGCGCTTGAGTTCAAGCACGTCTGGATCCAGCGCTTCGGCATCAACGTGCACCTGGCCCTCGACGGCCTGTCGCTGCTGATGATCCTGCTGACCGGTCTGCTGGGTATCCTGTCGGTACTCTGCTCGTGGAAAGAGATTCAACGTCACGTTGGCTTCTTCCACCTGAACCTGATGTGGATCCTGGGCGGCGTTGTCGGCGTGTTCCTCGCCCTCGACCTGTTCATGTTCTTCTTCTTCTGGGAAATGATGCTGGTGCCGATGTACTTCCTCATCGCGCTCTGGGGTCACAGTTCTTCGGACGGCAAGAAAACCCGTATCTACGCAGCGACCAAGTTCTTCATCTTCACTCAGGCTTCCGGCCTGATCATGCTGGTGGCGATCCTCGGTCTGGTCCTGGTCAACTACAACAGCACCGGCGTGATCACCTTCAACTACGCCGATCTGTTGAAGACCAAGATGTCGATGACCACCGAGTACATTCTGATGCTCGGCTTCTTCATCGCCTTCGCGGTCAAGCTGCCAGTGGTTCCGTTCCACTCCTGGCTGCCTGACGCTCACGCCCAGGCACCGACCGCAGGTTCCGTCGACCTCGCCGGTATCTTGCTGAAAACCGCGGCCTACGGTCTGCTGCGTTTCGCCCTGCCGCTGTTCCCGAACGCCTCGGCCGAATTCGCGCCGTTCGCCATGGCCCTGGGCCTGGTCGGGATCTTCTACGGTGCGTTCCTGGCGTTCGCCCAAACCGACATCAAGCGTCTGATCGCCTTCTCGTCCGTTTCCCACATGGGTTTCGTCCTGATCGGCATCTACTCCGGCAGCCAACTGGCGCTGCAAGGCGCCGTGATCCAGATGCTGGCTCACGGTCTGTCGGCAGCGGCACTGTTTATCCTCAGCGGTCAGCTGTACGAGCGTCTGCACACTCGTGACATGCGTGAGATGGGCGGTCTGTGGTCGCGTATCGCTTACCTGCCGGCGATCAGCCTGTTCTTCGCAGCCGCCTCTCTGGGTCTGCCGGGCACCGGTAACTTCGTCGGCGAGTTCCTGATCCTGATCGGTACCTTCGCCAGTGCTCCATGGATCACCGCGATTGCCACCTCCGGTCTGGTGTTCGGTTCGGTCTACTCGCTGATCATGATCCACCGCGCTTACTTCGGTCCGGCCAAATCGGATTCGATCCTGCACGGCATGGACGGTCGCGAACTGATCATGGTGCTGGGCCTTGCGGCACTGCTGATTTACCTCGGCGTCTACCCGCAACCGTTCCTCGACACCTCTGCCGCCACGATGCATGGCGTGCAGCAGTGGCTCGGCACCGCCTTCACTCAACTCGCTTCGGCCCGGTAAGAGCGCTATGGAATTCACGATTCAACACTTTATTGCGCTTGCGCCACTGTTGATCACCAGCCTCACCATTATCGTGGTGATGCTGGCAATCGCCTGGCGCCGCAACCACTCGCAGACCTTCCTGATTTCGGTGGCAGGTCTGAACCTGGCCTTGCTGTCGATCCTGCCGGCACTGAAAGTCGCGCCTCTGGCCGTGACCCCATTGCTGCAGATCGACACCTTTGCCTGCCTGTACATGGCGCTGATCCTGGTCGCCACCCTTGCCTGCGTAACCCTCGCCCACGCCTACCTCGGCGATGGCGGTTCGGGTTACCCGGGCAACCGTGAAGAACTGTACCTGCTGATCCTGATGGCTGCCGCCGGTGGCCTGGTTCTGGTCAGCGCGCAGCACCTGGCCGGGTTGTTCATCGGTCTGGAACTGCTGTCGGTGCCGGTCTACGGTCTGGTGGCCTACGCCTTCTTCAACAAGCGTTCGCTGGAAGCCGGTATCAAGTACATGGTGCTGTCGGCCGCCGGTTCCGCGTTCCTGCTGTTCGGTATGGCGCTGCTGTACGCAGACTCGGGTTCGCTGAGCTTCGTGGGTATCGGTCAGGCACTGGCCACCACCAACCTGCCGAGCTCGCTGGCGCAATTGGGCCTGGGCATGATGCTGATCGGCCTGGCGTTCAAACTGTCGCTGGTACCGTTCCACCTGTGGACGCCGGACGTGTACGAAGGTGCTCCGGCACCGGTGGCCGCGTTCCTCGCCACCGCTTCGAAAGTGGCTGTGTTCGCGGTCATGGTTCGTCTGTTCCAGATCTCCCCTGCCGCAAGCAGTGGCGTGCTGAGCAACGTACTGACCATCATCGCCATCGCCTCGATCCTGTTCGGTAACCTGCTGGCCCTGACTCAGAGCAACCTCAAGCGTCTGCTCGGTTATTCGTCCATCGCGCACTTCGGCTACCTGCTGATCGCGCTGGTGGCGAGCAAGGGTCTGGCAGTGGAAGCCATCGGCGTGTACCTGGTCACCTACGTGATCACCAGCCTCGGCGCGTTCGGCGTGATCACCCTGATGTCCTCGCCGTACAACGGCCGTGACGCAGACGCGCTGTACGAGTACCGCGGCCTGTTCTGGCGCCGTCCGTACCTGACCGCCGTACTGACCGTGATGATGCTGTCCCTGGCCGGTATCCCGCTGACCGCAGGCTTCATCGGCAAGTTCTACATCATCGCTACCGGTGTCGAGTCGCACCAATGGTGGCTGGTCGGTTCGCTGGTTCTGGGCAGCGCCATCGGCGTGTTCTACTACCTGCGCGTGATGGTCACCCTGTACCTGATCGAACCGAACCTGCGCCGCCACGACGCCCAACTGCACTGGGAACAGAAAGCAGGCGGCGTGATGCTGCTGGCAATCGCCCTGGTTGCGTTCTTCCTCGGCGTCTACCCACAACCGTTGCTGACCCTGGTTCAGCAGGCGGGTCTGGCGGGCTGATTGCTCTGCTGGAATGGGCTACAAACAGAAACGGCACCTTCGGGTGCCGTTTTTGCGTTTATGCCATCACAGTTTTTTCAGCATCGGCACACAGGCCAGTTGAAGACCTGAAGGCGATTGATAAACCGCACTCCCCTCCCCGACGTAACCGCAGCGCCTGTAGAAATCAGCGGCATTCAAGGTCGCATCCAGACAAACCTCTGCCAGCCCCAGACTCCGTGCCAGCGCTTCAAGAAAGTGCAGCACTCGCTTGCCCAGACCGCGCTGAATGAAATCCGGATGGATGAAGATGGCGCCGATTTCGCGATGCTCCAGATCGAGCATGCCGGTTGCCACAGGCTCACCCTCAACGTAACCCAGATAGAAATGCTTTTGCATGAGCGTGTCGTAACCGTCTTGCGCCGTGCCTTTTGTCCAGTCGAGCATCTGCTGCTCGCTGTAGGCACCGATGCATTGATGCCGGATCGCCAGTCGCCGAATCTCGAACGCTATCCCGGCATCGTCCGGAGTGGCTCTTTTGATTTCGAACATTTCTCTCTCCTTGAGCCATGTGCGGACGGGCAATTAAAAAGCCCCGTCCATTTCTGGCGGGGCTTTGGGTAACACGTCATTGACCAGACATGCATGACCTTATGGCCCGCCGGAAGCGGTCATAGAGGAGCACATCATGGTCATTCGATGTTGGGCATTCATGACTGGATAGTGCTGCGGATTGTTCCGACGAGTCAATCGCAACCCCACCTAACGAAATTGTAATTCCCCAATCATCTCGGCGTTATCCGCAGCCTGCAACGATGTCACCCGGCGATCCTACCGGCGGGTCCTTGCCCGTCGAACAATAAAACTCACGCCGACACACGTTCCCGTTCTGCCGAACCCAAGGAGTGATTGATGGTTAACAACAAAAAAATGTCGATGGCCGCTTTAGCAGTGGTTGTCGGCTCCGGGCCGTCCATGGTGTTTGCAGAAGAAAAACCCGAAGGGTTTATCGAAGGCAGCAGCCTGACGGTGCTCAACCGTAACTTCTATTTCAATCGTGATCACCGCAACGGCGAGTCCAGTCCTACCGGCAATGGCTATTCCGAGGCCTGGGCCCATGCGGTCATCAGCAAGTTCGAATCCGGTTTCACCCAAGGCACCGTTGGGGTCGGTGTCGATGCGTTTGCCATGATCGGTCTGAAACTCGATACCGGTGACGGTCGCAACGGTGGCCGCAGTTCGTTCGATGTATTGCCGGTCGACAGCGAAGGTAAAGCACGGGACGAATACACCAAGGTCGGGGGCGCCGCCAAAGTACGGGCCTTCGATACGGTGGTGAAAATCGGCGATGTGTTCCCGGCCAACCCAGTGGTTGCAGCAGGTGATTCGCGATTGCTGCCGGAAAGCTTTCGCGGCGTGACGGCGACCAACACCAGCATCGAAGGTCTGTCGATCCAGGGCGGCCGGCTGCATGCGATGAGTCAGCCGGTGTCCAGCGACATGCGCGAAAACTTCGCGACCTTCTATGCCGGCCCGGTCAACTCGCCCTGGATCGCTTACGGCGGCGGTGATTATGCGCTGAACAAAAACCTCAGTTTCAGCCTGTACTCCAGCCGCCTGAAAGATGCCTGGAACCAGTACTACGCTGGCACCGCCTGGACGTATCCGCTGTCGGATGACCTGTCGCTGTTCGGCGGTCTGAACTATTACAAGGCAGTCGACGAAGGCAAACAATTGCTCGGCAAGTTCGACAACAACATCTGGAGCGGCCGCGTCGGTGTGAAGCTTGGCGCCCACTCTGTCGCCCTCTCCCACCAGCGCAACAACGGCAACGACGACTTCGATTACCTGCGTCAGTCCGACTCGATCTTCCTCGACAACTCCATCCAGTACAGCGACTTCAACTCGCCGAAAGAGCGTTCATGGATGGTGCGCTACGACCTCGACATGACCACTTACGGCGTGCCGGGCCTGTCGTTCATGACCCGTTATGCCCGTGGCACCGACGCCGACTACTCCAACGCCAACGCCGTGTACATGCGTCGCGATGCCGACGGTAATCCGCTGACCGACCAGAAGCGCTGGGAGCGTGACATCGAAGTCAAATATGTGGTGCAAAGCGGTTCGATGAAAGACCTGTCGCTGCGTCTGCGCCAGGCCACCACCCGTGCCACGGCATTCGAATCCGATCTGGAGGAAGTACGCGTGATTGTCGAATACCCGCTGGCGATTCTCTGAGTTTTCACGAGCAATACAAATTCACCTTTAGAAGCTCCTTGCTCCTTTGGTAAGAGGTGAATCCTTTGGCGTCCTTCGGGGCGCCTTTTTTATGCCTGAAAAAAAGCCCGACTCACTGAACATGAACCGGGAGTTTGAGCCGCTATCGGCGCTATCCACCCTGCTGACGGCAGGTACCCATCACGCTATAGGTGAGCGTATTGAGTTGCCCTTTGGAGTCCTCATAAGTCATCGCTGCCGGCACAACCGCGCATTCATTCTTCGGCCGAACAACGCTGACCACTTTCTTCACATCCAGCTTCATACCGTACTCGTATTCCTTGACCACCGGCGCTGCTTTGCCCTGGGCGGCCGCGTACTGCTCCATGGCTTGGGCATTGGCGCTGAGCGCCCGGTCAAACGTCCGGTCTCCGCCCCCTTCGGCCAACGCATTCAAAGACATTGCCATGACACCGGTGAACGCCATCAACTTGAGAAAGTTCATATCCATTTCCTTCAAAAAACGACTCATAAAAAAGCCCACCATCGATGCGCGATGACGGGCTCATTCATTGGTGACACGCTTACAGGTCTTGGGTCTTTTCGTCCTTTTTATCATTCACGACGACAGGATCACGAGCCTTCTCCTTGGCCACAAACAGCTCCACGGAGCGGTCGTTGGCGGTCATCATTCGGTCGAAAGTGCGGTCACCGCCACCTTCGGCCATGGCCAGGGAAGACATCACCAACGCCACCAAAAAAGCACCGATCTGTACAGATTTCATGTTTGATTCCTCGTTTAAGTAACTGACGGGATCAAGGTAACAATCCGAACCTTTCGTGACGGTGGCGCCGAAATTACATATCCGTTATGTAGAAAGGCCCGCAATCGCGGGCCTGTTTTGAACCATGAAGCGACTAAGCAGCAGCCGGTGATTCCTCGTCCCGACGATGGGCAATTTGATACAGCGCCGGCAAGATCAACAACGTGAGGATGGTCGAGGACAGGATCCCGCCAATCACCACCGTCGCCAGCGGTCGCTGAACCTCGGCCCCGGTGCCGGTCGCAAGAGCCATCGGAATGAAGCCCAGGGACGCGACCAACGCCGTCATCAACACCGGGCGCAATCGCGTCAGCGCGCCTTCGTGAATCGCTTCGGAAAGCGAACGCCCCTCCTCGCGCAAATTACGTATGAACGCGATCATCACCAACCCGTTGAGCACCGCCACACCGGACAACGCGATAAAACCGACGCCCGCCGAGATCGACAACGGGATGTCCCGCAGCCACAACGCCATGACCCCGCCAGTCAGCGCAAACGGAATCCCGGTGAACACCAGCAAGCCGTCCTTGAGGTTGTTGAACATCATGAACAGCAAACCGAACACCAGCAGCAACGCCACCGGCACCACGATCTGCAAGCGTTTGGCCGCCGATTGCAGTTGCTCGAACTGACCGCCCCAGGTGGTCCAGTAACCCGCCGGCACCTGCACATCGCGTTCGATCACTTCGCCCGCCTCGGCGACGAAAGAGCCGATGTCACGCCCGCGCACGTTGGCGCTGACGATCACCAGGCGCTTGCCGTTTTCGCGGCTGACCTGATTCGGCCCCAGCACCAGATCGAGACTGGCAACATCTTTCAGCGCAATGAAACCGATCTGACTGGCCGCCTCACCGCCAGCCGCCGGCACCGGAATCAGCAGCGCCGACAACCCGTCGACGTCCTTGCGCATGGCGTCGGACAAGCGCACCACCATGTCGAATCGACGATCACCTTCATACATTGTCCCGGCCTTCTGCCCGCCGACGGCCACCGCAATGGTGTCCTGCACATCGCCGACGTTGAGCCCGTAACGCGCAGCCTTGTCGCGGTCGATGTTGATGGTCAGCACCGGCAGGCCAGTGGTTTGCTCGACCTTGACCTCGGACGCGCCATTGACCTTCTGCATCGCGGCGGCAATCTTCGCCGCCGTGGCATTGAGCACGTCCATGTCATCGCCAAACACCTTGACCGCCACGTCGCTGCGCACGCCGGAGATCAGTTCGTTGAAACGCAACTGGATCGGCTGCGACAGTTCATAGTTGCTGCCCGGCAGCGTCGCGGCGGCCTGTTGCAGTTCGGCCATCAGGGTTTCCCGGGACTTGCCCGGGTCCGGCCATTGGTCTTTCGGTTTGAGCATCACGTAGCTGTCGGAAATGTTCGGCGGCATCGGGTCGGAGGCGATTTCCGCGGTGCCGGTACGGGCGAACACGCGCTCGACTTCCGGCACTTTATCGAGGATCAACGTTTCCAATCGCTGCTGCATATCCACCGATTGCGTCAGGCTGGTGCCCGGCACGCGCAACGCCTGCAAGGCAAAATCGCCTTCGCTGAGACTCGGCACAAACTCGCTGCCCATGCGGCTGGTGACCACGCCACTGAGCACGATCACTCCCAACGCCGCACCGACCGCCATCGCCCGGTGGGACATGACCCAGGCCAGCGCCGGTGCATAGACGCGACGTGCACCGCGCATCACCACACCCTCTTCTTCCTTGACCTTGCCGGTCACGAACAGCGCAATCGCCGCCGGCACGAAGGTGACGGACAAGAGCATCGCACCGAGCAACGCAATCACCACGGTAAACGCCATCGGATGGAACATTTTCCCTTCGACGCCGCTCAGGGCGAAGATCGGCAGGTACACGACCATGATGATCAACTGGCCGAAAATCAGCGGTCGCCGCGCCTCTTTCGCCGCCGCGAACACTTCATGGAAACGCTCGGATCGCGTCAGCAGACGCCCGTGATGCTGCTGCGCATGCGCCAACCGTCGCAGGGTATTTTCGACGATTACCACCGCACCATCGACGATGATGCCGAAGTCCAGCGCGCCGAGGCTCATCAGGTTGGCGCTGACCTTGTTGCTGAACATGCCGGTGAAGGTGAACAGCATCGACAGTGGAATCACCATTGCCGTGATCAGCGCAGCGCGGATGTTGCCGAGGAACAGAAACAGAATTGCGATGACCAGAATCGCGCCTTCGACGAGGTTCTTCTTCACCGTCGCGATGGCCTTGTCGACCAGATGCGTGCGGTCATACACCGGCACCGCAATCACGCCGTCGGGCAAGAATTTGTTGATCTGATCGAGCTTGGCGGCGACTGCCTGAGAGACCGTGCGACTGTTTTCGCCGATCAACATGAACACCGTACCCAGCACCACTTCGCGGCCATTTTCCGTGGCGGCGCCGCTACGCAGTTCGCGACCGATATCCACGGTGGCGACGTTCTTGATGCGGATCGGCGTACCGTCGACATTGGCCATGACGATGTTGGCGATGTCCTCGGTGCTCGCCACCTGGCCCGGTGCGCGAATCAGCAATTGCTCGCCGCTGCGCTCGATGTACCCGGCGCCGACGTTGGCGTTGTTGCGCTCCAGCGCAGTGACCAGATCGGTGAGGGTCAGTTTGTAGGCCGCGAGTTTTTTCGGATCGGGGGCAATCTGGTACTCCTTGGCAAAGCCGCCGATGGTGTTGATCTCGGCCACGCCGGGGACGTTGCGCAATTGCGGCTTGATGATCCAGTCCTGAATCACCCGCAGATCGGTCGGCGTGTAGGGCGTACCGTCGTCCTTCAGCGCGCCGTCCTTCGTCTCGACCGTCCACAGAAAGATCTCGCCAAGCCCGGTGGAGATCGGCCCCATCACCGCCTCCACGCCCTCGGGTAATTGCTCCTTGGCGGACTGCAACCGCTCGTTGACCAACTGCCGGGCAAAGAACAGATCAGTGCCGTCCTTGAAGATCACCGTGACCTGGGACAACCCCGAACGCGACAGCGAACGGGTCTGTTCCAGCGCCGGCAGGCCGGCCATCGCGGTTTCAATCGGGAACGTAATGCGCTGTTCGGTTTCCAGCGGCGAGAACCCGGCCGCGCCGGTGTTGATCTGCACCTGGACGTTGGTGATATCGGGCACGGCGTCGATCGGCAGTTTCTGATAACTGGCGATACCGAGGCCGGCCATGAGCAGAACGGCGAGCAGCACGATGATGCGCTGCTCGATGGCAAACTGGATCAGGCGTTCGAACATGGGAGTCTTCCGCAATTAGTGACTGTGCTCGGCCGAGGCTTTGCCCAGCTCCGATTTGAGAACGAAGCTGCCGGCGCTGGCGACTTGCACGCCCGGTTCCAGCCCGGCGGTGATTTCCACCTGCCCTGCTGCGCGACTGCCCAGCTCCACCGTTTGCGCCTTGAAGCCGTCGTCGGTGCGCACGAATACCGTGGTTTTGTCCTCGACGGTCTGGATCGCGGTTTCCGGTACGGCGACTTTGGCCTGACGGCTATCGGTGGCGACCAGCGCGGTGACAAACAGGCCGGGGCGCCATGAGCCTTGCGGGTTTTCCAGGGTGACGCGCACGGTCGCGGTACGGGTCTGTTCGCCGAGCAGGCTGCCGACGTAGGCCACGGTGCCGGTCACTTCAGCGTTCAATTCCGCCGCGCTGACGGTAACGGGTTTGCCCACTTGCACCTTGTTCAGATCCTTGGGTGACACGCCGAAGGTGACCCACACCCGCGACAGATCCGAGAGCGTGAACGCCGCCGTGGTTTCATCGACCACTTCGCCCGGCGTCAGGTGTTTTTCCACCACCACACCGTCGAACGGTGCCCGCAGTTCATAGCGATTACCGCCAGTGGCAACCACACTGCCGCTAAGCACGCTGATCTTTTGCCGGGCGTTGTTCAGGGCGATTTCGGCTTCTTCCAGAGCCTGACGCGCCTGGAGGAAATCCTGCTCGGCGGAGATCTTGTCCTGCCACAGTTTCTTCTCGCGTTCGAAAGTCGTGCGCGCCAAGGCCAAACGGCGTTGCGCGGCCGCCTGTTCGCTGCGCTGATCGGAAATCTGCTGACTGGCGATCACAGCCAGCAACTGGCCCTTCTTCACCGACTGCCCGAGATTGACCGACACCGACTCGACCACACCCGGTACGCGTGGCACCACATGCGCGGTGCGGTCCTCGTCGAAGCGCACTTCACCGGGGAACGGCAGGCCGAGACTGATGCGCTGCGCCCGCGCTTCGGCCAGTTGAATCCCCGCCGCCGTGATTTGTTCGGCCGTCAATTCGATGTGCCCTTCTTCGCCATGTTCGCCTTCAGCGGCGGCGCCTTCTTCGGCGTGATCCGCATGCTCGGCGGCCTCATCGGCATGCGCGTCGATGCCTGAGTTGCCCGCCCACATCGAGCCGATACCAATGCCCAACGCCAAGGTCGCCGCAGCGACCACGATCAGTTTTTTATCCATGGAAACTCCTCTGCGCCGTGCCATCGCGCAGTGATCAGAAAATTGAAATTCAAGGGCTGACGCTGAGGTCGCCGAAAATGCGTTCGATGCGGACCCGGGCGTCTGTCGCCTCGCTCACCGCCTGGATGTATTGGGTGCGAGCGCTGATCAGCGTGCGCTGGGCGTCGAGCACGTCGAGGAAGCCGAACTTGCCCATTTCGTAACCGCGAGTGGCGCTGTCCACTGCACTTTGCGCGGCGGGCAGGATGGTCTGGTTGAACGCCTTGATTTCGCCATTGGCGGTCTGCCATTGCGCAAGCGTGGTCTGGATCTCGGTGCGCAAGCGAAGCTCGGTGGCGTTGCGCAGGTCCCGCGCCTGATCGGTACGCCGCGCGGCCGCCAGCACGTTGCCCTGATTGCGGTTGAACAACGGAATCGGCATCGACAGCCCGACCACATTGACCCGCTCGCGCTCGGTTTCGCTGTACTGGCTGCCGATGCTGACGGTGAGATCGGGTATCCGCTGGGATTTTTCCAGCCCCAGCGACGCTTCGCGCTGGTCGATCTGCAACCTGGCCAGGCGCAGCTCCGCCGTTTCGTTCAGGCGCTCAAGCAAACGGGTAGGCGGCGGTACGCTGGGCAGGCTTTGAGTCGCGGTCTGCACCGTGGTCGACGTCGGCAACGGTGCGCCCATGACCTGTGCCAATTGCTGGTACGCATTGGCCTGATCGCGCTCCGCGCGGCTTAGCTCCAGGCGCACTTCCGAGAGCTGCACCTGGGCGCGCATGCCTTCCACCGGCGACGACTTGCCCGCCTCGATCCTCCCCTGCGCCACACGCAAACCGTGCTCGGCGAGTTGCTGCGACTGCCGGGCCAGTTGCAAACGTTGCTGCGCGGTCTGCGCACCGTTGAACGCTTGAAGCACGTCGGCACGCAGTGCGTTGCGCTTGCGCTCCAGTTCGATGCCGGCGGCATCCTGCGCACGACTCGCCACATCAATCCGCGCGCCACGCTTGCCGCCCAGCTCGATCGGCTGGCTGAGCATCACCGTGGTGGTGCGCGACTGGCGCCGGGTGTCTTCGGCCTCCCACGAAACCTCGGGGTTGGGAATCAGCCCGGCCTGCTTGCGGTCACCTTCGGCAATGCCGATTTCCCACTGTGCAGCGGCCAGATCCGGGTTGCCGGCGAAGGCGGTTTGCAGGGCCTGATCCAGGGTCAGGGTCGAAGCACTGGCAAGGCTTGTACAGGCCAACAACAAGAGGCCGCTGGCGGTTTTTTTCAGGCGTGATCGCGCCGTCAGTTCTATTAAACCGGGCAATGGAAGGCTTCCTTTAATCAAGAATCGTTGATTGCGCCACGGTAGGGTTTTGAACTTATCGACAAGGTGACGTGAACATTACAAATCCGTTATCCACGGTTTATCGAAGTTGTTTTGCTCTAGGATTCGAAGTTCGAATGGCTTTGTTGCAATACATGGAAACAAATGCACGTTAGTTATCCGCCGAACAGCACTTGCCGAAATCGAAGTAATGAGAAATTCGCTTTTCTGCTGCGACAGGCTGTCGCGGATGGCCGACTTAAAGGCCTCAGGCGTTGACTCTGTAGCCACTACAGCCTTTACCGTGCACGCCATTCAGTTATTGAAACCGTCCGGAAGCCCCTACAAAAACAACAACTTTCCCGGCCACCTTAATTAATTATCCATTGAATAAAAGTGGTGATAAATCATGCGAATCCTTGTCGTCGAGGACGAGCTTAAAGCTGCCGAATACTTGCATCAGGGTCTGACCGAAAGTGGCTATATCGTTGACCACGCTGTTAACGGCGCTGATGGTTTGCACCTGGCACAACAACAGGTTTATGACCTGATCATTCTGGATGTGAACCTGCCGGAACTCGACGGCTGGGGCGTGCTGGAACAGTTACGCCGCACCCACTCCACCCGGGTGATGATGCTCACCGCGCGCGGGCGGCTGGCGGACAAGATCCGGGGGCTGGATCTGGGCGCCGACGACTATCTGGTCAAGCCGTTCGAGTTTCCGGAACTGCTGGCCCGGGTGCGCACCCTGATGCGCCGCAGCGAAAACATCCCGGTGCCGCAGGTGCTCAAGGTCGCCGATCTGGAGCTCGATCCGGGCCGTCACCGGGCGTTTCGTGGCCAGCAGCGCATCGACCTGACCACCAAGGAATTTGCCCTGCTGCATCTGCTGATGCGCCAGTCCGGCGAAGTGCTGACCCGCACCCAGATCATCTCGCTGGTGTGGGACATGAATTTTGACTGCGACACCAACGTGGTCGAGGTCTCGATCCGCCGCTTGCGAGCGAAGATCGACGACCCGTTCGACAGCAAACTGATCCACACCCTGCGCGGTGTCGGCTATGTGCTGGAGGCACGGGAATGAAGCCGGTCAGCCTGTCACTGCGACTGGGGCTGACAGTCAGTACTCTCGGTGCGCTGCTGGTGGTGTTCCTGGCGATCCTCGCGTATTTCGCCCTGACCCATGAACTGAATGCGTTGTCTCGGGACAGCCTGGAAAAGAAGATGGCGCAAGTGGAACACAGCCTCTCGCTGTACATCGATACCAATGAAGTCAGTGGCAAGCCGCACATTCTGCTCGATCAGGTCATGGGGCATGACAACCTGACGCTGACGATTTATGACCGAGGCAATTTGCGCTCGCCGCTGCTCAAGTCAGGGTCAGGATTGACGGACCCACGGATTGAATTGAAAGCAGTGCGGGCGACGACCAATCAGTTGACCTACACCGACAGCGTCGATGCTGACGGCGCGAAGTTTCTCACCGCCTCGAAGCTGATTCGTCTGAAGGACGGCAGCAATGTGCCGGTGCTGTTGTCGATGGACAATGCCCACGACCAGGCCTTGCTCAGCGCCTACCTGCGCTCGACGCTGATTGCCTTGCCGTTGCTGCTGGTGTTCATCGGCCTGACCGCCTGGGGCGCGGTGCAGCGCGGACTGGCGCCGTTGCGCGAGTTTCGCAAAGTGGCGGCCCGGGTGACCACCCAGGACCTCGACCATCGGCTTTCAGTGGTGAACATGCCTCAGGAGCTCAGCGAACTGGCGCAAGGCATCAACGTGATGCTCGATCGCCTGGACAGCGGCGTGCAGCAGTTGTCGCAGTTCTCCGATGATCTGGCCCACGAACTGCGTACGCCGATCAACAACCTGATGGGCAAGGCTCAGGTCACGCTGTCGCGGGAACGCTCGGTCGAGGAATACACCGACGTCCTGGTGTCCTGCACCGAAGAACTGGAGCGCATCGCACGCATTGTCTCGGACATGTTGTTTCTGGCCCAGGCCAGCCAGCCGATGGCGCACGCGTCGTTCGAGTCGATTGCACTGGAAGACGAGGCGCTCAGGGTGGCCGAGCTGTTTTCCCTGTCGGCGCAGGACAAGCAGATCCACCTGAAAGTGGTCGGCAGCGCGCAGGTCTCGGGCGACCGGCTGATGATCCAACGAGCGATATCGAACCTGCTGTCCAATGCCCTGCGCCACTGCCCCGCCGGCAAAACCGTTTCACTGTTCATCGAGCAGGCGCCGACACAGGTCGCACTGCGTGTGAGCAATCCTGGTGCCGGCATCGAAGCGCAGCACTTGCCGCATCTGTTCGACCGCTTTTACCGGGTCGACAGCAGCCGCACTCGCTCGCAGGGCAGCACCGGTCTGGGGCTGGCTATCGTACGCTCGATCATGAGCCTGCATTCGGGCACCGCGCAGGTGCAAAGCCGCCCGGGGGCGATGACGGTTTTCAGTCTGGTGTTCCCAGTGTTCGCAGAAAAGCATTAAGACCCTCAAACAGATTTGTGCGGTGTTTTCTCAATCTCCATCGGAAAAATCACCGCACACATCCGCCATAAGTCTTCGCAAACCTTTCAGTGCGAATTTGCGTCGACCTAGCGATGAAACGTCTGACAAAGGCATGAAACAAAACGTTGTTGAGGGCTAATGCATCGTCGCTTCGCTCGCCTTCAACCACCCCGTCCACCCCCTCTAAAACAAGCCTTTACGTCGATCGTGGCGTGTCTACTCACAATTTGTCAGTAGGTACTTCGGCGCTCCCAAAAACCGCGATTGGAAACCTCTGGTCATCTTTGACCTCATCGTCGCTGTGCTTCTAGATTCGGCTCTCGCTTGAAACCGTTCACTCAACAGACAACCAGGAAGCACACACCATGAGCGCCATTGGATGCATGAACACAAACCCGATCCATAAACCCGATATCGCCTGACGGCCAACTCAAATGACCTTTTCCCTGCAAGGCAGAGGCTATTACCCGACCGGTGATGGCCATCAACTCTACTGGGAACGCCATGGCATTGCAGGAGGCGAACCGGTGTTTTTCCTGCATGGCGGCCCCGGTGGGCGCTGCAGTCGTCATCATCTGGACTTCTTCGACCTGCGCCGTTTCGACATCATCCTGTTTGACCAACGCGGTTGCGGGCGCTCGACGCCTTACGGCGAACTGCGCGACAACACCACCGGGCTCTGCGTCGAAGACATCGATGCCCTGCGCCAGCACTTCGGCTTCGAAAAAATCAGTGTGCTGGGCGTTTCGTGGGGCAGCTGGCTGGCGATCCAGTACCAGCAGCGCTATCCGCAGCACCTGCTGAAAACCACACTGGTGTCGGTGTTCGTCCCATTCGCAGCCAATGTCCGGTCATACGATCAGGCACTCAACGACGGGTTGGCACAATCGCCTCAAGCGACGTCAGGCCATCGCGCCAGGGACATCTACCGGATACTCGGTGAAGGTTGCCCATTGCAACAGCGTGTCGCCGCCATTGAATGGTTGAATGGGGTTTTGCGCCGCACGGGGCAGACGGTTTGCCCCGGCACGCTGGAGCGTTTCGTCGATCAGGAAGCAGTGCTCGCGATCCGTCTGGAGCTGCATTACCACCTGCAAGGCTATTTCTTCCGGCCAAGGGATCAGGACCTGATCCTCGACGACAACACCCTGCTGATCCAGGGCATCCGCGATACCTTCGGCATGGCCAGCGTGCGCTGGCTCAGGCAACGCATGAACCTTCACTGTCGTTTGCTGCACGCCGGGCACAACGCCTTTGAAGGCGCCATCCTCAAAGCCGTACGCCGGGCGGTGAAACGTGAAATCGAGGGCTGAAAAAAACGGCACCCGAAGGTGCCGTTCTGTTCCCCCAAAACGCTTACTTGCGTGCTGCCTCCCACGACTTGAGCAGTTCGTTGTAGCTCACGGTTTCGCCTTTCGGTTTCTCGTTGGCCAGTTTTGGTTTAGGTGCGCCAGGCTGATCGAACCAGTATTGCGCGTCGCGCTCGGGGTTCATTTTCGGGGCGCAGGTGGCCTGGGCCTTGGAGCGTTCCAGACGGGTCATGATCGCGTCCTGATCCTTGGCCAGGCCGTCGAGCGCCTGTTGCGGGGTCTTGTCGCCGCTGGCGGCTTCGGCGATGTGGCTCCACCACAGTTGTGCCAGACGTGGGTAGTCCGGCACGTTGGTGCCGGTCGGCGTCCATTGCACGCGGGCCGGGCTGCGGTAGAACTCGACCAGACCACCGAGTTTCGGTGCCAGGTCGGTCATGGCTTGCGAGTTGATGTCCGATTCGCGGATTGGCGTCAGGCCGACGATGGTTTTCTTCAGCGACACGGTTTTCGAGGTCACGAACTGCGCGTACAGCCAGGCCGCGAGTTTCTGCTTCTCAGGCGTGGACTTCATGAAGGTCCAGGAACCCACGTCCTGATAACCCAACTTCATGCCTTCTTCCCAGTACGGTCCGCGCGGCGACGGCGCCATCCGCCATTTCGGTGTGCCGTCGGCGTTGACCACCGGCAGGCCCGGTTTGGTCATGTCGGCAGTGAACGCGGTGTACCAGAAAATCTGCTGGGCGATGTTGCCCTGGGACGGTACGGGGCCGGACTCGGAGAAGGTCATGCCCGCCGCTTCCGGTGGCGCGTAAGCCTTGAGCCAGTCTACATACTTGGTCGTGGCGAACACCGCCGCCGGGCCGTTGGTGTCGCCGCCGCGGGTCACGCTGGAGCCCACCGGATGGCAATCCTCTACGCGGATGCCCCACTCGTCCACCGGCAAGCCGTTGGGCAGGCCCTTGTCGCCGCCACCGGCCATGGAGAACCAGGCATCGGTGAAACGCCAGCCCAGCGACGGGTCTTTCTTGCCGTAGTCCATGTGCCCGTAGATGCGTTTGCCGTCGATTTCCTTGACGTCTTCGCTGAAGAACTTCGCGATGTCTTCATAGGCGGACCAGTTCACCGGCACGCCCAGCTCATAACCGTACTTTTCCTTGAACTTGGCTTTGAGGTCGGCGCGTTCGAACCAGTCGGCGCGGAACCAGTAGAGGTTGGCAAACTGCTGATCGGGCAATTGATAGATCTTGCCGTCAGGTGCGGTGGTGAAGGAAATGCCGATGAAGTCCTTGATGTCGAGGGTCGGCGAGGTGAAGTTCTTGCCTTCGTTGGCCATCAGGTCGGTGATCGACTCGGTCTTGCCGTAGCGAAAGTGCGTACCGATCAGGTCCGAGTCGTTGACCCAGCCGTCGTAGATGTTCTTGTCCGACTGCATCACGGTCTGCATTTTTTCCACGACGTCGCCTTCTTGCAGCAGGTCGTGGGTCAGCTTGATCCCGGTGATTTCGGTGAAGGCCTTGGCCAGCACCTTCGATTCATATTCGTGGGTGGTCAGGGTTTCGGAAACGACCTTGATTTCCATCCCGCGAAACGGCTCGGCGGCCTTGATGAACCACTTCAGTTCTTCGAGCTGCTGATCGGCCGTCAGGGTCGACGGCTTGAACTCGCTGCCGATCCATTTTTTTGCCGCGTCTTCGTACGCATCGGCCCAGGCGGTTGCGCTCAAACCGCTGAGTGCCAGCATGGCTGCCAATGAAATGCTATGTCGCAGCTTATTGTTTTTGTCGAACATAGAGACCTCCTGTTTAAGTTCTGGAGCACGATTGCCGAGCGATTCGACTAGCCCCAACGCATCACAGCCAACAGCCACACCAGGGACAACGCGGACGCTACCCAGATGCTCCAGTCGGTCACGCCGATTACCAGCAGGTGCAGGTAGGCGCTGCCGAGAAGACCGATGAACAAGCGATCGCCACGGGTGGTGGCAATCGGCAGAAACCCTCGCCGCAGGATGCTCGGCGAGCGCAGTTCCCAAGTGGTCATGCCCACCAGGATCAAGCCAATCACGATGAAAAATGCCGCCGTCGGGACGGTCCAGCTCATCCATTCCATCATCAGTTCCTCATACCCGGCCCAGGGCAAAGCCCTTGGCCACGTGGTTACGAACAAACCAGATCACCAGCATGCCCGGCAGGATGGTCAGCACCCCCGCCGCCGCCAGCACGCCCCAGTCGATGCCGGACGCCGACACCGTGCGCGTCATCACCGCCGCGATCGGCTTGGCGTTCACCGAGGTCAGCGTGCGCGCCAGCAGCAGTTCGACCCAGGAAAACATGAAGCAGAAAAACGCCGTCACCCCGATCCCGGAGCCAATCAACGGGATGAAGATCTTCACGAAGAACTTGGGAAAGCTATAGCCGTCGATGTAGGCGGTTTCGTCGATTTCCTTGGGCACGCCGGACATGAACCCTTCGAGAATCCACACTGCCAACGGCACGTTGAACAGGCAGTGCGCCAGTGCCACCGCGATGTGGGTGTCGAACAGACCAATCGACGAGTACAGCTGGAAGAACGGCAGCAGAAACACCGCCGGCGGCGCCATCCGGTTGGTCAGCAGCCAGAAGAACAGGTGCTTGTCGCCGAGAAAGCGATACCGGGAAAACGCATAAGCCGCCGGCAACGCCACGCTCAGGGAAATCACCGTGTTCAGGCTCACGTAGTACAGCGAGTTGAGATAACCGGTGTACCAGCTCGGATCGGTGAAGATCACCTTGTAGTTGTGGAAGGTGAAATCCTGGGGAAACAGCGTCAGGCCGCCGAGGATTTCGGTGTTGCTCTTGAACGACATGTTCAGCAGCCAGTAGATCGGCACCAGCAGGAACAGGATGTAGAGCAGCAACGGGATCACTTTTCTCTTGCTCATGGCCGGGCCTCAGCGGTTGGCGTCGCTATGGGTCATGGCGGTATAGAACAGCCAGGACACCAGCAGGATGATCAGGAAGTACACCAGCGAAAAGGCTGCCGCTGGCCCCAGGTCGAATTGGCCTACGGCCATTTGGGTCAACGTCTGACTCAAGAAGGTCGTGGCATTGCCCGGCCCGCCGCCGGTGAGCACGAATGGCTCGGTGTAGATCATGAAACTGTCCATGAAGCGCAGCATCACCGCGATCAGCAGCACGCTTTTCAGCTTGGGCAACTGGATGTGCCGGAACACCGCCCAGGCCGAAGCCCGGTCGATCCGCGCCGCCTGGTAATACACATCGGGAATCGCCCGCAGCCCGGAGAAACACAGCAGCGCCACCAGCGAGGTCCAGTGCCACACGTCCATCACCAACACCGTGACCCAGGCGTCCATGGTGTTGGCCGCGTAGTTGTAGCTGATACCCATGGCGTTGAGGCTCGAACCGAGCAAACCAATGTCCGCACGACCGAAGATCTGCCAGATGGTGCCGACCACGTTCCATGGAATCAGCAACGGAATCGCCAGCACGATCAGCACCACCGACGACCAGCGGCCCTTGGTCGGCATCGTCAGGGCGATGGCGATCCCGAGGGGGATTTCGATCAGCAGCACGCACGCCGAATAGATGAACTGACGCAGCAACGAGTCGTGCAGACGCGGATCGAGCAGCACTTGCTTGTACCAGTCGGCGCCGACGAAGTAGCGGCTGGACTGGTCGAAAATGTCCTGCACCGAGTAATTGACCACGGTCATCATCGGGATCACCGCACTGAATGCCACCAGCAGGAACACCGGTAACACCAGCCACCAGGCCTTGTTGTTCTGCACCTTGTTCATGGCTGCACCTCTTCGCTGGCTTCGAGCAGGAACTCATCGGCATAGACCATCAGCCACTGCGCCGGGAAACTGATGTACGCCGTGCCCTGCGGCACCGGTTTGTCTTCGGCCAGGCGCACTTTCAGCGGTGCACCGTCCAGATCCAGGGTCATGATCTTGTAGGTACCGAGGTCTTCGACGTGTACGACCCGCGCCTGCATCGCGTCATCGAATGGTTCGTCCCACACATGAATGAACTCGGGGCGGATGCCAACCTTCAGGTTTTTCCACTGGCCATGTTCGATATGCCGTTGCAACGCGTCGGACAGCGGCAGATGGGTCGAGTTGAAACCGACGCCGCCCGGTTGCGGCTGCACCTCGATCAGGTTCATTCCGGGGCTACCGATGAAGTAGCCGACAAAGGTGTGGCTCGGCCGTTCGAACAATTCCCGGGGTGTGCCGAACTGGACGATCTGGCCGCCGTACATCACCGCGATCTTGTCGGCGAAGGTCGAGGCCTCCAGTTGATCATGGGTGACGTAGACCATGGTGATGTTGAATTGCTCGTGGATCTGCTTGAGCTTGCGCCGCAGTTTCCATTTCAGGTGCGGGTCGATCACTGTCAGCGGCTCATCGAAGAGGATCGCCGAGACGTCGTCGCGCACCAGACCACGGCCCATGGAGACTTTCTGTTTTTCGTCAGCGGTCAGGTTGCGTGCCTTTTTGCTCAACAGGTTTTGCAGGTCGAGGACTTCGGCGATTTCCTGCACCTTGCTGTGCACTTTCGCCTCAGCCATGCCCTGATTGCGCAGCGGGAAGGCCAGGTTGTCGAACACGGTCATGGTGTCGTAGACCACCGGAAACTGGAAAACCTGCGCGATGTTGCGCTTCTCCGGGGTCAGGTCGTTGACCGCTTTGCCGTCGAACAGCACGTGGCCCTGAGACGGGCTGAGCAGGCCGGAAATGATGTTGAGCAAGGTCGACTTGCCGCAACCCGACGGCCCGAGCAAGGCATAGGCGCCGCCCTGCTCCCAGATGTGATCCATCTCGCGGATCGCGTAGTCCTCGGGCCCGGCGGGAGTGCTGGTGTAACTGTGGGCGAGGTGTTGCAAACGGATTTCGGCCATCAGGCAACCCTCGCGACGCGCCGGCCCGGTGCCTGCACCAGACGGCCCTGCGCATCGAACACAAACAGTTTATGGGTCGGGATATAGATGCGGATCGGCGCATCGACGTCGTATTCGTGAACGCCCGGTAAGTGCAGCACCAGCAGGAAATGCTCGTTGCGCACGTGCAGGAAGGTTTCCGAACCGCTGATCTCCGCCACCTCGACGGTCACCGCCAGTTCCAGGTCGTCGTCGTTGCTCGGCACCAGCGAGATATGGCTTGGACGCACACCGAAACGGAACTCGCCCTCGCCCACCGGGCGCAGATCGACGTTCAACGGGAAGTGCACGAAGTTGGCGAAACTCACTTCGTTGCCGGCGATGCGCCCCGGCATCAGGTTGATCGGCGGCTCGGAGAACAATTCGGCGGCGAGCACCGTTTTTGGCTGGTGATAGACCTCGGTCGACGGGCCGCTCTGGATCACCCGACCTTCGTGAAGAATGGTGGTGGTGCCACCTAGCGCCAGCGCTTCGTTGGGCTCGGTGGTGGCGTAGATGGCGATGGTGTGGCGCGCCTTGAACAGCTCGCGCATTTCCTGGCGCAGTTCTTCGCGCAGTTTGTAGTCGAGGTTGACCAGCGGTTCATCGAACAGGATCAGCTCGGCATCCTTGACCAGCGCCCGGGCCATGGCCGTGCGCTGTTGCTGGCCGCCGGAGAGTTCCAGCGGATAGCGCTTCAGGAACTTCTCGATGCGCAGCATCTTCGCGGTTTCCTGCACCTTGCTCTGGATCTGCTCATTGGAGATCCCGGCCTGGCGCAGCGGCGAGGCAATGTTCTCGAACACCGTCATGGTCGGGTAGTTGATGAACTGCTGATAGACCATCGACACGTTGCGCAGACGCACCGGGCGCTGGGTGACGTCGACGCCGTTCATCAGGATGCGACCGCTGTCGGGCTTGTCCAGACCGGCCATCAGGCGCATGAGGCTGGTCTTGCCGGACAGCGTGCGCCCGAGCAGGACGTTGAAGGATCCAGGTTCGAATTTCAGGCTCGCATCGTCGATCCAGGTCTGGCCCTCGACGGTGCGGCTGACGTGCTCCAGGGTGAGTGACATGGCTCGGCCTTTTTATTATTGGAGTCAAGCGACGTGTGCAGTAGAGCGACATTCGTGCCAGAAATCCCAAGCCTTTGATTCGCCGCGAAAATCGCCGAAAACACGGGCAAACCACCTTCATTGCTGAACACATTTGAACAGTTCAACGATTGACAATGAACAATAGTGAACAACACTCTATCGATGCTTTTCAGGTCCCGAGGGGCCTCATAACAATAATAAAAACGCTGCTTTCAGAGGCTGACTGTCATGGCCGCACCTGTCCCGCCGCTTTCCCACGAGGCCATCGTTCAGGACTCCTGGTCCCGTTGCCGCGCCTTCGGCCTCAAGCATCAAAGCGTCCCGGCGTTCGATCAGTTGCCCTCCGCCGGCATCGCCCGGTTGCTCGACAGTCACCATTCGCTGGTGCAGACCACCCACCAGGAAGTGCTGCCGTACTACGAGAACATCCTGAGCAATTCCAACTGCCTGATCATGCTGGCCGACAATCAGGGCCAGGTCCTGACGTCCTGGGGCACCCAACGCTTTATCGAGCCGAACCTGGCGCGGGGGTTTCAGGCCGGCGCGAGCTGGATGGAACGCTCAAGCGGCACCAATGCGATCGGCACGGCGCTGGCCTGCGAGCAGGCGGTGCACATCGAGCACGATGAGCATTTCCTCAAGGCCAACCGTTTCATGACCGGCTCCGCCGCACCGATTTTCAACGCCGAGCGCAAGGTCATTGCGGTGCTCGATGTGTCCAGCGACAGCTATCTGCCACCCTCCCACACCCTCGGCATGGTCAAGATGATGAGCCAGACCGTGGAGAACCGGCTGATCCTCAACCTGTTCCATGGCCAGCACTTTCAACTGACCTTCAACACCGGGTTGAACAACCTCGACAGTCAATGGGCGGGTCTGCTGATTTTCGATGAGAGCGGCCAAGTGCTTTCGGCCAACCGCCGGGCCGACAATCTGTTGGGTGTGCGCTTGTCGCGGGTGAGTGTCGAAAGCCTGTTCAAAGTGTCGCTACTGGAATTGCTCAATCAGCCTGACGGCTTGCCGTTTTCCTTGCAGACGTCGGGCCGCAACCGATTCCAGTGCCTGTTGAAACGGCCTAAACAGGCACCGATTCAGGCGCGGGTGTTCGCTGAAGCCAAAGCCACCGAACCGACAGTCGCCGCCCCCACGGCCATCAGCCTGAGCACCCTGCACTTCGGCGACAGCCGCGTGGAAAAAGCCGTGCGTCAGGCCGAACGCCTGCTGGAGAAAGATATTCCGCTGTTGATTCACGGTGAAACCGGGGTCGGCAAGGAAGTGTTCGTCAAAGCCCTGCATCAGGCCAGCTCTCGCAGCAAACAGGCATTCATCGCCGTGAACTGCGCAGCGATCCCCGCCGAACTGGTGGAGTCAGAACTGTTCGGCTACGAGAAAGGCGCCTTCACCGGTGCCAACCAGAAAGGCAGCATCGGCCTGATTCGCAAGGCCGACAAAGGCACGCTGTTCCTCGACGAAATCGGCGACATGCCGCTGCCAACCCAGGCCCGCCTGCTGCGGGTGTTGCAGGAGCGTTGCGTGCAACCGGTGGGCAGCAGTGAGCTGTTCCCGGTGGATCTGCGGATCATCTCCGCCACCAACCGCTCGTTGCGCGAGCAGGTACAACTGGGGCGGTTTCGCGAAGATTTGTACTACCGCATCGGCGGCCTCACCCTGGAACTGCCGCCGCTGCGCGAGCGCAGTGACAAGCAAGCGCTGTTCAAGCGGCTGTGGGAACAGCATCGCGAACCAACGCAATGGGCGGGATTGAGCCGCGAAGTATTGGAATTGTTCGACCGTCACCCGTGGCCGGGCAATCTGCGGCAGGTCAGCAGCGTGATGCAAGTCGCGCTGGCCATGGCCGAAGAGCAACCGGTAAGACCTGAGCATCTGCCGGATGATTTCTTTGTCGATCTGGAGATGGAGCCGCTGGATACGCCAGAGCCCTTGGGGATCGATCTGAATGACAGTGAGGCGTTGAGTCGGGAGTTGCAGGCGGCCGGCGGCAATATTTCCCATCTGGCGCGGCGGTTGGGGGTCAGTCGCAACACGCTCTACAAACGCTTGCGTCAGGCTGAGTGATCGTGGACCGAAGGCACGTCAAATCGCCGCTCCCACATTAAATTTTCGTCATCTGCGGTTTCGTCCACGACACGAATCCCCCGTGGGAGTGAGCCTGCCCGCGTTGACGCCAGTGCGGCCATCAAAAACCATCCAGCCCACCCATTGACCACACCGACTAGACTGTGACGAAATGTTTCAGCTTTTCGCTGCATACCTTTGATCCAGACACCTCCCTCCTCCTGCCCCTCACAGGACACGCTCTTTGACCAACATCTGCACCACCGGCCTTGATACCGGCTTTGCCTCTCTCGACTACCTGCAAATCGGCATCCTCGGCATCATTCAAGGCATCACCGAGTTATTGCCCGTTTCCTCCACCGCCCACATGCGCATCGTCCCGGCCCTGCTCGGCTGGCCGGATCCCGGCTCGGCGTTTTCCGCCGCCATGCAGATGGCTGCACTGGCGGCGGTCATCAGTTACTTCTGGCGAGACGTGAGGCAGGTTGTCAGCGGCAGTGTCGAGGCTGTGCGGCAGCGCGATTTCAACAATCAGTGGTTCATCCTGGCGGTGGCCATCGTACTGGCGACCATTCCCATCGGTATTGCAGGCCTGGCCTTGTCCTCGACGCTCAACGCCTGCAACTCGCCGTTGCGCGGTTTGATGGTGATCGGGATTTCCTGTGTGGTGATGGCGATTCTGCTGGCAATCGCCGAGCTCACGTGCCGCCACCGTCGCACCGTTGGTGAAATGCGTTTACGCGACGCGCTGATCGTTGGCATTGCGCAAATCGGAGCGCTGATTCCTGGGGTTTCGCGCTCCGGGTCGACGCTGACGGCGGCGCTGTTCCTCAATTTCAAACGTGAAGAAGCAGCACGCTTCTCCTTCCTGCTCGGGCTGCCGGCCATCGCGCTGGCGGGTTTGAAGGAGTTGTGGGTGTTGTTCCATGCGCAACTGCCGGCGCAAGCCTGGGCGCATCTGATTTTCGGTCTGGTGGTTGCCAGTATCTCGGCGTTCTTCGCGATCTGGGGCCTGATGCGCTTTCTGGAGAAGTTCTCCACCTGGCCTTTCGTGATTTACCGCGCGGTGCTCGGGATTTTCCTGATCGTCGCGGTCAGCACCGGGCTGTTGAGCTAAGGCCCGCCAAAAAAACAAAACCCGCCTGGTGCGGGTTTTGTTTTTTGTGCCTTCGTACAACACACGTTACCGGCAGGCCGGTTCAGCACTCGTGGCGGATACGGCACCCAATGTACGCAGCCCGACCAGCACCACTATCAGCATCGCCAGCCCCGCGAAAATGGCGACGCCGAAACCTGCCCGAGCGCCATAGGCATCAATGATCAGACCCGAGAGCAAGCCACCCAGGGCGACGCCGATGCTGATGCCAGTGGTCATCCATGTCAGCCCTTCGGTGATCCTTGACGGCGGGATGATGATCGTCCCCAGCTTCATGACCACGACCATCGTTGGCGCAAACGATATGCCGGCGATAAACAGCATCGCCGAGAGGACATAAACGTCAGGTGAGAACAGCGGCAATACGCCTGTGATGGCCGTGACCAATATCCCGATAAAGAACTGCTTTTCTATCGGCAGGGAAACCCTCAAGGCACCGAACGTCAGGCCCGCCACCAGCGAACCGAACGCATAGGCGGCGAGGATGAAGGTCGCAGAGGCAGGCCAGCCTTGCGCATTGGCGAAGGCAACAACGGCGACATCGATCGAGCCTCCGATTGCGCCCATCGCCAACAGCGCCAGCACGATGGTGGGAACGCCGGGAATCAGCAGGGTTGAGCCCGTATGCCGCGTATGGCCCACAACAACCTTGGGTTCGGTCTGACGCTGCAGGAGAAACGCCGTCACCCCGACGGCCAGCAGCCCGACCGCGACAAGCGGCCCGGCTTCGGCAAAAAAGCTCACGCTCAAACCGATCGCCAAGGGTGGGCCGACGATGTACGCGAGTTCGGTCAGCACCGTATCCAGAGAGAACGCCGTGTGCAGCTGCGGCTTGCCCCGGAACAATTGCGTCCAGCGTGCCCTGATCATCGACGGCATGCTCGGCATGGTGCCCGCCAATGCAGCCAGAATAAAAAACAATGCCGCCGACGCCCTCATATGGACGGCGAAGATCAGCGCCAGCAGCATGCCGATGCTGAACATCGTCACGACAGGCAGCACACGGCTTTGGCCACGCTGATCGACGAGTTTCGAGATGTACGGGCCGATCAGTGCATTGGCGAGGGTAAACGTACCGGCGACTGCACCGGCCAGCCAGTAGACACCGGTTTGCTGCACCAGCATGGTAATGATGCCAATGCCGATCATCGCCTGCGGCAATCGCGCAATAGAACTCGCGAGGATCAGCCCGGTGGCGCCGGGTGTAGATACAAGTTCGCGATAGTGATTAGCCATGATTCCTCCCTTCCGGATTCGCCGCTGATGAGCGTCCTGCCGCGTGCGCTATCAAGACCTATGCGAATACCAAAAGCAATCACAGGCTTTCATTTTGACAACCAAGGCGAGCATTGTTAGATCGTTCCCACGTCGAACCGTCTGCGTGGGAATGCCTCAATGGACGCTCCCCGTCCGCTTCGGCATGGGACGCGGAGCGTCCCGGGTTGCATTCCCACGCGGAGCGTGGGAACGATCAATCTCCCAAACAGCAGAAAAACAAAAACCCGCACAAGGCGGGTTTTGTCTGTAACAGGTACAGCGATCAGTCAGCCAGACGCCAGGTCGTGCCGCCCTTGCCGTCTTCCAGCACCACGCCCATGGCGGTGAGCTGGTCGCGGATGCGGTCGGATTCGGCCCAGTCTTTACCAGCACGTGCCGCCAGACGTGCAGCGATCAGCGCGTCGACTTCAGCCGCATCCACGCGCCCTTCAGCGCCGGCCTGCAGGAAGTCATCGGCTTCGAGCTGCAACACACCCAGCACGCTGGCCAGTTCTTTCAGGCGTGCCGCCAGACCGGCCGCCGCATCGAGATCGCTCTCGCGCAGACGGTTGATCTCACGCACCATCTCGAACAGCACCGCGCAGGCTTCCGGCGTGCCGAAGTCGTCGTTCATCACCGTGGTGAAACGCTCGACGAACGCTTCGCCGCCAGCCGGAGCAACGTTCGGCAGGCCTTTCAACGCGTGGTAGAAACGCTCCAGGGCGCCCTTGGCGTCCTTGAGGTTGTCTTCCGAGTAGTTGATCGCGCTGCGGTAGTGGCTCGACACCAGCAGGTAACGCACGACTTCCGGGTGGTACTTGTCGAGCACGTCGCGAATGGTGAAGAAGTTGTTCAAGGACTTGGACATCTTCTCGCCATTGATACGGATCATGCCGCAATGCATCCACGCGTTGGCGTAGGTCTTGCCGGTGGCCGCTTCGCTCTGGGCGATTTCGTTTTCGTGGTGCGGGAACTCGAGATCGCTGCCGCCGCCATGAATGTCGAAAGTCTCGCCCAGGCAGCAGGTCGACATCACCGAGCACTCGATGTGCCAGCCCGGACGCCCGGCGCCCCACGGCGATTCCCAGCTTGGCTCGCCCGGCTTGACGCCTTTCCACAGCACGAAGTCCAGCGGATCTTCCTTCGCTTCGTCGACCTCGATCCGCGCACCGATGCGCAGGTCTTCGATCTTCTTGCGCGAGAGCTTGCCGTAGCCCATGAACTTGCCGACGCGGTAGTACACGTCGCCATTGCCCGGGGCGTAGGCGTAACCCTTGTCGATCAGGGTCTGGATCATCGCGTGCATGCCAGGGATGTGATCCGTGGCGCGCGGCTCCATGTCCGGCTTCTTGATGTTCAGGCGCGCTTCGTCTTCGTGCATCGCGGCGATCATGCGCTCGGTCAACGCTTCGAACGACTCGCCGTTCTCGTTGGCCCGGTTGATGATCTTGTCGTCGATGTCGGTGATGTTGCGCACGTAGGTCAGGTCATAACCGCTGAACCGCAACCAGCGGGTCACCAGGTCGAACGCGACCATACTGCGGCCATGGCCCAGGTGGCAGTAGTCGTACACGGTCATCCCGCAGACGTACATGCGCACCTTGTTGCCATCCAGCGGCTTGAAGACTTCTTTGCTCTTGGTGAGCGTGTTGTAGATCGAAAGCACGATGGTTCCTTAAGACTTGATCACTGGCCCCACGAATCACGCAGGGTCACGGTACGGTTGAATACCGGCTGACCTGGTTTCGAGTCCTTGATATCCGCGACGAAGTAGCCTTCGCGCTCGAACTGGAAACGGTCTTCCGGCTGTGCGTTGCCCAGCGAAGGCTCGGCACGACAACCGGTCAGCACTTGCAGTGAGTCAGGGTTGATGTTGTCCAGGAAACTCGCGCTGTCCTCGGCCTTCTCCGGGTTCGGAGAACGGAACAGGCGATCGTACAGACGCACTTCGCACTCGATGCTGGCAGCGGCCGGCACCCAGTGGATCACGCCCTTGACCTTGCGGCCTTCAGGGTTCTTGCCCAGGGTGTCCGGATCGTACGAGCAACGCAGTTCGACGATGTTGCCGTCGGCGTCCTTGATCGCTTCGTCGGCACGGATCACGTAGCTGCCGCGCAGACGCACTTCGCCGTTCGGCTCCAGGCGCTTGTAGCCCTTTGGCGGCTCTTCCATGAAGTCATCGCGGTCGATGTAGATTTCACGGGCGAACGGCAGCTTGCGCACGCCGAGTTCTTCTTTCTGCGGATGACGCGGCAGTTCGAGGTTGTCGACCTGGTCTTCCGGGTAGTTGGTGATCACGACTTTCAACGGACGCAGCACGCACATGGCGCGCGGGGCGTTCGCGTCCAGATCCTGACGGATGCTGAATTCGAGCATGCCGAAGTCGACCACACCGTCGGAACGGTTGGTGCCGATCATGTCGCAGAAGCTGCGGATCGACGCTGGCGTGTAGCCACGGCGGCGGAAGCCCGACAGCGTGGACATGCGCGGATCGTCCCAGCCGTTGACGTGCTTTTCATCGACCAGTTGCTTGAGCTTGCGCTTGCTGGTGATGGTGTAGTTCAGGTTCAGACGGCTGAATTCGTACTGACGCGGGTGCGCCGGCACTGGCAATGCGTCGAGGAACCACTCGTACAGCGGACGATGGCTTTCGAACTCCAGGGTGCAGATCGAGTGGGTGATGCCTTCGATGGCGTCCGACTGACCGTGGGTGAAGTCGTAATTCGGGTAGATGCACCACTTGTCACCGGTCTGATGGTGATGGGCGTGGCGAATGCGGTACATGATCGGGTCGCGCAGGTTCATGTTCGGCGAGGCCATGTCGATCTTGGCGCGCAGTACGCGGGCACCGTCCGGGAACTCACCGGCGCGCATGCGGGCGAACCAGTCCAGGTTCTCTTCCACCGAACGGTCGCGGAACGGGCTGTTCTTGCCCGGCTCGGTCAGGCTGCCGCGGTATTCCTTGGCCTGTTCAGGCGTCAGGTCGTCGACGTAGGCCTTGCCGGCCTTGATCAGCTCGACGGCCCAGTCGTGCAACTGGTCGAAATATTGCGAGGCGTAGCGCACTTCGCCGGACCATTCGAAGCCCAGCCATTTGACGTCGCTTTCGATCGCGTCGATGTATTCCTGGTCTTCCTTGGCCGGGTTGGTGTCGTCGAAACGCAGGTGCGTGACGCCGCCGAACTCCTGGGCCAGGCCGAAGTTCACGCAGATCGACTTGGCGTGGCCGATGTGCAGGTAGCCGTTGGGCTCGGGCGGGAAACGGGTGACGATCTGCGTGTGCTTGCCCGAGTCCAGGTCTGCCTGGATGATCGGCCGCAGGAAGTTGACCGGCACGGCAGGGCCGGACTTGGCATTCGAGGTAGGGTCGACAGTGGGCTTGCTCATTAGGATCCTTGACTTACATGTGCGCGGCCGCAAAGAGGGGCCAGACAAAACAAAGCCGCTATCATAGCCGATGCTGTCAAGGGGCTGACAGAGCAGGCCTTAGAAAGGAGCGCATTTAATCGCAGGGATTTGAAAAACAGCCTCGAAATTCGCGCCTGTCACGCTAAACTGCGCACCTTGGCCGAAGCAGGCTGAACCGGTTGCGGGGCCTGAGGCTCCAAAACCACGAATTCCTTATAAAGAGTACTGACCATGACTCAAGTCAAACTGACCACCAACCACGGTGACATCGTCATCGAACTGAACGCTGAAAAGGCCCCGATCACCGTGGCCAACTTCATCGAGTACGTCAAAGCCGGTCACTACGAAAACACCGTTTTCCACCGTGTCATCGGTAACTTCATGATCCAGGGCGGCGGTTTCGAGCCAGGCATGAAGGAAAAGAAAGACAAGCGTCCAAGTATCCAGAACGAAGCCGACAACGGTCTTTCCAACGACAAGTACACCATCGCCATGGCACGCACCATGGAGCCGCATTCGGCTTCCGCGCAGTTCTTCATCAACGTGGCCGACAACAGCTTCCTGAACCACAGCGGCAAGAACGTTCAAGGCTGGGGCTACGCGGTATTCGGTAAAGTGACCGCCGGTACTGAAGTTGTCGACAGCATCAAGAAAGTCTCGACCGGCTCCAAGGCTGGCCACCAGGACGTACCAAGCGACGACGTGATCATCGAGAAAGCCGAGATCATCGAAGCGTGATATTGCTGATTTCAGACTTGCATCTGGAAGAGGAGCGCCCGGACATTACCCGGGCGTTTCTGGATTTGCTCGCCGGACGCGCCCGCTCGGCGAGTGCGCTGTACATTCTGGGCGACTTTTTCGAGGCGTGGATTGGCGACGATGCCATGACCCCCTTCCAGCGTTCCATCTGCCAGGCCCTGCGCGAACTCAGCGACAGCGGCACGGCCATTTTTCTGATGCACGGCAATCGCGACTTCATGCTCGGCAAGGCCTTCTGCAAAGAGGCCGGCTGTACGCTGTTGAAGGACCCGAGTGTGGTGCAGTTCTACGGCGAGCCAGTCTTGTTGATGCACGGCGACAGCCTGTGCACCCGCGACGAAGCCTATATGAAGCTGCGCCGTTACCTGCGCAATCCGCTGAGCCTGTTCATCCTGCGCAACCTGCCCTTGCGCACCCGGCACAAACTGGCGCGCAAGCTGCGCAGTGAGAGCCGGGCACAGACGCGGATGAAGGCCAATGACATCGTCGATGTCACGCCGGAGGAAATTCCGCGGATCATGCAGGAATACGGGGTGAAAACCCTGATTCACGGGCATACCCACCGACCGGCCATCCACAAGTTGCAGATCGGCGATCAGGCCGCGAAGCGGATTGTGCTGGGGGATTGGGATCGTCAGGGCTGGGCGTTGCAGGTGGATGAGAACGGGTTTGCGTTGGCGCCGTTTGATTTTGCACCGCCGCCTTCACTGCCCGCCCCTGCCACCGTTTGATGATCGTTCCCACGCTCTGCGTGGGAATGCCTCAATGGACGCTCCGCGTCCGCTTCGGCATGGGACGCGGAGCGTCCCGGGCTGCATTCCCACGCAGAGCGTGGGAACGATCTCGCCGACTCAGTGACCGCTGGCCGCCGGGCCTGCCTTGGCAGCAAACGGCGGCTTCGCCAGCCAAACAATCAAGATCAACCCCATAAACCCCCACCCCAGCAGCGTGAAGTAATCCACGGTGGAGAGCATGTACGCCTGACTCGTCAGCACATGATCAAGCTGCGCATACGCCGGATTCCCCGCCCCGCCCAGATTGTTCAGTGCTTCTCGGGTCGCCGGCTCATAGGTGCTGATGCTCTCACTCATGTACGCATGATGCTGATCCGCCCGGCGAATCCAGATCCAAGTGGTCAGCGACGCTGCAAAGCTACCGCCCAGTGTCCGCAGGAACGTCGCCAGACCGGCGCCGTCAGCAATCTGGCTTGGCGGCAGGTCCGACATCAGGATGCTCAAGGTCGGCATGAAGAACAGCGCCACGCCAATCCCCATGAACAGTTGCACCAGCGCGATGTGCTGGAAGTCCACTTCGTTGGTGAACCCGGCGCGCATGAAGCAGCTCAGGCCGATCGCCAGGAACGCCAGCCCGGCCAGCAGGCGCAGGTCGAACTTGTGCGCGTACTTGCCGACAAACGGTGACAGCACCACCGGCAGAATCCCGATCGGCGCCACCGCCAGCCCGGCCCAGGTCGCGGTGTAGCCCATCTGGGTCTGCAACCACTGCGGCAGGATCAGGTTGATGCCGAAGAAACCGGCGTAACCCAACACCAGCACCAGCGTGCCGATGCGGAAGTTGCGGTGGGCGAACAGGCGCAGATTGACCACCGGATGCTGGTCGGTCATCTCCCAGATCACGAACACCGCCAGCGCAATCACCGAAATGGCCGCGCCAATGATGATGAAGTTCGATTCGAACCAGTCCAGGTCGTTGCCCTTATCGAGGATCACCTGCAAGGCACCCACGCCGATGATCAGCGTGATCAGCCCGACGTAGTCCATCGGTTGACGGCTGGTGACCACGGGGCGTTTCGCCAATTGCGAACGCACCACCATCACCGCGAACACGCCAATCGGCACGTTGATGAAGAAGATCCACGGCCAGCTGTAACTGTCGGTGATCCAGCCGCCGAGAATCGGGCCGGCAATCGGCGCCACCACCGTGACCATCGCCAATAACGCCAGGGCCATGCCTCGCCTGGCGGGCGGATAGACCGCGATCAACAGCGTCTGGGTCATCGGGTACAACGGCCCGGCCACCAGCCCTTGCAGGACACGGAAGCCGATCAGTTCAGGCATCGAGGTGGAAATACCGCAGAGGAACGAGGCCAGCACAAACAGCATGGTCGCCCAGAGAAACAGCTTCACCTCGCCGAAACGCCGGCTCAGCCAGCCGGTGAGCGGCAGCGCGATGGCGTTGCTCACGGCGAAGGAGGTGATGACCCAGGTGCCCTGCTCCGAACTCACGCCGAGGTTGCCGGAGATGGTCGGCAGCGCCACGTTGGCGATGGTGGTGTCGAGCACTTGCATGAAGGTCGCCAGCGACAGGCCGATGGTGCTGAGCAACAGGCTGGGCGGCGAAAAAGAGGCGTTATTGCTCATCGCGAATCCTTTGGAGCTGAATTTTTTGGAGCGAGGGCAGGCGCCGCGCCCGTCAGGGAGCGCGGCGAAAGGATTGGCGAATCAGCGTTGCGCGGTCTTGCTGACCGCAGCGCTGTTGTCGTGGATCAGTTGGGCGATCATCGCGTCGGCTTCACCCAGTTGGCGGTCGTAGACGCTGGTGCTGAACGAGGCCTGTTGCGGCGGCTGCTGGGCCAGTACCGGGCCGCTCTGGTCATGCAGGTTGACCTCGACATTGGTCGACAGACCGACGCGCAGCGGGTGCTTGGCCAGTTCTTCGGCATTGACGTGAATCCGCACCGGTACTCGCTGCACGATCTTGATCCAGTTACCGGTGGCGTTCTGCGCCGGCAACAGGGCGAAGGCGCTGCCGGTGCCCGCACCGAGGCTGTCCACGGTGCCGCTGAATTTCACGTCGCTGCCGTAGATGTCGGATTCGATGTCCACCGGCTGACCGATGCGCATGTCACGCAGCTGGGTTTCCTTGAAGTTGGCGTCGATCCACAGCTGATCCAGCGGAATCACTGCCATCAGCGCGGTGCCCGGCTGCACGCGCTGGCCGAGTTGCACGGTGCGTTTGGCAACGTAACCGGTAACCGGCGCGATCAGCGTGCTGCGAGCGTTGGTCAGGTAAGCCTGACGCAGATCGGCAGCGGCCGACATCACGTCCGGGTGCGACGACACCACGGTGTCATCGACCAGCGCGCTGGTGGTTTTCAGTTGTTGCTGGGCGTTGGCCAGGGCATTTTGCGCCGAGGTCAGGTCGTCGCGAGCGTGGGACAGTTCTTCCTGGGAAATCGCGCCGCCGGCGGCGAGGTTTTTCCGGCGATTGAAGTTGTCCTGGGCTTTCTGCACGTTAGCCTGTTGCGCGTTGACCTGGGCTTTCATGCCGTCAACGTTGCTGTACAGACCGCGAACCTGACGCACGGTGCGCGCCAGTTTGGCCTGGGCACTTTGCAGACCGACTTCGGCGTCGTTCGGGTCGAAGTTGATCAGCACCTGACCTTCGTGAACCAGATCGCCGTCGTCAGCACCAATGCTGACCACGGTGCCGGTCACCAAAGGGGTGATTTCAACGACGTTGCCGTTGACGTAGGCGTCATCGGTGCTTTCGTTCCAGCGCCCGACGAATTCGTGATACGCCCAGACGCCGGCACCGGCGAGGGCAACCACAACGGCCAACACCACCAGCATCACTTTGCGTTTGCGCGGATTGCCGGTGTCGGGGGTGTTGTCTTGAGCTTGAGTGTTTTCGGCAGTGGCCATGACAAATACCTTGAATTAGTTGTGCGTGGTGGCTGGGCTGGCGTTGGCGGTGGTCAGGGTTTGCCCCTGAAAGCCGCCACCCAGCGCTTGCATCAGTTGAATCGACAGGTCGATCTGCTCGGCATTCAGGTTGGCCAGCTGACGCTGGGCCTGCAGCAATTGCTGCTCGATGCTGAGCACGTCCAGGTAGTTGCCGATGCCGGAACCGTAACGCTGGACCACGGTGTTGTAAGAATCCTGGGCAATGTCGGTCGCGTGCTGCTGGGCGCCGATCTGCCGGCCGATGTCACGCAACTGGTTGATCGTGTCGCTGACATCGCCCAAGGCTTTCACCAGGCTTTTGTTGTACTGCGCCACGGCCAGGTCGTAGTCGGCGTCGCGTGCATCGAGGTTGGCGCGCAAGCGTCCACCGTCGAAGATCGGCAGCGAAATGGTCGGAGCGATGTTGAAGAAGCGGCTGGCGGACCCGAACATCGCGTCACCCAATAACGATTCGGCACCGGCGGACGCCGTAAGGTTCAGGTTGGGATAGAAGCGGGTCTTGGCCGAGTCGATGTCCTTGCTCGCGGCCTCGACACGCCAGCGCGCGGCGACCAGATCCGGGCGACGACCCAGCAGTTCCGCCGGCAGAACAGACGGCAGCGCTACGGCACTGGCTTGCAGGACTTTCGGTCGGGCGATTTCGTTGCCGCGATCCGGGCCTTTGCCGAGCAGCACGGCCAGAGCGATTTTGGCACTGTTCAGGCGCTTTTCGGCGTCGATCAGGCTGGCTTCGGAGCTGGCTTCCAGGCTTTGGGTCTGCTGGAACTGGTACTGGCTGTCGATCCCGGAGCTCAAACGGCGCTGGCTCAGATCGAGCATCTGCTTGGTGCGCTTGAGATCTTCGGTCGCCAGGTCATAAACGATGTGCGCCTGACCCAGATCGCTGTAGGCCCGGGCCACGTCGGCGGCGAGGGTCAGTTGCGCGGCCTGACGGTCGACTTCAGCCGCGCGAGCCTGGCCGAGTGCGGCTTCCCAGGCGTCACGCTGACCGCCCCAGAGGTCGAAGTTGTAATTGAAGCCGGCGCTGATATTGCGCGTAGTGGCGTAGGCGTCGCCCTGCCCTCGCGGGTCCTGATCCTTGGCCAGGCGCGAGCGCGTAATGCCGGCGCTGGCGTCGAGGGTCGGGTAGCGCTCGGCATCGGCGGCATATGCAGCGGCGCTGGCCTGATGGGCGCGGGCGTCGGCGATCTGCATGTCCGGGCTGTCGTGCAGGGCTTCGCGGATCAGACCGTCGAGCTGCGGATCGCCGAGGCTGGTCCACCAGTCGCTCTTCGGCCAAGCGGCCTGGGACAGAGTGACGCCATTGAGCGATTGCCCGGTCTTCAGGGTTTTCGCATCGAGGCTGGCGCCTTGGGTATCGAGGCCACTGTAGTTGGCGCAACCGGCGAGGATCATCGCCGACAGCACCAGTGTCAGGCTGCTGCGCAAGGTTTTACCGCTCATTGTGTTCACCTAACCGCTGGATGGTGATCGGGTCACCGGCCGCCAGCAAAATTTTCTTGAGGATGTATTCCAGGGTTTTCAACTCGTCCGGGGTCACGGCGCCGGCCAGTTCGTTCATGGCGTCGGCACCGATGTGCGGCAGGCGATCGGCCAGTTGCTGGCCTTGTTCGGTGAGTTTCAGTTGCACCTGACGGCGATCGCCTTCGCTGCGTTGGCGAATCAGGAAACCTTTCTGTTCCAGGCGGTCGAGCATGCGGGTCATCGAACCGCTGTCCAGCGACAGGTGCCGGCACAGCTCGGCCGGGGTATCGACGCCGAACTGGGCCATGATGATCAACACCTTGAACTGCGCGGCAGTGATGCCGTGGGGTTCCATGTGGGTGTCGATGATCTTGTCCTTGAGCAAGGCCGCACGGCCGAGCAACAGGCCGAGATGGCAATGCTTGAATTCGTCGGGGGTGAAATGCTTCATGTGCTCACCTAATAACTGCCTAGGCAGTGAATGTATGTCGAGATGTTACTGCCTAGGCAGCGAATGTCAACGTAATAGTTAGGTTGCTTTGTAATTGGCGGATAAATGGCTGGGCGAGCGTGGCTGAACTAGGGCGCATTGCACGCCGATTACGCTCAAGATTTGTCAGTGGGATGATTCATCGATGGCGGCTGAACGGGATGAACTTCGCGCCCACGCAACGCGGTCGCCACATACCCGCAGGCGCGCCTGGCTCCCGCGTAAATGCCGTGCCAGCCCGGCGGCGCCGGCTCGATGGCGGCATGCAATGCCAGCGCATAATCGAGCACCAGCCCGGGCGTCCAGGCCATCGCCTCGGCGCGCTTGCGCACCTGGGCCGCGACCCAGAATTCCGGGCTGATGATGACCCGGGCAAAATCCAGCATGCTCGAATGGCCCCGGTTCATCGCGCCTTCCAGCGCCGCTTCCAGGCTATGCGCGACGGCACTCGAACAATTGCGGCTGGTGAGGTTGTAGGTGGTGTCCTGCCGATAATCCGCCCAGAACGCCTGAAGCCGTGCGGCATCGTAGTGCCCGAAGCTGACCTGAACCGAGGACGGACACCAGTCGGCAACCTCGCTCGCATAATCCTGCAGAAACCTGCCTGGGACATCGTTGTTCGGTGTGGCCCGCAGCAACCGCACGAAATCCCCCGCCGAACGATCGATGTCGTCCAGCGGGTAATGGCTGATGTAAAGGTCCGGCCCACATTCCAGTGCCGCGTGGCCGGCGGAGATGACGCCGTTGATGTCGACTGCGGCGATATAACGGTTGAGCAGCCGGTTGCGCACCAGGGTGTCGTCAACGGTGCCGCTGGGGGTCCAGACATGGATGACCAACGCGTCACCGTAGGCCGGTTTGCACACCGGGGACGGCGTCACCGGCGTATGCCCGTTCTTGAACCGCAATGCCTGCTGCAACAAGGCACAACCCGAGAGAAAGATGCTCATGCCAATGCAGAACGGCACTGTCCCCTTGTAAAGCGTCGGGTACGGTTCGAGGAGGAACAACGCGAAGCCAATCTCGAACAGCGCCACCAGCAGTGACACCTGCCAACCGACAAAGCGCACCACCACCGCAGCCGCCAGGCGAAAACCGCCGTCGAGCAGAAAAGCCACACCGAACAGCACCGCGAGAATCACCCCGGCGACATGTTGCCGGTCGACGATCAGCAGCCCCAGCAGCAGAAAAGCCAGACCCCGCGCCCTGCGCAAAACCGCCGCGGTGCCAGCTTGCGGGGCCGGCACCAGCAGAATGATCAGGGCTTCGAGCAACAACAGATAGCCGAACACATGCAGCGGGAAATACAGAACGCCGTCCAGCGCATCGATGAAAATGGCCACGCCGGCCGCGCCCCAGACAACGCCGGTCAGCGCCAGTGCTGACCAGCGCCGGCGGACAAAGTCGTGACCGAGCAAGACCATACTCAAACGGACCATAGGCGCCCCCGGGGCGTTTCGGGCAGCCGCACTTTGCAGCCATCAAGCTGAGGTCAGTCTAATACATCAAAAAAGAGCCGGATCGTGGTGACACGATCCGGCTCTGTAGGAATGCGGTCTAGAAGTCCCGCTTGTAGAAGATATCCAGCGAACTGGCCACGCCGCTGGCGGCTTCCAGGTAGACCTTTTTGCTCAGCTTGTAGCGCAAGGCGATGGTGTTGGCCGGTTCGAACACGCCGACGCCGTAACGCAAACTGAGCTTCTCAGAAATATTGCCGCTGGCCACCACGCTGGTGGTGTTGCCGCTGCCCTGGGTGTCGAGCTGGAAATCCTGAATCCCCAGGTCCTTGGCCAGACCGCTGGTGACCCCGGAACTGCCCATCAGGCCCAGACCGAGCGCCGCTTGCGCGAGCATGTTGTTGTCCTCGCCGGTGGTACTCAGCGGGCGCCCCAGCACCAGATAGGACAACGCCTGCTCCTGGCTCATCGCCGGCTCGGAGAAGATCTGCGTGGTCGGCTGCTCGGCGCTGCCGCTCAGGCGAATACCGGCGATCACGTCGTCGGTCTGGCGGATCGCTTCGATGTCCAGATACGGCTGATCGATCGGCCCGGCAAACAGCAGACGCGCGCGGCGCACTGTCAGGCGCTGGCCGTAGGCGCGGTATTTACCGTCGTTGAGCCACAGCTCGCCGCGAGTGTCCAGGTTGTCGCCGATATGCACGTGACCTTGCAGGTTGGCGGTCAGGCCGAATCCGGCAAAGCTCAGCTTGTCCTCACCGACCACCACGTCGATGTCCATCTTCATGGCCATCGGCGGTTTGCCCTCTTCGGTCTGCGCACCGACGATGATCGTGTCATCGGAGACTTTCACCGTCGATGGCGGCAGTTCGCGCACGGTGATTTCGCCTCTGGGCACCAGCACCTTGCCGGCAATCGCCAGCTCATCGCCAGCCATGGAAATCTTCAAGTCCGGCGCCACTTCAAGCTTGGCGTAGGGCTCGACGGTGACCGGCAATTGCGTGCCCTTGAGCGCCAGATCCACCACCAGCGCCTGACCCCAGGCGACGTTGCCGCTGAGGCTGCCCTGCCCGGCCTTGCCGCTTTTCCAGCCGCCGTTCAATTGCACGGTTTCCCCGGCGATCACCGCTTGCAGTTGCAGTGCCTGCAATTCCAGCGGCAGTTCCGGGCCGGACACTTCGCCGTCACTGAGTTGCACAGTGCCGTTGACCAGCGGCGCAAGCAATCCGCCGGAAATCGTGCCGCTGCCGTTCAGGCGTCCGGTGAGTTTCTCGACCATCGGCACAAACGGCCGCGCCACCGACAGGTCCAGCCCGCTGAGGCGGAACGAGCCATTCAGCGGTTTGTTCTTCGGCAGCGGATTGAGCTGCGCCTGCACCATCAGTTCACCGAGCTTGCCGCCGACGAAGTTGAGGTCGGTGTCGATGCGTTTCGGCGTGAGTTTGCTGGTGAGCTTGAGGGTCTGGTACGGGAAGTCCAGCCACTGATCCTTTTCCTTCATGCGCAAGGTGCCGCCGCTGGCATCGACGCTGATCTGGCCGTTCGGGCCACTGGCCGGCAGGTCCAGTTGCAGGTCGGCATTGAGCTTGCCCTGCCAGGCGAAATCCTTGGGCAGCCACTGCGCCAGGCTTTCGATCGGGAACTGCTTGAGGTGGTAACGCAGCTTCGGCTCCGGCATCAACCGCTGGTCTTCGCCGCACAGGCTGGCATTGCCGGACATCCAGCAATGGGCGCCGAAGTTGATCTTGCCGTCGGCCAGACGTTCGAGTTTGGCCGGGTTTTGCAGCTTCCAGTCCTGACCGCCGGCCTGAATGTCGCCGCTGGCCAGACGCCCGCGCCAGTTGCCTTTGTCCAGATTGCCGTCCAGGCCCAGCGCGAGTTTCAGCTTCGGCCCGAGCAGGTCGAGAGTGAGCTTCTGGCTTTTGATATCGCCCTGAGCGCTGGCGGTCAGGGTGCCCAGCGACGTGTCGCCGGCCTGAATGCCGCTGCCCTTCAAGTCGATTTTCGCCCGTTGCGCGCTGTCGAGGGTGGCATCGAGGTTGAGGCTTTGCAGGCGATTGTCCTGGAACACCAGTTGCGAACCCTGCAGGTCGAGCTTGCCTTGCGGTGCTTTCAACGTGCCGGCGACATCGACCCGACCGTTGATCTGCCCGCGCAGCTGCGGCCAGAGCTGGGCCAGACGCGGCAGCTTGATATCGATCTGCCCGGAAAGCTTCTGTTGCAGGCTGCCCTTGCCGTTGATGCTGTTGTCGCCGAGGCGGATTTGCAGGGTATTCAGATTCCACTGCTCGCCCGCGCCGTCAGCCTTGGCTTGCAGCACCGCCGGTTGCCCACGCAGTTTGCCTTTGAGATCGAGGTCGGCGTTGAGGCTCAGGCGTTCGTTCTTCATTTCGCCCGTGCTTTTCAGTGGCCCGGCCAGGGTGCCCGGCAGCTCCGCCATCCAGTACGCCGGGTTGAGCGCGGACAGCTCCAGCGCGGTGTCCCAGGCAATGCCGTCGGCGAACTGCACGTTCACGTGCCCTTCGGCCTTGCCCTGCCCCGCTTCGAGTTTGAATTGCGGCAGGAAGATCTGTTTGAGATTGCCGCTGAACGGGCTGCTCAGGCTGAACGCCCCGGCCGGGCCATCCAGCGCGGCGGCGAAATTGCCGAGGTATTGGCCGTCGGTGTAGGAGACTTCGCCAGTGAACGTGCGCAGAGCGACTTGCGGCTCGTCGATCTCGGAATAGAGCCGATGCCACGGGAAATCCTGCCAATTGATATTGGCCTGGGCGCTGAGGCCTTTGCTCCAGTCGACATTGCCACTGAGCTTGAGGCTTTGCTTGTCATTGGCCGTCAGGTCGAGGCCGGCGATTTGCGCACCCTTGGCGTCAACCTTGCCTTTGAGCAACAGCGCTACCGGGCCTTTATCGGCAGGCAACGTCGCATTGCCGAGCAATTGGTAACCGTTTTTCAGATCGCCTTCACCGGTCAATACCAGTTGATTGAGTTGCAGAGTGTCCGGCAGATCGGCGCTCGGCTTGAACGCCTCCGAGGTGATGCGCACCTTGGCCGGCAGGTTTTCCGCCAGCGGTTGCAGCTCGCCGCTCAACTGGCCGTCGAGGTAGCCACGGCTGTCGGCGTGCAGGTTCAGGGTCTTGAGCAGATCGCCGTCGACTTTGAGTGCCAGCGTCCATGGGCCGGTGCCCGGTGACGGCAGGGTCAGATCACCGGCGATGTTTAGCGGCCAGTTACCGGTGGGCTGCAACAGGCCGGACAGATTCAGGCTCAGGTCGTCGCGTTGCAGTTTCACGCTGTCGATCTGCATGCCCTTTGCGGTCCAGTGCGCCGCGAGTTGCAGGCCTTTGAGCTGTTCGCTGCCATTGAACAACAGGCTGCCGACCTGCACGTCACCCAACTCGATGGCCACGGGCAATTGCAGATCCGGCAACTTGATCGGGCCGCTGTCGGTGGTTTCTTCGCCGGGCGGGAATTGCAGGCTGACCTGATCGGCCTTGAGCTGTTCGATGCACAGCGTCATGCGTGTCAGGCACAGCGGCGACCATTCGAAAATCGGCTTGTTGAGCTCGACGCGGCTGCCGTCCTGCTGCCAGAGCAAATGATCGGCGCTCCACTGCCCGCCAAGACGCCCCTGGAAATTATCGACACTCAAACCCGGAACCAGCCCCAGCACCCACCGACTGCCGGCCTGCGTTCCGAGCACAGCGGTGATGCTCAATACAATCAGCAGCACCAGCGACAACAGCGCCAGAGCGGAAATCTTCAAACCACGCTTCACAGCTCAGGCCCCATGGAAAAGTGCAGCCGGATGCCGCCATCGTCGTCCAGCGCGTGAGCCAGGTCGAGGCGGATCGGCCCCACCGGCGAAACCCAGCGCACACCTATACCGACCCCGGTCTTGAGGTTCGGCAGTTCGAGTTTGTTGAAGGAGTTGCCTTGGTCGACGAAGGTCGCGATCCGCCATTTTTCAGCGATCGAGTATTGATATTCGACGCTGCCGGCAATCATGTAACGCCCGCCGATGCGGTCGCCCTCGGCGTTTTCCGGGGACAGGCTCTGATAGTCGTAACCGCGCACGCTCTGATCGCCACCGGCGAAGAAGCGCAGCGACGGTGGTACGGATTTATAACCGTTGGTGGCGCTGCCGCCGACCTGCACCCGCCCGAGGAAGCGGTGATTGTCGAACACCGTGGTCAGGCCTTTGATCAATGCGGTGCCATATAAAAGGTTGGTGTCCGAAGCCAGACCTTCCTTGGCCACCTTGGATTCAAACGTCAGGCGATAACCATTGTGCGGGTCGATGCGGTTGTCGCTCTTGAGGTAGGAATAGCTGACGCCGGGCATCAACAGGTTGCTGAGACCGGAGTCGTCGCCCAGTTGATATTCCTCACGCTGCCATTTCAGCGAAATCACCCGCTGCCAGCCGCTGGGCAACTTGCTGTGCCATTCCGGGCCGAAGGTCAGCAGTTTGCTCAGGGTGTCGGAACCGTCGATGTTTTCGTACTGATAACCACCGGCCCAGCGCAGTTTGTCGGTCAGCGGCGGGTCCAGCGGAATGTCATAGAACAGTCCGACGTTCTGCCGTGGCGCCGAGAGTTCGGCTTCCCAGCCGTAACTGTCGCCTTGCGGGTTGACCCAATGGCGAGTCCAGTTGGCCTTGATGCGCGGGCCAACGTCGGTGGAATAACCGAGACCCAGGCCCATGGTGCGCGGCTTGCGGGTTTCGAGTTTGACGTCCACCGGGATCACGTCGTTTTTCGCGGCGGTCGGTGCGGCGTCGACCCGCACGCCTTCGAAATAACCGCTCGATTGCAGGTCTCGATTGAGTTCGGCGATCAGCTCCGAGTCATACGGTTCGCCGGCCTTGAACGGCACCATGCGTTGCAGCAGGTCTTCGTCGAACGGCGTGTCGCCCGCGAAGCTGACTTTGCCCAGCGCATAACGCGGGCCGCTTTCATAGATCAATTCAACATCGGCGACCCCGGCGCGGGGATCGACCATCAATTTCTGGCTGGTGAAGCGGCCACTGAAGAAGCCATAGCGCGACGCTTGATTCTGGATCAAGCGCTTGGCGTCTTCGTAGCGACCATGGTTGAGCACGGCGCCGGGCTTGAGCACGTCGCTTTTCGGTACGCGAAAGGATTTGAGGGCGGCAGCGGGTCCGTCGACCCGCACGGTGACATTGCGCAGGCGAATCGGCTCGCCGGGATCGATGTTCAGCACCAGGCGCGGTTTTTCGCCGCCCTTCACGTCACTCTCGATGTGCGGCTGGTAGTAGCCCAAAGCCTGGGCGGCCTTGCGCGCCTGCTCTTCGGCGCCGCGACTGAAGCGCTGCAAGGCTTCTTCGTCACGATCGCCGAGGCTGCCGATATAGCCTTCTATATTGGCCTTGAGTTCATCGTTGGACGGTTTGATCCGCACATCCAATTCACTTTGCGCCAGCGCTGCGCAGCTGGTTAACAGCATGAGCACGCCACTGGTAAATCTTCCTGGAAACTTCATAGGCGCGGATGCTATCACGGGCTTGGGAGCGTGATAGAACAGGAAATTTCCCAAAAAGTTCGATGGTTATCCCGTTGCAGTTTGTAACACCTGCGGGTTGGCGTGGAAAAACACGTGCTCGCGCACCGGTCCGACGGCGACTTCGCCAATTTCCTCGTAGCCCTGACGCTTGTAAAACTCCAGGTAGCGCGGGTTGCCGGTATCGAGGATCACCCCTTGGGAGCTTTCGTCCACCGCGCACCAGTTGTGCACCGCTTGCAACAGTTGTTCGCCGAAGTGTTTGCCCTGAAATTGTGGATGCACGCCCAGCAGCGGCAGCATGTGTACCGAATCGGTCGGCACGCAGGCTTCAACGGCGGCGTGATATTCCAGATAACGCCGGGTGCAGCGAAAACCGGTGCTCAACACCATGCGCAGACGCCAGGCCCAACTCTCGGTGACACCCAGACGTCGTTGCGGCGGTGCGATCAGGGCGATGCCGATCAAGCGATCGTTGACCAACAGGCCGATGGCCGGCAGATCCTGCAGGAAATGCTGTTTGACCAGTTCCCGCACCGTGGCACGCACCCGTTGTTCGTAGCCCGGACGTTCGGCCTCGAACAGATAAGCGAAGGTCGGCTCATGACGGTAAGCCTGATACAGCAAGGATCGCGCTTCACGGGAATAGCCGCGGTCGAGCATGTGGATGTCGGCGATGGCGGTCGAGGTTTCAGGCATGACGGTGATTCTCCCTGGACGGGACTCAACAGGCCCCGTTCTTGTTATACGAGCCTTGGGCTGAAGGGATCGTTCCCACACCCGAAAGACATTAGCAGCGCATATGGACTACCGCCACGCTGGCCCAGATCCTACATGTCAGCTAGCATCGCCCTTTTGCCAGGACTGCCGACCATGAAGATCGTTTCCTTCAACATCAACGGACTGCGGGCCCGCCCGCATCAGCTGGCGGCGCTGATCGAAAAGCATCAGCCGGACGTCATCGGCCTGCAGGAAACCAAGGTCCACGACGACCAGTTCCCGCTGGAAGAAGTGCGGGCCCTGGGTTATCACGTGTATTTCCATGGCCAGAAAGGCCATTACGGCGTTGCCCTGCTCTCGCGCCAGGAGCCGATTGCCTTGCACAAAGGCTTCGCCACCGATGAAGAAGACGCGCAGCGGCGCTTTATCTGGGGCACTTTCGCCGACGCCAACGGCGTGCCGGTGACGATCATGAACGGCTATTTCCCACAGGGCGAAAGCCGCGACCATCCGACCAAATTCCCGGCCAAGCAGCGCTTCTACAGCGATCTGCAAACACTGCTGGAAAGCCAGTTCAACAATGAACAGCCGCTGGTGGTGATGGGCGACGTGAACATTTCCCCGGAAGACTGCGACATCGGCATCGGCCCGGACAACATGAAGCGCTGGCTGAAAACCGGCAAATGCAGCTTCCTGCCGGAAGAGCGCGAGTGGATGGCCCGCCTGAAGAACTGGGGCCTGACCGACAGTTTCCGTCACCTGAACCCAGATGTTACTGACACCTTCAGCTGGTTCGACTATCGCAGCCGTGGTTTTGAAGACGAGCCGAAGCGTGGTCTGCGCATCGACGTGATCCTGGCGTCCCATGGCTTGCTGCCACGGGTGAAAGCGGCCGGCGTGGACTATGAACTGCGCGGGATGGAAAAGCCTTCGGACCATGCGCCGATCTGGCTTGAATTGAGCTGACCAGCCTGAAGCAGAAGATCACAGCCAGCGGTTGTGATCTTCTGCCTTGTCATCTTTCAGAAACCTCACTGACTTAATCTCCCCGGCAATCCCCTTGGCTGCATTCGGTGCCGGCATGACCCTGCGCGTTCTGTTCGTCTTTCTCCTGAGTGCCTGGCTGCAGGTTTCGGCCGCTGCATTGCCCATTCCCGAGAACGGCCCGGTCCTGCGTATCCAGGGTTCCAACACCATCGGCGCGGCCCTCGGCCCGGCACTGGTGGAAGGCCTGCTCAAAGAACAGGGACTGTTAAAAGTCCACAGCGAAACCCCGGACACCGCCAACGAACAGCGAGTCGTCGGCCTGACGGCTCAAGGTAAACGGATCGTGGTGGAAATCGCCGCCCATGGCTCCAGCACCGGTTTCACGGCACTCAAAAGCAACAGCGCCGATCTGGCCGCCTCTTCTCGTCCGATCAAGGACAGCGAACTCGCCAGCCTGCAACCCCTCGGCGATCTGAAAAGCCCCGGCGCCGAGCAAGTCATCGCCATCGATGGCCTGGCGATCATCCTTCACCCCGCCAATCCGCTGAACCAATTGAACACCGAACAACTGGCGCGCATCTTCAGCGGCGAGGCGAAGACGTGGGAAGAACTCGGCGGCAAGGGTGGGACGATTCATCTGTATGCGCGGGATGATCAGTCCGGGACCTACGACACGTTCAAGGAACTTGTCCTCAGTCGTCGTGGGAAAACTCTGAACAACTCGGCGAAACGTTTCGAATCCAGCGAGCAATTGTCCGACGCGGTCAGTGCCGATCCGCAGGGCATTGGTTTCATCGGCCTGCCCTATGTGCGCCAGGCCAAAGCCGTGGCGATTGTCGATGGACAGTCCCTGGCGATGTTGCCGCTGGCCAGCCTGATCGCCACCGAAGACTATCCACTGTCGCGACGGTTGTTCTTCTATTTGCCACCCGACAGCCTGAACCCGTGGGCCCGGGCGTTGGTGGATTTTGCGCAAAGCCGTCAGGGCCAGGCGATTGTTGCGGCCAATGGCTTTATCGCCCAAACCGTGCACGCCATCTCGGTTACGCCGAATGCGCTGATGCCCGAGGGGTATCAATCCCTCAGCCGGCACGCCCAGCGTCTGACAGTGAACTTCCGCTTCGAAGAAGGCAGCGCCAGCCTCGACAACAAGGCCCGGCAGGATCTGGCCCGGGTGTTCGACTATATAAAGCACCACGAGAAGACTGACCGTGCGGTAACACTGGTGGGATTCGGCGATGCCAAGGACGACCCGGCGCGGGCGGATTTGCTGTCGAAGCTGCGGGCGATGGCGGTACGTCGGGAGCTGGTGAAGAACGGCGTGGTATTGCGCGAAGTGCGTGGGTTTGGCGCGCTGATGCCGGTGGCGACCAACAGCGGGGATGAAGGCAGGATCAAGAATCGGCGGGTCGAGGTGTGGGTTTACTGAGCGTCGAACCAGTGATCGTTCCCACGCTCTGCGTGGTAACGCAGCCATGGACGCTCTGCGTCCACTGTGACGCGGAGCGTCACGGTATGCATTCCCACGCAGAGCGTGGGAACGATCAGGGGGACTAATGCTGATCAGCGCTCGCTACGCAGCATTTCCTTCGGCACGTACTTGCCGATCTCGAACTTGCCGATCGCCGCGCGGTGCACTTCGTCCGGGCCGTCGGCCAGGCGCAGAGTGCGTTGCATGGCGTACATGTAGGCCAGCGGGAAGTCGTTCGACACCCCTGCCCCGCCATGGATCTGGATCGCCCGGTCGATCACCCGCAACGCAACATTCGGTGCGACGACCTTGATCTGCGCGATTTCGCTCTTGGCAACCTTGTTACCCACGGTGTCCATCATGTACGCCGCTTTCAGGGTCAGCAGACGTGCCATGTCGATTTCCATCCGCGAGTCGGCGATCTTGTCGACGTTACCGCCCAGACGTGCCAGCGGTTTGCCGAATGCGGTACGGCTCACCGAACGTTTGCACATCAGTTCCAGCGCACGCTCGGCCATGCCGATCGAACGCATGCAGTGGTGAATCCGGCCTGGGCCAAGGCGACCTTGAGCGATTTCGAAGCCGCGCCCTTCACCGAGCAGGACGTTTTCGTACGGCACTCGCACGTTGTCGAACAGCACTTCGGCGTGGCCGTGGGGTGCGTCGTCGTAACCGAACACCGGCAGCGGACGGACGATCTTCACGCCTGGGGTGTCGACCGGCACCAGAATCATCGAGTGCTGGGCGTGGCGCGGGGCGTCGGGGTTGCTCAGGCCCATGAAGATCAGGATCTTGCAGCGCGGATCACAGGCGCCGGAGGTCCACCATTTCTTGCCGTTGATCACCCACTCATCGCCATCACGCACGGCACGAGCAGCCATGTTGGTGGCGTCGGAGGATGCGACGTCCGGTTCGGTCATGGCGAATGCCGAGCGGATCTCGCCGCGCAGCAGCGGCTCGAGCCAGCGTTGTTTCTGTTCTTCGTTGGCGTAACGCACCAGCACTTCCATGTTGCCGGTGTCCGGCGCCGAGCAGTTGAACGGCTCGGGGCCCAGCAGCGAACGGCCCATGATTTCCGCCAAGGGCGCGTATTCGAGGTTGGTCAGGCCGGCGCCGAGCTCCGACTCAGGCAGAAACAAATTCCACAGCCCTTCAGCCTTGGCCTTGAGTTTGAGTTCTTCCATGATCGCGGTCGGCTGCCAGCGGTCGCCCTCGGCAACCTGCCGTTCGAACACGGCTTCGGCCGGGTAAACGTAAGTGTCCATGAACGCGGTCACGCGCTCACGCAGTTCTTGCACCTTGGGCGAATAAGCGAAATCCATGAGCAATTACCTTTTTTCGGCAGGTTGTTTAAGTCATGCAATCGATGCTAGAACAGCGTTGATAATTTACCTAGCCTATTCTCGGCGTGTATAAACATTCATCACCGATATATGATTGGTTGATTTTCCGGGCAGCCCTGACCTGTACCCTCCACCTATAACAAGAGAGCCGCGTAATGAATCTGAGCAAGGTCGACCTCAACCTTTTCATCGTCTTCGACGCGATCTACACCGAAGCCAACCTGACCCGCGCCGGGCAGATTGTCGGCATTACCCAGCCTGCGGTGTCCAACGCATTGGCGCGGTTGCGCGAGACCTTCAACGACCCGCTCTTCGTACGCACGGCCCAAGGCATGGTGCCGACGCCCATGGCGCAGAACATCATCGGCCCGGTGCGTAACGCGCTGTCGCTGCTGCGGGTATCGGTTCAGGAAAGCCGTATTTTCAACCCTTCGCAAGCGGTCAAGACTTACCGCATCAGCATGACCGACCTGACTGAGGCGGTGATTCTGCCGCCACTGTTCCAGCGCCTGCGTCGCCTGGCGCCGACGGTGATTATCGAGAGCTTTCTGTCCAAGCGCCGGGAAACCACCAAGGAACTGGCCGCCGGGCGTCTCGACTTTGCCGTGGATGCGCCGCTCAACACCGACCCGCAGGTACGCCACGTCAAGCTGATGGAAGACCGTTACGTCTGCGCGATGCGCAAGGGACATCCGCTGGCGACCAAGGAAAAATTCACTCTCGACGATTACCTGTCGCTGACCCACATTCATATTTCCAGCCGTCGCAGTGGCCTGGGCCATGTCGATCTGGCGCTGGGCAAAATGGGCATCCAGCGCAAGATCGCCCTGCGCTCGCAGCACTATCTGATGGCGTCCCAGGTGTTGCAGCAGACCGACATGGTGATGACCGTGCCGGAGCGTTTTGCCCGTCGCCATGACCTGCATGCGTTCAATCTGCCGGTCAACGATGTGCCACCCGTGGAAACCCATTTGTACTGGCACGAAAGCACCGATCAGGACCCGGCCAACCGCTGGATGCGCGAGCAGATGATCGAGCTGTGCCAGCAAGTGACAGCGCACGAGAAGAAGCTCGACAAGCTGCAGGCGCCCGCCACTTGACGTAAACGTCAACCTGCCATTAGCTTAGCGCCAAGACCTTATTTCGAGCGCTTTCATGAGCAGCCAGACCTACAGCATTTCCGACCTCGCCCGCGAGCTGGACATCACCACCCGGGCGATCCGCTTCTATGAAGAACAAGGCCTGCTCAGCCCCGAGCGCCGAGGCCAGGAACGCATCTATTCGCCACGCGACAAGGTCAGCCTGAAGCTGATCCTGCGGGGCAAGCGCATCGGTTTTTCCCTGGCCGAGTGCCGCGAGCTGATCGAGCTCTACGACCCCTCCAGCGGTAACACCAAACAACTCAACAGCATGCTGGCGAAAATCAGCGAACGCCGGGAACAGCTCGAGCAGCAATTGCTAGACATCGAACAGATGAAGCTGGAACTCGACACCGCCGAAGAACGCTGCGTGCAGGCGCTGGAGCAGACGCTCAAGAGTCAGCAAGTCGCGCAGTAGCCCCCCGATAATTACAACAGGTCAACGCCATGTCCCTCCCCTCCCAAGTACGCCTGATCGAAGTCGGCCCGCGTGACGGCCTGCAGAACGAAGCCCAGCCCATCAGCGTTGCCGACAAGGTGCAACTGGTCGACGCGTTGAGCGCTGCCGGCCTCGGCTATATAGAGGTCGGCAGTTTCGTTTCGCCCAAGTGGGTGCCGCAGATGGCCGGCTCCGCCGACGTGTTCGCGCAGATCCAGCGCAAGCCCGGCGTGACCTATGGCGCGCTGGCGCCAAACCTGCGCGGTTTTGAAGATGCGCTGGCCGCCGGGGTCAAGGAAGTCGCGGTGTTTGCTGCGGCATCCGAAGCGTTTTCGCAACGCAACATCAACTGCTCGATCAGCGAAAGCCTGGCGCGGTTCGCGCCCATCATGGAATCGGCGAAACAGCACGGCGTTACCGTGCGCGGTTACGTTTCCTGCGTGCTGGGTTGCCCTTATGAAGGCGAGGTCGCCCCGGAACAAGTGGCGATGGTGGCCCGCGAGCTGTACGCGATGGGCTGCTACGAAGTGTCGCTGGGCGACACCATCGGCACCGGCACTGCTGGCGCCACCCGCCGGCTGTTCGAAGTAGTGTCGAAGTATGTGCCTCGCGAGAAACTCGCCGGCCACTTCCACGACACCTATGGCCAGGCCATGGCCAACATCTACGCCAGCCTGCTGGAAGGCATCGCGGTGTTCGACAGCTCCATCGCCGGTCTCGGTGGCTGCCCGTACGCCAAGGGCGCCAGCGGTAACGTCGCCACCGAAGACGTGGTGTACCTGCTCAACGGCCTGGGCATCGAGACCGGTATCGACCTCGACGCCTTGATTGCTGCCGGCCAACAGATCAGTGCCGTGCTGGGTCGCCCAACCGGTTCGCGCGTGGCCAAGGCTCGTAGCGCACAGTGAGGGGATGGTGTTACCGCCGAGCGCGAAACGTGGGCACAAGCGAGTAACACGGAAACAAATTGTCTGGTTTTGCCTGAAGGAAAAATCCTTCAAAAATCTCAAACCCTTGATTTACAAGGGTTTTGAAAAGTTGGCACGGCTTCTGCTATCTCTATGGCATAACAAGAATAAAAAGCAGCAAACCAATAAAAATAAGACGTACCGACTCTGACATAACAAAAACAACACGGCAGAGACGCAGCTAACAGATTTTTTTGGAGAAGGTGTGCTTTTCAGGGTGTTCCTCGGAATGACCCGCAACCGGGCAGAGAACAATAAAACTACCTTCAGGTAGCTCCCGAATCGGTTGGATCGCCTAGCGAGAAAGCAGATCAGCGCTCAAAAAAATACGTTTGCTCTTGACCCCGGATGGGGGTCGCCAAAAACAGCGGTAAAGGGCCACGGTTGCCAAAAACAACAACAGACCGACCCTCAATAATAAAAAAGAGCACGCGACGACAAAATTAAAGGGGAGCTTCGGCTCCCCTTTGTGCTTTCTGGCGTTCTGAAATTGTCCGCGACTGATCTACTCCCCCCATCTCGATCTTCCTGCAAGCGCTCACTCGGCAAGATCTCAGTGAGGCGATTAATGCCGTGCCTCAACATCCAGCCCCACACATACAAGTAATCCCAACAAAAACACGGAGGGTTCACGGCTTTCGCTGTGTGTAAACACGACGCCGCATGGGTGTTTAAAGTACACGATCCGTTACGCCATAAGGGCTACAACACCTTGCGTCGTTGCCTACGCGTACGCCAGAATCCGCCGGCTTACGCGGCTATGGGGTGGGCTATATCGTTTCCCTGTCACTGAAAAACAGTGATCGGGTTTGGTAGCCCGTCTGTAATAGCTGTATGGCAACACCGTATGCAGTCCCTTTTTGGGGCTCTGTTTTATGGTGGTCATGCGTGGGGCTCATTCGTGAGCGCCGGGTTCCTATTGCAGCCGGTCTACCAACCCGCGTATGGCCGCCACCCATCGTTTGGTAGCGTGGGTGATGGCTCCTTGAAGTCTGCGATAGGAGTTACACGTATGTTCAAAGCCACACCAAACCCACCAGAAACCGATTCAATCCCCTATGACGCCGCACTCGAAGCCGAAAACCTAAAAACGGCAACCGAGCGGGCGATCAATCATTACCTCGATCCTGGGGCGCAGAAGACGTCCAAGCCATCGCGCAAGCCCGGCAGGATCTATCTGGTCAATCCAACGGTGGATGACGAGACGCTGCTGGTCGAAGCGTGCGAAACGCTGTCGTCGGCCAGTGACATGGCCCGGGATCTCGGCAACACCGTCGATCCGTCGCAGCGCAAGGCGATGCAGATACTGCAGCAGGTCATCATGCTGAGTGAGCTGCTGGTCAATCGTGTGCTGGATAACCATCACGTCTCGCGGTAGTTGCCGCCTCGGTGAGGGGCTTGTCCCCTCACTGCCTGGCAGCCGTCTATAAAAATCCTCAAGCGACTCTTTTCGGAGTTCCAGTTGATGTCCCAGACCGTTATTCCACCGTTAGAAGATCCGGTATCCCCGTACGAATTTCCCGATTCAAGAAAGCTTCACGACGCCGCCGAACGCGCCCTCGACTATTACCTGACACCCGCAGCCCAGATCATGGCCACGCCCTACACCCCAAACGACATGTTCATGGTCAACCCGCAAACCGACACGGAGTCCTTGCTGGCCAACGCCTGCGAATCCCTCGCGTCAGCCACGGTCATGCTCGGTGACTTTGCCGGCCTGCTGGAAGGGCCGAACCGCAAGACCCTGTTGGGCATTGCGCAAGTCGTTATGTTGGGGGAGTTAGCGGTGAATCAGGCGTTGGAAAATGTAGAAGTAAAGCAATAAGCGATGCTTTCGAAGCCAGGGTCCGCGCCCTGGCTTCGAAGGCTCTGATCGATATAGAAAGTTGACACTGTGGGAGCAACGCCCCCACAGATCTTTTCCTCAGCCCTCGTTACCGCGCAACTCCTCGATACTGATCTCACGCATCCGGAACTTCTGGATCTTGCCCGTTACCGTCATCGGAAACTCCTCGACGAACTTGAAGTAACGCGGCGTCTTGAAGTGGGCGATGCGTTCCTTGCACCACGCTTGCAGCTCTTGTTCGGTCGCGCTGTGGCCAGGATGGAATTTGATCCAGGCGACGATTTCCTCACCGTAACGCGAGCAGGGAATGCCGATCACCTGCACGTCCGCCACCGCTGGATGGGTGAAGAAGAACTCTTCCAGTTCACGCGGGTAAATGTTCTCGCCGCCACGGATGATCATGTCCTTGTTACGCCCGGCGATGCAGACGTAACCCTCGTCGTTCATGCTCGCCAGGTCGCCGGTGTGCATCCAGCCTGCCGCGTCGATGGCTTCGGCGGTGGCATTCGGGTTGTTCCAGTAGCCGAGCATCACGCTGTAGCCACGGGTGCAAAGCTCGCCGATCGTGCCGCGCGGCACTGGATTGCCAGCCTCGTCGATGATTTTGCTTTCGAGTTGTGGCTGGGTGCGGCCGACGGTGGTGACGCGCAGTTCCAGTTCGTCGGATGGCCCGGTCTGCAGGGACACGGGGCTGGTTTCGGTCATGCCGTAGGCGATCTGCACTTCGCTCATGTGCATTTCGTTGATGACCCGGCGCATCACTTCGATCGGGCAGGTGGCGCCAGCCATGATCCCGGTGCGCAGGGTCGACAGGTCGAATTCGGCGCGCTGCGGCTGATCGAGCATGGCGATGAACATGGTCGGTACGCCGTACAGTGCGGTGGCCTTTTCTTCGGCGACGGTGCTCAGGGTCAGCAGCGGATCAAAGGCATCGTTGGGATAAATCATGGTGCTGCCGTGGGTGATGCAGCCCAGGTTGCCCATGACCATGCCGAAGCAGTGATACAGCGGAACCGGGATCACCAGGCGATCGGCGGCGGTCAGGCCGAGGCTTTCGCCGACCATGTAACCGTTGTTGAGGATGTTGTAGTGACTGAGGGTCGCGCCCTTGGGGAAACCGGTGGTGCCGGAGGTGTACTGGATGTTGACCGGTTGATCGAAGTGCAGGCTGTCGCTGCGTTCACGCAATTGTTCTGGAGAGACACTGGCGGCCAGATCTGCCAGTTGCGACCACGGGAGAAAACCCGAAGGCGGCTGGGGATCAAGGCTGATCAAACCGCGCAGCTCGGGCAGACGCTCACTGCGCATCTCGCCGATGGATTGCTCGGCCAGTTCCGGCAGCAAACCTTGCAACATGCCGTGATAGTTCGAAGATTTGAAGGCACCCGCACAGACCAGCCATTGGCAACCGGATTGCTTGAGCACGTATTCCAGCTCGGAGCTGCGGTAGGCCGGGTTGATGTTGACCAGAATCACGCCGATCTTTGCGGTGGCGAACTGAGTGATACACCACTGCGCGCAGTTCGGCGCCCAGATACCCAGCCGGTCACCGGCCTGCAAACCCAACGCCAGCAGGGCTCTGGCGTGAACATCCACCGCGTCGGCCAGTTGCCGCCAGGTGTAACGCTGCTGCTGATGGCGCACCACCAGCGCCTCGCCGTCCGGGTACTTCGCGACGGTCTCGTCGAACTTCTGCCCGATGGTCATCGCCAGCAAGGCTTTGTCCTGGGAACCACGGGTGTAGCTGCGCTGCGGGTTTGCACTGGGTTGATCCATGACGACCCCTATTGTCTTTATTAGTGGGTGTTGGACCGGAGCCATATGAGCTCCGACCATTCAGAACTGGCCCTACTCTCGCTCAAGTTGACGTTAACGTAAAGGGTGATTGACAGCCATTCGTCACAGGCTTACGTTAACGTAAAGGTGAGAACTGAAACGCCCTTCTCCCTACCCTACAAAAAAGCCAAAAGGTGACCCATGAGCTACCCATCCCTGAACTTTGCCCTCGGTGAAACCATCGACATGCTGCGCGATCAGGTTCAGTCCTTTGTCGCCAAGGAGGTCGCTCCGCGCGCCGCGCAGATCGACAGCGACAACCTGTTCCCCGCCGATCTGTGGCGCAAGTTCGGCGACATGGGCCTGCTCGGCATCACCGTGCCGGAAGAGTACGGCGGCGCTGGCCTGGGTTACCTGGCGCACGTCGTGGCGATGGAAGAAATCAGCCGTGGCTCCGCTTCCGTGGCTTTGTCCTACGGCGCCCACTCCAATCTCTGCGTGAACCAGATCAACCGCAACGGTAACCACGAACAGAAATCCAAATACCTGCCAAAACTGATCAGCGGCGAACACGTCGGCGCACTCGCCATGAGCGAACCGAACGCCGGTTCCGACGTGGTCTCGATGAAACTGCGCGCCGAAAAACGCGGTGACCGCTACGTCCTCAACGGCAGCAAGACCTGGATCACCAACGGCCCCGACGCCAACACCTACGTGATCTACGCCAAGACCGACCTGGAAAAAGGCCCCCACGGCATCACCGCGTTCATCGTCGAGCGCGACTGGAAAGGCTTCAGCCGCAGCAACAAGTTCGACAAGCTCGGCATGCGCGGTTCCAACACTTGCGAGCTGTTCTTCGACGACGTCGAAGTGCCGGAAGAAAACATCCTCGGCGTGCTCAACGGCGGCGTGAAAGTGCTGATGAGCGGCCTCGATTACGAGCGCGTCGTGCTGTCCGGTGGCCCGACCGGGATCATGCAGTCGTGCATGGACCTGATCGTGCCGTACATCCACGACCGCAAGCAGTTCGGCCAGAGCATCGGCGAATTCCAGCTGATCCAGGGCAAGGTCGCCGACATGTACACCCAGCTTAACGCCAGCCGCGCCTACCTCTACGCCGTGGCCCAGGCCTGCGAGCGCAACGAGACCACGCGCAAGGACGCCGCCGGCGTGATCCTTTACACCGCCGAACGCGCCACGCAAATGGCCCTGGACGCAATCCAGATTCTCGGCGGCAACGGTTACATCAACGAATTCCCGGCCGGCCGTCTGCTGCGTGACGCCAAGCTGTACGAAATCGGTGCCGGTACCAGTGAGATCCGTCGCATGCTGATCGGTCGCGAACTGTTCAACGAAACCCGCTAAACGGAGCTGTCCATGGCTATCCTGCATACCCAGCTCAACCCTCGTTCAGCGGAGTTCGCCGCCAACAGCGCGGCGATGCTCGAACAGGTCGACGCCCTGCACACCCTGCTTGCCCAAGTGGCTCAGGGTGGCGGCGCGAAAGCTCAGGAACGTCACACCTCGCGCGGCAAACTGCTGCCGCGTGAGCGGATCAACCGCTTGCTCGATCCAGGTTCGCCGTTTCTGGAAATCAGCCAGTTGGCCGCCCACGCCGTGTATGGCGAAGACGTGCCGGCCGCTGGCGTGATTGCCGGCATCGGCCGCGTGGAAGGCGTCGAGTGCATGATCGTCGCCAACGACGCGACCGTGAAAGGCGGTTCGTACTACCCGCTGACCGTGAAGAAACACCTGCGTGCCCAGACTATCGCCCAGCAGAATCGCCTGCCGTGCATCTATCTGGTGGACTCGGGCGGCGCCAACCTGCCGCGTCAGGACGAAGTGTTTCCGGATCGCGAGCACTTCGGGCGGATCTTCTTCAACCAGGCCAACATGAGTGCCATGGGCATCCCGCAGATCGCTGTGGTCATGGGCTCGTGCACTGCGGGCGGCGCGTATGTGCCGGCGATGGCCGACGAAGCAATCATGGTGCGCAATCAGGCGACGATTTTCCTCGCCGGCCCGCCCTTGGTGAAAGCTGCGACCGGTGAAGTGGTCAGCGCCGAAGACCTCGGCGGAGCCGATGTGCATTGCAAGATTTCCGGGGTCGCCGACCACTACGCCGAAAGCGATGAGCACGCCCTCGCCCTCGCCCGCCGCAGCGTCGCCAACCTCAACTGGCGCAAGCTCGGCGAAGTGCAGCAGCGCGCGCCGATTGCGCCGCTGTACGCCAGCGACGAGTTGTACGGTGTGGTTTCGGCGGACGCCAAGCAACCGTTCGATGTGCGTGAAGTGATTGCACGACTGGTCGACGGTTCGGTGTTCGATGAATTCAAAGCCTTGTTCGGCACCACGCTGGTGTGCGGTTTCGCCCACCTGCACGGCTACCCGATCGCGATCCTCGCCAACAACGGCATCCTGTTCGCCGAAGCCGCGCAAAAAGGCGCGCACTTCATCGAACTGGCCTGCCAGCGCGGGATTCCGCTGCTGTTCCTGCAGAACATCACCGGCTTCATGGTCGGCCAGAAATACGAGGCCGGCGGCATCGCCAAGCACGGCGCGAAACTGGTGACCGCCGTTGCCTGCGCCAAGGTGCCGAAATTCACCGTCATCATCGGCGGCAGCTTCGGCGCCGGTAACTACGGCATGTGCGGGCGGGCCTACGATCCGCGCTTCCTGTGGATGTGGCCGAACGCGCGGATCGGCGTGATGGGCGCCGAACAGGCGGCCGGCGTACTGGTCCAGGTCAAGCGCGAGCAGGCCGAACGCAGCGGCCAGGCGTTCAGCGCCGAGCAGGAAAGCGAGATCAAGCAACCGATTCTCGACCAGTACGAAGAGCAGGGTCACCCCTACTATTCCAGCGCACGGCTGTGGGACGATGGCGTCATCGACCCGGCGCAGACCCGCGATGTACTGGCCCTGGCCTTGTCCGCGTCGTTGAACGCGCCTATCGAACCGAGCCGCTTCGGCGTGTTCCGGATGTGATCGGGAGAACCTCATGAGCGACTTCAACACCCTCGAACTGCAGAGCGATTCACGGGGTTTCGCGACCCTGTGGCTTAGCCGCGAAGAAAAGAACAATGCATTCAACGCCGAGATGATCCGCGAACTGATCCTGGCACTGGACAAGGTCGCCAGCGACGCCAGCCTGCGTTTCCTGCTGGTGCGCGGACGCGGCAAGCACTTCAGCGCCGGCGCCGATCTGGCCTGGATGCAGCAATCGGCCGAACTCGATTACCACACCAACCTCGACGACGCCCGGGAACTGGCGGAGCTGATGTACAACCTCGCCAAACTGAAAATCCCGACCGTGGCCGTGGTGCAAGGCGCGGCGTTCGGCGGCGCACTGGGTCTGATCAGTTGCTGCGACATGGCGATTGGCGCGGACGACGCGCAGTTCTGCCTGTCGGAAGTGCGCATTGGCTTGGCGCCAGCGGTGATCAGCCCGTTCGTGGTGCAAGCCATCGGTGAACGTGCGGCGCGGCGTTATGCGCTGACGGCCGAGCGTTTTGGCGGCCAACGGGCGCGTGAAATTGGATTGCTCTCCGAAAGTTATCCGGCGGCCGAGCTTGAACAGAAAGTCGAACAATGGATCGACAACCTCCTGCTCAACAGCCCCGCCGCCATGCGCGCCAGCAAGGATCTGCTGCGTGAAGTCGGCAACGGCGCGTTGACTCCGGCCCTGCGCCGCTACACCGAAAATGCCATCGCCCGCATCCGCGTCAGCCCGGAAGGCCAGGAAGGTCTGCGGGCCTTTTTGCAGAAACGTCCACCGAGCTGGCAAGCCGCAAACACCACCAAGGAGCCGCGTTGATGAGCGCACCTGTACTCACCACCCTGCTGGTGGCCAACCGTGGCGAGATCGCTTGCCGGGTCATGCGCACCGCCAAGGCTCTGGGCCTGACTACCGTTGCCGTGCACAGCGCCACCGACCGTGAAGCGCGGCACAGCCGTGAAGCGGATATCCGCGTCGATCTGGGCGGCAGCAAAGCGGCCGACAGTTATCTGCAAATCGACAAACTGATCGCGGCGGCCAAGGCCAGCGGCGCCCAGGCGATTCATCCGGGTTATGGTTTTCTTTCGGAAAACGCCGGGTTTGCCCGCGCCATCGAAGCGGCGGGCCTGATCTTCCTCGGCCCGCCGGCCTCGGCCATTGATGCGATGGGCAGCAAGTCCGCTGCCAAGGCTCTGATGGAAACGGCCGGCGTGCCGCTGGTGCCGGGCTATCACGGCGAAGCCCAGGATCTGGACACCTTCCGCGATGCTTGCGAGCGCATCGGCTATCCAGTGCTGCTCAAGGCCACTGCCGGCGGTGGTGGCAAGGGCATGAAGGTCGTTGAAGACGTCAGCCAACTGGCTGAAGCGCTGGCTTCGGCCCAGCGTGAAGCGCAGTCGTCGTTCGGCGATTCGCGGATGCTCGTGGAGAAATACCTGCTCAAGCCGCGCCACGTGGAAATCCAGGTGTTCGCCGATCAACATGGTAATTGCCTGTATTTGAATGAGCGCGACTGCTCGATTCAGCGTCGGCACCAGAAAGTCGTCGAAGAAGCACCGGCACCGGGCTTGAATCCGGAACTGCGTCGGGCGATGGGTGAAGCGGCGGTACGTTCGGCGCAGGCTATCGGTTACGTCGGCGCCGGCACGGTGGAGTTTTTGCTGGACGCTCGCGGCGAGTTTTTCTTCATGGAGATGAACACGCGGCTGCAAGTCGAACACCCGGTCACCGAGGCCATCACCGGCCTTGATCTGGTGGCCTGGCAGATTCGCGTCGCCCGTGGCGAAGCGTTGCCGATCACTCAGGATCAGGTGCCGCTGAACGGGCATGCGATTGAGGTTCGGCTGTATGCGGAAGATCCGTCGAATGATTTTCTGCCGGCTACCGGACGCCTCGATCTGTATCGCGAATCCACCGTTGGGCCGGGGCGTCGCGTTGATGCGGGCGTTGAGGAAGGCGATGAGATTTCGCCGTTTTATGACCCGATGCTCGGCAAGCTGATTGCCTGGGGCGAGGATCGTGAGCAGGCGCGGTTGCGGCTGCTGAGCATGCTCGATGAGTTCGCGATTGGCGGGTTGAAGACCAACATCAACTTCCTGCGGCGGATTATCGGTCATCCAGCATTTGCATCCGCCGAGCTGGATACCGGGTTCATTCCTCGCTATCAGGAACAGCTACTGCCAGCGCCTGTCGCGCTGAGCGATGAATTCTGGGATGCGGCGGCGCAGGCTTTTGCGCAGAGTTTGCCGGGGATGACTCGGGAAGATGATCCGGCCTCGCCTTGGGCGCTTCACAGCGGCTTGCGCGCGGGGTTGCCACGTGAAATCACTCTGCATTTAAGTTGCGAGGGGCAGGATCGGGCGCTCACGCTCGGTGCTGGCGGCAATGCAAAATTGATCGGCGAGCAACTGGTGATCGAGTGCGATGGTTTGCATCGTCAACTGCGTGCGATTCGTCGTGGAGAAGTTCTGTATCTGCAATGGGACGGCGAGTTGCGGCACGTTGAAACGTACGACCCGATCAGCGCTGTCGAAGCCAGTCACAGCCATCAGGGCGGTCTGACTGCACCGATGAACGGCAGCATCGTGCGAGTGCTGGTGGAGGCCGGGCAAGCGGTTGAAGCCGGCGCTCAACTGGTGGTGCTGGAAGCGATGAAGATGGAGCACAGCATCCGCGCCCCCCATGCCGGCGTGATCAAGGCGCTGTATTGCCAGGAAGGCGAAATGGTCAGCGAAGGCAGCGCGCTGGTCGAGCTGGAAGAGGCTTGAAAGGTGGATCGATCCTACACATTGTGAGGATCGATCTGACTAGTACTTGGCCGATGCCTGAACCACGACACCGATAATTCGGCACTCGTCGGTAAACACGGCTTTCGGCCAGGTCGGATTGAGCGGCATCAGGTAACGCTGGCCGCCCTCTTCGATCAGTTTGCGGAAAATCGCTTCATCACTGTCCTGCCACTGGGCGATCACCAGTTTGCCGGGCTCCGCCTCCACCGCCGGATCCACCAGGATCAGCATCCCCTCGCCGATGCTCTGCCCGGTTGGTGCGGTCATCGAGTTGCCCATTACCGTGAGCCAGAACGCCGGGCCTCGGGCATGGTAATCCGTCAGTTCGAAACGTCGCTTGTCCTTGCCGCTCGAATACGCCGGTTGGGCTTCACGGGCCTCGATCGGGGTTTTCCAGTCGCTGACCGGATAGCGGAAGTAAGGGTTGTACTTCTGCGCCAGAGGCATTTCGTCGTCCTTGTCGACTTGCGGTTCGCGGATCACTACCGCGACTTCGAGAAACTCCATGCCCAGCGCTTTCAGCACGCGGTTCATCTGCGTGATGCCGGGCTCACGGCGTTTGTTCAGCCAATGGCCGAACCGCCCTGAGACATGCCGACGCGCTCGCCGAGTTCGACTTGAGTGACATTGAGTTCACTCATTTTGGCCTTGACCAACTCAATCCATTTATCCATGTGCGGCACCATACGTGCCCGTCCCGGGCCATCAAAACACATATTGTAGTATTTAAATTCTGGTCACAAATACTCTAGGTACTATTCTTGGGTCACGGATTTGAATCGACCAAGGAGTGACCTTTCACCATGAACATCACCAGCAAAGACCTGCCCGACCTGCAAATGGACACCACCTTCACGTCTGCGCAAGGTTGCGCCGCTGCGCAGCGGGCATTGGACTATTACTTGAAACCGGCTGTGTCAGAACCGGATGTGGAAGAACGTTTTTTCGGCGTGAACAGCAACCTGAGTGGCGAAGAATCCCTGGTCCACGCCTCGGATTTGCTGCGATGTGCAGCGGCCACGGCATTCAAGGCAGCAGACGGCTTGCAGGGTGTCAGTCGGGATTTGGCTTTTTCGGTCGTGCACATGGTGGACATGGCACGAGCGATGGTCGATCACTCGCTCGATGGCGGTGTTCGCTGAAGACGGACGGGAAAGAATTTTCCAATCGCGCAGATAAAAACGTTTGACTTGCAAATGATAATGATTATTATTGCAAGCAACTGGTCGCGAGATCAGTCGATGGACCAGAGACCTTAGGTCGGTCTTCTGGACTATCTCCTCATCAGGCTAATCACGGTTTTTGACCCGGCTTTTTGCCGGGTCTTTTTTTTGCCAGTTTTCTGGCTTGTGGCTTCAGGCTAATGAAGTCTTTGGGTGCCGCAAATTCGATGGCGCGGATAATATCAAAAGAATATCGCTTGGCAAGAGAACCCCGCCCGCGTTAGGGAAAAGTAATGCCAATTAGCACTTGAGAATCAATCGCACAGCTACTAAGCTGCATCCGCGTCATGGAGGACGCCCCCCGCCACACCCCGCAATTTCCCTCGGTTTCACCCCTGTCTTGCGTGTAAAGTAGCCGCCATAAAAATCATATTCAGGAACCGATTATGACCGTGGCCAAATCTTCGTTCGACATCAGCGCCAACTTCGACAGCGGCAACATCCAAGTCATCGACATCAGCAACCCGCTCAGCCCGGTTCTGGCGATTCGGCCAGATACCCGCAGCGCCCACTTCCAGTGGTTCCACTTCAAGGCCAGCGGCCTGCATGTTCATCAGGAACATTGGTTCCGCCTGGTCAACGCCAGCCAGTCCTCCTACAACAAAGCCTGGACCGGCTATCAGGCCGTCGCTTCCTACGACCACGTCAACTGGTTCCGCATTCCGACCCAATTCGAAGGCGACAGCCTGCGCTTCTGCCTTGAAGCCGAGCAGACTCACGCCTGGTTCGCCTACTTCGAACCCTACAGCCGTGGCCGTCATGACTGGCTGATCGAGCAAGCGCTGACCAAGGCCGGCACCGAACTATTGGCCACTGGCAAAAGCGTCGAAGGCCGTGACATTCAACTGCTGCGCAAAGGCACTGGCGCCGAAGGCCGTCGCAAGATCTGGATCATCGCCCAGCAGCATCCGGGCGAACACATGGCCGAGTGGTTCATGGAAGGCGTGATCGAACGTCTGGAGCATCACAACGATCCAGTGCTGAACAAACTGCTGGAAAGTGCCGATCTGTACCTGGTGCCGAACATGAACCCGGACGGTGCCTTCCACGGCCACCTGCGCACCAACGCCATGGGGCAGGACCTGAACCGCGCCTGGCAGAACGCCAGTCAGGAAGTCAGCCCTGAAGTCCTTTTCGTACAGCAGCAAATGGAAAAGTACGGCGTCGATCTGTTCCTCGACGTACACGGCGATGAAGAAATCCCCCACGTGTTCACTGCCGGCTGCGAAGGCAATCCGGGCTACACCCCGCGGATCGAGAAACTCGAAGAACACTTCCGCAGCCACCTGAAACACACCACCAAAGATTTCCAGACCAAGTACGGCTACACCCGCGACGAACCGGGTCAGGCCAACATGACCCTGGCGTGCAACAGCGTCGGCCAAAAGTTCGACTGCCTGTCGCTGACCCTGGAAATGCCGTTCAAGGATCACGATGACGCGCCGAACCCGCTCACCGGCTGGTCGGGCCAACGCTCGAAACAATTGGGCAAAGACGTGCTGACCACCATCGCCGACATGGTCGACACCCTGCGCTGATCCCCCCTGTTTTTTGCCACATGAAAGATCGCAGCGAGTCTGCGATCTTTTTTTTGCGCTGCACTTTTACCCAATCAGGTTGCAAAACAAAACCAGATTACTTACCGTCAATCCAGTTTTAATTTAAAACCTTAAAAGGAACCGGGACATGAAAGCTCAAACACTCGGCAGCGGCGTGGTGTTGCTGTTCGCCATTGCCTGCGGTCTGGCGGTGGGTAACGTGTATTACGCTCAACCGCTGCTGGACGCCATGGCCGAAGCGTTCAACCTGTCGCCCGCCAGTATCGGCATCGTCATCACGCTGACCCAGGTCGGCTACGGCGTCGGGCTGATACTGCTCGTGCCGCTCGGCGATCTGCTCAACCGTCGGCGCTTGATTGTCACGCAAACCCTGTTGTCCGCCGCGGCATTGCTGATGATCGCGCTGGCAACCAGCAGCACCTGGCTGCTGATCGGCATGACCCTGACCGGTCTGCTCGCCGTCGTCACTCAAGTGCTGGTGGCCTATGCCGCAACCCTGGCCATCCCGGCGCAACGCGGACACGTCGTCGGCGTCATCACCAGCGGCATCGTGGTCGGCATTTTGCTCGCGCGCACTGTGGCCGGCGGGATGGCGGATCTGGCCGGTTGGCGGGCGATTTATCTGTTGTCCGCAGGGCTGACGCTGGTCATGGCGTTGCTACTGTTTCGCGTACTGCCCAAGGACGAGAGCCCGCAACCGGCAACATCCTATACAGCGCTGATCGCCTCGGTGTTCCGGTTATTCCAAGAGGAACCGATACTGCGACAACGGGCGATTCTGGCCCTGTTGACCTTCGCCAGCGCCATGGTCCTGTGGACGCCGATGGTTCTACCGCTCGCCGCCCCGCCGCTGTCGCTTTCCCACAGTGAAATCGGATTGTTCGGACTGGCCGGCGCGGCTGGCGCACTGGCGGCTGCAAGAGCTGGGCGCTTGGCGGATAGAGGGTTCGGCCAATGGGTCAGCGGCCTGTCCTTGCTGCTGATGCTCGGCTCATGGCTGCCGATTGCCTTTACCCAATCCTCGTTGTGGGCGCTGCTGCTCGGCGTGATCACTTTGGATCTGGGCCTGCAAGCTGTGCACGTCACCAGCCAGAGCATGATCTACAGCGTCCGCCCGCAGGCACAGAGCCGACTGACCGCCGGCTACATGCTGTTTTACTCGATTGGCAGCGCCGTGGGCTCCATCGCCTCGACGGCCATGTACGCCTGGGCAGGATGGCCGGGTGTCTGCTGGTTGGGTGCCGGAATCAACATGGTCGCGTTGTTGTACTGGTGGCGAACGCTCGCACCGCAAAAACGTGGCGAGCAGACTTGCTCCCTCGCCACGCCAGATTAACGTCCGTGGTCAGTCGCGACTCCGTCCCCGCAGCATGCTGTCGAGCACCTCGTCACGGCGCACCCAACCATGGAACAGCGCCGCCGCCAGGTGCAGCAACACAGTCAGAAACAACAGATACGCCAGATAACCGTGTGCCTTGCGCAACAGCGCAAACACCTGGGCATCCGCCGGCAGGATCGACGGCAATTGCAACGAATGGCCAAGCATCACCGGATCCCCCGCCGCGCTGATCATCGCCCAACCCAGCAGCGGCAACACCAGCATCAGCGCGTACAACAACACATGCGACGCCTTGGCCGCCATCACCTGCCAACCCGGCAAGTCCTCCGGCAGCGGCGGCTGACGCGTGCCCAGTCGCACCAGAATGCGCACGATCACCAGCAACAGAATCGCAATGCCAAGCGGTTTGTGCAGGTTGATCAGCCATTCATGCCGCGCCGATACCGAGGTCACCATGCCGGCGCCGATAAACAGCATGGCGATGATCATCAGCGCCATCAGCCAGTGCAGCAGTCGCGCCAGCGGATTGAAATGCGTCGGTGGCGTTCTCATGGGCGAGCCTCCTGTTTGGCGGCGGGCAGTTGGCTGACTTCGCTGGTGCGACGCAGGTAGGAATCGGCGTAACCGGCTGAACGAGCGGCGAGCAGCGGGTCGTCGGAACCTTCAATCCCGGCGGGCAGGACCAGTGGGTCGTAGTTGATGTCACGGCATTCGCCGCTGAGCTGCGGCTGAGTCTTTTCCAGCACCAGGGTGCCGGCGTTCAGCACTTTGCGACCGGCAGGCCAGGCCTTGCTCGCGTCGTTCACCGGATCGTCGGCATTGGCCAGGGTGATGTTCAACTGAAAACGCAGCGGTCCTTCGGCCAGGTGTTGCACCAGATCCTTCTCCAGAAAGTCGCTGCCCTCCGGCGCCGTGGCCCCGGCGGGATCCTGCGCCAATGGCGTCATGCTCCAGCGCACGGCTTGCTTCTTGCCACTGGCATCGACCAGATAGAACGCGTTGACACTGTTGTAGGTTTCCGTGACATAGCTGGCCGAAGGCTTGGCACCCTTTATCCAGGTCAGGAACGGTACGGCTTCCGGGTGCGAGGCAAAGAACGCCGGGACCTTGGTCGGGTCCGGTTTGCCGGTCGCCGGATCCGGCGATTGCGCCTGCTGCAATTGATAGAACGCCTCGGGCGTGCCGACCGGGAACACCGGCATGCTGTTCATCCCGGTACGCCACTGCTGGCCGTTGGCCTGAGTGAAACGCAGCGCCAGGCTGCGAATCGGTACGGCGCTGTCCGGTGCATAAGGACTGCCCGCCGGCAACGCAAATCGCCCGACCACCGGTGTGCGTGGCTCGTTGAACACCTGCGCAACGGAGAACGGCCGCGCTTCACCGCTGCTCTCGAAATGTCCGATCACGCACACGCCCTTGGCGTGGTTGCGGCGAAACCCGGGATGCACGCCGTTGTTCTTTTCCAGCACATCGACCAACGCCTTTGGCGTCAGGCGTTGTGGGTCAAACGAGCCATGAACGTAGGCAAACGCCCCGGCCACTGCTGCGACCACCACGGCGATACCGCCAAGACGCAACACCAGGCTCGCGGCACTCAGTGGCGGGCGTTGTGGCCCGCCGGGCGGTGAGCTGCGATCAACCATGAAAGACTCCAGGGCCATCGGCCACAAGTAGGAAGAATCAGCAAGACGCACGCCATCAGGATTTATTCCACGGCCCGGTATTTATTTTTCCGAGCGTGGAATAACCTCGAATGCCGGGCGTCTTCCTAGTCCACAGCGTAGTGACTAGCAGAACTTCATGAGCGAATTCGACGAACAACTGAGAGAAATCATTCCCAGATTGCGGCGCTTTGCCGTGTCGTTGACGCGCAACAGCAGCAGCGCCGATGACCTGGTGCAGGCCAGCCTGGAGCGAGCCCTGTCCAGTTGGGGTGACAAACGCGCCGAGGGCGATCTGCGCGCGTGGCTGTTTTCGATTCTGTATCGCCAGTTCCTTGATGCGCACCGACGCTCTCGGCGCTACGCGCGGATGCTCGAATTCTTCACCGGCCGCGATGACGCCGAACCCTCGGTAGAACGCACCGTGATTGCCCAATCGACCCTGCAAGCCTTCGATCGTCTACCCACCGAGCAACGCGCCCTGCTGTTGATGGTGTCGGTGGAAGGCTTGACCTATAAGGAGGTCGCCGAGATCCTCGACGTCCCCACCGGCACCGTGATGTCGCGCCTGTCCCGCGCCCGCCAGGCTCTGCGCCAGCTCAGCGACGGCGAAATCAGCAGCCCTTCCTTGCGGATACTCAAATGATCAGCCTGCCCCCCAGCGAGCGTGATTTGCACGCCTACATCGACCACCAGCTCAGCGACGCCGACCGGCGTGTGCTGGAAAACTGGCTGGCCAGCCACCCCGACGACGCTGCGTTGATCCGCGCCTGGCAACAGGATGCCCAGCACCTGCGCGCCGCCCTCGGTGGCGCCCTGCAACAACCGGTCAACCCGGATCTGGACCCGGCACTGATCCGCCAACGGCTCAAGCATCGATCACGCCGCCAATGGGCCAGCGCAGCCGTGCTGCTGATAGCGGTCAGCATCGGCGGTATCAGTGGCTGGCAAGCCCGGGAAATGACCTTTGTACGCACGGTTGCGCCCATGACCGATGCCTTGCAGGCGTACCGTTTGATCGCCCAGCAAGGGATTCTGCCGGCGGACTACAAGGTCGGCGGCGAAGGTGACATGCAGCGCTGGCTCGACCGTTACTTCACCCAGGCCAATCGCCTGCCGGACCTGACGGCGGCGGGTTTCCGACCGGTCAGCGGACGCCTTCTGAGCACTGAAGAAGGTCCGGCGGCGATGGTGATGTATGAGGATCGCGCCGGGCACAAAGTGAGTTTCTACGTGCGCCCGCCCGGGCCGAAAAACACCTTCCTGCCACGCGGTAGCCGACTCGACGGGGATTTGCAGGCCGAATACTGGTCCGGCGAAGGTTACAACTACGCGATGGTCAGCCCGACCGACACCCCGGCAGCGCAGCTCCTCAAGCAGACCGTGCGCTTCTGATCGGATCAGAAGCCGACATCCAGTACCACGTTGTCCAGATAGGTGCCGGCGGGCGGCGTGGTCTGATCGGTGTAGATCTTCGCGTTGTAGTTGAAGATCTGGCTGCCGGTGCCCAAACCATTGCCAGGATTGACCTCGGCATCGCTGCTGGCCCGTCGCTCCGCACCGACACTGCCCCAGCGAGTGGTGCCGGCGCTTTTGAAAATGTCGTAGGCCAGGTAATTGCTGCCGGAAATCATTCGTCGTCGACCGCCGACACTGATCGCGTTCTGTCCGTCGTTCAAACCCACGGTATAGGCGCTGCCCTTGGTGCAGGCCAGGTTGATGGTCTGACCGGTCACCGGGGTAAACGCACTGATCACCGGAGCGCTGCCGAAGGCGATGTTGGGCGCAGTGATGGTGCAATCGTTGGCCACGGTCAGGTTCACCGTCAGCGTCGTGGTGCCGCTACCGATATCGCGCCCCAGACACACCGAGCCGATGCCAATCCCGGAGCAGTAGTTCCAGTTCCAGAAAATGCTCAGGGTTTCGGTATACACCCCGGCTGCTACGTTGCTGCCGATGGTGGTGCCGAAGTACAGCGGCACGGTTTTCGGCACCGTACCACCGAGCAATCCAAGCGCATCGATGATGCCGTTGCGGGCGAAGTCGTAGGCCGTGCCGCGGGTCAGCGGGTAACTGGTGCTGTTATTGGCGTAGATCGTGTAGCCGATGACGTCGCCGGTCGGCCCGAGCAAACCACTCTGGGTCGAAGTCACCGTGGCCCAGAAGTGGTCGCTGCTGCTCAACAAGGACAGTAGCGAGCCCGTACAGCTCAAACCACCGTTCAGCGTGGAACTGGGTTGCGAGGTCGTGCGAACTGCAATCGAACTGATCGTGCCGAACGCGGCCGGTGTGGTGGTGACCACCGAACACAGCGCCTGCGCCGCCCCCGGCAACGTCAGCACCAGCCACAGACAGAGCCGAACCCTCGTCATTGGCACACCAACGGACCGATCAGCGGCACCTGATCCTGTTGCAGATCCACATTGAACTGCGCTTGACAGGTCTTGCCATCCGCCAGGGTCACCCTCAGCGAGTTCTGCGCCTGCAGGTTTTCCAGGTAGACCAGCCCATCCCAGCCCACCACCGTTCGCGTGCCGCTTTCCTCGTGCAATACGCCGCTGCCCAGCGGCAGTTCCTGCTGCTGCGCATCCTCCAGCACGATGCTCGCGGCAATCACCCGGCTCAGCGGAAATTCCAGCAGATAACCGCTGCCACGGCGCACGGCAATGCGCTGTTCGACATTCGGGCTGCGCACGTTGGCCGGCAGGTTCAACGGATCGATTTCGTATTTGCCGCGGTAGTAGGCACTGCTCCACGGCACCAGCAAGTGGCCGTTGCGATCCGTCTGACCGACCTGCTGATTCTCGTAACGCACCGGAACATCCGCATAACCATCGGTACTGACCACTACGAAGGCATCGTCGATGCGGTTGGCCGCGAACACTTGATGATCCATCCACACCAGCGATCCGCTGGCATCGGCCCAGCGGGTTTCCGCGTCCGAAGTGCCGTAGACACCGGCCTGCAACTGCACCGATTGCAGACGCCAGGTCACGTCGGCCTGACGGTAATCAGGCCCGTCGCCGTTGGCATAACCGAGATTGAAACCCACCCCGCCCTGGGACGGCACGGCACGGCTGTAGTTGACGCGTTGTTGCGTCTGCCCGGTCTTGCTGCGCTCGCTGCTGATGGCCAGGCTGCCGCGCAGGTCGAACGGGATCACCAGTTGCGCCTGTACCGCCCAGTTGGCATCGCCGATTTCGCGGTTGGCCGACAGGTAGAAACTGCTGTTGTGCCATAACGGCTTGCTCCAGCTCAGGTTGAGCAACCGCGTGCGGGTTTCGTCCGCCGCCCGAATATCGAAGTAGCCGACACCCAGACTGCCCCAGCGCTCAAGGTTCAGGCTCAGGGTCGCCTGCTCGCTACGCTTGCTGAGGCTGGTGTAAGGACTGTCGACCACCGTGAGGTCGGCGTACTGGTCGCGGCGTTGCAACCGTTGCCAGGAAAAGCTGAAACGCTGAGCGCTGTACTGATAACCGAGACTGAGTTGCTGACCACCGTCACCGTCAAAACGACTCTGGCTGATCGCACTGTTGAGGACCCCGAAATTGCCCAGCCGCAGATTGCCACCGAGCCCGCCGAGGGTCAGTGAATCGGCCGCTTCGGCGTGGCTTTCCAACGTGAAGCTGTCGCTGATGCCATAACGCAGGCTGCCCGACGTCACGCCCGGCCCGTAGCTGAAATCCTTCAACCCGTAATCACGTCGCAGCGTACCGGCGCTGACCGAGAAATCGCTCAAGCCCTTTTGCAACAGGCTGCTGGTGACATAGAAAGGCACTGTGGTCGACACTTGCCGACCCAGCGCATCGGTGGTCACCACCACGGCTTCGCCCGCACCGTTGATGAACGGAATGTTGGTCAGCGTGTACGGCCCCGGCTGCAAATCGGTGCTGCTGGACTTGTAGCCATTGATGAACAGGTCCACCGAGGACGGCACCGCCGCTTCACCGGCGAACTGCGGCAGCGGATAAGTCACCAGGTCCGGGCGCACCGCAAAATCCCGGGAGAACTGCACGCCGCCCAGACGCACCGAGCTGCTCCACGGCAAGGCGCCGCTGACCACGTCCCCCGCCTCGTAGGTCAGCATCCGCTCATCATCGGAGAAGCGCCATGTGGTGTCGTAGCGCAGATACCCGTTGCTCAGCGTGCTGACCGAATCCCCCGACAAGGTGCGCCGGTACTGCCCGGTGTTGGACAGCGTGCCCCAACTGTCGAACACCCGCACCTCGTTCCATGCCGCCAGATAAGTCCCGGCGTCATCGGTGTCGTTGAGGTACAGGTCATAGTTGAACAACGCGCCGAAACTGCTCAGCGCCGGGGTGCGCGGGTAGACCTGACGGTTACCGATGAATTGCTCCGGCAGCCAGTCCGGCGGCACGTCGAGCAACAGTCGCTGGCTGACGCTGTCGTAGTCGCTGTGCAGCCCCGGCAGACCGTCGAGATCGACTTCAGCCCCCGCACTCTCGGGCAGTTTCATACCGGTGTCACGCAACACACTGGCCGGCAGGAACAACCGCCCGCCGCGCTGCTCCACCGCCACCACCCGACCGGTATTCATCTGGTTGACCACCAGTTCCAGAAACAACTGAGCATCGCTGACGGCCTCCATGCCGCTGGGAGGCGGCGGCAGTTCGCCGGCCCCGGATGGATGAATGAACATCAGGCAACACGCGCCGGTGACAAGCCACAACGGACGCTGAATACGGCGAGCCCATCCCGGACTCATTAGCGTGTTTCGTCCGTCAATGGACTGGTTCCTCCTGAAACCGCTGTTGCCCGCCGGCCAATCGCTTGCCTGGCGGCCCCGCACTACCCGACCCGCAGGCCGCCATCGCTACTTCGCCGGAGCGATGCTCTGCACTTGTGCTGCGCCATTGATCCGTCCCGCCAGTTCCCCCGCCACAGGTCCCGGCGCCGGCCAGCGCATCACCGCGCCGGGCAACACATAACCCAACAGCCCTTCCGCCAGCGGCTTGCTCTGCCCACCCTGCTTGAGCGCAACATCGGTCAAGCGCGCATGCACCGCGCCCTGATTGCGCACCTCCACATAAGGCCGGCCATCCACCGCCACCGTGCGCCAGCTCAATTGCGGCAGGCCGATGCCTTTGGGATCACGCTGACGGGTCGTGTCTTCCTTGCTCCACAGCCCCGCGCCGTAGGCGAACAGGGGCACCGAATAGCGCATCTGGAAGCGGATCGCGGCGGCGGTTTTCCCGGCGTCGGCGGCAGGAGGCTGGGCCGAGGGAATTTCGTCGATGATGATCCGGTAGGCCAGTTCCTGGCCGGGCGGGACTTCTCTGGTCCGGGTCAGGCGCACCAGTTGCTTCTGCCCCGGCTCGATCTTCGCCACCGGTGGACTGCCGATCACGTCACGCTGGTTCTGGTATTGCTCCTGGAAACCGTTCTGGCTCCAGCCGAACACCCTGATCTGCAGGTTGGCGGTTTCGCTGCCACGATTCTCCAGCCACAGCGCACTGGCCTGCTGATCGGCTTCGAGCACCGGATCGATCGGCCAGATCAGCACCGAACTGGCCGCCTGCGCCTTGACCGCAGCGAGCAGAGCCCACATCAACATCGCGCAACGCACGAGCCATGGCCGTGACGTGATAAACCCCATAAACCCGCTCCTTGTGCCTTGCATCACCACGACAGCTGCACCTGCAACACGTCGCTGTATGTCCCCCCAGGCTGATTGCCCGGCAATTGCACCTGACCGTAGATCGGCAGGCTGATGTTGTTGGCGTCGCTATAGGCCACCGCCACGGTCTGGCCGATGCCCAGACTCTGGCTGTAGGCCGCATCGCGAAACAGCGCATACGCCACCTTCGCACTGCCGCCACTGATCTGCATTCGTCGCCCGCCGCTGTTGTACTGACCGCCATCGACCGTCATGTTCAGCGTCACCCCCGGCGTGCATTGCAACTGCACACCACCGGTCAATGCCACTTGCACCGTGCCGGTGGCCAGGGCGGAACTCGAGCCGAAATTCAGCCCGCCATAGTTCGACACGCCCCCCACCACCAGACAGCCCGGTGTGATCGTCGCGCTGACCTGAAAGCTCTGGCTGGTCACCGCCGCCAGCGGCAACGGCACAGCCCCCGCGCACAGCACCAGCAGCGCCGCACAGCCATGCCGGCCCATGGCACTAGAACGTCAGTTCAACGGAAATGGTGTCGGTGTAAGTGCCCGCCGGCAGGCCGGCCTTGCCCACCGCCTGACCGTAGATGTTCACGGTCTGCGCCACACCGGTGCTGGCGGCGAGGTTGATCACGCCGTCGATGGCCAGCAATTGCGAGTGCCCGGCATCGGTGTACAAGTCGTAAGGCACATAGTTGGCGACACCGTCGTACAGCGCGCGGGTGCCACCGGGCGACAACCCGTCATGGGCACCAGCCCGCACCTTGACCGTCGGCGTGGTGCCGGCAGAGCAGAGAATCGACAACGCCCCGCCACCGCCGCCCAGCACTTGCCCGGTGGCCGTAGTGAACAGGCTGTTGGCGGTGCCGAAGTTCAAGGCACCGAAGTTCAGGCCGGAGGACCCGCCGGAACCATTGACCTGGCAACTGCTGATCAGGATCAGGCTGGAGGTGATCTGACCGGTGACCGTGGTAGCGGCGTTGACGCTGGAGGCCAGCGTCAGGCCGAGCAACGACAAACCTATCCTTGATGCAATCGTACGCATGGTGTCCTTCCTCTACGGTTTACCAATCGAGCGTCACCGTCAGGGTGTCGGTGTAGACACCCACCGGTACCGCACGGGTGTTCGCCACCACCGAGCCAAATACCGGGATGGGTATCTGCGCGCCGCTGGTGACAGCGAAATTGTGTTGTTGGCCGATGCTGTAACTCTGGCTGCCCGAGGCATCGAGAAACAGTTGATAGGGAATGGTCTGGCGACCGTTGCTCAAGCGCCGGGTGCTGCCGTCGCCATGGGCGCCACCGTCGATGGTCACGGTGAAACCGGTCACCGACGGATTGCAGGCCACGTTGAGCCGGCCGCTGCTGTCATTGGCCAGGCTGGCCTTGATCGGCGCATTCCAGGTCGGGCCCTGCTGGCCGAAATCGAGTTTGCCGAAATCGCCCACCGGGCTGGCGATGCTGGACGAATTGGTCACCTCGCAGCCGGCGATCAGAATCAGCCGCGCATGAATCTGCCCGTTGATCGCGGCTTGCGCGTCCTCGGTGAGCAACAGCAATGCGCCTGTGGCGACTACCAGCCAGTGCTTGCCTGTCATTGCGTCCCTACTCCTTCTGATCCTTCAGCATCACTCGACCTCTGCGTTCGTCATTGAACGTCGATTTCCTGTTGCATCCGGCTCGATCACCAGGTGACCGTTACCTTGACCAGATCCGAATACCGGCTGACACGCGGGACTTCGGCCATCCGCTCGATCCGCCCGTAAAGCGGCAACTCAACCGAACCGCTGTCCGGCACCCTCCCGGTGACCGGCACGTCCACCACCAGCGGCACTCGCCGCGCGGCGTCCTGATACAAACGGTAAGGAATGGCTTTGCCACCCGCCTCGCCTGCCATGTAGCGCACTTCGCCCGTCCCGCCGTGCAGGCCGCCATCGACACGCAACTGATACGGCGTGTCCGGGTTGCATTCCAGGCGCGGCAATCGCGAATTGATCAGCGCCGCCCCGAGCGGCCCGGCCGGATCGTCGAGGCGCGCCGTGCTGCCGAAGTCGAGCACGCCCAGTTGCTCGATACCGGCTTCGCGCTGCTGGCCGATCAACTGGCAACCGCGCTGCACATCGACGCGCACCTCAACCTGCAAGTCAGCCGCCTGCACCGTTGTTGCGAACCCGCCCAGCAATGCCCAGACCATCCCTGCATTCACTGCCCGTTCCTTGATGGCGACAGCGTCTGTGTCGTTACAGTGTTTCAGGTTAGCAACGGACGCCGATTGCGCCAGTCGATTGGATCCACTGATCGGGCGGGATTTGTTTCGAAAGATTGGCGATCCGGCACGCCAGGACGCTGAAAAAACCTGTACGCGCCGCAGAATGCTGTCCAAAAAAGTCGCCGGCCGATAAAGCGCAGTGGAAGGAAAACTATCCGTCTGGTTACACTACGCCGCCGCGCTCGGGGGGAGCCGGCCTGACGATGACGGAGTGACCTCACCGTGCCCGCCCGACCGCCCGAACGTTCGCGTCTGTCACAACGCCTTTCAGGATTACGCCGCTTGTTCGGCAAGCGAAACCTGGCCAGTGCCGGCCATTGCGCCAGCGCCCAGTCGATTCGCGATTATTTCCGGCACAAGGCCCATGGCCAGGGCTACACCCTCAGTCACAGCCAGCAGCGGGTGATCGACTGCATGGCACAGCAGGCCGGCCTGTTGTTCGGCCCTTCGGCGCAAACCCCGCCCAGTCTTTACCTGCACGGCGCCGTCGGGCGCGGCAAGAGCTGGTTGCTCGACGGTTTTTTCCAGGCGTTGCCGATCCAGCAGAAACAGCGCCTGCACTTCCATGAGTTCTTCGCCCGCCTGCACCAGGGCATGTTCAGGCATCGCGAGCAGGACGACGCCCTCGGCGCCACCCTCGACGAGTTGCTGCAGGACTGCCGGGTGCTGTGTTTCGACGAGTTCCATGTGCATGACATCGGTGACGCGATGCTCATCACCCGCCTGTATAAAGCCCTGTTCCAGCGCGGAATCCTGCTGTTGGTGACCTCCAACTATCCGCCGGAAGGACTGTTGCCCAACCCGCTGTACCACGCGCGGTTCAAACCGGTGATCGACCTGATCAATGCCCGCATGCAGGTCATGGAAGTCGGCGGCCCCCACGACTACCGCAGCCAGGCGCGCAACCACGCGCATCAACTGTTCACCCAGGGCCATTACGTTTGGCCGGCCACGCCGGCACAACGTCTGGCGCTGGACTTGCCGCCACGCGATACCGCGCCGCAGCCGTTAGCGGTCGGCAACCGGGTTTTACAGGCGCGTCTGTGCACAGACCGCCGCGTCGCCTTTACCTTCAATGACCTTTGCGAGCAGCCCACGGCCGTGATGGATTATCTGGAACTGTGCCGGCGCTTCGACCAGTGGATCATCGATGAACTGCCGGAACTGGACGCATGCTCGATTGCCGTCCAGCAGCGCTTCATCAACCTGATCGACGTGCTCTACGATCAGGACAAACACCTGACGCTGCTCGGGCAGTTGCCTCTGCACGAAAGCCTGGCCGGCAACGCCATTGACCTGGCCCGCACCCGCAGCCGGCTGGGGCAATTACCGGAAGTGCGTGAACCGGCCTGATTTGCCGTTATCATGCCGCCCATTCCCGGCGTCACTGCGCCCTCTTTGATAGCGACCCATTACATGCACACCCTTGCTCAATTGCGCGCCGGCGAACTGTCGGGCATCACCCGGCTGGACCTGGTCGAAGGCTTGACCGAGTTCCCACCCGAGATCTTCGACCTGGCTGACACGCTGGAGGTGCTCAACCTCAGCGGCAACGCGCTGAGCAGCCTGCCTGACGACTTGCATCGCCTGCGCCATCTGCGCGTGCTGTTCTGCTCCGATAACCGGTTCACCGAACTGCCTGAATCCATGGGTCAGTGCCAGGCACTGACAATGATCGGCTTCAAGGCCAACCGGATTGTCCAGGTCTCCGGCACCGCCCTGCCACCGCGCTTGCGCTGGCTGATCCTGACCGACAACCTCATCGAAACCCTGCCCGCCGAACTGGGCGAGCGCCCGCTCCTGCAAAAACTCATGCTCGCCGGTAACCGTCTACGCGCGCTGCCGCCATCGTTGAGCCAGTGCCATCGACTGGAGCTGATCCGCATCGCCGCCAACCAGCTGACAGAATTGCCGCAATGGCTGTTGACCCTGCCGAGCCTGACCTGGCTGGCCTACGCCGGCAACCCGCTGGAAACCGAGGCCGACGCCGCCGCACTGGAAGCCACGCCGCTGATCGATTGGTCGACCTTGCGTCTGGAACAACGGCTGGGCGAAGGCGCGTCCGGGGTGATTTCCCGTGCGGTGTGGCAGCCGGCCGGCCAACCGGAGCACTCGGTGGCGGTCAAACTCTTCAAGGGCGAAATGACCAGCGACGGCTCGCCGTTGCACGAGATGAACGCCTGCATCACGGCCGGCCTGCACCCGAACCTGATCCGGGTCGAGGGCCGCATCGGCAATCACCCCGATGGCCAGCAAGGACTGGTGATGCAACTGATCGATCCGAGCTATCGCAACCTCGCCGCCTTGCCGAGCCTGGCCTCCTGTTCGCGGGATATCTACACCGATGACTGCCGGTTCAGTGCCAATGTCGCCTTGCGCATCGCCAAGGGGATTGCGTCGGTCGCCGAGCATCTGCACGAACAAGGCATCACCCATGGCGATCTCTATGGGCACAACATTCTGTTGAACGATCAGGGCGACTGTCTGCTGGGGGATTTTGGCGCGGCGTCGTTCCATGCCACCACGGACAACCTGGAAACCCGCGCACTGCAACGCATCGAAGTGCGAGCGTTCGGGATTTTGCTGGGGGAATTGCTGGCACGCATCGACTCGGGTCTGAGTGCGGATCGGCGTGAGGTGCTGGAGGCGCTGGAACAGCGCTGCTGTCAGCCGGATGTGCTGGCGCGACCGGGGTTCAGCGAGGTTGTGCAGCAGCTGGAAGCGTTGTAGCCGCTACACCGCCATCGCGAGCGAACTCGCGATGGCGGCATCATTGACGCAGCGGATCAGCCGGCCAGGCCGACGAACATGTCCTGCACGTCGTCGTGGTTGTCGAGGCCTTCGAGGAACGCTTCGACTTCAGCCATCTGCTCGTCGCTCAGGCCGCTGACCGGGTTCTTCGGCTGATAGCCCAGCTTGGCCGACAGCACGGTGAAACCTTGCTCAGGCAGGGCTTTCTGCACCGAATCCAGGTCGGTCGGATCGGTCAGGAACAGGGTTGCGCCCTCTTCGCCCGGCTCGAAATCCTGGGCACCGGCTTCGATCGCAGCCATTTCCGGATCGGCGTCCGGGGTGTCCGGCGAGGCTTCGATCATGCCGACGTGGTTGAAGTCCCACGCTACCGAGCCGGAAGCACCCAGTTGGCCCTTGCGGAACGCCACGCGGATTTCCGCCACGGTGCGGTTGATGTTGTCGGTGACGCACTCGACGATCAACGGAACCTGGTGCGGAGCGAAACCTTCGTAAGTCACGCGATGGTACTGAACGGTCTCACCCAGCAGGCCCGCGCCTTTCTTGATCGCGCGGTCCAGGGTTTCCTTGGGCATCGAGGCTTTCTTGGCCTGTTCGACCACCAGACGCAGGTGTGCGTTGGTGGCGGTATCGGCACCGTTGCGGGCAGCGATGGTGATTTCTTTCACCAGTTTGCCGAAGATCTTGCCCTTGGCGTTGGCTGCCGCTTCTTTGTGTTTAACCTTCCACTGTGCGCCCATTACTCACTCTCTTGATCTGTGGCGCCGAGACATCTATTGGCCGACGCGTGGCGCCAAGTTTATACGGCCTAAAGTCGGCAATCGACCAAAAATTCCGTCACGTGTCGACATCTTCTACACACCTTGTAGGGCGATTCTGAAAAACCGGTTTGTCATGACCATTTCGCACTGCGGTTTCGTACCCTCTGTGGCCCGTATGACCCGACAGAGCCCGTCCGAATGCTCAATGACAAGGAAAGTCCCTTCACGCTGACCCTCCTCGATGGTGGCCTGTGCCTGCCGGTACTGCGTTTCAGCGGCCACGAAGGCCTGAACCGGCCCTATCGTTTCGAGATAGAAGTCCTTGGCCTGGCCCCGGCCCTCGCCCCCGCCACCCTGTTGCATCGGTCGGCCTTCCTGCAGTTGAGTGAAGGTCATGGCCTTCACGGCACCCTTCATAGCGCCAGTTGCGAACATCGCGGTGCCCATCGGATCGGTTACCAAGTGGTGCTGGTGCCGCACCTGCAGAGATTGGAGCAGCAGCCCAGGCGCCGGGTGTTCACCCGATTGAGCGTGCCGGACATTCTCGAACGACTGCTCACCGAACATCGCCTGCCCGCACACGGTTACCGGCTCGACCTGACGGTGGGACACTATCCGCCGCGTCCGTTCTGCATCCAGTACGACGAGACCGACCTCGCACTGTTGCATCGACTGTGCGAGGAAGAAGGCATCCACTATCACTTCGAGCACCGGCCGGATGGCCATGTCGTGGTGTTCGCCGATGACAGTCTGAACCTGCCGCAGCCCCCGATACCCGTGCCCTTCTGTCCAGAGAACGAGGCGCGCGCGCCCACTCTCAGTACGCTGTTCCTGCGTCACGACGCCGTCACGGTGCAGGTGTCACCCACCGTCCGTGAGCGCGGGCAGCCATTCAACGAAGATGAAGCGGCCAATCACGCGGTGACAGGCGTCATCCCCCTGCGAGGATTCCCGCCCTCCGGGCAACGCCACGCCGATCAACGCAGCCGTCGCCAACTGGAACGCCAGCGCTGCCAGTACCGCTGCATTCAGGGGCGCAGCGATTGCACGCAATTGCTCAGTGGCCATCTGTTGCAGGTCACGGATCATCCGGTGGGTGCGTTCAACGAGCAGTGGCTGATCACCGAATTGCGCCATCAGGGGCAACAGCCGTCGATTCTCGACCCGATGTCCACACCTCGCCGTTATCACAACGACTTCACCGCACAGCCTTGGTCGACGGAGTATCGCCCGCCGCTGCGGCAACCGCGCCCGAGCATTCCGGGCTATCACCCGGCGCAAGTCCTGGGTTCGCCCGGGCAACCGCCGCAGCTGGACGATCTGGGCCGAATCGCCGTCCGGTTATGGCCCGGGCCGGCACAGAACGCCGACAGTGACGGCTTATGGCTGGCAATTGCCATGGTCGGTGCGGGCGGCCGGATCGCCAGGGAAGCACTGCCGCGTGTCGGCGGCGAGGTGTGGGTGAGTTTTCTCGACAGCGATCCGGATCGACCGATCCTGTGCCTGGACGTCAGCCAACCTCGCCCGGCGCGCAAAACCCCGGAACCGCACGACAACGGCCTGTTGCTCGACTGGCTGCTCAATCGCACCCCGCCTTCGCCCTGACGTTCAACCCTTGTCAGCCTTGCCGGCGGCGGCGGCGAATTTCGCCAAGTGTACATCGAGGTGCCGAGGTCGCCGCCCGCGATCCTCGGCGCGCTCCTTGCGGCGAATGGCGTTGCGCACCATCAGCGAACCGAGATAGCGGATAGGCTCAGGCGGAAAGTAACCCAGTGGCCCGTTGACCAGCGGTGAGCGCGTCCACGGATTGTCGAGACCTAGCACCAGCGAGGCGAGAATCTGCCCGCCCATGTGACACGGTCCGACGCCGCTGCCGGAGTATCCGAACCCGTAGAACACGTTGCCGCTGGCACTCATCTGGCCGAAAAACGGCAGGCCGGTGACCGAACGATCCGACGGGCCATTCCACGTTGCGTCGACCTTCACATCGGCGAAGGCCGGGAAAAAATCGTCGAGGCTGCGCTTGAGCAACCCGGCGTAAGGCGATGGTTGATCAAACACCGGCAGCATCCGCCCGCCGTAAGCGAAGGTGTTGCCGCCTTTGCCGAGCATGATCCGGCCGTCCGGGGTGTTGTGGTAGTAGTGAACGAAAATCCGCGAATCAAGCACGGTCACGCCGCTGGTCAAGCCGATTTCCTGCAACAGCTCCGGGCGCGGCTCGGTGATCAGCATGTCGCTGGAGACAATCGCCACGCTGCGTTCGAACTGCGGGAATGCCCGGGCCATCCAGGCATTCATCGCCAGCACCACGCGGTCGGCGACCACACTGCCGCTGGCCGTCTGGAGACGCGCCGGACGCCCTTCTTCCAGTCCCGTCATTGCAGTGTTTTCGTGGATTTTTACGCCCAGTTGCAATGCTACTCGCCGCAGCCCACGCACCAGCTTGCCCGGCTGCACACTGGCGGCAGCCGGCGAGAACCAGCCTTCCAGATGCTTGTCGGAACCGGCCATGCGCTGAACATCGGCAACCGGACGTTGGGTGAACGAGTTGATACCGTTGCGCTCAAGCGCCGCAATCACCGCATCGGTCGAACCGCATTGCGCACGATTGGTGGCGGTGTAAAGCGTACCGTCCAACCGGTAATCGGCATCGACACCGTACTGCTCGCAGAACTCGCCGATGGCGTGAATGCTGCGCTCGGACTCCTTGACCAGCCGCACCGCCTCTTCGACGCCGAACAGCCGCTCCAGGGTGAAATACTTCGCCGACCACGACAGCGCACAACCACCGTTGCGCCCACTGGCGCCGGCACCGCAGATGTCGGCCTCGATCAGGAGCACCTCGATTTCGGGGTTCTGCTGCTTGAGCATGATCGCCGTCCACAACCCGGTGTAACCGCCGCCAACGATGCACACGTCGGTGCGCACTTCGCCTTGCAGCGGTGGGCACGGTTCGGACGAATCGAGTTGCAAGGCCTGCTCCAGCCAAAACGGTCTCATGAAATTTCTCCAGTCAGTCGGCCACGGCACAGCCTGCCGCGAATGCCGCAGCAGGCCGCGAGGCAGGGATTGTTCAGTTACGCAGGGGTTTGATCGTCAGGGCCCGATTGGGCACGTAGGCACGCGGTTCCATGACGCCGACCGGGCGGCTGTTCCAGTGTGGAATCAGCACCAGCGCCGAGAACAGCGCACAACCGGCGAACACGATGAACACCGTCACCGAATCGAAGTAGCCCGGCAGCAAACCACCGAGCACCGCACCGACCGAGCCGCAGCCGTTGACGAATCCGGCGGCGGTGGCGCCGGCCTTGGCCTTGCCGAAATCGATCGCGGCTGCACCGCTGATCATCGAGTCCGGGCCGTATAGGGTCAGGCCCATCACGAACAGCAGCGCCACCACCAGCATCACGCTGCCGGTGTGCAAGGCGCCCATGAACAGCGCCAGGGTTACGGTCAGCGCCAGCAGGCTCAGTACGCAGGCCGGCATGCGTCGGGCGCCGAACAGTTTGTCCGAGGCCATGCCGATCATGATCGGGCCTAAAAGACCTGCCAGTTCAAACGAGGTCGGAATGATCGCTGCGCCGACCTTGCCCACGGTGGGCATCTGCTCGAAGACGATCACCGGGCCCCACAACAGAATCGCGTAGCGCGCCGGTTTCAGCAGAAAGTACGCCAGCCCCAGCACCAGCACCGTGCGGTTACGGAGGATTTCCTTGAGCGGTTCCCAGACGCTGAGTTTGCTGTTCGCTTCAGTTTCCTCGGCGCTGAGTTCCGGCTCCGGTTCCACCGCCGGCAGGCCGACATCTTCCGGTTTGTTGCGCTGAAAGATGAAGAACAACACCGCCACCGCCGCGACCACCGCCGCACTGGAAATGAACGCCGCGTGCCAGGTGCCGACCAGCGTGTACGCCCACCAACCGGCGAACGGCGAGGCCACCAATCCACCGAAGGCGTAGCAGGAACTCCACAACCCGAGCACTCGCCCGCGCTGTTCCGAAGGAAAAAAACTGCCGAGGTTCTTGCACAACCCCGACCAGCCGGTGGACTGCGCCAGGCCCTGAATCAACATGCAGGTGGCGAAGATCGGCAAGGTCGCAAAACTGCCCATCACCAGCGCCGCCGCAGCGGAAATAAGCAACCCACCGAGCACCACGACCCTTGGACCAAAGCGGTCGGCGAGCATGCCCCAGGTGAACTGGCCAATGGCGTAGGCCGCCAGGTAAATCGCGTCGAGGTTGGCCATGGCCATTTTGTCGAGCATGAAGGTGGGGTCTTCGGCGATGCCCAGTTTGGCCACCGAAAAGGCTTTGCGGGTGAAATAGAACGCGGCGTAAGCGAGCCAGGTGACAGCGAAGATCTGCATGCGCCAACGCGCAAGGGTGCCGATGTGCTTGTTCATTGTGGTTCTGACCTCAGGGTGTGAGTGTGCCGGCAGAATCGTTAAGTAAACGCCTGTGTTTTTTATTGTTGAGCACTGCGATATCACCCCGTCCCTTCGGCGATACCGGTCAGATGAGTCCTGGTGTTGCACGCATAGGCTCATGGCCAGCGTCGCTGCCCGACCGGGCAGTCAGCGTTGGCGTGAGCCGATCAAAGCAATTACTGTTTAATAAATAAAATCGATTTATCGTATTTCACACATAAGCTCAGCTTGTTAATGGAGTCTGCGATGTCTGTTTCCCACGCCCAGCTCAAAGCCTTTCACGCCGTGGCCGTGCACGGAAGCTTCACCAAGGCCGCCGAGCGGCTTTATCTGACGCAACCGGCGATTTCCGATCAAGTGCGCAAGTTGGAAGAACGCTTCGGCGTGTTGCTGTTCCATCGCAACAAACGCTCGGTGCGCCTGACGGATCTGGGCGAACGCCTCCTGGCAATCACCCAGCGCCTGTTCGTGGTCGAGGCCGAAGCCCAGGAGCTGTTGCAGGAATCCCAGGCCATGCAGACCGGCAGCCTGATTCTGGCGGTGGATGCGCCGGTGCATGTGTTGCCGCAGATCGCCCGGTTCTGCGAGCGCTACCCTGGGATCAGCGTGAAGATCGAAACCGGCAACACCGATGAATCGCTGCTTCGCCTGTTCAACTATCAAGCCGATCTGGCGCTGCTCGGGCGCGATGTCAGCGATGAACGCCTGCTGTGCGTGCCGCTGCGCAACGATCCGATGGTGGCATTCGTCTCGCGCCATCATCCGTGGGCCGAGCGTGAATCGATCTGCCTGGAAGATCTCGACGACACGCCGCTGGTGCTGCGCGAACACGGCTCGGTGACCCGCCAGACCCTGGAAGAAGAAATGGCCCGCGCCGGATTCCGCATCCGCCCGGCGATCCAGGTCGAGGGCCGGGAAGCCGCGCGGGAAGCGGTGGTCGTGGGGATTGGCGTGGGCGTGGTGTCGGCGGCGGAGTTTGGCGCTGACTCAAGGGTTTGTGCGCTGCCGATCACCGATTGCACCCGGCGTTTGACCGAGACATTGGTGTGCCTGCGGGAGCAGAGTTCGCGTCGGGTGGTGGCGACGTTTCTCGAGATGGTGCGCGAGAGTCTTGTTCAGACCGGCGCCAATCCGAAAAACGCCTGAATCAAGCGCAACTCCCGCCGCCGCTCCACACAGCCGATCATGTGCCGATTGACCAGCCCCTCGCCGGCAATCGGAATCGCCACCACCCGCGGGTCATGGCTGACTTCAACCGATGACACCACGCCAACCCCCAGTTCAGCCGCCACCGCTTCCGTCACCGCCTCACGGCTGTCCAGTTCCAGCAACACCCGTGGACTGACCGACGCCTGTGCACAGGCCTGATCGAAGGTGCGCCGGGTAATCGAACTCGGCTCGCGCAAGACCATGATCACCTGATCCAGCTCCTTGAGCCTGACTTCGCCGCTGCGTTTCGCCCACGGATGCCCGGCCGGCACCAATGCGCAGATCCGCGATTCGCTCAGCGCTTGCAGATGCAGGCCCTTGCGCGGCTCGACTTCGGTCAGCACCGCCACGTCCGCATGTTCGGACAACAACGCCGCCAGGGTTTCCTGGGCATTGCCCAATCGCAGGTTCACCGTGATCCCTGGGTACCGTGCCCGCAGGCTGGCGAGCATCGGCATGACCATGTGCGGACCGTCCGCCGCCACCTCAAGTCGCCCGGTGAGCAACTGCCGGTTGGCTTCAAGCAGCGCCTGGGCCTCTTCGGCCATGCCGAACATCGCCCGGGTGATCGCCGCCAGTTTGGTGCCCTCCTCGGTCAGCTCGACCCGGCGTGCCGTCCGTCGCAACAGCGTGATCTGGTAATGCTCCTCCAGCGCCTTGATGTGCCCGGTGACCGCCGGCTGGCTGATGAACAGGCGTGCGGCGGCACGGGTGAAGCTGCCTTCCCGGGCCACGGCGTCGAAGGCGCGGAGCTGGAACAGGTTCATGAATAACCCTCACTGATAGCTGGCATAACAACAAACAATTTGATTGATGATCCGCCGAATTGCAACGTATGCCCCGTAGCTTCATCCCACAGCGCTATCGCGAGGACACACGAATGAGTACTGCCGCACCCATCCTGCTCACTCCCGGCCCGTTGACCACCTCGGCCCGCACCCGCCAGGCGATGATGGTCGACTGGGGTTCATGGGATGACCGCTTCAACCAATTGACCGCCAGCCTGTGCGAGCAACTGCTGGCCATCCTCAACGGCGCCGACAGCCACCACTGCGTGCCTTTGCAGGGCAGCGGCACCTTCGCCGTCGAAGCCGCGATCGGCACCCTCGTCCCCCGCGACGGCAAGGTGCTGGTGCTGATCAACGGCGCCTACGGCAAGCGTCTGGCGAAAATCTGCGAAGTGCTGGGCCGCTCGTTCAGCACCTTTGAAACCGCTGAAGACGAACCAACCACCGCCGCCGACGTCGACCGCCTGCTGCGCGCCGACAGCGACATCACCCACGTCGCGCTGATCCACTGCGAAACCAGCACCGGCATCCTCAATCCACTGCCGGAGATCGCTCAGGTCGTCGAGCAACACGGCAAACGCCTGATCATTGATGCCATGAGCTCGTTCGGCGCCTTGCCGGTGGATGCGCAAAAAGTCCCGTTCGATGCACTGATCGCCGCTTCCGGCAAATGCCTGGAAGGCGTGCCGGGCATGGGCTTCGTGTTTGCCCGCAAGGAATCCCTGGCCGCTGCCGCCGGCAACTCCCATTCGCTGGCGATGGACCTGTTCGACCAGCACAGCTACATGAAGAAGACCGGCCAATGGCGCTTCACCCCGCCAACCCACGTGGTCGCGGCGCTGCACGAAGCCCTGCTGCAATACAACGAAGAAGGCGGCCTGTCGGCACGGCATGCGCGTTACGCTGCCAACTGCCAGGCGCTGATGGAAGAGATGGGCAAACTCGGCTTGCGCAGCTTCCTGCCCGCCGCCATCCAGGCACCGATCATCGCCACGTTCCATGCACCAAAGGATCCGCGCTACCAGTTCAAGGACTTCTACGAACGGGTCAAGGCCAAGGGATACATCCTCTATCCCGGCAAGCTGACTCAGGTCGAAACCTTCCGCGTCGGCTGCATCGGCCACGTCACCCCGGCGCAGATGCATGAAGCCGTCTCGGCAGTGGGTGAAGTGCTGCGCGAGATGGAAGTGCTCGACATCTGATTCATCCGGCCCGCTCCCCCATTTGAATTGCATTGCCCACTCAGGAATTTGATTGCCATGAACTACAACAACCCAAGCAAACTGCAAGCTGCCATCCTCGACTGGGCCGGCACCGTGGTCGATTTCGGTTCTTTCGCACCGACCCAGATCTTCGTCGAAGCCTTCGCCGAATTCGACGTCCAGGTGTCCATCGAAGAAGCTCGCGGCCCGATGGGCATGGGCAAGTGGGATCACATCCGCACCCTGTGCGATCAGCCGCAGGTTGCCGAGCGCTATCGCAAGGCGTTCGGCCGCACCCCGACCGACGATGACGTGACCGCGATCTACAACCGCTTCATGCCGCTGCAGATCGAAAAAATCGCCGAGCACTCGGCGCTGATTCCCGGCGCACTGGAGACCATTGCCAACCTGCGTCAGCAAGGGATCAAGATCGGCTCCTGCTCCGGTTATCCGAAGCAAGTGATGGACAAGGTCGTGGCACTGGCCGCCACCAACGGCTACATCGCCGACCACGTCGTGGCCACCGACGAAGTGCCGAACGGCCGCCCATGGCCGGCACAGGCCCTGGCCAACGTGATTGCGCTGGGCATCGACGATGTCGCAGCCTGCGTGAAGATCGACGACACCGTGCCGGGGATTCTTGAAGGTCGTCGCGCCGGGATGTGGACCGTGGCGCTGATCTGCTCCGGCAACGCGCTGGGCCTGGATTACGAAGGCTACCGCGCACTGGGCAGCGACGCGCTGGCCAGCGAACGCAAGCGCATTCACGCGCTGTTCGAAGGTTCGCGTCCGCACTACATGATCGACACCATCACCGATCTGCCGGAAGTGATCGCCGACATCAACAAGCGTCTGGCCAACGGTGAAATGCCGCAAAGCAGCTGATAACGCAGCCTGCGGCAAACAGAAACGCCAGTGTCTGCGCGACACTGGCGTTTTTTTATGGGCAAACCCCTGATTTCGCGCAATGAAAGAGTTTTTAGACACGCGCAAATCGGCCAAAGCGGATTACAGTTAAAGCATGCCGTCGCTCAAGAACGGCACGTTTCGACCCTGATCCGTGAGGAAATACCGTATGCCGTGGACAAGTTCCGAATCACGCTACAGCACCGTGTCAGTCCTGTTGCACTGGTTGATGCTGGTGTTGTTGGTGCTGGTGTATGCCAGCATGGAATTGCGAGGCATCTTTCCCAAGGGCAGTGGTGGCCGCTCGCTGATCCGTGAAGCGCATTACATGCTCGGCCTGACCGTGTTCGCGCTGGTGTGGTTTCGCCTGCTGGCCCGCAGCATCGGCCCGGCACCGAAAATCTTCCCGGCTTCACCGCAATGGCAGACCGCACTGGCCCGACTGATGCACTGGGCGCTGTACCTGTTCATGATCAGCATGCCGATCCTTGGCTGGCTGATTACCAGCGCCGAAGGTCATCAAGTGATGTTCTACGGTTTCGACCTGCCGTTGCTGGTGCAGGAGGACAAAGCCTTCGCCAAGCAGGTTGAACACTGGCACGTGTTGATCGGCAACATCGGCTACTGGCTGATCGGCCTGCACGCGCTGGCGGGGCTGTATCACCATTACGTGGTGGGCGATAACACCCTGCTGCGGATGATGCCCAAGCGCAACCAGGTTTAGCCATCGAATCCACGCCGGCCCTGCAAGCCGCCGGTGTGGACGAAGATCAGTCGCGTTCCACGGGCAAAGCGGCCCGCCTCGATCTGCTGTTTGAGCGCCAGCAAGGCCTTGCCGGTGTACAGCGGTTCGAGGGGAATGCCGCTGGCCAGTTCAGTCTGTGCGATGAACTCAAGCAACGGCGCATCGACTTTGGCGAAACCGCCACGGCTGGCGTCGATCAGTTCGTAGCCTGCGATGTCACCGACAATCGCTTCGACGTTGGCCGCGACGCCGTGATCGTCGGGCACGGCCATCGCGCCATACACCAGATGTTCACCGGCTTCCGCCAGCACCAACCCCGCGAGCGTGGTGCCAGTACCGCACGCCAGCCACCAACCGTCATGGTCGTCCCAACCGAGCTTGCCCAGTTGCTCACTGACCTGATCCTTGAGTGATGCGCAACCCAGCGCACCCGGTAATCCCCCGCCACCTTCGGGCACCGGATGCAGCGTCGGATATTGCGCCAGCCACGGCTGCCAGAACCCCGGCTCATGCCGCGCCCGGTAGCCACCAAAACCGAGCCAGTGTAGCTGCATGTCAAAGTCCTGCAGATCCCTGACCGTCGGCGTGTCCTGCGGATGCCCGCGCAGCAAACCGACCGTTGCGAATCCCAAGCGCTTGCCCGCAGCAGCCAGTGCATGCAGATGATTGGAGTGCGCACCGCCCAGGCTGATGATGCCTTCGGCGCCCGCACGGTCGGCGGATTTGAGGTGTTCGACGAGTTTGAACCACTTGTTGCCGCTGATCAGCGGATCGATCCGGTCCAGACGCAGAATCGCGACTTCAATGCCGGCGGCAGTGAGCCAGTCCAGATGAAGGGGTTCGAGAGGGGCTGGGGCCAGCCAGTCGGTGGGAGGCAGAAACATGAAGGCCGGCTCTGTGCAAAGAGCCGGCATTCTAGGGTGGATCAGAGCTCGGCGGCCAGACGCGAACCCTGATTGATCGCACGCTTGGCATCCAGCTCGGCCGCCACATCGGCGCCGCCGATCAGGTGCACGTTCTGCCCGGCTGCCACCAGCCCTTCTTGCAGCTCGCGCAGCGGATCCTGACCAGCGCAGATGACGATGTTGTCCACCGGCAGCACTTGCGGCTCGCCGGTTTCGCCGATGCGGATATGCAAGCCTTCGTCGTCGATCTTCAGGTACTCGACGCTGTTGAGCATCTGCACCTGCTTGTTCTTCAGACCGGTGCGGTGAATCCAGCCGGTGGTCTTGCCCAGACCGTCGCCGACCTTGGATTTCTTGCGTTGCAGCAGGAACACGTCACGGGCCGGTGCATGCGGTGCAGCCTTGATCCCGGCCACACCACCACGGGCCTCGAGGTGGGTGTCGATGCCCCACTCTTTCCAGAACGCGGCGCGATCCTGGCTGGTGGCCACGCCTTCATGGACGAGGAATTCCGACACGTCGAAACCGATACCGCCGGCGCCGATCACCGCCACCCGTTTGCCGACCGGTTTGCGCTCGAGCAGCACATCCAGATAGCTCAGCACTTTGGCATTCTCGACACCCGGAATCGCCGGCAGGCGCGGTGCAATACCGGTCGCCAGGATGACTTCGTCGTAACCGCCCTCTACCAGTTTCGCCACATCGACTCGGGTGTTCAGGCACACCTCGACGTTGGTGGTCTGCAACTTGCGTTTGAAGTAGCGCAGGGTTTCGTAGAACTCTTCCTTGCCCGGCACACGCTTGGCGACGTTGAACTGACCGCCGATTTCACCGGCCGAATCGAACAGCGTCACCTGATGCCCGCGCTCGGCGGCAACAGTGGCGGCGGACAGACCGGCAGGGCCGGCACCGACCACGGCAATCTTCTTGATCTGCTTGACCGGCAGGTAGTTGAGCTCGGTCTCATGGCAGGCACGCGGGTTGACCAGGCAACTGGTGAGCTTGCCGCCGAAAGTGTGATCGAGGCAGGCCTGGTTGCAGCCGATGCAGGTGTTGATTTCGTCGGCGCGGCCTTCGGCGGCCTTGTTGACGAAGTCCGGGTCGGCGAGGAACGGACGCGCCATCGACACCATGTCAGCATCGCCTTCGGCGAGGATCTGCTCGGCAACTTCCGGGGTGTTGATGCGGTTGGTGGTGATCAGCGGAATATTAACCGAGCCACGCAGCTTGGCCGTGACCTTGCTGAACGCCGCACGCGGCACTTTGGTGGCGATGGTCGGAATCCGCGCTTCGTGCCAGCCGATACCGGTGTTGATGATGGTCGCACCGGCCTGCTCGATGGCTTTGGCCAGGGTGACGATTTCTTCCCAGGTGCTGCCGCCTTCGACCAGGTCGAGCATCGACAGACGGAAGATGATGATGAAGTTCGGGCCGACCGCTTCACGCACCCGGCGAACGATTTCCACCGGCAGGCGCATGCGGTTTTCGTAGCTGCCGCCCCAGCGGTCAGTACGGTGGTTGGTGTGGGCCGCGAGGAACTGGTTGATGAAGTAGCCTTCGGAACCCATGATTTCCACGCCGTCGTACTCGGCGGTCTGGGCCAGTACCGAGCAGGTGACGAAATCGCTGATCTGCTTCTCGATGCCTTCCTCGTCCAGCTCTTTGGGCTTGAACGGGTTGATCGGCGCCTGGATTGCGCTTGGGGCCACCTGTTTCGGACTATAGGCATAACGGCCGGCGTGGAGGATCTGCATGCAGATCTTGCCGCCCGCCTCGTGCACGGCACGGGTGACGATGCGGTGCTTGAGCGCTTCGTCCTCGGTGGTCAGCTTGGCTGCACCGGAGTACACGCCGCCCTCGTCGTTCGGACCGATTCCGCCGGTCACCATAAGGCCAACGCCGCCACGGGCACGTTCGGCGAAGTACGCCGCCATGCGTTCGAAACCACCCGGCTTCTCTTCAAGGCCGGTGTGCATCGAGCCCATCAGGGTGCGGTTGCGCAACGTGGTGAATCCCAGATCCAGCGGGGCCAGCAGGTGCGGGTAAGTGGCGGTCATCGGTAACTCCACAGCGAGCGATCACGGAAAATGCGGGAGCTCTGCGTCCCCCGTCAGTCATGTTCGACAGACTAAGAGTCGCATCGCTGTCACTCAATGACCGTAACTGACAAGTTATTGATCCAAATGCGCAGCGCCCCTTGGCAAGCGCAGGCATGGGCCCTACCCTAGTCGCACACCCTGTACCCGGCTGTTGTTGGATTTCATGCGCAAACTTTTGTACCTGACCTTTTCCATGGCGCTTGTCGCCGCGCTTACCTTCTACGCCATGTGGGCGGCTGACCGCCCGGCCGGTCATTACCTGTCGGACCTGCGGATCAAACTGGCGGTCGATCAGGGCACCCGAGCCGACCGTGGCAACCTGCTGGGGATTCAGCCGGAACTGTTCCCGACCGACTATCAAAGCTCCGAACGCCTGCACCGCAAGCTCGCCGCTTATTTGCAGCAGGCTCAGGATCAGGGTTTGCTCAATGAAAAAACCATCGTGGTGCTGCCCGAGCATGTCGGCACCTGGCTGATGATCAGCGGCGAGAAAGACGAGCTGTACCAGGCCCCCACCCTCGCCGAAGCGATGAACTGGCTGGCCGCCAGCAACCCGTTGCAGTTCGCCCGCGCCTGGCTCACCGCCAGGGGCAGCAGCCGTCTGGATGACGCCCACTTGCGGATGAAATCCCGAGACATGGCCAAGGACTATCAGTTGCTGTTCGGCGGTCTGGCCAAGGAATTCCACATCACCCTGGTGGCCGGCTCGATCGTGCTGCCGGAACCGAACATCATCGACGGCCGGCTCAAGGTCGGCAGCGGCGCGCTGTACAACACCAGCGTGGTGTTCGGCCGTGACGGCGCCCCGCTCGGTCAGCCACAGCGGCAGATGCGCCCGATCTTCGATCAGGATGACACGACGCCCTCCAACGATGTCTCCCGGATCAATGTGATCGATACCCCGGCCGGGCGCCTCGGCGTGCTGATCGGCAACGACAGCTGGTACCCGGACAACTATCGCAGACTCGACGAGCAAGGCGCGCAACTGATTGCGGTGCCCGCGTTCGTCATCGGTCATGGCGTGTGGGATCTGCCCTGGCAGGGCTACAGAGGCTTGAACGCGCCAGACTCGGTCAGCCTCAAACCGGGAGAGGTCAGCGAAGGCCAGGCCTGGCACCGCTTGACCCTGACGGCACAACCACCGGGCAGCCGGGCGATTGCCGGCATGAGCGTGTTCCTGCGCGGGCAGTTCTGGGACAAGCCAAGCTCCGGGCAGAGCTTCCTCAGCAGTAACGGCCAGCAGTTCGCCGACGGTGAAGCCCGTGGCGCGCGCTTGCTGAACCTCTGGTTGTAAACCATGAAGCCGCTGCCGATGCGTCTCGGGGATCTGTCAGTAGGCTTCGTCCATAGCCTGGCCGATGCCGTGCGAAGCCATGACGCCGACCCGCAACCGCTGCTCGAACAATACGGCCTCGACGCAGCACGACTGGCCGAGGCCGGCGCACGCCTGTCGATCCCGCGCTACATGCGCCTGGGCCATGGCGCGATCCAGTTGACCGGCGATCCGGCACTCGGTTTGCGCATGGGCCAGCTCAGTCGACTGAGCCAGGCGGGATTGGCCGGCGTCACCGCAGCGCAGGCACCGACCGTGCGCGAAGCCGCCCGCTGCCTGACTCGCTTCGAACCGTTGTACGGTTCCAATTATCGCGGCCAGTCGAGTTTCCACGAGGATGCCAGCGGAGCCTGGCTGCGCTTCTACTCGATCAGCCCGTACAACGCCTACAACCGCTTTGTGGTGGATTCGATCATCGCCGGCTGGCTGCATCAGTTGTCCAGCGTCAGCCCCGAACCGCTGCGCGCCGAACGGATCGAGATCGAATTCGACACCCCGGATTATCGCGACGCCTACGCCGTACTCGGCGACTGCCCTGTCCAGTTCGGCGCCGAGCACAATCAGCTGCGTCTGAGCCTCACCAGCCTGGCCGCACGCAACCCGGAGCATTGCCCCAGCACCTGGAAACATCTGCTGCAACTGTGTGAACGGGAACTGGAACAATTGACGCGAACCCGCAGCCTGCGCGAACGCATCACGCAATTGCTCGGACCGTTGCTCAATGGGGGTCGTGAACCCGACCTGGAAGAAGTGGCGGCGCGCCTGAAGCTGCCGACCTGGACGTTACGGCGAAAACTGGCCGAAGAAGGCACGCAGTTTCGCGCGATCCTCAACGACACTCGCCGTGATCTGGCGATGACCTACATCCGTGACACTGAACTGGCGTTCGGTGAAATCGCCTACCTGCTGGGTTTCGCCTCGGCCGAAGCTTTCCAGCGCGCCTTCAAGCGCTGGAACGGCCAGACGCCGGGCGAGTTTCGCCGCAGTCACCGCAAGACCGGTTGAAGCCTCAGAGCTCGGTGGCGTCTTCCGCAGGCTCCGGTGAATCCAGTTCGTAGGCCTGGAATTCGAGCAGTTCTTCTTGATAGTCATCCATCGTGTAATCCCCCTAACTGCTTTGCTGAAATGGCCTGGAGCAAATGACCAGTGCCTCGAGCATAAAGTGCCCGTATGAAGGAAAAATGAAACGCAGCCTTCATGAAATAAACGTAGCAGGCGGTCAGGGATTTATCGCGGGGATATTTTCAGAATGTGTGAACCGACATTTCAGATCACACAGAAATCGAAGCAGGAGCGACGTTGCGTCGCTCCCGCAACCGATCAATGCCCGGTTGGCATTGCCGGAATCGGCTCGGACGGCGGTGGCAGATCCGTCGGATTGGCCGGTGGCGTGATGACTTCCGTTGCCGGCGCTGCTGCTGGAACCAGCTCCGAACCTGGTGCCGGGGTGATCGGCGCTGCTTCAGCCGGTGGAACGACCGGCTCTGAACTGACCGGAGCCGGCTCTGCGGGGGCCGGGGTCGCAGCAGGTGCGGCGGCCGGGGCTGGGGCCGGGGTCGGCGCAGGTTCAGCCGCTGGCGTCGGCGCCAATGCGGCCGGCGCGGCCTTGGGTTCCGGCACGCCCAGATCGGCTTTCGGCTTCTCGGTGATGTGGGCAGCTTTCTTCGCATCCGCCGGCAGGAACAGCTCCACCAGGGTGAAGAAGCGCTCGTAGAATTTCTGCGAGGACACGGTTTCGCTGGCCACCTTGACCATCGAGTCGTCAGAGGAGCCGATCGGCATCGACACCGAGCCCAGCACGCCAACCCCCAGGCTGGCCGAGTTGTTGGTCTTCTTCAGCGCGTAGCGATCCTGCAAGGCGTTGGCGAATACCGTGGCGTGGTGGCCAGCGCTTCCATCATCGGCACACACGACGTTGAAGCTGATCTCCAGGTGGGTTTCACCGGTCTGCTGGAAACTCTTGTGTCCGCTGACCAGTTTCGGGTCGCTGCTGGTGATGATGTAGCCCTGGCTGAGCAACGCCCGGCGAGCCGCTTCGCAACTGGCGGTGTCGGTGACCGGGTAATTGCGCGAAAAGGTGCCGGAGTCGTCGAAGTTCTCATGCTCGTAGATAGGCTTGTCCTTGGAGCAGCCGGCAGCGGCGGTCAGCAACAACGCCAACCCGATGAAACGCACGGGAATAGAATTCAACATTAAACATCCTGAGGGAAAAACGGTCCGGGGCGTATTGTGCAACATATCGCTGCCCCGCGGCGTACGGATTAGTGTCTTAAAACAGTTACAACTCTACCGGTCATGGGTGCAGGGAAAAAGGCAAACTGGTCAATGGTCGATGAAAATCCTGTCACCCAGTGATTGATAGGCAAAAAAAAGCCCCGAATGTTCATCCGGGGCTCATTTTTTGTCGCTCAGTCAGGCATCAGAAACGCTTGATGTCCGCTTCGCTTTCCAGCTGCTTGCGGTACGCCGCGAAGTCTTGCTGGCCTTCACGCGAGGCGAGGAAGCGACGGTATTGCGCTTTCTCTTCATCGGTCGGCGCAGCGGCTTCGTTCACAGCGTTCAGGCGCACGATGGTCAGGCTGCCATCAGGCAGTGTCACGCTGCTGAAAGTCGGCTTGTCCTTGCCTGCCGGTTTCGGCATGCGGAACAGTGCTTGCAGCACGGCTGGATCAACACCTTCCTGGGCGCGGGTGGCCGCCTGGGTCACTTTCCAGTTCTGACCGTCGATGGCCTTGTCCAGCGGGGTCTTGCCATCACGCAGACCGGCGATCAGTTGCTCGGCCTTGGTCTTGGCAGCAGCGCTGGCGTGCTCTTTGGCCAACTGGGTGCGAATGGCAGTCGCCACGGCTTCCAGCGGCAGTTGCGCAGGCTTGAGGTGCTCCTTGGCGCGCAGCACGATCACGGTTTCCGGATCCAGCTCGATGGCGGTGCTGTTGGCACCCTCTTCCAGTACTTCGGTGCTGAACGCTGCAGTCACCACGGCGCGGTTGGCTGCAACACCTTCGCCACCTTCACGGCCGAACGGCTTGGAGGTATGCACGGTCAGTTTCAGATCCTGCGCCGGCTGAGCCAGGTCAGACGATTCGAACGAAGAGTCTTCCAGTTGCTTGGTCGCCTCGACGAAACGCTGCTCGACCTGCTGGGTTTTCAGCTCGCGGGTCAACTTGTCTTTCAGGCTGGCGAAAGTCGGAACTTCCGGTGCTTCGACGCCCAGCAGCTTGATCAGGTGGAAACCGAAGTCGGTGCGAACCGGCTCGGACACTTGATCCTTGTTCAACGAATACAGGGCTTTTTCGAAAGCCGGATCGTAAACGCCAGGACCGGCATAACCCAGGTCGCCGCCATTGTTGGCCGAACCCGGATCCTGCGAGAACTCCTTGGCCAGCGCTTCGAACTTCTCACCCTTGGCCAGGCGTGCCTGAATGTCTTCGATCTTCGCCTTGGCCTGAGCCTCGGTGGTCTTGTCATTCACTTCGATCAGAATATGCGCCGCACGACGCTGTTCCGACAGGTTGGCGATCTCTTTCTGATACGCCGCCTGCAGGTCTTCGTCCTTGACGGCGACCTGGTCGAAGAAAGAAGCCTTCTTCAGCTCGAGGTAATCGATGACCACCTGATCCGGGGTCATGAATTCCTTGGCGTGTTCGTCGTAGTAAGCCTTGACCTCATCGTCGGTCAGCTTCACTGCCGCCGGGTCAGCCTTGATGCTCAGCGAGGCGAAGTCACGGGTCTGTTTTTCCAGACGGGCGAAGGCCAGCACTTGAGCGTCAGTCACGAAACCGCTGCCCGCCACACCGGCGCGCAACTGGCCGATCAGCATTTCCTGAGCCAGCATCTGGCGGAATTGCATGCGGCTGTAGCCCAACTGACGGATCACCTGGTCGAAACGGTCGGAACTGAACTTGCCGTCAACCTGGAATTCAGGTGTTTGCAGGATCACTTGGTCCAGCGCCGCTTCGGAGAAAGCGAACTTCGATTTTTCTGCGCCTTGCAGCAGCAGCTTGCGATCGATCAGACCCTTGAGGGCCGACTCGCGCAGCATTTTTTCGTCGAGCAAGGAAGCATCGAAGTCCTTGCCCAGCTGTTGCATCAGCTGACGGCGTTGCATGTCAACGGCCTGGCTCAGCTCGTTCTGGCTGATTTCTTCACCATTGACCTTGGCCGCCTCGTTGGTGTGAGTCGTGGCCTTGAAAATGGCGTCGAAACCGGTCAGAGCCATCAGTGCAACGATGACCCCGATAATGGTCTTGGCAATCCAGCCTTGTGAATTGTCCCTGATATTCTGCAGCATGCGTCCCCCAGAAACGGTTGAACTTCAAAAATTAGGCAACCGTGGAGCGTGGGTAGAATCCGGATAGAAGAAAGGCGCATCCGAGGATGCGCCTTCTCGTAACTGGCGGAGCGGACAGGGCTCGAACCCTCGATCCCGGTGTAGCAGGCAATTATTCCAAACCGCCTGCTCTACCGCTCCGCTGCCAAGTCAGGCATGACCCCGACCCGGATGGGTAAAAACCTGAATCAAACTTAGTTGACGGCTTCTTTCAGGGCTTTACCGGCTTTGAAACCTGGCTTTTTGGCAGCAGCGATTTCCAGAGTCTTGCCGGTCTGTGGGTTACGACCAACGCGAGCTGGACGATCAGTTACGGAGAAAGTACCGAAACCAACCAGAACTACGGAGTCGCCAGCCTTGAGAGCGCCAGTGACGGATTCGATTACAGCGTCCAGCGCACGGCCAGCAGCAGCTTTCGGGATATCAGCGGATGCAGCGATAGCATCAATCAGTTCCGACTTGTTCACTCTAAGTCCCCTTATATCTATTTGAGTATGATTCTAAGTTTTTTGGTGAAAGCAAAAACGAGTGCTGAATGGCCTACAGACACTTAAGAGCCGCTTTATAACAAGGGCTCTAAAAAGCTGTCAAGGAAGCCCCCCAGGCAAAAGCGTATTAATGCGTGCTAATTCTTTCCTTAGAGTCAGACTCACGTTTTTCGTCCTTGGCAACTATCTCCGGAGCCACATCCGGCAAGGGCTCCGGCGCGTATTGCAGCGCAATTTGCAGGACCTCGTCAATCCATTTAACCGGTTTGATCTGCAGATCCTGCTTGATATTGTCAGGAATCTCCTTCAGATCGCGCACGTTCTCTTCCGGAATAATCACTGTCTTGATTCCGCCACGGTGAGCGGCCAGCAGTTTTTCCTTCAGACCGCCAATGGCGAGGACTTGACCACGCAGGGTGATCTCGCCGGTCATGGCGACATCGGCACGCACAGGAATACCCGTCAAAGCCGACACCAGCGCAGTACACATGCCTACACCGGCGCTAGGACCGTCTTTCGGCGTAGCACCTTCCGGCATGTGAATGTGGGTGTCGCGCTTCTCGTGGAAGTCCAGGGGAATGCCCAGGCTCTTGGCACGGCTGCGCACCACGGTCAGGGCCGCAGTGATCGATTCGACCATTACGTCACCCAGCGAACCGGTCTTGATCAGTTGACCTTTACCCGGTACGACAGCGGCTTCGATGGTCAGCAGTTCGCCGCCGACCTGAGTCCAGGCCAGGCCGGTCACCTGACCGATCTGATCCTGTTGCTCGGCCAGACCGTAGCGGAATTTGCGGACACCGAGGAAGTGTTCCAGCAGATCAGCTGTCACTTTCACCGAGAAGCGTTTTTCCAGTGCATGCTCTTTCACTGCCTTGCGGCAGACCTTGGCAATCTGCCGCTCGAGGCCACGCACACCGGCTTCACGGGTGTAGTAACGGATGATGTCGCGGATCGCTTCCTCGTCGAATTCCAGCTCGCCTTTCTTCAGGCCGTTGGCTGCAATCTGCTTTGGCGACAGGTACTTGACGGCGATGTTGATCTTTTCGTCTTCGGTGTAGCCCGGCAGACGGATCACTTCCATCCGGTCGAGCAGCGCCGGCGGAATGTTCATCGAGTTCGAGGTGCACAGGAACATCACATCCGACAGGTCGTAATCAACTTCCAGATAGTGATCGTTGAAGTTGTGGTTCTGCTCCGGATCGAGCACTTCCAGCAACGCCGACGCCGGATCGCCACGCATGTCGCTGCCCATCTTGTCGATTTCATCGAGCAGGAACAGCGGGTTGCGGACGCCCACCTTTGTCATCTTTTGAATCAATCTTCCTGGCATCGAACCGATGTAAGTCCGACGGTGACCACGGATTTCCGCTTCGTCACGCACGCCACCGAGGGCCATGCGCACAAATTTGCGGTTGGTGGCATGGGCAATCGACTCCGCCAGCGAGGTTTTACCCACACCCGGAGGACCGACCAGGCACAACACCGGGCCACGAATCTTCTTCACGCGCTTCTGCACGGCGAGGTATTCAAGGATGCGTTCCTTGACCTCTTCGAGGCCGTAGTGATCGGCATCGAGAATATCTTCGGCACGAGCCAGGTCCAGACGCACCTTGCTCTGAGCCTTCCACGGCACCTGCACCAGCCAGTCGATGTAGGAACGCACGACGGTGGCTTCAGCCGACATCGGCGACATCTGCTTGAGTTTGTTCAGCTCGGCAGTGGCCTTGGCCAGCGCATCTTTCGGCAGGCCAGCGGCATCGATACGCTTTTTCAGGTCTTCGATTTCGTTGTGGCCTTCGTCGCTGTCGCCGAGTTCCTTCTGAATGGCCTTCATCTGCTCATTCAGGTAGTACTCGCGCTGACTGCGCTCCATTTGCTTCTTGACGCGACCACGGATGCGTTTTTCGACCTGCAGCAGATCGATTTCAGCATCCAGCAAGGCCAGGACGTGCTCGACGCGGGCCGGCAGCTCGATGATTTCGAGGATTTCCTGCTTCTGCTCGATCTTCAGCGCCATGTGCGCGGCCATGGTGTCTACCAGACGGCCAGGCTCATCGATGCTGTTGAGCGACGACAGGACTTCAGCCGGGACTTTCTTGCCCAACTGAACATATTGTTCGAACTGCGACAGCAGCGTGCGCACGAAGACTTCGGATTCGCGCTCGGCGGCGTCGACTTCATCGATCAGCGACACTTCGGCGCGGCAATGGCCATCGACTTCGCTGAAACGCTCGACAGCGCCACGCTGCTCGCCCTCGACCAGAACCTTGACGGTGCCGTCAGGCAGCTTGAGCAGCTGCAGAACGGTGGCAATGGTGCCAACGCGATACAGAGCGTCTTCTCCGGGATCATCGTCAGCCGGGTTTCTCTGGGCCAGCAGCAGGATCTGCTTGTCGCCCGTCATCGCGGCCTCGAGGGCTTCGATGGATTTCTCGCGCCCCACGAACAGCGGGATAACCATGTGCGGATACACAACGACATCACGCAATGGCAGGAGAGGCAATTCGATGGTGGTCTTCATGATTTCGCCTCTACGGCGGCCATATGGCCGTAATCAGATGGAATTAAGCTTGAAACCAAGATGGGGGCTGCTTCCAAAAAAAACAAGCGCTATGAGGACGTTAAAATTTCTTAAAAAAAAAGAGGCCCGAAGGCCCCTTCTTTATTCCAGCAGACTGGACGCTTAGGCGTCCGGCGCTGCCTTGGCAGCCGGCTCACTGTTTTCGTAGATATACAGTGGCTTGGACTTGCCTTCGATCACGCTTTCATCGATCACGACTTTGCTCACCTCGGACTGCGAGGGGATTTCATACATCGTGTCGAGCAGCACACCTTCGAGAATCGAACGCAGGCCACGGGCACCGGTTTTACGTTCCAGGGCACGTTTGGCGACCGATTTCAGCGCGTCGGAACGGAATTCCAGATCCACTCCTTCCATCTCGAACAGCTTGGCGTACTGTTTGGTCAGGGCATTTTTCGGCTCGGTGAGAATCTGCATCAATGCAGCCTCATCCAGCTCGTCCAGCGTCGCGAGGACCGGCAGACGACCGACGAATTCCGGGATCAGACCGAACTTGACCAGATCGTCAGGCTCGACTTCACGCAGGGATTCACCAACTTTCTTGCCTTCTTCCTTGCTGCGCACTTCTGCGTTGAAACCGATGCCACCTTTGGTGGAACGGTTTTGAATCACTTTCTCCAAACCGGAGAACGCACCACCGCAGATGAACAGGATGTTACGGGTGTCGACCTGCAGGAACTCCTGCTGCGGATGCTTGCGACCACCTTGCGGCGGAACGGAAGCGACCGTGCCTTCGATCAACTTGAGCAAGGCCTGCTGCACGCCTTCACCGGAAACGTCCCGGGTGATCGACGGGTTGTCGGACTTGCGCGAAATCTTGTCGATTTCATCGATGTAGACAATGCCCATCTGGGCCTTTTCCACGTCGTAATCGCACTTCTGCAGCAGCTTCTGAATGATGTTCTCGACGTCTTCACCCACATAACCCGCCTCGGTGAGGGTGGTTGCGTCGGCGATGGTGAACGGAACGTTCAGCAAGCGGGCCAAAGTTTCGGCCAGCAGGGTTTTACCGGAGCCTGTCGGGCCGATCAGCAGGATGTTGCTCTTGCCGAGTTCGACGTCGTCAGCCTTTTTGTCACGCTGGTTCAGACGCTTGTAGTGGTTGTACACCGCTACCGCCAGAACCTTCTTTGCACGCTCCTGACCGATTACGTACTGGTCAAGGATGCCGCTGATTTCTTTAGGCGAAGGCAATTTATGCGCGCTGCTTTCGGCCTGTGCTTCCTGCACCTCCTCACGGATGATGTCATTGCACAGGTCGACGCACTCGTCGCAGATAAAGACCGAGGGGCCGGCAATCAATTTGCGCACTTCATGCTGGCTTTTGCCACAGAAGGAGCAATAGAGCAGCTTGCCGTTGTCCTCGCCGTTGCGGGTGTCAGTCATTCGTTCGATCCAAATCCGATAGGCTTGCAACACAAGATGAAGGCTATTGCGGGCTTTTTCAAGCCCGCCGCTGATCGGACCAGCCGACCAGGCCTATTTCGAGCTGCTTATTTTAAGCTGGACGCTGGTTGATCACTTCGTCGATCAAGCCATATTCCTTCGCAGCTTCTGCACTCATGAAGTTGTCGCGGTTGGTATCGCGCTCGATTTCTTCCAGAGTGCGACCGCTGTGCTTGGCCATCAGCGTGTTGAGACGCTCGCGGATGAAGAGGATTTCCTTGGCGTGGATTTCGATATCCGACGCCTGGCCCTGGAAACCGCCCAGTGGCTGGTGAATCATCACACGCGAGTTCGGCAGGCAGAAGCGCTTGCCTGGAGCACCTGCGGTCAGCAGGAATGCGCCCATGCTGCACGCCTGGCCGATGCAGGTGGTCGACACGTTTGGCTTGATGAATTGCATGGTGTCGTAGATCGACATGCCCGCAGTCACCGAACCGCCCGGGGAGTTGATATAAAGATGGATGTCCTTGTCCGGGTTTTCCGCTTCAAGGAACAGCAATTGCGCACAGATCAGGTTGGCCATGTAGTCCTCTACCGGACCCACCAGAAAGATCACTCGCTCCTTCAGAAGACGCGAATAAATGTCATAGGCGCGCTCGCCACGAGCGGACTGCTCGACAACCATCGGGACCAGGCCGCCGGCGGCCTGGATATCAGAGTTCTGCTGAATATACGAATTTCGGAACATGCTCTGCAGTCACTCCCAAATAGTTATGTCTTGAATACGCATAAGCCAGCTCGAAAGCTGGCTTATGGTGTGTGCTTCTAACGCAAAAACAATCAGTCGGCTTTTGGAGCTTCTACCGGCTTGACCGCTTCTTCGTAAGAGACCGATTTGTCGGTCACACTGGCTTTCTGCAGAACAGTATCCACAACTTGTTCTTCCAGCACAACCGAACGGACTTCGTTCAGTTGCTGCTCGTTCTTGTAGTACCAGGACACAACCTGCTCAGGCTCTTGGTAAGCCGAAGCCATTTCCTGGATCATTTCGCGAACGCGGGCTTCGTCTGGCTTCAGGTCGAATTGCTTGACCACTTCAGCCACGATCAGACCCAGCACAACGCGGCGCTTGGCTTGTTCTTCGAACAGCTCGGCCGGCAGTTGGTCAGGCTTGATGTTGCCGCCGAACTGCTGAACAGCCTGCACGCGCAGACGGTCAACTTCGTTGGACAGCAGAGCCTTTGGCACTTCGATCGGGTTGGTGGCCAGCAGACCGTCCATTACCTGATTCTTGACCTTGGATTTGATCGCCTGACGCAGTTCACGCTCCATGTTCTTGCGAACTTCGGTGCGGAAGCCGTCGATGCCGCTTTCCTTGATGCCGAACTGGGCGAAGAACTCTTCGTTCAGCTCTGGCAGTTTTGGCTCGGAAACGGTGTTGACGGTCACGGTGAACTCGGCGGTTTTGCCAGCCAGGTCCAGGTTCTGATAGTCCTCTGGGAAGGTCAGGTTCAGAACGCGCTCTTCGCCAGCTTTAGCGCCGACCAGGCCTTCTTCGAAGCCTGGGATCATGCGGCCGGAACCCAGCACCAGCTGAGTGCCCTTGGCGGAACCGCCAGCGAACACTTCGCCGTCAACCTTGCCAACGAAATCGATGTTCAGTTGGTCTTCGTTCTGAGCAGCACGATCGGCCACTTCGAAACGGGTGTTCTGCTTGCGCAGGATGTCCAGCATCTTGTCCAGATCGGCGTCAGCCACGTCAGCGCTCAGACGCTCAACGGTGATGCCTTCGAAGCCGGCAACGGTGAACTCTGGGAACACTTCGAATACGGCTACGTATTCCAGGTCCTTGCCAGCTTCGAGCGACTTAGGCTCGATCGACGGCGAACCGGCCGGGTTCAGCTTCTGCTCAACCACAGCTTCGTAGAAGGAGGACTGGATCACGTCGCCGATCGCTTCCTGGCGCGCATCAGCACCGAAACGGCGCTTGATTTCGCTCATTGGCACTTTGCCTGGACGGAAGCCAGCAATCTTGGCCTTTTGGGCAGTCTGCTGCAGACGCTTGTTGACCTGAGTCTCGATGCGCTCAGCCGGCACGGTGATGCTCATGCGGCGCTCAAGAGCAGTAGTATTTTCAACAGAAACTTGCATGGATATTCCTCGTTGCACAGACGTTAGCCGGCCGTTTCCGACCCAAGAATCAAGGGCATGCATTCTAGTGGGTCAAACTCAAGAAGTCACCCTACTGAAAACGGGTAAGAAAACAGCAGGCAATTTGAAGGCGGGGACAAACGGTTGCGCCTCGCCCTGTTAGCAAATACAGCCAATCAAGCCAGGGCTCTGCGCCAACCTCTTCTATATATAGAGGCGGTTGAATCATCTCCCTGACAGCCAACCTCGCAAGCAAGGTCGGCGGGCAGCGCAGCATCATCGAGCAACATTAATACGACGAAGCGCCCTGCCCTGCGACCCGAAACCGGCAGTCGCCGAAATACTCGAAACCGTAAAACAAAAAAGGCGCCAGACTGTTAAGTCTGGCGCCTTTCGAAATATGGGGTGGACGATGGGGATCGAACCCACGACAACGGGAGTCACAATCCCGTGCTCTACCAACTGAGCTACGCCCACCATATTGCGTGCCAAAGAAGCCAAACAACTTCTTTGTAGAACTTCACCCTACCAACGGCATGAATGAAGCTTTGATTGGTGCGGATGAAGAGACTCGAACTCTTACGCCTCGCGGCGCTGGAACCTAAATCCAGTGTGTCTACCAATTCCACCACATCCGCGGATGAAGCTTTTTAAAGCAAAGGCGCCAGACTGTTACATCTGGCGCCTTTCGAAATATGGGGTGGACGATGGGGATCGAACCCACGACAACGGGAGTCACAATCCCGTGCTCTACCAACTGAGCTACGCCCACCATATCGCGTTACTTGTGCCAAAGCTGCCTAATGGCGCACCCGGCAGGACTCGAACCTGCGACCATCCGCTTAGAAGGCGGATGCTCTATCCAGCTGAGCTACGGGCGCCTTGTTAGCTGTACCCTTGGAGGACTACAAACTAAGTGCTTTCCAGTCTCGCAGAACCTTGATTCCGCTCAACCTTCTTAACCAGTGCTAGGCTGTGCCCGACAAGTGCGACGAATAGTATAGAGCGACCTGCAGGTCGTCAAATCCTTTTTAAAAAAAATTCATTTAATTAAAGGGCTTAGGGGAATTTGCTGACCAAGCGCCTTTGCCCTCACCGTCTGACATGCGAGAATGCGTTCTCTTTTTTTCCCCTCTCGATGGTTAATCACGCGCAATGACTGCACAACTAATCGACGGCAAATCAATCGCCGCCAGCCTGCGCCAGCAGATCGCCCAACGGGTAGCCGAACGTCGCGAGCAAGGCTTGCGCACTCCCGGCCTCGCGGTGATCCTGGTCGGCAGCGATCCTGCCTCTCAGGTTTATGTCTCGCACAAGCGTAAAGACTGTGAAGAGGTCGGCTTCCTCTCTCAAGCCCACGACCTGCCTTCTGAAACCACTCAAGAAGCGCTGACCGATCTGATCGATCGACTGAACGACGACCCGGCAATCGACGGCGTTCTGCTTCAACTTCCGCTGCCTGAGCACCTGGACGCCTCCAAACTGCTGGAACGCATCCGCCCGGACAAGGACGTCGATGGTTTCCATCCTTATAACGTCGGCCGCCTGGCCCAGCGCATTCCGCTGCTGCGCCCCTGCACCCCGAAAGGCATCATGACCTTGCTGGAAAGCACCGGTGTCAATCTGTACGGGATGGACGCCGTGGTTGTCGGCGCTTCCAACATCGTCGGTCGCCCGATGGCCATGGAGCTGCTGCTGGCCGGCTGCACCGTGACCGTGACCCACCGCTTCACCAAGGACCTGGCCGGTCACGTCGGCCGCGCCGATCTGGTGGTGGTGGCTGCCGGCAAGCCGGGCCTGGTCAAGGGCGAGTGGATCAAGGAAGGCGCGATCGTGATCGACGTCGGCATCAACCGTCAGGACGACGGCAAACTGGTCGGTGACGTCGTGTACGAAACCGCCCTGCCCCGCGCTGGCTGGATCACTCCAGTACCGGGCGGTGTCGGCCCGATGACCCGTGCCTGCCTGCTGGAAAACACGCTGTACGCGGCAGAAACCCTGCACGCCTGAGTCGCTTTTCCCGCTCTCCCGAAACCCCGCCTCGTGCGGGGTTTTTCATGTCCTCGAAAAAACCTTTACCGTTCGCCGGAAACCCCTATTTTTACAGGGCTTTTCACGACTTTTTCATGCCTCGCAAACAACCATCGACAGTTCTTCAGCCATACTCCTAAAATGCGTCGTTTTACGACACAGTCCGTTACAAATAACGGCATTTCCAACCTTCATGAGTTCGCCCGCGTGAATATTCGTCTGTCCATCCTGAGCCTGGTTTTTGCATTTTCAGGCACGCTCCTCACGCCAACGGTCAACGCCGCCGAAACCACCGCTGCCCCCCGAGACGCTTCGCAACTGAAAATCGCCTCTGGCAGCGCCCTGCTGATGGATCTGCAGACCAACAAAGTCATCTACTCCAGCAATCCGGACGTGATCGTACCGATCGCCTCCGTCAGCAAGTTGATGACCGGTCTGGTCGTGGTTGAAGCTCACCAGAACATGGACGAATGGATTGACGTCGACATCAGCCATACCCCGGAAATGAAGGGCGTGTTTTCCCGGGTCAAACTGCGCAGCGAATTGCCGCGCCGAGAGATGCTGCTGATTGCCCTGATGTCCTCGGAAAACCGCGCAGCGGCCAGCCTGGCCCACCACTACCCAGGCGGCTATGTGGCATTCATCGCGGCGATGAATGCCAAGGCCAAGGCGCTGGGCATGACCAGCACCCACTTCGTCGAACCGACCGGTCTTTCGGAACGCAACGTTTCCACCGCCCGCGATCTGAGCAAGTTGCTGATGGCCGCGCAAAAACATCCGATCCTCAGCGAGCTCACCACCACCAAGGAAAAAACCGTGTCGTTCCGCAAACCCAACTACACCTTGGGTTTCCGCAACACCGACCACTTGGTCAACAAAGCCGACTGGGACATCAAGATCACCAAAACCGGCTTCACCAATCCGGCCGGCCACTGCCTGGTGCTTGTGACCAGGATGAGCAACCGTCCGGTCGCCCTGGTGATTCTCGACGCCTTCGGCAAGTACACCCACTTTGCCGATGCGAGCCGCATCCGCAGCTGGATGGAAACCGGCAGAAGCACCAACGTTCCGGCGGTGGCTCAGCAATACAAGGCCGAGAAGAACCTCAAGGGTCGCCACAGCGGCGTCGTCGAAGCCTCCAAGTAATCCGCGACACAAGAAAAAGCCCCGAACATTCGGGGCTTTTTTTCGTCTGCTGGATCAGTCGTTGGGCAGCGGCATCTGGTCATCATCGGGAATGCCGTCACCGGCACTTGGATCGCGCCGATGCTCCGGAGTCACGACGGCGGGACGAGCCAGCGGATCACGCAGCGGGCTGTCCGGGTCCAGCACCGGATCAACGTCCGGTTCCGGCGTCGTCGGCACACTGTCCGGTTTATGGTCGTCGAAGCTCGAATCGGTACTCATACGCACCTCTCATTCGGGTCATCACCCGATAAATCGGGCGTTACCTTTAAGAGCTTAGCCCCGCGCCATCGTGCCCGTCAGAAGACGGACGGAACCTCATTTCGCTTCCAGCGCCTTGCGGGCCTGTGCCGCCTCGCGCTCCTGACCGGCCTGTGCCAGTTCATCAGCCGCTTTCAACCAACGCTGGCGATCGACCGCTGCCGGGATCTGCGAAGGCTTCTGAATCAATACTGCCCAGCCACCCGACTTCTCGAGCGCCGACTCAAAAGAGCTGAAACTCATCAGTTCGCGGCGGTTCATCCCGGCGCGCAGCAGCACCTTCTGCTTTTTGCGGTCGTAGCCAGAGAGGATCGCGTAACGCGGCTCGGCCCAGAACGCCGAACCCTCGCTGAAGCGCACCATCACCGGATAACCGGCCGCCACCTGGGTCAGCAGCGCGGGCAACTGGCTGTCCAACGGATAGACCACCATGCCGTACTCGCGGGCCAGGTTCTGCATATTCTGCTGCAACTTGTCTTCGGCGCCCGGCAAATGCAGCGGTTTTTCCAACAGGCCCGGCGTGATCATGACGCCCTGTTGCGACAGCAGACTGGCCAGCACCTGCGGCCCGCTCTGATTGGCTTCGCCACGATAGAAGGTGCCACTGAGCTCGACGCGCTCCGGCAGGCGCTGGACCTCGGGCGCCACACTGCCCGCACAACCCACCAATGCTGTCACGCAACCGGCTACCAGCAACGCCATGCGAATCCGGGAAAATAGCTGCACCATCGTCACTCTCTTGATCAGTTACCGGTCATCGTGTTCCGGCTTGGTCGAGGATCATAGGACGGCGCAACGCTGCGGTATAGCCCAAAGGGGCAGATGCATCGTCTGCATAGAGCGAAGTGATTGGTCACCACCGACCTTTGGTCAATAGCCTGAAACACGCCAGCGATTAGACTGTCATCCAGACAAGCGCAAAAGAGCGAGCGCCCGACGCAGGGCAAAGAGGAGGCACAGATGAGCCTGACCATGACCATCGTAATGCTGATTGCCGGCTGGCTGGCCGTCGCCGCCGCCATGCTGTGGGGCGTGCTGCGGATTTCCCGGCGCCACCATCACCACCCTGCACAACCCGCACCGATCAAGAAAGTCGAGAAACACAGCACCCGTCACGCCACCGCGCACTGACCTCCTGCAACCGACTCAAACAAAAAGGCCGCCTGGACTCTCGCGAGTTCAGGCGGCCTTTGGTTTTTCAGCGATTACGCTTCGGCAGTCAGTTTCTTCTGTTTGGCGCGGCGCGACATCATGTTCAGCACTTCAATCGAAGCCGAGAACGCCATGGCGGCATACACATAACCTTTCGGTACGTGGGCGCCGAAGCCTTCGGCGATCAGCGTCATGCCGATCATGATCAGGAAGCCCAGGGCCAACATCACCACCGTCGGGTTGTCGTTGATGAACTTGGCCAGCGGATCAGCCGCAAACAGCATCACCAGCACCGAAACCACCACCGCGATCACCATGATCGGCAAGTGTTCGGTCATGCCGACCGCGGTAATGATGCTGTCGATCGAGAACACCATGTCCAGCATCAGAATCTGTCCGATGGCGGCGGCAAAGCCCAGGGTCACTGTCGACGTCGCGGACTTCGGATCTTCCGGTGCCGGGTCCATGCTGTGATGGATCTCGGTCGTCGCTTTCCACACCAGGAACAAGCCACCGGCGATCAGGATCATGTCCTTCCAGGAGAACGCCTGGCCGAGGATCTCGATGACCGGCGCGGTCAACTGAACGATGAACGCGATGGTGCTCAGCAAGGCCAGACGCATGATCAGCGCCATGCCGATGCCCAGGCGACGGGCCTTCTGCCGGTACTGCTCGGGCAGTTTGTTGGTCAGGATCGAGATGAAGATCAGGTTATCGATGCCCAGCACGATTTCCATTACCACCAGTGTGGCCAAGGCAATCCAGGCAGTCGGGCTGGAAGCGAGTTCTAACAGGTATTCCATGGGTCAGTCCTGACTCTTGTAAGACGATTTAGATGGTCTTGGAGGAAGATTCGGTTTTTTCCGCGTCTTTTTCCGGGGCTTCTTTTTTCTCGATCAAGCCGCCAGTGGCCTCGCTGAGCGCTTGTTCAGCGGCTTTGTGCGTGTCGTCGATCGCCTGCTTGGCGCTCTCGGCCGCCTTGCCCATCAACTGCTGGGCGCTTTTTTCAGCCTGGTCGCAACCCGCCATAAGCAGTAAAGACGTAAACATCAGTGCCGGGATCGTGTATTTCATGAGGTTTCCTTCGAATGAACAGACAGGGTCACAGACCACTCGTCGATGGCTGGGCATTCTAGGGAGACAAACACTTCAGGAAAATTCGTATTTTCAGCGGCTATACTTCGATTTATACGAACTGTATTTCATGGACGGATCGCCATGCTCAATTACCGACAACTGCATTACTTCTGGGTGGTCGCCAAGACCGGCAGCATCGTGCGCGCGTGCGAGCAACTGAACCTGACGCCACAAACCATCAGCGGACAGATTTCCCTGCTCGAACAGACTTACGGCATCGAATTGTTTCAACGAGTCGGCCGGCAATTGGAGCTCACCGAAGCCGGGCGCCAGGCCCTGCCCTACGCCGAGCAGATGTTCCAGCTCGGCGGCGAACTGGAACTGATGCTGCGCGCCCAGCCCAATGAACAGCAGATCCTGTTCCGGGTTGGCGTGGCGGACGTCGTGCCCAAATCCATCGTCTATCGCCTGATCGCGCCGACCATGGAACTGAGCGAGCCTCTGCGCATCACCTGCCGCGAGGACAAACTCGAGCGATTACTGGCGGATCTGGCGATCCAGCGCCTGGACCTGGTGATCTCCGACAGCCCGATGCCCTCGCACCTGGACATCAAGGGCTACAGCCAGAAACTCGGGGAATGCGGGATCAGCTTCTTCGCCACCGCCGAACTGGCGGCGCAGTACGGTCAGGATTTCCCACGCAGCCTGCACGGTGCGCCGCTGTTGATTCCCGGCGCAGAGACTGTAGTGCGCAGCCGTTTGCAGCGCTGGTTCGCCGAGCAGCAGATTCAGCCAAGGATTGTCGGGGAGTTCGATGACAGCGCCTTGATGCAGGCGTTCGGCCAGTCCGGCAGCGGGATCTTCATCGGCCCGAGCGTGATTGCCGAAGAAGTGAAGCGCCAGTACGGCGTCGAGTTGATCGGCCAGACCGATGCGGTGAGCGAATCGTTCTACGCGATTTCGGTGGAGCGCAAGGTCAAGCACCCCGGCATCAAAGCGATTACCGAAGGTGCCCGACGCGAGCTGTTTACAGAGTTTTAAGCCGGCGCGCAGACGTCGCGCGGCTTGAGCACCATCAGCACCATGGCGAGGAAAATCGACAGCAGAATGAACCCGGCTGCGGCGAAACCCACGAAGCCGAGGCCAGCGCTGTCGATTACCCGACCGCCAATGATCGCGCCCAGACCAATCCCGAGGTTGGCCCCGGCAATGTTCAGCGACGCGGCGAAGGCCGGCGCCTCAGGTGCGGCTTTCATCAAGCGCACGTGACTGACCAGGAACAGCGCGGCCTGCGTCACGCCCCAGATGCCCATCGCCGCCGCCAGACCCAGCGACGAATTGATGTTCGGCACCAACGCCACCATCCCGGGGATCATGAACGCACAGAACATCACCGACGCCATCAACGGATGACGATCCACCGCACGACCGCCCAGCGAGTTGCCGATCAGGCCGACCGCGCCAAAGCCCATCAGGCACCAGCCGACCACGGTGCCATTGAAGCCGGCCAGGCGTTCAAGAATGTCCGCCAGATAGGTGTAAGCGGTGAACATGCCGCTGAACACCAGGATCGACAGCAGCACATGGCCAAGCATCAGCGGGCTGCGCAGGATCTTGAACTGTGAAGCGAAACTGACCTGATGCTGGTGCAGGCTGGTTTTCGGCAGATAGACAAACAGCAGCAACGCCTTGGCAAACGCGATCACCGCCAGAATACCGAACGCACTGCGCCAGCCGAACGCGTCGGAAATCAGCGTGCCGACCGGAATGCCGAATACCGTGGCGCAGACGATACCGAAGCCGATCTTGGCGATGGCACGACCGGCGAAGTCCGGGCCGACGATATCCACGGCGGTTTCACTGGCCAGCGCCCAGAACACCGGCAGCCCCAGCGCCGGAATCAGTCGGGCAATTGCCATGACCCAGATGTTCGGTGCGAATGCCGCCACGGTATTGGCCAGTCCGAACATGATCAGGATGGTGATGAACAGTTTGCGTCGTTCGAAACGGGCGAAATATGCCGTCAAGAATGGGCCGAACATGGCCACGGTGAAAGCGAATAGAGTCACCAGCAACCCGGCTTGCGGGATGGTGACGGCCAGGTCGCGGGCAATCGCCGGCAACAGGCCGACGATGACGAACTCCGTGGTCAGCACCGTGAACCCGGCGGCGGACAACAGAAGGATGGGCAACAGCATGAGGAACTCCAGCAAAACGACGACACCAGCGCTGACCCGAAGGCCCGCTGGCAGAACTTGAAAATAAGGATGCGCAATCTTAACAGAGTGTTTCCAGAGTGACTTGCACAAACCTGTCTAAGTTGCCGAACAATCCGGTGGCAGATCGTCACAGGTCTGAAGGATCCGGACGCCCCTGTGATAAAGTCCGCGCCCTGCAAAACGTACACCCTGTTCAGCCGCCCGTTTAACGGCGTGGCTGTCGCGTCATTCCTTTCGGTTCGTGTCTGTGGCCTGCCCCCGATTCATCGCCCGGATCACGCAACCTTGCACCCTATAAAAAAGCAGAGATGCCGTTATGACCGCTTCATCCCCTTCTCTATTGCAACGCCTTAAAAGCCTCAGCCTGGTCACACAGATCCTGATCGGCCTGATTGCCGGCATCGCCCTGGCGCTGCTCGCGCCGGAAGCGGCCAAAGGCACCGCATTCATCGGCAAGGTGTTCGTATCCGCGCTGAAAGCCGTGGCGCCGATCCTGGTGTTCGTGCTGGTCATGGCGTCGATCGCCAACCACAAGCACGGCCAGGAAACCCACATCCGGCCGATTCTGTTCCTTTATCTGCTGGGCACTTTCGCCGCTGCCGTGGTCGCGGTAATCGCCAGCACAATGTTCCCGTCGCATCTGGTGCTGTCCACCGACAACATTGCCGTGAGTGCGCCGGGCGGCATCGGTGAAGTGCTGCAAAGCCTGCTGCTGAGCGTGGTGGAAAACCCGATCACCGCGCTGATGAACGCCAACTTCATCGGCATTCTGGCCTGGGCCATCGGCATGGGCGTAGCCATCCGCCATGCGGGCGACACCACCCGGGAAGTGGTCAGCGACCTGTCCAACGGCGTGACCCTGATCGTGCGCGTGGTCATCCGCTTCGCGCCGCTGGGGATTTTCGGCCTGGTGGCGTCGACCCTGGCCACTTCGGGTTTTGGTGCACTGGTTGGCTACGCGCATCTGCTGGCGGTGCTGCTCGGCTGCATGCTGTTCGTGGCGCTGGTGATGAACCCGCTGATCGTGTTCTGGAAGCTGCGTCGCAACCCGTACCCGCTGACGCTGAAATGCCTGCGTGAAAGCGGCATCACCGCGTTCTTCACCCGCAGCTCGGCGGCGAACATTCCGGTCAACCTGGAATTGAGCAAGCGTCTGGGCCTGCATGAAGACACCTACTCGGTGTCGATTCCGCTCGGCGCCACCATCAACATGGCCGGCGCGTCGATCACCATCACCGTGCTGACCCTCGCGGCCGTGCACACCTTGGGTATCGCCGTGGACATCCCGACCGCCATCCTGCTCAGCGTCGTCGCGGCGATCTGCGCGTGCGGTGCCTCGGGTGTGGCCGGCGGTTCGCTGCTGCTGATTCCGCTGGCGTGCAGCCTGTTCGGCATCCCGAGCGAGATTGCCATGCAAGTGGTCGCAGTCGGTTTCATCATTGGCGTGTTGCAGGACTCGGCCGAGACGGCGCTGAACTCGTCGACTGACGTGCTGTTCACCGCCGCCGCGTGCCTGGGCGAAGAGCAGAAAACCCAGCGTCCGGCGTAAAAACCGAGCGCAATAAAAAGCCCGCCAAGGTTTGCACCTTGGCGGGCTTTTTCGTTGCAGGGCGGTTTAGAACGCGCCCATGTAATCGCGCTTGCCCACTTCCACACCGTTGTGACGCAGCAGTGCGTAGGTGGTGGTGACGTGGAAGAAGAACTGCGGCAGACCGTAGCTCAGCAGGTAAGCCTGGCCGGAGAAGCGCTTCTCTTTCGGCGTGCCCGGACGGGTAACGATTTCAATGCCTTCCTTGCCATTGATCTGCTCAGGCTTGATCTCGCCGATGAAGGCCAGAACCTTGGCGATCAACGCTTGCAGGTCGGCGAAGGTGGTTTCTGTGTCGTCGTATTTCGGAATCTCGACTTCAGCCAGACGCGAAGAAACGCCTTTGGCGAAGTCCACGGCGATCTGTACCTGACGCACCAGCGGGAACATGTCCGGGTACAGACGCGCCTGCAGGAAGGCGTTCGGGTCGATGTTTTTCTCGGTGGCGTGGGCTTCAGCCTTTTTCAGCACATCGCTCAGGGCGTTGAGCATTTGTTGGAAAACCGGGACGGATGCAGCGTACAGGGAAATGGTCATGGCAGTCTCACGTGGTGGCTGGGTGAATCGTGGGGCGATTATAGCCATGCTCGCGCGCCGCGCGGCTTGTCTTTTATCCAGCAAGGATTAGGCTAGGCGCCTTCGACTGCAGAGGGAACGCGCGATGACCACAGAACTTGATACCAACGCCAACGAACCACGGCTCAACGCCACGGAAATCCGCATTCTGGGTTCGCTGATCGAGAAACAGGCCACCAGCCCGGAAACCTATCCGCTGACCCTCAACGCCCTCGTACTGGCCTGCAATCAGAAAACCAGCCGGGAACCGGTGATGAACCTGACCCAGGGCCAGGTCGGCCAGAGCCTGCGCGCCCTCGAAGGTCGCGGTTTCGCCAAACTGGTCATGGGCAGTCGCGCCGACCGCTGGGAGCACAAGGTCGACAAGGCGCTGGAGCTGGTGCCTGCACAGATGATTCTGACCGGGCTGATGTTCCTGCGCGGCCCGCAGACCGTCAACGAACTGCTGACCCGCAGCGGTCGCATGCATGAATTCGAAGACGCCGAACAGGTGGTGCATCAGCTGGAACGCCTGATCGCTCGGGATCTGGCGGTGCTGATTCCACGTCAGGCCGGCCAGCGCGAAGATCGTTACACCCACGCACTGGGTGATCCGGCGGACATCGAGGCGATTATCGCCGCGCGGCAGAACCCGAGTGATCGCGGCGCGGCCAGCGGTGTTTCAGTCGAACGCATCGAAGAACTGGAAGCGCGGATTGCAGCGCTGGAAGAGCGTCTGGCCCGACTCGAATAAGTGCAATCGGGGCGGCGTCACTCGCCGTCCCAGTAATCCACCCCGTCCGCCTGCCGCGCCACCGCCACGAAGCCCGAGGCATTGCCTTCGGCATCGACGCTGAAATTATCCATCACCGCGTATTTGTTCGAATCCGGGTACTCGCAGATTTCCGGTTGCTGCTGAGTGCTGACCGCCAGATAGCGCAGTTCTTCGCAGCTGGTGTTGATGATCTGATGCGCGGCTTCCGGACCACCCGGCGGGCAGGCGATCACGTCGCCGGCGCGGATCGGGAAACGCTCGGCACCGAGGCGCACCTCCCCTTCCCCGGCCACCACGTAAAACATTTCCTCATTGACCCGATGGCTGTGAAACGGGCTGCCACGCATGCCCGGTGGCAGCGCGTACAGGCGATAACCAAGTTTCTGGGAGCCCAATTGCTGGCCGACCCGGGCGAACCGTTGTTGATAACGCCCGGCGGTTTCACCTTCGGGGGCCAAGCCTTCGGGGAGTGGTTCGAGTTCGACGTCATTCAGGTTGAGAATCGGCGGGTGCATGCAAACCTCGGTTCTTGTGATGGGCAAGTCTGTGCTTGCTGATCCGACAGTATAGGCATCGGCAAGTCCGGACGGATTTGCCGATGCTCAGGATCCATCAACTACGGGCAAACGCCACCGCTGCATCGAACTGCTCGCCCGTCGGCCGCACGCCGGTGTACAGCACGAACTGCTCCAGCGCCTGAATCGCGATCACTTCCAGCCCGGTGATCACTTTTTTACCTTCGGCGCGGCCACGCACGATCAGCGGGGTTTCCGAGGGGATCGCCACCACATCGAACACAGTCTCGGCAGACTTGATCACATCCACATCAAAAGAAAGCTGACTCGCTTCCGGGCCGCCGTCCATCCCCACCGGGGTGACGTTGATCAACATCTGCGGGCGTTCGTCGCCCAGTTCCGCCTGCCAGCGATAGCCCAGGGAATCGGCCAACGCACGGCCGGCGCGCTCGTTGCGGGCCACGATCAAACCATTCTTGTAACCGCCATCGCGCAAGGCGCTGGCCACCGCTTTGGCCATGCCGCCGCTGCCGCGCAGGGCGAAGGTCGAGTCCTTCGGCACCGCGTGGGTTTCCAGCAATTGGGCGATGGCGATGTAATCGGTGTTGTAGGCCTTGAGATGGCCGTGGGTGTTGACGATGGTGTTGATCGACTGGATCGCTGCCGCCGACGCATCCAGCTCATCGACCAGCGCAATGCTCGCTTCCTTGAATGGCATCGACACCCCGCAACCACGAATCCCCAGCGCACGAATCCCACCGACGGCCCCCGGCAGATCCTGGCTGCTGAAGGCCTTGTAGTAGAAATTCAGGCCCAGTTGCTCGTACAAATGGTTATGAAAACGCAGACCGAAATTCCCGGGACGCCCAGACAGGGACATACACAGTTGGGTGTCTTTGTTGGGGTTCATCTGCATGGGAGTCTCCTTCTAATGCACTTTCGGATGGACGGGATTAGCCAGACCATCGGCTTCTGAACGATCATAAGGCGGTCTGTTCCGGGCATCACAGCCGTTGCATGAAACCCGGTAAGCAAACCGGTACAGACCTTACACAAAATTTACCCAGCCGCCGTGCTGTTTTTCCAAATGTTGCTGTCTTAGAAGTATCCCCGCGCCATCCCGAGCCTGTTGCAGGCCTCGACGCCGGGTCGAAGAACCGAGGATTTATCATGATTCGTAAACTCCCCATCGTGGCCTTGTTGATCGGTGCATGCGCTATCACAGGTCAGGCAGAAGCCCATGGCGGTGGCTGGCAGGGCCCGGCGGTATTTGGTGCGATCGTCGGCTCGGCCATCATCGGCTCGGCGCTCATCAACCAGGATCGTCCGGTGTATGTTCAACAGCCTGTTTACGCTCAACCGGCACCGGTGTACGTGCAACAACCGCCACCACCGGTCTACTACCAGCCGGCCCCGGTTTACGTACAGCAACCGGTCTACGTGCAACCAGCGCCGGTGTATTACGGCCCTCCGCACGGCTATTACGGTCGTCCGCACTACTACGGCGGCCCGCGCTGGTAGCCAAAACACAAAGCCCCGCTGTTTAGCGGGGCTTTTTCTTGCCCTGGATAAAGGACGCCGTCTGTCGGACAAAGTCTGAAAAAATCTCGCCAAGGTCGCTGTGGGGACAGTTTGAACCGTTAAAGTCGGCATGATGGACTCGACCGTCGGGGGCAAAACACAAAACGGTCATCTATTTGTCATGACGGAACCGCAATCTGAATCCGTCCGCATACAACAGATTGATAACAACAAGGACGACTTGAATGCCTACACAGAATCCGCACCGCATCGTCGGTTTATGCACCTCGAGCAAGGTGTACAACGCACTGACCGAGCTCAAGCACCTGGAAGGCCATCGCACGGCGAAGTTTGTGTCGCTGCTGGCGGAAAACCTGGTGCGCAAGGGCTTGCTCAATGAGCACGAGATCGTGCACATGCTCGATCAAGTGGTGGATTGAGCCAGCCCTCACTGGCATCAATGTCCACTATCGAAAGCGTTGATTGTCCCTGAAACGGACGAGTCCTTAAGGTAGCTCCATAGATTGATGGAGGTACTTCTCATGGCTCAGGTTCAAATCATGTCCGTTATCGGCAGCGCGGTTCCCGCATCGCTCAGAGAAATGGGACTGCTCGCCTGCTGGTATCTGGTGCGCGACGGCGAGCCGGTCAGCGGCCCGCTCACTTCACTGCCAGCCGCCCAGGCATTGTCGCAACGGCTGATCAACGGCCCGTTCAAGGCTTAAGGCAGCTGCACCTTCGGCCTGGTTTCGATGAACAGCGCCCAACTCGACATGAACAATGCAGCGATCAAAGGCCCGATCACGAAACCATTGAGGCCGAACACGGCCATCCCGCCCAGCGTCGAAATCAAAATCATATAGTCGGGCATGCGGGTGTCCTTGCCGACCAGCACCGGACGCAGCACGTTGTCCACCAGGCCGATCACGAATATCCCGAACAACCCCAGCACCACGCCCTGCCAGATCATCCCGCTGAGCAGGAAATAAACCGCCACCGGCGCCCAGACAATCCCCGCCCCCACCGCCGGCAACAGCGACAGAAACGCCATCAACACCGCCCAGAGCAACGCGCTGGGAATGTCGAGAAACCAGAAAATCGCCCCGCCCAATGCGCCCTGAGTAATGGCCACCAGCAGGTTGCCTTTGACCGTGGCGCGCACCACCCGGTTGAACTTCAGTTGCAGCCGACGCTTGTGATGCTCCTCCAGCGGCACCGCCGTGCGCACTTTACGCGCCAGTTCGGCACCATCGCGCAGAAAGAAAAACAGCAAGTACAACATGATGAAAAAACTCACCACGAAATCGAACGTGCCCTGGCCGAAACTGAACGCCTGGGTCGCCAGCACCTGACTGCCCTGCATCGCAGCCTTGACGATTTTCTCGCGCAAGGCATTGAGTTCACCCACGCCAAAACGGTCGAGCAGGTGCTGAAAGTACGGCGGCAGGCTGTGCTTGAACTGCGCCAGATACGCGCCGATGTCGAGCTTGCCGCTTTCGATGTTGTCGTAGAGCACCGCCCCTTCCTGCACCAGCAACACGCTGATGACGATCACCGGCAGGATCGCGATCACCAGGCAGACACTCAGGGTGCACAGTGACGTCAGGTTGCGTTGCCAGCCGAATTTCTGCTGCATCCGGCGCTGCATCGGCGCAAACAGAATGCCGAGGATCACCGCCCAGAACACCGCGCCGTAGAACGGCAGCAGGATCCAGATGAAGGCGATGGTCACCAGAAACAGCAGCACGGTGAGGGATTTGAATTGCAGACTCTTTTGGTTCATGTCCGGTCCATGTCAGTCAGGCGCCACGCGCACTCGCCCAACTTAGTCAGCCCACGCCCGCGCGAGTGCCATCTTTGTTCATGGAGCATAGATCCAGATCGATCAGGTCTCGATGGGGGGCAAACATTGCCCATTTGGAATAGGGTTGCCGGTCAGTTTGGCTCGTTTATCCATGACTGTTTTCAAACAGGGTCCCCAGAAGCTGTACCGATGATTCTGGCAACGGAGAATCAAATAGCCACCACTCAGATTGACAGTCTGTTCAATTCCCTTTCATCATAAAAAAAGGATTTTATAGATGGATAACACGGAATGTTTGCCCCAGCCATCCAGGCCTTCCATAGCCCGGCGATTCACTCATGCCTGCCTGCCTTTCAGGCTCTGACCGCTAATAGCCCTCAAGCGCTGGCCGCGTCTGTTTCGTTACCACTCAAGTGGAGCAACGAAAGCTCACCGGACTTCGAATACCTGTCCGTGAAAGCCCATCTGTCTCCAGGTCAAGTGGCCGCCGGGGTGCTTTCATGAGCGCGCAAAAAGCCGTTAAGCCACAACGCGAACCGCAAGTTGCGCTAACACCGCTGAGCGAGGTGTATCTCGAAGACGTGGGGCTGGGTGCCGAGCATTTCGATGCCTGGCTGCGAGACATCAGTGATGACTGGATCAACCTGGAGCGAATCAAAACCGTGGCGGGCGCCCTGCCGGCAGTGGGCAACGTCATTGCCTTGATGGATGCCCTGGGAGACATCGTCACACTGGCCACCAGTGACGAGCCTGATCCGTTCGTCTGGGTCAGCCTGGGCATCAACCTGATCGGTGTCATTCCGATTCCGCCGACAATGGCTGCAGCACGCATGAGTCTGCGGCCGATGCTGTTTCTGGTGCGTCAGGAGGGCAAAAAAGCGCTTGGCGATGCCCTGATCAATATCCTGATCGGGCACTTGAACACCGATATCGTCGGTACACTCGAAGACTTTGTCGGCGACAAGGCCAAGACAAAACTCAAGGATTTGCTGGACGCCGTCGGCTTGTACGGCGAAGAAATGGTCAACGATCTCGCCCGGGGTCTGGACGAACTGGCAACCGGCACCTTCAAAACCCGGGCGGACATCGACGCCCTCGCCAAACATACGGACGCGTTACTGCATAATCCTCGGGAGATCATCGAAAACTCCTACGGAGCTGCCGCAAGCATCCTCAAGCTCACTTACAAGAGCGCTGCCAACGCCGCAGCGCAGTGGGTTATTCCGTCAGAGATCAGCGCGCTCATACAGCAAAACACACCCAAGTTACGTGCTCTTGCACCCAAGCTACGTCGCGAACTCAACAAGCTGTCTGACCCACAGAACCCGGACTCCCTCGAACGCCTGCGCCAAACCCTGGCCGACAGCGTGAAAGAATGGACGCTGCGCAACGAAAATGGCCAGGGTGCCAGCGTCAAACCCGATGCCGTCAGCCAGGCAATGTTCCTGGCGAGTGCCAATGCGCTGGAAGTAATCCGACGCCAGAAGCGTGGAAAAAAGCGGCCGAAAGAACAGAAAAACGGCGTTTGCCCCGGTACATGTAAAAGCATCAGTTTTGCCATGGGTTCAGAATCCATGGAGCACACCGACTTCAGCTTGCCAGGACCGTTCCCGGTGGCATGGACACGCACTTACAGCTCCGCGCTGAGCGCCTACGACCAGGATGTCTTGGGCGCGCGCTGGGTCAGCGAGTTCACCACACGCTTCGATTGCATCGACGACAGTCTGGTGTTTCATGATGCCGATGGGCGCAGCCATGACTATGCATTGCCCAAGGTAGGCCTCTTCCATTACGACCCGATCGAAGACTTCACGCTGATACGTGCCAGCGAGCAGCAACTGGTGCTGTGCCGCGGGTACGACCGCAAGGAAACCTACGTCCGCCATGGCCACCGCTACCTGCTGAGCGGTGTGGTCCTGCGCAACGGTGCGGGGGTGATGCTGCATCACGAGCATCGGCATGACGATCTGCCAGTACTGTCCGACCTGATGACCTATCAGGACGATTTAACTCAGGTACACCTGCACCTGGGCACGATGCTCGACGAGCAGGGTCGCTTGAGCGGCCTGTGGGAAATCAGTGACGGTACTCCCCTGCGCCAGCTCTGCGGGTATCACTACGACAGCAGCGGCGATCTGGTCCTGGCACAAGATGAGCACGGTGCAACGTGGAATTATCAGTATCAGCATCACTTGCTTACCCGCTACACCGATCGCACCGGACGCGGGATGAATCTGCAATGGGAAGGGCTGGGCGCCGACGCCAGAGCCGTGCGCGAGTGGGCCGACGATGGCAGTTTCGATACTCGCCTGGAATGGGACAAAAATATCCGCCTGACTTACGTCACCGATGCCCATGGCTACGAAACCTGGCACTACTACGATCTCCTTGGTTACACCTATCGCATTCGCCATGCTGATGGCAGTTCCGAGTGGTTGTTCCGTGACCAGGCCAAGAACGTGGTGCGCCACGTTCACGCCGACGGCACTACCGACCGCTTCAGCTACGATAACCGTGGCAATCTCTTGGAACACATTCGCGCCGATCACAGTGTCGTGCACTACGCCTACGATGATCACAGCCAACTGATCAAGATCAGCGATGGCGAAGGCGGCCAGTGGCAACGGACTTATGACGACCGCGGCAATCCGATCGAATCCATCGACCCTCTCGGCAACATTACCGAGTACGCCTACAACGCGGCGGGCCAGCCTACCGCGATCAAAGACGCCCACGGCAATGAAAAAACCCTGGCTTACAACGATGCCGGGCAGTTGGTGGAGTACGTCGACTGCTCGGGCAAGACCAGCGCATGGGAGTACGATGATCGCGGCCAAATGGTCGGTTTCACCGACGCGGCCGGCTTGACTACCGAGTACCAGTACCTGGCTGGTCAAATGGTACTGATCAAGTACCCGGACAACACCGAAGACCGCTTCGAGCGTGATGCCGAGGGGCGTTTGTTGGTGCATGTCGATGCAATGGATCGCCGCACCACCTGGAGTTATACCGTCGCTGGGCAGATCGCCGAGCGCGTCGATGCCGCCGAACAGACCCTGCGCTACCGCTGGGATCGCCTTGGGCGCTTGCAGAGCCTGGAAAACGAAAACGAGCGGCGCGCCCATTTCCACTATGACCCGATGGGTCGACTGCTGGAAGAAAGCGGTTTCGACGGTCATACCACGTGCTACCAATATGATCCGAACACCGGTCGCTTGCAGAGCACGGTCAATGGCGCACGCGTGATCTCGGTCAAATTCGACCCGTTGGGCCGTCTCACCGAACGCCACGCCAGTCTAGGCGAGCAAACACAACAGGAAACTTTCGCTTACGACAACAACGGCAACCTGGTCATGGCCTGCAACGAGCAGAGCCGTTTGCAGTGGTTCCATGATCCTGCCGGCAACCTGGTGCGCGAACATCAGCACTATCTGGGCCTTGACAAACCTCAGGTTGCGGTCTGGCAGCACGAATACGACGTGCTCAACCAGCGTATCGCCACCGTGCGTCCGGACGGCCATCGCGTCAGTTGGCTGACCTATGGCAGCGGGCACTTGCTCGGCATGCGCCTGGATGAGCATGATCTGATCGGCTACGAACGGGACGACCTGCACCGGGAAGTCGCCCGCCATCAAGGCAATCGCCTTCTGCAAACGCAAACATGGAGCCCCACCGGGCGTCTGCAAGAGCAGTTGCTGACCCGTGCCGACGACAAATCCACCCTGTTGAAACGCGAATACCAGTACGACGCCGTCGGCCAACTGACTGACATCAATGACAGCCGCCGCGGCCCCCTCGCCTATCAATATGACCCGGTAGGCCGACTGCTCAGCGCCACCACTCGCCAGGGCGTGGAAACCTTCGCCTTCGACCCGGCCGGTAACTTGCTTGACGAAAGCGTCCGGCAGATTCGCAGACCACTGGATCAAGACCCGCCACGCAGCAAGCTGGTCGACAACCTGCTGCGCGAATACGCCGGCACCCACTATGACTACGACGAACGCGGCAACCAGATTCAGCGCTGGCACAACGGCCAACGCTGCGACCTGCGCTGGGACTTGTTTGATCGGCTGGTGCAATACGAAGACTCACGACTATCCGTCGATTTTGCCTACGACGCACTTGGACGACGCCTACACAAAAACTCTACGGCGCACTACAAACATCGTCCCGAAGCCGGTTCCCAATGGAATCGCAATGAGCATGCGCGCAAACAACGCGAGCTGGGTTGCGGTTTCACGTTGTACGGCTGGGACGGTGACCAACTGGCGTGGGAAAGCAGCCCGGCCCAACACGAAAGTGGCACCGGTCGCACCGTGCACTACATTTTCGAACCGGGCAGTTTCGTACCGGTGGCACAGGCACTGCGGCATCAACCGATTCACCTGAGTGGTCAACCCGACTACAGCGACAGCTACAGCCTCGATGACGACCCTTTGTGGAATCACAAACCGGCCGTTCTACCCTTCGAGATGCTGGCCTGGTATCAATGTGATCACCTTGGCACTCCGCAGGAACTGACCGACCAGCAAGGCAATACCGCGTGGAATGCGCATTACAAAGCGTGGGGTGAAATACGCGAACAGCGCTCGACGTCAGCACAACAGCAAGGACTGACGAACCCGATCAGGTTCCAGGGTCAGTACCACGATCATGAGACGGGGCTGCATTACAACCGGCACCGCTACTATGATCCGGGGGTTGGGCGGTTTATTTCGAAGGACCCTATTGGATTCGTAGGTGGCATCAACCTATATCAATATGCTCCTAACCCGGTAGGGTGGGTTGATCCGTCAGGACTAACGCCCAAGAAGGCCGCCTGCTATGCGAAGCTAGCAAAAATACAGACAAAATCAGAACTTCTTCACAACGAGTTCCGTAAATATGATCCAGACGAAGATGCCAAAGGTGGTCATACTCATAAACATGGGATTACTGTACCCGGAGGACATTACAAGGAAATTCGAGATCTCCAGAGAGGGATAAAGAACTCATTGAAAGACTATTCAGATAATGAATGCAGTTGCCAATGCCTTGGCATCAAGGCAAAGCCAATCATTGATAAAGCTGAAGGCCTTGCAAATAGACACGTTGAAACTCCACCAGGAGTTGCATACATTCCTGTAGGTAGCAATCGATGATCGATGATGAACTGTTAGTGGATCTGTATGAAGCCGGCGAATTGTTCGCTCACGGTGATAAGAGCGGGATGGAGCGTTTACTGCCGCATATAAAAAATGGCGAGCTGTATGACGACATACCCTTATTGTTCTATGTGGCTGACAACACTGAAACACTGGACTTCCTTGAGGAAAACGGAGTCAATTTCTTACAAAAAAGTTGTTTGGGAGGGGGAAATCTTCTTCATCGAACCTCATCGGAAAGTGATGACCATGTATTCGAATGGGTGTTGAGCTGGTATAAAAACAAAAACATTATTGACACCCCTGACGACAACGGAATTACAGTGCTTTCGTCACTTTTGAAAATCGGCCCGATTGAACGTGCAAAACGATTGATTGACAGTGGGGCGAGTATTTATTCTGTCGCAGATAACGGCCTGACCCCGGCACGACAAGCGGTTTACCACATAGGAGAAGAGAAACATGCTATTGAAGGTCTTGAGACGCTTCGGATGCATGGATTAACTTTGAGTGAAGATGAATCACAATATCTGGTGAACATGGCGAAGCGTATAAACCGACCAAACCTTGCAAAATGGATTGAGACACACTTGAGAAGTTAAAGTAAACACGCAGTTAAACCGCAAGAAAGACGGGTATATTTTGCGTCTTTAATTTTTTCCAATCAGCTAGACGGCCGGGGTTGAATTCATACTCTACCATCGAGGCTTACAACTATTTCTCCGGCCGAAAGTACATAACTGAAGAAAAAATGGTGGGGCGCATGAAAACGACGATCTGGAACCGACGTTTTTGATTTACTGCCTGCCGATGAAGACGCTTTGGTTAGAATTGCCGTTGCAGCCAACCAAAAGACTTCACACGAGACCTTGACAAGGTTATGTTACGACATTGACGAACGTGTACACGATGTCGCCGTGTATAATATAAAGCATAGAAAATAGCCGAAAACAGATGAATAACTACACCTCTGACCTCCAACAAGATCTTAACAAACCCACTCACACCTGCATGAACATCGGCATTTTACAACAACAACTCGCCACTTGATAAACCTGCCATGCTCTTATTTACAAGCTGATGAACGTTTTGAAGAGAATAAAGACTGCACTCCATGCAGCGACCGGTAAAGGAGCACGCAAGCTCATTGCAGCGCAAGCCGACATTTATGAGAACGTCACTCTGGCCCATGAATACTTTCGGATGAATGCCTGGATTTCATCATCCACCTACTCTCTGCGCAAGATTTGTTCAATAAACCTGGAATGCATATATTCATAGTCAAAACACACACCGACATGGATATTATTTCAGACACCCAGAAAACAGCGCTTCTGCATACGATATCTACAAACTATCATCAGTACACTGAAACTGATCTATGTTGGCACCTGGGTGATCTAATAGCCCGATGCTACAACCCCTTCCTGGCCATTAATTTCTTTCAGAATCAATTCGCCTCCGCAACGCTTCAGGGGAAAGAGGGCATTGCACTCGGACTGGACATCATCGCCAGACATTCGAAGAGAGACCCGGGCATCATGAAAAGCATTGATCGAATCATGTGCCAGAGCGACCTGCGCTATTCCCTCCCCGTTCATAAAACATAGACCCAGATCAACAAACCCTCGCCGCACCTCGTTTACCCTCCCGCGCTTTTGCGACCGACACCACCATGACGCCCTCCTTCACCCCGGAATTGCTCGCCCCCGCCGGCACCCTGAAAAACATGCGCTACGCCTTCGCCTACGGCGCCGATGCGGTCTACGCCGGCCAGCCGCGCTACAGCCTGCGGGTGCGCAACAACGAGTTCGACCACGCCAACCTCGCCCTCGGGATTCGCGAAGCCCAGGCCCAGGGCAAGCGCTTTTACGTAGTGGTCAACATCGCGCCGCACAACGCCAAACTCAAGACCTTCCTCAAGGATCTGGCGCCAGTGATCGAGATGGCGCCGGACGCTCTGATCATGTCCGACCCCGGCCTGATCATGCTGGTGCGCCGGCACTTTCCGCAGATGTCGATTCACTTGTCGGTGCAGGCCAACACGGTGAACTGGGCGAGTGTCGAGTTCTGGCAGCAACAGGGTCTGAGCCGGATCATCCTGTCCCGTGAATTATCGCTGGAAGAAATCGGCGAAATCCGCGAACAGGTACCGGGCATGGAACTGGAAGTGTTCGTTCACGGCGCGCTGTGCATGGCCTATTCCGGCCGCTGCCTGCTCTCGGGTTACATGAACAAGCGTGACGCCAATCAGGGCACCTGCACCAACGCCTGCCGCTGGAAATATTCGGCGCAGGAAGCCACCGAAAACCCGCTCGGCGAGATCGTGCAGACCTTCGAACCGCAACCGACTCTCGGCCTCGGTGCCCCCACCGATCGGGTGTTTCTGTTGCAGGAAGCCAATCGTCCCGGCGAACTGATGCCGGCATTCGAAGACGAGCACGGCACCTACATCATGAACGCCAAGGACCTGCGTGCGGTGCAGCACGTCGAGCGCCTGACCCGCATGGGCGTGCACTCACTGAAGATCGAAGGCCGGACCAAATCGCACTTCTACTGCGCGCGTACCACCCAGGTCTATCGCCGCGCCATCGACGATGCAGTCGCCGGCCGCGAATTCGACCGCAGCCTGATGACCGACCTGGAATCCCTCGCCCAGCGCGGGTACACCGAAGGTTTCCTGCGCCGTCACGTGCATGACGAATATCAGAACTACCAGAACGGCAGCTCGGTGTCGGAACGTCAGCAGTTTGTAGGTGAACTGACCGGCGAACGCCGGGAGCGGTTAGCCGAGGTGAAAGTGAAGAACCGCTTTGCACTGGGCGATCATCTGGAACTGATGACACCCAAGGGCAACTTCCATTTTGATCTGCATGAATTGCAGAGCCTCAAGGGCGACGCCATCGACGTGGCGCCGGGGGATGGGCACACGGTGTACCTGCCGATTCCGGATGCCGTGGATTTGCGCTTCGGCTTGTTGATGCGCGACGTGACCGGAGCCTGATCCAGCTCAGACAAACTCCTCGCGCAACATCGCCACAAACGCCTCACGCGCCGGGTGCACCCCGGCGTTTTCATGCCAGTAGAACAAGTTGTCGATGGCCGTCAGTTCCGGGAATTCGTAACCCGCACACCCCGCGCCTTTGGCGTATTGCTCGAACACGCCTTTGGGCACCAGCGCCACGCCAGCGCCGGCACTCACGCAACCGACGATCGCTCCGTAACTGGCCAGGCTGACAATTGGCAACGCCAGGCCCTGACGCAACAGCCAGTGCTCCAGCGCGGCGCGATACGGACAGCCCTGCGGCCACATGAACACGGTCTTGTCCTGCAAATCATCGAGGTCGCGCACCGGCCCGAATGAGGTCGATGCGATCAGCAGCAATTCTTCGCGATACATCGGGGTGCGTTTGAGCTGGGAGCGCTCGACATCCACCGCGACGATGGCGCCGTCCAGACGATGGCTGGCGGTATCGTCGAGCAGTTGCCCCCAGGTGCCGGTGGTCAGCTCCAGTGCCACGTTCGGAAAGCGTTTGTGAAATTTCGCCAGCAGACGCGGCAGTCGCCCGGTTGCCGAAGATTCAATGGCGCCGATGCGCAGCGGCCCCGAAGGCTCGGCGGCAGGATCGACCGCCCTTTTGGCTTCAGCTGTCAGCGCCAGAATCTTCTCTGCATAAGCGAGAAAGGTCTGCCCGGCAGGACTGATCCGCAGCCCGCGCCCTTCGCGCAGAAACAACGCCACCCCCAGTTCCGCTTCCAGGGATTTGATCCGCGCCGTGATATTCGACGGCACGCAAAACAGCTTTTCAGCCGCTTTGGCGATGCTGCCGACCTCGGCCACGGTCTTGAACATGCGGATCTGCGCCAGCTCCATAACTCGTCACTCATAGTGAATGGTTGACGCAGTATAAGTCAGTTGTGGCGAATAGTCGGCCGCCCGAATACTCGGCGCATCAACCCTCTTGGTGCCTCGCTCATGCCTTCCACTTCGCCTTTGAAAATCCTGCTGGCCATGGCCTTCGTCGTCGGCTGCTGGGCCTATTCGCCAACCGGTATCCACATTGGCCTGCAAGCCTACGAGCCCGGTCATCTGGCGTTGCTGCGGTTTCTGCTGGCGTCGTTGTTCATGGCGGTGATTGCGGGTTTCAAGGGTATTCACCTGCCGCGTCTGCAGGATTTGCCGCTGTTGTTTGCGTTGGGCTTCTTTGCCGTCAGCCTGCATCACGTCGTGCTGAACATCGGCCAGCAAAGCGTCAGCGCCGGCGCGTCGAGTGTGCTGGCGCAATCGACGCCGCTGTTCAGCACGCTGCTGGCGCGGTTTCTGTTCAAGGATCGGGTCAGCGTCTGGCGTTGGGGTTGTGTGTTGCTGGGATTCGTCGGCGTGGTGATTGTGGTCAGCGGCGATCGCGGCCTCGGCAGCATCGACGCCCACGGTTTGCTGATCCTGCTGGCGGCGGTGTCGTGGAGCGTTTACTTCGCCCTGCAAAAACACCACGCCCGGCGCTACGACGGGCTCACGCTGGTTTGCTACACGGTGTGGTCCGGCACGTTGTTGCTGTTGATCTACTTGCCGGGGCTGGCCGACAGCGTGGCCAGTGCGCCATTGCGGGTGCAATGGGCGGTGCTCGCTCTGGGCGTTTTTCCCAGCGCCCTCGCCTATCTGGCGTGGGCGTTCGTGCTCAAGCATGTCGATCTGAGCCGGGCGACGATGACGCTGTATCTGATTCCGCCGACCGCGATGGGTATTGCCTCGGTGGGATTGGGTGAGCGACCGACGCTGTTGGTGCTGGTGGGTTCGGCGGTGGTGTTGATCAGCGTGCTGGCGTTGAATCTGGAGCGGCCTGCGGCGGTGCGGGCCATTGAGACTTGAGTTGCGACACCGTTATGCGCCGCCCGCCGAAAACCGGTCGCGACTGTTGGTCAGGTGCAGCCACATTGCAGCACGCGCCGCGTCCGGGTCCTGACGCTTGATCGCGTTGAGGATCGCCTCATGCTCAAGATTCGCCAGTTGCCCGAGCTTGCTCAAATCCACCGCCCCGCGCTCGGCCGCATTGACCCGGGTACGCGGAATCATCGCACTGCCCAGGTGCTGCATGATCTCGGTGAAGCAGACGTTGCCGGTGGCTTCGGCAATCAGCAGGTGAAAGCGCCGGTCGGCCTCGACGCAACTGTCGTTGTTGGCCAGTAGACGCTGATAGTCGTCCAGCGCCTGACGCATCTGCACCAGTTGTTGGTCGGTGCGGCGCTGCGCGGCCAGTGCCGCCGCTTGCGTCTCCAGTCCCATGCGCAATTCGAGAATGCTGCGCACCCCCAGCGCGGTGTCGACATTCAGCCGCAGCCCCTGCTCCGGCGCACGCTCGATCACGAACGTGCCGATGCCGTGCCGCGTCTCCACCAGCCCCGACGCCTGCAACTTGGAAATCGCCTCGCGCACCACGGTGCGGCTGACGCCGTGCTCCTGAACGATCGAATTCTCCGAGGGCAGCTTGTCACCGGGCAACATCTGGCCGAGCAGGATGCTCTGGGTGAGTTTTTCCACCAGGTCATGGGCCAGGTTGTGCGCGCGTTTACGGGCGGGAGCGTCGAGGTCTTCTTGCATGGTCGGTTCCGGTGATCGGGGCACACCGATCGTAGCACTGCGGGGGATGACTTGTATGAGCTCCTATGATTTCAGGCCCTCAACTTGTATGACAACAATCGATTTTAGCTAAAAAATCTTCCATTTCGCCGGGCAATCAGCCAACGATCACTGGCACAGAACGCTGTATCACGCTTGATGAAATCTCTCAAAACCCCAACAAATACGGCACTTAAAATCCGAAAAAGCATAAAAACCACTCCCCGTAGACAAATTTGATTGAGCACTCCCGCTTGTAGGACAAAAAAATCTAGTTGTATGATGTCTATCAACAACGCAGCATCCAGCCACACCCCGCATAAAAATAACGAGTGGGAGAAAACCAAGTGAAATCATCCATTGCCGGGATGAACGAGGGCGCCGATTCGGTGCTGTCCTCCGCCATTGCCAAAGTCAAACGCCACGTCCTGCCTCTGTTCGTGATCATGTTCATCGTCAATTACATTGACCGGGTGAACATCGGCTTCGTCCGCACTCACATGGAACATGACCTCGGTATCGGCGCCGCTGCCTATGGCTTCGGTGCGGGCCTGTTCTTCATCGGTTACGCGCTGTTCGAAGTCCCCTCAAACATGCTGCTGCAAAAGGTCGGTGCGCGAATCTGGCTGACCCGCATCATGTTCACCTGGGGTCTGGTGGCCGCCGGCATGGCGTTCATCCAGAACGAAACCCACTTTTACATCCTGCGTTTCCTGCTCGGCGTGGCTGAGGCCGGATTCTTTCCTGGGGTGATCTACTACTTCACTCGTTGGCTGCCGGGGGCCGAGCGCGGCAAGGCGATTGCGATTTTCCTCAGCGGTTCGGCCGTAGCCTCGCTGATTTCCGGCCCGTTGTCCGGCCTGCTGTTGCAGATCGAAGGATTCGGCCTGCACGGCTGGCAATGGATGTATTTCATCGAAGGGATGTTCTCGGTCGGCCTGTGCGTATTCGTCTGGTTCTGGCTCGACGCTAAACCCCACGATGCCAAGTGGCTGACCCGCGCCGAGCAGGATGCACTGGTCAAGGCCATCGACGATGAACAGAAGGCCCGCGAAGCCGCGACCCCGATCAAGCCTTCGCTGGGCAAACTGCTCAAGGATCGCCAGATCATCCTGTTCTGCCTGATCTACTTCTTCATTCAACTGACGATCTACGCTGCAACGTTCTGGCTGCCGAGCATCATCAAGAAGATGGGCGAGATGAGCGACTTCCAGGTCGGCCTGTTCAACTCGATTCCGTGGCTGCTGTCGATCATCGGCATGTATGCATTCGCCTCGTTCTCGGTGAAGTGGAAACACCAGCAGGCGTGGGTGGCCACGGCGCTGTTGATCGCCGCCGCAGGGATGTTCATGTCCACCACCGGCGGGCCGATCTTCGCCTTCGTCGCGATCTGCTTTGCCGCACTGGGTTTCAAATCAGCGTCGTCGCTGTTCTGGCCGATCCCGCAGGCCTATCTCGATGCGCGAATCGCCGCTGCGGTGATCGCGTTGATCAACTCGGTGGGCAACCTCGGCGGTTTCGTCGCCCCCACCACCTTCGGTTTGCTGGAACAACACACCGGTTCGATCCAGGGCGGCCTCTATGGCCTGGCCGCGACCTCGATCATCGCCGCGATCATCGTGTTCGCCGCCCGCATGACACCCAAATCCGCACCTGACGTCGCCGTGGCCGGTGCCGCGCCGAAACACGCTTGAAAGGACAACGCCAAATGACCGCACACGACATCGCCAAAGCCCCGATCATCACTGAGATGCAAGTCATCCCGGTGGCCGGCCACGACGGCATGCTGCTCAACCTGAGCGGCGCCCACGGGCCGTTTTTCACCCGCAACATCGTCATCCTCAAGGACAACGCCGGCCACACCGGCGTCGGTGAAGTGCCCGGCGGCGAACGCATCCGCCAGACGCTGGAAGACGCCCGCAATCTGGTGGTCGGCAGCCCGATCGGCACGTATCAGAAGATACTCAACCAGGTGCGCCAGACCTTTGCCGACCGCGATGCCGGCGGCCGCGGCCTGCAAACCTTCGACCTGCGCATCACCATTCACGCGGTCACCGGGCTGGAAGCGGCCCTGCTCGACCTGCTCGGCCAGCACCTCGACGTGCCGGTGGCGGCATTGCTCGGCGAAGGCCAGCAGCGTGATGAAGTAAAGATGCTCGGTTATCTGTTCTACGTGGGGGATCGCCGGGAAACCGACCTCGCCTACCGCAGCGAACCGGATGCCGACAACGACTGGTTCCGCGTGCGTCACGAGAAAGCCATGACTGCCGACGCGGTGGTGCGTCTGGCGGAGGCGGCCCATGCGCGTTACGGCTTCAAGGACTTCAAGCTCAAGGGTGGCGTGCTCAGCGGCGACGCCGAAATCGAAGCGGTGACGGCACTGGCCGAGCGCTTCCCCGACGCACGCATCACTCTTGATCCGAACGGCGCGTGGTCATTGAAAGAAGCCATCCGTTTGTGCCGTGACCAGCATCATGTGCTGGCCTATGCCGAAGATCCGTGCGGTGCGGAAAACGGTTATTCGGGCCGTGAAGTGATGGCCGAATTCCGCCGCGCCACCGGCCTGAAAACCGCCACCAACATGATCGCCACCGACTGGCGCGAAATGGGTCACGCGATTCAGTTGCAGTCAGTCGATATCCCGCTGGCCGACCCGCATTTCTGGACCATGCAGGGTTCGGTGCGGGTGGCGCAGATGTGTCATGAATGGGGCCTGACCTGGGGCTCGCACTCCAACAACCACTTCGACATTTCCCTGGCGATGTTCACCCACGTCGCGGCCGCCGCGCCGGGCGACATCACCGCCATCGACACCCACTGGATCTGGCAGGACGGCCAGCGCCTGACCAAGGCGCCGCTGCAAATCGTCGACGGCTGCGTGCAGGTGCCGAAGAAGCCGGGGCTGGGCATCGAGCTGGACATGGATCAGGTGGCCAAGGCCCACGAACTCTATAAAGGCATGGGGCTGGGTGCGCGGGATGACAGCGTGGCGATGCAGTTTCTGATTCCGGGCTGGACGTTCGATAACAAGAAGCCGTGCCTGGTGCGTTAAACCTGCGCAGCCTCCAGCAACCAGTGCTTGAATGCCGCCATCGCCGATGTCTCCGGCCGTGACTGCAACCGCGTCAGCCAATAGCTGCCGGTGGTGATTTCGATGGCAAAGGGTTGGCGGATCAGGTCCGCCGCCAGTTGCCGGGCAAACATCAACGGCGGCGCCAGTGCCACCCCGCCGCCCTGCAACGCCGCCTCCATCATCGCCAGCGACGAGTCGAACACGATGCTCTGGGGCGGCGCGGCATGGGTCGCCAGACCGGCCGCATGAAACCATTCCGGCCACTCATCGGTGCGATAGGAACGCAGCAAACGCTGCTGCAGAAGATCCCCCGGCGTGTGCAGTTGCCGGGCGATTTCCGGCACGCAAAGCACCGACAACGGCGCCTCCAGCAAACGGGTCGCCTCGATACCGTGCCACGCCCCCGCGCCAAACCGGATCGCGTAATCCAGCCCTTCAGCGGCGACGTCCACCCGATTGTTGTTGGTCGACAGTCGCAAATCTATGAGCGGATGTTTCGCCTGGAAGTCCGCCAGCCTCGGCAACAACCAGCCCACGGCGAAAGTGCCCACCGCGCCGACCGTCAGCATTTCCCGATATTGCCCACCTGCCAGACGCTCGAGCATCTGCGCGATATGATCGAACGACGTGGTCAGCACCGGCAGCAAAGTTTCACCCTCGCCGGTCAGCATCAGCCCACGGGGCAGGCGTTTGAACAGGATCACGCCGAGTTGCGCCTCCAGGCTTTTGACCTGATGGCTGACCGCGGCTTGAGTCACGCACAGCTCAACGGCAGCGCGAGTGAAGCTCAAATGACGTGCAGAAGCTTCAAAGGCGCGTAATGCATTCAAGGGCAATTGAGGTCGAATCATGCCAAGTCCCAAATTTTTCTAATGGCTCATCCGAGTTTTCATCGTTTGTCGAAAGACACCGGACTGCCTAGATTTGGCGGCGCCGATCAGCCGGCCCGACGGAAAACGCTCGCAGTGTAGCGGGATAACACCATCAACACTCATGGAGAGTGGTTCAAGCATGTTTTCGATCAACCTGAACAAACTCAAGTCCCTGTGCGCTTTCGGACTTTTCTTCAGCGCCGCCACCTGCCTGGCCGCCCCACAAACCGACGATCAGTTGCAGGCGCTGGTCAAGGCCACCGTGACACCGGTCATGCAGCAACAGGACATCGCGGGTCTGGCTGTAGCCGTGACCGTCGATGGCAAGGCGCATTACTTTAACTACGGTGTTGCCGACAAAAGCACCGGGCAAGCGGTAAGTGAAAACACCCTGTTCGAAATCGGCTCGGTCAGCAAAACCTTCACCGCGACCCTCGGCGCCTACGCCCAGGCCAGCGGCAAACTGGCGTTTTCCGACAAGGCCAGCCAGCACTGGCCCGAGCTGAAAGGCAGCGCGTTCGACCGTATCAGCCTGCTGCAACTGGGCACCTACAGCGCCGGTGGCCTGCCACTGCAATTCCCGGACGCCGCGGACTCTTCCGACAAGATGCTCGGCTATTACCAACAGTGGAAACCGACGTATCCTGCTGGCAGCCATCGCCTGTATTCCAACCCGAGCATCGGCCTGTTCGGTTATCTGGCCGCAAAAAGCCTCGGCCAGCCATTCAATCAGATCATGACCGAAACCCTGCTGCCTAAACTCGGGCTCAAGCACACCTTCCTGTCGGTGCCCGCGTCTGAAGAGAAGCTCTACGCCCAGGGCTATGACAAGAACAACCAACCGGTGCGAGTCAGCCCCGGCGCACTGGATTCCGAAGCCTACGGCGTGAAAACCAGCGCTGCGGACCTGCTGCAATTCGTCGAAGCCAACCTCGACACCGCCAAACTCGAAACACCGCTGCAAAAAGCCATCGCCCTCACCCACACCGGCTACTACACCGTCGGCGACATGACCCAGGGCCTGGGCTGGGAACGCTACGCCTACCCGATCAGCCTCGAGCGCCTGCTGGACGGCAACTCCACGCCGATGGCGATGGAAGCGCACAAGGTCAAATGGCTCAACCCGCCACAGCCGGAACCGGCGAACGTGCTGCTCAACAAGACCGGCGCCACGGGTGGCTTCGGTGCGTATGTCGCGTTCGTGCCGTCGAAGAAAGTCGGGATCGTGATTCTGGCGAACCGTAATTATCCGAATGGAGAGCGGGTGAAGATTGCGCACAAGATTCTGGGTGAGTTGACCCGGTAATCACGCCATAAAAAATGGGCGACCTGAGAAGGTCGCCCATTTTTGTTTCAGCTCATTCCACGATCACGCCATCAGTCATCCGGCATTTCCGCAGGTTTGGCCGGCTTCGCGGGTTTTGCCGGTTTGCCGCCCTTCGTCCCTTTGGTCGGTGCCGCTTCAGCAGCCACCGGTGGTGGAGGCGGCGCGGCAAGCTCTTTCTCGGCGGCTGGCAGTGCATCGATGGTGTCGAAGACTTTTTTCAAATCGACTGACTTGGCCTCATCACCCGAAACAGCAAGCTTGGTCTCGCCATCCTTGCCCACCAGGAAAATTTTCGGATAAGCCCCGGCGCCCAGCTTCAACGAGCGCAACAGCCCCATGGTGTCCTGCTGGCCGAGGTCCTTGCCGTCGAGTTGGCCGAACATGTTGAGGATGGTGTAGACCTTGAGCTTGCGGTCGGCGATGCCTTGCTTGTTGGCCGGGTCTTCCAGCGACTTTTTCAGGCTGACCCAGACAGGGTCGACCGTGCTGCTGGCGATGACGATCAAGGGGCGGTAGTTGCCTTTGTCGACGTCCAGCGGGGAATCGTTGTCGCCGGCGAACAGGGGGCCGGCAATCGCCAGCAAGAGTGTCAGGGTCAGTGACCTGATGAGCATGCGCATCTCCTTTTGATATCCACGCTCTAATGATTGCGCATCGTGGCGATTGTTCCGGGGTTACCCGGCAAATATGTTTCGCGTTGTTCAAAGCGTAGGTCAGCAACGATTTTGCGCAACCGCATGCGCTCGATCATGTCGCGCATTTGATTACCTTTCATGACCGCATTAGGGTGGTTGTTCTGCTGATGAAACGGAGTTCAAGCCCCATGCACATCGACTACCTGTGCGATCACCCCGAACTGATTCAAGAACTGGCCGAGCTCAACTTCAAGGAATGGGGCCAGTACAACCCCGAAGACACCCTCGCCGCCCGCACCGAACGCATGCGCGCCGCCTGCGGCAAAGGCGCGATTCCCAGCGTGGTGGTGGCGCTCGAAGACGGCCGGTTGCTCGGCGGTGCGCTGCTGATCGACAGTGACATGGACGCCCGTCCGCAACTGACGCCGTGGCTGGCCGGGGTCTACGTGAAGGCCGAACAACGCGGACGTGGCATCGCTTCGCAGCTGGTCAACCGCATCGTCGAGGAAGCCGCCGCGCTGGGCCTGCCGCAGTTGTACCTGTACACCGATGCGGCGCAGTCGCTGTATGCGCGACTGGGTTGGGAGGTGGTGGAAGAGATGGAGTATGACGGCTTGCCGGTGACGGTGATGAAACGTTCTATCAGCCAGTGATCGCTTGGCTCAGCGCCGCTTCCAGCCCGGATGAATCGACACATCGGCCGTCAAGCCGAAGCATTCCGTCATCGAGGTTGACGCTCAGGGACACCGCAGGTTTGTCACCCGGATACCTGCGCAGCAACAGTTTGATGCCGTTGTCGCTTTCCTCGCTGGTGGAGATCAGATCCCACTGGCTGTCGCTCAAGTCCAGCAGCGTCTGTTGGCGCTGCTGATCGACAACGAGCGGCGCGTAGAGCCAGTGGCTCATGCGCATCTCCCGGGGCTCGACCGTGATGGCGAGGCGGCCATTGCAATGGAACGTGGTTTCGCTCATGGCTTGCCTGCCGATCAGAAGGCCAGTTTGTAGCCGATCAGCACCAGCATGGTCGCCAGGCACGGGCGCAGCAGTTCATCGGAGACGCGACCGGTCAGGTGGCTGCCGAGCCAGATGCCCGGCAGCGACCCCACCAGCAGAAAGCCCAGCACGCCCCAATCCATGTTGCCCATGCTCGCGTGGCCGAGGCCGGCGACCAGGGTCAGCGGTACAGCGTGTGCGATTTCGGTGCCGACCAGACGGCGGGTCGGCAGCAGCGGATAGAGGATGAACAGTGCGACGGTGCCGAGGGCGCCGGCGCCGATGGAAGTCAGGGCGACCATGGTGCCGAGGATCAGACCGGTGATCACGGTCATGACATTCAGGCGCGCACCGCTCGGGTTGTAGTTGCCGCCGGCACGTTTGTGGGCGAACTCCAGCAGGCGTTTCTTGAACAGAATCGCCAGCGCCGTGGCGAACAGCACGAAGCCCAGCGCTTGCTTGATGATGGCGTTCATCGCGTCCGGCGCGGTGTGCAGGGTGCTGAGGAACCACAAGGTCATCGCCACCGCCGGGACACTGCCCAGGGTCAGCCAGCCGGTGATGGCCCAGTCGATGTTCTTGTTCTTCCTGTGCACCAGCACGCCGCTGGATTTGGTGATGGCGGCGTACAGCAGATCCGTGCCCACCGCCGTGGCCGGATTGATGCCGAACCACAGCAGGATCGGCGTCATCAACGAACCGCCGCCGACACCGGTCATGCCGACGATGAACCCCACGACCAGCCCGGCAATCACCAGGCCGAAATTTGCCAATTCCATTAAGACGTCCAGACGAACCACAGGAAAATCCGGCCCGCAGCATAACCAGTTTTCTTATAACGCCCTATATCGATCGGATCTATCGTTATGCCATTTCTTGAACATCAGTGCTGCCGCCGTCCCGGTTTAAAACTGTGGGTGCTGTTGATCCAGACCGTGGCCAACGCGATCAGCGAAAGAATCAGCAACGCCCACGGAAACGACATCGCCCCTGCACGGTCCAGTAGCAATCCGCCAAACAATCCGCCGCCGGCAATTGCCACGTTCCATGAAGTGGTGAGCATCGCCTGCACCACATCGACGTGCTCCCCGGCGGAGTCCGCTGCGGCGGTAAGCAGTAACGTCGCCGAGCCGCCGAACGACAGGCCCCACACCGCCATGCAGGCATAAATCAGCCAGGGCGACGGCGCGACCAGTGCCAGCACCAACGCAGTCACGGCAAACACCGCGAGGCTGATCAGCGCCAACCCGCGCAACCAGCGATCCACCAACAGGCCGATGATCCAGATCCCCAGCAGCGAGCACAGACCGAAGACCAGCAGCACTAGGTCGACCCGCTCGCCAAGACCGGCCTGCATCAGGAACGGCGCGATGTAGGTGTAGAGAATGTTGTGGCCGAGCATCCAGGTCAGCACCACGAACAGCACCGGGCGCACGCCGGGCAAGCGCAGCAACTGCATCAACGGCAAACGTTCGGCGCGGGCCTGGCCCGGCCGATCCGGCACCGCGATGACGATCCACGCCGCTAACACCAAAGCCAGCGCCGACATGATCCCGAACGAGGCGCGCCAGCCGATCACATTGCCCAGCCAGGTGCCGGCCGGTGTACCCAGCGACAACGCCACCGGAGTGCCGAGCATGGCAATCGCCAGCGCCCGGCCCTGCTGATGCACCGGCACGATCCCCCGCGCGTAACCGGCCATGATCCCCCACGACAGCCCTGCCGCCATCCCGGCCAGGAACCGCGACGCCAGGGTCACGCCGTAATGAGTGGAAAACGTGGTGACGGTGTTGAACAGCAGAAATCCACCGACCGTCATCAACAGCACCCGCTTGCGCCCCCAGCCACGGGTGGCGACCGTCAGCGGTATTGCCGCGACAATCGAGCCCAGCGCATACAGCGTCACCAGTTGACCGGCCAGCACTTCGCTGACGTTGAGGCCGGCGCCGATCTGCGGCAACAGACCGGCCGGCAGGGTTTCGGTGAGGATCGCGATGAAGCCGGTCATGGCAAACGCCAGCAGCGCGGCGTAAGGCAGTTTGTCCGTGCGGGTGGCACGTTCCAGGGTCGTGAATTCGGCGCTTGCGGGGTCGGTCATGACGGGTGCAGCTCCCTTTGAGTCAAATCGAACGACAGATTGTATACAAACACGATCATCCGTCACTCTAACCGACTTGGCTCACTGCACCGGCAAAAAATTCAAAAACAGCAGGCTCTGGGCGTAATTCAGCCCGATGCGCCGGTAGCGCTCGTCGAGCATCTGGGTCAGCAAGTCCAGACGCGCCACGACTTTGCCGAACTCCGTGGCGAAGCTCAGATTGCTGCCCTCCTCGGAAATCTCGTTGGAGAACAGCAGCGGCTGACCTTCCTTGTTCTGCCGCTGGGCGAGGATCCACGTGGCTTTCTCAATGTTGCGCGCAGCGTTGTTGACGAAGGTCGGGTTGATCTCATCGGTCATGTAGAACTCGGTGCGGTTGCCGTGGGCGGTGACCAGCATGCTGCCGATCGCATAGATGAACGCGCCGACCCGCTCACCGAGAAACTCCGGGCTCATCGCATAACTCAGCGCTGCCAGATCTTTTTTACCGCCCAGCGTCGGCAGCGGTTGCTGCTGTTCGATCGCCAGCCGCACCTGCTTGACCGCGGTGCGAATGTCGAGGAAGCCGGATTTGCGCAGCTCGTCCGGGTTGCGCAGGTACAACTTGCCCATCAAACGATAAAGGCTGTCGAGGTTGTCACGCATCGCCAGCGTGGCCATGCGGTCGACGCTGGTCTGGAGAAATTCCTGAGGCCTGCCCTCGCGCATCTGGTTGATGAAATTGTTGCCGTCCTGATGGCTGCAACCACCGAGCAACAGCGTCGACAGGCAGGCCAGCAACAGGCACGGGCGATGAATGAATGCAGCGATTGGGCGAAAAACTCTCGGCATGAATTCTTTGAAGGACACATTCCTGTGCGGCGGGAGTCACCGCAACCTGGCCATGGATAGAGCCGGGGATTTCGCAAAAGTGCAGTGCCGCAGCGATTTCCCGACCTTCGGCGCTGGTTGCCTCTTCAATTTAGTCGGACTTTATTTTTGCAATAAACGTTTAATCCGCTATAAATTTTCATTCACACGATAATTAGCATGACTATTTAACGATTTTCAAAACAACAACAAAATGGAAGGTCAACCATGCTTCAATCCCGACACTCACTCTGCGGCCTCGGACTGTCCCTGATGATCGCCACCCTCTCCGCCCAGGCCGCCGGCCTGACCAGCGAACACAAAGCGTTCGGCAAAACCAATGACGGCACGCCCGTCGAGCAATACATCCTGCGCAACAGCCACGGCATGCAAGCCACGGTCATCACCTACGGCGCAACCTTGCAGGCGCTGCTGGTGCCGGACAAACACGGCAAGCTCGACGACATCGTCCTAGGCTTCGACGATGTGCAGGGTTACCAGAAAGGCACCGCGTACTTCGGCGCGACCATCGGCCGCTTCGGCAATCGTCTGGCCGATGGCGCGTTCGAGCTCGATGGCAAACGCTACCAGGTGCCGCAGAACGACAAGACCAATGCCTTGCACGGCGGCACTCAGGGCTTCGACAAAAAAGTCTGGAAGGCGAAGGAAACCAAGGACCAGGATTCGGTCGGCGTGACCCTGACCTACCTGTCGGCGGATGGCGAAATGGGTTTCCCCGGCAACCTTACTACCGAAGTGACTTATCGCCTCACCGACAGCAACGAACTGCGCATCGACTACAAGGCCAGCACCGACAAACCGACAGTGCTCAACCTGACCAACCACAGTTACTTCAACCTCGCCGGTGCCGGCAATGGCGACATCCTCAAACAGGTCGCCACCCTGCACGCCAGCCATTACACCCCGGTCACCGCCAAACTGATCCCGACCGGCGAACTGGCGCCCGTGGCCGGCACGCCGATGGACTTCACCCAACCGACCGCCATCGGCCAGCACATCAAGGTCGATCACCCGCAGTTGAAATTCGCCGAACCGAAACACGGCGGCTTCGACTTCAACTGGGCGCTGGACACCAAAGGGGACGCAAGCAAACTCGCCGCCGAAGTCAGCGACCCGCAATCCGGTCGCCACTTGCAGCTGTTCACCAATGAACCGGGCGTGCAGTTCTACACCAGCAACTTCCTCGACGGCACGGTCAAGGGCAAGGGCGGCAAGGTCTATCCGCACTGGGGCGCGTTCACCCTGGAGACCCAGCACTATCCGGACTCGCCGAACCAGCCGAACTTTCCGAGCACCCGTCTGGATCCCGGTCAGGCCTACACCCAGAACGTGGTGTTGAAGTTCTCCGCTAAGTAAAAGCAAAAGATCGCAGGCTGCGGCAGCGTCTACAGGGGAAAATTAATCCTGATGTAGAGCTGTTGCAGGCTGCGATCTTTTTGCTTTTTGAACCCTAGATATCGACCAAGGCAGACAGAAGTAACCGAAATTCAGAGACTCAGCTGATTACGGCGCCTTTCGGGCCACTGGCAATCAGTGCTGCACCACAGGCGGTTTTCATACCGTCCAGCGCGATGGGCACGCCATCGACAGTGTAGGTGCTGCTGCCCTCGGCAATCGGAAAAATCCCCTTGCACAGCGGGCAACTGACTTTGTGTCCGACCCCGGCAATCGGCTTGCCGTTGAGGTCGGTCCGGGAGAATGCTTCGAGGACCTTGCCACCGTGAGTGGTGGAGTCGCCCAAGCGGATGGCGTCTTTCATGTTTCACTCCTTTGACGGATGAAGTGGCTCAGACCACCAGCACGTCCGACGAGCCAAGCACCTGCAATCGGAAGCCCTGGCGAATGTTCTCGTCAGACTCTACGCAATAACTCCAGCTCGCCCCAATCAGACGCAAGATTGCGCTGTGTCAGAAAGTCAGAGACATCCAGAACGGTTTCGCCGAGATGCTCCGCCTCAACTGTTTTCCACAGTGAATCGCATTCGGTACAGACGAGGACTTCTTCGCCTGTTTTTTTTACTTTAACGATGACCAGATCACCGTACTCGCCACAAGTCGGGCATTGCATATCAGTTCCTGTTTCACTGGAAAAACAGTGATGTAAGCGATGGCCTTGCTTGGTATAGCAGAGGCTGCAGATGAGTCATTCAACATCAGCCGACGGGGTCAAAATCGTATCAGCATCAACAGACAGACGAACTCTTTACACTCACCAAGTCCGGGGCACAGGAATCACTCGCTCCACTCACTGGCCTTGCGCCCGAAAATCAGGGTTTCCATGGCCTGAATGAAGTCACGTCCCTGCATCCAAAGTGCGTCATGGATAAGGCTCAAGACGTAGCAGCGACCCCGCTCGTCCATCAACAGCGCGCCGTGACCGTGCTGGACTTCGGCGATGCTCACCAAGGTACTGCCCAGGAGTTGCTGCCACTCAAGGAATTCTTCGCTTCCATGCAGATGTTCAAAAGTGCCGAATGCGACATCACTGGTAGCGCATTCCTCACCTGCGCCGCAGGTGCCCACCCGCAGTCCGGCAAGTTGCTCGAGCAAGGCCGCGGCCGGGTGTTCAGGTGGGACGAAACCCGGCAGTGGTTCGGTGCTGGTAGTGGGCCAGCCTGCGGCGAGAAACCGTGGACGCAGGCTTTCGGGGAGTTCGATCAGCGGGGGCATGTTCAGCATCCGGTCACAATCAGTGTTGGTAACAACAACGTGCGTTTTAAAAAGACGCCCGTTTGGCTATTTCAGCGCTTCGGCCCTCTTGAGTTCGACTCTCCATCAAGAGCTGCTTTTGTGGCTAGCTGTTCGAACGCCCGACTGAAATGGCCAATCCTGTTGATCATCTCGAAAAACCACTGAAAAGACTCCTGCACGAAATCTTCATCGGAAACTCTGTCAGGATACATGACACAAAATAAGGCTCTTATGGCAGCATCTTCGTTATCTTCAATGTCGACATCGCGCCCTTTCGCCTCCAGAAAATCCCAACATTTGACCCTGGCAGCATTCAACTCTTTTTCATTTTCTCCCCCCTCAAACCAGTATATGTGCGCAGCTGTAAACGCGCCATTGACAACAGGGGACACTTCTTCGTCCTGAAGAACCATACCGACGCCCGCGCACATAAACTTCATTATGTTCCGAGTTGCATCGGCCTCAGCTTTACCTTTACTCAACAGATCTGAAAAATTAATCATTTGCTCATGACTAATCATGGTGGACTCCAAGTGTTTCGAAATCATTAACTCCACGACCCTCTTGATTCGCCAGCCGACTAGCTCTTTAAAATTACTGATATACTTTTACACAGCATTCAAAAACTTTCTCGCCGCAAGTCTCACTGTAATCAATAGAGATTTGCGTGGAAAGATCAGTACTAATCAATCTAATCTCGTCGCTTGTGGTTTCGTCAAAATCGAAACTCGCGCATAGAGAAGCAGCGCTTTCGGCCATATATGCCCCGCAGCATTTCCAATCTTCATCTATCAGTAAGTAGTATTTTTTATCTTCGACTACCGACAGGACAAAATTAAATGCATCAGCAGACAACGAATACTCTTTGCGCACGCAAGAGACTTCATGCATCGCCATCAGCCCTGCAATTATATTATCTGCTTCCGCCAAACTTAAAAGCAACAACTCATCAAAAGACCGCCTTAAAAGAGACTCAATCTTTATTTGATATTGGCTCAGCTTTCTTTTTCCTTGAGACTTTCTATAAAGAATTTCTCTTTTATAATGATCTATATTCATTTACAGCACCCTTTTGTGTAAAAGGCCTTTCCTTTACCGTTGCACAACTGGGGGCGACTACGCTTACTCATTCTTGATTTCAAAGGGGAGGTTTTTATTCTTCCACCCAACAACAACACACCAATACCACGCATCAAAGCTAACACACTTATACACTTATGAGGCAATGCATTAAAAAACACGCGCCACCAGCAAAGCATTAAAATGACTCTTTAACTATCAACGAGTCTTTAAAAACAGCAAAGACCCTTACAACAGCCTCACCGCAAGCCGCGTCATGAAACCTACTCTCATAAAAATCAAAAGCAGCTTCCAATCCGCAGTTAGAAAAATGTCTTTTAACTTCTTTAATCTCCTGCGAAGCAAGTCCGCTATGGTTTTTTCTTATCTTTTCCAAAAAACCTACTGCGGCTGGTTTTGGATAAATAAATATATTAGGCACGAGAACACCCTGCTCCCCGTACCCTTCAAAATCTGTAAAAGTAACTGCAAAAAAAATGTCACTGCCTCTCGACGCATCTAACAATCTCAAAGCACTCAAAAGAAACGCAGCAAACCCAGTCAGAAAATCAGAAACCTCGTTGCAGCCCATCTCCTCTTTCAAGCATTTTAAGCGGCTATATCTTGATACAAGCGGAATCTCTTCAAAGTTCTCATAGCTCGCAAAGAAAACACCCATATCATCATACGGCTCTTTGCTAATTATTTTATTATAAAGATCTCTAAATTTCATTCTTAACGCCGCTAACGATTACAGCATTATGAAATACAAAACCATGCAAAACACTCCAACTATTCCACAGAGAAGCTCTCTTGAAATACTCATCTCCGCCAGTTGGAAACACAACAAAAAAACTCGACTTATAGTCTTTTTCTTGCTGCCTCGGCGACCATTTCATCTTCATCTTCAGCAAGTAGAACCAATAGATCTCTCGGCACCTTCGGATTGCATGCAATTCTATGTCTAACCATTACAGACTTATCAGTAGCCAGTCTCTCGAAAGTGCTTCTATTGATACGTCTCTTCATTGCAACATCCCAACGAACATCAACGTCGTCGCTTAGTGACAGCCTCTCGAGCACATCAATAGATACCGACCCATTCGCAACAACCAACCGTGAAAGACCAGGATACTTTGAGATAACCTCTAGCCAAACTTCCTCTGCCGCAGTCTCATTTATCTTTGCATTTTCTACCTCATCTTTACTTTCCGCATAACACTTAAAATCATCAGCACTGCTAATCATCAGCTAAAATCTCAAGCCTTTCGGCACGTCATGTTTTTCATTGATTTCAAAGGGGACAGACTACTTTTAATCATTGGGCAGGGACTCGTACTCAGAAAGCCTGTTCGTTGGTGTGAGCCTGGTTAAAAATCTCAAACGTAAAACACGCGACGTTGAAGTGAACCTAAACGAAATTCAAAGACTCAGCTGATTACGGCGCCTTTCGGGCCACTGGCAATCAGCGCCGCTCCGCAGGCGGTTTTCATACCGTCGAGCGCGATGGGCACGCCATCGACGGTGTAGGTGCTGCTGCCCTCGGCAATCGGGAAAACCCCTTTGCACAACGGGCAACTGACCTTGTGACCGACTCCGGCAATCGGCTTGCCGTTGAGGTCGGTCCGGGAGAACGCTTCGAGGACCTTGCCACCGTGAGTGGTGGAGTCGCCCAAGCGAATGGCGTCTTTCATGTTGTCACTCCTTTGACCATGGCCTGTCTATTTGCACTGACGCACGATGCAGACCTTCAACCGCTCTTCAAACATTGCCCTTGATGCGAAATGCTTCCTTGAGCGGCACCTTTTTATCGTCATCACCATCCTCAAGACATCTATAGTCGCTGCCGCCCAACGCCGAGAGCATGGTTTGGTAAACGCTCAATGACTTGAAATTGACCTGAAGCCACAGAACGCTCTCACTTTCATAGATTAATCGAGCGTCATAATCAGCGCTGCTGTTGAGCGACTGATCTTTCAGGTAGAGGTCACCAGGCTGTTGCACGCGAACGCATGCGCCGCTGCCCTCTACTTTCTTCATTACGTTGCTGGCTGATGTGGTGTCGTCGAACACCAGCTTGCATTCATAACTCATTGCAAAAATAAATCCGCCCCCTTTATTCGATTGTTATTTACATCTCAAACATACGCCTTCTCGCGAAAGGGGTTTTTATTGTGAAATTCCGTGTTAACGGTGTTGGAGTCCGATTGGAGTCGGTTCGAACCAAAGTGTTTGCGAGCTCTGAAAAATCGATTATCTGTTCCGGATGGCCTGAGATTAGTATTGCTCGAGTATCAGAGAGATCTTCACCTAGCATGACGACAGTACACTTTTTTGAAAATAGCACTGCCATTATTTTATGAAATAACTTTAATGAGGAGACCTCAGAGAAATCTGTTCCTGAGGCTCTATACATCTCAGAGATTACACCGAGGATTTCTTTTTTATCACTTTCATTCAGCTCTATCTCTGATAAAAATATTAATGCATTCCACCCTTTGTATGTGGCAGTCAAAAGGGTTTTTATTTCTTCGCTGCTAGAGAGGGCAGAGAGGTCACAGAAATGATGTATCCCCTCAATGTCTAAGTCTAATTCCAAGTGTCTTCTTTTGTTTGCTGCGGCCAAGCCAAGCTTCCCAAACGCTCTTTTATGCTGGCCTAGTTTCTTCGCGATACTGCTACTGGAATCGAGCTCGGCAGCAAGCACCGCATATATATTATGCCGAAAAAAAATGGGAGCCAAGCAATCAAAAATCAATCCATAAGCATAGCCTGTAGCCAGATACCATATCGAGTCGCATGAATTATCAAAGCGAAATCCTGCAGATTTCGAAGCAAGAACGGACCCGGCATCAACTACAGCTTTCATTGTGGACATCCTTTAGACTTTTGATTCTCATATGAATAATGCTCCCCGTTGACGCCGTGCTTGTTAAGGACGACAGATTTATTTAGTGCAAAAGTGATGTAAAAATAAATCCGTCACCTTTATTAATGTAAAAATAAATCCGTCACCTTTATTAAGAATTAAAGAAGCGATCTTCATATTTATTCCTTTAATTTTCAGAGAGCATTGAGCTCTGTTTGGCTCGATTGTTTTTACTGGAACAACTTAATAATGGATTCGGAATACAAATCCGGTACATCTTTTACTGATTTGAGTATGTTTTGACGGACGGTCTGACCTTTAACACTCGGGTCTTGTGCCACATATTCCGGGGGGAAAGCCGGTGCATCTTTATCAGCGCCGGCAGCCAGCAAAGCCTTCGTGCAATCCGGGTTGCTACGAATTGCACTTTCCAGCAATGGAGTGCCAACAGGCCATGCCTGCTGTTGAGGTGCGAAAGTATCAACGGAAGTGCCAGCCTTGTGTAGCAGGGCAATCCGCTGTTCAGCTTGTGGATCCGGTTGATCGTTCAATGCATAGGCGCGCTCGCAAACGTAATGCAGCGGTGTAGAACCCACCTTGCTGACGCCATAGGGATCGGTACCAGCAGCGATCAACAGCTTGATCAATTCCAGATTGTTCGCACCTTTGCCGATCAATGGAGAAAATCCCTGAGGCGTCAGCATCCGGGCATCGGCACCGGCCTGCAGCAGTAACTTTGTCACTTCGACCGACGACAGATTTTCTATGCTCACAGCTGCAATAAGTGGGGTATTGGTTCCGCCTTGAGCAATCACATTGGTGTCGGCGCCCGCTTTGATAAGGCTCTGCACTATGGGCATTGAGTCCTTCATGTCTTCTGGATCACCCATATGCCCCAATATGGATAACAGTATCGTTTCACCATTCTCGCTAATTGGCCGATTGACATCGATAGGAAACTCGAGAAGCCGATCCACCAGAACTGGACTCCTATAATAAGCTGCATGCCATAGAATAATAGCGTCAGGTTTCGCGCCTTCCGCAAGAAGTTTGTTTACGCTATCCAGGTCTTTCTGTTCTTTTGAATAGGCGTATTGAAGCACAGCGGTATCCAATTGCTTATAGGCGTCAACTGACTGCGCTAGCGCTACGTTCGTGCTACAGAAGCAAGCACCTGCGACACATGCAACCCACAGGCGGTTAAAAACAGAATTTAAATTCAGCATATAAAACTCATGATTGGGTAGTTAGCATCTACATTCAGACAATGCTAAAAGAACGACTTCATTCACGCTTCAATTGCCTTAGAACGGACGACGGGAGTCCGTGCCATGGAGATAGGCAATCCATTCACAAAATGTGGACTCAGCTGACAACCGCACCTTTTGGGCCGCTGGCAATCAGCGCGGCACCACAGGCGGTTTTCATGCCTTCGAGCGCGATGGGCGTGCCATCGACGGTGTAGGTGCTACTACCCTCTGCAATCGGGAAAATCCCCTTGCACAACGGGCAGCTAACCTTGTGACCGACCCCGGCAATCGGCTTACCGTTGAGGTCGGTTCGGGAGAAAGCTTCGAGCACCTTGCCACCGTGTGTAGTGGAGTCGCCGAGACGAATTGCGTCTTTCATGTTGTCACTCCTTTGACCAAGTTACTCAGCCATCCAGACGTCTTCGTACCCTTGGGTATCGATGATGAATTTTGCGCCCGTGGGCAAGCACAGATACTTCATAACCAGCGGTAGCACTTCGGGTAAATGTTCAATACAAATCGGCTGGTAAAAATCTATCGCCGTCGAATGCGTGCCGCAGTGAATGAACCAGCTGACATTCCCCCCATTCGGCAATCGAATGCGTGTGCCGTAAATGGGGGCATGTCCTAGCGACCCGGTGGCGATAGCGACCACGTCCTCTGGCGGAAGCACTGACATCCCGTATTTTTCGCATACCGCGTTCTGGACAGCGCTGGGATACCTCTGCTCTTGTTCGCTCACAGCCACTCGTTGCTTATCGATCCGATACCCTTCGATGGTGAATCGGGATCGTCAGTTTTCGAGCCACCGGCTCAACAACCTTTTATCATCATCGTCATCGAGATTTTTGTAGATAGCCTCGCATTCGAACTCATCGAAAAAAGAACAGCGTTGACCGGTCATCAGATACCTCTATTTGGCCAGAATTCTCGCCTAAATGGTGTCCGGTTTCATCAAGCCACTCCTCAATCGATTTTCCTTCGGTCTGCTATAAAGTCTTTGAAGACTTTAATAAAGCCTTGCCTTATATCAGGCAGAATTTTTTTAAGACCCAGAAAATAAAGATAGATTGGTGTTGTATCGCCCGTTCCCTCCTCAATCCAACGATCTTCTGTTCCAAAACAAAAAATTACACAACGTATGAGATTTGCAAAGTTCTCATCTGATTTACGGTGCTGCGCCTCTATCTCCCAGAGTTCTATCGCAAGCTTTTTTCGGAGATCACCATCGTTCTCTATACGCTCTCGCAGAATACCTTCTTCGATATATGGGATCAGCGTCTTTAACTTAGAGTCCGAAATGGTAGCTAGCACACCACCATCAATCAGACTCAGTAAATAACGAGCGTACTGGCGTGTCATTTCGCCGAAAGATACGTTCGCTTCGATTAACGCACCCTCAAGACGATCAAACTCTTTAACTTCAAGGCTATCAATCATCATACTGCTCCATCTTTTACTTTAAGCCTGCTCATAACCCCTGAGCACGAGGGACAAAACGGCATCATTTTACCATCATTTCTTGTAGTGGTTGATGTAGAGCCCTCCATAAGGTCTTTTAACTCATCAACCGTTTGAACATTGTGTTTCTTCGCAATGTTGCTGAGTGCGTCAGCCTCTCCACATTGTCCATGATAGATAGAACGTGGTTCTTTATGATCCTCGTAAAGCTCAGCTACGACGTGGTGGTGAACACCACCTCCTCCTGCGGTTGTGCTTAAACCTACAGCTGGATCCGGAAGCTTCCCCCCTCCAATATCAGTACGAGTTCCTTTATTGTTCGGAGTTATTCCTTTAACTCGAGCCAGCCCGAGGGGATCGACCCACTGTATTGGATTTGGAGCATATGAATAAAAATTCAAACCACCTGCGTAGCGGATAGGATCCTTACTGACAAAACGCCCTATGTTCGGATCATAGTATCGATGTCTGTTGTAATACAGATGTGTCTCATGGTCATGGTATTGCCCTTGGAACCGAATAGGGTTGGTCAATCCTTGCTGCTGCGCTAATACGGAACGCTGCTCCCGAATACCCCCCCAAGCCTTGTACTGGGCACTCCACGCAACCTCACCCTTCTGATCCGTCAGTTCCTGAGGCGTGCCTAGGTGGTCGCACTGATACCACGTCAGCATATCAATCGGCGAGGGCACCGGTGAGTGACTCCACAGCGGATCATCATCCAGGCTGTAGTCGTCGTCAGAGCTCGGCACTCCCATCAAGTTGATAGTGCTGTGCGTCAATGCCTGAGCCACAGGAACAAAGGTGCCTGGTTCGAAGATATAGTGAACAGTGCGCCCAGGCTCGCCATCGGCCTGCGCGGGACTGCTTTCCCACGCAAGGTTGTCGCCATCCCAACCGTAGAGCGTGAAGCCGCAGCCCAGCTCTCGTTGCTTGCGTGCGTGTTCGTTGCGGTTCCACAGGGAGCCGGCTTCAGGACGCTGTTTGTAGTGAGCGCGAGAGTTTTTGTGCAGGCGTCGCCCCAGTGCGTCATAAGCGAAATCGACCGCAAGGCGTGGATCTTCGAAATGCACGAGCCGGTCAAACAAGTCCCACTTCAGATCGCTACGCTGACCGTTGTGCCAGCGCTGGATCTGGTTGCCACGTTCGTCATAGTCGTAGTGAGTGCCGGCATACTCACGAAGCAGGTTATCGAGCAGTTTGCTGCGCGGTGGTGTCAGCTCCAGCGGGCGGCGAACTTCTGTCGCTTTGTCGTCGAGCAGGTTACTCGCCGGGTCGAAGGCGAAGGTTTCTACCCCTTGGCGTGTCACCGCGCTGAGCAGTCGGCCGACGGGATCGTAGCGATAGGCCAGGGGGCCGCGACGGCTGTCGTTGATGTCGGTCAGTTGGCCGGCAGCATCGTATTTGTACTCGCGCCTCAGCAGTGTCGATTTGTCATCGCGACGCCTTAGTAGCTGCTCCTGCAAACGTCCAGCCGGATCCCAGCTTTGGGTTTGCATCAGACGATTGCCTTGATGACGGGCGACTTCGCGGTGCAAGTCGTCGCGCTCGTAGCCGATCAGCTCATGCTCGTCCAGACGCATGCCGAGCAGGTGGCCACTACCATAGGTCAACCAACTGACGCGGTGACCATCTGGGCGAATAGTGGCAACACGCTGATTGAGCACGTCGTACTCGTGCTGCCAGATCGCGACCTTAGATTTTTCCAGACCGAGGTAGTGTTGGTGTTCGCGCAGAAGGTTGCCAGCCGGGTCGTGGAACCATTGCAGGCGGCTGTCGGCGTTGCTGGCCAGCAGCATGTTACCGTTGCCATCGTAGGCGAAGGTCTCGCTTTGTGACTGATCGCCTAAGGTCGCGCGACGCTCGGTCAATCGTCCCATCGGGTCGAAGCTCACCGAGATGACGCGTTTGCCATTGATCGATTGGGCAAGGCGACCCGTTTGAGCATCGTATTGATAGCGCGTGGCGCGGCCGTCGAAGCCGCGTTCCTCCAACAGGCGTCCGACCGGGTCGTAGTGGAAGTGTGCGCGTTGTTCGTTTTCGTTTTCCAGGGCGGTTAACCGTCCGAGGCGGTCCCAGCGATAGCGCAGGGTTTGCTCGGCGGCATCGACACGTTCGGCGATAAAACCGGCCGAGCTGTAGCTCCAGGTGGTACAGCGATCGAGACCGTCGACATGCGTCAACAACCGGCCCTCTGCGTCACGATCAAAGCGCTCTTCGGTTTTATCCGGGTGCTTGATCAGTACCAGTTGGCCAGCCTTGTATTCGTATTCGGTGGCGTTACCGGCGGCGTCAGTGAAGCAGATCATCTGCCCCAGTTCGTTGTATTCCCAGGCGCTGGTCTTGCCTGAGCAGTCGACGTACTCGACCAGTTGCCCGGCATCGTTGTAATCCAACGTCTTTTCGTTGCCGTTGGCGTCCTTGATCGCGGTGGGCTGACCGGATTTGTTGTAGGCGTATTCAGTTTTGTTGCCCAGCGGATCGAGCGCTTCGACCAGGTTGCCTTGGTCGTCATAGGCGCGTTGCCACTGACCACCCTCGGCATCACTGATTTTGATCAGCATGTCTTGGTCGTCGTAGGCGTAATGCATCACCGTGTGATCGGCTCGGATGTGTTCGAGCAAGTTGCTGCGTTCATCGTAGCTGTAGCGATCGGTGCTGCCGTCGGCATTGACGCGGCGCACGATGTTCTTGGCCTCGTCGCGGAAGAACCATTCCGAACGCTCATCCGCAAAACGGATGCGGTAGGTGTAGCCAAGGATGTCGTAGTAGTGCCAGGTCTCGTTGCCGAGCGCATCGGTGACATAGGTCAGACGGATGTTTTCGTCCCACTCCAGGCGCGAGTCGAAGCTGCCGTCGTCCGCCCATTCGCGGATGGCTTTGGCCTTGGCGCCGGGGCCGTCCCACTGCAGGTTCATGCCGCGCCCGGTGCGGTCGGTGTAACGGGTGATCAGGTGATGCTGGAACTGATACGACCAGACTGCGCCGTTCTCGTCCTGCGCTTGAATCAGGTCGCCATAAGCGTCGTATTGGTAGGCGCAAAGTTGTCGCAACGGTTCGCCGTCAACGATCTGCCAGAGGCCGATGAACCGGCCGTGGTCGTCGATCATTGTGCCGAGGTGAAGGTGGACCTTGCTGGTGTCGTTTTCCTGATAGGTGATCAGGTCGGAGAGCACCGAGTGTTCGCCGTGCCGATGCTCGTAATGCAACATGATCCCGGCGCCGTTGCGCAGCGAAATGTTGGTCAGCACAAAACGCTGGCCACGGCGGACGTAGGTTTCCTTGCGTTCGAAACCACGGCACAGCAATAGCTGATCTTCGCTGGCACGAACCAAGGTGATGTTTTCGATGGCGTCGTAGTGAAACAGACCGACTTTGGGCAACGGATAGCTATGGTCGCGGCCATCGGCGTCGTAGAACGTCAGGCCATCGTCCACGCAGTCGAAACGTGTGGTGAACTCGCTGATCCAGCGAGCGCCGAGTTCGCTCTGATCGTAGGCGTCGAGGCGAGAGTTGTAAGTGCGCGTCCATTCGATCGGGAATGGGCCGGGCAAGCTGAAATCGGTATGTCTGAGGCTTTCCGAACCCAAGGCGAAATTGATGCTGAAGTCCGTGGCACATTTGCAAGGGCCTTTCTTTGGATTGGGCGCGCCTTTCGCCGGTGCCTGTTGGCCGTGGGCGGCCAACTGCCCCTCAGATGCCGTACGCTTCGCCTGTCCGGTCTTCTCCGGATGGACGGCGGCGTTCTGGCCATGGGCATTGCGCTTGCGCCACAACGTCACGGCGCTGGAAAGAATCAGCAGCAACCAACCGATGGAGTTCTGAACGGACTCGTCGTCCAGCTTGCTCAACTGGGTGCGCAGCTCCGGACCCATCGCCCGCAGTTTCGCGGTTTCCGTGGCAACCCGCTTCTTCACCTCATCGGGCAGCAGGTGATCGGCCGCACTGTTGGCCAAGCCTTTGCCTGCGGCCTTATAAGCGCTGCACGCGGCGCCGAAGATGTTTCCGAACGATGCAAGGGGATCATTCTTGAATTGATCGACCGCCGCACTCGCTTGTGCGCCAGCCGCGTTTAGGTCGCCCTTGGCATCAAGCTTGCCATTGGCCACCGTCTCGAGGCCTTTGGCAATCTCGTTGACGACGTCTTCGCCCAGCTTGCCAGCGTCCGCCAAAATGCCCGGCAGCTTGCCTTTGGCCTGTTCAACAAAATCATCCAGCGTGCCGATAATCGAGGCGTTCAGGTGACCTACCAGCACCTCGATCACGGAGGTGCTGAGCAACAACTTGCTGCTGGCCCTCATCTCCTGACGCACCAGAAACAGCGTCGGGCGCAGGGTCATTCGGGCTGCCGCCATCGCCGGTGGCAACGGCAAAACACCGATCAGGTTGATGCCCAGACTGGCCCAGGCGAGCAGATCACGCTTCTGCGCATTCGACAACGTGACGATGTCACCTAGCGCATCGACCAGTGCCATGATGTTGCCCACCACGGGTAAGGCGCCGGCGACGTTCTTGATCCGATCTAGGGTGACCACGCCGCCACTGGCCGATTGCAGCCAGGCATCGAAAGTCGCCGCACCGCTGGCGACGTCCTGAATGTCGATGGCATTCAGGGGAACAATAGCAACCTGAGGTTCACGTTTTACAACAGCATTTTCAGTCGTCATGACAGCATCTCACCCGCCAGCAGGCCCGGGGTTTTCAAGGAAGTTTTTGGAAGTGACGGCGCCGGCAGACTCGGCAACTTGCCCGCCTTGCTCGCTGCGCCGAGGATTCCCGACGCACTCGGCATCGCCGCACTCGCCAGTTTCGGCAGCCCGGCCACCCCGCCCTGCACAACGCCCTTCACCTGCTGCGCCGTTTGCATCGCGCCTTGTGCGGTCTGCATTGCACCCATCCCTGTCTGTGCCAATTCCTTGCCCTTCTCCAGCATGTCCCAGTTCTTGCTCGGCAGCGCCTGCGCGACCATGGCCTGCACCTGGCTCGGAATGTCTTCGGCACCCGGCGGATTCAACGGCCATTCCGGTTTGCCGATGTAGCTGCCATCGCTCCAGGTGTCCGCTGGATCCTTGCCGAACAGCACGCGCGCCGGGCCCGGTGCGGCGCCGGCCACGCTGGCGAAGCCCTTGCCGTCGAGCTTGCCCTTGATGCTTTTGCCCAGCGCATCGATGACTTCGTAATCGCCTTCCTTGATGCCCTGACGCCC